>Ga0316202_10000004_pt1 | contig 956587 bp, 893 predicted proteins | sample 3monrhotite_MG_FD_204934 | JGI IMG/M metagenome (GOLD analysis project Ga0316202, IMG submission 204934) | Microbial mat bacterial communities from mineral coupon in-situ incubated in ocean water Damariscotta River, Maine, United States -... | ecosystem: Environmental > Aquatic > Marine >...
AACGCTTTGAGCGCCTAGGTTCTTCCATCCCGTTAGGGCATTTTGGTTTGAGGAGTGGCCGGTGGCCGAAGAAAACGACGCATTATTCAAAGAGATCGACGAAGAACTTCGTCAGGACAAAGCCAACGAAGTGTGGAAAGCCTATGGCAACTACATCATCGGCGGGGCTTTGGCGCTGGTTCTCGGGGTGGCCGGTTTTCAGGCCTGGCGATCTTACGACACCGATCAGCGGATGGCGCGGGGCAAGTCCTTCGATGCCGCATTGGTTCTGAGTTCCAGCAACAAAGCAGATGAAGCCCTTGTCGCGTTTGGCAAAATTGCCGAGGGCAACAATGATGGATATTCCCAACTGGCACGGTTCCGTGAAGCCGGCCTGCTTGCCGCCAAAAGCGACTACGCCGGATCAGCCGCTGTATATAAGAGCCTGTCCGAGGACGATGGAGTGGATCAACAGTATCGTGACCTGGCCATTGTTTTGGGCGCGTTGCAGGAATTGAACTCTCCCGGCGGAGACACTTCGATGACAGACCGTCTGGAAAGTCTTGTCGCAGCGACTAATCCATGGCGCCACAGCGCGCGTGAGGCCTTGGGTATTGCCGCGCTAAAAAAGGGCGACAAAACCCAAGCTAGGGAACAATTCAAGGCAATCGCCGACGACGCGACAACACCGCAAGGGCTGGCGCAACGCGCCGGGGAAATGTTAAAAACGATCGGTCAGTAAGAGATTTTTTAAAACTGTTCGCGATGATTGATGCCTAGGAACAAACGGAACGGGTCGGAAAACATGCGTAAGGGTCTAGTAATTGCTCTCGCCGCAATGATACTCAGCGGTTGCAGCGTGTACGAAGATGTTTTCAACACAAAAAAAGAACCGCCGTTGCCGGGCGAGAGGATTTCCGTTCTCCTGCACGAACGCTCCTTATCGCCAGACCCCGAACTCGCCAGCACACAGGTTCTGTTACCCCCGCCCACACCAAACGCCAGCTGGCCTCAGGCCGGTGGATACCCCAATCATGCCATGCACCACATCCAGGTCAGTGACGCTCTCAAACGCGTATGGTCTGTTGATATTGGTAGCGGCTCCGACGATGAAGATCGCCTCAGTGGAGAACCGATCATTGCAGACGGCATGATCTTCGCCATGGATTCCCAAACCGTTGTATCCGCCATTGACGCCAAGACCGGAACCCGCATCTGGTCGAAAGACCTGACCCCCGAAGACGATGACGACGGACATATTAGTGGCGGTCTTGCCTTCAGCAATGGGGCAATTTACATCACCACGGGTTTTGCTCAGGTTTTCGCATTGGAGGCAAAAACCGGCAAAGAGATCTGGCACAAGGCTCTGGACGCACCCATGCGATCCGCACCGACGGTTCGTGGAGGTCGGGTTTTTGCGGTCACCCTCAACAACCAGCTCTTTGCCCTTGACGCCAAGAACGGTGAAGAGCTTTGGACCCATTCGGGCCTGCCGGAAACGGCCAGCATGCTGGGCGGTGCCAGCCCGGCGGTTGACAATGGGGTTGTTGTCGTCCCCTACACATCAGGACAACTGGTCGCCCTACGCGTCGGCAATGGTCGGGTTTTGTGGGAAGAATCGCTTGCTGCCGTCCGCCGGACTGACGTGATCTCCACACTGGCTGATATTCGTGGCAGACCGATCATCGACCGGGGCCGGGTTATCGCCATGAGCCACGGCGGACAGATTGTCGCCATTGATCTGCGCTCCGGAAAACGGATATGGAACCGTGATATAGGTGGACTGGAAAGCCCGTGGGTTGCAGGTGATTATGTGTTTGCCCTGACCAATGAAGCCGAAGTCATTTGTATTTCCCGTACCGACGGTCGCATTAAATGGGTGCGTGGGCTGCCTCGATATGAGGACCCAGAAGACCGTGAAGATCCGATTATCTGGACTGGCCCGATTCTGGCAAGTGATCGACTGATTGTCGCCGGCTCAAATGGCGAGGCGCTGGCCGTCTCTCCTTACAACGGGAAGATTTTGGGCGTTGTCGAAATGCCGGATGGTGTTTCCGTACCGCCCGTTGTCGCCAACGGCAGTGTTTATTTTCTGGCGAATGACGCAGAACTCGTCGCCTATCAGTAAGGCGGCAAACCCTTAATCAACCGGGGTCGTTGATGATCCCCACAAAGCGAAATAACCCACTATGACTTTTACCGTCGCAGTCATCGGTCGCCCGAACGTGGGAAAATCCACCCTGTTCAATCGGCTGACCGGAAAATACCACGCCATCGTTGACGATACGCCGGGCGTGACCCGTGATCGGCGCGAAGGCGACGGTAGCATTTCGGACCTTAAGTTCCGTCTGATTGATACCGCCGGACTTGAAGACGCCTATGATGACAGTCTGGAAGCCCGTATGCGCCAACAGACCGAAATCGCCTTTGATGAAGCCGACGTCGCCCTCTTCCTGATTGACGGCCGGGCCGGACTAACACCCGTTGACGAACACTTCGCTCAGTGGCTACGTACCCGCCAGACCCCTGTGCTGGTGGTGGTCAACAAATGCGAAGGCCGGGCCGGACAGGCTGGGTTGGTTGAGTCTTATTCGCTGGGGCTGGGTGAACCCATCGCCATATCGGCTGAACATGGTGAAGGGTTGAGTGAACTCTATGACGCCTTATCTGAACACGCCGAACGGCTTGCACCGGAAGAACCGACATCGTCGCTGGAAGACGACGAAGAGGAAGACGACGGTACCCTGAAACTCGCCATCGTCGGGCGCCCCAATGTCGGCAAGTCTACGATGATCAACAAGCTGATCGGTGAAGAGCGCATGCTAACCGGTCCTGAGGCAGGAATCACCAGAGATGCCATTGCCATCGCCTGGCAATACATGGATCGCGAAATCAGGCTGGTGGATACCGCGGGGCTAAGGCGTAAAGCCCGCATCAAGGAAAAACTCGAAGGTATGTCCGTCGGTGACACGTTACGTTCAATTCGCTTTGCCGAGGTCGTCGTCCTTGTTCTCGATGCCAACGCCGTTCTCGACAAACAGGACCTGACCATCGCCAGACACGTGGTTGAGGAAGGCAGGGCCCTGATCATTGCCGTCAATAAATGGGATGCAGCCGACGACCGTAAGGCTTCCCTGCAACGCCTTGAAGACCGCCTACAAACTTCTCTGCCGCAGGTCCGCGGTGTACCCATTGTGACTTGTTCGGCGAAAACCGGCAAAGGCCTGAACCGGCTTATGCCCGCTGTGCTCAAAACCTATGAAACCTGGAATACCCGGATTTCAACTGGTGCCCTGAATCGCTGGCTGGCGGCGATGACAGAAGCACACCCCCCTCCCATCGCCGCAGGCCGCCGTATTCGTTTGCGCTATGCAACCCAGGCCAAAACCCGTCCACCGACCTTCGTGCTGTTTTCCAGCCGGGCGGATCAGATACCGGAATCCTACAATCGTTACCTGATCAATGGACTGCGCGAGACATTTGGCCTGGACGGGATCCCCATCCGCATGTTTGCCCGCAAAGGTGACAATCCTTACGCTAACAAATGACCGCCCCGATCCAGCTAGAAACCGTTGATACACGTCATGGAATTTTTGAACCTTCTGTGATCTAGTGAACTAAGTCTTTCTGGGTCGATATGAGGATAGCGCCGTGGATTGCAAAACGGTGATGGCTCCCATCAAAACCTGTCTGTACGCCGAAGACCCGGCGGGTTCAGCGATCGATTTCATGGTCGAGAAACACATGGGACTCGTTCCCGTGACGGACAGGGCCGGAAAATTTGTCGGCCTGATTAGCGGTGACCAACTGATGGGCCATCTGCTTCCCCGCACCATATTGGCCATGGGACGCATGAAACGGGGCATGAAACAGGCGAGCTATTTTCAGGAATCCGCGGCAGACATGAACGAACGCCTGGAGTCGCTCCGCGATACAAAAATTGGTGATCTGGTGGACAGGGATACTCAGGTTGCCTACCCCGATACCCCCCTCATCGATGCGCTGATGCTGATCCAGAAGAAACAGTATGTGGTCCCCGTCGTTGACGAAAGTTATATGCTGCTCGGTGCAATCTCATTTTTCTCCGTACTTTATGCACTCCGCGACGAATATGATCGTGATGCAGTTCACCTAGGTAAAGCCAAAGAACGCGAAGTTCGACGTAAAAATCGGGAGAACAAAAAATGACTCCCGTTGGTGACGTCGCGCCTCACACGGTAATTTTCGGCCTCGATCCAATGTGGCTCAGCGCGTCAATTTTAATCATTTCTTACGCCGTCCTGTTATCCGAAAAAATCAACCGAACCGTCGTCGTCTTGCTAGGCGGAACCATTGTCATTGTTACCGGTGTCATCACTCAGGAACAGGCAATTGCCGGTATCGATTTCAACACCATTGCACTTCTGACTGGCATGATGATCATCGTCGCCATCACCAGGGTTTCCGGCGTCTTCGAATATGTTGCCATCTGGTCCGCCAAAAAAGTTAAAGCCGATCCAGTTGGCATACTGATCGTACTATCGGTGGTAACCGCCGTATTTTCGGCCTTTCTTGACAACTTGACGACGGTCTTGCTGGTTGTTCCCATCGCCTTGCTCATCGTCGAAAAGCTGGATGTCTCCCCCTACCCCTTTTTGTATTCACAAATTCTGGCCGCCAATGTTGGCGGGACAGCGACGCTGATTGGCGATCCGCCGAACATTCTTATCGGCTCTGCCACCGGACTGAGCTTTATGCAGTTTCTGACCGAACTGGGGCCGGTGGTTCTGGTGATCATGATCATTATGGTCTTTGTCTTTAAGTTCCTCTGGGGGAATGACCTGGTTGCAACCGACGAACGCCGCGCCGGCATCATGCGTTTCGACGAGACTCAAAGCATCACCGACATCGGACTTTTAATCAAATCACTGAGTGTTCTGGCGCTGGTGATTGCCGGGTTTATCATCGGCGAGCATTATCACATCCGGCCGGGCACTACAGCGATGCTGGGAGCTTCTGCTTTGCTGTTGATCACTTTAATTGGATCCAATGGCGAGCAGCAGGCTGAAAAACTGCATGACGCATTCATTGAAGTTGAATGGGGGGCTTTATTCTTCTTCATTGGCTTGTTCGTTATCGTCACTGGCGTTGAACACGCGGGGTTGCTGGGGATTCTGGGTGAAATGATGATGGAGGCGACTGGCGGCGACCCAGCCGGCACCGCGTACGCCACCCTTTGGTTGTCGGCGATCATCTCCGCTGCCGTCGATAATATCCCCTTCGTCGCCACCATGATTCCCCTGGTTGAATCCATGGAAGCAACCATCGGCGGTGCGGAGCAACTGGAACCCGTCTGGTGGTCTCTGGCGTTAGGCGCCTGCCTCGGCGGCAACGGCTCATTGATCGGGGCAGCGGCGAACGTGATGGTCTCCGGAATTGGTGAACGCGCCGGTTGCCCGATCAGCTTCGCAAAATTCCTGATGATCGGTTTGCCGTTTATGCTGTTCACGGTAGTGATTGCCAACGTCTATCTCTATTTCAGGCATTTTATGTAAGTCGTGACCTTGTCATACTGACATTGGCGATACCGCGGCAAGGACAGCATGATGAAAGCCTATTGGTACGAAAAAGCAGGAGCCGCCGCTGGAGTTCTGCAATTTGGCGAAATGGAGACGGCGGAACCGGGCCCTGACGCAGTCCGCGTAAAGATAGCCGTTTCCGCGATCAATCCGACAGATTGCAAACGCCGCCAGATCGGCCGTGAACTCAAAAAATTTCCCTGCATCGTTCCCAACAATGATGGTAGCGGTACCATCGACGCGGTCGGTTCGGGTGTGGACCTTGCCCGTGTCGGAGAACGGGTCTGGATTTTCGGTGCGCAGGCCCACAGGCCCATGGGCACCGCTGCCGAATTCTGCGTGCTGCCTGCGCGTCAGGCACGCCATCTGGCGGATGGGCAATCCTTTGAAGATGGCGCCTGTCTGGGCGTCCCCGCCATCACCGCGCATCGGGGCCTGTTCGCAGACGGAGATATTTCCGGGCAAACCATTCTGGTGACCGGGGGGACAGGCCGTGTCGGTCGATACGCTGTGCAAATGGCCAAGCTGGCTGGGGCGACGGTCATTGCAACGGCGGGCTCACGTGAAAAGGTCGACCATATTCGTGGCCTTGGCGCCGATTATGCCTTCAATTACCAATCAGACGATATTCCGGCAGCCGTCACCGAGATCACAGACGGGGCTGGCGTTGACCGTATTCTCGACGTCGCTTTCAATGCCAACATCACCGACGCGCCGGCATTGGTTCGCGACAATGGCGTGATTGCCGCCTACAGCTTTGACGGCACTGCCAATCCCGACGTCCCATATTTGGCACTCATGTACAAAAACGTGACCCTCCGGCCCTTTTCCATCTTCGGCATGCCTCGGGATGCTCAGGATGCGGCATTCGCCGATGTCGAAAAAATGATCGCTGACGGCGCACTCAGTCATCTCGTCGGGTCACGCTTTGCGTTTGATAAAATGATTCAAGCTCATGAAGCGATTGAATCAGGAAAGGTCTTCGGTGCCTGTTTGGTGCAGATCAGCTGAAAGCAGGTTCAGCCGCCACCTTTCTTAAACATCATATCAAACCGCTTAATAGCGGCCTTGATTTCCGCATCCTCATACCCTGAAAAAGTCATCGTCACTTGCGTTCGCGGGATCACCATCAGGGCAATTCGACGCTCCCCTTCTGGACCAACGACAATCTCAAGACGCCGACCATCGGTTTCCAGAACAACACCATTGGTGGAGCGGGTATAGTCTTCACTGCCCAGCGCACGCGGGATGGTTCGAAAAAAATCCGAATGAGTGATGCCCATTTCTTTTTCAACGACTTTGGCCTCAGGCACGTCCGTTATCCGCCCGCGACCGGCGGCCAGATGGCGAGGGCGTCGCCTTCCTCCAGCGCCTGCGTCGAACGTTCACTCGGCGCAACGTAAACGCCGTTGACGAGGACAAGGTGGCATTCTTCTAGTGGAACCATCAGTGAGGCCAGCACCTCAACGATGGTTGTGCCTTCGGCAACCTCCACATCCGCTTCGTTCTTTTCGGCATTGGACGGCAGGTATTTACCAAGCAATGCGTACAGCTTAATACGGATTTTCATGCAAAAAATCTCACAGAAACGAAATCATAGATAAGCGTGGCTGACGTATGCTTCCATAATTCGATGCGGGTCGGCCATCAGCTTTTCTTTCCACTCACCTAAGGGGGTCTTCGTTTGAATCAACCCCCTGATCACCCCCATGTGATCGGTCCGCCCGAGAGACAGCGACCCGACCAGACGGTCTCCGTCAAATTCGAGACGTAGATATTTGGAATTCTCCGGATCAACGGCTTCGGCAAAATCGCCACCGACGCCCTGCCATTGACCGAATGACGTCGAAATCAGTCCGGCTGTATCCAGCACATTCATGACCAGACTACCTTGATACGGCGTTTCTTTTCCAACCATGTTCAATGCCGCAATCCGGCCGTGATCCACGGCTGTCGGTTGAATGGCATGAACGGACCAACCGCCTGAAAAATCAGGTCCCTGCGCACAGTCACCGGCGGCATAAATGTCCGCCACGGAACTTTGCAGATGGTTGTCGACACGGATGCCTTCATCTATCTCGACACCACTACCCTCAAGAAATGATGTATTCGATTTCACCCCGGCGGCAACCACCACCAGATGAGCTGGAATCTGATCCCCATTATCGAGATCGACAAACACTGTATCTTCGTCACCACCGCTGCGCGCCTCGACTTTCGTCACCCGTGTAGAGGTCAGGACATTGATGCCCTTGGAGATACACCAGTCCTTGATCATGCCGCCTGCTACCTGGTTCATCATCCGGGGCACCATACGGTCTTCGGCCTCAACCACAGTCAGGTTGACACCACGCTCAACCAGAGATTCCAAGATAATGCAGCCGATAAAACCGGCCCCCATGAGCGTTACATGTGCGCCTTCATGTGCCAGCTCAATAATTTTTCGAGCATCTTCAAGCGTCCAACAATGGTGTACGCCGGGAAGATCAAGGCCCGAGACCGGAGGTTTAATCGGACTGGCCCCCGTGGCAATCAAGAGCTTTGAATACGACTGGGTTTTGCCACCTGCCAGCTTTAGTTCATGGGTTGCAGGCGAGACACTCTCCACCGTCGCCTGAACACATTTAATTCCAAGGTCATCATAAAACCCGTCTGTTTTGCGCAGATACGTTCCTGACTCTTCAATATTGCCCGTCAGGTAGTAGGGAATGGCCATACGTGAATAGGGCGGTGCATCTTCCCCACTGATGAGAATAACTTCACTACCCGGATCGGTTTTTGCCAGCGTTTCAGCGGCGACAACTCCGGCGGGGCCTGCACCAACGACGACATAGGTCATGATCCACTCCTCAACATACGTCTGATAATTGACTTAAAAAAAATAGAGGGGCACCGTTCCCATCGAAGAAAACGGTGCCCCCGAAACAATGATTTCTGACCCGACCGCTTACAGCGCGAGACGGTTCAGTGTTTCATTTGTCGGCACCCCTTCAGTTGTCCAACCACGAGCTTGGTAGTATTCGGGCAACATTTTGTCGAGGCCACAGACTTTACCTTTGGCCGGACCTGTCTTCGCCGCATCTTTCAGCAGCCGATCCGGAAGCGTGTCGTCCTTGCCGGTAAAGCCGGCAGCCAAATTGTAGTTGCGTTCCAGATTCCAAATACGCTCACCAGCGGCCATCAGGTTTTCGACCGACCAGTCACCTTCACAAGCGGCATCAATCTGCGGGCCGATGTCATCCATGGACCAGGCGAAAGTGGTGAACACACAAAGCCCGGCAGAGTCGACAACAGCGGTCGCATCCTGAAAGGCCATGACCAGACCGGCCTTGCCGTCGGTTTCCAGCGGATCCGTTTTTTCCGGTATACCCAGAACTTCTGAGGCCACCGTATAGCTGCGAAGATGGCAGGCACCGCGGTTGGATGTGGCATAGGTCAGACCCATACCCTGAATGCCACGCGAGTCATAAGCCGGGAATTCCTGCCCCTTAACGGACATGGAAAGTTCCGGACGGCCATATTTTTCACATAGCCGTTTGGATCCCAGACCGATCTCGGCACCAAATCCCTCACCCTTACCGCAAAGTTCGGCAAGTTGCGTCAGCGCTTCGGCGGAACCGAATTTAAGTTCGATGCCACCGGTATGTTCCGTCGTCAGAACACCATCTTCGAACATTTCCATGGCTGCACCAACGGTCGCCCCAAATGAAATCGGGTCATACCCTTGTTCGTTACAAATGAAGTTGGCGAATGTTAGCGCATCAAGATCATTAACACCGTTCGCAGCGCCCAAGGCCCACGCGGCTTCGTATTCTAGTCCACCCGACGCTTTCTGGTATTCCGGGCGATCCTTGACCGTGTAATGGGTGCGATCAATGGTCGACACGCGCCCACAAGCAATGGTGCAACCGAAACAAGCGGCATTGGTCGTCAGGTTGGGTTTACCGTCTGACTCACGCGGTTCCGCCATGGCTTCGGCGGAAATGTCGCTGGCACCTTCAAACTGAATATCGCGGTGATTGCGGGTCGGCAAAGCGCCGGTTTCGTTGATGACGTTCATCAGAACCTGGGTTCCAAACGCGGGCAACCCCTGCCCGGTCACACCGTTCTCGGCGAGCACGCCTTTGCCTGCGGAAACCGCATTCATGAACGCCGGCGCGTCATCAACGCTGACGCCCTTGGTGCCACGAATGGCGACGGCTTTCAGGTTTTTGGATCCCATAACCGCACCGACCCCGGAACGCCCGGCAGCGCGATCCATATCATTGACGATACAGGCAAACTTGACACCCTTTTCACCGGAGATGCCGATGGACGCGACACGAAGCTGCTGGTCCTGGTGTTTTTTCTTAATGCCTTCTTCCGTATTCCAGACAGACGTCCCCCAGAATTCAGATGCATCAATGAGTTCTGCACTATCGTTTTCGATCAGAAGATAAACCGGACTGGCGGCCTTGCCTTCAAAGATGATCATGTCGTATCCGGCGTTCTTCATTTCGTTGCCGAAGAAACCGCCGGAATTGGAGCATGCGATCGCCCCGGTCAGTGCACCTTTGGTAATCACCGAGTAACGGCCGGCCGTCGAGGCGCATGTCCCCGTCAACGGCCCGGTCGCCATGATCATTTTGTTGTCCGGCGAAAGAGGGTCGACCTTCGGGTCGGTTTCCTCAACCAGATACTTGGTCGCCAACCCACGTTGACCCAGATATTTACCCGCCCAATCCATGTTGAGTGGTTCGTTTGTACACGTGCCTTGCGTCAGATCGACGCGCAGGATGTTTCTAGCCCATGCCATTTTTTGGCCTCCCTTAAATCTTTTATGCTTCTGCCTGAACGGCGGCGTCGGTTTTTGCAGCCCATGAACGCATTTTATCGAGCCCAGTCCAGTCGGCATCAACAAAGGTGATGGCGTCTGTCGGACAGGCTTTGGCGCATTCTGGCTCACCTTCACAAAGGTCACATTTGATAACCTTGCCGGTGGCTGAGTTGTAATTGATGGTGCCGAACGGGCAGGCAATGGTACAGACTTTGCACCCGACGCAGAGCGTATCGGAAACGATTTTCGCACCCGTAGCGCCGTCTACGGAAATCGCGTCGACCGGACAGGCATGCATGCACCAGGCTTCATCGCATTGCGTGCAGGTATACGGAACGTAACGCCCTTGGTCGTGGAAATTAAACACCTTGATCCGTGACTTGGACGGGTTGAATACGCCTTCATTGTCGTATGAACAGGCGAGTTCACACTGAAGGCATCCCGTGCACTTGCCAGGATCGATACTTAGAGACTTCTGCATAATGTTTTACCCCGTGTTAAATGACTTGCGGGGGAAGTGAGCGCGCAAACAAGACCACATACACCAGCCGGCCGGCCTTAATATTTGGTCGCGTTCCTCCCCGTATTCTACTGCTCGCCCTGCAGGCGAAGCTTGTCTCCATATAACCACGGATCAGCTTGCAGAGGGGAGTCTTTTTTTGATTAATTGCGGACTTGTAGTTGAACCACATCTGGATCGGCAGGATCATCGTGATTGGTTCTAATTGGCGTCACCTAACCCATGCTTGCTTGACTGCTGACTAAGCCCCAGGAGGGAGTCTGATGATGCCAGAACAAGTTCAATTCAGACCGGTAGGCGGCCGTCTGGAATGATGCTGCGCAGGGCAAAGCGCGAACGCGTCGTGCGGATACCTTTTACGCGGCCCAGTTTCTCCTGCAGGAACTGTTCATAAGACAAGAGATCCGATGCCACGACCCGTAGCATAAAATCCTGCGAACCGGTCATGATATAACCCTGCACGACCTCTTTGAAGCCTTGCACTGCCTTTTCAAAGTTCTGCAAATCTTCAGTACTTTGGCGTTCCAGCTCGACCGAGACAAAGACCGTGATCGGAAAACCGAGCTTGGATTGATCGACCATCGCTTTGTACCCCGTGATGACCCCATCGGTTTCCATTTGGCGAACCCGACGCGCGCATGGCGTCGGCGATAGGCCAACCCGCTCGGCTAACTCAACATTACGCATACGTCCTTCGGCTTGAATGACGCGTAAAATCTTGAAGTCGATATTATCTAAGTTCATTTACGCCAATATATTAAGGTTTTTTAGTGATTAACTCTAAATGAGATAAAAGTAAAGCCGACTTTGGCGACTAAATCTTCAGGCAGCGTGGTAAAATGCATATTAAATAACAATAAGGTGCACCATGCCTGATCAATATCGCCTAGAACTCAAAGTGCCCGAGCCGGAATGTCGACCCGGCAGCACCCCGGATTTCTCCAACTTCGAAATTCCCAAAGCCGGATCGGTTCGTCGTCCCGAAATCGACGAGAAAGCAGAAGACATTCACGACCTCGCCTACTCGATCATCCGCGTCTTGGATCGTGAAGGGAATGCGGTCGGCCCTTGGAGTGACACGCTCAATGACGAAGAGCTGATTCAGGGTTTGCGCCATATGATGACGTTGCGCACCTTTGATAACCGCATGCTCATGGCGCAACGCCAGGGTAAGACCTCTTTCTATATGCAGCACCTGGGTGAAGAGGCCGTGTCGACGGCCTTTCAGAGTGCTCTTAAGAAAGGTGACATGAATTTCCCCACCTATCGTCAAGCCGGGCTGCTGGTGGCGCAGGACTACCCGATGGTGTCGATGATGAATCAGATTTTCTCAAACGAAGAAGATCCGCTGAAAGGGCGGCAACTGCCGGTGATGTATTCATCGAAGGAATACGGATTTTTCTCGATCTCGGGCAACCTTGGCACCCAATACATCCAGGCCGTTGGTTGGGCCATGGCCTCAGCTATCGATCATGGTCATAACATCGCCGCCGCATGGATCGGCGATGGCGCCACGGCGGAATCGGATTTCCACGCGGCTATGGTGTTCGCCTCCACCTATAAGGCGCCGGTTGTCCTGAATATCGTCAACAACCAATGGGCCATATCGACCTTCCAGGGAATCGCCCGAGGCCGCGCTTCGACATTTGCCGCCCGGGGACACGGATTCGGCATTCCAGCCTTACGTGTCGATGGAAATGACTTCCTGGCGGTCCACGCGGTTGCTGAGTGGGCGACGGAAAGGGCGCGGCGCAATTTGGGCCCCACCTTGGTCGAATACGTGACCTACCGCGCTGGCGGACATTCGACATCGGACGACCCATCAGCCTATCGGGCCAAAGGTGAATCCAGCGCTTGGCCGCTGGGCGACCCGATTGAAAGACTGAAACTTCACCTGATCGTCAAGGGCATGTGGTCGCAAGACCGACACGTCCAAGCCGAAGCCGAAATTTCAGAAACCGTGCTGGCCGCTCAGAAAGAGGCAGAAAGCCATGGCACCCTGCACGCCGGCGGTTCGCCCTCCAACAAGGATGTTTTCGAAGGGGTTTTCGCCGAAATGCCGCCCCATCTGAAACGCCAACGCCAGGAAGCGGGATTCTGATCATGGCACATATGACAATGATCGAAGCCATTCGCGATGCCATGGACGTCAAGATGGAGATGGACCCACGGGTCGTCGTGTTTGGCGAGGACGTCGGCTATTTCGGCGGTGTGTTCCGCTGCACCCAAGGCCTGCAGGAAAAATACGGCTCCAGCCGCTGCTTCGACACCCCGATCAACGAGAGTGGCATTGTCGGTGCCGGAATCGGCATGGCGAGTTATGGATTGCGTCCCTGCGTTGAAGTTCAGTTCTCTGATTATATGTACCCGGCCTTTGACCAGATTACGCAGGAAGCGGCACGCCTGCGCTATCGGTCAAACGGTGAATTTACCTGCCCGATCGTAATCCGCATGCCCACGGGCGGCGGTATTTTCGGCGGACAAACCCACAGCCAGAGCACAGAAGCACTTTTCACCCATGTCGCCGGTTTGAAAACCATCCAGCCTTCAAACCCGATTGATGCCAAGGGCATGCTGATCGCAGCTCTCGAGGACGAGGACCCGGTAATTTTCCTGGAACCCAAGCGCCTTTATAACGGCCCCTTCGATGGTCATCACGAACGCCAGGTGACACCGTGGTCGAAGCACGAACTTGGCGACGTGCCCGAAGGCCACTACACGGTGCCAATTGGCAAAGCCGCAGTTCGCCGTCAAGGCGCGGACGTCACCATCCTGGCCTATGGCACCATGGTCCATGTGGCGCTCACGGCGGTGGAAGAATCCGGGATCGATGGCGAAGTTATCGATCTGCGCAGTCTGGTGCCGTTGGATCTCGACACCATTACCGGTTCAGTCAACAAAACAGGGCGCTGCGTCATCGTTCACGAGGCGACACTCACCGGCGGTTTTGGTGCCGAGTTGTCGGCGCTGGTTCAGGAACATTGCTTCTATCACTTGGAGGCCCCAATCCGCCGCGTCACGGGGTGGGATACCCCGTACCCCCACGCTCAGGAGTGGACTTATTTCCCAGGGCCGGAGCGCCTCGGGCGTGCCCTCCTTGAAACGATGGAGGCCTGAACCATGGGCGAATACGTGATCAAACTACCCGATGTTGGTGAAGGTGTCGCGGAGGCGGAAATCGTTGAATGGCATGTGGCCCCCGGCGACATCGCCACCGAGGATGACATTCTGGCAGCGGTGATGACGGACAAGGCGACGGTCGAAATTCCATCGTCTGTCAACGGTAAGGTTCTGTGGCTGGCATGTGATATCGGCGATACCCTGGCCGTCGGCGCCCCCTTGATCCGGCTAGAGGTCGACGGCGAAGGCAACAACAGCAAAGAGTCCGATGTTGTCCCTCCTGCCGAACCCGACGCCGACTCGCAGACGGCAACCGAACCAGCAATGGTCGATCCCAAAACACGCCCAGTTCCAGCACCTACGACTTCTTCGGTTCGACCGCCACGCGCCGAAGGTGACAAACCGCTCGCTTCGCCCTCGGTCCGCAAGCGGGCACGAGACAATGGGGTGGATTTACGCCGGGTTGCAGGAAGCGGACCGGCCGGACGGATCACCCATGAAGACTTAGATACGTTCTTCCAACAAGGCCCGCAATCGGTGCCACAAGGCCGACAAGCTGATACGTCTGTCACTGAAGTCAAGGTCGTTGGGTTACGGCGTAAAATCGCTGCCAAAATGAGCTTGTCGAAATCACGGATTCCCCATATCACCATCATTGAGGAAGTCGATATGAAGGCGCTGGAGGAACTTCGTGCCACTTTGAACGGAACGCGCCTCGACGATCAACCAAAGCTGACGATCCTTCCGTTCCTGATGCGGGCCCTGGTCCGCGCTGTGGCGAAACAACCTGAATTTAACGCCCATTATGACGACGACGAACAGCTGATCCGCCAATTTGGTGGCGTGCACATCGGCATGGCGGCGCAAACGCCCACGGGACTGGTGGTGCCGGTCATCAAACATGCAGAAGCACGCGATATCTGGGCCTGCGGGGCCGAGGTGAAGCGGCTGGCTGAAGCGGCCAAATCCGGATCGGCGACGCTTGAAGAACTGAATGGGTCGACGATTACGATTACGTCGCTGGGCACACTTGGCGCTTTGGCGACAACACCAATCATCAATTATCCGGAGGTGGCGATCCTTGGCGTCAACAAAATGCAAATTCGCCCGGTCTGGGACGGTCAAAACTTCCAGCCGCGCCCGATGATGAACCTGTCGGCCAGTTTCGATCACCGGGTGATCGACGGATGGGACGCCGCAGTTTTCGTCAATCGCCTCAAGACCCTGCTGGAAACTCCAACGTTGATTTTCATGGAGGCCGACAGATGAGGGAAATCCAAACCAAACTGCTGATCATTGGGGCCGGACCGGGCGGCTATGTTTGCGCGATTCGTGCCGGGCAATTGGGTATCGACACGATTGTCGTCGACCGAGGAAATCCCGGCGGCACCTGCCTGAACGTTGGGTGCATCCCCTCGAAGGCATTGATCCATGCGGCTGAAGAGTTCCACAAGGCGAAAAATTTCACCGCCGCCAATCCAATTGGGATTGAAACCGAAAACGTAAAGATCGATCTCGCCAAAACCATGCAATGGAAAGATGCGATCGTGCAGCGCCTGAACGTCGGTGTTGCCGGGTTGATGAGGCGCAACGGCGTCCGCCTGATCGAAGGGTGGGCCAAGATAATTGACGGCAAAAGCATATCCGTCGAGACCCCAACCGGGACGCAGGTGATCCGCACAGAACATCTGGTCCTCGCCACCGGTTCTGCTCCGGTCGAATTACCTTTCCTGCCTTTTGGCGACAAGGTGATTTCGTCGACCGACGCCCTGTCGTTGCAGGACGTGCCACATACCATGGCGGTTATTGGTGGTGGGTATATCGGTATGGAACTTGGCATTGCCTACGCCAAGCTGGGCACCCAGGTAACGATCGTCGAGGCCGAGAAAAACATTCTCGGACTTTATGATGCCGAGTTGACCCGCCCTGTCGTTAAGAACATGGGGACATTGGGGATCGAGGTTTTGACCAACACCAAGGCTAAGACGTTGGATGAAGGTGCTCTGGTTATTGAGCAGTCGGACGGGTCCCTGCGCCGATTGAATGCCGATAAAATTCTCGTCACCGTCGGGCGTCGGCCACTAACGGCGGGTTGGGGTTTGAGTGGGCTTGGTCTTGATACGGATGGGCCATTCATTCGGATCGACGAGAAGTGCCGAACCAGCATGCGTGGAATCTATGCGATTGGTGATCTCACCGGCGAGCCGATGCTGGCGCACCGGGCCATGGCCCAGGGCGAGATGGTGGCGGACATCATTGCCGGAGAACCGCGCATATGGGACAGGATTTGCATTCCTACCGTCTGCTTCACCGACCCCGAAATCGTCAGCGTTGGGTTAACCCCTGATGAGGCGAAGCAGCAGGCAATAGACGTCAAGATCGGCGCCTTTCAGTTGCAGGCCAATGGGCGCACCATGACCATGCAGGGGGCCAACGGAATGATCCGGGTCGTGGCGCGACGCGATAACCACGTCATCTTAGGCATTCAGGCCGTCGGGTCAGCCGTTTCTGAACTGTCAGCGGGTTTTGCCCTGGCGTTGGAAATGGGCGCACGGCTCGAGGATCTGGCCGAAACCATTCACGCCCATCCGACACAAAGCGAGGGCCTTCAGGAAGCCTCCCTCAAAGCACTCGGCATGGCCATTCACGGATAATAGACATCCACGCGCATCAAAAATGGACTATCCAAAAATTTCAGATATCTTGAGCCCAATTGCCACAGGCTTTTTGGGGGCTTAAGAAATGATCGAATACGGCGAATTTCGCCAGTGCCACCATGCCATTACGCTGCTTGGCATGTCAGGTGTCGGTAAAACTCATCTGTCGACGGAACTCAGGAACTCGGCAAACTGGTTTCATTATTCGGCAGATTACCGCATCGGCACGCGTTATCTGGCGGAACATATCATTGATAACGTTAAGTTTAAGATCATGCAGATGGATGACCGGTTTGTCGCCCAACTGCTGAAATCAGACTCGATTTATATCAATCACAACATCTCCGTCGACAACTTGGAACCTGTATCGACGTTTCTCGGCATGTATGGCGATGCCGGAGAAGGCGGGCTGGATAAGGCAACGTTTCTGGAACGCCAGGACCTTTACCGCCAGGCCGAAATCGAGTCGATGAAAGACGCCGGACACTTCATTCGCAAGGCCTGGAACATTTATCAGTGTCAGAACTTCATCAATGATGCCAGCGGGAGTCTGTGTGAAATTGCCAACCCCGATGATGACGACGACCCCGTGCTTTCGGCGCTTAATGAAGATACCCTGATCCTCTACATTGAGGCCGACGATACATCTGAGCAAAAGTTGCTGGAACGCGCCCGAACAGACCCGAAACCCTTATTTTACAACCCGGAATTCATCCTGCCCCAACTTGAAGACAAACCAGATGATGGACTGGGGATTTTTCCGTTCGCTTTTGCGCGGCCTCTTTTTCCAAAATTATTGGAGTTCAGAAAACCGCGCTACTCAGCCATTGCTGACAAATACGGCTTTACAATCAGCGTCAACGACCTATTTCACTCAAATGGTGATGACGTTCCGGATGCTGACCAAGTCCTGAAAAACATTTTCGAGGCAATCAAGCGTCAGATTTCTGGAGACAGCATCCGCGAGCAACGTTTTGAGAGATATCTAAACATCTGCGCTGATCGTAAAAAGGGCCGCTCATAAGGGCCACATACAAAAGAAAGTCCCGGAGTTTCCATGCCGATCAAAATTCCTGAAAACCTACCCGCCCATAAAATTCTGGAAGACGAAGGTGTATTGGTCATCAAGGACGCGGATGCCCTCCACCAGGACATCCGCCCGCTGCGGGTCGCCATCCTCAATCTGATGCCGGAAAAGATAAAGACAGAGACTCAATTGGCTCGGGTCCTCGGCTGTAGCCCATTGCAGATCGAAGTGACCCTGCTAGGCCCCTCGTCATATGTGCCAAAAAATACATCACGCGAACATATGCTCGACTTCTATCAACCATGGACGAATGTCCGGGACCAGAAATTTGACGGCTTGATCGTCACCGGCGCGCCGGTCGAGAAAATGCCTTTTGAAGATGTCGATTACTGGGATGATCTGTCAGACCTGTTCGACTGGTCGCGGAGCAACGTGCATGGCTTGTTCAATCTGTGCTGGGGAGCGCAGGCGGCTTTGCATCATTTTTATGGCATTCCCAAATACCTGTTGGATGCCAAACGATTTGGTGTCTATGACCATCGCGTGCTCGACCACACGTCGCTTCTGACCCGTGGTCTCAACGATGTCATCCCGGTACCAACGTCGCGCTATACGGAAAACCGCAGCACAGACCTCGCACCGTTCAAGAACCTGGAAATTCTCATGGAATCGGACGAAGCGGGGGTCTGCCTTGTGCATGACCGCAAACTTCATCATGTGCACATGTTCAACCATCTGGAATACGATGTCGGCACGCTAAACGATGAATACAGCCGTGACGCCGCCAAGGGTGAAGACACCGCCCTGCCCGCCCACTATTTCCCGGACGACAACCCGGCGAATACCCCCCCTAACACTTGGCGTTCCAGCGCCCACCTGTTGTTCGGTAACTGGCTTAATTATCTTTACCAGACGACACCTTATGACATGCATAAGATCGGTGATGACCGCGACAGGGCCTTCGATCCCGACCAACCAAGAAGCCGACCGGGCGAACGAATTGACTGAGGGGGCGATTTTGGGTTAGGCGGCAGCCACCGCAACGCGGTTGGATTTTGGCGTCGAAACAGCAAGAACGACCGCGACCAGTGAAAATCCGCTGGCCAGCAGAAAGGCGTTTGAGAGATCGCTCTCTCCGGCCAACCCGGCGAGGACGGCAGCGGAGGCGGCGAAGCCATCCATGAAGGCGAAAGTCAGACCAAGGCTGGTCCCTTCCCGTCCACCCGCATGATCGATGGCTGAGGCCAGCAGCACCGCCCGGATGGCGACCAACACCGTCAACGCGACACCCAATGCAATAAATGTGATCACGAAGGTGGAGGAAAGCCAGGCGGAAAATGCTGCAACGGTCGCAATAGCGTTGCCGAGGATGATCAGAGGCCGCCGTCCAACCGTGTCCGAAATCTTACCCATCCAAGGCTGGGCCAGGGCACCAAGCACCATCATCGCGGCTAGCGCGACAGCCGTTTCCATCCAGCCAAAATCAAACTTATCTCTGAGATAGAGCGGCGTCATGGCGGTAATCGCGAACAGGCTCATGTTGTAGAACGTAAAGAGCGCGATGACCCGAAGGCCCGCCCGTGTCGTCCAGATTTTCCAGATATCGGCAAAATCTGCAAGAGTCGGGCGGGAATTGGCGTGGCGCGGCACTTTTGGTGCGATAAAAATAAAGATGCACCCCATAAGCAATGTCGGGATCACCAGCACCTGCAAGGCGACGCGCCAGTCCCACATTGCCACCAGTAGACCCGCCACCGGCAGCGCGATCACTTCTGAAACATGCCCCCCGATGGCATGCATTCCAAGGGCGTAGGCCCGTCTTGTTTTATGCATCTGCGCCAGCACGCCGGTGGCAAGGGGGTGCCAGGCGGCATCGCCCATGCCGGCAACGGCGATCAGGATGGCAAAGACCCAGAAAGTATCAACAAAGGAAGCCGCGAAGTACCCCAAACCGACCCAGAAAAACGTCGCTGCCAGAAGGATGCCGCGATTGGCCACATGATCAACCAGCATCCCCGCCGGCAGATAGGCGAGGGAGGCGCCCAAACTATGGATCATAAACAACAATCCGATCTCGGACGGGGACAACCCCATTGACGTGCCGAATGCCGGGATAAGGATGTACATCCCAACGGGTGCCAGGTCATTTGCGCAATGGCCGATGGAAAACGGAATGAGGAGGTCGCTTTTCATGGATACCCGGCATCCTTCGTGAAAGTCGCGTTATCTATAACTTCGAATCCGACATATGAAAGATGTTTCTCCTCACCCAAACAGTCGACACAATGAAACTCTGGACCGACCTCAAGCTATACGGAAACCCACCGCACAGACATCCAACCGTTCAAGAACAACGCATCGGTTGATTGGATTAGCCGCGCGACTTCAGCTCAGACGGCAGTTGTTCAATGGCCTCCAGAAGCGGTCGGATACGCGCCCGTTTTTCCTCACTCATAAACCGCCCGAACACCATTGCCTTGCTGATTTCCAACCAGCCGATCCACAATTGGTCACCGGGGCCGTCCTCAACCTTGCGCGTCCACGCCCACCACATGGCATTGCCCCAGAGCAGGCATGGCACCAACCAGAGCGTCGCTACACCCAGAATGATCCAGAAAAACGGATTTGATGTTGTATTGGCAATCACGGCGGCCCTCATTTTTGGTTCAATCCGCTGAGGATACCCGCAACCCCAACCTTTGCAATCCGTGAATAGGCCGGAGCCAAAATCAGGACTCACCCCAAATGGAGACGGGGCGGAACGCGACAGCGGCGACAGATAATTAAATGCCCCACACTGCCCATGCCAGCACCGAATCTTGAATCAGTAAAATGCCAGAAATCGATATGTAAATCCAAAAAACTGTTCCCCACCGGCCATCTAACCACCGACTTGCACTTAGCAGAGTCCCTGCCAGAATGATCACCAGAACCGTCGCAAGCGCACTTCTCAGGAAATCAGCCTCCTTGCCAAAACTGCCTATTGTCCACAACCCGGGGATATGGGTCGCTTTTACGTACAAGATCAGCAACGCAATTATCTTGACCGCGCCCCCGCCAAATATCCGCCAGCGCGCGACGTCTGATTGAGCTATCATCCCGCTTACCTCAATCCTGATCTATACAGGTTTTTGGCAAGTTCTCTTCTGTAATCACTTCCAACCGGAGGGCTGCCCCCTAATAGAAAATGACCGCCGATGTTGCCGTATTTTCCCCTTAAAAAATTCAATGCGAGCTTCGGCAGGCTTAACATGAGTTCGCCCTTACTCATACCCGCCCTAATTGGGTCACCATAGCGACCAAATTCTATTGTTATAATTTCATGAATATTCGGGTGACCTTTAAGAGCGTCCAAAAATTCTTTGGAAATTGGAGCCGCGATTAGGACGAGATGGTCCACCTTATGGCCTCTGTCTGCGTAATCGATGGCGGCTTGGGACGCCTGTAACGCGCCGAAAGAGTAACCGATAAGGTTGAACTGGATGCCCTCAGCGCCTTTCAGCGTCAAATTGGTGTCTTCCGTATCTCTACTCCGTTCGCCAAGGACATTGATTACGTCTGACACTACACCATTAGACCAGTCTTCTCGGTTTATGGCATGAACGTTGTCTATCCCTGCGTGTCCAAGGGCCTCAACCATATCCCGGATATAAGGTCCCTGCATGCCAGCACCATCGAAGAAAAACGAACCTTTATAAGGGACGGTAAAAGTCGAAGGAGAAGGATTGCTGATCTCATTTGGCACAACACTCTTGTAACTTGCCCGAGCCAGTGTTGCTCCCTGAATCACGTGAAATAATGCCAAAGCAATACAGATCGCCGTTAGCTGCCCCCATCTGCCACTCAACCGCCTATCAATCCATAAAAGAATTCCCGACGCCAAAATTGCGGGGACTGACAGCATGGCAACTCCCAGGAAATCAGCCTCTCTCCCCATAAAACTCCCATAGGGCCTGATGGTCCAAACATAAGGAATATCGATCGCGACCAAACTTAACAGACAAAGCGCACCTATTTTTGCAGCAAGGCTTAACCCTTTGCGCCACTCTGGATGAGCCAAAGAATTTTTACCGTTATTCACCGCAATCCCATACCATGAAGCCTTTTTGCAAGTTCACGTCTTCGGCGTTTCCCTTCCTTGGATTTTCCGCCGTAATAGAAATGGCCCTTCCTGCCCTCGTCTTCATTAGAAGAAAAATCAAATCCTAATTTTGGAACGCTCCTAAATAGTTCTCCAGTGCTCATGCCCGCTTTGATCGGGTCTCCATGCGTACCTAAGTCAATCACCTCCACTTTGCCGATGTTGGGATGCTTTTTCAACTTCTCCAAGAATTCACCAGAGATCGGTGCACCAATAAGAACAAGATGGTCGACTTCTCCTCCTTTGTCTGCATGGTCAATTGCGGCCTGAGATGCCTGTAAAGCGCCATACGAATAACCAATCAGGTTAAACCGTTCACCTCGTTTTCCCATTGCTGAGAGGTCTGAGTCCTGATCATCTCTATTTCTTTTATCCAAGACGTCTATCACATCTGCGATAGTCCCATTTGACCATTTCTCCGAGTCCGCAGAGCGAGCATTCATCACTCCAACTTCATTCAACGCTTCGACCATATCGGTGATGTATTTCCCATTCATGCCTGCACCACCGAAAAAAGTCGTACCTCGAAGGGTTTTGACTGTTTCAGATTTACGTCTGCCTTCGTCAGTTTTGCCGTTTTTTTCACCTGACTTACCATCTTCACCATCATCCGTTCCGGCACGCAACGAACCGCTGCTTTATTTGCCTTCACCACTCTGATTGTCGCTGAGATTGGCCGCATGTTTGCCATCGCGGGCGTCTTGCAGCCTCTGCCCGCTCAGTTCAAGGGTTTCCCCGTCGAAACCATCGTTGTGAGGGAGAAATAGCGTTTTCAGTTGATCACGCTGTTGTTCCGACACGCCCCCCAACACAGCCTCATCCAGCGCCCTGACCTGATCGGGCGTTCCAATCTTCTCCAGATGGTCCCGCACCACCTGAAACTCGGCCACGGCCTTGAGGCCGTCTGTGTTGATGGCGTCAGAGATGTCACGGGCAGTGGCTCCCGGTGCGTGGGTTTTGCTGAGGCCGTCGGCGAGGCGGGTGAGTTCTCCAGCCTGATCGGCGGTCAGGGCATCTCGCAATCAATGAAGAGCGCCGCGCCGTTTCTAAGAATTTTTCAAGAGCGAGACAGAAATTCTAAAATGAACTTCGACGGAAATCCGTCGTCTGAATCGAAGGGCCAGGGCCAATTGAAATCTTGGTATATTGCTTTCCATCCGGCCACTGGCCAGTGGCCTGCTGAAAGGTGGTCTTTTAGCAATACACGGAATGCTTTTTGCAAAGCCTCCATTCCACCATAATAATTTACAAACCTGTCGATCAATTCGGGCTCGCCACCAAGCACGCCGACATCTTCATGATCACCTGAAAATCCCCATCGACCGTCAAAAGGAAACATGAATGTGTGCCCAATCGAGTAGGTGTAACGATAAACGGCGACGTAAACGGAATGGCGGTCAGAAGGGCAAACGATCGTTTTTTCAAATGTATGAGGACTATCTGGAGGTATTTGATTTAGATCTTTAGAACTGAACGGCGTGCTGACAATGAGCCTTTCCGTTCCATCTTCGTGCAAGATACGAAACAGCGGCTCCAGATGATCCCGGTGCCAAGCCGGATCAAACGGAAAATCATATTCCGGGTTGAAATCAGGGCGTCCTTCTATGCAATCATCTGAACAGTCACTTGAAAACAGATTGCCTGGGATCAACACCTTTTTCCATGACGGGTTAATGAATTCCGCCATAAATCTGTCATATGCTTTTTCGGATGGGACAAATATTCGGCTCGCCAGTTTTCCGAACTTCTCCACGCACTCCGTGTCATCGTAGGTCTCCCAAGAAATGTCAGTTTTGGGATCGGTTAAAATTTCCACTATGCACCTCTATTCGGGAAACCGAACTTTAACGAACGGATCACTTCCGTAATCTTCAAATTTATCCAGCCGACGGCCTTTGATCTGCGCAACTACGGTTTCTTTTCCACCTGATCTCGACAAATTATAACGGACAAATGTCGTGCCGTCATTGCAGGGGAAAGATTTGGTTCCTTCTTCATCTGGCTCAATTTTTGCCGGGTCGCCACCACATTGCCGAACCGCCTTCTCAAAGGCCCTGTCAGCGGCAATCTTGCCGCCCTTGCGGGTAACTTCGTTTTGTCCCGGTTTTCTGGTGGCGCCGGTGACGACGCCGCCTTTAACTAAATCCGCTGTTGCTTGTTTGACACTTTTATCTTTGATCAAGCGGATCGTATCCTCAAGCTTTTTAGCTTTGTGAGGAGCGTTCGTCGGGACTTCAACATCCGTCTTAATACCATCGCCCAAATCAATATGTAATATTTGTGGTTTGTTAAATTCGTCACCCTGATCAGGAAACGGTGGTGTCTGGGTATCTGTCTCGGGTGGATCGAAATTTGGAACCTGCGGGGCGTGGTCTTCATCGCTAAGGTCCGGAAACCTTTCCTGCCCAAAATCTATATCTGTCGGTTCCGATCCCGGAACTGGTGGCAGAGGTTTGGCCACATCCATTCTGTTTTGAGGGCCAAACAGCTTCTCCAGTCCCAGTTTCTTCCGGTTATTATTAACGTAATTTCCGATCACGCCTGCCGTTGCAATGCCACCCATAACGATCGGAACGGCGAGGACCGGAACAAAGGCGACCTCGACCTCGCCGTCCCTGTTGCGGGTTTCAGGAAAGGCTTCGCGAATTTGCTGGCTGCGTTTAAGATATTCACCAGCACCAAGTTTTTCCGTCGCCAGGTCTTCCAACGCCGCATCACGTAAAGCTTTTGCCTTTTCTGGATCTTCCAGGGCGTTTGATATTTCTTCGGTTGCGGCTTTACGGGAACTGTCAGTCCCGGCGGGATTGAGCTGATCACGAAGGTTGTCCTGGCTGGGGGTATCTTCTGTGTTTTTGGGATCGACGTTGGAGATGCCTCCCGGAAGCTCTTGGCTTTCGACATTGCGGTTCTGTATCGTGTTGCGGAGCTTGATTTTAGCTTCTTCCGACACCCCACCCAACACGGCTTCATCCAACGCTTGCACCTGATCGGGTGTTCCAACTTTGGCGAGCCGGTCTCGCACCACTTGAAACTCGGCCACGGCCTTAAGGCCGTCTGAGTTGATGGCCTCAGAGATGTCACTGGCGACAGCTCCCGGGGTGCGGGTTTTACTGAGGCCGTCGGCGAGGCGGGTGAGTTCCCCGGTCTGATCTGCGGTCAGAGTATCTTGCAGACGTTTGATATCGGCAGTGAAGGCGTTTTCGACGACGGGCGTCACCGACGGGCGTTGCGGATTTGGCAGATTGGCTGTCGGCAAAGCCGGGTTACGGCGCTGCTCAAAGCCGCGCCACTGATCGGCAACCTGACGGGCCAACCCTCGGGTCGCTGTCTGGGTCGGGCCATCGGGGTTGATCAGGCTGTCAATCTTGAGGGGCCTGCGTCCGACAGAATTCCCATGATCACGATTCAGGCGCGCCTGCCCCTGACCAATGGCTGTGGCCGTATCGTTGCCAAACCGGGTTCCCGGCGCACGGCTCAATAACCCCGAGCCCTTAAGCACGGATTCAACCTGGAACACATCACGGGGCCGGTTAGGCGCGCCGGGACCGACAGGAGCCGAGAGTTTTAACCCACCACTGGTTAGGCCATCACGCATGAGGTTGCCGGAAGGTGTAGTTAAAAGAGACCGGGCAGGAGGCGACGGCGGCGTTGGCAAGTCCGTCAACGGGGAGCCGGAGAGGAAATCAGACCCCCGCGCCGCGCCGGAAGCTCTCCCGCCCGGAACTTTAGGTGTCGGTAATTTCTGTGACTGTGTGGAACCCATGGTGCAAAAAGTCCCGTTTGACTGATGCTGCCTAACAAGGGTCGTGGCGGTTCAGCAGATGTTGGACATAAATGCCAAAATCATCTCACTGGAGAATTGTCGTTTTGATCTTCCAGAACATCTTTAAGGTAGATTCCGATTTCTATGACGTCTTGTTCCGCACCTTTGTCATGAGGGTGAATCTCTATGCCCCAGCCCTCGTCGAAGAGGAGCCTGATCAATTTTCCACCGGTTTCGATGTCGCATATTCCCGTGCCGTCGGGACCTTCAATTCTATCGATGATTTTGTAACCAAACCTTTCTTCCATCTCTTTGGCAAGTTCATCCACCCAACTAAATGCCGCGCCTTCGTTGGGCAAAATATCGATGTAGGAAAATCCCTTATCGTTCTTATCGAAGGCAACTGTAATGTCTGAGCCCATAATGCACTCCTTACTTATGTAAAAGTTTTTTGGTGACGGCTGCGTTTGGTTTGAAGGCTGTTTCTCGAATGCGTTCGTATATAGCATCGCCTACAAGCCCCTTCTTTTTTGCCCTTTTGACCAATTGCTCGAATGTTAAATTGGGGTATTTGAGTTCTAGGCTCATCGCCTCCTTCCGGTCTTTCATCAAGTCCCGCGCAAGAGTGCGTTCTCGATTGCGGATTTGGTGACCGTCCAATGCTCCCTCTTTCAAATTCGTGATCTCGGCGTTCTTCTGTTTCGCGATCTTGACACGCTCATTGTAAAAGTAGCGAGCGTTTTCATTGCTTAAGGATTGCGGTTTATGATCCGATTTTCTCAAACTCAGTTTTTTTGCCCGGCCTAGTTCCGGCCCTTTGTCCGGCGAGAGCGTTGATGGTGAGGTATTTCCCTTGGGTGTTGGAGCGTTCTTTTTCAAAAAGCGCCTACCACCTTTGATCATCAGGCCGACGATCTCTTTGGTCCCCTTGACGAGGTTGCCCGGGCCGGGGATGGCACCGATGGTGTCAATCGCGCCAAGTGCCGCCTGAATACCAGCGTCCGACAGGTCGCCTTTTTCAAAGGCTTCCGCCGCCGCCTGAAAGGCGTAAAAGGCATCCTTGGCGCTGAGGGCGTTGCCGACGCCGGGAACAAGAGAGAGTACGCCTTCCCCCACATCCTTGATCAGATCATCACTAGCGCCGTCTCCTCCGGATTTTTGAGTTTTCAGCACATCCGCGATGGCTTGGAGTGCGGCGGCCTTTTCTTCATCCGTCGCATCCGCATCAACCGAGATCGAGAGATCATCCTGTCCTTCGGGCATACGGATGGTAATGCCCGTACCTGAGCCGTCTTCGGCGCGCCCAGTCTCGTCGCCATCATCCGTTCCAGCGCTGAAATTGGTGTTTTCCTTATTCGTTGTGGTTTTTTTTGGCCGTAATAGATACTTCAAACGTCCCCGCTCATTTGTTGGCACACCACCCAACACCGCTTCATCCAGTACCCGAACCTGATCGGGCGTTCCGATTTTGGCGAGACGATCGCGCACCACCTGAAACTCGGCCACGGCTTTGAGGCCGTCGGTGTTGATGGCGGCGGAGATATCCCCGGCAATGGCCCCCGGTGTGCGGGTTTTGCTGAGGCCGTCGGCGTTGGCAAGTCCGTCAGCGGGGAACCGGAGAGGAAATCAGACCCCCGCGCCGGAAGCGCTCCCGCCCGGAACCTTAGATGTCGGCAATTTCTGTGATTGCGTGGAACCCATGATGCAAAAAGTCCTGTTGGCTTGCGTGTAACCTACACATAGCTAAATATTCCTATAATGTCAACAGCAATCTAGAACAGGAATTATATCTTATTTTATTCATTGCAAACACGTCGGACAACACGCATCACCTGGCAGGAACGCAGTGGCATATCCTGCACCAGACGATCTACTCATAAATGTTTGATTGTGTTCGTCCGCAGTCGCGGAGAAATGGCATCCGCGAAGGCCTTGCCGGACCATGGGGCATTATTGGGGTTTATTGCAATCCAGGATCAGGATCGGGCCGTTAAACGGCCCTACCCCGTCACCCTATCCTGGTACAGTTGGTTGGCTCTAAAACGTCATGGCCTTGACCATGACCACATGCTCCAGCGCGCAAATCTGATCGATGAGGGCCTGTTCCGGATCACCGTCAATCTCGATCAAGGCGATGGCATCGCCGCCTTCTTCGGCACGGCCCAGATTGAATGTGGCGATATTGACCCCGGCATTCCCCAGCGTCATTCCGAGCGCGCCGACGAACCCCGCTTTGTCCTTGTTGGTGATAAACAGCATATTCGGCCCGAGGTTGGCATCGATTGAAATTCCCTTGATCTCAACGATGCGTGGTTCAGAGCCGTTATACAGGGTCCCGGCTATTGCCCGCCGCTGGGTTTCGGTTTTAACCGTAACCTTGATCAGGGTCTGATAGGCTTCGGATGACTGGCTAGTGACTTCACTGACCTTGATGTTGCGCTCCTTGGCGATGACCGGTGCCGAGACCATGTTGACGCCCTCCATCAACGGAGATAGCAATCCCTGAAGAATGGCCGCCGTCAGGGGTTTGGTATTCAGTTCGGCAACCAGACCATAATACTCGATGGTGATTTCCTGATAGGCCGTTTGGGTCGCCTGACCGGCAAAACTGCCGAGCTGTTCAGCCAATTTCATATAGGGTTTCAGCTTGGGCGCTTCCTCGGCACTGACCGACGGCATATTGAGTGCGTTGGTCACAGCACCCGTCAGCAGGTAATCGGCCATCTGTTCGGCGACCTGTTCGGCAACTTTTTCCTGAGCTTCCGTTGTTGCAGCGCCCAGGTGCGGCGTCGCTACCAGGCCTTCCATGCCAAACAGGATATTTTCCGTCGCCGGCTCACTGGAAAACACATCCAATGCCGCTCCGGCGACCTTGCCTGATTCCAGACCGGCCTTCAGGTCTTCTTCGACAACCAATCCGCCACGCGCACAGTTAATGATACGCACGCCAGCTTTCATCTTGGCGATGGCCGCGGCGTTGATGATGTTTCTGGTGTCATCGGTCAGAGGCGTGTGCAGGGAAATGAAGTCGGCGCGGCCAAACAGCTGGTCGATATCGACTTTCTCTATCCCCAGACTTTCGGCCCGTTCAGGTGACAAAAATGGATCATATCCGATAACTTTCATCCTCAGGCCCTGAGCACGGTCGGCCACCACGGAACCGATATTGCCGCAACCAATAATACCGAGGGTTTTACCCATCAGCTCAACCCCCATGAAACGGGACTTCTCCCATTTCCCGGCGTGGGTCGAGGCGTTGGCTTGAGGAATCTCCCGGGCCACGGCCATCATCATAGAGATGGCATGTTCGGCGGTGGTAATGGAATTGCCAAACGGCGTGTTCATAACAACGATGCCGTTCTGCGTGGCCGTCGCAACATTGACGTTATCGACGCCAATTCCGGCCCGACCAATGACCTTTAGGTTGTCAGCGGCGCCTAAAACCTCCGGCGTCGCTTTGGTTGCCGAGCGGATGGCAAGACCATCATAATCGCCAATACAGGCAATCAGTTCTTCGGGGGTCATCCCCGGCTTAACGTCAACATCGATACCGCGGGCCTTGAAAACGTTTTCGGCAAGCGGGCTCATTTTGTCAGAAATTAGTACTTTTGGCATGATCAGATCCTTATTCAGGCAGCGGTGCGGGAGTCGGCTTGAAGGTAGGCGAGGCCCCATTCTATCCAGGGGACCAACAGCTCTAAGTCCGACGTCTCAACCGTCGCACCGGCCCAAATCCTCAAACCCGCCGGAGCATCCCGGTAGGACCCGATATCAAAAGCAACACCTTCATCATCCAGCAGGGCGACCAGCCGTTTGGCCGCCGGTCCCTGCGCCTCTTTGGGCAGGGCCGCGAACCAGGGGGCGGTGATGGTCAGGCAGATTGAAGTCGGCGAACGGTAAGCCGCCTCCGACGCCAGAAAATCCACACTGTCCGAACTCTCGACCCATTTGCTCATTGCCGCCATATTGCGTGTGGTGCGCTGCACCAGCTCAATCTGACCGCCAATCCGTTCCGCCCAGTTCAGACCATCAACGGCATCTTCTACCGCCAGCATGGATGGGGTGTTGATGGTTTCCCCCCTGAATACGCCGTCGATCAGCTTGCCACCCTTGGTCAGGCGGAAGATTTTCGGCATTGGCCAAGGTGGTGTATGGGTTTCAAGGCGTTCAACCGCACGCGGGCTTAAAACCAGCATGCCGTGCGCCCCTTCCCCACCAAGCACCTTCTGCCAGGAATAGGTCACCACATCCAACTTGTCCCAGGGCAGGTCCATGGCGAAAGCTGCAGACGTTGCATCGCAAATGGTTAGCCCCTTGCGGTCGTCAGCGATCCAGTCACCATTCGGCACACGCACACCTGATGTCGTGCCATTCCAGGTGAAGACCACGTCGCGGTCAAAATCAACGGCACTCAGATCAGGTAGATTGCCGTACCCGGCCTGCAGGACACGGACGTCATCAAGTTTCAATTGCTTTTGTACATCAGTCACCCAGCCCGAGCCGAAACTCTCCCAGGCCAGCATGTCGATACCGCGCGCGCCCAGAAGCGACCACAGCGATAGCTCAACCGCGCCGGTATCGGAAGCGGGTACGATGCCGATCAAATAATCGTCGGGCAATCCGAGGATTTGTCTGGATTTGTCAATGACGGACCTTAACCGATGCTTGCCGATTTTCGCACGATGCGAACGGCCGAGAACAGCATTTTCAAGTGCATCAAGCGACCAGCCAGGTCGTTTCGCACAGGGTCCGGACGAGAAATTGGGATTGGCCGGCCGAAGGGCCGGTTTTGCAGGAATATTCATTTTTTCTCCTTCCTTGCAGAAGGGCGCAACCCGTTGGGGGGTTGTGGCCCACAGCCCTTATAAGGTCGGTGCTGCATCGCGTCAACCGTGTTGCAGTGCAATATATTTCAGACTGTAGATTCTTAGGCAGTGGATTAATTGCAATATATGAGATGAAGCTTATTAGCCTGCCAGCATCGCTAATTTGTTGGATCGTTTAATAGGGATACCACATGCCAACGTGAGAATTAACCACTTCGATTTGATTGGCATTCAGAAAACTTCTGGCAAAATCTCGGTTCTGAACGGCCCCGGGCTGACCGCGTCGCACAGCCAGTTCCAGCCAGAACAGGGCTTTCTCGTAATCCTTTTCCAAGCCCAGCCCTTTAAAATACATGACCCCTAGCCGATTCTGTGCGGCAGGAATTCCGCGTTCCGCAGCCCGATCCAGCCACCTAGCGGCTTCTTCGTAACTTTGCCTAACGCCGTCGCCTTCATAATACATAACGCCGATATTATTTTGAGCTTCCCCAAACCCCTTTTTCGCCGCAGCCAGATACAATCTGGCGGCTTCCGTATAGCTTTTTTCTACGCCCAAACCGTTATCATACAGATTACCTAAATTAAGTTGAGCTCCACCTAACTCCTGCGCCGCAGAAAGGCGATACCAGCGATAGGCTTGTTCATAATTTTGCTCAACGCCCGACCCGTTTTCATATAGATAGCCCAAGCTGTGTTGAGCGTCAGCATCTCCGTCCTCTGCCGCTTCAATCCAACTCACATAGGCGGTTTTGAAATCATTGCGGTTAAATGCCTCCAATCCTCGATCAAACAATGGATGCGAGGTAGAGCAAGCTGACAGGAGGACTGCGACGGTGAAAACTACAACCGTGTTTTCAACGGTTTTTTTTCCAATACTCGTGAAATCAGGAATTCCAACCATTCGAACTTGCCCTCAATCCCCACAAACAAATATTCGACAAATAGTGACAATCAGCACTTACAGGGTTTTTAACGAGCCTTAATATCAGTTAAGATTTTTTAACGGGCTTTAATATCGATAATCATTTATATTATTGGTTTCAATAGAGAAAATCAAGTTCAACCACTAATAATCATCGTATACAGTTAGCTCAGCTCTGGATGGTTCACATGATTAGTTTATCCCAATTATCAACCAAATTCATGGGTTTTACGCTCCTGCTGATATCCACGGTTCAGTTTAATGGTGCCGTCGCCGATGACCGCTCGAAAACTGAAATGATCATGGGTAAAATGGCTAAGGACAGCCAGGCTCGACAATACGCCTCCTTGTCGACGGGCCAGTGGGGTGTCGTCGACTCGGCGGGAGACATCCAGGTCAGGCAAACCAAGACTGCTGCCTGGCAGCCCCTGTCAAAGGTCAAAAAAATTGGCCCGGAAGCTCAGGTCAAAAGCGGCAATGATGGCTGGGGAGTGTTGGAAAACAGTGAAGGAACAATTGCCATCGCCGCCAGGTCAGACTTGGCGCTCCCTGAGAAACCTGAAAAGTTGGGGACACGAATTGTCCAGACCATCGGCAATATCCTGTTCAATGTAACCAAGAAAAAAAACCGGCACTTTATTGTCGAAACGCCATTTCTCGTTGCCGGGGTTAAGGGCACGTCATTCAGTGTTTCGGTAAGCTCACAAGACGCTTCAGTCAGTGTAAGTCAGGGAACGGTTGGTGTCTCAAGCGCCACCGGAGGGACAGAAACTGATGTTGGAGTTGGACAAACCGCGAGCGCCAGAGCCGGACGGGGCGTCGGAGTCAGTTCAACGTCGCCATCGGCACGGGGGGCACCCGGGTCTGCAACCGCCCCCGGAGCCCAAAGTGCACCAGGCCAAAAATCCGCTCCCGGTTCAAATAGCAGGTCCTCCAACCGAGGTGCCGCCCCCGGAATGGGCCGAGGTGGCAATCAGGGCGGGAATTCATCTGGTGGCCAGGGCGGTGGTGGTGGAAACAGCGGTGGAAATGGAAACAGTGGTGGAAACGGAAATAGCGGTGGAAACGGAAACAGTGGTGGAAACGGAAATAGCGGTGGAAACGGAAACAGTGGTGGAAACGGAAACAGCGGTGGAAACGGAAACAGCGGTGGAAACGGAAACAGCGGTGGAAACGGAAACAGCGGTGGAAATGGCGGTGGAAACGGAAATGGCAGCCTGAGCGGACCTGAGATCGCCAATAACTTTGGACAATCATGGTAGGGAACGAATTTGCCTGAGAGTAGATTCCGGGAAAATTTGAGGCGACACAACGAACCGACGGGGTTCGCTGTTTCTCTATGCTTGACGATCACAATCTATCTTTTGGGCTGGTTAACTTTCATTGAAAGCCCGTTGATTGATTTGCGCTTTCTAAATTCGGACAGATTAGCCACCGGCGATGTGGTAATTGTCGAGATCGATGCCAAAAGCCTGGCGGAAATCGGAATTTGGCCGTGGCCGAGAGGCCATTATGCCAGGGTCATCGAGAATATTCAGAAACACTCCCCGCGTCTGATTGCTGTTGATGTGGATTTCAGCTCCAAATCGACGACCGCTGAAGATCAAAAACTGGCGTCCGTGCTCAGGACATCATCTGCGCAAATTTTTCTTCCGGCATTCAAACAGTTTGCTTATCAGGAAAATGGTTCGGCTTCGTTAATCTATACAGCACCAATTAAAGAATTCAGAGAACAGGCCAAACCGGCATCGATAAACGTCCGCCCTGACTCAGATGGCCTGATTCGAAAAATGCCCCGACACGACGACTGGCAGGGGCAAAGTATACCGACAATGGCATCTGCTCTGGCTCAACACCTGCGGCCTACGGGTGAACCCTATTATGTAGATTATGGAATTAGTCTCGGATCAATTCCACGTATCTCGTTTTCAAACATACTGCTCGACCACTTTGACCCGACCTTAATAACGGGCAAGTCCGTGATTATCGGCGCGACGGCGGTTGAGTTGGGGGATCACCTTTCTGTCCCCAGGTACCGGGCAGTTTCTGGCGCTGCATTGCAAGCACTGGCGTCTGAAACGCTAATTCAGGGACGAGACCTTTACAGGGTCCCCCCTGTTACTTCGCTGATCTACATCCTGATTTTCTCACTGTTGATCTGGTTTCCATTGGTCAAGCTCTCCTGGAAACGCTCTACACTGGTGCTGCCTGCCTTCTGGATCCTAAGCGGCGTAACTGCATACGTTTTTTATGCGCAGTTTTCCATTCTGTTCGATCTGGCACCTCTGATTGTTATCTCCATACTGTTTTTTGCCTTCGGGTTGATCAGCAGAATTAATTTCCACGCCTTTCAGGAATTTTTGTCCAGGATGTCGGCGACACATCAGGAGGCGCTCTTAACCAATATGGTCAAAAGCAGTTCCGATGCGATTTTCATCGAAAATTACGAAGGCGTAATCACGTCTGCCAACCCGGCTGCAGAAAAACTGTTCAACTTGGACTCGGAGGAAATCGGCGGTGAGTCTATTGGCAGGCTGATCCCAATCTTAAAGGAAGACAAGACATCAAAGTCGGAGTTGGCAACTTCAGGAGCGCCGACTGAAGTCATTGCAAAAAAATCAAATGGGTCAACATTCCCTGTCGAAATACTGGTTACGAAATCAGTATTCGAAGTGTCAGATTGCACTCATGAACGACGCCAAACCCCACGGCCCAATTATATTTACTCCATTCGTGACATCTCCAGGCGTAAACAAGCCGAACGCAAATTGATTGAGGCAAAACAGGAAGCCGAAGATGCTAGCCGGGCAAAGTCAGAATTCCTGGCGTCAATGAGCCATGATTTGCGAACGCCACTAAATGCCATCATTGGATTTTCCGATGTCATGAAGAGTAAAATATTCGGCCCTCTCGGCAATCCCCGCTACGTTGACTATGTACAAAACATCCATGACAGCGGTCTGTTTTTGATTTCCCTGATCGATGACATTCTTGACCTCTCGAAAATTGAAGCCGGGAAATACGAGCTTACCAACGATGAGATTGATATCTGCGAACAAATTAATGATGCTATGCAAATGCTGTCACCATCGGCGGAACTGGGGAAGATCACAGTAAACTGCATTTCAAATTTTCAGCGCCAGCTCATTAGGGTCGACCAGCGGGCCGTCCTCCAGATTTTGAACAACTTACTGTCCAATGCGATCAAATTTACGCCTGCAGGGGGCAGTGTCACCATCTCCACCGATATCAGTCGCTCCGGCACCTTTGACATCCTGGTCGTCGACACGGGAATAGGTATGGATAAGGAGGAAATAGCCAAGGCCCTCAAACCGTTCGAACAGATTGATAGCGAACGGTCCCGTATGAACTCCGGAACCGGTCTCGGCCTGCATATCTGCCAACTTTTCATGCATTTGCACGGTGGAACATTAACCATCGACAGCGTCAAAGATATGGGGACCTCTGTCATCCTCAGGTTCCCACCAGAACGAATTGTCAACAACAAACCACTACTGCAATCGGAAAACCCTGCAGCTGAAAAATCCTTAAAATAGCGGCTTAATCGCGCAGGGTCTTGGTCTCAGAGCTGATAGTGCATGAAAGTTGATCTGCGCCTAAATCCTCTCGGCAGGCTTTGATTATCGGCGTTTGGGGCGCGACGGTGGCGCGGCGAGAAACCGCTCGGCACTTAATGCCATCTGCGGATTAAGATCTTTCAAGCGCGCCAACGCCCGCTCGGCAAGCTTCCTGTCACCGCCCCAAATCCCCGACTGAATGCCAAATCGAAGAATTTGAAGATCTTCAACCTTGTGATCCAACAACCAGCGAATATGTTCAATCGACGCTTCATACCGTCCGGCAATGCTCTGCGTAACGATTAGACTGACCCGACTGTTGATGGCATTTGGGTCCTCGGATAAAGCAGTTTTCAGTAACGCCACCGACTCATCGAACCAACCAAACCGGCCTAAAACCTGACCGGCTAGCTCCAACAATTGGCGATTAAAACTTCGCCGGCAGGCCGTTGATACAGCCATCGCCTCTTGGTCATCAATGGACCGGGGCCTCAGCGATTGCAGTTCTTCGATCTTCAGGGTGCAGACCCGAACGGCAACACCAGTTTCGCCGTTAATCTGTTTGAACCCAGCCCCGCTTAACGCTCGAAGTCTGGTGATCTCCGTCGCCGGAACAGCCTCCGACCGCCCTTCTCCGCCAGAGGCGATGATTCCAACCAGCTTTCCAGCCCGATCAACCATGGCCCCGCCACTGTTTCCCGGCTCACTGAAGGCCTGATGATGCAGGCGCGCCAGGGGGTGCAACTCGTCCGGAAGGAATTGAACAGGCCCCGGAGGATAAGCGCGGACCTTGTGTTGCCTTATATCCACACCCACGGAAAAGACCTGATCACCGACCGCTGTTTTTGACACCGACAAAATGGGTCCCTCCGGCAAATGCTTTGATTCGATCAAAACAAGATCGCCACGGTAACCTGTCGGAATGACCCGTGCTGTCGTTGTCTGGTTGCCGGGTAAATGTACGGTTACGTCAGTTTGATCGGCGACGACATGGCGAGATGTCACCAACAGCCGTTTACCGATGCGCGTCGCGCTTGCCATCGGATCAAAAGCGGAGACGGCGAATACAGCCGTCCGGGTGTCGCACACCGGCTTGGGCTGAGCGCACTCTGCACTCTCGCCAATCGCCGGGGGAAATAGCAGGAACAAACTGAAGATCGGACCGGAGAGCCCCAAACGCCAGTTCATGAAAAGTCCTCGTTCACGATTTTACCATGTTTTTCATTTTTTCTGAACGGATGCAGCGGGTTATCTAGGCCTGTCATTGAAACCGAACCATCGGACCAGTCGCAGACAACATATTCGATTTTTATAAAATATTGGTAGCCTATGGTGTAATTGTTTTACTAAACTAATTCATTCGCCAAAGATGCCGCACTTCACTGCCCCATTCAACAGGAGTTCAATTCAATGTCCAAACTGGTTCCGCCCCATGCCAGCAACGTCCTAAAACCTTTGCTGATTCCGGAAACGGAACGGGCCGGAGAGCTGGCGCGCGCCGAGCTCCTGAAAAAGGTTCCTATGCAGAGCCGCGAAGTTTCAGATGTACTGATGATGGCGATGGGCGCCTACACCCCAATCGAAGGGTTCATGAATGAAGTGGACTGGCGCGGCTCCTGCGCCGACATGAAACTAGGCAATGGCGTATTCTGGCCGATCCCAATCACTCTTTCTGCGACGGAAGAACTGGCCGACTCGATTGGTATCGAAGAAGAAGTTGCGCTGGTTGACGCCGACAGCGGCGCAATCCTCGCCATTCTCGAAGTTCTTGAGAAATACGCCCCTGACAAGGAATTCGAATGCACCCATGTCTTTCGCACCACTGATGAGGCCCACCCCGGCGTCCAGAAAGTCATGGCGCAGGGCAATATCAATCTGGCCGGACGAGTCACCTGCCTGAGTGAAGGTGATTATCCGGACAGCTTTGGCGACCTGTATGTTCGCCCCGCCGAATCACGCGCCATGTTTGCCGAAAAAGGGTGGTCGACGGTTGCTGCGTTTCAAACCCGAAACCCCATGCACCGCAGCCACGAATACCTGACTAAAATCGCCGTTGAGGTGACGGATGGCGTGTTTATTCATCAGGTACTGGGCAAACTGAAACCGGGTGACATTCCGGCCGATATTCGCACCAAAGCCATTCAGGAAATGATTGATCATTACTTTGTTCCAGGCACCGTCATTCAGGCCGGATACCCCATCGAAATGCGCTACGCCGGGCCGCGCGAAGCTTTGTTTCATGCCCTGATCCGCCAGAATTATGGCTGTTCACATCTGATTGTCGGACGTGACCATGCCGGCGTTGGCAGTTATTACGGCCCCTTTGATGCCCACCACATTTTCGACACCCTTTGGGACGGTGCGATGGTCACTGAACCACTGAAAATCGATATCACTTTCTTCTGCAAAAAGTGTTACGGCATGGCGACGGCCAAAACCTGCCCACACGACGAAGAACACCGCATAAACATCTCCGGCACACGGCAGCGCGAAATGCTGTCGAACGGAGAAGACATCCCGCCGGAATTCAGCCGACCGGAAGTCGTTGCCGTACTCAGAAAGTATTATACCAGTCTGTCGTGACCGATACGCCAGCTCGGCAATTTTTCCTCCATTCCCCTGATGGGTGGGCGAACAAGGGCTGAGCGGGCAAAGACGTGGCGGACCAACGGGGGAAAGATAACTTAGTGAAATTAATCGCCAATCACTCTGAATTCCTTAAAAGTCTAATTGCAGATACCCACAAATCGTTCTTGAAATCGTTGGGTGGTCGAGAAAGGCTTCTGACAATCCGATTTAAAGATGGCCGAACATTCCACTTTTCTGGTCGATCGCCTAACACGCTGATTACCTATTAAACTGAGGTTTCATACACTCACGACTATTTTTAGATCAGGAACAAAAGGACAGGCTCATGGCCGATAAATCTTCCCGCTTAACCAAGTGGAAACATGTTCTGTGGCTCCTGATCCCCGTACTTGTCGGCATCGCCATCGTTGTCGTCGCGCCAAGCATGAAGAGTGGACCGAAGAAAACCAAATCGGTGGAACGGCCAGTTAAAGTTCGGACGATCAAAATATCCGAAATTGATGTCGTGCCGCGCGCTATCGGCTACGGCAAGATCACACCTTCCAGAACATGGGATGCGGTGGCCGAGGTGGCCGGTCAGGTCGAGTGGATTGCCAACGATTTGCAGGATGGGCGGGTGGTTCGTGCCGGCACGGAATTGTTAAGAATCGAAGATTCCAATTACCAACTGGCACTAATTCAAGCCGAGGCGCAACTCCGGGCCTCAGAAGTCAGGGGAAAAACGACCCGCGATGCCCTGGCTATCGCCAAAAAGGAGCTAGACCTGCTGCGGGTCGATTTCCAGCGAAAACAGGAGCTGGTCCAGAAAGGTACAGTCTCGAAAGCGGCAGCCGACGCAGCCGAGCGTCCTCTGTTGGCAGGTCAGACCCAGGTCGCCAACCTGCAAAACACCGTTGACTTGAACATCGCCGAACATCAGGTCCTGATGGCGCAGCGCGACGTGGCAAAATTGGACCTGGAACGAACCCACAAAATCGCACCGTTTGACGCCCGCCTGACGGTCGTGAACATTGGCATCGCCCAATATGCCAATAAGGGGCAGCTCATGTTCTCGGCAGATGGGCTCGATGTTGCCGAGGTCGCGGCCCAGTTCCCTGTCGGTATCCTACGTCCGCTGATCGGAGCATCCGACCAGGGAGGCCCTCTCAAAATTCGACAAAACGCGTTGTCTTTACAGGCGGTCGTTCGGCTTCGCACGGCAACGCATACCGTTGAGTGGCCGGCGCGGATCACCCGCGTTAGCGGCTCAATCGATCCACAAACACAAAGCATTGGTGTCGTCGCCACGGTAGATAACCCTACGAAATTGGCCAAACCCGGGGAACGCCCACCTCTGTTTCGCAACACCTTCGTGGAAGTTGAGCTCTCCGCCGCGCCAATCACCGGACAAATCGTCATACCGCAGAGCGCCGTTCACCAGGGTATAATCTATGTTGTGGACGGCGATCTACGTCTCGAAAAACGCAAAGTCAAAATCGCATTTTCCCAGAAGGGTTATGCCGTATTGCAAGAGGGCCTTAAACCCGGGGAGCGCATCGTCACGTCTGATCTGATCTCAGGCGTTGATGGCATGCTGCTGGCACCTCAGGCGGATAAAAAGAGCAAACAGCGGATGATTCGAGATGCGACGGGCAAGGAGCCTTCGAAGTGATTCGGTATTTTGGCGCTCACCCGACGGCGGGCAACGTATTGATGGTCGCCATCCTCATTTTGGGTCTGTCTGCACTTCCCAAACTACAGCGCGATACCTTTCCCCTGATTCCCCCAACCGAGGTAGAAGTCCGCGTAGCCTATCCTGGAGCGACGCCCGACGACGTCGAAGACGCCGTTTGCCTGCGAATTGAGGACGCTCTGGACAGCATCACCGGCCTTGTTGAGATCCGCTGTGATGCGCGCGAAAACATCGCGATTTCGACCGCCAAAATGCGAGAGGGCGGGGACATGGACGATTTTTTTAATGACGTCCAATCCCAGGTGGATGCGATTACCGGTTTCCCGGATAAGGTCGAACAACCAACGGTCACCAAACTTGAGCGGACGGCGTCGGTCGCCAGCATCGCCATCACCGGTGATATGTCGGCACGTGGGTTGAAAGCCTATGCGGAAGCCGTTAAAGCCCGGCTGAAGCGCGACCGTCGACTTGCCCAAGTCGTCATCCAGGGATTTTCCGAACAGGATATGGCGATTGAGTTACCGGCTGATGTCCTGCAACGTTACGGCATCAGCATTTCAGACGTCAAAGCTGTAGTCGAACGCCAAAGCCTGGACGTTCCCGCCGGCACCATGGAGACCGAAGACGGCGATGTGATTGTTCGCTTTAAAGAACACCGCAGAACACCAGCGGAGCTCGCCGATCTGATCATCGTATCGGGGAAGACCGGGGGACGGGTGCGCCTCGGCGACCTTACCGAAATCCGAACGATTTTTGATAAAGCCGAAGACAAGGTATTGTTTAACGGCAAACGTGCGGCGCTGCTGAATATCTCCAAAACCAATGATCAAGACAGTCTTCGGGTCATGGACGCGATACTGCAAAACCTCGACCGCGAGCAGAAACTGGCTCCGCGTGGCGTCCAACTGGAAATCAGCTCCGATGTGACCAGCAATATTCGGGACCGTTTAAGGATTCTGGTCACCAACGGCGCTCAGGGTCTGGCTCTGGTGTTTTTGACCATGTGGCTGTTTTTCTCTCTCCGGTTTAGCTTCTGGGTGACCATGGGATTACCGGTCTCTTTCCTCGGCGCGGTTTTTGTCATGCACGCCTTAGGCTATTCCCTGAACATGATGACCTTGGTCGGGTTGCTGGTGGCAATTGGGCTGTTGATGGACGATGCCATTGTCATTTCTGAGAATGTAGCAACCCAGCTGGCCAAGGGGAAAACGGCACTTGATGCGGCCATCGACGGCACCCGCCAAGTCATGCCTGGGGTCATCTCATCGTTCTTGACGACCGCCATGGTCATCGGACCGCTGGCATTCCTGGCTGGGAAAATGGGAGCTGTGCTGAAATACTTGCCCGTGGTTTTGCTGATTACGCTGATCGTCAGCCTTATTGAGGCGTTCCTGATCCTGCCGGCGCACCTTAGCCATTCGATGAGTAAAATGGATGCAAACCGGCGATCCCGGCTTCAACTCGGATTCGAGAACAGGTTCGAACGGTTACGCGAAGGCATCTTCATGCCTCTGGTGAAGCGGGTGACGAGCGCCCCAGGTTTGTCGATTGGCATCCTGATTTTTCTGATGCTGGTCTCGGTCGCGGCCTTTCCTGCCGGCATCCTCAAGTATCAGGCGTTCCCGAGCCTCGAAAGCGACGTGATCCAGGCGCGTATTCTGCTTCCGCAAGGCTCACCGCTGTCACGAACTGAGGAAATGGTCACCTATGTCGACAACGCCTTAAAACAGCTGGATGAAGAGTTTTCCGCTCGCCAGAAAGACGGGCGGCGGATGGTCAAAAACGTTTCCATCTTATTCAACACCAATGTCGATTCTTATGAAAGCGGTCCCCATATCGCAACGATCAGTGCGGATCTGTTGCGGGCTGAAGAACGCAACGGAACCGTTGATGAGATGCTGTCGCGCTGGCGGGAATTGACGGGAAACCTGCCAGACGTCGTCGCCCTGAAATTTACCGATAAAGAGCGCGGCATTGGCGGCAAGGCCGTCGATCTTCGTATCCAGGGGAATAATCTGGGCTTGATGAAAAAAGTCTCGCTGGAACTTCAGGGGTTCCTGTCGGCTTTAAAGGGTGTCGTGGATATTTCAGATGACCTGCGCCCCGGGAAACCGGAACTCAGGGTGCATTTGAAAGAAACCGCTAGCGTGTTTGGCATTACGGCGCGGGTTGTCGCCGACGAACTTCGCGCCGCCCTTTATGGCAACACCAGTATCGAGATTCTCAGCGGACCGGAAGCTTATGACGTGACCATCCGACTCGCTGACACTGATCGCAATAACATCGAGAACCTGCTTTATCTGAAGCTGCGTGGCCCCGACGGAGACCTGATCCCTTTGAGCGCTGTCGCCACCATCGACGAAGGCCGCGGTTTCGCGCGTATTCACCGGGTCAATGGTCAGAGAACGGTAACCATACAGGCCTCTCTCGACACCGAAGTTGCGAATGCACGTGAAATCATGGGCCTACTTAAGAAGAAAGTTCTGCCTGAATTGAAGGAAAAGTATCCGGGGATTCGTTTTGCCTCCCAGGGGCAAGATAAGGAAACCGCGGAGACCGGAAATTCGTTACAGAGCAATCTGATCATCGGCGTTATCGGTATCTATCTGATCCTGGTCTTTCAGTTTCGTAACTACCTTCAGCCGCTGGCCGTTATGCTGGCGATTCCCATGGGGCTCATCGGGGTCGTCTGGGGCCATGTATTCATGGGCCTGGACCTGACGATGCCCAGCCTGGTCGGTTTTGCCACCCTTGCCGGCGTTGTGGTTAACGACAACATCCTGCTTGTGACCTTCATCAAGGACCGGATGAAGGACGGAATGCCTGCCATTGATGCCGGACGACAGGCCGCCCGTGATCGTTTCCGCCCAATCATGCTGACATCGCTGACCACGCTTGCGGGTTTGTTGCCTCTGCTTACCGAGACAAGCACCCAGGCCCAACTCCTGATCCCGCTGGTCGCCAGTTTGGCCTTCGGGCTGTTGACAGCGACGATTGCCTCACTGCTTCTGGTTCCGTCGTTCTTTACCCTTATCGATACGATCGGTTTGACTGAAAAACAGGACGTATAATTAGACGCGTGAACAGGCGTTTAATGCCCAAAAACTGCGTTTTTGCAGTATTTTTGGAAATTTCGTGCACATTGGTTTCACTCTAGAATATATCACTGAAATCCCTCCCTTTTTTTGGTTTCCCCTTTTGACTTTCAAATAACCTTACTTTACATATATTGAATATGTTTTTCTGCTTGTGGGTCGGTAAGTCCACTCGCTTGGAAAACATGGGACCAGGCGCGGTTTGCGCCTTGACCGAATCAAAGGGGACGTGCATCCCTGATGCATGTTTTTTTTAATTAATAATAAAAGCAAAACACCTAGGGAATTCTTCATGCTGGCTTTTATTCATACTGTTTACAGTGATGGCTCTAGAGGATCTGTTCCTGCAGAGTCCGGCTGTCAGAAGATCTATTCAGATCTGCAGCAGTATAAAAATAGTCTCGCATGTATTAATATGTCGTCTGGCTCGGCGGGAAACCATCCCACTGGTGCCTTCGGTCGTTATAATTAATTGATGTCGGGGCAATTTGATGTTCACCACTAATCCTTTCGCCGAACTATCGGCGTCCATATCACCCTCACTTATGCAAGCTTATGTCATTATTATGGCCGTGCTTGTCGTGGGCGGTACACTGTTCGACGTCGTCCACAAAGGCAGCGCCAAATACTTCTTCGCCAACCTGCGGAAATCCAAAGACAAAGCTGAACGTCAGGTCGGCGGCGGTGAAGCCATGGGGCTTGCGGTTTCGACGGCGATGTCGGAAGTACTGACCTCGTCCGAGTTTTGCAACCCGAAGCGCCGTATCGCTCATCTCTTAGGCATGTATGGCTTTATCGCCTATGCAGCGGCGACCTTCGTCATGGTCATGTACCACCCGACGGAAGCCAATGGAGGAATTTGGGCTCAGCTATGGTGGATCGGCGCGCTAATGGTCTGCGTCGGCGGTTATTGGTTCTGGCTCTTTATCCGGGTCGATGTTCGGTCCGAAGGCCAGTCGCTGTTCCCGCTCGTTCGGGCAGATTTGTTCATTCTGTCGCTTTTAGCAAGCTGCACCTTGGGCCTGCTTTGGGCTTGGGCACAGGCCGCGGGCAGTCCCGGCGCTGACATTCTGCTGGGTGCTTATTTAATCGCGACGACCATCCTGTTCGGTGGCGTTCCCTGGTCTAAGTTCTCGCATATGTTCTTCAAGCCCGCGGCTGCTTACGAGAAGCGGATATCGAAGGCAAACGGCTCCAATAGTAACTTGCCCGAACCTGCGGACCGAACCAACCCGGCGGACCGGGACAGGCACTCCATGCAGTTGCTGAAGGATGCACCTTTGGACATGGGACTCGGCATCAAGCGCGAAGAGCCCCGTCATTACTGATTTGCGATCAACATCAATCTTCTGAACAGAGAGAAATAACACTATGCCTACTTTTGTTTACATGACCCGATGCGATGGGTGTGGGCACTGCGTCGATATCTGCCCTTCCGATATTATGCACATCGATAAGACATACCGGCGCGCTTACAACATCGAACCCAACATGTGCTGGGAGTGTTACTCCTGCGTCAAAGCCTGCCCTCAGCACGCCATTGATGTGCGCGGGTATGCCGACTTTGCGCCACTCGGACACAGCGTTCGCGTGGTCCGCGAAGAGGACAAAGGCACAATCGCCTGGAAAATTAAATTCAGGGACGGTACCGAAAAGAACTTCCTATCGCCAATTACCACCAAGCCGTGGGGCTCAGGCATCGAGAAACTTGCAGACGCCCCGGCTCCAACCCAGGAAATGCGCGATAGCCAGTTGTTATACAACGAGCCAAAGTACATCCGCTTTGATGAAGGTGATCTGCATACCCTGAAATCGAATGGTCTCACGATGAAACAAGGTGTGTATTACTGATGGCTTACAAAACAATCACAGAAGACAACATCGACATTCTGGTCGCCGGTGCGGGCCTTGGTGGCACGGGCGCGGCCTGGGAAGCCAGGTTCTGGGGCCAGGACAAGAAAATCGTCATTGCCGAAAAGGCCAACATCGACCGCTCCGGCGCCGTGGCTCAGGGGCTGTACGCGATCAACTGCTACATGGGTACCCGTTGGGGCGAGAACAACCCGGAAGACCACGTACAGTATGCGCGTATCGACCTAATGGGTTTGGTGCGCGAAGATCTGCTGTTCGATATGGCCCGCCACGTCGACTCGACTGTTCACCAGTTCGAAGCCTGGGGCCTGCCGTTGATGAGGGACCCGAAAAAGGGCTCCTATATGCGTGAAGGCCGTTGGCAGATCATGATTCACGGAGAATCATACAAACCTATTGTGGCCGAGGCCGCGAAGAAGTCCGCCGACAAGGTATACAACCGGGTCTGCGTCACGCATTTGCTAATGGACGACGCCAAGGAAAACCGGATTGCCGGCGCTGTCGGCTTTAATGTCCGCACCGGTGACTTCCACGTCTTCAAGTCCAAGACGGTTATTTGTGGCGCTGGCGGCGCATCCAACATCTTCAGGCCGCGTTCTACAGGTGAAGGTGCGGGGCGTGTCTGGTACGCACCCTGGTCGTCCGGTTCAGCTTATGGCCTGATGATCAATGCTGGCGCCAAAATGACGCAGATGGAAAACCGCATCGTGCTGGCCCGCTTCAAGGATGGTTACGGCCCGGTGGGCGCCTACTTCCTGCACCTCAAGACCTATACACAGAATGGTCTGGGTGAAGAGTATGAATCCAAATGGTTCCCCGAACTGCAGAAAATGGTCGGCAAAGAATATCTGGATCCGGAACTTTCCCACAAAACCCACAGGCCGATCCCGACCTGTTTGCGTAACCACGCGTTGATCTCCGAGGTCAATGCCGGTCGCGGTCCGATCCACATGGTTACCATGGAAGCCTTTCAGGACCCACATCTCGAGGAAGTGGGCTGGGAAAACTTCCTGGGTATGACCGTCGGTCAGGCTGTGCTGTGGGCCGCCACGGACGTCGATCCCAAGAACGAGAACCCCGAACTGACCACGTCCGAGCCCTACGTCATGGGATCGCACGCGACCGGTAGTGGTGCTTGGTGCTCAGGCCCAGAGGACGTTTCCCCGCCTGAATATTTCTGGGGTTACAACCGTATGATGAGCATCGAAGGGTTGTTCGGTGCCGGTGATGCCGTTGGTGGCACGCCGCACGCCTTCTCGTCCGGATCGTTCACCGAAGGACGTCTGGCCGCCAAAGCCGCCTGCCGTTACATCGACGACGGCAAGGCCGAGGGAATTGTTGTATCCGACAAACAGATCAGCAATCTCAAAGAAACAGTCTTTAAGCCGCTCGAACATTACAAAATGTACCGTAATGAAATTGTGGCGGGCGATGTAAATCCGAACTACATCAACCCGAGGCAAGGTCTTGATCGTCTGCAGAAGCTGATGGACGAATATTGCGGCGGAGCTACGGTCAACTACATGACCAACGAGAAACTGCTGAGCATTGGCCTCAAGAAGCTCAAGATCATGGAAGAAGACCTTGAGAAACTTGCCGCCAAGGACTTTCACGAACTACTGCGTGCATGGGAGTTGATGCATCGTCACCGCACGTCCGAGTGTGTTACGCAGCACACGCTGTTCCGCAAGGAAACCCGTTGGCCCGGCTACTACTACCGTGGCGACGCCATGAAGCTCGACGACGAAAACTGGCACGTGTTGACGGTTTCGCGTCGTGATCCGGAAACGGGTGAATACACCATGGAGAAAGCACCGTGCTATCACCTGGTTGGTGAAGACGAGTAACAATAGCACCAAACAGGAGTTCCAATCGAACTCCTGTTTGGTCTAACAAAGGGGATCGATATGGCGAGTATCGATCTTTTTTGTTAGACCAAACGCAGCGAATTTCCGCCTGCAACAGAGAACTATAGATGAATATTATCGAGAAAACAGACGACGAGATTCTTGCCTTTGCCAACCCGCTGTGGAGCCATCTCATCAAGGCTTCCAACGACGGTAAATATGGTGAATTCGTCAGGCATTTCTCTGAAAACCTCCTGCGCGGTTTAAACGAAATCGAGGTGGGAAAACAATTCGTAAAAAGCGACCTGACGAGAAACCTGTCTGAGTCAGTTGAGTTTATCGGCACGATCCGACGCGGCGAGCATGTTTCGGTGCTGTATCGGCAACGGAGCACCAAGAAAGAAGGCGAGTGGCTTGGCAGGCTGGTCCTGGGCTACGAGGATGGAGAGATCAAGATTTTCGGTGCCTCCATTTTCTGATCACATGACGTGGATACGATATGAGTGAAACAATCCAAGACGGCAGGTATGTCGAGCTGACATACAAAGTGATCGACCAAAAGTCGGGCGACGTCCTTGTCGGAGTCGAGTTCCCGATCGGTTATGTTCATGGCGCCAACGATATCCTGGCCCCGGCCGTCACTGAGGAACTGGTCGGCAAGTCCGCTGGCGACATCATTGATGTGCCGATCGATTGCGATCAACTCTATGGCCCCAGGGACGAGTCGTTGGTGTTTACCGATGTCATCGACAACGTTCCCGAGGATTATCGGGAAGTCGGCACCACCATCGTCACGCAAAACGAAAAGGGCGAAGCACGAAGCTTTATCGTCACGAGGATGGATGACAAGACGCTGACCGTCGACGGCAACAATCCGCTGTGCGGCAGGCAAGTCATTTTCAAGCTCGAGATTCTCAATATTCGTGACGCTACAGACGAAGAGATTGAGGCCGGTGGGGCCATCGCCGTGGAACCGGATATCGATAAAACACACATGGTCCCCATTTAAAAAATGGCAACGACTTGATCATCCATGAGAGATTAACCTAACTTATCTGCAACAACCGCATCAACCGCACCCAGAGAGGTAACTTATGAGCGAGCCAACGAATACCAGACCCAAAGTTCCCGAAGGTAAGAGCGCATATCTGACGACCACGCAGATGGAGCCCAACGAGAAGGGCTTCGTCGGGTACAAAACCACTTGGGAAGCGTGGCAGAAAGAGGCTGAGTACACCACGCCGAAACGGCCGTAACACTCCGCCGTTTCCATCTGATGTCGTGTGATCATCCCGAGGGATTCCGCACCGGTACAGTGCTGCCCCGCACCACACTTTCAAAACGGTGTCCGCTGAAACAGTGAAACGGGTAAACGGCTGCCGGTTACCAAGAGGCTATTGGGCGACCCGTGTTTCAGTGATGAATTTTTGACGACCGTCGAGGCGATGGATCTGATACACGGGTGCCGTCTCGGTCGCTTCTGGATACTCGCCGAGACGTAAACCAACAGCCACGCTAGGCGCGCAGCTTACAGGAATACCGGCGAACGTACCTTGGGCATCGCGGTGAGAATGACCACAGAAGGCACGTATGACCTGATCGTGCCCGTCAAGCGAACGCTCCAGCAAAGAGATCGCCTCCTGAGAATCGAATTGCCAACGATATTTGGATTCATGGACCTCAAAGGGCGGGTGATGCATGAAGATCACGGATGGTTTGGTTGGGTTTTCAGCCAGCAACCGACGCAGGGCATCAGCCCGCAACTGGCAAAAATCGCCCATATTGGTGGTCTGACTCAAGGTATCTACGGCAATCAATCTGACCGGAAACCTATCGATGCTGTACTGGATGAAAGGTGTATCCGACGGAGCTAGGCAGCTATCGGGAAATGCCGATCTGAGCGCGTCCCGGTCGTCACGGTTTCCTGCTGCAATATAAAGCGGGCTATGAAGGGCACCAAGAATGCCTGCCGCGACCTTATATTTTTCTGGCGTGCCGTTGTGAGTGAGATCGCCAGTGTGAATGACGACATCTGGCCGCGAATTCAGGCCATTGATATCGTTCACGCACCGTTCGAGGTCGCGGGTCCGGTTTGTTGCGTCCGGATCGTCGGGATCCAAATGTGTGTCGGAGATTTGAGCAATGATCATTACATTATGCCTATAACAAATGGCTCTATTTCACAACAGATCCGATATTCATAACTGCTGGCACCAAGCCGCGCCGGGATAGAGGAACGACCTAATCGGTTTCTTTCAATTCCGCGTATGAAACCATCACATGATCTCGAAAAGCCTGTCTTTCTGTCAGCGCCTCATAATACCGGCGCAGAGATTTATGTTCTGAGCGGTTGATGTCTATGTCGAAATATCGATACAGGCAGTGACCAAACTGGATATCGGCCAGGGTAAAGTTTTCGCCGGCAAGATAGGGAAATCTGGATAGTCTTGTTTCAGCAACGTCCAGAAACTTGTCCAGCGTCTTTAACGCCGCGCCGATGGCGTCTGGGTCATGCTTTGACGGCGGTGTTCGAACCACCCGCCAGAAAACCGGCGCGGTAAACTTCTGCGCGATATTTATTTTCGACCATTCAGCCCATTTATCAACTTCAGCACGAGCAATCGGTTCCGTCGGCCAGAACTCGACCGGTCCATAAGCAGTGGCAAGATAACGTACAATGGCACCGGTCTCCCACAACGGTGGATGATCTCCATCTTGAAGTGTCGGCACTGTTCCATTGGGATTGATCGAAAGATATTCCGGTGTATCCACGTGACCATAGATAAAACCGGCATCAACGCGTTCATAGGCAAGAGACAACTCACCAATACACCACATCAGCGCCTGCACGTTAGACGAGGACACCCGACCCCAAACTTTCAACACAGCCACCCCCTCCCTAATTTATGCCCAACAGATGACGTTGTCTAAGACCTGAAATTGCGATCTACGTAGTCAACCAGCAGCTCAATGGTTTCCTCGACACTGAGCACACCCGTATCAATCGTTAATTCCGGTGACTGCGGTATTTCATAGGGGGCAGAGACACCCGTGAATTCCGGTATCAGCCCGGCCCTGGCCTTTTCATAGAGGCGCTCGGCATCGCGATTTTCGCAGATTTCAGCACTCGCACTCAGATAAATTTCGTGAAACCCCTCACCTACCGCCTTGCGCGCACCTTCCCGGTCCGAACGATAGGGCGAGATAAATCCCGATAAGACGAGCCGTCCGGCACGCGCCAGCAACCCCGAGGCTTCACCGGCGCGACGAATGTTTTCTGTACGGTCTTCATGAGAAAACCCCAGATCAGAACTGAGCCCGCGGCGGACCAAATCATTGTCGACAACGGAGACCTGATAGCCGTTATCAAATAGCCGGGACTGCAGCTGTTCTGTAATCGTCGACTTTCCAGACCCAGAAAGCCCTGTGAACCACAGCGCTCCTGCACGATGCCCGCTGCGGGTAGTTCGTTCATCTTGCGTCACAAGGTGAAAATTTCGGGTAATGTTAGTTGATTTGGTTATCATAGGTACGGCTCCATCGACAAACATAATCCTAAAAAAATGCCCCTAAACACAAGCACGAAGTCCCATTGATTAAATAGTCCGGCAAACATGTTCGCTCTGCCTCTCATCAGGAATTGAAGAGCTTATTCACACTATGATCATTGCTCAAATTTCTGACACCCATATCCTGAAGCCGAGCTCCAATAGTCCGGCGGGTCATCAGTGACGAGCGCGTCCAGGTCGATATTTTCGTCAAGGTTCGGCGTCATTTATTAATAAAGTCATGGGACATGAAAACAAGCTTTCTCAAGGCATCAGTTTATTGCTAAAACCATTGCATCCTTAGACGACGACGTTCGGCAAAGTTGATTCGGGTACCCATGACTTTTTCTGCTGAAATCAATGTTTCAAATCCTATATCGGTGATGGTGATTGCCGACGGCGGGGGCATAGACGGGTTCATAACAAAAGCGCTAGCCTCGCCCCACGATATAAAAATCGAGGGGCATCATTCTTCAGGCGTTGATGCATTATCAGCCTTTCGTCGCCTGCACTTTGATGTTGTTGTGCTCGATATCGGTATGATCAATGAAGATCCATTGATTTCCATCAAACGCCTGCTTCGTGTCGATGGTCGTACGAAGATCATCATGATATCGACCCTGAGTTTTGCCAACGTCCGCCAGAGCATGTTGGGATTTGAGACCGGTGCCGCAGAATTCATTCAAACACCCTCCGATTTTACCAGTAATTCCAGTTTCCTGCGGTTTCAAACAGAGCTCTGCCGGGTCGTGCGCACCCTCGGCAAAGCAAGGCGACAGGAAGGTCCGCGCCCAAATACAACTGCCGCGCCTTCAACCCTTAAGCCACGCGATGAAATCAAACTCAGGCCGCCGTCGTCCGAACGCCCATTAATTCTGGCAATCGGCAGCTCAACGGGTGGACCGCACGCCCTGATGAGCATGCTCACTGAGCTACCAGAGTACTTCCCGCTTCCCATTGTCATAACCCAACATATGCCTAAGACGTTTACCGCCGTACTTGCATCTACACTTGCCAATCGAACGGGAAAGACGGCTGTTGAGGGCCAAGCAGGAATGATTGTTAAACCCAATCACATCTATGTTGCTCCCGGTGATCATCATATGACATTCAGTGGAAACATCGTGAACGCCAAAATCGAGATTAATCAAGGCCCACCCGTAAATTTTTGCCGCCCATCGGTAGATCCCATGGTCGAAAGCATCGTCAAGATATTTGGCTCGAAAACCCTGTTGACCATATTGACCGGCATGGGAGCCGACGGGAAAAACGGGGCGGAAAAGGTTGTCGACGCCAAAGGAACCGTGATCGCCCAGGATTTCGAAACCAGTACGGTCTGGGGCATGCCGAGAGTCGTAGCGCTCGCAGGGTATTGTTCCGAAGTTCTACCCTTGGGCAGCATTAGCGGCGCCATTACCAGGCTGGCAATGGGATGACGGTCTAGATACCGTAATACCAGGGCATGAACAGACTGAAGACAATCCACATCAGGAATATTAACGGCACCCCTGCCCTGACGAAATCTGTGAATTTATAGTGACCGGGCCCCATCACCAGAAGGTTGGTCTGGTATCCCAGGGGAGACGCGAATGAGCAGTTGGCGGCAAAGATAACGGCGACAGCAAACGGTATCGGCGAGACCCCCAATTGTACGGCGATATCGACGGCGACCGGGGTGAACAGCACCGCGGCGGTCTTCGTGCTGATCACATTGGATAACCCCGCCACCAGCAGGAAAAACAAGGACAGGATCACCGCAACCGGCGCCCCATCCAGGGCGACAACCAGATGAGCTGCTAAATAAGCTGCACCTCCGGTTTCTTGCAGGGCAACTCCCAATGCCAGAGCGGCGGAAATCGTGGTGACGATTTTTGGGTCTACGGCCTGAAAGGCCTGACGAATATTGAGCACCCCGACGATGACCATGGCGGCGGCTCCGCAAAGCGCGCTGACCACAATGGGGACCACTCCAGTCGCGGCAAACCCGACGACCGCCAGAAAGATCATGCCCGCCCGCTTCGCCCGCTGCAGGGCCGGCACCTCAGCAGCTGACCATTCCAGCAAGACCACGTCCCGACTGACTCGCAGATGCGAAACATCATCCGCCTGCCCCTGAACCAGCAGCACGTCCCCAGCCTCCAAACGAATGTCAGTGAGTTGGGTTCGGATCATCCGTGAACGGCGCTGAATACCCAGCACAATGCAATGCGATTTATAACGAAAGCCGATTTGGGGCAGGGTCAATCCGATCAACCCGGAACCAGGGGCAACCATCACTTCTGCGACAACCTGATCCCCTTCTTTCCAACGCCCCTGCCCTTCAGCGTCAACCGTTTCGGCCTGACCGTCATCAAGGTCCGGATGCAGGGATTCCGGATCATTTGAAAGTGTCTGGGTTAATGCCTCACGGGTCGCAGCAACAACCAGAACATCACCGGCGCAGGCAACATAATCTTCAAACGGCGGCAAGATCGTTTCTTCGGCTCGCCTGATCATACGAAGGGTTTTATTCGGAAGATGCGGAAACAGACCGCCGGACGCCGCCTTCCCGATCAAACCGGATGACGCAGAAATTGTCATCTGGGCAATAAAATGTTTGCCGCCGCCATCACCAATCTCGTCAACCACACCGGTTCTGTCTGGCAATAAATACGGTGCAATAAATATCACATAGGCCAGCCCGAACACTGCCATGACGGTTCCGGGCACGGAGAAATCAAAAAAACCGAACGGCGCAACTTCCATCTCAATCAGGGCACTGTTGACCAACAGATTCGTTGATGAGCCAATCAGGGTCGTCATGCCGCCAAATACGGCCGCATAACTGAGCGGGATCATCAGCTTGCTGGCAGAACGTTGATACCGTGCCGACAGAGCCTGCATGATGGGGATGAAAATCACCACCACCGGTATATTGTTCATGAACGCACTAACCGCCGCGACGACAATGAGTAGCAGTAGCAGTGTCAGTAACATTCCGCCGTGCCCTCGGGTGACGCCAAGCAGAAAGGTCGCGCCGCGGTCCAGCACACCGGTCCGCACCATCCCCTGCCCCAGAACCAGTAGGGCAAGTACGGCAATCAGCGCCGGATTGGCAAAACCCTGAAGAATGCGCGCCGGCGTTACCGAACTGCGCCCGTCTACGCTGAGGACCGGGAAAAAACTGAAAAACACCAGCAGGAAACAGATAATTCCGAGAGAGGTCAGCTCCATGGAAGCACGCTCGCGGATATAAAAACCGAGCGCGCCCAGAATTAGGGCGAAAATCACCCACATCTGGAAGCTGCCACCACTCGCTGCCATTTCAGTCATCCGAGAAGTTTACCTGATTTTCGATTCTGATCCAGAGACACGGTGATCGACCCGCAAAAAAAACGCCGGGCCATTTAGGCCCGGCGAGTTTCACAGGGAGGCTGTCAGGGGCGAGGGGGGACAGGCCCCTGACGGAAGTTGCTACCAACTTGGGGGGAAGCAGCAACTTAACTTCAATCACCCTAACACCCACATGTAACTGGATGACGTCAGTTGTGTGTCAAAATGTTTCAGCTGGTTTCGGCTCATTACGATCAGATTTGAAAATTCAGCCGGTTAATCTATAAATTCATGATGACCGTATCCGCCCCGCAAAGATTTGAGACCTTTCTCCGTCAGGCCGGATTGCTAGGGCCTACAGAATCCGCGACGTTTTCACCTCTTGAAGGCGGCGTGTCTTCCGATATCTGGCGCGTTGAAACCACCGGAGGGACACTTTGCATTAAGTCCGCCCTATCAAAATTGAAAGTCGACAGGGACTGGTACGCACCGGTAGAACGTAATGCCTACGAAGTGGCATGGATGCAACACTGCAATCAGATCGTTCCGGGAACGGCCCCCGAGATTCTAGCTAACGATCCAAAAAGTGGTTTGTTTGTTATGTCCTACCTTCCGCCCGAAACCTACCCAAACTGGAAAACCCGGTTAAGCGAAGGACATATTGATCCGGACTTCGCCAACGCGGTCGGTAAAACTATTTCCAGAATACACGCCCACACCATGAACGACCCGAAAACTGAGGAACAGTTTCGCTCCGACGACATCTTTCATGCCATACGTCTCGAGCCCTACCTTGAGGCCACGGCGGAAAGTCACCCTGAACTTAAACCGGCGCTGATGGCACTTTCGCAAATCACCTCTAAAACAAAATCTGCTTTGGTCCATGGTGATGTCAGCCCGAAAAACATACTGGTTGGCCCTGAAGGCCCGGTAATTCTCGACGCGGAATGTGCCTGGTACGGAGACCCGGCTTTCGATCTGGCCTTCTGCCTCAATCACTTCTTTCTGAAGTGTTTGTGGAAACCGGATTTTACCGCAGGTTATCTATCGTGCTTCGACGCCATGGTCAGCGGATACCGGGACACACTGCGCAGCGACTATGACGACATTGAGCTGCGTGCCGCCCGACTGTTGCCCGGCCTTATGTTGGGGCGGGTCGACGGACGGTCACCGGTCGAGTATCTGACCACGGAGATCTGTCGAAACCATCTTCGCCGGGTGGCAACTGATTTGTTGAAAAATCCATCGAGTAAACTTGCTGATATCCGCCGGCACTGGCACAACTCTCTAAAATCCTAACATAAACCTACGGAGCTCAACTTGAGCAAAAACCATATCAAAAACGTCCACGCCCGACAGGTCTGGGATTCCCGTGGCCGCCCGACCGTTGAAGTCGAAATTACACTGCGCTATGGCGCAATAGGCCGCGCTATTGCGCCGGCGGGCGCGTCGACCGGATCGGGAGAAGTGCTTGAGCTCCGGGATGGTGGCGACCGTCACGGTGGGTTTGGCGTATCCACAGCCCTTGATGCTGTTAATGACGAAATTCGTGCCCTACTTAAGGGTAAACGTATCGACGACCAAGCAGAGATCGACCGTCTATTGGCGGAACTGGACGGTACAGAGGATCTGAGCCGTCTAGGGGGTAATGCCGTCATCGCAACCTCAATGGCTGCTCAGCACGCCGCAGCGGCGGCTGAAAAGCTGCCTCTTTGGCAGTACCTTGGTGCATTTCAGGGAAACAGCGCGGCGGATACCCTGCCCCTGCCGGAAATCCAGATTTTTGGCGGCGGCGCTCATGCCGGGCGGCGGGTTGACGTGCAGGACTTCATGGTTATCGCGGTCGGTGCCACAAGCTACGCCGAAGCTCTGGAATGGACGGCCGACGTCTACCGCGCCGCCGGGGACATCATGACCGAGACGGGCCGCCTGCAGGGCGTTGCCGATGAAGGGGGGTTTTGGCCCGCCTTCGACAACAACGAAGACGCCCTCGAAACTTTAACACGCGCTATCGAAAAATCTGGTCATCGACCGGCGGAGGACATTGCCATTTCCCTCGACATTGCGGCGTCGGAATTTGGAAGCGGCGGCGACTACCGCCTTGCCCGTGATAACCGGGAACTGGGAAGCGACCTGTTGTCGGGAATGCTGGTTGATTGGACGGAACGTTTCCCGGTTGTCTCAATAGAAGATCCGCTTGGTGAAGACGACGCTGATGGCATGGTTCGCTTTACCTGGGCCGTCTCCAAACGGGTTCAGGTGGTTGGCGACGATTTTCTGGTGACCAACGCCGCCCGCATCGCGCAGGCAGCAAAAGATAAGGCCTGTAACGCAGTGTTAATCAAACCCAATCAGGCCGGCACATTAAGCCGAACCAAAGCCGCCTTCGACGCAGCTAAAACTGCCGGCTACGGTGCGATCATCTCGGCTCGGTCCGGCGAAACCGAAGATACCACCATCGTCCATCTGGGAGTTGGCTGGGGCGTCAAACAATTAAAAGTCGGCTCTTTTGCGCGCTCCGAACGCATGGCCAAATGGAACGAAGGCCTGCGTATTGCCGAAACCATATCGGGCGTTGCGGGAAGTGGCTTGCCAGTCGATGGCAATCTTCCTGCACGGGCTGAATTTCCGTGGAAATAACGCCCTAAAACCTGGAACACCTTACGTCGTTTTTGACATCTTTTGTAGCCAGCAGAAATTAGGCACCCGCCTGTGCGTCGCCACGCAACCGGTTTACCAGAACATCCAGCAGGCGACGCATAACGCGGTCCTCCTGTTGCAATCTGTGCAGACGCATACGCAATGACTCCTGTGTAATCACCATGAGTTTGGTGTTGTCGAGAACCCGCGCCGAAGCCATGCGCGGTTGATTGTCAATCAACGACATTTCGCCAAGGATTTCGCCTTTGCCCAGGGTCGCGATCGCATGTTCCGTATTACCGATCCTCTGAAAGACTTCAATTTCGCCTTCCAGAACCAGGTAAGCTTCATCGCCGAGGTCACCTTCTTCGAATAGAACCTCCCCTATCGAAGCCTCTTTCTGTTGTGGTTTTTCGTTCACCATGGCTTTGAACTCTTCATCTGTGATGATTACGGTGGTTGACTTAGCAGCAGATTTCTCAGATCGCGGTTTGGCTAACAAAGAGTCAAACGTCTTGGTCAGGGCGTCACGCCACTCTTGGGGAACGTCATTTGAGGTCAGGCGCCGTTTCAACCCCTCAACAGCCGCCTCCGTCGCCTCAGGGGAGCTGCCGGACGGTACCAGCGCCGCCAATGAGGTCAGTTGTTTAACCGTCCTCGACAACCCCGCCAGTACAATTCCTTTATCTTCCCGCGAAATCCCTGACAACGATAATTCAACAAGATAACCAATGCGGGCTGCACGATGGGGCAGTAGATTTATAATCCGTGCCATGGCATCGCTGAACGAAAGATTTTCATCCCCGCCCGCGAAGGCCAGACGGGCGCGTTGCGTTAGAGCGCCACACATGTTTGGCCCACCTCGAACACCGGCGACATCAACCAAATCTCGCACCATGACGCTGAAGGCCTTGCGGTCAGCATCCTGCCCTTCTTTGGTTAGTGGACGGACACCACCAACGTAATCAGCCACATGACCAAGCAGCGCGTTTTGGGTAAGGGGCAGATCAAGCCAGCCCAATACGTTATTAAAAACCTCAATACATGACAACGCATTGGGTGGTGCCTTGACCCGGCCCTTACACAACATAATGAGGACACGATTAGCGACGGCAGCATCCGGTTGTCCGGCCAACAGTTCACGAACGGCCGGAACACCATCCAGAATTTCAGCAAACATTTCGTCCAGAATGGAAACCCCGGACGAACTGATTCCCTCCTTGGCCAGGCCAACCAGCTGTTCAATCTTTTTGTTCCAGTCCCCAACATCGCCAAAATACCGAGCAAAGGCATGGCGAATGAAATATAACGCCTCCTCAGCCTCATGAGCTTTGTTCATTTCGCCAATCAGGGCATCAACCCCGCGGGTCTTGAGGGTCTGATATCCAGTGTCGTCGTTGACCACTGATAGCGCTTTTTTGCGGACCTGCTCCACCGCTTGATAAAGTTCATCGGTCCGCTGCGACGGTTTGATGTCCGACCCGCGCGCCTGTGCACTGGCTATCTGCTGAATGGCCTGCGGAAACAGGGAGGCATTGTTTTCAAGAATCCTTATCTGTCCGGCATCGTACATCAGCTCCAACGCCGACCGTCCCTGACGTTCAAGATAATTTCGGAGAACCCTGCCAACGGTGCGGCGTGATTCAAGTTCAAAGAAGTCGCCAAAATTAATGCAAACTGGCGCCTTAGTGATCGAGATGATGGTGACCGGGCGGTCATCAAAACCTTCTATAATCTCTTCAAAAACAGTTTCAAGACCCGTTCGTTCGCTTTCGGCGACAACTTTGACACCACCATACTTGCCGCTTTCCAGAAACTCCTGAGCTTGTGCGATAGACGCCTTGCGGGTCTCATGGACGTCGACCATGACCCAACGCCCACCTCCGTGATCCACTTGGACCTCATAGGTTTTCCCCGCCAGCGTCGCCACGATTTCTCCTCAGCACATTCTAAATACCTCTCTTAAAGGAGGTCATTAGATAAGATTATGCCATTTGAACTGGTGAGGGTCGACTCTTGAAATCAGTAAAATAATAATTTTAATTTTCAAATAAAAATCACAGATTTTCAGTAAAATTCAGTAAAAATATGTCAAACTCGGTAACAAATCAACAGTAGTTATGTATAATTTACTAGTTATACAATAATAATCTTGCTACTTATTTGTATTTCTGTTGGTGTTCGACCATACAAATCCCAACCAACAAGAAAGAAACCATATGACAGCCCAAACTGCTTCCTTGTCCGCTGCATCTCAACGACCGGTGACCAAGGCCTCCAAATTACGTGCCCTGCTGACGTCACCTGATCTGGAATTTCTGATGGAAGCCCATAACGGCCTGTCAGCGAGAGTTGTTGAAGAGACGGGATTTAAAGGCATCTGGGCATCGGGATTGTCCATGTCGGCGGCAATGGGGGTGCGCGACAATAACGAAGCTTCGTCGACGCAGGTTTTGGAAGTTCTGGAATTCATGTCGGACTGCACGACTATTCCCATTCTGGTCGATGGGGATACCGGATGGGGGAACTTCAACAATATGCGCCGCGCCGTTAGCAAACTGTGCCAACGCGAGGTTGCCGGTATCTGCATTGAAGACAAGTTGTTTCCAAAAACAAATTCCTTTCTCGGCAACGGTCAGCCGCTGGCCGATATCCATGAATTCTGCGGCAAGATCAAGGCTGGTAAAGACAGTCAGACCGACCCGGAATTCAACATCATCGCCCGTGTCGAAGCATTGATTTCCGGGCTTGGCATGGAAGAGGCATTGCGCCGGGCCGAGGCCTATCACGACGCCGGGGCGGACGCCATTCTGATCCATTCCAAACAATCGACATCAGACGAGATTATGGAATTCGCCAGGCATTGGGATAATCGTTGCCCCGTGGTCATTGTGCCAACCAAATACCCCAACACGCCGACAGATGATTTCCGCGATGCGCGCATCTCGCTCGCCATCTGGGCCAACCACAACATGCGCGCCGCGGTGACGGCGATCCGCGAAACATCCCGACAAATATTCCGAGATGAATCCATCGCCGGTGTCGACAAGGGTATGGTCAAGGTCAGTGAAATTTTCGAACTGACCGGTAACGCCGAACTGGAACAGGCCGAGAAAAAATACCTACCTGGACCAGAAACCACCCGCCGGGCCGTCGTTTTGGCCGCAAGTCGCGGGGAAGCGCTGGGTGAGCTGACCAAAGACAAACCCAAATGCATGATCGATGTGCGCGGCGAGCCGCTGCTCGGCCGTTTGACATCGACCCTGAAGAATTCCGGCGTTGGCGAGGTCACGGTTGTCCGTGGTTATCAGAAGGAAAAAATCAATCTGCCGTCGATCAAAACTGTCGACAATGACCTTTATGCCAACACCGGCGAAGTCGGCAGCCTGGCCTGTGCGCGTGATCAGATTTCCGGCGACTGCGTGATCGCTTATGGCGACGTGCTGTTCCGTCAGTATTATCTGGATCAGTTGTTCGACATGGACGCCGACATCACCATTGCCGTCGATGCCCTCTGGCGTCAGCGCACTTCCGGCGCCGACGATTGGGTCCGCGATTTTGTCAGCGCCTCGAAAGGGTCCAGTGGGGAATATCTCGATGATGAGCCGGTGATCATGACAGCCATGGGGCCTGACCTGAAGGAAGGCGACATCGACGGCGAATGGATTGGCCTTGTTAGCCTCAGCGCCAGGGGCAGCGACATCGTCCTGGCCGAAATTGATGCTCTTAGTGGTGAAGGTAAACTGCAATCGGCCAGCATGACCGACCTGCTCCACCGCCTCGCCAACAACGGCCACGACATCCGCATTCACTACGTGCCCGGTCAATGGCTTGACGTCGATGACGCTACCGATCTGATCGCAGCAGGGCGGTTTTTGTAACTTCTGGCTAATGGGGGTGGTGTCGACCGCCCCCAAAACCAGGCGTCAGTAGGTGGCAAAAACGCGGGTCATGCCGCTGGTGGAGAACGCCAAAACGGTGAAAGGTTCGCCGGGGCTGTCCATTCCGGGGGCGCTAGCTGGCATACCGGGGACGGCAAGCCCCTTGATCGATGGGCGGTCAGCAAGCATACGTTTAATGTCCGCGGCCGGGACATGGCCTTCCACCAGATAATCACCAACATAGGCCGTGTGACACGAAGCCATGGCTTCAGGGATTCCCGCTTGGCGTTTGACGGTGTCCATGTCTTCCACGTTGCTGACGGCGACGGAGAAGCCGTTGCTGCGCATATGATCGACCCAACGGCCACAACATTCGCAGGACGGATCCTTGTAGACGACGACTTCCTCAGCCATGCTAGGTGCAGGCATCAGGAACATCCCTCCACCTCCACCGACAACAGCAACCGCCCCCAAAGCCAGCAACACACGTCGGCGGGCGAAGAATGAAGGTTGGGTTTCGTTCGGTTTTTCGGTTTTATGCTTGCGGGACATAACGCGGCACCTTTTCTTGATTGAAGGTCATGCAGTGTTGGAATGAGCGATAAGATAAGGCCTCCAGCGACCGGAAGGTCAAGAGCCTGACGCCTTTTGATGCATCTGACCCACGGCATCTACAGAATGACACACTTGCGACAGGTCAATGATGTTGCCACCCGAACGTTATAAAATGCCACCGCGTTTTTTAGCAGCGGACCTGCATCATGTTCGTCTGAGGCATTCATCCGTTGTGTCACCATAGACTGAAAGGATGGGCAGCCCATGCCAAGCAATTTGGAAACGACGTCATCCGGGAATTCCATGGATCACGTCACACTTTTTGACCCTGTTAGCGACAAGAGTTATGACCTCCCGCTGTTAACCGGGACGGAAGGCCCTAACGTCATTGACGTCCGCCGCCTGTATCGCGACTCCGGTTATTTCACCTATGATCCTGGATATACGTCGACGGGCAGCTGCGAATCAGAGATCACTTTCATCGACGGCGAAAAGGGTATTCTCCGTCATCGCGGGTACGCCATCGAAGACCTGGCAGCGCACAGCAATTATCTGGGTGTGTGTTACCTTCTGCTATATGGCGAGCTCCCCAACGCCAAACAAAAAGAAGCCTTCGTCGAAGACATCACCCATCATACATTGTTGCACGAACAGCTGGCGTTCTTCTTCCGCGGTTTCCGTCGGGATGCTCATCCGATGGCAGTGATGTGCGGTGTGGTCGGCGCCTTGTCGGCATTTTATCACGACAGCACTGACATCAGCGACCCGGATCAACGGCGCATGGCGACCCATCAATTGATCGCCAAGATGCCGACGATCGCCGCCATGGCCTACAAGTATTCAATCGGCCAACCGTTCGTGTATCCGCGAAATGATCTCGATTTTGCCGCCAATTTCCTGAACATGACCTTTTCCGTTCCGTCGGAAGACTACAAAGTCAGTCCGGTCATGGCCCGGGCAATTGACCGTATTTTCATCCTGCACGCCGATCACGAACAAAACGCCTCAACCTCGACCGTCCGCATTGCCGGTTCAAGCGGGGCCAACCCGTTTGCCTGCATCGCCGCTGGTATCGCCTCATTGTGGGGACCGGCCCACGGCGGGGCCAACGAAGCGGTGCTCAAAATGCTGGGGGAAATCGGCACCAAGGACCGAATTCCGGAATTCATTGAACGCGCCAAGGACGACAAGGACCCGTTCCGCTTGATGGGATTCGGCCACCGGGTCTACAAGAACTACGACCCGCGCGCTGCGGTGCTTCGCGAGTCCTGCCACGAGGTTCTGGACGAACTCGGCATCAAGGACGAGCCACTGCTCGAACTGGCCGTGGAACTGGAACAGATCGCCTTGAACGATGAGTATTTCATCAAACGCAAACTGTTCCCCAACGTCGATTTCTATTCCGGCATCACCCTGAAAGCCCTGGGGTTCCCGACCAGCCTGTTCACTGTGCTGTTCGCCGTCGCGCGTACAGCCGGCTGGGTTGCCCAGTGGAAAGAAATGATCAAGGATCCGGAACAGAAAATCGGCCGCCCGCGCCAACTCTATACCGGCGCAACACCACGCGCCTACGTGCCTCAACACAAACGTAAATAAGGCGTGCGAAGACGATTTTAACTGCCGGCCCGAATGTAACATCTTCGGGCCGGTCGCAATCTATCGACCTCTGAGTTTTGCGCCGACTGCGCAAAAGGCAGTTGTTTACAGTTTCCCGTCAGCTTGCGTAATCAGGGCAATAACTGGCACCCAGAATTGGCCCCGGGCGTTTGTTTTGCACGATAACCGCACATCCGTCATCCCGACGCTCGTTCGGTCTGTTTACGGTTAGCGATAGGGGCGTCCCCCGCCATTGACCGACCTGCTCAACGTGCGTAACAATGTTATGGCTGGTCAGCGTTTTTCCCTTGTTTTCGCCGGACCGGACCCTGGTTTCGATGCTCGGGTGAAAATATACCACCCAGATCGATGCCGCACTTTTTTCTGTGCCTGCCACCTGAATATTCAGCATTCCCGGTGCATTGTCCGCAAACTTCACAGACAGCGGGCTGGAGCCGGTCTGACCAACAATGTCGATGGCTTTTTCAACCTTGTTTTCGTGTGACCCAACAGTCTCTAGAATGCCGCCGATGACCATCTGTGGTGTGTAGACTCCGGTTTTTTTACGGATCGACAAGTTATATTGGCGCTGGCGTTGGGTATGCAGCGGACTGGAAAACGGATCTTTCCATTTTCCGGCACTGCCATAGACCAGATCGTCCCAGTAATCGACATGGTATTCGAGCGCCACGACATCCCGCCGTTTTGAAAGCTCTCCAAGATATGCCTCGGCCGGTGGGCAGGAATAACAGCCCTGCGAGGTGAACAATTCAACAACCGCCGGAGAGCCCATCTTTTCCGCAGCGTCAGCAGTGTTTAACCCCAGAGTCACCAACAACGCGGTCGCGCAAGCTGCCCTGAAAGATATTAGATTGGTGAACATGTGTTGTTCCTCCTGTTGACCGGCAAAACCGTCCTGATACCGCAATCTTTATGCATCGCCTCATCGGGTCCGGGCAATTAACGCCTCATCACATTTCAGCGAGCCCGGCGGCGATCAAGTCGCTGTAACAGGTTGTCACCAGATTGATACATCACGGTTATCTGGCGGTAATATAGAGGTGCTAATATCTGCAGTGTCAGAGGACGGATCTGATCCCGTCGCGCTCCCCCAAGCGCCCCTCTGACACCTCCCTGTTAAACTTGCCGGGCCTATATGGCCCGGCTTTTTTCTGGCTGAAACAGGCTGTTTTCCAGAGCCGTTGCTTTTAGCTGCGGCGATTCAACAGATCAAAGATGGTGCAGGCGGCCGGACTTGAACCGGCAAGGCCGTGAGGCAAACGCCTCACAATGAAGAAGGTAGGCTATCAATTAATGTCGTAATTACTTCAGGTCAGTTTATTCAGTTTCACCATGCTAGGCGAATTCAATAAAACAGCGCTACCCGGTTGCCCCTTAATTTCCCAGAAGATTCATCGGGACGGCTTCGATCTGTGCCGACCGGGAATCGTAATGGGCCTGAAAGAACCGGAAAGGATAATGACGGTTTGCACCAGAGAGTTTTTCGTCAACGATCCGCATGATTTTCAATTTGTCTTGAATTGATACCTTTAAGCCAAAGATTATTCCATCCAGCACGTTGTAATCATACGTAAAAACTCGATCTTCCGGTAAATCATGCAACGATAACATATCGGTCAATACAATTCGCGTTTCAGCTTCACGTTCCCAGTCTTTGAGCTTTCTTAGTAATGGCGAATTGAAAGCATTCCAGTGCATCCGACGCCACTCATCCTGATTTTCGTCTTCAAGATGACTTGCTAGCGGCGATATTGCGCCATCTGGCGATTGAAACCAGTGATCCATCAAGTGATCGGCACTGAATCTCCCAATTTTATTAAAGAACTCTATTTCCTGAACGTCATTTGCGTAACTCACCCGTTCCAAAAGATAGTCGCTTTCGCTTCTGATGACGCCGTTGGTCCCGCATCCAATTGGACCAGTCAGGCTCAGAAAAGACTGGCCCTGTCTAATCTTCGGTTTGAAAACAAGGCAGCACCCACTGTGATTGCCAGCATAATGACTCCACATAGCCGAGTTGCTAAAGGTTTGAGAAAAACAGGCCACATGCCACGGTGGAAATATGAGTTTTATTAGCTCGCTCAGATATCGCTGTGGAAACTCAAAAAACAGATTAGCAATATTTGGTTTTAACTGTTCTCCCTTTTCGTGGGCAGATAAAAGATACAACTGATTCCTAATGTGCGCCTGCATTTCGTTTATGGTCTCGATCTCATCACCCCAGCCCTCATACAGAATTTCACGCACGGAAGAGCTATGGTTTCTGAGACGTTCTGCAACAGCGCTAGGGTCATGCTCCAGTTCTGGAACGCTACGTAACAGTCCTTCTTTGTAAAACACTTGCAGAATGGCGAGTAACCATTCGACATGGACTAACTCAAGAAGCATAGACAATTCTGCTTGCGATATTCGCCGATCATCTCCTGACAGGACTGCCAACAAACCGATGAAAGTTTCCAGTTTTGTCACGGCATCTAACGACTGCTCACATAGCCGCCTTGCGGCTTCTGTTGGAAAGTTATCCAAGTGCTGGAAGACTGGGATTCCCTCTTCATCCCATGAAATCGTATCGCCAGCTACACTGTGGCAGGAAGCGTGAGTATGAATACTGATAACGTAGTGGCGAAGGAAATTTCTCCACGTAATATTATCGCCTTTCCAGCATATCTTACGATACCCTTCCATCGGGTCATTCAATTGTTCAGGAGGCGAAAAATAAATTGACTGCTTTTCAAGTTCCCTGAACTCACCCAACAACGCCTCAATGGAGCGAAACCGAAATATGGCATCTCTGAGAGTGCTATTTTGGGGCATAATTACGTCGTATCAGATGCTTCAAAAAACTCAAGAGGTGTTGTAATTTGGCACAAAATAATTGAACTGCCAATTTCCCTGGACTCCAATGAAGGAAGATCGTTCATCCGTTTTACGCGATTGTCGGACCACCTCAATCGTGGAGCCACTAAGGGTTCTAGGGTCCTTTAGTGACTCCAACTCTGGTATGGTGCAGGCGGCCGGACCTGAACTGGCAAGACCGTGAGGCCGAGGGAATTTAAGACCTTTAGGCTAAGTTTCTGGTTTCGCCTAGGTGCTGAATAATCACTATAATTCAGCCACTTACGGGATCGTTTCTGAAAATTTATAACCTGCCGTTTTCCCTGATTATCTGCCGTTTTCTATGCACGATTTCACAGGAATTACGCAGAAGTCACACCGCCTTTGAATCCCCCTTCCCTCTCTCGATACGGGGCCTGCAAGAAAGCCGGTTAAACTTTTGCCCGTGACAATAATGACAATAGCGACAATAGGCCTCTTTCTGCCGATATGTTATCCTTTGTCACTTGCGCCAATAGGTGCGGCGATGATTACGGAGGTTGATTGATCATGACGCAGATGCTTTGGACGAGCGACTACAAAGTTGGCGTAGACAGTCTCGACGCCGATCACATCACTATTTTCAGTCTGATAAACCACATCAATGAAGCCCACCTGGCTGGCAGCGACAATCAAACCATTAGTCATATACTCAAAGTTCTCATGGATCGGGCGCTTGCGCATTTCCAACGCGAGGAAGTGGTCATGAAGCAGAACGGTTATCCGGATTTCGAGCAGCACGTTGAGGAGCACCGTGAGATTATAGAGGACTTAAATACTCTTTATACGGCTTACCAAAATGATATGAGCAACACCCTCAGCCGGGCGATTGTCAGAATCCTCTGCGCGTGGTTGCAAGAACACATCCTCGAGTCGGACATGCGCTATCGGCCCTACTTGTCAGACTGATTGAGAAGTTCTCCGCATCGCCGAACAGCATGGGTGAGTGCCAGCGACCGTAACAACAGGCCGCAGACATGACCCAACGCAACGACACCGTCTTCATTTTTCTTTACCATATTGTGTGGGCTTCGACACAGGCGGTTCGCTGCCGGGAGCTCAACAGAGACAAATGCAGTCATCTGTCACTTCGAACAAGGGAGAACAGATATGTCCAGAAAATTCCTTGTCGCCGTTGATGGGTCTGAGCATGGCTGGAAAGCACTCGATCTGGCGGCCGATCTTGCCAACAGTTCCGAGGCCGAGCTGCTCATCGCTCATGTGGTTCACCCTGAACCGGTTCCCGCCGTCTTGGCGCAAATTGCCAAAGCCGAAGGCGTTCCGTTTGAAGAAGAAGTCGCGCGGTTTTACCAAGGCCGGACAATGGGTGACAAGATCGTCGTTGAGGCGGAATCCCGCGCCCGCAAGGTTGGTCTTGAGCAGGTCGAAACGCGGGTCGCCGAAGGACATGCCGCGACCTTGATCATTGAACTGGCGGAAAACGAACACGTCGATATGATCTTCCTCGGCAGTCGAGGTCTTAGCGATGTCAAAAGTCTGCTGATGGGCGGTGTTTCGCACAAGGTGATGAACCTCGCCCCCTGCACCTGCGTCACCGTGAAATAATCTGAGCGCAGGCGAGCGTCACTTGTGATCTCGACTTTCTTTTCACCCTGGCTGTCGCTTCAAGCGCTGTAGGGCATTTTCTCCTATCTAAAATCCCTGCGGGGCAGCTTCGCCAAGCGCGCGTAAATAATTTCTATTGGGATATCCCAATAGAAATTAAACGCTTCCTTCGGCTTGCTGGTGCGGGCGGCCGGACTTGAACCGGCAAGGCCGTGAGGCCGAGGGATTCTAAGTCTCTTTTTCCTGAGCAATGCACTTGAGTTTCTGCCGATTACATATGAATCCCGGCGCGTTGTCAGTAACATGCGGCAAACAAGCTGCAACACCCGCAACATTTACAACTTCATTTGTGCCCAAAGGGTTTATGAGCGTTTTTCAGCGCCAAATTTGCACGAAATGAATATCGGCAGACATGAACGGTTCGAATTATTTAATAGCGAACTCCCGTATCAATAATATAATGTGACAATAATTCTTAAAGAAGTAGTGCCATGTATTATGATTGATTGGATCGATAACAACCCTTCGGCTTTCGCTTCGCTTGCTTCAGCCGTCATAGCAGCCTCAGTTGCATTGTTAGTGTTTAGCCTGTCCCAATATTATTCTCGACGGCAGAACAGCATGCAATTTCTAGCACCGCGACTAGAAGAAGTTCACCAAATACTAGACTATGAAATCGAGTACAATGTTGATCGATCAAAGATCATTATCTCTTACATCGAAGGGAACAAGGAGGTCGTAGATGCTCTCGCTTCTGCACATGAAGTGGACCTCTATGGGCATCGAAATGCCACCCGAGTGATCATGCTTGTAACCCTCTATTTCCCAAAGTTATCGAAAATACACCAGCATCTATTTCGCAAACAAAGCGTCTTGAATGAGGTGATGCACCTCGTCATGGCCAAGCAGAAGATAGACCCAATACAAGCAAACACCGCGCTAGCAGAATTCGTTCATTCGGTAAGAATGATGCGAGGAGAAATCGTCAAAAATAGGGATTACCTTGTTGGTGACTGCCACCCATTTAAAATTTATAGAGTTTCTACACAGTCCGAATTGGACGCTGTGCAACTTCCTCCGTTCGAACTCTAATATGGGTGGTACGGGCGGCCGGGCTTGAACCTGCAAGGCCGAGAGGCCGAGGGGAAAGCATCGCATCGCAACATACCTCCCCTTCGACTAATGCTCCAACTACAAATCAGGGCCTAACAATCACGGTCGCACCCTTCTCGGCGCTAACTCTATTGTCGATGATGTTAACATTATTGTTTATATTTACATTACTGGTGGCACTGCTATTAGGGCCACTGCTGTATGCATGAGAGCTAACATCCCCACCAATAACGACGGTGTTGTTTGGGCGGTGTGTAGAATCAACACCACTTCTTGGCTCCGCAAAAAACACATAAATTGTTATTACTGCAGCAACAATTCCAAGCCAGCGTACGATATTAGCTTTGTTCACGCGGATACATCCAACCATACTGGTTCAGTCACACAACGGATAATAGCGCTTATTACAAGTCGCCACAACTAATGGGAATACGCTAATTCTTGACAGTATTTTTGCGCCGGGTTTGGGTTTAGAAGTTTATCGAACCATCCCTGCGGGGCAGCTTCGCCGAGGGCGCGTAAACAAAAAGCAATTGGGGTATCCCAATTGCTTTTGAACGCGCTCTAGGCTTGCTGGTGCGGGCGGCCGGACTTGAACCGGCAAGGCCGTGAGGCCGAGGGATTTTAAGTCCCTTGTGTTTACCAATTTCACCACGCCCGCACGGTCGGAAAACTATCCGAGACGAAACCGGGCGGCAAGGCTTTTAGAGCACGAAAAAAATATGTTCGGCATGGCCCTTGGCGACATCAGGCTGTAATCTCCCGGGCCATGGATAAAGATGCCTGCCCCCCTGCCCCGCCGGTCTTCGATGCGGCCTTTGAAGACAAGCTGCTTGAGCTCTTTCGTTGGCGCCGCGATGAACGTCATTTCAAAACCGACCCGCTGGCCGATGGCGAGCTTGATGACCTGTTGAAACTGGTGTCGCTGGCCCCATCCGTCGGCAACAGCCAGCCATGGCGCTTCGTTAATGTAACCTCGCCTGACCGACGCCAGGCCATCCGCGACAGCTTCATGACCTGCAACGCCGAAGCCCTCGGTGATTATCACGGTGACAAGGCCAAGCTGTATGCCTCGCTGAAGTTGGAAGGCATTGATCGCGCACCCGTGCAACTTTCCGTATTTGTCGATAACGGCACGGATACGGGCCTCGGATTGGGCAGCAAGACCATGCCGGAAACTCTGGCCTATTCGGTCGTTGGCGGCATCTATCTGCTATGGTTGGCGGCCCGGGCGCGGGGAATCGGTATCGGCTGGGTGTCGATCATCGATCCCGTCGAAGTGGCGAAAGTCCTCGACGTGCCCGATAGCTGGTCGTTGGTCGCACATCTCTGCATCGGTTATCCCGAAGAGCAACACATCGAGCCGGAACTGCAACGCATCGGCTGGCAGGATCGCCTTGATGCCCGGGAGTTTATTGTCGAGCGTTAAAGAGGAGTAAATTCGTCACCTCTACAGCTTCTCTTCGATGGGCTCGACCCCGTGTTTTTGAATCAGAGCACGCATTTCATCGATGGCGGCATCAACGACGGTCTGGTCCGTGTGTCGGGCGACCAGACTGGTGCCATATTTGCCATCCCTCACAAACGGGTAACTGCCGATTTCCACATCCGCGTGGCGCTTCTGAATTTCGCCCAATTCGTCACCCAGCTTGCCTTCGCCGATAAAGCCGGCGACGGACGTCGACTTCATGGGCTCGCCGCCTGAAAGCGTGTGACGGAAACCTTCGAACATGGCCTGCATGATTCTGGGGATGCCTGCCATCACGTAGACGTTTTCAACCCGAAATCCCGGTGCCTTGCTGATCGGATTGAACAGCAACTCGGCCCCTGCCGGAGTCTCCGACATCTTCATGCGGGCATCGGTCACGTCTTTGGGGTCATAATGGTCGAGCAACAGGGCTTCGGCGTCGGGATGACGCCCATGGTCCAGCCCAAAGGCCTTGGCGATGGTCGCCGAGGTGATGTCGTCATGAGTCGGGCCAATGCCGCCCGTGGTGAAAACATAGTCATAGGATTTGCGAACCGCATTCACCGCATCGATGATCATCTCTTCGATGTCGGGAACAACCCGGACTTCCATGAGACGCACTCCGATGGCATTCAACTCGGTGCCGAGATACTGCAAATTGGCATCCCGGGTGCGCCCCGACAAGACTTCGTTGCCGATAATGACCACGGCAGCGGTATAGGTTTTGGATTCGGATTCTGGCTTGGATTCGGGCATAAATTTCTCCGTAAACGTCGACACCGCAGTCTAACAAAGTCTGCCCAATAAGAAACGGCCCCTGATCGATCAGAGGCCGTTTCCGGGGGGTGGCAATGCCTACAGGACGTGAGGGAGGCAGGCATTGCCGAGGTACGCCGTTAGTTGCTGACGATCTTCCAGGATCCGTCAGGTTTACGACAGCTGGTCCCGTAGGCGTCTTCCAGCTTGCCGCCAATATAAACTTCCGTGTGGTATTCCCGGCAGTATTCGCCGGTCTGATTATTGACTCCATCTCGGGTCGGGGTCACCGAACCACCATGGCCGGAATCGGGGTTATTCCAAGATACTGTTTGACCAATCGGCGCAGTTTCGGCCTGTTGTTCGGCGCGCCCCAGATAAGTTTGATCAGCTTTATCAAGGGATTCACCGATGCTTTTGCCAAACAGTGCGCCGGCCAGGGTGCCGGCGGCAATCGCCGCCATCTGGCCGCGGCCACCACCAATTTTGGAACCCAGCAATCCACCGATACCGGCTCCAACGACGCCGCCCGCCAAGGTTTTGGTATTGCTGTCCGTAACACAGCCGGTCATCAGGACGGCGACGACAGCGGCGGATATAACCGTTTTAAATTTCGATAGGGTTTTCATTTGTACCTCCTAAAGTTCTCCGGCGTTCAGGGAAATGTGGTTGCCGAATAATGATGTTATAACTGCATGCATTTTTAATGTCAATATTTAATTTAAATATTGCATGTATTTTTATCTGTACCTATCTGACTAGGCGAGTAAGCTGTTCCTCAACGCTCATCCTAGGAGGCTGTTTTGACCCTCAAATACAACAACGCCCAGCATCGGGTGTATCTCGAACTGATGGACCGGGTCAGTGATAACTGGCTGCTGATTTTCGACGGCAATACGGAATTTTTCTCGGCTCCCTACTGGGACCTGCTGCGCGGGCTGTGGCGTCAGTCCGCACCAATCCGCAAGACTGACGCCATGGCCTATATGCGCAGCGTTAAAAGTGCGCACACGGCGGGCAAGCTGATCGATGCGGCGATTGGTGCGGGGTTTCTTGTCGAACACGAAAATCCAAAAGACGCGCGCTCCAAACTGCTGGGCGTTTCACCGGCCACCCGTGTGCGGATTGATGAAGTCTTTGATAGGGCGGTAACGGAAATCAGGAAAGCCGAGCGCCGGATCGAAGACAATGGCCCGCTTGATGGCGATTGCTAGAGTGCATGCCGACCTGGCTCCCACCTCAGTTCTCGGCGCGCCCCTTAAGCCTCTCAAAAGCCAACCGTGCCCTGACCCCCACATCAAAGAATGGGCGCGGCGGGATCCAGCCGGGGCGGCGCAAGGATAGAGCCTTGTCCTGCAATTCAGAGGGGTCCCCTGCCGCCAGATCAACGATCAGTTTCCCCATGACCGTGCCTCTTGAAACCCCTGAGGCATTATAACACCCGGCGACAAAAACCTTATCCGACAGGTTTTCGAATATCGGTTTTGAATTTCGACTGATGCAAATGTTTCCAGACCACGTGTATTTTATGGCGTCATCTGCCATCCATGGAAACCTCTTGCGCAGACCTTCGTAATGCTGTTTGCGCCTTAAGGCCAATGTCGATGGGCTCAGCCCCGAAGGATCATATTCGACCGTGTTGCGAATCAGAATGCGCCGGTCTTTTGTTAACCTCATGGTCGCCCCAAGAGATTGTGGCGACAGCACCCCCCAGGATGCAGCATGTGAGATCGTCTCCTCCTCATCATCTGTCAGTTGCCGGGTCAGACTGGCGCTCAGCGCCAATGGAAATACCCGATCGCCATAAATCCCGAGTCTCGGCATGAAGGCGTTCACACCAACAATAACCTTGGCGGCACGAACGTTGGCCCCTTTCAGCGTGAGGATTACGCCGCCACCGTCGCTTTTCAGGTCGAGCACGGGCGAGTTTTCAAAAATCTCGACCTGATCGGGCAACGACTCAGCCAGCCCCTTCGCCAGAGCGGCAGGCTGAACAAGCGCCCCCCCCGTACTGAGAACCCCGAGCTTGTAATGATCTGTGCCCAGCCGTTTGCGTAACGCCACCTCATCCATCACCGTGGCATTCATCCCCATATCCGCAAACGTTTGGGCGTGGTGACGAAGCTTGTCAAAGTTCTGCGGGTCCGCCGCCGCGTGGATAGAGCCTGTATCTTCCCACTGGCACTCAATCTTATGGCGCTGCACCAGGTGTTTGAGCTCATCCACCCCGGCGTGGTCCAATGCATTCAAGGCGGCGTATTCGGCCCGTCCATCGGCTGTTGACAGTGCGGCATGACCGGGAGACTCATTGGCAACAGCAAACCCCGAATTGCGGCCGCTGGCGCCCTGACCAATGCGCTTACCGTCAAGCAGAACAATACGGGCGTCTGGCTCCAGTTCCGCGATCCGGCGCGCCGCAGCCAGGCCTGTAAACCCGCCGCCAATAATCGCCCAATCTGCGAGCTGATCGTGATCAACCGACGGGCGGGTCTGATAGTCGCCCGCCAGAGCAACCCAGCCGCAAATATCTGCAACAGAATGTGCCAAGCATTAACCTCTTTGAATAAATGACAATTGTCCCTGACCAACGACCGTAACTGTCGTAACAGCCAACGTCAAAGGCGACGAAGACCGGTTTCAGTGATTTCGATTTCCGTCGTCGGGGATACGAGCAGGTCTAGTCCTCACCTGATCCTGACGCGTGCTTTTTGAAGCTGACGACTCAATGGGACAGGGAGTGATTACAGGTATGAGAAGAATACACTTCACCGCAATCCCCCCCTGCCATTGTGAGGCTATTTCTGAAGTGTCAAATGAGGTCGACCATCAGAAGTTTTTTCCGTGGTCGATCCATCGCTACCAAGTGTGCAAGAAACCCGCTTACGAAAATTCGACATGCCCTCAAAGGTGACAACATCAACCGGGTCGTCAAATACGATGGTCACGCGGAACCTGTCTGAATGGACAAGGGTTTGGACTCCAATAACATCACCCTCGAAATATCGCCCCAGATAATGTCCACGCACCCTTTCCCCGAGGAATACTGGGGCGGCAGGGGGACGGTTTCCAATAGTTGCGTGTAACGTGTTCCAGTCCTTGAACCCATGTTGATGAGCGAGCAACTCTAATGATTGACTATGGCCGATTGAGTTGCCATTGCCCTCTAGTTTTGCGCGTAAGCGCTTGGCCTGGTTTTTCAAAGCATCAATGGAAGGAAGTAACGCCGGACTATTCATCTCAAACCTCTTTCAGTGTTTGGATGCGGACTAATAATGGGGCTCACGTTACCATCGAACCGCATACAACTGAGGTCGAAGGAATAAACTAAAAAGGCTTCACCATGGCTACGCCAGTGAGCGGCAGGGGCCTTAACCCTGAGAGTTCATTAATCAACGCGAGAAAAATTGTCAATCTGATTCAAATCGGGCCAATTCGAATCGAGAACTGACTAACAAAATTTACTTCTGGCGATAGTCCGACATCACCAAATTTCCCCGTCAGGTCCGTTCAGAGAAAATCCCTAAGCATGGCAACCAGCGGCAGGTCGGCGGGCGGCATCGGGTAATCAACCATCTTCACCGGCCGCACCCATTTCAGTTCCTGGCCTTCCCGGCCCGTCACCGTGCCTTTCCAGACCCGACAGGCATAAAGCGGCATCAGCAGGTGGAAATCATCATAGACGTGACTGGCGAAGGTCAGCGGGGCGAGGCAGCTTTCCGTGATATCAATGCCGAGTTCTTCGTGCAGCTCACGCACCAATGCTGATTCCGGTAACTCGCCATCGTGAACCTTGCCACCCGGAAACTCCCACAGCCCGGCCATGGGTTTGCCTTCAGGGCGTTTGGCGATCAGTACCCGGTTGTCGATATCAACCAGGGCAACGGCAACCACCAGCAGGGTGGCTCGCCCATTGGCCTGACGAAACGGTGCATCATAGCAACCGGACATCATTGTGTCGGGGTGATCAGGATCGGTAGTCGGCATTGATCGAGATGTAGCCGTGGGTCAGATCACAGGTCCAGACCGTGGCTTCGCCGGAACCGACGCCGACATGCACGGCGATATCGACATCCTGCCCCCTGACATGTTCGGCGACCGGCGTCTCATCATATTCGGGAACCACGGCACCATTCCGCGCCACGTCAATGCCACCTATCTGAATGGCCAGGCGGTCTCGGTCCGCAGCTTCGCCCGATTTGCCGATGGCCATGACGATACGCCCCCAATTGGCATCATTACCGGCAATGGCGGTTTTGACCAAGGGAGAGTTGGCGATGGCGCGGGCTATGGTGCGGGCCGCAACGTCATCTTCGGCCCCCATCACGCAAACAGAGATGAATTTGCTCGCCCCCTCGCCGTCCCTGACCACCTGGTGGGCCAGATCAAGCATGACAGTATTCAGTTTGCTGATGAAATCCTCGAGCCCCGGGTCATCGGTACCGGTGATTTCAATCTGTCCGTCGGCGGATCCCGTGGCAAACACCAGAACCGTATCGCTGGTCGAGGTATCGCTATCCACCGTGATGGCGTTATAGGACTTTTCAACGCCTGCGCGGGTTAATTCACCAAGAACGTCAGCCGGAATTTTCGCATCAGTGAAAATAAACGACAGCATCGTCGCCATATCAGGCGCGATCATGCCAGATCCCTTGACGATACCGGATATCGCGACCTCGGTACCGCCGATTTGTGCGGTTGCCGTCGCACCTTTGGCAAAGGTATCGGTGGTCCTGATGGCCTCAGCAGCGCGTTGCCACGATGCGGCGTCTGATCCTTGCACCCCCGCAAAGGCGTCGGGAAGCACATCAATGATCATATCGTAGGGCAAGGGTTCGCCAATAACCCCGGTTGAGGCAGCGAAGATGCGGCTCGGGCGGCAGGCCAGTTGATCGGCCACCGCCTCGACGCATTTCTCGACAGCTTCATTGCCAGCCGCCCCGGTAAAGGCATTGGCGTTGCCCGCATTGACGATCAGGCCACGAGCCTCACCGGCAGACAGATGCTTTCGGCACCAGTCCACCGGAGCGGAACTGGTTTTGGACTGGGTCAGCATCCCGGCGACGGTCGTGCCCTCGGCGAGTTCAACAACCAGGACATCGTCCCGACCCTTGTATTTCATGCCCGTTGCGCCGGTTGTCAGCGACACCCCACGCACACTTCGCATGTCCGGGAATTCAGCCGGAGCCAGAGGCGATTTTTCCAGTTCTTGACCCATCACAGATGTCCTAGTTGGCTTTCTTTTCTTCACCCTTGGCAGGCACGCCCGCCTTGTCGAGGAATTTTTCGATTTTGGCTGAGCTTCTCAGTTTTTCGATAAAAGCCGTCGCCACTTCTTGCGTCAGTTCGGCACGCATGCGCTGCTCTGATTCTTCGAAGGTCGGCGGTGCTGATTCGCGGCGATCTTCCGACTTGATCACATGAAACCCGAACTGGGTCTTTACGGCAGCCGACGTATAGGTGCCTTTTTCAAGCTCAAACGCGACTTTTTCAAATGCCGGGACCATCTGTCCACGCGCGAAGAACCCGAGATCACCACCGGACGGGCCGGACGGGCCAGTTGATTTTGTCTTGGCCAGCTCGGCAAAATCAGCGCCCTTGTCCAGTTCTGCAATCACCGCCTTGGCTTCATCTTCGGTTTTCACCAAAATGTGGCGGGCATGGACCTCTTCCTTGCCGCCGGTCGTCGCCGAGAATTTATCGAACCGTGCGCGGATCGCGTCTTCGGTTACATTTGTATTGATTTCACGGGTCAGGGCCATGCGCTGCAGCACTTGACGTTCAATCCGTTCCATCTCGTTTTTGAATTCATCGCTATCTTTGTAATTATTATCCGTGGCGTACTGAGCGGCCAGATACCCGTCGACAATACTGTCGATCAGGTTGGGCATGATCATTTCCAGCGGAATCTGTTTGTACTGCTCAGGCAACAGGGTTTGAGCACGGGCGACCTCGGAACGGGTGATTTCAATGCCATTGACCTTGGCAACAACCGGATCGTCTGCAGCAGCCTGGACCATTGTCGATTGGGCCGAAAAAACCAGTACGGCGGTACAGACGCCCGCCAGATAACGCTTAAACATCGTAGAATCCCTCATCCAAGCCGACGCAACAGCCTCAGCAATAAAAACATGGCAGCGATAAAGCATATCACCCGCCCTGGCACAAGCTTACCGGCGTCAAACCCGTTCACGATTGTGTGGTGGTTTTGTCTCTTTCAGTCTGCCGCCCGAGCGGGTTATGATCGTCCCATGATCTGGGATTTAAGAAAAATCGTTGGAATTTTTGCCATTGCCTGCCTGGCAGTCAGTGCCGAGGCTGCGGAGCTGACGAATGACAAGATCATGCGTAATTTCAACATCATTGCGTTTGGCAATGAATATACGTTCAAACGCTATGATAACGTTCGCAAATGGGATGGCCCCATTCGGGTCGGCATTCAGGGGAAAAAATATCCCGCCTATTTCGAGGCCTATGTAAAACAACATATCCGCGATCTCTGGGATATCACGCACCACCCTATCGAGCTCTATTATTCCTTCGTCATGCAAAAGACCGGGGAACTGGCAAAGGACTTTGACCCCAAGAAGGTCAACTTCATCCTGTTCTATCTGCCCGCCAAGGATATCCCGAAAGCCGTCGCCAAATATTTCGACAATGACGAAGCGCAGGTCAGAAAGATGATTTCTGTTTCCACCTGCTTCGCCAAGTTCTTCACCAAAAAGAACAGGATTACCGCTGCCATCGCGGTGTTCCCCGACCACCGGCCGAAAGATCACATGCGGGCCTGCGTGGTTGAGGAAATCACCCAGGTTCTGGGCCTCGCCAATGACTCATCAGACGTCAATCCGTCAATCTTCAACGATACCAGCCCCTATTTCGAGTTGACCGAACATGATCGCTGGATGTTAAAAATGTTTTATGACCCCCGGATCACAGCGGGTATGGCACGCCAGGACGCCATGAAAATCGGGCGAACCGTGCTTGACGAAATCAGACCGGAATGACCCTCTCACCCTAGTGGAGATAAGTTAAATGACCAAAATCCATATCCAGTTCACTCTGTTCTCGGCTTTTTACTCGCCGTTGATTTCAACCATGTCCGGCGGTTTCCTGAAAGCCGAAGGGCTGGAGCCGGAGTGGTCGGTGGCACCGCCCGGCGTGTCGGCGATTGCAGCCCTCGAAGACGGCTCAGCCCACGTCATTCAATCTGCGCTCAGCCAGGGTTTTACCTCACTCGGTAACGGCCAGACGCCGCCCGCCGTGCACTTCGCTCAGGTCAATGAAATGGACGGATTTTTCATCATCGGACGCGACGCCGACCCGGAGTTCACCTGGGACAAGCTGGAAGGATCAGAAGTCGTTATGTTCAAGGGTGGGCAACCGTTGGCCATGTTCAAATACGCCTGTCATAAGGCGGGCATCGACTTCGACAAGATCATTCCTATCAATCCGGGGGGTGCGGCGGACATCGACAAGGCATTTCGCGACGGCCAGGGCCAGTTTGTGCAGCAGCAAGGTCCGTTCCCGCAGCAGTTGGAAGCTGACGGCATTGGCCACATTGTCGCTCAAGTCGGCCCTCAAATCGGCCCTTGCGGCTTTTCCAGTCTAGCCGCCAAACGCGAGTGGCTGGAAACCGACATGGCAAAGGCCTTCACCCGTGCCTACCGGAAAACCCGCGTCTATATGAACGAAGCTCCGGCGGCGGAAATCGCCCAAGCCGAAAATGAGTATTTTCCCAACATCGACGAAGATGTGCTGGCAAAATGCATCGCCACCTACCAGAAACTCGGGTGCTGGACGCCGCATATTGAAATCACCCCGGAAGCTTACGAAGTAACTATGGATGTCTTTGAGTTCAACGGCATGCTGAAAGAACGTTACGCTTACGAGCAGGTGTGCGCGCTGCCGCCCAATGTGTCGTAAGCCGCTACTTGGGGAAACACAACGGGAGGAAGCAGGCATGGGAACCGATAGCACAGATGCATCGCAATTACCGCTTAAGGTTTATTGGCAACCCGGCTGTTCCAGCTGCCTGAAGACCAAGGAATTTCTGTTGGAGAACGGCGTGCCGTTTGAGTCCGTCAACGTTCTTGAAGACGAAAACGGGTTCAGGGAACTGGAGGCATTTGGTGTCCGACTGGTGCCGATTGTCGCGCGGGGAGACCGCTGGGCCAACGGCGCTGTATTTCGCGATGTCGCGGCGGTTGCCGGTTTTGACTACACCGAACGGCGCATGCTTGAGCCTCAAGAATTAAAAGACAAGGTCGCCATGATTGTCGCCGCGGCGGGCCGCTACCTTCAGCAAATTCCAGAGGAAACACTGGACGTTGTATTGCCCGGTCGCCCGCGATCATATCGCCAACTGGTCTACCATGTGTTCAATATTCCTGACGTCTTTCTTAACCGGGTCGAACACGATGCTCCCTATACCTATGAAGCCCTGATCTCCGTCTTGCCGGAAACGATGACCACAAAACAAGACCTCGCGGACTATGGGGAGAACGTCGCCGAACGCTGGGCCGCCTGGTGGGACCGCGACGGCGTCAACACCGACTTTAAACAACCGGGCAAAGTCTATTATGGTGAAGTCACCCTGCACGAGGTTCTGGAACGTACCGGGTGGCATTCGGGTCAGCATACCCGCCAAATTCTCCTCACCCTTCGTGAAAAACTGGGCATTGATCCGGACGGCCCCCTGCTCGACAGCGATTTGGATGGCCTTCCCCTGCCCCGAAACATCTGGGACAATGAACGCTCTTTTGATGAAAGTTCTTTTAGCGACACGGCAGAGTCCTGACATCGCCCATTCGTGGAACCGCCACCTTCATTAGCCGCCTGGAAAACCGAGACCGGAAAACCGAGACTGGGCAAACAGACTGAGAGGACAACACCCGTAATGACTACCAACACTCAGGTTCTGTTTCGCCACGAACCAGACGGGCTGCCGACGGTTGAGGATTTTGAGATCGTCAACAGGCCGTTGCCGGAAATTGGCGAGAACCAGTTCTTGATCCGCAATCTCTATCTCTCTCTCGATCCCTATATGCGCATGCTGATGGGCGGAGGATGGACCTATAGCGGAAACTCCCTGTCCCCCGGCGACCTGATGGTTGGCCGGGTATTGGGTGAGGTTATTGAAAGCCACAACCCGGACTATCAACCGGGCGATCATGTTATCGGGCGGTTGGGTTGGCAGACCCACGCGGTCTCCGATGGCGCTGATCTGGATTTTAAGGTCACACCGAAGGAAGGCATTCCCCTGTCCGCCTATCTCGGTGCCTGTGGCTCCACCGGCGCAACCGCCTGGGTCGGCCTCAAGGTGGTGGCAGGACTGACCGCCGCCGATACTGTTCTGGTATCTGCCGCAGCCGGTTCCGTCGGCAGCGCCGTCGGACAAATTGCTAAATCCATGGGCTGCCGGGTCATCGGCATCGCCGGAGGACCGGAAAAGTGCCGGGTGGTTGAGGGTGAGTTTGGAGCAGACGTCTGTTGCGATTACAAGGCCCCTGACCTCGCTGGGCAACTGGCCGAGGCCGCACCGGACGGCATAGATGTCTATTTCGACAATGTCGGCGGCGAAGTTCTGGATACGGCAATGGCGCACCTTAACCGAGGCGCGCGGATCGCCGTCTGTGGTGTCCTGTCACAATATAATAACGACGGCGCAGCTCATGGAGTCACCAATACGCGGCTGATTTTCGATAAATCTCTACGCATCGAAGGATTTGTTCTCAGCAATTATCGTGACAAGTGGGCAACGGCCCGCACTGAACTGGAAGACCTGTATCTGTCGGGACAGCTCAAATACCGCGAAACAATTGCCGACGGCATCAGCAACGCCCCGGCGGCATTCATCGGCATGCTTCAGGGCAAAAATTTCGGCAAACAGCTTGTCCGTTTGGCGTGAGCCCTATATTAACAAGCTAGGCATACAGATTGACCAGCGAGCCGCGTTCGAGGGCACCGGAGCCGAATCCCCCCAGTGCATTGCTCAGAAACTGACGACTGGCTGTTGTCCCGGTCAGGCCGCGTTGCAGGGATTCTAAACGGTCAACCCGTTGCTCCGCGACCAGGATGGCCTGCTCAATGCGCGCCAGGGTCTGGTTAATCCCACCCGCAACCAACAGGTTTAAATTTTCCAACCCAAGCCCCACACTGTCCAAGGGCTGGGCCTGAATATTGACACCGCCCCCGAACTGCGTTGTCTGCAAGCGGATGGCAGGACTATTGCTCGAAATGATATTAACACCCCGAAACTCTGCGCTGTCGACCAGCCTATCGATTTTATCGAGAAGAATTCTGGCTTGAGCCTGGACGTTGACAACGGAGACTCGCGTCCCATCGGCATTCAGCAGATTGGTATTTGTTGACACCAGCGACCCATGTGCGGCCAGTTCAACTGCCGTCCGCAAATCCCGCAACCCGGCGGCGATGCCAGTACCGACGACAACCCCGATCCCTACTGCCCGGTTCGCTGCGGCACGGTTCAGAGTAATCCTGACGTCGGCAAACCGCCCCGGCGAGACCCCACGGGTTACGGCGGTATTTTCACTGCCCGGAAAGGAGAAGGACGATGTAGCCGGGCGCAATGTCGAGAGCGCACGCGTACCGGCGCTGGTAAAGGCAAGTGAAGAAACTGGGCTGATTTCGGCCATAATCCTTCAATGTTCTCAGCATATATGGTCCAGAAACACTTGGTCCATTGTATCCGGTATTCTGCTGATCACAAAGTACGCTCTGGGGTGGAGCTGCACGACGTTAAACAGATCTCTGCAAACCGGACCCAGTTGAATTGTTGAGCCCTACAACGAAGGTATCGGCGGCATGGGGCAATCGAGGGCATCCGCAAAAGCCCGCAACATCTCGATTTCAGCGGGAGATATTTTTTGATCATGTACAACGCTTGTGGCGCAGGCGTTCAACAGAAGTTGCTTGTCCTGGGGTCTCAGTCGCGCAAGTTTCAGCAGGGAGATATCCAGATTTGAAATCTTCAATTCATTTTTTACCACCATTTGAAGCTCGCTAAACTTCAGCGTTTTTTCTGCCGCAAAAAAAGCTTCTTCTATCTGAATTTGATCCCGATGACCGGCGTAGGCCATTGCGGAGAGGATCAACGTTGTCTCATTCCTGAGCTGATTGAGACGCGAATAGCGTAGTTTCGTAGGTGGTAGCTTGAAGAACTGTCCATCCAGGTGGCTAAACAGGATCTTCTGTAACGACCACTCCAGCAGATTGACTCTGGAATCGATCCTGATCAACTCGATCAGAACTTTCCTGAATAACTTGTACTGACTGACGGATATCTGCTTCAGCGCCGGAATGGCGAGATCAATCATCGGTAGGCGGAATTTAATATCGAGACCATCCAAATCGGGCGTTAGTTTGCGCACTAACGCTAGAACACCCGGATCGGCATGTGCCTGCAGATGTTCTAATTGTCGCTCACGAACGTCCAACGCCGGATCAAGCACCAGCGAATAAATTACGGCGCGGGCGCCAAAGGGCTCACGGGCAGCCTCTTTAATGCCTATGGGCAGCTCTGATATCAGCGAGCGTGCATATTGGATTGTTTCCTGATCCGGGTTGCCGACGCGATCAATTGCATTAACGACGTCGGTTATTGCTGCGCCGGTGACGACTGTGGCGACCTTCATGGCCAGCTCTTTTTGTGCCCAGGGGCCCTTTTTGCTGACCTCTTCCTTATCTCGGGAGGAGTCTATCTTGTCGGGAAGTTCAAATTTTCCGTCCCAGTGAGGATCGATGCGCAGGATACGCTCGGCCAATGGCGGGTGCGTTGCGGACAACGATTGCATAAAACCGGAAATGCCTTGGGCAAAAAACGCGTGGCTGATTTCGGGTGCGCCCGGGTTTTCCACTTTCGAGCCAAAGTGAGACTGGCCAATTCTCATCAATGCGCCCGCAATTCCCTCCGGGTTGCGGGTAAACTGAACCGCCGAGGCATCCGCCAGATATTCCCGTTGCCGACTCACGGCAGACTTGATCAAGGAGCCAAAGAACGTGCCTGCGTAACCGATGACCATCAGCCCAATGCCCAGCAAGAGTATTCCGCCCGCCCCTTTGCCGTCGCTCCGCCTGCTCTTCGAACGTGAGCCCCAACGCAAAATGTAGTAGCCGATAACGCCAATGATCAGGATGCCATGCAGTACGCCCATCAGGCGAATGTTAAACCGCATATCACCATTAAAGATATGACTGAATTCGTGGGCGATAACGCCTTGTTTTCAGGCGTTTACATCGGCAGAACATGACCCATCTCGGCCATCTCTATCCTAACAACGTATTGGTGCGGTTATAAAACCCCGGGGAACACCTCTAGAAACGGTGCTGGAGAAGTAATCGCCAATTCCTTTCTCGAGCAAACAGCATTTTTGCATCGAACGCCAAGCGGTGTGTGCCGTGACATTGGGCGCATGCCAACACGGCCACCATCCCCAACGAACGGCCTTTGGCTTTATTATCACTGGTTCTCAAGCTTTCTTCTAGCGTCGCCATGGCGTCGGACACGACGGGGTCGGGATAGACTTTCTTGCCTAGCTTGTTGTGACACCCGACACAGGTTCCGCCCAGTTCTGTCATGCCGGTTTTCAAGTCCGCGAATGCGGCCAGGGCATCCGTGTCGCGTCCATCAACAAAGGAGATCTTGATGCGATTGACATGGCGGCTCAACGCGGTCATGTGCTCGTTCAGAGGCTTGCCGCTGGCAACCTTCAATCCGGAAAAATCCGGCGCTCGATACAGGGCGGCGGTGACGGTGCGGAAGTCCGCATGGCAGGACCGGCAGCTGTCGTTCAAGACGCCCAAGGAGGTGACCACGTCGTTGTAGCGCTTCTCGCCGATCCCTTTCTGAACGGCGGCCAGTGCATCCAAATCCAGCCGGGGCGCCCATTCGGGTACCATGGAGGCGATTTTCCGGTAGTCCTTATCCAGTTTTTCAGCCCATTTGTTCAGATCCGCCGGATCTTCCGCCAAGGCATAGGTCTCTATCGCCAGCATTTCACGACGTAACTCGAACATGGTGTGCAGCCAAACCTGGCGCTTGTTTTCCGGCTTGTACCATTGGGCAATGGATTGCGGCGGCTTCTTCGCGACGATGACATGGTCATCGTGCATCCGGACGACGGCGACGACCGCCGCAACGATCAAAATCGGAAGACCTAAAAAAATCCACCAGCGCATGCCAAATACCCTTCTTCCTAATTTTACCAAATCTGTTCGAGTAGCATATATGAAGCGTAAGGTTTCGTGTAGCGCGTGTTTCGAAGCGATGGACGACTCCCACCCGGCGTCAGCGCAATGTCATTTCTTGGCTATTCTCGCTCGAAAACTTCTTTCTCTTATTCCGGCTGTCACTCAAGGTGACAGCGGTCATTACTAAATCATATCTGATTTTTCACCATACAATGACCATTGTTGTGCGGATTGGTGCCCGTTTGTCCAGCCAGTCATTTTGGCAAGCGGTGACCCAAGGCGGACATTTGAGTGTCACTCGTCGACCAGCTAATAGCGGTGCCCTATCTGTTGCAAAATGATTGAAGAGTGACGTTAACGTGCAATTATGATTTCAACGAACCTAGAGGTTATCACGAAAATATCAGCTGATATGGGGGCGAGTAATTTTCATGGGGAAGGCAACTGACAAGCTTGGGATATCTCTGTGCATGCTGACGGCGTTTTTCTTCGGCCTCAGCATCACCATGGCGAAGTTGGCTTTTAGCTACGGCATGTCGCCCATGACCTTTGCCGCGGCGCGGGCTTTTTCGTCGGTGGTCGTCTGTATCGCTATGGCGCTGGCCTTTAAAAGCCAATGGCGGTTACCCAAGTCGGCAGGCAGCGAAGTCCTGCCGGTTACGGTGCTGTTCCTACTGATGGCCTTCGGTTATCCCGCCGCCATGAAGTTTGTGCCGGCCAGTATTGCGGCGCTGACATTTTACCTGTTTCCCCTGATCGTACTCGCCATCGGTTCCATCAAGGAGCGTCGTTTTCCCGGGATTCGCCGCGTATCGATTTATCTGGCGGCCTTTGCCGGACTGGGGATTGTTCTGGCTCCGTCATTTGAAGGGCTCAACTGGCTGGGCATTGTCTATGGCATGATCGCAGCCCTGGGGGCGGCGTTGTTCACGCTGAAAATCCCGAAGATTATGTCAGAAACCAACGGCATGGTCGTCAATGTTTATGCCAACGGCCTGAATGTTATCGTGTTGCTGGGGGCGGCTTTGGTGTTTGGTGAGTTTATGTTTCCCGGCGACGCTATGGGCTGGTTTGTGGTCTCGCTGGCCGGTGTGTTCTTCGGGGTCGCCTCTGCCCTGGTCGTTTTTGCCGTGAAGCGCACCGGCCCGGTGCTGGCCTCCATCTTTTTTAATCTGGAACCTCTGGTTGTCACCGTCCTCGCCGCCATCCTGTTTGCCGAGCTCCTGGCCCCGGTTCAATACATCGGCATCCTGATCGTCATGGGCGCCGTGATGTTCGCCAGTTGGCGGACAGCCGAGTAAAAGAGTAAAACCCACATTTCTAGGTTTGATTTCTGGTATCTGGGACCTCAGCGGACTCCAATTATGCCTACTCAGAATGCGTGCTGTTGACCCAACTCGACCATTCACGGTCATCCGAAATAATCTTGTGCCTGAATGTCGGAATCAGTCTATTCAATAGGTGTGTCGTCCAAACTTCGAGATGCAAAATTATATGCATAGATCAAGCTCCCTCGTGAAGCAGATTGCATCAGTCGTAGTTGTCGGCGTTTGGCTATGGCTCTTCCCACCGCGTTGGTGGCTTAATTTAATTAAGCCGGTCGATCTTGCGAACCCGGTAACTGCTGGCGAAACTCTCGTCTCAAAATACGAATGCCGAAAATGCCACGTAATCGGCGAAGAGGGTAATCCTCTAAGAGCGCCCAATCTGAACAAAGTTACGGAGCGTTATGACCCGATCTCGTTACGAATATGGTTACGGGACCCTCGCTCCACCAAATGGAAAACACTCATGCCTAATTTTAACCTTTCCGATCCTGAGATAGAGGCGATTGTATCATATTTGAAATCGTTGAATCATCTGAGCGATTGAATTGAATGAAGTTAGGTGCTGAGTTCGTAATAAGGGTTTTCGTACAGAAAGCTCAGAAAAGTTTTCTGCGTAACGGTAATACCCCGACAGCGGACGGCTTTTCCAGGTGAGCATCTCGACAACCGTTGACCCCAAGGCGGAAGTTCAGGGGGGAACGATTTACCGTTACGACGACTACCGGGCATGGCGATTAATGGTTTTCAGATGGTGCCTGCTCGAATATCAATAGGGGCGAATTGGGCGTTATCTGGGGAATACTGATCCAAACGGCGATGTCCGTTTGGCTGATAAGGGGGAAATCTTTCATGCGAGTACTTTGTGTCCTTGCCCACCCGAAACCGGAATCGTTCACCGCCGCACTGCTGGAGCGGTTTGCGGCGGGTCTCGCCCAATCCGGCCATCAGGCCGAGATCGCCGACCTGTACCGGGAAGGTTTCGACCCTTGTTACAGCGCGGAGGATTTCGATAATTACCGAGGAAAAGCGCCCCTGCCACCGGAAATCCTCCGCGAACAGCAGCGCGCCCGGGACGTCGATGCCCTGGCCCTGTTCTTTCCGCTCTGGTGGTGGTCCTTTCCGGCCATTCTGAAGGGGTGGATCGACCGGGTGTTTCGCAGCGATTTCGCGCTCCACGAGATCGACGGCCAACTGGTCGGGGCGTTGGGCTATCGCAAGGCGGTGATCATAACACCGGCCGCCGCCAGCCGGGACGACTTTCGGCGCTATGGTTATCACGGCGCATTGCAACGTCAGGTCGATGCCGGAATTTTCGGTTTTTGCGGTGTTGCCGACGTTGAAACCTATATTTTCCCGAATGTCGATTCCGACCCGGCGGCACGCATCGAACACCTGCAAAAGACCTTCGAGATCGGGCGCGATTTCGACACCACCTCGGGACGGGGAAACCAGCCGCTGCAATAAGTATGACGGTTTCAATGTCACATGTTGGCTATTTTCGCTCGAAAATCCCACCTTCTGATTCCGTCTGTAACCCAAGATAACTACCGACATTTTCAGATCAAATTTCAATTTTCCACAAATATTGACAGCTGATGTGCCGACAGGGGACGTATTTTTCAGGTGAGCATTTCGGCAGTGGATGACCCTGAACGGGCATTTCAGTGGTTGGAAAGACCTATGAATGTCCGCCTAATAGCAAAACGGAATGAGTTTTCGGGTTTGTTTGGAGAAATTCTTGAACTGTGAACCATATTTTTCGGACAAATATGCCTCCTTTTGGGGGATGATAAAGAAAACGAAATTAAGGGCCATTGCCAATGGGATAATGAGCAGGGTGATCTGACCAGTGACGAGAGCCAGCCCTGAAAACAGAACGATGTCACCAAAATAGTTAATGTTTCTGGACAGTCCGAATAGCCCCTGTGTGTAGAGTTGACCCGTGTTGGTCGGATCGGATTTAAAGTGCTGCCTTTGATATTCCGCAAACGTATTGAGATAGGAGCCGACAGAATAAAAAGCCAGACCGGCGACTTCGATAAGGCCGACTGGATTTGGGTTGGCTCCTCCCTTCCGGGCAAAGATAAGTAAAACAAATGTCATAAAACAGGTGACAAGGAAGGCTTCACCCCAGACGAACTTTCTTTTCAGGAAGATCAGAATCGTCACGGTGACCCGTAAAACGTAAACAGCCAGACAGAAAAACACCAAGCCCCGTCGGATGAAATCGCCGTTAAGGAGATATGGCTCCAGCCATTCCGGCACGGAGTCCGCCGAAGGGAACATCATCCACCAGGTAACGATCAAGACAACCATAACCGCCCCTAAAAACAGGCACTTGGGGCCGCGTGACGCTTCATGCTGGTTCAGAAAAAACATGATCTACTTTAGCCTGTTTTTGGACTTCGACCAATGATCGGCATCACGTTCGGTGCGAACGCATAGGAGACCGTCTGTGGGATTTGATCCAACGACTCACTGATTGACGATGAAACCAGGAAAACCGTTGTTGGCTAAAAATACCCACCAAACCCTCTCTGTTTCACGACTGAACTTGTAGGGGGAACAGACTTTGCAGTTTCACGTTGGGCGTCAAAGAACACTAAACTCTCCAACTGACCAATTGCCTAGGACATTCAGACATTCGACAGCAAACTTTTTCAAAAGATCAAAATTTCGCCCTAAGAAAACCACAATTACGGTATAGACAGGACACTCCACGGGATTTGCCCGGATGGAGGTGCGGGTGCCGGTTTGCGGCACGCATTGTCATTTTGAATATTTTTATCTGCTGTGCGGTTCGACGCTGGCCGCAGTTTGCTCATCGATACAGGCCTGCGCCCGACAAAAAACACACACAGAAGCACACAAAGACACACATTTTGCTGACTTTCGATGGTCCAATGGGAAGGCAATAAGTGTCATCATATCCACTGCCTGCATTGACATCACCCCCCCACGCATCTATCTCTTTCACGCGCTAAAATTGGCCGAGAGTCCTTGTCTCCTGACCGTCTTGGCAATCTAGGTTTTCCATTTTTCCGTTAGGTGTTTTCCCCATGTTTCAAACCCTCGCAAAACGCGTGTTTGGGTCCGCCAATGATCGCTATCTTAAACGCATGGACGGTCGTATCGAGGCCATAAACGCGCTCGAGCCGGAGTTGGAAAAGCTCTCCGATGACGAGTTGAAAGCGCGAACGCCGTGGTTCCGTGAACGCCTTGAGGCCGGTGAAGACCTGGACGCCATTCTGGAGGAGGCTTTTGCCACCGTCCGCGAAGCGGCCAAGCGGACCTTGGGACAACGCCATTTTGATGTTCAGTTGCTGGGCGGCATGATCCTCAATAACGGCATGATTTCAGAGATGCGGACCGGTGAAGGTAAAACCCTGGTGTCTACCCTTCCCGTCTACCTTAACGCCATTTCCGGAGACGGCGTTCATGTGGTTACGGTCAACGACTATCTGGCCCAGCGCGACGCCGCGTGGATGGGACAGATTTATGAATTCCTGGGCCTGAAAGTCGGCTGCATTGTTCATGGTTTGGATGATGACGACCGGCGCGCCCAATATAATTCGGACGTCACCTATGCCACCAACAATGAACTCGGTTTTGACTATCTCCGCGACAACATGAAATTTTCGCTGGAAGAAATGGTCCAGCGCGAATTCAATTATGCCATCGTTGATGAGGTCGACAGTATTCTGGTTGATGAAGCCCGGACACCACTGATTATCTCCGGGCCGACGGAAGACAATTCCGAACTTTATACCGCCATCGATAAACTGGCCCCGCAGATCGACGAAGACGACTATGAAAAAGACGAAAAAGCCCGCAGTGTCGCCTTCACCGAAGCGGGTACGGACAAAATTGAAGCCCTGATGCGGGAAGCCGGGCTTCTGGAAGAGGGCAACCTTTACGATATCCAGAACATATCGCTGGTTCATCACGCCAATCAGGCACTTCGGGCGCACACCATGTTCCAGCGCGACACCGATTATATCGTCAAGGACAATCAGGTCATCATTATCGATGAGTTCACCGGTCGTATGATGGAAGGTCGCCGCTATTCGGAAGGCCTGCATCAGGCGCTTGAAGCCAAGGAACATGTCGAAATCCAGAACGAAAATCAGACCCTGGCCTCGATCACCTTTCAGAATTATTTCCGCCTGTATCCCAAACTGTCCGGCATGACCGGCACGGCGATGACCGAAGCCGGCGAATTCGCCGAGATCTACAAGCTGGAAGTTATTGATATTCCAACTAATGTCGAATGCATCCGCAAAGACATGGACGATGAGGTTTACCGCACCACAGCGGAAAAGGACGACGCGATCATCGCCCTGGTCAAGGAATGTCAGGAACGCAACCAGCCCGTCCTGGTCGGCACCGTCAGCATCGAAAAATCCGAACACCTTGCCGCGATGCTGAAAAAGGCCAAAGTCAAACACAACGTGCTGAACGCCCGCTATCACGAACAGGAAGCCAAGATCATCTCTCAGGCGGGCGGCCCGGGTGTCGTTACCATCGCCACCAACATGGCTGGTCGCGGCACTGACATTCAGATGGGCGGCAACTTGGATATGCGGATCGCCGAAGAAGTCAAAGCTGAACACGGAACGGACGCCTACGATAAAGCCGTTGCCAAAATCGAAGCCGAGATTGAAGCTAACCGCAAGCTTGCCATGGAAGGCGGCGGATTGTTTGTGATCGGTACGGAACGTCATGAGAGCCGCCGCATCGACAACCAGTTGCGTGGCCGCTCCGGTCGTCAGGGTGACCCAGGGGCGTCGTGTTTCTTCCTGTCGCTGGAAGATGACCTGATGCGCATCTTTGGCTCCGAGCGCATCGATGGCATGCTGCAAAAACTTGGCCTCGAAGAAGGCGAAGCGATTGTCCATCCATGGGTCAACAAAGCGCTCGAAAAAGCCCAGCGCAAGGTTGAGGAACGCAATTTCGAAATTCGTAAAAACCTGCTGAAGTTCGATGATGTGATGAATGATCAGCGCAAGGTCATTTACGAGCAGCGCAAGGAGCTGATGGCAACGGAAGACGTTTCCGAAGAGGTCACGCACATGCGCCATGAAGTCATCGACGACGTGGTTTCGCGCTGCATCCCGGAAAAGGCCTACGCCGAACAGTGGGATATGGATGCGCTGCACGAAGAAGTATTGCGTGTATTCGGGGCCGACCTGCCGGTTAAGGAATGGGCCAAGGAAGAGGGCATCGCCGACGCTGAAATCCGCGAGCGCCTGAAAGACAAGAGCGACCGCAAGATGGCCGAAAAGGCCGCCAATTACGGCCCCGACATCATGCGTGGTGTTGAAAAAACCCTTCTTCTTCAGTTACTTGATCAACTTTGGAAGGAACACCTCCTGACCCTCGACCATCTTCGTCAGGGCATTGGCCTCAGGGCATATGCGCAGCGCGACCCGCTGAACGAATACAAACAGGAAGCCTTTAATCTGTTTGAGGAAATGCTGGATTCCCTGCGCGAACGCGTGACCCAGCTGTTGAGCCATGTGGAACTCCAGTACACCTCTCCAGAGGACCTGGCCCTTCAGCAGAGCCAGCAGGAAATGATTGAAAGTCGCACAGACCCGGCCTTCGCCAATCAAGCCCACGAAGACGGCGACCTCGCTCACATCCCCGTTAGCAACCGTCAGGCCGCAGCCAACATCGACCCCGACGACCCGTCGACCTGGGGCCGCGTATCGCGCAATGAGCCCTGCCCTTGTGGATCGGGCAATAAATTCAAACGCTGCCACGGCAAGGTTTAGAGATTTAGCTGGGTAACGCTACAGACGGACTTAAAAGTATGACGACACCGGCTCCTCGCTCTGCCGACCTGAACGGCGTTCACATCACCTACCGCGAGCAGGGCTGCGGAACTCCCATGATGTTTCTTCATGGTCTGGCCGGCAATTCACGGAGCTGGCAAAATCAACTCGATGCCTTTTCCACAACCCATCGGGTGATCGCCTGGGACGCGCCGGGATTTGGTGGGTCCGATTGCGTCGACGCGGACGTCGACCATTTTTCAGACACCCTGAACGCCCTGTCCGATTTCTTGGAAATTGAAGACATGTTCCTGATCGGCCATTCCATGGGCGGCATCGTTGCCGGACGTTTTGCCGGACAACACCCGGAACGCGTCAAATCGATGGTTATGTCCTGCAGTTTCTGGGGTGGTGCCAAACCGACAGGTGGGCCTCTGGGGGCCGGGTATCAGGCACGGCTTGATAGCCTGAAAACCATATCCGCCGACGACTACGGAATACAGCGCGCCTATGCCATGTTGGCAAAAGATGCCCGACAGGATGTTATTGATCAGGCGGCCAGTATCGCGGCGGAGACACGGCCGGAAGGGCTGGAAGCGGCAGCCCGTATGCTGCAGGAAACGGATAACCGCAATATTCTTAAAACCCTGAACATGCCGGTAACGGTGATCAGCGGCGAACTGGATCCGGTCATTGCCGAAGAAACCACGGAAACGTTTGTCGATCTTATTCCGAATGCAACGCGGGTTAACATCGAAGGTGCCGGGCATGGCCCTTATCTGGAAGACCCAGAAACCTATAATCTGGCCCTCAGTAAAGCGTTTGGCCTGAGCGACTAATTCAGGCCCTTTTTGCCCATATCCAGAAATTTGTCGCGACGGGCTTTGATCAAGGCGACTGTTTCCAAATCGGCAAGCCCTTCAAGCGCCCCTGCAATCGCACTGGCGACCCGTTCCATGGCTACATCGGGCTCACGATGTGCACCACCAACCGGTTCTTCGACGACACCATCGATTATACCCAGACTGGATAAATCCTGCGCCGTGATCTTAAGTGCGGTCGCCGCTTCCTGGGCCTGATCGCCGTCACGCCAAAGAATAGATGCGCAACCTTCAGGCGAAATCACGGAATAGACTGAATGCTCCAGCATCAGCACTTTATTGGCTGATGCCAAAGCAATGGCACCGCCGGAGCCGCCCTCCCCGATAATTACGCTGATGATGGGAACGCGCAGTTTCAGGCTGACTTCAATGGACCGGGCAATAGCTTCCGCCTGTCCTCGGGCTTCCGCATCAATGCCGGGGTAGGCCCCCGTGGTATCAACCAACGTGATTACAGGAAGCCCAAACCGCTCCGCCAGCTTCATCAGACGCTGAGCCTTCCGGTAGCCTTCGGGTCGGGCCATGCCAAAATTATGTTTAACCCGGCTTTCCGTATCAGAGCCCTTTTCGGTGCCGATAACGACAACCGACTGACCCTTAAAACGACCAAGTCCCCCGACAACGGCCTGATCCTCGGCAAACGCACGGTCACCAGCAAGTGGCGTAAAATCAGTAATCAAGGCGGCAATATAGTCCAGAGCATGCGGCCGATCAGAGTGGCGCGCCACCTGGGCTTTTTGCCAAGGTGTGAGTTTGGCATAGGTCTGTACCAGCAGCTTATCGACTTTGCCTTGAAGTTTGGTAACTTCTTCGGCGATATTAACTTCGCCAGACCCGCTCAAATGCCGAAGCTCCTCGATTTTCCCTTCGAGTTCTGCAATCGGTTTTTCGAAATCAAGATAGTTGTGCATGGCCGCTATTTAACATGGTGTTTCCGAAATGGCACTCATATTTGCGACCAATTCGAACAAAAGCCCCGAAGAGAAACCCTTCGGGGCTTTTGCCGTCATTTGAATAGAGGTCAGGCGTCGTTTTGTGCGATCTGTGCAGCTTTCTCGACCATCACTTCGGCCTGTTTGATGGAAGCAATATCGATCAGACGTCCGTCCAGGGCGACTGCACCCTTACCTTCTTTCTGAGCCTGTTCCATGGCTTCCAGAATGCGTTTGGCCTTAATGATTTCTTCTTCTGAAGGGCTATAGCAGGTATTGGCCAGAGCAACCTGAGACGGGTGAATGGCCCATTTTCCTTCGCAGCCCAAGGTCGCTGCCCGTTTAGCCTGTGCGACAAAACCATCAGAGTCCGAAAAATCTCCAAATGGGCCGTCGACCGGGCGCAAACCGTTAGCGCGTGCAGCTACGACCATCTTGGCAATGGGATAATGCCACATGTCACCCCAGTGGACTTCACGGTTCCCGTTACCATCGGCATCAGTAAGAACGTGGTAATCCGCATTCGGGCCGCCAATGACGGTGGTCCGGGCCTTGGTCGACGCGGCATAATCAGCAACACCGAAGTGCAGCGATTCGTTACGTTTGGAGGCCGCTGCAATCTCAAACACATTTTGCATGCCAAGCGCCGTTTCGATGATCATCTCAAACCCGATACGCTTGGTAATGCCCTTCGCGTCCTCAATCTGGGTGACCAGCATATCGATGGCGTATATATCCGAAGCCGTTCCCGCTTTGGGAATCATGATGAGGTCGAGGTTTTGTCCGGCCTGTTCGACAATGTCGACGACATCACGGTACATATAATGAGTATCCAGACCGTTAATTCGTACGGAGACTGCTTTGCCACTCCAGTCCAGATCATTCAGCGCCTGAATGATGTTCTTACGGGCCGAGACCTTGTCATCGGGGGCAACGGCATCTTCCAGATCAAGGAACACCACGTCAGCCGAACTTTGCGCGGCCTTCTCAAGAAATGTCGGATTCGACCCCGGAACAGCAAGTTCTGATCGGTTCAGCCTAGCTGGTGCCTGATCAATTACGGTGAAACTCATGGCCATCTCCTCAAAATTTTATGTATTGGGCCACAATTGTCTCAGGCCCGGTCAAATTGATGATGCACCGACATGGTGCACCGCAGCAAAATGCTTATAAACGCCCGGAACTGCAAGGGGAATAGATTACTCGCTGTTATCAGCCAAGACTAGAACTTGTGCCGGGAAATCAAAAATTACCTCAAATGGCCCCGACGGCTCTAAGCTCTTGTGAACCCGGCATTGATATCACATTCAATGATGTGTTTGCGTTTTCTGGACGAAGTATGTTTACTACGATCCAGTATGCATGAAAAATCATGTAGTGTGGCTCTTGGCCTTTTGTGTTGAAAAGGTATCAGCCAAAATAACGTTAATTCCAAGGGAGGAATCATATGACCAATAAGGTAACGAGACGTAAACTTCTCAAAGGCGGCGCCGCCGCAACGGTTGCGGCTGCTGCAGCAACAACGCTTGCAACGCCTGCACTTTCAGCCGGCCACAAGAAAATGGTCGTCGTATCGACATGGGGACGAGATTTCCCTGGCCTCGGCACCGGTGCACAGCGGGTTGCCAAGCGCATCAACGATATGACCGATGGTCGAATCGAAGTTGAATACTTCGCCGCCAAAGAACGTGTAAATGCTTTTGACTCCTTTGATGAAGTCGCTTCTGGCAATGCTCAAGCCTATCACGCTGCTGACTACTACTGGAAAGGCAAACACCCAGGCTGGGCCTATTTTACTGCCGTTCCGTTCGGCCTGAGCTATACAGAAATGAATGCTTGGATCCGTTTTGGTGGCGGTCAGCAACTTTGGGACGAACTTGCCGGAGATTTCGGCCTCAAGTGCGTTATGTCCGGTAACACCGGCTGTCAGATGGGGGGCTGGTTTAACAAGGAAATCAACTCTGCTGATGACCTCAAGGGCCTGAAAATGCGTATTCCGGGTCTTGGTGGCGATGTTATGGCGAAACTTGGTGCATCTCCAGTTTCACTCCCAGGCGGTCAGATTTATGAAAATCTGGTTTCCGGCGCCATTGATGCCACCGAATGGGTCGGCCCCTGGAACGACAGCTTCATGAAATTCTATGAAGCCGCCAAATACTACTACTATCCGGGTATGCATGAGCCAGGCTCGATGCTCGCCTTGGGCATGAACAAAAAGTGGTGGGAAGGCCTAACGAAGTCTGATCAGCTGATCATCGAAGGTGCCGCTGCTTGGGAAAATGACATGATGATGGCCGAGTACAACATGAAGAGTGGTTCTGCTCTGACTGACCTGGTCAAAAACCAAGGCGTGAAACTGCGGAAATTCAACGATGACGTCTATGACGCCTTCGGTGAAGCTGCTGAGGAAGTCTTTGAGGGTGTGCGCTCGCACAGCCCGCTGGCCAAGAAGATCGACGACAGCTTCCGCGCTGCTCGTGCCGACCTTGGTGGTTGGTCGAAGATTTCGGATCAGGCGTTCTTATCCCAGCGTAACCGTGTTCTTGGCCTATAGTCCGGCTCAATAACTCAGTTCTAATGGAAGCGGAGCCCGATGGGCTCCGCTTCTCATTATTACCTTCGGTGTTTCCGAATGTACCCCGCAAATTTTGAATTATATTTAGCCCGATATGATGAACGTCTCTCAACGCACCTCAAATAGTGGTCTCGCTACAGTTCTACGCATTTTCGCATTTTCCATGGCGGCACTGTCACTTCTTTTTATTTTCAATAATTATTTAAATTTTTGGCAAGACTGGCCTGGTGTTTTGGCTCTCTATTCACATCTCGGCTGGTTCGGCGCAGAACCGTTGCGTGCGCCCTTGGCAGATAATCAAATTATGCTTGGATGGGCTCAGTTAGCTTTTTATGTCGTGCCCGTCCTTGCGTTAATCGTGTTCGCCCGTTCAACTCAGAACCGAACGCTACATGAAGACGCTGACGTCCTCTCCGGTATTGTTGCTTATATCATACGGGCAGCCTTTTGGTCCGTTTTGTTAATTGGTTTCGCTGATTCCTTGATTTCTTTCCTCCGGGTCGAAAATTTTTTATCGATCTTCATGGATACGCAGCTGGAAAACGATCTTGGTCGCCCGCGTTTTAGAGGAATTTACGTTCACTACCCGCTCATTGGCGTTTCAATGATAATCGCGGCCTTCACACGAACCATTGGGTTTGTTTGGCTGGCTTTATTGATTGTTGTTGCAGAAACCCAGATTGTTATTGCTCGGTTTGTCTTCTCCTATGAGCAGGCTTTCATGGCGGATCTTGTCAGATTTTGGTATGGTGCGCTGTTCCTGTTCGCCAGCCCCTACACGTTGATTCATGAAGGCCACGTCCGCGTCGACATTCTCTACGCAAGCTTCAGTGAGCGCGCCAAAGCCTGGACAAATACCATTGGCTCAGCGTTTCTGGGGATGCCTCTCTGCTGGGTGGTTATAACCCTGGGCATGTGGGGGAAATCCAATGTCATTACGGGGCCATTACTAAATTACGAGGTGACTCAAGCGGGGTACGGCCTGTATGTGAAATATCTATTGGCCGGATTTTTGCTGATTTTTGCGGTCACCATGCTGATCCAGTTCATGAGTTACTTCTTGAGCAGCGCTGCGGTGCTACTCCGTGAACCCGGCCATCACCCCGATACAACCGAACATGCAACCGTGTAACGCGGCGAAAGACTAGCTCTATGGAAATTTTGTTTCTTATCATCCTTGTTGTAACCATGGTCGCCGCTTTGGGGGCTGGTTTTCCGGTCGCCTTTGCGCTTCCAGGATCCGCGATCTTCACAATTGCTCTGGCTGCAATTTGTGGAGTCTTATTCGGCGACGGAATGGACTCCTATTTTGCTCATGGTGGCCCAATACAATGGCTAAACGCCGGCGTTACCAATTTTCGTGGAATTTATTGGGAAGCCGAGCGCGATACACTAATTGCCATCCCGCTGTTTATCTTTATGGGAATTATGCTCGAACGCTCGAAGATCGCTGAAGACCTTCTGGTGACGATGGCACAACTGTTCGGGCCAGTTCCCGGCGGTCTTGGCATATCCGTCGTTATCGTCGGCGCTCTGCTGGCGGCGACCACGGGTATCGTTGGCGCCACCGTGATTGCCATGGGCTTGATCTCACTGCCGGTTATGTTACGGGCGAATTATTCCCATTCACTGGCGACCGGCACAATCAGTGCTTCGGGGACATTAGGGCAGATTATTCCGCCCTCAATTGTGCTGATCATTCTTGCCGATCAGCTATCAAATGCTACAGATCGGGCCGCTTCCCTGCGATCCGCAGACTATAAACTGGGAACTGGGCAGATATCTTTGCCATCTGAGTTCGCCATTACGTCGACCAGCGCCGGTGACATGTTTCTGGGCGCATTTTTGCCAGGCATCATTCTGGTTGGCCTCTATATTCTCTATATTTTATTGGTGGCATTTTTTCGCCCCAAACTGGCTCCTGCAACTCCCTATGAAGGCAAGTTGGACGTTAAGTTTTTGATGCGAGTAGTGGTCGTACTGGTCCCACCTCTTACGTTGATTTTTGTAGTTTTAGGCTCAATTGTCATGGGGGTCGCAACCGTCAACCAGGCGGGCGCCATTGGGGCCATCGGCGCCATGATCATGGCTGGCTATCGTCTGATGGAGGGCAAAAAAAATGCCTTTACGCCGGCACTATTGTCAGGAACCTCCGTTGTCGGCCTACTGGTAGTTCTGTCGTTCTATGACATTAATGTCAAAAGTATTAATGGGCTGGGCGATCAAATCGGAGTCTTTCTCGCAGCCATCACGTCCATGGGGCTGCTGGTTGGAATCGCCTGGAGTGGCTGGCGGGCTTTCAAGGTCAACAATACTCTCGAAGGCGTTATGGTCGAAACGGCGAAGACCACCTCTCTGGTTTTCATCATTTTACTAGGTGCCGCCATGCTGACCGCGGCCTTCCGGGCGTTTGGCGGAGAAGAGCTTGTAAAAGATTTTCTGACCGGGCTCCCAGGTGGCTTCATCACCAAATTCATAGTCGTCATGTCGGTAATTTTCCTGTTGGGATTCTTTCTCGATTTTATTGAAATTGCCGTTGTTGTGGTTCCAATTATCGCCCCAATTCTGCTGGCCGATCCGTCCGCCAACGTAACTGCAGTTTGGTTAGGCGTTATGATCGGGGTCAACATGCAGACTTCTTTTCTTACGCCGCCGTTCGGATTTGCCCTATTCTATTTACGTGGCGTTGCTCCGCCTCAGGTCAAAACCATCGAAATGTATCGCGGTGTTGTTCCCTTTATTATGTTGCAGCTATTGGGATTATTCATTGTCGGTATGTACCCGCCGCTGGTGAACTATCTACCGAACAAGGTTTACCTGACATCCGATACAGCACCGCCACCGCAGAACCCGAAGCTTCAGCGCTGCATTGAAGGTTACCTGTTCGATCGGTATGACGACAAAGCAGAGCAGCTTAAGGCCAGCATCAACACCATGAAATCGCTGGATTTCAGCACCTTGCCCGATAAATACCAAAGCGCCCTTAATGAAGGTGTTCAATCAGCTGAAAAGACCTTTGATATGGTCGCTAAAGCGAGAGCCGCGGAACGCGCCATTCAGGCTTATATTCCCGGCTACCGCCCGCTGCATGAAGAAATGCGTGACATTCGGGTGGAGGTCGCAACCATTGATCGTGAATTGAAAAAACTCGCCAAGTCCAGTCGAGATCTTTTACGTGACGGAGATATCGGAAAAACTGATCTCGCAGCCATGACGGCAGAGATTGCGGACCTCAAAAAGCGCAAAGAGAATATTTTGACCAAGACGCCTGTTGGTTGGGACGACGCTCGTAAGCGCTATGTTGAGTTGGAAAAAGCTGAAAATGTAGCTCGGCGTAAGTACCGCCGTACCGTCGACGATGCCTATGAGCCCTTGGTTGAAGTTCAGAGCTTGGTCGCATCAGCTGATGCGTTGGCGGCCCTCGAAGGCAAGATCAGAGGGCTAGAGGCGGTGATCGCAAATGATCCAGCCCCTCAAGCAATTGTAATGATCAAGGCGGTGTCTTCTGAAATCGGGTCAATTAAAGGCGCCGGGTCGATCAAGTCAAAACTGTCTAAAGCACGTCGCGCACTTAAGGGGGATACCCCTAAACGTGACAAAGCCGCCAAGGAACTGGCTAAAGCACTGAAAATATTCGCCTCTGAGGTCTCTTGGCGTCAGGCAGCGAAAGGCACGCTGCTGGCGGGTCTTCAGAAATATGACTCAGACATCAAGACAACCATTGGGTTACGTAAACAGGAACGCCTGACATCGGAACAGGCGGACGAAGTTGCGAGCTGCCTGTCCCATCACCGTGACATCTCGCTGAGCTTCTGATCAAGAAAGCAGGTCTTCGGCATCCGCCAGTGGGTGGGTGTCGTTGACCAGCGCTTTCAGGCGTTCGTCCAGAACATGCGTGTAGATTTGCGTCGTTGAGATATCGGCGTGCCCCAGCATTTGCTGTATGGACCTGAGGTCAGCCCCATGGGCGAGTAGATGACTGGCGAAGGAATGACGCAAGACATGGGGGGAAACGCGACGACGGTCGATCCCCGCTTCAATCGCCAGCTCTTTCAACAGTTGAGCAAATCGGGCCCGCGTTAAATGACCGTCCTTGCCTCGTGATGGGAACATCCATATTTCCGGATTGCCCAGACGGCTCCGCTTCGGCATAAACCCTTTTCGTACCAACAAGTAGCTGGTGATTGCATCACGCGCCGGGTCGCTCAAGGGGACCATGCGCTCCTTCTGCCCTTTGCCCCGGACAATCAGATATCGCTGATCACGAGACAATGATGCCGATGGCAGCCCGACCAGCTCCGACACCCTAAGTCCCGTGGCATACAGAATTTCCAATAGTGCCACAAGGCGAATGCCATCTGCACCTGGCCGGGACATCGCCGCATCAAGCAGTTGATCAACCTCTTCTTCACTTAGATATTTAGGTAGGGTGCGCCCCAGTCGGGGGCTGTCGATGCTCAATGTCGGATCATCTCCGCGTACGCGTTCGGCATACAAAAACCCAAAAAACCGGCGTATTGCCGATAGCCGGCGGGCCATGGTACTCGACGCCATCCCTGCCCCTGACAAGGCTTTCAAATAGGCCCGAATATGCGACGTATTGGCATCTTCGGGAGCGCGCTTGCGGCCGCTCAGAAACCTCGCAAGGTCATCCAGATCACGTCCGTACGACTCCAACGTATTTATAGCGGCTCCATGTTCGGCAGACATCATGTGCAGAAAATTTTCGACATAGCGCGACCTGCGCGCTGCCGGGCGGGCCGCCTTCATAGACCTCTCGCTAAAACCGCATCTAATGCCAGGCCACGGGCTTCCTTTTTCAGACCGGCCCTGATGAGGGCTTGCAGGACTTCACGAAGAACAAAGGGATCAATCTTTTCTGGTCCGGCATTCCCGATAGCAATTAGCGACAGAAGCACTGTTTCCCCGACACGTACGGCCGCTCCTCCCGGCTGTTCCAGTGGGGCTGCAAGAATTTGCGTCGAAACCTGAGTGTCGCCCCCAACGGTTGACGACACTGGTCCCTGTTGTGCTGAGGCCGCCAGCGGCATCAAGACGTTATCTTGTTTAACCTTATCCTGAGCCGCAACATCCCCGTCCGCCAGAGCCACTATACGCCGCCACAACCCGGGGCTTGGCAAGGATATGCCCTGACGCGGCGTCGCGTTGATATAGGGTGCCCATGCGTCCAGCGAAATTTCGAAACCTAGCGCTTCCAGGACATTGAACAACAGCGCCGCCTTTCCAGCAACGTCAGGATCGCCTTTAGTGGCCTCAGACCAAGCCGAGATGATCTCATCAGCCGATGTATTTTCATCTGCAAACTTAAAAAGCCAGGCAATCGGCCGGAACTGGGCCAGAGCCTTTTGAGAATCGACGTCCAACCCGGCACTGGACTGAATTATCTGATACCAGCTTTCTGCCCGGGCGCGGTCACCAATAACAAGGAAGGCTCTTACGGCTTGCGGCGCGAACCATTTCAAATCAGCCGATGGCGGTATGCGATGAAGAACCGGTTCGAACACCTGAACGGTCGACGCATAACGCCCTTCGTCGCGGGCCAGTGCAAAAGCCCGTGACGTCGCTTCCGCCTTGGCGGTCGGTACCGTCTGGGTAAGAGCGGTATGGTACAAAAGAGCGCGGACCATGGGCCCAAACTCGACCTCGGCGCGGCTCAAGGGATTAGCGCGGTCCGCTTCTGAGAATTCAACGCTGGCATAAAGCTGGCGGAGGGCCGCTTTCGGCAAGGCGCCAGCAGCATCTGCGCGTTCTGCCGCTTCCAGACGCAGTCCTTTGGATGCCTGTGAGCTCGTGGCCACGGCGCGAGACACGCTTGGTGTATTCAATCCCAGAATATCGGCCGGAAGCTCTATATTAGCCTCGCGCACCATGGCAAAATGTAGGGGTGTGGGATTGGCTAGACTGGTCAGCGCCAGCGGTTCTTTGGCGATTAGAGATTCGGCCAATAAAAAAAAGATTTCATCGGTCTCTCCCAGCTCGCGCATCAACGACAGACCGAGCGAGGCCTTGTCTGTCCGGCCATTGATAATTTCGCAGAAAGTGAAAGCCTTTTGCCAATAGGGCGTCGGTTGAAGCGGCATTTCACGCACAGCCAGTTCACAGGCGCGCCCAGTGTCGTAGGTCAGGAAACTTAAATCCGTTTCAAGCCGTACCAGATCAGGCTCGCGTTTAACATCCGGCAATGCTGCCAAAAGGTCTGAGGCTGCTTTGAGGTCACCGGTCATCATAAGCAACTCGATCCGCCGGGAGATCAGGCTGGGCCCGTCATGTGTCCCTTCTGGTGCCCGCGCCGGACTCAGCAGCAAACGGTGCATGAGATCCTGCATAGTCGACGACGGTACGCTGATCGGCAGTTCCGGTAACAATCGGGCAACCAAAGGTGCAGGTGTGCCCTTCCACATATCTACGCCCAGAGAACCAGTGCTAGGCAATAGTGTGCCCGCCTCATTAATATTGATGGCCGAAAGGCTATCGATCTGAATGCCCCCACCGGTAACCGCCTTTGGCGCAAGGCGCGGCCACTTCACCGGATCCACTTGCTTTTTGGGTGCACTCAGCATTCGGGGTTTGGACGGAGCTGCGGGAGCTTCGAGACCATTTGGCACCTTGATGAGTGATTGCGGGCCGTTCTGTTGAGCATTGGCAGACGTCACGCCTGCCAACAGACAAAATGCTCCGGCGGCGCCCGCCAATAAATGTTTAACGTGGGAATCGGTCATCAGGGAGGACTCTTTCAACATTAGTAACGGGTGCCGGGATCTCCCAGGTGGCCAGAAATGCGCCACCGCCGACAATAACTGCCAGCACCAAAATAAGAAGCAGCTTCGAGAAATTCTTCATGCCATATCCTTTAAGGCTTTCGTCCTTGGCATGTCCTGCCAAGACAGCCAATTGTCTTTATGTTAGGTTCCGACTATGACATTTTTTAGGCAGTAAAAAAAATACCGATTGCGGAGAAGTAGCGCCGGACTTCGTTGACGGCGACCTAGTTGTTTATGAACACCATATTACCTTCAGTTTCCGATAAATCCATTGTGATGATTGGCCTTATGGGGGCGGGGAAATCCTCCATAGGACGGCGGCTCGCCGATGCACTTAACCTTGAGTTTGTCGATACCGACGACGAGATCGTCAAGGCAGCCGGTTGCTCCATTGCCGATATTTTCGAGATTTATGGAGAGCAGGCATTCCGCGATCTTGAAGAACGCGTGATAGAACGATTGATCCATGAACCCAGGCGCGTCATTGCGACCGGTGGCGGCGCCTACATGCATCCGGAAACACGCGAACGCATAGACGAAAACGCCGTTACCATCTGGCTGCGTGCCGACCTCGACATCCTTGTTGAGCGAACCGGCAGGCGTGGTGGCCGACCATTGCTTGAACAGGGTAACCCACGTGAAATATTGAAATCTCTGATCGACAAGCGTTACCCCGTTTATGCCGGAGCGGATATTATAATTGATACCGGCCCGGATGGGCATGATATCACGGTTCAACAGATTGTTTCTGCCCTGCAAGAGTATATAAAGGCCTCGACATGACCGATCCAATCTCGCTTTCTCTTGATCTGGGTGAACGCAGTTACAGTATCAAGATTGGTGAAAACTTGATCGAAGATGCTGCCACTCATATCTCACCACTTCTGTGCCAACCGCGGGTGATCATCGTTACCGACGACAACGTCGCCCCCATTTGGTTAAAACCGCTAACCGATTCGCTCGATCAGGCTGGTATCAAAACCCAGTCAATCGTGCTTCCGGCAGGCGAACAAACGAAAAATTTTGGTCAGTTGGAATCTTTGGTAGGCGACATTCTAAATCTTGGAATCGATCGACAGACGACCCTATTGGCCCTTGGTGGTGGCGTTATCGGAGATATCACAGGTTTTGCCGCTGCTGTAACCCTGCGTGGCCTTAACTTCATTCAGATCCCCACCAGCCTATTGGCTCAGGTCGATAGTTCCGTTGGTGGCAAAACCGGAATCAACACGGCATACGGCAAAAACCTGGTCGGCGCTTTCTATCAACCGCGGCTCGTTCTGGCCGACATCGGAGCCCTTCGAACCCTGCCGCGACGCCAGTTGTTGGCCGGGTATGCCGAAATCGTCAAATACGGTCTCATCGATGACCCGGAATTTTTTGCATGGTGCGAAAACAACGCCACATCTCTAATTGACGGGGACCCTGATGCACTGGCCTTTGCCGTTCACAAGAGCTGCCAGGCGAAAGCCCGAATTGTTTCGGCTGATGAGCGTGAATCCGGGCAACGCGCACTGCTCAACCTCGGTCACACCTTTGGTCATGCGCTTGAAGCCGAAACCGGTTATGGCGACAAACTATTGCATGGCGAAGCTGTCGGTATCGGCATGGTTCTGGCGTTTGAGTTATCCAATCGCCTGAATTTATGCGATCAGGGAGACGTCGGACGGATCCGTGCACATTTTGAAACCGTCGGCCTCAAGACAACATTGGATGGGCTTGCAGACAGTTCCTGGAGTGCGGGAAAATTGATGGAACATATGGGCAAAGACAAGAAAGTCGAAGCCGGAAGCATTGCTTTCATCCTCGCCCGGGGGATTGGAAAGTCATTCATCTCCCGCGACGTTAACATGCTTGAGGTGAAATTTGTTTTGGAGCGGGTCCTTGATCGGTTTTGATTATCAGGCCCCGACTGCGCTAGACTTCTGACCATGTCAAATTTTGTGAGCTATTCAAAGTGCTACTGACCCTAAGTGCCATCTTTTTTCTGCTTTTGCTTTCCGCATTCTTTTCCGGATCGGAAACTGCCCTGACTGCCGCATCACGCCCCTTCATGCACCAGGCGGAACAGGGTGGTGACACCCGGGCCGGGGTGGTCAACCGCCTACACCGCAGCAAGGAAAAAATGATTGGCACGCTGCTGCTCGGCAATAATCTGGTTAACATCATGGCATCGGCTATGGCGACCAGCCTTCTAATTTCATTGTTTGGCGAAGCTGGCGTGCTTTACGCGACTATTGCTATGACCTTTCTGGTTCTGATTTTCTCGGAAATTCTGCCCAAAACCTATGCGATTCACAACGCCAATGAGGCCGCAATTAACATCGCCAGGATCGTCAATATCTGTGTCATCGTCCTCACCCCTATTACCGCAGGTGTGAATTTTATTGCGCGCCTGATCATGAGGCTGTCTGGGGTTAATTACGGGGCAACCGACGCTTTCGGAAATGGGGATGAAGAACTTCGCGGCGCGATTGAACTGCATGTCGGACAGGATAAGGAGGCGGTCAAACACGAGCGCGCCATGCTTAGAAGTGTTCTTGATCTGGCTGAAGTCCAGGTTGTCGAAATCATGACACACCGCAAAAATGCAACGACAATCGATGCCGATCTACCGGTCAAGGATTGTGTCGCCGAGATCCTGGAAAGCCCCTACACCCGTGTGCCTCTGTGGCGGGACAATCCTGACAATATCGTCGGCGTATTGCATGCCAAAGCCTTATTGCGCGAAATTCAGGCCCAGAGCGGCAAAATTGAAGGCCTGGACTTGGTCGCCCTCGCCGCCGATCCCTGGTTTATCCCGGAACAGACACTACTGCTTGATCAGTTGGAAGCCTTCCGTCTGCGCCGCGAACATTTTGCCTTGGTTATCGACGAATACGGGAGTCTGTTGGGCGTGGTTACCTTGGAAGACATCATTGAGGAGATCGTTGGGGAGATTGACGACGAGCACGATGTCGCCGCAAGTGACTCCAGACAAGACATTGATGGCAGCCTCATCGTTGACGGCAATGCAACCATCCGTGACATCAACCGAGAATATGAACTGGGCCTGCCGGATGAAGAAGCGGCGACCATCGCGGGTCTAATCTTACATGAATCCAGGCGGATCCCGCAGGTCGGTCAAAGTTTCATTTTCCATGACATTCGGTTCGATGTGCTGGAACGCCAACGTCATCAAATAACTTCTGTAAGAATCACCCTGCCGGACAACCCCGAATAAGAAAACATACGTCAGCACAGTTGCCGGTAATGAATTTTAAAATTACCACCAGAAATCAACCTGTTACGCGGAACCTACAACAAACATATAATTTATCGTGATTGTGTTCCGCGCACAAATTTCTGTCTACACACGCCTTGCTTGTGAAAAAATACTCTTTCCCTCTTGCGTGCCCCCCCCTGGAATGCCCTAGAATTGACTCCAATCGGTAATTCGGATGGGAGAGGGAAATGATGCAGAGAAAAATTGTACCTGATATTGTTGAACGCAGTTCAATCGCCACGATGAAAGCAGAGGACACAATTCTGGACGCGGCAAAGATTATGGCAGGCAAAAATATCGCCGCGATGATTGTCGTTGATGAAAACTCCAATATTACCGGGATCGTCACCGAACGCGACATGACGCAGCGCGTCCTCGCGAAAGGAGTCGACGCGGCAACGACCGCAGTCAGCACCATCATGACAGCTAACCCTGATACACTTTCCCCTGATGATTCAGCAGGGGATGCGCTGGTACTGATGCAATCCAGAAAATATCGCCACCTTCCAGTTGAAGAAGATGGAAAGTGCGTAGCCGTTGTCTCAATTCGTGATCTTTATGCGGCTGTACAGGAAACCCTGGAAGAAGATATTCGCGAAACCGAGGCCTTCGTATTCGGTGATCGTTACGGGGCGTAAGGGCGGTCAGTTTACCTCTGATGATCGCGATTGGTTACGTGCACGGTGCCGGTAAACGTCGCGATCATTGTTTTGCCACAGGTGACATCAACGTTATAGACGGCGGTTTTCCGGCCCCGTGAGATTTCACGGGCTTCTGCCAAGAGTTGGTCACCTTCCGCGACGCCTTTCACATAGGCAATGTTGGCATTAATCCCGATACTGATTTTGTCATGAGAGTTTGCTGCCAGTCCGAAAGCCGTATCGGCAAGCGCGAAGATTGCGCCACCATGCCCCCCGCCCAGAAAATTCATATGTTTGTTGGCGACCTTCATGCTGACAACAGCAAACCCCGGGCCTCCATCGACAAGATGCATGTCCAGCAATTGGGAAAACGGATCAGAATTCACCGATTTCCGGAGCTGTTCCAAAGTACGGCTCATGCCGCGATCAGGGGTTGCCCAAACCCCAGGTCCCTTCGAACCCGCGCGCAAATCTCGCCATGGGTCGCGCCGGCCTCAGTGGCGGCAACAATCTTCTCAAAAACGTTTTGTGCCTCGTTTTCAGTGGCACCGGTAATGGCATCAAGCGCTGTGTTGACATGGCGTGAGGACCGGTTCTCTTTGTAAGATTTAAGCCTTTGAAGTTGTTCATCAATCAGCCTTGGGTCAGGACGTTCAAGTGCGGGAGCCCGGACGCCCTCCTCTTCGTCGATAAAAGAATTAACACCGACAATTTTCTGCTCTCCGGTCTCGATCCTGCTCTGGAATTCCGTTGCTGATTCTCCAATCATTCTTTGCACCAGACCGTCACGAACGGCGGCGAACATTCCCCCGGCATCGGCCACCCTGTCCATGGTCTCGAGTATCTTATTCTCCATTTCATCGGTCAGCGTCTCCACATAATAAGAGCCCCCAAGTGGGTCAATAACGTCGCAGAGATGAGCTTCTTCACGCAGGATATTCTGTGTCGCCACGGCGATTTTAGCAGCTTCCTTCGTTGGTGTGCTCAACACCTCGTCATAGGCGTCGGTGTGCATGGATTGCAAACCACCAAAAATTCCTGCAATGGCCTGCGTCGCAACACGGGCGATATTGTTCAACGGATGCTGACGGGTCAGATCGACGCCTGAGGTCTGGGCATGAAACTTAAAACGCTGCGATCGCGGATCTTTCGCCCCCAGACGATCTCGGGCGATGCGACTCCATATCCGCCGACCGGCTCGAAATTTAGCAATCTCTTCAAAAAAACTGATCGAAATATCAAAAAAGAACGTAAATTTCGGCAGATATTCATCAGGGTCCAAGCCCCGTGCCCGACAGTCATCGGCATACTGAATGGCCGTCGACAAAGCAAACCCCATGGCTTCTGCCGGCGTCGCGCCAGCTTGCTGCATGTGTTGACCAACGACCGATACCGGATTCCATTTCGGCAAATTCTTGTTGGCATAAATGATATGGTCGGTAAGGACCCGGCGCGACCCTTCCAGAGACAGCCTGAGAAACATGTGATTGGCGACAAAATGGGAAATATAGTCGCTCTGATTGGAGGTGCCGGATACAGCCGAAATTGGAACATTCTGGCGTTTGGCGTTGGCCAAACTAAGTGCAAGCAGCGTAAATGGCAGGGGATCGTTCAGCGATACCGACATATCCGCTTGTGAAATCCCATCCAGACAGACTTCCATGTCGTCTACCGTATTGATGGTTGTCCCACAGGTGCCGAGAAGAAGCGGGTCGACCTCATCACTATCGTATCCGCGATATACGGAATTGCACGGGATCATGCTCAAGGCTGTTGCCCCGGCATCAACAATTTCACGCATGCGCTCGTTGTATTGCCGTGGCGTCGCCAGACCGATCAATTGGCGCTGGCTCCAGACGCGCCCTCTGTGCATGCTGGCATAAATACCTCGGGTTCGAGGCTCCTGACCGGGAAAACCCAGCGTCTCCATATACACGTCTGAAGCGTTGCCTTTTGGCACATACAACGGATTGATCTCAATGCCTGAGCGATTTCGCCGCCGATCTTCGGGGCTGACCTGCGTGGCATATTCCTGCTCCCAAGCCGCTCTTGCCTGATCAATACTCCTGTTATCGCTCATCGCTGCGCCTCTTCGTCCACCATTCGTGTTTCGCCAATTAAACCACTAAGACCGGTTACGATGTCTTGTCGTGATGTTCCCGGGTGATAAACTTCCGATACCCCAGCTTCCTTCAGCATCACCACGTCTTCATCGGGCACAATTCCACCGACAACGACGACCACATCAGCCATGTCTGCATCGCGAAGCGCCGTCATCAGTTTGGGGACCAACAGATGATCCGTCGCCAATGAACTGACACCGATGGCATCCACGTCTTCCTCCAGTGCCTGATTGACCACATGGCTGATCTCCTGCCACGGCGCGGTATAGATAACCTCCATTCCGGCGTCGCGAAGAAATCCTGCGACCAGCCGTGAACCCCGATCATGACCATCAAGACCGATTTTCGTAACCATCACCTTGGGACGTCGCCCCATGCCCCGAGACAGTTTCTCAACCGTATCAACTAGATGTGCTGTTTCCATTTGCGGGTCCCACTTTTATGTTTCCTTGATCAACTCGAGAAAGCCCTTGGCAATATCTGACGGGGATTCTTCTCCTGCCTGATACCAGGTACGAGTCCAGTTTAACGCGCCAAACAAAAGCAAGCGCAAATGCCGCCGCATCCGATCTGTTTCAAGCGGCAGCGCATCGATCAATTGTTTGAAAATCTGTTCATAATCGTCACGAAGCCCGATTAACCGACTTCTTTGTTCGTCTTTCATCTCCGGTAACTCACGTATGACGACCTGAGCATAATCGCCCCCACTCAACAACGCTTCAAGATGGGCAATCATCGCCGCCTCTAGTTGTTTCCGGGGTGGATCTGGGGGCCGTAGAGCGGCCGTCACCAGTGTCGTAATGCGGCGAATCCCTTCTTCGTGTACGGCCACCAGCAATTCGGATTTCGACGGAAAATGATAATATAGCGATCCTGCTTTCATCCCGGCATCGCGAGCAATATCTCGCATTGACGCCGCATCGTAACCCCGTTCACAAAAACATTTGGCTGCGGAATCGAGGACGGTTTCCAGGCGATTGTCCCGCCTTACAGCCAAATTCTGTTGCCCGGTGACCTGGTTCACGACCGTGTTCTGCCATTTAGTTTCTAACTAACATTCGTTAGGTTTATATCAGACGACACGTACCCGTCAAGTTAGGCGAATTGATTTTTCGATTTAGTTTCTTATTTTGTAGGCGTCGAATGTCTTATCGGGCAATCCCACCCACCTACAGGAGATCTCCATGCCGCTGTCGAAACCCGCCCCCCGCCAGCACCTCCATACCCGTGATATCAGCTGCAAAGGATATCAACGTGATGACGGTCTGTGGGATATCGAAGGATCGATCTCCGATACAAAAACCTACTCTTTTGAAAATCTGAGTCGCAAAGGCATCTCCAGCGGCGAATATATCCACCATATGCTGATCCGCCTCACAATTGACAACGATATGCTCATTCACGAGGCCGAAGCCTCAACAGAATCATCACCTTACGACATCTGCCCGACCATTACCGGCGCATTTAAAAACCTGAAGGGCGTAAAAATCGGTTCCGGCTGGCGGCGTGAAGTCGCTCGTGTAATGGGACGCACATCCGGCTGCACTCATCTACGAGACCTACTCAGCGGCCCTGTCGCCGTAACCGCATATCAGACGATCATCCCCAAACGCAGACGTGAAGAAGGCAGCCCGGATCCATCGGAGCGCCCTGCCGTGCTCAATACCTGTATTGCTTATGCTGAAGACGGCCAGATCGTCAGAGATCGTTGGCCCGATTTTTACCAGGAACCTGGCGATAGCGATTAGTTTACAAGCGTTTAGGCGCTGATTTGGAATTCGGATTTATCGCGCTGGTTTTTTGAAAAAATTCCGGCTTCAATTGCGGCATTGCGGAAATAGCTCAGTATAAATGTTCTGACAGCCGACGTCCGGCTGGAGTTAACCCGCTGAGAATCGATCATGGAGCAGATTTCATGAACACCAAGACCTTCGATCGCACAGATTTCATCAAGTGCATCCCAGGTAACCTGCTCAAGCCGGATACTGGTTCGATGGCCGTTAACCGTAACATTTCGACTTATTAAATTGTTGCCCATCATCTCCCCCGACAATACCGTTCAAATGCGTAGGGATAATTACCGATTCCCGCGCAACTTTCAACCTCAACCTCAAGTCACCTCAAACAAATGACTGAGAGTACCTGCTTTTGGTCGACCCAACAGACAATGGCTTTACCATATTCGACCGACCTTTCAGGTATATCACAATTTGGTTAAAATAGCGCCCTTGTCCATACCGATGAAAATCACCATAGTTAAAATCATGAGCATAAATCTGCAAAGTGACATTCTTCAACGTCATCGCCACACATCTGAGCCGGACATCAGAGAATGTGAATGGCTTGAATGTAAGGACGAGGGGCTTTGTCGGGCCCCAAAATCTCCTGACGATCTGCAAAGTTTTCACTGGTTTTGCAAAGAACATGCGCGCGAATACAACAAGTCTTGGAATTTTTACAAAGGCATGAGCGATGACGAGGTCGAGGCTGATGTCCGCCGTGATACGGTCTGGCGGCGCCCGACCTGGCGTTTAGGTGCCAACAACCTGCTCGGTGCCGAATATGGTGGTTTTGACCCCAGCAAACTTGATGATCCGTTGGGCATTTTTGAAGAGCGCGACCCGCGGAACAAGACGCCGCCCCCCGAAACGTTTCCAAATGCCACGACCGAACAACGCAACGCGCTTGCTGTTTTTTCTATTGATGGCCCGGTGACGGCGGACAGCGTGAAACAGCGTTATAAGGAGCTTGTAAAACGCTATCACCCCGACGCTGCCAAACATGACGATAATACCAATCAAGAATCTACGGACGACAAAATCAAGGAGGTCATTCAGGCCTATAACGTGTTGCTTGATTTTCTCTGTGTGTGACAACCAACTGATCCAATACCCAAGATCGTTTCTTAATCGGCGTAACTGTTTTGACGATTGTTTCCTTGACTGAAAACCCTGAACCCCTTACGTCAGTTGATCTTTCGCGATACGTCATATGTAATTATATGGCACCAACCCCTGGACTACGGACAACATTACGATGACGAGCAACGCCTCCCCCAATGAAGATCTCATTAACCGGAAACCCGACATCACCGTTTCCGTCCGCCAGGTTTTTGGTATCGACAGTGACATCGAGGTTCCCGCATTCAGTCAAACCGAAGAACACGTCCCGGAAATAGACGAGGCGTATCGCTTCGATCACGATACCACAATGGCGATCCTGGCCGGTTTTTCCCATAATCGCCGCGTCATGATTCAAGGTTACCACGGGACCGGAAAATCGACACATATCGAACAGGTAGCAGCCCGCCTGAACTGGCCTTGCATCCGTATCAACCTCGACAGTCACATCAGTCGTATCGACCTGATCGGCAAAGACGCCATTGTCTTGCGTGACGGTAAACAGGTTACCGAATTTCGTGAAGGGATTTTACCCTGGGCCCTGCAGACACCAACAGCAATCGTATTCGATGAATACGATGCCGGCCGTCCTGACGTTATGTTTGTGATCCAGCGTGTTCTGGAGGTTGAGGGTAAACTCACCCTTCTCGACCAGAACCGGGTAATTCGCCCGAACCCCTGGTTTCGCTTATTTTCGACCACCAACACGATTGGCCTTGGCGATACCACCGGCCTCTATCATGGTACCCAGCAGATCAACCAGGGCCAAATGGACCGTTGGAATATTGTCGCCACGCTCAATTATCTTCCGCATGATGCTGAGCGGGAGATTGTACTCTCGAAAGTTAAGGGCTTTGAGACTCCGGAAGGGCAGGAACAGATTTCTTCCATGATCGAGCTTGCCGAACTGACCCGGAACGGTTTCATGAACGGTGATATCTCGACCGTCATGTCGCCTCGTACGGTCATCACCTGGGCAGAAAACACTGCCATTTTCGGTGATATGAATTTTGCCTTCCGCGTCACCTTCCTTAACAAATGTGACGAACTGGAGCGCGCCGTCGTGTCCGAATACTATCAGCGCTGCATGGGTGAAGAGCTGGGTGACTCGGCGGCCAACGCCATCGCCTGAGGCGGCTACAGGAAGGTTCTGGCTCAATGCCCGAGGAAAACCCAAATGATCTGGTCAAGCGCGTCACCGCGTCGGCGCTAAAAGCCATCGCCGGCCATCGTGATGAGGAAGTCAACGTCAACTTCTCTCCAGGTGGAGCATCGGTTACCGGCAATCAGGTCCAGCTTCCGGCGCCAAGCGGACAGATCGATCTCGGTGGATTGAAAAAACTTCGCGGGGTGTCCGATGCCTTGGGACTTCGCCTGCGCCACCACGACGAAACCCTTCACCACGAACACATGCCCAAGGGACCGGAAGCCAGAGCGGTTTACGAAGCGGTCGAACAGGTCCGTTGTGAATGCCTGGGCGCAACGCGCATGACCGGCGTTGCACAGAACCTGAATGCCTTATTGGACGAACGGTGCAAGGCGCGTGGTTATCCAGGCGTCACCGAAAAGAACGACGACATGCTGCCGGATGTCATCGGCCTGCTGGTCCGCGAACATCTGACCGGGGAACCTCTGCCCGATAGTGCAACCCGACTGATGGACCTATGGCGCAAAGATCTGGAATCTCAGGTCGGAGACAAACTGAGACAAATCGAAACCTGCGCCAACGATCAGGAACACTTTGCTGATCTGGTTTCTGAAATCATTCAAGCCCTTGATCTTATGGAAGATGATTCGCAGTCTCTCGATTCCGAGGATCAGGATGACAGCCAGGAAAACAGCGATGATCCGGGCGAAGAAAACCCTGACTCAGCCGATTCCCAGCAAACTGAAGACGGCGCTATGACCGGCCTCGAAGGAGAGTCGGAAATGGGTGATGAGAGTGATTTCTCTGACGCTGGTGACGACGACATGATGGCCGGTAGCGGCGAGGATGAACCTGCCGGCCCCAGCATGTGGGATGATGGAAATCGCCCTAATGATCCAGATTTTCAACACCTGTACCGGCCTTATGTTATCGAATTTGACGAAGTTATCGGGGCTGAGGAGCTTTGCGACCCCGAAGAACTGACCCGTTTGCGCCATCAGCTGGACCAACAGCTTTCGAACCTGCAAGGCGTTGTTTCGCGCCTTGCCAACCGCCTTCAGCGCCGCCTGTTGGCCAAACAGACCCGGTCGTGGGAATTCGATCTGGAGGAAGGCATTCTTGACGCCGGACGGCTGTCGCGGGTTGTCACTGACCCCGTTCATCCACTGTCGTTCAAACGCGAGACCGACACCGAATTCAGGGACACTGTGGTCACATTGTTGATCGATAATTCAGGTTCGATGCGCGGTCGCCCCATCACCGTCGCCGCCATGAGCGCCGATATTCTGGCCCGTACACTGGAACGCTGTGGCGTCAAGGTTGAGGTCCTGGGGTTCACAACCCGGTCTTGGAAGGGTGGCTCATCGCGGGAACGTTGGGTTGAAGCAGGCAAGCCGAAAAACCCCGGTCGCCTTAATGATCTGCGCCACATTGTCTATAAAAGCGCCGACGCGCCGCTTCGGCGGGCACGGCTCAATTTAGGCCTGATGCTCCGCGAAGGGCTGCTTAAGGAAAACATCGACGGCGAGGCCCTAATGTGGGCTCATAACCGCCTGCTCGCGCGCCCCGAACACCGCCGCATCCTGATGGTGATCTCCGACGGTGCGCCGGTGGATGATGCGACCCTCAGCGCCAATCCCGGAAATTATCTTGAACGCCACTTAAGGGATGCCATCGACTTCATTGAAAACCGCTCTGGCGTCGAGTTGACGGCGATTGGCATCGGTCACGACGTGACCCGCTACTACCGCCGCGCTGTCACCCTGATCGACGCAGAAGAACTCGGCGGTACGATGATGAATTCTCTGGCGGAGCTATTCGACGAAGACACCCCGGCAAAACTGCGGGCATAAATACCACCTTCAATTACTGGATACGTTAACCAGATTCAGGTTTTGCCTGAAACTGTAATGTTGTCGTAAGGGTTTTCTGGTGTATTATATGGGTTACCGTTAAGGTAGCTAAGGGCCGCAGAATGTGGCCTGACTAAATTAATTGATGACCATCAGAATGAGGGTACTAAAATGACTACCATCAACCGACAAGATAACGACCGCCGCGCCCCGGAACGCAGAAAATCCGTTCTCTCTTCCTACACCATGACTGATCGCCGCGAAACAGCACGGCGCGGTTATCTGGATCGTCGCGGCACCCAACCCTGGCGGTTCAGCTGGTTGCGGATGTCCGTGTCGCATCAACTCGCGGCCTAGCCTATCAAGCCCAATTCTCTCCCACCATCAGGCAGGCTCCATAATTGACGGACGCGTGCCTATGGTGGGCAGCAGAATGTAAATTCAACTCCCCTGACGATGTGGAAGCGTGCTGAACTGGTCACCACACACCAGATCAACAAACGCCGCAATCGCGCCGTTCGGCGGAGCATCCAGATTTATCAGGGCGACAGTATCGATAAATCGATCAGTGTCACTGAGGGTATGGATGTTCACCAGCGCTCGATGATGGCTACAATCAACCACCGAGCGCGGCAGCAGCGTGACACCGATGCCTGACGCCACGCACCCCAGAATTCCATCCAACGTTCCCAGCTCGATGGTCTCGTTAGGCGAAAGCCCCGAACGTTTCATCCAGGTTTCTGAATAGGCCCGGTAAGAACAGCCCGGTTTGAAGACGACAACCGGCGCAGCACCGGTTTGTTCAGGTTGAGCAATACTCGTATCCGTGACCAAAACCATTTCTTCCGAAAAAGCGACGTGCCCTACCAGTTTCGGATGACGAAATTCTCCGCCGATGAAGGCAATATCAATTTTGTTATCAAGCATTTGTTGGACCAGATCATCCGTCGGCGCGGCGACAATCCCAAGTTTGATGGCGGGGTGAGCCGCACGGAATTCGGAAATAAAATGCGGCAACCGGATGGCCAAGGTCGACTCCATGCTGCCAATCCGAAGTGATTTTACCGTCGTCGAAAAATCCGCCATTGCGGCACGAGCCTTGGATTCGGAGTCCACCACTTTCTCCGCGTGGCTAACCAGCAACTCACCGGCAGCAGTCAGCGCCATGCCGCGCCGACTGCGCGCGAACAACTGCACGTCAAGCTCGTCCTCAAGCATCTTGATCCGTGACGTAACGTTGGATTGGACACAGTTCAGCCGCAGGGCCGCGTGAGAGATCGTCCCCTCCTCAATAACAGCAAGGAACGTTTTAAGCGCCTTGATTTCCACTTAACATCTCCATAATTGATTATGTCTATCATTTATCATCACTTTACTTGATGTTCAATATGACATTGACTGGCGGCACACCAAAAGAGGGCATCATGACGCAAAAAAATGATTTTCTGATTACGCCTGCCGCCCGCTTATGCGGCGTCAAAATACCGGTGTTTCAAGCCGCCATGGCTGGCCTTAGTGGTCCCGAACTTGTCGCCGAAGTCAGCAACGCCGGAGGCCTCGGGCATCTGGGTGCGTTACGCGTTCCGCCGAAGACTTTACGGCAATGGATCGACCAGACCCGGCAACTCACCGACAAACCCTTCGGCGTCAATCTGGTTCCTCAATATGGTGGGCCGGAAGTATTTGAGGCTGCTTTGTCTGTCGTGCTGGAAACCAAACCAAAAGTTCTCTCGTTATTCTATGGCGACTTCAAAAACACAATCCCCCGCGCCAGGGACGCCGGAATTGTCACCATGGTGCAGGTTGGTTCGGTCAAGGAAGCCCAAATAGCCGTCAAGGACGGAGCCGATATGCTGATAGCACAGGGAATTGAAGCGGGTGGACACATTCGCGGTCGCATTGGCCTGATGGCCCTGTTGCCTGCTGTCGTCGATATTGCCAAAGGCAGGCCGGTCATCGCCGCCGGTGCCATTAACGAAAAGCGGGCTGTGCACGCGGCGCGGGCGCTTGGTGCCGACGGGGTCTGGTGTGGCACCGCATTCCTTGCCTGTGCGGAAACAAATATCCACGAAGTGTACCGGCGACGTCTGATCGAAGCCAATGCCGATTCGCCAAAATTTATGACCGGATATTCATACGGCTGGAAATACGGCACCCCTCACCGGGTTATACCAGGTCCCGGCGGGTGGAATTTGTTACGGTTTGTCGGTGGTGGTGCACGCCGCGCCGAAACCCCTAAACGATCTGAAGGTCTTAGTCTTTATGCCGGACAGGGAGTGGGTTTCGTAACCGAACAAACCCGCGCAAAAGATGTCGTGTCAAAATTGGCCGAAGGGTTCGCTGAATACAATAGGCTGACCAACGACGTTCAAACATCCAATTTATCAACCTGAAAGAACCCAATCATGAAACTCTATTCCGCCAACACGTCGCCTTATGCGCGCAAAGTCCGCATGACCGTTATCGAAAAAGGATTGCAGGATCGAGTTGAATTGATTTTTGCCAACCCATTTGAAGAAAGCCCGGACCTGAAATTATCCAACCCACTAGGAAAAATCCCCGCACTTGTCACCGATGACGGCCAGGTGATCTTCGACAGTCCTGTCATCTGCGCTTATCTCGATAGCTTATCAACCTATGAACGACTGATCCCCGATGGGCCGGAACGTTGGCAGATACTGACCCGAGAGGCACTGACCGATGGTATCCTCGACGCCGCATTCGCCATTGTTATGGAAGGCCGTCGCGACGAAGAACAGCGCTCGCCGATGTGGCTCGAGCGTTGGACGAACACGATTTTTCGGTCCGTTGAGGCGGTTGAACGCGGTGTATCCCGGTTCGAAGGGGATCTGACAATTGCCCAAATCGGGCTTGGCGCGGCTCTCGGCTACCTTCAGTTTCGTTTGCCAGACCTGGATTGGCAAAGAAATTGCCCTGACACCTCAGCGTGGTTCGAAACCTTTTCGCACCGCCCTTCAATGATCGAGACCAATCCCGAACTCACATAAAGGAGCCGCTGCGTGGGATAAAGGTTCGTTAGCGGCTTGATTTGGGACCGCACTTCGCTACAACATGCCCCAATGAAATTCATCCATCTCACCGACTCCCATCTGGTCGCCCCGCCCCAACGGTTGTTCGATATGGATATGGCCGCCCGGCTTCGGGGGGCGGTAGAGAGTATCTCCAGACACCATAGTGATGCCGCGTTCTGCATCTTCACCGGTGATGTGACCCATTGGGGCGAAACAGAAGCGTTTGCCGAGTTTCGCGAAATTATGAACAGGCTTCCCGTTCCTTGGCATGCCATTCCCGGCAATCATGACATCCGGCAAGTATTTCGCGAAGTATTGCCAGAAACACCTGCCGGGTTACCTGGCTTCATTCAATACGGGCTAGACACCCCAGCGGGGCGGTTTCTGTTGCTGGATACGGTGAACGAAGGGCAGGCTGGAGGGGTGTTGTGTCAGCAACGGCTGGATTGGCTGCGCGGTGAACTGGATAAAGCCGCCGACACGAACGTTTATCTATTCATGCATCATGCCCCCATGAACGTAGGGATTGCAGGACTTGACCGGATACGTCTCGATAACGGTGATGAGTTTGGCGACCTGATTATGGCTTACCCCAACGTGCGCCATCTGTTTTTCGGCCACCTGCATCGCGCCTGTCATGGATCATGGCGCGGCGTACCGTTTTCAACGGTCAAAGCAACAGCGCATCAACTGGCCTTTACCCTTGACCCTGAAGCGCCGATTATTTCCAGTCGAGAGAATCCAAACTATGCTGTGGTGTTGATCTCTGAAGACAGCCTCATCGTTCACGATCATAGCTACCTGGACGAGGACAAGGCCTTTTCCTACGATCGCGGAACACCTGAGGGCACTGACGAACCTCCCGAACACCAGTCTGACTGGGGCTGAGGCCCTTACCAGGGATTCCAATCCTGAAGAATGCCGGTTTGTGGCGATCTATCAGAAATTATCGCTTCTGTCAGTGCCTATTGCTTTAGTTAGCCAATTAGATAAGACTCGATGAGAATATGTCAACACAACCGCCCCCTCCTTTCCCCTTCCAATCCGGGGACGCACGGTCTGATCTTTTGGATACGGTGCTTGAAAACATTCCGTACGCCATCAGCATTTTTGACGCCGACCTCAAGCTGGTTAAATGCAACCAGATGTATCTGGATATACTTCTCCTGCCCGAAAATTTGGGAGTTCCGGGAACCCACATCGTCAACTTTCTGCGCATCAATGCGGAACTGGGTGTTTATGGCCCCGGAAACATTGAGACCCTCGTTAACGAACAACTCAGCACAATAGAAAGCCGTAAACATCAGACCTTTGAAAGAGTACGTCCCGATGGTCGGACTGTTGAGGTCACAATCAAGCCGCTCCCTGATGATAGTCTACTCATTACCTGCGAGATCCTCACGACACGTCAGCAGGGCGAGGCTCCCATGCCCACCCATCAGCAAATCACTAAAGAGCTGGCGCTAGCAGCTAGCCGTTTCAGAGACTTTGCCAATACAGCCGCTGACTGGTTTTGGGAAATGGGACCAGATTTGAAGTTCTCCTATCTTTCTGATCGTCATGAAGAGCTGTCGGGCATACCAGCATCCCACTACATCGGCAAAACGCGTTATGAATCAAGTTTTGAGGACGGAGGAGATGCCAACTGGCGGCAGCATCAAGACGATCTGGACAACCGCCGAAGCTTCCACGACTTTCGGTTCTCCCGTCACGGCGAGGACGGACAAATTCAATACATATCAACAAGTGGAAAACCTGTTTTTGACCAAAACGAGATCTTTCTGGGTTACCGTGGCTCAGCCGTCGATATTTCTGCAGAAGTAAAAATTCGACGATCACTTCAACAAGCAAAGGAACTTGCTGAGTTCGCAAATAGATCGAAGACCGCCTTCCTTGCCAATGTATCTCACGAATTACGTACTCCATTAAACGCCATTATCGGGTTCTCAGAAATCATGACGTCTGAAGCGCTCGGCAAAGTGCAGAATCCTATACACTTATCGTATGTCACGGATATAAATCAGGCGGGCACCCATCTTCTTGAGGTCATTAATGATATTCTGGATGTCGCCAGGATCGAAGCTGGTGAGCTGGAAATACACGACGAGATCATCGATCTCGAACTGATTGCGGAAGCTTGCATCAACATGGTATGGGCGCGGGCTCAAAAAGCCGATATCAAGATCACTCTCGACATCCCCAAAGACTTCCCCCATCTGCAGGCAGATAAAACCCGGGTCAAACAGACTCTTCTCAATGTGGTGACCAACGCTGTCAAATTCAGCGATAAGGGAAGCACAATTTCATTACGTGCACACTTAATCAGCGACTCAATCAATATCGTCATCTCAGATAGCGGGATTGGTATTGCTAACGACGATCTTGAAAACATATTCGAACCGTTTACCCAGGTTCAGGATGTCCTGACCCGCCCCCACGAGGGGTCAGGCCTGGGTTTGGCTTTGGTAAAGTCTATGATGGAAATGCATGGTGGAACGGTCTCTATCGACAGCGTGCTGGGCGAAGGAACGATTGTATCCCTAACTTTCCCGCTGGATCGAACCGTTTTAGAAAAACAATACAGTTTGGACACTTGAGTAAAGCGAGCCCGTTATGGGGCAGGTAATTTCAGATGACACGTACATTTTTATATATCGTTCTAGCACTTCTTCTTAGCAACCCCATTGGTGCCATAGGCGCGGAGCCGGCACCTTTCGATGTCAAAGACGGTATCAATCCGGTCCAGCTCAACCAGTCGGACAAGATTTTCTCAAGCCCAAGTGGCATCAGCACCTCTCCTGACGGTGCTTACCTGCTGATTGCCGATCCAGGTAACAATGAAATCAAAATTCTCGATACGGGGAAACTGAAACAACTCAGCCAGTTCGGAAAAGGTGAGCTGTCCGGCCCACAGGACATCTCATTTGACCGTAAAGGTCGTCTGCTGGTCGCCGACACAAAAAACAACCGGATCATGATCTATAGATTTGACGGAGTCTATCGCGACGGCAGCCCCAACATCGAATACATCTCTAACCTGTCCGGGGGATTGTCAGCACCCATGGGTGTCGCCGGGGACAGTGATGGGCAGGTGTATGTCGCCAATACCGGAGGAAACTCACTTCTCCTAATGAACGATAGCGGCATTGTTAAACAAGTCACCCACGCAGGCCCCGCAGATACACCGCTATCCGGCCCTCATGATGTTCATATAGATACCACGGGTAACGTGCTTGTTTCCGACACAGGTAACCGTCGCGTCTTGGTATTCGATGCCAAGCTGAATTTTTTACAGGAACTTTCAGCCGAAACTCATGGTTTCAAACGCCCCAGGCGAATCGCCTCCGATGAGGCGGGTTTGATACTCATTGCTGATGACGGTCATGATCTAATCGGCATTGTCGGGCCAGATTTCAAACCACGTGGCCGTATCACGGCCTCTTCCATATCTCCCGGCGGGCTGAATGGACCACACGGGGTTGAAACCATTGGCCGCTACATGTGGGTAACCGATACGGGCAACAATCGCGTCATTCTTTATAAACGGGAATGAACATGTGCGACGCGTCGGCCCCATAAAAAAAGGCCCGCATACGCGAGCCTTTTCACAACTTTTTCTGGATTAGCTGATCAGGCAGCTTTTTCCGCAGTCGCTTTTTTCACCCGCTTTTTCAAGCGCAGAATTTCCGTCGACAGGCCTTCATCGCTGACGTCCAACAGATAGGCATCAAGACCGCCCTTATGTTCGACCGTACGGATGGCTGCCGTGCTGAGGCGCAGGGATACCGATTGTCCGAGAATTTCGCTCATCAACGACATCTTTTGCAAGTTCGGCAGAAACCTGCGGCGGGTCTTGTTGTGGGCATGCGACACGTTATTGCCGGTCTGAACACCTTTGCCGGTGAGCGCGCAACGTCTGGACATTTTTCCGATCCTTTTCAAAACACGAGCCGGGGCGCAAAACGCCCCGAGTGGTGCGGTTTTTAGGCTACTCGCCCCGCCCCGTCAAGAGGATAAAGGCCGTATTTTATACGACCGATCCCCTGCTTTTCCTTAAATTCGATAATTTAGACGCCCATTTCATCTTTCAAGCCTTCATCAAGCTTGGCCAGAAACGTCTGGGTGGTCATCCAGGCTTGTTCCGGTCCGATCAACAAGGCCAGGTCCTTGGTCATAAAACCCGCTTCAACGGTTTCGATACAGACCTTCTCCAGTGTATCAGCAAAGCGTACGACGTCGGGGGTATCATCGAACTTGCCGCGATACTGAAGGGCACGGGTCCAAGCAAAAATCGAAGCGATTGGATTGGTCGAGGTTTCCTTACCGTCCTGATGTTGGCGGTAATGGCGGGTTACAGTGCCATGAGCAGCTTCTGCTTCAACGGTTTTCCCGTCCGGAGTCATCAGGACCGAGGTCATCAGGCCGAGTGAGCCAAACCCCTGGGCGACCGTGTCTGACTGGACGTCACCATCATAGTTCTTACAGGCCCATACGAATCCGCCACTCCACTTCATGGCGCAGGCGACCATGTCATCAATCAGGCGATGTTCATAGGTAATGCCCGCTGCGGCAAATTTATCCTTAAATTCGGCCTCGAAAACTTCTTCAAACAAATCTTTAAACCGACCATCATATGCCTTCATGATGGTATTTTTAGTCGACAAATAGACCGGCCAACCAAGGTCCAGGCCATAACTCATGCTGGCGCGCGCGAAACCACGAATCGAGTCGTCCAGGTTATACATGGACATGGCAACCCCGCCGCCGGGAAAATCAAAGACAACATGCTCAATTTTCTCGCCGCCGTCTTCGGGTTCAAACGTCATCGTCAGTTTGCCGGGGCCCGGCACCACCATATCGGTCGCCCGGTATTGGTCACCAAAGGCATGACGACCAATAACAATCGGTTGCGTCCAACCGGGGACAAGACGGGGAACGTTATTGCAGATGATCGGTTGGCGAAAAACCGTGCCGCCAAGAATGTTTCGGATCGTGCCGTTGGGCGATTTCCACATTTTTTTGAGGCCGAATTCCTCGACCCGCTCTTCATCAGGTGTAATTGTCGCACATTTCACACCGACCCCGTATTTCTTGATGGCATTGGCCGAATCAATGGTGATCTGATCATCTGTTTCATCGCGTTTCTGGACGCTCAGGTCGTAATATTTCAGGTCAATATCCAGATAGGGAAGGATCAGTTTGTCCTTGATGAATTCCCAGATAATGCGTGTCATTTCGTCGCCGTCTAGTTCGACGACAGGATTGGCGACCTTGATCTTCGACATGAAATTATAATCCTTCCATAGGGCGTCTTCGGGAAACCGTGGAGTAATGACAGCACCCCGAACAGCTCAATTGGCGGGAACTTAAGGCTGGGCACCGGGAACGGCAAGACCGTCCGAACAACTCACAAGTGACTGCTCAGAACTTCCCTGTCAGGTTGTGGTGCAGACTCCAGCGCATCAAAGACTTCCTCTGGTGTTTCAACAATGCTGATCAGCTCACGCGCTTTCTCATGGGCGAACCCGCCACTGATTGTATCTTCAATCAACTGCTGCAATCCCGACCAGTATCCTTCAATATTCAACACAACAATCGGCTTAGCGTGAATCTGAAGTTGTTTCCAGGTCATGATCTCAAACGTTTCATCCAGCGTCCCCAACCCGCCGGGCAAAGACACAAAACCGTCCGACAGATCAAACATTTTGTGTTTTCTCGAATGCATATTGTCTGTGACGATAAATTCGCTGACATCGGTTTTACCGACTTCCAGTTCCTCCAAGAACTTGGGGATAATGCCGATCACTTCTCCACCGCCATTCGCCACCGTATCGGCGACAACCCCCATCAGCCCGATGCTGCCGCCGCCATATACCAGCCGGATGTCGCGCTCGAGCATCATTTCTCCAAGCTTTCTGGCAGCCGCTTCATAGGCCGGATTGGCCCCAAACCTCGATCCGCAAAACACACAAAGGGACTTGATGGCAGTCATAATCAATAGCTCTCCTGTGAACACAAATATCCTGGAAATCTTAACGACATGGCGGCAGCCTGACATTTTTGATCACGAATTCGTGATTGCAAATCTCTTTTCCACCACCACAGTTTAGATATTCTTTCGAGGACAATACAACAATGTGGAGGAGCTACAATGTTACGCAAGAACATCCGATTGACGTTTGCCCTGGTTGCACTGACGCTCATGAGCGCTTTCGCCGCGCCGTCCTATGCCAATGAAGACGCGATTAAGTATCGCAAAGGAGTCATGAAGGCGGTTGGTGGCACCATGGGTAGCCTTGCCGCGATTTTGAAAGGCAAAGCCCCAATGTCACATGCTCCTGCGCTGACCACGGCCATGGTCAGCTTGTCCCAGGTTACAGCTGACGTTTTCCCGGTTGGCTCAGATGGCTTTGAGACGAGGGCCAAGGACAACATCTGGACTGAAAAAGAGAAATTTTCTGCCGCTGTAAAAGCCTTCCAAACCGCTGCCATGAACATATCCAAGGCGTCCGGTGACAAAGCGGCTTTCGGCGCAGCTTTCAAAGCCCTAGGTGGGTCCTGCGGCGGATGTCACAAACCATTCCGTAAACCAAAAAATTAAGGTTTCACCTTAATATGCGGTCGTTGAAATCGGCACATCGAGTCAGCCTCGTCATGATTTGCATCGTGACGGCGCTGACTCAAGCGCCCGCACCTGCCTCCGCTTCCGGAGATCTAACAAAGGGAGCTTACATCTTCAAGGCGGCCGGATGCACGGGTTGTCATACCCGTAACGACGACCGCAAGAACGGCATTTTTCTGGCCGGTGGAAGAGCCTTCAAGACTCCGTTTGGCACCTATTACAGCCCAAACATAACACCAGCTTCAGATGGCATTGGCTCCTGGACACAACCAAATTTCCGAAACGCTCTTCGACACGGCGTTGCCCCTGACGGCAGTAATTATTTTCCTGTTTTTCCCTACGTCTCCTATACACGAATGTCTGACCGGGACATCGAAAATCTGTGGACGTATATGAAGACGCTCCAACCGGTAGACCGGAAAAACAAGGAGCACGACGTCAACATTGTTTTCGGGTCTAGATTTTTGATGCACTTCTGGAAGCTGATGAATTTTCAGGAAGGAACGGTTCAAAACGATCCAGCTAAAAGTGAAGAATGGAACAGGGGGCGCTACCTTGTTGAGGCGCTTGGCCATTGCGGCGAATGCCATACGCCGCGCAACGCTCTAGGGGCGTCAAAGAGCGATATGTATCTTGCAGGCGCGGTAAACGGCCCCGATGGTGATACGGTTCCAAATATAACGCCCGACAAAGAAACCGGAATAGGCGCTTGGGCGGTGGATGACTATGATTCTTTGTTATCCATGGGCATGCTGCCTGACGGAGACTTCGTCGGCGGCAGCATGGGAGAAGCCATTGAGAATACGGAAGGCCTGACAAACACCGACAGGACAGCCATTGCCGTTTACCTGAAATCCATTCCTGCTATTTCACACAAGATTATAAAAACCAAAGCAAACTGAACACCCGAAGGTAAACAACAAGGGCGATTCGCCTGTTTTCCACCGTCAAGCATGAGACACAAAGGTTCCCATAACCTGAAGGCCGCAGATTTCAAGGACTTACCTCTCTATAGTCTCCATATGCTTGCGTTCAGATAAGACATGCTAAGATAGCTCATGATCCGCACTCCGTTTGTTATCGCAGGAATTGGAGGCCTCGCGGTTGCCTCGGCAATCGGCGTTAACCTGCTGTTGTGGGAAAATGAGGTTGCAACCGAAAAACCGCCAGCAGAAAACGCCTCGACCCAACCGAGCGCTGCCGCATCACCCAAGGCAACACCTTCACCCGAATTAACGCCATCAACGCCTGCAGTCACAGAACAGACACCGACGCCCGAAGCTCAACAAAGCCCCGCCCTTTCACCCGAGACAATAGCGCCCAGTTTCGACGTTGTTCGCATTACGCCTGATGGAAGCGCCGTGATCGCCGGACGTGCCGACCCCAAAAGTATGGTGACAATCATCGATAACGGCCAGGTTATTGGTTCTGTGCGGGCTGACCATCGCGGTGAATGGGTATTTGTGCCGGACAGGCCCTTCACACCGGGCAGCCGCCAACTCACCTTGCGGACCGTGCGGGACGGCAATCAACCGGTCCAGTCAGATGACGTCGTAGTCCTGGTTGTTCCCGAACCAAAAAGGGATATCGCCGGACGGAAAACCGACAAACCCACTCAGGCGCTGGCACTGAAATTTCCAAAAAAAGGTGGCCCAAGTACCGTCCTGCAAAAACCTTCCGGAGTTACGGAAGTCGATAAACTGAATGTTGATACCATTGATTACGACCAATCCGGGCAACTGATGATCAGTGGACGGGGTAAGGTGGGCAGCCAGATTTATGCATATTTGGATAACCGCTTTGTCGGCCGTGCCGTAGCTGGTGATAATGGCATCTGGCTGTTACGACCGGATCAGGCAATCGATCCCGGAATTTATGACCTACGTGTTGATCACGTAGACGTGTCGGGGAAAGTTGTTTCCCGTGTTTCCATGCCATTTTCCAGAGCTGATCCCGAGGCCGATCTTCCGCCGGAACCCTTCGTTGTTGTACAACCGGGAAACAGCCTATGGCGGCTGGCGACCCGGACCTATGGTTCAGGGTTTCAATATACGACAATATATGAGGCTAACTTGGACCAGATCAAAGACCCGGACCTGATCTATCCCGGCCAGGTTTTCGCAATACCGACGAACTAATCCTGTTCAACCACCTGTACTTGGCCAAATCGACGACGCATCACCGGGATGTTAACAGATTCCGCCAACAATCCGAGATAGGGTTGAGCATTAATTAGCAACTCAACCATTTTGCTCATCAGCAAGTTTGGCGTAAGCGGCTCATCATACCAGAATTCATCGGCCAGCATGATCCGTTGTTCAGGCGAAACGTGCACTTTGCCACCCAGCATGGTTCCCGCAAGGTTGACGATGCCGATTGCATTAGAGCGGGATTTCGAATTTTCAAAGGAAAACGGAATTTTGCCAAGATTTGCGCGAAATCGCATGTGGCTTTTGCGATTTTCCGCAGTGGCCTTCACCGCAAAAATAAAGCCCAGATACTCAAACGTAAAATCAAAGGTCCGGCTTTTCCCCGCCAGTTCCGCTGCGTTGCCCAGCCCCAGCGGCTGATCACCCACCTTATCCATGGTTTTCAGAAGTTGTTTGGTAGTAATGGCGGATGGTACAGACACAAATATCTCCTTTAGTTTTCCAAACTTTATCATGGACAAAGACCGTTCGGAAGCAACGGATTATTTCAAAACGTGACAAAGGCTCGAGAATGTTGAAGATTCAACTTCGATGATCACCTGACAACCAAGGAACCTTAAACTACATGCTTAAAATCGTTCTTGTCCCCATACACCGCGCGGGCTGGCCATTTATTGCCATTTTTGCCGCGGCAACCGCTGGCATGTGGATGTATGCGCCTCCGCTCAGTTTTCTGGGTGTTGTACTGACAACATGGTGCATCTATTTCTTCCGTAACCCTGACCGCATGACGCCGGTTCGCGATGGCCTAATCATCAGCCCGGCTGACGGCGTCGTGCAGATGATTACTGAAGCTGCACCACCTGAAGAATTGGGAATGGGACCGGAAGTCCGAACCCGCGTTGCCGTCTTTATGAACGTCTTCAACGTTCATGTGAACCGCGCCCCGGTACCGGGAACCATATCCGCGGTAAAGTATCATCCGGGGAAATTTTTCAACGCGTCGCTCGATAAGGCCAGCGAATTTAATGAGCGCATGAGTTTGAAAATCGCCATGGACAACGGTACAGAAATTGCTTTCGTACAAATCGCCGGGTTGGTCGCCAGACGAATTCTATGTTTCGTCAAGGAAGGTGATACAATCGGCGTTGGCGAGCGCTTTGGGCTCATCAGGTTTGGAAGCCGCGTCGACATTTACCTTCCCAAAGGGGTATCGCCGTTGGTCAGCGTTGGACAGACCACAGTCGGCGGTGAAACGGTCATCGCCGACATGCAGGCTGCTGAAAGCCCACGCGTCGCTGAAATTCGATAGCGCACAACACCGGGAACTCATCGGGCATGAAAATAGAAAAATCAGCCAACACCCCTAAAAGACCCAGGCTGCGGGGTCTGTCGATCAACACCATGATCCCCAACATCCTGACCCTGCTGGCGTTGGCTGCCGGGTTAACCGCCATGCGATTCGCCATTCAGGAACGATGGGAGCACGCCGCCTTGGCGCTCGTCGCGGCAGCCATACTTGATACGCTGGATGGCCGTGTTGCCCGCCTCCTGAAAGGTGCCAGTAAATTTGGGGCCGAACTGGATTCCCTGTCCGATTTTGTCTGCTTCGGCGTCGCCCCGGCAATGATTCTGTACCTCTGGTCCATGCAGATCTCCGGACGGCCTGGCTGGATCCTGGTCATGCTGTTTGCTATGTGCTGCGGCCTGCGCCTGGCGCGGTTCAACGTGGCACTTGAAGACGAGAACGCACCGGTCTGGAAGTCCTATTTCTTTACCGGCGTCCCAGCCCCAGCGGGGGCCGGACTGGTGCTGATACCGATGATTTTGTCATTTCAGATCGGCGATGACGTGGTCCGCAGTCCTTGGGTCGTCGCCGCTTTCTTGTTTGTTGTCGGAGGATTGCTGGTCAGCTCTTTCCCGACATATTCATTCAAAAAAGTAAAAATTCCCCCGCGTTGGGTATTGCCGACCATGTTGATCGTCGCTGGAATTGCGGCATTTTCCGTGAGTGTTCCCTGGCTAACCCTGTCGACGCTCCTGTTTGTCTACCTTGGAACTTTTCCGTTCAGCTATCGGGCGCATCGCCGTTATCAGCAGAAAACCGAAATGCCCGACGCGGAACAAAAAACCTGACTCAGCTTTGAGGTGCCGACTGCAACACTGACTTGCGGTCTCTTCTTCCCTGGCGCCAGGTGCGCACGTTCGCACGTAACATCAGGGATGCGGGAGTTACCACCAGTGTCAGAATGGTCGCAAACCCGAGCCCGAAGGTAATTGACGTTGCCAGTTGTCCCCACCACTGCATGGCTGGCGCACCGACGGTGACATCACGGGCGACAAAATCAATATTAACCGCCAGCACCATCGGCATCAGTCCCAGAATGGTGGTAATCGTCGTCAGCAAAACCGGGCGCAGTCTTTGTGCGCCGGTCTTTAGAATGGCGGTCAGGGCATCGGGTTCAGTTTCACTTAATCGATCAAAGGTATCGATCAGAACGATGTTGTTGTTGACCACAATTCCGGCCAAGGCAATGACCCCAATACCGTTCATGACAATGCCAAACGGCTGGTCGGTGATCATCAGGCCAATGAAGACCCCAATTGTCGACATGATCACGGCTGACAAAATCAGGAATGCCGAATAGAAGCTGTTGAACTGGGTCACCAGAATAACCGCCATTATGAACAGGGCGACTCCAAACGCTTTGGTCAAGAAGGCTTCCGCCTTTCTCTGTTCTTCATTTTCACCTTTGAATTCGGCACGGATGCGTGGGTCCAGGTCGGCAGTTTTTAGCCAGTTAGTGATCTCCGTGACTTTGTTGTCCACCAACAACCCTTCATCGACGTCCGCCTTCACCGTCATTACCCGCTTGCCGTCCGTTCGTGTCAGTTTCCCGGTATGCGGTTGGGCAGACCGTGTAACAAAATTGCTCAATGGAACCTGCCCCGCCAGCGTCACAACACGGATATTGTCCAGCTGTTCAATGGTTCGGTATTCCTTTGGATAACGGGCCCGGACGTCAAGTTCGTCATCGCTGTCGTCGGGCCGGTATTCTGCCAGTTTGATGCCCGTCGATACCAATTGTACGGCACGGCCGATGAGGTCAACGCTGGCACCAAATTTAGCTGCCTGGGCACGATTGGTCGTGATTTCCCAGTCGATACCGGGAACCGGTCGGCTATCTTCAATGTTAATAAAACCACCGATTTCCGTCAGCCCCTTACGGACCGTTATGATCGCTCCTTCGATCAGTTCGGGATATCGGGATGACAACTGCAACTGAATATCCTTACCGGTCGGTGGCCCCTGCTCCTCCTTTCGCCGGTCAATCAGGATTCCCGCGATATCGCGGGTACGCTCCTGAGCTTCTGCCAAGATACGGTCTGCCTTGCGGCGAAGTTGCCAATCAACAAATTGTAGCGAAATGGTACCGATAACATCTTCCGCTTCCTGCGAATTACCAATTGCGCCTGTGCGGGTATAAATGCTTTCAAATTCATGGCGCTCATCCTGCATCTTGAGGATACGAAGCTCCACTTCACGCATCAGGGAGTCTTTCTCAATAACGGATAGATTACCCCGCGCCTTGACTTCCAGTTTGGCAAATTTGGGTTCGACTTCCGGGAAGAACTCTACCCCTTTTCCCATTTTTCCAAACATCACGAACACCGCAATCAGCACAACAATCGCCATAAACATAACCTTGGCCGGATGCCGTAAAGCCTGATGAAGGGCTCTCAAATAGGTGCCGGTAAACCCAGGAACACTTCCGATACCTTCGTGACCTTGGCCGGATAGCTCGCGCATGGAATCGGGATCTGCAACGCCGCCTGACTTGCCAAAATAAGCCCCCAGTGTCGGCACAAAGATCAGCGCCATAAACAAGGATGCCGTCAGCGTTGCAATCAAGGTGATGGGCAGATACTTCATAAATTCACCGACAACGCCCGGCCAGAACATCAATGGCAAAAACGCCGCCAGCGTTGTCGCCGTCGACGCAATAATCGGCCACGACATACGCTTCGCCGCCAGACCATAAGCGATCATCGGCGGTTCGCCTTCGGTCATTTTCCGGTCCGCATATTCGGTAACGACAATGGCCCCGTCGACCAGCATGCCAACCGCCAGAATCAGGGCAAACAAAACAACGATATTGATGGTGAACCCGACCGCCGTCAGCACCAGTATACCGGTCAGGAACGATCCCGGAATGGCAATACCGACCAGCCCCGCCGTGCGGACGCCCAGCGACCAGATGACGACAATCATCACCAGCAGAACGGCGGCGATCACATTGTTCTGCAGATCCCCCAGCATCCCGCGTATATCATCCGATTTATCCGAGTTGTACCCAATGCTGACAATCTGGCGTAGCGGTTCAGGCCAGATCTCCCGTTCGGCTTCAACGACGCGGCGGATTTCGGCGATGGTATCGATAATGTTTTCGCCGCTACGTTTTGAAACCTCCAGGGCAATCGCTGGTTTTCCGTTAACGCGGGCAAAACTTTCCGAATCCTTGAAACTGCGGCGAACCTCGCCAATGTCACCCAAGGTGATTACCGCATCGCCTTCAGACTGAATCGGCATATTGACAATATCGTGTACCGACTCAAACAGGCCCGGCACCTTCAAACTGAAACGACCTTTCCCGGTATCCTGAGATCCGGCGGCAACCAGCAGGTTGGATGCGCGAATGGCGTTGACCGTATCAATAGGAGAAAGCCCATAACTTTCGATCTTCACTGGATCGATCAGAATTTCGACCATCTCGTCACGGTCACCGGCGATTTCGACCTTTAATACGGATGATATGCCTTCGATCCGTTCTTTTAGATCCCTCGCCAGATGCAACATCGTGCGTTCCGGGGTATGGCCGGAAAGCGTCACGATAATAACCGGGAACAGACTGAAGTTGACCTCATGGACCTCTGGCTCATCCGAATCCGACGGCAAATCCGGTTTGGCCAGATCAACCTGTTGGCGTACATCATCCAGCGCAACATCGGCGTTAAACCCAGCCTCGAATTCCAGCGTAACGTTGGCTCCACCCTCGTAGGCAGTCGCCCGCATTTCCTTGACACCCTCAATGGTCCGCAGTTCCTGTTCCATCGGTCGGATCAACAGCCGTTCCGCGTCTTCCGGCGAAATGCCATCGTGGTTCATGGAAACATAGATGATCGGGATATTGATGTCCGGGTCGGCCTCCTTAGGGATCGTGACGTAAGCGTAGGTTCCTGAAATCAGGATCAGCGCCAGCGTCAACAAGACCGTCCGGGCATGACTGAGCGCAGTATCAATGAGAACATTCATGAAGACGCCGCTCCACGGGCGGGGTTTTCAACCAACGTCCGAACTTTCTGTCCAGCCTGGACGAATTCCTGTCCGACGGTAATCATTTGAATTTTTTCGGGTAACCCCCCCAACCAAATGCCTTCCGTGGTATCGGAAACAATTGTCACCGCATGAAAGTGGACAATGTTTTCATCATCAACGGTTTTGACACCCACGATACCATCTTCGTTTAACGTCAGCACCGCCGGTGAAACCTGATGCGCAGTTTCCTGTTCGGTTGATAGACGGAGTTCCGCCGTCAATCCTTCCGGGATTGCCCCGTCCTCATTGTCGACCCAGATATCGACGCGGAAAGTTCGTGTTGCTTCGGACCCGGTCCGTGATACGTAACGCACAGTACCCGCGACTTCCTGACCGTTGGGCAGGCGGGCATGGGCAACCTCTCCTTGACGGATTCTCGATATATTTTTTTCCGACACCTGCCCGACAATGCGGATTGGGTTCATGTCAACGATAGAGGCGACGGTATCACCGGACGTCAAATAATCCCCGATGCTGAGTTGGAACTCATTAACAAAACCCGAAATCGGTGCCCGGATGACGGTCCGGTTAATCTCAAGCTTGATCAGTAATAGCGCTGCTTTGGCTTTCTCCAGCTTGGACAGCGATTCAGCCAGTTTGACACGGGACTGGAATTGTTTTGTCGACAGCTTCTTGGACGCGTTATAGGCGATTTCCTGATAGTCGACTTCGGCTTCCGCCTCATCCAGTTTGGCGCGGCGGTCATCCATATCAATATTCAGAATAACGTCGCCCTTTTTTATGAAGTCTCCCTTTTCCACCGCCGTTTTAACGATCCGTCCGGTCGTTTCAGCGGCGATATCAGCCTTGTTAATCGCCTCCGTACGACCGAACAGCACCACTTCACGAACCCGGGTACGGGCCACGGATACACGGGTTCGGATCAGAGGTAGCACAACTTCTTTGACGGGTTTGTCCTGGACCCCAGCTTCATCGGCCGGCTCTTTGGCAACCATGCCAGAGGCAACCCATAAAAACGCGCTAACTGCCAACGACACAGCGATCACATGGGATGATTTTGGGCGCCAACGTTTCTTTGCTTTAGTCTCCATTACCGGCCTCCGCTAGCAGCGGTGGTTTCCTCACTCACCTCTACAGGTTTTTTTTCATCGTGAACGGATTGAAAAAAACTGTCCCGATTTTGTTCCATGTAATCGGCGACACCTTCATAAAAAGCCAGTCCAAGTCCACGGGTGAACAGCCGCCCTCCACCAACCCCGTCATCTTCGATTGAACGAATTATATCGGACATCTCCTGGAACTGTCTCAGGTAACCTTCGTATACGTCGCGGAGTGCCCGTTCATCCATGTATTCAGCAAAAAACAGGCGGACGATATTTTCAGAGCGGATCTTATCGCGAACCGGTGGTTCAGCCAGCGCTGCCTGGAAAACCTCCATCCCTTCGGGAGTCAGGTGATAGACTTTTTTATCCGGGCGGCCACCCTGCGCCAATTGTGTAACACTGACCAAACCGTCCGCCAGTAACTTGCCCAACGCCGGGTAAATGGACCCATAGCTGGCGTCGTAAAAATGCCCGAACGGCCCCTCTTCAAACAGTTTTCTGATTTCATACCCAGAGGCATCACCCAAGGTCAGTGCCCCAAGGCAAAGTGTCTTAACGTCCATAACAATCTCCGAAGGCAAGTGTCGGCAAGTTTTCAATTCGTTATATCGGCCCGTTATAAAGGAGCGATATATATCAAATCAATATATATTTTTAGAAATCAGCTATGCATCTGACGCATTAGGGGGAAAATGCGGCGTTCCTGTGATTGCTTGGCCGCTCAAATGACGACACGCTACGCCTCAAGACCTGATTACAATTATGGGGACTTCGGCATGAAAATTGGTTTTATCGGATTGGGAAATGTTGGTGGCAAGCTGGCTGCAAGCATCCTGCGTAACGGCTTCGACCTGACGGTTCGTGACCTTGACAGAACGGTCGCCGAACCATTCCTTGAACAGGGTGCCAGATGGGCTGACTCGCCTAAGGAATTGGCTCAGATCGTTGATGTTGTCATCACCTGCCTGCCCTCTCCCGCCGCCTGTGCAGACGTCATGGAAGCCGAGGATGGGGTTATCACCGGCCTCGGTGAGGGCAAGGTATGGCTGGAAATGAGCACTACCGACGAGGCGGAAGTCAAACGCCTGGCAGAACTGGTCGAAGCCAAAGGTGCCAGCCCCATGGATTCTCCAGTATCCGGCGGCTGCCATCGGGCCGCAACAGGAAACATCGCCATCTTCGCCGGCGGTGCCCGCCAGACCTTCGAGCGGGTCCTGCCGGTTCTAACGGTCATGGGCCGTCAGATATTGCACACCGGGCCATTGGGCTCGGCGTCGGTCCTCAAGGTGGTGACAAATTATCTAGCGTCGGTGCATCTGGCGGCCCTCGGCGAAGCCTTGATGGTCTCCCAACAGGCCGGAATGGACCTCAATACAGCCTACGAAGCGATCCGGATTTCATCGGGGAATTCGTTCGTCCATGAAACTGAAAGCCAGGTCATTCTGAACGGCAGCCGCAACATCAACTTCACCATGGATCTGGTGATCAAGGATATGGGACTGTTTGACAGCCTGGCCCAGCGCCTGGACGTACCGGTTGAACTCAGCCCACTGGTCTTGGATATCTTCCACGATGGACAACAGCGGTTTGGGGCCCGCGAATGGTCATCCAATATTGTCAAACGTCTGGAAGAAGCCTGCGGATCACAGCTGCTGGCCCCCGGCTTCCCACCCGAAATGGTAGACAGCGAACCAGAAGAACGCGGTACTGAAGTCGTCGTAAAAGGGAAATAGGATTGCTGCTTCAGGAATGTGAAGAAATGGCGACCCCTACGGGACTCGAACCCGTGTTGCCGCCGTGAAAGGGCGGTGTCCTAGGCCTCTAGACGAAGGGGTCATCTGAAGCGAGAGCTTAGGTACCCGCCCTCGACGATAAAATCAACCCTTTTGATAGGCAACTTTGCAATTGTTTTCATTTTCTTTGCAATCCGACGCCTGACCTCTGAGAAAAACCGATATTTCAGCTGATCGGCGCCACCTTTTTGGCCGATGTGTCCGGCAGAGCCGTTCATGCTTTTGCAATTCCATCCTTTCAATCCCCGCATCAGCCCCATAAAATCCGCCCGCCGGTGGTGGCATCGGTGTGAGTTTTCAGGCGAAGAGGCAGATTCTAAAATGTTGCAGGGCAAAATACTTGTCGCTCAGGGGGGCGGACCGACGGCAGTGATCAATCAGTCCATGGTTGGTGTCGTTCTTGAGGCGCGCCGCCACGCCGCCGTAACCGGCATTTATGGCGCACTCCATGGTGTCAGTGGCATTCTAAATGAAGATTTTATTGACCTCACCCAGGAAACCGACGCCAATCTGGATTTGGTCGCGGCGACGCCCTGCTCGGCGCTTGGCTCCACCCGAGACAAACCCGACCTCGACTACTGCCGACAAATTTTTAAGGTCCTACAGGCCCACGAAATCGGCACGTTTTTTTATATCGGCGGCAATGATTCGTCCGATGCTCTGCGGATCCTTGCCACTGAGGCCGCCAACGCCAACTATCCGCTGCGCTGTATCCACATTCCAAAAACCATCGATAACGACCTGATGATCAACGATCATACACCGGGCTTTCCGTCTGCGGCCAAATTCGTCGCCAGCGCCTTCGCCGGTGTCAATCAGGACAACAGGGCGCTGCCCGGCGTCTATGTCGGTGTAGTCATGGGTCGCCACGCAGGGTTCCTGACGGCCGCCGCCGCCGGTGCCCGGCGTTACGCGGATGATGGTCCGCACCTGATCTATCTGCCCGAGCGGGTGTTTTCCATGGACACGTTTCTCGAAGATGTGAAACGTGTCCATGCGGATCTCGGTCGCTGTGTCATCGCCGTATCGGAAGGCATCCATGATGCCGACGGTACGCCAATCGTCACCAAGCTGGCCAGTGACGTCGAAAAGGATGCCCATGGTAATGTCCAGCTTTCCGGCACCGGAGCCCTCGCCGACCTTCTGACCGACGCCATCAAGACCAATACCGACATCAGCCGCGTTCGAGGCGACACCTTCGGCTATCTGCAACGCTCGTTCCTGGGCTGCGTGTCCGACGTAGATCAGCGTGAAGCCCGCGAAGTTGGCGCCAAAGGCGTTCAGTTCGCTGCCAGTGAGGCCCGTGACGGTTCCGTCACCATCAATCGTGTCGGCGACTATGCGGTCGAGTACCGTCTCGATGCACTGGAGGACATTGCCGGAAAAACCAAGGTCATGTCCGACGACATGATTGCCGCCTCCTGCACCGACGTAACACCGGCCTTTATGGACTATCTGAAACCGCTGCTGGGCTCAGACATGCCAGCCGCCCACCGACTGCAGGCTCCAAAAGTCCCTAAGATACTTGCCAAATAAGGAGCCGTGATGGTCTCCAGCTCAGCCCCGCGATACGCGATCATCGACACCCTGCGCGGTGCTGCGATATGGCTGATGTTCGTCTATCACTTTTCCTGGGACCTAACCTATTTCGGCTTTGCAGACTTCGGGGTCGTGACGAACCCCTACTGGCTCTGGTTCGCGCGGTTTATCGCCGGAACCATTCTGTTGGTCATGGGCATGTCCCAGGCAGTATCGGCCGAACGTCAGTTTAACCGCAAAACTTTCCTCAAGCGGGTTGCGGTTATCGGTGCCTGCGCCGCCGCCATTTCCTTCGGCACCTATCAGATGAATCCAAACACCTTTATCTTTTTCGGTATTCTCCACCACATTGCCCTGGTTAGCTTAGTGATGCCTTTTCTTGTCAGGTTGCAGACACAGATCCTTACGGTGCTGGCTGTGTTCAGCCTCGTCGCGCCTCAGTTCTTTGAACACGAGATCTTCTTCGTCGAATGGTTGTGGTGGGTGGGGCTATCCCCGGTAACACCGGCCGCGCTTGATTACGTCCCCATCCTGCCCTGGATCGGCCTATCACTGATCGGCGTGGTCATTGGACGGCAATTGTTCACCGGTCAGCCGTCACATACTTTTGGCGAGTGGCAACCCACCAACGCAGCGAGCCGCCTGATCCACCTTGCCGGACGCCATAGTCTGTTGCTTTACATGATCCACCAGCCGATCCTGTTTGGCGGCGTTTATGGGATATACTGGTTACTCAGGTAGCGTTCCCATCAGAAGACAATCTAGGGTTTTCAGGATCGGGAAAGCTTACATAAAAAGTCGAGCCGACACCCACTTGGCTGTCGAAATCAAGTGTTCCGCCCATTCCTTCCGTCAGCGCTTTGCTTATGGTCAGGCCCAGCCCGGTGCCGCCATGTTCACGGGTCGAAGAAGAATCGATTTGGGTAAACTGCTCGAATATCTTGTCTTTGAAGTCGTCAGGAATACCTGAACCACGATCCGCTACACTCACGGTTACATGAGCATCGTTGCTGTTGATGGAGATTTCTACATCACTTCCGGAGGGTGAAAACTTGGCGGCATTCGACAACAGATTGCCTAAAATTTGCCCAAAACGGTGTTCCTGAACGTCTGCAAATATTGGTTTGGGCGGTACGTTGAAAACAAAATTGACAGATTGTTTTTGCGCATATCCCTCATTGTTTTTGACGATCCCTGATGTCAGTTCACTGAGGTCGTATCGGCTTGTCTCAATTTTCATTTGCCCCGACAGAATTTTCTCGTAATCCAGTAACTCGCTGACCAACCGAAGCATTGCTTCATTGTTTTTAATAGCAATGTCCAAAAGCTCCTGTCGCTGATCCGAAAAATCATCCTTCGCAAGCGAATTCAATAACCCCAGACTCCCCAGAGAGGAAGTTAAAGGCGTTCGCAATTCATGATTTATGGAGGACAAAAATTCGGATTTTGCCTTGTCAGCTGCCTGCGCACTGATACGCGCCGACTCCAGGTTTTCCCGCTCCAAACTGATCTGACGCACATATCCGCGCATCACGACCAATCCGATCCCCCCAACGATGGATATGCCAATCAACGCCGTTACAACAAACAACGCCCGTTGCTTAAACATGATGTTTTCCAGCTTGGTATTGTAGACGGCTAATCTAACGGTCCCTTTTCTCTGATCCACGTGATAGGGAACGGCAACATAGGTGAGTGATTTGCCGACGGTCGCACTGGTACGCATCGCGACACCCACTCCTTCTTTGTAAGCTTGTAGGATTTCTGGACGGTTAGCATGATTTTCAACACCCTTTAGGGCGTCATTCGGCACGTCAGTATCAGTCAGCACCGTCCCGTCGATATCAATAATGCTGACCCGACCGCCAGAAACCTTGGAAAGCTCAGCTGCAAACTCGTGTAATTCAGTGTCTTTAGGAAATTCTCTAAAATAACTAAATGCACTGGCGACCATTCTTGTTTCGAGAACCGCTTGTCTTTGATAATCAGATTTTAATAACCCGCCAATGTACCACTGCCCAACGCCAACTGACCCCGCAGCAGCCACAAAAACGATAACCATGGGAACAAGAAAGAGTTTCTTATAATTCATGCCTAACCTTCCCAGTGGAACCGTACGGTTCCACCTTCGGCAAACCCAGACACCGCAACTTGTTTGAGTTGATCATCCTACTGATCCAGCGTGACGGTGTCTGACAAGGATAGCAGATATGAGCCGGTCAATCGAGGTAGTCGACGACAACCCCGGCTTCACTGAACATCTGTTCGGAAATACGGCTTTGAGTGGCCCAGGGTTCTTTTGACATATCCGGTCTGGGCGTCACGACACGAGCGATACCGGCCTGAATGATAACAACGGCACAGCGCGCACAAGGCGGAAGCGGAGTTACGTAAAGCGTACAACCCGCCGCATTAGGGCCCGCAAAAACCAGCGCATTGGTTTCGGCATGGACCACCATTTCATATTTGACTTCACGGTTCTCCAGACGTTCGGCTGTATCTTCAACGCCGTAGGGAAAGCCATTAAACCCGGTCGAGACGATACGTTTGTTTTTCGGATCAACAACAACCGCCCCAACCTTGGTAGACGGGTCCTTGGACCATTCCGCGATATAACCAGCCAGGTCAAAAAACCGCTGATCCCATTTATCGAGCATTACTCAGTCTCCTGTTTAATCCGGTCAATTAAGTCCCATGGCTGTCCCGCCACTGAAATGTCATGGCTGTCCCACCACCAAAATCCCACGGCTATCGCGCCAATGATGTCCGGGAAATGGCTCGTTCGTCAACTGCGATCATTAGGCTGGGGCCGCATCCTCGATCTGAATTTGCGGATAACTTCGCCCCTGCCAATTGTTGATCCGCAACTTGCCAACCAGATGGAACTTTTTTCCGCTATGTTCAAGCAACGCCTTGCCCATCGGACGGTCCATGCAGCGAAAAGCGATTGCTCGGGTGGGTCGCCCGCTGGGGTTTTCCAGATCAAGTCGCAGATGATCGCTACCGACAATCTGCGCGTAGGCGATTCGCACAGAGGGCACAACGAATCTCGGTTCGGGGTTTCCCGACCCGAACGGCGAAACCCGGTCCAGTTCTTCAATGACTTTTAAGGTAACACCACCGGGGCCAATTGCCCCATCAAGCGATAGTGTGGGGACGATGCCTGCCTGTTCGATGTGTTTGCCGATCCGTTCGTTAAGGAAGGCACGAAAATCGGCCAATTTATCCCGCGCCACTGTGAACCCTGCGGCCATCTGGTGACCGCCACCTTTTAGCAGCAAGCCGGACTGACGGGCGGCGATAATGCAGGCCCCTAGATCGACGCCACTGATGGAGCGTCCCGATCCGGTGCCAGCGCTGTCATTCAGAGAGATCACACAGGCCGGGCGGTTATAGCGTTCCTTTAGGCGACTGGCGACGATGCCAACGACCCCCGGATGCCAGCCCTCACCGGCGACGATAACAACCGCGTCTCTAGTGTCATCGAAAGCGCCTGACTCCAGCTGATCAATGGCGCCTTGTAATACGATATCCTCGATGACCTTGCGTTCAGTGTTAAACCCGTCAAGCCTGTGGGCGATTTCATTGGCGTCGGCGATGTCTTCCGTTGACAGCAGCCGTGTGCCGAGATCGGATGCACCGACACGCCCCCCCGCATTGACTCTGGGCCCGAGGATAAACTCCAGATGAAAAGTTCCGGGCGCTTCATCCACCCGACCAACATCCGCCAAGGCCCGCAGGCCCGGATTATGGCGGCCGCCCATGACTTTCAGACCTTGGGTGACGAAAGCCCGATTGACGCCGGTTAACGGCACCACATCGCAGACCGTACCGAGGGCGACGATATCCAGCCATTGGGTCAAATCCGGCTCAGTTCGTTTATTAAACCAGCCCGCCCCTCTGAGCTCACGGTTAACGGCAACAATCAACAAAAACGCAACACCAACAGCAGCCAGATGACTTTGCCCGCTGCTATCATCAAGGCGGTTGGGGTTAACAATGGCGACAGCAGGTGGCAGGCTGGATTCCGCAGCGTGATGATCGACCACAACCACATCGAGCCCGGCATCCCTGGCGACACCGAGAGGCTCATGGGCCATGGTCCCGCAGTCAACCGTGATGACGACGGAGACCCCGGCATTTTTCAGTTCCAGCAACGCCGGCCCATTGGGGCCATAACCTTCACGCATGCGATCCGGAATGTAGACCCGTGTGCGTCCGCCGACCGTCTCGATAAATCGCTTAAGCAAGGCTGAGGACGTCGCACCGTCCACATCGTAATCACCAAAAATACCGATCTGCTCACCTTGCATGATGGCGCTGGTGATCCGCTCAGCGGCGATGTCCATATCAATCAGCAGGCTCGGGTCGGGAAGATGTTCACGCAAGGTTGGCGACAAATAGGAAGCGGCGTTTTCCAGGGTCACTCCACGGGATGCCACGACCCGGCCGACAACTTCCGACAGGCCAAGGCGCTGAGACAGCATGAGGGCGGCGCGTTCGTCAACCGGACGCTGAACCCATCGTTTACCGCCAAGAGATGACTTCACCCCAAGATAGGGTTTTTCATCCTCAGGCGTCGGGGCCTTCTCAGGCATCTCCTGCCTGATGGGTGAATTTGTGACGGGCTTCGATATAGCGGATCGTACCGCTAAGAGATCGCATGACCAAAGACCGGGTAACGGCACCTGAACAGGTCAGCTTTACACCATCCAACATAGGGCCATAGGTGATCCCGGTCGCCGCGAACGTGACGTGACCGGCGGCCATTTCGTCGACCGAATATTTTCGGTCCGGGTTTTCGATTCCGGTTTCGGCAATTGCGGCGCGTTCATCCGGGTTGCGGACGATCAATCGCCCCTGCATCTGTCCATTGACACCACGCAACGCCGCCGCCGCCAGAACACCTTGTTGGGCACCACCGATCCCCATATAGACATCAACGGCACTGTCACTTTCAGCGGCCTGAATAACGCCGCTCACATCGCCATCTAAAATCAGGCGGATACGCGCCCCGGCATCACGTATTTTACCGATCAGCTGAGAATGGCGCGGCCGGTCCAGCAAGCAGACGACCAGGTCTTTCACCGCACAGCCTTTGGCATCGGCCAAATTTTTAAGATTTTGTTCCGGCTCCAGATCAAGATCAACAATGCCGTCCGGCAGACCGCTGCCAATGGCAATCTTTTCCATATAGATATCAGGTACGCTCAAAAATCCGCCATCTTCAGCCATCGCAACAACGGAAAGCGCGTTGGGCCCGCCGCGGGCAAGAATGCTTTTACCTTCCAGGGGAACCACTGCAACATCGACGTTGGGCCCCTCACCGGCACCAACGGACTCCCCGGCATAGAGCTTGTCAACCTCGCCTTCGTGGCCCTCTCCAATGCGGATCGTGCCCTTGATGGTCATATTGTCCAATGCGGTGTGCATGGCGTGTACGGCGGCCTGATCGGCAGTCTTTTCGTCTCCCCCGCCCATCAGGCGGGCAGCCGCGATGGCGGCGGCTTCCGTGACACGGACGGCCTCCATGGCGAGATTACGATCAACGATTGCTTTTGCGTTCATATGCCTATGTAGACCCGTTTGTGAAACCGTGCCACCCTTTTCAGAAGTACCGCAGTCAGTCCGTGAAATTTTCGATACGGATCATGATCGGCTGTTCGACCACCGCATCAAGCGCACCAATCTCCGTTAGCGTCATAACCATGGCCTGCTCTAAGGTTTCATGCACCGTCATCACCACCGGCACGGGCTCTCCCGGGTCTCTGGATTGTTGCAGAACGGAGCCCATGGAAACGTTGTTGTTCTTCAGGCAGCCCGCAATATCGGCAAACACGCCGGGTTCATCGACAACCATCAGACGGATATAATAAGGCCCAACATGATCAGACATCGAAATCGTGTTGGCAGCTTCCAGGCTGTTGACGGCGACCCCGAACGTTGGAATTCTGGATTCCCGTGCGATATCGATAATATCTGCGATTACGGCTGAGGCGGTCGGCCCGGCGCCGGCACCGCGTCCTTCATAAATCGTGCTGTCAACAAAATCACCGTCAACGACGACACCATTGAATACACCTGAAACATGATTGATCGGCGCATCAATGGGAACCATACAGGGGTGCACGCGCTGCTCAATTCCGTCGTCCCGGCGCTTGGCAACACCAAGCAGCTTGATACCGTAACCCAATTTTTTTGCAAAATGAATATCCACCGGCGAAACATGGCGAATGCCTTCAACGTAGACAGCCTCAAAATCGATTACCGTCCCGAAGGCAACGCTGGCCAGAATTGCCAGTTTGTGGGCCGTGTCGATTCCATCGACATCAAAACTGGGATCAACTTCCGCGTATCCGAGTTCGGTGGCTTCCGCCAGCACATCGTTAAACGGGCGACCTGATTCCGTCATATTGGTCAAGATATAGTTACACGTTCCGTTCAGGATGCCATGCACGCCATCGATGGTATTTGCGCTCAGGCCCTCACGAAGCGCCTTGATGATGGGAATTCCCCCGGCGACGGCCGCTTCATAAGCCAGCGACACCCCGCCGCGTTCCGCAGTGTTTGCCAGGTCTCGTCCGTAATGGGCGATCAGCGCCTTGTTGGCCGTCACCACATGTTTTGAATTTGAGAGCGCCGCCTCGACCAGATTTTTGGCGATCCCGTCAGACCCACCAATCAGCTCAACCACCACGTCAACGTTCTGGTCAGCGGCGAGTTCGCTGGCATCGTCATACCAAGTCAGGCCATCAAGCATGACGCCCCTGTCCCGGTTGCGGTCTCTTGCCGAAACCGCCGTTACGGTCACCGGACGCCCGGCGCGGGCGGAAATGATTTCCGCGTTGTCGGCAAGTACTTTGACAACCCCGGCCCCAACGGTCCCTAGACCGGCGATGCCGATTTTAAGTGGTGATGACATAAGTCTGTCGCCCTTTATGTTTTTCCAGAAACGCCGTGGGAAGATAAAAATGATTTGATGTTGCGGATCGCCTGACGGGTCCGGTGGACGTTTTCGACCAGTCCGATCCGCACATGCCCATCGCCATGTTCTCCAAACCCTATGCCCGGCGCAACCGCGACCTTGGCCTCACTCAGCAGAAGTTTCGAAAACTCGATTGACCCCAGATGTTCGAATTCCGGTGGAATTGGTGCCCAGGCAAACATTGTTGCCGGTGGTGACGGCACGTCCCACCCGGCACCTGCAAGTCCTTCGATGAGCACATCGCGGCGATCCTTGTAAAGCGCGCGCATTTCATCGACGCAACTCTGGTCGCCGTTCAAGGCTGCTGTCGCCGCCACCTGAATGGGGGTAAAGGCGCCATAATCAAGGTAGGATTTAACCCGAGCCAGTGCCGCCACCAGGCGCTGGTTACCCGTGCAGAAGCCAATACGCCAGCCGGGCATGGAATAGGTCTTGCTGAGCGAGGTGAACTCAACGGCAATTTCCCAGGCGCGACGAATTTGCAGGATCGATGGTGGCGGGTTGTCGTCGAAATAGACTTCTGCATACGCCAGATCGGACAGCACGTAGATGTTATTGTGGATGCAAAAATCGACAACTTCTTCATAGAAACTCAGATCAACCACGTCTGCCGTGGGATTATTCGGAAAGTTAATCACCAGCGCCGTCGGCTTGGGGACGCTGTGTTGCACGGCGCGCTTGAGGGCAGCGAAAAAATTTTCATCCGGTGATACCGGGATGTTGCGCACCGCGGCACCGGCGATGATGAACCCAAACGGGTGGATCGGGTAACTGGGGTTGGGCACCAGAATAACATCGCCCGGCGTGGTAATCGCCGATGACAGGTTGGCCAAGCCTTCTTTCGAGCCCAGCGTGACAATGGTTTCACGTTCCGGGTCGACATCAACGCCAAAACGGCGCTCATAATAGGCCGCCAGTGCTTTCCTCAGCCCCGGAATGCCGCGCGAATTGGAGTAGCGATGAACCTTGGGATTCAACAGCGTTTCGCGCATTTTTTCTATGATGTGTTCGGGCGGCGGCTGGTCCGGGTTGCCCATGCCGAAATCAATAATATCTTCGCCGGCAGCCCGTGCCCGCGCCTTCATCTCGTTGACTTCCGAGAAGACGTAAGGCGGCAGCCGCCTGATCTTGTGAAATTCCACTTCCATGTTCATGGAATGCCAGAACACCGGCGGAGTCTCAAGCGAATTTCCAGCAATTTCGCCGAACCCGACAGTGCCGGGAAGCAGGTGGTGTCAGCTTTCCAGGTAAATCTCGGCGCGCCGGTTTCCGGCCTCACCGGTTGGCATGAATTCGAAGTACACGGGCGTGCTGTCGGAAACCGCGTCAACCTGCAACGATGCCTTATCAAGGCCTTGTTTCAACAATTCGCGAACAACGGCGTCCGCACGCGCTGCCGAAACCTTGAAGTTGATCATTTTATGGCGAACCGGATCCGTATTGCGGGTCCGGCTGGAGGCGTGACCGATCACCCGAAGGCGACCACCGCGTTCTTGTTGAATTTTGCGCACATTGGCAAGAATGGAACGATCACGGGCACTCAATTTGGATGAACCGTTGCCAAACATGATGGTCGCGACCTTGACTGCATTGCCTGAAATCGGCTGTGCAGCCCGCTGAATATACGTCAGTTCGCTATTCACCGGCATAACTGCTGCCGGAGCAGTTGTCGGTGCCGAGGACACAGAACCGTAACCGGCCTGAATGCCATCCGCCGAAATCACGACGGTTTCGGAAACGTCCGATCCGATGGGCTGGGCGATATATTCAGGTAGACCAGACCCTTGATTGGCCCGCGCCCGAATTTCAGCCAGACGTTTTACCATCTGCGCCTGGAAATCCTGTTGGCCATCCGTTGTTGCCAGAGAGTCAGTTGCTGGCATCGCCGGAACAGATGCGACCTCGGCAGACGTTACCGTCGTCGCCGGCATGGCTGGCGGAGCCGGTTGCGAAGGTGTAACGCTCGCAATAGCAACCGGAGGTTTGGGAGGCGGCGCGCCCAGTGCGTTTACGGCCTCACCCTGACGGGTAACAGCAGGAGCATATTTGCGGCCTTCAACATCGGCAACAAGACCTTGGGTACGGGCATCATCAAGCTGGCGCTGCTGTTCGACTGCGGCCAGATTAGGGAATTTCTGGTCAGTATCCAGAGCAGCCGGTTTCTCCGGCTGAGCTGAGGTCGTTGCCTGAGCGGCCTCCTGATCTTCACCGGAGAAGAATTCAACTGAACTGTTATACCATTCCACCGGGTTAACGGCGTCGGGAACCTGCGAGCATCCGGCAAGAAGACTGCTTACCAGAAGGGTCACTCCAGCCAGGCTTTTTCGGCCGGTCCGCGTACGTTGCTGTTCCATGATTGTCACCCCAGGCATTTCGTAACTACTCCCTCAAGACACTGTACGGCATTAACGCATTCATACTTGATTAACACGATGCACTAAAATAGTTAACGTGGTGCAAACACATTTCGCACTTGCGAGATAACATGATACCTTCATTTGGCTTCACGTATCCACAATTTACGCTTGCGGGTTTATAGCGACCCAACGATTTCTGCAAGTGATCATAGAGGATTGAACCATGAACGATCAACCACGTAACGCCCCTTCCGTTCCCGATCCGGTTGAAATGTCTCAATCCATTGCCTCGATTGCCGAGCGCTCTCAGCGTCTGGTCACCGAGTTCCTGACCAAACAAGCCGCAAGCAGCAGCACCGCCGACGTCGACCCGCTGAACATGGGCAACGCCTTCATGGAAATGACCACGCGGATGATGACCAATCCGGCGCAAATGATGGAATCCAGCATGACCCTCTGGCAAGACTATCTTGGTCTTTGGCAGAACACCGCGTCGCGCATGATGGGGCAGGATACCGACCCGCTGATTGAGCCTGAAGGCGATGACCGGCGCTTTCGCGATGACGCCTGGACGGAGAACAATGTCTTCGACTTCGTTAAACAGTCCTACCTGCTATCCTCCCGCTGGCTGCAATCCACAGTCAATGATGTTGACGGGCTGGACGACCAATCAGCCAAAAAGGTTGAATTTTTTACGCGCCAGTTCATCGACGCCTTGTCGCCGACAAATTTCGTCATGACCAATCCGGAAGTCCTTCGCGAGACCATGGAGACCGGTGGTGAAAACCTGATCCACGGTCTGGAAAATCTGCTGGAAGACCTGGAACGCGGTGAGGGCACCCTGAAAATCAAGATGACGGACCCCGATGATTTTGTTCTCGGCGAAACCATCGCGACGTCCAAAGGCAAGGTGGTGTTCCGCAACGACCTCATGGAACTGATTCAGTTTGACGCCAGAAGCGACGACGTGGTCAAAACCCCCATCCTGATTGTGCCGCCCTGGATCAACAAATATTACATCCTCGATCTTCGCGAGAAAAACTCCTTCATCAAATGGGCTGCCGAACAGGGACACACGGTATTTGTCGTTTCCTGGGTGAATCCCGATGAAAAGCTGACCCGGAAAACCTTTGAAGATTACCTGCTGGAAGGTCCGATGACTGCCATTGGCGCAGTTCTGGAGGCGACGGGGGCCGACAAGGTCAACATGATCGGCTACTGTATCGGTGGCACACTGGTCGCCGCGGCGCTGGCCTATATGGCGGCAACGGACGATGATCGAGTTAAATCGGCGACATTCTTTACGTCCCTGGTTGATTTCGAACAGGCCGGAGATCTTTCCGTCTTCATCGACGAAGAGCAGGTCAGCAAGCTCGAAAAATCAATGGATGAACGTGGTTATTTGGAGGGCGGCGAAATGGCCTCGACCTTCAACATGATGCGCGCCAATGACCTGATCTGGTCGTTTGTGGTTAATAATTATTTGATGGGTAAGGACCCGTTCCCGTTCGACCTGCTGTACTGGAACGGCGACTCAACACGCATGCCTGCCGCCATGCATAGTTTCTATTTGCGCAACATGTATATGGAGAACAACCTGGTCAAACCGGGGGGGATCACCTTGAACGGAGTGGCGCTCGATCTGCGTGACATCAAGGTGCCGACGTACATCGTCTCGACCCGCGAAGACCATATCGCGCCCTGGGTGGCAACCTATGCCGCGACCCAGCTTTATTCGGGACCGGTCAAGTTCGTGCTGTCGGGGTCCGGGCATATCGCCGGCATTATCAACCCACCGGCCGCCGGGAAATACGGCTACTGGACCAATTCGAAAAAACTTAAATCTGCCGAAAAATGGCTCGAGGGTGCCACCGCCCACGATGGCTCGTGGTGGGCGGACTGGGACAATTGGACCAAAAAGCACAGCCCCAAGAAGCGGGTTCCGGCTCGGGTGCCGGGTGATGGCAAACTAAAGCCGATTTGTGATGCGCCGGGCGAGTATGTTTTCATCAAGGCGGATGACTAAATAGAGCTCTAGACCTTCATGCGGGTTCCGGCGGGGTCATATGCGCAGTGCAGACTTAAGTGCCCGCGCCAATGCACACCGGCGATATCGATATCAACCGCGCTGCCTTCTGCCGCTGAGGCGCCAGCTACATACGCAAGGGCGACCGGCTTGCCAATGCGGTAACCAAAGGCGGCTGATGTCGTCTTACCAATAATTGTACCCTCCAGATAAACCGGCTCATTCCCGAGTGGCACGGCATTGGTGTTTTCGAGAACAATGGTCATCATGATCCGTTTTGGAGGATCCTCCTTCAACTTCATCAATGCCTCTCTCCCGATGAAGTTTTTGTCCCAGGCGACGGCGAAACCAAGGCCCGCCTCCAATGGTGATCCATCGGTATCAAGGTCATGCCCGTAAGCGAGGAACCGCTTTTCGATCCGCATGGAGGATTGGGCAAATACCCCGGCTGGCCTCGCGCCTTCCGCGACCAGGGTGTCATAAATTTTTTCAGCATCCTCGGCTCGGCAAGTAATCTCCCAACCGGCCTCACCGACATACGATAAACGTACGCCACGCACATCAACCCCGGCGATATGAGCTTCACCATGCTGGAAATACCCAAGATCATTAAGCTCCGGTGCCCCGACCTTGTTGGCAACTCGTGCCGATTCTGGACCCATTAGTCCAATAATCGAGAATTTTCCTGTTTCGTCAAAAAGCGTCACTCGCTCATCATCCAGATGGCGACTTAACCATGCGAGATCACGTTTGATGGCCGTCGTCCCAACATAGAGCCGATAACTGTCGTCCGTAAGCCTGAGGGCGGTAAGGTCACTTTCGATGCCGCCGCGGTCATTAAGCATTGCCGTATAAATCGCCCGCCCTGGTGCCCTCTTCATATCGTTGGCACAGACCCGATTGAGAAACCGTTCCGCATCGGGACCGGAAACCAGTATTTTGCCGAATGTTGACTGATCAAAGATAGCCGCCCGTTGATGCGCTTCGGCAACTTCTCGCCTGACCTGATCGAACCACGCGGGCTTACCGAATGTCAGATCAGGGTCGCTTGATTTGTTGAAAAACATAGGCCGCTCATACCCATAGAACTGACCAAAATGCGCCTTGGCCTCCAGCCATTTGTTATGCAGTGGTGTCAGGCGGATGTTCCGTCCACTCGACCACTGACGACCGGGAAAAGTGATTTCATAGTGTTTCCCGAGAACTTCCGGGACACGTGCTGACAGGGCTTCAATCGAATTAAAACAGTCGGGAAACCGTTTGGGATCGACCTCATGCAGGTCTGTTGGAGTAGACCCGTGGATGATGCAATGGGCTAAAGCCATGCCTGCCCCACCACCAGTCGCCACACCAACCGAGTTCATGCCGCACCCCAGGAACAGGCCTCGCGTCTCGGCACTTTCACCCAACAAAAATGCCCCGTCCGGTGTGAAGCTTTCCGGACCATTCAACAGCATTTTGACTTCAGCCGTCTCCAGCGCCGGCAACCGATGCAACGCGTTCATCATCATCGGCTCGAAATGATCCCAATCTTCATTCAGCAATCCGAAGGCGAAATCTTCCCCCAGGATGTCGGGGTCAATGGCCTTGCCCATCGGCTCAAAACAGCCAACCAGAAGCCCGCCAGAATCATCACGGATATAAAGATGTGAGTCATGATCGGACAGGGATGGCATGTTGCCGGAAATGCCATCGATGGGTTTGGTCAGTAAATAAAAATGTTCGCAAGGCCATACGGGAATTTCGACCCCGGCCATTGCCGCTGCCTTCTTGCTCCATAATCCGGTACACACCGCAATCGCCTCACAACGGACCACCCCCTTGTCGGTTTCCACACCAACGATTTTCCCCGCTTCGGTGAGAATGCCGGTCACGCCGGTATTTTCGAAAACCTTAGCACCACACGATTTTGCCCCCTTAACCAGAGCTGCGCAAAGATCGGATGGGCTGACCCGGCCGTCATCCGGGGACCACACCGCACCCAGAACATCATCTGCATTCATCAAGGGCCAGCGCTCAAGAGCTTCATCACGTGAAATGGATTGAGCCCTGACGCCGAACAAATGAGCCAGAGACTCCTGGCGTTTGACGTGTGTCATGCGTTCTTCATTCGTGGCAATGGATAAAGACCCTTTATTTATCCAGCCGGTGGCCTGCCCCGTTTCTTCCTCCAGTCGGGAATACAGCGATACGGAATAACGGATCAAGTCCGTCAGGTTTTGGGTTGATCGCAACGCTCGCACCTGAGCCGCCGAATGCCAGGTCGTTCCTGACGTCAGTTGGTTACGTTCAAGAAGAATTGCATCCGACACCTTTTCCTTAGCGAGATGATAGAGGGTTGAGCAGCCCATCACGCCGCCACCGATAACAACGACGGAGGCGTGCTCGGGAAGCGGAGGACCGATGGTCATACGTCTTCGTCCCAATAAAAATTATTGGATCGCATCACGGTGTCGTATTTGGCAATCGCCTCAACCGATCCCTTTCCGCCCTTAATGGCAATGACTGAGCTTAGTATCTCAAGGGCCGTAGTCGTGCTGATCACGGTAGGGAAATAATGGGGACTGACTGTGCCGACGATGACGGCAGCATCTGCGACCTGCGCCAATGGCGATGTATGCCGGTCCGTAATCGCCGCGATCTTTGCTCCCCGGTCTTTTGCAAATTGAAGTGCCAGAACCGTGCCTCGGGCATAGGGTGCGATAGAAACCCCCAACACCACATCTTCGGGCTGTAGGGCGACAAGTCCATCAATAGGAGTTGACCCGCCGATAGGGACTACTTCCATATTTGGCAGCACCATACGGCAGACATAATGGAAACTTGATACAAGACCGTGCATGGCACTGACCCCAATCACGAATATTTTGCGACCACTCATCAACAGGTCGGCAATCTGCTCAATGTCTTCCGTAAAGGGGGCTTCGCCAAATTGTCTGATGCTGTCCACGGCCTCAGCTACCGTACGCCCAATAACTCCAGACACGCCATCTTGCCCGGCGGCCTGATGCAGGTCTCGGGCTCGCTCGCCATAGCGGTTACGGGTGATACGATTTTTGAAGATTGCACGAAAATCCTCATAACGTTCGAACCCCATTCGCTGCGCCAGACGCAGCATGGTCGGAGGCGAAACATCAGCATCTGAGGCCAGCCGTCGCATCGAACTGACGGCAACAGCGTTAGGGTTTTCAAGAATTAAACGTGCTGCCCGGGCTAACTGAGGACTGAATTCTGGTAGCTGGCGTGAAATATCTCTTAAGACCTGATCCACAAATCACCTAATATGTAACATTTGTTACATTCATCGTACCCTTTAAAATCAATATATTTCAAGAGTATTTTTTTTGCGGGCTCAGGGTTTATATTGACACAAGTAACAAATGCTTCTTACACTTTAATGCTGGTTGTGATCGATGCTGAATTGATTGTAATGTTATCTGGGGAATTTCAGACCAGTTTTGAAACAACAATGGCGGGGGAATTTACTCCGCGACCACATAAGACAGGGAGTGTTCAATGATGTTAAAAAAGATTACCCGTAGCGTATTAACCGTCGCTGTAGCGGCTGGCTTTGCCATGACAGTCACATCTGCTGACGCCGCCAATGACCGTTTCAAGAAGGTTCTTGAACGCGGCAAAATCGTTGTTGGCGTCAAGGCCGACTACAAACCTTGGGGATTTCGCGATCCCAGCGGCAAGCTGATTGGCATGGAAATCGATATGGCCCATGACGTCGCCAAAGCCTTGGGTGTGGAGCTGGAAATGGTTCCCGTGCAGTCGTCGAACCGCATGCAGTTCCTGCAACAAGGTAAAATCGACCTGATGATTGCCACAATGTCGGACAAAGCCAACCGTCGCAAAGTGGTCGGCGTTCCTGACCCCAACTACTACACGTCGGGCACCAACGTACTGGCCAAGAAAGGTGTTGTGAAGTCCTGGGGTGACCTAAAAGGAAAACCCGTCTGCGGCAAGCAAGGTGCCTTCTATAACAAACAGGTCTCAAAAAAGTACGGTGCGAAAATTGTTGCCTTTGTTGGCAATGCAGAAGCCAAACAGGCGCTGCGTGACGGCAAGTGTGTCGCTTGGGTGTATGACGACAGTTCAATCATGGCCGATCTGGCATCCGGCGATTACGGCGACTACGAAATGCCGATGATGACCGAAGACGACACACCTTGGGCGTTGGCCATTCCCCTGGAAGAGAAAGACGGCATCTGGGGCAACTTCATGTCTGGCATGATCTACAACTGGCACCGTTCAGGCCGGTTGATCGAACTGGAGAAAAAATGGGGTATTCAGGCCACCCAGTATCTTGTCGATATGAACAAGAAATTTGAAGCCTATCAGCCGAACTAATACTGATCCGAACCGGTGTAGCGCCCTAAGTTTAGGGACCTGCATCGGTTCTTTTCGGACTGGATCAGCCGTATTTATACCCTGCCCTTGAGGAGTGACCGATTGTGTTTGATCTGATCGCGCCTTTCTTCCAGCAACTCTATGACGAAACCGGTTGGAATTTCGTCATGTTTTACGAGCAGTACGAATGGGACCGTTTTCTTGCGGCCATCGTCGTTTCGTTTGAGTTGATCATCGCCTGCTTGTTCTTCTCATTGGTGGTCGGCGTCATCGGTGCCTGGGCACAAGGTTCGCCGGTCCGCCTGATCCGTTTGTTCATGGCCGGCTACATTCAGTTTTTTCGCAATACCCCGCCCTACGTGCAGTTGCTGTTCTTCTTTTTCGTGCTGGGTAACTACACGCCGCAAGTCGATATGGGCGGTTATTATGAACCGATGATCAGCAGTTTCGGTTGGGCCGTCATTTCCATGAGTTTCTTCGCTGGCGCTTATAACGTCGAAATATTCCGGGCAGGTATCGAGGCAGTTCCGGAATCGACCGTCGAAGCGGCTGAGTCACTGGGGTACACTCGGTTAAAGTCATATATCTATATCGTCCTGCCCTTGGCCTTCCGGGTTAGCCTGCCGGCCCTTAACAACAATTTGGTCAACCTGCTAAAGACCACCACACAGGCCTTCGCCATCGCTGTGCCGGAGATGCTCTATACGCTGGCCCAAATGTGGTCCGACAACGTCAATGTCGAGGAAATGATGATTGTGCTGTTTGTCTACTACGTCGGTTTGGTGGCGGTTTTGGTGTGGGGAATGCATAAGTGGGAACAGAAGATGAAAATCCCGGGGTACGGCTGAAATGAGTGTGAAAAACATCCCTGGACTTGATCGAAACACTGCCCCAACGACCGATCTTCCTGTTCTCAAACCGATCTCAGAACAGGTCACTGAAACCTGGAAATGGCCAACCCTTGAAGGCGTGCCCAGACTGGTCATTCCGGGCTGGATGGTGGCCCTTGCAATGTTCGCCTTCGCCTTCAGCGTTGGCCTCGCCCAAGCCCAATCAGGACCGCAGAAGGTCGAGTTTTGGGTTGTTTTCCTGCAATGGTTACCGTTCATCATGGAGGGGTTTGCTCTCAATCTGGCGATCAGCTTCACCGCCATGCTGATGGGAACCACCATGGGCGTTGGCCTTGGGTTGGCCCGGATATCATTGCTGGCGCCAGTCCGCAGGGCATCCTGGTTCGCCACCCAATTTTTCCGAAATTCCCCATGGCTGGTGTTGCTGTTCTGCTTCATGCTGTTGCTGCCCTACCGGGTCAAGTTTGGGGGTGTTGAGTATGATATCCCCGGCTGGACAAAAGCAGCGTTTGCACTGTCGCTACCCATCATGGCCAACATCTCCGAGATCGTCAGGGGGGCCGTGCAGTCACTGCCGCTGGGCCAGTGGGAATCAGCCGAAAGTCTCGCCTTCAATCGCCGCCAGACGTTGTGGATGATTATCCTGCCGCAATGCTTCAAGCGGATGATCCCGCCCTGGATGAACTGGTACGCGATCCTGACGATGGCGACACCGCTGTGTTCTATCCTGGAAGTTCAGGAGATGATGAAATCAACCCGTGAGGCCCTGAACGCGCTCGGCGACAAACCGGATTTAGTTGCGCCATTCTATACCTTCGTGTTGGTCGTTTTCTTCGTTTACATTTACCCCATTGCCCGTTGGACCATTCGCCTGGAGCGTAAATACGCGGTCAAGGTATAAGGAAAGAGACCCTGTCATGAACACGGAAACGAACTGGACGCCGGATCAGCCGATGGTCGCCATTAGTGGCGTGCACAAATCTTTCGGCGACCTTGAAGTCCTCAAAGGTGTCTCCTTCGATGTAATGAAGGGCGAAGTGGTTTGTGTTATCGGGCCGTCGGGATCCGGAAAATCAACGCTGATCCGTTGCGTAAATGGTCTGAACGAATTTCAACAGGGATCAATTTTGGTCGAAGGCCAGGAAGTCAATGACCCGGAACTGGACAAACTGACGTTGCGTAAAAAGGTCGGCATGGTGTTCCAACAGTACAACCTGTTTCCACACAAGACGGCGCTGCAGAACGTCATGATGGCCCCCATCCATGTCTTGAAACAGAATGCCGACGAAGTTGAGGTCAGGGCTCGCCAGTTGATCAAAAAGGTTCGGCTGGAAGGTAAGGAAGACAGTTATCCGGGCGAATTATCCGGCGGCCAGCAGCAACGCGTCGCCATCGCCCGCTCCCTCGCCATGACCCCCGACGTCATGTTGTTTGACGAGGTCACCGCAGCCCTTGACCCGGAAACCGTGAAGGAAGTGTTGGTTACCATTCAGGACCTGGCCGAAGAAGGCATGACCTGCATTCTGGTCACTCATGAAATGGGTTTCGCCCGGGAACTTGCCAATCATATCTATTTTACGGATCGTGGCGTCATCGTCGAACACGGCTCACCTGAAACCTTTTTCAACGATGCCAAAGACCCCAGAACCAAAGAATTCCTGAGCCAAATCCTCTGATCCACACCCGCCATGAATATCTGACTTGATTTAGGCTACGATGAGGCAGAGTGTCCCGGGCTGCTTCTTTATTGTTTTTCAGGCGCACCGATGCTCAACCCAAATGACCGCCCTTTGGCCGGAATAGGCTTCTTTGTCACCGGTGCCCTGTTTCTGTCGGTTATGGATGGCGCGGTCAAATGGCTGCTTTCAGGCGACATCGCGGTCGTTCAAATCATTGCTTACCGAGGCTGGATGGTGCTGTGTGCGTCTTTCCTGATGCTGCCGTTATATGGTGGTTTCAACACCATCAAAACGGCACGGCTGAAAGGTCATGGCATCCGCGCGGCGATCGGCTGTCTGGCGCCGTTCCTGTTTTTTGAAGGACTACGCCATCTGTCTCTGGCCGATTCAGTGACCTTGTTTTTCGGTTCGGCCTTTTTAATGACAGCGATTTCCGCGATTTTTCTGGGCGAGCGCGTCGGCGTTCACCGCTGGAGCGCCATTGTCATCGGTTTTGTCGGCGTCATTATTGTGACCCGCCCGGGTGATGCCTTCCAGACCGCCGCCCTGCTTCCAGTCGGGGCCAGCCTGTGTTACGCGATTTTTTCAGTGATGGGGCGCTGGCTCAGCAGGACCGAAAGCACATTTTCTTTGGTCTTTTATTACAATGCGGGCCTGACCTTCTTCATGACCTGCGCCCTGCCCTTTTTCTGGAAGCCGGTCGAGTTGGATATGGTTGGCGGCATCGGCATCGTCGCCGCCCTCGCCCTGTTGGGTCATATGACCATGCACCACGCATATCGGCTGGCACCGATTTCCGTCGTCGCGCCTTACGAATACAGCGCGTTGGTCTGGGCCGTTCTGCTCGACTATTACGTATTCGATACCACGCCAACCCCGGTCACCCTGATCGGTGCCGGGATCATTGTCGCCAGTGGCCTCTATATCGTTTACCGGGAATCGCGCACCGGTCACGACAGCTTGCCCATTGAAAATGTCTAAGACACCAAATGTTTAAGAGATTGGCGTCTGCATAACCGACACCAGGCGTTTCACATCACGTTTGATCTCGTCTTCCGTCAAACCAGCATACCCCAGAACCAGCCCTTCAGGTTTTTCCGACCCTTCGTAAAAAGCCGACAGGGCCCGTACGGTTAACCCGGCATCAGCGGCGCGGCGGGCAATATCGTGATCAGACAGCGCACAGTCAGGGCCAAGCCCGGCAACCAGATGCATGCCTGCTTCATGAGGGGATGCAGTCAGGAGTCCGTCCGCCTCGGCTTTCAGGGCATCAATCAACATCTCCTGACGCGCCGCGTAGAGGCCGCGAAGGCGGCGGATGTGAGAGGCGAAATGCCCGTCCTCGAAAAATGTATGCAGGGCCGGTTGCAGGGCCAACGCGGGTTGGTCATCAATCGAGGCGCGCAATTCGGTGAACGGCCCAAGCAAAGCTTCGGGGATCACGATATACCCCATCCGAAGGGCCGCAAACAGGACCTTGGAAAACGTCCCCACATAGATCACCCGCCCTGACTGGTCGAGGCCCTGAAGCGCCGATAGCGGTTTGCCGCCATACCGAAATTCGCTGTCGTAATCATCTTCAAGGATCCAGGCGTTGGCCCCCGTTGCCCAATCGAGCAACTCAAGGCGGCGGGCCAGTGACATGGTGACACCCAGCGGATATTGATGCGACGGCGTGACGGCAGCAAGCACGGCGGTCGGAGCCTGTCGGCGTCCCGCCTCAACCGACAAACCCTCGTCATCAACGGCGATGTGGTTGATCCGCGCGCCCGCCGCCATCAGGGTTGAGCGCAACCCCACATAACCCGGATTTTCAACCCAGACATCATCGCCGGGATCAATCAGGGTGCGGGCAATCAGGTCGAGCGCCTGCTGGGCCCCAGACGTGATCATGATCTGCTCCGGTGTGCAGCGAAGCCCCCGCACCGCTCCCAGATAGACGGCGATGGAACGCCGCAAGGGCAAATAGCCACCAAGATCACCGGAGCACAACAGGTCCGGCGGCGGATGGCGCCAGAACTTGGCGATGATCCGGCTCCACAATTGAAAGGGAAACTGTTGCAGGTCCGGCAGTCCCGGACGGAAAGCCCGCGCGCCTTTGGCGGAGTGGCGATTGCGGTAATTCATACCGGTCATCTGCTTGGAAAGCGCCGACAGTTTGCCAGCGGCAACGGTTGTCCCGGCCTGCGCGCCGGCCAACTGGCGGGCACTCAGCAGGTCCTCGGGCAACACACCCGACACCTGGGTCCCAGACCCCATCCGCCCTTCGATATAGCCTTCCGCATACAACCGCTCGAACGCCCCAAGAATGGTGTTTCTGGAAACCCCCAATTCTGTCGCCAGGGCCCGCGTCGCCGGCAGGCGCGTTCCCGGCGTCAGCCGACCGGCCAGGATCGCCAACCTGACCTGATCAAAAATCTGAGCCTGTAGGGATTGCCCTCCGTCACGGTCAACAGAGACCGACAACAAGGGGGATTTCGACACCCGCGTAGCCATATCAACCTTTCATCAAATTGGACCCATCAAAATTACCATAACGGCTCTTTTTGAAAAGCCGCTTTAAAGATAGGTTCAGACTGCACCTGTTTTCAAGAAGGATGATACCGATGCCTCAAGAACTCCCCAGCGTTTGCCCCATGGACTGCCCGGATACCTGCAGTCTTCTGGTTACCGTCGAAAATGATCAGATCACCAAGGTCCGCGGCTCTTTCGCCAACCCGCTGACCAACGGCGTCATCTGCAACAAGGTCGCGCGCGGTTACCCCGAATTCGTGCATGGCCCCAACCGCCTGACCACGCCGTTGAAAAGGATTGGCGCCAAGGGAGAGGGGAAACTCGAGGCCATAACCTGGGACGAAGCGCTGGATACCGTGGTCGAAAAGTTCAGGGCCGTGATTGATGAGTATGGGGCCGAGGCGATCCTGCCGTTCAACTACGCCGGACCGCACGGCAAGATCTCCGGGTCTTCCATGGATGCCCGGCTGTTCAACAAGATGGGCGCAACCCGCCTTGATCGCGGGCCGCTTTGTGGCGGGGTGCGCGGCCTCGCTTATTCCAGCCTCTATGGCGCCATGCCCGGCACGCCACTGGAGCACGCCCGCCACGCGAAACTGATCGTCGTCTGGGGCAACAATGTCACCGTCTCCAACCTGCACTTTGCTGGCATCATCAAGGACGCCCGAAAGAACGGCGCCAAGCTGGTGGTCATTGACCCCAAACGCATCAAGGTCGCCGAACAGGCCGATCTCCATCTGGCCATAACCCCCGGCACGGATGTAGTCCTGGCCATGGCTGTCGCCGCCGAGATCGAACGATTGGGCGGCATCGACCGCAACTTCGTTGACGGCTGGGTCCATGGTTTCGATGCGTACATGGAACGCGCCCGCACGGTTTCCATCGAGCACGCCGCCGAGGTCTGTGGCCTCGCCGCCGAAGACATCCGCACCTTTGCCAAACTCTATAGCGAGACCTCACCGGCGATCATGTCGGTCGCCAATGGCATGGAACGCAGCCGTAGCGCCGGGGCCTCCATTCGCGCCGCCGCCGTGCTGCCCGCATTGGCCGGGAAATTCGGTGTGCCCGGCGGTGGCCTGATCATGAAAGCCGGAAACGCCTTCCCGGCCACCGGCGACCGCCTGCAACGACATGATTTCATTGATCCCAACACCCGGGTCCTGAACATCATCGACGTCGCCAAACATGTCCTCGACGATAACCTCGACCCGCCGCTGAAAGCCCTGTTCATCTACAACCACAACCCGGTCGCCGTGCACCCCGACCAGAACCGCATGATCCGTGCCTTGTCCAGAGACGACTTGTTTGTTGTCGGCTGTGACGTGGCGATGACCGACAGCATGGATTACGCCGATATCATCCTGCCCGCGGCAACGCATTTTGAATTCGATGATGTCTACGGGGCTTATGGTCAGCAGTATCTGCAAAGGGCCCAACCGGTGATCCCGACGGTTGGCGACAGTCTGCCCAATACGGAAATCTTCCGCCGTCTGGCCGCCAAGTTCGGCTACGACGATCCGGCCTTTCAGGCCGATGATCAGCAGTTGATGGATGACGCCCTGGACGGCACCGACCCGCGCCTCGAAGGCCTGCGCCCGAGCCAGCTTCCCGTCGACCGCGCCCTCTATATGGGGGCCAAAGGAACCGATGGGGACGACACCAACCCCTTCATCAACGTCTTCCCGGACACGCCAACCGGCAAGGTCGAAATTTTGTCCGACGATCTTGAGCGCCGCTACGGCGAAGGCCTACCGGAATTTAAGGCCCTTCAGTCCGACTTTCCGCTGTTCCTGATCAGCCCGTCATCGGACAAACGCATCAACGCCACCTTCGGCGGTCTCGCCATGAGCGACGGCCCGGAGGAGCTGGAAATGCACCCGGATGACGCCGTGGCAAGGGGCCTGGAAAACGGCATCACGGTCCGGGCCTGGAACAATCTTGGAGAGGTCCACCTCAAACTGGTCGTCACCGATGCGGTGCCCGAGGGCACCCTCTATTCACCCAAAGGCGCGTGGATCAGAACCAGCGACACGGGCCAGACCGTCTCGGCCCTGATCCCCGGCACCAAAGCCGACATTTGCGAAGGGGCGTGCTACAACGACACCCGTGTCGAGGTGGGGGCTGTGGTGAATTAAAGCAACTCCGTTACTGGTGAGGTCAAGCCCGCCGGTGATCTAATTAAATCACCGGCCGCTGGAGTGCGACATAATACCCGCCGGACCACATATACGGCTTCATGTCACATGATAAAGTCGTCAGACCCGGGGCGGCATCAACAAAAAAGTCAGGGCTATAATAGTTGTGACAATTTATGATGTCGCTCGTTTCACGTCGGCCTGGAATGAACGTGAATACCAGCACGCCTCCGGGGGCCAATCGTTTACTTGCCAATGCAATCACCTCTCTACCCGCCACATAATCCAGCAGCATACAGGCGGTAATCAGGTCATATTCCCCACGATCTGCCGACAGGAATTCGACGACATCGGACTGAATTGTGACGTCGTAACCGGCCTTATCTTTTGCATAAGCGATGTAATCTTCATCAAGATCAATACCCGTCAGGTGTCCAACACGATCCCGAAGTTTTTGCCCAATACCTCCCGGTCCGCACCCCAGGTCAAGGACTCTCCAGGAAGGTTGGGTTTCCGGCAGAAAGGAAAAAAAAGTTTCAGCGGTACGAGTAAAATTCCGCTCAGAGGAATACCGCTCCGGCGTATCTTTGCCAGTTGACCCTGGAAGGTTCAACTCCCCAGATGTATTGGCGACGATGGTATTGGCCGTGATCACATCTTCGTCCATGCCCGCCAATGCCAGAACGAACGGAAAGAAGCGTTTGCCCAGTGAGATAAACGCCATGTCCAAGTTCTGAAACATCCCAAAGGACGCATCGTCATATCTTTCCCCGGGAAGACAGGCCTTCCAGCTAGAAGCAAATTTTTGCAGTTCGGGAAGGGGTGAGTGGTTTCTGTAAAGAGAATATCCAAGCAGCCATTCCAGCTGCACCCGCCACTCCGCCATGAAATTTTTCTCGCGGCACTGTCGTATGACCTCAATTTTAGTTTGGATAAGTTCATTGATGTTTTGTGGTGACATCATTTCCATGACCGGTTCAGCTGTAATGAACAGTTCATACAAAACCTGTGGCTCCGAATGAGCCTGGAATGAAGACCAAAGCGCTTTCGCACCCTCATGATATTGTTGATTTTTTAAATGCAACAGACCTTCAAGTCGGTCCTGTGCCCATGGCATGGCACTGGCCCTGCGAAGAGCCTCAAGTGATGCGACCACTTGGGCAATGTCATTTGAGTAGAACGCATCTACCCCAAGCTGCAGCTGCTCTTCTGGAGCCATTGAACGTTCACCCCGCATGCCAGGTATTCAGTGCAAATCCTGTCTCTAACGCCTTCGTACCCACTCTTAAGGCACCTATTAGTTTACCGAACAAAATCCCATATATGAAAGATCGAGGCAACCTACTAAAACCCTTCTGCGCCCCCGCTCACTGTTCTGCATGGCCGCCCCCCTGAAATCTCAGCGGAAGCCAACGCCTTCGCCACGCTGGCCTCGTTTGGAGATGGCGGCGGATGATCCTTGCGGTCGAGGGCCGATCGGAAGAGTGTCCCTACACGCGATACTGTGCGCGCAGTTCCTACAATTTAAATCAGATTTCTGACGGTGAGGTTATGTCTGATCACGTCCAGAGAACGGACTTGATACCGGAGGGTTGTTGATTTCCACGTTTAGCCGAGAGAGGACATTTTCTTTTTTTTCGTATACTGTCAAAATGGAGAGAATGACCAAGGTGAGAACCAAATGCCGACCGAATTCAGACTTGCCGTTTCGACTCTGATGGACGAACCCAGCGTAACCTCATTGCTAACGGCATCGTATTCATCATTGATGGCTTCCAGTTATGATGACGTCGTTCTCAACCCGGCATTACCTCTGATGACAAAAGCCAACCCTACACTCCTGAATTCTGGGACATACTACTTGGCCTTGAGTAAAGATGGTGTGATCGTGGGGGCTGGTGGATGGACGAAGGAACGGCCTGGAAGCGGGGTCGTTCTGCCTGGGCTCGCTCACATTCGTCATTTCGCAACACACCCTGACTGGTTGGGATTGGGGATTGGCAAAGCAATCTATCATCGATGTAAGGAAACTGCCCGAATTAATGGTATTATACACTTTGAATGCTACTCAAGCTTGAATGCTGAAAAATTTTACAGAACGCTTGGTTTCCACGCAAACCAGAATGTCGATCTCGCCATGGGACAGGGCATTTCATTCCCTTCCATACTAATGAAGACCTCTCTGTAGAAAGCAGATAACACCGTCTGCTTCGGGTCTGCTTGAGAGCTTTTAGCTGTTGTCAAATTTCGTCTGATTTAACCCTTTTTGTGAACGTTAGGTCTTGCACCGAAGACCGCCATAAAAAAACCACAGTTACGCGTTAAATAGACCATTCCCCGGATGATGTCCGGCAGGATGTGCTGGTGATTCCTTGGGGAACACTGTTTGCCCTTGTGAAGATACTGCTGTCATCCGGCCCGGGGCTGGTGACATTTTGTGGTGAGTAGCGATTTTTGGTTTTATGCTGCGTATGTGGGAGATTGCCAATTCCCTCCTCCCTCCTTGATGGGGGGAGGCCGGGAGGGGGGTGAAAGGTGCCGCAAACTCGTTGTTTCTTTTAGCGCGCGTCCGCGCTTCATCCCCCCACCCCAGCCCTCCCCCTCAAGGTGGGAGGGAATTTAATAGGATGATTGCGGGTCAACCGATATTGAGGCGAAAACGTAGTGAATTGTGGTGATTTGTCGTGAAATGTTGTGTTTTCAGAACCGGCCGTTCTGGAAATCATCAATGGCCTGGCGGATTTCGTCTTTGGTGTTCATGACGAACGGGCCGTAGCGGGCGATGGGCTCTCCGAAGGGGCGACCGGCGACGAGGATCAGGCGGCCGCCTGTTGAACTCGAGATGCGAACCCCGTCGCCATCGCCGAGCACGGCCAGGTGATCGACCTCAATGCTTTGACCGGCGATCTCGGCCTCGCCATCGAAGACGTAAACAAAGGCCGTGTGACCGTCGGGGATGTTCTGTTCATGCACCCCGCCTGCGCCAAGCGTAATGTCCAGATAGGTCGGCTCGATGGCGATACCGTTGATGGGGCCGTTGATTAGGCCATCTGGTCCGTTGACCGTACCGGCGATGATGCGAATATCGGTGCCGGTTTCCGTGGTCACGGCGGGCACGTCTTCGGGGTCGATGTCCTGATAGCGCGGCGCGCACATTTTGCGATCCGCCGGAAGATTGACCCAGAGCTGAAAGCCGCTCATTTCGCCTTCGCGCTGCTCGGGCATTTCCGAATGTACGATGCCGCGCCCGGCGGTCATCCACTGCACCCCGCCCGGACCCAGCAGACCTTCGGCGCCGGTGTTGTCACGATGGCGCATCAGGCCCTTGATCATGTAGGTGACGGTCTCAAAACCACGGTGCGGATGATCGGGGAACCCGGCGATGTAATCGTCGGGGTTGTCGGTGCCGAAGTTATCGAGCAATAAAAACGGGTCAAGCTCGGCCAGCATCTGCGAGCCGATGGAGCGGCGGAGCGTCACGCCCGCCCCATCCGATGTCAGTTGGGATTTCTGGACTTGGGTGATTGACCGAGAGTTTTTCATCGTCTCGTCCGGGCTCCGTTAGGTGTATCTCTCCATAGTACTTAGGTCGCGGGTTAAGAAAAGAAAGTCCCGTTAACATCTTCGTTATCAGGCTCGTTACATGTTCGTTTAAAGGTCCCAGTCTTGAAGGCGCGTTCAAAACTTGCTATCTGATGAGTATGCCTTGGGAAAAACAGTTTGAACGTGACGCGGTTCTGGAAAAAGCCATGCAGGCCTTTTGGCATCATGGTTATGACGGCACCTCGATGAAAGACCTGATCGCCTGCATGGGCATCAATCCGGGCAGCATATACGCCACCTTCGGCGATAAAAAAAATCTGTATTGCCAGGCGCTTGAATATTACCAACACCAGTCAGGAGAGTTGTTCGCCGACTATGAAGAGAGGTATTCTCCGCGCCGCGCCATCCTCGCGTTATTTGAAAAAATCGCCGATGATGTTCGTCGCGGTCCGGAACACCGGGCGTGCTTTCTGGTCAACGCCGTCGTCGAAGCGGCACCCAAAGATCAAGCCATCGACAAGATCGCCAAGACCTGCCTGAACGACTTTGAGGCGTTTTTGCAAAAGCTGATCAAGGCCGGGCAGGATGAGGGCGAAATCGACCCGTCGCTCGACGTCCCCAAAACATCACATGTGCTTCTGGCGCTTATCGTCGGCGAACGGGTTCTGGCCCGGGGGCACTTGGCCGATGACGCCTTCGATGATTTTGTCAGTCAGGTAGACAAAATTCTCGGCTAAAAAAAATTTGTCTGGGTATTGAACGCTCATTCAACACACTTATATAAGTGTTGAACGATCATTCAATACCTAACCAACAAGGACATAAAAATGGATATCAAGAACTCGGTGGCTTTTGTGACCGGCGCCAATCGCGGCATCGGCCGGGCGTTTGTTGAGGGACTTTTGCAGGCCGGAGCGGCCAAGGTTTATGCGGCGGCCAGAGATGTATCAAAACTGGCTGACCTGACCTCAGACCCACGGGTTATTCCGGTCAGTCTCGACGTCAGCGATGCCGATCAGATTCTGCGGGTAGCAGCGGCCCACGATGACGTGACACTCTTGGTCAACAACGCCGGCGTCGCAGCGTTTCAGGGCCTGATCTCTGCTGACGACATTTCCCCGGCCCGCAGCGAGATGGAAATCAACTATTTCGGCACCCTGAACATGACCCGTGCGTTTGCGCCGGTTCTTGCTAAAAACGGTGGCGGTGCGTTGGTCAATCTGGCCTCCATCGCGTCCTACGTGAACTTCCCGGTCTTAGGCTCCTATAGTGCTTCGAAGGCCGCCGTGCATTCCCTAACGCAGGGTATCCGGGCTGAGCTGAATGCGCAGGGCACGCTGGTTCTGGGTGTTTATCCGGGCCCCATCGACACCGACATGGCGGAAAATTTCCCCATGGATAAAACCCCGCCGGCGGATGTTGTGCAGTCGGTTCTAAGCGCCGTCGAGAGCGGCACTGAAGATGTTTACCCGGACCCCGTGGCCGTCGAGATGCACGCCGGAATTCTGGGCGACCCCAAAGCCATGGAACGCCAGGTTGGCGAGATGCTGCCGGAGTAATGCCGGTTTCGTCTTACAGGTTCTGAAGGTCAGAAGGCAGTTTCGGCTGCCTTCTGGTTCGATCAGGAGCCGATTTTCAGGTTTTTGATCAATCTACGTGCGGCGGAGGTGGGGTCGAGTTTGCGCTCCCCCGCCTGATTGACCAACTCGTCCAGTTGTTGGTCACGCCCGTGATCAAGGGCATCTCTGACCATCTCTTCGGCGGCTTTAAGGATGCGGGTCTCGGCAATCTTGCGCTGGCGATGCGGCCACTCACCTGATTGATCGAGATGACCACGATGGTTAAGGATCGTAGCGGCCAGATCCTCAATGCCCTCCCCGGTCTCGGCGCTCGTGGCGATCACCGGCACCGTCCAGCCGAAGCGGTCACGCCCCTGCAATCCCAAATGCAGCATGGACTGCAGATCAGATACGGTTTGACCTGAATCCTGTCGATCACATTTCGACACGGCATGAATATCGGCGATTTCAAGGACACCGGCCTTGATCGCCTGAATGCCATCACCAAGCCCCGGCGCTGACACAACGACAACGCTATGCGCGGCGCCGGCGATATCGACCTCATCCTGCCCGACACCGACGGTCTCGATCAGGACAACATCATATCCCGCAGCATCCAGGACATCGACCGTATCCAGACAGGCCCGCGCCAGCCCCCCCAGTGCCCCTCGGGTTGCCAATGAGCGGATGAAGACACCATCGTCGGTCGTCAGGTCTCCCATACGGACCCGGTCACCAAGGATAGCCCCGCCGGAAAACGGACTGGACGGATCAACGGCGACGATCCCGACGCGCTTGCCCAATCCCCTGAGCTTTTGTGTCAGGGCCCGCACCATGGTCGATTTCCCACTGCCCGGCACACCGGTAAGGCCGACAATATGTGCTTGCCCGGCGTGGCGATAAATATCGGCAATAGCCTGACGACCAACGGGAAGCCGTGATTCAGCCAGCGATATCATACGGGCAATGGCGCGAGGGTTTCCGGCCAGAACACCCGCCAGCAAGTCCTCCGGTTTTTGTTGGGCGCTCATTCGTCTTCCTTATGGACGCAACGACCATCATATCCGGCGGCGACGTATTCCGCCCCCAGGTCACGATAGGCGGGCCAAATGTAATCGAGCATGTCCTGATCCCTGTCGCCAATTTGTCGTAACCGGCGTGCCGGGGTTCCGGCCCAGACCTCGCCAGCCCTGACCCGTTTTCCTGGCGCAACAAGGGCTCCGGCGGCAACCAGCGCGCCCTTTTCAACCACCGCCCCATCCATAACCGTTGCCCGCATTCCAATCATGCATCCCTCTTCCAGAACGCAGGCGTGAATTAGCGCCATGTGGCCGATGGTCACATTGTCGTGGATATAGGTTCCATACGTCCGGCTGTCGACGTGAACGATGGTGCCGTCCTGAATGTTGACGTTTTGACCAATCCGGATTTCATTCATATCGCCGCGCACGACGCAGTGAAACCACACACCACTGCCCGCACCGATCGCCACATCACCGATGACCACAGCCGTATGGGCGATGAACGCATCATCAGCCACACGAGGGGTTTTACCACGGAAGGGGAGAATATTGCTGACCTGGGGCAGAGATCCAATCAATGAAAAATCGCCTGATTGCGTCCGCTCTCTTTGGCTTCGTACAATGCCTTATCTGCACGAGATAGTGCTTGTTCCGCAGTGTCGCCTTCGCTGAGAAGGTGTGTTCCACCAATACTGGCGGTGAACCGCACAATTTTTCCGTCGTCCGTTTTCACTTCGATTTTCTCAACCGCAGCCCGGATGCGTTCTGCCAAAATACCCGAGCCGGGCAGCGTCGTTTCCGGCAGCGCAACGACAAATTCCTCACCGCCGTAACGGGCAACAAAATCAGCTTCCCGAACCGCGTCCTCCAGCACTTTGGCAAACTCCTGAAGGGCGCGATCACCGGTGGCGTGTCCAAAGCTATCATTGATGCGCTTGAAATGATCGATATCGATCATCAGAAACCCTAACTTCTGACTATAACGAGTGGTGCGACGGGCCTCTTTTTCTGCGAGTTCCAGGAAATGCCGCCGATTGAACAACCCCGTCAACCCATCCATCATCGCCAGGTAATGCAGCTTGTCTTCAAGGTGCTTGCGTTCGGTGATGTCAGTCGACATCCCCAGCAAAGCATAAACTTCGTTATTCTCATCAAGTAGCGGAACCTTGACTGACCAGAAATAGCGTTCCTGTTCGTCGTCAACAGTATCCACTTGCTCAACCGTGCTAAGAGTCTCGCGTTTTTCAAACACCGCGCTGTTATTGACCATCAAAGCCTGAGCAACATCCGGAGCATAAAAATCTTCAACGGATTTCCCGACGATTTCTCCTTGCGATTTACCTAACGCCTCGCAGACTTCACGGTTGGCATATTGGTATTTGAAGTCTTCCCCGACAATGTAGATCTGCGCACCCACATTTTCGAGAATTGTGTTCATTTGCGCTTCGTTGCGCCTTAACGTGCGTTCTGCATCTCTGCGCGCCGTCATATCATCCTTGATGCTGATGAAATGAGTTATTTCTCCGTCGCCTGCACGGATTGGCGTGATCGTGAGGCTTTCCCAATATATGGATCCGTCCTTGCGACGGTTCTGCAGTTCGCCGCGCCAATCGTAGCCCTTATTGATCTCAGCCCACATCTCAGCAAAGACTTCAGGTGTAGTCGAGCCTGACGCATAGAAACCGGCATTTTGGCCAATTGCTTCGTCAGCTGAATATCCTGAAATATCAGTGAACGCCTGATTGGCATATTCGATCACACCGGCCCTATCAGTGATCAATATGGCAGAACTTGATCCTTCAATGGCAGCCCGGAATAATTCTTCCGAAAATGGAACAGGGTCGACCATAACTCAACTTTCAACATATCAGTTCGTCATCATCGCGATGAACTATAAGGTATGCAAAGTAGACATCTCAGCGCGACGACGCAACATGGTGAATATTGAAAATTGAAAATCTATTTCATCAGCTTGAGAAGGTCCTTGAATTCCGGTGTACAGGCTTTACCCAACCATTCGAATACCACCATTTCCGTCGTGACAATCCCTGCTCCGGCGGCGCCCAGTCGATCCAGACAGGCTTTTTCGCTTTCAGCAGTGCGCGAGGATGTCGCATCAGTTACAACAAAAATCTGATATCCTTCCTCCATCAGGCTGACCCCCGTCTGCAATACACAAATATGCGCCTCCATGCCCGCGATTACCGCTTGCTTTCGGTTCAGGCCGCGAAATTTGGTGGCAAAATTCTCGTCCTTCATGCAGGAGAAATGAACCTTTTCAAGCACAGGCACATCGCTGGCTTGTTTTGCTAAATCAGGCACCGTAGTGCCAAGACCATTCGGATACTGCTCAGTCAACAATATGGGGACATCAAGCCGCTTCGCTGCCTGAATCAAAATTCCAGCGTTTTTGATCGTTCGCGCTGGTGCCTGCATCGCTGGCACCAGTCGTTCCTGCATATCAATAACGATCAGGCAGGACTCTTCCGGTTTAATGAGCATTTAATTCCTCTGGCATTTGGTTTTCTATTTTTCTATCTCGTCACAGAAACATCAGCATATCGCACTTAAACACCACAGTCATTGACTTGTCGGTGATTGTGCCTACTATCCGGCAAATCCTGCCGATTCGCGGCATGATTAGAAAATTGAAAAGTCGTGGCTCCAGCGCCGACGAAAGAAACAATCACTTTATGAGTTTTTCCGATCTCGGATTGAGCGAAGACCTGCTTCGCGCCGTTGCAGATGCCGGTTATACGGAACCGACCCCCATTCAGGCACAGGCCATTCCGGTCGTGCTGATGGGCCGTGATGTTCTCGGGTGCGCCCAGACCGGCACAGGCAAAACCGCTTCCTTCACATTGCCGATGATTGACATTTTGGCTTCTGGTCGAGCCAAGGCACGTATGCCTCGTTCACTCATCCTGGAACCAACCCGCGAGCTGGCCGCTCAGGTTGCCGATAATTTTGATACCTACGGCAAATACCACACCAAGCTCTCAAAGGCGCTGCTGATCGGTGGCGAAAGCATGGCCGAACAGCTTAAGGTGTTGGATCGTGGTGTTGACGTTCTGATCGCTACACCGGGACGTCTGCTCGACGTGTTTGAACGCGGTCATCTGCTGATGAACGATGTCCGTACGCTGGTCATTGACGAAGCAGACCGGATGCTGGACATGGGCTTTATCCCTGATGTGGAGAAAATTGTCTCCTTGCTGTCGCCAATGCGGACCACGCTGTTTTTCTCAGCCACCATGCCGCCGGAAATCAAGAAACTCGCAGACAAGTTTCTGAGCAACCCGAAGGAGATTACGGTATCGCGCCCGGCGACGACGGCAGCAACCATCACGCAGGGCCTGATTATCGTCACCCATAAGGACGGCAAACGCCCTGGTGGTGGACAGAAAGAGAAACGCGACGCCTTGCGTCAGCTCATCCGCAGGGATGATCCGAAAAACGCATTGATTTTCTGCAACCGCAAACGCGACGTAGATGTCGTCTGGCGATCGCTCAATCGCCATGGTTTTGTCGCGGAACGTCTGCACGGTGACATGGCTCAGCCGGTCCGCATGGAAACTCTGAACAAATTCAAAAACGGTGATTTCAAATACATGGTCTGTTCCGATGTGGCGGCACGCGGGCTGGATATCCCGGAGATGAGCCACGTTTTTAATTTCGATGTCCCGACCCATGCTGACGACTACGTTCATCGCATCGGGCGTACTGGGCGTGCTGGGCATAAAGGACATGCCTATACACTGGCCACCCCCGAAGACGCCAAATACCTTCAGGGAATCGAAAAAATCACTGGCAACGCCATCCCGGAACTGAAACTTGATGGGGTTGAGGAAGCCAAATTAGCTACCGTTGAAGACAAGCCGCGCAAACGGCGCAGCAACAAACAATCTGCCAGTAAACCCGTAGAAGTCAAAGAGGTTCCCGACGTCAAGGTGCCGGAGCCCCCCTCCCAGGCGACTGAAACGAAAAAACCGAAACGCCCAGCGCGCAAGGCGAAACCTGAAACGGCATCCACCGACTCAAACAAGCCGTTTAAAGGTCTCGGCGATCACGTTCCAGCCTTTCTTAAAATTCAGGTTTAATTCAACACGGACAACGCCGTTTCAGCGATGTCATTCAGATGCTCGCGGTTTGGGTTGGCCTTACCAATGACCATGATGCCGTTTATTGTGCTGGTCAGGAAGCGGGCCGTCGCACGGGCATTCTTGGTTGGCGAAATATTTCCCTGCTTCTGCCCTCGCTCAATCAACTGAAAGAACGTGTCTTCCATGACTGCAAATCCAGCGGCACAGCGTTCGGCCGCCTGGGTGTCCGATGGTGCCATTTCACTGGCACAATTATTCATAAAACAACCGCGTTTACCGGACGGCGCCAGAATGCGATCAACCGCTCGCCCGACGACACTGGCGATGACCTGTTTTGCCGGGGCCTTCAGATCAACCACTGACCTGATTCGTACGGTTACGTTGTCACGGTAATGATCCATGGCTGTCAGGAACAGCTCGTGTTTGGAGCCAAAGGAATCATAGAGCGAGCTTTTTGATAATCTCATGGCCGTGGTCAGGTCTGTCATGGACGTGCCTGAATATCCCCGCGACCAGAAGACATCCATCGCCCGGTCCAGAACAAGTTGGTGATCAAACTCCCGAGGTCGCGCCATGAGGGTCTCCTACACATTCATCTTTGTATAGGATTTTAGCTATTCAAGACCAATTGGTCCATAATTAATCTAAATACTATCCCTTGTGGCCTTGCCTTTGCCCTCACTCCATCAAATCTCCATGATTTGAGACAGGCTTGTGGTGGCTATGCCAAAGGCGATAACCGCCGCGCCAATCCATGTCATAAGACTGTAGTGTTCACCCAGAAAAACTGTCGCGGCAATCAAGCCAACTGCTGCTGCCACATATCCAATCTGGCTGAGCAGGACGGGACCCCCGCGTTGCTGCAGCCTGAAAAAAACTGGAAACGTAATTCCTGCTACAACCGCCTGCGCCAATGCTGCCCATGGTGCACGAGCGAGTTCGCCAATAGGTAACGTCCCATGTGTGATCAACAGCAGCGTCAAGAAGATTGCGACGGCAAATGCATGACTCCAAAACGCCAACACATCAGGCGAGGCACCATCAGGCCATCCCAGCGTTCGGTATACATTCCCACCGGCTAACGCCATGGGAATCAACAAAGCAGCGATGATCCACATAACTGGCGGCGCCTCGGGTGCGACACCTCTCGTCACCGTGACGATTATGGCTCCGGCTAATCCAAACGCAATGCCCATGGTTCCGACCAGTTTTGGCCCTTTGAGTCGGAACATCAACGCTATTGAGAGGGTAAAGACAGGAGACAAGGCAAACATAAGCCCGGTGTAACCTGAACCGACATAAGGAATAACCGAAAAAAGCAGCAGATTAGGGATCACAAATGAGACAACCCCGGAGACAACGATATAGCGGATTGTTTTGCCTTTGGGAATGGCCAGCCGACGCCCGGCGACAAGGACGGGAAACAGCATTGCAGACGCACCTAACGAGACGATCATCGCCCATATCATCGGCGAGACGCCCGCTTCATTGCCAATTTTCCCGAGTGGAAAATTAAACCCAATCAAAGTCCCGGTAACAAGCAGTAGAAAAACCGGACTCCGCACAAAGGCGCTCATTCAGGAAACACCCCGGCAAAGGCGATCTCGTTCATGGGCAGTCTTTGACTGGGTATTTCACGATCCTGAAGTTCGTCCGGCAACACCGAGGGGTCAGCCCGTTTGCCGATGGCGACAGCGATCTCAACCCGATAACGTTCCGGCACGATCAGGTCTTTATGTGACTGATCGAAATTAATACCCGCCATGGCATGAGCCTGATAACCAAGAGAAGTCGCCTGAAGGGCGAGTTGCGCCCATGCTGCACCGGCATCAAAGCTGTGCGTACGGGATCGTTTTTGTGGACCAGTCGCATCACCAGGTATGATGGTATCAGACAATACGATGACCAACGCCGACGTATATTGTGCCCAACCTGCATTAAATGGGTCCAACAAACTCAGGTAGGTATTCCAATGGGCGTCATCGCGATGGGAATACAGAAATCGCCAGGGTTGAAAGTTATACGCGGACGGTGCCCATCGCGCCGCCTCGAGGATTGTAAGCAGGTCTGACGAAGGCATTGAGGTTGCGTCATAAGCTCTTGGCGACCATCGATCGAGGAAAATTGGCTCAACCGGGTGATCCGGAGTTCGGTCCATGATCATCACAGACTCCTTTACATTTAAAGCATTCAATTGTAATTCTATATTTGATAATTTTAAATCAAATAGTTTGATATCAAATTATATAAGGCCGTACTAATTATGGGTCAAGTTAAAAAAATTAAGTCTGCTGACACCGCCCCTATCGGGACCTCTACGGCCTCAATATTGGCGCAATGGCGTCGCGAACGTCCCGACATCGACCCAACCCCAATGGCCGTCGTCGGTGAAATCTGGCGTGCCGGTGAAAGATTGCGTCAGGAAGTTCTGGCGAATTGGTCTGATTGGGGCCTGGACCTTGCGGGAGCAGATGTAATCCTGACCCTTCGCCGACAAGGTCGCGGCGAAACCTTGTCACCGTCGGCGCTCTCAAAGGAGATGATGCTATCAACTTCGGCAATGACCAATAGGCTCGACCGTCTTGAAAAACGTGGCCTGATCAAACGGACAATGGACCCTAATGATCGCAGAGGCCTCAAGATTATCCTGTCAGATGAGGGATTCTCACTCGCTGATAAAATGCTCGCCTCCCATGTCGAGACGGAAGAACGCATGCTTTCAAAATTGACGAATAGCGAACGGGATCAAATTCGCTCACTACTCGGCAAAATTGGGAAGGCCCCTTAAGGCAAAGGTTCGCCAGAATTGGAAAATGCCATACTGACGTCCCGCTCCCAACCATGACCCCTCTATAGTCCAGACCTTCCCATATCTCCGCAAACGTCGATCAGGTTTTTCACTTCACAAAACATTTTTTTATCCGATTACCCATTGTTGTAAAGAGGCCAACAAAGGCTTCAGATCGTTCAAAGTGAGCTTGATCAATTAACTTTCTCATTTCCTGGTGGGACAACACTCGATTGAGATGATGCGTCATCTCGTACTCTGACATCATAGAATGAACCATTTTTCTCTCCTAGTATTGCTATACCCTGATCGTTTTCCAGGACACTCACTGCAACGGATATCATTGCACTGATTTGAAACTAAGCATTTGCATCCATCCGGACAAACGAGTTACCCTGACGTTTCAGTTAAATTTTCTTTAAGTGAATAATATGCCTGCCGACCGCACACCGCCACTAAATGCTCTCCGCGCCTTTGACGCTGTTTCCCGACATATGAGTTTTCAAAAGGCCGCGGCTGAACTGTTCGTCACACCTGCGGCACTGAGCTATCAAATCCGCCAGCTTGAAGAGCATTTGGAACTTAAGCTGTTCAATCGACTCAACCGGTCTATTGAATTAACGGAGCATGGCCACCGGATTGCACCTGGGTTGAGAGAGGGATTCGAGCGCCTGACTGTCACCATGCGCCAACTGACCCGAAGACGCTCGGGCAATACTCTTGTCATTTCTGCGGGCCCCGGGTTTACAGCTAAATGGCTGGCACCTCGCCTGTATCGCTATCTCGCGCAACATCCGGACGTCGATATCCGAATTTCGGCAAGCCTGAAACTGGTCGACTTTCAAACTGATGATGTAGATGTCGCCATTCGTTTTGGGGGCGGAAGCTACCCCGGGTGTACCCCCATCAAACTTACGGGTGAATTCGTTACACCGATGTGTAGCCCTTCTCTGTTGACAGGGCCGACCCCCTTGAGGCGACCGGAAGACCTTATTCATCACACCCTCATTCATGACGATACCCACATTGGCGTATTTGAGCTGGCGACTTGGAGGGACTGGTTGGAAGCTGCCGGTATACAGGGTGTTCAAGCGGGACAGGAATTACATTTCGATCTTGCGAACCATGCACAGGATGCGGCTATTTCTGGTGCTGGTGTGGTGCTGGGGCGAACCGTACTGGCCCAGGGCGACCTTGATTCCGGGCGCCTTGTCGCTCCATTTGATCTGAAACTGAAGGCTGATTTTTCGTTTTATTTGATCGTCCACAAAGACCGTGCAGATTGTTCGGCTGTTCGCAGCTTTACTGACTGGATGTTCAATGAATGCGACGGCACCCAAAACATGGAAATTCAGGGACCTCCGGTGTAGACGTCGCAATCATTCTGGTACTTGATGTTTTTCCAATAGGACTTTCAGCGCCTTGGCCGCAGCGTGTTGCCCGTCCGCTTCAAGTGAGGAAATGAGCTCCATGAACAGCGGCAGGCGTTCAAGGCCAAAAGTTTCATCAAACCGCCTTTTCACATCAGTTGCAAATTCATCGCTCATATCCGAATCCTGCTTCAGGTTTTTCCTGAATACAGTATGGCTCACCTGTATGAACACGTAACAACAGGCAGATGAACGGGAAATTAAACCCGACACACGAGTAACGACGGTCTGATTACAGCCTAAGCTCCAAAACGTTGAGACAGATCAGTCGACGGCAGGGCTATATCAGGCCAGCCAACGGTGAGGACGGGTCAGCGTACATACGCTTGGGCATTCGACCGGCCAGATAAGCGTCCCGACCGGCGTCGACCGCGGCACGCATGGCCCTTGCCATACGGATCGGATCCTTGGCTTCGGCGATGGCTGAATTCATCAATACGCCGTCTGCCCCCAGCTCCATGGCAACGGTGGCATCCGAGGCGGTGCCGACACCAGCGTCAACAATCACGGGAACACTGGATTGTTCAACAATCAGACGGATGTTGACCGGGTTCTGAATGCCGAGGCCGGAACCGATGGGGGCTCCGAGCGGCATGATGGCCACGGCGCCCACATCTTCCAGGCGCTTGCAGATGATCGGATCATCGGAACAATACACCATAACCTTGAACCCTTCCTTGGTCAGGGTCTCAGTCGCCTGAAGGGTTTCGATCATTTGCGGGTAGAGGGTCTTCTGATCAGCAAGAATTTCCAGCTTAACCAGATCCCAGCCTCCTGCTTCACGGGCCAGGCGCAAGGTGCGCACGGCATCGTCCGTGGTAAAACACCCCGCCGTGTTTGGGAGATAGGTGTATTTTTTCGGATCAATGGAATCCATCAGCATCGGTTGATCGGGATCCGTCAGGTTTACCCGCCTGACCGCGACTGTGACGATATCAACCCCTGCCGCTTCACAGGCCCGCCGGTTAATGTCGTAATCCGCGTATTTACCAGTACCGATGATCAGCCGTGAGTTAAACTTTTGACCGGCAACAACAAGTGGGTCATCATCGAATTCAGCTGTATCGTCCGGTGCGCCGCCGCCGATAAAGTGGACGATCTCCAGTCGGTCACCATCTTCCAGTCCGATGTCGGAAAACTGCGACTTGGGGACAATTTCAAGATTACGCTCGACGGCAACCTTTTTGGGATCAAGCCCGATTCGGCCTAAAAGCCCTTCCACGGTCAACGGGACCTCGAAATTCTGTTGCTCGCCGTTGATGGTTAACTGCATAGTGGTAAATCCGCCTGAATATCACAAAAACACTGAAGCCCCTCGCCTCAGAGACACTGATTATGGAGACGCTGGCGGGCCGGTTCAATACCCAGATTAAGGGAAAACTGGATGTTCCCTGTCCGGCAAGTCATGATATAATCAGGAAATTCGCAAAGGCTTTCTGAGACGATAATGAGCATATCCGTAATGGTCCTGAACGGGCCGAACCTGAACCTACTCGGCACCCGCGAACCCGGTATCTATGGGAACGAAACGCTGGCCGACCTGGAAGCCGCGTGCAATCGTCGCGGTGGCGAGCTCGGGCTTGTGATTGATTTCCGCCAATCCAACACGGAAGGTGAGCTGGTGGACTGGATTCAAGAAGCTCGGCACAAAGCGGATGCAATTGTCCTTAATGCCGGAGCCTATACCCACACATCTGTCGCCATACTGGACGCCCTGCTGGCGACAGGGGTTCCGGTGATCGAAGTTCATCTTTCCAACATCTATCAGCGCGACGAGTTCCGGCACCATTCCTATATCTCCAAAGCCGCCACGGGTATTATCTGTGGCCTCGGCGGACAGGGATACGAGCTGGCACTTGAGGCATTGGCTAAAAAACTGAACACTACGCAAGAGGCATAGAATATTAATGGCGAAAAAAACAGATATCGATGAAGACCTGATTCGCACACTCGCGGAATTGCTGAATGAAACAGGGCTGAGCGAAATCGAATACGGCAAGGATGGGTTAAACATCCGCGTCGCCAGAAACGTTAGCGTGGCAGCCGTGGCTCCCACGGCAGCACCAGTCATAGCGGCAGCCACAACCGCACCGGTGGACGACACAGACGACTTGGCCTCGCATCCGGGTGCTGTCGCTTCACCGATGGTCGGCGTTGCCTACACATCATCAGATCCCGATTCCCCGCCCTTTGTAAAAGTCGGCGATCAAGTGAGCGTCGGTCAAACCCTCGTGCTGATTGAAGCCATGAAAGTGTTTAACCCAATCACCGCACCAAAGGCCGGCAAGGTCACGCGCATCCTTATTGAAAATGGCAGCCCCGTGGAATTCGGCGCACCACTGATAATCATTGAGTAGCGCGATATGATCGAAAAGGTTCTGATCGCTAACCGGGGGGAGATTGCCCTTCGCATCCTGAGAGCGTGCCGAGAGATGGGAATTCAGACCGTCGCCGTACACTCGACCGCGGATGTTGATGCCATGCATGTACGGTTAGCAGATGAAAGCGTCTGTATCGGGCCGCCTGCTGCAAAAGACAGTTATCTCAGCATCCCGGCCATCCTTTCGGCAGCGACCATTTCAGGGGCTGACTCCATTCACCCAGGTTACGGTTTCCTGTCTGAAAACGCGGACTTCGCCGAGATGGTGGAAGAACACGGGTTTACGTTCATCGGCCCCAGCCCCGATCATATCCGCCTGATGGGCGACAAAATCGCCGCCAAACAGGCCGTTATGGAGGCTGGAATACCGGTGGTTCCGGGGTCCGACGGAGGCGTTGAGGACGCCGACTCTGCGATGCAGATTTCTAAAGACATCGGGTTTCCCGTCATCGTCAAGGCATCGGCCGGTGGCGGCGGGCGCGGCATGAAAGTGGCGCAGACGGAAACCGATCTGAAAGAAGCATTCGAAACAGCGCGGACGGAAGCCCTGGCCGTGTTTGGCAACGGTGAAGTTTATATTGAAAAATTCCTTGGGCATCCGCGTCATATTGAAGTTCAGATTCTGGCTGATCATCATGGCAAGGTCGTACACCTGGGCGAACGCGACTGTTCTCTGCAACGGCGCCACCAAAAGGTTTTGGAAGAAGCTCCCTCGCCTGCCCTCAACACCTCGCAACGCCTTGAGATCGGCGAAACCGTTTCTAAGGCCATTGAAAAAATCGGCTACCGTTCGGTCGGCACCATTGAGTTTCTGTTCGAAGACGGGAAATTCTATTTTATTGAAATGAACACCCGCCTGCAGGTCGAACATCCAGTGACTGAAATGATTTGTGGCATCGACCTGGTACGCGAAATGATCCGGGTTGCGGGTGGTGCTCCGTTAGGTTTCGAGCAGTCTGACATCAAGTTTTCCGGTCATGCGATCGAGTGCCGGATTAATGCGGAACACCCCGAAACATTCATGCCCTGCCCTGGAACCATCAGCGATTATCATGCACCCGGCGGACTCGGAATTCGTGTCGATTCTGGGCTGTACTCGGGGTATTCCGTGCCACCGCATTATGACAGCATGATTTCAAAACTGATTGTCCACGGCAACAATCGTAACGAGTGCCTGATGCGCCTTCGTCGGGCCCTCGGGGAATACGTCATCGATGGCATTCAAACCTCAATCCCACTGCACCAACGCCTGATGGCAGAGTCGGATTTTGTCAACGGAGACTATGATATCCACTGGCTTGAGCATCTGGTATTCGGCGATGGTTCGTGAGTCGGGGCGGCCAACCAACCGAACTTTCCCCAGACCTGTTACTGCGCGCCTATGCCACCGGCATTTTTCCGATGTCGGAAGCCCGAGACGACGATAAGATTTTTTGGGTCGACCCCGAAGTCAGGGGAATATTACCGCTCGACGCCTATCACATCCCCCGCAGCCTGAAGAAAGTTGTCCGCAGAGGCAAGTTCGAGGCCCGATTTGACACGGCCTTTGTTGAAGTGCTCGATCTTTGTGCCGATACCGCCCCTGATCGGGAGAACACCTGGATCAACGGCCCGATAAGAAATGCAGTCATTCGCCTGCATGAAATGGGCTTCGCCCATTCCGTCGAAAGTTGGCAGGATGGCGAACTGGTCGGCGGCCTTTACGGCATCGCTCTCGGCTCGGCATTTTTCGGCGAAAGCATGTTTTCCAGACGCTCCGATGCCAGCAAAGTCGCCTTGGTCAATCTGTTGGCATTGCTACATCTTGGTCACTATCATCTTCTTGATACACAGTTCGTTACCGATCATCTGGGCACCTTCGGAACGATTGAAATACCGGCTGACGCCTACCGCACCCGACTGGAAACCGCACTTAAATACCAGAGCCTGTTTCACAGCACCGTTGCCGAAGCCCAACTCAAACAGGCGGTTGACCGGGTTCTGACAGAATCAAGCCCGCGAAAACAGCCCTAGCTCTCCAAGGCGACCAGTGCCAAAGCCTGATGAGCCGTGCGCAGCGCATGCTTGCGTTTCAAAGGAGAGTTCAGGAACCGATTTACCCCTGCCAGCATCATCGGTAATGCCGGAGAGCTTCCGCACTCGCTAACATCGTCGGCCAGCGCTGTCAAAATTTTAACAAGATGACTGGAGACGATGAATTCCGGGTTGCCGTGATCGTAGAGTCCTTCCATGCTTTCATGTAAAAATGCCGTGGGATCGGCAACCAGCCACTCAGTCCCATCTATTTCTGGATCCACAAACGCCGCGTTGCGTCCGAGAAAGCAGCCAAGTTGCAACAACCCCTGCGGCCATAAGTCAGGATAACGCCCACACAGATGTCGCACCGCGTTACCGAAGGTCAGGGCATGGGTGAAACTCAACCATGTCGTATTTTGCGATACCGGTTTATCGGTTTGTTCCTGATACTTCATATCGTAATGCAGCAATTGCCAACCCGCAGCCTGCATCAGTGCGTCAAAAGTCTGCCCGGTCTCGACGCTGCCGCTAGAAATAGCTTCCAGAATTTGCGCCTGTCGGCCACCGGTTAGGTTTTCAAGTGTGGGAACCTCGTCCCCCTTACCATCCCAGTTTTCCAGAGCAGGCGCGTAAGCTTTGAACTCCGGAATCAGGTCTTCGCGAGAAGCGTATATCAGTGAACGGACCATCATCAGGACGAGCTGAAGCTCCGTGCCCCGATCTTTAAGACGGGCGATCAATTGTCCCGTCTTGTAGACATAAATCAGGGCGTGGCCAAAATCCTGATAATGAGCCAATGCCGCACAGGTCAGCGCGGGCTCTATATCGGCATACCTCAACCCCGCGTCAAAAGCCCCGCGAACGAGTTTAGCGGCGGTCCCTTCATCTTCCGATCCGATCGCCTTGACCAGTTGGTCCGCGTCATAGGGATTTTTTTCATCAGCGAAGGGATAACGAGGTTCACGCCGGGAATCCCAGGCAAAGTGCCCCACAGATTCAAGAATTGCCGTCAATCGTTTGGGCGACCCTGCCTCTTCGTTGGCGGCCAGAGCCAACCAGTCCGCCGTTGCGGCGACGGCATGGGTCGTACCGTACTCAAAACTCTCATATGTCCATTCAATGGTTTTACGAATCGCGTCAAGTGGGTCCGCTCCAACATACATCAGTCGGGCGATCTCCCGGGCCATCCGGTCGTATTCATGACGGTCGAACCCGAGGCGGAGGCCGCGAAGCGCCTTCTCTGTAATATCCACAGTACTCGGCTCAACGATTTCGACATATATGTCGTCCCCGTCCAATCGGGTTTCATAGACCGTAAGTTCATCACCACCGACCAGCGTTTCACCGCTGGACAGGTCAAATTTCCAGTTATGCCAGTTGCACGTCAGAATGCAGCCCGACGCCAAGTGGCCTTCTGATAAGGGGTATCCCTCATGCGGGCAGCGATTGTTGCAGGCATAGATTTTGTCGTCCCGGAGAAAAAGCGCGAGCTGCCGCCTCCCTGCCTTGGCCACAAGGTGGCCCTGATCCTCAAGTGCAGTCATTGACGCAAGTCGCACCCAATTGGACACGCCGGAAGCACCTTGCACAGCTATGTTATCGTCCTTCATATGATCACCCCAAATACTCGGCCCGCAGATGCAACTAACAGTCATTCTGTTGACATATTTTTGAAAACCACCCAAGTAACCAACTAGAATAAATGGTTATATAGAGCGATATGATCACAGCGCAAGATTAAAATTTCCCCCATCTTTTCAATGGATTTACAGAGTTTTTCACATATTTTTTGGGGATATGTTCGAAAAATTACTTAAAATACAATCAGATCTCGAAAAAAATTAATAAATTTTATGGGTATTTAGAATGGAAAGCCCGAGGCAAATAAATTGAACCCCATGGCTGGAACTGTCAGGTAAACTAAACCTATTGTACGGGCGCGACTTGCGGAAGTGGGGATGGCGGCTGATCGCCTGCCCCATCTGAAATTTCACCTTCGCAATCAAGAACCCAGACGTCATAGACCGGATGCTCTAGTGCCGACAGGGCTGGTGATGAGGCAAACATCCATCCCCTGAATAAGCTAACCGTTGGTTCGCCACGGCGGACTTCCCAGATATCAAGAAAGGCTGTGCTTTCCGGCGTTTCCTCCGGTGGGCGCTTGTCGCAGTGACGAGCGATAATCTCCAGCGTGCCAAAACGAACCAGGTCCCCGATCGGCGCCTTGATCGTATAGACCCGCGCCGTCACTTTGTCCAAGGCCTGCAGGACGACCGTATTGTGTGGAGTTGCCAGCGCTGCTGTAGGCAGAAATAAGCTGACCAGCCACAGGGCAATGAGTTGGCGGATTTTCAAAACCTTGATCAACGGTTGCCCTACTTATCGCCGCCTGTTGCCAGGAAGATGATTTCCCCGACCTGATCTTCCAACGAGCGGAAGTCTTTGGTTTCCGTAATGGCTCCGCCTGCAGCAATAGATTCTTTGGCGTTGCCGGGCTCAATACGCACGTATTTGCCACCAACGATGCCTTCACTGCCGATGGAAGCCACCGTATCAGCAGGCAGTTTCACGTCCGGGCGGATAGTCATGGTGACAACGGCATCGAAAGTCTCGGCGTCGAGTGCGCTGGATTTGACGGTCCCGACTTTGATGCCATTGATGCGTACATCACTGCCCGCCGTCAGACCGCCGATTTTGAAAAAGTTGGCGCTGACCTCATATCCGGAGATCCCTTTCACTTGTGCCGTTGAATAGGCAAAGTACAGGAACATTCCGGCGACCCCGAGGACCACCGCACCTAACACTGTTTCTACTGCATTACGTCCCATTACCTTACCTGTCCCTTATTTCTTCGACTCGGCTCGTTTAGCCTGCGCGACTTTGCCTTCTGATATGATCAGGTCAAGCAGGTCAGATACAATTACCGCGTCCTGTGTCAGAGAGAACTCGTCACCCGACTGCAGCGGTTCTTCCTCGGCCCCCGGTTCCAGCACGACGAACTTACCGCCAAACAACCCGTCCGTATGAATGGCGGCTGAGGTGTCCTTGGGAAATTTGTAGGTGCGATCAATATCCATGCTGACGACGGCGCGGAATTGGTCGTCCAGATCCATGGCGGCGACCCGTCCGACCCGGATGCCGCCCATGCGCACCTCGCTACCTTCGGTCAATCCATCTACCTTGTTGAATTTTCCGACAACGCGTGTGCTCGCGACCCCCGAATCAGAAACCGCATGCAGCCCCTGATTCATGAAGGCCAACACCAGGGCAAAGGCCGAAACCGTCGCCGCGCCAGTCCAAATTTCACGATTTTTGCTGTTCACGCTCAATCACACCCTTCCCGTTCGGGCGGATCATACCCGCCGCACAGGAGTGCGCCAAATCATTTTGGCGTCCAGGCCTCATAATCGCCGGTTGCCGCCGCCCGGTTGCCGCCTCGATAGGCGTGGCCCTGCGGACGATAAGCCGCCGCCGTCCCGGTCATGTTTGGTTCATGCTCAATCTGCCAGTCTTTCTGGCGTGTCGATTCTTCGGTCAGTGGCTCAGCACAAGTATGATGCAGCCAGGCATGCCATTCCGGCGGAATCCGCGACGCCTCGACTTGACCTTTGTAAAGAACCCAACGCCGCTCGCGGCCCTGAAGCTTCTTACCATTCCGGCGATAATAGCGATTCCCGAACTCGTCAGTGCCAACCAATTCGCCGTGAAGCCAAGTCGTAAAAAGAGTACCTATATGCATGGCGTCAGCCTGTTATTCCTGTGAGCGGCAAGCCGCAGATGACGAGATTTAATATGGCACCTCACCCGACCGCCGTCCAGACCCGAGCACTTACTTTCATATTCACCGAATCCTCTTCGGAGTCGACATTTCAATATTGATGCTAAAGGAAGTAAACACCCCCAAACCCTCCAATTATTTCCCCTAAATTGCGGAACCTCGCGGATATTCGCCCGCCCACCGCTTTGTAGCGCCGATGACCATATATATGGCCGGATATATGGCCGGACATTTCACATGATCAAAGCCGTAAAAGTCGTCCGTCTTCGATTCGGTGGCGGTTTTCTGCGGAGTCGCGAAACATCAAAAAACAGGCCATTCACACTATATAAAGTATTTTTTATTAGTATGACCCACGATATATGGTTTTTGCTGTTGCGGTCCGCAAATGATTGAGCTACATTTTGCAGCTGTTGCACCTGGGCAGACACGACATCTAGTATTGGTAGACGTGTAAGGCGGAATAACCGCCCCTAAGGCAGCATTTGGGGGGCCGAAATGGTCCATTATGAGGATGTAACCCGAGACCTTAGATACGTGGGGGAACTATGCGCATTTCGCGAACGTTTACGAAACCAGACCACTCTGCATATGCCGACTTCAAATTCCGGCAGACGGCAAGCGAGATTAAGAATCCGGACGGCTCCGTCGTCTTCAGCCTGACAGATTTTGAAGTTCCGGAGGGGTGGTCGCAGGTCGCGAGTGACGTCCTGGCGCAGAAATATTTTCGCAAAGCAGGCATTCCAGCGCGCCTGAAAAAAGTCGAAGAAAATTCCGTGCCCTCCTTCCTGTGGCGCAGTGTTGCCGATGAGAAGGCTCTGGCCAAACTTAAAAAAGAAGACCGGTACGTTGGCGAGACTAGTGCCGAAAGCGTATTTGACCGTCTGGCCGGAACCTGGGCTTACTGGGGATGGAAGGGTGGATACTTCGATGGCGAAGAAGATGCCCGCGCCTATTTCGACGAAATGCGCTACCTCCTCTGCTCGCAATCCGGCGCTCCTAATTCACCGCAGTGGTTTAATACCGGCCTGCATTGGGCTTATGGCATTGATGGCCCTGCCCAAGGTCACCATTACGTTGACTTCAAAACCGGTGAGCTGGTCAAATCCACTTCATCCTACGAACACCCCCAGCCCCACGCCTGTTTTATTCAGGCGGTTGATGATGATCTGGTCAACGAAGGTGGCATCATGGATCTTTGGGTTCGTGAAGCGCGACTGTTCAAATACGGTTCCGGCACCGGGTCAAACTTCTCGCAAATTCGCGGTGACGGTGAGCCCCTGTCGGGTGGCGGCAAATCGTCCGGCCTGATGAGTTTCCTTAAAATCGGTGATCGTGCAGCCGGCGCCATCAAGTCGGGTGGCACCACACGGCGGGCCGCCAAGATGGTAGTGGTTGATATCGACCATCCGGATATTGGACAGTTCATTCGCTGGAAAGCCATTGAAGAACAGAAAGTTGCAGCTCTGGTTGCCGGATCGAAACTGGCCAGCAAACACCTCAACGAAGTCATGGCCGCATGCAATGACAATGATCTGGACGGGGAAGATAAATATTCGCCCAAGGTCAATACCGAGCTAAAAAAGGCCATCATCGCAACGCGTAAGGCGATGATTCCGGAAAATTATGTGCAGCGCGTCATTCAGTTTGCGCGCCAGGGATATTCGGAAATTGATTTCCCAACCTATGACACAGATTGGGATTCGGATGCCTACCTTTCCGTGGCCGGACAGAATTCAAACAATTCGGTTCGTGTAAACGATGATTTCCTGGAGCAGGTCTTGAACGACGGCGACTGGAATCTGGTCCGCCGCAAAGACGGTGAAATCTGCGAGACCCTGAAAGCCCGCGATCTTTGGGAAGACATTGGTCACTCCGCCTGGGCCTGCGCCGACCCGGGACTACAGTTCGATACCACGATCAACGACTGGCACACATGTCCTGAAAGCGGACGGATCAACGCCTCCAACCCCTGCTCCGAATACATGTTCCTGGATGATACAGCCTGTAATCTGGCCTCCTTGAACCTGATGAAATTTCGCACTGCAGAAGGTGATTTCGATGTGCCCGCGTTCGAAGCCGCCGTCAAACTGTGGACCATCACGCTTGAGATTTCCGTGTTGATGGCTCAGTTCCCATCGGCCCGTATCGCCGAACTGTCCTATCGTTTCAGGACCCTTGGTCTTGGGTTTGCCAATATCGGCGGATATCTGATGGCCTCGGGAATTCCTTATGACTCAACAGAGGGTCGCTCAATCTGCGCGGCGATTTCGGCGTTGATGACCGGCGTCTCCTACGAAACATCAGCTGAAATGGCGGACCAACTTGGTGCCTTTCCGGGCTACGAAGAGAACGCTGATCACATGCTTCGTGTTATCCGTAACCACCGGAATGCGGCCCACGGCAAGGAAGGCGGATACGAAGGCTTGGCCACCACTCCTGTACCTTTAAAAGCAAGTGAATGCCCGGATACCGATCTTACCAAAGCCGCAAGCAAAGCTTGGGATCGAGCCTTGGAACTCGGCACTAAGGCGGGATACCGTAATGCGCAGGTCTCCGTCGTCGCGCCGACCGGCACCATCGGTCTCGTGATGGATTGCGATACAACCGGAATTGAGCCTGACTTTGCCCTTGTCAAATTCAAGAAACTTGCCGGTGGTGGTTATTTCAAGATCATCAACGGGATGGTACCAACGGCCCTTCGCAAACTCGGCTATACGGAAGAACAGATCAAAGAACTGATCGACTATGCCGTTGGCTGTGGCACGCTAAAAGATGCACCGGGAATTAACCATCAGGCTCTTCGGGAAAAAGGATTTACCCCGGAATCCCTGGCTAAGGTCGAGAAAACCCTTGGTGAGGCGTTCGACATCAAGTTCGTCTTTAACAAGTGGTCGTTGGGTGCCGAATTCTGCACAAAAACACTGGGAATTGATGCTGCCCTTCTCGATGACGTGACCTTCAGCATGCTTGATCACCTCGGGTTTTCCAAAGAAGACATCAAAGCTGCTAATGCGTTCGTTTGTGGCACGATGACACTCGAACATGGCCCCCATATCAAAGACGAACACCTACCGGTATTTGACTGCGCCAACCCTTGTGGTCGGATCGGCAAGCGGTGTCTGTCGGTCAACAGCCACATTCATATGCTGGCCGCATCTCAGCCGTTCATTTCCGGCGCCATCTCAAAAACCATCAACATGCCGAATGCGGCTACCGTGGAAGATTGCAAGGACGCCTACATGTTGTCGTGGCGTCTGGGTCTGAAGGCCAACGCCTTGTACCGCGATGGCTCGAAACTGTCCCAACCCTTGCAATCGCTGTTAATAGACGACGATGACTTGGAAGACGATGTCAATGTCGAGGCTATTGCCGACGCACCGAGCCCCATTCGGGCGGAGATCGTTGCCGAACGTATTGTCGAACGGTTCATTGCCGAACGCGTGCGTCCGCCACATCGGCGCAAGGGATATACGCAGAAAGCCACGGTTGGCGGACATAAAGTATATCTGCGTACCGGTGAATACGAAGACGGACGCCTGTCAGAAATCTTCATCGACATGCACAAGGAAGGGGCGGCGTTCCGTTCCCTGATGAACAACTTCGCCATCGCAATTTCCATTGGCCTGCAATATGGCGTGCCGCTGGAGGAATTTGTCGAAGCTTTCACGTTCACCCGGTTCGAGCCATCGGGCATGGTTACTGGCAACGACACGATCAAGATGTCGACGTCAATTCTGGATTACATGTTCCGCGAATTGGCTGTGTCCTATCTGGGGCGCAATGACCTGGCCCATGTGGAACCGAAGGACTTGGCGCCGGACTCAATTGGCAGCGGATCTGATGAAGGCGATTTCCATACCGCATCCAAAAACACCATGGAAGTGGTTCAGAAGGTTGCCAGCCGCGGCTATATGCGCAACCTGATGGTTATCAGAGGTTCAAAAGACACAAGCGCGCCAGCCGTTGCTGCCACCGGCACTGACGGCCCTGTTGCCACGGGCGTTCAGGTCTCCGCGCAGACTCAAGTCACGGAATCCTTCAATATGTCAGAGTCCGTAATTGAAAAAACCGACAATCAACTGGGCCAATCGCGCGAAGCCCGTATGAAGGGCTATGAGGGTGATCCGTGTGGAGAATGCGGTAACTTTACACTGGTGCGCAATGGAACATGCCTCAAGTGCAATACCTGTGGCGGAACAAGTGGGTGCTCATGAGGGATGAGATCTTTCCTATAACCTAAGATCCTCCCTGGGAAACTTGGGGTGTTTGTCGCTATTCTAGCTCAGGCAAGCACCCCATTTTTTTGCCTAAATTCCTGATCAGCACAAAATCGTATGAAACTACTATCGACACACGCCTACACTCCTTATAAGCTCTTATTATTAAATCAGGAAATTACCTATACCTGCTGACAAAAGCGGTTGTGGTTGGCAGTAAACATCCGGGATTGAGAATGCCCCGTATGGAGGGTCAAAACTAATGGCATCGAACATTTACGACATTTATCTGGTCGACGATGACCCGCTGGCACTGAAAGTAATGACAGCACTTCTGGAAAGTGCCGGGCATATGGTCGCATCAACGACCGACAGCAAGGGTGCCTTAGACCAAATCATTGAGCGGAAACCGGACTGTGTGATTTGTGACCTGATGATGCCGGAAGTTGACGGCCTTCAGCTCTGCAAGCGCATCAAAGAGATCGAGGATTTGGCCGACGTCAAATTCATCATGGTGTCAGCCAAAGCATATGAATTTGACCAAAAACGGTCGTTCTCTTTCGGGGCCGACGGATATATCAGAAAACCATTAAACACAGAGACCTTCGCTGACCAAATCAGTCGAATTCTTGATGGGCACATCGATATGACATTCTGGGGCGTCAGAGGCACATTACCTGCTTGTGGCGAAGACAGTCTGAAATATGGCGGCAACACGTCGTGTGTATCTCTGGAATTCCCACGTCAGCAGTTTTTTATTTTCGACGCCGGCAGTGGCATCAAGTCACTGGGCGATTATCTGATGTCCCAGAAACGGCGCCGTATCAGCGCCAAAATTTTCATCTCACATCCACATTGGGATCACATCAACGCCATCCCGTTTTTTGCCCCGCTGTATGTTCAGGGAAACGAGCTGGAAATTCTCGGCCCCAACCAGGGCGATATGACCATGCGCGAACTGATTTCGGCACAAATGGACGGCGTCTATTTTCCGATCACACTGGTTGAGTTTGCTGCGCGCGTCTATTTCGGCGACCTTGAAGAGGAAACGTTCGAGACCGACGGAATTGAGGTTCAGACCAAACTTCTTAGCCATCCAGGGAAATGTTTAGGATACAGGGTCAACTACGGTGGCCGCTCAATCTGTTATATTACGGATAATGAGATGTTCCTGGAAGATAGCGATTTTTACACCCCTCATTATGAAGCAAAATTGGCAGAATTCTGTAAGGATGCTGACGCACTGATCACCGATACCACCTATACGGATGAAGAGTATAAGACCAAGGTGGGATGGGGCCATTCCAGCATTAGTCAGGTCGTGAACTTGGCCAATGCCGCCAATGCAAAGAAGTTATATTTGTTCCACCACGACCCGGACCAGACCGACAGTGATATCGACGCCAAGCTGGAAACAGCCGTTAATCAGCTGTCGAAACTGAATTCCAATACTGAGGTCATCGCGCCTCGCGAAGGACAACGCTTCAAAATCTAAGCCGACCTTCGCCGCACCGTTCACATTTCAGACTGAGGATTGAACCATGGCAAGCACCATTGACGCACGACTTTCTGAACTGGGTATTGAGTTACCGACCCCGGCGGCACCGGCTGCCAATTATGTACCCTACGTCACATCGGGAAATTTGGTTTTCATCTCTGGTCAGATAACATCATGGAATGGTGAGCTTCAGTACATTGGCCGTTTGGGTGATGGCCTTGGTGCCGATGAAGGGTATCAGGCGGCTCGGATTTGCGGCATCAATTTGCTGGCCCAACTCCGCGTTGCCTGCTCCGGTGATCTGGGCAAAGTTCAGCGTGTCGTCAAACTGGGAGGTTTTGTTAATTGCACCGCCGATTTTACCGACCAGCCAAAAGTGATTAATGGTGCATCCGATCTGATGGTCGAGGTATTTGGTGCGGAAATAGGCTCACACGCCCGCTTTGCCGTTGGCGCGCCATCTCTTCCCCTTGGTATTGCCGTCGAAGTCGATGGTGTGTTCGAAATTTCCTGAGATTTCCCTGCGGATACTCGTTATTTACATTTGGGCTGAAGCGTAACCAGACCGTACCCAAAGATCGAATCTTTTCCGGATCGACCCAGATCCTTGCTGTGGCGCCGCAGCTCCTTAACCAGCCGTGCTCGACCACGGCTGCTGCCGAAGGCGATCTCAGACGCAATCATTGCGGTAATATAGGGCGTGGCAAATGACGTACCACTCATCACCTTTCCACCTTTCGGTACCGCCGTATAAATACGGACACCTGGGGCTGCAAAATCGATATAACTGCCCTGATTGGCGTGGCTGTATATCAAGCCTTTCGCATTGACCGCTGTTACCGCGACAACGTGTTTATAGGCAGCCGGATAGGCCGGTTTATCGGCCCTCCCCCAATTTCCGGCGGCGGCGATCAGAGTCAGCTTCTGTTTCCGTGCGGCATTGAAGGCAAGACGCAGCGCTTTGTTGTCACTTCCCGCGACGCTCAGGTTGATCGCATCAACCTTGGCCTTAGCGAGCCAACTCAGGGATTTGAGAAGACCAATCGCGGTTCCTTTCTTGCCACCGTTTTTATCTATTTCAAACATGCTGGCCGCCATTAGCCGGGCTCCCGGCAATAACCCGCCCCACTTAGGTGTTCCAACCAGCATGCCGGCAATAGCGGTACCATGTATCCTGGGTCCCGGGCGTCGACCCTTTTTGTGAAATGTGCGGAAGGTTATGTTCTGGTTTTTGAGTGCTGGGTGAGACGTATCAACTCCCGAGTCGATCATCCCCAAACGGACGCCCGTACCGCACCCGGCAGCGGCTATTTTCCAGCCCATCGCGCCCCGCGCATGGACCCGGCCCGCCTGAGAAGAAAATGTGTGGTTGGCATCAATTGTCGCACCGGGGTATTTTCGCGATAATTCCCGAACAGCTTCGGGCACGGATTTCGCCCGTGGAATTTTGAGACGCATCATCGAAAACCCGAGACCTTCCAATATCTCGCTTTCCACCACCTGATAACCGTCTCCGCTGACACCGGCGACGAACCCCTTCGGTGGATTGAGAACGACGACCTCACCGGGTTCAAACTGATTGGACGGATCGTTCGGGTCCGGATGGAACAGCTTTGATCCGCTGTCCGATTTTCTCTTTTTGTCAGCTACCGTCGAAGACTTTACCTTTCCGTCATCCAACACCTTAACCCTGGCGTAAGAGACTGAACCGAACCCGACAAGCGCGATACAACCGGTCAGAACAACTGCAATTCCTAGTTTTATAGAGGACAATTTCCCACTCCGGATATTTGAGAGAATATATCAGATCGCCGCAGCGAAGAAAATGGGTAGCAATGGGCACGGGCGGCTCGGTCCGATACCTGCGACAAACGAACCGCAGTCTATCCCTCCGTTCAAATAGATTCAGGTCGTGCTTGATTTAGTTGGGTCTAGATTGGCAATTATAGCGGCTATCACCCCTGGAATTTCCAAGGTTTCTAACGTAGATGGAATCTGAAAGACAGATTTCAGATTTTTAACCTGAAGGCAGGCTTAGCCTGGCAGAAAGGCCGCCTGACGAAGAGGCCCCTAAAGTAAGGGATCCTTTATACAGTTCGGCAATATCGCAGGCAATGGACAGTCCCAAGCCACTTCCAGGGATACTCTCGTCAAGACGTTGACCGCGCCTCAGTACTTCCTTCATTGAAACGTCAGGAATACCTGGGCCATCATCAATGACCTCCAATATGAAGGTGTTTGAAGCCTTATCGACTTCAGCATGTACCTGAACCTGCCGGCGCGCCCACTTGCAGGCGTTGTCTATCAGATTCCCAAGCATTTCCTCCAGATCCTGTCGGTCCCCGCGAAATGCCACGCCTTCAGTCCCGTTCATGGAGATTTCTATCTGGCGTTCCTCGTAAATGCGCCGAAGGGTCCGGCACAGCCCTTCGACGGCGGCGTGCACATCAGTGCGCGCTCCGAGCACGCCATGCGCTCCGGCGACCCTGGCTCTGGACAGATGGCGATCAATTTGGCCTGCCATTAAAGCACTCTGCTCTATAATGGTATCACGGCTCTCCCCACTCAGTCGGTCAGCCTCATTGGTCAATACTGCGAGCGGCGTCTTCAGGGCATGTGCCAAGTCACCTGCTTGGGAGCGCGCACGGGTGATAACTTCAGCATTGTGCGAGAGAAGTGCGTTTAATTCATCGGCAAGTGGTTTGATCTCCGAAGCAAATTCGCCCGTTAGCCTTACTGTCCGTCCTGCACGAATGTCGGCCAGGGTGTCCCGCATATGTTTTAGAGGCCACAACCCATATCGTACTTGAACGATCACTGCGGTGATCAATCCCACCCCCAACATCATCAAGGCAAAAACCAGAGTACTGACGAACTCTTGAACCGCCGTCTCGATTGCCTCGGCAGGTCCCGCAACGATAATCGTAAAAGGCTTGTCCCCATCAGGAACGGTGAAGGTTCGGGTCATCACACGAATTGGTTTCCCATGAGGCCCAATCGTCGAAAAAGCGTTTGGCTTTTCGCCCAATTCAGCAATAGGCACGTCAAGTCTCTGATCCCACAGTGAACGCGAACGTTCGACATCCCCCTCACCGGTGCGTAGCTCCCAATACCACCCGGATAACGGTCGGACAAACTGAGGGTCGGAGGGGTGTCTTTTCATGATAACCCGACCGGCCTCATCAACTGCACTGAAAGCCAGGAGCTCCTCCATATGAACATTGAGGGTATTATCGAATGACCGCTCCACATGGTTACGGAACAATCCCGCTAATACGACCTCGGTAATCACCAGCGTGAAAATGACCCACAAAGCCGAACTTGCAACCAAGCGGAAAGCGATCGACCTTGGCGTCATGCTTGATTCTCGATGCCCTCAGGGATTGCCATAGAATACCCCCGTCCACGAATCGTCAAAATATATTGGCGTCCCAATTTCTTGCGCAGTCGACCAACAAACACTTCAATGGTATTCGAATCTCGGTCAAAATCCTGATCGTAGATATGCTCGGTCAATTCAGTCCGCGAAATTACTTTACCGACATGATGCATCAGATAATTGAGAACCTTCAGCTCTTGTGCGGTTAGAACCACAGCGGCACCATCCAACATGACCCGACCTGATCGTGTGTCCAGTTGTATTGGGCCACATTTCAAAACAGGCAATGCGTGCCCTGCAGAACGACGGATTAACGCGCGCAGACGGGCCAATAACTCTTCAGTATGGAATGGCTTGGTCACATAGTCATCAGCGCCGGCGTCGAAACCTGATACTTTTTCACTCCACCTTTCGCGCGCTGTTAGGATCAGTACGGGCATACTTAAGCCAGATTCACGCCATCGACTGAGCAGCGTCAGCCCGTCTACTTTAGGCAGACCGAGGTCAAGAATTACTGCATCATAGAAAGAAGTTTCCCCAAGAAACTGACCTTCCTCGCCATCCATAGATACATCAACTGAATACCCAGCCACTTGCAGAGCATCGGAAATTTGTTGTGCTAACCTTGGGTCGTCTTCGACAACGAGTACCCTCATCGAATTCTGCGCGAGCTTTCTGAATCGCGCCCTTTCACCGTTAACAAATCCATCGATTTAGCATCGATTTCCAGCTTCAATACGTTGCCTTGGGGGCTCAATAAACTAATCACATATATGAAGGTCACATTTCCAGGCTTCCTTCCATACCCGGCACCCTCTCGGTACCCCAGTTCCTCTTCATCGCCCGCCGCCCAGGTTTTTTCCTCGTTGCTTTCGAGCTCGACGTTAAGAACAGTACCCATATAGAGTTCCCTTGCTTTTTCCAGGACCTTGGCAAGTGAAGCAATCTTACCCGCCATCAAGGCGTTACGAGCACGTTCATAATCGGTCTCGTCACTTCCCGCCGATGCAGGCAGAGCTAAACTCAACTGAATGAGCAAACACCCGATCAGAGATAGCGTTCTCATATATCAATTCCTGTAAATTCACATATAAGGAGCCGATGGATACGGGGTTCGACGGTACAAAGAATTATGCTGCCTACAAGCCTCAGAAAGTCAAAAACACCTTCTTTTCCCAGTCCTTTCAAGGACATAACTAACAACCTCAACAATACGTATCCGTCAAAAATCTTGAAGCTTTCAGGATAACGCAACAAACATGAACCTTAGCTGAACAGGTGGCTCACTGTCCGTTCAGTTAAGATATTATATTAATCATGCTATCAGTTATTCAGTAGATTCTCCCGGTCACAAGCATTGACCAAGATCAGATAATTCTAGTGTTGGAATTGACCGGGAAGAATAAATACGTTGGAACAAAGCAAGTTTTTGACGCACCGCGGTAGAATTAAGGAACTTAATAGATGCAGACTGAGAGAAATCAGGATCAAGAACACAGATCCAGTGGATTCAGCCGATATGTGACGGTCTTAGTGACCAGTATAGCAGCGACCCTGACGTTGAGTGGGTGCATAACCACAATGTCCAACGAAGGCCCTCCACTGCCGAAAACTGACTTGCCAGTCTACCACGTCGGAAAATCATTTTCCTATGACGATGGTCTGAAAGAAACGGTTATGGCGTCGGATGGTGAAGTTCTCACCTGGCGCACGGATACAGGTGTAGTTCGCACACGATATCGCAATTTCCTGATTCCATTTCTTTCTTGGCAAAATAGTACCCAGCGCAGCAAATCATCAACATCTGCTAAACCCGACCTGATTTGGCCATTGGAGTCCGGAAACAGAGAGTCCTTCACTCTCACCCAAAAAGTTGAACAGAACGATGGTTCAAACAAGAAGGAATACTCCCAAGACTGGCAGTGTAAAGTCGACGGCACTGAGACGGTGACGGTACCTGCAGGGGTTTTTGAAACGTATCGAATTCCCTGTTACAGATACTACCGTCAATTCTGGCGGCAAACCCTGACCTATTACTACTCTCCCGAGGTCGGTCATTATGTCTTGCTTAAGGACGACTCTCGCACCCGTCCCAGTCGTCGGCGCAAGTTGGTCTCGTACGGTTTTGATGCCGCGGTTCTCCCAGGTCCTGATCGGGGCGTTCGGCAAACCGCAATTCAACAAGCATTGGAACAAAATAAAAATGGCGCCGGTGTCCCGTGGAGAAGCGCAGACGGCAAGGTACAGGGAGTGGTGACTCCAATTCGTTCTGTATCAATCAAGGGCAATAACACCTGTCGCATCTACACCCGAGCTCTAACAGCCTATGGGCACACAAGAGTTTCAGAAGGTCGTGCTTGCCGCAATAAGGACGGTGTCTGGTGGGAAGCACCTACAAAAAAGTGATTTAACAACGAATTCGGTTGTCTCGGTCAAGCAACCGAGTTGTAACAACAAAGACCTACGAAAGGATAAGACAATGCGTAAATCCGACATTACCAAATACAAAAATAGTGCGGCTGACGACGAGAGCAATGATATTTCTCTTGGACGTCGACATGCGCTCACACGATTGGGCCTGACAGCGGCAGTCGCCTACATATCGCCCGCCCTGCTCAATTTGGGACAAGCTTCTGCAGCAGGTTCCGGTGGCGGCGGTGGAAATGGTGGCGGCTCCGGCGGCGGCGGTGGCGGCGGTGATGCCGGCGGCTCCAGTGGCGGTGATAGCGGCGGCGGTGATAGCGGCGGCTCCGGTGGCGGTGGCGGTGGCGGTTCCGGTGGCGGTGACGGTGGCGGCTCCGGTGGCGGTGATGGCGGCGGCGATGATGGCGGCGGCTCCGGTGGCGGTGCTGGTGGCGGTGGTGCCGGCGGAGCTGGGACCGGTGGAGCTGGTGCCGGTGGTGCTGGTGGTGCCGGAGCAGGAACTGGTGGCGCAGCAACCACTGCAGTTGGTGGCGCTGCTGCCGGTGGTGCAGGTGCCGGAGCTGGTGGCGCTGCTGCTGGTGGAGCTGGTGCCGGAGCTGGTGGTGCCGGAGCTGGTGGTGCCGGAGCTGGTGGTGCCGGAGCTGGTGGTGCCGGAGCTGGCGGCGCTGGGGCTGGCGGCGCTGGAGCCGGAACTGGATAAAATTAGTTCTCGGGAGTTATAGGAATTCGGTACTGACCGAATCCTTTCATCCGGAGAAACCTGGACACGCCGCCACCTGTTCAAGAAAACGGGTGGCGGCAGTTCTTGATACTTGTAAGCAGCGCCCGTATAGAAAGAGGATGATCCATCTCACTTTAGAAAATTTACCGCAACCAATTGCTTTATCTGGTTGCGAAGAACTGGTCCCGATCATCGCCGCAGTCTTGTCAGGCTGGGACATCGAAGCCACTCTCCCTTCCTCCAAACTGGAACCCGTCATCACCATTGAGAAGACCGCTGATGGATTCAAGCGCACATCACCTTGGCTGTCTCAGCCCATCGTATTTGAGGATAGTGTGAATGCCGTCTGCGACCTCCTCGTTGACCTGATAAAATATTATATCTCCGAGAACCATTCACTACTTTGTCTGCATTGCGCTGCTGTTCAAATGGGTGACGGTTTAATTGTCTTCCCGAGCACCTACAACGCAGGCAAAAGTACCCTTGCAGCATATTTGGCGGAAGCCGGCATGAAGTTATTTGCCGACGACGTCATGCCGATCAATGGGGATGATAACCGCGGTGTCGCTCCTGGAATTCAACCGCGGCTGCGGTTGCCATTGCCCGAGAACTCGGGCTCATCTTTCAGAAACTTTATCGACGGAAAGAGCGGACCAAGAAGTCAGCGATTTGTTTACCTTGATCTGGGAGAGGACAGGCTCGCGCCGTTCGGAACGATCGCACCTATTCATGGTTTTGTTCTGCTGCAGCGAGAGAATGAAGGAAAGGCGACGTTGTCTCCTGCTCCAAAGAGTGAAGTATTAAAAAGTACCGTTCTGCGGAACTTCTCTCGTCAAGTGACGGCAGTCGACGTTCTCGACCGGTTATTTAGTCTGGTCGGCGTAGCAGATTGTCACACGCTCAGTTATAGCTGCCCCAAAGATGCGGTACAGTTATTAGATGATGCATTCGGATCAAGGTAATAGAATAGTGGAAAAGACAGACATTAAATATCGTCAGAACGCCGAGATCGTCGAACGAGAACTAGATGATGTGGTCTTCTTGGCCAGTCCTAACGGCAAATCCATCCATCACTTAAATGTAACGGGTGCAGCCGTGTGGCGATTAATGGCAGAGCCGACAAGTATTTCTGAAGCCTCTGACTTGCTTCATCAAGCCTTCCCCGACGTCGCCCGCGCTGACATTGAAAAAGACATCAGCCAAGTCGTCACCGATCTCGCCAATAAAGGTTTTATTATAGGTAACGGCTGACTGTATTTTTTTACCATCTCCGATTTCCTATTGCGTTCTGCCATCAGCGCCCTCAAATCTAGGTCATGCCAGATGGAAGTGACGCACTGATAATCAAGGTTATCCCCTCGTTGAAGGAGGTGCCCGCGCGAGACTGGAATGCCTGTGTCGGTGATGACCATCCATTCACCTCCCATGGCTTCCTGAGCGCACTGGAAGACAGTGGGTCGGCAAATACTCAATCTGGGTGGATGCCCCAGCACTTGATTATTGAGGACCCGGCAGGCGGGTTGCTGGCAGCAGCACCACTTTATCTTAAAAATCATTCCTACGGTGAATACGTTTTTGACTGGGGATGGGCCGACGCCTATGAGCGGGCGGGCGGCAAATATTACCCAAAACTACAATGTTCCGTTCCGTTCACACCGGCAACCGGGGCCCGATTACTAGTTCGACCCGACCTTCCAGACGAACAACGCCGCGACCTTCGCCGCCATCTTGCAGCGGGGATGATGCGGCTAGCGAGCCAGTTGAAAGTATCTTCCGTGCACATCACGTTTCCCACCGAAGGGGAGTGGACCGAGTTCGGTCAACTGGGGTACCTGCAACGGACGGGACAACAGTTTCATTGGGAAAATCGTGGTTATGAGAGCTTCGATGGTTTTCTGGAGGATCTTAATTCACGCAAACGCAAGGCCATCCGCAAGGAACGCAAATCTGTTGCAGACAAAAACCTGTCAATCCAGGCACTGTCCGGATCGGAAATCACCGAACGGCATTGGGACGCATTTTTCCGTTTTTATTTGGCAACGACAGACAAAAAGTGGGGCCAGAGTTATCTAAACCGCGAATTTTTCTCGTTACTGGGAGAGAACCTCGGGGACCAGGTCGTTCTGATTTCAGTTGAAGACGAAGGGCGTCTGGTCGCGGGCGCTTTAAACCTCCGCGGCGATGACACTCTTTATGGACGCAACTGGGGCTGCGACGACGATCACAAATTCCTGCATTTTGAAGCCTGTTACTATCAGGCCATTGATTATGCCATTCAGAACGGCCTGCAACGCGTTGAGGCCGGCGCCCAAGGCCCGCACAAAATTCAGCGCGGCTACCTACCGTCGCTGACCTATTCCGCCCACTGGATCGCCGACCCGGGCCTGCGTGATGCAATTCAGGATTTTGTTAATCGTGAACGTCGGGGCGTAGACTACGAGATTGCCGAACTCCTGAAACAATCGCCCTTCCGTCAAACTTAAAATCAATTACCACGCCTTTCTCTTACGGTTTCTTAGTTTGGCGTAATAAGTGGGATATATGTCATTGCTGCCAACTCCAGAATTGGCGAAACTCACTGCATGACAAATTTCACCGTTAACAGAATAAGCATCTCAATCCTTATTTTCGAGCATGCCAACATCATTGATGTTACCGGACCGGCAGGCGTCTTCAGTGCGGCAACCGCCCTGCTCAACGCGCCCGCATCCGCAACCGACGTCCAATCCGGTTACGAAATCCGATTTCTCGCAGAAGCCATATCCCCTGTTCAGACCGATGGTGGATTGAGGTTGTTACCTGACGCCACGCTGGAAAGTGTAACCGGGCCGGTCGACACGCTGATTGTACCGGGTGGTACCGGGGCACGGGACCTGAAACACCAACGCGGCATGATTTCCTGGCTGCATCAGGTGGTGCCCCATACCCGGCGCCCCTGCTCGGTCTGCACGGGTGCATTCCTGTTGGCAGAGGCAGGCGTGCTGGACGGCAGAAAAGTCGTCACCCATTGGGATCATTGTGAAACCCTTTCCCAGCATTACCCGTCCCTCACCGTCGACCCGGACCCGATATTTATTGCCGATGGCAAGTTTCACACCTCGGCTGGAGTAACGGCGGGAATGGATATGGCGTTGGCACTTGTCGAAGAAGACTTCGGCCACGAGATCGCAATTGCCACCGCCCGCCAGCTGGTCATGGATTACAAACGTCCGGGTGGTCAGTCCCAGTTCAGTGACCGGCTCACGTCTCAGCTTTCCGCCGGCAGCCGGTTCTCCGGTTTGCTGTCATGGGTCTACGACAATCCAGGAAAAGACCTTCGGGTCGATACCCTGGCTGAGCAGGCGGCGATGAGCCCACGGAATTTTGTTCGTGTATTTTCAAGCGAGACCGGACAAACGCCAGCCAAGTTCGTTGAAAAAATCCGCCTTGATTTGGCCCGCACCCTGCTGAGCGGATCGCGCCAGACCATCTCCAGAATCGCTGATACGTGCGGTTTTGGAAACGCCGAACGCATGCGCCGAACGTTTCATCGCCACCTCACAACCAGCCCGGAAAATTACCGGAAAAGGTTTTCTGCCCAGTGTGGCATTGGACCGTTCCCTGCAAACAGAAAGGAACCACAATGAGTTTGACCATAGGTATTTTGATGTTCGATGACGTAGAGGAACTGGATTTTGCCGGGCCATGGGAAGTGTTTTCCTACGCCTTCAAGGATACCCCTGAAAATTCCGTATTTACGGTTTCAGAAACCGGCGACGTGGTGACATGTGCGAAGGGATTACGTGTGCTGCCCGACCATAGTTTCAAGTCGGCCCCGGCACCGGATGTCATTCTGGTGCCCGGAGGTCAGGGGACGCGAAAAGAAGTCAATAATCCGAACGTTATCGACTGGATCAAAAATACCGCAGCATCCTGCACATGGGTAACCAGTGTCTGCACCGGAGCGCTGCTGTTGCATGAGGCAGGCCTTGTCACGGGCAAACGGGTGACGACCTATTGGGGATTTGTGGATGCCCTCCGTGAGCGCGGCAATGTAACCGTACTGGATGACGTCCGGTACGTGCGTGACGGTAATGTCGTGACGTCAGCTGGTGTTTCTGCCGGCATCGATATGTCTCTTTGGCTACTGGGGCAATTGATTGACGAAGACTTTGCCCGCCAGACCCAGAAGGGTATTGAATATTTCCCAGCTCCTCCGTATCCGGCGTCAGTATCTTGATGCAAATGGTGGTGACTCTCCGTTAACCATTAGCTGCTAAGTTTGACGCGGTAATGGCAACGGTAAACAACATGAGAACTTTAATTGGCCTTTTAGGCACATTGATATTGATCGCAGGATCGAGCGCTGCTCATGCTGCAGGCCCCGTGATTTCACCTGTCATTGGGACAGGAAACCCAGTTCTCCAAAAGATTGCGACCAAATGTACGCGGTTGGTCCGGCGTGGCAGCAGTGAGACGTTAATCAACACGTGCAACACCTGCCGGATTGTCAGCGTGACCCGCAAACGAAAGGGAATAGCCACGCCAACTCGACGTGAGTTCAATCTTTCCGCTCGCTCGCAGTTTCCTGTCCCGTTCCGTGGCCCCGGAAGCTCGCGTATCACCAGCGACATTCTCTGTAAGGGCGCAAAGAGCAAAAACGCCCACCCAGTCAATTCTGCACAAGACAAAAAGTGTGTCGCCCTCGAGCAGCGCCCAGGCGGTAAGGTCGTGTTGGTCAATTCATGTGGAAGCTGCCGTGGCGTCGCCGTCCATCGCGTCAACAAAGCGGGACGATCATTAGGCTTGCAAGCTTATAAGTTGTTCCCTCAGGCCGTCGCCAGAGTCGCCCCAAAAGGTGCCGCCAGCGTCATAATTTCAGGTGAAGTCGCCTGCCCAAGTTAAGAGTGATCAGTCCCACAAATCGAGAGCGTTTTCTATCGTAATTTCCGAAACGGGAATGCGTTTGGCCGGCGGTTTTCCGTCCGTCCAGACGGGGAAGCGGATGCCTTCAAACGGCTCGCCGTCCCGCCCACCATCAACCAGTTGGCGCTGCACCACTTGCGGCCAGTCGGCCACATCAGCGTATTCCAGCACGGGGTGATAACAGCAATCCGTCGCCCGCAGCCGTTGATCCCAATAAGATAGGGGATGGCTCTTGATTAAAACCGCGACATCTTCGATCAATTCAGTCTGCGGCAAGGCCTCCAGTTGACGGGAAGACCAGTCCGGGCGGCCAACGGCTTCACAGAAATTTTTCCAGAAGACTTCTTCGATGGCGCCCAACGAAATGAACCTGTCGTCCGACGTCTGATAGTTTTGATAACATGCGGCGCCGCCGGTCAGCAGGTCGTGAGCCCGGGACGGGGCCTGCTCTGCCTGTCCGGCCTGAATCATAGCAGAGGCTTGCCACGCCAGGATGGAATCCGCCATGGCAACATCAAGGTAAGCTCCTCTGCCCGTCCGGGTGCGGCTGAACAATGCACCCTGAATGGCAATGACCGCTTGTAACGCACCACCATAATCAGCAACCGGCGGGAAAGCGCCAACAGGTTTCTCGGCGGGTCCGGTTACATTCAATGCTCCGGTCATGGCGATGTAGTTCATGTCATGGCCGGATGCCAGACGCAGCGGCCCCGTCTGTCCAAAACCAGACAGCGCACAATGGACCAAACCTTCATTAAGCTCACGCAGGCGTTCGCCACCAAACCCCAGCCGCTCTAGAACGCCGGGACGATAGGACTCAAGCAACACATCGGCTTGCCGGACGAGCGCCTCCAGCGCCGTTTTGCCCTCGCCGGATTTAAGATCAATACGCACGACCCGTTTACCGGCATTGATGACCCCGTGAAAAGGTGCAGCCCCACGTTCATTGGTGATGGGGTTCAATTCACGCATGGGGTCGCCGTTCGGTGGTTCCACTTTCAGGACATCGGCCCCCATGTCGGAAAGCATCTGGGTGGCAAACGGTCCTGGCAGAAACTGCGACAGGTCAAGGACGCGAATACCCTTTAGGAATTCGTCAGACATGGTGTTCCCTATCGGCCTTACTTGACCAGCGCAGGGACCTTACCCTTTTTGCGTTTGGCAGGAACCCCTGTGTCTTTGGAAAATTCAAACACAGGTACGCCGTCCTCGATCTTAACAACGACGATGCCACCCTTTTCCAATTCACCGAACAGCAGTTCTTCCGCCAGCGGCTTCTTGATATGTTCCTGAATGACGCGCGATAGTGGCCGCGCCCCGAACTGTTTGTCGTAACCTTTCTTCGCCAACCATTCGCGCGCACTGTCCGTGAGTTCAATGACAACATCGCGGTCTTCCAGTTGCAGTTCCAGTTCGATGACAAACTTGTCAACGACTTGTGCAACGACTTCCGGCGGCAATGCCGAGAACGGAATGATGGCATCCAGACGGTTGCGGAATTCAGGCGTGAACATCCGTTCAATCGCTTCGGTATCGTCACCGATACGCCCCTCGCGCTCAAAGCCGATGGCCGGTTTCGCCATTTCGGCGGCGCCCGCATTGGTCGTCATGATCAGGATAACGTTCCTGAAATCAACGCTCTTGCCGTTGTTGTCTGTCAGTTTACCGTGATCCATGACCTGCAGCAGGATATTGAACAGGTCAGGGTGGGCTTTTTCGATCTCATCCAGCAACAAGACCGCGTGCGGTTGTTGGTCAATCGCATCGGTCAACAGGCCACCCTGATCAAATCCGACATAACCCGGCGGCGCGCCGATCAATCGGGAGACCGAGTGGCGCTCCATATATTCAGACATATCAAAGCGCACCAGTTCGACACCCATAACATGTGCCAGTTGTTTCGCGACTTCAGTTTTACCAACCCCCGTCGGACCGGAGAACAGGTAGGAGCCGATGGGTTTTTCCACATCACGCAATCCGGCACGGGCTAACTTGATGGCACTGGCAACGTCTTCAATGGCCTTATTCTGACCAAACACGACATGTTTGAGGTCACGCTCCAGCGTCTTCAAGGCGCTTCGGTCATCCTTGGAGACGGATTTCGGCGGGATCCGGGCGATCATGGCAACAATGTTTTCAACATCCTTGACGGTCACCGTTTTGCGCCGCTTGTTTTCAGGGAGCAACATGCGCGCCGCACCAACCTCGTCGATCACATCGATAGCCTTATCCGGCAGTTTGCGATCATTGATATACCGTGCCGACAATTCGACGGCTGTGCGAATCGCTTCGCTGGTGTAACGGACCTTATGATGCTCTTCGAAATAAGGTTTCAAACCCTTCAGGATTTTAACCGTATCCTCGGTGCTGGGCTCGTAGACATCAATTTTCTGAAACCGGCGAACCAGCGCCCGGTCTTTCTCAAAATAGCTACGGTATTCCTTGTATGTGGTGGATCCCATGCAGCGCAAGCCGCCGTTCTGCAGCGCCGGTTTCAGAATGTTAGAGGCATCCATGGACCCGCCACTTGTGGCACCTGCACCGATCACGGTATGGATTTCGTCAATAAACAAAACACCGCCGTCAGTTGCCTCCATTTCCGACATGACATTTTTCAGACGCTCTTCAAAGTCGCCCCGATATCGTGTGCCGGCAAGCAACGCCCCCATATCCAGCGCATAAATTATCGCGTTAGACAGGACATCGGGGACATCGCCGTCAATAATGCGTTTGGCCAATCCCTCAGCAATTGCAGTTTTACCGACACCTGGGTCACCGACATATAGCGGGTTGTTCTTGTTGCGGCGGCAAAGAATCTGGATTGTCCGGTCAACTTCCATTTGACGGCCGATCAACGGGTCAATCCGCCCTTCACTGGCCTTCTGGTTCAGATTGACGCAGTAAGTATCAAGCGCGGTCTCACCGGGCTGAACAACCTTGTCTTCTTCGGAATCTTCTTCAGCACCATGAACCGTACGCGTTTCACTTTCACCCGGTACTTTGGCGATGCCGTGCGAGATATAATTCACAGCATCCAGGCGCGTCATTTCCTGCATCTGGAGAAAATAGACGGCATGCGACTCCCGTTCAGAGAAAAGGGCTACCAGAACATTGGCGCCGGTAACCTCTTCCCGGCCAGAGCTTTGCACATGAATCACGGCACGTTGAATAACCCGTTGAAATCCTGCCGTGGGTTTGGGTTCCTTGAAAGACGTAACCGAGATATCTTCCAGGTCAGTGTTGAGAAACTCCTGAAGCTCTTCCTCAAGGCGCGGAAGATCAATGCCGCACGCCCTGAGCACAGCCATGGAATCCGCATCCTGAACCAGCGACAGCAACAGGTGTTCCAGGGTCGCATATTCATGGCTGCGTTCAGTGGCGAAAGCCAGTGCGCGATGAAGTGTTTGTTCCAGATTACGAGACAGCATATTTATTCACCTTCATCTCCGCCACTATCCTTTTCGATGGTGCATTGCAGGGGGTGTTGGCTCTGGCGGGCCAGATCCATGACCTGAGTGACTTTGGTTTCGGCGATCTCATATGTGTAAACACCACATACACCTACACCGCGTTGATGCACATGAAGCATAATCTGCAACGCCTCATCGTGACCTTTGAAAAAAAACCGCTCCAGCACTTCGACAACAAACTCCATCGGCGTGTAGTCGTCGTTAAGCATCAGGACCTTGTACATTGCTGGCTTTTTGGTCCTTGTACGGGGTTTAACGGCAAGCCCGGTCCCCGTATCGTCGTCATCCTGCCCGATTGGCGAGTTTGGTGTACTGTTCTGCCGACTCATTGCCTTAAACTTTACGCTCCAGATTGCCGTCCCACCCGATTATCAAACCGGACAGTTAATAATATGGGTTCAAACGTCTCAAACGAAACCCCTTTTGTACGTGAATTTTAGCGCAAAACGACAAAACTGTCATACCCTGAAGACAAACAAGCCGAATTTTAGCGATATGACGAGGTTGACTGAAAAACCGTGTCGGAAACAAAAAACGCCCGACGGAGGGAGGATTTCCGTCGGGCGTATCGGATGCTGTCTTTTCAGCTCGGGGATTTACCCGAAGCTGGATTGGGTCAGGCAGCAAGCGGTTTAGTGATTTTTTCAACAGCAACATTGACGCGAGCCGCCAGCGGAGCCGTGCTATCTTCAGCAACTTTTACACCGAGGTCGCTCAATTTCCGGCTTTTGTCGAGGACAGAACTATAATTAGCTTTGGCCAGATCATTTTGCATTGAAACGACTTCCTGAACAGATGTGCAGGAGAAAATTTTCTGTGTCGCTTCGACGTTCTGCTCAAGAGACGCCTGCGCAATGGAGAAAAACTCCTTGCTGAAGGCCTGAATGCCTTTGACCAGTGAGGTATTGGCACTTACCACAGCATCGAAGTTGTCTTTGTTGAAGGCGATGACATCTTCATAGTTTTCAAAAACCTCGCTACCGGCTTTGACAGCTGCCGCAACGTGTTCCTGGCCCATGGCAACGGCTTTTTCGACACCTTCGCTAGCTGCTTTTGCACTCGCGTTAACAACGCTCTCGACGGTTTCCTTACTCGCAGTTACGGCAGATTCAACTACTTCGTTGGTAACTTTTAGATCGGTCATGTCAACTCCGGTTACTTTGGTTTTGGTTGATTTCGAGGCAATCTTAGCGGCAGGTTTCTTTCCAACGGCTGGCTTGGCTGGCACGGCGTCAGTATCTAATGCGCCTTCCATCTTGGCAGGTTTTTTAACCACGGTAGATTTCTGCTCAGGGGCCTTACTTACAGGAACGGGCAGGGCCTCCGGTGATTTGATTTCATCAGTCCCGACATTCACCGCTTTCGCAACGGCCTTGGCGGGAGCGGTTTTCTTAGCAACAGACATTTTGCACTCCATCCTTAAAGTTGTTAAATTCAACCGAAAGACTGCTTTCTGGGATTTTCGGTCACCTTCGCAACAAATATGACTTGGGGTTCTTTACATATTTTGCTGCACTGCAATATTAAACATTATATTTAGTCCCTTTCTTCCGCCCGTCAAGGATATAACACCGCAATGCACAATGACTTAATATATCTGTAACATATTGTTTTAAATGATTTTTAATTACAATAGGTTTGAAGTATCTTGATATCTCGCAATCGCAACATACACAACATCATGCCCTGCAATTTTCACATCATGCCCTGCAACTTTCTTTCCAATCTCCTGCCATTAACCAGTTATTCACCACCATCGCGTTAGAAGTTATTGATTCGGCAGCGAAATTTATAAAGACGTGGGGAAATTTCGTGTTTAAACTCTGCAATCACAGTTCAAGATTGAGAAAATTAAGGGGCACCGCATTGAGGAACGACGCAAGACTTCTGCCTTGGGGAAAGCTAATTGCGAGGGGCATCGCCGCAACAATTTTAGTTGCAGTAGCACTCCTTGCCGCACCCTCAGAATCTTCGGCAAAGTATGCGTCTATCGTCGTTGATGCCAACACCGGACGAATTCTTCACGGCACCAACATAGACACCCGGAACTACCCCGCATCGCTGACCAAAATGATGACCCTGTATATGGTGTTCGATGCACTTAAGGCGGGCAAAATCAACCTTGGCACAAAATTCAAGGTATCACGCCGTGCAGCGCGTCAACCCGCATCAAAACTTGGCATTCGCTATAAGCAGACGTTAACCGTTGAACAAGCCATCCTGGCTTTGGTAACCAAGTCCGCAAATGACGTGGCCTCCATGATCGGCGAAAACCTAGCAGGAACAGAGCGTACATTTGCTCTCCGAATGACCGCCAAGGCCCGAAAAATCGGCATGAGCCGAACCACCTTCAGAAACGCGTCCGGCCTGCCGAATCGTGGTCAATTGAGCACAGCACGCGACATGGCTAAACTGGCTCGTGCGTTGATTACCGACCACCCGAAATTTTACAGCTATTTTTCCATAAAAAAATTCAAATACAAAGGCCACGTCCATAAAAACCATAATAAGCTGCTGACGTCATACGAAGGCACGGATGGCATCAAGACCGGATATATCCGGGCATCTGGGTTCAATCTGGTTGCGTCGGTCAAACGCCACGATCAGCGGCTGATCGGGGTTGTTTTCGGCGGGAACTCTTCAAAACACCGCAATCGCCACATGACCAATCTTCTGAATAAGGGGTTCAGAACCTTGGATGGCGGCAAGGCTCCTGCAGCGAAAGTCATGGCCTCGGCTCCGACCCCGGCACCGGTCTCAAAAACCCGTACTGGTACCGCCCCCCGGACCAAAGTTAAGTGGGCTGTTCAGGTGGGAGCGTTCGCTCGTTATGCGCAAGCCTATGAAGCCGCACGCACCGCGATTGATACGGCCCCTGCTCTGCTTCGTGATGGACAGATTAAGATCGTGCCACTGAAGAAACGTAATGGGCGCACCCTGCAACGAGCGCGGATCAATGGCATTTCCAAACGCCAGGCCTATCGCGCCTGCCGAACGTTAAAAAAGAAACGCCAGCATTGCATGGAACTCACCCTCAAAACACCTCTCAAGGTCGCCACCAACCTTCGCTAATAACGCTTATGGCAGAAACGCCGCCCCGCAATGAGTACTGGGTTAGCGTTCGGCCAAAGCCAGGCGGGCGCTGAGGGCAACAAAGGTTGCAGAAAAAATTCGCCGGACCCACGCCATAACCCTGGGTCTCGATACGATGTGGCTGCGCACCGACGCGGCGAAAACCCCGTAACCAATAAAGACGACCAAAGTCATCAGCATAAAGATCCCACCAAGACCGGTCATCTTAAGCGCCGCATATTCGGTACCCACGGGAATGAACTGCGGTAGAAAGGCCAGGAAAAATATCGATAGCTTGGGGTTAAGAATATTGATCAGGAACCCTTTGATTATCACGCCCCTAACCGAACGTGCATCCACCTTATCTTCAACAGCCAAAGCGCCCTTTTCCTGCAGCGCCCCCCAGGCCATATAGAGCAGATAGGCAACGCCAGCAAACTTGACGATTTGAAAGGCCATAGCGCTGGCATGCAACAGGGCCGCTAATCCAAGTACGGCAGCCGCAATGTGAGGAAGAATTCCGAGCGTACAGCCAAACGCCGCCGCCATACTGACCACCGCTCCCCGAGCCAACCCCGTCGCCAGCGTATAGATCACCCCAGTTCCCGGCACCAACACTACGATCAAAGACGTAATAAAAAATTCAATATCCATTTATCGCGGCCTCCTCATGTCACTCATCATTATAACGCCTTCGCCCCTGCGAATTTACAGATCCCAAGGCGGAACCGGGGTAAACGTAGCGGTCAGCAAATCAATAAACGCCCGAACTTTCGGCGATAAATGACGGTTGTGGGGATAAACCGCATAGATGTTGGCGTTACCTTTGGTTTCAAACCCCTCCAGGACCGGAACCAATACACCCTTTCGAATATCCGGCATGGCAATGAAGTTTGCCGTCCGCATCAACCCAAGACCTGCGCGTGCCGCCTCATGCAGCGCCGTCGCATTGTTGGTTTCGAAATTACCGGAAACGCGTATTCGGTTTGCCCCTTCAAATCCCTGAAACTCCCATTGGTTCAGGCTGGTTTCGAAACTGAGGGTCAGACAATTGTGGTCAACCAGATCCTCCGGCGTTTTCGGCACACCAAATTTTTCCAAATACGCCGGAGAGGCTGTCACCATACGCCGCGCCGGAGCCAGCTTGCGGGCAATCAGGGAGCTGTCCGGCATATCAGCGATACGGATGGCCACATCCACTTCTTCCTCAACCAGATTGACCAAACTGTCCGACAGGATTAGCTGAATACGAAGATCCGTATATCGGGCGAGGAACTCAGGGATCAGGGGTTCAATGTGGTATTGACCAAAGGCAGTGGATGCATTGATCTTCAGCAAGCCGCGTGGTTCCGCGTGAAGTTCGGTTACCGCGCGTTCGGCTTCTTCAATCGCCGATAAAATTGGTACACAGCGCTGGTAAAACGCGTGTCCTTCTTCGGTCAAGCTGAGGCGCCGGGTGGTGCGATTGAGTAATCTGGCCCCCAGCCGATCTTCCAGCCGACCGATGAGTTTGCTGACGGCTGACGGCGTTAGTTTCATACCGCGCGCGGCCGAAGAGAAGCTCTCGTCTTCAACAACCCGGACAAATACCCCCATTTCGCTTTGCCAATCCATGTCCTTGCCCCATCATAGAATTAATGACTTTTCTTCACTAATTTTATTCATTTTTGCTATATTTTCAATCAAATCAATCGAAATTAAACTCCCGCCAAGATTGACCTGTTGATCTTCTCAACCTCCCAACTTTGAACGGTGTCCTCATGGCACCGTTTTTTTTGTTTTCTATCTCCTGCGGTCGCACATTGTAGGACCTGTTCATCGGGAGAAACGATTATGACTGACTCACATATTATAACAGGCGGATGCCATTGTGGTGCCGTGCGTTTTCAGATCGCGGGCGAAGCCCGAGGCGTCGTTAATTGTCATTGTGGACAATGTGTAAAAACCCACGGGCATTATGCTCCTTACAGCAACTGCACCAAGGCTAACCTAGAGGTCACAGGTGAAGAAAACATCACCTGGTATCATTCCTCAGCTGAGGCGCGGCGCGGATTCTGTTCCAAATGCGGCTCCCAACTGTTTTGGGAAGAGGAAGATAGCGCGAACACCTCCATCGCCGCCGGCGCATTCGATGTTCCCAGCGGCCTCAAGACGCTCGGCAACATCTTCGTTGCGGACAAACCCGATTATTATGAAATCACTGACGGACTTCCAGCGTTTCCACGTGGCGATGGTGGCAAATTATAGGCTTCAGTTACAGGGCAACCCAAGGCCCGAGCCCCCGGCGACATTCACTGCGACATTCGGCAAGGTCAGCGTATTAACCGTCCCGGTGGCAAGATTTGCCAACGTCACCGTTCCCCCCGAAACGCCAATTCCGCCTGACCCTAATGCGGGCCCGATAATTGGAAATCCCGGCCCTCCAACAGGGCCGCCCGCCGCCGTTTGAAAACTGTTCAGATCATCCCAGTTGGTTTCACCGCTTGCACTGGTTTCGACCAGAATATCGACACCGACGAGACGCAGGCGCGGCACGGCCACATCACCGACCAGAAGTGGTAAGAAGTCCACTTCGGCAATCAGAGTGTCCGCCGTCAACATATCCGGACGCGTCCCCCAGGGTGCATTTTCGATGCGCACATCGTGCGCGATAATTCGCGGTGGGAATGAGACTTCGAAATCAATATTGCCGTTGAAACTCAGCTGCCGCCCGGCGACCGTCAACATGCGCTCGGATAGATCCCGCTTCCAACCATCCAGGTCACTCAGGTTGGCATAGGCGATGATCATCCCGATGCCGGCGGCGAGGACTGAAATTTTGACAATCAGGCGAATTAGACCGCCAAGCAAACCGAACATTCCATATTTCCTTAATCTGGTTAATTGCTGTCAGGCATCAATGAAATAGGGCGAAAGGCGTTTGCGCGCTTTCGTGCCGTTTTCAGGGTTTTGCCATTTACACGCGAAGCTAATGAATCGCGGTTGTGGGTGGCTTTTTGGTCACCCATGGAAGCGGCGATATAAAACCACATCATTGCCGCTTCCGGGTCCGGTTTTACGTTGAGGCCGCGGGCATAGATGATACCCATTTGATTTTGCGCCGACGTGACACCGGCGTTGGCCGCCTGCGCCATGTGCTTGAGTGCCGCCTTTTCATCCTTTTTGACCCCGTCACCAGACAGATACAGCATCCCGGCACCATAGTGGGCCAGCGGGTCACCCGAACGGGCCGCCACCTCATACCAGTGAAGCGCCTTCATCGCGTCACGTTCAGTTCCACGCCCGCGATGATAAAGGCTGGCGAGATTATACTGAGCGGGCGCATACCCGGCTTCGGCAGCCGCCTCAAACAGACGCACGGCTTCTTCGTCATCGACCTCGACCCCGCGTCCTTCGAGATAAGCGACTCCCAGATTGAATTGAGCTTCGGGAAAATCCAGATCGGCCGCCGCTTCGAGAAAATCTGCGGCTGTTTCCTCGTTCCTTTCAACGCCATGGCCGCGTGCATACAACCGAGCCAAATTATTGAGCGATTGCGCCATATCGTGTTCAGCGGCGCGCATATAGAAATCCACAGCCTTGGCATAATTCGGCGCAACACCGCGCCCATACTCATAAAGCACGCCCAGATTATGCAGTGCCGGGCCATAATCCTCCGCAGTCAGGCCCAACCAATAATCGTGGGCAGTGGTATAATCCTTCTGCCGATAGGCTTCGATGCCATCGACGAACGCCTCGGGCGTTTTTTTGGTGTCTTCAGCTTCTGCTGGAACCGCTAAAAGAGCTTCATCGACGTTCTGTTGCTGAGCATTAACCAGTCCACTGAACAACAGCGTAAAAATCAACAGAATGAGTGCGGGCAAGGATTTCATGACACCGCATTATATGCGCACTGACATCTGCTTTGCTACAATATGTTGATATATAGGCAGTGCCTTGCATGGTCTCATTCGGACCTGTCGGAAACCCGCATTATGGCGTCGCGACAAGAACAGACAGCATTCCTTGACCCTGCCAATTGAAGGGCAATACTGACCGTTAAATTTATAACATTGATCAGAGCCAAGCACCGGAACTCTCATGAAAAAATATTCCATTTTCAGCCTTGCACGCAATGCCCTGGGATTCCATCAGGGATGGGAGCAGGCATGGCGCAGTCCGGACCCGAAACCCGCCTATGACGTGATTATCATCGGTGGTGGCGGGCATGGACTGGCGACAGCTCATTATCTGGCGAAAGAGCATGGTATCACCAATGTCGCCGTCATTGAGAAAAGCTGGCTCGGCGGTGGCAACACCGGCCGCAATACGACCATCATCCGCTCCAATTATCTGTGGGATGAAAGTGCGGCGATTTATGAAAAGTCCCTCAAGCTTTATGAAGGCCTCAGTCAGGAGCTGAACTACAACATTATGCTGTCGCAGCGCGGCGTCCTAAATCTGGCCCACAATCTTCACGACATTCGCGAACTGCAACGACGGATTAGTGCCAATCAATTAAACGGTGTTGATTCCGAATTCCTGACCCCGGCCCAGATCAAAGAAATGGTGCCGATCATTAACATGGAACCCAACGCCCGTTTCCCCATTCTGGGTGCTTCCCTGCAACGGCGCGGTGGCGTCGCCCGTCATGATGCCATCGCCTGGGGGCTGGCCCGCTCGGCAGACAGCCGGGGCGTCGACATCATTCAGCAATGTGAAGTCACCGGTATTCTACGTGACGGCGGCAAGGTAACTGGGGTTGAGACGACACGAGGCACGATCAAAGCCCCCAAGGTCGCAATCGTTACCGCCGGACACTGCTCAGTCGTTGCCGATATGGCCGGGATCAAGTTACCCGTCAGCAGCTTTCCGCTTCAAGCCATGGTCTCCGAACCGGTCAAACCGATCATCAATTGTGTTGTGATGTCCAATGCGGTTCACGTTTATGTGTCGCAGTCTGACAAGGGCGAATTGGTCCTGGGGGCCGGGGTTGATGGGTATACCGGCTACACCCAACGTGGCAGTCTGCACGTGGTCGAACATCAGCTGGCATCGCTATGCGAACTGTTCCCGCTGTTCAGTCGGCTGCGCATCATGCGCATGTGGGGCGGTATTGTAGATACCTGCCCCGATGCCAGCCCAATTGTATCGAAGACACCGATTGATGGGTTGTATATCAACTGTGGCTGGGGCACCGGCGGCTTCAAATCGACGCCGGGGTCAGGATGGGCCTTCGCCCACACCATCGCCCGCGACGAACCACACCCGCTGAATGCGCCCTTTAATCTGGACCGTTTCACCAGCGGTGCCCTGATCGATGAACACGGCGCTGCCGCTGTCGCCCACTAGGAGATATTGAGATGTTACTGATCCCCTGCCCCTGGTGCGGCGAACGCGAAGAAGCCGAGTTCCATAATGGTGGTGAAGCCCACATTGAGCGCCCAAAGAACCCCGATAAGCTGAATGATGAAGAATGGGCCGATTACCTGTTCATGACATCAAACACCAAAGGCGTTTACTTGGAACGCTGGGTTCATGACCATGGTTGCCGGCGCTGGTTCAATGTCGCGCGTAACACGGCGACAAACGCCATTGTCACTGTTTACAAGATGGGCCAGAAACCGCCCAAGGGGGTCCGTTAATGGCTCAGAAACGTCGACTGAAAACTGGCGGTCGTCTCGATCGTTCAACACCCGTCAATTTCACCTTCAATGGACGGCGCTATCAGGGGTATCGAGGAGACACACTCGCTTCAGCACTGCTCGCCAATGGAATCAAAGTGGTTTCGCGCAGTTTCAAATACCACCGTCCGCGCGGTATCATGTCGGCCGGATCGGAAGAAGCAAATGCTCTTTTGCAACTGGAGCCCGGAACCGCACGCACGCTGGCCAATCAGTTGGCAACGCGGGTCGAACTCTATGAAGGCCTGAACGCAGAAAGTCTCAATTGCTGGCCCAGCCCCGACTTCGATGTGATGGCCGTTAACAGCTGGTTCCATCGGCTGATGCCGTCAGGTTTCTATTACAAGACCTTCATGTGGCCGGCCAAGGCGTGGAAGTATTACGAACATATCATCCGCCATGCGGCAGGCGGTGGGCAGTCCCCGGTCGAAGCCGACCCGGACCATTATGACAAAATCAATGCCCATTGCGATGTGCTGATCGTTGGCGCCGGACCCACCGGTCTGATGGCAGCGCTTAGTGCCGGACGGACGGGCGCCCGAGTAATCCTCGCCGACGAGCAACAGGAGTTGGGCGGGCAGTTGCTGAACGAGCGCCTTGAAATATCTGGAAAACCGGCCCTTGAATGGGTTGCAGATACTGAAGCCGAATTGGCCACAATGCCAGACGTGATCATACTGAAACGGACAACGGCTTTCGGCTATTACGATCATAACTTCTCCGGCCTCATCGAAACACGTACAGACAAAATCATCGATGGACGGGGAATTTCTCGTCAGCGTATGTGGCGGGTTCATCCGAAACGGGTTGTACTGGCGACGGGTTCACTTGAACGGCCGCTGGTGTTTTCCGACAATGACCGCCCCGGCAACATGCTGGCTGGAGCCTACCGTGCCTACGCCAATCGCTATGGGGTAATACCGGGGCAGAACGTGGTCGTCTTTACCAACAACGATGATGCCTACCGGACGGCGCTTGACCTGAAGGAAGCTGGCGCGAACGTGCCCGCAATCATCGACATCCGCCCTGATCCCGATGGCGAACTGCCAACCAGGGCCGTGGCGGCAGGCATTGAAATTCTGGACAACACGGCAATCACCGCTGTTATTGGTTCCAAGGCGGTCCGGGCTGTTGAAGTCATGCAACTCAACGCCGAGGGTGACGGTGTGACCGGCCAACCGCGCACCATTACTTGCGACGGCATCGCCTCTTCAGGGGGCTGGAATCCGGTCATTCACCTGCATTCGCATAGCGGCGGCAAAGCCGTATTCGAGCTGGAACGGGGGATTTTCATTCCCGGCGAAAGCCCTCAGGCCTCTCAATGCGTTGGCGCGGCTGCCGGCACATTCGACCTGAACAGTTGCCTTGAAGATGGGGCCAACGCCGGCAAGGAAGCCGCGGCAAAGGCCGGTTTTAAAAAGGGCGGCCGCCGCAAACTTCCTGTTGGTGAAGAAATTGACGAAAGTCCGGTCAGGTTGTTGTGGGCCATACCAACGACGGAACCCATCGGACAGCGCGGCAAACACTTCCTTGATCTGGGACACGACGTGACGGTCGCCGATATCCAGTTGGCAGCTCGCGAAGGCTACCGCTCCGTCGAACACACCAAACGCTATACGACGCTGGGCATGGCGACAGATCAGGGCAAAACCGGTAATATTCCGGGGATGGCGGCACTGGCGCAGGCGCTCGGTGTCGAAAACCCCGGTGATGTTGGCACCACCACCTTCCGCCCGCCTTACACGCCGACCACAATCGGCGCCATTGCCGGGCGGGATGTCGGCGTGCTGGCGGCACCTGTGCGGACGACGCCCATGCATTACTGGCATGACCGTGCAGGATGCGAATGGGAAGACGTCGGCGACTGGAAACGTCCGTGGTATTACCCCAACGACGGCGAGACCATGCAGGAGTCTCTTAACCGTGAATGTCTTGCGGCGCGCAACGCCGTCGGCATTCTTGACGCTTCAACGCTAGGCAAGATCGACATCCAGGGCCCTGACACGTCGGAGTTCCTGAACCGCATCTATACCAATGCCTGGTCCAAGCTTGAAGTGGGCAAATGCCGCTATGGCCTGATGTTGAAAGAAGACGGCATGGTCATGGATGACGGGGTGACAACCCGGCTTGGCGAAAACCATTACCTGATGACCACGACAACCGGCAATGCGGCAAGCGTTCTGGGGTGGTTGGAAGAATGGTTACAGACGGAATGGCCCCAATTGAAGGTCTATTGCAATTCGGTGACCGAAAGCTGGGCGACATTGTCGATCTGCGGACCCAACGCCCGGGCGTTGTTGCAGGAATTTACCAGTGATATCGACTTGTCGCCGGAGGCCTTCCCGTTCATGACCATGCGCCAAGGCTCCGTCGCCGGGATTCCAGCCAGGGTCTTCCGGATCAGCTTCACCGGTGAGTCGTCGTTTGAAATCAATGTACCGGCCAGCTATGGGCTATCTTTGTGGACGCAACTGATGAACGCCGGAGAAAAATACGGCATCACACCTTATGGCACCGAAAGCATGCATATCCTGCGCGCTGAAAAAGGATACATCATTGTTGGTCAAGAAACCGACGCAACGGTGACCCCGATTGATCTGGGGATGGACTGGATCGTATCGAAAAAGAAGGACTTTATCGGGCGACGGTCATTGTCACGTTCCGATACGGTGCGCGAAGATCGCAAACAACTGGTCGGCCTGCTGACGGATGACCCCAACACTGTATTGCCGGAAGGTGGACAAATCGTCACCGACAAGAACCACCCCGTCCCGGCACCAATGATCGGCCATGTCACGTCGAGCTACTACTCGGCTAACCTCGGTCGCTCCATTGCACTTGCTGTTATAAAAGGCGGCGCAGGTCGTCATGGCGAAAAAGTCTATATCCCGCAATCTGGTGGGGCCGTAAGTGCCGAAGTGACCGGCCCGGTATTCCTCGACCCGGAAGGAACACGTCTCCATGGTTGAAGCTTATCTCCGTCAGAGTCCCCTCGCCCATCTGCATCTCGGCGCACGAACCACACAAGACGAGGATTCATCAGATGCCGGCGTCACGGCTATGGAGCTGCCGTATCGGGTGATGGTTGCACTTCGCGGGTCGCCGGACGACACGGACTTTATCATGGCTGTTGAAAAGGTCTTAACAATTGGCCTTCCGTTAGCTCCCTGCACATCTTCTGGAAATCCCGACGGGATACATGCCCTTTGGATGGGACCGGATGAATGGCTGCTTGTCGCACCCCAAAATGGGCATGAGGAACTCGCTTTGTCGCTAACCTCAGCGCTTACCGGAATTCAGGCTTCTGTGGTCGATGTGAGTGAAAGCCGCACAATTGTTCACTTGTCCGGGATGAACGCCCGAGAGACACTGACGAAGGGGTGTTCCATCGATCTTCATCCCCGCAAGTTCTCTAAAGGTCAGGTGGTCAACTCACTTCTCGCGCAAGCGCACATCACACTTCATCAAGTTAAAGATGATGAAGACGCGGAAGGCGCTGCTTATGAGATTTTCATTCACCGCAGTTTCGCTGAATACCTGTGGTCCTGGCTGGAAGACGCTACCCGGGAATACGGATTGTTAATAACTGCCGAATATTCCTGAATCGCCGACTGGCGCGGGGGTGTGATATCCCGCATAGAGCGATTCCACTTCCAGTGATATGCTTGTTGAAAATAACACTATCACTCGGACAATGCGGTACGAGTGCCATGTGACGGGAACCGGTTTATTATGTCTGATAATTTCCTTTCCAAAGAAGATGTCGTCCGCCTGTTAAACGACCCCTCGACCGAATCAAGAGTTGATACCGCCACGAAGATCGCAGGCGGTGTCGATGGCGTCTCACTTACTGATCAAGAAAGAAGTCTCGCACAGGAAATATTCCGGATTATGGTCAACGATGCGGAAATTCGGGTTCGCGAAGCCTTGGCAACCAACCTTAAGGAAAGTCCCAACTTGCCGCGCGACGTCGCACTTAACCTTGCCCGGGACGTCGACACTGTATCACTTCCCGTTCTTACCCTATCCGAAGTTCTCAACGACAACGATCTGGCGGAAATTATCCACACTCAGGGCGAAAACAAACAAATGGCGATTGCCAGTCGGCAAGTCGTGTCGGAGGCTGTCTCCGACGCCTTGATCGAAACTGGCAATGAAAATGTCGTGACCACCCTGATTTCTAATGAAGGCGCAAAAATTTCCGATACCTCGTTCGAAAAAGTTGTCGACACGCTAGGCGAAAGCCAAAAGATCCAGAACGCCATGGTCAACCGCTCCACCCTGCCAATCACGGTGGCAGAGAAACTGGTGACCAGGGTTTCTGAAGCCTTGCGTGATAAACTTTTGGAAAAACATCGGTTGTCGGACGACGTAACAACTGACTTATTGCTACAGAGCCGGGAGCGGGCCACTGTTCTGCTTTCTACAGAATCTGGTGCCGGAGACGTGCAGACGTTGGTCTGGCAGCTTCATCAAAACGGCCGTTTGTCGTCCTCGATCGTTCTTCGCGCCCTATGCATGGGCGATCTTCGGTTTTTCGAAGCCGCGTTAGGTGTTTTAGCCAAAATTCCGTTGATTAACGCACGAACTCTGATCCATGACCCTGGGCACTTGGGTTTGAAACGGTTGTGGTCCAGCGCAAAATTGCCAGAAGAACAATTCCCCGCTGCGGTCGCCGCCATCGATGCCTCAAAAGAACTGGAGTACGACGGCGAGAAGAATGACCGCGACCGCTATTCCAGGCGCCTGATCGAACTGGTTCTCACTCAGTATGACGAACTCGACGTTGAATTCGAATCCGATGACTTGGAATACTTGCTTGCAAAATTGAATACCCTGCCGTCATCTCTTAACCCAACGGACGAATAACGCCGTCCTACCGTAAACAATAATAAAAGATAGAGGCTGTATAAGTTGAACAACAAGCTGAACCATCTCGAAGGTCTGGCGCGCCTGACAATGGAAAATTCTGCAGAAGGCCGACAGGAACTGCTACGTGAAGTTACCGGTATGTTTATGGAAGAACCTGAGTCCCTCAACGAACGCGAGGTCGCATATTTTGGTGAAATCATGGGGGGCATTGTCGGCCAAGTTGAAACTATGGTCCGCCAACACCTGTCCGAAACCATCGCCACCGTTGAAAATGCTCCACATGGCTTGATCGTCTCTCTGGCCAGCGACGAAATTGAAGTTGCCATGCCGGTTCTTACCGGCAGTCAGATTCTTCGAGATGAAGATCTTGTTAAAATTGTCGAAAGCCAAAGCCAGGATCACCTTAACGCAATCTCCCAACGCGCCACCGTCAGCGAAACGGTAACGGATGCTCTGGTTGTCAAAGGCGATGATCAGGTTCTCGGAACTCTCGCGGGCAACAATGGTGCGCGGTTTTCCAGAGACGGCATGGAAACGATTGTTGAGAGAGCCAAGGGCAATGATGAGCTAAACCAAACTCTATCGTCACGGACTGACGTTCCTGATGATCTCGCCCAGAATATGTTCTGGCGGGTATCCTGGGCCATGCGCGAGCAAATCCTGAATTCTGATGAGAACCTTGATGACGAGCAAATTGATGCTCTGATCGAAGAAACCGAGAAATGGTTCACCGAACAAAAGGCAAAACGTTCACTCGATCCGGCCGAAAACTTCATCGTCCGAAAAGGTAAAATGGGCCAACTAAACAATGGCTTACTGCTTGAGCTCATTCGTCAGGAAAAAATCCCCGAATTTGTCGCTGGACTTGGTCGGCTTGCTAATATTGACGTCGATACCGTCCGCCAGTCTGTGTTCGATGAGTCAGCTGAAAAACTCGCCATCATCTGCAAGTCAATCGATGTGAATTATGATGTATTTGGTGAGATTATCTATTGCATCAACATGGAGACAGAGCGCCAAGGTCCGGATATGGCGGATTTGCTTGGGGTCTATCAGCGCATTACACCGCAGGTGGCGCAAAAGGCCTTGCGATTTCTAAGAACCCGAAGAAATCTGCTGAAGAAAACATCAGAAAACAATCAAGTGTAGAGGACTATTATCTTTTTTAGCCGGTTCCCTTGGCGGGAGAATACGTCTTGTTGGCCGCCCTGACCGCCATTCATGATCGCGGCGCATAGATCTTCATGAAGGTTTTAAGAGCGTCAGCGACGATTTCGCTAATTTCGTCTTTCGAAACCGGATCACGCGCGCCGCAGGCCAGTCCCATCTGAACCGGGAAGACCATCATCCCCACCAGATAATGAGCAGCTTTAGCCGGGTCATCGACGACCAATTCACCGGAGTTAGATTTCTTTGAAATATACCCACCAATCATCTCAAGGATAGACGCTGGGCCAAACTCAAAAAAATTACGCCCCAATTGCGGGAAGCGTTCGGCCTCGCCAATGACGACCCGGAATATCTCGATGGCCTCAGGTGAGGTAATGACACCCAGCACATGCTCTCCGGTCTTTTGAAGCAGTTCATTCATAGGCATATAGCGTGCCGCTTCTTCATTAGCTAAGGGGCAAGCCTCCTGACCGCCAGCACGTTCACAAACACCGGTCATCACACCAGAAAACAAGGCTTCTTTATTTTCGAAGTGACTATAGACCGTGGGTTTGGAGACTTGAGCCTTGGCGGCGATCGCATCAACGCTAACCGCTCCAAAACCCTGGCTCAGAAACAGTTTGGTCGCAGCGTCGACGATGGCCAGCCGTTTCGGGCTTTGCGCCGTCTCCTCAGCCCGATTCATGTCGAAGGCAGATCCCGCCATAAATTTTCCTCTTGACCTTAATCAAAGCTCATACTAGTAAACTACACCGTACAGTTTACTTTACTATACGGTTTAGTTTAAAGAAAGCTTCTTCAATCTGCAACCAGTTTGACACGTCGCAAAACCATCAGGAGCATAGCAATGACGGAGATAGCCGACAATGTTCAGCAACAGAAACGATCTTACAGCACTTTCGATAAATCTATAATAGCGTATGCCAAATGGACGATCCGCTGGCGCTGGGTTTTAATTGTCGCGACTCTGCTCGCCGTCGCGGTTTCGGGGTTTGGGGCTCAGTTTCTGGGGTTTTCAACCAGCTACCGTGTCTTCTTCAGTAAGGAAAACCCACAGTTATCCGCCTTTGATACGCTCCAAAAAGTTTACACCAAAGATGATAACGTCACTTTTATCATTAAACCGCAACAAGGTGATGTCTTTAACGCCAAACACCTAAGTGCAATTCGTAAACTGACCGAATCGTCCTGGAAGGTCCCCTTTACAACACGTGTTGATTCGCTAAGCAACTTTCAAAACAGCTTCGCTAACGGGGATGATCTGACTGTTCAGGATCTCGTCGGCAAACGTACGGAACTCACACCCGAGATCCTGGCGTATATAAGAAATGTGGCGCTCAATGAACCGTTGCTGCTTAACAAATTAATTTCACCTGACGGCACCACCGCCGGAGTCAACGTCACCGTAAATCTACCCGAAAAAGACATCACGGAAAGCCCGCAAGTCATGGAATATGCTCGTGACCTGGCGGCGAAAGTGCGGGCGGAAAACCCTGACCTTACCGTCGCGATTACCGGGGTTGCTGCACTCAATCACGCCTTTTCTGAGGCTTCGATGAGCGACATGGAAACCTTGATCCCGCTAATGTACGCAGCCCTTCTCGGCTTCATGATCGTTCTGCTGCGCTCTTTCAGCGGCACCATCACGACTGTACTGGTCATCGGCTTTTCGGCGGCTACGGCGCTCGGATTAGCCGGATGGGCAGGTGTGAAACTGACACCCCCATCAGCAACCGCACCAACAATTATTCTCACCGTCGCCGTGGCGGACAGCATCCACCTGCTGATCACGATGCTGCATGAAATGCGTCTTGGCTCAACCAAACGCGAAGCCATCATCGAAAGCTTGCGCGTGAATTTTACACCAGTTCTGTTAACCAGTGTAACCACCATTATCGGTTTCATGTCCTTGAATTTCAGTGATTCACCTCCGTTCCAGGATCTCGGCAACATCACGGCGGTCGGTGTCGCCGCCGCCTGGGCATACTCAATTATCTTTCTGCCAGCCCTGATGTCCGTGCTGCCGGTCATCGTAAAAATCAGACCGGACGCCAAGAAGACCGGCATGCAAAAATTGGCAGAATTGGTCATTCGGCGGAAATATCTGATGTTTTGGGGAACCACAGCCTTGGTTATTGTCCTTGGATTTATGGTGCCGAAGATCGAGCTCAATGACAAATTCGTTGAGTACTTTGATCACTCCATCCAATTTCGGAACGATACCGATTTCGCCATGGAAAATCTAAGCGGCATCTACCAGATGGAATTCTCTCTGCCGGCCAAAGAAGAGGGAGGGATCAATGAGCCCGACTATCTGGCAAATGTTGACGCCTTTAAATCATGGTTCCTGCATCAGCCGGAGGTTGTGCATGTGCAAAGCGTCACCGACGTCATGATGCGCCTCAACAAAAACATGCATGGTGATGATGAAAAATTCTACACCCTGCCCACGGTCCGCAACTTGGCAGCGCAATATCTGTTGCTGTTCGAGATGTCCCTACCCTACGGTCTGGACCTCAACAACCAGATCAACGTCCAGAAATCAGCGGTTCGTATGACGGTTACGCTGAAGAACATCTCGACTAGATCAGCCCGACTGTTGGAAGCTCGGGCGAAAACATGGTTAGGCGAAAACTTCCCTTCGGCTGCCACCGTCGATGCAACAGGGCCATTTTTGATGTTCTCTTACATCTCCCAGCGCAACATCGAAGGTATGCTGCTTGGTACGGGACTTGCCCTATTCTTGATCTCGGCTTTGTTGGTCGCGGCATTGCGCAGCTTTAAAATGGGCATCATCAGCCTGGCCCCAAATCTTGTTCCAGCAATTATGGCGTTCGGGTTATGGAGCGTCTTTGTCGGACAGGTCGGTCTGGCCGCCTCCGTGGTCGCGGCGACCAGCCTGGGCGTCATTGTTGATGCAACCGTGCACTTCCTCAGCAAATATGTTCGCGCCCGACGCCAGCACGGTGACTCGACCGAGGATGCTATTCGTTACGCCTTCTCCACCGTCGGCACGGCGCTATGGGTGACATCCTTAATCCTGATTGCCGGCTTTGGTGTGCTCGCCTTGTCAGCCTTCAAAATCAATCAGGAAATGGGAGAGCTGATGGCAATCACACTGGCCTGTGCCCTGATTGCCGATTTCCTGCTACTGCCTGCACTTTTACTCATGACCGACAACTCGAAACAATCTGCCAAGGAAAACTCAAATGTACCGACGCCCGATCCTCAAACTGCACCAGCGGAGTAAAACGATGAAAATTTCATCTGCATTCAACACCTGTATATCGGCTTTGGTCTTGTCCGGAATTACCATGGCGACTGCACAGGCGGTTACTCCGGAAGACAAAGGTCTTGAAATCGCCAATGAAATTGACCGCCGTGACCTGGGTTTTGGCGACAGCCGCACGGAACTGAAAATGCTGTTGACCAATCGACACGGCGACAAAAGCGTCCGCAAACTACGACTGGCAACGCTAGAAAACCAGGATACGGACGCCGGCGACAAGAGCTTGACGGTATTCAGCTATCCGCGTGACATCAAGGGAACGGCCTTCCTGAGTTTCACCAAGATTCTCGACCCGGACGACCAGTGGCTCTACCTACCGGCGCTAAAACGCGTCAAACGCATTTCTTCCGCCAACAAATCCGGGCCTTTTGTTGGATCCGAGTTTGCCTATGAAGACCTCGTTTCATTCGAGGTCGGAAAATATGACTACAAGTGGCTGCGCGACGAGCCTTGTGGCGAGCTGGAGTGTTATGTTGTCGAGCGGTTTCCGAAATATGAAAACTCCGGGTACACTCGTCAGACCGTCTGGGTCGACAAAACCGAATATCGTATTCGTAAAATCGATTTTTATGACCGCAAGGAATCGTTGCTCAAGACGCTTAATCAATCAGGTTTCGCACAGTATCTTGAGCAATACTGGCGCCCCTTGAAGATGGTGATGAAAAATCATCAAACCGGCAAAGCGACCGAACTTGCGTTTTCTCCCTACGAATTTCGACGTGGCGTAAATGAAAATGACTTCACACCAAACCGTCTCAAACGACTCAAATAAGAAAGCTTGCCAACTATGAGACCCAAAGGGCGATACCCCTACGCCCTACCCCTGGCGGCGTTGCTCTTAATCCCCGGCAACGCCGCCCCTACTTCGGCTGGCGAACTGGAGATTGGTGGTTCCGTCGCCACGGAAATACGATTGTTTCCGGGTGACGCGTCCTATAACGGTCAAGACCGATCCCGGTTGTCTCCCTCAATTGTTGTGGAACCTGAATTCATTTATCCCCTGAATGATGGTGACGACACCCTGACCTTCACGCCGTTTGCCCGCTTTGACCCACATGACGAACGGCGCAGTCATGTAGATGTACGTGAACTGACATGGGTGCATCTCGATAGCAGCTGGGACACCACGGTTGGCATTGGCAAGGTCTTTTGGGGGGTGACGGAATCCCGCCATCTGGTTGACATCATTAATCAGACCGATGCCGTCGAGAACACTGATGGCGAAGACAAGCTGGGCCAACCCCTTATCAATGCCAACTTCATCAGCGACTGGGGGAGTTTCGGTGTTTTTGTATTGCCCGGCTTTCGCGAACGCACATTTGCCGATGATGAAGCCAGATTGCGGGGCCCCAAGCCTGTTCAGGCCGATGACGCCACCTATGATTCAGCTGCGGAAGACAAACACGTCGACTTCGCGCTTCGCTGGTCTCACACCATCGGTGATATTGATATTGGCATCAGTCAGTTTCACGGGACCAGCCGCGAGCCGGTAATGGCGTCGGTCACTCGCTCCGACGGAGCCTCCGCCTTCCGGCCTCATTATGACATCATTGATCAAAGCGGACTGGATGCACAACTGACGTCCGGTTCCTGGTTATGGAAGTTGGAAGCCATCGCCCGCGCCGGTCAGGGTGAGCGGTTTGGCGCCAGCGTCGCCGGTCTGGAGTACACCTTCTATCAAGTCGCCGGAAGCGCCGCTGACATCGGTGTCCTGGCGGAATATCTTTACGATGGCCGGGGCAAAAATGCACCTGTGACACTTGCCAACAACGATGTATTTTTCGGCGCGCGCATGACCCTCAATGATGAGCAGGATAGCTCGCTCCTGGCCGGAGCAGTCATCGACAATGTGACCCAGGAAACCTTCTTGTCATTTGAGGCGGAACGCCGATTAACGGACCATTGGAAAGCCGAAGTCGAAGCACGGTGGGCGGTCAATGTTCCCGAGGGCGGATTTTTTTCTGGCGCCGAGAACGATGATTTTTTAATGATGCGGCTGGCCCGGTTTTTCTAAGGTAACCTGATGTCTTCATTGCGGTGTGGTGTCACCAATGCCAACGCCCCCAACATGACCACCAGAGACGCCCAGATCCAGGTGGAGTGCTGTTCATCGAAAATCAACACGCCCCAGAAGACACCTGAAAACGTCACGACATAGGCGGTCTGACTGGCAAATACCGGCCCGGCATGGGCAATCAAAAAAATAAACAGGCTGTAGGCCGTCACACTGAGCGTGGCCATGCCGACGATCGCCCATTCCGAAGCCCCCCAAGGCCAGGGTAAAGGCGTGAAGGTACCGGTCACAATCACCGCCGGTGTCATGATCAGGCTGGCCGCAATGAACATACCGCCCGCCACCATAAAAGGACTGACATTCGTCGGCATGCGCAATGCAACAATCAGGTTTTCAGCCGAATAACACACGGCAGCAACCAAAGCCGCCAGCACCCAGGGCACCACCGTCGGGTCAGGCAAGCTTTCCTCCGGCCCGACAAGCAAAATAATTGAGAGCACACCGAAGACGACGCCAAGAACGCGACCCACCCGGACCTTCTCAATTCCAAACATGGCGGCGGCGGCGAACGTCAACAGTGGTACGGTGGCAACCGTGATCGACAGGACGCCTGGCGAAACCCGCGACGCCGCATAGAAAAACAGCACTCCTGGAATAATCGAACCCAACAGACCGCAAGCCATATAAAACACAATATTGTTTCGTTTTATCGGAACTTTCTGTCGAGTGCCAAAACTCCACAAGATCAGGAACACCGCACCAATCAACGACTGCCAAAAATTAATTCCCAGCGGATGCGCACCACCTTGTGCCGCAATCTTGGCTAGGGAAAATGTCAGCCCCCAGATCACGCCGATGAACAACAAGAGCATCCAGGCGGAGGTTCGTCCCAACGTACTTTTGCGTAAATCAGGTTCAACGATCTCTTCGTGATAGATTGTGGATTCAGTGTTCAGCAACAACGCGTCTCCCGGATATCCTTAGATGGCGTGTGAGCCCCAACTTGCACTGCTGCCAACAGCGAAAATTACATTACCCCCCCACTAGACTGAGTCAAGAAGAGGGACGGACGGGAACGTCAGGTGTACAATTGCCCCGACGCAGTCTCATATGGCCTCTCTCCCCTGTTGTCATTACCGATGTTGCCGTTACCATACTGCCAATTCTGATCGCAGGAGAACTTTATCATGACCACCCCCTCTGAACGCACGGCCCTTATCACCGGGTCCGGCAAAAATATTGGTCGGGCCGTCGCCTTACGGCTCGCCAAAGACGGTTTGCGGGTGATCATCAATGGCTCAACAGACCAACAGGCCTGCGAACAGGTCGCTGAAGACTGCCGTGCTTTTGGCGTCGAGGCCATAGTGGTCATGGCTGATGTTGGCACGTTAGAAGGAACCAGCCATTTGGCATCACAAGCGTTTGAGCGCTTTGGACGCGTTGATGTGCTGGTCAACAATGCCGCCATCCGGCCCTCTTCGAAGTTTCTGGAAATGGATGAAGATGAATGGGACCGAGTCCTAGCCGTCAACTTAGGGCAGGCCTTCCGACTGTGCCGCGCCTGCTTGCCCGGCATGGTCGAAGCCGGCTGGGGCCGGGTCATCAATTTTGCAGGAATGAATGCGATCCAAGGTTATAACGGCCGCGCCCATGTCAGCGTCTCAAAACATGCAGTCTGGGGGCTGACCAAATCTCTCGCCAAGGAATTTGCCCCCAACGGCATCACCGCCAACATCATATCGTCCGGCCCCATACAATCTGATCACAAAGACCCGGAAATGACGGCTCATATAGAAGCCATGAAATCCCGCGTTCCCATGGGCCGCCTTGGCAAACCAGAAGAAGTCGCCGCCAGTGTCGCGCTGCTGGCGTCAAATGATGGGGCGTTCATCAGCGGGCAGCTTATTCAGGTCAATGGCGGGACAGAGACCTGAGGGATACAGATTAGTGCAGGATCGACAACAGTATGGATGCCCCTCCACCGGCGACCAGTAACGTAATCGTCGCAAACATCCCGTAGACCCGCAGTTTTCCACCACGTGTCGTCCGGCCGAGTCCTATGGCGTGTGATATTCTTGAGATGATCAGTACGCTGCCCATGACATGCAGGTAAACTGAGGGCGTTCCGTTCAATTCCAGGATTCCCATCAGAATCAAAATTATCGGCACGTATTCCGTAAAATTTCCATGGACCCGGACGGCTTGGGTCATCTCCTTATCTGCTCCCGTCTCTATTCCGATCTTCTTTGCGTAACGGAGATTGACAACTCTCTTTGTCAGCACAACCAGCATGATCGCTAAAAAACCCGCATAAATACCTGTTACATAAACAACCATATCTATTCTCTCTTTAAATATGTTACTGATCATATTTAAAATATGATATATAACATATATCAAACTACAAGCAAAATTGAATGGGGCCGAAATGAGCTATTCACTCGAACACAAACATCGCACAAAAAGAAAAATCCTCGCTGCCGCTGGAAGGCTGTTCAAGTCGAAAGGATACGAAGGTGTTGGGATTGATGCCATTATGGCCGAGGCGGGCCTGACACGTGGCGGGTTCTATGCACACTTCCCCAACAAGGAGGACCTATTTTCCCAAATTGTTTCGCCGCGTCCAATCAATGTCCCAGAACCCGAAACCCCTGAAGAACAACAGGTTTTTCTGGACAAGATTTTTGACTATTATTTGAGCAAGGGACACCGGGACCATCCGGAAATCGGCTGCCCACTGCCTGCATTATCCGCTGACATTGCAAAGGCAGGCGGGACGGCGCAAAAACGCTACCGGGTGATATTCAGGAAATTTGCAAAAATTCTGACGCATGGCCTGAAAAAGAAGACAGCACCCAAACTGACCGAAACTTCGTACGCCATGCTATCAATGATGATTGGTGCTGTGGTTGTTTCCAGAGCGCTCGGCCAGAACAAGACCTCAGACGAGGTATTGGCGGCTTGCCGTACCGCCTGTCTCGAGTTGGCAAAAACCCCTAATTGAGGGAATTTTCCATTATGCCTTTCGTGCCCGCCGGTTGGCAGACCTGGTCTTCTTGATCGCCATAGCCCTGACATTTTCTTCCACGTAATCGATCAACAACCCCGCGATATTGTTGCCGGAAACGGTCTCAATACCCTGAAGTCCGGGTGACGAGTTGACTTCCAGGACTTTCGGTCCATCCGAGCCGCGTAACAGATCGACACCCGCCATACGCAGGCCGAGTGTTTTTGCGGCGCGTACGGCAGTCGCACGCTCTTCTTTGGTAATCCGCACTTTCGATGCATTGCCGCCACGATGAAGGTTAGAGCGGAACTCCCCCTCCTCGGCCTGGCGCTTCATGGTCGCGACAACCTTGTTACCGATAACAAAACAACGGAAATCAGCCCCTTTGGCTTCGCTAATGAACTCCTGCACCAGAATATTGGCCTTTAGTCCGCGAAAGGCCTGAATAACGGATTCGGCGGCCTTCATGGTTTCTGCCAGCACGACGCCGCGACCCTGCGTACCTTCCAGAAGTTTAAGGACCAAAGGTGCCTTACCGACCGTCTTCAGCATGTCGTTGATATCTGACGGCGAGTGCGCAAACCCGGTAACCGGCATGCCTATGTCAGCACGGGCAAGCAACTGATGAGCAAACAGCTTATCTCGCGACGCACCAATGGCCGCCGATCCATTCAGGCAATAGACCCCCATCATTTCAAACTGGCGCACAACAGCCATGCCATAAAACGTGACGGTAGCGCCGACCCTGGGAATGACCGCGTCATAATCAGGCAGCTTCTCTCCCTGATAATGGATTTCCGGTTTGGCTGATGTAATGTTCATATAACACCGGGTGGTATTGATGATATCAACCTTATGACCGCGGCTCGCCGCCACATCCGCGAGCCGGGTTGTCGAATAGTTGTCAGGCTCACGACTGAGGATGGCGATTCTGAGGTTACGGTTTACACCGTCGCCGCTCGGCAATTGGTCGTAAACCGAGTCGGACATTTCTCCGCACAGCAGAGATTCGAACGGATTCACGACGATCCGGTCTTTCATTGCAGATCGTCCAAGCAACATGCGATACGACATGGTTTCGCGGTTGGTCAGGGTGATTTCAATGGGCCACTCTTCCCCGCCGATTTTCAGCAGTGTGCGAACCACCGGACGACGTTCGGTCTGACCATTGGAACTGGTGACCTCGCGCTCTCCAACCCACTGGGCCGTGCAATAAACCTCGATCTCCGGGCGTTCGGGGATGGGGTGGATCCCAAAGCGGATCGTGCGATTGCGGCCCGTGCCGATCTCTTCAATGGCAAAGGAGTGCAGCGCCGAGGTTTTCGCACCGGTGTCGACCTTGGCTTTGATCGCCGGCAGGCCAAGTTCAGGCAGACTGACCCATTCTTCCCAACCAATGGCCAATGGTCCTGCTTTTTTCCTGGCCATATGCCACTCTCCAGTTCCGATTAGTTGATTTCAAATATTTGAATCGGGGAAGCTATCTTTCTTTTTGGCGATAAATTCAAGCAATGCTTCGTCAATGCCCGGATCAATTTCCGGGGCCTCATAAGACACCAGCATGTCCTTAACGATCGCAGACGCCCTGTCGACCGCGCGTAAGCTGCCTTCCGCCTGCCATTGTTCAAAGGAGTTATTATCCGCGATGGTCGAACGATAGAAAGCCGTCTCAAAATTATCCTGCGTATGCTGACAACCCAGGAAATGATTGCCTGGTCCAACCTCGCGAATGGCATCCATGGCCTGACCATTTTCAGAGAAGTCATACCCCTTACAAAGGGTTTCCATCATACCGAGTTGATCAACGTCCATGATGAATTTTTCATAAGAAGACACCAGCCCGCCTTCCAGCCACCCGGCGCCATGCAGCATGAAGTTAACGCCGCAAAGCACAGCCGGGACCAGCGAATTTGAACTTTCATACGCCGCCTGGGCGTCCGGTATCTTGGCGCCGCATAAGGATCCACCCGATCGGAATGGCAAACGCAAACGCCGGGCGAGTTGGGCTGCCGCTGAAATCACCAGTGTCGGTTCCGGTGTGCCGAAGGTCGGCGCGCCTGACTGCATGGACAGGGCCGCGGAAAACATGCCGAATATAACCGGCGCACCCGGTCGCACCAATTGGCTGACACCCATCCCGGCCATGGCCTCTGCAAGGGCCTGCGCCAATGTACCGGCTGCCGATACGGGGGCCATTGCACCTTGCATGATGAACGGCGTGACAATAACCGCCTGATTGGCGCGCGCGTAAGTTTTCAAGGCGCCCAGCATGGTGCCGTCCATGGTCATCGGTGAATTGCAATTAATCAGGCTGATGCAGACCGTATTGTTTTCAACAAACTCCTTACCAAACAGGATCTCACACATAGCGACGGTGTCGCTGGCCCTGTCCGGATGCGTCACCGACCCCATGAAGGGTTTATCAGAATAGCGCATGTGGGCGTAAACCATGTCGAAGTGACGTTTATTAACGGGTAGATCGACAGGTTCACAGACGGTGCCGCCGGAATGGTGGATTGGCGACGCCATGTAGCCGAGTTTGACGAAATTGCGGAAATCCTCAATCGTGCCGTAGCGGCGCCCACCTTCCAGGTCGCGAACAAAGGGCGGGCCATACACGGGCGCGAACACCAGGTTTTTACCGCCCATTTCAACATTACGGGCCGGGTTTCGAGCGTGCTGGGTAAATTGAGAAGGAGCCGATTTAAGCAGATCACGAAGCAGTCCTTTCGGGAACCGGACGCGAGTCCCGTTAACATCGGCTCCGGCATCTTTCCACAACTCGAGAACCTCATCATCGTCCGTAAACTCGATACCGATCTCTTCAAGAATGGTATCAGCATTCGCCTCAATGATTTCCAACCCCTCTTCTGAACAAAGTTCAGTCAGGGGAATATTTCGTGAAATATAGGGTTGTGAGACGGAGCTGCTTTCAGCCCGTGCGGCGCGGCGGGCATTGCGTCCACGACGCGAACCACGTTGAGCAGATGCACTCATGATCGTTCCTCCAGAAATCGGTTACTTGCGTGCAGTCTATTCAGAGTAGATGCATCGACTAATCCCACTCCGCCACTTTGTTGTTCAATGGCGTCGTGACCTATCGCGTTTTGACGACGATCGCCCCAAAACCCTCGTCAAATAACCGTAACCAGAAGGAGAAAACCGATAAATCATCTCTTTAACCAACCCTTTGGCATTGGGTGCAAAATAGTTCGGTCCAAAAACCGGCTGCGCCCCACCCTGCAGTACGGCTTCAAACTGTCTTAGGCAATCATCCAGTAGATCACGGGAGCCCGGGTCCAGGCAGATTTTTTCATCTTTTTGGCGTTCCGGTGACAGAACTGACTGCCAAAACCCCAACATGTATCGTGGGCGATTTGACAGATTACGTTTCCCCCGATGTTGCAGATGCAGGAACCGGATGATGACGTCACCATTCCTGGTGTTTGCCCGCAGGGATTGACCCTGATCCGATTGTTCAGAAATATGCGTCCGCGGAATAAGGTCCAGACTGCCATTCTGCTCATTGACGTCACCCAGCGGAATATTGACCATCAATTTGTCGGATTGCGGGTATTCAAGATCACTGTGGAACTGTTGGTCAACACTGTTCGGCAGGTTCACATTTCCACCGATACCGGTTATCCGCACACCGTCACCCAAGACACCGGAAACAATGGACTGAATGATCGGATGGCAAAGGATTTCCGGGTCGATGAAGTCGGCGGTCTTGGGCGGCATAAGGCCCAAATGACCGATAATTTTCCCACCGCCTCGCCATGCCGGTTTTGCCGTCAAAAAATGTTTCCACTCCTCATCCAGCAGGTCTCTTAGCCGCTCCAGACGGTCATCCGGCAGAACACCGCGAACAATCAGGTACCCCTCAGTGTTTATGGCCGCAATCGCCAATGACAGGTTTTCGGGCGATAGCGATTTTCGCTGATGCTCTTCCGTGGACAGTTGTATCTCCGAAATCATCCTCAAACCCAGTACGTATGCTTCAAGTTTCCGGTATTGAAAGTCTGCGTTATTTATCCTGACGGCACAATTGACGAAATTTGGATTTTCTTCGGTGGCGAAATCTGAATACCGAGTGTCGCACAGCACTAAGCGGCACGCCCGGCAAACCCATACGAAACTTATTGAATTATAGAATTTTATTGGGCTCGAGACGCCCCTAGCATTTGAGGACGAAATACCATGAAAACTCAGGCGCGCGTAGTTGTTGTCGGCGGCGGTGTTGTCGGGGTCAGTACATTGTACCACCTGGCCAAAAAAGGCTGGACGGACGTCGTCCTCGTAGAACGCAAGGAACTGACATCGGGCTCGACATGGCATGCCGCCGGGTTATTGCCACTATTCAACATGAGCTACAGCGTTGGGCAGGTTCATAAGTATTCAGTCAACCTCTATAAGGAACTCGAAGAGCAGGCTGAACAGACTGCGGGCCTCAAGCAGGTCGGCAACATCCGCCTCGCCATGAATCAGGACCGCATGGATGAATACCATCAGTACGCCGGTGTCGCCGCGACCATTGGTGTTGATGTTCAGTTCCTGACCCCTGACGACATCAAGGAACTCTGGCCACTATGTCAGACCGATGGCCTGGTTGGCGGCATCGTCCATCCTGAAGACGGTTACATCCAGCCCGCTGATCTGACACAGGAACTGGCCCGACAGGCCCGCAAGATGGGGGCTGAAATCTATCGCAATACAGTCGTTACCGGCATGCATCAGACACCGACGGGTGAATGGGTCGTTCAGACGGACAAAGGCGATATCACGTGCGAGCACATCGTCTCTTGCACCGGCAATTTTGCCCGCCAGACGGGGGAAATGGTCGGCCTCGAAATTCCGGTGATCCCTGTTGAGCACCAATTCATCGTCACTGAACCCCACCCTGATATTCTCGCCCGCCACGAACAAGGCTTGCCGGAGATGGGCGTGCTGCGTGAATCGGATGGGGCTTGGTATCTGCGCGAGGAAGCCGGCGGCATGATCCTTGGAATTTATGAAAAGGGTGCGCCGTGTTGTTATGTCGACGGGCCGAGCGAGGATTGTGAATATGAGCTGTTCCAGGAAGACCTGGAACGTCTTGAGCCGCACATCGAAGCCTGCATCAATCGCGTCCCCGCGTTTGGCGAGGTTGGTGTCAAGGAAGTTTATAACGGGGCCATCTGTTACACCCCGGATGGCAACCCGATTATTGGCCCCGCCTGGGATCTTAAAAATTTCTGGCTCAACGAAGGCCACAGCTTCGGTATCACGGCGGCTGGCGGTGCCGGCTGGCAACTGGCGGAATGGATGGTAGACGGGGCTCCCACCGTCGACATGCTGGGTGTGGAACCTCGGCGATATGGTGATTATTGTTCGAAAGCTTACCTCCGTGAAAAAAATGAAGAAGCCTATGCCAACGTATTTGTCGTCCACTATCCGGATGAAGAACGCCAAGCTGCCCGACCGTTACGCACCGCGCCCTGCTATGATCGCCTGAAATCACTAGGCGCGGTGTTCGGGCAGAAATTTGGCTGGGAACGCGCCAACTGGTTTGCCCCGGAAGGTGTTGAGCCGGTCGATGACTGGTCGTTCAGGCGCTCCAAATATTTCGAACACGTCGGCAATGAATGCCGGAACGTCGCCGAAAATGTCGGCCTTCTGGATATGACGGCGTTTGCCAAATGCACAATATCCGGCCCCGGTGCGGAAGCTTGGTTGGATAGCCTGATGGCCAACCGTATCCCCAAAAAGGTCGGCCGTGTTAATCTTTGCCATGCTTTGAATATTCACGGTGGCGTGCGTTCCGAATTCACCATTCTGCGCAACCCGGACGACTCGTTCTATCTGGTTTCTGCCGGTGCGCTTGAACGGTTTGATCATGATTACCTGAAAAAACACCTGCCTGACGACGGCTCAGTCCGCTTTGACCGGGTCACCAATCAGGTTGGTGTTCTGGTGGTCGCCGGTCCCAAGGCCCGCGACGTCATGCAACGTGTCTCGGATGCCGACTTCTCCAACGAGGCCTTCCCCTGGTTAACGGCGCAGCGCATAGACGTGGGTTTTGCCGAAAGCACGGTTGCCCGGGTTAACTTCGTCGGGGAACTGGGTTGGGAAATCCACCATCCACTGGAAATGCAGAACCACATATTTGATACACTGATGGCCGCCGGTGCTGACCTCGGCATCAAACCGTTTGGCATCCGTGCCATGGACAGCATGCGGCTTGAAAAATCCTACCGTCTGGTCGGCACAGAACTCTCCATCGAATACGCCGCCTATGAATCGGGCTTGCATCGCTTCATCCACCCCAACAAGGGCGACTTTATCGGTCGCGACGCGCTGCTGGAATGGAAAGATCGTGGCTTCAAGAACACCTTCGTGACACTGGAAGTTCATGGCACAACCGACGCCGACGCGCTCGGCAACAATCCGATCTTCCATAATGGCGAACCGATCGGAAGGGCAACCGGCGGTGGCTACGGTTTCCGCCTCGACAAGTCGCTGGCACTGGGCATGGTCAGGCCTGAATTCGCCGAACCGGGCACGGAACTGGAAATGGATATTCTGGGGATACTGCACAAAGTCACAATCGTTCAGGAAAGTCCTTATGATCCCGAGAACGAAAAGCTCAGGGCGTAATCTGTCTAACCGGTAGACCTAAGCGCCGTCTTCCCCAGGCACCCAGGGAAGACGGTGGCCGGATTGAGCGGACCATAAAAATTCAACTCCTGCAGTCTAAAACCGCTGCAATTGCCTTCCAGAGGCCACGGCAGCATCATTTTGCGCCTTTCTAAATTTTATTGATTAATATCAATTGGTTACTTTTCTCTCCGATCCGCGAAACGCATTTTTCGATAAATTTATTTGTGCCGAAAAAACTTCTTTGTCGCACTTTGATCAGAGAATGTCCTCAGTTGAACAGACTGAGGGGTGAAATGAATTTACGTGGGATCATGGAACGCACGGGATTCGTGCGGCCTTGGGCTAGGTTTTACGCAGGCAACTGCTATTCAGGAGTTAGGTTATGGCCGAAGATCAAGAAGACGACATCATCCTCTCGGAACTTTCCAACGACGATCTTGTCGAACAAATGCATGACGACCTGTATGACGGGCTTGCCGACGAAGTTGTCGAAGGCACGAATATTTTGCTGGAACGTGGCTGGCAGCCTTACGAAGTCCTGACCAAGGCCTTGGTTGAAGGGATGCGTATCGTCGGTGTCGATTTCCGTGACGGCATCCTATTTGTTCCGGAAGTCCTGATGGCGGCAAACTCCATGAAAGCCGGTATGTCCATCCTGCGCCCCTTGTTGATTGAAACCGGCGCTCCCAAAATGGGCAAGATGGTTATCGGCACGGTCAAGGGCGATATCCACGATATCGGCAAAAACCTTGTCGGCATGATGATGGAAGGCGCCGGTTTTGAGGTCATTGACCTTGGCATCAACAATCCGGTTGAAGACTACCTGGCCGCGCTGGAAGAACATCAACCAGACATCCTGGGCATGTCCGCCCTGCTGACCACGACAATGCCTTACATGAAGGTCGTTATCGATACCATGAAGGAAAAAGGCATTCGCAACGACTACGTGGTGCTGGTCGGCGGCGCGCCGTTGAACGAAGCGTTCGCCGAAAGCATTGGGGCTGATGCGTATTGCCGTGATGCTGCGGTGGCTGTTGAAACAGCAACTGACTTCATGTCACGACGTCAGGGGTCAGCCGCCGCCCAGATCGCTTCCTGATCCGGAGGCGGAGAGGACAGATGGAGGGCGGTATATGGCCGTCCCAAAACCAACGTTACTGATTGCCTGTGGCGCACTGGGCCGAGAGATCACGCAGTTGATTGATGTCAACGGCTGGCCTTGTTTTGAAGTTCAGTGTCTACCGGCGATCTGGCACAACCACCCAGAACGAATCACACCAGCAATCAAAGAGAAGATCGCCGCCGCCAAATCGAGCGACAAATACGGTCGTATACTGGCGCTTTATGGCGACTGTGGCACTGGTGGCATGCTTGATCGTCTGCTTGAAGAAGAAGGTGTAGAGCGTATTCCCGGAGCCCACTGCTACGAATTTTTTGCAGGTTCGGCGCAGTTCGACGAAATGATGGATGAAGAACTGGGTACTTTTTATCTGACAGATTACCTGGCCCGGTATTTTGACCGCCTGATTATCAAAGGCTTTGGCATCGACAAACATCCGGAACTCAGGGACATGTATTTCGGCAACTACAAACGCCTTGTCTATCTGGCACAGACCGACGACCCAAAAATTGATGCGCTGGCAGAAGCTGCCGCCGGGCGTTTGGATCTCGCCTATGAGCGCCGTAAAACCGGATATGGCGGTTTGGACATTTTTCTGAAAACCAATAGCGACGGGAATTCATAATGGCAAATAAGACCATCGTATACTGGCGTGACATCCCGGCACAGGTCATCGTCAAGGCCGGTCGAAAGTCAGCCAAACGCCAGCTATCCGATCGGTTTCAGGAAGCCATTGATGTCGCAGCCATGCGCTCAAAAGCTCACGACTCAGGCACTTATCTGGAAGAGTGGCGGCGTGGAGATCCTGTGGCTTGCAGCGACGACCTTGAAGCCGAAGCCGACACGGCCGCCCGAGAACTGGAATCCCGGTTCAACGATAAACTGCTCGACAGCATCGCCAAAAACGGAGGACACGCCCTTGCCTAACGCCGCTGGTAAAACGGCCTATGTTCCGGCCGGCGTCAATCCGGTTCGCCGTATTGGGGCCAAGTATACCGTGCGGTTATGGTCCGTACGCAACGCCCATTTTCTGGAATGGGTATATGACAATTTTGCAGATCTTATGCTGCGCCTACACTGGGTATGGAACACGATCGGTTACAACCGTGTTGAACGCCCCGTTGTGTTTATAGAAAAACGTCTCAAAGGATTTCTTTTTGATTGCCGCATGTGTGGCGATTGTGTGCTGTCACAGACCGGCATGTCGTGCCCAATGAATTGCCCCAAAACATTACGAAATGGCCCATGTGGCGGGGTCAGGGCAAATGGCAACTGTGAGGTTGAACCCGATATGCCCTGCGTCTGGGTGCAGGCTTGGGAAGGCAGTCAGCGCATGCGGAAATCCGATACCATTATGAACGTTCAAACCCCTGTTAACCAAAGCCTGCGCGGCACATCGGCATGGCTCAGGGTGACTGCCAAACATGCCGCTGAACGTTTACAACTCAGACAGGCCAAAACAAAATGACCCGCGAACCGGACGAAGATATCAACAACCCGGAGATTCAGCTAGTCCAGCTCCCCGGCCACACCTCACGCAGCAGACTGGAACGTGTCCTGCGCCGTGGAGAGTTCGCCGTTACCGCAGAACTCAATCCCCCGGATTCATCAGACCCCCACGAGGTCTACGAACGTGGCGCCATTTTTGACGGCTGGGTCGATGGCATTAACGCCACCGATGGCTCCGGTGCAAATTGCCATATGTCCAGCGTCGGCATCTGCGCCCTCCTGACCCGTGTTGGATATGCGCCCATCATGCAAATCAGTTGTCGAGACCGCAATCGCATTGCCATTCAAGGTGATGTGTTGGGGGCCGCCGCTATCGGTGTTAACAATATCCTCTGCCTCACTGGCGATGGTGTTCAGGCTGGCGACCAGCCGGGCGCCAAACCCGTGTTTGATCTCGACTGCATGTCTCTTCTTGAAACCATTCGGATTATGCGAGACGAGGGCCGGTTCTTGTCGGGGCGTAAGATTACCGATCCACCAAGATTGTTTCTGGGCGCCGCCATCAATCCCTTTGCACAGCCCCATGAGTTTCGCGCATTGCGACTCAAGAAAAAAATCGAAGCCGGTGCCCAGTTTGTTCAAAGCCAGTACTGTTATGATATCGACATGCTGAAAGAATACATGAAACCGGTCACTGATATGGGCCTTCACGAAAAATGCTTCATTCTGATTGGTGCCGGACCGCTGGCATCAGCCCGTGCCGGCAAATGGATTAGAAGTAACGTCCCCGGTGTCCACATCCCGGACAGTGTGATCGAACGCATGGAAGGTGCCCAGGATCAAAAACTGGAGGGCAAGAACATCTGCATAGAGATCATGCAACAGATTAGGGAGATTCCTGGGATTTCCGGCGTTCATGTGATGGCCTACCGCCAAGAGGAATTGGTCTCTGATATCGTTCATGAATCGGGTGTTTTGGCCGGACGAAAACCATGGCGGCGCGAACCGGATATCGGCGATGATGCATTAATCGAGGCGGCCGAGAAAAAAGCCGAAATTCTGGCCGCTCTTGAAGATGCAAAAGTCGCCTCGGAGACAGTTTGACCCCGGATGAGGGTATATTGAGAAATCAAAACTAAACACGCCGCCACTAAAGGCCGGTGAGATTTTGGAGTAAAAACAAAAATGACACGAACCGTTATCAGCTCGGCAACCAAAGAGGTCATCATCGGGTTTGACCAACCCTTTGTCATCATCGGCGAGCGCATTAACCCGACCGGGCGCAAACTGCTGGCTGCGGAAATGGCGGACGGCGATTATAGCCGCGTCGAGACGGATGCTATGGCCCAGATTGCCGCCGGTGCTCAGATGCTGGACGTCAACGCCGGCATCCCGATGGCCGATGAGCCGAGAATTCTGGCCGAATGTGTGCAGCTTGTACAAAGTCTGACGGATGCACCACTGTCCATCGACTCTTCCATCGTAGCTGCATTGGAAAGCGGCCTTGCTGTCTATAAAGGCAAACCGCTGGTCAATTCGGTTACCGGAGAGGAAGAACGCCTGGAATCCGTCCTGCCTTTGGTCAAAAAATACGGGGCCGCAGTGGTTGGTATTTCTAACGACGAAACCGGTATTTCCGAAGATCCGGATGTTCGCTTTGAAGTCGCCAAGAAGATTGTCGAACGCGCCCAGGACTACGGAATTCCGCCGGAGGATGTTGTTATTGATCCGCTGGTCATGCCGGTTGGCGCGATCAACACTTCGGGCAGTCAAGTCGCGCACATTCTGCGGAGGCTCCGAGATGAGCTGAAAGTCAATTCAACCTGCGGCGCCTCGAACTTCAGCTTCGGTTTACCAAATCGCCACGGCATGAACGCGGCATTCCTCAGCATGTCCATTGGTGCCGGGTTAACGTCCGCCATCACCAACCCCCTACACGACCCGGAAATGCAGGCCATAAAAGGGGCCGACGTATTTATGGGCCGGGACCCCAACTGCAAACAATGGATCAAAAAATATCGCGAACCAGTGCCGGAGAACGAGGATGGCACGGGGGGCGGACGGCGCGAAGGACGACGGCGGCGACGCAGAGTATAAGGGGTCAATGGTTTGAGTGAAGAAGCCTTAGTCGTTTTTCAGCCATCGGGCAAACGGGGACGTTTTCCGGTCGGCACACCGATCCTTGAATGCGCACGTAAATTGGGCGTGGATATTGATTCCGTCTGCGGTGGGCGCGGCATCTGTGGGCGTTGTCAGGTCAATATCGGCGATGGCGAATTTGCCAATTTCGGGATTACCAGTCGTCCGGAGAACCTCACCCCCTTCAGCGCACCGGAAGAAAAATACCAAGAGCGCCGTGGCCTGATTGATGGACGGCGTCTCAGTTGTCATGCCCAGCTCAACGGCGATATCGTCATCGACGTTCCCCCGGAAAGCCAGGTCCATAAACAGGTTGTGCGCAAGCGGGCCGAAGTTCGATCCATTAAGATGGACCCGGCAATTCGCCTCCACTACGTCGAGGTTGAAGAACCCGATATGCACAAACCCGAGGGCGACCTTGAACGTTTGCGAGATGCCCTCGCCAAGCAGTGGGACATCCATGATCTCGACGAGATCGATATTCGCTCGTTACAAAAATTGCAAAAAGCGCTTCGGGATGGTGATTGGAAAGTCACGGTTGCGGTTCATCGCGAACAACGCATCACTGCCATCTGGCCTGGGTTTCATGACCGCGCGTTTGGTCTGGCATTTGATATAGGGACAACGACTGTCGCTGTGCATCTTTGTGACCTTGCCAGCGGTGAAGTCCTGGCGTCCGACGGCATCATGAACCCGCAAATCCGGTTTGGTGAAGATCTGATGAGCCGGGTTTCCTATATCATGATGAACCCCGGCAGCGAGACAGAAATCACCCAAACCATCCGGGATGGCATTAACGACCTTATTCGTCGTGTACGAACGGAAGCTGGCGTGGCCCAAGAAGAAATTCTCAACGCAACTTTTGTTGGCAACCCGGTCATGCATCACCTGTTGCTTGGCATTGATCCGATAGAACTTGGCGGCGCGCCCTTCGCGCTGGCAACCAACACAGGAATGACGCTGTGGGCTACGGAATTGGGGATCACCGAAACCAACCCCGATGCCCGCATTTATGTGCTGCCCTGTATCGCCGGGCACGTTGGCGCCGACACGGCAGGCGTCCTGCTGTCGGAAGAACCACATTTATCCGATGAAATGACATTAATCGTCGATGTCGGAACCAATGCAGAAATCGTGCTGGGCAACAAGGAACGGTTGCTGGCGGCCTCGTCTCCTACCGGCCCGGCGTTCGAAGGAGCACAGATATCCTGTGGCCAACGAGCGGCCCCCGGGGCCATCGAGCGGGTCCGTATTGACCCTGAGACACTTGATCCCAGGTTTAAGGTCATCGGATGTGATCTTTGGTCTGATGACCCGGCCTTTGCTGACGCAATTGCCGCAACAGGCGTCACCGGAATTTGTGGTTCGGGTATCATCGAGGTGTTGGCGGAGATGTATCTCTGCGGCCTGCTGACGGTCGATGGCATCATTGACGGGACGATGGCGACGCGCACCCATCGCGTTCAGGAAGAAGGTCGTACGTACCGCTATCTCCTGCACGTCGGGGAAATGGAAATCTCCGTCTATCAGAACGACGTACGGGCCATTCAACTTGCCAAGGCGGCGCTTTACGCCGGGGCTCGCCTGCTCATGGACAGGATGGGGATCGACAGCGTTGACAGGATTGTTCTGGCCGGTGCCTTCGGCAGTCATATTGATACCAAGTACGCCATGGTCCTGGGCATGATCCCGGACTGTGATCTGAAAAACGTATATGCGGCTGGAAACGCTGCCGGAACAGGGGCGCGCATTGCCCTGCTGAACCAGCAGGCGCGAGATGACATTCAGACCCTGGTCAAACAGATTGAAAAAATTGAAACTGCGGTTGAACCAAAATTTCAGGACCACTTTATTGCCGCCATGGCGATCCCCCACAAAACGGCACCTTCACCCAATCTTTCCAAAGTCGTCTCACTCCCAGATCCCCCCGTGGCTCCATCAGGTGATGACGACGGACGCGGCAGGCGACGCCGCAGACGGAAGCGTTCATAACCTTCTGGAGAACAGCTGCCTCTCATGGCATGGTTCCGCCCTCTTTAGATTAGTTTCGGGACCTTTTGATGATCACCAGCGTGATACTCGGCAAACTCCTGACAACCATTGCACTTGTCCTCGGCCTTTCATGGGTGGCAGAGCGTGTTGACACCCGTTTGGCTGGAATCCTGTCTGGTATGCCTTTGGGGTCCCTGCTGGTCCTGATTTTTGTTGGCCATGACCTGGGATCCGAATTTGCCGCAGAAAGTGCTCTTTACGGAATTCCGGCTCTTGTCGGGACACTGACGTTTGCCGGTGTGTATTACCTAACCTCCCGCACCCACCATGTTCTTGGCCCTCTGATTGCTACGTTGGTGGGCCTGCCGTGTTACATGGTTGTCGCCTATACGCTCAGCCAATTCGACTTTTCACTTGGTGGCGGCATCCTGCTGACAAGCATCTGCATCGTCCTTGCCGCCCGCCTGTTTGCTCCTATTCCACAGGAGCGGGTCATGCAGCGGGTGCGCCTGACATTCTGGCATCTCATTTTTCGCGCTGGAATGGCCGCCTTTTTTGTCATCGCCATTACTGAAATTGCCGAGGTTATTGGATCAAGGTGGGCCGGTCTATTAATGGGTTTTCCCATAACCTTTCTACCCTTCCTATTGATCATTCACATCACTTACTCGCACAAACACGCCCATACTGTGATCAGGAATTTTCCTGTCGGCCTTGGTGGGCTGGTCTGTTATTTGGCTCTCATCAACACGACCGTCGTGTCTGTCGGCATCAACTTCTCTATACTGATAGGGTTAAGTGGGTCACTGGCCTATCTGGCGGTGATCGGTTACATCTTCAATCGACGCCAAAAGGGTGTCAATTGACGGTTTGCTGGAGACTCCCCCCTTGAAGCTGACAGCCTGGGATCACAAAACCTGGCGCTTTGCTGCGCCGGTTATCATATCGAATGTCACGGTCCCCCTGCTGAGTGCCGTCGACATGGCAGTGGTCGGCCATCTGCCTGAACCACATTATCTTGGTGGTGTCGCCGTTGCCGCGCTGATTTTCACCATCGTCTATGCCACCATGAATTTCCTGCGCATGGGAACAACGGGGTTGACGGCTCAGGCGCTTGGCAACGGAGACGGAAGTGAAGTCCGCGCCTGGATGTTACGCGCAGCAGTGATCAGCCTCGGAATTGGCATTATACTGCTGGTCATCCGCACGCCTGTGTCCCAATTGGCCCTTGATCTGATCGCGCCCAGTGATGAGGTCCGCCCACTTTCTGAATCCTACTTTGCCATCCGCATCTGGGGGGCACCGGCGGCGCTTCTCAATTTTGCCATTCTGGGTTGGTTTTTTGGCATCCAGAATACGCGGGCCGCCCTGTTAACACAGTTTTTCATGAACGGCGTCAACATCGTCCTGGATGTGTGGTTTGTTTTGGGATTGGGATGGGGAGTTGAAGGTGTTGCCATCGCCACCTTGATTTCAGAAGTCAGTGCCGCAGGTTTCGGTCTGTGGCTGGTTCTGCGGAACGCCCGCACCTTACCCGGCATCTGGGAACTCCATCGCATATTTGACCGCGCAAGCCTGCTTTCCATGTTTCGCGCCAATCTCGATATCTTCATTCGCTCAATTTGCCTACAAGGCAGTTTCGCCATCTTCACGTCTTTAGGTGCACGCAACAATGATATCGTCCTCGCCGCCAATGCCGTATTGCTGAACATTTCGACCTTCGTTGCTTACGGTCTGGATGGTTTTGCCAATGCTGCCGAAGCCCTGGCGGGCGAAGCTTATGGGGCGCGGGACCGGAAAACCTTCCGCGCCGCCGTGCTTGCTTCAACCCGCTGGGCGGTGATTCTGTCCATATTGATCACCCTCTCCTTGTTCTGGTTGGGGCCACTCATAATTGACGTACTGACCGGAATTGAAGACGTCCGTCTGGCGGCACGGACCTACTTGCCCTGGGTTGCCATTATGCCCATCGTCTCGGTCTGGTGTTTCCAGTTGGACGGGATATTTATTGGCACCACCCACACGGCTGAGATGCGCAATGGCATGGTCATATCGGTCGGCTTCTATGTTTTGTCGTTGTTTATTCTGATGCCCCTGTGGGGCAACCATGGTGCCTGGCTGGCATTGATGGCCTTTATGGCGGCGCGGGGCGTCACGCTCGCGGTCATGTATCCTCGTATTGAGCGCGCCATCATCGCAAGGCCCTGACCTCACGCTTACGCTATACGATTTCCCGTCGTTCCTCGGATGGTGTGCGCTTGAAGTGTTCGCGGTAACATTTGGAAAAATGTGAGGCCGAGACGAACCCTGCAGCCAAGGCAACGGAAAGCACCGGCAGGCTGGTCTGTCGAAGCAGATGTCGTGCACGGTTGAGCCGCAGTTCCAGATAGTACCGCGTCGGAGCGTGGTTCATATACTTGCTGAACAGGCGCTCAAGCTGTCGGGTGGACAGCACAACCCGAGACGCCAGTTCAGCGCAACTGAGCGGCTCTTCCAGGTTGGCCTCCATATGCTCGATCACCGTCAGAAGCTTTGGGTGGGCGACGCCCAGACGAGACCGCAGCTCCATGCGCTGCGACTCATGACCATCGCGAATGCGGTGGTGCAGCATGGAATCGGCTACGGCAGCCGCAAGGCGGGTACCTTCCTGAAGACTTATAATGGTCAGCATCATATCAAGCGCCGCGGTTCCCCCCGCGCAGGTGTAGCGATTGCGGTCAATCTCGAATAATTCAGATGTCACATCCGCATCCGGAAAGTCTTCATTGAATGCCGCTAGATTTTCCCAGTGAATGGTACAGCGGTAATCATCGAGAAGTCCGGCCTTTGCCAGAATATAGGAACCGGTACAAATACCGCCAATATCGGTGCCGTGGCTGACCATCCGCCGAAGCGCCGTCATAACAGGTTTTTCAGCATAACGTCGGACTTTGAGGCCCGTGCAGACAAACATCGCGTGCAGATGATTGGCTTCTGACAACGGTGCGTCCACCACAACCGGAATTCCGTTGGATGCTGTCACCGGTTCGCCGTCCACAGAATAGGTAATACCGGTATAGACAGCCTCACCATTAACCCGATTGGCCAGACGCAGAGGTTCTACCGCTGACGCGAAACCAATCATGGAAAAATCATTGATCAGTAAAAACCCGATCCGATGCGTGTTTTTGTCGCCATCTGTTCCAAACACGAGCGGTTGTTCCCTGCTCAGTTCCACTGCACTCAGCAGCGAATTTTGGATGTTCTGATGAATGTCAGGAGATTACAATCGGAAAAAATCGATCATTGATATATCGCCCCAAGATGCCACTGTTCTGGAGGACTCGCAGAAGTTATCAAGCGGCCCTTGTTGGTATTCTACGGTCAGGAGCAGCTCATGAGTTTGAGGCTTAACCTGGGCTAATGCCACGCAGGCGTTCGCCCCTGCGACGCAGCAGTTCCAGTGTCGCCAACAGGGCAATCGAGATCATCACCAAAATCGTCGCAACCGCCAAAATCGTCGGGCTGATCTGCTCACGAATACCAGACCACATCTGGCGCGGAATGGTGCGTTGCTCAAACCCGGCCAGGAAGAGAACCACAACGACCTCGTCAAACGACGTGATGAAGGCAAACAACGCCCCTGAAATCACGCCTGGCAAAATCAGCGGCATGATAACCTTGAAAAACGTCGTCGTCGGATTAGCCCCTAAATTGGCAGAGGCGCGGGTCAGAGAATGATCAAAGCCAACCAGCGTCGCCGTCACGGTAATCACCACAAACGGTGTCCCTAGCGCTGTGTGAGCGAGGATAATCCCCAGGTAAGTCTGGTCCAGGCCAATGTTCGAATAGAAGAAATACATGCCAGCAGCTGAAATGATCAGCGGCACGATCATCGGTGAGATGAGAAGTCCCATCATCAGAGACCGGTAGGGCATGTGAGGTTTGCTCAGCCCTAATGCCGCCAGAGTTCCCAGCACCGTTGCCAGAATGGTTGATGCAATGGCGATGATGAAGCTGTTTTTAACCGAATGGGTCCATTGGGTATTGTTGATAAAGTCTTCATACCACCGCAATGAATACGCATCGGGGTCAAACGCCAACATTCCTTGGGTAAACGTAAAATAGGGCTCCACATTAAAACTCAACGGGATGATTATGATAATCGGCGTAATCAGAAACAGGAAAATACACGCGCACAGAAAGCGAAACGTGTAATACCAGGTTGTTTCCAGCGGACCGGCGTAAGCGGGTAAGGCCATAATATTATCCCAACCTCATGTTATCGATACCGACGAGTTTGTTATAAAGCAGATACAGCGCCAGAACCGATGCCAGCAACAACGCACCAAGCGCGCCTGCCAGACCCCAGTTCAACGAAGACTGCATGTGATAGGCGATCTGGTTTGAAATCAAGGTACCATCCGTGCCGCCAACCAGGGCCGGCGTAATGTAGTAACCGATCGACAAAATGAAGACGAGAATACTCCCCGCACCAATGCCCGAAAGTGTCTGCGGCATATATACGCGGACAAAGGCGACAAGCGGGTTTGCGCCAAGTGACAGGGCGGCACGCATATAGCTCGGCGGAATCGTTTTCATAACGCTGTATAACGGCAAGACCATGAACGGCAGCAGGATGTGGGTCATGGCAATGATCGTGCCCGTCAAATTATGGATCAGCTGCAATCTGTCTGCGTCGTCGACCAAGCCGAAAAACACAAACAGGTCATTCAACACCCCTTGTGACTGAAGCATGGCGATCCACGCGGTCGTTCGCACCAGCAGCGAAGTCCAGAACGGCAGCAGCACAAAAATCATCAACAGGTTGGAATACCGCAGCGGCAATGTCGCCAACAGATACGATATGGGATAGGCCAAGACGACACAGATCAGTGTAATCGCCAGACTGATCGCGAACGTACGCATAAATAGCTTGCCATAGATTCGCCGGTTTTCCGGCTGCCTGACGACCTCACCAGATTTGTCATACTTCATATCCACGGCGTTCAAGTAATAGCCGATCGTATAGGGCGATGTATTACGTTTGATAACCGTCCAGGTTTCCAGGTCTTTCCACTTTTTGTGCATCTTCAGGACCTTGTCTTTATATGGCCCTTCTTTGAGTTTTTTAGATTTTCGGGCAGACCCGGTAATCATGCTGCGCATGCCGGATTTTTCGTAATTCAGACGGGTCCCCACCTTGCCGATTTCACGGGACTTGGCCCCGGCCTGCAAATCCTGGACTAGGGCAGCGAAAACAGGTTCGTCGGGAATATCTTTTCCGTCCCAATTTTCAAGTGCTGCTGTCGTCTTGGGCAACAGTGCTCCGACGTGCCAGTTATCGACACTGCGCATGGTCATATTAAAAATTGGGATCAAAAACGAGAACATGATAAATAAGAACAGAGGGGTGACCAACAATAGCGCCCGGATTCGGTTCTTCCGCATGGCGCGATTGAGACTGGCTTTTAAGGGCGTTCCGTCGGCGGCAAGAACAACGCCTCCGCTACTTTCATCAGCCATCCCAAACCCCTCGTGAATTCAATTCGTTAGTCAAAAATTTTAAACACTAAAAAAATCCGGCAGCGGGACAGGTTTCCCTGTCCCGCGCACCGTAACAATTGCCTACTGAAGCAACCAGGCTGCGAAACGTTCGTTCATTTCGTCGCCGTTATCTGCCCACCATTTGAAGCCGGTCAGGAAACCCTGATCCGCATATTTGGTTGGCATATGAGGAGCCATATCGATGCCAAGCGTTGCGTGCTTGGAGACCATTGGGCCGGAAGATTTACGAGCCGGGCCGTAGGAAATGTACTTGGCCTGATCCGCCAGACGCTGAGTGTCGGTGGCATATTTCAGGAACTTCATTACGGCTTCAACATTTTTGCCCTTGGCAGGAACTGCCCAGCCGTCGATGTCCAGAACCTGTCCATCCCAGAGCATGGAAAACGGCTGTTTTTCTTCAGCAATAGCTGAGAACCAACGACCATTGTAGCCGGTACCGAACACGGCTTCACCGTCCGCCAGAAGCTGCGGGGGCACGGCACCTTCGGTCCACCAGATCACGTCTTTCTTGATCGTGCTCAGTTTCTTGAACGCACGGTCTTTGCCTTCATCCGTATCAAGAACGTCATAAACCTTAGCAAGCGGAACACCGTCAGCAATCAATGCCCATTCCAGGTTGTTGATAGCTTTTTTCTGCAATGCACGTTTGCCGGGGAAATTCTTGAGATCAAACACGTCAGCCATTTTGGTTGGTTTTTTGCCGCCCCAAGCGTCCGTACGATAGGCAAATGCTGTTGAATAGATGATCTGTGGGACAAAGCATTCCGACAGTAACGTACCTTCCAGGAAATCCTTGGAGGCGGGCGTACCATCCGGTGCCGTAGCAAGTTCAGTATCGATCTTGATCGGGCGGAACATGCCTTCGTCACAGCCGGTAATGGCGTCAGAAAGAACCAGATCAAGCAGATCCCAAGTTACATTACCAGATTCCGTCTGGGCCCGCATTTCAGCCAGTCCACCACTGTAATCAAGCGAGTTGAGCTTCACGCCCGGGTTTGCCTTCATGTACGGCTTATGATAGGCGTTGATCTGGCTGGCCGTATAAGCGCCGCCCCATGAAACCACGTTGAGATCAACAGCCTGTGCTGCTGATGTCACGCCTGCCATTGCCAAGGCAAACGCTGAATATTTCAACAATTTCTTCATTAGTGTAGTACTCCCTTTGTTTAACAATCTTGAAGTTAGACCCTTGATCCGATCACTGAACTCCCTCCCCGGGATTCTTGTGAACGAGGCGCATGGGTCGTCGCCTTTATGTATCGTCACGCATCAAGCGCGCGACAATCCTCTGCTTCCCAACCAATTTGGGTTATCTCACCTTCTTTGAGGTGAACATGACCATGAGAGTTTGGAACTTTGATAACAAATTCATTGTTGCCAGATAAACTGACCCGACTGCGGATATGATCCCCCAGGTAAATCAGTTCTTCGACTTTCGCTTCAAGCGAATTTGTCGATTGGCCTTCCCCCCCTCCGATCGTCACCCGTTCCGGGCGAAGCGATAACGTGGTCCGTGACCCTACGCCGTCAATATTGACGCAAAGCGCTTTAACGAGGCCACCGCCACCTTCCAACTCGACCTGACAGAAGTCGCCATCGATGGATTTGACCTCTCCGTATAGGCGGTTGTTCTCACCAATAAATCCGGCAACAAACGCGTTATCCGGTTTTTCGTAAAGCTCATCAGGCGGTGCCAGCTGCTGCACGATGCCGTCATCAAACACGGCAATACGGTTCGACATGGTCAGGGCCTCGGACTGATCGTGGGTCACATAGACCATCGTCACTTCCAGGCTTTCGTGGATATGCTTGATTTCGTATTGCATTTCTTCGCGAAGGTTCTTATCCAGAGCCCCCAGCGGTTCATCCATCAGCACCAGTTTCGGTCCGAACACCAATGCCCGGGAAACGGCAACACGCTGCTGTTGGCCGCCGGACAATTGCGCCGGGCGTCGGTCACCAAAACCACCCAGCCGCACCATATCAAGCGCGCGGTTAACCTTTTCACTGATTTCAGATTTTCCCATGCCCCGCACTTCCAGCGGAAATGCCAGGTTTTCTGCGACCGTCATATGCGGGAACAGAGCATAGTTCTGAAACACCATGCCAATGCCGCGCTTATGTGGCGGCACGTTATTGATGGGAACCCCTTCAAGATAGATTTCACCGTGAGTCGCCGGTTCAAACCCCGCCAACATCATCAGGCAGGTGGTTTTACCTGACCCGGAGGGGCCAAGCATGGTGACAAACTCACCTTTGGCCACATCAAGGTTAAAATCTTTTACGACCAGAATTTCGCCATCGTAACTTTTTTGAACGGATTCAAATTTTACGAGAGGATCGGATACGTCCGACATGTGAATTCACCATCCCTGCTTAGTATTCTTAGGCCTGACTTTTATCAGTACCTCGCCTTGCGGCTTATTCCGTGAAGGTTAGCACGTAAATTTCATCAAGTTAAACCGCTAAATTTTATCTTTAATTGAAATTGTACGGATTGAGGACAGAAAATGTCCCCAAACCGACACGTTTCATCCTTGAAAATCCATGCAATTTTTGCAGGGCAATCCTGCAAAAATCAAGCATTACGCGAGCCATAAACCAGCTTATATGAACCTAAGAATTATTAGATATCTAACACGCTCACCAAGGAGATATTCCATGACCACTCAAAATAACTTCACCACTATCGCCCCCTACACCGGACTGGCCGGCGTCATTGTTGAAATCATTTCCCCCGCTGTAAATTCCATGACGATGGGCCTGATTTCCGCCTTCGCATTCCTGAAAAAGATTAGCAAACGCTCCAAAACCACACCTTCAAACGTACCGGCACCGCATGTTGCCATGGTCATGGTTCCGGGTAACTTCGTAACGGGTCCATTCACACAGCGCTAGGTTACAACACGCCGATCTCTCCTTGTTTGCGCGCAAGCCCGTCATTTTGGCGGGCTTGTTGTTTGTGTGGTACCTACCAAAGCCACTGGACAGAAGCACACATTTCAGACAAACCTGTCGACGAAACTGATATATGTTTTTCAATCGACCGGACTCCCCATGCTTAACCCTTATATTCCGGCCCAGACAGCCCTAACGGCAAGATTTATGATATGTGCGGAATAGCTGGCCTGTTCAGGGCGGAAGGCGCGCTTGCTGCCAATACACCGCTCGCCCCTGCTTTGGACAACATGAACCGGGCGATGGCCCATCGTGGCCCCGACGGCGACGGCATATGGGCGTCTGATGATCAACGCGTTGGCCTGGCCCACCGTCGCCTTGCCATCGTCGACCTGTCGTCTGATGCCGCCCAACCCATGTCAGATCACACAGGTTCCCTTCAGCTCACCTTTAACGGCGAGATTTACAACCATCAGAAACTCCGCATCGAACTGGAAGCTCGCGGGCACCGTTTCAAAACTGATCACTCGGATACGGAAGTCCTGATCCACGGGTACCGGGAATGGGGTGTGGAGGGATTGGTCAAACGGCTGGAAGGCATGTTTGCATTTGCCATCTGGGATGCGGACCGCCGCGTTCTAACCCTGGCCCGTGACCGGATTGGCATCAAACCCGTCTATTTCACGCGGAGTGGCGGCACCTTCCATTTTGCTTCTGAAATCAAGGCGATCCTTTCAGACCCCGCCGTTACCCGTCAGATCGACACCAATGCTCTCAATCACTACCTCAGCTTTATGGTGGCACCAGCCCCGCTGACCATGTTTCAGGGTATCTACAAACTGCCCGCCGCTCACATCATGGAAGTTAACGACACCTGTGACTTAAAGGCCTGGCGATACTGGGATGCGTTGCCCGGACAAGGTATCGATCCGGCGGAAATCTCGGGTCTGTCAGAAAAAGCGCGGGAGCAGTTTTATGTGGATGGCATTCGTTCGAGATTAGAAGCCGCCATCGAAAAGCGCATGATGTCCGATGTGCCGTTTGGCGTGTTTTTGTCGGGTGGCATAGATTCGTCCGCCAACGTCGCCCTAATGAACCAGTTCACCGAACGCCCGGTGGAAACCTTTACCGTCGGTTTCAAAGATCATACGCATCTCAATGAACTCGACTACGCCCGCCTGATTGCCGACAAGTTTAAGACCAACCATCATGAAGTACTGATCGATGAAGCCGACATGATGGGATATCTTGATAACCTTGTGCATCATCAGGACGAACCCATCGCCGACTGGGTTTGCATCCCGCTCTATTTCGTTTCCAAACTGGCGCACGACAATGGCGTTACCGTGGTTCAGGTCGGTGAAGGGGCGGACGAACAATTTTGCGGCTATGACAGCTGGATGACGTATCTCAAATTTTTTGATAAATTCTGGGACCCCTACACAAAATCCTTCCCGGGCCCGTTTAAAAAGATCATGGGCAGCCTCGGGCACACCTTTGCCCCTTCAACCCGGGGACGCGGCGGACAGATTGCCGAGGCCCTGCATCGCGCTGCCAACGGCCAAGAGCTGTTTTTCAGCGGTGCCAACGCCTTCTGGAACGTCCACAAGGATCGCCTGTTAAACAGCGGCACAAGCGCCAGCTCAACCGTTCACGATGATCTTGCCGGATCTGGCATCGACCTGACCGGGATCGCGTCGCCGGAAAGTGGGGAGGTCATCAACGGATATTACCGCGATCTCGCTGCCCAACACGCCGATGCTGATCACCTGACCCGTATGGCGTTCAGCGAACTGCGTTTGCGCCTGCCCGAACTGCTGCTCATGCGGGTCGACAAAATCGCCATGTCGACCTCCATCGAAGGCCGCGTGCCGTTCCTTGATCATGCCCTGGTCGACTTCACCATGGACATTCCGAAATCCTTTAAGGTCAGGGGCGGAGTCAAAAAACATCTGCTCAAGCAGGCGGTTTCGGACCTCCTGCCTCCTGAAATTATTCATCGCAAAAAGATGGGCTTCGCCGCCCCCGTCGAACAATGGTTAAAAGGCGATTTTGGCCAGGAAGCCGAAAACAAGGTGCTGGCCTCTCCCCTGCTTCGTGACGGTCTGCTCAGCAAATCATACGTCGAAAACCGTTTTAAGGAACACCGGCAGGGAAAAGCCGACCACGCCCTTCACCTCTGGACCCTGTTCAACCTGACCTCTTGGCAGGAACACTGGATGGGGTGAGGGCTTTCATGATGAGAAAACAATGAACATATCTTCACATTTTGGAACCGATTATTCATCGGCCCGGGCGTTGTTTTTAGGGGCCTGTCAGCAGCGCGGCGTTTCGGCGCAATCCCGACGACATCCGGATGCCAAAGGTCCCGCAGGCGAAGACCTGTTCATGGATGTAGCGCGTATCGGCCCCGAGAATGCCGACGGCGTATTTTTCATTACCTCTGCGACCCATGGAACCGAAGGCCTAACCGGGTCAGGCGTGCAAGTGGCGACGTTGAAAAGTTCCCTGGTCGAAGAATTGCCAGACGGTATTGCCCTGGTTTTTGTCCATGCGCTCAATCCTTATGGATTTGCCCACCTGAGCCGCACCAACGAGGATAATATTGATCTGAACCGGAACTTTATCAACTTCACCGACGCTCTCCCCACAAACGAAGACTATGACACCATCCACCCGTGGATCGTCCCGGCGGCTTGGCACGGACCTGAACGGGGTGACGCGGAGCAGGCATTAACGGCATACGTCGACACATTTGGGGAGAAAAAACTGCAGGCCGTCCTGCTCAAAGGCCAATACACTCAACCGAACGGGTTGTTTTATGGTGGCACATCACCTTCATGGTCGAACCGTCAATGGTCGGACATCGTTGCCACGGAAGGCAAAGGGGCAAAACATTTGTCCATCCTTGATGTCCACACAGGCATAGGCCCCAAAGGTTATGGTGAGCCCATTTATGTTGGCATCGACGCTGGTTTCCGGCGCGCCCGCTCGTGGTTTGGTGAGGATGTCACCAACGCCGGTAAGGGCAAGTCACACGCCTCTGAATTCAAGGGCCCTATGGTCAGCGCCCTATGGGATGAACACCCCAACGCCGAACATACCGCGATTGTTCTGGAGTTTGGCACCCGCCCGCTGACCCAGGTGCTGTCCGCATTACGTGCCGACAACTGGCTGCGCTTTCACCCCGAAGCCGACAAATCCCAACACCAATTGATCAAACAGAACCTGCGAGACGCCCTCTACGTCGACGAAGATGAGTGGCGTTCACAAATCTGGCAACGCTCCCAGCAGCTTATTGAGCGCGGCCTGACGGGGCTTGCCGATGCCATCAAATGACGCCCCAATTCTTTAGTCGTCACCAATACTTCGGGTAACTGACGTCCGAGCGCAGGTTGTTAAAGATCAATGCAACGAGGGCAATAAGGATGGCTCCGGTCAGCACGGGAAACAGCAAATAGCCAAAGCTCGGTTGCAGGGCGAAAACGACCAACGGATCTGCCCCGGCCGGAGGGTGCCCGGTCCGCGTGACCTGCATCATCACAACCGCCAACCCGACCGCGACGGCAACCGACAACCAGCTATCGCCGAGGACGGATAATACCAGCATCCCGACGACCATCGAAATCAGATGCCCAAAAACAATATTGCGAGGTTGCGCCAAGGGGCTTTCCGGCACGGCGAAGGCGAGGAAACATGACGCCCCGAACGGGGCCATCAACAACGCCGCCCCGGTCAGTTCACTGAGCCCCGCCGTGGTGGCGATCGCACAGGTTGCCCCAATCCCGGCGATGATGGCTGAAGTGATCTGCGGAGATTGCGGAAGCGTATGTCTCCCAGCCATTTTGGCGAAATATCGTTTAAACCACTGCATGAATTTTTCTTCCCTAAATCAAAGATCAATAACCAGACTGTCACCGGCGGCGCGGGACACACAGGGACACACCAGACCGGCCTGTTCTTTCTCGGCGTCTGAGAATGCACTGTCACGATGCTGGGCTGTGCCCTCAAGAAGCTTGACCGCGCAGTTGCCACAGGTGCCGGACTTACAGCCATAATCGACATCAACACCGGCATCGAGCAGCGCATCCAGAAATGTCTGGTCATGGGCGACGGTGACGTCGGTCCCGGATCGCGCCAGATGCACCTGAAAAGCCTGATCGCCGGATTCCGGTGTTGCTATGGAAAACAATTCAAAGCGGATGCGCTTGGCATCAAACTTCAATCGATCTGCCGTCCGCCGCACGTCATTGATCAGAGACGCTGGCCCGCAGACATAGAACACCGCTTCTTCAGGTGCGGTGGACAATACGGCGTCGATATCTATCCGTTGGTCTTCGTCTCCAGCGTAGAAGGTCACGGCAGCCTTGAGTGCGCAGGTCAGTTTGGACCGATACGCAAACAACGATGTTGACCTGGCGGCGTAGTGCAGATGGAAACTTCGCCCATCAGCAATCAATTGCTGCGCCATGGCTTTCAACGGGGTGATGCCAATGCCATCGGCAATCAATACGGCCGGTCGTGGGTCTTCATGCAGGGCAAAACCATTTCTCGGGTGACTGGCACGAATGCGCTGTCCTAAGATGTAACCGGCATGGATGGCGCGCGACCCTCCGGTGCCCTCCGGGTCCAGCCTTATGGCAATTTCATAAACGTCGCGACGGCTTGGGTTGCTGGCAATGGAATAGGTTCGGGTCTCCTCACCTGAGGGCAAAGGAACCTCTATGTGTGACCCAGCAGCAACAATCGGCAAATCAGTAAAGTCGGGAGACCGCAACTCAAAAGCGCGGACTTCAGGCGTCAACTGACGAACGCCTGTGATCACCAGCTCCAAAGGGCCATTGCCGATGACCTGTGCCGACTCTGGACCTCCGCCAGACAATTCAGCAAGTTTCGCTTCAAGCCCGGCGATATGGTCCCTGAGCGGTGCAGCCATTTCATTGATCTCGCTTTCGGTGAAGCGTGGCGTGATGTGCTGTGGACAGTTCCAGTCCAATGCTTCGATGGTCAAGACAACGGCACGTTCAACGCGCGCCCGATAGGTCGGGACTTCAAGGCGGGCCAGCAGGTCAGGATCTTCTTCAGAGTGGACGATCCTCGCCCGCGCCCAGATTTTAAGACGGCGGCGGTTGGCATAGTCCATCAGGATCAAGGCAACCCGGTCGTTGGATTTAAGGTTACCAACACTCAGGTACTGCACGTTGCCGCGAAAATCTGCATACCCGATGGTCCGATCATCCAGCACTTTCAGAAAGCCGGCGGGTCCGCCGCGAAACTGCACGTAGGGCCAGTCGTTTTCATTTGTCGTCGCCTGATAAAACCCGTCACGTTCTTCAATAAATGCCGCTTCGGCTGGGCCAATGACATTTCCGGCGTCAGCCGCATATTCGAACCGTTCGTTTTGGTCCCGGCTGCCGTAACGCGTCTGTACGGATTTAACGCCGGCTGTGAAGGTAATTTCTGCAAATCTGCGGGCCATGATGTGTTCCTCTAAAAGAATGATGGGGCGAGCACCAGTTGGGGAAATGGTGCCCGCCCAGAGTCCTAGGTCAAACAAGTGTCCTAGGTCGAACAAACGAGGGGCGTCAGGGGTTCACGCGGCTTCGTTGTGCAGGGAGACCTTGGGGAAATCGATATCAACCCGTGAGGCTTTGCCAATCAGGTTGGTCAGAATATTCATGCCAACGTGGGTAATGATCTCAACGATCTCGGCATCGCCATAACCGGCACCGCGAACGGCATCCAGTTCAGCCTGGGTAACGTCACCCAGATTGGTGTTTAGGGCGACCGCAAAAGCCACGGCAGCGGCAGCCTTGGCGTCCTGCGATGATCCCTGGCGATTGGCCGCCATCTCGGCACCGCTCAGGCCTGCCTTGCTGCCAATGGCCGAATGGGCCGACAGACAATATTCACAGGAATTTCCTTGGGCGATGGCAAGAGCAATGCGCTCACGGGTCTGCGGCTCAAGGCTTCCGGATTCGGCGATCCCATACAGGCCAAGGAACGCTTTCAGGGCGTCGGGCGATTGGGCCAGAATTCCGAGGAAGTTGGGAACCATGCCAAGCTTGCCCTGAATGGCGTCGAGCAGGTCTTTTTGGTCGGAGGTAGCGTCGTCTTGAGTAACAATTTTAATACGGCTCATGATTTAGGTCTCTCTTCAATTGGGGGTCAAAGGTGCCCAACACTGTTTGCGTCGGACAACCAGAACGTAGTTTGTTTCAATAATCATTTGAATACTTATAGAAATGAATATACTATTCCATTTTATGGAATAGTTGTGAGATCCCCAATGGATCGGTTCCAGGCGATTCAGGTCTTTGTAAAAGTCGCGGAATGCGGAGGATTTGCGTCGGCAGCCCGCACCCTCGCCATGTCGCCACCGGCAGTAACCCGCGCCATCGCCATGCTTGAAGACCGTCTCGGGACCCGGTTGTTCGTGCGCACCACCCGCTCCGTGCGTCTGACGGAAAGTGGCGAACGTTTCCTGCAGGACAGCCGACAAATCTTGCTGGACTTAGAGGAGGCGGAGGAAGCGGCGGTCGGGTCTCATGCCGCCCCACGGGGTGAGTTGCACATTACCGCCCCGGTCATGTTTGGGCGCATATTCGTCACCCCCATTCTGGGTGACTTCCTTGATCGCTACGCCATGGTCAAGGCCCGGACCTTGTTTGTTGACCGCGTTGTCAACCTGATGGATGAAGGCCTCGACGTTGCCATCCGCATTGGTGAATTACCCGATTCGTCGTTGACCGCCATCCGGGTCGGCTCAGTACGTCGCGTGTTTTTCGCATCGCCGGACTACATCAAAAATCACGGCCTGCCACAACGCCCGGAAGACCTCAGTCAACATCGGTTAATCCAGTCCACCGCCATGGGACCAGCCCCGGAATGGACCTTTCAGATCAACAACAAACGCACGGCGATCCGCATCGACCCGCACATTCGCATGAATACCAATGATGCGGTGATTGAACTGGCCGTCCGCGGATGGGGCATCGCCCATCAGCTGTCCTATCAGATCGCCCCCGATCTGGCGGCCGGTCGACTGCAAACCGTCCTCGGCGAGTTTGAGCAACCTTCCCTGCCCATCCACGTCGTCCATCAGGAAGGCCGAATGGTGTCGGGCAAAGTCCGTTCCTTTGTCGATTTCATGGCCGAACGCCTGAGAGCTGACCCGGCGCTGAACTAACGCGCCAACTCATTGGTCTTTGACGCCCGAAACGAGGATATAATATCCGTCTGTCCAACAATTTTGGTCGTGGATCAGTGAGGGTATTGACGGAGGGGTTTAGCCAATATCGGTCTAATTGCATCCGTTATGTTTGCGCCACATTTCTGCATTGTGGCCTTCAGGAGAGTTGGCACACGGGTCTGGATTGGAATACCCCCGAATTCTGTTGTATTCCTCAATCTGATCTTTCGACAGGATATCTGGTGTTTTCAGATGGGTGGCTAAATGAGTAAACCTTAACTCCATCCTTGCTTCCTCAATCCTTTCCAGCGATGAACGAAGCGTATCCTGCGTGATAGAACCGCTCCGAAACAGAAGTTCAAGTTCCTGTTCGAGTGCAATCAGACGCTCTCCCTGTTGAATGGCTTGTGCTTTCATCGCCTGGTAAATTTCATCAATCGCCAAGACCTGATCATCGTTAAGTGGGATTTTATCTTTCATTCCCAACAAATGTGCGGGCCCAGGCACGCCATTAAGCTCGGCAGCTTTAGCCAGTCCCCATCCGCCGCCCATCTTCAATTCTGAGATATCATCAGGGGAGAGGCTCTTGATGCTCCGTTGTTGCTCCCCTGCATATTTGGACGCTTGAGAATGCTTGGTTTCAGTTGCCTGAACAGCTACGCCCAAAACCAAAATGGGCAAGACGTATAAAGCGATTTTCATTTTGGTCCGTTTCCAAATTGGTGCCAACTATTGGAACTTGCCACAACTGATGAGATAGCCACATGATAGAAATCATGTCTGAAAACTTAGTAGAACAACTTAAAGCTAGGGCCAACAAACCCCGATCGATTGATCAAGGAGCCTACCTGTTCCATCAAGGTGATCGTGTAAGATCAATCTATATAATCGAAGATGGATTGATAGAATTGGTCCGACATCAACAGGATGGGACATCAATCGTTCTGCAGCGAGCCAAACATCAATCGGTCCTAGCTGAAGCATCTATATATTCAGAGCATTATCATTGTGGCGCGGTTGCCAAACTACCATCGAGGCTCTTTACGCTTCCAAAGGCCACTTTTCTCACACTTCTCCTGCAAGATGATGATTTATCCAACGCTTGGGCTGCTCGATTAGCTAGAGAGGTTCAGTCGGCACGTAGCCAAATTGAAATCCTCTCACGCAAGACGGTATCTGAGAGACTGGATGGGTGGTTGGCGTGGCAGGGCAACGAGATGCTTTCTAAGGGGCAGTGGAAAAACATTGCGGTGCAAATAGGGGTAAGCCCTGAAGCACTGTATAGAGAACTTGCAAAAAGGCGGTCTGAGTAACTGAAACGGCCCTCCCGAGCGACTGAATGTCTCATTAGGGTCAACGGTCGCCGAAGTGTCCTCAGGACGAAACCGACGACCTAAATTATGTCCGCTCGGCAACCGCCAACAGTCATCTTGGCATCACCAGCATAGCTCCTTCCTTGATCAGAAATAATTCACGCCACCATAAAATGAACATATTCCTATAATATGGTTTTGGTTGGTCGGGATTGGTTCCCCGGATGTGCCTGTTTGCCCTTGTGAAGAAATGATCTGATGTCCGGTAATTTGGCTGGCAGCAGACCGAGCTTGAAAGGCTTTCCCGTCATACATATTGGGTGAAAAAACACACACAAAACACCACAAAAGCCTACATTTTTTGTATTTTCGTTGAGCATCCCAAAGGATCAAAAGAGATAAAAACCCGCAAATTTCCAGGAGGTTTCGCCGGGTTTTGCCGATTGTTGTTGGTCGGTGTAAAAAACGTAGGGAATTGTGGTGTTTTGTAGGGATTTAGATATTCCCCTGCCCTGGTGGTTTTACACCAGCCCCGACACCATCGAGACAAAATCACCAATACCGATCAGGCCGGGGCCGTGGCGAGCGGCGGGTTCCGGTCTCAAAAACACTCAGGAAAGAAGTGTTTGGTAATCGGTAACGGCGCGTGAAACATAGTCATCCCACGAGCATCCCGCCTGCACCCTTTTTACGGCGGAGGCCCCCATTTTGTGGCGAAGCGGTTTGTCTTCAACTAGGTTCAGCAACGCATCGGCAAGGGCCTTGTCATCCATTTCCGGAACAATCACCCCCTGCTCCCCTGGCGTGATCAGGTCGCTGGCCCCGACCGCATCGGACACAATGACCGGCAGGCCTGACGCCATGGCTTGCGGAACAACCAGGCCGAAACCTTCTTCCACCGACGGCAGGCAGAAGATATCGGCCTTGGTATATTCTTCCGCCAACCGTTCAGCCGATACCGGGCCATGAACAACAACATCATCGGTCACCTGGGCAGATAGTTGTTCCTTGAACGAAGGCTCGACCTGTCCAAAAAGATGAAGCTCGGCCTTCCCGGCAAGTTTCCCAATTGCCCGAAGTAACCATGGCACGCCTTTCCTGACCCCGACGCCGCCGGCAAAGATGATGCGGGGTTTGGGGTTATCGGGGGGCGTGGCCGGAGGATGAAACCGCGACAGGTTAACCGCCAGACTGTTGACCAGAAGTTTATCTTCTGGAATTCCACGCGTGATGAAGGACCGGGCGGCGTGCGCCGACGGTACCGAAATGGCGTCAGCCGCTGCATATTCCTGAACCTCGCGCTCCACCATGGCGGGGTCGGTATCGTCAAACGCCAGACCACAGCTCCGATACGCCTCTTTCAGCACGTCAGTCTGATGGCTGATGTGGGTCGACCCGCGCTCAATGATGACTTTCATTCCGCGTGCCTTGGCGGGCGTTATGGCCTCCAGCGTGGCGGAACTCCAGCCCACCAGCAGGTCTCCACTTTCAGGCAGGTTGTTCGCGGCAAAGTCGGCAAATTGACGGGCGATCAGCAGGTCGGGTTTAGGCCCCCATCCAAACCGGCCATAAATGCGGCGGCGCAGCTCAAGCAGAGGTGCTGACTTAATCGGTAAATGGGCGCCGGTCACCTTCCTGACGGCAAATCTCGGATACGTGGTTAACAACTGGGACAAATGCCCGCTTTCACTCAAACCTTTCGCCAGCTCGAAGGCGTGATACCGGCCATGAACAGAGACCGTCACCTTCATGAGGTCTGCCCAGACGTCTGCCCAGGCGCTTCGAGCACACGTTCAAGGACTTCCGCCTGACTCTGCCAGGAATAATTGTTCATGTGATCTGACTTGAGTGAGATTGAACTGTCCCGCTCCAGTGAATTCAGAAAGGCAACAACCTCATTCGCCGTCGAACAGGTACTCAATGTGCCGCCAACCTCGCGGGCGATCTCCTTAACTTCCGCACTTTCATCGGGAAAGGCCAGAACGGGTCGCCCGGCGGCCAGAAGTTCAAGCGGTTTGTGCTGAAACAGGGAGCGTGGGCTATGCATATAGGCGTTGACCCAGGCACCGGCCTGCAGCGAGCGTAACCGGGTGAGCTCCAGATACCCGTCAATGACGATATCGCAGATACCCTCAAGCGGAGCCATCAACGCCGTCATCCGCTCCACATCGGCCCCGGCGTAGCGCACTTCCAACCCGTCGGCATTTCCGGCGCGGGCCCACGTGGCAATGCCCTTGATCAATTCTGCGGCCTGGCGATCATCATAGACACTGCCGGTCAGCAGAATGCGCCTGCCGTTTTGCACGACATCCGCCTCGATTTCCGTTTGATCAAAACCACTGTAGATGACGCTTGGTTCTGTCTTAAACCAGCGCTTGGCCTCCGACTGATGGGCCTTCGAGAAGGCGGTCATATGAGCAGCGCCCTTGAACCGGTTGGCAACCAATTGAGCAAACCCGTAGGGCAGAAACGCCGACCAGTTATCCTTGATATCCGCCACCCACGAACACCCCGCTGTCGAAGACAGGTCTTTGGCGATGTTCCAGACATCCGTATTGCCGAACGACGCCCAGATGACGTCGGGCTGAAAGTGTTCCGCCAAAATTTCTAAATAGGGCGACGCCGCTATACGCCAGTCTCCAAACAGGCCTGAGTTGAACAGATAGTGTCCAGCAATGGTCAACTGGCGTAGACCGCCAGGCAGCTGCCCGGCACGCAACCTGGAAAGCGTGTTATTGTGCAGAGGCTTGACCGCCAGGGAATAGGGCACCGCCCAGTCGTGATGGATTAGATCATCGGCGAGGCTGCCCAGCTCCTGTCCCTCGTCGTCCTGATCAAGGGTCTCCGTCAGCAACACAACCTGATGCCCACGCGCCGCCATGGCGATGGCAAAGCTGGTCAACCGAAGCGCACAGACATGCGGCGTGTCAGGATGGCAGTGATTGACAAAAACGGCGCGCATGATCAGCTCTCGCCCCTCACAACAACGCCTGAACGCGCGGCGCATTGGCAACACGCTGGATAAAATGGCGATGCCAGGATTCCGCAATCAAGGGCCGCCATAACATCCACGCCAGATGCGTCTCCCCCGCCTCAAAGCGTTTCAGGACTTTCCGCCACCAGGCTTTATTCCAGTACCCCCGGGACGAGAATTCCGGACTTTCCAGGATGTCTTTGAGCATCGGCAACAGTCTGTCCCCCAACCAGATGTCCTGGGGTGGCAGGAACCCCTGCTTGTTCCAGCGGGTCCGAATCTGTTCGGGCAAGGCATCGGCCATGGCCGCCCGGAGCAGGTGTTTGGTCTCCGAGTTGCCCATCAAGATTTCAGGTTTCAAAGACAGGACAAATTCGGCAAGCCTGTGATCGCAGAACGGCAGGCGCACCTCGCGTGAATGCGCCATGGAATTGCGATCCCCATAGCGCAGCAGGGTCGGCAAATGGGCGCTCAGGCTGTCATCCTTCAAAACCCGGCTCAGCGCATTAAACCGCGTATCCAGGTCGCGCCGGTTGGAGCTGGATATCTGTCCGGCGACATCCCCCGTCAGCCCAAACAAAAAATCGCTGCCCTTGCCCGTCCAACTGGCCAGCCGATGGCGGACATTTTCAGGAAGTTTTTGGGCCCATCCGGATCCTCCACCAGCAGGTGCCCCGGAAAAGGCCATCGGGTAACGGTCTTCAATTCGGGCTCGTTCAGCCGCCACATCTTCAGCGGACCGGCTTAGCGCCAAAGCTTCAAGATAGGGGACAAAATACTGCTCATAGCCCCCAAACAATTCATCCGCCCCCTGCCCGTCCAGCAAGACCGTCACACCATGTTCTTTGGCAAGACGAAAAACCGACCATTGCGCAAACTGACTGCTCGACCCGACGGGTAGTTCGTTGAACCACATAAATTCAGACAGCTCATCCTCAAACTGTTCAGCGGTTGGCGATACGGTATGCCCGGATACTCCGGTGGCGCGGCGAACCACGTCGGCAAATTCCGACTCGTCCGCCGTCGTGTTCGGGAAGGAGCCGGTAAACGTGTGATAGTCCGCAGCTTCACCCAGAATTTCCCGGTTAAGACAGACAATGGAACTGGAATCGAGCCCGCCCGACAAACACGAACCGACCGGCACGTCGCTTCGCATACGTAACCTGACCGAGTCTTCCAACAATTCACGAAACCGCCTGACGGACGTTGTTTCATCCAGTCTGCTAGTGTCTTCATCCGGCACCACATCCCAGTATCTGGTAATCTTGGTTTGCAGGGTGTTCGTATCCAGGGTTAATGATTCAGATGGAAGCAGCTGTTTGATGGCCGCAAAGACCGTCGAACGATCATCATCCAGCCCCTGACGGGGCTGATGCAGGAACCGCAACAGGGCGGTTTCATCAATTTCGGCGTCAATCCCTTGCAAGGTAAACAGCGCCTTATATTCCGATGCAAAAGCAAAGAAGTCAGGCGTCTCGATATATAGAAACGGTTTTTCGCCAAAGCGGTCCCGCGCACAAAACACCCGCCCGGATTTCAAGTCATAAATCGCGAAAGCAAACATGCCGTTGAATTCATCAACGCAGCCCTCACCCCAGGCTTTGTAGGCTTCCAGCAGAACTTCTGTATCGCTTTTTGACCGAAAAACTACACCGGAATTTTCCAGTCGTTTGGCGATCTCGATATAGTTATAAATTTCGCCGTTGAAGGTAATGACGTACTGCCCGGAAGAATCCGCCATCGGCTGCGCGCCCGCAGGCGTCGGGTCGATGATGGCAAGGCGGCGGTGACCGAAAATAACGGAGCCGCTTTCATTGGCCCACACCCCGTCCCCATCCGGCCCGCGATGCGCAAGAGCCCCGGTCATGGCCTCAACAGCAGCAGGGTTTACGGCCCTTTTCGAAATAATCCCGGCAATGCCGCACATGTCCGACTGTTCCCAAACAGGTCAATCAAGCCTGAGCAAGCAAGCCTTGCTCGACAAAAAAATTTGTTCTCGAAAAATCTACGAAATATTCATGATGTTTATTATTGGCCCTGACATGGTCCAGCAACAGGTTTTCTGCGCGCCTGAGGTCGCCATCAGGCTTTCCCATGTCTTTGTCGGAATTATCGAGATAAACCCACCCGCCAGATTTCATCTTGGGCAGGACCGCCTCAACACATCCGGCGCGGTCCCAACCATCAATCAACGCAAAATCAAAAAACCCACCCTCAATCATGGACAGATCAGAAAACTGTTCAGGTGTCCTCAATTCGTATTGAACATGCCCACAACCGGATTGGTTGAGCCGGTTCCGTGTATCATCAAACCAAATCTGATCATTCTCAACACTTAACAGGTACCCACATCTTTTCCCAAGCCACACTGTCGACATCCCGGACCCGAATTCAGCGCAGTTCCAGTCCGGTTGAAGCAACCGCTCGATAACTTTCGTTGCTCGAAAAGACAGTGTGGGCTTTACTGGCCGATATCTGAATAGACGTCGTAAGATAGCTCCTCCTAGCGCAACCGGGGCATAACAAAGTCCAGTAAAATCAACCAGGTTCCCTTTTTCATCATGAAAACGTGTCTTGCGATGATGACTTCCGCGGATGGCTTGGTGGATGGTGGCATTCATTTGGCGGAACTACTCCAAGGCGCAATAATCTCATAGTTCATAGTTATACGGAATAAAATGCCACATCGAAATGGAAACCCTCCAGCTAATCCGCTAAAAATCATAAACAGAAATTGACCAGGTTGCTTGATGCCCAAAAATATCCTGTTCGTTGGCGATTTGAATTTTTATTCAAAAGGCGCGTCACGCCTGAGTGCCGTAAGGCGGCTTGGTGCCGACGTTGTTGGTATCAGTCACGCCCCGATCGGTGGCGATGATCTTGGGTTTGTGCCACCCAGTCTGAGTTTCCGGATTGTCTGGAAGATGGGTATTCACCGCGACACGGAAAACGTGAACAGCCAAATCATTGAACAGGTGAAAGCCTTAAAACCCGATCTGTTGTGGATTGAAAAAGGCAACATGATCAAGCCAGCCACCCTCAAAAAAGTCCAAAACCTATCACCAGATACCATCATCGTTTCCTATTCCGACGATGACATGTTCAACAAATTGAACCGGACGCACGCCTATACGGATGGTCTGAAACACTACGATGTGGTTTTCACCACCAAATCCTACAACGCCAATACCGATGAACTACCCGCATTAGGTGCCAAACGCTGCGTTATGGTCGACAAGGCTTATGATCCCAGCCAGCACATGCCCATGGATTTAGATGCAACGGACAGGGAAACCTATGGTGCGGATGTTGGCTTCATCGGCAGCTATGCGCCAGAGCGGGCCGAGATTATTCAATATCTGGCTGAAAATGACATTCAGATACGGGTCTGGGGTAACGGCTGGCAGGGGGTTTTATCCACGTCACCGAATCTCCAGATCGAACGCCAACCTCTGGTTAATACGCGCGACGACCTGAAGTTCAGCAAAGGCATTTGCGCCACCCGGATCAATCTGGGGTTCCTGCGTAAGGTTAATCGTGACCTGCAAACCGACCGAAGCGTTGAAATTCCGGCCTGCGGCGGTTTTATGTTGGCGGAACGCTCGGCCGAACATGAACGCCTGTTCGAAGATGCTAAAGAAGCCGTGTATTTTGATACGAACAAAGATCTGTTGGAAAAAATTCGTTATTTTCTGAGCCATGAAGACGAACGCAAAACCATTGGCTTGGCCGGACGGGCTCGATGTGAAAGCAGCGGGTACAGTCATCTGGGGCGCATGCGATTTATGCTGAAAGAAGCCCTAGGCGGATAAGTGCCTGCCTTAAACCCTGATGGCTTTCGGGCAACCCCCAGGATGCAACTCTTGCCGCCGCCTGACGGCCCATTTCTTCCAACCCGTTCGGGTTCGATAATATATCTGCGAGAGCGCTTCGAAGTGCTGCAACATCACCGGACTTGACGATGCGTCCATTGCTTTCATCCACCAGATCAATTGCACACCCACATTCATCGGATACAACAACAGCTGTATTGGCACTCATCGCCTCATTCACGGCAAGTCCCCAAGGTTCGCGCTCTGAGGCCAGGACAAACACATCGGCCAGATCATAAAAGGCCGGTAACTCAGTCTGGTTTTTAAACCCCAAAATTCTCACCCGGTCGCCCATATCCCGGCTCTGTTCTTCCAAGGCCGTTCGTTGCTCACCATCTCCCACATACAGGAGATAAGGATGCCTGGCCCGTTCCATATCAAGTCCACGAAAGGCAACAAGCAACGTGGCGGGGTGTTTGCGGGATTGCAGCTTTCCGGCAAACAGGATCACCGGCCGGTCGGCCTCGAGTCCGAGGTCTTGGCGAAACCATTGCTGATTATCATGAGCCTCACGGGCGTAATTTTGAAAGAAATCGTTGTCGACCGTATACGGCATGGAAAACAGCCGCTCCGTTTCCACGCCATGATCCAGATAGTACTGACGATTGTCGACCCCGATACACAGAAAACCGGCACAATGACTGAAGATTGATTTGAGATAACTGCGCTTGATCAGCCCCCGGACCAATCCTCCATCCGGCATGGCTACATTGGTGTTTTCACCCCGCATAAGCACCGGAAGTCCGGCCTTTGAAGCCGTCTTCAGGGCCGCTCTCTTCAGGGTGCTGTCCCAGCCATGAACCCACAAGACATCGGTTTCAGTGACGTATTTACCCAGATCCGCGCTCGACTTCAGTTCGGCGTGGGTATACCCGTCCGTTAGCGGCACGTCCCACGTCACATCATGGCCAAACCCGGCGTCATTGAACGTTCCGACGCTCTCCAAATTTTCGAAAAGTACCCGCAATTCGATGTCAGGGTCATCCGCAATCAGTCGCAACAAGGGCGCCTGATACTGAATAGGGTGACTAACCAGATAGAGAAGCCGAACGGGCACGGGCGAATACATCCTGTTGAAACTGCCAATGCGTCACAATGCCCTCAAATGTACAAACTTTCCACCCGGAACCGTTGTTCTCCGGGTCGGCGCACGATATATACGGCTCATCTCAGTTGAAACGGCCTGATAAGACCATGCATATCTCACTGCTCGAAATTCTGGCCTGCCCAAAGTGCGCCAACGACGCCCAATTGAAGCTGCACAACATGGACGGCGAATCCGACATCGTGAACGATGGCGCGCTTAGCTGCACGAACTGCGCCCATGAATATCCTATTCGAAATGGTATTCCCCGGTTTGTCGATCAAGCTGATGACTATTGCGGGAATTTTGGATTTCAGTGGCAAAAATGGAAAAAAATTCAGATCGACAGGTTAAGCGGGCATCACTTGTCGGAAACCCGTTTCTTCAGTGATACCGACTGGGACCGAGAATGGTTAAAAGACCGTTTGATTCTGGATGCCGGTTGCGGAGCCGGACGATTTACGGATATCGCCCTGTCTGCCGGGGCACGAGTTGTCGCTATCGATTTAAGCGACGCTATCGATGCCTGTTACGAGACCACGAAAATCCATGGAGACCGAATACAATGTATTCAGGCCTCTTTGTTTAAACTCCCCTTCAGGAAGGGGGTTTTTGACGGCGTCTACTGCATTGGCGTCATTCAGCACACCCCTGACCCGGAGGCCGTGATTACCGGCCTTCCTCAACACGTCCGCCCCGGTGGCAAGGTCGCCTATAACTTTTACGAAGAAGGCCTGTGGCGTCGGCTACAGACTCCGAAATACCTGTTGCGCCTGGTCACTCCTCATCTTCCGATCGGCCTTACCTTAGGCCTATCCAAGTTTCTTGTGGCCTGCCTGTTCTGGCTAACATCGTTGCTGGCCCCTATACGGAAAATTCGCATCCTCAATCATTTCATTCCGATTTGTTCCGTCCACGATCCAGCCTTAAGTCGGGAGCAACAGTACATCTGGACGCTGCTTGATACTTTCGACTGGTACGGTGCCCGCTATGAGAAACGACAGCACCACAAGCGGGTCGCCGAACTTATGAGATCGGTCAACCTTGAGGGTGTGGAAAGTCAGGCGGGACTTGCACGGGGAACTGTTTCCAAAAACTGATTATCGCTTACCAATCGCGTTCAGCACGTCGAAGCGCGATAATAACGACAATGACCGCAAGAGCATAAGCTGCGCTCAAGCCCGCCGCCAACGCAAGATCAGCAGGAAGATACCCTATCAGCGCGGCGCCTACGAGCGCCAGACAGCCGCCGTATTGGGCTATTCGTCCAACCAACAACCACCGAACCTGACGCGCCGTCCAGCAGTAGGACTTCAAGACCTCAAACAGACTAAGAAACCCGGCCATGCCGCACATCGCCGCAAACAACGGAGCGCTGGGAGCCCAGCGTTCTCCAAACAACCAGGGCACAATGGGGTCAGCCAGGAAAAAACATGCAAGTGCAGAAATAAGAAGAGGCGGTGCCAGAACCATAAGAAGTTTATCGCGACCATTGCGTCTCTCAAGCCGGTTTTCGGTCCTACCAAACCAGTTACCTGCAACCCGGCTAACAACAGGCCCGAGAAATTGCTGAGGCACATGGGCAAGGCGTTGGGCCTGAAAAAAGAAACCAGCCGCCCGGTCTCCACCAATCAGGCCAACGGCCAGAATAATGATACGGTTAAAACTGTTTTCAAGAACTGCATCTAACCACATTCCCCGCGCTTCCTTAAATAGAGAACAAACATCCCCCCAACCGGGCAAAACAAACCGACAGAAAGTTAACCCGCCAATCGCCCATAACCCAACCAACCCGGCTACGGTCAGAAAAAACTCCCGAATGTATAAAACAGCTGCACCGAAACCGGACAGGATCAGTGCCAGAGCGAGCAAATGTCCGGCGGTCAGCGTTATCGTTTCCATGAACGCCAGTTTCCGGTATGGCATGGAACGTTCGAAAAAAGCTTTATTTTGATTGGCCCAATGGCGGACTCCCAAGGCTATGATCAGGCCAACTTCCCATAATCCAGCATTTGCCGACCAGTATATCCATAGAATCATAACTGATGAAGAAAATACAGTTTCAATAACTGACGCACTGAAGTAACGCTCTCTGGTTTCCTCATTGAGTCCATCTTCAGTTGCTCGAATAATCATTGATTCGACGCGTAGCGACAGAACAGAATAAATTAGTGCCATTGCAGCCATAACGAGTACAAACCGTCCAAATTCTTGCGGCATTAAATATCGGACCAGAACAAGGTTTACCCCGAACCCTGAAGCGGCCTGCACAACCTGACCGACGAGAAGGAAACCCGCGCCCTTTTTTAACTCGTTCAGATTAATCTTTGGCATAGCAACTGTAATACAGGGTCCCAACAAATAGACATAATCAAAGGAATAATTTCGACACTACCGCAAAATTACGTCCTGCAACCGGCGGATATAAGGCCCCAATAAGCGTAGGTGGTTAAAAAACTCACGACGTGCCGTTAAGCGTCCGTAGCGTTTTGAACACTCGGATATAGAATTCAATAACTCGATTACGTCTTGATTGACCAACACAGATTTGGTTTCATCATGATTCAATATGTCAGCTGCATAGTCAAAATATCCATATGACATTGATAACATGACCAATTTTAATAGTTGGGCCTCAGAAAGATATCCACCCGTATCCTTGTCGTCAAAATTCCTAAAAAACAGATAATCCCCCTGAATCAGCTGGCCACGGGAATATGGGATGGCCTCATTGCTCATTTGAGGATGAAGTATATATCCGTTAGTTCGCCAATGAGCAGGCTTGATCACATCCATAAGGATAAAGCCATTTTCAGACATAAAAGCTTCAATCTGATGGGCAATCGGCTGCTTCTTTCGCAACTTCTCATACATCACTTCAACCTTGACCGTCATCAAATTATTCAAAATTTTGGGGCTACTGCTTAACACGCCTAACTCTAGCCCCTCGATATCAATTTTGAGGCAATCTGGCGTCGCCTCACCAGCGTCATTGACCACATGCTGTAACGTGACCGTATCAACTTCGATCGTATTTCGAATACAAAAATACTGCTTTTTGAATAGTCGTGGTGGCAACCCTTGTAGTGGCGGCAACAACGAAGCCCCTTCCGGTTCCGATGGAATATGGAGGGTTCGCCTGCCGATAGAGTCCCCAATTGCAAAAGGCAAAATTCTTGATGAACGCCATGGCCCCGCAGGTTCGTGATTTAGCCGCGAAAACTCCATTGGATCCGGCTCAAATCCAACCGCGTCAACACCGAATGCAATTGGCCCGAGATCAGGATCGAACCCTCCGCGTGTGCCAATGTCGTAAAACGTTATTGGATATTCATTTAGCACCGAGACAAATTTGCTTTTGGAAAACAAATTTTCAAATCCCATTACGTCACCTTCCCGTCAGCCCAAAGTTTAAACCATGGCTGACCGCAATGTGATCTCTTATGTCTCTCATTTTCTAATTGTCCCGGCCTTTATCATTTGCATCGCGATTTGCCGTAGGTTGGTTTCAGCTTTCCATCCCAGTAAGGCCAATGCTTTTCCTGGATCACCCCGGCTCTCCATGATGTCCGCCTTTCTCAACAATGAGTTGTCGGTTACCACGTGCCCCTCCCACTCCAGGCCCAGAACCTCAAAAACCACCTTTACAAACTCCTGGAGCGGGGAGCTCTGGCCGGTCGCCAGAACGAAGTCCTCAGCCTCCTCAACCTCCTCAGCCTGCATCATCCTCCACATAGCATCCACATATTCAGGAGCCCATCCCCAATCGCGGATGATATCCAGGTTGCCCAGATACAACTTATTCTGTTCGCCCCTTGAAATGGCTATCGCATCGTCAACAATTTTACGCGTCACAAACGTCGGTGGCCTGAGCGGACTTTCGTGATTGAACATGATCGCCGAACAGGCAAACAACCCCTCTTTCTGGCGGTGTTCAGCAACCAGTTTCAGCGCCTCCACTTTCGCCGCACCGTAAGGACTTAATGGATTTAAGGGCGTCTGCTCCGTTGCCGGAGTCGGCGTTTCACCATACATTTCGCTGGAGGCGGGATTGAAGAACCTGATGGCTGGGTCTACCCGCAGAATTGCCTCCAGTATCCTGCGCGTCGCAACAACAATGCTGTTGTGCGTTTCTTCCGGAAGCTCAAATGATCGACTGACCGACGACTGACAGGCTAGATTGTATACTTCGTGAGGGCGGCAGGAATTGAGAGAAAATTCGACTTGATTTAAATCTTCTGACGACATGGACATCAGATTCACGTCACCATAAATCCCTAACGCCTTCAGGTTTTCGAACGAATTTTTTCGGTGATCTCGAGATGTTCCATAAACAGCATATCCCTTACCCAACAGAAATCGGGCCAAATAAGCCCCATCCTGACCGGATATGCCTGTGATGAGTGCTCTTTTCACGACAACTTATTCATTAGAATCAGTAGCCCATCAGGAAAGGCCTGCATCAATTCGTTTTTTCTCACGCTCCGCCAGAGCAACATCGTGCTCGACCATCATCTTCACAAGACCCTTGAATTGAACATTCGCTGACCAGCCGAGCTCTTTTTTGGCCTTGCTGCAGTCACCAGCCAAATGACCGACCTCGGATGGCCGGAGGTAGCGAGGATCAAATTCAACAAAATCGTGCCAGTCCAACCCTTGCATCGAGAAGGCTTCGTTCAAGAAGTCCTCAACTGAATGAACCTCAGCTGTGGCGATCACGAAATCGTCGGCTTTATCTTGTTGTAACATTTTCCACATCGCCTGTACGTAGTCCCCAGCAAACCCCCAATCGCGTTTGGCGTCCAGGTTTCCCATATAAAGGGTCTTCTGTAACCCGCAGGCAATTCGTCCGACGGCCCGGGTAATTTTACGCGTCACGAAGGTTTCGCCTCGGCGAGGGCTTTCATGATTAAACAGTATCCCGTTGCTGACATACATACCATAAGCCTCACGGTAATTAACGCCGTACCAGTGGGCGGCAACTTTGGAAACCGCATAAGGGCTGCGGGGATGAAAGGGTGTTTTTTCGTTCTGCGGCGGAGCGGCCATCCCAAACATTTCCGAGCTGCAAGCCTGATAAAACCGCACAGTTTTGCCGGTAACGTCCATATGATCGCGAACCGCATTTAAAAACCGCAACGTTCCGGTGGCAACCACATCCGCTGTGTATTCAGACTGGTCAAAACTCACCCGTACATGAGATTGTGCAGCCAGATTGTAGACTTCGTCAGGATCAATATTCTTGACCAGATTCTGCAGCCCGGAACTGTCCGACAAGTCCCCATAATGGAGATACAACTTGGCTTCTGGGTCATGGTCGTCCTGATAGATATGATCTATGCGCTGGGTATTAAAATTAGAAGCCCGTCGGATAATTCCGTGAACTTCATATCCCTTTTCCAGAAGGAACTCAGCCAGATAGGAGCCATCCTGTCCGGTAATGCCGGAGACAATTGCTTTTTTCATTCAAATGAACCTAGCCCTATCAAATAATATCTCACCTAACTCCTATAGAGCATTTCCGAAGGTCTCATACCATACTTGCTTTAAGTCCAGATGAAATTGCGGCAACCCAAATTTTTCGACAGCCGTCTTGCGTGCATTAAGCGACATGTTTTTGCGATTCTCCGACTGCCCACAGATGTTCTCGATGCAAGCTGCCATGTCTTCAACATCAAAATCGCTAAAGTACCCGTTTTCACGATCTTGAATATAGCCCTCAGGACCACCGCATCGAGTTGATACGACTGGCACACCACATGCCATGGCCTCGACACCAACAATGGCATGGCCTTCCTGAAATGATGGAATAACAAAAACATCAAGATTTTGATAGAAATCACGCAAGCCTGGTTGATCGAGTATTCCTAAGAAAATCACCACCCCCTCAAGGCCTCGTCTGGCAATTTCTACAGTGAGTTCAGGCGTCACCTCTCCCGTCACAATCAGATTAACGTCCTTCCTAGACCGTCGGAGTTTTGCAACAACATCCAGAAGCAGCGCTGCGTTTTTTCTCGGGTCAGACAGACGTCCGGCAAAGCCTAATCTCCAGCCGGGAGCGTGATTCTTCGGTGGGCAAAAGAAGCCCATGTCCGTCGGGATATTCAACTGCCCAATATCACTTCGTTGAGGGCAGGAGCGTTCTGTCAAACTTTGTTTCGAGCTGCGACTAATCGTCATGATCCGCCCGCTCCCGTTCAAAACTTGGCGTTCCTGTGCTTGTAACTTGCGCATTACCAAGTGGCGGTCAAGTAGACGGCGCGTCAGGGCATAATCCTTTTGCCGATCAATACGGTCTCCGTAAACGTCGCTTGCACACCACACAAGATGGGGGACACCCGCTTCTGCAAGAGGCATAGCCAGCACAGGTGTCCCACTCACAACCACATGGAAATCATAGCTATCGACCAAGGACGCCCATAACCCTGATGGTTTGCTGTAGGTATATTCCAGCTCAGGAAGGTATGTCCCAACGGCGGCACATTGATGCCCGTGAAAGGCTGGTTCGTATCGAACAGAGGGTTTCCCAAAAATCGTTAAGGCATTGAGCTCAGGGCGGTGACTTCTGGTTGCCGGAAACGCAATGCATACCTGATTCCCCAGATCACGAAGATGATCGGCGAGTATCTGAGTCATTGTTCCCACTCCACCAAATATTTCCGGTGGTAGGCTAATGATTAGCGTCCGGCTGATTTCAAAACCTCCAGGGTCTTTTGTTCTGTTGCCTTCCAGGAATATTGGCTAGCCCGTTCAGACGCCCTTTTAGCATAGTCGCGGCGTAATTGAGGGTCCGTCAGCAGCTGGTCCAGAACCTGTTCCATATTCCCGACGTCAGCTGGATCAAAATACAGCCCCGCATCGCCGAGAACCTCCGGCATAGCAGCAGCATCAGAACAGGCGATGGGTGTCCCGCATGCCATGGCCTCGACCAAGGGGTTGCCGAATGTTTCAACAGTTGAGGGGAATACAAAAACACTGCAACGTCGGTACATATTACGAAGCTCCGAGGCGTCCAGGTGACCAAGAAACTCAACATTTTTGTCTAGATTTTTGTCCGTGATGAGTTGCTTTAGGACCTGGAGATACTCCTGATCGACCGGACGACCAGCGATCTTCAACTGCAGATCAGGGTGTTTGCCCAACAATCGCGAGACTGCCAGCAACAGGTTGGCAAAATTCTTCTGAACATAGATATCGGACACAGCAAGCAGCAGATTTCCGTCTCGTTTCGCCCCTGGGTCGATGGAGAATGAGGTATTTACACCATGTGGGACAACCTTGATGCGCCGACGCAGCATCCCCCATAGTGCACCGGTACCGACCTTTCGAGCATAATCGGACACAGCGATAGCACCCTTACTGGTCACCAGTGACATAAGCGTCGCGAGATACAACAATGCCCAATACGCCAGTTTCAAAGGTCGGCGTTCGACAAATCCGACACTAACGGCGTTGCGAACCATGACCACCGGGTTGCGGGCAAAAATCGGGCCATAGTTAGCGGGTGAAAAAGTCACATCGGCAGAGATCTTTCGTGCAAGTCGCGGGAGATCAATCTGTTCTCGCCACAGAACATTCCAGAACCCCCTGCGGAAGTTGAGAAAATGATAGGTGATATTATCAATTTCCACCGGCAAGACATCTTTCTGATCCTCATGAGCACATAAGTGTACGTCAATATCCGGCTCCTCGGCCAACAACGGCAGCATGTTGCGCAGATAAGTCACCCCGCCTCCCGTTCGGGCGTGCAGGCCATTGACCAGTAGTCTGAGTGTTTGTGGTTTTGCAATAGAGGATATTGTCTGCTTGAACTGAGCAATATGACGATCCCAGGTAAACATGGCCTCCGCACGTTCTTTACCCAACGCGACCATCCGTTCTCTGAGTTCGGCATGGGCATCAAGTTCTCGAACCCGTTTCGCCAGATCATTCGGATTGCTCAACTCAAAATAAAGAGCCGAATCACCACAAATCTCGTGATGGATAGGAATATCGGAAACGATCAACGGAATTCCGGCGCGCATGGCTTCAATCATGGGAAAGCCAAATGTCTCCGCCATAGAAGGGAAAACAAAAGCATCATATTCCGATAGGGCTGCGTTCAGTTCTTCGTGGTTAATTCTACCTAATGTAAGACAATCGGAATAACGCTCAGATTGAAGATCATCCAATTCTTTACGGTTGGACGGCCAGGGGTCAAAATCATGCGGCTCCATGGTGATCCGCGATTGGGTCCACACATCCTGATCATTCAACAGGCGTGCCGCCTCCGCCAGCGTTACCGGATCTTTATGAGGGTAAAACACGGAAACATATAAAAGGCGGATTTGACCATCCACCCGCCACGACCGGCGTTCACGGTCGACGCTGAACTTCGAATTAACTCCAAGATAATTGACCACGGAATTGGCGACAATATCCGGCCCATAGTCCAGCGCCGCCTGAAGTGCGACTTCAGAGGGGAACACCGTCACCTCGGAATGCCTCGCCGAATACAGCATAAGATTGCGCCGTAAGAAGGCGGATACCCGCTCTCTCAAACTCAGATGTGGCAGAACCTTTTCTCGGTAAACTGGGTTCAGGTAAATTTCTCCCTGAACCAGAAGAATCTGCGGAACAGGCGGGAACAGAACGCCGTAGTTCGCCGACGAATAAAGCACATCGGCGCCACTTTCCCGAACGATCCGTCTCCAAAAAATCTGCTCCCATATAAATCGGTGAAGAGCACCGTAGAACCTCCTAACGGGGACCGGTCTAACGGTCACATTAGGATGGTTGATTTTACTGACATCGAAAGCGCGAGGAACATAGACAATGGCTTCGAAATCCTCATCCCCAAGGAATTCGATCAAGTTTGAAGTATAGGTAACGATTCCCCCTGTATTGGCGGAAATGGCATTAATAATGACCCGCATAGCGTTACCTTGACTGACCTGACAACGATGAAGGCGAAGCTAAGCCAGCTCAGACGTTGGTTCAATACGTAACTCGGACCGGACTCCACCTTCTCACTATCTTGGGCCGGGGCAAGCAGGCTATAACGTTGCCTGTCCTGCATTTTACATTAACCTGAGCCTTATGAGTTTTAGCCACCTTATTAAATATGCTTTGACCCTCAGCCCCCGAACTGCTCTTCGGGGCGGGTTGCGTTACGTTACGCGATCCGTCACCGGCTCATTGGATACGGTCAAGCAGTCCAATGACTGCACCTACGCTCCCGTCAAACCTGAGGCCACCTGCTACCGCTTATTACCCGGCATACCGCTGTCAACAACCCCTTCCGATTTGTTCAGGGACTGGTCCGAATCCATAATTGAACACCGTTTCGACTTGCTCGGCTCAGGCCCCGTCAAAATAGAGTATGGCATGGAAGCAAACGGGTTTGGTTTACATAGATACCCTGCCCAATTCATTGACACCGCCGCCGACTCTCTAGTTGCCCGCCTGAACCCCGGGAACCGCGCGCGGGCGAGGGCAATCCGGGATTTAATTTCGACAGAATATCATCCCATAGACTGGCATCTGGATTTCAAATCAGGGTATCGCTGGTCGGAAGGCATTGTCGCCAAATCCATAAAATATGGGCATGAAGCAAGCACTGATATCAAGGTCCCTTGGGAGCTGGCCAGACTGCAGCATCTGCCTGCGCTGGCGCTGGCAAACTTTAATTCGGGTAAAAGCAAATACCGAAAGGAATTCGAAAACCAAATTTTGGACTTTATGGCCGCCAATCCACCAGGCTGGGGCGTGAACTGGGTCTGCACCATGGACGTCGCCATCCGTGCCGCTAACATGATCATGGCGTTTGATCTGTTCAGGGCTAAAGACGAGGCATTCAGCCCGTTCTTCCAAGATGAATTTATCGCCAACATCCGCGCACATGGTCGCCACATTGTCCAAAACCTGGAGTGGGCTGCCGAGGTTCGCGGAAATCATTATCTCGCCGATATATCCGGGCTGACGTTTATAGCGGCCTTTCTTCCAACTGACAAAGAAACAGATTTATGGCTGGCTTTTGCGGTGCAGGAGCTAATTGCGGAAAGCGAACTTCAGTTTTTTGAGGATGGCGAAAACTTCGAAGGCTCCACCAGTTACCACCGTCTTTCCGCTGAAATGGTGGCCTACGCCACCGCGATCATTCTTGGCCTACCAGAAGACCGCTACAAGGCTCTTGCCGACGTAACCACTTCATCATGGCCACACCGGCCCAAGCTAAACCCCAGCACCGGCGAATGGCATGGCGAATTCGGCCCATTCCCTGAACGGCATTTTGACAGGTTGCAAAGAATGGCCGAATTCAGCATCGCCGTCACAAAACCGAGTGGATACGTCGCCCAGATCGGAGACAATGACAGCGGTCGTTTCATCAGGTTCGACCTCTCCAGCCATTCCCTGGATCACAGAGCCACTGTCGCCGCAATCAACGGGTTATTTGGACGACAGGATTTTACTGAGTTTTGTGGGCCGAGATTCGGTACCGAATTCGGCATCGTGCGATCTCTCTCAGGCCGTACTGACGGCCTGCATGGTTCTCATTCGGTTAAATCAACCTCCATCGACTTGGCTGCCGATCAGACCTTCGCAACCGAGTTAACCCAAATCGATATAATCTTGCCGAACGCCACGGTTTTACAAAACCTGTCGGCAATCGGCTATCCCGACTTTGGCCTATTCATCTGGCGGTCTGATCGTCTGTTTCTATCCGTGCGCTGTGGGCAGGTTGGACAAAATGGCCGAGGTGGGCACGCTCACAACGACCAACTTTCTATCGAACTTCAAATTGACGGTCAGGACTGGATCGCCGACCCAGGTTCGTACGTATATACCGCTGACCCCAAATTGCGCGACGCCTATCGGTCAATCCATGCTCATGCGACGCCACGGTTCGGAGTTGGTGAACCGTCCAGTCTGGGACTGGGCATGTTCCGACTGGAAGACAATGCAAACGCCCGCGTCCTGCAGTTCGACAAGACCGGATTTCATGGCGTCCATACAGCCTGCGGCCCGCCGGTCTTCCGTCAAATCAAATTCGGTGAGGGCAAAATAAAAGTGCTGGATGGTTTTGGGGGCGAGCAACCGGGTACAGTTACACCAGACATCAAAATCGCCCGGTCCGGTGAAGACTTGAGACGCATCTTCGACCTGAATCTGCCGTTTTCTGCGGGCTACGGCCTGCGCGATTAAGCTTTTGTGGGTGTCAGCAAATCAGATAATGTTAGCGCCAGAAGTTCTGTTGAGCGTCTGAGGTCATCAAGAGACAAGACTTCATCAGGTCCTCCGACATTTGCATCACCGGGATTTTTGGGACCAACGCCGTACAAAACGGTGGGGATTCCTGCGTTTGCATAATGACGCCCATCCGTATCCATCGGCGTCCCCTCGATATCCAATTGAATACCCATCACCTCCGGAGCGTTACTCTGGAATGCTTCAATCAGCTTAGGCGTATTTTTGTGGGCCACCATGGGCAATGACAAGCCTTTTCGGCGAACTTTGCACAACACCCCCGGCACCTGAACGACACTGGTGCCAATCAGGGTCGTCAGATCGTTCTCTACCTTTACCGGATCTTCTCCCGGTATCAGCCGGCGGTCAATGTGAAGCAGGGTCCGACCAGCAACGCTTCTTGAACTTTCCCCCCCCTGGATTTGAGAGATAACGATGCTGGGGGAACCGATGCCTTCAACCCTGGATCTGATTTTGCTGTAGCTCTGACGTAGCTCATAGATCGCGGTCATAACCTTTGCAGCCGCCTCCAGCGTATCGATCCCGGCCTGAGGCATCGAGGCTGGTGCCGAACGCCCCTTAATTTCAACTTCAAGAAGGAGAAATCCGGTCGCCGTGGTAATCAGGTTATGTGTCGTTCCCCCGGCTATAACCAAATCTGGTTCAACCAGCTTGTTGGCCAGCAGCCAGCGACATCCCAGGTCACCTCCAGACTCGCCATCGAACGTAATATGCAGCTCAATTGCGCCGTTCAGGCCTTCCACTCGATCACGGAGCGCCAGCAGCGCATAGACATAAGCCGTCAGCACACCTTTTGATGCCACCACACCACGCCCGTAAATGTTGCCCTGATCAATTTCAGCGGCAAACGGATCTCGGACCCAGTCTGAGCCAACGACCGCCGTATCTCCATGAGAAACCAACGCAATTGTTGGCCCCTCACCAAACTCATGACGAACGACCAAATTGGTGACGCCACCGTTATTGATAGCCGCACCGGCTTCAGGTTCTGGATATTTAAGGACAGAGAAACCCATTTTGGTCAGACGATCAGCAATATAAGACGCTATTCCTCGACAGTCCGCGGGTGGGTTTTCCGAGGGACGGCGGATCATCGCCTCTAAAAAGGCAAACTGCTCCGACCGTCGAGCCGTCAGAAATTCGTGAACTCGGGTTTTTTGGTTCTCATCCATACGAAAGCTTGCAAACTCTGTGTGATACGTCAATTTTGAATATATCTGAATACCTTGTGCCAAGCACTGCTGCATTCGTCAACTACCCGCTGGAGCCCCCATGGCAAACCCGAAAAGCATTGAGCTTATTGAGAAACTGATCTCTTTCGACACAACAAGTCGCGAATCGAACCTGGAACTGATCGCCTTTATCCAGGACTATCTCTCCAGCCTGAATGTTGACAGCACCCTTGTTCACAATGAAGAGGGTACCAAGGCTAATCTTTACGCAACGCTGGGCGACCCCACGGTTCCGGGCGTAATGCTATCGGGGCATACCGATGTTGTGCCGGTTGACGGCCAAGACTGGGATACTAACCCGTTCGAGGTTACCCATAAAGGCTCTAGGCTTTATGGCCGTGGCACTTCTGACATGAAAAGTTTTATTGCCATTGCACTCGCCTTATTACCTGAATTTCAATCGCGTGGGCTCAAAACGCCACTTCATCTGGCGCTGTCATATGACGAAGAGATCGGGTGCATTGGTGTCAGACGCATGATCGACATGATCAATACCCTTCCTGTCAAACCGGCCATGGCGATTATCGGTGAGCCCACCAGCATGCAGGTGATCGTCGGACATAAGGGCAAACGATCCTACAGGGGCAGGGTTCGTGGCCTCGAAGCTCATTCCAGCCTGGCCCCAACCGGTGTCAATGCGATCGAATATGCAGCTGAATTTATTGCCTATCTGAAGACCATGGCCCGCCGGATCGGTGAAGATGGCCCCTTCGATGAGCTTTATGATGTCACTCATACGACTGTGCATACGGGAACCATTCAGGGTGGCACTGCACTCAATATTGTGCCTAAGGACTGTGGGTTTGAGTTTGAATTCCGGTTTATCGGAGATGACGATCCAGATGCAATCGAGGCAGAAATCAGAGATTACGCGGCACAGACACTGGAACCACGAATGCGCGAAATCAATCGGGACACCGGCATCGATATCGAATGTTATAATGATATGCCGAGCCTGGACCTCGGGGCAGATGAGGAAATTGTGACATTCGTCAAAGCACTGGCGGGACGCAATGACCATGCGAAAGTCGCCTTTGGCACGGAAGCCGGCCTGTTTCAAAAACGTGCCGACATCCCAGCCGTGGTCTGTGGGCCGGGCGACATCAACCAGGCCCACAAGCCTAACGAATTTATTGAAATCAGCCAGATCGAAGAATGCGAGACTTTCATGTCACGCCTGATGGATCGGGTTTGTGCCAGTTAAGTCGCCGAATTGGGAAGTCTTCAGTTCAGCCGGGTTCGCGACACAAAACGCCCATCAATCATATCTTCGAAATATTCATCCATTTCAGGATGATAGATCGGATCTTCGCTATCGCCATCAAGAACAAGGTTCTGTTCGGAAACATAGGCCACGTAGGGCGATTTGTCCGGCGATTCAGCAAACAGATGATAAAAGGGCTGGTCTTTACGCGGGCGTACGTCTTCTGGAATGGCGAGATACCATTCTTCCGAATTGTTGAAAGACGGATCAACATCGAAAATTACGCCGCGAAACCCGAATATCCGGTGTTTCACCTGAGTACCGATTGTGAATTTGGCCGCACCGCAGTCTTTTGGAACCAGACCGGTTGCGGACGTTTCACTATGTATATTTGAAATATCCATAGCCCCGATGTAATGCCAGAGGCCAGAGACGTCAATAGGGAGCGATGTGCTCCCTATTAGAAACGTCCGATCCTGTCGAACCAACTACGTTACGCGGCAATACCGCCGGAACGCCAAACAGTGGTTTCCTTGCAGGACGGGCAAACCCGTTCACCAATGTGATGCGAGACAAATTGTCCGGAACACATCAGGCATTTCCGAGTTTTCTGAACGTGTTCCCGATCAGATTCCGGTTTTTTTGTATCTACTCGTCTTGAAGACATTAGGCCGCTTCCTTCACCATTTCCATTGCCAAATTACGGCGCGCATTCACGTTCGCACCCAACAAAAGAAGCTCTTCAGCTTCGTCGAGAAAGACTTTCGCCATTGCTGGCGTTGCTTCCTCAGCCTGCTTGATCAGCCCAGCGGCTGTATCTGCAAGATAGTGTATCAAATCTAAGTTTGCCATGATATCCCTCAAATAAATGTTGGCATTCATATACACCAAACAGATTCACGATGCATCAATTTTTTTTGTGCAGTGCAATATATTTTGCATTTTTATGACGTATTTCAACCAACTTAGTGATTTTTTTTATAAAAAACGCCTATCCTACGGCCTTGAGTGGGTGTCGCCGACGGATAGGCGCTGTGTCCTGGCACTGATTGTGGGGATGGGGTCAATTCAGGGCCGGGACTGGGGAAGTTTTGATTCCTCCAATATTTCGCTGCTCACATGATCCAAATAGGATTCGCGTTCCATTCTGGAGCCATTTAGTTCTGTCGGTAATTTAACCTGAACGGCCACAAACACCTGGTTAAGCTCATCTTGAACAGACCTGTTGTGTCCTGATTTACTGTTCTGGGTCATGGAATGATATCTCCGCCGTCCTTCTGAGTGTTGAACCCAGTTTAGGCGGAGAGTCGTTAATTGAATCTGAATCGCAATGGTTAATTTTCACCCCCCATGAGAATCGTATAGATTGAATTAATTTGGCAAAAAAACACAACATTTAGTGCGCCAGTTTGGTTCAATAGTGTGAGGTTCAGATGATATTAAACCACTGATTGCTCAGCACACCCGCCAGAATTAGTAAAATTCAGGGATCGGAATCAGTTTTCTTTGAGCACCACCCTGACCCGACCCCGCCGCACGGAGGTGCAGGCGTCAACAATGGCGTCGGCATTGATCCGGTATTTGGCGTAAAGATCGTTGAGATCCCCGGATTGGCCGAAATGTTCAACACCTAGGCTTTCCATACGCTGCCCGCGGACAGCCCCCATCCAGGCCAGCGTCGCCGGATGACCATCAATCACACTGACCAACCCGGCCTGACGGGCCAGCGGGCTCAACAGGCGTTCAACGTGGGAGACAGCCTGCCCGTCGCCGCTCTTTTCATTCTTCTGGCGGGCCCGTTGGGCGGCATTCCACCCGGCGTTCAGACGATCCGCAGAGGTCACGGCCAGCACCCCCGCTCCCGGCACGTCATCGCGCAGCCGCTGCCAGGCTTCAAGGGCCTCCGGTGCCATGGCGCCTGTATAAATGATGGCAAGGTCGCTGCCCGCCGCCGGAGGTTTAAGCCAGTATCCACCGGCCAATATGTCCTGGCGGGTTTGTTCATCAAGGTCACGGTCCGGTTGCTCCAGCGGGCGGGTCGACAGGCGAAGATAAACCGCCCCACCCTCCCGGTCGCGCAGCCACTGGATTTCAGACGTGCCCGAGCCGTCGCGCTGAATATAGTCGAAGCTCCATTCCATGATGGCCTGAAGCTCGTCTCCATAGGCCGGCTCGAACGCCGCCAACCCGTCCTGGGCCATGCCGATCAGTGGCGTGGCGATGGACTGATGCGCCCCGCCTTCGGGTGCCAGCGTGATGCCCGACGGTGTCGCCACCAGAATAAACCGTGCGTCCTGGTAGCAGGCATAATTCAGGGCATCCAGACCGCGGGAAATGAACGGATCATACAGAGTGCCGACGGGCAGCAGGCGCTCGCCAAACAATTGCTCCGACAATCCCATGGCCGACAGCATCAGGAACAGGTTGTTTTCGGCAATGCCCAGCTCGATGTGCTGACCGCCCGGAGACTTCTCCCACTTAATCGGCGAGACAACTTTCTGTTCACGGAACGCATCGGCGTGTTGCTGGCGTTTGAACAGGCCACGGGAATTAACCCATCCCGACAGGTTGGTCGAGACCGTCACGTCTGGAGACGTGGTGACGATCCGCGCCGACAGGTCATCGTCGCGTTTGGCCAGGGCATTCATGATCTTGCCAAAGGTCACCTGGGTTGAGGTTTTGGCCTCCCGCCCCAAATTGATCGGCGCCACTGGAATAACCGGCGCCCGACGCGATGCCGCCGGGCGGGCCCGGAACGGCACGTCTTTCAGAAATTCCGTCAACTGGTCGGGATCCGCCTCCAGCCCCGAAAACGGTGCCCATTCTTCGCCGTCTTCAACCGAGTTGGCGCGCTTGAACATGTCCATCTGATCCGGCGTCATCAGGCCCGCATGGTTGTCCTTGTGCCCGGCCAGCGGCAGGCCATGGCCCTTGATCGTGTAGGCAACAAAGCAGGTCGGCGTATCATCGCCTTCGGCCTCGCGGAAAGCTTCCAGCACGGTTTCCATATCGTGCCCGCCCAGATTGGTCATAATCTCATGCAGCGCCGCATCATCATGGGAGTCGAGAAAGGTTTTCAGCCCCTTGGTGCCTTTCAGGTCGCTGCTCAGGTGTTGACGCCACGCCGCCCCGCCCTGAAAGGTAATCGCCGAATAGAGATCGTTGGGGCAGTCATCGATCCAGCGGCGCAACGCAGCGCCCGCCGGTCCGTCAAAGGCGCGTTGCTGAAGTTTTCCGTACTTTAAGTTAACCACCTTCCAGCCGACGGTTTCGAAAAAGCTTTTGATCTTCTGAAACAGGAAATCGTTGACCACACCGTCGAGGCTTTGGCGGTTATAATCGACAATCCACCACAAATTCCTGACATCATGTTTCCAGCCCTCCAGCAGGGCTTCATAGATGTTGCCCTCATCAAGTTCGGCATCGCCCATGACCGCAATCATTCGAGACGGCGTCATCTCTTCGGAGCCGAACTTTTTCTGGCGCACATAATCCTGGATCAATGAGGCAAACAGGGTCACCCCGACCCCAAGCCCGACCGAGCCCGTGGAAAAATCCACATCATCACCGTCTTTGGTCCGTGACGGATAGGACTGCGCCCCACCAAAGGCCCTGAAATTCTGCATCTGCTCCAGTGTTTGATTGCCGAACAGGTACTGAATGGCATGAAAAATCGGCGCGGCGTGTGGCTTGACCGCGACCCGGTCATCGGGACCCAAGATATCGAAATACAGCGCCGACATCAGGGTCGATACCGAGGCGCAGGACGACTGATGGCCACCGACCTTCAGGCCGTCGCGGGCCGGGCGAAGATGATTGGCGTTATGGATCATCCAACTCGACAGCCACAGAACCTTTTTATTAAGCTCCTTGAGCTGCGCCAGTTTCTGCGGACTGGTGATATTTTCGGAAAGTGGCGCGGGGAAATCAACAACGGCTGACATCATTTTACCTCATTACGATTTAAGCGTTAGTGTAGCGCCGGACATCAGGGCATGTCCTTGCGTTTTCGCCTGATTTAGGGTTCAATTTGGCAATCTTTGGTAACATTTACGACAACATCAGGTGACATATGCCAGTTTCCCAATTTAAAAAAATCGATCAAAAAATCCTGCATCACCTTCAGGACAACGCGCGGCTGACCAATGTCGACCTGTCGGAGCGGGTTAACCTGTCGCCGTCGCCGTGCCTGCGCCGGGTCCGCAATCTGGAAGACAGCGGCGTCATCAAGGGATACGTCACGCTGGTTGATCAGAACGCGCTGGGGTTGCCGGTCAGTGTGTTTGTCAGCGTGTCCCTGGAAAAACAGGTCGAGACGGCGCTTGAGCAGTTCGAAGACGCCATCCGGGCGCGACCGGAAGTCATGGAATGTTACCTGATGACCGGCGACGCCGATTACCTGCTGCGCGTCGTCGCCGCTGATCTCGCCGGATACGAACGGTTTTTGCTCGACCATTTGACCCGCATCCCCGGCGTCGCCTCAATCAAATCGAGCTTCGCCCTGAAACAGGTGACCTATAAAACGGCATTGCCGATTGCGTAAATTCAGCCACAATCTGATCTAACCCCAAAACACAGGAGCTGCCCACATGGCCAAAGGATACTGGATCGGCAACGGTGATATCACTGACCCCGAGACCTACAAAAAATACATCGAAGCCAACGCCGAACCCTTCGCCGAATACGGTGCCCGCTTTCTGGTCCGGGGTGGTGACGGCGAGGTTGTCGAAGGCACCTTTAAATCGCGCACCGTGGTCATCGAATTCGACAGTTTTGAGCAAGCCGTCGCCTGCTACCGTTCCGACGCCTACCAAAAGGCCCAAGCCATCCGCCAAGACGCCGCCGACATGAACCTGCTCATCGTCGCCGGTTACGATGGGCCCCAGCCGGGAGAGTCGTGATGAGCAATGCACAATACGAAGCCGGTATGAAGGCGCGCCGCGAAGTCCTCGGCGACGCCCATGTTGATCGTTCCCTCGCCCAGGCGGACGAGTTGACCAAACCGTTGCAGGACCTGGTCATCGAATACGGCTGGGGTGCCATCTGGGCCCGGCCGGGGTTGGACCGCCGCACCCGCAGCCTGGTCAACATTGGCATGTTGACGGCATTAAACCGACCGCACGAACTGGAGGTTCACCTTAAAGGCGCGTTGAATAACGGTTGCAGTCGCGAAGAAATCGTCGAAACAGCCCTGCAAACCGCCGTTTACTGCGGCATGCCCGCAGCCCTCGACACCATGCGCCGGGTTAAACAGGTATTCGCTGAGATCGACGCGGAAACCTGACAGCACCTCCGCAGCCATCGTGACGACCTGTTACCTATGTTGCCGGGCTAATCTGTTACCTATGTACTCGGATTGGACCCTATCAAGCTCCCTCCCCCTTGAGGGGGGAGGGTTGGGGTGGGGGTGAAGCTAGCGGGATGGTCATCGTCGGATCACCAAAAACACCACAAATCACGACAATCCCTACATCTTTGCCCAACCGGAAAATGTGGTGTTCATAGCCCGGAATGTGCGTTTTTGTGTGCTTTCGTGCGTCTTTTCCGACGATCCGCCGAGAGATATTCGTGGATGCCCCCATCCAAAATTCACCGCCAGCACGACGCGCCGGGCAATAAATCAATCTTCAAAATGACAACCCTGCATTTCCCTGAAATCTACCGGCTTCGGGGACAGACAGCAGAGGCCAAGCACTCGGCCAATCTCCACTATGCGGCAAGTTTATGATAGGAATGTGTTCATATTGCGGCGATGATTGAGGGGTATGAAATATACCGGTCAATCCGGCGCCGGTGGATGAATGGGTGTCGTCGGTCATCTCTTGAGTCCGGTTGTCGACTGGTCTTGGCAGCCTTCCGTCGATGTACTAAATTACAGGTTCGAATCTTGCGCATCTCGCTTATTTCCGGTGAACCCAATGAACCTCGACAGTCTGATATCAAGCCTGCAAGAACTCGGCATCCACCTGCAAACAATAATCGTAGCACCTACCCTTGCTTGGGGTTTTTGGGAATGGATGACGGCTATTGGTTCGATGATCGCTGTTTGCGCTGCGGGACTCGGGATTCTGAAGTTCTTAAATACATTAGCAAACAAATTTCTTTTGCGGTTAATTCTGAAGCACTCACCGGGCTTGACCACGCGTGTATTAGAGCAAACGATTGACGAGATTAGATACTCACTGCGGTTGACCAACCATACTAAAATGCAGTCTTTCGGATTCAGACTTGTATCCGATTGCTTGCTGTGGGCTGCTTGCGCCTCCGTAATGGCGTGGCTCGTGCCTTCACCGTATGACCTGATAGCCCTCATCGTATTTTTGCGCGCAATTATCCCGGCGTGGGTATTGAGGAGAACTTTGTGGATCGTCGAAAACTTAGAAAAATTCGTAACTCGACAAAGAGAGATAGCACGTAATTTGACGTTCATTTTCACCGCCAAATATAAGCAAAAAATTGACGCACAGTTCGACAACATGCTTGCCTTGGCCATCCAGATGGACAGGACCATGCTAGGCTCGGAAGATGAATTCCCCTCAAGGAAGCCTGTAGAGCAAACTGACATTATTGATCTACCTGCGAGCGAGTAAGCATCATCGCTTCCGGCCCTCGATGTCAAAATCGTTACGCCGCTTAAGTTCGTTCTTCAGGTTCTTGATTTCACAGTCAATTGTAAAAAATGATGGCTACTACCAAACATCTAAAAAATGCACCCATGCCTCTGTTCTCTGGTTTTTGCGGGAGGGCTTCGCGGCCTTTCTGGAATGTGGTACAACCCTCCACGTCAACTAGAATTGGAGAGAGAATTTGGCCGAGAGCGAAGAGTTCCCAGATAAAATGAGCACGCTTGTAAATGCTGTTGAAAAACTTGCTCGAAACGTGGAATCGATCGACCGTTCCGTCACCAGCCTTACTGACCGCATTGTACCTTATGAAGGTGAAGAGGATCGCCCACTTCGCTTTGAGAGATGGCGCGCAGGCTCAATGAAATCTGTCGCCGATATTATGGGTGTGATTAAACTGATGGACACTAACATTCAGGGAATTGAACGAGATGTTGCGTTTGTCAAATCTCGCATAGAAGGCATCGACAACAGCGTAGTTTCTCGCGAAGATTTCAAACAATGGATAAGACATAAACCAAAATAATGTCCATATATTGAGGTGGTTATTCATCGATGCAGGCCTACCTCCCACTAACGGACGTAATCGCAGTCTAAGCAGACCAACTCCCCTCACCCATTCCGAAACGCATAGCCGTACCCATTGATCGCAGGCACCCCACCCAAGTGCGCGTAGAGGATTTTTGATCCGGTGGGGAAGTGGTCTTTTTTGATCAGGTCGATCATGCCTTGCATGGATTTACCTTCATAGACCGGGTCGGTGATCATGCCTTCCAGTCGGGCGCAGAGGCGGATGGCGTCTTTGGTTTGTTCGGACGGCACGCCGTAGACCGGATAGGCGTAGTCTTCCAGGAGCACGATGTCGTCTTCGGTGAGGCTATTTGGTAGATCAACCAGAGCGGCGGTATTTTGCGCAATGTCGAGGACCTGGGCTTTTGTCTGTTCGGGCGTGCATGAGGCGTCGATGCCGATGACGTTGCGTTGTCGGCCGTCCTTGGCAAAACCGACGACCATACCGGCATGGGTTGAGCCGGTGACCGTGCAGACGATGATGTAATCAAACGCAAAACCCAGTTCCGCTTCCTGGGCGCGGACTTCTTCGGCAAAGCCAACGAAGCCGAGGCCGCCGAATTTATGCACCGATGCCCCGGCGGGGATCGCGTAGGGTTTGCCGCCCTTGGCCTTGACGTCTTCCAGTGCGCGTTCCCAACTTTCGCGGATGCCGATGTCGAAACCTTCGTCGACCATCTCGACGTTGGCGCCCATCACCCGGCTCAGCAGGATGTTGCCGACCCGGTCATAAACCGCATCTTCATGCGGCACCCAGCTTTCCTGAACCAGACGGCACTTCATGCCAATCTTGGCCGCTGTCGCCGCAACCATCCGGGTATGGTTGGATTGTACGCCGCCGATGGACACCAGCGTATCGGCCCCGGACGCAATGGCATCGGGGACGATATATTCCAGCTTGCGCAGTTTGTTGCCACCAAAGGCCAGACCGGAATTACAGTCTTCGCGCTTGGCATAAATCTCGACCTGCCCGCCCAAATGCCGGGACAGGCGGTCCAGCTTTTCGATCGGTGTGAGGCCGAACGTCAGCGGATATCGTTCAAATTTATCGAGCATGGTTTCTCCTTTTTGATCATCTGTTGAGCGGAATAGTACTGAAAATAGGATGAAAGGTGCTCTCTATTTTTGATATAAAATATCATTAATTGTAGATTTTTAGGTAAATAGTGTTCATTTAAATTCTATATTTTTTTGATTTATGAGAGATTATTCAATGGAACAAACTCCCGACCGGACAGACCTCAGAATTCTGCGCGGGCTTCAGGCCGATGGCCGTATCAACAATTCGGATCTGGCCAAAAAACTCAATGTCAGCCCGGCCACCTGCCACCGCCGGACCCAGCGATTATTTGACGAAGGCTACATCACATCCGTGCGCGCCGAGATTGCCCCGGACCGGGTCGAGCGCGGTGCGCTGGTTATGGTTGGCGTCGTCCTTGATCGCTCGACGCCGCAAAGCTTTGCCGATTTTGAGGCGGCGATTAAAAAACTGCCGTTCGTTCTGGACTGTCATCTTGTCGCCGGTGATTTTGATTATTTTCTAAAAATCAGGGTGCGCGACATGGCCGATTTTAACCGCCTGCATGGAGACAAGCTGATCGCCCTGCCCGGCGTCCGCCAGACCCGCACCTTCTTTGTCATGAAGGAAGTCATCGACAACGCGCCGTTGGATTTTTGAGGCTTTCCACAACACAGGAATGGCCTAAAATGAATGGATCAATTCATGGTGAAAGCGAAAATTGCTTAAACTTTCCGTCCTCGATCAATCTACCGCGGCAGCGGGGTTGCCTGAGGATCAGGCGATCCGCGATACCATCGAGCTGGCGAAATTTTGTGAGGCTCTGGGGTATCATCGCTTCTGGGTGTCTGAGCATCACTGCCACCCGACCATCGTCGGCAGCGCCCCGGAAATCATGATTGCCGCCATCGCCCAGACGACGGATCGCATCCGCATTGGCAGCGCCGGGGTGATGTTGCCCCATTACGCGCCGTTGAAGGTCGCCGAACAGTTCCGGGTGCTGGACGCCATCGCGCCGGGGCGCATTGATTTAGGATTGGGCCGGGCCCCCGGTTCCGACGGCAAGACGGCCTATGCTCTTAACCCGAATGCCAACATCGATGCGGAAAACTTTCCGGCAAATGTCCGTGACCTGATCGCCTGGGTATCGGGCCAACCGCTGGTTGACGGCCACCCGCACCAGGGCCTCGGCGCCCATCCGCAGAGCGCCAGTTCGCCGGACGTCTGGATGCTCGGCACGTCGGACTTCGGCGCCCAACTGGCGGCGCATTTGGGCGTGCCTTACAGCTTTGCCCACTTCATCACCGACGGCATGGGGGTCGAACGCGCGCTGGATATTTATCGCCAGAATTACCGGCCCAGCGAACGCCACCCGACGCCCGAGGCCAATGTCTGTGTCTGGGCGCTGGCGGCCCAAACCGAGGTTGACGCCGAACTCCTGTTCTCATCCCGGGCTTATTGTAAAATCACCCGCGATCAGGGTGATCTGCGCCCCCTGGAAGCGCCGAGAGCCGTCAAGGACTACGCGTTCAGCCGGACCCAGCAAATTCGTTATAACCAGCTCAGGGAAACGGCGCTGATCGGTTCGGGCGATCAGGTGGCGGGCAAGCTCCGGGCCCTCGCCGACCGATATGACATTGATGAAGTTGTCGTCCTCACCTGGACCCATGAACAGGCGGATCGGCGGCGTTCCTATGAGCTGTTGGCGCAGGCGTCTGGCCTGGCCTAACCAAGCCTCGATATTCTGCCGTACAGAAACTTACAACTTTCGTGTACACTAAACTTATCAGAATCACGCGTTTGTTAGTACCCCGGCATTGAAAAGCAAGTACACTGGTGCCTTCAAATTCGCGAGGTCAGGAATGAAAATCAAAACTGCGATGCTATGCGTCCTGTTACAGGTCGCGGTCTTCTTGCCGGTCAAGAGTTATGCGGGCTCTGATTTCGAAGCGTTTTATGGTCACTTCGTCGGCAGCTCCGCCAGCGACGGCTCAACACAAATTCAGAAACGCGACATCGACGTGATGATCAAACCCTACAAACGGGGTTTCAACATCACCTGGAGCACGATCTCCCATCGCGCCGGGAAACAGCCGAAAAAGTCGGCATTCTCGATTAATTTCCGGCTTAGCGGCCGCCAGAATGTTTTTGGCTCGGCCATGGGCAAGGACAAATTCGGCAACGAAATCCCCCTCGACCCGCTGAAAGGCAACCCCTACGTCTGGGCCATCATCGACGGTAAAACCATGACGGTTAACTCATTGTTGGTCTTTGAAGATGGCGGATACGAAATCCAGACCTACGAAAGAACCCTCATTGACGGCGGCATGTCACTGGAGTTTTCACGCGTCCGTAACGGCGATGTCCTGAAAAAAATCAAAGGCGACCTACGCCGGGTTGAATAGCCGCCAGATACTCCCACGTCATGCCGTCACCTGTGCCTTTGCGTAATCTGCGAGCACCGTGATCAGGTCGCCCATGTGGCTTTTAAGGGTCTCATAAGTGTCGTTCCGCCAGCCGGTCTGTTCATCCATATAGAGACCACGATTGATTTCGATTTGCAGGCTGTGGCGATTGGCGGACGGGTCGGAGAACATGCGGATCAGCTCAACCCCCTTGAAATTTTCATTAACCCGAACATCGTACCCAAACCCGGCCAACGTCGCCCGGGTCAGTTCCGTGAACTCTTCACCGGCGGCCGCTCCGTCCAGCGTGCCGATGATGAAATCCGGGCGGATCAAACCCGCCTTGCCTTCAGGGGCGCGCGCCGTCGTCACCCGGGGCATGGAATGGCAATTGACATGCCATACGCCGCCGAACGTCGCGTCAATACGGTCCAGTTCTTCGCGAAGTTTGTTTTGATACGGGTGCAGATAATTATCGATCCGGTGGCGGACTTCCGCGACCGTCAATTTTCGTCCGTAAAGATCGGCATCGCTTGAGGCTTTTGTCCAGATCAGGCCCATGCCGATGGCCGTTTTTTTTCCGGGCGTCAGGGGGGCCGGCCAGTCACCATCGATCTGCGCTGGGTCAAGATCGGCGGCTGAGCGATTGGGGTCAATATAGATACGCGGGAACAAGGCGCGCAGCAGAACGGCCCCCCTTCCAGGCGCAGCACTGTGAATCTCGTCAATAAACGAATCTTCGGAACGACGGACATCGACGAACGGTGCGATGGGGCGAAAATCGGTGGGAAATTCGGTGCCGCTGTGGGGAGAATCGAACACCAGTGGAATTTCGGGTATCTCAGGGGCCAGTACATGCCAGACCCCTTCCAGTCGTTCGTCGCGCATGAAATCTCTCTTATACTTTGATGGAAACGTTATGGATATTGCGGGTGTCCGGTCCGTCATGGACCGTGATCGAGACCCCGTCCGGCGTTAGCGCAAACACCCCGGTCGCCAGGGTTTTGCCATAGTCGTCATTGCCGTCGGCGGGAGAGCGCAGAATTTCATGACCGGGCTGTGCCTCGAACAGGATGCGTAATGGCCCGCCGCCTTCAAGGGCGTTCTGGTCCAACAGCTCATCGGCCCGCTGTTGGCGAACATCCGATGACCGGGTAATGGCCTGCGGCAGATCTTTCAGCTCAGGGGTGATCAGATGGTTGGCGTGGGCTGACGGCCTGTCCGTAATCTTGCGCACCGTGCAGCCGCTGGCCGGTGCCTCTACGGATGCCAGCCGACCCTCAGTGGCCGAACCCAGATTATGATGGAACCCACCCGCCCGGTCGGGTCGTTTCAGCAGGCCCAGCGCCTCATCCATGTTTTGGGCGTCCAGCACCGCACGGCAGATAAAATGCCGGGGGATACCCGGCTTCAAATCATGCACCCGGATATTGTTGATGGTTTGGACGATGCCCGCACCGTTGGCACCCAAGGTGTGGCCGGGCATCATGCCGGGATAGAGATAACTCTCAAACCCCGGTCCGTCGTCGGGTTTGGCCGACACCCAATAACACTGACCATGGTAATCCGCCGAGCCGTCTTCGTTATGGGCAATGACGGCGGGCTGATCGCCAAGCGCGGGAATGATCAGCGACGTGCAGCCCTCGCCAAGTCCGGCGGCAACGGCCGGAGAGATATCATCGGGCCAGCGCAGGTCGCCCCGGCAGTTCCATAAAAATGCACGGTCGAAAGCGATGCCCATGCCATCGGCCATGCCTTCCAGTTCGCGTACATACTGCGGGAAGGTTCGCCGGGCCGCGGCGATCAGCTGATCTAAATAGGGCGACCCGGACCAGCGCTGTTCCGTCTCAATAAGCTCTTCATTATGAACCGTGACCTGTTGAACGCTACCGGCAATCGCCTCGCCAATCATGCGCCCAACACCATAGGCATCGCCGGAAGCGGTAATAACGGTCAAAGCCATAAAGACGGGTCCAGTTCAGTGGTTACGACATGCACCATATTGCGTGGCTTGATGATCGACTTCAAGAGCAGCCGATCAAATTAATTTAGTCTTGTAGAAACGCCAGTCGTTCGTCGGTTCTGGCTGGTGTGATCTCAAGAATTTCCGCAGCGACAACATTCCGGGCGACAAACGGATCATCGTTGACCCGGCGTTGAAGATCACCGAGCGACGTGTTATGCGCCAGAATGCCACCGCCCAGACTCGGCTGGAGACTGCCGGCCAACACAAAAACGCCATCATCAAAACCACGTTTAAGCCATTCATTGTGACCGTCCATGAATTGGCCTGCCTGACTCTTATTGTCAGAAAACTTAAGCAGTACGGTAAACATCGGTTTTTTCTCCGGTTAATTTAAACCTGGTGTGCAGGAGTTCAGCCAGTCGCACATCTTCCTGACTTCCTGCTCGATAAATTTTTCATCCTGAAAAGCATGAGCCAGCGTCGCCACCCCCTGGCTCTGGGCCAGCAGATGCATCGCCAGTTCGTCGGCATCAGCGTCACGGCCAAGCAAGGTGAACTGCCTGGCGAGCCAGGTCCGAAACAGCGTAAACAGCCCGTGTGCCTCGTCTTGTGAGGCATGATTGAGTTTCGCGAGTTCGATGCTGAGCGTGCCGATCGGGCAACCGTAGCGTTTTATTTTGGCCCGGTTCATGATCAGAATATGAATAAAGCTGCGGATACGATCCGCCGGGTCGTTCCCGTTATTCTCCCACTGCTCCAACATCACCCGCCGGTCCGCCAGGCGCAGACGGATCACGGCATCCAGAATTTCATCCTTGGTTTTGAAGTGGTAATAAAAATTACCCCGCGAAATCTGCACGGCATCCGCAATGTGTGAGAACGAGGTATGCACGAAACCTTGCTGATAAAACAGCCGGTCAGCCGCCTCAACAATATGATCGCGCGTTGTCTTGTCGCTCATGAATATCACCTCCCGCTCACCCATCTTCGCCACGGCCTGGGGTCGGCACGGGAGAAGTAGGACGAGCATCCTACTCAAATTATTAGGATGCTCGTCCTAGACAGTCAAGGGCTAAATTGCCCGCAGGCAGGGCCACCCTTGGCAAGTGTGTTTTGATACATAAGGTGAGAATAAAACGTCCGTTCCGACTACAGAAACGCCCGTCAATCGGCGTTAGCGTCGACAGCCGAATCTAGCCAAACTCAGCCATTGACGGTTCAGCGGGGTATTCAGCAATACAGTACAACTGAACATCGCCCATCCTTGAATGCGAACTACTGACGAGAATTCATCAGAACGGATTTTCAGTGGGTATCAGATTCGAGGATACTTAATAAGGCCTGAAGAGCTCGCTCTCCATTTGCCATAGCAGAAACGACATTTTGTCGGTACTCGTTCCGCCCTTCGGAACCAACTTGGTTTGTGACGTATTTGATGCTGTAAAGCGGAACTTCAAGTGTTTCCAGTAATACCGCTAAGGCATAGAGTTCCATATCTTCAATTTCACCGCAGTGTGGAAAGTACACTGCCTCGCGATCTTTCGCTCTTGAATAACGTGATCCTGTCACACACGCTACTTGTCGGACGTCGAGGTCTGGTATCTTTAGGGCGCGGCGGGGAGCCCAGTGAGCATTATCATCAACATCAAAGCGATAGCTGTCAGCAACTACTACGGCTTCCCCAATCTGAGGTCCCGTGCTTCCGTTTAATCGACCGTCATATGACCCGCAGGCACCAAAGTTGACAACCGCATAGGGAGAAAGATCAGCTACTGCGCGGGCGCACGCTGCGGTCATGTGGTGCTCTAGCACTCCGCTTATTACAAGGTCTCGTTTGCTGCCGCGATAGAGTCCAAGCGCACGTTCGTGATCACCCGCAAAAAGAGCGAAGCCCGAATCATAATCAAGTGCCCAAGTCTGAACTAAACTTAAACCCTCTTTTTCCGAAGCAACGATTACCAGTGGACGTTTCAAAATCTATTTTCATCCAGAGTGTATTAGGGATTGGACTATAGACTGGTCTTAATACAATTTCCCCTAACTTTTTTTATTCGGTCATGGTTGTTCTGTGCCTTGTTCGCCTCATCATGATGGCTCAGGCGTGACCGGTTTGTCCCAGATTCACGGACGTAAATTTAACAACGAGTTGGGTATGAGGTCGCAAATCGGGGATGGCCGCCTTGGGTCACAAACCCCCGTCAGAACCAGCCGGATTCTACGTCTCTTCACATCCTGATAGCGGAAGTCAATACGGATACGGCCGTGGGTCAGCAGTTCGGTAGTCTCACGTTATGAGTCCCGGCCCTCATTTGATGCATCGAAGAACAGCAAGGGGTTTGGGATTACACGGATTGAGCTATGTTTAGGGGTCGGGATGTGGCACAAATTATCGGATCAAGACTTCAAGGAATTGCCTGATGACCGACACCCCCGAGCTTTCGCCACGCACACAAATCGCCCAGTTGTGTCATTATATCGATCAGGTTTCCGGCGCGGTGACGCCGCCGCTGCATCTTTCCACGACGTTCGCCCGAGACGATGAGTATGAGTTGATTGGCGAGCATATATATGGCCGCGTTGGCTCGCCGACCTGCGATCACGTCGAACAGATTGTCGCCATGCTGGAAGGCGGCGAGGACGCCCTGCTCTTCGCCTCGGGCATGGCCGCCATTGCGACGGTTGCTGAAACCCTGTCAACGGGTCAGCACATCGTCGCCCCCAGAATCATGTATTACGCCGCCCAGGACTGGTTCCGGCGGCTCTCGGAAAAACGCGACATCGGCCTCACCCTGTTCGATGCGACGGACCCGAATGGCCTGACCAACGCCATCCGCCCCGGCGAAACCGCGATGGTGTGGATCGAAACCCCGCTTAACCCGACATGGGACGTTATCGATATCGAAGCCGCGGCGACGGCGGCTCATGACGCCGGGGCGATCCTCGTCTGTGACAGCACGGTCAGCCCGCCGGTCACCACCCGGGCCCTCGATCTCGGCGCCGACATCGTTTTTCATTCGGCGACCAAATACCTTAACGGGCATAGCGACGTGACCGCCGGGATTCTGGTGAGCAAAGCCAAAACCCCGCTTTGGGAGGAAATCCGTTCGGTGCGCGCATCGTTGGGGGGAACTGCCGGGCCGTTTGAGGCCTGGTTGCTCCTGCGCGGCATGCGCACCCTGTTCGTGCGTTTTGACCGGTCTTCTGAAAACGCCCAGAAAATCGCCCGGCATTTTGAAGGCCATCCGGCAATCGAGCGGGTCCTCTATCCGGGCCTCGAAAGCCACCCGGGACACGAGATTGCCCGGCGTCAGATGACCGACGGTTTCGGCGGCATGTTGTCTTTGTTGATCAAGGGCGGATGGGACGAGGCCCAGCAGGTTGCCACCCGAACCCGCCTGTTCATCCCGGCAACGTCGCTGGGCGGCGTCGAAAGCCTGATCGAACATCGCGTCGCCGTCGAAAGCCCGACCAGCGACGTGCCCCAAAACCTGCTGCGGTTGTCGGTCGGCATTGAAGATGTCGAAGACCTGATCCGCGATCTGGAACAGGCGTTATCCGGTTAACGCTGCCCGGCCATACCCTGCCATAGCAGCTCGTACCCCAATTCCTTGGTTTCCGTGCACATCTCACCAAGGGCCGAGAATTTTTCCAAGAATATGCTGTCGGCGTGGCTGGTTTCGTGCTGATCAAAACTTTTCCAGTAGGTCACGATGGCAAGGTGCTCGCCTTCTGTACCGGCGTCCCCAACCGAGCCTTCATCGCTGATAAAACCGGCATATTTGAAGACCTGTCCGGCGATGAAACCACCTTTATCATCACCATAATTTTCTTTCACCACACTGCACATTTCTGCCATTGCCATTTCGACATCGTCGAAATCGACACCGGCTTTCAATTTAACGACGTTAAACAACATCACAGATTCAAACGGAATCTTCACCGGATCGTACATTAAGTTCTCCATATGATCATCGCGGACACCCTCTGTTCCGCCAGTTTTTGAATATATGGGCCTCATATTCGAAAAAGCGAATATATATTTTTGATAAGCCGTTCGAGACCGGGCAACCGGTTCTCGATGGCTTCAATGAACAATGGTCTCGGTAGGTCGCATAGGTTATGAGAAACACCTGTCGTAAATTAATCGGTCGGATTGGATGCAGTCATGGTTAACCCTCTCTCCTACACCAGCGAAACTCAGGCCTTGTTGCGCGACCGGGTCAGTGTACGAAAATATGCGGACAAACCGGTCGACGAAGATATGGTGACGGCAATCCTTGAAGCTGCATTCCGTGCGCCAACGTCATCCAACATCCAAGCGTATAGTGTCATCGTTGTCCGAGACCCCGACACCCTTCAACAGTTATCCGTCCCCACCGGAAACCAGAAGCATGTCGCAAATACGCCGGTTTTTCTGGCCTTCTGCGCCGACCTGACCCGGATGCAAACCGCCATGGAAAAGAATGGCAAATCGATTGAAGAAAACAATCTGGAGCTTGGGCTGGTCTCAACGATTGATGCGGCACTGGTCGGAATGTCGACGTCGCTGGTCGCGGAATCCTTTGGTCTGAAAGGCGTTATGATCGGCGCGGTACGCAACGATCTGAACAAAGTCGCCGATATTCTTGGCCTGCCCAATCAGGTCTATTGCGTATTCGGCATGTGTCTGGGCTGGCCCGGCGAAATCCCCCCACAAAAACCACGCATGGCGCAAGCGGCTATGGTTCATTATGAACATTACGGAAACCACACCGGTGATCATGACCGGGTAGAAATGCTGGATGATTATGATCGGGAGCTGTCGGATCACTACACAGCTATCAATAAACCGACAACTGCGGAGTCCTGGACCCATGAAATCGCCAGCAAATTTTCACCCCAACCCCGTAGCGGTTTGCGTCAGGCCCTGAAGGAACGCGGCTTCGATTTCCTCTAAAACGAGTCGTTCAGATGACACGCCGGATTAACGACCATTCAACACCCTGATCAGGTTGCCAGCCGGTTGCTGGTCGGCATGGGTGACCGCATCCCTGATCATCTCTGCACGGTCTAAGCTAACGGCCAGCGTTGCATTGGCCATGAACTTATCTGTAATTTCCTCCTCCGACAGGGCTCTTTCGCCCGCACCACGGTTGACCCCTTCGTAGTGGTCATATATTTCACCATCATTCATTGTGATATGAAGACCACCTGAGAAATATTTCGGGAACGGTGAACGCGAGTCGACGTTGCATTCAACCTTTTTCGCCAAATTGAGAATGTCGGGATCACCAAGCACGTTCTCTTCCAGCTCGGCCAAACCAAACCGGCCCCTGATAAGCGCCGCGGCAACAATAAACTGGGCGCTGAACTTGGCATCATAGTCGCTGGCGGGCTTGAGTTTATTGGCGACCGGCTCGGCGATCACCGGTATTGTCTCTGCTGGAATTCCGGTTTTGATCCTGGTGATCTGATCCGGGTCAATATTATGTTGCGTCTTTAGAATCAACGCGGCGTCGGCAATCGCATGGGTAAAGTGGCAGGTTGGAAACGGTTTGATCGCGGATTGAACGGCTTCCCAGTGATCACCCAACCCATCCGTGATGACCGATAAGTCGAGCTCTTCTTCATCAAGATCTAGTAATGAGCGGAACAGGCCAAAGCGCCCTTCATAGGGCTTCGTCGGGGCAATAAATCCGGTTTCGGCCAGAGCGCAAGCAGTCATTCCGGCAACCCCGGCCCAACCAGGGTGAAGGCGCTTATTCCACGCCCCGTCTTCAACAAATTCCTGACTGGCCATGGCCGTACTGCCGACAACCCCCTGTGCGGCGGCCAGAGCGTCTTCATCAAGTCCCATCAAGCGCCCGGCGATTAAAGCGGCGGCGAAGTGTGCGACGACGCCGGTCGCGTGAAATCCGCGATGGTGAAACCCGAAATTCGCCGCCATCCCAATTCGGATCGCCACCTCCATTCCAAGGAGATAGGCTACGAGAAACTCCTGACCACTTGAGTTCTGTTTATCGGCCATAACCAGCGCCGTTGGTAACGCCGCTGCCGTCGCATGAACAACCGCCTTCATATGGGTGTCATCAAAATCAAGCCCGTGAATCAGAGCCCCGTTCATCACCACCGCATCACGGGCGTTCAGTTTCTGATCCATACCGATAACCGAACACCTGCCTTCGTCACCCAAATTCACGAGGCCATCGCGGATCGTCCCGGCAAAAGGATATGTCGAGGCCGCAAGCGCTATGCCGAGGCCATCGAGCATCAGGTATTTCGAACGTTCCCGGACAACGGCTGGAACATCCTCATACGCCAGATCATGTGTGAATCTGGCAAGCGTTCTGGATACAGGATCACCCGTCATTTCAAGCTGCGCCACTAACATCCAGGGAGTGTGCGGCAGCCTGGGCGCCGGCGATCTTGCCGAACACGGCCCCAGCCATCAGCCCACTACCGCCCGGGTAGTTTTCATAAAACAGGCCGCCAACCAGTTCCCCCGCTGCATAAAGACCGGGAATAGAACGATCAGTGACATCCTGCACCTCGGTGCCTGAATTGACCCGAAGCCCGCCAAAGGTGAAGGTGATCCCCGTCGTCGTGATGTAAGCGACATAGGGCGGCTCGTCTATCGGTAGTGCCCAGTTGGATTTCGCCGGCTCAATTCCTTCGGTGCGCACATTGTCGAGGATCGCCGGATTGTAATCACCGCTCTGGCAGGCCGCATTGTAGTCGCGTACTGTTTTTTCAAGTGCTTGTGGGTTGATCTCCAGACCTTCCGCCAGTTCGGCGATGGTGTCAGCTTCGACTTTGGTGACCTGACGAATACGATATTCATCCCGCAACATCGCGACGGTTTTCTGGTCAAAAATCTGAATACCGGTGCGTTGCGGCTGTCCCATGATTTCCCGCCCGAAGCGGACGTATGTAAGGTTGCGGTAATCCTCCCCTTCATCGACAAAACGCTCACCATTGATATTGACGATAATACCCAGGGGATACGAATGCTTCTGGAAATTATCCAGCACTTCACGGTCTCCATACGGTGGCGCACTGATGTCCCAGCCCACCGAATGACAACCTGACCAGTTTCCAAAAGGTTGCGCACCGATATCGATGGCCATGCGAATGCCATCACCCATATTGTGACGGGTACCACGGACTCGACAAAGGTCCCATCCGGGGCCGAGATAACGTGTGCGCATTTCAGGGTTCGATTCGAAGCCGCCACAGGCTAGCACAACCGATTGGGCCGTAATCTCGTAATAACCGTCGGGGCCACGCACCTCTACCCCGCGCACCCGTCGGTCGCTGTTTTGAAGCAATCGCGTTGCCCCGGTCTCATATCTGATTTCAACACCAATTTTAAGCGCACGGGCGAGCTCCGCTTCAACCAGCCCCTGACCACCACCGACAGCTTCGATGTTTACACCGCCATAAAAATGATGTTTGCCATCGACGACAAAGGATTGACGCCCGAACATCGGAATGAACCGAATACCGTGGCTGCGTAACCAAGCCATGGTCGATCGGGAATTATCAATCAGCACCCAGGAGAGCTCCTCATCCGCTTGATGGTGAGTGACCTTCATTAACTGTTCGTAGAAATGCTGGCGGTCGTGGCTGGGCAAGACAATCTGATCGCGTTCGGAATCAGACAAATCGGTCAAGATATCTTCACAAACATCCGTGAGACCGTCATGAGAGAACCGAAACCCACCTGCAGTGAAATACGAGTTCCCCCCCTTCTCATCCTCATGAGCCTTTTCCAGGACAAGAACGCTGGCGCCGTTTTCACGCGCTGCCAGCGCTGCTGAAAGAGCCGCATTCCCCGCCCCACAAACAATCACATCATAATCCGCCATTATATTTTCCTTATGTGAACAGCCCTAATCGGCTGCCTACTCATGAATTTCTCCATTGCCCGCGATGATCCCCGACAACGTGCGGGTATTCTGAAGTCCCCGCAGAACTTGTAATTTGTGAAACAGCAATTCCACCTGCGTCGCTGTCAGAACACGCCCTGCACAATTTTCAAATTTTTGACGTAACTCTTCGTCGCTCATCGGATGATCCGGCCCTCGTCCAAGTCGATGATCAATACGACGGCTAATTTGACGACCATCGTTCAGAACCACGGCAACTTCCGAACCGAATTGGTTTTCCGACTCCCCCGGCATATCAGGATGTGCGCCGGTCGAAATTCTGACCATAACCGAACGGACGGATGGGGCCGCCGGGGCCTGATCTTCAAAATGGTCAAGATTAACATCCCCGTTGACCACAGCGCAGGCAACCAGATACGGCAGGCTGAATTTTGCTTCAAGCCCGGTTTTCGGGTCTGGATTATCCGTATGGGGAAGCCGTCTTGGGTTAACGAGCACGTGAACAGATCGGATTTTATCGGCTGTAAGAGCATGTTCTCGGCGAAGCTCTATCATGCAATTGATCGCCGTGTGAGTACTGCCGCAACACGGAAACTGCTTCAGGCCAAAACCGGGATCAACGATTTCCAGAGGTTCCGCCCAGTTGTCGAATAGCTTCGATATATCAAACGTCCCTTGCCCCTGAAAAACGGCCAAAAAACCTTGTTTGTGTTCGAAACACTCCGAATTGGCTGTGAACCCGTCACGTGCCAATAATGTCGCCATCACACCGTTTCGTACAGAATGACCAACGTGCAGCGGCTTGGTCATTGTGCCAAAATTGGTTTTTATGCCGGATGCAAGCGATGCCGCAATGGCGAGCGCTGTTGCCGTACGTTTTTCCCCCAAATCAAGCAAATGAGAGATCGCGATAACGGTTCCGAAAATTCCAAGCGTTGCCGTCGGGTGCCAACCCTTGTCGTAATGGTGCGGATGAACGGCGCGCCCCAGCCGACTTTCCGCCTCAAACCCGGCGACGTAAGCTTCGATGGCCTGACGCCCTGAAATATCAAGCGTATCACCGACCGCGAGAATGGCCGGCACCAGCGGAACAGATGGGTGCCCCCCAATACCGGAAGCGAAGTCATCATAATCAAGGGCGTGAGAGGCCGTCGCGTTGATTAACGCCGCATCCAGAAGATCACAACGTTGCCGGTTATCAAAGGTCAGACAGGGGCCGTCTGAATTACCAATGCCTGGCAGCCCTCGCAAAATCCCGACGCAAGGTTCCTGACATCCGGCAAGGGTTACGCCGATGGTATCCAGAAAACCGATTTCCGCCCATCGGATGGCCTGCTCCGGCAAATCTGCGTATTTGATTGCCAGCGCCCGGCGTGCCAGTTCTTCCGCAATGGTCAACCTGCGTTCCCCCAATTCCGCAACAATTTACAACATTGTATACAATATTGTATCAACCTCCAAATTCAAAAGGTCTCTATGTTGCAGATGCCTTGGGGTCGGTCACCCGGCTCCACCATCGGAACCGGGCACGCGAGGTCAGCCGGAAAGAACTCGTTTCCGGTCTTCAAATTCTTCTTTATCGATTTCGCCGCGGGCGAAACGATCCTCTAGGACTTCAAGCGCCGACTTTCCTGACCGTTGTGGCGCTTCACCTTGTGATATACGCCCACCGAACCCACGAACCGCGAGAACGACGACAAGAATGAGCCCGCCCCAAAACAGCACCATCATCAGCGACCCGCCGACCATATGCCCCCATCCCCAACCGTGTTCCCAGTAGCCCGAACGCTCGGCAAAGGCTTGTGCCTGGGCTGGCAAAGAAACAGCGAGCGCCGCCAGAAATGTTGATACCTTGGCGATTGGATTTTGCATTTTCGGTCTCCCTTAAAAGGCAGTTCGCTCATCTCAGAAACCTGCCCTCAAACATTGGTCATGTGAATTACTCATGCCCCCAACCTAGCTGTTTGATGTAACGGATGTATGCCAGTGAAGGCGCCTTTGGTATCGACATGTGACAAACGGAGGTCGTGTGACATTTTGATACAATTTTTTTATGAAGGCTACCGACGGACGTCGTGCCCCGTCTCAAGACTGACGACATGGAACTGGAGGTATTGGTGGGAACGATCCCATTTTTTGGGTTCCGAATAAGGTACGCCGTAGAATTCAGCCCAACATTCGGCGTCATACTGGCGATAATCCCAATTGTACTGCCCCGAGGGTTCGGAACCGTCGAACGGGTTTCGCCCATGCAAGCGAACCAGGTCGCCGCTCTGAATTGGATGCCAGACGAAATGGCAACCCGTCTCTTCTTCGAGGGCGGCTAGTTAAATCGATGCGAGATACGAATATCGACCGCCAAGGCCGTCGTAAAAATCAACTTCGAGCCACGTGGACGCGGAGATTGGTTCAGAGACTTGGTCCTTTTTAGGCTTCATCATTCAAATGACAGGCCGACAAGCGGTTCGGGGCGATTTCCCTTAATACAGGGCGCTCGACCCGGCAGCGTTCACTTGCCTGCGGGCAGCGCGGGTGGAAGTGGCAGCCCGGCGGTGGGTCAATCGGTGACGGGATTTCACCGGAGACCGGCTGATAATCAAGGCCGCGCATATCCAGCCGAGGCACTTCATTCAGCAAAGCGAGGGTATAGGGGTGGTTGGGCGCATGATCGAACAGCTCGTTCGTTGGCGCAACCTCAACGACGCGGCCGAGATACATGATGACGACGCGATCAGAGATATGTTCAACCACCGACAAATCGTGCGAAATGAACAGATAGGTCAGGTCAAGGTCGTGGCGCAAATCCATAAACAGGTTGATGACCTGCGCCTGAATGGAAACGTCGAGAGCGGCAATGGCCTCATCACAAACCAGAAACTCGGGTTTTACCGCCAAGGCGCGGGCGATACCGATACGCTGGCGCTGCCCGCCGGAAAACTGATGAGGATAGCGCCGCCGGTAGTCCGGATCGAGGCCGACACGCGCCATCACGTCGGAAACGTAATCGCCCATATCATTGGCCGACACCATCTTATGGTAGACGGCGGCTTCACCGATAATATCTTCGACCCGCATGCGCGGATTCAGGGAGGCAAACGGGTCCTGAAAAATCATCTGGATTTGCAGGGCGGCGCGGTCGCCTTCTTCCGTTCCCTTGGCGGCAACGGTTTTTCCCTTGTAGGCGATCTCGCCCGACGTCGGCGGCAAAATCCCGGCGACCATGCGCCCCAGCGTCGATTTACCACAACCTGATTCACCAACCAGTCCAAGCACCTCGCCCTTTTCCACCGAAATCGAGACACCATCAACGGCGTGGACAACTTCTTCCCTGGCGTTGGAGCCCAGCTTGACGGCGATCTTGGCCGCCAGATCGAGACTTTTGACGAACTGTTTGGAAACATCACGGACATCCAGCATAGCACTCATGCCGACGCCCCTTGCATCTGCGGGTTACAGCAGCGCACGTTCCGCCCCTGAACGGGTTGGCTGATTTCAATGGCGTTGGCGCAGTCTCCGGTGGCGTTTTCACAGCGTTCTTGAAAGCTGCATCCCGTCGGCAAATTCAGCAACGATGGCGCCATGCCGGGAATCTGATGCAGGCGCTGTCCGCGTGTATTATGCCCCGGAACGGAGCCCAGCAAACCGATGGTGTAGGGATGCACGGGATGATCAAGAACATCATCAATGGCGCCCTGCTCAACCACACGGCCTGCGTACATGACGCTGATTTTGTCGGCCAACCCGGCGACGACGGCCAGATCGTGGGTAATCCAGATCAGGGCGGTACCGGTTTCACGGCACAACTTCTGCGCTTCATATAAAATCTGCCCCTGAATGGTCACATCCAGCGCCGTCGTCGGCTCATCGGCGACGATCAGGTCTGGTTTGTTCAGCAGGGCAATGGCAATGGCAACACGCTGGCGCATCCCGCCGGAAAACTGATGAGGATAGGCTTTCAGCCGTTCTTCGGCGGCCGGAATTCCGACCTGCCCCAAGGCATCGCGGGCCCGCTGACGCGCCGTTTCCTTATCCACCTTTTCATGAGCCAGAACGGTTTCGATCATCTGCGTGTCGATACGCAGCACCGGATTGAGCGTCATCATCGGGTCCTGAAAAATCATGGCGATGCGGTTGCCGCGCAGCTGCTCCATGCGCTTCTCCGAGGCCCCGACAAGATCTTCGCCGTTAAAGCGGATATGCCCGCTGACCACTTCACCCGGCGGATCAACCAGGCCGATCAGTGAAAAGCCGGTGACCGATTTCCCGGACCCTGACTCGCCCACCAGCCCCATGATCTGGCCTTTATCAACACTGAAGCTGACGCCATCGACGGCCTTGGCGACACCGGCTTTGGTGAAAAAGTGCGTTCGCAGGTCTTCGACTTCAAGGGTCGGTGCATCAGACATAATTGGTGCCCTACTTCTGAAGCCGTGGATTAAGCACATCGCGCAACTGATCACCAACCAGATTGATGGTGACGATGGTGATCAGCAAAGCAATGCCGGGGAAAAAACTAATCCAGTATTTCCCACTCATCATATAGTCAAACCCGTTGGCGATCAGCAGACCGAGGGAGGGTTCGGTGATCGGCAGGCCGATGCCCAGAAAGCTGAGTGTCGCTTCCAGCGAAATCGCGTGTGCCGTCTGTACGGTAACAACAACGATCAGCGGCGGCAGGCAATTGGGCAGCAGATGGCGGAACACAATGCGCTTGTGACTGAGCGCTAGACAAGTCGCGGCCTCCACATATTCCTTATTACGTTCGACCAGCGCGCTGGCGCGGACGGTGCGGGCATAATAGGCCCACTGCACAATGACCAAGGCGATGATGATTTTGTCGACCCCTTTGCCCAGGATCGCCAGCAGCATCAGGGCAACGAGGATCGCCGGGAAGCTCAGTTGAATATCAACCAGGCGCATGATCAGGGTATCCGTCCGACCCCCGAAATAAGCAGCACACAGCCCAACCGAACAGCCAATGAACATGGCGATCAGGCCACTGGCGACACCGACACCAAGACTGGTGCGCAATCCATAAAAAATTGAACTCAGCATATCCCGACCGGCACCGTCAGTGCCCAGCCAGAACATCACACCATCAAAACTTTCTGACATTGGCGGCAGTCGAGAATCCATGATGCTGACGACAGCCAGATCGTAAGGATCGGTCGGCGAAATGAACGGTGAAAACACCGCAATAAATACGATGCCCAGTAAAACGACAAAAGCTCCCGTCGCGATGCGACTTTCGAAGTAGTCGGAGACAAAGCGTTGGAACGGGGTTTCCACCCGGATCTCAGTCACATGACTGTGTCCGGTCATGGGATCGATTGTTTCAGTTTCAACGGTCATGATTTGATATCCTGCAATCGTACCCGCGGGTCCAGAACCGAATACAGCACGTCAACCACCAGATTGATGACAACGAACAGTAATACGGTGATCATCAGATAGGCGACGACGATGGGTCGATCCAGATTTTGGATGGCCTCAATGATCAATTTCCCCATTCCGGGCCAGGCGAACACCGTCTCGGTGACAACGGAGAAAGCGATCAGTCCGCCGAACTCCAGGCCAAGAACAGTGACCACCGGAATCATGATATTTTTCATCACATGGACCATGACAATGCGCGAATAGCGGATGCCTTTGGCCCGGGCGAACTTGATGTAGTCCTGATGAACAACCTCACGCGTTCCAGCGCGTGACAACCTGATCACCAGCGACATCTTAAATAAGGCAAGGTTTAGCGCCGGCATAATCAAATGCGACCACCCGTCCAAGGTCAGGAAACTGACCTGAATACCAAATACCGGCACCGTATCGCCCCGCCCGGTCGATGGTAGCCATCCGAGAATCACGGCAAACACCATGATCATCATCAGGCCGACCCAGAAGGTCGGCAGACTAAACCCCAGAATGGAGCCCGACATGATGGTTTTGCTGACTTTTGAGTCAGGGTTAAGGCCTGCATACACACCAAGCGGGATGCCGATCGTCACCGCCAGGAACAGGGCGCAAAAGGCAAGTTCCAGGGTCGCCGGCATGCGCTGAACAATGAGTTTGAGGGCCGGTTCACCGAAAATAAATGACTTGCCAAGATCGCCCTTCATGGCATTGACCAGGAAAAACCAGTACTGCTCATGAACCGGGCGGTCGAGGCCCAGATCGCGAATGACACGTTCGATCTCCGCCTGATCGGCTTCCGGGTTGATCAGCATATCCACCGGATCACCGACAAGATTGACGCCGATAAAGACGATAAACGACATGATCAGCACGACAGCGACGCTTTGCATTAGTCGGCGGATGATGAATACAGACACGGAGCAAGCCCCTGAAAAACAAATTGATTTAAATTTTAAACTTAAAAAATACAGGTGGGCAGCGCCCGACGGCACCGCCCACCCCGGTATTTTTATTTAGCCGAGAAGATAGTCGAAACGACGGTCGACTCATCCGTGCGGGCCTTGAAGTCGATACCCTTCTTGGCTGCCCACGAACTGACCTGATAATGCAACGGAATCAGGCCAACATCGATGATCGCAACTTCAGTTGCTTTCGCCAGCAGATTTTGGCGTTTGCCTTCATCAACGGTGGCAAGTGCTTCCTCAACCAGTTTGTCGACTTCCGGATTGGAATACCGACCGCGGTTGGACGATCCGAACCCACGGGATTTGTCGTAGGTATGAAGTAGCGATTTCAGCGGTGAAGAGGCTTCGCCCGTACCGGCACCCCAGCCCACCAGCACGAAGCTGAACTCAGGCGTTTTGTTAGGCCCGCCACGTGAAGCACGTTTGAAGTAAACGCTTTTCGGCATGGTTTCGACGGCCGTCTTGATGCCGATCCGCGACAACATCTGTGCCACGGCTTCGGCGATCTTGGCATCGTTGATGTAGCGATCGTTCGGCGAATGAATGGTCAATTCAAACCCGTTGGGAAGACCTGCGGCTTTAAGCAGGGACTTGGCCCCCTTCGGGTCGTATTCCAGAGGTTTCAGGTTCGGGCTAACGCCGAAGAAACCTTTGGGCAGCAACTGACCGGCCTTGATGGCAACGCCTTCCATGACCCGTTCAACAATGGCATCCCGGTTGATGGCCAGTGAGATGGCTTTGCGGACCCGCTGATCAAGCAGCGGGTTTTTGATTTTGCCGCCACCATTAGCCTTGGCATAGGGTGAGTCTTCGCGGAACTGGTCAATATGCAGGTAAATGACCCGGTTCGAAATGCTCGACATCAGATTGACTTTGGGTTCTTTCTTGAGGCGTCCGATATCAATCGTCGGCACGTTGTCGATGAAATCAACATCGCCTGCCAGCAGGGCAGCGACACGCGCCGGAGCGGATTTGATCGGCTTGATAATGATCCTGTCCCATTCCGGCTTTTCGCCCCAGTAGTCGTCGTTACGCTCATACACCAGACGGTCACCCGGAACCCATTCAACGAACTTCAGCACGCCGGTGCCGATGGCCGCTTTACCGGAATTATAGTCTTCCGTCGTTGCGCCGGTGCCATTCTTTTTGGAAATGATGGAGAACGTCATCATATCGTTCGGCATCAGCGGATAAGGTTTTTTGGTCGAGATGTGAATCGTGTGATCATCAATTTTCTTGATGGTTTTGCCTTTAACATACGTCGCGAAGCTGGACGGGCTATTGGGCACATTCGGCGCGCGCTCAAACGTGAAAATGACATCATCGGCGGTGAACGGCGATCCGTCGTGAAACTTCACACCCTTACGCAGTTTGAATTCCCAAGTCAGGTCATCAATGGCCTTCCAGGATACGGCCAGGCCGGGTTTCAATTGCTGGGCTTCATCCGGCATGATCAGCCGGTCAAACACCTCACGCGCCAGCGCGTTGTTGGGTGTCAGGTTATGATAATGCGGATCGATGGACGATGGTTCCGCCTTCAGGCCGACCACCAAGTCCTTGGCAACGGCGACGCTCATGGGCAGCGTTACAGCCGCCACAACCGCGATCGCCGAAAATGCTTTGCGTAGGTACATATTTTCTCTCCCTATTAGAAAACCATAGCGCCCGACTCGGTTGTTTTTTTTCCGAACTCGTGCTCCCAAGGTATGATCCTGACATCCCCAACCACTCTCTATCAAGTCTCTTCGTCAATTCTTCTCAATTAACCGGGATTTTTGGTCGTCACTAAAAAAATACCGTGTCCCGTTGGACCAAATCGCGTAAATCATAACCAGCCATTGCGGAAGGATATATTGATGAGCACAACCGCCACTGACGAATACCCGGTTGAACTGGAACCCGTGGATATTACGCCCTACAAGGATGGTAATGTTGGGGTTGACTATGTCTCCACCTTTGACAGCGGCGAACCGGGGCCACATGTGGCGGTTACGGCCGTGGTGCACGGCAATGAGCTGTGTGGCGCGATCACGCTCGATTACCTGTTCCAGAACGATGTGCGTCCGCTGGTCGGCAAACTCACTCTGGCCTTCGCCAATCATCAGGCCTACCACAATTTCGACCCCGCTGATCCGATATCGTCACGCTTCGTCGATGAAGATTTTAACCGCACCTGGGGGCTGGGTGTTCTGGACGGAGACCGCGATACGGTCGAAAACCGCCGCGCCCGTGAGCTGCGACCGGTTATCGATGGCGTCGACTACCTGCTTGATTTGCATTCCATGCAGCACAAAACGCCTGCCCTAATGATTTGTGGCCCACATGCCAAAGGCCAGCAGCTCGCCAAGGACCTCGGAACACCCGAATTTATTGTCAGTGATGAAGGCCACGCCGCCGGAAAACGCATGCGTGACTATGGTGACTTCGGTAACCCAGACAGCCCTAAGAATTCACTGCTGCTGGAGGCCGGGCAACATTGGGAAGCAAACAGTGCGTTTGTTGCCGTCGACACCACATTGCGGTTCCTCAAACTGCTGGGGGTCGTTGATCTCGATTTCGGTCAGGAGGACCACCTTGAACTGCCGGACGAACAGAAATTGATCGAGGTCTCCGGCCCGGTGACGATCAAAAACGATACCTTCCGCTTTGCTGAAGATTATACGGGGTTCGAGATCATCGAAGACGCCGGAACCATCCTGGGTTGGGATGGTGATGAAGAGGTCCTGACCCCCTACGACGACTGCGTCCTGATCATGCCGTCCAGACGTTTACATAAAGGCCAATCCGCCGTACGGCTGGGACGGCTCATCGGTTAACCCCTAGGAACCCTTCATGTCTGGAATAATACTTCACCACTACGCGCCATCCCCCGTGTCCGAAAAGGTTCGGGTCGTGTTGGGAATGAAGGGGCTGGATTGGCAATCGGTGATCATCCCGCGCCTGCCACCAAAACCCAACCTGATGCCCCTGACCGGAGGGTATCGCCAGACGCCTGTGATGCAAATTGGCGCCGATATATTCTGCGACACACAATGTATTATCCGTGAAATCGAACGCCGCCACCCCGAACCGACCCTGTTTCCGGGCGGCGCCCACGGCATGGCCTGGGGTGTCGGTCAATGGACGGATGGAGCCTTGTTCCAAAATGTAACGGCCGTCGCCCTGGTGGAAATGGCCAAAAAAATGCCGCCCGAGTTCGTCACCGAATTCATGGCGGATCGCGTGCCGCTTTATTTCGGTCCTGATTTTGATCTCGAAACGCTAAAATCCCAAGCCACAGAAAACCTGGCGGCCGTGCGCACCCAGTTCGGGTGGATGAACGAACGCCTGTCGGCCAGAAACTTCATGCTTGGCGCGGAACCCGGCCTTCCGGACGCGCTGGCCTATTATTTGGTATGGTTTCTGAAAGACCGTATGCCCGACGATACTGATTTCTTTGATCAATTCGAAAACCTCATGGCCTGGGCAGACCGGGTCAAATCCATCGGTCATGGCAACCCATCAGACCTCAGCGATTTAGCCGCCCTCGACATTGCCCGAGGCACCGAACCGGTCACCAAAACAAAAGCCGACCCCGGCGACCCGCTGGGTCTGGCTCCGGGCGATCAAGTCAGCGTTTCGCCGCAAAACGCCAGCGCCACCATCGCCGGCGAGATCGTTGCCCTTTCAGCCGACGAAATTGCCTTACATCGCAAAGATCCGGACGTTGGCAACATCTGTGTACATTTCCCGAGGATCGGATATCTGGTGACAAAAAAATAGCAGATTATATTTTTTGTCTTGAAATTGCCTCAATAGCCGACCGCCTGAATATATGATACCGTTGTTTCCAGTCCTATTTTTCAACTGCTGTATAAACGACGCATAAAAAATGAATACGTGTTTAGACCGGGTTCTCGCCTCTATTTCAGTATTTCTATTGACTGCGGGGATTATTTTTCCTGCCCATGCCAGTCTCAAATCTGTAGACGAGATGCTCGCGCGCGGGGATCAGAAACATGCCCTTGAAGAATTAACCCGACTGGTCAATCAAGATGATGCAGACGCTCAGGAGCGGCTTGCAGACTGGTATATTTCGGGTCAGGGCGTACCTTTAAATTATTCTATGGCCTGGCAGTGGTACAAACGTGCCGCCCTTCAGGGCCATGCACCCGCCCAATATAAAGTCGGATTTCTTTATCAAAACGGTATCGGTGTCGGACGATATATCGACAAAGCGGCCGAGTGGTATGAATTCGCGGCCAAACAAAATCATTTTGCGGCCCAGATCAGACTGGCAAACGTCTGGGCAACAATGGGCCAGATGCGAGGCGGTAAGACTCTCCACAGCCTGACGACTGCCGCTTCCCGAGGAGATCGCCTGGCCCTCCAGAATTTGCAGAAGCTGGCGGACGCGGGATACAAATTAGCACGTGACATGCTGGACCGATTGCCAAGAGAGATTAGGGTCGGCGCAAGCGTTAAGGCCCCCACCTTCAACAGTGTTGCCGACAAAGGTCTGGCGGCGTTTGCGGCGGGTGACTACATCACCGCCATTTCAATTTTCAAGTCTCTTGCCGACGCGCGGAAACCTGGCGGGACATTTGGGTTAGGGCTGGTCCATCAGATCGGACCCGAAATTTTGCCCGACGCCGACAAAGCAGAAGCGTATTACAAAAAGGCGGCAAACGAGGGGTCTGCCGAGGCCATGACCAACCTCGGCCTGTATTATTGGCAATCCATGGCCCCGCCCAATGATAAATTCATGGCGCAAAAGTGGTTATCCCAGGCAATCGAGAAAGGTTCCGAGCGGGCGAAACGAGCACTGTCGTTGATCAATGGCGGAGACCTAGATCAGCAAACGGCCCGTGAATTGCGCCTTTCACTCATCGCTGAACCGACGTCATCTGTCGGCCTGTTAGCCTTTAACAACAAAGATTTCGTTAGTGCTATCACCATTTTTAAACAGTTGGCCGATGAGGGAAAGGCCGACGGACTGTTGGGGTTGGGCCTCGTTTTCGATCGGGGCATTCCTCCCCTCCTGGACCGGGCACAGGCGCTACAGCTTTACCGCACTGCCGCCAATACAGGATACGCCGGCGCACAGGTGAATTTGGCCAACCTGTATTTGAACGGTATCGGCGTTAAGAAAAACACCGATGAAGCAATGAAATGGTATCGTCAGGCAGCAAACCAGAATGATCCGCTGGCGCAAAACATGCTGGCCTACGCCTTCTTGACCGGGGCCGGTAAAAAACAGAATTTGGGCCGTGCCGTCGAGTTGTTTGCGAAAGCCGAGCGTCAGGGAAACGATGATGCCATGAACGCTGAAGCACTTCTCAATATGGGTGCACGGAATCGTGCCAAATCGAACAACGGCCGTGCCCATTTCGAAATTTCTATCCGTACGGCCTATGCGTCGGGCGCAACTAAAATCAGCACAGTCGTACAACTTCCAGGTTCCGTTATCCCTGAAGATCATCCCAAAAAACTGGAAATGCTCCGCACCGCGGCAAATCTGGGAAATGTGTCGGCCCAATACAACCTGGCCCGTGTCCGGCTTCTCGGTGAACAACAGCCAGCTCATCTCAAAGAGGCCTATACTTGGTTTACGCGGGCCCATCACAATGGCCACCCGACCGCCTTAACCGAACGCGAACACATCCGTGAAAGCCTGACCCTTCCTCAACAAATTGAAGCGGAATGGATGGTTGCAGGTTCGTTGACCCCCAGAACCATTGTTCCCCCAGCCGACGCCATCAACGCCATAGCCGGCGCACCCGACGAGCAATGGGAAATTGGCGTAAAATACCGCTATGGGCGTGGCGTCGAGAAAGACTACAAAGAAGCCATAAAATGGTTCGGCTCCGCGGCGTCGAAAGGTCATGCGATCGCTCAACGTGATCTCGCCACCATGTACAGAAGAGGCCTGGGCGTCAAAAAGAACAATGAAGAAGCGGCCAAATGGCTTCGGCTTTCCGCCAATCAGGGGTATATGAAAGCTCAACGGGATTTGGGCATTGCCCACCAGTTTGGACGTGGCGTCCCCAAGGATGAAATCGAGGCCGTGCGCTGGTATCGGAAAGCCGCCGATCAGGGTGAAAAAAAGGCCCAGAGTAATCTGGCCTTTATGTATAAAACAGGCTTGGGCGTTCCGCAGAATTTTGAAGAAGCCGTAAACTGGTATCGGAAAGCCGCGGACCAGGGCTCCAGCACGGCGCAAAAAAATCTCGGTGTACTATATCAGTTTGGAAAAGGCGTTGAGCAAGATCACGTAGAAGCAGTGAAGTGGTATCAGATGTCCGCTGACCAGGGAAATCTTAAAGCTGAGGAAAACCTGGGTTTTATGTACACCAACGGTCTAGGCGTCAAAATGAATTATGAAAAGGCCGCCAGATGGTATTACAAGGCCGCAACCAGGGGGTCGGCCCGGGCCCAAAATGTGCTGGGCGTCATGTACCAGTCTGGGTCAGGCATACGTCAGAATTTCGGCCGGGCGATAAAATGGTATCTGAAAGCCTTGAACCAGCGCTACAAAAAGACCTACGGTAGTATCGATAGCCTGATTAAGGAAGGCCCGGAGAACGTTCCGGAATACAAAGAACTGGTGATTATTTTGAAGAAGCTCGCGGAACAGGGCAACGCCCGCGCACAGAATTCCATGGGTCTGATTTACCGATTTGGGAGAAGCGTAGACAAAGACCGAGTATTAGCCGAGCAATGGTTCAAGAAGGCGATTAAGAAAGGGCATGCCGAGGCAAAAGTGAATTTGACGGAGATGAGGCTGGATCAATCGCAATAAAACCCAGTCCAGATCCGTGTGATGAACATCATATGCCGCGGAGCGAAAATCTGGTTTATTAACGACTACAAACAATTCTATCTGGTGTGAAAAATGACCCTACGTCAACGACTGAGAAGATTATTCAAGGTGATGGGCAACGATACCAGCGGTGCCGCTGCTGTTGAGTATGTCATGATACTGGCAGGCGTCGCCGCCACAGTTGTGGTCGCCTGGACGGTAATGGGTACCAGCCTGAATACCCTGTTCACAGATACGGCAGCGGGGGTTTCAAGTGCTGGGTCCGTCGTTGCACAGGCCGATGCCGGTGAATCCGACGACAGTTCTTCAGACGACGACAGCGAATCCGACAGTGATGCGGATTCAGATTCCGACTGACCTCACCCCCGACACTCCTGATTACCCAAGTTTCTGGCTGCGCCTGATTTCGTGTTTTGCGCGGCCTCAGTTTTTGCGCGCCCCCAGTCTTTGCGCGATCATAGAGTTAAACGCGTCAGTGACCTGTTGCAGATAGGACAAAAGATAAGGAAAATCTTCAGCGTGGTCATAAGAATGCCGCATCGCCGAATTGACTTCATAAATCAGCACAGTTCCATCCCCTAAAACGGTAAAATCCACACCAAAGATATCCAGCCCGATAATGCCGTGTAGATGTTTCAAACGAGCGTAGGCTCCGGCGCCGACATAGGTTTCGCAATCTTCCATAAAAGCTTGTTCCGCTTCCATCATCCACGGATGATTGAGCATGATTTCCTTGCGGTTGTTGCCGTGAACGTTCCAGATGGTATCGAAATGGCAGACCGCCGGATAGATCACGCCATCGACAACAAACACCCGCATCTTTCGGAAAACCTCGTCTGAATACATATGGTCTTCATATTGGATGACATAAATCTCTGCCGTCTCACATTCTGCAACGTAGTCCATGAAGGCCTCAAAATTGTCGACTTTGTGGAACGACCGCCCGTTCTGGGTTCCCGTTTGGCGAACCAGGAGCGGGAAACTGTACTGATGCATCTCCAAAAACCGCTGACCGTCCTCCGGCTCCGCATCGGTCACAGTGAAGCGGTTGGTTTTCGGAAAACGGAGTCCAGGCACCCCGTTTAGCCGCCGGTAGTTGTTGTCTCTGGTGGTCTCCAGAACCTTATCCGGGGGATTAATGATCGAAACGTCTGGGCGTGCCACAAGAATTTCAGATAACGTCTTGAGCGACTGCGCCTCAAGGTCCGGGTCAGATATCAGATTGAGGATGATGTCAAATTCCGGAATTTGTCCCGACGACAGAATATTTCCGTCGAGGATGTAGTAGCTGGTCACTGAATATTGCTTCCGGTCCGTCAGGTATCGGTCCGAAAAATTCCCGCCACGGAGCTTAACCTTATACTCGCCATTGCGACTTTTCCCGAGCATATAGACGCTGTTCTGAACCCCACGAACGCGGAGAATACTGGCCGACTGTTCATCGCTCGCAGGATAGATCTCAAACGGTTGGTTTTTTATTCCATCGGTGAGATATCGTCTGGCCGTTTCCGGTGCCCCAAGCTTGTAAGCCAATGCAGATAAAGAAGACCAGACTTCGAGATCGTTAGGTCGGGTTCTAATCACCCATCGGTACATACGCTGAGCGGCACCAAACTCGCCTGACCGGACCAGCAGATCAGCCGCCCTCTTCAAAACCTGCAAAACCGGAAAGAACTTTCCCAACACAAGCCGATCACCCGTTCAATACCTATACGAGCATGCTGTTTCAGCACGCCCCTATCAGCAGGTTATCGTACAGTCCCTTTAGGTTTACGGAAAGCTGTTCGACTCAAACGGAAACCAACGGCCCGGTCTTACCCCTTCGCCTTGGCTTTTGCCCAGGCGTCACGAAGAGTCGCGGTGCGGTTGAACACCGGCGCGCCCGGGGCTGATCCAAGATCAGGGCAGAAGTATCCCAGACGTTCGAACTGAACGGCCCTTGACCCTGCTTGTGGTTCAGCAAGGGCCCGCTCCAGTTTGCAATTGCTCAGCACCTCAAGGGATTCCGGGTTCAGGTCATCGAGAATATCACCAGTGGCCGCCCCCGGCATTTCTTCCTTGAACAGATGGTCATAAAGTCGGACCTCGGCATCGATTGCATGTTCCGCAGATACCCAATGCATGGTCGCTTTGACCTTGCGCCCATCCGGTGCGTTGCCGCCCTTGGTTTCCGGGTCGTAGGTGCAACGAAGTTCGATGACCTCTCCGGCTTCGTTTTTGATGAAATCCGTGCAGGTCACAAAATAGGCATAACGCAGGCGCACTTCACGACCGGGGCCGAGGCGGAAAAATTTCTTCGGCGGGTCCTCCATGAAATCGTCTCGCTCGATATAGAGCTCGCGTGAAAATGGAACCTTGCGCGTCCCGGCACCGTCGTCTTCCGGGTTATTGACGGCATCCAGCTCTTCCGATTGGCCTTCCGGATAGTTTTCAATCACCACCTTCAGCGGGCGTAGAACCGCCATACGCCGTTCAGCCTTTTTATTCAGAAACTCACGAATGCAGCTTTCCAGATAAGCGTATTCGATCACCCCATCCGATTTGGTCACGCCGATACGACCGGCGAAATCACGAATGGCCTCGGGCGGTATACCGCGTCGGCGCATCCCGGAAAGTGTTGGCATCCGGGGATCATCCCAACCGTCAACATGGTTCTCATTGACCAACTGCATCAGTTTGCGTTTGGACAGCACCGTATAGGTCATATTAAGGCGGGAAAATTCATACTGATGGGGTGTAGACGGCACCGGCAGATTTTCGATGAACCAGTCATAGAGTGGACGGTGGTCTTCAAATTCCAGCGTACAGATCGAATGTGTGACGCCTTCGATGGCATCCGACTGTCCATGGGCAAAATCATAGTTGGGATAGATGTGCCAGGCATCGCCGGTGCGCGGGTGGGCTTCGTGCAGGATGCGATAGATGACCGGGTCGCGCATGTTGATATTGCCGGAACTCATGTCGATCTTGGCCCGCAACACACACGCCCCGTTTTCGAACTCGCCCGCCTTCATGCGTTCAAACAGATCGAGATTCTCTTCAGCACTTCTGTTCCGATACGGGCTTTCACGGCCGGGTTCCGTCAGGGTGCCCCGATATTCACGCATTTCCTCGGCGCTCAGGTCATCAACATAGGCCTTGCCTTCGGTGATCAGGTGTTGGGCCCAGGCGTACAGCTGATCGAAATTATCAGAGGCAAAATACATGTGCTCGCCCCAGTCAAACCCGAGCCAGCGCACGTCTTCCTTGATGCTTTCAATATATTCGTGCTCTTCCTTGACCGGGTTGGTGTCATCGAAGCGCAGATTACAGTGCCCGCCGACTTCCGCCGCCACACCGAAATTCAGACAGATCGACTTGGCGTGCCCCATATGCAGATAACCATTGGGTTCAGGCGGAAAGCGCGTGACCACGGCAGGCACCCGCCCCGCGTCCACATCACCATGAACGATCTCACGAATAAAATCGCGCCCACCCTCATCACCACCATCTGACCCGTTTTCGTCGCTCATCAACCCGTTCTCCAATGCGCCCTCTGGCGCTTAATTCCTAACCGAACCCCTGTCTCATGGAAAATCACTGCTAGGTCAAGGAATAGCGCTTAAGGACCGCAATAATTAGCGATTTCTGTCTATAGAAAATCCAGCAAATCTTGAATGAATTTTTTCAATATTCAATCCCTGCCAACCGCCTCATTTCAGGACAGTTAAACCAAAGGGCCATTTAAAAGGTGGGGCCATTGGAAACGCACCACCGGTGAGTGCAGTTAGAAAGTTAATTCTGGATCGTTTTGGTCATCTACTTTATTGATCATGGGAAACTCGCTGTAGAATACCCACCGCTCTGGAGTCGACAAATTGAACCGTAAGTCCTCACTGCCTGCGATAATTTTTTCACTTTTTCTGGTGGGCCTGCTGTCCGCCTGCAACACAACGGCCAAACCCTCTGGTTTCCTTACGTCCTATGAGGGCTTTAGGAAGGGTCCGACAGGCGGAGTTGACAAGGTATGGTCACATCCAGGCATCCATTCGGTCCAGGATTTTAGGGAAAAACTTCGCCCCTATCGAAAAATCATGCTGGACCCGATATGGGTATCGCTGTCCAACAAGGAAGTTTACGATGGCATCAACCCGCAAGAACTCCAATCGCTGACAAAACTCCTGCGCAATGAGTTGGTCACTACTTTGGGGAGGGCCTACCCGGTAGTTTCCAATCCTGGGCCAGACGTTCTTCGACTGTCGATTGGATTGACGGGAGTAGAAAGTCCTAGCCGAATACTGGCGGCGACGAGCACATTTATGCCGATTGGATTAGGGATTTCGACCGTGTCCAAAATCGTTACCGGTGAACATACCAATGTTGGCAGTGCATCGCTGGAACTGGTCGCTTCAGATTCTCAGAGCGGAGAATCAATTTTTGCGGCCATAGACCGTCGCGTCGCCGGAAAAAACCTGAGGAAAATTGCTGACCCTCTAAGCGATGCAAAAGACGCATTTAATTGGTGGGCCGGCCGATTGCTTCTTACGCTCCAAAGTAGCCGGTAACTCCAGTTACAGATGACAGCTCCAACTTCAGAACTGCCCGCATCGACTCCCGCTGCTGCGCATAATGAAATCGCCTTTCGTTGCTTGCTGTCGGCGCTGGACGAAACACATGCTTCAATCCGTGCTTACGACACCAAGGCTCAAATTGTTGGAATTGGATTTATATTTTCAATTGGCGTGTTGTCCAACCTGATCGCAAATTTTGAAATCGAACGCGAATACGGAATCCTTTATCTGCTCATTGGGTTTTTGTTATTGATTGGACCGGTCATTTTATTCGGAGCCGTATTGTTTCCATCACGGAAAATTGCGCCTTCTTTAGGGACATCAGCAGACACTGTCCGACACTGCTATTATTACCAGAGTGACACGACTGACAATCTTCAGACCGTACTCGATAACCAAAACAAGGCTGATTGGCAGAAGGAAATTACCTACGAGCTCATGAAGGTCTCATTGCTCCGCGACTTGAAACGCAAACGCTTCATCCGAGCCCTGTTGGCCTCCGGCGCGAGCTTTATAATTATCGTTGCAGCAAATGCCATCAAACTGACAGCGATCTGATCAACGCGGGAACCGGTGTTCCTACCGGCAATCGCACCCCGGGACCGAACCGGTGCAGTTTCCGGCACTGCCACAACAGCGCGCCCCGGAATAGGTCACGCAACAGCAGACCCGTTGTCTGAACATTGGCGATGCAGGATCGGCGCACAGGCCAGATGCCATCAGTGAGGTTTTTGCGGGGGCTTGGACTGGGGCTGCTGCCTCTCCGAGGGTTTGCCCATCCAGACTCAGCACACCAATCAAAACCACGGCGCACATGGTTTGAACAAGTTTCATGACAATCGGTCTCATATTGATCCCTCCTCAGAAGTCCGATGACGACAGCAGCATCAGATGGCTCAGCAGCCCGACCAGCCGGGCACGAGCGACGGGATTTTCCTCGTCTTCGTCGAGCAGATTATTGATTTGTTCATTGTGATCATCCCGCAACAAGTCGGCCAGAGCATCCCGCATCACAAAGAACCGGGTGTGATCCCGGATTTTCCACATCTGGCCGCGGCGGAACATCTTGTGATCCGTCGATAGCGACGGTCCGGGCAGGGAAACGTCCTTGTCGACCTTCTTGAAGGTGGTCTTGACGGCGTCTATGCGGACCGAAAAGTCATTGTTGCGGTCCAGCGGATCGATCAGCGCCAGTTTTTTCGGCACATCCGGATCGATTTTCGGCGTGTCGCAGGTGAAGATTGCCTGCACCGGCAGGGAGTTCCCGTCAAAGGCATGATTACCCATTTTGATGGAGTAGGTGGAATAGTGAATGTATTTTTCACTGCTTCCCTGATGGTCGACCTCCTTCCAGACATATTCGGCGACGCCTTCCTGGCTAAGCTCGAGAAAGAACAGCTTGAACCCGGTTTTTTCCTGCCCCCGAACCTTCATCGAAATCTCGCTTAACTTGTCGACACCGCAGTCCTTGAATGTCAGGGACTTGTCCAGGAGTTTTGACATCAGCGACGCGTTGATACGGGCAAAGGAGCCATAGATTTTGGTTTCAAACAGTTTGCGGTAGGTTGCCAGCGTGACCACCTTGATGCGGCGATCAATGCCCGGCGGCTCTCCCGGAACTGGAATGCACAGCGGCAGCGCGCCCCGGTCGACCTTTTTGAGAGATTTGTTACTTTTTTTATAATCGTAAATGTCGACGTTCACCGTCTGACATTGGCTGACGCCATCAATCAGGATTTCGCCGTCGATGGCGGCGCGTGGTGCACGGGCATGGCGTATTTTGGGGTGAAGTTCGCGATTTTTCTGCAGTGTCAGGTCACAGTCGGGTTTACTGCGCGGGCAATAACGCGGAATGTTGTGGCTGTTGGCGAAAAAATACACGGTGTCATCTCTAAGCGGCGCGAGGAATTTGTTGTCGATGAAGGTGCGCAGTCCATATTCGGTTTCCACCAGCTCAAGCGTCTTTCTCCCCAGCGTCTCGCTGCCCAGCCTACGAACCACCACGCCGGCCGGGTAAAACAGGCCGTTGGTGCGCGAAACCTTGCCGTTGGTATTACAGTTAGGCTGGGTAAAAAAATTGGACCGTTTGGTGTAGAACAACTCGACCGGTTTGGCCGGATCCTCGGCCAAGGGTGCATAAAACACATCCATCATCGCCAGGTAGGTTTTCGTCGACTTGGCCTCTCCCTCCAGATTCAAAAGATTTTCACACGGCGATGCCATCACTGCAGATGGCAGGAACGGCATCAAAATGAATAGGAAAACAGACAGGCGTGGCATTGATTGAACCCTCCCCCAGGCAGTATCCATGTCAGCGATCAACATCGACTATACCACACCAACTGGTATAATCTGCACCCATTAATCTACCATCGAAGGATGTATTGGTCAGATCGCGCCGGTTTATCGTCTAAACCCGGGCCGTAATCCCGCCATCGACCGGCAACTCGACCCCGGTAATGTACCGCGCCTGATCGGACAGCAGAAACAGGCAGGCGTTTGTCATGTCATCCAGCCTGCCCAACCGTCCCAGCGGCACAAATCCGGCAACCCGGGCCTGAGCGTCATCATCGTCCTGCCAGCGCTCCTGCATGGGGGACATGGTCGGTCCCGGCAGGATTACGTTGGAGCGGATGGAATCACCGGCAAACTGGATGGCGAGGGATTTGGCCAGGCGGATGACCGCAGCCTTCGAGGCTCCATAGGCATCCTGCGCTGGCGCATCACCGCCGGTGGCATCGATGGACGAGAAATGCACCATCGCCCCGCCACCCTGCCCCACCATATGTGGAACGGCGTAGCGGGCGGTCAGGGCGAAGGATTTAAGGTTGATCGCCATCACCCGGTCCCAGACGTCCATGTCCATATCCGTGACCGAGGTGTCGCGGTCCAGCCACAGGACACCGGCCGTATTGACCAGAAAATCAAGCCCTTCGAAGGTTTCTGCTGTTGTGTTTACGGCACGTTCGACAAAGCCCTGTTCCGACAGATCACCTTCAAAATAGATATGCGCGTCCGCCTCACCGACGATATCGGTGGGGTGCGGTTTCAGGTCAGCCATCCCGACCCGGCAGCCTTCGCCGATCAGCGCATTGGCGATCGCCAGTCCCATGCCGCCGCCAGCACCGGCGATAAAGGCCGTTTTGTTCTTAAAAGCCATGATGCTTCCCCTATCTGCACCTGAATATGCTACGCTCGCCGCCTCGAAATGAACAGGCGAACCCGTTGTGAGGTCGTGATGGAGTTAGCTCAGTCAGTCGTTTGAAAATCGGCCGTTAGGATTGCACCACACTAGCGCCGGGGCCAAGATCAATTCGGACACCGCAACGCGGCAAGCTCTAAACAAAGCTTGGTTGCCTAAGGTTTGACCCACGTCAAGGCGTGAAAACGGGAATACGAATACGATTGCAACATGTAAAATATCTGTCGGAGGGCATGCCATGTTTACCAAAATTGCAGTCGCCACAGATGGTTCACCGTTGGCCGGAAAAGCTGTCGAAACAGCTATTGCCTTGGCCCGACAATGCGGGGCGGAGTTGGCGGTGTTTCATGTATTAATGCACGGCGAACCGCCAGGATCCCTGAAACGAATGGCCGAGGTCGAGCATCTGGTCACCACCCACCCCAATGTTGAGGTGGCGCTCCACACACTGCCCGGCCCCATGATTTCGGCTCGTGCAGATGTTGAACGGCATCGTTTGGATCATCAAATCATCGCCACCATCGGCGACATGATCATCAAACAGGCCAAAGAGAAGGCTGTTGATGGCGGCGTCGCTTCCGTTAGCGGCGAGACCCTGGAAGGTGAAACGTCAGATGAAATTTTGGCTGCTGCCAAACGCATCGAAGCAGATCTTATTGTGCTCGGCACCCGCGGGCTGAATCCCCTGAAAGGTTTGTTCGTCGGCAGTGTTTCGCAGAAGGTTTCACAGCGCGCCGAATGTGCCTGCCTGATCGTAAAATAAGGCCACCAGAGCCGACAGCGTTTTGCTGAAGGTAACGGATGTGATGAACGCCCAGATTCTTATCTCAGTCATCCTCTGCGGGGCCCTTGTGTTGTTCCTTTGGGGACGGTGGCGCCATGATGTTGTTGCCTTTCTGGCGCTGATTATCGCCGTCGTGCTGGGCTTGGTAGATGTCGACGCGGCGTTCTCCGGGTTCGGACACCCGGCGGTCATTACGGTTGCCGCGGTTCTGGTCATCAGCCGGACCTTGCAGTTATCCGGGGCCATCGACGTGGCGGCCAAATATACCGCCAACCTGACCGACAGTCCGCTGGCGAACATGGCCTTTCTGACGATCGTCGGGGCCGTATTGTCGGCATTCATGAATAATGTCGGCGCTCTGGCGCTACTGATGCCGCTGGCGATGCGCACGGCACACTCGCCAACCCAGGTGCTGATGCCACTGTCTTTTGGAACCATCCTTGGCGGCATGATGACGGAAATCGGCACCCCGCCCAACATCATCATCGCCGCCTATCGCCAGGACATCACAGGACACGGGTTTGAGCTGTTTGATTTTGCCCCCACCGGAATTCCCATCGCCCTGATAGGTGTCGCATTTCTGGTGATTTTTGGCTGGCGGCTGATTCCTAAAGACCGGCGCGGCGGCAAGACGCCGGGCGAAATGTTGAAAGGTGCCAAGTACATCACCGAAGCCAAAGTTGACAAAGGGGCCCGGGCCATCGGCAAGACCATCCGTCAATTCGAGCGCATGGTCGACAACGAAGCGTTGGTCATCGGCGTCATCCGTCACGGGTTCCGCCAGTTGGGACGGTTGCGCGACATGACCCTTCAGGAAGGCGACATTCTCATTCTCCGAACCGAAAGCACGGCTTTCCACAAGTTGCTGGAAGTTGCCCATATGTCGCTAGTCGGCGATGCCGAGGTTGCAGCCGAGACATTGCGCTCGGAAGATATCGCGCTGCTTGAATTTGTCATCATGCCCGGTGCCCGTATTGACTGGCGGTCGGCCCGTGACCTTAAGTTAACCGAACGTTATGGCGTCAACATGCTGGCGATTGCCCGCCAGGGGGAACGGCTTGAAGAACGCCTGGGGCACGCCAGATTACGGGCTGGAGATGTATTGCTGATGCAGGGCGAGAAAAACTCCCTGCAAGACACCATGTCGGCATTGGGGTGTGTGCCGCTGGCCGAACGTGGATTGCAACCGATCCGCAAACGCCAGCGATTGCTGCCCCTGATTATTTTTGCGGCTGCCCTGGTCGCCACGTCCACCGGCCTGATGCCGGTACAGATTTCGTTTTCCGTTGCCGTTGTCGCCCTGGTTCTGCTTGAACTGATTTCCCCGCGTGAAGTTTACGAATGCATCGACTGGTCGGTGATCGTTCTGCTCGGCTCCTTTATTCCCCTTGGCGTGGCGCTTGAAAGCACCGGTGTGACCGACGTTCTTGGCCAATGGATTGTGGGTCTGTCAACCGACATTCCGATCTGGAGCGTCATCGCCATTGTCATGGTGTTGACCATGGCCCTGACCAACCTGATGAACAATGCCGCCACGGCGGTGATGATGGCGCCGATTGCAGTCTCCATCGCCGCACAGACCGGCGTCAGTGCCGACCCGTTCTTGATGGCCACGGCGATCGCCGCCTCATCGGCTTTCCTGACGCCCATCGGTCATCAGAACAACGTCCTGGTCATGGGCCCGGGCGGTTACCGTTTTGGCGACTACTGGCGCATGGGCCTGCCGCTGCAGATTCTGGTTATTGTCCTGGCGGTGCCCCTGGTGATGAGGGTCTGGCCGCTGTAAGGCGGTTAAATGTAAGATTTTTAGGAGTGGCTGGGGTACCAGGACTCGAACCTGGAATGACAGAATCAGAATCTGCTGTGTTGCCAATTACACCATACCCCATTGGCAGTCGTGGATTGTGTCGCCATAAATTCTGTAGTGGCACGATCAGGACGCGGCGTTCTAGCATAGACTATCGGTAAGGTTAAAGGGTTTCTTTGGAGAATTCCATAAATCCCCGCTCTTTCTTCTTACGCCCGCCCGCCCTAGACTGGAAACACCGCCGGGAGGTGGCTGGTGCATACGGAGGCAGGGTGTCGCGCAATATTTACAGACGGAATGTCCGCAATTCGGGCCGCAAACAACGCGGACCGGCGGGGCCGGTCTATGGCGCCATTGATCTTGGCACCAACAACTGCCGTATGCTGCTGGCCGAACCCTACGAGCAGGGCTTTCGCGTCATCGACGGTTTTTCGCGTATCGTGCGCCTTGGCGAGGGACTGTCAAAAACCGGACGCCTCGGCGACGCCGCCATGCAGCGAACGCTTGAGTCTCTGAAAATTTGCGCCAACAAGGCCCGACGTCTGAATGCGCGGAATGTCCGCTGTGTCGCCACCGAAGCCTGCCGCCGGGCGGAGAACGGGCCCGAGTTTCTTGACAAGGTTACCCAACAGACCGGACTTGAGTTTGAAATCGTCACGCCGGAAATCGAAGCAGGGTTAACGCTTTCAGGGTGTTCACCCCTGCTCAAGACCGGCCATAAAAAGGCATTGCTGTTTGATATTGGTGGCGGCAGCACGGAAATCATGTGGGTCGAGACCCCACGCGGCCAGCCGCCGCGTACCCGGGGCGTGCTGTCATTCCCCATGGGTGTTGTCACTCTGGCCGAAGATTATGGGCACGGCAAGATAACACCCGACGTCTACAATCAGATCAGGCAACGGATTTCTGAAATACTGGATCCGTTTTGCCAGGAACATGCGATTCGTGACGCCATACAGGGTGACGACGTGCAAATGCTGGGCACATCGGGCACGGTGACAACACTTGGCGCAATTTACTTAGGACTCGAGCGTTACGACCGCAGCCGCGTCGATGGCCTGACCATCCCGTTCAATAACATCCGGGCAATTTCGGCCAAGCTGGCCAGCATGGATATGGAAAGCCGTCGCCAAATTCCCTGCATCGGGGCGGATCGGGCCGACCTGATGCTGATGGGGTGCGCCATACTGGGTGCCATCTGTGACCGCTGGCCCCTCAGCACGTTACGCGCCGCTGACCGGGGGATTCGCGAAGGATTGCTTCAGGCGATGATCAACGAAGACCGAGGACCCCAATCTCAACCTGCATCTGACGGCAATGTCGTCGCTTCAATGGCCTGATCATGACAACTCCACGCACACCCGGCAAATCTGGTAAAGGCAAAGGCCGCTCGGCGAGGACGACCGGACGCAACATCACAACCCGTGTGAGAACGGCAAAGGGGCGAAAATCATCATCCACCCGCTGGCTGAAACGCCAATTGAACGATCCTTATGTCGAAGAAGCCCGTAAACTGGGCTTTCGTTCACGCGCCGCGTTCAAAATTATCGAGCTCGATGATCGCTTCCACTTTTTCAAACCCGGACAGCGCGTCATCGATCTGGGGGCGGCCCCCGGTGGCTGGGCACAGGTTGCCGTTGAACGGGTCAACGCCCTTGGCACCGGCAAAGGCCGGACCGGCAAGATCGTCGGCATTGATTTGCAGGAGATGGAGGCGATTGCCGGAACCACGCTGCTGACCCACGATTTTATGGAAAACGACGCCCCGGGCCTGCTGAAAGAAGCGCTTGGCGGCCCCGCCGATATCGTCATGTCGGATATGGCCGCCGCCGCGACCGGCCATACGGCCACCGATCACATGCGGATCATGGCGCTGCTGGAAGTCGCCCTTGATTTCGCCCGTGATGTCCTGGCGCCCGACGGCGTTTTCCTGTGCAAGGTTCTCAAAGGCGGCACGGAAAACGAATTGCTGGCCAACATGAAACGTGATTTTCGCACCGTCAGACACGCCAAACCCCCGGCCAGCCGACAGGATTCGAGCGAATCATACGTCATCGCACAAGGATACCGGGGAACATCAGGGTCTTCACCAAATACCGAAGGTGATGAAACTGAGTGATCGTGGTGTGGCCGGTGTCGGTTATTTCAAATTTTTCTGCCTGACGCTCAATCTTTCTTGGCAAGTCGCCCTCAATGCTGTATCAGGCGTCGTCAACTCCAACCACCGACACGCGGGAGATTGACATGATTGAAATCCAGGAAGCCCTAACATTTGACGACGTCCTGCTGGTGCCGGGCGCCTCTGAAGTATTGCCCTCTCAGGTCAATACCGGCACCCGCCTGACCCGTAATATCGAACTCGGCATCCCGTTGATCTCAGCCGCCATGGACACCGTTACGGAAAGCGCCCTGGCCATTGCCATGGCCCAGGCCGGAGGTATCGGGGTTATTCACAAAAACCTGACACCGGAAGAACAGGCTGCCGAAGTCGTTAAAGTCAAAAAATTCGAAAGTGGCATGGTCATCAACCCGCTGACCATCGGCCCGGACGCGACACTCGCCGACGCCATTCATATGAAAGAGACCCGTGGTTTCTCTGGCATCCCGGTGATTGAACCCGAAACCAATATACTGGTCGGTATCCTGACCAACCGCGATATCCGGTTTGCTCAAAACCTCAAAGCCCCGGTGCGCGATTTAATGACAGTGCATTCCGAAGAGCGCCCGCTGATCACCGTGCGCGAAGGTATTGAGCCCGATGAAGCGCGGCGCTTGCTGCACCAGTACCGCATCGAACGGTTGCTGGTGGTCGACGATGATTTCCGGTGCGTTGGACTGATCACCGTCAAGGATATGGAAAAGGAAAGCCAGCACCCGAATGCCTGCAAGGATGACAAAGGCCAGCTTCGGGTCGCTGCAGCAACCGGCGTCGGGGATATCAGCGTCGGGCGGGCGGAAGCCTTGCTGGAAGCGGGCGTCGACGTGATCATTGTTGATACGGCGCACGGCCACTCCAAAGGCGTATTGAAAACCGTCGAACGCATCAAGGGGTTGTCCAATTACGCCCAGGTCGTCGGCGGCAACATTGCTACCCCGGAAGCCGCAAATGCCTTGATCGGTTCAGGTGCGGACTGCGTTAAAGTCGGCATCGGCCCTGGCACCATCTGCACAACCCGCATGATCGCTGGTGTCGGCATGCCGCAACTTTCGGCGATCATGGAAGTTGCCGAGGTCTGTCGTAAGGAAGACATCCCGATGATCGCCGATGGTGGCATCAAGTATTCGGGAGATGTCGCCAAGGCCATCGCCGCTGGTGCGGAATGTGTGATGATCGGATCCTTGTTCGCCGGAACCGACGAAAGCCCCGGCGAAGTCTTTCTCTACCAAGGACGATCCTACAAATCATACCGTGGCATGGGCTCATTGGGCGCTATGGCCCGAGGGTCGGCAGATCGCTACTTCCAGGCGGAGGTCTCTGACAAACTGAAACTGGTCCCCGAAGGGGTCGAGGGCCGCGTCCCTTACAAAGGCCCGATCAGCACCATCATCCACCAGTTGGTCGGCGGCTTGCGCTCTTCGATGGGGTATACGGGTTGCGAAGCCATCAGCAATCTGCGCAACGACACCAAATTCCGCCGCATTACTTCGTCAGGCCTACGTGAAAGCCACGTCCACGACATCACCATCACCCGCGAAGCGCCGAATTATGGTGGCACCGGCTGAGACCGTCGGCACTAGTCCTCTGATAGAACCTCGGCGACAAGTTCATTAATTCGTCTTAGGCTCTCGTTCAGATACTCTTCCGGTAACGCGGAACTGATCCTGAAGTGGTTTTCCATGCCGAAACACGTGCCCGGAATAACCATTGTTTTCTTTTCCCTGAGAAGGCGGGTCGCAAACATCATGGACTCGACGGGCAAGTCATATTTGACGAAACTCATGGCCGATGCCTGTGGCGGCACGACTGAAAACACACCGGGATGAACGCTCAGGTGATCGTGCAGCTTGTCGAACCCGACCCTGATCAGGCGTTGCGACCGCTCAATGATTTTTGGCCGCACATCGGCACTTAAGGCTAGTTCCGCCAGCACCATCGCCAGCATGGTGGCGCTGATATTGACATACTCGTGTCGCCGCCAGAAATCTGCAATCTGCTGTTCCGGCGCAACCACCCAGCCCAACCGCAAACCCGGCAGGCCATAGGCCTTGCTCATGGAGTTGATGGCGATGACACGATCATAGTCACCCAGAAAACTCGGCGTCACGTGGTTCTGCTCACGCTCCGTGCCGGCATAAACTTCATCAGCAATAATCCACGCCCCGACCCTGTCCGCACACCTGATGATGGCGGCGCGTTCGCCGTCATCCAGGATATGACCGGTCGGGTTGTTGGGGTTGACGACGTGGATGAACTTGGTTTTTTCTGAGACTTTGGAGTCGAGTTCAGTTGTGTCAATCGCCCACTGGTTCTTTTCCGCCATTCCGACGGTTTCCACATGCACGCCCAGATTGGCGGCATTGCCCGGCAGTTGCTGATAGGTCGGACGAAAGGCAATCACCTCATCTCCCGGCTCCAGCAGCGCACTGGCGACGACATGATTGGCTTCCGATGCGCCGACCGTCACAAGCACGTTTTCCGGACCAACCCCCTCATAGAGATCCGCAATGTTTTCTCGTAGCGCCAGGGTTCCGTTCACTTCCGGGTAGTTCAGCGACACCTCACCCAAACTTGTCGGCTCCGCGCCGGACAATTCCAATAGTTCATTGAGCGTCATCGGATGGACACCACTTTCGCCCAAGTGATATTCCGCGCTCTGCTCGTATTCGGACAAAAACTGTTCGACCTGAAAGGGAATAAACACGTCACGGCCTCTATTGTTATGTGATCTTCAACCGGGATAGATGAAATGAACCCGCCGCACCAGTTTTCTCGTGATATTTAACGGTACAGCAGACCGCCATTTTGATTCCAGAAGTTGCACCAACCAACGGTTCTGTTAGGTTTGCGCCTTAAAAACAATGACGGATAACCGAAGATGACACCGGGTGCGCGAATACAGGCGGTTATTGAGCTGCTGGAACAGATATGGTCAGGCTCAGTACCGGCTGATCAGGTAGCCGATGCCTATTTCAAACGCCGTCGTTATGCTGGCTCGTCGGATCGGCGCGCCATCAATGCGCGGCTTTATCAGGTGATCCGATCTCGGGCCCGGCTTGACTGGTGGATCGAGCGAACAGGTGGGGTATTGTCCCCCGATGCGCGTTCACGGATCATTGCTGACCTGGCGTTGAACGACAAATCCTCACCGGAACAAACTCAGGCGCTGTGTAACGGGGCCAATCATTGCCCACCCCCGCTGACGCCCCAGGAACTTGAACTGGCCGATCAGTTATATGGCCGTCCGCTGACCCATCATGACATGCCGGGACCAGTGGCGCTTGAATACCCGGACTGGATGGACCGATCGTTCACGGCACTGTGGGGCGAAAACCTGCAAACTGAAATCTCGGCCCTGAACCATACCGCACCACTGGATTTGCGCGTCAACACCCTGAAAGCAACACGGGAACAAGCCCAGGCCTCGCTGGCTGCTGAGTTCATTGATACAGAACCAACACCGCTGTCGCCTCTGGGCTTAAGATTGCCAACCAAACCGCGCCTCGGCGGCACCCAGGCTTTCCGCCAGGGGCTTGTCGAAGTCCAGGACGAAGGATCACAAATTCTGGCTCTGTTGTGTGGCGCGGAACCGGGCATGCATGTCGTGGACTTCTGTGCCGGAGCCGGCGGCAAGACGCTGGCACTGGCCGCCTCCATGGCTGAAGGCGGGCGGATGAGTGGCCGGTTGACGGCCTGTGATATCTCGGAAATTCGGCTGGGTCGAATGGCACCCCGACTAAAACGCGCTGGCGCCACCGGCGTCAGGACACAGGTACTGGCGGCCCAGAAAGATCAGTGGATCGAACGAAACGCCGGGCGTTGGGACCGAGTGCTGTGTGATGTGCCGTGCACCGGCACCGGCGCCTGGCGGCGTGACCCCGACGCCAAATGGCGGTTCCAGCCAACCGACCTTGACGATATTATCGAGACCCAGCGCTCCGTGCTCAGTCAGGCCGCCTCACTGGTTAAGCCAGGCGGGCGTTTGATTTATGCGACCTGCTCGCTGCTACAGGAAGAAAACGAACAGCAACTGGCCTGGTTTTTCGAAACGTCGGATCAGTTCCAGGCTTTGTCTATCGATGAGGTATGGGCGGAAACGGTTGGTGGACCTCCCCCACCACCGGGACCCTGTCTGCGGTTAAGCCCGGCGAGCACCGGCACGGACGGGTTTTTCGCCGCCGCCCTGGAGCGCCTATAGCCTCAGTCAACGCAATCTGAATCCGGCGACGCACCGAAATTGTGTACAATTTTGACACCATTAACCTATTGATAATACATATGTTTTATCTTTGTGGTATACCGCCCTCTTGCGCTAGATCGTAACTGAGGTTATATCTTAACGGCTGAGTCTGATTTGGGAACAGTCGGAATTGGTGTGTAGTTGTATGCCCGAAGGGCCAAAAAAAGCCGAATATCTATTAGGGAGCGACGCCATGACTTCGGAAAAAAACCAAACGAGCAAACCCGAACCGGACGAACCTCCCCTAGTCAAGGAACGGGCCTGCCTGATGTGCGCGCGCCCCTTTACGTCCCAACATGTCGGCGAACGTGTCTGCAACAATTGCAAAAGTACGTCTGCGTGGCGCGAAGGCGGATATTTCGCCGCCTAATTTCTCTTGGCAGGTGCATAACCGCCCCTAACTAATTTACCTATTGGTAAGGTCATCAACTTATCCTTATGAAACCAGGCGCTAACGTGGCAGGGCGAATTCTGCTATTCTGGCGCTGGTGCAGAATGCATCTTCACTAAAGGAGAAACCGATGACTAGTTTTATGCATGATGGCGACTTCGAACATCCGACCGACGGGCCGCACCCTACAGATTGACTGCGTGACCCTGATTTGGATGACATAAGTCGCCGACTCCGTAAGCCTTGATCAACCCCGCCTCAAAGCGGGGTTGTCTAGTTTTACCACGGCTTTGTATATAGACTTTGTCTAATATGAAGGCAGGTTTTCCGGGCAATCGGTGATTGGATTAGCGTAGCTTTGCTCTATCGGGGCTGATATACAATCAAGAATTAGGCCTCAAATGACCAGCGATCTCGATTTACCGATGACCAACTCCCAGCGCAGAAACACCCCAAGAAAAAGCAAAAGCAAGAGTGAATTGATCGCCGAGTTGGAGGCTCAGGACCTGCAAATCGCGCGGTTGGAATCCTCCTGCCCTTCGGCTTCCGATCTCGACAATGACCTGTTTCAGACTTTGTTCGAGCAATTTCCCCTTGGGATCACCGTAGAAGATTATTCCGGTGCCAAGGCAATTATTGACGGTCTTCATCACGAAGGCATAGAAGACTTGCACACGCACCTTCTCGACCATCCAGATATCCTCAACGACATGGTGATGTCGGTTCACGTGACCGCAGCCAACGAAAATATGATCAGGATGTTTCAGCTCTCTTCATTCGAAGAGTTTGCCGAGCTGGATCAGAATTATGAGCATTGGAAGGATACTTGCTGGGCTGACTATTATATTGGTGAATTCATGGCACTGCTCGCCGGGCAGAGATTTTATACAGATGACTATTCAGATATCCTAAAAGACGGAACACCAATCGAGCTCAGATGTGTCACGGCTCTTCCCAAAGGATATGAGGACTCGTGGGCCCGCGTAATTACATCGCATGAGGACATCACGGCTACTAGAGAGGCGGAGCGAGCACTCATTCAGTCACTTGAAGACGCACAGGCCGGAAACCGCACTAAGTCAAAGTTTTTGGCCAACATGAGCCACGAATTACGCACGCCATTAAATGCCATCATCGGTTTTTCGGGCATAATGAGCAGTGAAATGCACGGCGCACATGTAACACCGGAATATTGTGACTATGCAAACTGCATCGAAGAGTCTGGCGAACATCTCCTCCAATTGGTAAATGACCTCCTCGACCTGTCCAAAATTGAAGCCGATAAAATGAAAGTGGATCCCCAGGAGATTGATGTCCCTGCGGTCGTTCAGGCTTGTATTGAAGCATCAGAAGCCCAAGCGAAGACCTCAGGCGTCGACCTGAACGCACAAATCGCCGACGACATATCGACCTTTCATGCTGATAACCGCCATATCAGACAGGTTCTGCTCAATCTGATTTCCAATGCGGTCAAGTTCTCGTCTCAAAACAGCAAGATCACCATCGACGTCCGAATTAACAAAAATCACGATGTTGAATTTAGCGTCGCCGACACCGGGATCGGAATCGCCATCGAAGACATTCCGAAAGTCCTCAAACCATTTGGCCAAGTATCTGATTCAATGACCCGGAGTCATGACGGGGCCGGCCTCGGGTTGCCGATTGCTCGATCATTAACCGAGCTTAATGGTGGGCATTTTGGAATATCCAGCACAGTTGGTCAGGGTACCACTGTTACGTTGCGGTTCCCGCAGCCAAGACCAGCGGCATAAGAGACGCGCCTATTCAATGCTGACGATGTCTGAAAACTTTGAGATATCCAGCATTTTCTGGACCTGTCCTTGGGCCCCGCGTATGGACATTGTCTTTTTGGAGCTTTTCACGGCGTCATTGATCAATAAAATCATTCCCAAACCCGCCGAGTCTATGCTGCTCAATCCTGACATATCAATGACGCAGGATACGGCACTACCACTCTCCACCTCACCAATCATTTTCCTGATATCAGGGTTATCGTCAAAACTGAACACACCGGTCATGGAAACAAGACATTCCCCCGACTCGTTTGAAATTGAATAGTCCAACCTTATTCTCCTGTTTCGAAATGCCTTTATTTGTAAAATCTAGCATTCCGTTTTCTATTTTTTTAACACATCGAATTCCGACAGGCGCTCAATATTCGTGCCCGCCTGACATCAGGTGACAACGGTCAGGAAGTCGTCCATCTCAGATTTAAGTAGCTCTGTAGGACCGTTCAAGTCACCTGCTGCCCAAATAACCCTGATTGACGCCGAGTAGGAAAAAGCAGATGCCTGCACGACCTCGACCACACTTTTCTCTACACTTTCACTTTCTTCAAGCAACATTCTCGTCTGATCTGCAATTTCATTCGTCGCCAAGCTTTGTTCTTCAACGGACGCCGAAATGGAACTACCCATTTGGTGAATATTATCATTAAGTTCCTTCACCTTATTGACATTGGACACCGCAAGTTCCGTTGTTGTGCGAATATCGTTGACTTGATCAACGATAGATTTTGTTGCTTTTGCAGTCTGCGTGGCAAGGTTTTTCACTTCCGATGCAACGACGGCAAAACCTTTTCCAGCCTCCCCTGCCCGCGCCGCTTCAATCGTCGCATTTAGAGCCAGTAGGTTGGTCTGCCCGGCAATATCGGTGATCAGATCAACAACAGATCCGATTTTCTCGGCCGCTACAGACAGGGTCTGAATACTGGAACTGGCAGCTTCGGTCTCTTTCAGAGCATTACCGACTGCCTCACTTGATTCCGTGACCTGACGGGATATCTCAGTGCTAGTCGCTGACAATTGTCCAACAGCATCCGCAGTGGCCTGAACATTCTCCCGTGACCGTCTGGCAGATTCGGAGACTTCCAGGGTTTTACCTGATGTTTCGTCGATACTGCCGCCAGATGAAGTCGCTGCAACGGTAATCTCCTTTGAGCTTTCCGTCACGGTCGCGACCAACCCAGACACCGTCCGACCAAGCTCTTTTGAACGGGTATTTACCTCACCCATCGTATCGATGGAGTCGTTGATCAAATTGGAGGCTGTCAGATAAGCCCCCGGCATTCCGTCGAGAAGAATTCGTCTGAAAAATTTCTTGTTGCCGACACAATCCATGGCAGCAGAGGATTCGCGAACATATTCATCGGCATGATCGATCAAATTGTTGATGGCATGCCACAGTTCCGCTAATCCATCATCGAGGTCGATATCCAGGACACGGGCTTCGAAGTCGCCGCGGGCGACTGCATTGCAGACACTAACGGCCTGATCCACCTTGCTGATTCTGCTGCTGCCTGATTTGTTTCCGAACATGCCGTTCTCCAGTAATTCGTGTGTCTTTAACCAGACATGCTCAGAGCAGCTAGAAAATACACCTTGGCGTTTCCAGACGGCCCGTCAAACCACAAGGCTGTCCTATTTAAAGACTTTTCAGACACTTTAACCAAACGCACGGAAATCATGTTGATGCATATCAACGGTTCCATACCCAATGCCTATTAAGTTCAAAAACCTCTTCAGCACACGGATGTGCTTCTGTAGATCAGGTTGACGTGTTTCTTTGCAACCAAATTGCCGTCAGATCATCCGGTATCGACGACACCGATCGGCGAAAAAATTCATCCAGGATAAATCCCATTTCAGATTGCTCTCCAGCTCGCGAGACAGTCCGCCCGATCAGATCAACCAACCCCTCTTCTTCAAGCGGAGGGCCATCTTTTCCAGGCGTTTCAATCAAGGCGTCTGAATACAGAAACATGAAGCTGCCCGGTTCAAAGGACACTTCATGATTGGTGTAAGTGGCTGATCCGTATATCCCCAGTGGCAGTCCTTTGGAATCTCCGACATGCAATTCAGAACTTCCCATTCGACCAAAAATTGGGCTCGGCGCACCGCAGGCGGCATAGACTATTTTGTCATTCTTGGGATCGCAAATGGCATACAGCATGGTCGCGAACTGGCCTCTCGGGATCAGGTCCACGAGTCTTCTGTTGATTTCTTCCAGATAGGCTGCCGGATCCATTTCCTGCGGGTCGACCCGGCTCATGACGGACTGCAACCGGAATGTGTTAATGGCGGCACCAACGCCATGGCCCGTAAAATCAACATTGAACACGGAAAACCTGTGCGATCCAAGGGCTTCGGTCCCCCACCAATCACCGGCCAATTCCGAGGAAGGCTGAAAATGGGAGTCCAGACGGACATCAAATCGATGACAGATCCTGTCGATATCTTTCTCTAGTGGAAGAAGCTCCATCTGCATAGACCGGGCAGCTTCTAGCTCTTCGCGGACCCTGACTCGATAGGCCTTCAGACTGGTGATCAGAATCTTCCTCTCAAGATGAGCATGCACCTGCCCGAGAAGAACGTCTAAATCGATGGGCTTGCTGATGACGTTTGTCGCGCCGATCCGCAGAACCTCATTTCTCGATTCCTGGGTATCTTTAGCCGTCTCCACAATAATTGGCATTTCATCAAAAGCGGGGTCTGCACGAACCTCCCGGAGAACTTCCTCACCGTTCATCACCGGCATGCTCAAATCAAGGATAACCAGATCGGGAGTGGTTAAGCGAATTTTCTCCAACCCGGCTTTGCCATCGTGGGCCTGGTCTACATTCACATACCCGATCTCGGTCAAGTAACAGGAAATCAACCGACAAACGATTTCATCATCATCGATGATCAGTATTTTTGACGACAGTAATTCCTGCTCATCAAGCACGTCGATATTATCTTCAGCGGGGCTGTCAATCTCGCCTTTCGAGGAACCCTGACTATCGGGTAACATCAATCAAACCTCATTATGGTCCGCCGTCCGCCCTGGTCTACCCACATCTGATCGGCCATTTTTTGAATTATCAGCTGACCACGCCCTGTATAGGGCGTCACGGATCTGTCATCAGGGTCGCCCATTCGGTCTTTGGCATCAAGATCGAATCCGCCTCCCTGATCCGTTACAGATAAATAAAGGGAATTTTCCATCTTCCACATTCCGACATCGACGGTGCGCCCCCCCAACGTCTTATCCTGAAGCCGTTCGTTAATGCGGGATGCGAATTTTTCAAAACCTGAGGCATCCTGAATATCCGGAGACGGCAATTCCAGATTACCATGAACAATCGCATTCTGAAGAACCTCAACAAGAGCAGATCTTATGGCCGCACCTGTGACCTCTTCTACGTTAAACAAGTTGTTGAGTTTCTCGCACAAATGAACGGCAAGGCGGATGTCATAGGCAGATCTTGATTTTAACGAAACGAAAAGCAGGTCATTACGAACCAACCCGGCCAGCTTATTCGCCACCTCAATGAGATTATCATCTGCATCAACCTGCAAACAACCCGTCAGCCGTGAGCGGGAAAAATTTGAGAATGTACCGTTGTCCGGGTCGGCCGTAACCAGAACTGTATGAGAATCGAAATCCGTGCGCGGCTGCGGTCCACACACATCTGCGGGGGCATCAAATGCGCAACTTTGTGAGTTGGACCAGTGTTTGTGCAAAACCCGTCGCAAGCCATCAAGAACATTATCCTCGACACGATCTCCGACTATTTGAGGCGGTAACAGACACTTATCGGCCAAGATAGTTAACAGGCGCTTCCCTAGGAAAATTTTGAGTTCTCACGACTGTACCCAGAAATCATCACCATTGAAATAGCCATGCAGTGGCCAAACGGCCCAACTTATCTCAGGAACAAAACCGTACAAACACAGACCGCCCGGCCCTGTTACGGGCCGGACGGCAGGTTCAATTCAATCTCGAAAACGGATAAGGCGCTTAGCCTTCCAGAACCTGTTTCAGGGTTTCTGCCTGTGAGGCCAATTCGTTTGAAACGGAAAGGACTTCGCCGGAAATCTCACTGACCAGGGTAACATTTTCATTAACGCCGACTATGTTTGTCGTTACTTCGGTAACGCCGGTCGACGCTTCCTGTACATTGCGGGCAATTTCTTGGGTCGCGGCCCCCTGCTCTTCGACGGCTGCCGCGATCGACGATGAAAACTCGTTGAGCGTACCAATGGTCTTTCCAATATCGGCAATAGACCCGACGGCTGTGGACGTTGCGTTCTGAATCTCGCTGACTTGGGCTTTGATGTCGTCCGTCGCCTTCGCCGTTTGATTGGCCAAGTTTTTAACCTCGGATGCAACAACGGCGAACCCTTTGCCGGCTTCGCCTGCGCGCGCAGCCTCAATCGTCGCATTCAATGCCAGCAGATTGGTCTGACTTGCGATGTCGTTAATCAGACTGACTACTTGCTCGATCCGGTCGGAAGATTCTGACAGACCGTTGACAAGTTCATTCGCTTTTCCGGCCTCGACAACGGCTTCGCTGGCCATCGATGCGGATTGTGAGACTTGTCGGTTGATCTCCTGAACAGAGGCGTTGAGCTCTTCGGCTGCCGAGGCGACGGTTTGCGTATTGACACCGGCTTCTTCGGCCGACGACGCAACCGTCGAGGCCATATCGCTGGTGCTGGTCGCCGTTTCCCCCATGGATTTGGCACTGGCATTAAGCTCAGTTGACGCCGCTGAAATGGCACCAACCATTTCGGCAAACTTAGTCATCTTAACTTCAACGCCATCCGCTGCCGTATTAATTTCCTGAGCGGCTTCACCATAACTCCCGAGCATTCCGTGCTGAGCGATGCGGCGGAAGTACTGATTTTGTGAAATGAATCCCAGACAGGCTGTTGATTCACGAACATAGGCATCTGAGCGGTCAATCATTTCATTGATTTTCGTGCAAAGATCACGCTCCATTCCGCTCGCGGTGGTGATATCCTTGATGCGAGACTCAAAATTCCCCTGACAGATGTCTCCAACGACACTTAAGATTTCCTGGAGCTTGGCAGCACTTACAGCATCGCCTGCCCCCGCAAAGGTCGCTTGCTCCTGTTTTTTATTTCCAAACATCTTCAGTCATCCTTCGCTAAACTGGCGATAAATTCGTTATAGCTGACACCTTTGTCGCTTAATATGCCCATCAATGTGTTCAGGGATTCCTGTATACCATCTTTTTTGCTCTGGTTATTGTCTTCGATCGATTTCAATTGATCGTACAAGGGTTCGATGACGTTTTTGATGGTCTGAGGATTGGGAACCCGGCGGGTCGAATGATAGCCGACGATTTCTCCGTCCTCCTTGCTTGGAGTGACGTGAGCAATCACCCAGTAATGATCACCGTTTTTGGTTGAATTAACCACGTAGGCAAAAAGTTCCTCACCCTTGGCAATTGTCTTCCACAACAGCTCGAATACGGCTCTCGGCATATTTGGATTACGAATCACATTGTGGGGCTGCCCGATGACTTCTGATTCATCATACCCAGCCATGTCGAGAAACGTATGGTTGGTATAGGTCAGCCGCCCTTTCAGGTCGGTCTTACTGACGATCAGGTCGTCGCGGTCGAAAAAAATTTCCTTACCGGCGTATTGCATTAGCTTCCCTCAACAATATTTCATAAAACGCAATTCTATCATCACACAGTACATGAGTTTGTCAGAATAGAGTATTTCCGAGTATTTCAAAATATTTCAGGCCTATTTCATTTTCACATATCTTTTCACGAAAAATCAACAAATTCCCGATTTATCCGACAAATATTACTCTACCATATTCCGCGAAATGCGCAGCGTAAATAGACAATACCTCAATTAAATCAACACCGTGTAACAGCTGTGTTAACACATATTAACCGGTTGTCATGATGGATCGAAGGTCGGATCTTCTTCTTCTTGTCCATCCGACAGATCAGGCGCTGATACAGCCAACGCACCGGCGGCGAGCAGCCTGATCCCGGCCTTGCCCAAAGCGCTCAGTACGGCTTCGTTTACTCGGTAACGTTGTTGAAAATACTGTTTGCTGGGCACCCAGAAACGTACCCCAATGATAATCCCGCCATAGGTGAAATCATGAACACCAACCTGAGGCGCCGGACCGTCGGCCATCGCTTCATTGCCCGCCAGGGCGTGGCGGATGGCATCCAGCGCTTTTTCCCAGTCCGCAGCCTCATCAATACAGATCCTGGTTTGCACCACGCGTCGGGTCTCGGAATTGACAATCACGCGACCAACGATTTCCTTATTGGGAATGGTGATGCGCTCTCCGTCTTCCCCAAGAAGCACTGTATTGGCGAGTGTGATGTCTTCAACAACCCCGGACACATTGCGGTTCACGGTGATCGTATTGCCGATGGAAAACGGCCTCGTTAGGATAATTGAAATTCCGGCTCCATAATTTGATAGTGGTCCCTGGATGGCCATGGTCGCGCCAAAAGCCGATGCCCCGGCAAGCGCGATCAGAGGCGCCGTCGAGATCCCGAAATTGCCAAGCGTAATAATCACCAGCATCACCACAATGATGATCTTGACGATATTCCCAATGAAACGCGCCAAGGTTTGGTCGACGTTTTTTAACCCCAGCATTTTATCGACACGAACGCCCGCCCACTTGGCGACCTTTAGCCCGATAAACAGGAAAACCAGCGCGCCGACAAACTGAAATCCGTAGGTCACGGCAAATTCCATCAGAGTATCGAGCAGGCGGTTCACATTCTCAACCTGCTGGTCAACAGCCTGATTGATGTTATCGCCAACCGCGTCGACTGCGTCCTTCCCGGTTGTTTCGGTCATTCCGGTGATCCCATGTCCAATGATTAGTTTTTGGTTACGCGACACGCCGTTCCGGTGGTCACCAGAAACAGCATGGATTTGCCATCGCCGGAAATCTCACTGTAATCCAGATCAACAGCAATTATGGCGTTGGCGCCAGCGATCAGGGCCTCGCGGCGCAGTTCGGTCAGGCAGGTCTGGCGGGCATCACGCAACACTTTCTGAGACGCCTTCGAACGTCCACCGAAGATATCCCGCATCCCGGCGAAAAAATCTTTGAACAGATTCATACCGAACACGCACTCGGCGGAGATGACCTCAATTCGTTCGTCCACTGTATAACCGGTGAGAACGGACTCCGTTGTTACCACAAGATCTTTAGCCAATTCATCGATAACCTCGGTCGGCAGTTCATCGAACTGCTGATTGTCGATAAGCTCTTGAATTTCTTTTTCATTTTTACCGAACAGACCAAACATCGCGGACTCCTAGTGTTATGGGACGTATCAGGGCAACCAGCCTACCGCGCCTTCGCCACCGGTCAAGCGCCGGATGCGTTTTTTGCTTTCCTGATAAGTTTGCCATGGTATCGTTTTCGCATCTGCGATATTGCACGCGCACAATGAGCTGCCAGCAGAAACTTAAAGAAACGGATCTTTCGCATGCTTTACCACACCTACGAGCTGACCCACGCCGCCCTTTCACCATTGAAAGCGTTCAGCCAGGCGGCTCAGTATTCATGTTCCAGCATCTATAATCCGATGGCCTACACCCCCATGGGCAAATCCGTGGCGGCGGCATGCGAGGTGTTTAACCGTACTACCAAACGATACGGTAAACCGGAGTGGGGAATCAGCGAAACCGTGGAAAACGGTAAAACCGTCGCGCTTTCTGAAGAAACGATCTATTGCACGCCGTTTTGCGACCTGTTGCATTTCAAACGCGAGATCGATGACGGTCAAGGTGCCGATCGGCCTAACGTTCTTATTGTTGCACCGCTGTCAGGTCATTACCCAACCCTGCTTCGTGGCACTGTTGAGGCGATGCTGCCCGGGCATGATGTCTATATTACCGACTGGCGCGATGCCCGTAGCGTTCCGTTTTCGCTGGGCCCCTGGGGACTGGACGACTGCGTTGACACCATCACTAACATGATCCGGTTTGTGGGCGAGGAAAGAGGTGATGGCGCACATGTCATTGCCGTTTGCCAACCCGCCGTTCCGGTTCTTGCAGCCTGCGCCTTGATGGCCGAAGACAATGACCCGTTTCAGCCAAAATCCATGACCCTCATGGGTGGCCCCGTCGATACACGGGTGAACCCGACGTCGGTCAATCGCCACGCCGAAACCAAGGATATTTCGTGGTTCCGGAACAACGTCATCAGCCGCGTTCCGTTCCCGCATGCCGGCATGATGCGCGAAGTCTATCCGGGGTTCATCCAGTTGACCGGTTTTATGACCATGAACCTTAATCGCCACATGAAAGCGCATCTTGGATTGTTTAATGACCTGGTCCGCGGCGACGGGGATTCCGCCGACCAGCACCGTGAATTTTACGACGAATACCTTTCCGTCATGGACCTGCCGGCCGAATTTTATCTGGATACGGTGAAAACCGTTTTTAAGGAACACAGCCTGCCGAAAGGCGAGATGATTTACCGAGACCGTCTGGTCAAACCACACTGCATCACCAAAACGGCTTTAATGACAGTTGAGGGCGGGAAGGACGATATTTGTGGGCTAGGGCAGACGGCCGCGGCCCACGACCTCTGCACGTCCATCTCCAAAAACAAGAAAACCCGCTACGTGAATGACAACGTCGGTCACTACGGTGTTTTCAACGGCAAGCGCTGGCGTACCGAAATTCAGCCGAAAATCGCCGCTTTTATTGCTGATCAGCAATAAAATCTAGACAACGACAGCCGCCGACCCGATCTCAGCATGACATAATCGTCCGGCGCTACCGCCGAACTCAGGAACAAATTTGTCTGAATTTATCCCGCGATCTGGTTGCTGGGGCTGCCTTTGACAAAATTTTCGATATTATCGATGACCTGATCGGCAACTTCCTGCATGGCTTCCGTGCTGGCCCAACCCACATGCGGCGTGAGGATGAAATTTGGCAACTTCATCAGATCTTGGAACGGGTGATCATCAGGTAGCGGCTCGTTTGCCACGACATCAATCCCGGCCCCGGCGATCATGCCTTCACGAAGCGCTGTCGCCAGATCATTTTCCTCGATCAGACCACCACGCGCCGTATTGATAATGATGGCGCTATCCTTCATCCGCTTGAATTCTTCGAGCGCAATCATGTTACGGGTTCCCGGCATCAGCGGGCAATGCAGGGTCAGTACATCTGCCGTCTCGATGACTTCATCAAACGGCATATAAAGCGGCCCCAGGCCATCAACGCCTTTGTGAGCGGCAAACACCGGTTCCATGCCGAACCCGCGGGCGATCCGGGCCACGGACTGGCCGATCACACCTTCGCCGAAAATCCCGATACGCCCACCTGCAAGATCATTGATCTTGTGATTGAAAAAGCAGAACTGATCCGCCTTTTTCCATTCCCCGGCCATAACGTCGTTATGATAAGCTTTGATCGCCCGGCTCAAATTGAGGATCAGTCCAAACGTGTGTTCGGGCACCGTGTTCAGAGCATACCCCTGAACGTTGGAAACGATGACGCCACGTCGGGTACAGACACTCAAATCAACCACATCGCTGCCGGTCGCCGCGATCGAGATCATTTTCAGATCCGGCAGTCGATCCAATACCGCTTCACGAATGGGCGCTTTGTTGGTTATGGCAATGGTCGCCCCTGCCAGCCGTTCCTCAACCTGCTCAGGTTGGGTCCGGTCATATACAATCCACTCGTGTTCAAACGTTGGGCGGCGCAGGTTAATATGCGGTGCGATGGTATCGCGATCCAGAATGACAATACGTTCGGACATGGCGGGTTTCCTGAATAAATATTGGTATTTTTAAGACGGCCGAAAGACTGAGGGTTGCCGACGCTACGGTCAATATCAATTTGATCATCACAGCCCGGAATTTTAGGCAAAGGTCTATTGCCCACGCGCCGATCTTGTATTCCACATTATCTGTCCGTTGCCCCTTCCTGAATGAGCTTTAACCGTTAGCTTCCAGGGTCGCTCGGGTTGGAGCCAGCTGATCCGCGGCGACAACAAGAAAAGCATATGTGATGGCGGTTTCATTCAATGACGGCGAACCCGGCCATAGGGACGTTGTTTGATACGACCACGTCCGAAATATTAATTGCAATATTCCCTGGCTATAACATCGCATACAACATGCCCGCGCGGGACTGCCTCCCACTCCAACCTTTTTCGCACCGATCACCCAGCGGCTGTTCTGGAAAATGCACAATAAGACCTGAACTCATGTTCCTACGCTGCTTAAGCTCTGATATCATTGTCGGCGACTTAACCGGTGATTTGAATCGTCTTGGCAACACCACGTCAGCCCTATTGATCGGCCGACCCGACACACAAAGGATAGGATAATGAAAAACGTAACGACCGTTATTCTGGCGGTATTTTTTGCGTTTTCAGTCTGCTCTCCCGCAGCCCTTGCCGGCAACTTCGGTGGTGGTAAAAAAGGCAAGGCGGGTGGAATGAAGCGGTTGAAAGAACGGCCTGCGCTGGACCAATCAGAAGACGCCCCAAATCCGGAAATGAGAGGCGCATTTATGGCCATGCGGGCGAATACAGAGGACATGGAGGCACGCGGTTTTTTTGAAACCGGTCTCCGCCCCATTTATCCGACCAGCCTGAGCTGCCCCAGCGCCGACTCCTTTTTTGGCTCCAACACCCGCGGCAATGACTCCATCCGGTCGCAGAAGTTTTATCAGGGTCGCCATGGCGGACTCGACATTCCAGCCAAAGACATCAATATTATCGCCGTCAGTGACGGTGAAGTTATTGAAAAAGGCGAAGGTGAAAATATCGGCGGTATCAAAGTCGTGCTTCGCCATTCCCCGGAGCAAACCGGTCTCGATGTCTGGACCTTCACCGAATACAAGCACCTGAAGGCTCCCTCGCCCCTATCGCTTCATTCCACAGTGCGCCAGGGAGATGTCGTTGGTGTCGCCTGGAATACCGGCACAACCAGCGGCAGGGCTTACGGGCCATTGGGCCACTATCATTTGCACATGAGTGCCTGGTATAATAACACCGGAGATTACAAGGTTACGCCGAAAATGCTGATTCCGAAGGATGGGTATTGGCTCGACCCGTTGGCCATGATGCGCGGCATGCCCGTTATGTCTGCGGTCGTAAAGGACCTGCCCGAAGAAGATAAAAGATTTCGGATCGCCTACAAGACAACAGACGGGTCTATCCACCCTGATCATGCCAAGGTCATCTGGCCGTTTGTTTGCAATTAAGTCGTAAGGTCAAAAGGACACACACCCATGAAAATGCGCGCCGCCATTTTAGTCGAAGCAGAAAGGCCCCGTCCTTATGCCGACTCTCGACCTGTTGAAGTCACGGAAATCAATCTTGACCCGCCCGGTCCGGGCGAAGTTCTGGTTCAGATCAAGGCCGCTGGAGTTTGTCATTCCGACCTGTCGGTGGTCAACGGCAACCGCAAACGGCCCGTGCCGATGGTGCTTGGCCATGAAGCGGCGGGAATAATCGCCGAGATCGGACCGGGGGTCACCAGCGTCAAACCAGGCGACCACATCGTCTTTATTTTTGCCCCGTCATGCGGGCATTGCGAACCCTGCCTATCCGGGCGGCCAGGTATTTGTGAGCCGGGAACCCAGGCCAATGCGGAGGGACGCCTGCTCGGCGGCAGCCAGCGCCTATCGTTGAATGGCGCCCCCATCAATCACCAAAGCGGCGTTTCGTGTTTTGCAGAATACGCCGTGGCATCCGAGCGTTCCGTCATCAAGATCGACGACAGCTTGGCGCTCGATGAAGCCGCACTGTTCAGCTGCGCCGTCATCACCGGCGTCGGGGCTGTTCTCAATACGGCCCAGGTCCCACCGGGAGCAACCGTCTGCGTTGTCGGTCTTGGCGGGGTCGGACTGAATGCCCTACTGGCGGCAAAGATGCTCGGCGCCAAACGCATCGTCGCCATCGATGTTCTCGACAGCAAGTTGGCTCTGGCCCGCCAACTGGGGGCGACCGATACGTTTAATGCCAACGACCCTCACTGCGTCGTCGACATGCGTGATGCCACTGACGGAGGCACCGAGTTCACGTTTGAAGCGGCAGGCACGGTCGAGGCCATGGGCATTGCCTATCAAGTGACCCAGCGCGGCGGCACCACCGTATCGTCCGGCCTCAGTCACCCGGACCACAATGTTGCAATCCAGCACCTGTCCCTGGTCGCCGAAGAGCGGACCTTGAAGGGCAGTTATATGGGCTCTTGCGTGCCGATGCGTGACATCCCCCGCTATATTCATCTCTACCAACAGGGGTTGCTGCCGGTCGACAAACTACTCTCAGAACGTATTCAATTGGACGATATAAATGCGGCTTTCGACAAACTCGACCGCGGTGAAACCATCCGCCAGGTTATCGTATTTTAATACAACTGAGAAGAATTGTTGAGTTTCGAACCCGATTCGACGTAAACTTAATCATTGGTGCCACAGGTCACGGCGTATCGATGGGCAGTTTTGCCCTACCGACTATAAGCGGAAACGATGAACCTCGACGTGTGAAACCTAGTTTGAAGGCACACGAAAACATGTGTCAGGGTAATACAAAGAGAGGATCAAGATGCCTACAGGAAAAGTTAAATGGTTCAACGCGACCAAGGGATTTGGTTTTATTGAGCCTGATCAGGGAGGCTCAGACGCCTTCGTTCACATCACTGCTGTAGAAAAAGCCGGTCTAAGTGGTCTGCGCGAAGGCCAGGCAGTGGAATACGAACTGGTGTCCGGCCGCAATGGCAAGGAAGCGGCTGACAATCTGGTAGCGCTGGACTGACGTCAACGATCAGCCTTACGCGCAAGAAATTTGCAAGAGCCCGCGTTCATTCGCCGGGCTCTTTTTTTGTCTGTAATTGATTCTAAAAAATCCTCTAGGCAGAATAATCTATTTATCTTACTGTTTGTTCCGGTTCATCAAACCTATCCCCATATGCAACCAAGGACTATTCATATGCGAATTTTTAGACAAATTTTCCTCAGCCTTCTGTTCATAGCTTTCGCCTTCGGCGGCTGGGCGATCCCCATCAGCGTTAACACCGGTGATATGTCCATCTCCCTAAAAACTGCAGACGCCAAAAAGGACAAGGACAAGAAAAAGCGGAAGAAGAAAAAAGATAACGACGATGAAGACGATGACGATAAAGAGAAAGATAAACGTAAGAAGAGTGATGACGACGACGATGATGATGAGAAAGATAAGCGAGAGAAGTCATGCAGCAAGGACGGCATCGAGTGTAACGATGACAACGAAAACCGAAAATCTGATAACGATGACGGCGAGCGTGGCAAATCTTCTGAAAACAAGGGCAAAGGCAAAAACAAGAAAAAAGATAGCGACTGATTGTATGGAGAAGGAAATCCTCTGACATTTTCCGCTCTGAGGTTTGGGTAGGTTGAGCGATTTTTTTTGTTTTGGAGGATTTGAGATCAGGACAGGTCGACGGTGCGCCTGACCGGAAACATGACTTTGACAGCTGTACCCTTGCCGACTTCACTGTCGATCACCAATCGCCCCCCATGGAGTTCGACGAGTTTCCTCGACAGCGGCAGCCCCAACCCTGTTCCTTCGTGGGTAAGTTCAGGGGCATTTCTAATTTGACCAAACGGTTCCATAGCCCTCGGCATATCCTTGGACGATATGCCGATGCCAGTGTCCTTAACGCTCAAAACCATGCCACCATTTTCACCTAAGTTAGCGCCGACAAAAACATCACCGCCCCGAGGCGTAAACTTGATCGCATTGGTCAATATATTGACCAGGATTTGTCGCAGCATCCGGTCATCAGCCCATAGCCGGGGGACATCTGCTGGAATATCAAGCTCGATATTCTGACTTTTGGCCTTGGCCCTCGGATATAGCATTTTCATGCACGTCTCTATCGCTTCCAGGACATCGACGTCGGTCTCTTCAATCTTGATTTCCCCGGCCTCAATTTTCGAGATATCAAGAATATCATCGATCACCTCAAGCAAATGCTGGCCGGAGTCATTGATATCCTCCACATATTCCTGAACCTTTGGCGCGAGCGCACCGCAAAACCCCTCACTCATGATCTGTGAGAACCCGATGATGGCGTTTAACGGTGTACGCAGCTCATGGCTCATGTTAGCGAGAAATTCACTCTTCGCACGGTTGGCGATTTCGGCATGTTCTTTGGAAAGCTGCAAGGCGGTTTCATTACTCTTTCGCTCGGAAATGTCCGTGCTGGTCGCCCCAAACCCAACGATTGAACCAATACTGTCACGGACCGGAAATTTGCTAACAACGACGCAGTGTTGGGTCCCATCCGCGAGAGTTTTCATGCTTTCATAACTCGACGTTTCGCCAGTCCGAAGAACTTCACCCTCGATCCTTAGACGAGCTTCCAGGGTTTCCCCCGAGAGGTCAAAAACCTGCTCCGCAGTTCGGCCAATAACCTGATCCATTGATTTGCCATACCAGGTCTCGAAGACCTTGTTGATCAGAAGATAATTGCCGTCATTGTCGTTGAGATTGATCGGAACCGGCAAGTTATCAACAATGGTCTGCAAGCGGTGGCGCTCTTCCTTCTGCGCCGCGTCGGCCCGCCAGCGATTGATCTCGGCGCCGATACGTTGGCTAACCAGACGGAAAAAGGCGATGTCGTCGGTGTTCTCATCCATCGCTTTGTTATCGATGATATAGACATGCCCAATGCGATTACCCTGCGGATCATGAAACGCCTCGGCGCGGTACCCTACCGCACCAATCGTGACCAATGCCGCGTCTTGCGGGAACAACGCACATAGCCCATCACAATGCAGGACATGCGGCTCGACACCTGTACTCTTGTAAATAGCTTCACAGGGCGTTCCTGCGAGGTCATAAGTATAGGGGTTGGCAAACTCACCATTTTTCAGCATCACCAGTTGCCGGACCTTTGTCTTGTCCAAGTTGGCTTCGCCAACAGCAGCGAGCATGCAGTCGAGCCCAAGGGCCAGTGCCCGCATGGCGATTCTCAAAAACTCAACCTGTGTTCCAGTCGCCCCTGCTAACATCGCCAGAGCCTGATGACGGCGTGCCTGCGGCGTCTCTTCTTCGCTATCGTCGACTGGTCCGTCTGGCATCTTTGCTCAACATATTCAAAAATTTACCGAATTCCGTGTGATGATATCGAGAAACTAGTGTCAAAGAAACAAAGAATGGGCATTTGAAGCCCCGGATTCCCCGCAAGGTTTATACTTCGCCTGATGACTTCATCCGCACGGTTAAATCCGCGCCATCCGTCTCCGGGATCTGGTTGGATACGACTTCGTCAAGCTCATCAACTTCTCTCAATGCCCGGCGAATGTCCTGATCGTTACCATTCACCACACCCAAAATTTCAGCATCCTCCGTCATGACGTGTCCAGATAGCCAGGTTCGCAGAAACTGCCGAAAATACCCGAGGGATACCGGGTTAGGGTCTTGCCGCCAGGTGTCGGCAAGACCGCAGATATCGACCGCCAGATTACGGTGGAGTTCACGATGTTGGTCCAGAGTGGGGCACCCACATACGCCCATAACCGCTTCCTCCCGGCGGAAATGATAAAGCGTATAACTGATCAGGTTATCAACGATGCGCCCCACGCCAGTATCATCCGCGGCTCCGTTTGATATCTGGTTCAGCATTGAAATCAAAACCTGATGATCCTTGTCCAGAGCATCAACGCCGATACGCATTTCTTCGGTCCAAATCAATGTTTCATCGTTGGAAACAAGAGGCAATTCCAACCAGAATGTACTGCCGACCCCCTCCTTACTCTGAAACCCAATTCGTCCGGCCATTTTTTCAACAAGGTGTTTGGCCACCGTCAAACCAATACCTGTACCTTCGCGCGCCTTCATCGGGTCTGCCCCAAGACGCTGGAACATCATGAAAACATTGGCGTGGTCTTTTTCGGCGATACCGATGCCACTGTCGGTTACTGATATGCGCAGAAACCCACCTGCGGCTTCCGGACCTTCAAGAGTAACGCTTCCCCCGTCCTTGTTAAATTTGATCGCATTGGACAGCAGGTTCAGGAGGACCTGCTTAAGCCGCATGCGATCAGTCCGTAGATGCGGCCAGGGTCCGGCTGTGGTTTGATCAATAATTTCAATCCCACGTGCGTCACCAAGCGGCCGTGTCAGGTCCATGCACTCCACGGCAATTTCGTACGCGTTCACATCTTCGAGGGACAGGTCGAGCTGATCGGCCTCAATTTTAGCCAGGTCAAGAATCTCATTAACCAAATCGAGAAGATGATTACCACCCGTCAGGATACTGTCCAGGTGCTCTTTCTGGTTCTGGGTCAGGGTGGTTCTGGGATCTATCTTTAACATCTGGGCAAACCCCAGGACGGCGTTCAAGGGCGTTCGCAACTCGTGGCTCATGCTGGCAAGGAATTCCGACTTGGCGCGGTTTGCAGCCTCCGCCCGGTCCCGTTCAGCCCTGATGGTACGCTCGGCCTCGACCATTTTGGTGATCTCGCGGCCGGCACCGCGATATCCGGTAAACGCCCCATCCACATCAAAAGTCGGTTTTCCACTGACACTGATGTAAACCTTCTGGCCATCTGGCCGCATCCGTGCAAACTGAAAATCGTTGAACGGTCTTCGGGCTTTTAGCGTCTCTTCATGAGCAGCCAAATCTTCTGGGATTATATCCAGGAAGCCGATTTCCTGACGCGTTTTTCCATAATGATCTCCGCGCTTCTGACCGGTGACGGCGGCGTTCTCTTCAGTAATATACGTAAATCGGAAGTCCGTGTCCTGCTCCCAGAACCAGTCGGCGGCGACATTGGCAAAATCCTGAAACCGCTCCTGACTCTGTTTAAGGTCAGCTTCGGCAGCCTTGATATTGCTAATATCAAATATGCTGACTGGTATACTGCTAAATCCTTCTTCAGTTTCAGGGATCTGAAACGAGATGATCGCGTCTATATTCTTGCCGTCGAGGGTATGAAATTTTGCTCCGGACCGAAATGTTTTATGTTCGTCCCAAATGGCACAGAGTTCATTTTTGAATACCTCCAAAGAATTTCCACCAAAAGTTTTATCGATCTGACAAAGAAATTCATTCTCAGAGTCGGCACCAAACAACCTCATTGTCGCTTCATTGACGTGGACAACCTTCACCAACGCCGCAAGTTCCCCGGCCAGTTCAATGTGGTCATTCAGATACTGACGTAGATCGTTAACTCCTTGCCCCCGCAGCCTGTTCAATGCAGCACGCACCTCCGACTTATCTTCGTTCCAGATTGAAACTTCACTGTTTTCGAACAACCGTCGGAATCGACGCTCGCTGCTCTCCAGCTCCCTGGTGCGCGCCACTACCCTTTCTTCCAGCTCATCGCGAGTTTGGCGAAGATCGTGTTCCGCCGCTTCCCATTTTCGGGTAATACGAGCAATCATCAAGGCGCTGACAGTCCCGATGCCGAAAAGCATCAGAAAGACAAGGACGGAAACAGCCGCGACCTGTGCGTGGACATCATTAACGATTTCCTGCTTTTTGCGAAGCAGTACCAGCAACCATCCGTTTTCGAGACGCGAAGAGGCAACCAGAAATTCTGTTCCATCATCCGGATCTGCAAACTCCCCCGTCGGTCCAAACCTGTTTTCGGCGCCATTTTCCGCCTGATTTATGACAAGTGGGTGAGTTGCAAATTCTTCTCTTTTGCCATCCTGCATCAACCGCGTATCTGTGTGGGCGATTAATTTGCCCTGGCGGTCTACTATAAAACCGGAATCAAAAGGACGAATGACATTTGCATCAACCAACTTAGAAAGTTTGCTCAAGTGGAAAACCCCACCGAGGTGGGCAACAATTTCATTCTCGGGATTAAGGATAGGAACATCTATGGCAACAGCAGGAATACCATCCGCGCCCGTAAAACTGTCCGACACCACGGGTTTTTTCGACAGCGTGGCTTCAATAAAATACGATCTGTCGGCAAGGTTGAACTTGCCCAGCTTCTGCTGCACTGAATACGGATGAGATATGTAATGATCGCCGTTCGGTGACAGCACAAACAGGACGGAAAACCCCCCATAGTCTGCCCTCAGGGTTTCCAGGATATTGCGTTTTTCAACATCCGCGTCCTTCGGAATACCATTAAGTGAAGGGTCTACCTGATCAAGGAACGGAAGGCTTGAAAAAGCGGGTTGTCTGGAGGTCGCGACCAGTATTCGCAGACTGGCATCAATGTCATGTACGATCTGATTTTTCAAAGTATGGATCAGAAACCCATTGTCAGGCTGCCACTTCTCAATGGTTGACTCCAGCAAACGGAAATGCAGAAAACTCGCGACAATCCCCACAGCCAGAACTCCGGGAATAATGAACGCAAGTATGATCTCTCTGCGTCTCGTAAGTACAAACAAAACGACGCCTCTCTAGCACACCATCCAAAATCAGGATTGGTATGTGAAGTTAACTATCAGATAATCGATACAATAAATATTCAGGTCATAATTGAATTTATCAAACAAAAATAACGCTTAGGTTATGACGCCTAAAAAGTGAAGCATAATGAACTCGCTCCAGCTTGCCTTGACTTGTATCAATCTCTTCTTAAATCTTTGACCCTGTGTCTGTATTTGTAATCTGACCGCTGCTGGCTCGCTAGATCGGCTTGTTAGGCCAGTACATTGAGGGTGCGTTTCCAGGCCTTAGGCCGCCCTGAACCTGGCATCGCAATCCATATCTTCGATAGCTAGAAAAGTACCCGGCCAGCTGAGCGTCTTTGATCCGAGACTGCAGGACCTCGACATCATGCGCCAGGTTAGCGGAGTGGTACTCACGGACCTCCAGAAAATCCTGAATGTTAATTTTAGGCGAGGGCAAAGCTACATAAAATCAACTTGTATGTTACAGCCTTCTCGAAATACATTTCCTCATCGAGAAGCTCGGGGTGTGATATGTGGTTATCGTTGTTCGAGGTTATCGAACTCAGTCACCGGCATATGAGTTTAATCGCCCTTCAACAATAATTAGGGACTGTAAACCTTGAACGACGCTTCAGACGAAACGACCAGATCACGGACGAAAGCTTTTTCACCTCTGCATTCCTTGATCTTGGTCCAATCGGTAATTTTTTTCACCGAACTCGCGTTCATGTTGTTTTTTGAGCACGCCGATTTCATCTACGGTAATCCAGCGCTGGAACTTCTGATCGATTCGACGGCTCTTACGGTTGTAACAACTTTATTCCTCGTCTTTTTGCTGAAAAAAAACGTTCCAGCGTCAACCAATCTCTCAACTTCGACAGAAACATCAATGCTGATCGAACTTTGCCTGATACGAGCCGGGTTGATCGTATTTAGCGTTGAATCGTTGATTATGATCGGGATCACTTCGACTCTTGGCAGCACACCCGGCAACATGATAGCGGTGGTTGATAGCGCTGTGATTGCTCTGGGAACAGCCCCCTTCATCTATTATTGGGTTCTTCGACCGGCTGAACAATTGAGCGCACCCAAAGATATCTTACGAAACAAACAAATCGCAGCGCCGCCAAAAGAGTGGCGGTCAGCATTTCTGGTCGGTTTGTTCGGCTACCTCATTATCTCGTTAGCAGCCATCGGCGCCTATACAAACGCAAAGAAGAGTGACTGGGCAGAGGTGGAATTGGCCGCACATACCAGCCTCGACCGAATCTCACTACTGCTTCGTCGGGAACTGGGGCCTGTCATCGTTGACCAGCAGCTTATTGGAGAAAGTGCTGACTTGATGAACTACCTTTCCAATCCTCAATACCACGGCCGAGGTTTGATACGTGATTGGGAAAACCTTATCAATCTGAAGCACAAGCTTAACCAAATTCGCCTACTTGACCACAATGGGCAGGAACTGGTCCGGGTGCACTCCACCGAGAATGGCGCAGCAGCCGTTCATGAGTCCGAGCTTCAATCAAAGGCAAAAAGGTATTATTTCAAGAAGGCCATCGCCTTAGACTCCGGCGAAGTCTATATTTCTCCAGTCGACCTGAATGTCGAATATGGGAAAATTGAGGTGCCGTTTAATCCGGTTATTCGGGTCGGCACATCAGTAAACCTGGGGCACCCGAATGCGGCGGGCGTCCTGCTGATCAACGTTTCCATGAGAACCGTATTTGAAAAAGTCAGTGAAATTACTGACCTCTTGCCTGGCTCGTTTTCTCTGCTCAACCGTGATGGCTATTATCTCATCTCCGATGATCGTAATGCTCGATGGAGTTTCATGTTTCCGGATAAATCGCAGGAAAATTTTTCAACTGACTTTCCTAACGCGTGGACGGAGATCAATCGCCGGGACCGCAATACTGTGAAGTCCAAAACTGGGACGATGCTGCACTCTGCCGTAAACATGACGGCGGAAAGCTTAAATGCACTTGGCGGAATCCAGATTACGAAGCTTGACGCACCGACCTGGCACATCGTCTATCATTTACCGGCAAACTTCGAGCCCGAGGCTTTGGTTGAGTTTCGTAATTCCCTGACGGTTTTTCTGGCAATCATCCTGGTGTTATTTACCACTACGATTATCGGCCTGACCCGGGCTCAAATATCACGCAACATTTTTTTGGCTAATCTCGCGAACGCCCGTGAAAACGCAGAGAGCGCTAATCTTGCCAAGTCCAGTTTTCTTGCCGCCATGAGTCATGAAATCCGCACACCCATGGCGGGGATTATTGGGATGTCGGAATTGCTATTGGATACGGACCTCTCCCCACAGCAGTTGGACTGGGCGACCAGCATCAAATCGTCCGGTGAGAACCTGTTGACCATATTGAATGAAATTTTAGACCAATCCAAATTGGAGTCTGGAAAACTTGACGTTGATCCCGTCGATTTTCATTTGGCCTCACTGGTCAATGACACGACCCATCTGTTTGCCTCAAAGATTGAGGAAAAGGGCCTGTCCCTTGACGTTGAGATCGACGAGGGGCTTCCGGAGGGCATCCACGCCGATCCATTGCGGATTGGTCAAATCATTTCCAACTTCCTGAGTAATGCCCTCAAATTCACCCGGAAAGGTAAAATCGGCATTTGCGTAGAACATGTGGCGACTTCCGGTGAAGAATTTGCAGTCCGGTTTTCAATAAACGATAGCGGAATTGGACTAAGTGAGCAGGCCCAGGACAAGCTGTTTTCCGCCTTCGTTCAAGCCGACAGTTCAATATCCAGAACATACGGGGGAACCGGTCTTGGATTATCAATTTCCAAGCAGCTGACGGAACTGATGGGTGGCGAGATCGGTGTGAAAAGCCTGCAGGGCGTCGGCAGCACCTTCTGGTTCACGGTCCCCTGCCTTCCGGCCACAAGCGAGGTTGAGGCAACCGATAAACGTAAATCTGCGGATCGTTGGACGGCATCTCGGTCGCTAAAAATGCTGGTTGCCGAAGACAACGAAGTTAACCAACAACTGATTACAGCCATTTTTGAAAAACTCGGTCACCATGTCATCGTCGCAGACGACGGGAAAATCGCCGTCGATTTGTTCAAGGCGTCTGACTTCGATTTTATTCTGATGGATATCCGCATGCCAGTCATGGATGGCCTGGAAGCGACCGCCATAATCCGTGCCATGGCGGGTGAAAAATCAGCCGTGCCGATCATCGCCTTGACGGCTGATGTCGCTGCAGGAAACATCATCCAGTATACAAAAGTCGGTATAAACGAGGTTTGTGCAAAACCTCTGGTGCTTCCCGTCCTTCTAAAGGCAATCGACAAGGTGTTTGGTGAAGAGATTCATACCTCGATCCCGCAAGCCAAATCACCGGATGATAATCAGGTTGCTGAGCATGAGGATGATACGGGGTCCCCGGCAGAGTTTTCCGATTTCGCCCAGGTGCTTCAACGGGTTTCAAATATCGTTGATCAGCTTGCGGCGCTGGGCAAATCCGACAAACCCAATGCATTGGTCATGGACGGTGTCCCAGAGGATATGCTGGCCGAACTGCTGGCTGGGTATGAGGAAGACCTGACCACCAAATGTGAAAACCTGAAAGCGGCATTCGCGGCAATGAAGGACAGCCCCACCGACAAAAAACTAAAGGACAGCACAAAGTTGATCACCCACACCCTGAAAGGTGGCGGGTCTGTATTTGGCTATCATTTGATTACAACAGTCGCGACGATTGCCGACAAGATGCTGAAAGACAACGCCTCCCTTGATGAAGCCGGTATGACCAACTTTTCCAATCACGTCGATGCTCTGGCGCTGATTGCCGCCAAGGGAATAACCGGCAACGGCGGCAAGGCCGGTCGCATTCTCCTGCAAGGCCTGAAACACTTTGAATAAATATCAAGGCTGACCGCCGGGTACTTAATTCAGCCGACGACTTGATATTTGCGTGCATATGCACTAATTAGATTCTGTATTGAAATCACATCGATATTGGATGGGAAAATCGGGATGTTGGAGATGTTATCTTCTGGGTGTGCCTGCCTTAGCTTGCGTAAAGCGGCGCGAATGATGGCCCAAGCCTATGATCACAAGCTGAGACCCCTGGAGTTGCGAAACACACAGTTTTCCCTGCTGTCCTTGCTGGCGATGAACGGCAGTTCCACCGTCAGTGCACTGGCCGATGATTTGGCCATGGACAGGACGACGCTAACCAGGAACCTGGGCGTCATGGAACGGCGGCAACTGGTGGCGATTTCCGTCGGAAATGACGCACGGACACGACATGTTGAAATTACGGAAAGCGGCGAAACGCTGCTGCACCAAGCCATTCCCCTGTGGAAAGAAGCCCAAAATTCTGTCGAAGAAAAACTTGGAAAATCCCACTGGAATGATCTTAGAACCGAACTCTCCGGCATCCTCAAAATTGCCAAAGAGCTAGGCTAACCCCCACTCTTACCCCCATCGAAATCAACTTATACCAATTTAGGTGTATCTACACTAATGGAGATTAACTTGCCCCTTACCTTTGAGACCATACATCACCACAGCCGGATCAACACCGCAGTTCGATCTCTGCTGCTGGCCGGTCTATTGGCCGCATCGACCGCTCTTCTGACCCGTGTGCAAGCTAGTGAGGCTCAGGCCGACGTCAAACAGAACATTTATCGCGCCGAGCTTACCGAGTCGCTCGCCGCCGCTGAGTTGTTCAGGGAATTCGGCAACCTGACCAAGGATCGAAGTTTCAATTCCGACGCCCTGTTCTTTGAAACCCTGCTGTCCTATGGCCCGGTCGATGACCCTCGCCCGGTGCTGTTGCTGGTGAACACTTACATCACCACCAACCAGCAGGAAATTGGCATCAGGTTTTTCGAGAAGCTGTTGGCGACCTACCGGCTGACAATGACGGATCAGCAGGCAGCAACGTATTTGTCTGCCTATGCGTTGTTACGCGCCACCCATGCCGAACAGGTGTTTTTGCTGTCGCGCATTGGCTGGGTGACGGATACGTTCAACCTACTTGAAGAGGCGCGCGCTGCTGGCGGCGATACCAACCCCATCGTCCGCTGGGCCAGTGGTTTAATTTATGCCCAGGTGCCCTGGTTCTTCGGCAAACAGGACGCGGCTTTGGAAGAGCTCACCTGGCTTGCCGAACACCCGGAAACCGAACCCGAACCCGGATTTTACCGCGAAGCCTATCGCTTTCTCGCGAAAATTCATAAGGATCGAGGCGACCCAAAACTGGCCGCAGATTTCTTGCGGAAAAGCGGCTATCAGGACGGTGAACCTTCGGTGCTGTTTATGGGTTGGTTCTCATCGACCAAAGAAAAGGGCTTGCTGTTTTCACCCATGCCGTGGATTGAGCAGATCATTCCCGGACGGGTTTTCGCCGCCCGCGGTTTCGGCTTTTCTGATATTCATTTCGTCCTCAGTGAGGACCGCAAGGAATTGGTAGTTGTCGATGCGGGCACCCAGCCGTTCAGCATGAAAGCCGCCTATACCTACCTGATGGAAAAGTTCCCGACATTGCCGCCGATCACCTCGGCCTTCATCACCCATGCCCACTGGGACCATATTGGTGGATACACGGCGCTCAAGGCGATCAATCCCAACATCCTGATCTATGGCCGTGAGAACTATCAGACGACGCTAAACCGGGTGCGGCGCAATCACACCTACAAACAGTTTCGAAGCGCCGGTTACAGTGACGACTGGGTCAAGGACTATGCACCCGACGTCAAGGTCTCAACCCTGAACACTGTCATCATCGGTGGCACAGCGTTTGAGCTCATCCCGGCGGTTGGCGGTGAGACAGAAGACAATATGCTGATCCATACCCCCGCGCTTAAAACGACCTTCGTCGGCGACACCTTGATGCCGTTTTACGGCGAACCCTGGGTCGAGGAAGGTTATATTGATCAGGCCATCGAGACCATGGATGAAGTCATCCGGAGGCAGCCGGACCACGTGTTACACGGTCACTATGCCTTAACATATCTGTATGATGCCGCCAAACTTCCGGCCTTCAGAGACGCCTACGCCTGGCTGGTCACCGAGGCCAGAAAACACATCGTCAACGGCTACTCGGTTAAGGAAATTGTCCGCCTCAACCTGATCCCACCTCTGTTAAAGGATCACCCGGAGGCGATGATCAGTTACGCTGCGCCGCGCAATCACATCATTGCCCGGGTCGCCGATCACATGGTCGGCATCTGGCAGGAAAATAAAACAGGCAAAGAGCCCGCCGGTCTGGATACCATTACGGCGGTCGAATATGGCCGCATGATGCACAGCTACTTTGGCCTGTCGGAAGGCCAGGTCGTGCGTGGCCTTGATAAGATGCTGAAGGGCGGCGACATCGAACTCGCCCTGCAAATGGCCGTCGCCGCCGAACTCTCCTTCCCCGAGAGCCAGCCGATTGCCGAACTGCGTATCCGGGCTGCGGATTTATTGCGGGGCAGTTACCAGTTTCTCGATCCGTTTAAATTTGTCGTCTATACGGAAATCGCCGGTAGGGAACACCACCCGGTCGAGGCCCCGACCAACCCGCGGGAATAGGGCTTCTTTACCCTGTGCTCCAGGCCCGTGGCTGGCGCATCCCGGCGACTTTGCAGGCTTGTTTCGTATAGCCGTACGGGAACAGCTGAAAAAACCGACGCCGGGCCGCTTTCGACGTTTCCGAATGGCGTTCGCCTAGATACTGGAACACAAACCTGGCGTCAGCGGCTACACCATGGGTTTCCAGAAATTCTCGCATAAACCTGAGAACGGCCCAATGATCCTCGCTGAGGTCGACACTTTCTTCTTCAGCGAGCCGTTCAGCGACCTCCTGTGTCCAATCATCAGGATCGATCAAATAACCTGCTTCATCACGGAAGATCTGTTGGCCGCCAATCTCTACGCTGGAAATTTTGTCCGGCAGTGTCCGCATATTTCCGAAACCTCACGGGGCGATAACCAAGTCCACAAGGGACAGGGTAACAAGCCCTGCCCCTTGATGTAAATATGTCGGCCCGATCATTTCCAAGGGCTGTGAGAGGGCGAGCCCCCAACCCTTGATGTGCTCATCAGTGGAGTCCGCCAAAATCATCGTGCTCATTTTCAGACCCGCTAATGGAAAACTGACCTTAAGGGGTTCAATCAATTAAGTTGTAGATAATCTATCTCGATACTAGGGGTGTTTGCAGTTCGATTGCACCACCTTTCCTGCGCTAAACGTAGTGTTTTCTGTTTGATTGCGCCCGTCTTTCTAAAACAAAGAAATCCGTTTCGTCGCGACAATGCGTGCGCCGTGTGGCCGATTATGGCTCACCGGTTGAACTATTGTCTTCACGAGCGGTTTGTCGCTGTGGAGCAACACGTATGAAGGCAGTTATGTTGGCCGCCGGGATTGGGTCCCGGCTAGGATTTATAGGCTCAAAACACCCAGCCAAGATTTTGCTTCGTTTTGGGGGCAAGTCGTTGCTGCAATTCCATATCGAAATCCTCAAACGACACGGCATTGACGAATTGGTGCTCGGGGTCGGTTTCCACCATCAGGGTATTGAGAGGGAAATCGCTGCTCTAGGGGCTCAGGATTTTGTCAGAACGGTGTTTAATGAGGATTATGAAGAGGGCAACATCGTCACCCTGTGGACCCTGCGAGACGAATTGTGCTGCGATGAGCCCGTTCTCCTCATGGACGCCGATGTTCTCTATGACAAAGAACTGATTGAGCGGCTGGTCAACTCACGCCTCCAGAACTGCCTGCTCCTTGATCGTGGTTTCGATCCGGGCGATGAGCCTGTCAAACTGTGTATCCGGGATGGCGAGATTGTTGAGTTTCGCAAATGGTTGAGCGCCGAGTTCGATTTCTGTGGCGAGTCTGTGGGGTATTTCAAGTTGTCCGCCGAGGCCGCCAAAAAGCTGATCGTCCAGACGGACCTCTATTTGGGCCAGGGTCGCCGCCACGAGCCTTATGAGGAAGCGGTCCGCGATGTTCTGCTGACGTCACCACGCGCAACCTTTACCTTCGAGGATATCACCGGCACGCCGTGGATCGAAATTGATTTCGCCGTCGATATAGAACGCGCTAACGCCGAAGTGCTGCCGCGTATTCTGGCGGCGGAACGTGTCCGCCCGGCCCTGGTGGCGATCAATCGGGACATAAGCCAAGGAGAACCACAACGCCTATGACCGGAATCGACGTATCATTGAGCACTCTCGTGTTCTCCGTTCTGATCGCCGTCGCTCTCTACGGAGCGGCTTATCTGTCTTTCGTCCGCCTTCTGAGATATCCACGCAACTGGTATTCTCCAAGCCTGCCTGCATATCTGGCAACGTCGGTTCTGGTGGCCCTAACCGTCGCCCAGGTATCAATTTCGACCGATGGGTTCGACGGTGCCGCCCTGATCATTTCATTCGGCTTTATCGTCGTCCGGTTTTACATCATTGCAGCCCCGGCAATCTCTTTTCGGCCAACCTCCCGATCTCTTGAGTTTTTTGCGCGGCACGGTGATTACGCAGGACTGTGGCTGCTTGGCCCGGCCCTGCTTATTGTTTTGGTTATGCCCAATGTCAAACTCCAGGCGGTTATGGTTGCCGCCACGGCGATCGAACTAACGTGGTTCCTTCGCCAGCGTTGGGATGAGTCAGGGCGGCGGTTGTATTCCCTAAATGAAAACGATTTGTCAGTCCTTGATATTCAGGCGGAAGCCGATCTCCCGGCGTTCCAGCGGCGTCATGGCATCCGCGAGTTGGTGTTATCGAAAAGTTCCGTCGATTGGCGGGGATGTGGGAAAAAAACGGCGCCGTGCCCGTTCAACTTCTATGTCAATCGTCTCGGTCTTAACACTGCCCCTTGCTGTCGCGAGCACATGAAAGATCTCAGCCATTACGTTGCCACCAGCCTGCGTGAAATTGGCGCCTTACATTGGCTGGAGGGCGGTGGCCTGCTTGGAGCTGTGAGGGAAAAGGGCACCCTCCTCGATTGGGAGGACGACATCGATATATCCGTTTTGCTCGACGATGACATGACCTGGGACCGGTTGGCGACCGGGCTTGCCAAATGCGGTGCACGAGACGGTTATTATATCGATCTGTTCGAGAAGAAGGGTTTCATCTCAATCTCATTTGACCCGCCAGGACGATGGCCGTTTCATTGGGATCGCAATCGTTTGCGGGGCGAAATCCGGACCGACATCGCGATTTATCGACGGGCCATCAGCTACGGTCAACCCGTAGTCGAAAGGCGGTCCCACAAGGGGGCGATGTCGATTACCGAAAGCGGTGGTTATGGGATACCACAGGATGTCGTCTTGCCAACATCGACGGTTCATTTCCTTGGCGGTGATATTGCCTGCCCAAACCAATCCGAAACGTATTTGCGATTGCTTTACGGCGACTTCTGGAAAGTCGAATACACATATGTCGATGCAGGGCCCGCTCAAGCCCGCGCACATATTGGTGCCGCCGGCACTCCCAGTTCAGTTAAGGTCTAATAACTATAGAACTTCGCCTTCCGACTATATCCGAACGAAAACAGCAGCGACGTATTTCGCCGGGTATGCCGCGGGGAACGGATAACACTTTCCGGCGTGGTCAAACGACATCCCAGAACCCTGGCGACTGCGAGCGCGGCGCTAGGCGACACCTTACATTCCATGTTTCGAAAGCCACGATGTCCGAAGTTCATCCTTCATCACAGTGTCTTTCGTTACCTTTGTATCAAGCAACCAATACTGTGTCCGACCTGATGCAAAGATAACAGCGGGACCGTCTTCTCTGTGGCGTTGATGGTTCAACCACCATTCCTTTGATCCGTCTGGACGCTCGATGGCAGGGCCATCTTCTCTGTGGTGTTTCCCTTTCAGGTACCAATGTTTTGTGCCATCTATTTCATCAAGCGCAGGACCATCTTCGCGGTGATATAAACCATGCACAAACCAGTATTTCGATCCATCCGATTGTTCAATCGCAGGGCCGCCTTCTCTGTGCGGTATTTTATTAACCGTCCATACTTTTGAACCATCATCATTTGTATGTAGTTCCGGTTTATCAGTCATGTTATTCCCTTTAGAAAATTCACTTATGGAAAAACCCTCATAACGGCAAGTAATAGAGAGGCCCTTCCGACGGAAGCTGACTTAATCACAGTGCCTTAGTAAACCCGACGATCCAAGCCTCCCAACGTTTCAAACTCAAAAAAACAGTCGCGTTGGTTTTCTTTATTGAAACCGCGTTTGTCTTTGAAGAACTGAATATCTTTCCAACTAACGTAGCCGCTCTCGGTTCCTGAGGCAGACCTGTAGTGGCGATAAATCCAAACAGGTCACATTTTCCTTCGGGCTGGACCATTCCAACTCCTACAGAGTTGATTTGAAGGCTACCCGCAAAATATTGTATAATACGACAAGCCCCAATCACTTTCAGGAGGCGAATCCTATGGTCGAACTGGACTACAACGCCGAACTGTCGCGGCTATTGTCGGAAATGCAAGGTGAGCAAGGCGATGCCCTTGAAATTCTCATGCGCCTCAAGCAACTCATTGCCACCATGCGCGCCGAAGGTTTAACCGTCCCTCAAGATTTCAAAAACCTGGAAGCTGGACTGGACAAGGAGTTTAAGGCCGCAGCAAAGAACCAGCCCTGAGCCCCGACAATAAGGGCAGCATCCAGACGGATTGCGTTATCTGCCATCGTGGGTGTTATCGGGGGGGTGTCATCGCCCGACCAGCAACAGCCCGGTCCGATGAAAGCACCTGGGATGGTTTGGACAGTGTGGCGGATACGCTGGAGGGGGCGCTGGGGATTGTGAAAGACGAGTGTAATTCACATCATCACCCTACCTGACGCAAAAGGTCCGGAATCCCCGCTGCCCTAGCTTAACTCCCGTTACCTGGGGCTAAACGGACTCTAAATTTGGTCGACATTGACGAGGACTTTTGACCCGAGGCAGAAGTCAGTCCGCTCAATCTCTGTAATCCCTCATGCCCGGCTCTGTCGTCCCTCATGCCCGGACCCTACAACTCCTCATGCCCGGACTTGATCCGGGTATCCACGTGGTCATGGTGTGCATCGCCTTTCAAAGAGAGAAAGCCCTTAATCATCTTCCCCCCCCAATTCTAATTTGAACCCTTTATGAGCTTGATTTTTTCTGCGCTACCAAGAATCAACCAATCGTATATTGCGCCCGCAAAATCAGCCTCTTCTTTTGTGACACTATACTCATGGTCTGTTTTGTTCCGAATGGTATTAAGCTCTGTTAACCAGCCAGTTTTCACCTCCTTTGTGCCCGCTTCCATCCCGGGGACGGTAAATCTTTTCTGGAATAAGTTTGACCACTGGCTCTTCCAGAGCATGATCTGCCGATAGTGAATCAAGTTAAGGCAGTCCCACGGCGATTTCTCATCTTCTTCATTTTCTATTTTGATGTTTTTCTTAGCAGCCGCAGTTACCAAATCTGTGTACAGATCAGCTTTCATTCCGCTTTTAAGCCACATATTACCGTGCGCCTGGATCAGCGCTTCCTTCACCTCTTCCCGAAGAAGCAATTCAATGTCCTGAATCCTCTTGAAAGTCTCCAAGTTGAACATCTTCGATTGATCAATCCAGAATTTCTCCATCCCTTCTGGATTAAAATCATTTCTGAGTTCATTGATGTTTTTTTGGAAAGTTCTCCAGAGCCATGTTGGCGCCCCGGAACCATATTTTGTTCTAAGTTCAGTGCGCTCGACTTCGGTTAGCTTCTCAAAATAACTTTGAAGAGCCTTCACATAACTCGTGACATTAAAAATAATATCTTCCGGAGAGGTATGGAGGGGCTTAACAACACCCTGCTTAATTAAATGATCGATTACATCATTAAGCAGCATGATCAGCGCAGTGACGCCGTCATTGATAGTGAGCACCGCCCCATCTTTCTGGCTTCGGCTCCATTCGTCAGGAAGGTTATCGGCAAAATAATCAAAGTAAGAAAAGAGAAGGCGCTTCAGCACATAGAGCGTTTTTTTACTGTCTCCAGTATTAAAAATACCCTGCTCTTTTATTTGATCTTTAGTAAATTTTCCAACAAAACTTGTTCTATTCAACCCTTTAAGTATTGATTCAAGAGATATAATTTTTATATCAGTTTTTTTATCTTCTCCAACCAAAACTCTATTGTATAGCGGAGAGCTTACATCATCTCCTAATTCCTGGGCCAATTGTTTTTTCAGCCCATCAGCTCGGTCCCGCAGATTAGGTGAATCCCATTTTAAATCAGCGTCCAACGTGTGCTTCAAATTTTTTGAGACGGCCTTTTGATTTTCATTAATTTCCATAAACAGCTGCAATTGTTCAGACCGTTCAAGCTCGACAAACGCAACAACAGGGATGGAATTATTTTCAGAAAACTGGCTATCGCTATAAGCATACAAGCGGTGCTGACCATCAATAATATAAACTGACCGATATTTTGATGGTAGATGAAGCACGCCCTGCCTTGTAACCGACCCCTCGATTGAAGGTGTCGCCTGTTCGAATTTAAGACCTTTCCCGTCAGAATCTATATTGATCAGAAGAGAATTTGGGAAAAAACCTCCCAATTCGATAAATTTTCGGATTTTTGATAGACGTGTTTTTTTTATTAAGCGTTGGTAGGAGGGGAGCAGCTGAATTGATTTCGAGCGATGGAGAACATAGCCAAGCTTTAATAATTTCGCGGGCTCAATTGAAAAGGAATAATAAGTATGCCCCCCCATTTTACCTCTGATGGCATACACTCTACTATCGAGCTCTGGAATATCATGGCCAGGGAATAAATCCGCTTGAAACTGAAACCGAGCAGAAGTACCGAGATGGTCTATAAGCTCATGATAGTATTCAAGGTCAGATTCAGAAAAATGACGCACACCGAACGATTGCAGCCGCTCTAGGTCAGGCTTGGACAGCGAATAGTTTCTTGTTGCCAAAACAAACGCGATTTTGAGGTCTGGCTTACCAAATATCTCTCTAATTTCTCTTAGCAGACCAGGCTTTTTTCCACCTAGAGATTCAATCTGGGTCTTAAAAGTTGCCTTTTTAGGAACATCACTATCGGAACATTTACACTCGACAACGATTGCCGTTTCATCATCCACCGCCAAGATATCAACCTGCTGAGATGAGCCATCTTTTTTGTCGTATCGAATACGACAATTCCGATCTTGTGAGAGATACTTAAATCCCATTTTAGCAAGGGTGGCCCACACATCATCCTCAAAAACTTCCTGCTTGGACTTATCTTTAGCAAGTTTGAAACGGGTCTTAAGTTCCTTGCTTACGTACCACCCGTCATCAAATTTTTCAGGCATTTCCTTCTTGGAAACGGTGCGCTCAATGAAGGTCTTCTTCCGCTCAAGTATTATTTTTTTCTGGGTATTTTCGTCTGCGATGTACTGGTCAAAAGTTTCTTCATTTACGTATTTCATATGGCCCCCCAAGTTTATACACGTCAGAACTGACGCGCACGACTCCTCCCCGCCTTGTTCACTGTAGTCGTATTTAGTCAGGACATGAAACCACAAATAATTCATCGACCGAGCCTCTCTTTGCGGCACTCCCAGCAATGACGCTCGATCGAGACAGCTCATTCATACTGCCAATTCCACTGTAAAGTTCACGGATAGACTCATGGTCAGCGTTTGATACGGCAACCATGGCTCCTCGAGCAATCGCTTCAACAACACAGTCGCGCAACCTAACTTGGTCTTTCCAGTTAAAGATCTTTTCGTTGTATTTTAGGAACCCATTGTGTTTGTGATTAACCGTATATGGGGGATCAACATAGATGAAGTCCCCCTCTCCGACACCTGAGAAAGTGTCTTCAAAATCTTGCACAACAATTTTTGCGTTTTTTAGAGCTGTGGAAAGAGCTGAGAAATCGTCGGTCTCAAGCACAACGGCTGTTTTGGTGCCAATAGGAACATTGAACTTACCTTTGAGGTTTACGCGATAAAGGCCGTTCCAACATGTTCTATTCAAATAGATAAATTGCGCAGCCCGTTCTGCTGGGGCAGTTCTTTTTCGAGCGCGTTCTTCATAATAGTAATCCTTGCAATGTTTGCCGTGATGCCTACGTAACGCACTTAGTACTCTTTCCCAGTTATCCCGGATTTCAGAGTACGTCTCGATGAGCCGTGTATTAGCGTCAGCGAGAACAGCATTAGACGGCTGCATGTGGAAGAAGACAGACCCACCTCCAAGGAAAGGTTCAATGTAACGGCTGTATTCACGCGGCAAGAGGTCCGCATGACCGTCCACAAGCCATCGCTTTCCACCTGCCCATTTGAGGAAGGGGATTAATGGAGATGATTGTTCGACACTGGAATTAGAATTCATCACGATTACTTACAATTAAACCTTGATACACATTGCAGTCATAAAAATGCGCCACACGGTGTGCTGCGGTAGCGTCGAAACGCCATCCGGCATGCTGAAATCAACAAGTCTCTTGCAAGCACCCTACACCAACATTCTAAACTGGAAAAAAATTTAATAAAATACACGCTTTGGTTCTATAGAAACCTCCCGCTAATAAATATAAATGACCGCTCTCTGTCATTCAGAACGTAAGTTCTGGAGATCGGGGCTGCATTTATGTCTGCTCCGGATGCGGAAGAAGGCTCCCGCCCGCCGGCATCGTGAACTTCCGGAAATAGCTAAAATTTCCCATCAAATATTTCACGGATTCATGTTCGGACCTGCTGAGAAATCGGACGGGATAGGTGGGGGAAACGGACACTTTTTTCTCATTATATGCGTCAAAACAGGCGCTATTCTCGCGTTATATGTCTAAGTACATTTCGGTTTATGTATTAGAGAGCATATAAATGTTAATCTGAATTTGCCACACTTTATCTTTTATTCCTATTTTTTTGATTATCATCTTATTTTTGCCACAGTCGTGTGATTTACTCCTGACACATTAGGGGGCCTCTGACCGGTGCCCTGCCCCGTTGGCCTTTTGACAGGAGACTACTATGTCCGATTCGATCCCGCACCCGAAACGACTGGCCGAAGCGATGGCGGCGGAGCTGCCGACCAATGGAGCACCACCGCGGGGGCTGTCCATTCCCAAACAGCTAAAACTAAAGCAGCGGCAATTTTGTGAGTATTACGTCCATCACGGCAATGCGGCCCGGGCCGTGCGTGAAGCCGGGTATTCGGACAAAAACGCCTCTTATCAGGGCACCCGCCTGCTCCGCGACGTCAAGGTCAGGGCGTATGTTCATGAACTGCGCCAGAAGTACGCCATGGAAACGGTGTGGGAGATGGAGGATGCCTTCGACCGGCTGACGATTATTTACGACTGCGCCATGGAGGCCAAAAATTATCATGCCGCCGTCCGCGCCGTCGAGGCCCAAACCCGAATTAAAATGGGGGCGGCGTGCCGTTTGAATGCCGTGGCGACAAAGACACTGGAGACCGCACCCGTCCCGGAGAGCGGCGTGCTGCTTCACGAAACCGACCATATTCGGCGCTATGCCCGCACCAAACCCAATGATGAAACCGTTCTGCAAGACATGTCGCCGGAAGTCCTGCATGGACCGCGCACCGACCCGACACGCTAAAAAAGACACACATTAACGCACAAAAGCACACATTTTTTAGTAAACCGGATGGATCATAGTGGCACTTCGGCGTGACTCCACCAGAGGAATTGGTTAGAAGCTTGTCATGACAAATGAACGCCCAGATGAGCTCTCTGACGAGCTTCATGCCGACCGCATTCTGATCATCGATTTCGGTTCGCAGGTAACGCAATTGATTGCCCGGCGGGTACGCGAGTCCGGTGTCTATTGTGAAATTCACCCCTTTAACGCCGTCACCACCGACAGCATCGCCAAGTTCGCGCCCAAGGGCGTGATCCTGTCCGGTGGACCGGCGTCCGTGCATGAGGCCGAAACGCCACGCGCCCCGGACGGCCTGTTCACCATGGGCCTGCCGGTTCTGGGCATTTGCTACGGCGAACAGACCATGGTGGCCCAATTGGGGGGCGACGTCACCGCCGGCACGCATCGTGAATTCGGCCGCGCCATGGTCGATGTTAACGACAGCTGCGCGCTGACCGACGGTGTGTGGGCCGCCGGGCAAACCCATCAGGTGTGGATGAGCCACGGCGACCGCATCAACAGCCTGCCGGACGGCTTTCGGGTCATTGCGACCACCGAAAGCTCGCCCTATGCGGTGATCGCCAATGATGAGCTCAATTTCTATGCGGTGCAGTTCCACCCGGAAGTGGTGCACACGCCGGACGGCTCGAAACTGTTGTCGAACTTTACCCATAAAGTCTGCGGCGCCGGTGGCGACTGGACCATGGCGGCGTTTAAGGACGAGATGATTGCCAAGGTCCGCGAACAGGTCGGCTCGGGCCGGGTGATTTGCGGCCTTTCCGGGGGTGTCGACAGCTCGGTGGTTGCCGTATTGCTGCATGAGGCCATTGGCGAGCAACTGACCTGCGTGTTTGTTGATCATGGCCTGATGCGCCTCAACGAAGGCGAGGAAGTGGTTAACCTGTTTCGCGATCACTACAACATCCCGCTGGTCCACAAGGACGCCGCCGATATGTTTCTGGGTGCGCTGGATGGCGTTGATGACCCGGAGAAGAAACGCAAGATCATCGGCGGGCTGTTTATCGATGTTTTTGAGGAAGAGGCCAAACGGGTCGGTGGGGCTGATTTCCTGGCCCAGGGCACGCTCTATCCGGATGTCATCGAAAGTGTATCGTTCACCGGCGGGCCATCGGTGACCATCAAGTCGCACCACAATGTGGGTGGACTACCCGAGCGCATGAACATGCAACTGGTCGAACCTTTGCGCGAACTGTTCAAGGACGAGGTCCGTGATCTGGGGCGCGAGCTTGGACTTCCCGATGCCTTTGTTGACCGCCATCCGTTCCCGGGGCCCGGTCTGGCTATTCGCATTCCCGGCGCCATCACCCCGGAAAAACTCGACGTGCTGCGCCAAGCCGACGCCGTCTATCTCGACGAGATCAGGAACGCCGGATTATACGACGCCATCTGGCAGGCGTTCTGCGTCTTGTTGCCGGTGCAAACCGTCGGTGTCATGGGCGACGCCCGGACCTATGATAGCGTCTGCGCCTTAAGGGCCGTCAATTCAACGGACGGCATGACGGCAGATTACTATCCGTTTGATCACGCCTTTCTGGGGCGCACCGCCAACCGCATCATCAACGAGGTCCGAGGCATCAACCGGGTGGTCTATGACGTTACCTCAAAACCACCGGGAACGATTGAGTGGGAATGACCGATGGCAGATGCCGACAATGATTTTGACTACGTCAGGTCGCTGACCAGCAACATCCGTATACTGGAATTTTGCGCCTTTCTTATTGAAGAACGCGGCGACAATCCGTACCCTCGCTACAACATCCGCAACCTCATGAGTATCCCCCATCTGATCCCCAATATTTTCGCCTTTGATTATCGAAATGGTATCAAAAACGGAATGATGGTTGCCCATTCCGGGACAAACATCGACAAGGAATACGGTTTCAACCTTAGCGGCGACACCATCGAAACCTACTACACCGGCGATGACAACAGGGAAGATGTTCTGAACGGGTATCGCAGGTCATATCGCGAGAAGAAAAAATTCTATTCGCGGCGCGCCATTCATATCAAGAAAAACCGGTGGGACCCGCACCACGTGGCTGAAAGCCTTCTATTTCCCTGCTCGGAAAACCAGATTGACATTGATTTCGGCTGGGGAATAGTACTGTTCGGACCGGCGGACGAAACTGTTGAGAACGTCTTTAGGAACTGGTAGGGCAGGTTATTTTTTAACCACCAGCCACAGGGCATGGATCATTCCCGGCACAAAGAAACAGAGCGTCAGGACCAGATTGATCCAGAAATGAAGCCCAATGCCGACCGTCAGAAAGGCCGCCAGCGGCGGTAAGAAAATGGCGATGATGATGCGAAGAATATCCATGAAGGGCCCCTGTGTCTGATATGTTTTTTTTAACAAACCACAGGACCGGGGGCTATTCAAACCATCTGTCGGCTGGTCAGTCCGTACACAGGAATTTTTTTAAGGTTTCCGGGACCGGGTCGGACCTGAAAACAAGGCAGGTTTTTTGGGTTTCGTGATCGAGATGGATGCCAAAACGCAACCCGGCCGCCGATTCCGGATAAAAACTGTGGGAGAATGAATGAATAACAAGCGGGGCAACGACAACCACAACCGGCACCAGCACAACAATCGCGACACGCCAGAGCAACGCTGAATTGACGGATTTCATCATGTTCCCCACCGCCCAAGCCGAGTATGATAGGCCTCAAACGTAACCTTAAGGTATTAACAATCCATGAGTTGCAAACCCATGAGTTACAGACCCACGAGTTCCAAACCATGAGCACTTCAGATGAGAGGATCGTTGACCTTGAAATCCGCTCCGCCGAACAGCAACAGACCATCGACGAACTGAGTGACATGATTGCCCAGCAATGGCGCAAGATTGACGAACTGATCTCGTTGAACAAAACCATGCGGGGGCGGGTTCTGGCGATTGAGGATAAATTGCCGGACGACGACAAACCACCGCCCCATTATTGAACTTATTTTTTAAAGTTCTTACGCAGCTCGACCTTGTTTCGAAGCGCCTGCAACAGCTCTGACAACTGGTCCGCCAGCTCCGGCTGTTTGCCCTTCAGGTCCTGATTGAACACCGCCTTCATGGCCAGGATATGAACCTTGATGACATCGTATTCAGCATCGACAAGAGAGCTTCGCCCATCCAGAAACTTACATAGCGAATCGCTGATTTTTGAAATCAGGTCATAGCCGAATGTTCCGCCTTGCCCGCGGATCTCATGGGCAACGTCGAACATCGCCATGATTTCTGGCTTGCTCACCTCATGGTGTTCGGCGGCCTGAAACTTATGCCACAGATCGGCCAAATCATCGACCGCCCACCCCTGATAACTTTCCATCAGGTCTTCGGCGGTATTCAGCGCTCGCAAAATCGCCTTCTCAGGCGTCGGGCCACCGCTTTTCGGGACCTTCTGCGAGATATGACGCTGCGGTCGGATGATCGAGGATTTGGCCATCTATTTCGAATTCACTCTGAACCTGGAGCCCGTCGTTCCTGCCCGCCATACCCGGCTCCCCGGCTGGTTCGACGGTCTGGGCCAAAATATTTCTTATTGCGTACAAATGGGCGTTGATCATCAACAATGGACACCAGACGTTTGTACAGCGATTGTGCACTTAACGGTTTAGCAAGGAAAGAGGTGACCCCCGCATCACGGGCCTGTTTGACACGATATAACTCGGTATACCCGGTTAGCATGATGATCGGCACATAAGGGTTCGGTGAATCATCGCCCAGACGGAGCCGCTTAACAAAATCCAGCCCACTGGTCGGTGGCATGTTCCAGTCGGTAATGACAAGGTCCGGGTCAACACTCTGTATCTCCTGAAACGCTATATCGGCGTCACTGGCTTCGTATACGTTCTTGACCCCAAACCCACTGAGAAAGGTTTTCAGCAGCGATCTGATCTGACGACTGTCATCACAGATCAATACATTGAGGTTTTCAAAATCATAACCACTCATATTCAGTATCGTATACCACTGATAAGAAGGCGGGAAGCATCAAATGGAGATACCATCTCAACCCAAAATCCACAATACCCGCTGTAATACTCTGGTATTCACAGTAGGAACGCAATACCACATATCGCTTAACACTGATGTAATTCATCCTGTTTATACCTATATCTAACCATCGCATCTGACCCCCAGACGGAGCTCTTATGAAGTCAATGCCAGAAGTATCCGAGAAATCGGGGCCCCGCAACGATCTGCAAACTCTTCGTACATTACTGCCCTACCTGTGGCCTCAAAACGAGCCGACATTGAAGGCACGGGTTGTGGTTGCCATGGTGTTGCTTGCTGCCGCTAAGGCAACAAATGTCGCGGTTCCTATTTTCTACAAACAAGCCGTCGATAGTCTGACATCTAATCCAGGTGGGCTTATCGTCGTTCCGGTTGCTCTGCTGGTTTTCTATGGACTTGCCCGGGTTTTGGCTCAGGCGTTCGGAGAATTCCGCGATGCCGTATTCAGCCGAGTTGCCCAGCGTGCCATCCGGCTGGCCGGATTAAAGACCTTCCGCCATCTTCATCGTCTGTCGTTGCGCTTTCATCTTGGACGCAAAACCGGTGGCATCAGCCGGGCCGTTGAGCGCGGCACTAAGGGGATCGAGTTCCTGCTGCGCTTCATGCTGTTCAACGTGATCCCCACCCTGTTGGAGATCCTGCTGGTCTGTGGCGTGCTGTGGTATTTGTATGGCGTCATATTTGCGTTCGTTACCTTGGCCACCATGTGCATTTACATTTTCTGGACACTGGCGGTTACAGAGATGCGCCTGAAGTATCGCCGGGTTATGAATGAAACAGACAGTGAAGCGCATACACGGGCCGTCGACAGCCTGCTGAATTTCGAGACCGTCAAATACTTTGGTAACGAAGACCACGAAGCTAACCGTTTTGATCAGGCGCTTCGCGGATATGAGACAGCGGCGGTGAAAAGTGGCGTCTCCCTGGCGTTTCTCAATATTGGTCAGGGGCTCATTATTTCAATCGGCGTAACCATTTCCATGCTGCTCGCCGGAAAGGGAATTGCCGACGGCACCATGACAATTGGCGACTTCGTTCTGGTTAACTCCTACCTGATCCAGTTGTTCCTGCCTCTGAATTTCTTGGGGTTCGTCTACCGGGAAATCAAACGCTCGCTGACGGATATGGACGCGATGTTTGAATTGATCGATCAGGATGAGGAAATTCGCGACCGTGAAAATGCCAAACCCTTAACAATAAAGGGGGGCGACGTTATCTTCGAGAACGTCGGCTTTCATTATGATGAGCGCCGACAAATCTTAAAGGGTGTATCGTTTCATGTTTCTCCCGGCAAAAACGTCGCGCTGGTCGGCCCCAGCGGATCCGGAAAATCTACCATCTCACGCCTGCTCTATCGATTTTATGATGTTGCCGATGGGGCAATCATGATCGATGGCCAAGATATTCGCGACGTTACCCAATCATCTCTGCGCGCAGCTATTGGAATGGTTCCTCAAGATACGGTTCTGTTTAACGACACCATCTACTACAACATTGCCTACGGTCGACCGGGTGCGACACCTTCTGAAGTGGAAGAGGCAGCTCGGCTCGCCAAAATTCATGATTTCATCATGAGCCTTCCGGACCAATACCAAAGCAAGGTGGGTGAGCGCGGCCTGAAACTCTCTGGGGGCGAGAAACAAAGAGTCGCCATTGCCCGCACCATACTGAAACGCCCTCACATCCTGATCTTTGATGAGGCAACCTCGGCCTTGGACAGTGAAACCGAACAGGGAATTCTTTCATCGCTTCGTGAAGTTTCAGAAAACCACACCACCCTGACCATCGCCCACCGCTTGTCGACAGTCATTGATGCTGACGAAATTCTGGTGCTGGAGGCAGGAGAGATCGTCGAACGCGGCGCCCATGATCACCTCCTCAAGCAGGACGGCAAATACGCCGACATGTGGCAGCGTCAGCTTCAGGCCGCCAAGGCGCGTGAAACGCTGGCAAAGGCCGGAGAGTTGGAGGACTTGGCGTTTTCCACGACAGAGACGATCAACTAGTTCGGCGACGCGTCGTCTCGATTCTCACTCGCGAAAGCCGATCCCGAAAACAACGAAGGTCAGCATCAGATAACAAAGGCCAGCCAGCATCAGGGTCGCCGAAATACCAAATGAGATGCTTGTGGCGATCGCGAGGGTTGTCGCCAAAACACCAGTAGCGCCGTTGATCCCCCAGTACCAAGGCGTTGGCCTGGCATCAAGCGCCGATATCAACCGCATACCGGTAGGGAATCCGAAGCCCGTCAATACCCCCACCGGGGCCACCATTGCGATAGAGACCAGTGCCCGCACTCCCAGACCGGCCCCGGCAAAAGCAACTGTCACATCCGGCAGCCACATCGGCAGAGCAATTATATAAATGCCTGTAATCACGGACCAAAATACGAACCGGTGTGGACTTTTGAGGGGGAATTTTTCCGACAGCAGGCTGCCTCCTCCCGCTGCCAGTACCAGAGAGAACAAGACGATGCTAAGAGCGAACGCCGGGTGTCCCAGGAAGACCGAAAACCGCTGTAGCAAGGCGATCTCGGCGGCCATAAAACCGATACCGATTAGCGCAAAATATGCAGTACCGGCGACAGCTGGGCGGCTGCCTAGTTCATGCACCGCACGTTTGAGCGGCAAAACAATGGTTGCTGCAACAAGCACCAAAGACAACAGGAACACCATAAATAAAGTATAGGTGGCGAACAGATTACCACTGGCAACACCAGGCCCATGCCCTGAAACCAACTGTCCGATGACCTTTGGTACATCGAGCAGCGGTAGTTGATTGAAGAAAAACGGGCGATCATCCGTCGGGGGCGTCAAATCAAGCGCCAGGCCCCGTGTCCTAACCTCCAGGTCGGTCAGATCAGGAGCCGCGAGAATCTCCGAAAGAATGTTCGAGGCCACCTCACGCCCAGGGGAAAGTGCGGGTTCAAATTTTAGGCTTGCAACTGTTTCTTCAAGGGTCGCCACAGCATCGTGAGACATGGGCTGACGCGATATAATCAGAGTGGCGACGCGACCAGTTGTCGCCATAAACACGTGTTGGCCTGGGTTTTCGGCTCCTTCCGCCAGAAGAGCGGCGACGGCAAGGCTGACGATGCGCCCGGCTTCCATGACAAACCCCGGATTGTACCAGCGGCTGACTGTGAACACACCACCGGGCGTCAGGTGTTGCAGGATCGAACGCCAGGCTTCAACGGTATAGAGCCCATTTTCAGTTAAGGTATAAGCGCCTGCGCCGGTTGCCGCCCAGGTATCAATAAGACTCATCTGGATAAGGTCGTAGCGACTTCGGTCGCGGGCAATCCAGCTCCGTGCCTCATCATTGATCAATCGGATTCCGGGGATACGCCCCAGATCGGTGAAATCATGGAACCCGGGTTCCCGGGTCTGCAAGTCAACTAAAATTGGGTTTATCTCAAGACCGGTGACATCGGGCACGTCAAATACCCTGGCGCTCAGCATGTCGCGTCCGCCGCCACCGCCGATGATCAGCGCGCGCTTCAGGCCCGGCAAGCGATAGGCCAGGTTGGTGATGTCGTATTTGAGAAACCCAGCCAGCGCCAAATCTCCGGCGAGCCGGTAAGCGGTCGTATCGGTGAGGCCGTCAATACTCAAGAGTCGCTGGTCGATCAGCCACGGTTGGGGATCAAACGCCGGTGACGGGCCCCACATGTGAGGAACCCGATTCTGTCGGCTGTGCACGGTAATACGCGAAAAGGAATTCCATCTCTCGAACTCGGGGGCCGTATTTCGGGTCTCGATCACGGTCTTAACAAATACCGGACGTAGGCGAAGGTTTCCTGGAAGGAAATGATTGATGAGCACACCCGCCACCAGCAGAAGCAAAAGTGATCGTCGATGTTGGTGCAGGAGCACCAGTGCCCGGGCAGGTGCATCAGGCATTCCACCAACACCAGAACCAGCGAACAACAGTGCCGCGATCGCCGCCAGCACCGCGACCATAATCACAGAGGTCGGGCCATCGGTGAAGTTCAGGATAGCAACGACACCGAGGCACCCCGCCGCCGCACCGGCAAGATCAACACCATAGACCCGACCGATCGGATAAGGGCTTCGGGTCAACGCCAGACTCACGACAATGCCAGAAAACACGAAAGGAACAGACAGGCAGATCATTAGTTCGAGCCAAATGACGAGGGGCGTCAGCCCCGGTGCCTCAATCGGTGACAGGGTCATTTGCACGGCCAATGACACGGCAATGGAAAACGCAAAAGCTGCGCTGAATACCGCCAGGTCATACCCGAGGGTGGCAGCTGAAAATCGTTCACGTTTAAGATATACCCAGACGGCGCCAAGGGTTAAGCCGTACATGGCGGCACTGATGACAAAGAAGGCAAGATGATACCAGATGACCACAGACAGGATTCTGACCTGAATGATCTGTAGCATCATCGTCGCCATCGTGATGCAAAACAGGCCGCCGTAAAATCGGCGCGGGTTCATCCCCGCTTCATTCATATAAAGTCCAATCCATCATTGCCCGACAAATACCATTCAGCCAAGCCACAGGCAAATGAAATGGGAACGCCAACGATCTTCATCCGCGGGCAGATTAATGAATTTCAGAAAATACGAAAAGGATCTGCCTCAATTGGCAGTTGGTCGGCTTTCCTCACGGACAATCCACCCGCCGCCCAGAACACGTGACTCATGGTAAAACACACAAGCCTGTCCCGGTGCCACTCCTGAAATCGGTTCGGCGGGGATAACGATGGCCGAGTTGTCCGGCTGGAGAATGAGCCGGGCTTGTATAGGAGTAGATGCTGAGCGGATTTTGATTTTTATATCCACCCCGGCTTCTCCAACGGCGTCATCGCCAAGCCAATTAATCTCATTGACGATGATCTGTTCCGTCAACAAGGCCTCTGCTGGGCCGACAACAACGCGCCGCGTTTCGGGTTCAATGCGCACCACATAGAGCGGTTCTGCCGCCGAAATTCCCATGCCGCGACGTTGCCCCACCGTAAAACCGATTATACCATCGTGCCGACCAAGAACGTTGCCATCCAGATCGACGAACTCACCGGGATCGCAGGCACCGGGGCGCAAACGCTCGACGATGCTGGCATAGTTACCATCAGGGACAAAACAGATATCCATACTCTCGGCTTTGTCGGCCACTGGAAGGTCAAAGCGCTCGGCATGTCGGCGGGTTTCGGATTTATCCATGTCACCCAACGGGAAGCGCAGGAAGTCCAGCTGTTTGCGGGTTGTGGCGAACAGGAAGTAACTTTGATCCTTACCGACATCATCACCACGGTGAAGTTCAGGGCCATCATCTCCCATGATCCGCTGGACATAGTGCCCCGTCACCAGCACATCTGCACCGAGGTCTTGGGCGGTCTTTAATAGATCGCGAAATTTGACCGTCTGATTGCAACGCACGCAGGGGATCGGCGTCTCACCGCGAAGATAGGTGTCAGCAAAATCGTCGATAACGCTTTCGCGAAACCGGTCTTCATAATCAAGAACGTAGTGGGGAATGCCAATCTTATCGGCAACCCGCCTGGCGTCATGGATATCCTGCCCGGCGCAGCAGGAGCCTTTTTTGGCGATGGCAGCCCCATGATCATAGAGCTGTAGCGTCACACCAATGACTTCGTAGCCCTGCTCTACCATCAACGCCGCCGCCGTCGAAGAGTCGACACCACCTGACATGGCGACCACAACCCGCGTTTCAGAGGGAAGCTTATCGATACCGAGACTGTTCATGGGACTGGTCATGGCCGGAAATATAGGAACAAAACCGTAAGAAACAAGGCTGGATACTGTCTTAGAAACCGCTGCCGCCTTCTGAACCATGCGTCGGCGTTAGCGCATCTAGAGTTTGCGAACGGTAATCACGCCGATAGAGAACCAGAATGACCAATATTGCGCTTAAGGCAAATAGCCAGGGTTGGACAAACCAAGTCAGCGATGACAAGCCGAAGTAATAAGCGCGAAGGCCACGGTTGAAAGTGTTGGTAGCCCGCGTCAGGACGCGCGCAGTCATCACCGGATAGTCAGTCATGACGGCCTCGTCGCAATCTTCCGGTTGCGGCGCGGCACCGATCAGGATCAGGGAATAATTGAATTGGCGCAGACACCATGCGTATTTGAAGAATGCGTAAACAAATATGCCCATGAGCACGAAGACCTTGATCTCCAGTATGTCGGCTCGGGGCTCTGCGGCGAAGGACAATTTCGAAATTACAATGCGCAGGCGGTCTATATTACCAAGAATGGCCACCGATCCCGCAAGTATTAATATTGAGGTGGAGGCGAACAGCGTGCCACTACGAATATGGGCAATAACGATGTTCACATCCGACATTCGGTTTTCACGCTCCAGCATGCGTTTCATCCACAACAGCCGATGATGGTACATCACCCTTGCGACTTCGCGTTTGGTTGTGGCATTTCGATCCGCGATAAATGTATATCCGGTCCAGAAGGCGAGCACCCATGCCAGGGCGGCCAAATCCGTGACAGGCAGGTAGGGAAATTGACTGGTCATGTGGCCGACTTCTTCCAGGCTGGAGTTCATTTTGGCTTGCAGACTGATATTAGTAACCCTATCGGGTAAATTCAAACAAGGCCCTCGATACGAAGGTGCCACGACCGGCACGCTATTGCGCATTGTAGAACCCTGTGTTTTATAGGCGCTCTAAAATGGAGATATTGCATGAGCCAAAATCGCCCGAGTCTGATGGATGTATTGTTTCGCGGTATTCGACGACGCTGCCCCAATTGCGGAAACGGGCGGATTTTGCATTCCTATCTGAAGGTAATTTCGTCTTGTGACACCTGTACGGAACCGCTGGGCCATATCAGAGCGGATGATTTCCCTCCCTACATCACCATCGTCATCGTCGGCCACATCATGTTCCCACTGGTTCTATATACCGAACGGGCATATTCGCTTCCGACCTGGATGCAGATGTCATTGTGGCCACCGTTGGCGCTCATTCTAATGCTGCTGATCCTGCCCGCTGCCAAGGGGGCCTGTGTTGGATTGATGTGGCATCTGGGACTTCGCGGTGACGAGACACAGTAGATCGGCTCTGTCTGGACGATCAATCCAGAACCGGCAACGTGAAGAAAAACGAGCTGCCAGTCCCCTCCTCGGAATTGAACCCAATACTTCCACCATGCTTCTCTACGATGGCTTTGGAGATGTTCAATCCCAATCCGGTGCCGCCTTTCTTGCGAGTGTCTGTTGAATCCGCCTGAGTGAAGCGGTCAAAAAGGTGATCATGAAAGGCGTTCGGTACACCAGGCCCCATATCGGAAACACTTACGACATACTCGTTATCACGGCGTGAGAGTTCGACTTTCACCGTTCCATTTTTGGGTGAAAACTTAGCCGCATTCGACAACAGATTGGTAAGTACCTGCGCCAATCGCAGGCTGTCTCCGTTAACAAATGCCTGATCAACATGCTCAATCAACTCAAATTTGACTTCATAATCATTCGCATAAGGACCATTTGCCTTAATGGTATCCTTTACGACATCCGTCAATGAAAGCTTCTCCATCTCAACAGCCAGCTGGTCTGATTGCAATTTCGCCAGATCCAAAATGTCATTAACCAGGGTCGTCATTCGCACAGAATTATCTTCAGCCAACTCTACCATTGAGATGACTTTCTCCGGCAACGCCCCCAAAGATCCGCTGGAAATCAAACTGAGTGCGCCACGAATAGACGTCAATGGCGTCCTCAGTTCATGGCTAACTGTTGACAGAAATTCGCTCTTCATTCGTTCGACTTCTTTGCGTACTGTAATATCGCACACCACACCGAGAAACAGTCGCTCTCGACCGAGCCAAAGTTCGACCACCTGCAAACTCAATGGAAATACCGAACCATTCGCGCGCAGTCCTTCGACCTCACGACCCGTACCGATGATCGAGGCTTGACCTGTTTTTCGATATTTTTCAAGATAACCATCATGGGCGCTGTGATAGGGTTCGGGCATCAACATATTAATATTGCGGCCAATCATTGCCTCTTTTGAATATCCGAATATTTGCTCAGTCGCCGGATTGGTCGCTTGAATAATGCCCTGCTCATTTAACGTGATAATGCCATCAAGTATGTTCTCGACCACGGCGTTCGCACGTTCCTCGCTAACGCGTAGGTTAGAACCGGAGACTTCGAGTTCCTTATTACGTTCGTACACAAGATTTTCCACGCGTTTGTGCGAAGCAATTACAAACGCTGTAACCCAAATGGCAAAGAGGGCGAGGCCGCGATTTGTAAGAACAACCCAATGGACCCCCCCGCTTGCAGACCCGACATAACCAACAACTGTCAAGACCGTGCCAATCACCGCCAGAACGTAAATATGCCTAGGATTCGGGAACCATAGGCCCATCAGAACCAGCGCAACATAGGGTACTCCTGCCGCGACTCCCAATGGCAGCATCAAGTCAAAAAATAGAACCGCCACGGCAATGAGGATTGCAATAAAGATAATTTTATACGGAGCCATCCCTGCGAGCATAAACTTGCTTTCAATAACGCCGTTCTGGATATTTCTGGCGTCTATATCAGGGTTCATTATCAAGTTCGCCGATTGGCTGGATAAAAATACCCATACTTTCTTTATGTTTATCTCGTCAAGAATGCCTGTTGTCAACTTGCTTCATATTGCCTCAATATCAAGCGTCACAGCTCTCTACAATCAAAGTCTGTTGCGCATAATACTGATTAAATCATAGGTGATATAAATGCGGAGACGAGACCGGATGGTAGGTGCCGTCTCCATAGCCTTCGAAGGTTCCGCAAATTCTGCTGATGGTTAGGCGACGTCAGACAGTCTAAACACCCTGCATATTGGCAGTGTGAGACGGCAGTGAGACGACCAGCCCATCGAGCTCATCTGTTAAGGTAATCTGGCAGCCCAGGCGGGACCTGTTTGTCAGCCCATAGGCAAGATCAAGGATGTCTTCCTCTTCTTCCGACGCTGGGACGAGCTTTGGGAACCAGTCAATATCAACAATCACATGGCAGGTTGAGCAGGCCATGGAGCCTTCGCAGGCACCTTCGATATCGATTCCGTTTTGCTGGGCGATGTCCATGACGCTGTCGCCTTCCGCTGCCTCGACGTCTTTGCGTGAGCCATCGGCGTTTATAAAGGTCATTTTTGGCACGTTAAGAAATTCCGGAAGTTCGCAGTATCAGACAGAAAAACTTTCGCCACAGCCGCAGACATTCTTGGCGTTGGGATTGTTGAAAACAAACCGGCTTTCCAGCTTGTCTTCGACGTAGTCCATTTCACTGCCAATCAGAAACATGATGGCGGCAGAATCAATAAATATCCGAACCCCTTTAGACGCCACTTCCTCTTCCAGCTTCTTTTTCTCTTCCGCATATTCAAATACGTAAGACAACCCGGAACATCCGCGTGAACTGACGCCGACGCGCAGACCGGCGACAGGTTTCTCGCTATTGCCCATCAGCGTTTTAATGCGATCAGCAGCAGCGTCTGAAATGGTAACCAGTTGAGGTGCGTTCATAATGTAGGTATCCAGCCTTGTTACATCTATTGGATATAATGTCAGAACATGCCGAGAGCAAGTTTGGCATCTTCGCTCATCAAGTCAGGCGACCAGGCGGGATCCCAGACCAGGGCAACGACAACCTCGCCTGCGCCATCTACCTTGGCGATGGCATCGGCGACCCATCCCGGCAGATCCCCGGCGACCGGGCATCCGGGCGCGGTCAGGGTCATATCAACATCAACCGCCCCCTTATCTGAAATCTGCAAATTGATAATCAATCCGAGATCATAAATATTAACCGGAATTTCCGGATCATAAACCGTCCGCATGGCTTCAATCACCAGCTCTTCGGAAGCCACGGGCGTACCATCCGCCAAAGGTTCACCGGCTGTCGCCTTGAAGTCATCCGGTATATCCACGGGTGCACCGTGAGACGGCATAAAACCGTAATCCATTACTTAATCTCCGTTACGAGGCGTTTTTCAGGCCCAGTTTCTTTAAATGTTCCAACATGGCGAGCATGCCGACCTGCCGCTGAGTTGTCAGCGCGCCCAGATTCAAACGATGAACCTGCTCCACGTTCAACTCTGATAATTCTTCACTTGTCAGTCCACTGAACGACTCTGTCATCATGGTCACCAGCCCCTTGACGATGATGGCGTCACTGTCGCCCCTGAAATAATGACGTCCGTCTTTCGGTTCATTGACAATCCAGACTCTGGACATGCAGCCATGCATCAAATTTTCATCGACCTGCCACTCCGTCGGAAACGCGTCCTTTTTAGCCCGCTTGCCGACGTCGATGATGTATTCGAATCGCATATCCTCATCGTCAATGATTTCGAGAGCTTCAGCGAAATCATTATACTTTTCCATACCCAAACTCATGTAAGCATGCCCTTTGCTTTTTCAATGGCCGCAACCAGCGCGTCAACGTCGCCGCGGGTGTTATACAGACCAAACGAGGCCCGTACAGTCCCTTCGATGCCAAATCTGTCCATCAGAGGCTCGGCACAGTGCTGACCAACCCTGACGGCCACACCGGCGCGATCCAGAATAGCGGCGATATCGAACGGATGTGTGCCATTAACCACAAAGGAAAAGATCGCAGCCTTGTCAGCCGCTTCACCGTAGAGCTTAAGCCCCTCGATACTCTTCAGCCGTTCGGTCGCATAGGCCACCAGGCCCTGTTCATGGGCGGAAATGCGATCCATTCCCAGTTCAGAGACATATTTAATGGCGGCACCCAGCCCGATGACCTGTGCGATGGGCGGGGTTCCGGCTTCGAAACGATGTGGTGGTTCTTTAAAGGTCGTACCTTTGAAACTGACCCGTTCAATCATGTCACCGCCACCCTGATAGGGCGGCATGGAATTCAGAATATCCCATTTCCCATAGAGCACGCCGACGCCACTGGGACCATATAGCTTGTGTCCAGTGAAAGCGTAAAAATCAACGTCGAGGTCCTGAACATCAACGCCTCGATGGACAATCCCCTGCGCCCCGTCCAAAAGCACCGGCACGCCTTTATCATGGGCCAATTTGATGACCTGTCTGACCGGAACCATGGTGCCGAGAACGTTGGAACATTCAGTGATCGCAACCAGTTTGGTTCGATCACTGAGCAACGGCTCAAAATCCTCAAGCCGGAACTCGCCCTTATCCGTAATCGGCACGATTTTGAGAACAATGCCCTTTTCCTGCGCCAGCATCTGCCACGGCACGATATTGGCGTGATGTTCCATTTCGGTGATGATCACTTCATCACCTTCGCTCAGGAATTTGCGGCCCCAGGTGGCGGCGACCAAATTGATCGATTCAGTAACGCTTGATGTGAAGACAATCTCGTCCTCTGTCGCCGCATTGATAAACTTGGCGACCGTGGTCCGGGCTTCTTCAAAGGCGTCGGTCGAACGCTGGCTCAGGTAATGCGCCCCGCGATGAACGTTGGCATAATAGGTCTCGTAACATTCGCGTACCGCATCGATAACCACACGTGGCTTCTGTGCGCTTGCGCCACTATCTAGAAATACCAGCGGTTTACCGTAGATTTCCTGTGACAGAATCGGGAAATCTCGGCGTACCCGTTCAACATCAAACGCCGCCGTCGAATTATCTCCGGCGGTGGTTGGGTTGAGTTTAGAGACTCCGCTCATTCCTGTACCCATTCTTCAGAAAGGTAACAATGTGCCGGCAACCAGTGCACCATACGGTCCCGCATGGCCTCTCGAACGGTGGTGTCAGAAACTTCGTCCAGTGCTTCGCCCATGAAGGATTGAACCAACAAGTTTCGGGCCAATGCCTCCGGAATGCCGCGCGAGCGCAGGTAGAACAGCGATGTTTCGTCCAGTTGGCCGGTCGTCGCGCCGTGGCTGCATTTTACATCGTCGGCGTAGATTTCGAGCTCCGGTTTGGCGTCCATTTCCGCTCGGTCCGACAGCAGCAACGCTTTGGAAAGCTGGTGTCCGTCCGTGCGCTGAGCATCCTTGTGAACAACAATCCGCCCTTGAAAGACGCCCCGTGCCTCATCATTGAGCACACCTTTGAAGACTTCCCGGCTGGTCGCATCAGGGGCCAGGTGTTCAATCACCGTCGTATTGTCACAATGCTCACGCCCGCGCATCAGGTAAGCACCACTGAGGTTACAGTGTCCGCCCCGTCCGTTGAGGCGGACGTTTGTTTCAGAGCGAGAAAGTCGCCCACCGACGGCCAGAGAGAACGCTTCATAAGTGGCGTCCCGCCCGACATTGACGTTCGTACTAACCAGATGTACCGCATCCAGATTTTCAGCCTGCACCGTATAATGGCGAAGAATAGCACCGTCACCGACATGCACGTCCGTCACTGCATTGGTGAGGTATCCACCGACATCAAGACCCGTATGGTTCTTAACCAACGTCACCTGAGCGCCATCTTCAACAACGATCAGATTTCGCGGATGACGAACGATGGGCGTATCCGTGTGTCCATTCAGGCGAATGATTTCAATCGGCTCAGGCACGACGACGCCGCGTTTGACATGAACGACGACGCCGCTGTCCATATAGGCGGAATTCAGCGCACTCAATGCCGCACCATCGTCGCCCACAAGGTCGCTCAGATATTGTTCGACGAATCCCGGATCGCGTTCCAGAACGACACTAAGGGGGTCGAGGCAGGCCCCCTCAGGAAGGTCATCAATGTTTGACAATTCCGGGCGGTAATGGCCATTGACGAAGACCAGACGATGCCCTGGCGCGTCCGCCCCAAACAGGCTCGGCACGGATTCAATGGCAATTTCACCATCGCCTTCACCAACAGGGCGGAAGTCATTGCTGGTGATTCCGGGCAGCCGTGTGTATTTCCAGGATTCCAGTTTGGGTGTCGGCAATCCGAGGTCCGCGTATTCTGCCAGGGATTTTTCACGTCGCGTATCCAGCCACGCCAACCCTTGGCCCGGCAAGGCATCTCGCAGTGAGTCAAATTGCTCGGCGAATGGAGCGGGAGTTTTGGAGATGTTACTCATAAATCCTGTCCGCCCCGCCTACTCTGCAGCCACGTTGTATTCGGCGTAGCCCTTTTCTTCCAACTCAAGGGCCAATTCCTTACCGCCTGAGCGACGGATTTTCCCATGTGCCAGCACATGTACAAAATCCGGCACAATATGATCGAGCAAACGCTGGTAGTGGGTAATGACCAAGATCGCCCGGTCCGGTGAACGCAACTGATTGACGCCATCAGACACCACTTTCAGGGCATCAATGTCGAGACCTGAATCCGTTTCATCCAGCACCGCCAGTTTGGGGTTCAGAACCGCCATCTGCAAAATTTCGTTACGTTTCTTTTCACCGCCAGAGAAGCCGACATTAACGGCACGCTTCAACATGTCATCAGAGATACCAAGCTCCTTAGTTTTCTGGCGTAGCATTTTAACGAATTGAAGGGCATCAAGTTCGTCTTCGCCATGATAGCGCCGCGCCGCGTTAACGGCTTCTTTTAAAAATGTTGTATTCGGCACACCGGGAATTTCAACCGGATACTGAAAAGCCAGAAACACACCTTCGGCGGCACGGTCTTCCGGTGGCATTTCGGTCAGATCCTTGCCGTTATATAGGATTTCACCTTCGGTGATGTCATACCCGTCGCGCCCGGCAATCAGATATGACAGCGTACTTTTCCCGGAACCGTTAGGTCCCATGATTGCATGGACTTCGCCGGCATTGATCGTCAGGTCGACCCCTTTAAGGATTTCCTTGTCCTCAACGGACGCATGAAGATTTTTGATTTCAAGCATTTAAACGTTTAACCCCTCGAGAGTTATCTAGAGTTTTAATTAACCGACACTGCCTTCAAGGCTGATGCCGACAAGTTTCTGTGCTTCGACAGCAAATTCCATGGGCAACTGCTGCAGAACTTCGCGGCAGAACCCGTTGACCACCAACGCCACAGCAGCTTCTTCCGGTATGCCGCGCTGACGCAGGTAGAAAAGCTGGTCCTCACTGATCTTCGAAGTCGTCGCTTCATGTTCAATGATGGCGGATTTGTTCTTGGCCTCGATGTAGGGGACTGTGTGTGCCCCACACTGATCACCGATCAACAATGAGTCGCATTGCGTATAGTTCCGGGCGTTTTCGGCCTTTGGTCCCATGCGAACAAGGCCGCGGTAGGTCTGGTCGGCGCGGCCAGCGGAAATCCCTTTGGAGATGATCTTCGATGACGTGTTTTTGCCAAGATGGATCATCTTGGTGCCGGTATCGGCCTGCTGCATGTTGTTGGTGATGGCGATGGAATAAAACTCGCCGACCGAATTGTCGCCTAGCAGGATACAGCTTGGATATTTCCACGTAATGGATGAACCGGTTTCCACTTGGGTCCAGGAAATTTTTGAGTTCCGGCCTCTACACGCGCCGCGCTTGGTGACGAAGTTGTAGATACCGCCCTTGCCTTCTTCGTCGCCCGGATACCAGTTCTGTACCGTAGAATATTTGATCTCAGCATCATCATGCGTGATCAGTTCCACGACCGCCGCGTGAAGCTGGTTTTCATCACGCTGAGGGGCGGTGCAGCCTTCCAGATAACTGACGTAGGACCCTTCATCAGCGATGATGAGTGTGCGTTCAAACTGCCCGGTATTTTGAGCATTAATCCTAAAATAAGTGCTCAATTCCATAGGACAGCGCACCCCTTTGGGGATGTAGACGAACGATCCGTCGGTAAAGACGGCGGCATTCAAACAGGCGTGTTTGTTGTCCGTATAGGGAACAACACTTCCCAGGTATTTTTTCACCATATCGGGACAGCGCTGAATTGCTTCAGAAATTGGGCAGAAGATGACCCCCACTTCTTCCAGCTTGTGTTTGAACGTGGTCGCCACAGATACGGAATCAAACACCGCATCCACGGCGACACCGGCCAGCATTTCCTGTTCATGCAGCGGAATACCCAGCTTTTCGTAGGTGCGCAGAAGTTCCGGATCGACTTCATCCAGGCTTTGCGGTTTGTCGGCATTGGATTTGGGCGCAGCGTAATAATAAGAATCCTGGTAATCAATTTCCGGAAAGTTTGGCTTCAGCCATTCGGGTTCCGGCATGGTCAGCCAGTGACGATAGGCTTTCAGACGTGATTCCAGCATCCATTCCGGCTCGTTTTTCTTGGCCGAAATAAAGCGTACGATATCTTCGTTCAACCCCTTGGGTGCAGTTTCCATTTCGATGTCGGTGACAAAGCCGTATTTGTACTTGTCATCCGTCAGTTCGTTGTACTGCTCAATTGTTTTTGCTTTTGCTGACATTCAATTTACTTCCCTAGTTCGCGGTCATGCCGCAGGCGCGGTATCACGCGCCGAATTATTGATCTGTTGATCGCAATTATCACCTTCTGTTTGCCGGGTCACTGCCGCGACAATCAGGTCGACCGCCTGGTCCACTTCATCTTTTGTCGTAAAACGTCCTAGCCCAATACGTATCGAGGCCCCCGCCTCTTCCTTCGTCAAACCCATTGCCCGCAAGACATATGACGGTTCGACCGAAGTCGACGTACATGCCGAGCCCGTGGAGATGGCGACACCCCTGAGTTTAGTCAAGAGCTCGTCTGCGCGAATTCCCGGGAAGCGTAGATTCAAGTTGCCAACAAAACGCTGGTCCATATCGCCATTGACGAGAACCTCACATCCGGCATCGGCGATCCGGGCCAGCAAGCGTTCACGCAAGGCTTTTAGGCGGCTCATTTCTTCAGGCATTTCCTTGGCAGACAACGCACAAGCTTTTCCCATGCCCACACAAAGAGGCGCAGGCAAGGTCCCTGACCGCAACCCACGCTCCTGTCCGCCACCATCAAATAATGGCTGCAGGCGCACCCGCGGACGACGGCGCACGTAAAGCACCCCAATGCCCATAGGTCCGTATAGTTTGTGTCCGGAAATACTCAACAAATCGATGTTCATTTCCGAGACATCAAGAGGGATTTTTCCAACCGCCTGTGCACAGTCACTGTGAAAATAGACATCCCGCTGTCGGCAAATGGCACCGATTTCAGCCATTGGCTGAACGACCCCGGTTTCATTATTAACAGCCATGATCGAAACCAGAAGCGTGTCATCCTCCATGGCCTCTTCAAGCGCCGTCAGATCGACAAGGCCGCGATCGTCCACATCAAGGTAAGTTACCCGGAGACCTTCGCTTTCAAGCTGTCGGCAGCATTCAAGAACGCATTTATGTTCAACATTGGTGGTGATGATGTGGTTGCCTTTGCGGTTCAAATATCGTCCCGCGCCCTTGAGCGCCAGATTATTTGATTCAGTCGCGCCCGACGTGAAAATGATCTCACGGGGCTCTGCACCAATCAGATCTGCAACCTGCTTACGTGCCACATCAACCGCGTCTGCGGCTTCCCAGCCGAACGCATGACTGGTGGAATGAGGATTGCCGAATTTATTACTAAAAAATGGCAGCATGGCCTCAACCACACGTGGGTCTGTCGGTGTCGTCGCCTGATAATCCAGATAGATCGGACCCTTGCGATCAGCCAGCAATTCGGGAACCGAAGTTTGGGTAATATCGGAGCTCACATCACCCTCCTTCAACCCGTCAACTCTGCTGCATCGGACGCGTTGCCTGCACGGCTGTAGACATTGCCCCAGGCTTCCACAAAACGGTCCACATCGCCGTCTTTACTATCCCAGCCGAAACTGACCCGAATGGCCGATCCGGCCTGCTGTTCGTCAACGCCCATGGCGCGAAGCACATGGCTAGGTTCAACTTTGCCCGACGAACAGGCGGAACCGGCACTGACTGCAACACCGGCAATATCCAGTCCCATAATCTGAACCTCGGAATCTACACCGGGCATGGTAAAGCAGCTTGTATTGACCAGCCGCTCAACACCTGCACCGAAAACCGTCACTGGCGCCAGTTGCCTAATTTGTGTTTCCAACCGGTCTCGCAAGGTCTTCAGGCGCTGGAAGGCTTCAACAGTGGCTAATGCGGCTTCAGCGGCTGCGCCAAACCCGGCAATGCCCGGAAGGTTTTCCGTCCCAGCGCGTTTGCGTAACTCCTGTCCACCACCATGGATCAGTGGGGCAAGATTAAGTCCGTCACGGACGATGAGGGCGCCGACACCCTGTGGTCCACCGATCTTGTGGGCTGACAGAGACAGCAAATCTGCCCCCGTATCAGCAAATGAAAACGCAAATTTACCGGCACTCTGGATCGCATCGCAATGGAACAGCGCTGCTCCGGCCCGAACCCGCTCGGCAATCTCTTTGACCGGTTGAATGACTCCAGTTTCGTTATTGGCATACATGACCGAAACCAGCGTCGAACCCTGCTCAGTGCTAAGTTGCGCACTTAAAGCATCCAAGTTCAGTCGACCTTCATCATCGACAGGAACCTCCTCAACACGGTCACTAACGTTCAGCACTGACGCATGTTCGACGGATGACGCCAGCACCCGCTCATACCCGGAACCACAACACGCCAGATTATTAGCTTCCGTTCCGCCACTGGTGAAAATCACCTGCGACGGTTTCACCTCGACCAGGGCCGCCACCCGTTCACGGGCATCTTCCAGCACCCGTTTCGTCAACCGCCCGAAACGATGCACTGAAGACGCATTACCACAAATCGACAACGCATCAACAACGGCCTGCGCGGCCTGAGGCCGCACGGTGGTTGAGGCGTTATGGTCAAGGTAAATGGCGTCGGTCATGCCATGCTTTCAAAGTTTTCAAACAGAAAAATATCGGACCGCCTACTGGGCTGCCAAAAACGACAGGTCAGGTTCAGCGTTCTTTGACTCCAGATAAACACGGCCACTGGCACCCATCACCCGCTTTTCCACGACATCACCCAGGGTAACTGAACTCAGGAACAACTGAATGTGATTGGTCAATTCCTGCCACAGATCATGGGTCAGACAGCGACTTTTATTGGATTTGCACCCGGCGGGAGATCCCGGCGAGCAGCGCGTTGCATTAATCGGCTCATCAACGGCGAAAATGATATCGGAAATCCGTACTTCGTTCGGATCATGAGCGACCATATATCCGCCGCCCGGTCCACGTACGCTTTTAACCAGCCCGCCTTTGCGTAACTTGCCGAACAGCTGCTCAAGATACGACAGAGAAATTTCCTGACGTTCGGCAATTTCAGCAAGAGCCACCGGTTTATTCGCCGATGATTGAATGGCAAGGTCAGTCATCGCCATAACCGCATACCGGCCTTTTGTGCTTAACTTCATATCTATCTCCTGGTTTGTCTTTGAGCATTGAACCGCAAGGGCCAACTCTCAACACCACATTCTCACTTGATAACATCGATGCATGTTTAACGCGGCAGAGCCCTGTTAATTATGCCCCGTAGATTTTTTGATTTCTTCATCACGTTCCCCGGCCAACGCGACATCACCACCGCTTTCCAGTTCCTCGACACGAGCCATCAAAGCTCCAACTTGTCTGCGCAAGTCTTCTATGGTGTGCAGCAAAGGGTCTGGCTCTCCTTCAGGGGTCGTCGCGTAGGCATGGAATTCCATGGCCGTTTTCTTATTTTTTGGCATGACAATACGCGCCGGAATTCCAACTGCCGTTACGCCAGCCGGTATATCCTTACTGACTACAGCGTTGGAGCCAACACGGGCGCATTTGCCAACGGTGATCGGTCCCAGAATTTGCGCGCCGGAACCGACGATAACATCATCACCCAATGTTGGGTGGCGTTTGACGCCGACCTGTTCGTGTGAATCAACGGATGGTGCAACACCTCCCAGTGTCACATCATGATAGAGTGTTACATCGTCCCCAATATTTGACGTCTCTCCGATGACAACACCGGCGCCATGGTCAATCACAAAACGACGTCCAATGACCGCGCCCGGATGAATTTCGATCCCGGTAAATAACCGTCCGATCTGAGAGATCAAGCGCCCAAGGAATTTAAAGCCTCTCGTCCACAACCCGTGACTGAGACGATAGATCATCAGCGCATGGAACCCCTGATACAGCAACATGACTTCCCAAACGGTCCGTGCGGCCGGATCACGCTCCTGGTAAGCCTTAATATCTTCTTGAATTCGCTTGAAAACCATAGCTTCTACTATATCTTCTGTTTCTTCCATGAACTTAAACGTAAGTCCGTAGGCCCTGCCACTGTCAACAATACAAAAAACTGAAAAGGCCCACGCGTTGAGAAGAATATATGTTCTCCGAGTATTGTTATCAAGTATCTCGGATAAATTTCATATATTTCGCAGAAAACCAGGGTTTTCTTTTCGGACTAATTTAGTGGGTTTATTGGAATTATTCTATTGTAGGACGATCACAAACGATGCCCGAAGTCATATTTAATGGTGCCGAAGGCCGTATCGAAGGCCGCTATCACCACTCAAAAAATTCTAATGCACCTGTAGCCCTGCTGCTCCATCCCCATCCTCAACATGGTGGGACGATGAATAACAAGGTGGTTTACGCGCTTTATCAGAGCTTTGTAAAACGTGGTTTTTCGACGCTCCGCTTCAATTTTCGCGGGGTCGGTCGCTCACAGGGTCAATTTGACAACGGCCCCGGCGAACTCAGCGACGCAGCGACGGCACTGGATTGGGCCCAAACCTATAATCCAAATGCCCAAACCTGCTGGATTGCCGGATTTTCGTTTGGTGCCTGGGTTGCCATGCAATTGATGATGCGTCGCCCGGAAATCTCTGGCTTCATTTCCATCGCTCCTCCGGCCAGCATTCACGACTTCTCGTTTTTGGCCCCTTGCCCGGCATCTGGAATGATACTGCATGGCGACAAGGACGACATGGTGCCGCAGTCTTCCGTCGATAAACTTACGCAAAAACTGCAAAAGCAGAAAAATATCGAAATCGACTATCGCACGATCAAAGGCTGCGACCATTTCTTTCAGGGGCACCTAAAGGAAATGAACGAAAACGTGGAAGATTACCTGAATAAAAACCTTGATCTTGCACCCGCAGAACCTGAATAAAACTCAAGGGTTATGCCAGACTCCGCCAGTGAGAGGACGCCTAACTCCGGTAGTCTGCGGGTAGCTTAGGGCCAATCCTTTTAGCGAGCGCACGGCCAGGTAGGCGAAAGCCTGCGCCTCTAACGCGTCTCCGTCCCAGCCCTCTGCTTCCACTGGCTCAACCGGCGTCCCAAGATATCTGCGCAGCCCTGCCATCGTCGCGGGGTTGTGGCGTCCTCCACCACAGACCAGCCATTTCAGCGGCTTGGCAGGTAATAACCTGGCGGCTTCAGAGACTGCTGCGGATGTAAACGCGCTTAGGGTCGCAGCCCCATCCTCTACAGACAATCCGGTGACGGGCGTGACATCAAACGCATCCCGGTCCAGTGATTTCGGGTATGGCCTAAGAAAATAGGGGTGATCGAGAAGCTTTTCCAATGCAGCTTCGTCGACCCGACCCGACCGAGCCAAGGCCCCGTCTTCGTCCATCACGGCACCGGTATGAAGAAGCACCCAGTCATCAATCAGCGCATTCCCAGGACCTGTATCGAAGGCTACAGCCCCGCCATCGGGGCTAATCCATGTCAGGTTGGCAACGCCACCAATATTAAGAAACGCAATCGGGCGTTCAAGGTCGCGGGAAAGAGCCACATGGTAGGCGGGTGCCAATGGAGCTCCCTCTCCGCCATGAGAGACATCGTTGCTGCGAAAATCGTTGACCACAGGAATGTCGGTCAATTTCGCCAACGACGCTCCGTCGCCAATCTGGCAGGTGATCGCATTGTCTGGATCATGGAACAGGGTCTGGCCGTGGAACCCGACGACATCAACCTGTTCAGCTTTCAATCCAGCCTTCTCCAGCAATGCCTTGACCGTGTCTGCGTGCCGAATGGTCAGGTCGTCAATGACGCTTTGAATGTTCGATAGGTCAGTTGGGTTATGCCCCAGAAGCTGATGAAGAGTTTCCCTGAAAGGTTCCGGATAAGGAATACTGATGGTTTCTCCAAAGGCCATTACGCCATCCCCGTCGGTTTCGATGATAGCCGCATCGATCCCATCAAGGGAGGTTCCACTCATGAGTCCGATTGCAATCATCACCACACCAAGGCCAAATTCACTGTTTACGCGCACACAACTTGAACCAGAGCATTGCACTCCCGTTAGTTTTTTACCATAACCACTTCCACACGTTCATATGGAGCCGTCATGACCACCTACAAATCCGAATTTATCCGCGACGTTCACGACCGTGGATATCTGCATCAATGCACGGACCTGAAAGCTCTGGATACACTTTGTTCGAAATCGACCATCAGCGCATATATCGGGTTTGACTGCACGGCGGGCAGCCTGCATGCGGGCAGCCTGCTGCCGATCATGATGCTGCGACTGCTTCAGCGCTCGGGCCACAAACCGATCGTCCTGATGGGCGGCGGCACGACCAAGGTCGGTGATCCGTCGGGCAAAGACGAGTCCCGTAAACTTCTGGACGATGCGGCGATCGCCCGAAACATGGCCGGCATCAAGGAAATTTTCTCCAAGTACCTGACATTCGGCGACGGCCCAACAGACGCCGTGATGGTTAATAATGATGACTGGCTCAAGAACATTCAGTACATCCCGTTCCTGCGCGATGTTGGGCGGCATTTTTCTGTAAACCGTATGCTCAGTTTTGAGTCAGTCAAACTGCGGCTGGAACGCGAACACAATTTAAGCTTCCTCGAATTCAATTACATGATTTTGCAGGCTTATGATTTTTATCACCTTTACCATGATGCCAACTGTGTCCTGCAAATGGGCGGCTCTGATCAATGGGGCAACATCGTCAATGGCGTTGATTTGATCCGACGTGTTCCCGCACCCGGATCCACCAGCGATGAAGGCGCTGGCGGAAGTGGATTTGGATTGACGACACCGCTGCTGACCACGTCATCTGGTGCAAAGATGGGAAAGACCGCTGATGGAGCCGTCTGGCTAAACGAAGACATGCTCTCGGCGTACGACTATTGGCAGTACTGGCGCAATACGGAAGACGCCGACGTCGGTCGGTTCCTCCGTCTGTTCACGGATATGCCCTTAAGCGAGATTACCCGGCTCGAGCAGTTGCAGGGTGCAGAAATCAACGACGCCAAGAAAACGCTGGCGGATGAAATCACCACGCTGTGTCATGGCGAGCAGAATGCACAAACGGCGCGGGCAACGGCGGAAACGACCTTTGAGCAGGGTGGTGCCAGCGAGGACCTGCCGACCGCCGAGATCGAGCGTCAGCGCCTTGATGAGGGCATCCCCGCCTTCCTGTTGTTCCGCGAAGTCGGCCTTGCCGATTCAGGTGGTGAGGCGCGACGCCTGATCAAAGGTGGCGGCGGCAAAATCAATGATCAGGCCCTACCCTCCGAAACCCACGAAATCACCAGTACCGATCTCAATGCAGACGGTATCATCAAACTGTCGGCGGGGAAAAAACGCCATATGCTCGTTCGGGCTGTCTGACCCTAGATCAGAATGAAAAACGCCCTGATCCGGACTGGCGAATTCGTTGGCACCGGACGGGGCGCGGGCCTTCTTGTCGGCGGAACCCTGCTCACATTATTTGTCGTTCGCGGGTTTTTGTTTCCGGGAATGGGCGGCGACGAAGGCGAGCAGCTGGTATTCTCTCAGTATTTCGACTGGGGATATCAGGTTAGAAACCCTCCGCTGTATACGTGGCTGGTGATCGCCGTCTCCAATGCCTTCGGCCCTACAGTCCATTCCGTAATCATTATCAAGTTTGCAGCGCTCGCGCTCTCCTATTTCTTCCTGTGGAAATCGGCGCTGACAATTCTGGACGATGAACGGCTGGCCGCCTTGTGCGCGGCCTCGCCACTGGCGCTTTATTACGTCGCCTGGGACTCGGTTTACGGATACAGCCACTCTGTTCTGGTATTGATGTTTTATATGGCGACGCTCTGGTTGATCACCCGGATCGGCGAACACCGGCAAACCCGCGACTTCATATGGCTCGGCTTTGTTATCGCTGGGGGCTTGTTATCAAAATACGTATTCGCGGTCTTTCTGGTCGCCCTGTTGGCGACGGCAGCAATGGATCGCAATCTCCGCCGCAGCCTGTTTCGACCCGCACTATTGATTTCACTGATTATTGTGCTGATCTGTCTGGCACCGCATCTGATATGGTTTACTGAACATCTTAAGAGTCCGGCTGGTGGTTCCCTGACCTTCAATTTCAAAGGACTGCTGCGGCTGATCCTTGCTATCCTCGGCTTCCTGTCGCCGCTATGGCTAGTGCTGGCCATCCTGTTTCCGAAAGCGTTAACCGCAAAACCAGCCGAGGGTTCCAGTGAACGGCGATGGACCAGGTTGCTGGAGCACTATTTCCTGATCCTGTGTGCCCTTGCTGCCATTGCAATCCTGTCGCAACAAACCGACCGGTTGCGGACCCATTACATGTTCGTGCTTCTGCCGATGCTTATCTATTTTTTTCTGAAGATAAAACACGTCATAGCACCACTCCACCATCTGCATTTGTACGGAGGTATTCTAGCGTTGTTTGCGATCACATCAGTCGGAGGAACGGCGGTTAAATATTTTGGCGAGCCCCTGAAATGCGCACGCTGTCAGCACCATATCCCTTATGCAGAACTGGCAGATGAATTGCGCAAGGCTGGGTTTCACCGCGGCACCATCTTCGCCTACTGGCATCCGGACCCAATTGCTGGAAACCTTCTCACGCAGTTCAACGACTCTCGCGTGATCAGCGCCAAACACCCCAACGTGCAACCGCCTCCCAACACCCTCCCCGGACAATGCCTTCTAGTCTGGCCCATTGCACCGGGAGATGTGGGACACGGGGCAACAATCGCCATGGCCAACCGGTATCTGGAGACAACATTTTCCGAAGACACACCTGCCCGACAGGTCAACGCCCCACGGGTTATGGGCCGGGGGAAACAAGTGGATTTTGGTTTTATTCTGGCCGATCCTGGACAGGGAACGTGCCGTTAACCCAGAATTCAGTCTGTCCGAATTTGTAAATTATGCTCAACCGGAACATCGACAATTTTGTCCGGTGTGTCAAAAATTCCGAATACTTTCCTCAAAAATCCTGGTGTCAGGGCGGACAACGGATTGACCTGAACTTCGGGGTCTTCGACCGACCCGGTCATGGAATAATTGGCGGCAAATACACCACCGCCTTTTTCCCCGCCGGTTAGCAAATCACCGAGCAACGGGATGTTGCCAAGGGCAGAGTTAAGGGCATAAGCCGGAACCACAGTACCCTCAATATCGAGCACATCGGCGTGGGTATAAACGTTCCCCGATGCCGTAAATCCCAACGAAACTCCGCTTGCTCGGGCATCAGAAAATTTGAACGTGCCATCTTGTAGGACAAATGGGGCCTCCATAGTGTCAAAGGCAAGCCCATCTCCATCCAGTGCCTCAAGAATACCGGTTAATGAAAGAATGCTGATCAATTGTGCGAGCGCCGGGGCATTGGCTATTCGAAAACCCCTTACGGAAATCGCCCCTTTGAGAGGCTCCCCCGCAACCGAATCATCATAGACCCCTGAGACTTTTAATTCACCGCCGCGCATGTTGTTGTAAAAATCAAGAAAACGGAATGTTTCGCCGGCATCATTTGAACGTAAGGATAATCGTCGATTTCCATCCGTACCGGGGACGATTGTCAGGTCGAATGTCGACGTGTCACCAATCGTACTGCTCAGCAGAACCGTCTGCCACCGGTCATTGTCGAAATCAAATGTGCCGGAAACGTTTTTCAGATAACTCGTATCCGTTAGCCAGATTTTTTCGATCTCGGTCGCCAATGTCAGCTTGGTCACCAGGTCCCTATCGCCAATTTTTTTGGTGTCGCCGGAAACCAAATCTCCCCACAGCGTCGAAAGATCGAAACTTTTGCCGTGGAAACCGGCTTCCCACCCACCATCACTTTTTGGGATCAATGCGCCTTCCAGATCAGTCCGCCCATAGGCCAGGCGACGCAACTCAATCCGGTTCAATCCGGTCCCGTCAGGGGCATATTTGATCGCTCCTCTGACCAGCAAGTCCGATGCTTTTATTGAAAAGCTGGGAACATCAACAACCACATCCCGTTCAAGGTCGAGTACAATCTCTGCACGCCCGGGCACACCCACTTTCTTTTCCCAACCGAGTGCCGACGCCGTCAAGTTGGCTTCGGTGATATCAGCACTAACTTCGAGACGCCGGTCGATGTCATCGAATACAGTAAACCTGATGCTGGCGCCGAGGGCCCCACTCACGTAGTCGCCGGAAAAAGGCTCCATATCCAGGCCCAGGTCCTTGATACGGCGAACATCTTCAATAACGGCGGAGAGGTCATAGCGGCTACGGTACGCTTGATTGGCACCAAAATTTTCCCGCCATACCAACTGCGCCGGAATGGCATCAAATTTCACATCACCCGTGATGGTCATACCGGCATTGTCGACCTTCAGGTCAAGGGAACTATCTTGGATATCACGCCCTAGGAACACGTTGGAAAGCGCAACATTTTCTATTTTTGAACGAGCTGAAACCTGAACCTGTTCAGTCGTCAAATCATTTTCTAGGATGAACTTTAGTTTCAGCTCCGTGTGCGCATCACCTTTCGCCATGGCCGGGTTAAAGGCGATCTTTGACGCCAATTGAAGCGGTTTCCGCTCGATATAAGTCAGTTTTGACTTCAAACTTCCATCGATCATCAAGCGAATATCCGCATACTGATCGACTTCGTCGAGGCCCGTCAGTTTAACGAGCCCCTCCGTAACTTCGAGCCCTTGCGACCGGCCTCCAGACAAAACGATATCCATGGATTTTTCGTCGAATGTAATTGCCGCGTCGTGCACACGAGCTTTCGGCATAGGTGGTAAATAATCCACATCGACACGATTAACGTTCATGTCGCCGTTTACCTTGCCGATTTTGATTTCACCTTTTTCAGTGAATGCAAACGCCGCCTTGGCCCCTAACCGGCGCAAAGTTCCACCACTTAAATGGCCGGTAATCCAGGCACGCGCATCAGCCCCCAGAGACTTTGGCCAATATCGAGCTACGCTATTAACCGGGACATTGACGATTTCACCTTCGACCTCAACAGCAACCTCTCCTTCTCGGCCGATGCCCGAAGCCTTGCCTTTAAAAGTAACAGCAGGACCATGCAGATCGCCCTTAAATTCGGTTATGCTTAACATGCCCGCGGCACCGTCAAAAAGTCCGGCCATGGCAAAACTTCGCAAGGGCATTTTGTGGTCGACAGGCGACGGCAGATTAATCATCCAGTTAGGGCCCAATTCGACCTGCAGGTCTTCAATTACCGTCAGTTGGGAATCCCCTGTGTAGCTTCCTTTGAAGACAACACTCTGGATCGGGATAGGATCCGTGAACGGCTTGGGCAACACCAACTCGCCCTCCCCTCCCGTAAGGTCAAAGCGAACGGATTCCGAAGCCCCATCAAGAGGCACGGAGATCGCCACGCTGCCATGCAACGGCAGCCGAAATCCGCGCAACGGTGCCAGTTCTTGCAACACTGGGGCAAAAGGAACTAGCGATAATTTGTCCAGATCAGCGGTCAGGTCAAAACGTTTTTCTGCCGGCTGATAGCGTCCGACCATCTCCACTTCCGTTTGCTTGCCATCAAGGTCAAGGATCAGAGAAATGCTCCCACCGACACCAAGGCTGTCACGGCTGAGATAAATATCCGTTGATGGCGCCAGCCAGGTTTTATTTAATGCCTGATCGTCCAGTGTTACGTCAGCGCTGACGATATCGATGCGATCAAGATAGCGCAGCGGGTTATCCGGGCCAGGACCATCCAGAAACTCTTTGATCAGTCCAAGTGCCAGCGCATTACCACTGCCCCCCGCCGGTCCCAGGCCAATGTCAAAACCCCCACTTTTTGCGCGGCGGAATTTCAGTTCTGGTCCATATATCTCAATAGCACGAGGCGCGACATCACCTCTGAGCAGAGCTTTCCCACTCAGAGAAAAAGACGCTTCCGGAACACTCCCGATCATGGCATTATCGGCGTTCAAGATTTGCGCATCAATGACACGAATATCCAACGTCCTGTCCCACCCGGCCCACGTCAGGATGGTATCCTTCATCCGTAATTTGAAGTCCTGCTGAGAAGAATTGACTGCGTTTTCGATATAAGGAGAAAGAAACCCCAGTGATATGGGGCCCTTTGACAACTGCCACGCGGCCAGAATCGCGAATATCGCAAGCCCGGCCCCAAGCCCGCCCAAAATATGGATCACACTTCGGAAGGTACGTTTGATCACGGCTTCCTCATATATTCCAGCGGATGTCTTGACCGCCGCTTTTGCTTCGCTCAAGCTCCCAATATGCGGAGTAAGCAAGCATGAACCAATTCATATTTCTTGACACCATTAACACCATTCCGTCAGCGGCCAATACTGATCAGGCTCTGCAGGGACACGAAAACTTTACCAACAGCATTCACTCCTTGGTCAACAGCCCGGATTTCCAGCCTGGCGCAGTAGATCACGCCGAAGCCGTGTTGGCTCATCCCAATTCGTCACGCCTTCTGGATGCGCTATTCGGAAACAGCCCCTTTCTGACGTGGTGTGCACTGGCCGACCCGGTTTTCACCCTAAACCTGTTCGCAACCGGACCCGACAGCACATACGAATCGATCCTTAAAATACTAGAACAAAGGCGCAAAGAAACCCTTAATAATGAGGAAACCGCCCGCCTGTTAAGGGTAGCGCGCCGTCAGGCTGCGCTCACGATTGCCGTTGGCGACATTACCGGGGCTTGGGACCTGGAACAAGTCGTCGGTTCAATCTCGACGTTTGCCGACATGGCTTTGTCGCTGGCCGCCGCTCAGGTGTTGCGCCAGGCATCAAAAGACGGCGCGTTTGAGCTAATGCATGAGAACGACCCTGAGCGGGAGTCAGGCCTGGTCATTCTGGGTATGGGCAAGCTTGGCGCCAAGGAATTGAACTATTCCAGCGACATCGATCTGATCGTGCTGTTTAACCCCGACGTTATCAAGACCACTCAGCCTGACCGCCTACAGAAGAACTTTATCCGCCTGACCCGCAATCTGGTCAAATTGATAGACGACCGGACGGCGGATGGTTACGTTTTTCGTACAGACCTTCGACTACGGCCTGATCCCGGTGCTACCCCTATCGCCATCTCAACCCTGGCAGCCGAAACCTATTACGAAAGCATTGGCCAGAACTGGGAACGTGCGGCAATGATCAAGGCTCGGCCCGTCGCCGGAGATATTGAGGCAGGAGAACATTTTCTGAAATGGTTGACGCCTTTTGTGTGGCGTAAAAACCTTGATTTTGCAGCGATCAACGACATCCATTCCATCAAACGCCAAATCAACGCTCACAAGGGGGGGCAGACGATGAATGTCCCTGGGCACAACATTAAATTAGGACGTGGCGGCATCCGCGAAATAGAGTTCTTCGCCCAGACCCAACAGTTGATCTGGGGCGGACGGGAACCGGGATTGCGCAGCTCGATTACACTGAACGCCCTCGACGGGCTCGCAGAATACGGGCTTTGTGATAAATCCGTTACCGATGATCTGAAGACATCCTACAGATTCCTGCGCACCCTTGAACATCGTTTGCAGATGATCAATGACGAACAGACCCAGACTCTGCCGGACGGCGAAGAAGGGTTGCGTCATCTATCCCTGTTTATGGGCTATGCCGACACCGCAACGTTTAGCACCGACGTCAACCATCATCTGCTTCAGGTTCATGGTCATTATGGGCGATTGTTTGCTGATTCACCCTCGCTCAGCGACAGTAAAGAAGGCGGTGGAAACCTCGTGTTCACGGGCGGAGACACCGACCCCGACACTCTTAAGACAATCAAAAAACTTGGTTTCAAAAACCCCGAGATCGTTGATGCCGCCGTTCGGGGCTGGCATCACGGGCGATACCGATGCGTACGGTCAACACGGGCGCGCGAAATCCTGACAGAACTTATGCCGACCCTGCTGGCTGCAATCGGTGAAACGCCGGATGCAGACTCAGCGTTTCTGCATTTCGACGAATTCCTGCGCGGCCTGCCCGCCGGAGTGCAACTGTTTTCGATGTTTCAGACCCATCCCAGCCTGCTCGATCTGGTTGCAGAAATTATGGGTAAGGCACCGCGACTGGCTCGGCACCTGGCGGGACGCCCATCCGTTCTGGATGGTGTACTAACACCCGATTTCTTTGACCCACCTCCTGATCGCTCGGCGATGATCGAAGAATTAACCCGACTTCTTGATCGTGCTGAATATGAGGAGGATTTGTTAAATTTCAGCCGCCGCTGGGCTGATGACAGGCGTTTTCAGATTGGCGTCCAACAACTCCGCATGACAATTGACGCGCCGACGGCGTCCGGTGCGCTCAGTGATGTCGCCGAAACGGCACTGTCCTGCCTATACCCTCGCATCGAGGAGGAGTTTGCCCGCAAACACGGTTACATCGACGGTGCCTCGATGACAATCTTGGCGCTTGGAAAGCTAGGCAGCCGGGAGATGACCGCTTCGTCAGACCTAGATCTTGTTTTCATTTATTCGGCCCCTGACCTTTCAGCGGTGTCGGATGGTGCAAAACCGCTGTATGTACCCCAATACTTTGCCCGTTTCGGACAACGTTATATCAATGCGTTGACGGCCATGACACCGGAAGGAAGCCTCTACGAGGTCGATATGCGGCTTCGCCCGTCAGGTAATTCCGGGCCGATCGCCATCCCCCTGGAAGCTTTCGAAAAATATCAGATGGGATCCGCCTGGACATGGGAACATATGGCACTGACCAGAGCCCGTGTCGTGGCAGGAGATCTTGACCTCAAGGAAAAAATAGAAACCACAATTCAGCTTGTTCTGCAGCGCAACCGTGACGCCGATACGCTGTTGAAGGATGTCTCAGATATGCGTGAAAGACTTGCCCGCGAAAAACCGGCAGACGGGTTGTGGTCCTTAAAAAAAATTCGGGGCGGCATCATCGACATCGAATTTATCGCTCAATATCTCTGTCTGCGAAACGCCCGTAACCACCCTGAGATCGTATTACCAAACACAATCGATACGCTTGATGCACTCGGAAGACACAAGATGCTGGCTTTGGATGACGCCGCCTGCCTGGAAAACACCCTGAAATTATGGCAGGGGCTTCAAGGAATGCTCAGCCTGACAATCGAAGAAGAAATGACCGCAGCTCGCGAAGCAGAAATGTCCGATGCCCTGAAAGTCGCCCTCGCATCAATTGGCAAAACCAACAACTTTGTCGAACTGGAAGACATGGTCAGAACATTGGCGTCTCAGGTATATGGAATATTCAAACGATTGATTGAAGACCCGGCGACCAAATTGCCACCTGCCGGAACAGACTAGCTGGCACACCTTTCTCGTTTTATCATCCGTACGTTAAAGAATTTTTCTTAGTGATTTAATCAATAGAAAAATTTGGTCTTTAACATCTCCATCCGGCATATCATTCAACATACGGGCTACGCGCATGACCCGATCCGGCAGTTCGCTCTCGTCAGGCACAAAATCCTGCCCACCTAATTCATCGAAAAAATAGGTGATCGGGATTCCAAGGGAGCCAACAATCCCTAGCAACCGGGACGAACTGATGCGGTTCGATCCATTTTCATATTTTTGGACCTGCTGAAAACTAATACCGATTTTTTCGGCCAGTCCCTGCTGTGTCAGACCTTTCGATAGTCGTGCCCGTCGCAGCCTTTGGCCAATTTCACCATCAAGCTCACTCGCAACACCCATTTACAATCTCCCTCATATTTGTCTTCTTCAGGACGTCAAATTACATGACAACCCAAGACTAGAAACAAGGTTAGCCTCCAACACTCACGACCCTCAGCGAAACACGGCAATAAGGATACAACACTTTCAGTATTTTTCCACTAAATGAGTACGAATATAGGCAATGGCAACGTGCATCGACCGTCTGTTAAGTCACCTTTAGTTTCACATTGTCTCCATGCGGATGATCTCCAAGGTTACCTTCCCACGTTCTTTCAGAACCTTGTTAAAGTCGTTAGAAAGAATGCGCCTATATGGCACCCGGCTAATGACATAGGATAATTTTTCACGATGAGTATCATAGGCATAGATGACTTCGCGCCTGCGTTTGATTTACCAACAAACAATGGCAGCACCCTTCAGCTATCTGATTTAAAAGAAAAAGTCGTTGTTCTTTACTTTTACCCAAAGGACATGACACCGGGCTGCACGACAGAATCTCAAGACTTCAGAGATAGAATCAAGGATTTTGAAAAAGCCGGCGCTGTAATTGTTGGGGCGTCAAAAGACAGCGTCGCCCGACATAACAAATTTGTCGCCAAGCACGATCTTCCCTTTTTACTGGTATCTGATGAAGAGGGAACGTTATGCGAAGATTACGGCGTGTGGAAGCTGAAGAAGCTTTACGGTCGTGAATTTATGGGCATCGAACGTTCAACCTTTATCATTGATGACAGCGGCGTCATTCGCCACATGTGGCGCAAGGTCAAGGTCAAGGGTCACGTTGAAGAAGTCCTGAGCGCTGTGCAGGCACTTTAGCCTTGGCCACTCCCTGCACCCTAAGCGAAGCAGCCTGTTCAGTCCTCAATGACCCTTGTCCGGCAAGCAAAGTCTCCAAGACCCGAGAATACGTTGCAGCATGGAAATTCGGCGAAATCAGCGAAATAGGTGTCAGCAGTCCACCGAACCACCCCGCCCGACCGCTAAAACCCGAACTTAGGTCCCCAAGAGACATGCCCAGGCGCCGCCCGACAGGAAACTCGGGACGGTTCGCTTTTGTCCATGCCATCGCCCACATCGAGCTCAATGCTATTGATCTAGCATGGGATATTGTCGTGCGGTTTACTAACGATAATTTACCCCGTGAGTTTTACGACGACTGGAGCATGGTTGCCCTTGATGAGGCTGAACACTTCGACCTTCTAGAAAGGCGTCTGACTGAACTCGGAGGCGCCTATGGTGATCTGGCGGCACACGATGGGCTCTGGGAGGCGGCAATTTCCACCCGCGATGATCTGCTTGCCCGATTGGCCATCGTCCCAATGATATTGGAAGCGCGCGGACTTGATACCACGCCGGGCGCAATCGCCAGACTACAACAGGCGGGTGATGAGAAAACCGCTGAGACCCTTGAAATCATTGCGCGTGAAGAAATTCCTCATGTCAGGGCGGGTGTGCATTGGTTTGAAATTCTCTGCCATCAACGCGGTGTCGATCCCATTTCAACATTTCATCATCTAATTAGATCCAAATTCAAAGGCGCGCCCAAGCCACCCTTTAACGAGGCCGCACGAACAGAAGCCGGGATGGCGTCCGAATACTATAGCTGCTATCAGGAACGGTAACGCGTTCTTTCCCTTGCCAGCGCAAGTTCGATTTGCCTTACTTCTAGGCCTTGGGGAGTATTGGGATGGACGACTTCACTCTCGGCAACCAATCACCGCATGAGAAAAGGATATGAACATGGCTCCGGCAGATGATGCAGACCCCTCAGAAGATGCCCTCCCAGAAGACGAAACCTCGTCGGAGGAAGGTTCCGAGGAGGAAAAACCAAAAAAGAAACTCGACAAGAAAAAACTTATTATTTTCGCTGTCACAGGTTTGCTTGGGCTGATTATCATCGGCGGAGGACTAGCCTATTTCATGGGTTGGTTAAACCCCTTGCTTGGCATTGAGGAAGAGCACAAAGTTGCCGAGGTCCAGCTGGGGGCCCCGGTCACCTTCGACCTCCCGCAAATAAAGGCCGACCTGAGGACAGCCGCGTGCCGGTCGCCATTCCTTCGGGTCAAGATTTCCGTACAACTATCGGAACATGACTTGGGCCGACTTGAGGAAGCGCAAGATAAGGTAATGGATCAGATCATCACCCATTTGCGCGATCAGGAGCGGCAAGATCTGGTTGGCAAGGCAGGATCAGATCGGTTGCGCTTCGATCTGGTCAGTATTATCAACAATGTGATCAACCCATCACGGATACACGGCATCATATTCAAGGAATTCGTTTTACAATAACTTTTCGGGGCCACCACAATGAAACTCTACGATGCCAGGGTATCCGGGAACTGTTACAAAGCCCGCCTCATGATGTCTTTGCTCGGGATCAACCACGAGACTGTAGCCGTCAATCTTGCTAATCTTGAGCACAAATCTCCGGAATTTCTGGCGATGAACCCACTTGGCAAAATTCCCGTGCTTGATGATGACGGGATAATTTTCAGAGATTCCCAAGCGATCCTGATTTATCTGGCTGATAAAGCCGGAGCACACAACTGGTGGCCCCAAAATGGTCGAAAACAAGCCGAAATCATGCAATGGCTATCATTCGCTGCCAATGAAGTTTTTAATGGATGTGCGATTTCCCGGGCGATATTAAAATTTAAACGACCACTCGACCTTGATGCGGCGCAGACCCTCGCCCGTACAGCATTGGATGTTCTTGAAGGCCATTTGACCGACCACGACTGGCTTGCCCTCGACAAACCAACGATCGCCGATATTGCGGTCTATCCGTACGCAGGCCTGATCTGGGAAGGCGACATTTCTCTGGCTCCTTACATCGCTGTCCGTCGGTGGCTCGCCCGGGTCGAATCATTACCCGGATACATCCCCATGGAAGGACTTCCTGCTCCTACGGAATAATGCCGTCGCCCGGCATATTCACCGGCTTGCCCCCTGCCTTCAGGCCCGCTAAAAGACCTGATAAAATCTGACGAGAGGAACACCGGCGATTATGCGTGCAGAAACAGAGGCCAACACCATCCAGATCAAGCAGTCGCTGGAACTGCTGAGGAGGCATCTTTGACTATGACCGGGCTAAACTTCGCCTCGAAGAACTGAATTCCCTCGCCGAGGACCCTAATCTCTGGAATGACCAATCCCGAGCCCAGTCCGTGATGCGCGAGCGTACACAGCTTGAGACTGAGCTGACTGCCATCGATGAGATGACGCAGGAGCTCGAAGATAGCATTGAACTCATCGAAATGGGCGAGCTCGAAGAAGACGAGGACGTCATCAAAGATGCGGAGGCCACCCTCAGCAAACTGAAAGAACTCACTGACAAAGCTGAGCTTCAGACCCTGCTGTCTGGAGAGGCCGACGCCAACGACTGCTATATCGAAGTGCATGCTGGAGCTGGCGGGACGGAGGCTCAGGACTGGGCTGAAATGCTGCTCAGGATGTATACTCGCTGGGCCGATGCTCACGGCTACAAGAGTGAATGGTTGGAAGAAAGCGCTGGCGAAGAAGCGGGCATCAAATCTGCTACCCTGAGAATTAGTGGCCACAATGCGTATGGCTGGATGAAGACAGAATCAGGTGTTCATCGTCTTGTCCGAATATCGCCATATGATTCATCGGCACGTCGCCACACCAGTTTTTCATCAACGTGGGTTTATCCGGTCATCGATGACGCCATTGAAATTGAAATTGAAGACAAGGATTTGAGGGTCGATACCTACAGGGCATCTGGTGCCGGGGGGCAGCACGTCAACAAGACCGACAGTGCGATCCGACTGACTCACATCCCGTCAGGCATCGTCGTCCAGTGTCAGAACGACCGCTCCCAACACAAAAACCGAGCCCAGGCCATGTCCATGATGAAGGCCCGGCTCTATGAAGCCGAGTTACAAAGACGCGAGGAAGAATCTCAAGCCGAACACGAAGCCAAATCCGATATCGGCTGGGGCCATCAGATTCGTTCTTACGTTCTTCAACCCTACCAAATGGTCAAAGACCTGCGAACCAATGTTGAAACATCCAATACGCAAGGCGTCCTGGATGGCGATCTGGACCCGTTCATGGAAGCCGCCTTGGCACAACGGGTCAAAGGCGACAGCAGCGAACAGGACGGTTAATAGAAACCCAATTCAATCTGCAGGACAACAATGTCAGATCACATGAAAGGCCTGCTGATCACGCTGGCCGGCATCATCATCCTCAGCCCGGACAGCCTGTTGGTACGTATCATCGATACAGATCAATGGACGCTGATGTTCTGGCGGGGGATCGTCAGTGGACTGGGGATTGCCCTGCTCAGTGCAGGTTTTCATAGACGCAATACGTTGACGGCGTTTCGCCGTGTCGGATGGCCCGGAATCGTGCTGGCCTCCGTATTCTCCGCCAGCACAATATTTTTCATCACCGCCCTTCATTATACCAGCGTCGCGAATACGCTGATTCTGGCCGGAACGGCACCGGTTTTCGCTGCCCTGCTAAGCCGGTTAGTTCTCGCCGAACACGTTCATGTCCGGACATGGGCCACCATGATCGTGGTGATGGGGGCGGTCGCCCTGATCGTATCAGGAAGCTTTGGCAGCGGCTCTATCTTGGGAGATGTCAGTGCTCTGGCTTGCGCTGTAATGATGGCGGCAACATTTATTATAACCCGTAGATCAAAGGGGCACGACATGACCCCGGCAATGGCGTTGAGTGGCTTCTTCACGGCCTGTGTCGTATTGCCGTTAGCGTCACCCTTCAGTATCAGTTCTCAAGTGGCGTTATTATTGCTGGGTCTCGGCATACTGATTGCTGCCGCCTTTGCACTATTGACGATTGGCCCACGTTATATTCCGGCGCCGGAAGTCAGTATGATGATGCCGTTGGAGACCGTGTTCGGAACTTTCCTGGTCTGGTTAGCTCTCGGTGAAGTCCCCAGCATTCATGCCGTGATCGGTGGTGCAATCGTCATTCTGGCGCTCGCCATACATTCCACATTAACACTCAGAAATCAATAAAGGCCGCCGGTTCCGGTTGACGGTGTAACAATTCCACCACCAGTCGGCGACCAACTTTCCCCTTCCAGAACTTCCGACTGGCCCGTTGGCTCTGTTCCAGGTTTAAAGGCTTCAAGGATGACGTTTTTATCTCCTGGCCGAGCCAACTTTCCTGTCCGAGAATTGATCCGGACCATACGTACATTAGGTGGGATGCGAAAAGGGATAGCGGGTTTGCCTTCAAGGGCAGCGGCCATAAAATCGCGGAATATTGGGGCCGCGACCGACGAGCCGGTCTCCCGCCTGCCTAATGGAATAGGTGTATCATATCCGGCAAAGACACCGACCGCCAAATCAGGCGAAAATCCGACAAACCAAGTATCTCGCTCCAGGTTGGTGGTCCCGGTCTTGCCCGCCAAGGGTTTGCCGACAGCACGAATTCGCCGCCCGGTGCCCCGTTGAACAACGCCCTCCAGCATCCCTACCACCTGATATGCACTGCCTGCATCCGTCAGTTGCCGACGCGTATCAGGCAGTCGCGGAGGTAACTGGTTGGTCCAGAATCCGGCCCGACAACTGTCACATTCCCGCGCATCATGGCGAAATACGGTTCGCCCGTGCCGATCCTGGATGCGGTCGATAAACGTTGGGAAGATTTCTTTGCCTCCGTTCACCAGCATGGCATACCCACGGGTGATGTCCATCAATGTCGTTTCTCCAGCACCCAGCGACATCGCCAGGCTTTGCGGAAGTTTTCTCACGACTCCCATGCGTTGAGCACTTTCCGCCACGACGTCCATACCTATGGTCTGAGCCAGCCGCACGGTCATCAGGTTTCGGGATTTTTCAATGCCCAAACGCATTGTCGACGGGCCATAGAATTTTTTGGTGTAATTGGCCGGGCGCCATTTGGGTAATCCCGGTCCCTGATCAATGACGAACGGCGCATCCAGAATCAAGGTTGACGGCGTATAACCTTGCTCGATGGCCGCCAGGTATACGAACGGCTTAAAGGCCGAACCCGGCTGACGTCTTGCCTGAGTCGCGCGGTTGAATTCACTGATTTCACGCGAATACCCCCCAGACATGGCGAGAATGCGTCCTGTGTGCGGGTCCATGGCTACCAGGCCACCATTAATCCCGGGGAGTTGTCTAAGTCCGTAAACCCCTGCCGGATATAGATTTCCTTTGCTGTCCTTGTCGATCCTTTCAACGCTGACAATCTCGCCACGCTTCAAAACCTCTGATGGGCGTTTGATTTTTGGTCCGCGTTTCTGCCCCTTAATCCAGGCGCGCCCCCAAGTCAACTCCTCCATGGGGATCTTGCCGCGTGTCCCGTCTTCCACACCGATGTGTGCATTATCTGCATCGGTGCCCAGAACAACGGCCAATTGCCAATCATATAATCCCTTGGGCCGTTCGATAGATTGTATGGCCCGTTTCCAATCTCCCGGCAGATCAAGGCGCGTCGTCTCGGGAAACGTCGCAAATGCCCCCCGCCAACCGTGGCGACGATCATAGGCAATCAATCCATCATGAAGCGCCTTGTCCGCCATCGCCTGGAGCTTAGGGTCAATCGTCGTGCGAACTGACAACCCGCCTTTGTAAAGGTTGTTTTCACCATAACGCTCGGCCAATTGTCGGCGGACTTCTTCAGCAAAATAGGGCACTGAAACAAACTCTGTCTCAGCGCGGGAATAGACCTCCAACGGCTTCGCCTTGGCCGCCTCGGCTTCATTCGTCGTTATAAACCCATCAAGACGCATGCGTTCGATTACCCAGTTACGTCGTGTTTTCGCCGCTTTGGTTTTTTTAAACGGATGGTAATTATTGGGGGCCTTTGGCAGGGCCGCCAGGTACGCCGTTTCTTCAATGGTCAATTCATTAAGGGATTTGTTGAAATAATTTAATGCAGCAGCGGCAACCCCGTATGAGCCGAAACCCAGGTAGATTTCATTCAGATAGAGTTCAAGAATGCGGTCTTTGGAGAGCGCCTTTTCAATTCGCAGGGCGAGCATCGCCTCTTTGATTTTGCGGGTCCAGGAGACTTCATTGGTGAGCAGAAAGTTTTTTGCAACTTGCTGGGTGATCGTCGAGGCGCCGACCTTTCGGCGCTGCTGGCCGATGTTCTTGATGTTGATGAGGACCGCCCGAATAACACCGGTCAGATCGACACCGAAGTGATGATAAAAGTTTTTATCCTCCGCTGCCAAAAAGGCATTAACGACCTGGCGCGGCATAGCTTCAATCGGAATGAAGACCCGCTTTTCAACGGCATATTCCGCCATAAGACGACCGTCACCAGCATGGACCCTGGTCATCACCGGTGGTTCGTAGTCGGCTAACTGCCGGTGTTCCGGCAGTTCCTTACCGTACTTATTGAAGATATAGAGGGCGCCACCAGCACCGACAATCGCCAGTAGAAACAGCATCCCGAAAGTTACAAAAATCGCCCGAACCATAAAATCCAACCTGATTCATTCTAAATTACGCTGACATGTACCGACACCTCGCGGACGTCGGCCAGCCCTTTTAGCACAGTGCCCAGAGCCTACAGAGTCAATAAAGGGTAATTTTGGCAATGGAATGGCAAATTGCCTACTCGATCGAAACAGGGACGTTTTTTTAACATCACCAGATACTCAATCCCACACCCATGGTCAGCAGAGATAGAGCATTCCATTTAAGTATGAAGGAAAGCATCTAATTCACATTCAAAAATGATAATATATATTTTTTCTATCTAAATTTATTGAATATGAGTTATGATTTTCACCATTAAGTTTGTCATTCAATATTAAAAGGGAGGAATAATGATGTTGAAACGATATTCGATGGTTGCGGCGCTGATCGCCGCAATCGTTCTACCGACCACGGGCCAAAGCGCAGAAGACGCCGGGCACAATAACGATTATCGGACATTTTACCAAAACGGAAAAATTGAATACGGTAAGATTGGCGATTCTTACACAGCGGACCTCGTTCTATATCTCGCCGGCAACCAGTTCATGGTGATGGAAGAATTGGTCCAGGATTTTCTTAAAAAACACCCGAACATCAAAAATGCCTACGTTGAGACGATCCCGCCGGGACAAATATTTAAGGGGCAGATTCTGAAACAAGGACAGATAAACGACCAGAACACGGCTATGAACCCCGATGTGTTCGCCAGCGTCAACCTCGGGCATTTGAAAAAGCTGAAAGATAAAGGGTTGATGGATAAATATAAAATCTACACCCACAACAAGCTGGAACTAATGATCGCCAAAGGTAATCCGAAAGGAATTATGGGCCCGAAAGATCTGGCTCGTGACGATCTGGTCCAGTCACATCCGAACCCGTTAACCGAAGGTATTTTCAAGTTTTATGGTTCGGCGATGCTGAAAGATATGGGTCTGTATGAAAAGGTTACGGGCAATGCCAAATGCCGGGGCTGTTGGGCGGTTGAGGGTAAAACCTGGTTCACCAAACGGCATCATCGCGAAACGCCTGACAGGATCGAAAAGGGTCAAGCCGATGTAGGTATCGTCTGGACCACTGAGATCATTGAGGCGCAAAAACATGGCCGGGCTATTGACGGCGTTGCGATCCCGGCGCCGTTAAATAAGGGAAGCGTTGTCGGATATGCGATCGGCGTGTTGAAGACCGGACGTAACCAAAACAATGCCATGCACTACGTCGGTTACTTAAGAACCAAGGCCGCACAGGACATTTACGCCAAATATGGATTTGTTTCCGCGACCAACCAGGAAACGGCTTATAGAACCCTTCCATAATCCGATGTATTGACACTAAAAAGGAGGCTCGTAATGAGCCTCCTTTTTTTGTCTAACTTGACGGATTGATTAGCGGCTACGTGCCTCTTCGACGCGGGAAAAATAAGTATCGATCCCTTTTTTCATCGCACTGGCAAACCGGCGACGATAGGTTCTCGAGCGTAGGTTTCGTTCATCGGTCGGATTGGACAGGAATCCCATCTCGACCAGTACGGAAGGAACGTCAGGCGCTTTAAGGACCGCGAAACCCGCGAACCGATGCGTATTGCGCAGCACATGGACCTGCCGTTTCAACGATTTGATCAGATGCCCGGCAAAGGTCGCTGACTGGTTCATGGATTCACGTTGTGCCAGATCAATCAGAATATTGGTCACGTCGCGATTTTCGTGGGTCAGGTCGATCCCGGCGATCAGGTCCGATTTGTTTTCCTTGCTGGCAAGTGCAGCGGCTTCCTTATCCGAAGCATTCTCTGACAGGGTATAGATGGATGGCCCGTTGACTTTACTGTCCTTGATGGAATCCGCATGCAGTGAGATGAACAGGTCGGCCCCTGCCTCGCGTCCTTTGCTGACCCTGTCGCGCAGGCGAATAAAAATATCACGCTGGCGTGTCAACACGACTTTGTAGCGTCCGCTGGCTTCCAGCTGTTCTTTCAGCTCCCGGGCCATCGCCAGGGTGATGTGCTTTTCGTAAATCCCGGAATTACCAATGGTCCCAGGGTCGGGACCTCCATGGCCAGCATCAATAACAACAACCCGGGTCTCGCGTTGAGGGCGAATCGCCGGCTTACGTGGTGCCAGTTGGAAGGTGGCGTTCTGAATATTCTGCCTGGATGTTGCGACCACGACCTGTTGAGAAAGCTGGGTCTGGCGCTGTGCTGCTGGTGCCTGGGCAACAACTGACGGTTTTTTAGGTGCAGCAGCGGCGGGAACTTTTGTCACTGGCGCTTTGGGCCCGACGAAAGAGGACGTACCAAGTTGACTAACCTTGATGGGTCCGGCTTTCTGGTGACGTGCAAATACAGTCTTCGTGGCGCTAACCAGATCGATGACCAGACGGTAGGCGTGAGTCCCACTAGGCGCCATGATGAACGTCTTTTTGACGACGGCCGGCTGCCTGAGGTCAACAACCACTCGGGAATTCCCCGGTTTATAAAGCCCATAACGCAAGGTCTCGAACACCCCTGTACGAACAGGTAACGGCCGCGGCGGCAACCGCCAACCAACTTCCGGCATATCAATAACCACTCGATAGGGGTTACTGAGCGAAAAGACGCTATAGGGGACCTGATTGCTCAATTCGAAAACAACCCGCGTGGTCCGGGCCTGTGGGCCAACCCGAACATCCGTCACCACGGCTTCCGCTGCCTTGAGGGCATGCGGCAACATCACTGCGGCCAGACAGGCTAAAATCGCCAGCTTAAAAGCGAATTTAAGTCGGTTTATACCCAACATATTGCGTTACCCACCAAATCGGTCCCAAAATATACGTGGTCACCGCCCATGCATCAATATCCATTGTATCAATCGCAAGCGGTGTTGATTTTATTTCAAAAGATACCATCTCCTAATTAATGTGATTGTGGAACCAAATTCCTACGGTTATGTTAACAGAGTAACGATTCTGTCTTCGGCGGGCCTTACAAGGGAAGATTCCTTTTTCAACCCGCAAGAGAAAGAATGTTACCAAACAGAATTGAGCCATGTGTCTTATATCTTTGAAACGCTTGGAAAAGATGTTTCAGCTACACATACAACACTTGAATATCCGAGGATTGTCCTCAGGAGATTTTTTTAATGCCGGTTAGAGCCGCTCATACTACCCTACTGATACAGACATCGCGCCAAGGCACGTTGTCCGGGGTTTACCCATGCGCCGCCGGTATTTACAACACACGCGCCCTGGCTGGCGAAAGCATCGCATTCGCCAGACCAGTCGCGCATTGGAGTTCTAGAATTAATGGCTACAAAACGCATGCTGATCGACGCATCGCATCCGGAAGAGACCCGGGTCGTTGTCGTCAACGGGAACAGGCTGGAAGACTTCGACGTCGAGGTTGAATCAAGGAAACAGCTTAAAGGCAATATATATCTGGCAAAAGTAACTAGGGTCGAACCGTCCCTGCAGGCTGCATTTGTCGATTATGGCGGAAACCGCCACGGGTTTCTTGCCTTTAGCGAAATCCACCCGGATTATTATCAGATACCCGTCGCTGACCGCGAAGCCCTGATCGCAGAAGACGAGGCTGAAAACGTCGAAGAAGCCGATGATGAGGCTGCGTCAGGTGAAGACGGCGCTGTTGAGACGTTGGGCGGCGATGATGAGGATGAGGCCGAAGCCCGTCGTCCGCACCGCCCACGACGCAACTACAAGATTCAGGAAGTCATCAAACGACGCCAGGTTCTATTGATCCAGGTCGTCAAGGAAGAACGCGGCACCAAGGGTGCGGCGCTGACCACCTATCTGTCGCTGGCGGGGCGGTATTGCGTCCTGATGCCTAACACGGCACGCGGTGGCGGAATTTCCAGAAAAATCAGTAACGGTTCAGATCGCAAGCGTCTGAAAACAATCGTCAATGATCTGGGTATCCCTCAAGGCATGGCCGTAATCGTGCGAACCGCCGGCGCTAAGCGCTCGAAGGCGGAAATCAAACGTGATTACGAATACATGATCCGACTGTGGAGCCGAGTCCGTGACCTGACCCTGGAATCTATTGCACCATGTATCGTTCATGAAGAAGGCGATCTGATCAAACGCTCGATCCGCGATCTTTACAACAAAGAGATTGAAGAAGTTGTGGTTGCCGGCGACGAAGGATACCGCGCTGCCAAGGACTTTATGAAATTATTGATTCCGAGCCATGCCAAGAAGGTTCAGCATTATACGGAAGATAATATCCCGTTGATGCAGCGCCACGGGGTCGAAGGCCAGCTTGACGCGATTCATTCACCAGATGTTCACATGAAGTCCGGCGGATATATTGTCATTAACCCGACAGAAGCCCTGGTTTCAATTGACGTCAACTCTGGCAAAGCGACCAAAGAACGCAACATCGAAGAAACTGCGCTGAAAACTAATCTGGAAGCTGCCGACGAAATTGCGCGGCAACTGAAGCTTCGGGATTTGGCCGGGCTGATCGTTATCGATTTCATCGATATGGAAAATTCGCGTAACCAGTCCCGGGTCGAGCGCCAGATCAAGGATGCCATGCGCAACGACCGCGCACGCATTCAGATCGGACGCATCAGCCCCTTCGGCTTGCTGGAGCTGTCACGTCAACGCCTGCGTCCGAGCTTGATTGAAACCAGTTCAGAACCTTGTCCACATTGTGAAGGCACAGGGGTCCGGCGTTCGACTGATTCAACGGCTCTTCACATGCTCCGCGTCATCGAAGAAGAATGCATGCGTCGCAAAGCAAGCTCACACACTGTTTTCGTGCCAACTGCGGTCGCGCTTTATTTGCTCAACCAAAAGCGTCCGGCTTTAGCAGATATCGAATCCCGATATGAAACCAGTATCTTACTGGAAAACGACGACTCCCTAATTCCACCGGCCCATCGCCTGGAAAGCAGCGACGATTTGAAAATCGTGGAGACGGCCAAAACACCGGCTGCCCGCCATGACAGTCCAGCTGATCCTGATAATAGCCAGGAAGAAGGCAAACGTCGGCGTCGACGTCGCGGCAAGCGCAAGCGGGCTGATGGCGTTGAAAACGGTGAAAATGTCACGGATGAAAATGAATCCGGTGAAAGCTCAAAGGCGACAGAAACACCGGATGTTCAGCAGAACGCGACTGCGGATGACGAGGAAACCTCCTCTAAGCGCCGCCGTCGGGGCCGCCGCGGCGGACGCCGCAGGGGGCGCAAGGGCGAAGATGCAGCCGCCAACGGTGAAGCAACTGCTGAACCGCAGCTGCTTGAAGCCCCTGATGAAAAAGAACTGCTTGAGGCACCAGATGAAAAAGGTTTGCTGATGCCGCCAACGGCTGATGCCGCTGATGCCATTTCGCTACCTGACGAAAGCAATGAAGCTGTAGCGGAAGCCGTCGCTGAGCCTGCCAAACCCAAACGTCGCCGTCGCAAGGCAAAACCTGCCGCAAAAGTAGAGACGGAAACCGCGGATGACGCTGGCTCCGAGACGCCGGTAAGTGCCGAACCGGCAGGTGTTGAAAAAGCTGAGCCTGAGGTCAAAGAGGAAAAGAAAAAACCGGCCCGTCGTCGTCGTCGCAAAGTGGCCACCGATGAGGTCAAGGCGGAAACAGCCGCAAAACCCGCTAATGACAGGGGCGAGGCAGCCTCGGCGGCACCCGCTCAGCAACCTGATGCAAAAACCGATAATGAGCCAATCATTGCGGTCGTAACCGACACGCCACCGGAAGAGCCAAAAGCTGCCGAGGTGGATGAGAAGGTGGTTCAGGAAGCGGCAAAAACGACCGTCATCAACATTGACTCGAAAGATGCCGACGCTGCACCTGCCCGCAAAGGCTGGTGGCGCCGCTAAGTCTGTTACAAATTTCGATATTAAAGGGCGGCTTCAGGGCTGCCCTTTTTTATTTTCGCATCCATTCCTTCAATCGCTCCGCCGCCTCAATGATCATCGTGTGTTCACGAGCAAAGGAAAAACGCAGGTAGCGATGACCGCGGCTGGGGTCAAAATCTGTCCCCGGAGTTGCCGCGATACCTGTCTCGTTGAGCATGCGGCGGCAGAATTCCGGGCTATCGTTGGTCATCTCGCTAACATCTGCATAGATGTAAAACGCACCATCCGCTGACGCCAGTTTGTTAAATCCAGCCTTGGGCAGCTCGGTTAATAGCAGTTGCCGATTAACCCCGTACCGTTCGACATTGGCATCAAGCTCATCTGTGCAGTCGAATGCGGCAATTCCCGCCACTTGCGACAACGTCGGCGGCGAAATGAACAGATTTTGAGCCAGACATTCAACGGCACGGCTCAGGTCTTCCGGGATGATCATCCAACCCAACCGCCACCCAGTCATCGAAAAATATTTGGAGAAACTGTTGATGACGATCACATCGTCGCTGAAATTAGCCGCTGTTTCAGCACGAACGCCGTAGGTTATGCCGTGATAAATCTCATCCGACACCAGCCGAATATCGTTGTCGGCACAACATTGCACTAATGAACGAAGCTGATCTGGTTCAATCATCGTGCCTGTCGGGTTAGAAGGACTGGCGATGATCAAGCCGTCCAGCTTCCCGTTCCGGGAAATTTCATGCTCCAAAATTTCTGGAGTTGGTTGAAAGTTACTTTCAGGTCCAGTCAGCAGGTCAACCACCTCGACCCCGACAGCGCTCAGGATATTCCGATATGCCGGGTACCCGGGGCTGGCCAGCGCCACCCGGTCACCTGGATCAAAAGCCGCCAGGAAAGACAATACAAACGCGCCGGAAGACCCAGTGGTAACAACAATCCGCTCCGCCGGAATCTCGCAGGCGTATACATCTCGGTAGTGCCGAGCAATACGCTCCTGAAGTTCTGGCAACCCGAAGGCCAGGGTATAACCGAGGAGTTGCTCATCAACAGCTTTTTTAACGGCCTCAACAACTCCCTGAGGTGCACCCGTCCCCGGCTGCCCGACCTCCAGATGCAGGACATCCGCTCCACTGGCTTCGCGTTCAGCTGCGGCCCGCATGACGTCCATAACAATAAATGGCGGGATGTTGCCGCGTTCCGATGTTTTCAGTGGCATTAATTAGATTCCGCTTACTGGGTGCTCAAGGCCAATCCGAACCCTCTGGGGTCGGTCAACGCCGAGCAGTCGATGATCTCTTTGTGAGGGATTCCGCTAGGACACAACACCGCGTTCACGGCACCCATGGAATTCACGAATGCCAGCTTGTGCCCGCGCTTGGCCAGGCCATCAACAACAGATTTGGCAGTGCCTGATTCCAGATATGTGATGCCGTCAGCGCCGCCATGATGGACCCGCTTCCGGTTGATTGCACTTTCCAGCGTGCTGTCATCATTGTTCAGGGCATCAATCGATACATTTACGAGGGATGTCGGGGCCAACGCCCCACCTGAGGATGCGGATACATAATAGGTAGAACTTTTGAAAGAGCCGGCTAGAATAGCACTGGCAAATGATGGCCCACCGTATTGATCTTCCGCAGGCGCAGCCAGAAGCATTCCCGTTCCCCTGGCGACGCGACCACTGCCAAAGGGTTGGTTCATACTAAGCGAACAAGCGACTGCAGACCCTCTCCGGTCCAATACCGAAAACGACGACCCACTCGCCTGGCTCGTCGGGTCAAGGCTGGCAGCGGCGGCTCCCGGTGTAACGACGCGACGATCACCATTGAACGTCTGCATTAACCGCTGGGCCCGTTCCGGCGTCGCCAGTTGCTCATTAGCAACCCGTGGGGTTGATGACCCATCCCAGTTCTTGCGGTCTGCCAATGAGCGTTCGATCGCTTCAGCCAAAAGGTGGGCACGGACACTTTCATTGCCATCTTGATACCGGTCATCGTACTTCAACATGGCCGAAATTTGAGCGGATGTCGCGCCAGCGGTGCCCGGAGGAGACGGAAAATGAAGGGTCGTCTGCTTGATCCACGGCACCGAAATTGAAGGGCGCCATTGGGGACGGTAGGCCCGTAGATCCTCGTACTTTAACGAACCACCGACGGCCTCTACGGCAGAAACAATTTCGCGGGCAAAAGGACCTGAATAAAACCGCGCACCTCCAAGAGACCTTATTCGGGCAAGCATTCCGGACAATTCTGTTTGTTTGAGAAAATCCCCTTCACGCAGCAGGACGTTGGTTTCACCATTGGTAAATATCCGGCGTGAATCGGCGTGTTGGAGTAATTTCTCCCCGGTCAATGACATATCCTGGCCGAACGCACGAGAAATCTGGTTGCCAAACCGTGCCAGATTTTCAGACGGCCGAATTAATTCGGCCCATTTCAGACGGCCATATTTGGTGTGAAGGGCATAAAAACCAAGTGGGTTCCCGGGAATCGCGACAGCGATCTTACCAGCTGGCACTGGACCTGCCGGTTTGAGGGCTCTAAAATCCAGGGTCTCAACGGTATTCGACGCCTGATCACGAACCAGACAAACGCCACCACCGCCCAAACTCGCCGATGACGGTAAGGTTACTGAAAGTGCGAAATAGACGGCGACTGCAGCGTCCGTTGCCGTGCCGCCGGCGGACAATACGTTGCGTCCGATCAACACGGCGCGCGGTTCATCCGCAGCAACACCACCGATAAAACCTTTCACGTATCCGATGGTGCCGCGTGTTGTTTCATCGGCGTCTTTGGACCCAAACGGCGAGCAGGCAGCCAAACCAAGCAGCGCAACACCAAGCGTGAATTGACGCCACATGGCGGTGCGTTTAGGCTTATTGACTGAATTCTGCCTCTGTGCCGCCTCTTGACTATGAATTGAGTTTGATTTGAAACGCATCGTCATCCTACTGGTGTTTTTTTGTTTTACTGCCGGACTACTAAGCGCCCCGCATTCTGCCGTGGCCAAGGGTGTGTCTCTCATCCGTGACGCCGAAATTGAAAATAACATCCGCGAGTACGCAACGCCAGTATTCCGAGCAGCCGGACTGGAACCTGAGGCAATCAATATCTATCTGGTCAGGGACAACTCCCTCAATGCATTTGTGTCGGGTGGACAGAATATTTTTATCCATACAGGGCTTTTGCTCAAAAGCTCCAGTGCCAGTGAAATTATTGGTGTGATAGCCCATGAAACCGGCCACATTTCGGGTGGCCATCTTTCTCGCACTGGTGACGCCATTTCCAGAAGTTCAACGCCGGCTCTATTGGGTTTTATTTTAGGGGGTGCCGCGACCATTGCGACTGGTCGCGGCGACATCGGCGCGGCAATCACGGCGGGCGGCCAAACCATAGCGCAGCGGAGTTTTCTGAGATATAGCCGCACCCAGGAGGCATCAGCCGATCAAGCGGCGCTCAAGTATCTAGATCGCACCAAACAATCGGCTGCAGGGCTATCGCAGTTCATGATGGTTTTGGAAGATCAGGAGCTATTGAGCACCGCCAACCAAGACCCTTACGTCAGAACCCACCCGCTTTCACGCGAGCGTATAGCGACGATCGAAAACCATGTTAGGACCTCCCCATATTCTACCGTTCCACCGAGCCCCTTTCAGGTTGCCTCACATGCCCGGTTAAAAGCCAAGCTATATGCATTTTTGAATACACCTGGACGAACCTTACGCGTCTACAAAAAATCAGATCCCAGCGTTGCCACCCGCTACGCCCGAGCCATCGCTTATTACAGAAGCGCCAAAATTGACCAATCTCTGGAGTTGCTCGACGGTTTGTTGCGCGAGTTACCAATTGACCCCTATTTTCACGAACTACGGGGTCAGATTCTTTTTGAGAATGCCAGAATAGGCGAGGCGCTGGTTTCCTATCAGAAAGCATCTGATCTGTTGCCCGGCTCTTTTCTGATCCGACGCGAATTGGCGCGCGCCCAGATTGAAGTAAATGACCCAAAGCTGACCGATGCGGCGATCAAAAACCTCCGCATTGCACTTCCCAAAGAACCAAAATCTGCCTTTACTTGGCGATTGCTGGCGACCGCTTACGGTCGAAAAGGAGATGTCGGCAACAGCTCATTGGCGCTGGCCGAGGAAGCGCTGATCAACGGCAAACCTGATATTGCCAACTATCATGCGGGGCGAGCTGAGAAGCTATTTCCCAACGGATCACGTGAGTGGATTCAATCTCAGGATATCTTGTTGGCCGCCAAGTCTCAAAACAAGGCACGGAAAAAGAATTGAACCCTCACGTTCTCCGGCTAATACAGATTCTGACCCTCAGTATCGGACTTGGTGCCAGTCTGAGTGCCTGTACACCACCGACAGCTATATCCGGTCCGGGAGGTGCGGTAAGTGTCCTGACAATACCAGCGGGTTTTGATGTTGACGATTTGCCTAACGGCTGGCTGTTAACAGGCGATGCCGGACGGCAGCAAGTTTCACCAAGCACAGTTGATCCGCTTCACGAGCTGAAAGTTACAAGCTCCAGAAACGGTTTCGCCCTGACCAGAAACACAGACGCAATACTGTTAGCAACACCCTACCTAAGCTGGCGCTGGAACGCGCTACCCGGCGATTGGAAATATCACCCGGTTCGCCTGCTGGTCGGGTTCAATGGCGGTGGAGATAGGCCTTCAAAATCAACAGGGCTGGCGAAACTGTTCCCCGGCCTAAGCCTGCCACCCCATGATCGGGGGCTGTCCATCGGATGGGGGCCTTCGGCGTTGATGCGCGGAACCTTTATACATATGAAATCGGAAGTTTCGGACCGACAGGAAGTCTATTACACGATCCGAGGCGGACGGGAAAACGCCGGAAAATGGTGGAACGAAACCGTCGATCTCTCCCATCTCTATGCGAAAGCCTGGCCTAATGATGATGCAAGTCGTGCAAAAATCGTCTTTATTGGTATTGGCGTGGCAAAATCCCAACGCCCGCAAACCAGTCTGGTCGGGGATATTCGACTGTCGCGCTGATCTCAATTTATCGTGATGGTTCCTTATTCGCGTTCCATGTCCTTGAACTGGCGGCTGATCTGAACGAGTATGCGGCTGATTATGTCCATTTTATAAGGTAATCATGATGATTTTTGCGAAAAAAATACTTGGCTTATGTTTGCTGGTTTTAAGTTTGACGGCAACGTCTCCGGTACTTGCGGGTATGGAAGACAATCTTTCTGAAAAACAACGCCAAGAAATCGAGAAAATCATCCACCAATACATTATGGATAACCCTAGGGTAATTCTGGATGCCGTGGCGCGTCTGCAGGCCAGGGAGGAAGCATCCAAGGAAGAGCAGGCCAAGGCCACCCTCACCAGCTCGCGCGAAATTCTGAATAACGATCCGGACTCGCCCGTCGGCGGCAACCCAAACGGAGATGTCACTATTGTCGAGTTTTTTGATTATCGCTGTGGCTATTGCAAAAAAGTTCACCCTTCGGTCAAGAAAATTATCGAATCCGATAAAAATGTACGCTTTGTGTATAAGGAATTTCCAATACTGGGGCCTCAGTCGGTTACCGCGACCAAGGCGGCTCTGGCGGTATCACGTATTGACGCCTCAAAATATCAAACCTACCACGACATTCTGATGACGGCGCGTGGTTCGTTGACAAAATCACAAGTACTTAAATTGGCGGCGGAGGCCGGAATTGATGCAAACGCCGTAGCTAAGGAAATGGACTCGCCCGAGATTGAGAAGATCATTCGTAAAAATTACGATCTTGCTCAGTCACTCAACATTAACGGGACACCCGCCTTTGTCATCGGTAACGAACTAATTCCCGGTGCCGCAGACTACGCGACACTCAAAAATCTGATTTCAAAAGCCCGGGGCAGCTAAATAAGGGCAACGGGCTCAAGAAGATTTCTTGACCGGTAAAAGCATAAACTGAAACTCGCCCATTCGTTCAATCAAAATGAGCAGGCTTTCATGCCCGTCTTTCTGTGCGCGTCGGTAATGGGATTCGACTTGTTTCGGGGCCCAGACCGCACGTTGCCCGACCTGAACAATAATGTCACCTCTTGATAGCGGCATCTTCAAAGCCATTTCCGGATCAATCAGTGTCACCAGAACGCCCAAGGCCCCCCAACGCACATTAAACCGCTTGCGGATTTTGGGAGTGATCGATGACAGGGTCAGGCCGACCTCCGGAAGATTGGAGATTTCGCCTTTGGTAACGTTCCACGGCGCAGAACGTTTACCCAGCTTCATGGTAAAGGTCTTGTTTCGACCTCGCCGGAGGACCTCGACCTCGATTTCCTGGCCCGGTTTGGTTTTACTGGCCAGTTCGACCAGTTGCTTGAACGTCTCAATATCCTCGCCAGCGTATCCTACGATCAGGTCGCCACGTTGCAATCCAGCTTTGTCGGCTGGCTCGCCAAGCGCAATATCTCTGATCAGGACGCCCTTAGGTTGCTCTAGACCAAGCGCCGTCGCAATACGCCCATCAATACCTTGCAGGTACATTCCGGAAAATCCGGACTCCGCCCGCACGGAAGCAGGAGCAAACAACAATAACGCGACAACCCATACGGCGACGTAAGAGTTAGGTTTCCGGTCAAAGTTTGGAAACAGGGTTCTAGGCAATGGCTTCCCTAATCTATTCTGCGCAAACAGGATATTAATCTGCTAAAAGATTCATGACAACCAATCGGTTTTCCTAGGCACCAGAAAACCTTCAACATAAATTAGCTTATCCAATATATTGCTCAATATCGACATCGTCTATCTGATCAGATTCCAAAAACCGTTCAGCGTAATGCTGATAAACACCCGATGTCAGGAACAGATCGAAGAGCTCAGGATCGATATGCCCGTCTTTCTTAAAGAAGCTGAGAATTTTGACAGACTCAGATAGAGACTTGGCTTTTTTATAGGGGCGATCAGACGATGTCAGGGCCTCAAAAACATCGGCAATCGCCATGATCCTCGACGGCACTGACAGTTCATTATCGGTCAGCTTGCGCGGGTAACCTTCTCCATTCAGCGTTTCATGATGGGTGCCAGCATATTCCGGCACGCGTCTCAAATGTTTTGGAAACGGCAGGTGTTCGAGCATCGCGATGGTTTGAATTATATGTTCATTTATCTTGAAGCGTTCTTCTTCGGATAAAGTGCCACGGCTGATTGAAAGGTTATGGAGTTCTCCGAGGTTATAGAGATGTTCCGGCACTTTCATTTTGAACCCAAGATCATCGTACATTTTGGCAGCCCCGCCATCTCGTTTGAAAATATGGCTCGATTTATCGTCGAGCAACTTTTCGGTTGCAGGGAGTGCTGATGCAGCACCGCCATAATGCAGAAGTTCAAAATGAGACAGGCCAAGGCTATCATCGAAATTGCGTTGCCATGTTTCATTGCCAATTTCTTTAAGGCGCTCAATTGCCTCTGCTTCCATAAACTCGCCCCCAATGTTGTTATGGGCAATGAAGGCAAATTCATCCATCAGTTTGGAACGGCGGTTTTCAAATTGGGCGAGGGTTTCTTCAGGATCACCACCAGCAGCCACAGTCTCAAGCCGCTTGATATCAGCATCGCGCAAAAGCACTTCGAAACGCATGCGAACTTCATGGATACGATTGTAGATCGTCTCTAGCTTGGTCGCCTTATCGATCACGTGCTCGGGTGTAACGACCTTGCCGCAATCATGTAGCCATGCTCCGATGCGGAATTCTCTCCACTCGGCATCCGACTTGAAACTGAATTCAGCAAGCGTCCCGTCTTCGGCCTTACAGGCCTCCTGCGCTAACATGATGGCGAGTTCCGGCACACGTGCGCAATGCCCTCCTGTATACGGACTTTTGGTATCAATAGCACCCGCGATCAGCTGGATCATTGAATCCATCAGATTTTCCTGAGCGTCAAGCAGGTCGCGATTATAAAGTGCGGTTGCAGCTTGCGCCGCAAGGGCTTCAACAAATTTCTGAATCTCCGGTGGGAAGGGAACCGGACTTCCCGTGTCTAGCTCATGCTCGTGCGCATTTATCAACTGAACGGCTCCGATAATATCTCCTCCGCGGGGTCGCAAAGGTACGGTCAAAAAGGAGACCGAGCGGTAATTATTTCGCTCATCGAAAACCCGTGTCCCCGAAAAGTCGAATTCGTCGCAGTCATAGGCGTCCGGAATGTTAACGGTCGCCCCTTCATGGATAGCATAGCTGACGACATTTCTATAGTTGGGCTCTCCAGATTCCTCAAACAAAGGCACCGGCGGAAAGTTGTTACTATTTGGAGAAACCTCACCATACTTGAGATCGAACCCGTCTCCCTGCACGATCTTAAAATGTAATTTGCGATCGTCTCCAATGGTGTAGAGGCTGCCACCTTCAGCATTTGTCAGCTCTTTTGCACCCGACAATATCATTTCCATCAAATTGTCACTGCTCTGTTCCGCTGACATTGCGATACCAAGTTCAACCAGGCGGCTCAGTTTACTATCGGAGACCTCCAACGCCCTGGTCCGGTTCGACAAGTCCGACTTCATCAGGGTAAAAGACTGCCCAAGTTCATCAAATTCAAGTATCCGCGAAGGACGAGTTGGTTGACCGGAGAAATCGAGATTTCGTACCCGGTTGGCATCGGCAGCGAGGTGAGCGACGCTTTTTCCCATTCGGTTGGAATATACAAAGGCCACAGGAATTAATATCCCGAGCCCAAGCAGTACCAAACTAAGGATCTGCATCTGCATGGTCTGAATATGGGTCACAAAATCGCTTAGTGGTGCGACGGCTGCGATCTGGAAACTGCGGTTTCCTATGCGCCATTCTGACTGGTGCACCATCATTTCGGCACCCTCAAAATCGACGATTGCCATCCCGTCGCCAACTTGCCTTTGTTTGGCTATACCTAGTGCCTGAACAGGATTGGCATTGATCGCCTTCAATGGCGAGAGCAGTTGGTATGGACCGAACTGTGATGCCATACTGAGCACCCTACCCCCATCGTCCATTAGAATAATGCCGCCGTTTTCTGAGACGCTAAGAGACGAAATAAATCCTGATAATTCTGTCAGGGTAACATCGACCCCGAATACACCTCTGCCGTCACTGATGCGCTTGGAAGCCGTCAGGCCCGGTTGTTGAAGAGAATTGAAAACATAGGGAGCCGACAACTGAGCTGTCTCATTTGAGATCGCACTTTCGTACCATGGTCGCTTACGTGGATCGTAATCAGTGGCACGATCAATTTTTTTGCCGATGGGTTGGAGTGCCTGGTTCAGAAACGTAAATGTTTGAAGCCTGACAGGTGAGGTTTGCGTCGCCTCACCTACAGACTTCTGGGATGAAATCGTTCTGACGATCCAGTGAGTATTATCAGGGGCATTATGTGCGGCGAGAACATCGCTCTCACCTTCTGCCGAAATCACTTGCAAAAAACTTCCATCTTCAAATCCAAAATAGAGCGAATAGAGTGAAGGGTTTCCTTTCAAGGCGGCGAAAAGAAGTGGCAGGGATGGTGCATCTAGGCCGCTACCCGACATTGTTGTCACTCTGGCCTGGGTGGCACCCAAATTTGCCAGACTCAATATTTCATCGGCCAGACGATCAAGTCGTTGATGAGAGCTCTCAATGATACTCTCGAACAGGCGTCCTGCAGTCTTCTCTGCCGTCCGGGAACTGACCAACCAGACGTTTCCCAAGGTCGCGAAAGTCATGACCCCAATTATCAATAGAATCGCGGTAACTATACTGACCTTAAAACGGACCCTGAAGTGCATTGAATTCCCCAATTTTTCAGCGCATCAGCTATACCAATGGCTCAATCAACGGATCGCCACAACATAGCGACCCCACCCCAACCGTACGATATGACATCTACGACTTCACTGCTATCGTGTATCACCTGTCATTCTAAATCAGCTTGCTTATGATATATACGCCCAACATCAGCAGGGAAACAAAGAATACCCGCCGAAATTGCTTGTCCGGTAACAGCTTTCGAATTCGCTGGCCTAATATCATACCAATGATCGCCGGAATTAGGGCGATCGTGGACATCTTACCAAGTTCAACCGTCAATAAGCCGTTGCCCTGTAAAGCAAGCGCTAAAGCTAGAGTAGACGCTGTAAACAATACTCCCATGGCCTGAATCAACATATCTCGTGAAAGCCCAATCGCTTGAAGGTATAACACCCCCGGCACGACAAACGACCCGGTCATTCCTGTCAGAATACCGTTCGCCGCCCCTAAAAGCGGCCCAATCCAAACCTCATGACGGAGTGAGACCGACATGTGTAACCCGGCGAGATTCATCATTGAGTAGGCAATCAAAAGCACCCCAAGAAGGGCAGACAGCAACGACAGATCAACGCGGGTTAAGGCTGTCGCACCGCCCCAGACCGTTACAACAGCCATCAACAGAAAAGGCCACATCCGGCGTAAAATTGCCTGAAAGTTACCCCCGACCGCGGCCTGCCAGAGGTTGGTCAGGGTCGACGGCACCAACAGCAGCGCCATCGCACTCGGCAAATCTATAGCTACCGTCAGAAGTGCTAAGCTAACGGAAGGCAGTCCAAGGCCGATAACGCCTTTGACCGTGCCCGCAATCAGGAAGGTGACAAGTATTACTAGGTCAATGGAGGCATCGAACATTCGCTTACGCTATCGCCAGCACGATACCGTTGCAAGTTGCACTATTCCCCGAGGGGCGAGATACGGAATTCAGTCACCCGGTAGAAATCGGCGAAAATTCGTTCGTCTGACTCGACAGTTGCCTTTTTCCCACAGACTCTCCCGTGCTCATTTAAGAGAGCCAGGATATCGTCGCGCCAAAATCCATCCAAAAAGGGTTCCAGCTTGGTGGTCAACCAACGACTTGGCGGAAAACGGTAGAGAAGGTGTTTTGTCGGCAAGGGAGCGTATTCGGTAACCAGAAGGACACCCCCCGCCGGTATGACACGCATGCATTCAGAAAGGACGTTGATGCGGGCTTGTCCGGGCATTTCGTGGAGTAAAAAAAACAACACCACGGTGGAGAAACAGTCATCCCGGTAAGCCAACTGCTCGGCGTTCATCCGCGTCGCCATTAAGGTTTCTCCAGGAGGCACCTTGCTTTTGGCCAGTTCAAGTTGAACCAATGCGGCGTCTGTAATATGCAGCGGTGCGGGAGACACGGTTTTGATTAGATTGGGCGTCAGCTCCCCATAGACACAGGTTAGCTGCAGCGCCCTTTCACTAGGCGCGTGGTGCAGCCTCGCCATGGTCGCCCGCATCAGGTTTTTATACTGACCGAACAAGATTGCGTTGATAATGGGCTGATGATCGAAAAACCATACGGCGACCGGCCAAAGATAGGCCCACCAATAGTGCCGGGCCAGATATTCTGGTATTCCATCCAGAAATTTCCGGTATATGTTGAGTGAAGGGAGTTTCATAAAATGACTTTGCTGAATAGCTCTCTTATCCGTACATTAAAGTCACTATAAATTGATCTCTGGCACAATCAATGCCCACACCTATAATCTCTGCTCTCGAACATCCCTTGAAAAAATCGCTTTCAGCGAGACTATATCCAGTCACATCTGACCTGCCCGATATCCCCTGAAAGCCAATATCAACAACCCGCTTGTTACGACACAATAGAACGCAAAAAGCGCACAAATATTTTCGATTGAAATACTCTGGTCCATCATAACTCCCATGATTAATGGACCGAGGGCCGATGCAAAGACAGAAATCGATGTGAACAAAGACTTAATAGCACCCAGGTTTTTAACCCCATAGATTTCAGCCCAAAGTGCCGTAAATCCCGTATGAGCGATGCCGCCTGTGACTCCGATGAGAAAAAGGTAGGCCCAGGCCCACCACGTGCTGTCAAAGGCCCAGACAAGAACCAACCCCGCAGCCATGGGCATCAGGAACGTTGGTAAGATCCGAGCAGCCGTCAACCGATCGATAAGTGGTCCGGCGGCCAGCGTGGCAAATATGGAGCCAAAGGCATAGACCCAGTAACTTCCGGTAAACCATGTCGTATCCCACCCCTTCAACTCGGCGAGAGACAGGTGGTGGAAAAACAGAGCCGTGATGATCAAGGATGGAGCCGATGCCGCTGGCAGCAATAGATAAAATCGAAAATCCCTGAGAACTTGACGACGTGACCAAGCGACAGGTTGCAAACCCGAGTGTCGACGCAGGCTCAGACGGTCTTCATGTGCCTGATGTCGAACGCGGTGGCCCTTCAACAACCACAGGGCGACCGGCAGGACGAGAAAAATGATGCTCAGGCCCGCTATCCCATAGGTAGCCCGCCAACCGATCAGAGAAATGGCGACGACCATCAGTACCGGCAGCGCGGCTTCACCAGTAGCAAACCCGAGCGAGGCCAATGCGACGGCCTTCCCCCGACTTTCCGGAAAATACCGTGCCATGGCCGTGGACCCGGTGTGCCCCATCAGCCCCTGCCCTGTTTGGCGCAGAAGAAAAATCGCTACAATCAGCAACACTGCCGAAGGTACCAGCGCCATAAACATAGCGGCGCCGGCGAGGGCGACGATGACCATGGCGGCGTAACGGGTCAGAGAAATCCGGTCGATTTGTGACCCTGTCCACGATAAAACAAGCGCACTCAAAAGCGTACCGGCCAGATAAATCGCGCTCCATGAAGTATGCGTCAGGCCAAATTCACCGCGAATTGACGGGCCAAACACACCAATAAAATAAGTTTGCCCGATGCTTGAGCCGAATAACATGACAAACCCAAATGATAGGAATCTCAAATTGCGCCGAGCAAATTGCAGATAACTGGTGATGTGAAACATAAAAAAAGTTGTACGCCTCAATTCACAAAATCACTACTGAATCTCGGTCCGGTCGCAATTTTCTGTGATAGCGATAAAAAAAATCTCCTTCGAAGGGAATAAACCTCGTTCGTCGGTGTTTATCTGTTGCGGGCGTAAACCTCCCGGCACCGTTTTTAACACATGAAGGAACCTACAAATGCGATTACTTAATAAACTGACCGTTGGAATTGCACTCGTCGTCGGCGGCTGTGCCAGCTATTCGGATAATGCAACAGCCGGAAACATGTCGCATGCCCATATGGGCCACGTGATGAAATCCTGGGGCGATACACCTGATAAAAAGGGGCTTCTTCCGACAGCTAGGGCTGAGGCAAAAATTGCTGCCCAGCACGCCGGTTTTGCAGCAAAAAAACCGGATGATCTTGGTTGGATGCAAAAGCATGCCCGCCACGTCCTGAATGCCATTGACCCATCTGTCGAAGCTAAAGGGCCGGGCCTGGGTTATGGCGTGATCAAAGCTGCTGACGGCACAACCAAACACATTGGTTTTGCGGCCAAGAGCGAAGATGCATCGGAGAACGTTCGTATTCACGCCGTTCATGTCTCCGCGTCCTCACAGAATACCGTCAACAGGGCGCAGGAAATCATAAGCCTTGGCAAGCAGGTGATTGCCGCAGGAACCGCCGCTGATGCCGCGCCACTGGTTAAACAGATGGCGATGTTGTCAGCTCAACTTTTGACAGGTGTTGATGCCAATGGCGATGGGTCAATATCCTGGCACGAAGGCGAAGGCGGGCTTGATGCAGCCCAAAAACACATGGGAATCATGGCTAAGCTGGAAGACATGTAATAAATTACCTCAAATTTATCGTGGAAACTGGCAACCAGAGCGGGGCACACACAACGCCTCCGCTCTGGAAGCCAAATAAGGGTTATAAGTGTTGGACAAACAACAGGCAGTCGTTGCTGAGATTCCCAAACTGAGGCGGTTTGCACGTGCTCTCGTCGGCAATGCGGCAACGGCTGATGATTTGGTTCAGGATTGCCTGGAACGCGCGCTCGGGCGGCTGCATCTATGGCAGGAAAAGACAAACATGCGGGCGTGGTTATTTACCATCCTCCGTAACCTCCATATCAACCAGATCCGGCATTCTGCACGACGCCCCGCTGAAACCCCGTTTGACGACCTGAATGAGCTTCCTAACGGAACGGCTCCTGCACAAGGACAGCAGTTGATGATACGCGATCTGGGCCAGGCTCTGGAAAAACTTCCCGATCAACAACGCGAAGTCATCTTGTTGGTTGGACTAGAGAACATGAGTTACAAGGAAACGGCGGACATACTGGATGTGCCGGTCGGCACCGTGATGTCGAGACTGTCACGGGGACGCGAAACACTCCGGGTCCTGATGGACAATGGTGATCAGGGTGACAAACCACCTCTGCGGAGGGTGAAATGAATACATCGCGCTATACCGACACAGATCTCAACGCTTACGTTGATGGCGAACTGGATGCCGAGGCCGTTGCGGAAATGGAAGAGTGGCTCGCCACAAACCCAGAGCAAGCCCACCGAGTGGCGGCCTACCGCCAACAAAATGAAAATCTTCACAATCTGTTTGATGACGTTGCGACCGAACCGGTTCCAGCGCATATGTCCGATCTGGTCCTGAAACCACGGCCCGCTTCCGGTAAACCGACCTGGACCCGAATTGCCGCCGCGATCGTATTGTTTGCGACCGGCGCTTTCGGTGGGTGGGGAGGGCACAGCATTTACGACGGAGCGGAAACATCAGCGACGCCTCGTTTTGTCGAGCGGGCTATTGGTGCCCATATTGTTTATGCATCAGAAGTCCTTCACCCTGTTGAAGTGGCCGCCGATCAGGAAACCCATTTGGTCAAATGGCTGTCAAAACGCCTCGGCAGCCCCTTGCACGCGCCTCGCCTCACCTCAAACGGATACAATCTGGTCGGCGGCCGTTTGCTTGAAGACTCCGGGGCCCCCGCCGCACAGTTTATGTACGAAAATACTACCGGGCAAAGGGTGACGATTTATGTTCGTTCGTATGCTGGCAAAGACACTGCTTTCAAGTTTTTCAACACCGACACGGCTTCGGCGTTTTACTGGATGGACGCGCCGTTTGCCTATGCCCTGACAGGAGACATCCCGCGCCAGAACCTGCTCGACATCGCTCACGTCGTTTACAAAGATCTGTCTCCTTAAAACACCTGGATATAACATCCGCATCTTGCCCTTTAGGCGGTGTCGCGATATCCATCTCCATCGACTGAACCAAACCGGCAGGCAGTGTCCTATACCCGATGCGGATATTAAGCGTTTTTGGAACCCGTCCCGAGGCGATCAAGATGGCGCCCGTGGTCAAGGCACTGGCCACACACCCAGACCTTGAGGCCCGCGTCTGCGTTACTGCCCAGCACCGTGAAATGTTAGATCAGGTGCTTGAGTTGTTTGCGATCACGCCCGATTACGACCTCAACGTCATGAAACCCAATCAGGATCTGGCCCATATTACACAGGCCGTACTGGTCGGCATGACTGATGTATTGCAAGACTTCAGCCCGGACCGCGTGCTCATTCATGGCGACACGACAACGGCCTTTACAGCGGCCCTTGCAGCTTTTTATCTGCGCATCCCGGTTGGCCATGTGGAAGCCGGGTTACGCACCGGCGATCGCTACGCACCGTTCCCTGAAGAGATCAATCGCAAGCTGGCCGATGGCATCTGCGATCTGCACTTCGCCCCGACCGAACGGGCTGCGGAAAACCTGCGGGCCGAAAACACGTCCGAGAGCGGCATCATCGTTACCGGCAACACCGTTATCGACGCCTTGCTTGATGTCGTTGACCGCCTTCAGAACGACCAGTCCCTGCGCGCCAGACTGGAGGGACAATTCTCATTTCTGGATCGGGAAAAACGCCTGATCTTGGTCACCGGACATCGCCGTGAAAATTTTGGCGACGGTTTCGAAAACATCTGCCAGGCCCTGCTGACCATCGCCAACAGAGGTGACGTCGAGATCGTTTACCCCGTTCACCTGAACCCCAATGTGCGCGAACCGGTAAACCGCGTGCTCGGCAACAACCCGAACATTCACCTGATCGAGCCCGAGGATTATCTGCCGTTTGTCTATTTGATGGACCGATCTTATATGCTGATCACCGATTCCGGCGGCATTCAGGAAGAAGCCCCGTCCATTGGCAAACCGGTGCTGGTCATGCGTGATGTCACCGAGCGCCCCGAGGCCGTTGCCGCCGGGACCGTCAGACTGGTCGGAACAGAAGCCCGGAAAATTGCCGACGAAACAACGCGCCTGCTTGACGATCCGGATCATTATGAAACCATGAAGAGCGCGCATAACCCTTACGGGGATGGCAACGCCAGTGCGCGGATTGTTGACGGGATTTTGAAGACGCGCCATGACTGAACAAGAATTCAAAAACGTCTGTGTCATCGGCCTCGGCTACGTTGGTCTGCCGACGGCCGCCGTATTGGCAAGCCGTGGCGTACCGGTGCTTGGCGTCGACATTGACGAGACAACAGTGGCGCTGATCAACGATGGCAAAGTGCATATCGTCGAACCGGACCTGGATATTCTGGTCAATGGAGCGGTTGCTACCGGCAACCTTCGCGCCGCCACCCGGCCCGAACCGGCCGATGCTTTTATCATCGCCGTCCCGACACCTTTCACTGATGACCGCAAACCGGACCTCAGTTATGTCGAAGCCGCGGTACGCAGCCTCGCTGATGTGCTTAAAAAAGGGGACCTGGTGATTATCGAATCAACCTGTCCCGTTGGCACCACAGACAGAGCCTGCGGCTGGCTGGCCGAAGCCCGCCCCGACCTATCGTTCCCCCATCAGGCCGGTGATGCGGCGGATGTAAACGTCTCGCATAGCCCCGAACGCGTCCTGCCCGGCAAGGTTCTGGTTGAACTGGTTCGCAATGACCGGGTTATTGGTGGTGTCAGCGAACGCTGTGCCGAACGCACGGCGGCGCTCTATGCGATCGCCGTTGAGGGCAAATGTCTGTTGACGACGGCACGCACGGCGGAACTGGTCAAACTGACGGAGAACGCCTATCGCGATGTCAGTATCGCCTTTGCCAATGAACTGTCGCTGGTCAGCGACGATCTCGGCATCAATGTCTGGGAAACCATCGAGCTGGCCAACCGCCATCCGCGGGTCAATATCCTGTCGCCCGGTCCCGGCGTCGGCGGACACTGCATCGCCGTTGATCCCTGGTTCATCGTCGACTCGGCACCTAACTCAACCCCGCTGATCCGCGCGGCACGCGGGGTCAATGATGGCAAACCCCGGAAAATCGTTGATCAGGTCCTGACCGCAACCGAAGGTCTCGACGCCCCAGTCATCGCTTGTCTGGGACTGGCCTACAAAGCCAATATTGACGATCTGCGTGAAAGCCCGGCCATGGACATAACCGAGGCACTGGCAAAAGACGGGCGGGCGACAATCAAGGTTGTCGAACCCCACGTCAGCGCCCTGCCCAAACGACTGGCGGGGTTTGATCTGGTCGAACTCTGCGATCTCACGTCAGCACTGGAACAGGCGCAGATTGTTGTCCTGCTGACCGACCACAAAGCCTTCGCCGCCGTCACCCTAGATGACCTGTCCGGAAAAAAGGTCTTCGATACACGGGGTCTGTGGCGGTAAACTCAAAACATGAGTTCCCCCAAACGCCTGCTGATCGTCACCCACGCGCCCTCCCCCCACACGCAAACCCTGCGGGGTGCCCTCATTGAAGGCGCCAGCTCACCCGAAATCAACGGCATCGAAATAGACTCTCGCTCGCCCTTCGATACGGGCCCGGAAGACGTCCGAACGGCCAGCGGCATCATTCTCGGAACCACGGAAAATCTCGGCTACATGAGCGGCGCCCTGAAGGATTTTTTCGACCGTATCTATTACCCCTGTCTGGAAGAAACCCAGGGCCTGCCCTACGCCCTCGTCGTCCGCGCCGGTCACGACGGCACCGGAACCCGGCGCGCCGTCGTGTCCATCACCACCGGCCTGCGCTGGAAAGCCGTTCAGGACCCACTGATCTGCCGGGGTGATTGGGACCCAGAGTTCAAGGACAGATGCACGGAACTCGGCATGCTGATGGCCACCGGACTGGAAGCCGGGGTGTTTTAGAAAAATTTGCGATATCCGAAGGCAATTCTCTCCAAAATGTGCGTTTTTGTGTGCTTTTGTGCGTCTTTTTTTAAGGCAGCAACGAGATTGTGAGCCCCCTCCAACACATCCTGTCACCAGCCTGAACACCGGATAACAGAAACCTATTCAAAATGGCAATCCCACACCGCCACCCGCTGTAACGCAGGAAGACAAACACCGATACAAATTTTGGTGTGGACTTCTTATACAGCTTAAATATGGCGAGATTATGATTATTTTCCGTTAAACTAATTAATTAGGTATTTTTCCAAATTTATTAAATGCGCACCGGGATTGGCTGCGCGGGTTCTGCAAGAATTTATTCTGTATTTGCTGCCAAAAAGCAGAGGCGGTGGAGGGTTTTCGGACTCCTTCTTTGATAAGTTAGCGGATTGGGAATACCAGTTAAAAGCACTTGAAGATGATACTCTCGGTGAGGCTGTACACAACCTAGATGGACCGGAGCCATAGCAAACCAGCATTTGAGGCCGTTGCGGTGGCTCCCTTGAAAGCTAAGCCTAAATTGCCCAAAGCCCTTAGAATATATCGCGTAGTATCAAAACTGCATGGCCGAGAATACTCACGAGCGTGTTTCAATAGAGCCTAGTTCCTAGGCGTGCAGAAACTTTCATACATGAATGAATTAAGATAGTTTTTGGGTATGGACACCATATCGAAAGAAAAGCGCAGCGCCATGATGGGGCGCGTGAAGGGTAAGAACACGAAACCTGAATTAGTTGTCAGGCAGATGCTTCATAGAAATGGCTATAGGTTCCGTCTTCATCGGAAAGACCTAGCCGGAAATCCCGACATTGTCCTTCCCAAATACAAAACAGTGATCTTCGTCAATGGATGTTTCTGGCACGGCCACACATGCCGTAGAGGCAAACGTCCGGATACAAATACGGCATACTGGGATGAAAAACTGAGTAAGAACATTGAGAGAGATTTGCGTAATTACACAGCCTTGGAAGCAAAAGGATGGCAGGTGGTGGTCATTTGGGAGTGCGACGTGCGTGATTTAACTATAGATACTCTAACAAACGTCATCGGCACTTCAACCACGCAGTCCTCTAGATGAAGGCGTTATTCTATTTTTCGACCCATCGATCATCTTCCCATTTCAGGTCACCGCGATGGACCTGATCATGATGGACATTGCACAATGTTGTCAGGTTATCGAGAGAGTTTTCACCACCTTGGACGTGCTCAGTCAAATGGTGCAGTTCGAGCAACTTTCTGGGATCGTCGCGGCTTAGGTGTTCACGTTTCCAACCACAAAAAGTGCAACCAAATCCGTCACGCCCCAGTACTTTTACGCGCACATCATCGGGAATACGCCGATCATGCTCCTTAGCTTGACGGTCTTCTTCCAGCAAGTATTCGCCGAGATCCAAATCCGAGCGTCCCTGCATGCGGGTAAAGATAGGCCAGCCATCTTCGGTGCGGAGTTCCCTTGTACGCCGTGCCCATTCCTTCTTTTCCTTTGCCAGATAACGAAGCTCCTCGCCGGTAACAACACACCCTGCATTGAGGCGGAGATATTCCAGAAGCTTCGCCTTCACACCGCCCGGTTTCTTTCTAATAGTGTTAAGTTGATTCCAGCGTAGTGCCGCTTCGCGATCCTGCCGTTCTTTCATCAATATGTACTGATTGGGCTTGATCAGCATCGGATCGAAGCCGAGAACATGGCGTAGTTCTTCGAGAATTTCGGGATTTTCCTCAACGGTATCTGATAATGTTGCTCCCGTGTAAATGGCCCAGCCGTATTCCACACGCAATTCGCGGACGCGCCGCGCCCATTCGCCGATACCCGAAACGACCAACAATTCGTCGCCATCCAATAAAATACGCGGATAACGCTGAAAGTAAGCAAGGATACGGTCTCGCGCCGATGCAATGGATTCTTCCGCAATTAGCCCACTACCCAAATCGCGTAGAGCGTGGAAAGCGGGCACCAGACTTAGCACCTGCTCTCGCAGATCGTCATGCTCAATGCGATCCAAGAAGGTATCGAGTAGCTGCTTTATTTCTGAGACTTGTTCTGGAAAATCACTTGCTGCTTTGGAACGTCTTGCCATTCTGTTCACGCTGTTTTTTTTAATGGTGCTAGCATTTCCAGTACTAAGCCGCCTATGCATCCCGCAAGAGGTGGTGGAACGGCGTTTCCGATCTGTTTGGCAATTTCGATTTTTGTACCCACGAATTTGAAGTCGTCTGGAAACCCCATGAGGCGCGCGGCTTCCCGATGAGTAATGGGACGATCTTGGTCTGGATGCAAGTACCGCCCTTTTTCCGGCTTAAAGAACTCGGTTCGAATGGTGACAGACGGACGGTCCCACCACAGCCGGCCGAACAAATCGGTTCCTCCGCTGGTCTTTTTGATCCAACATTGCGGTGTAAGTTCCGGGGCATTTTTCTGTAAGTCGAATCTATTCCCCCCCGGCGGCACGGCTTTATAGCGCTTGACGCTTTTTTCGGTCGGATTGCGTTTGACGTGAATATCCAATGGGGACTTGCCCTTGATCTCCGAACGCGTCGGTGGAGGCAAATCGGAAATCACGTCGCGTACGGTCTTCCAACGTGGCAGATTTCCCTCACCTTCCAGCCCAGCATGGGTGGGATGCGGCGGAAAATTCATTGCCACTGCGTCTCTACGTCTCCCCAAAACGATTGTGCGCTTACGGGTCTGGGGTGCGCCGTAATCGGCAGTATTGACGATGCAGGCCTCGGTTTCAAAGCCGTATTCAGCTGCCTTGGCTTTAATATCATCAAGCTCCGGCGATCTATATAACTCCGCCACATTCTCCATGACAAAAATTTTGGCATCCGACAAATGGGCGATTGTAATAAAAGGCTCCCACAAAGCACGCCGTTCATCTCCGTCGCGCTTCTTGTTCAAAAGACTGAAACCTTGGCACGGCGGCCCACCGATGATGACATCGGCCTCTGGCACTTCGTTTTCTAGGAGCCAATCTTCAATGTTATCGCAAACCGCATCACCACCGAAATTCCGTTCATGGGTAGCAACCGCAGCATGGTCATTATCGATGGAAAGAATGACCTCAAAGCCGCCACAAAACCTTGGGTCTACGAATCCCAAGGACATGCCTCCTGCACCACTGAACAAATCGATTACACGCAAGACCATAAGATTCTTTTACATTGATTCGACCGATAAATACCATACCGATTATACATGACAAACAGAACATAAAAAGAACAAAAAATTATTATTCTATGACCGGAAAGGGATGATAAATCATCATTAGCTGGGGGTTGGATGGGGACGGCGCGATCCGGCGAAAAAGTTTTTATGTGTTGGATGTGTCTGAAACCCGCCGAAATTTGCGGTCAAATGGCGGAGAGTGAGGGACTCTACGAATACGCTCGCGGAACCCGTAGAATGGCTTATATCTGGTGTTTACATGACCTTATGTGTGGGGTAATTGTGTGGGGTAACAAAGGGATTCGAACCTCATGCCAACATACATCGAGAAACGCCGCCTCAAATGGTACGCCGTCCTGGACGTTCCAAAGGACTTACAGAGTACCATAGGTCGCAGGAGATTTGTGAAGTCTCTGGATACCGATAGTCGCACCATAGCCCTGCGTAGGGTTGCGCCCCTTGTTGCCACTTGGAAGGGAGAGATCGAAGTCGCAAGGACGGGAACTAAAGACCCCATTGAACTGGATTTGCTATACTGGCGAGGAGCACTCAAAGGTGCTGATGATCATGCAGAGGAAGGCAAGCTTTCTGAACGGGATCACATCATTGATGTACTACAGGAACAAGCAGAGGCGCTTGACCGTCAAACTGAAGGCTCAGGCATGGAGTTCTTCAAGAGGGCCACAGGGCAATTGATCGACACCACAGAACATCTTGAGGAATGGATAACCTCCCTTCCTGATACCCCTAAGACCATCGACATGAAACGAAGCGAAGTGGAGAAGTTCGCTAAGGAGTTCCCTACCCTCGACAGGATCAAGAAAAAGGAGGTCAAGCGCTGGTGTGTCAAACTGATGAGTGAGGGAGGATTAAAGGCAAAAACCATCAACAAGAACCTCTCATTCATCCGAAGCTATTGGGCCTTCCTAGAATCTATTGAAGTTGTCGGCGACGATTACAAACCGTTACATGACCTTGGAATTAAGGCCAAAAAATCCAAGGCAGATGACACCGTGCCCTTCAACCCGAAGGACGTGGTGGCGTTGAGGGCTAGGGCCCAACAAGATGGGGACGTTAACTTAACTGACTTGATCGCCTTGGGAATGTGGACTGGAGCCAGAATTGAAGAACTGTGTTCGCTTGAAATCTCCGACATAGTTGATGGGACCATCAAAATCGAGGATGCGAAGACGCCTGCCGGTTGGCGGGAAGTGCCTATTCATTCGAAACTCCGCCCCACATTGGACCGACTAATCAAAGGCCGCAAAAATGGATATATCCTGGCCGGGCTAAGTAAGAATAAATACGACGACAGGAGCAACGCCATCGGGAAGCGGTTTGGACGCATGAAGTCTGACATGGGTTTCCGGCCTAGGGTGGAGGCCTTTCATTCTATCAGGGGAACGGTAGCAACGCTTCTGGACAACGCCGGGGTGCCTGAGAACGTCGCGGCAAGCATCATCGGACATGACGTGCCAACGATGACTTATGGAACTTATTCAGGCGGCCCCTCCATTGAGGTGAAGGCTGCCGCTCTAGAATTAATCGACTACCCGGAGGCCCAACCCGACTCAATCTGACAATAGGAGCATCCGACATGTTTTCAAAAGAACTGCATAAAGCCCAATGCGCACTTGAAGAGTTCCTGAGGATTCACCCGCAAATCCCCTCACAGACCATCCGGTGCTTTATAGCTGTCGCAGGGCACCCAGGTATTACCAACCATCAGGTTCAAAGGAACCTCAAATTGGGCCAATCATCAGCCTCCAGGAACATTTCGATACTCACTAAGACGCGCTACGATGGGGAACCGGGGTTGGACCTTGTGGATCAGGTATATGAAGGCGATGGGCGTCAATTAGGGCTGTATCTGACACCCAAGGGGCAGCGGCTGGCTAATCGGGTAGAGGAAGCGCTCCAGTAAAGTGGCAGAGCAAAAGTTGCGATTGATGCGGGGCTGAGTTAACCTAATCGAACAAGGCTTAACCCCCTTGTGCAAGCGGGGGAACTGGAAACAGGTTTCCCGCCCGGTTAGTGGGTTAATGGTCCGGGTTCTGCGTCAACAGTTCCCGGACAACCCACATCTTCATTTCCAGAACAGCAAGATAACGTGAGGTGACCGGAGCCACCCCACGAAATCCATTAATTGAAATAAACGCATATTGCTAAGACGGCCCATAGGACCTCCGCAACGTTTACCTCAACACAAACTTGTAAATTAGACATGTAAATGCCCTCAATACGAGCCTGCGGCCACAGGTCGTTAAGACCATGCATTTTGTTCACGCCCTGACTGGCGCTAGTAGCTTCCTATGTACAACTCGGTCGCCACATCGGATTTCAAACCATGAAGGGCCTTCCCTATTACCGACCTTGGTTAGGTGGATCGTCGGGGGCCTTCACGTCCTCGACCCTTTAGCCGCTCTTCGCCGGAACGACACAGGGTGTGCGAACACCCTAGGCCGGTACTAGGCATCACGCCACGTACTGCCTTCGGTTAATATAGAAGGAATCTGAGGACCTGCAATGATGAATGCACTCCCCGGCACGTGGCAGATTTGGAGTAAAAATGTGAGTGCCCTTCGCTAAGGCCGAGGGAGTGCCTTTCCCCCCTTAGGGGGCACCGTGGTGGCCTCAGAAATCGACTGGGGGTGGTATGGGTGTCTGGCTTTGTCGTTATCTGTAACATGCACAACGAACGTTGACATTTGTAACATGCCGACTCATAGTTCTCTCAACCACCGCAGAGGGCACCATCATGATCAAGTACGTCACATACAAACGGGTCAGCACCAAGGACCAGGGGAGAAGCGGTCTCGGGTTGGAAGCCCAGGAACGGGACATTCAGCTATACCTCACCAACACCTCAGAGGAGCCGTGGGAGGTCGTGGGGGATTACCTGGAGGTGGAGTCAGGGTCCAACGGAGATCGACCCATCTTGACTGAGGCTATCGCCCTAGCGAAGAAGGAGAAGGCCGTGTTGCTAGTAGCCAAGCTGGACAGGTTGAGCCGTAAGGTATCCTTCATTGCCAACCTCATGGATGACAAGGCGCTGAAGATCACGGTTGCTCAGATGCCTTATGCTGACAAGTTCCAACTACACATATACGCATCGTTGGCGGAACAGGAGCGGGACTTCATTAGCCAGCGAACCAAGGCCGCACTGGGGGAAGCGAAGGCTCGGGGTGTGAAGCTTGGTGGCCTCAGGGATAAGACTATGCAGCGCAACAAGGTTCTCAAGGCGCAAGCGCAAGAGCGTGCTGAGAAGTTGGAGGACCTCGTTATTCCACTGAGGGATCAGGGGAAGACCTTGAGAGACATCGTGGTGGCCCTGAATAAAGCGGGGATCATGGCACCCAGGGGCGGCTCTTGGCACCCTACAGGCGTTCGAAGGCTGCTTGCGAGGCTGTAATTATAAAATATTCATCCGTTTGATTGCTCTACAGACCCCCACGATTAATCGAGGTATCCACCAGTGCAACATATCCACGAGTGACTATAAGTCATTGATATTATTATATTTTTTATATTGACATCAGGAATCGCATGACTCATGGTGCCACCTCATTCACACATGGAGGTTACCTAATGACTATTCGTTTTAATCGCTTTGAGTTCGACCTTGGTTTCAGCGGGCTGCTTGTCTGCGTTCCCCTAATTGGTGATGCTTTCATAGACTTCACCGGGAACGGTCTCAGTACCTGTAATTCCTGGGGGTAAATCATTTGGGGTGACCTATTAGTGAAGGGCGTGGTCAACATTTCTGATTAGGGCCGCCCTAAGACCCACCAAACCCATTCAATGGCCTCGCGGTTCACACTGCGGGGCTATTTTTTTGCCCATCAGTATCGTCATCGAAGGTGGGGCTTAAATTCCCGGTAAGAAGGAACCATTCATGTCACCACGCGACGCACAGGATCAAGACGAACCACCTAAAGATCGCTTCTTCAATCCCCATCGCATTCCATCTACAACCAAATCACAGGCCATCGTTGATGATGTTCTCAAACAAGTTCAGAACTTTGAGAAACACTTTGGATTGAGGAAACGAAAACGCAAAGCATCAGATCAGAAGACCTTTGAGGCCACAGTAACCGCCATCGTGTGTGACCTTATGCACCATCTTGTGAGTAAGGCCGTTGGTGGCGTGGCGATTACCAGATCAAACCAAACTCTTGGGTCAGCAGACCGCTATCGACACCCCGCATTGAACAAGACCCTACCCAGGATTTTAGACAACATGGCTCGGCCTGAGATGGCCTTTGTTGAGCAGGACATAGGCTCAGAGGCTCCCTTCACAGCTTCGCGCATGACTACCATCAAGTGCGGGCAAAGGTTGCTCAGTCACATTGGTGACAACGGTGTGACTGCGGAGGACTTCAAACTCCAGCCGTATGAGGAAACCATCGTTCTTAAGCGGAACAAAGAGGACTACTGGGATAGTGGCGAAGCAGTAGAGTACGAAGACACAACAACGACCAAGCTTTTTCGAACTCAGATGAATGAGATCAACTCTTGGATTGCCGATGCTGAACTTGAGTTTGACAAGAGTGTCCTGGCGGTGGACCGGGTAGTCGATACACATGATCGACAACTTCGACGCATCTTCTCCCGAGGATCGTTTGAGAGCGGTGGAAGGTTGTTCGGTGGCTTCTGGCAAAACATTTCCAAGCAGCTTCGCACATCAGGGATCATCATCAACGGCGAAGATGTATCAGTCCTCGACTACTCACAAATGAACCCTCGTATCCTCTATGGTCTCGCTAAAGCACCTTTGCCTGAGGGTGACCTCTATACGATTCCCGGATTTGAAGCCCATCGAGAGGGCATCAAGAAGGTCATGAACTCGATGGTCTTTTCAGAGAAACCGCTTACCCGCTTTCCCAAAGATACCCGCAAACTGTTCACATCGAAGGTCAGGTTTTCGGACGTGGTTGACAATATTGAGGCAGCGCACCCAGCATTGAGGCCATCATTCTACACCGGCATCGGTCATCATGCGATGTTTATTGAAAGCCGTATCATGGTGGACCTCCTTCTGGACTTGAAGGAACAGGAGATCGTGGCGTTACCTATCCATGATGCCGTGGTCGTTCCTCTTTCCCGGATGGAGGACACCAGACTTCGAATGCTATCTACATTTCACCATCATACTGGTGTTCATGGGATGGTATCTGAGGAGTGATCTTCTTCAATGGAGGTATGTAGGGGGGAGTATGAGGATAAGTACTACATGAGTTCATCCTAGGGGTTCACCTTAAGGGGGACTCATAAGAGCCTATCGTGTGATAAGGTAATTGAGGACGCGAAAAGAAAGAGGGAAAAGAACATTATAAAGAAGGTCCTCGTCCACCTTAGTTCCTTTGTGAGCCAAGCTATTCCTCCCTTGGATCAGCCGATTGCAATATTTTAAGTCTAAAGTGATCTTCTCTTCTTTGATGGTAGGAATCTCGAGGAGTTCAAGGCTTTTTAGTATCTCAAAAAGTTTTTCAGACCGACCCTGAACAGTATGATTTGGATTCCCCAAGAAGCCTTTAAGCCGTTCAAGGTGAGTTCCGGTTAAGCCAGACGCTTTAGCGACGCCTGCCCGGCTGGTACTAGGAAACAATGGCGTGAATAAGGTTTTAAAATCCGTCGTGGCAAGCTGCTCCAGTTCCTCGAGAGGGATAAACCAGTTGGAGTATTTTGATTTAGGTTGATTGCTCCTCATTCCGTCCACAAAAATTTCTGTAAGCCCAGATACCGTTAGGCCTTCGAGTGTTTCTACCGGCAAAGTCTGATGATGTTTTGCAGTCATCTGCATTCGAGCACTCACATCAATGTTTCCAGCCCCTGACGATAGCGGGTTTAGGTGGATTGAGAACCAATCAATATCGACAAATAGGTTTCCGTACCAAGGATCGCGCTGCGATGGCGCTAACGATGCAGTGATAGCTATAGCAAGATTACTTAAGAAGGTTTGAATAGCCTTGTCTGTCTGCGGCTCTCGAAAGTTGATCGTCATTGACTGCCAACCATGCGGTTCGCGGTTCGTTGGAGCAGCGATAGAGAATGTGACAAGTTCGAGACCCAACACAGTGATGCTGTTATGGGAGACCGTCTCAACGTAGTGTGGGGCGTCTTCAATAGGGGTGCTAAAAGTTCCAGAACTAGAGGATTGAAAACCCGGTTCGTTAAATCCGTGAGAGGCAGTTAGACGGATTTGAATCGTCACAGATACGAAAAGATCACTCATGTAAATTCTCTCTCAGTCTGGATTCGCGATGAAGGTTAAACCTAACTCCAAAAGGGAGAGGTGTGAAGTCGCTTAAGATTTCTTCTTTGGCTAGAAAAGTCCTACAACTTGGTCCTAAGCCCACCTTTTTCAGATTGCCTGTTAGGCGGAATTTGCTGGCCCGGATTTCCAACACTTTCCAATTAGGGCCGCCCTTAGATGAACCCCACGATTACCACCTATGTGTTTCCTTGGTGTATCTGAGGCCATCTCCATCAATCGCTGTTCGCCTAGGTTCCTTCGAGAGAGGCTGCGCCCATCATTCCCTTGGGTGTGGCCTTTTTTTGAAATTAGGCGACACCGCAGTCCATCAATCCATCAACAGACAAGAGGTTCCAATGGAGCATCCAACAAAGATGTCCTCCACCAGTGTGGCCGGAAAGAAGCACCGGAAGACTGCTGTATGGTTGGACGTAATGACCGACAACAAACTGACAGAAGCACTTGCCCACTATGAGAAGATGACGGGGCGCTCAGTCTCGTCCTCACTGGTGATGCGCCGTGCAATTGGTTCTCTAGTGGACCATCTGAGAAGCATTGAGGGCTCGCCCCAAAGGGAAGCTGAGATCGCAGCCCTTAGCTTGACACGATGATTAATTTCATAATCTCGCTATATCTCCCGGTGCATCTGAGCATCGACAATTTTATCATCCAACTTCAAACAGCTTACTACATGGCCCTCCTCAAGCGGCAAGGGTTGCAGCCTTGGCACCACTTGAGGGCCATAGAGTTTCTCAGACGTATGGGGATTGTGACTGACACCAATGATCCCATCATGGTCGAACTCAAGGAAGCTGTGGAAACACATCAGGCCACCCAGGATAAGCCTCCAGTGTGGGCCAAGCCGTATCTGGTGGAATGATATGGTTGGCAAGAACAAATCCGAAAACTCCGTTCAGGCTGACACCAAGGTAGAACTTGAGGAACTCCTCGAACGTATCCTGATTGGCTTGGCGCGGGCCTACGCTGACAAGCTGGAGAACACTCCAACTGGCGACCTCAAAGCCGCAGACCTGACATCAGCAGGGAAATTTCTCAGTGACAATCAAATCAACAAGGGAACCCTAGTGGATACCCAGGCTGAACTGATGAATGGCTTGGGAAGACAGATCAAGGAACTTGAACTTGATGATGATGAAGCCATCATGCCCCTTCCCAAACCCGGCCCCATTCCGAGCGACTAAAAGGAATCCATATGGCGACTGAATGCCGCAAGAGGCTGGCCCAATGCCGCGCCTTGAACCGCACCTGTGATGTCCGGGGATGTCACATGCCAACCCAGAAGTGGGGCCGGTGGTGTGACAAGCACGATAAGATAAACGAACGAACAGGTCATCCCCGAGGCCACACGATACGAGTCGCGACGGTCAAGCCCCTGATCAAACCCATCAGGAACTACATCAGGGAAAACCGCGATCACCCGTCGATCCAACAGGCGCTCCTTTGGTTATACGAGTTAGTCTATGGTCCAAGATCGCGAGTACAGGATATTCATCGGAAGTCTAAGCCAGAGGACAGGCTTGGAAGGTTCCTGGATAAAATGAAAGCCCAAAATGTTCATGAAGTGGATATGTTGGCAATCATCGTCGCCATGTATCTCATGCGTGAATTGTATCCGAACGACTTCAAAACTGATCGACACTTCCGCCATCAAATCGCCACCCGGCTTCTCCGCATGGTCAACGCACCAAGGAAGGAAAAATGGGGTGGAGGCCACGCCATCTACATCTATGACCGAATCACAGTAGGTGTCCGTGAACTCCTAGGACCGCACCTGGAAACCAACCTAGGTCTCTTATGTAACCAGATCGCGCGTCTTCATGTGGATGTCTTCGTACCTCCAGCCCCAATCATTCCTGAACTAAAAGGATCAACGCCGCATGCCAAATCCAACCCAACTTGCAATCGATACCCTCAAGGCTGACCCCACTCTTTCAGGACGGTTTGATGAGATGTTCGGGGAAGGTGCTTCCGCACAATTCACTGCCTCACCGGCTCAACCCGGTAACTCACCCCAAATAGGTAAAGACGATAACCCCGGCTTGGTTGATACCGTTCTCGATGTTGCTAAGGCAATCCCTGGTGGCGTAGTGGACTCTTTCCAAGCTGCTGGTGATTTGGCAGCAGAGATCGCAGACAAAGCCGGTCTCCCAGCTGGTATTCGCTTCGACGATGACGGCATCAGCTTCGTGAACAAAGAGGAACTCGACAGTCCCATCTTTGGTAAAATCGGAGAGGATGACGCCATCCTAAACGGCTCCTCAACGGCAGCCGGTCAAATAACTCGGGGCATATCCCAATTTGTCACCAGCTTTGTCGGAGCGGGAAAGGTACTGGCACCGCTCAAGACCGCAACTGTTGGCAAAGGTGTAGCTACTCAGGTTGGCGTAGGTGCCACTCAGGGGGCCGTGGCTGACTTCATCGGCTTCGGTGGGTCTGAGGACCGCCTCACAGACCTAATGTTATCCACTCCGAACATGAGAGATTTCGTGCCTGATTTCCTTGCCAGGGATGATGACGATACGGAACTTGATGGACGCTTTAAGAACGCCCTCGAAGGGGTAATCATTGGCGCTGCTGTTGAGCCTGTGTTCCACATGTTTAAAGCCATTCGTAAAGCCCGTAGGGCCTTCAAAGAGGGCGGCGAAGAAGCCGCTCGAAAGGTGGTTCAGGAGAACGCCCAGGTTATTGATGAGGCTGAACGTATCTTATCCAACTCCACGGATGGCAATGTTGCGGCATCATCTGGTGCAGTCAAAAGTCCAGACCTCATTGGGGTTAAGGCTGCGGAGAGGATGGTCGAGAGTGCCCGTGTCGCCAACCATAATCGCCCTGCTGTAGACGTGGAAGGGGTCAAGAAGGCTCTCCTCGAAGGCGGTGGGAAGCTTGATCTAGATGACCATAAACTTACCCAAATGTTCAACACCGAGAAGCTGGATACCCCGGACGATATCAAGGCCATCCTCCAGCACACTGCCGATGCTTATGAGGATCACATTGGCAGCCTGATTACTCGCGGCACACTAACCCATGCCCAGGCGTTGAAGAATGCCGCTACCGAGATGGACGATCTCCTTGGGCAGGGCGGAATGGATCAACTTCTTGCCGTGGTTGGCCGCCAAGCTGAGACCGTTGAAAAACAGGTTGCTTACCTAGTAGGTGGCAAACAGTTGATGCAATCCATGGCTCGCGAGATCGAGGAACTGGTTACGAAGATTGACGGAGGAGTAAATGTCATCCCAGAGGATGAAGCACGGCTTCTCAATAAAATCCAACAACTCGGTGATCTCGAATCAAGCATCAAGGCTATCCAAACTTCCGCCGCCAGGGTTACCTCGGCTGGTCGTATCGTCACACGAGACCGTGTAACAGGTAAGGCGATTGATGCCGCTGAACTGATGATCAACCTTCGTCAAGGTGGTGATGTGAAGAAGATCGTCAAGACACTACGGGCTGCCAAAGGTAACCCCGTGGGAATGCTCCAGCTTACCCGGAAGATCAGGAAAGGAGGAGTAGCTGCGGTCACCCGTGAGTTCTTCATCAATTCCATTCTGTCAGGACCCAAGACGCATATCGTCAACATGTCTTCCAACCTGATCAACACGGCATTCCTGCCTATTGAGAAATCCCTAGGTGGACTGGTTGGTGGTGATCTCAAATCAGCTGAAGAAGGGGCGAGGCAGTTCATATACGCCACCACCGGCTGGGTAGAGTTCATCCGCGCTATCAAACAGGCAGATACTCTGAGTGATATCCCATCTGGAGGGCGAGCCGTCTACGATACATTCAAGTCTGGTCGGAATGTCCTTGATCCATCGATCACCAAGATTGAAGGTTCAGGCGATGTCATCACTTCTAGGTCTACCGGAATAGGTGGAGAAGCGGTCCGCTTCCTTGGCAATGCCGTTAGGCTGCCTACTCGATTGCTCTCAACGGAAGATGAACTCTTTAAGCAAATCAACTACCGTGCAGCCCTGAAAGCGCGTCTGCACACCCAGGCCCGGCATATGGGGCTCAAGGGAGGCAACCGCGCTGCATGGGTGGAGCATAACTTCAAGAATGGATTTGACCAGGCAGGACGAGGGATCAATCAGGAAGCACTTCAGGCAGCACGAGAAGCCACTTTCACCCAACCGCTTCGTCAAGGAAGCTTCTCTCAAAAGGCACAAGGTGCTGTAGGCGCGATACCCGGAGGAATGGGTACGTTCGTTGCTCCATTTATCCGTACACCTTCAAACATTATTGCCGCTGTTGGGCTGCGCACACCCGGTCTAAACCTGTTCTCAAAGCAGTTCCGGGAAGACTTAGCTGCCGGTGGCGTCAGACGTGCCAATGCAATCGGCAAGGCCGCTGCTGGCCTGGGCTTATACATACCGGCGCTCTATGCCGCGACCATTGGTCGTATTACAGGTGGTGGGCCTTCTGACGCTGTGAAAAGGCGTCACAAGATGGCTACAGGATGGCAACCGTACTCGTTTGTTTCGACTGATGAGAATGGTGTCACAACCTACACCTCATACAAACGTCTTGACCCATACGGGATGTTCTTTGGTCTCGCTGCTGACTTCGTCGATGTGGCTCAACATATCGAAGAACAGAACCGTACCGAGATAGCCGCAGCTATGGGGATTGCTGTTGCGAAAAACCTAACCAGTAAAACGTACCTGCAAGGCATCACCAATGCGCTTGACGCTCTCTCCCAACCCGAACGCAAGTTCAATAGGTGGATATCCAATACAGTCTCTGGGTTTGCCCCATCAGGTCTGAAGCAGATATCCGAGTGGGCGGGGCTTACCAATGATCCGGTGATGAGGGAAACCCGAAATTGGATGGACGGTTTCATCAACAAGATACCTGGGTTGTCCCAATCATTACCTCCTAAGCGTTCTTGGGTAACAGGGGATGTCATCCCATACAGTGAAGGGCGCTTCCTTCCTGATTCCATCTCTCCATATGCAACATCCAAGTCCAAGGACAATCTTGTTCTCGATGAGTTGTCCAGGTTGGATCATGGTTGGTCAGCGCCTATGAGGAACATCCATGGCGTTGATCTATCGGAACTCCAATACGACCGCCTCCTTGAACTCTCCGGCACAATCAAGATTGGGGGTAGAACCTTAATGGAGCGGCTGGAAAGGTCCTTCACCAAGGAAAGGTATGACCTCAACCGGGATCACATTCCTGACCACGAAGGCTCCTATCGCCATGGCACGGTGGATAGATGGGTCAAAAAGTACCGGGAGAAGGCCAAGCGATACCTATTGAAAGAAGAACCAGCCCTCAAAGAGTTGGTGAAGGTCAACAGGAGGGCTCTGCGTCGGGCCGGGTCATCTAACCCAGAACGAGCAAAGAGCGGCCTAGAAGCCCTCATTAAATAAGGAAACTACGAACGATGATAAACAATAGACACACCAAACCTCGGAGTGCTCAATGGCAGCCCGTGTTCAAGTAACCAATCCACTCACTGGTAAAGCACCTCGCACCCAAAGATTAGGAGGCATAGGGCAAACCTATGCGCCTGTGGAAATTCCTGGGGTTGCCCAAAACAACTCTGTGGCTGACCTTGCTCAGGCATTAGGCTCGCTGGGGGGTTCACTCCAGAGGGGCTTTGAGCAAGACCTCCAGGTTCTGGATGACAAAGATATCAAAGAAGGTGAAGCCGCCTTCCTCAAGAACCAGACAGGTTTCAAAGATGCAGTTAAACAGGGCCTGATCCCGGCTGGAGCATCACCTCATTTCCGCCGTGGCGTTGATCAGGCTCACCTCAAATCCCTTGCTGATGAGTTTGGCTCCGCCCTTAAGTTTGCCCATGCCAATTCTGGTGTAGCCAACACTGATGACGCTGAGGTCCTCAACGGGTTCATCTCCGAGTTTTCCCAAGAGTTCATGAAGGAAAATCTAGGTGAGTTCGATGATGTAGATATTTCTCAGTTCTACGCAGATCGAGCCGCTGGTCATATGGCTGCTTTGCATCAACAACACACTGCCAAAAGGGTAGCTGACTTCGAGAAGAAATCCGTGGATTTGGTCGGTATTCAAACCAATCAGTTGATCGATGCGTTCCAAGACAGTGATGATGATGAGGTGGAGCCCTTGGGTCAAGCCTTGGGTGATCTGATCGATCCGAACAACCCATCGTCCAACGTCTTCAATGGGATGAACCAAAGTGTAGCAAACGATGCGCTGTTTGATGCCGCGATCACTCGGTCTTTAGAAGAAGATAGCCTGGAATACCTGGATGCCTTGCGTACTATCAAAACCCCAGGCGGCTACCTCGTTGACATCAATCGGTATCGCGCCAAGATCGTCGCAGCAGAGACCACAATCGGCACTAGGTCACGTCAGCAAACTCTCTTTGAACAATCCCAAGCTAAGTTGAGAGTTGAAGCCAGCAAGGACGCCGCTGTCAATACTGGCTACTCCCTCCTAGATGTCGCCATGGAATCGAATGACTTCGCCAAGTTTGAAGAACACGCCAAGGTGCTAACAGTACAAGGATTGGGTAAAGAAGCTGAAGCCCTCCGTAAGGTCAAAGAGAGCCGCCTGGATGCCAACCACAAGGTCCGCGAAGAACCGGGTGTTGTCTCATGGCTCTACAACAAGGTCCTGGAGGAACCCAACAAGGCAAGGTCAATCATTCTTGAAGCTGAAGTCTCAGGAATAATTCAGGGCTCTACAGCACAGTCCCTTCAGAAGTTCACCCAAATTAGTCGGGATTCTGAAGGTGCAATGACCTCAAAGCGTGTGCGCGACTCCGAGCGTTCAATCAGCAAAATCATCGTGACTGATGAGAATGCTGACGAGGCCACCCAAGCGACAGCGTACAAAGCACTGGAGGTATTCCGTGACGACCTCCTGGACTGGCTGAGTGCCAACCGGGATAAAGACGGCAAGGTCCCAAACTCCATCCCACGATCAGAACTTAGACGGATGCGTAATGAGGCATTGCAGGATGTAGGCATCTCACAGGAGGCCCTAAATGTCCTGCAAGGGCCATCTCCCAAGAAGTCTCTGCCGCCAGAACCGGCGAAGCTTCTGTTCTCACCAGTCCAACCCGCAACCGCTGTGTCAGGCACACCAAGCCCAAACAACCCTTTCAATGCCCCTGGTATGGTTGAGGAAGAGGATGAGTTTGATCCTCAGGTGATTCCTGGGCTCAACTTCTAAAGGAAACTACGAACAATGCATGATGATAAACAACACACCGAATCCACTATGAGGCCCGATGGGTCCATTGAGGTGGAAACACGAGGGCGGCTTGAAGGTTCCAGTGCTGAGATGTTCAGTGCTGGCTCCACCTTCACTCGTGTACAAACCCCCACGGGAACACTGGAAGGTCTCAACGATGACACTCTGGTATCAGGACCGTCCATACCGGGGGATATGATGCGCCTTTCCCAGGCTGTGTCTGCGGGATACTTAATGAAGAACCCGGATGGCACCTATAGCGCCCCCGGTGACGCTCCCTCCGTTCAACAGGCCCTAGAGGACTCAAAATCGACTCAGGAGGGCGATGAAGACGAAGCCTTCCACCCTGAACTCCAATCAGAACCAATCGAGTCTGAGGAAGTTCTCGGGGCTCTTGTAGAGCGTGTTGACGGTAACGATCAAACGGCTGCCATCTCCCAGTTAATCGATACTGGAGAACTCTCAGAGGACTTGGTTGGCCGTGTGGCTGGCAACCTCGGTCTTGACCCCAATACGCTGCAAGGCGGCATGGGAAAGATACGTGCGGACTTCGAAGCACAGGCCCGCACTACCATAGCAACCACCGGGATTGATCCTGATGCCATCATAGATTGGGCACATGAGAACGAACCTGCCCTGATGAGACAGGCCATGATGGACCAAGCCACCAAGAGGACCACATCAGGCTACCTTGATGTTGCCCAGGAATACCTCACCAGATTGGACACCATTGATCCTGAAAGCATCCTGAGTGCGGGCTTCCATGATGGCATCAAGGCTCACCAAGGGGGCGACGGGCGGATTGTCCTCACGCTCTCCAATGGGTCCACCGTTCTCTGGAAGGATGCCGTTAAGACGGGGCTTGTGTCCGTCCGGTGAGGCACAAGCAACGACTCGACCTGATCAGGTTCAATGAGGACCAAGTTAGATTGTTCCGGCAATCGCTGAAGGAAGCTTGGGGACCGCTGGTCAGCACCAGGGAGAGAGGTGACAGATGCGTCTATATCTTCAAGAGCGGTCATCAGGCCACCCTTTACCTCCCATCAAGTTTAAATCAAATGAATAAGGAATAGCGGACAATGAGCCTATACGGGCCACCCAAAGACACCGTCGAACTCCACGATGGAATTACCATATCGAAAACCAACACAGGCCACATCATTATGACCGATGATAAAGGCAGGACTAAGGAAATCCATGGCGACGCGGCTGTTGAGTGGATGTTCTACACATTGAAGGGGGAATTCCCCCAGGCACATAAAGCTGCGGAGCCGACACCTGTGTCTATCAAAGCGATGGCTAAGTATGCCGCCAATAAGAGACTGAAGGAACAGACCCAGATTGTAACCATGGAAGACGGAACCAAGATGCAGCTGTCTCCTTTGTCCATCCCTAGTTAACCCAGATTCAACCCCCTATGTCATTACCCAGGCCTACCTACAGTCCTTGCGAGGATTGCTGATGGATAACCTGAGGTGTGGCTTAGGGGGTATTTTTTGGTTAGTCGTGTGGGGTAATCGTGTGGGGTATTAGCTGATAAATTCCTCCCTAAGCTATTGAAATATAACGCTTTTAAGGGAATGGCGGAGAGTGAGGGATTCGAACCCTCGATACAGTTTCCCGTATACTCCCTTAGCAGGGGAGCGCCTTCAGCCACTCGGCCAACTCTCCGGGATTTGACGTGCTGTAGGAGGATATACCGCCCCTCAGGTGATCAATCAAGCGGGTTCGGTGGGCTTGGCCCCGTTCTTTTCCTCGGCGACGATTTTGGCCAGGGTTTTTGATCTTTCGAAGCTTGGCAAGTCGACCTTTTCATCGGCGGCTTCGGCGATGTTCCATGAAATGATGCCGCCGGTCAGACGCTTGAGATCATCGACCGTCGTTGCGAACACACAATGGGGATGCCCGGCCGCGGCGTAAACCCGATCAAACCGTTTCAGGGAACGGTCAATGACAACCGGCAGCTTGTGCAGCAGGCCAATGGGGGCAACGCCACCTATGGTGAAACCGGTGGCGCCTTTAACTTCGGAGGCTTGCGGGCGGCGAACCGTGCCCTTGAGATTAAGCGCCGCCGGTATGTTCTGCTCCTGACAGCGGAAGTCTCCGGCGACCAGCGCCATCACCAAACGGTCATCAACGGCGAAAACCAGGGATTTGACGATGGCCCCCAGCTCACAGCCAACCGACGCGGCGGCATCTTCGGCAGTCCTTGCCGTATCGGCGAGCTCGACGACCGTGTCTTCTAAACCGGCATCGGTCAGGGCCTTGCGGACCCGGCCGACCGTATCTTTTTCTAGATAACTCATGATTTGCCCTATACCAAGTTGCAGTGATAATAACCTGTAGAGATCGCCCCTGCGGCCCGTCGGGCAGGAAGAGACGTGCAGTCGATGCGGGGGATCGGCGACATACCAAGGCTTACGGACATCGTTGCGAACGGCTTGCGACACCCCGCATCGCCACGCCGCACGCGCCTTGCCGAAAACCTTGGTATGCCGTCTCTATAGGTCATTATCACTGCAACTTGGTATTAGTTCAGATAGGGAACCGCCATGCCTTTTTTGACGGCCTCACGCCCGGAAATCGCGTCAAACCAGCGTTTGACGTTGGGAAATTCTTCCAAATCGACCTGATGCCACTCATACCGTGCAACCCAGGGGTAGGTCGCAACATCGGCAATAGTATAGATATCCCCGGCCAGATACGTGTTATTTGCCAGCTGTTTGTCCATCACCCCATACAGACGCTTGGCCTCATTGCGGTAACGTTCCTGACCATAGGAAACGACTTCTTTGGGGTTACGCAAAAAATGGTGGGCCTGACCAAACATTGGCCCAACGCCGCCCATCTGGAACATCAGCCACTGCATGCATTGAGCGCGCTGGTGGGCATCGGTCGGCAACAGATCACTGCCGGTTTTTTCGGCGAGATAAACCAGAATGGCACCGGATTCGAACAACGACAGAGCTTCGCCGCCGGGTCCATCGTTATCGACAATCGCCGGTATCTTGTTATTGGGGCTTATTTTCAGGAAATCCGGCGCAAACTGCTCGTCTTTGCCGATATGAATTTCATGAACCGTGTACTCAAGCCCGAGCTCTTCAAGCATGATTGAAACCTTACGCCCGTTCGGTGTACCCCATGTATATAAATCGATCATCTGTTTCCCTGCCCGTTCGGAGTTAATGCGAAGTCGAAAATCGCTGTCTTATGCAGCACTGCCGATACAACCGTGTCGTACCATTATACTAATATATGCCCCTCACCATTATGCGCAATCTGTAGAAAACACCAACACTACAGTTCTCCGTCCCGACTGAAACTGCCGGGTCATGAGTATCAACATTTATTAAAGTGTAGATTATACATTTAGAAAGGTTTCGGAGTATACTTAGAGATCGGATATTTGACTCAGTGGACAATCAAATGAGCAATTCAGTTCACAACCTAAACAATGCCAAACAGGCGCTTCGCGATGCCGAAACGGCCCTTGAGAATGCCCTGAAAAATGAAAAAAAGAGCATTGCCCAGCAACAACTGCGAATTGCCGAGCTGGCCCATGAGGTCCGGACACCGTTAAACGCCGTCATTGGCTACGCTCAAATTCTTTCCGAACAGCTCATGGGACCGTTGGGGACACCTGAATACAAGGATTATGCCCGTACCATTCATCAGGCCGCTTTTCACCTTCTACAGGTCTGTGACGGTATGCTGGACGAATTCACGCCTGATGAAAAACCCAGAACACTCCCCATGGAAGAAGTCGATGCCAGTCTGGTTGTAGACTCTGTCGTTGATCTGTTTTCCTGGATGGCAAAGGAACGCGGCGTAACCTTAATGGCGACAACCGACGTCGACTTCCCGAAACTCAGGACCGACCCGACACGGCTTAATCAAGTTTTGATCAACCTGGTATCCAATGCCGTCAAGTTCACGCCGAGGGGTGGCACCGTCAATGTCGCGGCCCGCGTGGATAAAGAAAAAGGCGCGATGATTTTGGTTATTCAGGACAACGGTGCCGGCATGTCGGAAGCCGAAATGGTCGAGCGCCTGGAGCCGTTTGCGAAGAAAGACGGAACCTCACCACATGGCGACAAGGGAACCGGGCTTGGCCTGGCCGTCGTACAGCGCCTGATTGGCGAATTACAAGGGCGGATGTGCATGAGCAGCGCCGAGGGCATGGGAACGATTATCTCGATTGAATTGCCTCTGGACGGTGCTGACGCCGACAACCCACCGACGCAGGAGCATACCAGTATTCGCCACGCAGCAGCTGATGAATTCACACAGTTTACGCCGTCCAAATCCGTCAACGGCTGAGTCCCGAAGTATCAATCACCGTTCAGTTCCATTTAAGGAAAAGAGGTTTCCGATGCGCAAAATGGTATTTTCCCTGATCACCCTGTTTTTCCTGACCATGACCGCCGGTGGCGTTTCAGCAGCTGGCGGCCCCATAGAACTGGCCGCAAGCCCGTCGGTTATGCAATGCATGAGCAATTGCATCAAACATGAAGGAAAAACGGCCACAGCCAAAAAAACCTGCAAACTGCGCTGCGCAAACGTGGCGATGCCGGGGGTTCAGGGCGGCAACAGGGATTGCATGGGTGTTTACAAAAGTTGTAACCGCACTTGCCCAAAAGGCGACAAATCCTGCCGCAAAGGCTGCAAAGCCCAACTGATGCAGTGTAAATAACAACTCCCCCCAAGGGACGACACTAACGCGGCACATCCCCCTTCAACGTGACCCGATGCAGCAGGCGTCTGTGTCCATGGTAGTCATTGACCGGATAGTGCTGGGCGCACCGATTGTCCCAAAAGGCGACGGCGCCGGGTGACCACCGGAACCGACAGGTAAATTCTTCACGAACCTGATGAGCAAAAAGAAAGGCCAACAGCGGCGCACTTTCGGCCTCTGTCATGCCGTCAAAGCGGACCGTGTGTGCCTTGTTAACATAAAGTGCTTTCCGCCCGGTTTCCGGATGACGACGGATGACCGGGTGAATTGCCTCTGTTATCACGCCGCTGACATCTTTCCCGGCATCCTCCAAGCGGTCTTTACGGGTATCCGATACAGACTGCTTGGCCGCCGAGTTCAGTGCCCGAAGCGGCGCCAACATCGCCTTCATACCATCAGACAGAGACTCATAGGCAGCATACATATCCGCAAACAACGTATCTCCACCCGTTTGCGGCAACTCCTTTGCGTGCAAAATTGTGCCCATCGGCGGTTGGGGAAGGTACGCCGTATCGCTATGCCATATACCGCCGAAATTTCTGGTTTCCCCTTGCCGTTTCAGAATTGGAATGACCAGAGGATAGTCTTTCAAACCGTGAACGAAGGGGTATTCCACAACCTCTCCAAAGTACTCAGCAAGGGTCATCTGCTGTGATGGCGACAGGTCCTGATTACGAAAAAAGATCACACCGTGATCCAGAAAGGCCCGGCGCAGTCGAGATATGGTTTTTGCGGACAACGGTTCAGATAAATCGACACCGGAAACCTCCGCACCGATCACGGGACTTGTCGGCGACACCCCGATCTCGCACTCAGACATCTCCCCCTCGCTTTCATATCCGTTCATACCGCCGACACCTTGCAGTCATCATATCTTGAAATGAGATTGTTAGTCTAATCAGTGTAAGGGAGCTGTCAGCAATCAAGGCTAGGCTACAGTCGAAACATGCTTGCGAAAGCAAAATGGGGGATAGGTGGAAATGATGAGCAAGACCGTGATGATCGTCGAAGACGATACGCTCAACATGAAACTGTTTAACGATCTTCTGACGTTTCAGGGTTTCAATATCATCCAGCAGAATAACGGTCTCGGGGCCTATGATGCGATTTGCAAACATCGCCCCGATCTGGTTCTCATGGATATTCATTTACCGGGGTGCTCGGGGCTGGATATCACCGAAGCCATAAAATCAAACGTCGACCTAAAACACATTCCGGTGATCGCCGTGACCGCCTTCGCCCATCAGGAGGACGAACGAATCTGTATGGATCACGGGTGCGACGGATACATCGCAAAACCCATTTCTGTGAATTCGTTTTTCGAGACGGTTTCAGGTTTTTTCAAGGACCCCAAACCGGACCTGCGTGTTGTCCATTAACGGCTAAATCCGGGGCCTATAATCTGATCAGGTTGATCGTTTTCCCGCCGATAACCGGTCCTTGATCAGACCAAAAAAGCCCTCCGCGCTGTCACCTCGGCTGTAATGCCAACCGAGGTGCTCCTGACATATCCGACAAAGCACAAAACACCACTCGTACCCCTCGAACCAGGTATGCTCATGAGTTGATACCCCGAACGTCTCCGCTCCCGGGGCTTCACTAAAACAGATCACGGTAAAAACGAATCCAAGCGGGTTGGTCAGGCGATGTTCTGTCCCGCCCCTGCTCAACCCCCATCGATGTCTGGTGACAAGATGTCCGCAAGCCCGACAGTACAACGCATCGTCGGATTCATCCTTGAGAAGAATTTCACGATCAATCTCTGGCGTGACCTGAAGCATTTAGGGTCTCCGATCATATCTGGATGATCCGGATTACATTTGCGCAGGAAAACCAGTGGTTACATCATATCAAAAATGGCAACCTTGTTTCGACCGGTTTCCTTGGCTTTATACAAAGCCAGATCGGCACGCCTGCAGAGCGCCTCACCATTTTCATCAAGTTTGAATTCAGCAACGCCCAAGCTGGCTGTTTGTGAATCGATAGCCACGAACGAATGGTTTTCGACTTCCTTGCGCAGGCGTTCCGCCGCCTGCATTGCGCCGTTAACATCGGTCTTAGGCAGCAACCAGGAAAATTCCTCTCCGCCCCAACGGCACGGAAGATCGCTCGGGCGACTGACTTTACGAAGAATATCTGCCAATTCCTGCAGAACATGGTCTCCAACATCGTGACCGTAGGTGTCATTAACTCTCTTGAAGTGATCAAGATCGATGGTCACAAGCGACAGCGTTCCACCGTACCGTCTGCAAGTGGCAACTTCGCGCGCCAGAAGTTCGTCAAAAGCGCGGCGATTGAACAATCCGGTCAGGCTGTCATGCATGGCAAGGTGCCGGTCGTCGGCCGTGCGCTCGGCAACACGAATATGTGCCTTCAGCTCTTCCACCTCATAGGGTTTGGTCAGATAGGCATCGGCCCCAACGTCCAATCCCATGATCCGCTCATCGGTCTTGTCTTTTGCTGATAGCATGATGATGTAGATTCCTGCCGTTTTAATATCGGCGCGGAGTTGGCGGCAGACCTCCAGCCCATCCATACCGGGCATCCGGACATCCAGAATTATGATTTGTGGTGCGACTTCATCGACCATCTTGAGGGCAGCTTCTCCATCACCCGCTTCCCAAGTGTCGTGCCCCTCCAGCTCGATCAGTTTTGTGGCCACCTCACGAGCAAGCGGATCGTCGTCAACAACCAGGACCTTCGCCATTCCTTAACCTTACCCCAAGCTCTTTGACCATTCAGCCACGAAGTTATTCCATCATCCTAAACATGCGGGCAATATGTTGATAGGTCTTTATCGGTCCAAATTGCGAAAAACCGAGAAAATACCATGTTTCATTGAGGATTTAGTTTGTCACGCAGCATCTGGTTGACGGTGCCGGGATTGGCCTTACCGCCGGTCGTTTTCATAATCTGACCAACGAACCAGCCAATTGCCTTAGCATTTCCTTCCCGAATTTGTTGCGCTTGTTCGGGATTAGCCGCAATGACTTCATCAACGGCGGCCTCAATGGCGCCCGTATCGGTGATTTGCTTGAGGCCTTTGTCTTCGACAATCTGTTCGGGGTCTCCACCACCATCCAGCATGATTTCAAACACTTCTTTGGCAATCCGTCCGGAAATCGTGCCATCGGCCTGCAAGTCCAGCAATTTGCCCAGGTGTGTCGCACTGACCGGGCTTTCGGAAATTGACAAACCCAGTTTGTTGAGCGCCCCGAACAGGTTGCTGGTGACCCAGTTGGCCGCCTGTTTCCCGTCCCGGCCTTGTGCAACTTGCTCAAAATATTCCGCCGATTCCCGGTCCTGAACCAGCACGCCAGCATCATAGGGGCTCAGCTCAAAATCAGATATGAACCGATCCTTCTTCTGATCCGGCAGCTCCGGCAAGGTCGTTTTGATCTCATCAACAAAACCCTGCTTCAGGTTCAGCGGCAGCAGATCCGGGTCTGGAAAATAGCGATAGTCATGGGCAAATTCCTTGCTGCGCATAGCCCGCGTTTCATTGCGGGCAACATCAAACAATCGGGTTTCCTGAACAACCTCGCCGCCGTTTTCCCATACCTCGACCTGTCGCTCAGCTTCGACCTCAATCACCTGCATAATGAACCGAACCGAGTTGACGTTTTTGGTTTCGGTACGAGTGCGATAGTCTTCACCAGGCTTGCGAACCGAGACGTTGACGTCGGCGCGCATGGAACCCTGCTCCATATTGCCATCACAGGTGCCGAGATAGCGCAGAATCGAGCGCAACTTGCGAACGAACTCACCGGCCTCTTCCGGAGAACGCATATCCGGGTCCGAGACAATCTCCATCAGGCAGACGCCAGAACGGTTGAGGTCAATGAATGACCGTTTCGGATCCTGGTCGTGGATGGATTTACCGGCGTCCTGCTCCATATGCAGGCGTTCGATACCGATCTGACGTAGTGTGCCATCGGCCATGTCCAGCGTCACCACCCCAGCACCGACAATCGGATACTGGAACTGGGAAATCTGATATCCCTGCGGCAAATCTGCGTAAAAATAGTTTTTCCGCTCGAACACGGAATGCAAATTGATTTGCGCATTCAGGCCAAGACCTGTCTTGACCGCCTGCTCGATGCAGAACTCATTGATCACCGGCAACATTCCCGGCATGGCCGCGTCGACCAGCGAGACCTGGGTATTGGGTTCCGCACCAAATCCAGTAGATGAGCCGGAAAACAACTTAGCAACGGAACTGACCTGGGCATGAACCTCCAGCCCGACAACTACTTCCCATTCACCTGTTTGGCCTTCAATCATGTAGGTCATCGGCTCAGCCTCCCAACCCGGCAGGTTTGGCATCAAACCCGGCCTGGCTTTCCAGGACACCTGCTGCCCGGAACATCGTTTCCTCATCGAAGGGTCGCGCAATAAGCTGCAAACCCAAAGGCAGGCCTTCGGCGCTTAATCCTGCGGGAACGGATACCCCTGGCAACCCGGCCATTGAAGTCGGCACGGTGAACACGTCATTCAGATACATAGCGAGCGGATCATCCATTTTTTCACCGATAGCGAAAGCCGCACTCGGCGCGGTTGGCGTTAAAATCGCGTCAACCTGCTCAAAGGCTTTTGTGAAATCTTCGGCGATGCGGGTGCGTACTCTTTGTGCTTTGACGTAATAGGCATCGTAATAGCCTGCTGACAGCACATAGGTGCCGATCATAATCCGGCGGCGTACTTCTTCGCCAAAACCCTCGGCCCGTGTATTAGCGTACATCTGATCGAGCGAGTCGCCCTCAACGCGTAATCCGTAGCGCACGCCGTCATAACGCGCCAGATTTGATGACGCTTCGGCAGGCGCAACGATATAGTAGGCGGGCAAGGCATATTTGGTATGCGGCAAGGAGATTTCTACGATCTCAGCGCCCGCATCCTTGAACATCTCAGCCCCGTTCTGCCAAAGCGATTCGATCTCAGTCGGCATTCCATCAAGCACGTATTCCTTGGGAATTCCGATTTTCATACCGCGCACATCACCCGTAAGTGCGGCGGCAAAATCCGGTAAGTCAATTGGGGCCGAGGTTGAATCCTTTGGATCATGCCCGGCCATGGCCTGCAACATGAGGGCGGAATCCTTGACGGATTTGGTCATGGGTCCCGGCTGGTCCAGCGACGAGGCAAACGCCACAGTCCCCCAGCGTGAACAGCGACCGTACGTCGGTTTCATGCCGACGATCCCGGTAAACGACGCGGGCTGGCGGATCGACCCGCCGGTATCCGTTCCGATGGCCCCCAGACCAAGATGCCCGGCGACCGCAGACGCTGATCCACCGGAGGACCCGCCCGGCACCCGGTCTTTACCGTCGTCAAGTTTCCATGGGCTTTTCACCGGACCGTAATAGGACGTCACGTTGGCCGAACCCATGGCGAACTCGTCCAGGTTGGTTTTCCCCAGCATCACCGCACCGGCGTCCCGCAGGTTTGCCGACACTGTGGACTCATAAGGTGGCACGAAGCCATCAAGAATATGTGAACCGGCCGTCGTCAACACACCTTCCGTGCAATACAAATCCTTGATTGCGACGGGAATACCATCCATGGCACCGACACCATTCCCGTTGGCGCGCCGATCATCAGACGCCTTTGCTCTCTCCAGCGCCAGTTCCGGGGTCTCGGTAATGAACGCATTGAGATCACGGTTGGCAGCCATGGCGTCAAGGCAGGACTGCGTCAGTTCAACGGCGGAAATTTCGCCAGAGTCCAATTTTTCCTGGGCTCGTGAGATGGTCAGTTCGTTCAGCTGTGTCATTTTATTCCACCACCTTCGGGACCGTATAAAACGTGTCATTACCACCCGGCGCATTGGCCAGAACCTTATCGCGGCAATCGCCGTCGGTGACCTCGTCGGTGCGTTTGAAAAGGTCCATATCTGCAACACTTGTCATCGGTGCAACACCATCGGTATCGACTTCAGAGAGCTGCTCTATCCATCCCAGAATATTATTGAGTTCCCCGGCCAATGGTTCGAGTTCCGGTTCAGGAACATTGATCCGAGCAAGGAATGCAATTTTACGGACGGTTTCCGTATCCAGTGACATGGTCGACCCTCTTACATGCAGGAAAAAATAACTTTAGCTCCAACCGATAATAACGACCGGTTTCGGGCGCGGAACCTAACATTGCCCCCACACAACCGCAAGCGCGACAGGGGTATTTGACGGATGAAAGCTGAAATCGAGATCGTCGGGATATTGTCAAATTCAGGAAGTGAATGAAGTCGTTTTTGCTGTAAATCAGACGTAATTTAAGAAGCCGTATTAGGGCTAGAAATGCCTCTATGCGGTCAGTCTGTGTCCCATTGCCTTTGGCGGTTCATATCTTTGATCTGTGTTCATCGCGTTGCGAGCTATTCCAGCGTACGAGATCGATAACGCCCCCACGAAACTCGAAAACAATAAGAACATCAACACCGTCAAAATCGGCGAGGTAACTCCATAGGAAAACATAAATTTCAGGAAATCAGCGCCGTAGAAAGAGATATTTCCGTAATCAACGTTGATCATATCCGCCAAACGGAAACTAACAAACGAATTTGTTTTTACAAGTAGCGTCCATAGAGTGCCATACACAACTCCACTAAGAAGTATGAAGAAGAGAAATCTGATTCGGTTTCCGCGCCAAAGCCCCCATGCACGACCTAATGTCATCTGTCGATCATCAATTGCAATTGCTGGCACCATCATAGAAACAATAACAAGGATCAAGACCATTGAAGTCCACATAGATGTTTGAAAAATAACGTTATCGGTCGAGACCTCCAAGAATGTGGCAAGCAGTTCGATCGCCACGTCGAAATAGTTCATAAAAAGCAGAAGTCCGAAATAAATCAGTTCCGGGCGCCGAACCCGAATTTGCTCGACGTTCTTTTCGTTCAAAAGAATTTTGCGATGCCAAGGCACTGCAAAATAGCTCGCGGCGAAACTTGCTGGGAATAAATAGGCCGACGTTAAACTCTCATAACCAATGGCGACAAAATAGGGAACTGACAAAAAGCCAACGCAGACGATGAACATCGGCAGCCAGCCGATTTGACAAATTGAAGGAATATTCTGGAATGAATATTTGTACCCCCAAATTAACGTCGCCCAAATCTTGAATTTCACCTTATTCACTATTTTCCCTACAACATCTTGTTCTAGTTATACGACTATAACGAAAGTAAGTTCTAAATGTGAAATTTAATTAATGGAAGACTTTGGCACTGCTGAGAAAAAGCCAATTCACTGGTCTCCTTCCGCTGTAATCTCGACCGCGGACACCGTTCGGCTTCACTTTTGAACGCTCTAGCCCTCTTCTCCATTTAACAGCCATACTGCTCAGAAAATCAACTGTGCCAGCAACCGGACCGCCGGCTCGAAGCCGCAGATTGAGTTTACCCAAAGGTTGAAATACACTCTGCCGACCATCTTCCACCACTGGCGGCTGGAGGCGGCGCACCCCATATTCTCAACTTTACTGCCAGGGATTTATCTTAGGTCGGTCATGATTACACATGCCATTCAACGGAATTTACGACTTTTTGCCTCGTTGGGCGCAGCTCGCTGTGGAATTCTAGGCTTTCTTGCCGTTTTTCTGCTGTTGCCCCCCACTCTCGCCGAGGCACAGTCAACCGAAACCAACCCGACCGTCACCCTGGAAGAGCTGAAAGACCTGACGGCAGTCATTGAAGACAAAACCGCCCGCGAGCAACTGCTTTCGCGCATCCGCTCGCTGATTGCCACCAAAGAAACCAGCCCGACGGCCTCACCGGCGGAAAGCGCCGGTGCCCGTATGATTGGGGTCCTTTCGAAAAACATAACCAAAACCAGCCGTCAACTGGTTGCCGCCGCCGATGCCCTTCGTAACGTGCCGGCGCTATTTTCCTCGGTCCTGAACAAGGTGAAAAATTCCGAAACCCGACAGCAATGGTTTGACCTGATTCTCAAGGTGGCGTTGATTCTGATCACTGGCGGCATTGCCGAACGGCTGGTGCGAATGACACTCAAGCGGCCTCGACGGAGTCTGGAAGAAAGGGACGCCGACACTCACTGGGTACGCCTGCCCTTGTTAACCGGACGCACGGTGCTGGACCTGGTGCCCATCGCCGCCTTTGGTGCCGCCGCCTACATCATGTTGCCGGTCATGCAGCCTGCGCCGCAAGCACGTATCATCGCCCTCACACTCATCAATGCCTATCTGATGGTCTGCATCATCCTGGCGGTGACCCGCATGCTGCTGGCACCGACAGTAGAAAGCCTGCGTCTTTTGCCGCTGAACGATATGACCGCCAACTACCTGTTCATCTGGATCAGGCGATTGGTAGGGTTTTCAGTTTTTGGCTTCTTTTTTGCCGAAGCGGCATTGTTGCTGGGGCTGCCGCCCGGCGTCCATACTGCCCTGTTGCGCCTACTGGGGTTGGCCGTCACCGGGCTGGTGGTGGTTTTTGTGTTGCAGAACCGGGTGCCGGTGGCGACCTGGATTCGAGGTGGAGAAAAGGCGGCACGGGCCGTACTCCTGCGCGACAGGTTCGCCGACATCTGGCATGTTGTCGCGGTCATTTACATGATCGCCATTTTCGGCGTATGGGCTCTGGGTGTCGAAGGTGGTTTCGAATACCTGGCCCGCGCGACAGCGATTACCGCCGTGATCCTGATCGTCGCTCGATTGCTCATAACAGGCCTTGATCAGCTGGTGAAGCGGGGTTTCGCCATTCGACAGGATGTCCGGGGTCGTTTTCCCTCGCTTGAGGAAAGAGCCAACCGTTACCTTCCCGCCCTTCGCCTGCTATTGCGCTGGACGGTCGGCCTGATCGCCGCGCTTGCACTACTGGAGACCTGGGGCATTGATGCGCTGGGGTGGTTGGACACGCCCTTGGGCAAACAGCTGGCGGAGAGCACTTTCAGTATTGTCGCTGTGGTAATCTTGGCGGTGGTCTTCTGGGAAGCCGTCAACAATGGCGTCGAACATTATCTGACCCTAACCGATACCGACGGCAACGTGGTTGAACGCAGCGCCCGCATCCGCACCTTGTTGCCGCTGTTTCGAAAAGCCGTGTTCACGGTGTTGGCGGTAGTGGTTTCTCTGATCGTGCTGTCCGAACTGGGCATCGAAATAGGACCGTTGCTGGCGGGTGCCGGGGTGATCGGGCTGGCCGTGGGTTTCGGCGCCCAAACTTTGGTCAAGGATGTCATCACCGGGCTGTTCATCCTGATTGAGGATACCATCGCCGTCGGTGATTACGTCGATGTCGGCGGCCACGAAGGCACCGTTGAATCCTTATCGATTCGCACCATCCGTTTGCGTGATCCTGCCGGCAGCGTGCATACGGTGCCGTTCAGCGATGTCGGCACGGTACTTAACTATACAAAAGACTATTCTTACGTGGTCCTCAATATCGGCATTGCCTATCGAGAAGACGTCGACGAAGTCATGAAAGTGATTGAAGACCTGGGCCAGGAGATGGCTGAGGACCAGACCCTGAGTTCTAACATTATCACGCCGCTGGAAGTTCAGGGATTGCAGAGCCTGGATGATTCCGCCGTGGTTATTCGGGCTCGCATCAAGGTCAAGGCGGGAACGCAATGGGGCATGAAGCGAGAATTCAATCGCCGCATGAAGAAGCGTTTCGACGAACTGGGCATTGAGATTCCGTTCCCTCAACGCGCCCTCACCTTCGGCGAAGACCGCCAAGGCAATGCGGTCGCCGGGCGCATTGTACTGGAGGATAAGCGGACAAATGTTCAACCTACTGCCCAACCGGCGACCAAAGGCAAGGCACGGATCGTTCATGACAAAGGTGATGCGGGAGACGGTGGAGGTGACGGCGCCGCTTAGGGTGTACCACCTTGGTCTTCGTCTTTTTCATGATCGATGACGTTCTCGGCATCAGGTTTTCCCGTTATCGACGCGTGGGCGAGCGAACGGCATAGCGTAGATATTCGCTGGAAGTTCTCAAAAACTTCCATCTCACGAGAATAGGTTTGAAGACGGTTCGGTTTATCGGCGACCAATCGTTCAAGGCCGTGCTGTGTCGTCCGTTCAGCCAGTGCCTTGATCTCGCCTTTCATCGCAACCACGCGTTTGGCTGCGTCTTCGTTGTTATCTCTGATGGCCTTGACCGCATCCTCCAGGGCCTTGGCAACGATCTCATGGAACTCGGAAATAACCGCTCTGGTCTGCTTGCTGACAACAATATTTTCTTCAATCCGTCGATGTCCTAAGATCACCAGATTGGTTTCGATGATATCTCCAATCTCTTCCAGAAGGTTGGTCGCCCGCACCAGGTTCATCAATTCCCGGCGCTCCTGATCCGTCATTTCGCCCATGCTGATCTTACCAAGAAACAGAACGGCATGCCCGTGCAGGGCATCCACTTCTTTGTCCATATCCTCGATCAATTGCAAGTCCTGACTGGATCCTGACAGCAGCGCCTCCAGAATGGCATCGAACATATGAACCACTCGTTCACCCAGACGGCCCGTTTCGCTGCGCACTGCTTCGAGGGCCAAAAATGGTGTATCCAATAAAATATCATCCAGAGGTCGAGGCAAATAGCGGCTTGCCGCTTCCTCTTCAAAGGATACCGCTTCGTCCGGGACCACCCATTCACAAAAGCGGGCGAACAACGTCGCCACCGGCAAAAACAGGAAGGCCACACCAACGTTGAATATTGTATGCGCATTGGCAATCTGGCGGGGCGTGTCCCTCGCCAGTCTCTCGGTTCCGGTCAGATGTTCCGAAACCGGGGAAATTTCCCGGCACAAATCGGCCAGAGCGGGAATCCACAATACTACCAGTAAAACACCGGCAATCTTGAAAGTTACGTGGGCGACAGCGACCCGCACCGCCTCACGTGGCTTGCCGATAGCCGCCAACCCGGCCGTCGCGCAGGTGCCAATATTGGCCCCAAGAGCCAGAGCAATTCCCCCTTCCAAAGTGATCAGCCCCTGCGAAGCCAGGACAATGACCACCCCCATGGTCGCCGAGGATGATTGGATGATTGCCGTAAAAGCCGTGGCGATAAGAATGCCGATTACCGGGTTTGATACACTCTGCATTATCAGGATGAAGGGCTCATATGTGCGCACAGGCTTCATGCCGGCACTCATCACCGCCATCCCGAAAAATATCAATCCCAAACCCATGATCAAACTTCCGTAATGGCGAATGGTCTCCCGCTTGCCGATAAAAATCAGAAAGAAACCAACGGCAACCAGCGCCAAAGCGTATTTTGTCACTTTGAAGGCGACGATCTGGGCTGTCACCGTGGTCCCGATATCGGCGCCAAGGATGACACCGATGGCTTGCGACAATGACATCAGGTTAGCGCTGACAAAACCGACCAACATGACGGTGGTCACGGATGAAGATTGGATAACGGCTGTCACCCCTGCGCCGGTAATCAACCCGGTCAATCTATTGGTTGTTAGTTTCCCCAGGATCGCCTTCATGCGACCCCCGGCAACGACCTTGAGAGCTTCGGCCATCTGTTCCATACCGAACAGGAACAGGGCCAGCCCACCGGCCAGTTGCATGCCCATACCCCACCAGTTTATGTCATTGGATAGCGACAGGGCAGCCAGCGCTGGCGATGCCGCCAGCCCAACCGCAACAGCTGTTATGAAAAGAAGGCCCCGATCCCCGACGTTATTAATCTTGATGATCGACACTCTTCGGTTCCTTAACGATGGTCACTGGTAGCGGCGCCAGTCTCACGACTTGTTCGGCCTTCGAACCGAGCAGGAGGTGTTTCAGGCCTGTCCGACCCTGACTGCCCATAACGATAATCTGGGCATCAACCTTTTCCGCGACTTCCAGAATTCGGGATACCGGAACGCCGACCACCAGCTTCGTCTGCACGTGTCCGGTTTTATCCTTAACCGTATCCACGCCCAGTTCATTCAATACAAATTCCCGCATCATGGATTCAGCCACATCTTCCATTGGTCGCAAATGTTCCCCTTCTTCTTGCTTATAGTAACCAGGTGCGTCCAACGGATCATGGATGACATGAAGTACCAGCAGATAGGTTCCCAAACTGGCGGCATTTCGTATCGCCCATTTGATGGCAGCCCGTGAATCTGCAGAAAAATCAACAGCGCAAAGAACCGGCCCGTCACGTCCGCCTGGCTCATCGGATTGCTGTACTTCGTTAGGCGATGGATCCGTCATGTCTTATCCTGATTGATCTCAAGAAACTTCCCGTAAGAGTATACCAAAGTGCTTACGAGAGCTCTTTGACAAGCATCAAACGCCCAATCGGACCGGTCGCTTACGAAAACCCGATGCATATCAACGGTTTGGCTATTCCTTGCAGGAGCCTTTCAGATCACTGGCACCCGGAAACCGGCGGGGGGGGCTACCGACTGCCATTCCCCAGCAGGATATTCCACAATGGCGCGGGCCAAGCCTCGTAGCTCATTTCAACACCTGCACGAAGCGCCAATGGCAGGGAGCGGGCGAACACTTCCAACACATCCGGTTTGCCCGCAAATCGCTTTTCAGAAACCCCATCAAAACTGATCGTGCCGTTATTCCGGTCATAAAACACCGTCGTCGAAATCACTTCATCAAGATCGCCTTCGGGGTCGACGATATCAACGGTAATTTGATAGGAGGGCTTTTTTGATTTTTTATAAGGCCCCTCAGTCATGAACATCGGTGTGGTAAATTCCCCAACCGTACCGTCAAGCCGGCAGCGCCAATGGACTTCATAGTCGGCGATTTCAAACAGCTGCCCCTCTGCCTCACTTTTGCCCTGATAGGTGATCGTATACCGACAGTCGGGGTGCCCGGTCTTCGTGACGTTGCCGATAAGCGGTTCTGCCAGGGTGCCGTCAAGCACGCCGATCAGAATGGGCTCATATACAAAACCGATGTCCTTGCCGTCTATGCGTATGGCGACCCATGCACCGGGAGCCTTCCCGATCACGTTGACGCGTTGACGTTTTTTAAGTTTTCCAACTTTTTTGCTGCTGGTTTTCGGTTTGGCCCGGATGTTGACGTCGGTTGTAACAATATAATCCTGAACGTGGTGTTTGACCTTAACACCCATGAACTCAAACTTGTCGGCCTCTTGGGCACGTGCCGGCGCCTCAACCGCACCAACAAGTACGATTGCGATCACGACAGTTTGGAACCATCTAAAAATTGGTAGCTTGCTAGTCATTGCTTCCCTTCGAGTAGCAATAGAAACAACAGCTTAGGCATTTTACCCCAACAGCACTTCAACGCCCACACCTTTTCATACCTGCGCCAAGCAGGTAGAAATACGGCATGCCAGTCATTGATATCAAAAAATTAAAAGACGAACTTCCCCAGCGCAGCTGTGTGCTCGGACTGGATCTCGGCTCCAAAACAATCGGTCTAGCTATTTCCGACCCCATGCTGATCGTCGCTAGCCCGCTTGAAACCATTCGCCGCAGCAAGTTTACCAAAGACCTGATCCACCTGAGACATATCATCACGGAACGTAATGTCGGGGCTCTAATACTTGGTCTGCCCATTAGTATGGATGGGTCGGAAGGACCACGTTGCCAATCCACTCGCCAGTTTGCCACCAACGTTCTGGCCGACACAGAAATCGCGATTGCCTTTTGGGATGAACGCCTGAGCACATCAGCAGTACAGCGCCTGCTGGTCAACGAGGCCGACATGACGCGCAAGCGACGGGCTGAAGTCGTCGACAAGATGGCCGCTGCCTACATCCTTCAAGGTGCTCTGGACATGCTCAGCCTATGATTAACGTATGATCAACATCGCCCTTCATATCTCACCGATCTTTCTGCTGATCGGCCTGGGGTATCTACTCAATCTTCGCGCCTTGTTCACGGAGCGGTTCTGGGCCGATGCCGAGCGCCTTACCTTTTATTTTCTGTTCCCGGCCCTGTTGATCTATTCCATCGGCGGTGCTGACCTTGGTGAACTGATCAACCTGTTGCCAATGGCCGGAGCCCTCATCGCCGGTGTCCTGACCGTTGCCCTGTTTGCTGTCCGCCTGAGACAATCACTCGCCCTACCGCCACTCAATCTGGACGGGCCAGGTTTCTGTTCCGTCTTTCAAGGGATCACTCGGCCCAACACCTACCTTGGACTGGCTGCCGCCTATGCGCTGTTTGATGATGCCGGGCTGACACTAATGGCGGTATCTGTGGTCGCCATCATCCCGCTGGTTAATGTGCTGGCCGTTCTGGTTCATCAACGCTGGGCTCAGCCTTCGGAGGTGGGCGGTCAACCCGCATCCATTGCCGACATTGCGTTCGATGCCATCAAAAACCCGGTGATCGCCGCCTGCCTGATTGGCGCCGCTCTCAACCTGAGTGGTGTTGGATTACCGCCAGTGATTGGCCCGACGTTCGGCATCCTGGGGAAAGCAGCATTACCGCTTGGCCTCATGGCCGTCGGTGCCGGATTAAATTTCCGCGCCCTGACAGCTGTTCCGAACCTTTATGTTGGAGTGTCCATGACCAAGCTGGTCATTCTGCCCGCTCTGACCTGGGCCATCGCCGTAATCCTGGGTGTTGACGGTGTCGCCCTGACGGTATGTGTCCTGTTCGCGGCCCTGCCTGTATCCGCCACGTCCTACGTCATGTCACGCCAGATGAATGGTGACGCGCAAATGATGGCCGCCATCGTCAGCGCAACGACACTGGCCTCTCTTTTAACGTTACCTGTGGTGATTGCCATTCTTTCCTGACCAATAATGCAATAAGGTCAAAATCACGACATAGATTTCGAGGTGCGGGCCTCGTCTCACGGACTCATCCGATTCCGTGAGACTCCACAACTTTCAGATATTGGTCATCACTGATCGGGCGACTGACCTTCAGCAGGGACAATATGAATCTGGTTCACAACCTGAGATTTTAAGCTAAAATTTGAACGTGCCCCCACGGCTATCATACTTCTCTTAGCTTGCCTTTGAAAACGCCTTGATCAGACCAAAGACCTTGTCTTTGACGTCACCGTCCGGCATTTCGTTGAGCATGCGAGCAACGCGGATTGTGCGGTCAGGAAGCGAATTTTCATCATCAAAATCAACACCTGGACTAATATCAGTCTGCTCAAGATCCTCAAAGAAATAGGTAATCGGAAGGCCCAGCGCATTGCCAATAGCCCAAAGCCTGGATGAACTGACCCGATTAGATCCATTTTCATATTTCTGAACCTGTTGGAAGCTGATCCCCAAACGTTGGGCAAGACCATCTTGTGTCAGGTTTTCAGCGAGCCGAGCCTGGCGCAAACGGCGACCAATCTCAGCATCAAGATTACTAGTAACTCTCATAATTCCTCCTTCTGGTTGAATACAATGACCCTACTCCCAACTCTTCCTTGCTCGCAACCGCATTTGGGTTAACACGTATGAATAGAAGTACAGGTCTTTCGATAGACCTATAGATCAACTTGGGATTCCGCCAGCAAAAATAACGATTCCACCAACAATTATTGAAATAAAACGCCAATAAATCGCTAGATCCCCGCCAATCAGGCCACGGCTTATCAACCAGAGCCCGGCAGCAATCTTTGCAAAGGCAAATAGCGCCCAACCCAATCCGGATTCGGGATGAACAAGCGCCGGGTTAGCAATAAAAGCCAGCGGGACAATATAGAGCCCGACCCCCAGACGCATGGCATGACCAGCAACCGGAATCCATGGTGTTCGTGCCATTCCAGCGGCGATGAAAACGGTTCCACAGACGGGCGGTGTAATGGTCGACAGCAGGGCATACCAAAAAACAAACAAATGTGCCTGGAGGGCCGGCAGTCCAAGTTCCTGCAACGCCGGACCGGCAACAGAGACGCAAATCACATATGCTGCTGTGGTCGGCACCTCCATTCCGAGGACCAGACAAGCAAGGGCCGTCAGCACCAATGCGCCCCAGAGATTTCCGCCACTCAGTGATATGATGGCCGACGTAATCTTAACGCCAAGCCCAGTCATGTGCAGGACGCCGATGACCAGTCCGGCACACAGAATAATCGAGGCGATTGCGGCGATCTGCTTTGCGGCGTTTACCGAGCCCGATGACAATCTCTCGCCCCAGCGGCTGAGCGAGAATTCTCCTTCAGCATTGATCACCAGTAACAAGGCGGCAGCAATAATGGCTATTCCTGCGGCATATTGTGGTGTCACGCCGCTGGCGAATAACATCGTCAACAAGATGCCGAAGGGCACGACGAAGAACGGCACCGTGGTCAGGAGTTCTTTGCGGTCCGGCAGCTCTTCAGCTTTCATGGGTTTCAAGTTGTACCGCTGTGCAAACATGTCAACGCCGACCCAAACAGCGACAAAAAACAGCGTTGCCGGCAAGATCGCCGCCTGCATGATGTCCGTATAACGAACACGCAGCAGTTCAACCATCACGAAGGCGCCGGCACCCATCAGTGGTGGCATGATCTGTCCGCCACTTGAGGCCACGGCCTCGACCGCCGCGGCCAACGATGAAGGGTAACCCAGGCGCTTCATTGTCGGCAGGGTAATAGCCCCGGTTGAAGCCACATTTGCCGACGCCGACCCCGAAATGGATCCGAAAAACGCCGATGACAGGACCGAAACCTTTGCCGCCCCTGCCCGGTACCGTCCCGCCAGTGCCGTCGCCAGCGACATGAACCCCTGCCCGCCTTCTCCAGCACCAACGAATGCCCCCAGAATGACAAAAACCGCGACAACATTGACCGACACCCCCGTCAGCTGCCCCCAGATCCCGCCTTCGGTGATGATCAATGTGCCGAAAAGACTGGAAAACGGCAGACCGGGGTGGCCGAATTCGCCGGGCAAATATTCACCAAACATCCCATAAGCTAACGCGATGACGGCAACCATCGGCAGCGCCAACTTGATCGAGCGCCGCGCCATCTCAAGAACGATAACAATCAGCGCGCCAGCCAGAACGAACTGAAACGTCCCTTCCAGCGAGCCGTATTGCTCATCAAGGATTTCCCTCTGATGAACAATATAAAGGCATCCACCAATTCCCAAAACGCCAAGGACAACCCCCGACCAACGAATCAGGCGGTTCCCTTCCACGCCCAGGATAAACACCCAGGGAAGGGCCATCGCCATATGCAGCGGGCGGGCCACAAGATTGGGAACCAGCGCTGAAAAAATCAGGTAGAGGTGAAAGGCGACAACGAAGGCCGCGAACACAGGCACACTCAGGCGCTTGAGAGTCGCGGCCTCCATAACCTGGCTAATGCCCGTAAACGTCTTACGGTTTCAGGTGATCGGCAATCTTGATTCCGGCTTCATTATAATACCGCAACGCCCCCGGATGCAGCTTACCGCCCATTGTGGACAGAAGAGCCCCCGACACGCCGTTCCACCACGGGTTTGTTTTCCCCATGGCCGCCTTTTGCTCCCAATAGGTGCGGGTTAGCTTATAGGCAGTGTCGTTATCCATGGCCGTGGTCGTGTAGGCGCCGACCGGCAATGAGGTTGTCACTACATCGGAATCAACACCGGGATAGGTTCCGGCAGGGATGACAATGCGCGTGCGCTTGGTCTGTTTGACCTGCTCTTCACTCATTGACAACACCCGGACCTTCATTCCGGCAGCGGCTTCAATCACGTTGGGCGCCGGGTAGGAACCGGCGGTGGCAAAACCGTCAACCTTACCGTTTTTTAGCGCTGGAACGGCAGCATTTAACTCAACCTTGGCCAGCTTGACCTTGCCTTCCAGACCAAATGTCTTGAAATTTTTGGCGGCTTCCTTGGCTCCGAAACTGCCCTTGCCGATGATAAAGGTTTTACCATCCAGATCGGCGAAAGATTTAATCCCGGATTTTTCGCTGACGACATATTGCATGGTCAGCGACGGGATAACGAATAGCCCCCGGATGTTTTTGTAAGCTTCCAGCGGCTTGAACATCTTTGTTCCAGCCTGGGCCAGCTTGATCAGCACCGGCGGCGTGGTAAATACATAATTGCCTTTGCGTTTGGCGGCTTCCTTGACGTTCTGAACTGAACCCTGACTTTCTTCAACTGTGACGATGATGCCGCCCTTGGTGCCACTTTTCATGGCTTCAGCGATCTGGACCGCCATCTGGTAGTAGGATGAAGTGGACTTAGCGGACTTGTACGTCACCCGGGTTTCGGCATGGACGCCGGACCCGATCATAAGGGCCGCAGCCGCAACCGTTACCGGCAAGATTTTTTTAAACATTCCCTGTCTCCGTTCAGTTGATTTATTGCCTGCACAAGCGGCGGGCCAATGAATTATAGACGGCGACGTTAACATCAGCCTGTCTGTTTTGCCAAGACACTAGCTTACGTATCCCAACAGCTTGAGCAGCTCTCCGGTTTTGCGTAAAAAAGCCCGGTGTGCCAGATCATCGAAGGTCGAATACCAGATGCCCGGCTCGATATCCACCGGTGAAACATCCCAGGCTTTATCCATGCAGGTCCGCAGCGTATCCGCATCTTCACCCACCCCTGCGACCCGAAAAACACCTCGTGCCTGATGCGCGGTATCGGAGATTAGATCTTCGCAACGGATTTCCAGATACCGTTCTGGGTGCTCACGCCCAAATTGGCGGGCGGTGCCTATTGCGCGGCTCCAGGCTTCGGCGAACACATCGGCGAAACTGTTGAAATCGGGAAACTGCCGGGGGAAATCCCCCTTGCTGATACCGAGGTTGAATTCCCAGGCTGAAACCGCTTCATCGCGCCCGTCACGAACCACATGGATTACTTGAGCTTCCGGCAGCAAGCGGCCCAGCAACCCCAGGGAAAGCACATGCTCCGGGGTTTTTTCAGCGATGCAGGTCACCGCCGGATCAGTCTGCCAGCGCAGGAAAGTCAGTCCAATCGCCGTCCGCAACAGATGATCGACATCTTCGAATGTATGCCCGGCGGCATTGCCGGGCAGGCCCGCCAGTTGCAGGCGGTTACCGATCTTCTCGCCTTCGGAATTGTATTCGTTGATGGCGGTAGCAATTTTCGGAAACAACAGATCGCTGAAATGCCCCTCACCCTTGGCGCAGACCTGCGGGTGGGCATCCAGCAACTGCTGAACCCAGGCGGTGCCCCAGCGCGTCGCCCCGACGATCAGCACGATGCGTTTGGAGAACACTTCATGCAGTTGTTCTTGAATGTCACTGAACTGGTCCATACTCACACTTTATACAGGGTATAAGAGGAGTGAAAAGAGGCATGGCGTGCCGGTCATGTTAGACCACAAGCAAATCCAGCGGATGTCGTGACAGGCGCTCCACTCCATCATCGGTAACCAGGACGGAATGCCCATAACACATGGCATACCCACTTTCAGAATCCATCAGGATCATGTGCAGAAAAAACACGTTTCCTGATTCCATTAACAATGGATTTCCTTCGTAGAACATCGGGAAATCAACCCAGATCGGATTGTAGATTGCGCCCATTCCATATCCGCAGGCATTGAGCCGGGCATGTGACAGTCCGTGCGCATCAAAAACTCTGGCGTGGGCATCGAACACATCCCCCATTGGATTGCCCGGTCGGATCGCCGCCTCGCAGGCTTCCAGCGCCTCGACCGTGGCGGCATGCATCTTTTTCTGAGTGTCAGAGGGTTTGCCGATAACGATCGTTCGCATCATCGCCGCGTGATAGCGCCGGTACGCACCGGACCATTCCAATGTCAGTTGGTCTTGTGCATCCAGGTGGCGACGACCGGAGGTATAACGACACAAAAGCGCCGCATCTGCCGAGCCGATAATAAATTCGTTTCCGGCATAATCCCCACCACCTTTGAAGACAGCGCCCTGCATGGCTGCCAGAATATCCCCTTCGAAAGCCCCTGGTCCCGCAATCTCCAAACAGGCATCCAGCCCGTCATCTGATAATTCAGCGGCCCGGCGATGGCAGGCAATTTCCTGTTCGCTTTTTTCGCGGCGCAACAGCGATATGAGGTCCGATGCCTCATCGAATTTGACCACACCTTCGAAGGCACACTCGACCAGTTGACCGTTAAAATGGGTGAGGCCAACGGTCTTGGTCTCAATGCCAATCAATTTACCAGCCAGCCCCAATGTTTGTGTGAGGTTGACGAGATTCTGGGCCGGGTTGGTGCCTTCAACATCTTTCCAAATATGTATCTGCGGGTCGCTCAGCACGGATGTCTGTTGCGCTTGCCTCAAATCGGGGGCACGGGTTAACAGGTGAATTTCGCCTGACACCGTTAAAATCATGCACTGGAACAGGGCAAAACCAAACGTGTCGTAGCCGCATAACCAATAGTGACTCTCCGGTGCAAACAGAAATATTCCGTCCAGCCCTCGCGCTTTGAGTGCCGATACCGCTTTCGTTTGGCGAGCTTCAAACTCTGCTGTCGAAAAATGAGTTGGCAAGTGTCTCGTCCCTCTTTCTAAGTCCTCTGGCTATGTTCCACGGGCATCAGTCGTTAACTGACTGCGCCCACTGTTTCCTTCCAAAAGGTCTCGCTGTTGAACGAGGGCTTCTGAAATATAGTCGGTAAATTTGCGGATACGCGAAGTGTTGCGCAAATCCTTGTGAGTCAGAACCCAGAGATCCGTCGACCAACGCAATTTATCACCAGGCACCCGACAAAGCCCCACCTCACTGTCGCCCATATAACAAGGCAGGACCGACATCCCCATCCCGGCTTCCAGGGCCTTGACCGTGGCATAGGGGTCCGTAACGACGGTACCCACCGGCAGCTCCGGAAAGTCGCTGTCCTCAATCCATTGCATAGATGACGGATCAACAGACCAACCGATCCATTTGGGAGGCGAGTCAATTTGTTGATGCAGGTTATCTTTTCCAGTCAAAAAGGCGGCCCCCATATAGACCGCTCTGGCGACCTTAACGATGCGGCGTCCGACAAGGTCATCAGGGGGGTCGTTGGAGATGCGGATCGCGACATCCGCCTCCCGCCGGTCGAGGTTCGGCATGTTATAGGAGGTCATCAGTTCCAGTCTGATGTCAGGATGGCGTTCCGAGAAAGCAGCAAAATCCGGCATCAAAGCATAGGTCGCAAGCGGGCCCGACAAAGACACCCGAATGGTGCCACTGAGGCTGGTATCGCGTCCGGCAACCCGGCGGCTCACCTCACTGGCTTCTGCTTCCATTCTTTCGGCAGACTCCAAAATCTCATCGCCTGCCGCAGTTGTGAAATAGCCGTTGGGAAGGCGGTCAAACAGGCGAACGCCTAGCTCTTTTTCAAATGCCGTAATGCGACGCAGTACCGTCGAGCGGTTCACGCCGAGCACCTCTGCCGCCCTTTTAACCGACGTTTGTCGCGCCACAGCCAGAAAGAAGCGGTGATCATCCCAATTCATCATGCGCAATTTTGCATCAATAAAATGCAGAATTCAACATTACGCCGCAAAATTAAATAAGTTAATTTGTTGAACGATCAGCCCCCGTAACAGAGAAAGCAAGTTTGATGATTAGCAATGTTCCTAGTGAAATTTTCTGGTTAACTTTAACAGCAGCCATGACAGTCATTTTGTGGCTTCCCTATGCCTACTATCGAATATCGCGCACCGTTCCTAAAATCGGTTTTATACGTCTTGCCGCTGATCCCTTGCCGGGAGATGACCCCTTCGATGATGACTGGGCGCATCGAGCCTATCGTACGCATATGAACGCCGTGGAAAACCTCGTTGCTTTCGCACCACTGGCGCTGGCGGTTCAGATCACTGGGGCTGGCAATGACGTTACAGCCCTAGCCTGTGCAACCTATTTCTACGCCCGTCTGGTGCATGCCCTGTTTTACACTGTGAAAATCCCCTTTGTCAGAACCATCGCGTGGGCAACCGGAGTTGGCGCTTGTTTGACCCTGGCTTATCAAATCGTTGCCTGAACAGGGGATATATTTGCCTCACTGTCTTGTCATCAAATATTGATCGACTGATATCCTATACATGTTAGGACATGATGTCGGAACAAAGCTAAAGGGCTTAAAACATGAAAAAAGTCGAGAGCATCGTCAGGGATCACTACAGCGTTACCGATCTGGGCAAAAACATTCTGAACGGCTTGGCCGAGACCGGCAAAGACACGGATCGCCTGACAGTGGATGACCTTTCAATTGTCGACGAATTTCATATTGGCGGTCGCCAGGCAACGGAACACTTGATTTCGAAGCTGGCCCTGTCAGGACACGAGCACGTTCTCGACATTGGCAGCGGCATCGGCGGCGCGGCACGGACGATTGCCACACATACCGGATGCCGGGTCTCCGGCATCGACCTGACCCCGGAATATGTGGACGTCGCTCAGATGCTGAGCCGTCTGACGGGCAACACGGAGACCACCAGTTTTCAGGCAGCAAGTGCGCTTTCAATACCGTTTGACAACCAGACCTTCGACGCCGCGATCACCCTTCACGTTGCCATGAACATCGAAGACCGCGACACCTTATATAAGGAAATCGCCCGGGTCCTGAAATCAGGGGCCAAATTGTGTATCTATGATGTGATGAAAAAAAACGACACCCCCATTACCTTTCCCGTACCCTGGGCAAGCGTACCCGAGGCCAGCCACCTGCGGACACCCGAAGACATGAGCACCCACCTGGAAGACGCCGGGTTCGAGGTTATTGAGATCGAGGACCGCACCGAATTCGCCAACGAATACTTCCAACGCCGCATGGCGGCGTCAACCGGCACGCCGTCACCACTTGGCCCTCATCTGGTTATGGGCGCGACGGCGAAAGAAAAAATCAAAAACATCCGGCTCAACGTCGAAAGTGGCCGTGTCGCCCCGGTTCAAATGATCGCAGTACGAAAGTAACCGTCAACGATATTGGGGGGATTTAGAGTGCACACCACGGGCTTGTACGGACCGCCTTCGGACCCTATAGTGCAGCCTCATGAACACCCATGATTTCGATGCCATTAAATACCGACAACGCCATCTTCTCGGCATTGAAGGTCTATCTCCCGTAGAAATTACCTGCCTACTGGACCGTTCCGAAACCTACGTCGAACAAAACCGCCAAAAGGACAAAAAGAAGTCCGTATTGCGCGGTCGAACGATCATCAATCTGTTTTTCGAGGACTCGACACGCACCCGCACCTCATTTGAGTTGGCGGGCAAACGTCTGGGCGGCGATGTGATCAACATGTCGGTCTCCACCAGCTCTGTCAAAAAGGGTGAAACCCTGGTCGACACGTCGATGACACTGAACGCCATGCATCCGGACGTTCTGGTGGTTCGCCATCCCCAGTCGGGTGCCGTCAAGCTGTTGTCCGAAAAGGTCAACTGTGCGGTCATCAACGGCGGCGACGGGTCCCACGAACATCCGACCCAGGCGTTGCTGGATGCGCTGACCATTCGGCGTCGGCGCGGTCATCTGGACGGCCTGACGGTTGCCATCTGTGGCGATATCCTGCATTCACGGGTCGCCCGCTCCAACATTCATTTGCTTAACACCATGGGGGCGCGGGTGCGTCTGATTGCACCGGAGACCCTGCTGCCAAGTAATGTCGAACGGTTGGGCGCGGAAGTCTTTTATGACATGAAAGAAGGCTTGAGGGACGTCGACATCGTCATGATGCTGCGCCTGCAACGTGAACGCATGCACGGAAATTTTTTCCCAAGCATCCGCGAATACTTCCACTTCTTTGGCCTGGATTATGAAAAACTCAGTGCCGCCAAGGACGATGCCCTGATCATGCATCCCGGACCCATGAACCGCGGCGTGGAAATCGATTCTGAAGTGGCCGATGATTTTGGCCGCAGTGTGATTCGGGAACAGGTCGAAATGGGGGTCGCCGTGCGCATGGCGTGCCTCGAAATTCTGACTGAGAACCTCGACGATTCCGACTTGAGGACTCTCTGATGGGTATCGAAAAAACCACTCCCTACACCGCCTTCACCAATGCCCGGCTCATTGATCCGGCAAGCGGGCTGGATGTTCAAGGCGGATTGCTGGTCGAGGGAGAGTTCGTCTCGGATTTCGGTGAAGGTCTGTTTAAGGACGGCGCGCCTGACAACGCTGAAATCATTGATTGTCAGGGGTTATGCCTGACGCCGGGGCTGGTTGATATCCGTGCCCGCCTGGGCGAACCAGGCGACGAACAAAAAGAAACCCTGGCCACTGCCGGGCGGGCCGCAGCGGCAGGGGGTGTCACCACCATCGTCTGCCTGCCCAACACAGACCCTGTTATCGATGATATGTCGGGCGTTGAATTCGTTGCCCGCCGGGCCCGCAAGCTGGGCCTCGCCAAGGTCTACCCCTATGCCGCCGTAACCAAAAATCTGAAGGGCCAGGAAATTGCCGAGCTGGGCATGCTGGCGGATGCCGGAGCCGTGGCTTTCACCGATGGTTTTAAAACCATCGCCGATGCCCAGCTCATGCGCCGCGCCTTGAGCTACGCCAAAACCTTTGGCCTGCTGATCGCCCAGCACCCGGAAGAACCGTCGCTCGCCCGCGGAAGTTCCATGAACGCCGGTGAAACCGCGACGCGACTCGGTCTGGTCGGCAATCCACCGGAAGCCGAAGTTATCATGGTCGAACGCGATATCCGTATTGTTGAGATGACCGGCGGGCGTTTGCATTTCGCTCACCTGTCGACTGCGGCCTCCATCGATGCGGTCCGCAAAGCCAAAGACAGGGGGCTCGCCATCACCTGCGACACCTCTCCTCCGTACTTTGCCCTCAACGAAATGGCTGTTGGTGATTACCGGACCTTTGCCAAGCTATCTCCACCCTTACGCACAGAAGCTGACCGGCAGGCTGTTGTCGGAGGTTTGAAAGACGGCACCATTGACGCCATCGCCTCTGATCATCTTCCCCAGGATGAAGAATCAAAACGTCTGCCCTTCGCTGAAGCCGCACCCGGCGGCGTTGGCATTCAGACGCTACTGGCGATCACGCTCGAGCTTTTCCACAACGGCCACATGGACCTGATCACCGCACTTGATCTGGTGACTCGCAAACCTGCCGAATTGCTGGGCTTGCCCGCAGGGCGGCTGGCCAAGGGGGCGGCTGCCGATCTGACCCTGATCGATCCCAATCGTGGCTGGCAGGTGCTGGAGACAACACTTTTATCGAAATCCAAGAACTCTCCGTTTGATGGTCGCCCCGTCCAGGGGCAGGCCTTGATGACCACTGTTGATGGTCGGATCATTCACGATATTCGGGACTGACCCATGGACAGTGACCTCAGCCTGAACTCGATCTATGCCCTGTCGGCGCTTGGCGGTTATTTGCTGGGTGCCATTCCCTTTGGTCTGGTGCTGACCCGCGTCGCCGGGCATGGCGATATCAGGGATATCGGCTCGGGCAATATCGGGGCGACCAATGTGCTGCGCACCGGCAACAAGGTTCTGGCCTTTCTGACTCTGGTCGGTGATTCAGGCAAGGGGGCCGCAGCAGGCCTGTTATTGGCATACATCTGGGGTGCAGACGCCGGACTGATCGGTGGTTTCATGGCCGTCGTCGGGCACAATTTTCCGGTCTGGCTCAAATTCAAAGGCGGCAAGGGTGTGGCTACGACCCTTGGTGTTTTACTAGTCAGCGCCTGGCCGGTCGGCGTCGGCGCCTGCGCCACCTGGCTGCTGGCCGCCGGAGCCTTTCGCTATTCATCTCTGGCCGCCTTGATCGCGCTTGCTGCATCACCTTTTTATGCCTGGTATATGGATATGCCCCATGTCGCCCTGATGGCCGCGGGCCTCGCCCTGCTGGCGGCTATCCGCCATCACGAGAACATCCGGCGTCTGGTCAAAGGTGAAGAAAGCAAGATCGGCAAAAAATCATAGGCTCCGAAAAATCAGCCCCCCGACACTCAGGGTGCTGCACGCCGGTATTCAGCTGGCGTTACATCAAGAATTTTCTTAAAGGCCCGGCTAAAGGAAATTTCCGACTCATAACCGACCCGGCCAGCCACCTCGACCAGCGGCAACCTATTGACCCGCAACAGTTCACAGGCTTGAAACATGCGCCACTGGGTCAAATAAGCGTGAGGAGAAAACCCGGTGACAGTTTTGAAATGCAGGGCAAATGCAGAGCGTGACATGCCCGCCGCCATGGCCAGTTCTTCCAGTCCGAGGGGCCTGCCCGTATCCCCATGCATCATGCGAATGGCCTTCATCAAACGTGTATCCGACAACGCCGCCAAAAATCCACGCGGGTGCTTCTGCTCTTCCAGATGGGTTCTGAGGACCTGGACCAGCAATACTTCTGCCAGCCGCTCAACAACGGAATCCGTTCCGGGCCGTTGATCATTCAGCTCGCAGGCGATCATCGGCAGAATGGTATTGATGATGCCGGGGGCAGCAGTTTCAAAGGAGCGGATATGGATTACCGATGGCAATTGTTCCAGCAACGGGTGTTCGAGCTCATTCCGGTACTCGTAATGTCCGCAAATCAATTGGGACGATAAATCTCCATCGCTGAACATCGGGCTCTCACTCTGGAAGGATTCCATGGCGGTTTGTCCAGTTACCGGGTCCCGTCCTGCCTGATCCGCCAATATATGGCCGCCCCCCTGGGGCAGAAGAAAAACATCACCCGGTGCGCCATGATACGGAATGCCATCGGCCTCAAGAACACAACGACCTCGGATCAGGACATGAAACTGCGCCATGCCCGGATTATTGATTTCCATTGCCCAGGGCGACCAGAAATCTCTTTTAAAGTAGACACAACTTTTCAATTCAATGCGTCGAAAGATATCGCTTAAAACATCTTCCATGAATTTAACCCCTCCATTACCAGAGCGAAATTCCGACTATAAACTTACTCCAAAATATCTAAACAATCGAATGATCCGCGCCATTTTTGGACGAATGGTTTGGAAATCTGGATTTTCAGGCATTCATCATATTGAACACCAGGATTACGCTTCCTTTACGAAACAAACCGTAGAGGAACGAAAATGACACATAGCGAAAGAAAACCACGCCGCCGCCTGAGCATGATATCAGTAGCATCTGTTGCCTCACTCGGCATCCTGAGTGCCTGTTCAGGAAATTCAATAAAGTCGTTTGACCCTAAACTGGAAACCGTCAAAACGTCGGAAAGTCTCCAGTTTCAGAACATCAATCCGATGATCCAGATGGCCGCAGCATATGGCGACAAGGGTGCCGGTGGGCATGGAACGTTCGGGAAATTTCCGGGAAACTTCAAAACTCCTGAACACACCCATACTGGGGCCTATCATGGCGTTGTTATTAAAGGTGCCTTGACCAACCCGTTTAACGGCGATCAAAATCCACCGAAAATGACAGCCGGGTCTTATTGGTATGTACCCGCGGGCATTAAACATGCGACGGCCTGTGTTTCCAGCACGCCGTGCGAATTTTATTTCCACGCCGACTCGGCCTTTGATTTCCATCCGCTCAAATAGATACTTGGGTCCCCCCCTTGAACGCATCGCCGGACGACATGTTCCGGCGATGCGTTTGCGATTGGCATCCGGGTTTCCGGCAAAATATCTGGCCGATTGTATCCCCATCTTTTTTCATGAGTTGAAAAAACCGCTCATCAACGTAATGCTCGTTAAAACGGATGGTAGGGCGAAATTGAATCTCGCCAGAATAACCCATGGATAGGGCTGCATGGCATTGTCGCGGAAACGACTGTTTAGACTCAGGAGAGGAGCCGCGTTCGTTACGATCTTGGCTGTCTCGCTTATTACCTCCGCAATGGCACTGTCGAGCACCGTTAATGTAAAACCAGAATATCTGATCCCAAGCGATCCGCCGTTTCCACTATTCAATCCACCATCGGTGGCCAAAATTGATTTGGGAAAGGAGCTGTTTTTTGACCCAATACTGTCAGGCGAAAACAGTGTCTCATGCGCATCTTGCCATAATCCTGCCTACGCATGGACTGACTTGGAGCGATTTAGCAGGGGAGAAACAGGAACTCCAAGGCCACGGCGCACGCCGTCTTTGCAAGACGTGGGATGGAATACCTTGTTTGCCCGTGACGGACGAGTGGAGACTCTGGAAGGGTTTATATTGGGGCCAATTGCCCATGGAGAAGAGATGAACCAGGATCTCGATTCATTGCCTATAGAACTTGCCTCTACCACGATCTACCCCGATCGCTTCGAAGCGGCTTTTGGTAGCCGATCAATCAACTTGGATGGCATTTCACAAAGTCTTGCGACTTACGTTCGAACTCTGCGCTCAGCAATATCTCCATTTGACCGCTGGATCGCCGGAGACCCTACGGCAATGAGCGGGTCGGCTAAAGCGGGGTTTAAGCTATTTACTGGTAAAGCCGGCTGCTCTCAGTGCCATTCTGGGTGGAGATTCACGGATCAGCAATTTCACGACATCGGCATCATGACAGACGATAAAGGTCGCGGCAGACTCAAGCCAAATGTCCCTCGCCTGCAATATGCATTTAAAACACCGTCGCTTAGAAACGTCGCCATCCGTCCACCCTATATGCACAACGGATCTGTCAGTAGCTTGGAAAAAGTGATTGAACATTATCAATCCAGTTTTATTTCTCGGCCATCGACGTCACCGAAAATTCAAGTTCTTTATCTGACTGTTCAAGAGAAGTTGAACTTAAGTGAATTTCTAAAAAACCTGACGGATGATATCCGGAAAGGCGACATCGTTCACAACTCTCCTACAAACGAATAAAGGAATAATTGGATGGGTATGATGAAAAAAATTATAAAAATATCCCTACTGCTGACCCCATTGGCTCTATTTATAAGTACCGCTCAAAATGCTGAAGCTGCAATGACCTCATCGGGAGAGATGATCGTTGTTCCAGAATATGTGAAAGCAGAAGAAATTATCAAAAAAGGCGATTTTGAAAACTCCGTCGATCTACTCAAGGAAACCTTACGGCAATACCCAGGTCATGCGAACGCGTATAATTTACTGGGTTACGTTCATCGCCGTTTGGGTAAATTTGATGAAGCAGAAAATTACTACAATAGTGCCTTGCTCATTAACCCGAACCATATTGGCACCTTGAACTATATGGGCCAGTTATTCATTCAGACCGGCCGCCCGGAAAAGGCAAAGGCCTTGCTCGAACACCTGGGGACTGTTTGCCAAGACGGCTGTGAAGAACTCGATCAGTTACAAAAGGCCGTGACCACTGGCATAGCGGGTAATTATTGAACATCGACGACGGCGGGACGGTTTTAATCTTGTTAAATTACCGTGAGGATTAGCCAACGCGGCATTCACCTGGGTGCTGGCCTGACAATGTTTACCTACGTTGTCTGCCATCTGCTCAACCATGCGTTTGCCGTCGTCTCCATCGAAGCTGCGAATACCGCCCGCATGATATTTGTCTCACCGTGGACGAACCCCACCGGTACAATCATCTTGGCAACGGCGTCACTCACCCATATCGCGCTGGCCCTCTGGACAACCTATACGCGGCGTAGTTTGCGAATGCCGGTTTGGCAATGGACACAGCTCGCGCTCGGGCTGACCATTCCCTCGCTGCTGGTCGAACACGCGCTGGCAACCGGTGGCGGCATCCTGAGAGTGGGATTGCAGCCAAGTTATGAATATGTACTTGCCGTCTTCTGGCATTTTTCACCTTATAAAGGTTGGTTGCAGCTTTTATTATTGGCTGTCGCCTGGACCCATGCATCCGTCGGCATTCATCATTGGCTTAAAGTGAATGCCTGGTACCCGGCCTGGCGAGGACATCTTTACGGGCTCGCCCTGGTCATTCCCGTGATGGCAATAATGGGATACGTAGCCGGCGGCTTCGAAGTTCTTGAGAAGTTAAAAAACCCGTTGTGGTTAATCCAGATGCTCAAGGAAATTCGTTATCCCGGCCCGACGTTCGACCGGCAAACAGAAGCCTTAAGAGATTATTGGTTGATCGGATATTCAATCGTGGTCTGTTTGGTATTTGTAGCCCGTCAGGTTCGAATTTTTCGTGCACACCGAAAAGAAGGGGTACGAGCCACCTACCCCAGCGGTCGCCGCGTCCTTGTGCCGGATGGGGCAACGCTGCTGGAAACCAGCAGAGCTGGCAACATCCCGCACGCAGCCGTTTGTGGCGGTCGGGGTCGCTGTTCCACCTGCCGGGTGTTAATTCTGAAAAATGAACCCGGTAGCCTTGCGCCTCCTGAAATCGTCGAGAAAAAGATCCTGGATCGGCTCAATCTTCCCCCCAATGTACGCCTTGCCTGTCAGCTTCGCCCAACAGGCAACATTACCTGCGAGCCGCTTTTACCGCCGGATGTGTCGGCCAAAGAAGCGCTGACACCTGAGCAATTCATGCACGGCCAGGAGATGGATATCGCCGTGATGTTTGCTGATTTGCGTGGGTTTACCAAACTGTCGGAGAGCAAACTGCCATTTGATGTGGTTTTCATGCTGAATCAGTATTTTCAGTCCATGGGTACGGCAATTGAAAATGCAGGCGGGCGCATCGACAAATTTATTGGGGACGGCATCATGGCGTTGTTCGGCGTCGACGACGAAAATTCAAATGGTGCCGATCAGGCGCTTATCGCCGCCCATCAAATGTCGATCCGTCTACAGCAAATGAATGAACGTTTGAAAAACGACCTTGAAAGTCCTTTGCGATTAGGGATCGGCATACACCATGGTCCGGCCATCGTCGGCACGATGGGCCATGGCGCGGCGACCCAAGTTACGGCAATCGGCGACACCGTAAACACCGCTTCGCGGCTGGAAGCCCTTACCAAGGAGTTCGGCGTCCAGTTACTGATCAGTTCGGCTGTTGAAGAAAAGGCGACTATAGCCCTGCCTGCTTTCGAACACGCCGACGTCAATATTCGCGGCCGAACACAGTCCTTAAAAATCCGAAAAATCGGGTCAGCAAGTGACCTTGGATTGGACTTTTCTACTTAGATGGATCAGAGCGTCCGCCCGTTTACGTTGGGCCGCTACATGATCGACTCATTGACGCCTGAAGCAATTTCTGCATAATACACTTTATGCGAGATCAAAATTTACATCAATGTAACTTTTACGATACTATCGATTGGTTGCGGCTGGCCCGCTCATCCCATGTGGGACCACACACCTTTTATAAATTACTGTCGCGGTTTAGGTCGGCCAAGGCAGCGCTTGAGGCTTTGCCGGAAATGGCGCGGCGCGGCGGCATGAATGGAAAAATAAAGGTCTGCGGCATCGATGTGGCCGAGCGGGAAATAGAGGCGCACAACAAACTGGGGGCGATACTGATCACCCGTGATGACCCTCGTTACCCGCCGCGCCTCCGTTTTGTTGACGATGCCCCGCCCCTGATAAGTGTTCTCGGTCAGGTGGAGTTGCTCGCAAAACGCGCAGTTGCCATCATCGGCGCCCGGAACGCCTCTGTGAACGGCCAACGGTTCGCAGAACAGATGTCGCATGATCTTGGTGCCAATGGACTGATGGTGGTGTCTGGCCTGGCCAGGGGCATTGATGCCGCCGCCCATCACGGTGCATTGGCGACAGGAACCCTGGCGGCCTTGGGGGGCGGTGTGGACATCATATATCCACGGGAAAACTCCCAAATATACCAAGCCATCAAGGAACAGGGGGTATTGGTATCCGAACTGCCGCCCGGCACACGCCCGAAAGCCCGACATTTTCCGCAGCGCAACCGGATTATTTCCGGAATTTCGCGAGGCGTTGTTGTTGTAGAAGCGGCGCCCAGATCGGGCTCGCTGATTACGGCACGTCTGGCACTTGAGCAGGGCCGCGAGGTTTTTGCCGTGCCCGGTTCCGCCATGGACCCCCGCGCCCGCGGCACCAACGACCTGATTCGTCAGGGGGCGATCCTAACCGAATCAGCCAGTGATGTTCTTGACGTTATCGGCACCGATAGACAAATCCAGCTGGATTCCACCTCGGATCTCCCCGGGCGGTTCCCGACGTCGGCACCCGAGATCCCGGTTGAACGCGATTGTGATGACGCCCGCCTCCTGATTGAGCGTTGGGTTGGGCCAACGCCGACCCACATGGACAGCGTGATGCGCCAGAGCGACCTGCCGCCTGCGGCCCTCACAGAAGCGCTGATGGAACTGGAACTGGCGGGCCGGTTAATGCGTCACCCGGGCAATCTGGTCTCCATCATCGCGGTGCCCTGACAGCCTCCGACACAGTGTAAATTTTGAAATAATTTACACCTGCATGTGTTCAGGGGTTGACGGAAAGACCTCCAATTGACCAATCTCCTCAGCCGCATCAACGATTGACCATTGAGCTTTCAACCGTTACAGACGGGTTTCGCCTCACGTCGTGGCACAAACTTGATACGGGTAATCACACTTCATATGAGCAGCGTCGTCGTCGTCGAATCGCCCTCAAAAGCGAAAACCATCAACAAGTACCTTGGAAGCGATTTCACGGTTCTGGCCAGTTATGGTCATATCCGCGACCTGCCACCAAAGGACGGTTCGGTGCGCCCGGACGATGACTTTTCCATGGATTGGGAAGTTGATGCCAAGGCCCAGAAGCATATCAAGGATATCAAAAGCGCCTTGAAAGGTGCCGACCGCCTGTATCTGGCGACTGACCCTGACCGCGAAGGTGAAGCCATATCCTGGCATGTGCGTGAAGTCCTCGGACAGGGAAAAGCCCTGGACAATGTCGATGTCAAACGGGTGGTCTTTAACGAGATCACCAAAGACGCCATTCTGGAAGCCTTTGAGCATCCCCGCGACTTGGATGAAGAACTGGTCGAAGCGTATCTCGCCCGGCGCGCCCTTGATTATCTGGTCGGTTTCACCCTGTCGCCGGTTTTATGGCGCAAACTGCCTGGCAGTCGGTCCGCCGGCCGGGTTCAGTCCGTCGCCCTTCGCCTGATCTGCGAACGAGAGACGGAAATTGAAAACTTTATCGCCCAGGAATACTGGTCGGTCAAAGCCGATTTCAAAACCGATGACGGCAAAGTTGTCAGTGCTACGCTGAGCCAGTTAAATGGCGAAAAGCTCAAGAAGTTTGACCTGGGCGATGAAGCTGCGGCCAAAGCTGCCGTCAGCATCATCGAAGCTCGCGATTTCCAAGTTCAGGACATTGAACGAAAACAGGCGCGTCGCAACCCGGCACCACCGTTCACCACATCGACACTCCAGCAGGAAGCTTCACGTAAACTTCGCATGAGCGCCAAACGCACCATGCAGGTCGCCCAGCGCCTCTATGAAGGCGTCAATCTTGAGGGTGAAACCGTCGGCCTGATTACCTACATGCGGACCGATGGCGTGCAGATGTCCAATGAAGCCATCAACGCCGCGCGTACCTTGATCGGCAATGATTTTGGCAAAGAATATGTGCCAGGACAGGCCCGCGAATACAGAACCAAAGCCAAAAACGCCCAGGAAGCGCACGAAGCCATTCGCCCGACGGACCTCACGCGCCGTCCGAAGGATATCGCCTCGGTTCTGGATGATGAACAACTGAAACTTTACACTCTGATCTGGCGCCGTACTGTCGCCAGTCAGATGGAGTCGGCCATCCTCGATCAGGTGGCCGTCAACATCGGCTCTGCCGATAAAAATGCGATCCTGCGCGCTACCGGTTCGGTCGTTGCCTTTGATGGCTTCTTCAGACTCTATATGGAGGGTCAGGACGATGGGGATGCGGCTGATCTTGGCGGCGGCAAGGATAGTGAAGACCGCCTACTGCCGCCATTAAGCGAAAAACAGGCGTTGAACCGTGAAAAAGTCACGCCGGACCAGCACTTCACCCAACCGCCTCCACGGTTCTCGGAAGCCAGTCTGGTTAAAACGCTGGAAGAACTGGGGATTGGTCGTCCGTCTACTTATGCCAACATTATTTCCGTCCTGCAGGAACGCGATTACGTCACGCTGGACAAACGCCGGTTCACCCCGGAAGACCGGGGCCGCGTGGTTACGACCTTCCTTGAGAGCTATTTCACCCGTTATGTCGCCTATGACTTCACCGCCGAGCTAGAGAACAAGCTGGATGAAATCTCCGGCGGTCGGATTGAGTGGAAAAAAGTGCTGCGTGATTTCTGGGGCGACTTTGATTCAGCCGTGGCCGAAACCAAGGACCTGCGCGTTTCAGAAGTTCTGGATAAACTGGACGAGTTGCTTGGCCCACATTTTTTCCGCCCCGGCGAAGACGGTAGTGACCCCAGAAAATGTCCAACTTGTGATGATGGCCGACTGAACCTGAAAATTGGTAAGTTCGGCGCCTTCATCGGCTGCTCCAATTATCCCGAATGCCGGTTTACCCGCCCGCTTGAAGTCACCAACGGCGGCGACACCGACCCGGCGGCGAGCGGACCGCAGGAACTGGGTGTTCATCCTGAAAACGGTAAGCCAATCACGCTGCGCAAAGGGCCATACGGCATGTATGTCCAACTGGGCGAAGAAGAAGAAGTCATCGTCCCGCCGCCAGTGTTAAAATCCGGCGCCAAATCCAAGAAAAAACCGACGGTAAAAAAAATCAAACCCAAACGTTCGTCCCTGCCCCGGACCATGAGCCCGGCGTCTGTCGATCTGGACACGGCGATTGGGTTGTTGGGCCTGCCCCGTGATGTTGGTGAAGACCCGGAAACCGGCGATATGATTACCGCCGCTATCGGGCGTTTTGGACCCTATATCAAACGCGGTGGCACCTTTGTTTCGCTTAAAGGCGATGATGACGTCCTGACCATCGGCCTGAACCGGGCGGCACACCTAATGGCGAGTGCACCAAAAAAGGACCCCCCCCAGGAAATTGGCCCGCACCCAAAAGACAAAAAACTCATTACCATGAAGCAGGGTCGCTGGGGATTTTTTGTTCAACACGGTCGCACCATGGCGACCCTGCCCAAGGGAACAGAAAAGGATAGCGTGACCCTGGAAATGGCCGTTGAATTGCTCAACGCTAAATCCGGCAAAAAAGCCCCGGCAAAAAAGAAGGCGGCCGCCAAAAAAGAAAAAACCGGGTAAAATCAGTTCATGGCGGGTCATGAACGCAAACCTTCATCGCTACCGGATCGCGAACAGATACTGGATTTCATTCGCAAAAACCCCCATGCCTCGGGCAAACGTGAGATTTCGCGCGCCTTCGGCCTGAACTCCGAACAAAAGCGTGAGCTGAAAAAACTACTTCGCGAAATGAAGACGGACGGTGCCTTACAACAAGGACGTGGGCGCAAACTGATCGAGGCCGGCAAATTACCGGCGGTCGGTGTTGTTGAGGTCATTGGCCCGGATGCGGATGGCGAGCTTATTGCCAAACCCCTGAACTGGGACGAGGATCAGGACCCACCACTGATTTACATGGCCCCTGAACGAAGCGGCCAGCCGGCTCTTGGCAAAGGCGACCGTGCCCTGGCCAAATTATCGGAACTGGATGACGGCACTTACTCCGGCAAGACCATTCGCCGCATCACGGCCGCGCCGGTAAAGGCAATGGGCATTATTGTGGTTATCGAGGGAGAATATCGGATACGCCCGACGGACAAACGTTCGAAAAACGAACTGATTGTCCGCCCCGACGATCTGAACGGTGCCCAACCAGGAGATTTGGTGCTTTCTGAAGTTGTCCCTGGGCGACGCCTTGGCCTGCGCCATGCCCGCGTGACAGAGCGCCTTGATGCGACGGATGGAAAAGTCAGTAGCCTGATCGCCATTCACCATCACGATATTCCGGTAGATTTTCCGGCAAAGGCGCTGGAGCTGGCGGATAAGGCAACAGGCGTTGGCCCGAAAGACCGAGTCGATCTTCGTGACGTGCCGCTGGTGACCATTGATGGCGCCGACGCCCGCGACTTCGATGACGCGGTCTGGGCTGAAAAAGATAACGATCCGAACAACAGCGGTGGCTGGCACCTGATGGTCGCCATTGCCGATGTCGCATGGTATGTGCGCCCGAACGATGCCCTCGACCGTGAAGCCGGCACACGGGGAAATTCGGTCTATTTTCCGGATCGTGTGGTGCCGATGTTGCCGGAAGCCCTGTCGAACGGCTGGTGTTCTTTGGTGCCCCTTGAAGACCGCCCCTGTCTGGTTGCCGAAATGTGGGTCGATGCAGACGGAAAACTGCGTCGCCACAAGTTTGTCCGTGCCCTCATGCGCTCGGCCGCTCGCCTGACCTACACCGAAGCACAAGCCGCCCGCGACGGCCGCGCCGATGACAAAACATTGCCGTTGATGGATACGGTGATCACGCCGCTCTATGAAGCCTATGAGGTGCTGGCCAAAGCCAGAACGGCACGCCACGCTCTAGAACTGGACCTGCCGGAAAAACAGGTTCAACTGACGAAAGATGGCTCCATCAAGGCGATTATCGAACGCGAGCGCCTCGATAGCCACAAGTTGATCGAAGAGTTCATGATCACCGCCAATGTGGCTGCAGCGCAAGCTCTGGAGAAAAAACACCAACCCTGTATGTACCGCATACATGATCAGCCATCGGCGGAAAAGCTGACCATGCTTTCGGAGTTTCTGGACTCGGTCAATCTGCGCTATGCCAAAGGTCAGGTCGCCGAACCCGGTCAGTTTAACCAAATCCTAAAAAAAGCCAGCGGAACACCGGAGTTTCACATGATCAACCAGATCATCCTCCGCACCCAGGCGCAGGCCGAGTACAATCCACGTAACATTGGCCATTTTGGCCTGTCTTTGCAGAAATACTGTCATTTCACCTCGCCAATCCGGCGCTATTCTGACCTGCTGGTTCACCGGGCATTAATCAGTGGTTACGGATTGGGTGATGGCGGGTTGGGCCGTGAAGATATTGACTTCGACGCCGTCGGTGAACATATCTCTGGTACGGAGCGCCGCGCTGCGGCGGCAGAACGCGATACCATTGAGCGATTTGTTGCCGAATACATGGTCTCCCGCGTCGGTGCGACATTCGAGGGGCGGGTAAATGGTGTTACGCGCTTCGGTCTGTTTGTGACGCTTGATGAAACTGGTGCGGACGGGCTGATCCCCATCAGCACGCTGCCCGGAGATTTTTATGACCTTGACGAAAGTCGACACTCTCTGATTGGGCGGCAAAGTTCCAGAGAGTACCGTCTCGGCCAGCAAATTGAAGTCAGATTGCTTGAGGCCAGTCCAATCACCGGTGGGTTGATTTTTGGCGTTATGGATTCGGGGGGCACCTCAATAAAAGAGCGAGGCGCCGGAAACCAGAGACGTGGGCGCCCATCTGGAGGCAAAAAGATGAAACGCCGGAAAGGTGAAAAAGGACGGAAACGTTAAACATCTTCGAAGAAACTTTGGCACTAGCTCAAGAGAAGTGGTGACGCCGGGCAGAAAATCACCGAAACTCAACCCTATGACAGACGTGAGTCATCATATGCAGCGCCTCAGCGCATTGGTTTTGATAGTCGTACTTAGCGCCTGTGCCGTCCCTTATGTCCCGTCCGCCCCCACCGTAAAGGCGGATCGTCAGGAGTTAATGGAAGTATTCTCCGCCGGATATCGAAATATCACTGAAAAATACATTGAAGAGGTGAGCGCCGGATCGATCGCCCTCAATGGATTGGGCGGATTTTCATCCATCGACCCAGCCCTCAAGATCGATCGTCAAGACGATTTGATCACCCTGACATATGCCGGCGATGAGATTACGTCCGTGAAAGCGCCCGAGCCCGATAATATAGTCGGTTGGGCAGAGATGACGTCGGATATGACGTCAGCGGCAAAAAGCGTATCTCCCGACATGGGCGAGGCCAGCAAAGAAAAAATCTTTGAAGCCGTATTTGATGGTGTTTTGTCTGGCCTGGATATTTTCTCACGCTATGCCGGAGCCGAAGAAGCCAGCAAAAACCGTGCGCGCCGCGATGGTTTTGGCGGTATCGGCATCACATTCAAGGTCAAAAACGACCAGATCGCAATCACCCGTGTCCTGCCTGACACTCCGGCCGACAAGGCGGAACTAAAAGTCGGTGACATCATTACGGAAATCGATGGCAAACCAGCGGCAGGCCTTAACAGTGATGATGTGATTTCGCTGCTGCGTGGCCCAACCCAGACCAGCGTTGTTATGAAGGTCAGGCGCGCGACATTTTCAAGCCCCATGGACTTTACCTTAACGCGATCGCATATCGTGCCGACAACAGTGACTGAAAAACGTGATCGCGGTATCCTTTATTTTCGCATATCCAGTTTCAATCAGGACACAGCGCACGCCCTGGCCAGTAAGCTCAAAAATGCCAAATCGGAAATGGGCGAGAACCTGAAAGGCATTGCCCTTGACCTAAGGGGCAACCCGGGCGGCCTGTTGAAGCAGTCCGTAAAAGTTGCTGATCTGCTACTGACCCACGGCGGCATTGTCTCCACCAAGGGCCGCCATCTCGACAGCCTGCACAATTATGAAGCCGGCGGGCGCGATCTGGCCGACGGCCTACCGGTGATCGTTTTTATCGATGGGAAGTCAGCCTCCGCTGCTGAAATTGTTGCCGCCGCGCTGCAGGATAGAAACCGCGCCATTCTGATCGGCACCTCCTCATACGGCAAGGGAACCGTGCAGACCGTTATTCGGCTTCCCAACAGTGGTGAAATCACCCTGACTTGGTCACGTTTTCTGGCGCCGTCCGGTTACCCGCTTCACGGCCTTGGCGTTCGTCCGGTTGTCTGCACCTCCAATCAAAACAGCACGGCCGAAACCGTTATCGACAGCACCCTCGCCGCTGGGCCGGAATTGAAGGCGACTTATGAATCCTGGCGAACACCCGCGCTACAACCCGAACAAACAAGAAGCAAACTACGCCAGACCTGCCCGCCTGAAAAACACAAGGCCGGAATCGAAATGGAAGTCGCGAAACGCATTTTTGGCGATGCGGCGATGTATGAGAAGACTCTGGATCTGTCGACCGGGACCAGTCAGGCCAGAAAATAGGCAGTGTCCGGGATTAGACATATGTCGATTGGGAAAACCTCCACTACCCGCAACCGTCAAAAACCACTCAATACCAGACAGATCAACGAGCATTTTCATGATTCCGTTGCCTCCTAAAAATCTTTAATCCGTTCCGTCGTTTCCGGATCCAGGAAACCGGCGATGGTTGCTTGCGTTTCCAATTGCAGGGCCGAGTTGATATCTGTCATCGCGACTTGGTTCAGAACCTGCTTCATGGCCCTTACGGACAACGGCGGCAAATGGGCCAACTGTGTTGCAACCTTCAGGGCCTCGTCCATTAGATGATCGTCGTTTACCACCCGCCAGGCCACACCAATCTCCCCGAGCTCTTGCGCATCATAGTGTTTGCCCAGAAACAGCATCTCGCGGGCCTTGTTCAACCCGACCAGGGCAGGCAGTAGTGACGTGACCGCGCCCGTGACAAATACGTTCAGGGAGACTTCCGGGAAAAACGCTTTTGCACTCTCCGCCCAAATGGTGAAATCACAGTTGATCGCCCACTCAAACCCGCCACCGACGGCCCAACCATTTATCGCGCCAATGACCGGTTTGGACCCAAAAACAATTGTCTGCGTCACCCGTTGGATCGCATTTACCAATTCACGCGCTTGTTCTTCGTTTTCCGGATGAACGTGCTCGTGACGGTCATCACCGGCGCAAAAAGCCCGACCGTTTCCAGTGAATATGATTGCTTTGGTTGCGGCATCGGCGTTTGCATCACTAAAGGCAGACGCGACATCTGCTATCAGTTTCCTATTCATCGCATTGAGGCTGTCAGGGCGGTTCAGGGAGATCGTCCGAACCCCGTTATCGTCGATTTCGCTTTGCACGGTTTCGTAGTGAAATTTACTCATTCGTATGTCCTCAACACCCGTTTTGTTTTTCCCTCGGTAATCGGGAAGCTGCTCTCAGGTAAAACCGTGACTTTGGCTTTCGCGCCGAGCCTCGATTTAATTGCGTCCTCGATCTTTTCTGCAAATCCATCCCCGGCAGTGGCCCCCTTCGACAACTCCACTTGCAACGGCAGAACGTCGTACGGCGGCTTTTGGTCGAGAACGATACGGTAATTACCAGAAAGCTCGCGATACCCGTTGATGATCGCTGCGACCATTGTCGGAAACAGGTTCAAACCTCGAACCACGACCATGTCATCGCTTCGCCCGACCACCCTGAAACGCATGCCCGTTCGGCCACAAGAACAGGGAGCCGTATCATCGACGGCGATAATATCGCCGGTCCGGAACCGCACCAAAGGTTGACACTCGCGGTCAAGATGCGTGAGAACAAGTTCCCCCTGATGTCCCCCTTTGATCTGGACCGGCGCTTCGGTTTCAGGGTCGATCAGTTCCGGGAAAAGAACATCAGCAGCAAGGAAATGTAAGCGGGTGTCGTGCTCGCATTGCGCGGCAAAGTTCGAAAAGACATCCGATACGCCATAGTTGGCGTTGCGGGCTTCCATGCCCCAGACATCCTTGATTCGATCCCTCAAGAGAGGGTCGTCCAAACCCGCCTCACCGCCAAACAATCCCAACTTAAGCCCAAGATCGGTCGGGCGGACGCCAGCAAACCGTTCCTCAAGAACACGTTCGAGAACAGCCGGGTATGAGGGTGTGCAGGAAATCGCATCAATGCCGATTTCCTGTATTGTTCGGATCAGCAACTCCGTTCCGCCAACTCCAAACGGCACCACCGTCGCCCCCGTACGTTCAAGAGTAAGGTGATCAGTCACGCCGCCCATCCACATCTGATAGTTAAGACAGTGAACGACGGTGTGCTCCGGCGTCAAACCGGCCGCCCGGTGACTGCGTCCACCAACCTGTTCCGTAATCTCACAATCTCTGGCCGATAGCGCCAAGTTCATGGCCTGGCCCGTCGTCCCGGACGTTCGATGAAGACGCGTCACCGTCGAACGTGAAGCAGCGATATAATCTCCAAAGGGGGGATGGTCAGCCTGAGAGATTCGCAATTGCGCTTTCGAAGACAGTGGTAATTCTGCCAGATCACGTAGATCGTCCGGCAAGCCACAGCCGTTCCAAATCTCATTGTAAAAGACCGAGTTCTCAGCGACATAAACACCTTGGCGCTGCCAGGCGGCCTGCTGATGAGAGAACAGTTCTGAACCATCCATAAATTCGGCGTCGACGATAAATGTCATTCGATCATGCCTCGTTTCCAGATATGGGTCAGCGTGTTAATTACGGCTTCTTGATCTTTTGAGACGGACAAAAGAGTCTGGTCCTGATTGAGCACAAGTGCAGATAGATATTGGTCGACCATCCCTCCTAGCGCATAGGCGCGCCGGAAAAGTTCATCACGCGTCAATTCGCCAGCACCGCCGGAGTGTTCAAGCATTCTCTCCGTCGACCGGACGACCGTCGTTGCCCATTCATGATTTAACGTCTGAAACGCCCTCTTTGCTGCCGGGAAATCTTCCTGATGATTTAACAGACACTTCATCAAACCCGGGTTTTGTTCAAATATTTGAAAATAGGCTGATGTGGCCGCATGCACTGGATCGGTATTCTGTGACTCCGATTCGCTACGCATTACACCTTGGATGAAGGCAACAAACAAAATCAATAAATCCGCGACTAATTCCTGCCGGTCTGGAAAGTAGATATAGAATGTTCCATGAGCAATTTTGGCCTCTCGGCATATGTCTGAAACAGTCAGAGAATTAAGGGGCGTGCGATCAAGCAATCCACAACCCGCATTTTGAATTTCCGCACGGGTTCTATCTCGTTTTCGAAGGCGTCGGTTTTGCTGCAGTAAAACCTGTCCGAACTGATAGACTTGAGTGGACAATTTGGATGGGTACTCCACTTGATTTAGGGTTATTTTTATGAATATGACATCATTATCATAAATTATCCACTACTTACGTTCTTCTATCCAAGGAGCTTCGGAACCATTCAAACTATTCAACTTTAGGCGAGACGACCCATTCATAGATTTCAGTTTTTGATGTATCGCATCTGGTACACCCACCGCAGTGTTGATCAGATTCGACCCGCCGCACCCGTCCCTTGCTGACCCAATTGGCAAGCATGCCACGCACGGCACCGGGTTGCGATTGGAAGCGGTTAGAAAGGTCGACTACACTTACACGTTGGTGTTCGCGCATATAGGCACGGATATCGGAGAGAATCATGGCTCCCCCATAGCTTCAGCGGTTCTTAACGGCGACCAGCCAGAAGCAATTTTCAAGGCGACCACCACCGCCACTGCCAAGGCCCCCAAACCGGCCAACCAGGCCATTGACGTGACCGGATGGTCCATGAGCGTGGCGGCCTGATAGGTCGTGACCGAGACCACATAAGCGGTACCGGTGGTCCACAGAATGGAAAACCAGGTCCAGCGGGCACCAACTTCACGGTTGATCGCGCCAAGTGCCGCCACACAAGGGGCATAAAGCAGGATGAATAGCAGGTAACTGAAAGCACCGGCTGTACCGTCAAAACGGCTGACCATCGCAACGAAGGTCGCAGCAGATACGTCCATAGCTTCGCCAGCCGCCTCCTTGCTTGTTGCACCCGACGCGCCAATTCCCAATGGGTCGGTCAGGTATTTACCCAAACCTGACAGATTTTTCGGAATTGTTGCCAGAGCGTCGGTCAGTCCACCCACTAAACTGAACTGGGGAACGGGTTCAAATACTGTTTCTGCCCTGGCGGCGTCAGTCGTGGCGAGACGGGAATACAGCGAATCCAAGGTGCCAACGATGGCCTCCTTGGCAAAGATCCCGGTAAAAATCCCGACCGTTGCGGGCCAGTTATCTTCTTGGATTCCCATAGGTTTGAAGACGGGAACGATAGCGCGGCCCACAGTACTCAAGACCGAACGATCCGAGTTTTCGTTGCCAAAACTTCCGTCGGTTCCGATGGAATTTAGAACGTTCAAGCAGACAACCACGATGATGATGATCTTGCCGGCTCCGAACACAAAACTTTTTAATCGGCTCCAGGTATGAGTGAGCACACCGCGCACCTGAGGCACATGATAAGGCGGCAACTCCATCACTAACGGCGAAGAGTCTCCTTTCAGCAAAGTATGTTTAAGTAGAAACCCGGTTCCGATCGCCACGGCGATTCCAATCAGGTATAGGGCGAAAATGATGTTCTGCCCACCTACAGGAAAAAACGCTGCCGCAAACAACGCGTAGACCGCCAGACGAGCACCACAAGACATGAACGGGGTCATCATAACCGTGAGTATCCGGTCCTGTTGCTCGTCCAGGGTTCGGGACGCCATAATGGCAGGTACGTTGCAGCCAAAACCGACGATTAAGGGAACAAACGCCTTACCTGGCAAACCGACAATACGCATGTAACCTTCCATCAAATAGGCGGCGCGGGCCATGTATCCCGTACTCTCCAATACCGACAGGAACAGATACAGTGCCCCAATAATGGGGATGAAGGTGGCGACAACCTGCACGCCACCGCCCACACCATGGGCAAGAAACACCTTCAGCCAATCGGGCGCAGCAATGGCCGAAAGCAATGCCTGCAGTCCGTCGACGAGCACAGTTCCCACGGCGATATCAAAAAAATCGATAAACGCTCCGCCCACGTTGACGGTAAATGTGAACATCAGATACATCAGCCCGAAAAATATTGGCAGCCCGAGCCAGCGATTAAGAACCAGCTGATCGACGGTGTCAGACAGGTGGCGTCCAACCACACCGGTTTCCTCAACAACGTGTCTGGCGAGATTATTGGCAAAACCGTATCGTCCGTCAGCAATCAGGATATCGGCGTCTTCCCGCTCTTCGGCTTCAAGGGCCCGAACGACCGTCTGCACTTCGGCTTTTAATGCATCAGATGCCAAGGTGGCGGCAAAAAAGTCGTTCTCAAGCAGACGGACCGCCAGCCATCGCGATGTCACGCCCGCGTTTGCGGCCTCTTCTTTCGAACACCAACCAAGAGCCTCAATTGCCGCTTCAACGGAATCTGAATAGCCAACTGTTTTGGACGGCTGTGCTTTCTGATGGACACATGACGCCAACGCCGCCTTGAGGTCGTTGGTGCCCAGACCCTTGTTTGCAACGCTGATCACAACCGAACAACCTAATTGATCCGCCAGCTGCTCCGCATTGATAGCCAGATTGCGCCGTTCGGCGACGTCAACCATGTTGAGCGCGACAACCATGGGCAACCCCAGTTCCGTCAACTGGGCAGTTAGATAAAGATTGCGCTCCAGATTGGCGGCATCGACCACATTGAGGATGACATCTACATCTTCCTCGATAAGGAACTGTTGGGCGATCCGCTCGTCAACCGAATCCATTCCCGGCGCAACCGCCAAGGAATAGATCCCCGGCAAATCAATCACTTCGACGGTTCGGTCTTCATCCCGGTATGTTCCGGATTTACGATCAACCGTCACACCCGGCCAATTGCCTACCCGTTGCCGACCGGCGGTCAGCCCATTGAAGGCCGTAGTTTTCCCGCTGTTGGGATTGCCGATGATAGCAACAGTAAACCCTTTGGACATATCACGTGCTTTCCCCGTAACCGAGCGGCACCACTTGCACCAACCGGGCAGCCTTGGCACCCAGCGCCACGCGGGTTCCTTCCCGGGCGACGATTACACCGCCACCGCCTTGTTTATGTAGAACTTTCACCTTGGCACCGAGCGTCAGCCCTAGGTCACACAATCGGCGCCTCATTCCTTTGCCGCTACGGTAACTTTGAATGCGCAGGCATTCTCCCAGAGTTGCCAGGGCCAGTGAGTGTGTCTTTTCAAGAGGGCTGTTAGAATTCACGAGTCACACTTTATGCAATTAATAATCATTCCTATTAAATATACATATAAAATTTATGGATATAGATGTCAAGGCCTCGTCACCGAAAGAATCTGGCGTTTCCTGAGACCTCTCCAGGCTGTCCTCTGTTCACATAATGGAACAACCGCACAGCCCCTCCAAAACATGACCTTGACACCTACGCGTCGCGTTGTATTGTGCGCCGCTCAAGTTTAATTTGTGACATTCGATGGATGCGAAATCATGGCAAAGCCAACCCAGCAACTCATAAAACTCGTCAGCACCGCTGACACCGGTTACTACTATGTGACCAAGCGGAACCCCCGCAATTCGACGGAAAAATTTGAGTTCCGGAAATACGATCCGGTGATTCGCAAACACGTGATGTTCAAGGAAGCCAAGATCAAATAATTCGACTGCCCTCATTGCGTCAGCATAAAGGACGGGCGTTACCTTAAACAAAAAGGCCGGGGAAATCCCCGGCCTTTTTGTTTGTCAGAAAAATTAGGTATCTTAGTTCAGAAACATCGCCACCGTATCCAGGAATGTCGGAACGGAAATCGGCTTGGCAATATATCCTTCGCACCCACCCTCCCGAATCTTTTCTTCGTCACCCTTCATCGCAAACGCGGTGACGGCAACCACCGGAATCGATTTCAGATCATCGTCGGCTTTCAGCATTTTGGTAACTTCCAGTCCGGAAATTTCAGGCAGCTGAATATCCATCAGGATCAGGTCCGGTTTATGTTCATGAGCCAGGCTCATCACATCACGTCCATCCATGGTCTGGATCGTGTCGTAACCATGCGCCTGTAACAAATCGTTGAACAATTTCATGTTGAGATCGTTATCTTCAACAATGAGAATGGTTTTCGCCATTACGTCCCCTTACTTTTGGAGCGACTTCATCGCTCTTTTAAGGTACTTACCACCCGCCACGTCGGGGGCCCCCTCAACCTACAGTGACCTTAACCCGAAAGTCTTTTCGATCAGCTGTTAGCCTGCATCAAATCATGTATCATTCAGCGTTACAAGTCAAACGACGTCATTGAAAACACGCAAAAAACTGGCATTTCCAAGCGTTGGAATCAAACCAGATACACCCACTATCGGCATCAGAAAATGGCCGTAGAATCATTAGGTGGCGCAATTTCAGGGTTATTCCCCACGTACTTCTTCAACCATTTCACTTAACTGTTCCATATCCCCAATCACAAGCGCGTCTTTACGTCGTTCGACGATCCCCTGACGTGCGAGGTCGTTCAACACACGCGCGACGGTTTCACGCGTTGTACTGACTCGGCTGGCGATATCACCATGCACGGGGATAGGTTTGATAATGGCGCTAATGTCGTCTGTAGAGCTTTCACGAGCCTGACGAAGAACCTCCGCCTGCACACGGTTGTTGGCCGCAAGTGTGCTTAGATCCATAATGCGGTCAGTCGATGTCCGGACCATGCCTGCCAGGTTTTCCATTAATCTCAGCGCCAGCTTCGGGTGATTCTCAATCAACACACGGAACCGCTCTTGAGACAGGGAGGCCACCAAGCACCCCTTTAAGGCCATTACGCTGGCTGATCGTGGCTGACCATCAATGGCTGCCAACTCACCAAAATGTCCCCCTTGCCCCAGTTCGTCAAAAGTGATCTCTCGCCCCGAAAGCGAATAATTGACGATCCGGACTCGCCCTTCGGCGACAAAAAATATATCGGTCGTATCGCTCTGGCGGTCAATAATCTGTTCCTGGGAGCTGTAATGACGCCAGCTGCATTGTTGCCCCAGATTCTCAAGTTCCGATACCGACAGGTCGTCCAGCAGCGCAATTCCAGAAAGACTGCCGCCTACATGTTCAGACATTTCTCATCCCCGACATCCCTGCCCTAACGCCTATTCAGGTTCTTTGCCTAGCATTGTATTCGACGCTTGCCAACAATGATAAACAGGATTCAGGCCATTGGCGAGTGAGGGTTTCACGAATACGCCGCGTCTGACACTTGCTCCCAACCCGCACCGCGTTTAAGGTTCCGCTAAATTGACGACCATGATACAGGCGCCCGATGGCGATATCCCAAGACATTGCGACCCCTCCTTCCGAACACAGCACAAAAATCGCTGTTATCATTCCATGTTACCGCGAACGCCTCCATATCCTGGAGGTGCTGGACGATATCGGCCCGGAAGTCGGGGCTATTTTTGTTATCGACGACGCTTGCCCGGATCATACTGGTCAGTTTGTTGAAGAGCAGTGTAAGGATCCGAGAGTTCACGTCATCCGCCATGAGGCCAATCTTGGGGTCGGCGGCGCGACATTGACGGGATACCGGTATGCGCTGGATGCCGGATATGATGTCCTCGTCAAACTTGACGGCGACGGCCAGATGAACCCCAAACAAATTTCCAGAATAGTTACGCCCATAATGACGGGCCAGGCCGATTATACCAAAGGCAACCGCTTTCATAAGGTTGATGCATTTACAGGCATGCCTTGGACCCGGGTCGCCGGTAACATTGTGCTTTCATTGATGTCAAAACTCTCCAGCGGATACTGGAATATTTTCGACCCAACCAACGGATATACGGCTATTCACTGGGCCGCTGCCAGAAACCTGCCAACGCAATACATATCAAAGGGGTATTTTTTTGAATCGGAACTGCTGTTTCGTCTCGGCATGATGCGTGCAGTTGTCGAGGATGTTCCCATGACGGCTCGCTATGGCGCGGAAACCAGCGGTATGAACATCCCGAAAATTATCCCTGAATTCATCGCCAAACACTTCCTCCACACCTGTAAACGCATTTATGTCACTTACTTCCTCCGCGATCCGGGAGTCGCCACCGTTCAATTGGTCCTCGGCAAGTTGTTAACAGGTTTCGGTATCATTTTTGGCGGCTGGAATTGGTACGACAGCATCCAGTCCGGCAACACCGCAACCGCCGGAACCGTCGTCCTGGCGGCTTTGCCGATCATTGTTGGGTTGCAATTATTGTTCGCATTTTTCGGCCAGGATTTGCGAAACATACCATCGACGCCCTTGCAGACATTGGAGTTACCTGCAGACCGCGCCTAATTTCTCATAACACCTCTGCGCTGCCTCCCCGGCGCTCATCACCGGCAGCGTGAAAGGTGCGGTGCGCTGCATCCACATCAACCCCATGGACGCCGCCGAAAAACAGGTTTTTTTCACCCCACAGCTTGGCATCACGATAGGGTGCGGCAAATTCTTCGCGAAGATCTCCGTCGAATCCGCTTTCCACATTCAGCACCCCGGCTTCAAAATGGATGCGTGGTGCATATATGGCGTCTTCGAGAGGCATCCCGAACTCAAACACGTTCACCAGCACCTGCAAAATTGCTGTACGGATGCGGTTGGACCCGCCCGACCCCAGCGCGCACGCACCGCCATCGCGACCGATGACGATTGACGGAGCCATCATCGAACTCATCCGTGTATCTGTCGGCCAACGATGGAAACCGTGAGGGTTGATATCCTCCTCCCCCAGCATGTTGTTAAGCATGATTCCGGTATCCGGCACCACATATCCCGCCCCTTCTCCATTCGATAAGGTCAAGGCGGCGGCATTGCCGTCCCGGTCAACAACGCTGATATGAGTTGTACCCCGCCGAGACGCGGGCTGCCCCAAAACGGATTGGCGATAGGTTTCCAGCAGGTCTGGATCAAATAATGTCGGTGCCGCCTCGTACTCATCGAGCTCATGGAGTCCACTTTCGATCCGCGCCTGGTTGGTCAAATCCATAACCCGTGCCAGAAGCTCCAGATGTTCAATGCTGCCAAATTTCATACCACTGAAATCCGCCTGCTCCAGCAATGCCAGAGCAAAGGCAATCAGGATACCTCCCGACGACGGCGGGGGGTTGGTCAGCAGCGTGGTTCCCTTGTAGTCACGCACCAGCGGCTGGCGACGGATGAGCTTGTAAGATTCCAGGTCTTCACGGGTTAGGGTGCCGCCGTTCATTTGACAATCCGAGGCAATTCGCTGAGCAATTTCACCCCGATAGAAAAGATCGCTACCCTCAATGGCGATGGCTTCCAGGGCATCAGCAAACGCCGGGTTTGTAATTTTTTCCCCTTCACCAATCAGGCGTTCCGGGTCAGCAGGGGACGAGAAAATCGCACGGCTGGCCTCAGTCGACATGTAGATGCCGCCAACGATCTGAAATATGTAAGCCTGAAGCCGGTTCATGATAATACCATCACGGGCCAGGGCAGTTGCCGGCTCGATGATGTACTTGATCGGCATGCGACCAAGCTCCTCATTAACCTCAAACATACCCTTGACGGCCCCCGGCGTGGCAATGGACGCCATGCCAATATGGAACTCCTGCTGGACGGCCCCGAAATCACACAATATGGGATAGAAATCCTGGTCGCCGGGCCCTAGGCGATTGACCGGCGTCTGGGCGAAAAAGTCATACAGCAACGGCTTGCCGTTTGCCGGCTTGGCCAACAAAAACCCACCGCCGCCCATGGATGATAGTACCGGCTCGGTTACGCAGCTGGCCGCCATGGCTCCCAACGCCGCATCGAATGCGTTGCCGCCTTCTTCCAGAATAACCCGGGCAGCGGCAGTCGTTTCTGGATGACCTGATGCGATCGCCCCGGTTTTTTTCGAGCGTGAACTCATAGATGGTTTTCCGTGTAATTATTGCGGCAGATTGTCGTGCTGAAATACCCAATTCAACCTATATTTTCAATGTCCCCAACAAAAGCGAAAACAAAAGATTCCCCTTGGCGGTTCACTCCGATATGCTGTGGGTTCGCCCAGTGGGTCGAAATGATAAAAACATCAGCGAGGCTTTTATGCGACGACTAATCGGATCACTTGTCCTATCATTCACCGTTCTGATGGGAGGCGCATCTGCCTATGCAGCGGATGGCGTGATGAATTCGGTTTCATTCCGCAAATTCCCACAAAATGCACAGCTGCAGGTCCAGGCGCTAGACAATTCCGACAGCAATCTCGCCCTTCAAAAAGAATTTGAACGTGTGTTGCTCGCCGAGGGGTATACCCTTTCTAATAACGCCGCCCTGGTCCTGACCTTCGAGACCCGCGACGAGATCGGTGCCTGGACAACGACGGATCGCCGTCACGTCTTATCATTTGAATCTAAAGGCGGTCGTGAAGGCGGTGAAAACGTCAAAGCCCGTTTAAATGTTTTTAACAGTCAGTCCGGCGGCCTGCTGAACAAAGGGCAAAGCGGCACGAACATCGCCACGCCCAGCTCATATCGCATCGACGTTTCAGTTGAGGATCGGTCTACCGGCAAGCGCTTCTGGCAAGGCTGGTCCATTGCCAAACTGGGTGCTGGTGACGGCCAGACACTGACCACAAAAATGATCCCCGCCCTCGTTCAAGAGATCGGCAAGACTGTCCGACAAAAGTCCTTCGAAGTTTACTGACACCGTTGATAACATTCGCCCTATGCTGAAGGTTTCAGTGTTAATTCGATATTTCTGGAAATATAGTTGACTTAATGGAAATCTGAGTATATTGATCTTTCATGGATGAAAAACAGGCTGCAAAATGTTTGAGTGAGCTGGGCAATCCGACACGCTTGGCCGTCTATCGGCTGCTCGTGCGGGCGGGCCCTGAAGGTTTGACTGTTGGTGACATTCAACGCCGCCTTGACGTCCCGGCCTCGACCTTGTCACATCATATCGCACATTTAGTTTGGGCCGGCCTGATTGAGCAAGACCGCCAAGGACGAACCCTTCACTGCCGAACGACGAAAGGCACGATGGACGATCTGATCGGGTTTCTGAATGCCGAGTGCTGCAAGGGTTTTGACGATGAGGATGAGTCAGCCAGCGCCTGATTTTTTTGAAAACATAATTCGATAATTCTGGAAATAACGTAAGACGGGATAAAAGCCATGGACACCACCCAGAACATCTCCCCCGAGCGCCCTCGCCAAAAATTCCGGCTGCCCTCATTCAAGATTGATCCCGTTATTCTTGCTTTCGCCGCTATTATTGTGGTTCTCGCCGTATTGGATCATGTCCAAATTCCGGCCAGCATAACCTTCATGGCTGGTTCCATGGGGTGGATTGCTCCGTTTTTTATTCTGTCCATTGCGGTTGCTGGATATGCCAAAGCCACGGGTGCGGAACACCTGATCGCCAAGGTCTTCTCCGGAAATCCCGTGCGTATGATTTTCGCTGCAGCAATATTTGGCGCCTTGTCGCCGTTCTGCTCGTGTGGTGTCATTCCGATCATTGCAGGGCTATTGGGCGCCGGGGTGCCGCTGGCACCGGTCATGGCCTTCTGGCTGGCTTCGCCATTGATGGATCCTGAAATGTTCGTCATCAGCGCCGCCGCCCTTGGATTGCAGTTCACGGTCGCTAAAACCCTGTTTGCCATTATGATTGGATTATTTGGCGGCCTGACGACCTTGATGATGCAACGCTCAGGACATTTTGAAAACGCCGTGCTGGCCACTGTTGGAAGCGGTGGCAGCTGCTGTTCAAAGAAAAAGTCTGAACCTGAGGTGAACTGGAAATTCTGGAGAGAGCCAGATCGTCGTCGGGAGTTTACTGAAAGCCTCATGGAAAACGGCTGGTTTCTCGGGAAATGGCTGACCTTCGCGTTCCTGATCGAAAGCCTGATGGTCGCCTACATTCCAGCCTCGTTCATCTCCAGCTGGCTGGGGCAGGATTCCTGGTGGACCTTGCCGTCGGCCGTACTGATTGGCATTCCGACCTATCTGAACGGATTTGCCGCCGTGCCATTGATGGCCGGGCTGATCGATATGGGGATGATGCCGGGGGCAGCCATGGCCTTTATGATCGCTGGCGGCGTGACCAGTATCCCAGCGGCGATTGCCGTCTTTGCCCTGGTCAGACGCACCATCTTCGCCTGGTATATCGTTTTGGCCCTTGCCAGCGCGTTGCTTTCCGGCAGTCTTTATCAGATGATTGCTACCTGACCCGTACCGTGCGGACTTCAAAAATATGGAAGCATCACCTGCCCGCTCGCTCGGTCACATCGTTTGGCCCTTCGCCATCGGCGAAACCATCGTCTGGGCCGCCTTTTATTATTCCTTTCCGGCTTTGTTGCCGGTATGGGAGCGTGACCTCGGATTTTCCAAAACCGAACTCTCCGCGGCCTTCACCTCGTCGCTGATTTTATCTGCGGTACTGGCCCCCTATATGGGGCGCCTGATTGACCGGGGCCATGCCATGCGCAGCTTTACCGGGAGCACGCTGCTTGGTGCCGTACTATTGGCCCTGTTATCGCAAATCACCGAGTTCTGGCAATTTTTCATGATCTGGATTGGCATCGGCATCGCCATGTCGGGGGCGCTTTATGAAGCCTGCTTCGCCATTCTTACCCGGGTGACCGGAGATCAAAGCAAGAAAGCAATCACCCGTGTTACCCTTGTCGCCGGACTCGCCGGAACGGTGTCATTTCCTGCTGCCCACATGCTGACCAACCTGTTCGACTGGCGGTCGGCCATCCTGATTTTCGCGATCGCCGTGATCATCGTTGCCCTGCCCTTGATCTGGTATGGATGCCGCAGCGCCGGCAGCTTGTTAAATGCCAGCCTCGACGCCGCGCACCCACAAACCCGGCCCGCCAAAAACATCCTCAAGTCGGGAGTGTTCTGGTTGCTGTCGATTTCATTTACAGCCATCGCCATCGACCACGGCATGTTGCTGACCCATATGCTGCCGATCATGGATGATCGCGGTGTAAGTACAGAGGTGGCCGTCTTTGCAGCCTCCATGGTCGGCCCCATGCAGGTCACCGGACGCATCGCCATGATCATGGCCGAACGAAAGGTCTCCATCTACGGCATTGCCATCGGGTGCTACGTTTCCATCGCAACCGCGGCTGGGGTTCTGCTTGGTGCGAACGGAATGTTGCCGCTAATTTTCATTTTTGTAATCCTCCAGGGTGCCGGATACGGAGTCACCAGTATTGTCCGTCCGGTAATCACCGCCGAGCTGCTGGGTCGGGAGAATTTTGGCGTTATTTCCGGGATGCTGGCCGTGCCATTTATGCTCGGTTACGCCGCCGCACCAACGGTTGCTGCCGTCATTTGGTCGTATGGTGGTTATGACATGGTGATCACACTGGCGATGGTTATATCGGGGGCCGGGTTGATCTCGCTGTTAATGGCCCGGCGTGCCGCAAGCCCGCTAGGGTCTTGAGGCACGGCGTCGAACGGCCTCAGAGAGGATGAGTATCGGGTGTAGCTTCGAGCAACTGATCGCCCAAAATTTGTTTCAAAACCACGTCCCTGACTTCTTCGGGGTCAAGTTTGTGTGCTAAAATCTGGCTTTCTGCCTCCGCCAATATGGCGTCAACATCCTGCATCAACTTCAGTTTTTTGAACGCATCCGAACGGTGGAGTCCGAGGCTTTCACCAATCAAGTCCATGTAATTGACCACCTCGAACGGCCAGTTCGGCTGGTGACTGACGGATTCCCTGTGGTCGCCGTGAAACACACTGGCAAACGTCGTAACACCTGCGACCTCTCCCGCCCGCAACAGACTTGCCAGATGTTTTTTTGCATACTCACGATTGGTCAGGGACGTCATCTGATACCCGGCGCGCGGCAGGCCCAAGTCCACCACTTCAACACCAGGAATCGCCGACAGCAGAGCGGTAACGGCCTCGGTGACACCAACGGCTCCCGGAAACTCATTCAGCGCGACGCGTTTTTCGACCCGGGTCGTCATCAGGGGTATTAGGTCAGACAGGCGGTTTGCCAGATAAACCGGGAACATGGTCATGTCAAAAGGGGACAGCCCGTCGGGTGCATACCCAGGCATCAGGGTTTCTCCAAACTGGATTTGGCAGGTCGGACACCAAGACAGAACCTCTGACGTCCCGGTCGCGGCAAACCGTTCAATGGTTTTGGCACCCTGGCGAACCGAATTCTCATCGTCGCCTGGTCGAAGCTGCAGGATACCGCAGCAGTTGGCCGGGCCGCCATGCACTTCATAACTGACCTTCAACCGGTCCAGTACATCAAGACAGAGCAACCCGATGTGCGGCGTTTTCAGCATGTTACAGCCGGTATAGAAAATCAGCTCCGGCGGCACTGACCGGTCAGGATGCGAGGAAGGGTTAAGGCGGGCCAATAATTCAGGCGGCAATTGAAGGCGTGACATCAGCCGCACACCCCGGCTCATTTCTTTGAAGTCATCCTTGCCCTGCTGTTTACGCTCATCAATAGGACGGTGCTTTCGTATTGCCCGGCGCGCCATATTAAGCATAAACCGCGGATTAATACCGTGCTCACAAACCGTCAGGCAAAACCCGCTGCCGCAACACCCCTCAGCCCACTGAACGGCGTTCTCAGGCCCTGATCCACCACGCAAAAGATCGAGCACCCCTGACGTAATCTGCTCCGGGTCCTTGGCGTCAATACCGTCAATCCTCGGTGTCGGACATACCGACACACAGGCCCCGCATTTGGTGCAGGCCTCAAGTATTTCATCGACCCGCTGGTCCAGCGTTTGAAGAATGTCCGATGGTGTGGGGCGCATGATAATCTCCAGCACGACATAGAGGACTTACATGTGTCATTTCACCAAAAAAACTCAACTGAAATATTGTTATGGAGCAATTGGCGGCTGGGAAGATTTCGCCCCCTCTACCCTGGCTGCTTTGTTAGTGACAACGTTGTTCGGACGCCGCTAAGCCACATCCCTCAACGCGCATTGAATCACTACAACGTGATTTCCGCGGCTAAGGATTCCCACCTAAACTACACCCATGATGCCACATCGTCGCACCCGCACCGCCGGTATTGCGCTGCTCACAGCCTTTATGCTTTGGGCGGCCCCGGTATTTGCCGAGCCTACCCCGCCGAAGATCGACTGGAAGGAATTTTTATATCTGCTGGGTCAGGAAGACCCGGATCACGCGGTCGGCGAACAGATGTGCTGATCCGCCTTGTTGGCCGGAAAATAGCCTAACGCACCATCTCGTATGCCAAACCCAGTGTTTTGCAGTGGTTTTTTGTTTCCAGAAGCACCGCTGCCATGACATCACGAGAGCTGACGACGGCAACCGGTCGTTGGCCTTCCATCACGGGAATATGTCGGATATGTCGTTTATCCATGACGGCCATAATATCGTTAACATCTTCATCCGATGTGCATTTGACTACATTGGAAGTCATCAAGTCTGCAACGGTCAGGCCATTGAGGCCATTGATGTTTTCAGCGAGCCCGCGAACGATATCACGCTCTGAAATGATACCAACGAGGTTCCCGGACGTGTCACACACCGGCATAGCGCCGATATCATTCTCGTTCAGTACCGTCACTACTTTCGCCGCTGTCGCATCAGCGGAGATCGTCACGAGACCCTTGTCCTGGTTAAGCAGCAGATCATTGACGTGCATTAAAGACTCCCATTGGTCGGTCACATTTATCCGTCAGATTTTTTTTGGATTGGCCGCACCTTAAGGGAACCTCCATACATATTCAATAATTATATAATATCAGTCATTCAACATCATCTCACCGCGACGGGTCAGCTCCAGAGACCACATCGCCCATTCGGCCATCGTGTTGAGGTCCTCCTGAGTAAACCCAAACGCCAGGGCGATGTCGCTGATCATTTCTGATTCAGCTTCATCAAGAAAATCATCTCGATAGACGAGGCTTAGAAGTTCCATCATCGCGACGGATCTGGACCGGTGGCTGTCAAATGCGCTGATATCAAGGTCCCCCGCGACAACCGCCAAGTCCGGCCCCTCCGGCAAGGCCAGACGGCGCTTCAGGTCTTCAAGTTTGGCGCGCTCGCTTCCGTGCTGTTCCGCATCAATCATGGAAAGCCGCTGCGCCAAATCCAGAAACGTTTGTTTTTGTGGCACCGTAAGGAGGTGAAGGAACATCAGGCTTACCTTTTTGACAGGATGCTGGCCCCTGCGACAATAGAACAAAATCCGGTTGAAAAACACCTTTTTGCCCGGCAATGCTTGCTCCACCCCCGGAATTTCGCTACGTAAAAGTGCCTAACAATCGATCCACCTGTTCCAGCTGTCAGAAACATAATCCAATGACCGAACCCCAGAACAAAGCCCTGTTGCCTGCCGGAATGTCGGACACGCTACCGCCGGATGCGGCCTTTGAGGCGCAGGTTCTGGAGCAGCTCCTGTCGGCGTTCGCGGGCCATGGGTATCAACAGGTCAAACCGCCGTTGATCGAGTTTGAAGAAGGGTTACTAGCTGGTTTGGGTACGGCCAGTTCGTCACAAACCTTTCGCGTGATGGACCCAATCTCCCAACGCATGATGGGGGTCCGTGCGGACATGACGCCGCAGGTGGCCCGCATTGCCGCCAGCCGACTAAAGACCGCACCGCGCCCTTTGCGGCTCAGTTACGCCGGCCAGGTGCTTCGGATTAAAGGCTCCCAACTTCGCCCCGAACGGCAGTTTTCCCAGGTCGGAACAGAACTGATTGGTATCGCCGAGGCGACGGCCGACGCAGAAATAATTGTGATGGCGGCCAACGCCCTGAAGAAGCTCGGCGTAAGCGGATTGTCGATTGATCTGGGCATTCCGACACTGGTCCCCGCCATCTGTCGCGAACTGAAGGTGTCTGACGAAACATCAGGCAAACTGCGGCTGGCTCTTGATCGTAAAGATGCTGCCGAGGTCGCCCAGTTGCGCGACGACCTCGGGTCAAAAGGATGTGATATCCTTGGTACTATGTTGGCCGCCGCGGGACCGGCTCGTAAAACCATGGACATCTTGAAAGAACTGGATTTAGGCGCAGAGGCGGGAGCCGAGTATCAGGCGCTGGCGGAAGTCATCAGCCTTATCGAGACTGCCGCGCCTGACCTGACGATGACCGTCGACCCTGTGGAAAATCGTGGGTTTGAGTACCACAGTGGAGTGACATTCACATTTTTCGTCCGCGGCGTCCGCGGTGAACTGGGGGCTGGCGGTCGCTATATTGCAAATAGCGGCACCGGCATGCAGGAACCCTCAACCGGACTTACCCTTTACATGGACACTGTCCTTCGCGCCTTACCAGGTCATGAACCGGAGGACCGTATCTTCCTGCCGTTTGGCACAGCGGTTAAGGCGGCTGAAAAACTACGAGATGATGGCTGGGTTGCGGTTGCAGGCCTGGTGGCTGTGGATGATGATGAGGCGGAAGCGACGCGGTTGCACTGCACCCACATCTTTACGGCAAATGAAACCCGGAAACTTTAACCCGAGATGGAAAGTCTGAACACATGGCCAACGTAGTTGTCGTCGGGTCCCAGTGGGGCGATGAAGGAAAAGGCAAGATTGTCGATTTGCTCTCTGAACGAGCCGGAGTCGTGGTGCGGTTTCAGGGGGGGCATAACGCCGGGCATACACTGGTCATTGATGGTACCACCTACAAGCTGAGTATGTTGCCGTCCGGAATCGTGCGCAAAAACAAACTCTCATTGGTTGGCAACGGCGTGGTCCTCGACCCGTGGGCATTGATGGCTGAGATTGACCGGATTCGTGAGCAGGGAATTGAGGTTAGCCCCGATAACCTGCACATCTCAGAACAGGCGACACTCATCCTGCCGCTACACAGCAATCTGGATCAAGCCCGTGAAAAAGCGGCTGGGAAAGGTAAAATCGGCACGACCGGGCGCGGCATCGGCCCGGCCTATGAAGACAAAGCCGGGCGGCGGTCCATTCGCGCAGGTGATCTGGTTGATCTCGATGTGCTTGAAGGCAAGATTGAACGCCTGCTGACCCATCACAATGCCCTGCTTCGTGGCCTGGGCATGGAGGAAATCTCCGGCACCAAACTGCTTGCCGATCTCACGGAAATTGCGCCCAAACTGCTGCCCTATGTACGCACAGTCTGGCAGGAACTGGACAAGGCACGGGCCCAAGGCAAACGTATCCTTTATGAAGGTGCGCAAGGCACCATGCTCGACGTTGACCACGGCACCTACCCCTACGTTACGTCATCCAATGTTGTCGCTGGAATGGCGGCTGTCGGATCCGGACAAGGCCCTGGGGCCATTGACTATGTTCTGGGCATCACCAAGGCCTATACGACGCGGGTTGGCGAAGGCCCCTTTCCGACTGAGCTATTCGACGAGATCGGTCAGGGACTTGGCGAACGGGGACGCGAATTTGGTACAGTTACCGGGCGGCCGAGACGCTGTGGCTGGTTCGACGCGGTTCTGGTCCGCCAAGCCATTAAGGTCAACGGCATCAATGGTATCGCCTTAACAAAACTGGATGTTCTCGACGGCGTTGAAGAGCTGAAAGTCTGCACCGGTTACCAGATTGACGGTGAACTTTATGATCATCTGCCCGCGTCAACCGTACGCCAGGCCAAAGTTGAGCCGGTTTATGAAACGATGGAAGGCTGGACCGAAAGCACTTACGGGGCACGAAGCTGGGCAGATCTGCCTGCAACTTGCATCAAATATGTGCGTCGTATTGAAGAACTGATCGAAGCTCCCGTCGCACTATTGTCAACGAGCCCGGAACGCGATGACACGATCATGGTGCACGACCCGTTTGCCGATTAGACAAATTAGGAACGTTTGCGGGTTGAAATTACGACCAAAGACAACCCCAAGATGTGATTTAAGGGAGCGACTTTCGCTTAGGCCGGTCCCGGCCCATTTACATACGAACCATAATTCCCTTGTTTTCCGCCACTAAGCGGACTAAAATTCGGGCCATCTAGCTATGAAGGGCGTGGAAGAAGCCACGGCCCCCATAAGCGTTGGGATAAGTGACCATGGCAGAACAGCCCTTGGGAACGGATGATGCAGCTGGCCTAGTGCCTCCTGTGGAAGCGGAATTCCCGGTCGATACAGAGAGGCAGGATGAAGAATCCCAGTCTCAACGCCCGGTGTCGGGCGGACCGGTTGTTCTACGCGACCGGTATTTGATTGATACAGGCGCCCCTCTTCCGGTCTTCGATTCGCCCTCAGCCAAGGCCTTCAATGTCGAAGATCGTCGTGACCTTGGGCGCAAGCTGTTTGGCCTGATTTGCACGCCTGATCTGCCAACCCGCGTTGACACCATGCGTTATATGAAACGTGACGGTTCATCCGGCACTGTTCCTCTGGCGGATTGGGATGTCGTGCATTGGCCTCCGCTCGGCCAAAGCACGATGATTGTCGTCTTCGAGCAACCACTGGGCGGACGAGTTGAAACCCGCCTGGCCCGCAAGGAAGCGCGAATTACCGAATACGACGTACCTCGTAAATTGGTAGAGCCGTTGCTCGCTCCCATGCAGTATCTGAACGAAGAAGACGGTGCCCACCGCGCCATTCGTCCGGACAATCTGTTCTTTATCGATGAAGACATGACCGAAATCGTCTTTGGCGAGCACGTCACTTCCCCACCCGGATATGACCAACCAATTATGTACGAACCCATTGAACGCGCCATGGCTTCGCCGGAGGGCCGAGGCATTGGTGACCGCCGCGATGATATTTTTGCGTTTGGTGTGACCATTGGCGTTCTGGTTCTGGGGTACAATCCTCTGGCCAAAATAAAGGATGAAGATCAGATTCAGTTGCGCCTCGAGCAGGGAAGTTATGCCGCCATTTTTGGTGACGCCCGCGTTCCACTTCCCCTCATGGAACCGCTACGGGGTATGATCAATGATGACCCGGCTACGCGTTGGGACTTTGCCGAGATAACCAATTGGCTGACCGGTCAGCAGGCTGGCCCATTAAAAAAGAGTGCGGTGGTAAAGGCTGAGTCTCCATTCACGTTCAAAGGCAAGGAATATAAAAGCCCAAGAGTCCTGGCTCTTCATTTTAGCAACCATGTTCCTGAAGCTGCACGGGCTGTTCAGGAAGACGGGTTTATCGTTTGGGTAACTCGGGCTCTGGGCAGCAAAGGAAAAGCTGAAGCCATTAAGAGCGTTATTCAGGGCGCCTTGTTTCACAAAGAAGGATTTCAGGGAACCGACGACTATCTGATCGCGAAAATCAGCCTGATTCTCGACCCTAGATCACCGATCCGCTATAAAGGTTTTAATTTAATGCCGGATGGATATGGAACATTTGTCGCTATCCAGGCCGTGCGTACAAACAACACTGAAATCGCAGTTCAACTGCTCAGCCACGACATACTGGCGATGTGGTTTGGGCTTCAGGAAACAGCGTTTCCGGAAGCAGCTTCATTGACCCAGACCTTCGCCAAACTGAAAGGGTTTCTTTCGATCAACGACCCTGGTTATGGCGTTGAGCGCGTGCTCTACGAAATCACACCGGGTTTACCATGCCTAAGCCCGCTTCTTGATAAGAACTGCGTTGTCGCCATAGAACACTTGTTACCCGCACTGGACTTCGCTTCCAATCACGCCGACACGCAGAACTCCCCTCTGGATCGCCATATATCGGCTTTTATTGCGGCGCGCTTTGACCAAGACATTCATCCCCATTTAAAAGCTCTGGCCTCGCCAAAAGACGAGACCTCCGTCGTCGGTATGTTGAGCCTGCTTGCATTCCTCCAATGGAAACTCCGCCCACCAGCCATGCTCGGACTGTCAAGCTGGGTCGGTGGTCTTTTGGGGCCAGCCATCAACAGCTATCATAACCGCATCACGCGGGCAAATATCGAAAAAGACATACCCGGCCTGGTTCGCAAGGGCAGCCTGCCGGAACTTTTTGACCTTATTGACAATGCCGAACGTCGCCAGGAAGACCGGGACGGTTATGCCGAGGCGCAGGCGGAATGGTTGACAGCAGAAGAAGAAATCCGTGATATCGAGGGAGCTGGAGACGAGCGACTGACCAAAGCCGAACGGACAGGCCAGCAAGCCGCGTCCATGATATCAGTTGTCATGGCCTTTATGGTTGTAACCGTGCTGTTAATCGCGGAGATATGGTGAGATGAACCCCCGAATGGAGTGCAAAAATCATGTCTAGGCAGGCTGTCGGACAAGGCGGGACAGCTGGAAAGTCGGGGTTCTGGTTGTGGGGAGTCACGATCTTTGTCATGGTGCTTATTCTTGTGCCAGCGACGGTTATCGTTTTTTCACTTGGCTCCCTGCCGACAATTGTGGCTGGGTTGATCGACCGCTCCAAAGAGAAATTTGCTACATTCTGTGTCGGCGGCATGAATTTCTGCGGCGTCTTTCCCTATTTACTAAAACTGTGGTTTGACGATCATTCCATATCCGCAGCGATGAATATCGTATCAGATGTTTTCGCACTGGCCGTTATGTATGCGGCGGCCGGATTTGGCTGGGCGCTGTTTATTTCTATTCCGCCAGTGGTCGCTGCCTTCCTGAACGTAATTGCCGAGCGCCGGGTCATCTATTTGCGTTCTGTCCAGAAAGGCATCACCAGCGAATGGGGGCATGCATTAACCGACCAATCGGAAGACACGCCGCAATCGGAACCCATCAATACACCTCCTGATGCACCGTCGACGAATTAACAGATGTAGTGCTGCTGAATGGCCGCGTTCTTCACCGATTTTTGCAGTTTCTCAAATGCCCGCACCTCGATCTGGCGCACACGCTCTCGGGAAATTCCATATTCCTGGCTAAGGTCCTGCAATGTTGCCGGAGAATCCTTCAAACGCCGCTCGACGATGATGTGACGCTCGCGCTCTGACAGACGGTCCATGGCGCCAACCAGAAGCGAGCGCCGCTTATCGAGCTCTTCGCTATGCCCGATTACCGCTTCCTGATTGTCCCGCGTATCTTCCAGCCAATCCTGCCATTCCCCTTCACCGTCTTCACGAACCGGCGTATTCAACGAATGGTCCGGTCCGGCCATGCGCTGGTTCATGGAAATCACATCTTTTTCAGGAACATTCAATCTCTCGGCGATTGTCGAGACGTTTTCGGGGGTCAAATCACCGGCGTCAAACGCCTGTAGCTGGCCCTTCAGCTTACGTAGATTGAAAAACAATTTTTTCTGCGACGCCGTCGTCCCAATTTTAACCAACGACCAGGAATGCAGGATATATTCGTGAATGGCTGCCCTGATCCACCACATGGCATAGGTCGACAAACGAAACCCGCGGTCCGCATCGAACCGGTTGATGGCTTGCATCATGCCAACATTGCCTTCCGAAATCAGGTCCGCTACCGGCAGGCCGTAGCCGCGAAAGCCCATGGCAATCTTGGCAACCAGGCGTAAATGGCTGGAAACAAGGCGATTTGCCGCATCCTGATCCCCATCCTGTTGCCAACGCCGCGCCAGGGCGACCTCTTCATCTGCATCCAACATAGGATAAGAACGAATTTTCTGAAGATAACGGGACAGATTCTGGTCGGGAGACAAATCAATCTGTCGAATATCTTGCGCCATTGGGAATCCTTTCAACCGACCCCGTAGACGTTCCTGCTTCGTCCGTCTCGGGAGAACTTCAAGTTGGCTAGGATAATAACCAAGGAATTTAGTATAGTATAGGGCTTTATTTAAATTTTTTCCAAATTCGACATTAATACATTGATTTTATTGGGTATTTCTGCCTCAAATCTTAACACTTCCTCTGTAAAAGGATGCGTGAAACCCAAAATATATGCGTGTAACGCTTGGTGTTTAAACCTCTGAATAGCATCTCGGATTTGAGAGTCAGCAAGCCGTAACCTTTTCGAATTGCCGCCGCCATAAAGCGGGTCGCCAACGACCGGATGACCAATATCAGCCATATGAACACGGATCTGATGGGTGCGCCCCGTCGATAGCCGACATTCGACCAGCGACGCACCGCCACCAACCACTCTATCAACCTGATAGTGGGTCAGCGCGGTTTTACCCCCCCGGGTTACGACTGCCATTTTTTTACGGTTTGCGGAGCTACGACCAATATTGCCCTCCACCTTTCCATTTCTCGGAACAGGCGTGCCCCAAACAACAGCCATGTACGCCCGCTCCAGGGAATGTTCGGCAAACTGGGCCGATAAATGGCGATGGGCCTGATCGGTCTTTGCCGCAACCATCAACCCACTGGTATCCTTGTCGAGTCGGTGGACAATACCTGGCCTTAAAACCCCGCCGATCCCGGACAGGCTATCGCCGCAATGGGCAAGCAGGGCATTAACCAGTGTTCCGTCAAGGTTTCCGGCGGCTGGATGCACCACCAGGCCGGCCGGTTTGTTAATGACAATCAGATGTTCATCTTCAAAAACCACATCCAGCGGAATTTCCTGGGCTTCAGGTAATGCAGGGGTGGCGGCGGGAACATAGACAAGATAGGGCCCACCTTTAACCTTGGCCGAAGAATTGGTCTCTGTTTTTCCATAAGCGGAAACATGCCCTTCCAAAATCAACGCCTTCAAGCGAGATCGGGAAAATTCAGGCAGTTCGTCGGCCAGGAACCGGTCAAGACGCATGCCGGTCTTGTCTTCGGGCACGGGCACGGTATATGTGATAGCTTCAGTCACGGGAACGTACTTATCCTCTAACGCCAATACTAAGATTTAATTCGGGACACTATCATGCGCTGGCTAAAATTCATCGTTATCCTTTTGGGGGGGTTGATTGTTTGCGGCGTCGCCCTGCTCGGATATGGCTTTTACAAGAAGACAACGCAACCTGACTGGTCTCTTTTTAGCACGCCTGAACAACTTGCGCCGACATATGTGCCAACGATCGGGAACGATGAACCAACGGGCCCCCTACCGGCTTTCGGAGACCTCAAACTGGATCTGGCACCGGGATGTTTCATCAAACATGCCCGCCCCGATGGGAAGCGGCTGTACATTACGCTAGCCCCCAAAGAGACCTGTAACAAGGTTATCGTTATTGACGCGACGAACGGACGAACTCTCGGCACGATATCGGCGGCCCCATGATTTCGCTCCCCCTTACCTTTCTGAAAACAATCACGGATGCGGCGGAAGGCGCCTATCCGATGGAAAGCTGCGGCCTGTTGGTCGGACGAGATAATGGCGCCGGGGCGCTGGTCGTTACGCGAGTGGTCGAAAGCCGAAATATGGCTGAATCTGAAGGACGGGATCGCTTTGAAATTGACCCACAAGTCCGCTTCGACATCATGCGGGAGCTGGACAGTAATTCTCAAAAAGGAATTTCCGAACATCGCATCCTCGGTCATTACCACTCTCATCCAAATCATCCGGCCCAACCTTCTGAAACCGACTTGTCCAAGGCCTATGAGCCGGACTTAGTGTGGCTGATTACATCGGTTCTGGATGGGCAGGCCGTGCAGACGACTGCCCATGTCGTCGATTCGGAAGGTCGCCAGTTCCGAGAAATTCCATTGCGAACCACCGACTGGCAGCCGTATCCTGTACGCGATCCGAACCAAAGATAAAAGGAACATCCATTGAACTTTGCCAGCGACAATACCACCGGCGCTTCGCCCGAAATCATAGACGCGATCACCGCCGCCAATGACGGACAGACGATGCCTTATGGCAACGATGATTACACGGCAAAGGTCGGCGATCATATCCGCAATATTTTCGAGACCGATGCCGAAGTTTTCCTGGTCGCCACAGGTTCGGCCGCCAACGCGTTGGCGCTGTCGACAATGACATCAAGCTATGGCGCGGTGTTATGCCATTGGCTCAGCCATATATACGAAGACGAATGTGGCGCACCTGAGTTTTACAGTGGCGGAGCGAAGCTGATCCCGCTTGACGGTGAAGGTGCCAAGATCGACCCCGTTAATCTGAAAAAATTTGCAGGACGCGGAATTGGCGACGTTCATATGGTTCAGCCCATGGCGACAAGCGTCACTCAAATCACTGAAATGGGGACCATCTATTCAGCAAACGAAGTGGGCGCAATTTCTGAAGTCTGCAAAACCCATAACCTGAAACTACACATGGATGGTGCACGGTTTGCCAATGGCCTCGCTCAGCTCGAGTGCAGCCCGGCGGAGATTACCTGGAAAGCCGGAGTTGACGTGTTGTCGTTTGGGGCCTCCAAAAACGGCGCATTGACATCAGAGGCGGTTGTCTTTTTTGACAAGTCCATGGCCCGGGAATTTGAGTTTCGCCGCAAGCGGGGCGGCCACCTGTTCTCAAAAATGCGCTTGCTGTCCTGCCAGATGGAGGCCTATCTGACCAACGACCTGTGGCTCAAAAATGCCCGTCATGCAAATGCCATGGGCCAGCGTCTGAAACGCGGCCTCACCGGCATTCCCGGCATTGAGTTCCCGACGGTCAACGACGCCAACATGCTGTTCCCCCACATGTCTCGCGCTCTGATCGATGCCCTGCATGCCGACGGTTTCAAGTTTTATGATGATCGCTGGGGTGACGGCATCGTGCGCCTCGTGACGGCGTTCAATACGCCCGAATCAGACGTTGATGCCTTCATACAGGCTGCGCGACGTCACGCGAGCTAGATGAAAAAAAAGACCCCGCAAGAATTTGCGGGGCGAGTTTCACAGGGAGGCTATCCAGGAAATCGTGTTCCTGAATACTCCTTAAATATACTCAAAGCGAGCTTGGCTAACATTGATATAAGTCAAGTCGCCTCAAGAAGATGGAGCAAAAGGAAACTTCCGCATGATGCGTCCGACTAGACCAACATCGGGAGTTTTTCAGCTACGGCTTTGTAATTGATCACAGGGATGTTGTTGGATGCCGTTTAAACATTATCACTCAGGAACCAGAAAGCCCGCGCCGATTAGGCGCCGGTCCTTTAATAAGCTGATTCTTGCATCAGTTGGCAGCATGATTTCTCCTCCCTTACTCGCTCAGCCAAAAGCCCGGGTCGTAATTGTTGGTGGTGGTGTCGCGGGTGCAAGCGTGGCGCAAAGGCTTGGTCGCTCTAACGCTGGCATTGATGTGACACTGGTTGAGCCCAACCAGCGCTACACCACGCCCTTTTTCTCCAACCGGGCGCTCGTCGACCTTCAACCTCTGGAACGTTTCACCCACGGGTACGATAAACTTGCCGAAATCAATAACGTCCGCATTGTTCACGACACCGTCATTGGGGGCGACCCAAGTGACCAATCTGTCCGTCTCGCAAGCGGTACAGTCCTTCCCTACGACCGGCTGGTTGTCGCTCCAGGAACTCGTTTAATCACCGACAAGATCGACGGATACGGGCCGGAAAGCGAGCTGATCTTCCCCCACGCCTATAGTGGGTCTTCATCCAACCAGTGGGAACTTTTGCGACACCAGGTGCATAACATGAATGATGGCGGCCTGGTCGTCATTACCGCGCCGCGTCGGCCTTATAAATGCACACCCGCACCTTATGAGCGGGCGTCGCTGATCGCCGGGTACCTGCATCAGCACAAACCCAAATCAAAATTGCTCGTGCTTGATTCGAAAGTCGAATTTCCTCTGATGGACGCCATACTTGAAATCTGGGATGAAAAATTTGGCGACTTGATTGAATGGGTATCGGCCGATTTTGGTGGTGCAATTGACGGCGTAAATAACGAAGCGCGTTCAATCCTTGCTGACGGAGAGACAATCACTCCAGATGTCGGCAACGTCATCCCCCCGCAACGGGCTGGCTCTATCGCGCTGCAGCTCGATCTTGTCGATGAACATGGGTGGTGTCCGGTCAATCCGTTGACGTTTGAGTCAATCCGCCAGAAAAACATCCATGTTCTGGGTGACGCCATTGATGCCGGTGACATGCCCAAAGCCGCCTCTGCCGCTCACCAGCATGCTCTGGCCGCGGCGGTCGCCATCAAAAATATACTGAGTGGATCTTCAGATCCTTTCCCCGACCTTGAAAATGCCTGTTATTTTCTGACCGGACCCGGTCGGGCTCTGGTTGTCGGTGGACGGTACCGAATAGACGACGGCAAGATCATTGGCATTGAGGGGTATTCCAGTGATCTCGGGGAAAGTGATGAAGATCGCCAAAAGACGGCGCGGGATGCCGATCAATGGTATAAGGAGATTGTGCAGGCAATGTTTGGTTAAGCCGCAACCGATGTCGGGCACCCAGCATCTTTCCAGGCTTTCATCCCGCCTGTCAGGTTGATGACGTCGCCATATCCAACCTTGGTCAATTGTTTAGCAGCCGCCGCCGAACGCTTGCCAATGGCACAAATCATGACGACCCGCTTACCACCAAATTTCGGAAACAGATCCGGCTCAAACATGGAAAGTGGGCTGAGGATCGACCCTGAAATATGCTCACTCGCGTATTCGTCCGTTTCGCGAACATCAATAAGGACGGCTTCACCTGACTTCAGCCACTGAAATACGCTTCCGGCCTCGGCTTCATCAATCACTGGGGCCGTCTGTCCACAAATGGCCAGCTCGCTGGAAGTCTTCACAATACACGTTCCTTCAAAGGGTTATTCGTCAACATCGTATCCGGCCGCAACCCATGCCCCAACGCCACCGTCGAGCGCATAAACACTCTCAAATCCGGCGTTGATCAAATCGTCCCTGACGACAGGCGACAGAAACCCATTCTGGCACACCAACACGGTTTTGAGATTTGCGATGCGAGGAAAAGAGGCGACATCAAATCGTGATACCGGAACCAGAAACGCACCGGAAATCCGGGAGTTTTCATAGCTCTCAGGCTCACGCACATCAACCAGAAAGACGTCCCCATCTTTCATCCAATCACGTAATTGATCCGCATCCACCCGTGACAGCTGGGGGGCGGAACTTAGAATGAGCGCACCTTGTTCGATATGTTCAATCTCGCGACCCGTTTCCATCATATGTCCTCAAGTTTCCGAAGGCGGGGCCTTCAAATTTCCATCTGTGATAAATAGATATATATTACTTTTATTTTTTGTCAATTTAATTTAAATTACATTTTTAAAATGTGATTATTTAAAACTCAAGAATTTCTGCGGCTTTTTTTTCAAGACATACATATTCAGTTTTGCTAAACTATGCCCAGCGGATTTGCGGAGTCTATCCATTCTGGATGTCCAGATGGGCGATTGGGGAAAATAATGCGACTGATTGCGGGAACTGTTCTTGCCTTGACCATCGGCCTCAAACTGACCATCGGACCCGCCATCGGGGCGGAACTGGTAATGTTTGAATCTGAAGGATGTGAGTGGTGCGAAATCTGGGATGAGGAAGTTGGTGTAATTTATGCCAAAACTGACGAGGCCAAAGTCGCGCCGCTCAGACGTATGGATATCGATGACCCGAGAAAAGGCTCTCTCAGCAAAATTCGTCCGGTAATGTACACGCCAACCTTTGTCATGATGGAGGCGGGCGAGGAAATCGGCCGGATAATGGGCTATCCGGGTGAGGATAATTTCTGGTGGATGCTGGGCGAGCTGGTTGCCAAGGTCAATACACCCGTGAGCGGTTGCCTCGGCCCCCAAACGGTTTCCACCAAAGTCACGAACTCGTCAAAATGTTAACGCCCTCCCTGCACCGAGGGTAGAGCATGACAACACTTGTGCATCAACCGGCATACAGGTACTTAACCAACTAGCCGGAATTTTAGTCGTTCCTGTCCAATCAGGAACTCAAAGGAATAATGAACGGTCAACATGGATGATTTCCAACTAGAAGACCCAAAGAAGGCAAGTAGCTTTCTGAAGTCGCTGGCGAACGATAACCGTCTCGTCATTGTCTGCACGCTGGCCAACGGCGAAAAGAACGTAAGTGAGCTGGAAGGGATTTTGGGAATACGTCAACCGACGCTATCTCAGCAGCTTGCACGCTTGCGTACAGATGGGCTGGTTGCGACCCGCAGGGAATCAAAACAAATTTACTACAGTCTTGCCAGTAAAGAAGCGGAACGTGTTATACGTATGCTCTGCCTGCCAAGAAAAGCGAAGCCGCCGTCGCAAGATAGCGATTAGACGTTAACTGTTCCAATCCGGAAGAGGTTTCCCGGCATCCTTGTAGGACGCAATTCTGGCCTTGAGATATGCCCGGAAATCCTGCTTTTCATACGCCATCTCATTTACAAACTGAAACATTGTCAGAAAATGGAACGGACGGAAGTATCCGGGCATTCGGGCAATTTCCGGTTTGCCCTTGGCGGCATCAGATAAACCGTCAATGGATTTCGGAAAAAACTGAATGGTCGGCGTAAATCGGACCCCGTTGGCTGTGGCGAAGGCTTTCTCGCTCATGGTTTTGCCATCAAAGCCGACGACCTCGCGCGAGCCCTTGACGTCCAGCTGAAGGATAACAAAATTTTCCTGAACATATTCGCGAATTTCAGGAATACCGAAGTTTATGAAGTGTGTTTCCCGGCAATATGGACAACCTTCCAGCTCCCACATAATGGCGAACCGCTTACCCTGGCTTGTCGCTTCGTTAAGGTCATCCGCGGCTTCGAGAAAGCTTTCCAGAAACCAGGGTTGAGTGTAATGGCCGTTCTCGCCCAGCACAGGCTCATACGGGCCCGCACCGGCTCCGAAAGCCGCCTGAGGCGCAACAGCAAGACCCGCCGCCGCCATTGCAAGAGTATTAAATTGCCGTCTGCTTATCATTCCCTACCCGTCCTTCTCTGACTGTCAGAACTGAAAATATCATATTCGCCTTTAATATAGTAACATTTATCACTACTATTGCTAAGGAATTTTGGGCTGGAATGCGACCGTCCGTTTAAAATGATCGGGGATCTATAATGATGTTTCGAATTCTGTCAGCACTGCTGTTGATGACCTTCTTCGGGTTGAACTCACCCGCATCTATAGCCGCCCCTGTGCATGAATTTCATGAGGCTGTGGCCGATGCAAATGCATCCTACCGTGAAGCATCATTCTATCTGCGCACCGGCAACCCCATGGTCGCCTCCTTCGGATTGCAGGACATGAACGACAAATGGTCGGCCATAATCAAGCGGTTCGCCAAATCACCTCCCGGAATCTATGCCGCCGATACGTCCTGGGAATCTTCACTGATCGAAATCGACAAACGTATTCAAGATGGCATCGCGGCGACAGAAGCCGGTGACTTGAAGAGTGCACAAAAAAATATTGTCCCAGTTCGAGAAATTCTATCCAGCCTGCGGGCACGAAATGGGGTGTTTTTGTTTTCGGACCGTGTAGACCGGGCCAATGCCGCCATGGAGGCGATCTGGGCATTCCGCCACACTCCACCGGATTTTTCCAAACCCGACGAAGTCAACGATCTTCGCCAGAAGACCACGCTTATGACCTACTGGTACGAACGTTGCCGCGACACCGCCACACCACAAGTCAAAAACGACCCCCAATTTAGGCGGTTGGTCGACAAGACGCTGTATTCACTGGGACGCATGTGGGTGGCAATTGGTGACAAAAACCAATTGAGCGTCATCAACATTCTTCGTGAAATGCGCTCATCTGATCGCCTGCTTTATCTTCATTTTGGCTAAAGACGGCGTTTTTTATCCGACCTTGCCGAGGGCCGGCATGGCTTCCAGCAACCAGTAACTCAGCTCAGAAAAGGTGCCGGTCAGGAACATAATTCCAGTCAGGACGAGCAGTACACCAATGATACGCTCGAGAGTCTGCATGTGACGGCGGAATTTCTTCATGAACCCCATAAACGGCTTTACGGCAAGCGCCGCCATCAAGAACGGTACGCCAAGTCCCGCCGAATAAACCGCCAGCAGAGAGGTGCCATAGGTCACGGAATCTTCGCTCCCGGCGACAAACAGGATTGCCGCCAGAACTGGACCAACGCAGGGTGTCCAGCCAAACGCAAAGGCAAGGCCGATGACATACGCCCCGAACAGGCTGGCTGGCTGGGTATTGGTCTGGATACGAGTGTCGCGATAGAGAAACGGGATCTTGAGAATCCCGATGAAATGTAAGCCCAGAATGATAATGATAACGCCGGCGCCTTTGGACAGATAGTCCATGTAGTCGGCGACCAATTGTCCCAGCGCCGATGCGGTTGCCCCGAGTGAAATAAAGACAGTCGAAAACCCAAGGACGAAAAACAGCGCCGCCGTAAATACTTTTTTGGTCAGCTGACGCGACCCGTCTTCCTCTTCAGTCACCTGATCCAGCGTAACGCCGCCCAGAAAACACAGGTAGGGCGGGACCAGTGGCAACACACAGGGTGATAGGAAACTTAAAATTCCAGCGCCCAGCGCTCCAGCATAGGAAACGTCAAAACCGTCCATTATACCCTCGACTCCATATTCGCGGTATCAACCACCCGAAATTCGTATGTTGCTGTTTTCTTCAACACTGACTTCGCCGGCATTCTCGATATACCGCGTAACCAGATCATAAATCGGAGGCCCTTCAGTTCCTTCATTGACCGATGCCCAGCCCGCAACGACGTAGCTTTTCTTAGGATCGATGGGTTTGCCCGTCGCTAGATGCGTCAAGTTGGACACCCGCTGTCCCATGGAGTTTCCGATATCAAAGCTGTAGCCCATACCGCCAACCCGCACCATATCCCCGCCCTGTTGGTAATAAGGATCCGGGTTAAACAGGTTGTCACCAACATCTTCCAAAATCTCTTTCAGAAACGCCCCGGTCATCTCTGTCCGATAGGCGTTGGGGTAGGTGATGGCGGTCTGATTGAACACATGCTCAACCGTAATATCCTGTCCGGGCAAGACGCTCGACCCCCAGCGGAACCCGGGTGACAAGGAAATTTCTGCGTCTCGTTCTTTCAGCAATGCCTGGCAGATCAAATCATCAAAAGTACCGTTGAAATTTCCACGCCGGTACAGCAACGATTTGCTTTTGCCGAGCACCCGACCCAATTCCGCTTCATGCGGGGCGCGGATATTTTTGATGACGGCGGCCATTTCGGGGTCCGGCGTAATCACATCTGAAAACACCGGGATCAGGCGGAAGGAATAATCCGTCACCTTGCCTTTGTCGACCTGAAGATCAAGACGGGCCAAGAACTTGCCGTGCGAACCAGACGCAACCAACAGCGTATCGTTCACCTTGATGGCGCCGGGGATCGCGTCATGGGTATGACCCGTCAGGATGACATCGATGCCATCGACCCGGGACGCCAGTTTACGGTCCACATCGAAACCGTTATGGCTCAACAAAACAATCAACTCAGCCCCGTCGGCGCGCGCCGCCTCTACTCTTTTGCGAACCAATTTCTCGCGAATACCAAATGACCAGGTGGGAATTTTGTAGCGCGGATTGGCGACCGGTGTATAGGGAAAGGCCTGTCCGATGACGGCGATTTTAACGCCGCCGCGTTCATAGGTCGTGGTCGATTCGAAAACTTCTTCTTCCCATTCCGTATCCTGAACGTTACCGGCCAGAAACGGGAATTTTAGCTCATCGACCAGTTCTTTCACCCGATCTTCGCCGTAAGTAAATTCCCAATGCGCCGTCATCGCATCAACACCCAAGGCGTTCATGGCATCAACCATGTCCTTGCCACCCGTTTTGAGGGATGTATAGGATCCCTGCCAGGTATCACCACCATCCAGCAACAGCGTGTTGGTGGGGCGTTCGGCGCGGATTGCCTTGATCAGTGTGGCCATCCGGTCCAAACCGCCAACACGACCATAGGTCTTGGCAAGGGCAGAAAAATCTTCATATGTGAAGGCGTAGGCCTCTGCAGACCCGCCTTCCAACCCGAAGCGTTTCATCAGTTCCCGGCCTGTAAGGTGTGGCGGCAAACCATGCGCTTCGCCAACGCCCAGGTTGACGGACGGTTCTCGGAAATAAAGCGGCACCAGCTGGGCGTGACAGTCCGTGAAGTTCAGCAGTGTCACCTGCCCTTTGGTCTCGAAGTCCAGCAGGTCTTTCTGAGTCAGGTTTTGTTTGGCTGCGGCCTGAGGGATTTTCCCACCAACGCCAGTAATCGCGGCAGTTGCGGCAGCGACCTGAAGAAATTGACGGCGATCAAGCACGATCCGGCACTCCTTAATCTAACAGGATACTGATGATAAAATTCGGGGGATGCGAAAATTATTCGCACCCCCCTGTTTAACGTTTCTTCCAGCTACACGCTAGTTGCGAACGGCCGGTGTCTCAACCGGCAGACCGCGTCCGCGCCAGGCAACAAAAAGTTCCAGATTATTGTATTCATCCGAACCGGCTTTATACGGTTTTGCACGAACGTTTTTGTTGCAACCACGGAAGCGGCGATGAATCGATCCCGGCTTCTGCCATTTCAGACGATATGTCGGAAAACCATTGCTCTGGCCTTCAGAGAGAAGGTTGGCACGCGCCATATTTCCCGCATTGTCTTCGTGACAATTCTTACAAGACAAATCCAACTGACCACGGCGTTGATTGAAGAACTTTTTGCCCTTTTCGAAAAACGGCCCAGCATGTCCGTCAACCGCAACATTCATCGACTGACCCGCAGACTGATTACGAACATAAATCATCGTACCCAGCATCTGGGAGGAATCAAATTTCCAAGTCTTGGCCTTCATGTTGTCTTTGCGGCAACGGTTGATCCGCTGCTCCAGGCTGATCAGTTTTTTAGTCTGGAAATCATATTTCGGGTAGACCGTGCCGACCCCGTTCATGGATTTCGCGGCATCGTCATGACAGGATTGGCAGGATTTTCCAGCCTCGCCATCGACAACACTCCATAGCGACTCGCCCTGATCCAGCCAGATGCTCGCGGGATTAGCGAAATCATCATCCTGCATGGCCCGTGTTTCCTTGGCCGCGTAGGTGTATCCACTGCGCCGGTCACCCGACTCATATTTACCCCAGTCTTCGCTCGCCGACGCACCGACCGGCAGCATCAGGAGTGAAACAGCAAACCCTGCAAGGGTCAGTCCTCTTGCTATTACGTTGCGCATGATATTCCCCCGTTTATGTGACCGATACCTTGGCCGATTTTTTGAAAACCGCGCCGGAATCATCCGTCCACGTCATGTCCAATGACCCGCTGTCTTTAGCTTTCACGTAGAAAGCCATGTACGGATTGGCCGAGATCGCTCCATGCCAGTCACTGGTAAAGATTTCCTTGCCGTTATAGCTACAGGCAAACTTGTTGATGATCATCTGAGGAATCTTTTTTCCGGTCTTTTTGTCTTTGCGTTGACCCGATTCCATTTTGTGAGAGATCAGGGTTTTGACCTCGAACACCTCACCTTTTTTGACTTTCTTCGGCGCTTTCACGCGTGCTTTTGCTTTTGCCATTGTATTTCTCCCTTATCCGCTCAGCCGCCGCAGCCGCCAATGGTGACTTTGACTTCCGATTTCGCCATGTAGACGCTCCCATCACTCATCTCCGCAACGGCGACGATATTCTGGGTTTTCGCCATACGCATCCGGGTTGAGGCCTTGGCCTTCCCACAGTCTGACGTAAAGTGGAAGGAACCAACTTCCGGGTTCGGGTTCTTATCGGCAAAGATGTGTACCGTTTTGACATAGTTACTGTCCGTCATCGGGCTATCGACTTCGAAACCGATGGGAACAGTATTTCCGTTTTCAGCAATCTGTGGCAGTTCAAGGGTGATCTTGCCGCTTGCCGGTGTTTTACCACCAGCCACTTTTTTGACGGCAGCTGCCGTCTTGGCGGCATCAGCCAGCGCCAAATTGGGGAGCAGACTCGCAACAACGCCGGTAACGGCACCTACGCCTACAAACTTCATTACTTCACGCCGGTTAACCGGCTGCATTTCGATTTTCCTGACCATGGAAATCTCCTGGCTATCTTTGTTGGTGTATCGCCGGGCCTGTTCAGGGACCAGCTCGATGATTATTTCAGCGTCATCAGATAAGCGACAATATCTTCGACATCCTGTGCGCCGATGATGGTCTTACCCTGGAACTTCTTGAGAACCCGATGGAAACCCGCTTTTTTGTAAAACGCGGGCATAATCGTGTCTTCATTGATGACTTTAGGATCTACAATGCGCAACCGAATCTCACCTTCCGAATACCGGCTGGCGACCCCTGCGAGATCCGGACCGATATTGCCGTGAAAGGCTTGTTCCGGGATGGGCATTTGGTGACACGCCAGACAATTACCCTTTTTACGGTGGATCGCAAGTTTGCGCCCATTGTCCGCATTGCCAGATTTGCCGGTTAGCGATTTGTCGATCCGGACGCCGTCCGAAACCATATATTCACTGGCAATGGCGACACCGCCTACACTGACAGTCACACTGAACACAGCCCCTAACGCCGCTGCGGCTAAGGTTGTTTTTCTCAATGCCTTCTCCTCCTTCTCCCATGAAAACCCTCCGCTTCGCATCTGACTGACCGTTATCGGCCTTTTTTTTCATTGCTCGCGAAGGGGGCGGAAACTTCCCCGTACCCTGCATCATATTCAGAAAACATATATTATCAAGAAACAAATTAACTAAATTTCTTTCTAACAAGAATTAACGAATTATTGTTTCGCGGTTGCAAAAAAATTAGGTGCAGCGCAGCAAAAAAAACCGCGAGCCCTCGAAGCCTCACGGTTTAAAGGAGAAACCGAATTCAACGACATTTCCTCCCCTGTCGAATTTCGAGGAAGATTTCACCTGAAACGGTCACGAATTTTGCCGTCCTTGTGTGGGGATTTTACGCGGGCACAGTGTCCGACTCAATATGGGAAGCCTGGTATCAGGAGTGACAATCAATCCGCAGAAAAAACGATATCCTGCGCCCCTTCCCACAACACCAGACGACCAAAGTCACCAAGGTTTTCACGGCCTTCAACCACCGTCAGAAAATGATTGCCCGCCAGGTCCCCCATCTTGCTGGCAAAGCTCGAACTGCCATAGGCGAACAGGATTTCGGTTTCGCTGAAGCCGCCGGGGTACAGCAGGATATCACCACGCGACGGATGAACCGTGTGGTTTTCAAACTCCAGCCCCATGTCGAACTCCCCCAACGGCGCCCAAACCGCCTCGCCGCTCCAACGCGAGTGAATGACTTTGTTTTTGAACGGCAACAACTCCAGAAACCGCGCACAGGTTTTAGGCGCGTTTTCAAGTTCAAGCCTGGCTTTGAAAACATAGGGGCCGGTGGTGATGGTCAGGGTGTTCATGATGTCAATCCTCAGGGGTATGCCGTTTTTAGATAATTAGATTTAGGAATTTTTTGCAGTTTACGACAATATCTGCGGGCTACAATACGGAGAGATCCTTCTCCATAAACACACTCAATGGATCAGCTTGATACGCCCCAAACGGGCTTCGCTCGACATACCCAAGGCCTTTATACAGTCCGATGGCTTCTGGTTGGGCAATGCCGGTCTCTAGTCTGGAAACACCGATCTGGTTTTCGATCAAGCGCCGTTCCAGCTCCGCCATGACCAATTTGGAAATGCCCTGCCCACGAAACCCCAGCGTCACGAATACCCGCTTGATTTCACCATACGCGACATCATCAACAAGGATTTTCACAGCTCCGATTCCGACCAATGCGCCACCACTGAACGCCCCCAGCATCAGGACGTTTAATTTGCTCAGGTCGTCAGAGCTCTCCAGATGATTGCTTTCAGGCGGATACAATTTGGCGAGTTGTTCATCAGATTGCCTGATCAGCCCCCTGACATCTGCCCGCGCTGGAGATATCTGTTCAATTTGCATGATATAATTCTGGCCTCATTCAGGCCCCAGTCAAACCCCAGCGTCCCCTGCCCCATACCACTGCAACTTACCCGCCAGTTCAACCACATGGCCGACGACGACCAGCGCCGGTCCCGGTAGTTCGGCATCCTCTATATCTTTGGCCAGAGTGGCCACCGTACCGGTAACAACACGCTGGTTGACGCGGGTGCCGTTGTCGATGGCGGCGGCAGGCGTATCCGTGGGTACACCATGTTCAGCCATCGATTTCATAAATGCACCAACGGAATTTAGCCCCATATAGACAACCACCGTCTGATTCGGCTGGCTGAGCATGGTCCAGTTAAGGTCGAGTTTTTCATCTTTGGTATGGCCGGTGACAAACACACAGGCCTGGGCGTGATCGCGATGGGTCAGCGGGATACCAGCGTATGCCGCGCAGCCACTGGCTGCTGTGATGCCGGGCACGACCTGAAACGAAACGCCTTCCGATGCCAGCATTTCAATCTCTTCGCCGCCCCGCCCGAAGGTGAACGGATCGCCGCCCTTCAGACGAAGTACACGTTTACCTTCTTTCGCCAGCCTGACCAGGGTGCGGCTGATTTCTTCCTGGGGCATGGCATGATCGCCGCGCTGTTTGCCGACGAAAATTCGGTCCGCGTCGCGGCGCACCAGATCAAGAATTTCATCCGGCACCAATCGATCGTGCAACACCACGTCACACTGTTGCATCAACCGGATGGCACGAAAGGTCAGAAGGTCGGGATCACCGGGACCACTGCCAACCAGATAGACCTCGCCCGCCAGAGCTTCGGCCTGGCCTTTTTCTTCGGCGCTGATCAAATCGGCAATCATGTGCTTTGCGCCGTCCATCTCACCGGACAACACGCGCTCACCGATTGCCCCTCTGGCGATATTTTCCCAGAATCGGCGGCGACGGCCAAGATCAGGGATCGCGGCCTTGACCTGTCTACGGTATCCACCGGCAAAATCGGCCAACCGTCCCAGTGCCGCCGGCACCAGACTTTCAAGCTTTTCGCGAAGCATGCGGGCCAGAACCGGCGACTGCCCTCCCGATGAGATGGCGACGATCAACGGCGATCGGTCAACGATGGAGGGCATGATGAAGGTCGAAAACTCCATACGGTCGGCAACGTTGACCAGAATGTCTTCTGCCTCGGCCGCATTAGATACGCGCTCCTCCAGCGCCTTGTCGTCCGACGCGGCAAAGACAAGTCGCATACCTTTCACATCATCAGGTTCGAACGCGCGGCCGATATGGGAAATACCGTCAATAGCGTCAAAGTCAGCACACAACTCGGGTGCGATGACCGTGACACGGGCTTTAGTGCGCCGGGCAAAGGCCGCGCGCCGGGCCGCCATGGCGCCACCACCGACAACCAGGACGGGGCGATCGACAAGATCTATAAAAGCCGGAAACTGTTTCATTCTGCGGTATCGCTTTCGCCCATGTACTCCGATGCCCAAGACGCCATCAGGTTCCCCCAATGAAGGGCCGTTGCCGGGTCCAGCTCCAGATCAGTAAATCGGCTGCCCTCCTTAATGCGGATGCGCAAAAGTTGGACATCGTTTTCTGCCAGAACTTCGATGACTTCCACATCCTTGCCGAACGGCGTAGTGAAACGATCCAGTGACCGTGTTTCTCCCTCGATCATCTCGCCCCCCACGTAAATGCTTCCTCGACCATGTTTTCCCAATTTCTGGGTGTGTCGGCAAAATCGGGTTTGATATCGACCTGCAACATTGTTGCCCCCTGTTTGCCATGGTTACCAATTGCCGTCAGCAGATCGGTAAACGTCATGACGTCCGGGTTACGTACGATAAAATCACTTAACCGTGTCATGTTATCAGACATTTTCATACTCTCCATTAGGTCCAGATACACGATCCCTGAACCGCGCTCTTAAAAACAGACGACCGCCGCCATCATTGTCTCCGGCGTTGTCTCCGGCTTCATCCTGAAAGGCGGTTCGGGTATGAAGCACATTATTACTGATCAGCCCTTCACCAGCGGATAACCGGTGGCGAATAACCGGGCCATCGGGGTCGTCGAGCAAGGCCAGCAGGAAATCACAGGCTCGAGCAAGCGTATTGCCGGGTTTCCATTCAATGTAGCGTTTGCGCGCCGTGAACCGCATATGCAGAAAATTTCCGATCAATGAAAACACCGGGCCGGTTTCCGCCGGACGAATCAGCACACCGCCCTCGACATTTTCCGGAATGGTCAGAGCATCGACGTCCATCATTGCCGCAACGTAATCGGGGTTTTCATCGCGCAGACGAATATAGGCGATTTCCGGATCAAGCAGCGCTGTAACCCCGCCTTCTGTTGCCGCCCGCTCGCAATGGAGAACCATACCCCGAACCTGTTTGTCGGATGGATTGTAATAACCATCCGTATGCCAGCTCAGCGATCGGTCCGTATACGGCGCGTACTCTCCCTGCCGCCCGGTATCGATGTTCTGAATTTCGGTTACTCCAGGCTCTTCTGTATAGAGAGGCACATCCAGTTGGTTCAGTCCGAACAGATTGGCCAATTTCAACGCCCCGTGTTTTCCAAGAGAGCGATCAACACGGTAAAGCGCCATGTTGGCTTTGGCGCATAACTGCCTGATGGCATCACATTCTGTTTGGCTTGGCGACCCCGGGTCCGAAATGGGAACGACGAACGCTTCAAGGCGATCAGGATAACCATCAAGTTTGTGTTGCCGCCAATCCAGATAGGCCGTTTCATCGGCGAGATCGAACGGAAACGGTTGAGTGTTCTGACGGGTTGTAGAAGTCATTGGAATCATTACAGGTCAGGCCTCTTTCATGCGATCAACATAAGTACTTTTAGGCTACGCTCAATCAAAAAACCGGACAGATTTTTGGTTTTTCTGGGCGCGTGCAGGATTCTCACTCTTGAACATTATATAAAAATTGAATATGATGTTTTCCATCAGGCATGTCCAGAGGGGCGCTGACTCGGTCGACAACATGAGAAAAACATCATGGTACCGTGAACTGGGACTGCTAGAATGATTTTTTAGCGCATAGCGCTACGGCTGGAGAAGTGGAGGACGTCATGACTAAAAAACCACATGATACTAAGCTACTTGACGAACTTGAAGACGGCCCGTGGCCGAGTTTCGTCACCGGATTAAAACGTCTCGCCAACAATGACGAGAAATCCTACGCACCCATGATGAAAGACCTGATGGGTCAGTTGGAACATTCCTACGAGACACGTCGTGGGTATTGGAAAGGCGGCACGGTCAGTGTGTTTGGATATGGCGGCGGCATTATCCCGCGGTTTTCGGAAGTTGCCGATAAGTTCCCCGACTCTAAAGAATTTCACACGCTTCGCGTTCAGCCGCCAGCTGGCATGCATTATGACACAGATGTGCTGCGCAAGATGTGTGATATCTGGGAAGAGCACGGTTCCGGCCTGATCGCTTTTCACGGCCAGAGCGGCGACATCATGTTCCAGGGCTGTTCAACAGATGACACCCAGGGCGCTTTCGATGCGTTGAACGAGATCGGCTTTGATCTGGGCGGCGCTGGTCCGGCGTTGAGAACATCAATGAGCTGTGTCGGCCATGCCCGCTGTGAGCAGTCGTGCTACGATGAGGTGCGTGCCCACCGCACGGTGATTAATGCGTTTCTTGACGAAATGCACCGCCCGGCACTTCCCTACAAGTTCAAGTTCAAATTTTCAGGCTGCGCCAACGACTGTGTAAATGCCATTCACCGCGCCGACATGGCCGTCATCGGCACTTGGCGCGACGACATGAAAGTCAATCAGGAAGAAGTCAAAGCCTATGTCAAAGAGGCTGGCCGCAAGTACACGATTGATAATGTCATCACTCGCTGCCCGACCAATGCGCTCAGCCTCAATGACGATGATACACTGGATGTCGATAACCAGAGCTGTGTGCGTTGCATGCACTGCATCAACGTCATGACCAAGGCGCTGTCCCCTGGCGATGACCGGGGTGCCAGCATTTTGGTTGGTGGCAAACGGTCACTGAAAATCGGCGATCAAATGGGTTCCGTTATCATCCCGTTCATGAAGCTCGATACGGAAGAAGATTTCGAAAAACTCGAAGAGCTTTCCGAAACCATGATCGAGTTTTTTGCCGACAACGCGCTTGAGCACGAACGTATCGGCGAATGCATCGATCGTATCGGCCTGCCCGCCTTCCTTGAAGGTATTGGCGTTGAGATCGATCCAAATATGATCTCGCATCCGCGTACCAACTCCTACGTCCGCACGGACGATTGGGATGAGGAAGCGGAAAAATGGCGTGAACGTCATCCCGCCTCTCAGGCTGCGGAATAGGGAGCAAGATAATGAACGAAATCAAAACAACACCGCGCCGCGCCATCGAAACAGGAGTTCCGGATCCGTTTCCCTACATGCACCCGATTATGAAGAAGAACTACGGCAATTGGGACTGGCACGACCGCCTGCTCCCCGGCGTTCTTCATCATGTTGCCAAAAATGGCGATGAAATCTGGACAGTACGGGCTGGCACGCAGCGCCAGATGGACGTCTTCACCATTCGCAAGCTTTGCGACATTGGGGATCAGTTCGCTGAAGGCCATGTGCGTTTCACCACACGGTCCAACATCGAATTTATGGTCAGCACGGTTGAACAGGTTCAGCCGCTGATCGACAAACTGACGGAAGAAGGTTTCCCTGTTGGCGGAACCGGAAATTCCGTGTCGATGATTTCGCACACCCAAGGCTGGTTGCACTGCGATATTCCAGGCACCGATGCTTCCGGTGTTGTCAAATCGCTGATGGACAGCCTCCATAAGGAATTTATTACGGAAGAAATGCCCAACCGGGTGCGCATCACCACCTCATGCTGCCAGATCAATTGTGGCGGACAGGGTGATATTGCGATCAATGTTCAATACACCAAACCTCCGGTGATCAACCATGATCTGGTTGCCAACGTTTGTGAACGTCCGGCTGTTGTTGCCCGTTGCCCGGTAGCCGCCATTCGGCCTGCCATGGTCAACGGCAAGGCGACGCTGGAAGTTGACGAGAAGAAATGCATTTGTTGCGGGGCCTGTTATCCGCCTTGTCCGCCGATGCAGATCAATTCCGATGATTCGACCAAACTGGCAATCTGGGTTGGCGGCAAACATTCCAATGCGCGTTCCAAACCCACCTTCCACAAGCTGGTTGTCGCCAACTTGCCAAATAATCCACCCCGCTGGCCGGAGGTCGAGCAAGTGGTGATGAAAATCCTCTACGCTTACAAAGAGGATGCTCGTCACTTCGAGCGTGTCGGCGAATGGATCGACCGTATTGGTTGGCCGCGGTTCTTCGAGATGATCGATAATCCGTTTACCAAACATCACATCGATGATTTCCGTGGTGGCCGGGCCTCGTTGAACCAATCGACACATATTCATTTTTAGTTTGTTTGGATGACAGTTAAGGACCTGACATGAAGTTTGGACTGTTGGTTAACGAGGGGCCGTTTACGCACCAGGCCTCGGATTCAGCCTATCAATTCGCCAAGGCGGCGGTTGAAAAAGGCCACGCGGTGCAACGCGTATTCTTCTATTTTGATGGCGTTAACAACGCCAACAAACTTTCCGAACCCCAATCGGATGATCGCAATCTGGTTAAGCTGTGGGGTGAGCTCGGGGCTGAACATGGCATCGATCTTGTGGTCTGTGTTGCTGCCGCACTTCGGCGCGGTATCAAGGATGAAATTCTGGCGGAAGGTTTTCGCATTTCCGGTCTTGGCCAACTGGTCGAACTGGGCATGGCCATGGACCGCACGTTAACCTTCGGAGACTGATTGATGAGCACGCCAATTGAAACAGAGTTCGATACCGAAGGCGTCAAAAAGCGGTTTGCCTTTATTAACCGCAAGGCCCCCTACGGCAGCATTTATGCACTTGAGATCTTGGAAATGGTCCTGATTTCCGCGGCTTTCGAGCAGCATGCCATCATCGCCTTTATCGACGACGGCGTGTACCAGATCAAAAAAGGCCAAAACGCCAAGGTTCTCGGCATGAAAAATTTTGCCCCGACCTATGGTATCATCGAAATGGAAAAAGAAGACGCCGACGAGGACGACGATATCGACATGGAATGGCGGATTGTCGTCGAAGCTGAATCAATGACAGCACGCGGCCTGACAAGCGATGATTTAGTGCTAGGCGTGGAAGTGTTGTCGAGTGCAGAGATGGCTGATCTGCTGGATGCACAAGACGTGGTGTTATCAGCATGAGTACGGGAAACGGAATGCTTCACACAGTTAACAAATCCCCATTCGAGCGCAACGCACTGGACAGCTGCCTGCGCCTGGCAAAAAAGGGAAGTGCCATTCTTCTGATTGAAGATGGTGTTTACGCGGCGCTTGCCGGCACCGAGATGAGCGATAAAATTTCATCGCGGATGGATGATTTTAAATTTTATGTATTAGGCCTCGACGTGGAAACGCGCGGCCTTGGTGAATCTCCACTGATTGATGGCATTACGTCTGTCGATTACAGTGGTTTTGTTGACTTGGCTGCAGAGCACTCTGCCGTCCAATCATGGCTTTAATGGAGATAAAATAATGGCTTACGAACTCAACGGAACAACTTTTGAAGCTGATGAAGAAGGTTATCTCATCGATCTTTCCACCTGGAACGAAGAACTCGCCGATTTGATCGCCAAGGATGAGGACATCGAGATGGCTGACGATCACTGGGAAGTTGTCAATTTCCTGCGTGATTATTACGAAGAATATCAGGTCGCTCCGGCCATTCGTGTGCTGACCAAAGCCGTCAAAAAAACGCTCGGACCGGAAAAGGGCAACAGCGGTTATCTCTATGAGTTGTTTCCTTATGGCCCAGCCAAACAAGCCTGCAAAATTGCCGGTTTGCCGAAACCAACCGGCTGCATCTAATCACCATTTGATCTGTTGAACCGTCGGAAGATTCCTTCCGGCGGATGGGAGACTAACGCCGGAACGGGAGGTGCGGGACAGTGGCAACAGTATTTGCGATTCTACTTTATGCCGCTGCGGCGGTTCTGGTTATTGGTGTGGCGCTTAAGATTAAGCAGTACGCCCGAACCCCTGCTCCTCTAAAAATTCCGACGACGCCGGCGCCGACGACGACCGGCGGTGTGGTCTTTCGTATGTTCCGCGAAGTCGCCTTTTTCGAAAGCCTGTTCAAAGCCAGCAAATGGACGTGGGTTTTCGGATATCTGTTTCATGCCGGTCTGCTGCTGGTGATTTTGCGCCATTTCCGTTACTTCACCGATCCGGTCTGGGGTTGGGTCGTGTTGATTCAACCGTTTGGTATGTATGCAGGTTTCGCCATGGTCATCGGACTCGGCGGCCTGTGGTTGCGACGCATCGCTGTTGACCGGGTACGCTATATTTCAGGTCCGTCTGACCACCTGATGCTGGCCCTACTGGCCGCTATCGGACTCAGTGGTTTAGCGATGAAATACGTCGCTCATACTGACATCATTCAATTGAAGGCCTTTGCTTTAGGGTTGGTTTATTTCGACTGGCAACCGCTGCCTAATCACCCTCTGCTATGGGTTCACCTCGGGTTGGTCGCCGCGTTGATGATCGTCTTTCCGTTCAGCAAACTCTTGCATGCCCCCGGTGTATTTTTTAGCCCGACGCGTAATCAGGTCGACAACCCGCGTGAAAAACGCCACCTCGCTGCCTGGCAGAAGGCCGCCGTATCAAAATCCGGAGGGGACTAACCGTGGCTGACTTTGAAACCCCGGCCCTTCAGGGCTTCACGGAAACACCTGCAATCAAACCCGGCGCCATGGCCCACAGCCAGCCCTTTGTCGCCAAACCGGAACATCAGGAAGCACTGGGGTTTCCCGGTGAACTGGTCGACAACTGGCAGGAAAAAGCCATCGACAAGTTCGGTGACCTGCTGACCAATTCCCGCGCTCTGCAGGTCTATATGGACTCATGCGTTAAATGCGGAGCCTGCACGGATAAGTGTCATTACTTCCTGGGCACAGGTGATCCGAAAAACATGCCGGTGGCGCGTCAGGACCTAATGCGAAAAGTCTATCGGCGTTACTTTACCTTCACCGGAAAATTCATGCCCTGGCTGGTCGGTGCCGAAGACCTGACGGAAGACGTGCTGGACGACTGGTACAGCTATTTCCACCAGTGTTCGCAATGCCGCCGCTGCTCGGTCTATTGCCCCTACGGCATCGACACGGCAGAGATCTCCATGGCGGCACGCGAAATCATGGACCACGTCGGCAAGGGCCAGAAATACTGCAACGAAATCATTGGCAAGGTTCACAATATCGGCAACAACTTAGGTTTGCCCGAAAAGGCCCTGAAGGCGACGCTTGAGGACCTTGAAGAAGAGATTGAGGAAGATACGGGCGTTCCCGTCCGTCTGCCGCTTAATGAACAGGGCGCCGACGTCTTGCTGATTACGCCAAGTGCCGATTTTTTTGCCGAACCTCACGTTGATGGCCTGATCGGTTATGCAAAGGTCTTCCATCAGGCGGGCATCAGTTGGACAATGAGTTCCTACGCTTCTGAAGCCGCAAATTTCGCCATGTTTATCGGCTCGACCGAACAGATGAAAGAAATCTGTGAACGGATCCGCAAGGCTGCCGAAGACCTGGGCGTCAAACGTATCGTCGTCGGCGAATGCGGACACGCCTGGCGGGTCGCCTATAACTTCTGGAATACGCTGGCCGGTCCCTTTGATTTCCTTGATCCCGATTATCCGGTTCCCCAGCATATCTGCGAATTCACCTATGATTTGATTCAGGAAGGTCGGCTTGAATTCGACAAGTCGGAAAACGACCACATGACGGTCACTTTCCATGATTCGTGCAATGTAGCGCGCGCCTCTCGCATGGGCGAAGACCCGGGCGGGCAGTTCAAATATCCGCGTGAGATCATCAAGGCTGTCTGCAACAACTTTGTCGACATGGCCGCAGACACCATTCACGAAAATACGTTCTGCTGCGGTGGCGGTGGCGGTCTGCTGACCGATGACCTGATGGAAATCAGGGTCAAGGGAGCCAAGCCGCGTATGGAGGCCCTGAACCGCGTCGCCGAAGACCACGGCGTTACTCACATGGCCGCGATTTGCGCCATCTGCAAAACCCAGTTCTCCAAAGTCATGCCCATGTACGGGTTTGGCATGGATAAGATTGTCGGCGTTCATCAACTGCTGAGCAATGCCATCGTCCTCGATGGTGGCGAAGAAGAAGAGCCAAAACAGGAAGACCCAGAAAACCCGAGGGAAGGAAGTAAAGATGAATGACCTGTCAGACACCAAGGACCTGACTTGGCGCCGTTACAAAGACGGTGATGCTTCCGTATATGAGGGTGAAGAAAAACTTATGACAGCCGGATATACCCATAAATGTCCGACTTATGTACATCGCACACCTCCGTGCCAGGGCAGCTGCCCGTCTGGGCATGATATTCGCGGCTGGTTGGCCATCGCACGTGGTATGGACAAACCGCCACGCGACGACATGACCTGGCAGGAATACGCCTTTGAGCGCATGGTCGAAGCCAATCCGTTTCCGGCTTCCATGGGGCGAGTCTGCCCGGCACCGTGTGAAGACGGCTGCAACCGCAACGAAGTCGACGATTTTGTCGGCATCAATGCGGTCGAACAGTACGTTGGTGACTGGGCCATCGAAAACAACCTGAAACTGCCTGAAGCGGCTGCTGATACCGGCAAAAAAATCGCCGTGATCGGTGGTGGCCCGGCCGGTATGACAGCGGCTTACGAACTGCGCCGCCGAGGTCATGCGGTCACTGTATTTGAAGCCCATGATCAATTGGGCGGTATGATGCGCTATGGCATTCCGGGCTATCGGACACCGCGCGATATGGTCGATGCGGAAATTCAACGTATTCTGGATATGGGTGTCGAAGCCAAAACCGGGGTAAAGGTTGGCGAAGACATAACCGTCGAGCAGCTTGATGAGCAGTTTGATGCGATCTTCTGGGGCATTGGTGCACAGACTGGGCGTCCTCTGCCGGTTCCGGGTTTTGATGCGCCCAACTGCCTGAGCGGTGTTGCCTTTCTTGAAGCCTTTAACAAAGGCCGACTACAGTTCACGACTAAGAAAATCGTTGTTGTCGGCGGTGGTGATACGTCTATCGACGTTGCCTCGGTGGCACGCCGTCTCGGACATATTGAAACGGTCAACGAAAAGGACGCGCTGGAAAACGTTGTTCTCGGCTTCACCGCCCATGATGTTGCCGGCACCATGCAACGAGAAGGCGTCGATGCCGTGCTGACCTCGTTGTTCCCCATCGAGGAAATGACCGCTGCCGAACACGAACGCGAAGACGCTAAACGCGAAGGCGTTGATCTCCGTGGTGGTGTCATGCCGCTGGAAGTTATCAAAGACGAAAATGGTCGCGCCAAGGCGTTACGCATGTGCGAATGCGACATGGAGGGCATGAAACCTATCCCGCGCGAAGGCACAGAGTTTGAAATCGAATGTGACCTGGTGGTTTCAGCCATCGGCCAGATGGGTGATTTTACCGGCATCGAAGGTATGGATGGCGGCAACGGTTACATGAGCACCGACAAGGTCTATGCCGTTAAGGACAAGAAAAAACATTTTGCCGGTGGCGACGTTATCCGCCCGCATCTGTTGACTACCGCCATTGGTCAGGGTCGCATTGCTGCCGAAGGCATTGATCTTTTCCTCAACGATGCCGCAGTCGACAAGCGTCCGAAAGTCGATGTTCATCACTACAACCTGCTGGAAGAACTGACCCAGCGTGAGCTCGCGCCCCAAGAGTTTGACCACACGCCGACACGCGGCACGGCGGATGAAAATTTTGCCATCCACAATTACGAAGACCGGGCAAAAACCCACGTCATTCCTAATGATGAATTGTTCTTAGGGCATTTTGGTTATGAAGAACGCAACCGGCGCAAAGACCTTCAAATAGATGTAGACAGTGTGCTCGGCAATTTTGACGAACGCACCGAAGGTCTTAGTGAGGATCAGGCGATCAACGAAGGTACGCGCTGCATGAGCTGTGGCATGTGTTTCGAGTGTAACAACTGCGTTGTGTACTGCCCGCAGGATGCCGTGTTCAAGGTCAAGAAGGACAAGTATGCAGTTGGCCGCTACGTTGATACCGACTACACAAAATGCATCGGTTGTCATATTTGCATGGATGTTTGCCCCACCGGCTACATCCAGATGGGGCTAGGGGAGTAAGGTTTCGATGATCCGGCTGCTTTCCCTGTTGAGTGTGCTGGTCATGCTGGGCGGAACCGCATGGGCCGCCGAAGGCCGTGTGCCGTTTCCGAGCATCCCAAAAGCCAGCGGCGAAGACGTCCATAAGGGTGTGTCCATTCGCACGGAACATATGAACCTGTTGCTTCATCAGCGCGACGAAACCATGCGGAAGGGGATCAGGCCAAAGGAAGAAAACCTGCAATCGTGCCTGTCCTGTCATGCTGTCAAAGATAAGGACGGCCACGCAGTAAGTTACGAAAGCCCGGAACATTTTTGCCGGACCTGTCACGATTACGCCGCTGTGAAGGTCGACTGCTTTGAGTGCCACTCTTCAACGCCTGACGCGACAGTGGCGAAGGGGATAGGCCAATGAGCAATTGCCCGACATCATCCAGCCGCCGCCAGTTCCTGAATGCCGCCAGTGTTCTGGGTGCCGGTATGGTCATTGCGCCGGGGGTCACGCTGCACGGTATTTCCGAAGCCAAAGCAGGCCCGACGGCCGTTACATCAAAAGTCCGGTGGGGCCTGCTGGTCGACGCCAATAAATGCACATCCGACTGCACCGCTTGCGTCACCGCATGCAATACAGAACATGGCCTTGAAGGTCATGGGCGCGTTAAAACCGATTCGCAGTGGATCCGGAAAGTTGAGCTGCGTGACAGAGGCAGCGGGCGAACGCAATCCCTGCCGGTCATGTGCCAGCATTGTGATGAACCACCCTGCGTCGATGTCTGCCCAACCGGCGCGTCGTTTAAACGTGCCGACGGGATTGTTCTGGTCGATAAACATACCTGCATCGGCTGTCGCTACTGCATGATGGCCTGCCCCTATAAAGCGCGGTCGTTTGTCCATGAAGTCACCAGCAACCAGAAATCCTATTCGCCACGCGGCAAGGGAACCGTTGAGAGCTGCACGTTCTGCGTACACCGGGTTGATGAAGGTCGTCAGCCCGCCTGTGTCGAGGCCTGCCACAAGGACGGCAAGGGCGCGATGACTTTTGGTGACCTGAAGGACCCCGACAGCGACATTTCTAAAATGCTTGTCGCCCACGGCGGTTCACGAATTCGCGGCGACCTGGGGCTTGATCCCGGCGTCCGGTATCAGGGGGTGTAATCGATCATGAAAGCCATCACCTACACACGCCTGCAACTACCACCAGCCACCTTCTTCCTGCGTCTAGCCGTCGTCCTGGCCGTCGTTCTCATTGGGCTCGGCAGTTCATGGTTTATGGAGCACAACGGCCATTGGGTTACCGGCATGAACAACCAGATCGTCTGGGGCATGCCGCATGTGTTTGCCGTGTTCCTGATCGTCGCGGCCTCCGGCGCGTTGAATGTTGCCTCCATCGGTACTGTCTTTGGGCGCGGGGCCTATAAACCGCTTGGCCGGTTATCCGGGTTACTGGCGATCGCGCTTCTTGTTGGCGGATTATCGGTTTTGGTGCTTGATCTGGGGCGCCCGGATCGCCTGACCGTCGCCATGACAGAGTATAATTTTTCGTCGATCTTCGCCTGGAACATTTTCCTCTATACGGGTTTTCTGGGCGTTGTCGCACTCTACCTATGGACCATGATGGACCGCCCTATGAACGTCCACAATAAGGCCGCGGGATTGCTGGCTTTTGTCTGGCGGCTTGGGTTGACGACAGGTACCGGCCTGATCTTTGGTTTCCTGATTGCCCGCGAAGCTTTTGACGCCGCTGTTCTTGCCCCGCTGTTTATCGCCATGTCCTTTGCCTTTGGTCTGGCAATCTTTGTTCTGGTATTGGCTGTTTTATATGATGGCGCCGGACGGCCGATGGCCGGATACCTTGTGCGGCGCATGGGTCGCCTACTGGCGATATTCGTTGCCACCGTCCAATATTTTGTCATTGTCCAGCACCTGGCCGGGCTTTATGCCGCCGAACACAATGGCGTCGAAAGCTTCATCCTGATGGATGGTGGACCGATCACTGCACTGTTCTGGGTCGGACAAGTTATCGTTGGTGGCCTGATCCCGCTGGCCATGCTGCTCGGTAGCAAAGATGGTTTGACCATATCGCGCGTCTGCTGGGCATCAGTGCTGGTGATTATTGGCGGGTTTGCACAGGTTTATGTGATCATCATCGGTGGTCAGGCCTATCCATTGGAACTGTTTCCGGGGATGGAGGTCAGCAGTTCGTTCTTTGACGGCGTTCAACACGGCTACGTGCCGACCTTTGCCGAGATCGGCTTGGGCATCGGGGGCTGTGCCATTGCTGCGACTATTGCCATGATCGGCATGCGCGTTCTGGATTTCCTTCCCAACGACCTGAGCGACAAGACAGTCAATCCTCATCACAAGACATGAGGCCTGAATACCAACCATGAACAGCATCCTGATTTCGGCCATTCATAAGTCATCAGGAAAAACCACGGTGACGCTCGGCCTGTCCGCAGCGCTGGCGCGGCGTGGCGCTCATATTCAGACCTTCAAAAAAGGACCCGACTACATCGATCCCATGTGGTTAACCCGGGCGTCGGGCAACCCCTGCCGGAACCTGGATTTTCAGTTTATGAGTCCGGATCAGATCGCCTGTGAGTTCGTTACCTATGGAACGGATGCCGATCTTGCCATCGTCGAAGGCAATAAGGGTTTATTTGACGGTGTCGATGTTGAGGGTTCTGATAGCAATGCTGCCCTCGCCTCAATTCTCGGCACCCCAATTGTTCTTGTTGTCGATACCCGTGGCATGACCCGTGGCATCGCGCCTTTGATCAAAGGGTATTGTGATTTTGCCGAAGACATTCAGATCGCGGGCGTTATTCTAAATCAAGTTGGCGGGCCTCGCCATGAAGGCAAAATGCGCGCCGCCCTTGAACGCTATACAGACGTGCCGGTTATCGGATCCATCAGCCGCCACCCGGAAATGGAGATTGCCGAACGGCACTTGGGGCTGATCCCGGCCAATGAGTCAGATCACGTCGAACAGAAGATTGAGACCATCGCCGATATTGTAGAGGACGGTGTCGACCTTGGTATTTTCGGCGCATTAACCTGCACCACGCGGACCTCGAGCTCGATCCACCCAACACCGATTATCCGCCCTGCCCGTACGCCGGACGTGCGTATTGCCATCGCCCGCGATGCGGCATTCGGGTTTTATTACCCGGGCGACCTGGAAGCCCTGGAAGACGCCGGTGCGGAGTTGGTTGCGCTTGATACCCTGAACGACCCCCACCTACCCGATGTCGACGGATTGTTTATTGGCGGTGGGTTTCCGGAAACCCAAGCGGACCGTTTGAGCGCCAATGCCTCGCTGCGCGCCGATATCAAGACGTCGCTGGAAAATGGCCTGCCCGCCTACGCCGAGTGCGCTGGCCTGATGTATCTGTCGCGCAGTCTGACCTGGAACGGCGAGTCTTTTGAAATGGTAGGGTTCGTTCCCGGCGATGCGGTGATGCACAGAACCCCCGTCGGACGTGGATACGTTCAATTAATTGAGAACCGCAATGCCCCGTGGCCGTTTGGACACCCTGACGGTGTTAGAACTCCAGCCCACGAATTTCACTATGCCTCCCTGGAAAACCTGCCGGACGACCTGACGTATGCCTATAAAGTGACCCGCGGCATTGGCATCGATGGGACGCGGGACGGAATTGTCCTGGGGAACACCGTTGCCGGGTTCGCCCATCACAGAAATATCGGGGCTGACGGATGGGCCCGGCGCTTTGTCGAATATGTCCGCCAGAACAAACACGCAAGATCCCGCAGTGCGGTACAGGCGATGGGTTAATCCTCTACACCAGCATCTCGCCGACTCGAAAAGCAGGTATGTACCACACTACCCAATAACTATTCCGAATAGTGCCTAAAACCCACCCTCGCGAAACCGTGAAGCCGAGGTGGAATTATGCCAGTTCCCCCAAAACAAAAATTGAGCTAACATATTCATCAATTCGATACTGATAAACAGGAGAGCGCAATGAAAAACCGGTTAGTGACAGCACTGCTGGCGATTCTGCTTGGGATGACCATGGGGATTCCGGCTTATGCCAGCCAGGAAAACCTTCTTCCGGCAGCTGAGCCCGATGACGGCGGCATGTATCAGCAACCGTGGTTCCATGAGTCCTTTCTTGATCTGCGAGAAGACGTTGCCGAATCAAAGGCCGAGGGCAAGCAAGTTGTTATCATGTGGGAACAACGCGGGTGTCCCTACTGCCGGGAAATGCATCGCGTGAACCTTCGTATTCCGGAAATTGTCGACTACATCAAGGCTAACTTCACTGTCATCCAGCTCAACCTCTGGGGTGACCGCGAGGTCACCGACTTAGATGGTCAGGTCACAACCGAAAAGAAGCTGGCCCGCAAATACCGGGTCCAGTTTACGCCGACGCTTCAGTTCTTTCCGGCCGATATCGACAGCACCGCAAAAAAACCCGGGCACGATGAGGAGGTATGGCGGCTAATGGGGTACTGGAAACCCTTCCACTTTCTGAATTCATTCCGCTATGTTCACGACAAAGCTTATGTCGAACAGCCGAATTTTCAGCGCTGGCTACAATCCCATGCGGAGAAACTTCAGGCAGAGGGCAAGGAAGTAAAACTCTGGTAGATAAATCGTCGAGCGGGGGGGGGTTAACCCCGCTCGAACAACGCCTTGAAGGCATTCACAAGATTGCCTTCTTCCAGATATTTCATTCCAAATATACCACCGCCGACAATCGACAGCAGCGCGATCACGGAGCCGACGGCAAGCGTCGACATGCCGGTAACCCCCTGACCAACCGTGCAACCGAGCGCCATGACGCCGCCGGTTCCCATGAGTGCACCACCACTGATGTGGCGAACCATGTCGGATTCATCGGAAAAGGATTCGAGATGAAAGTCACCGGTCGACTTTGCGACAATAAATGAGCCGGTGATGATCCCGCCAATGACGGCGATGCCGAAGTTGATGGTCGCGCCGGTAAACGTCATTAGATACTGAAGGCCCTCGCCAACGGGAGCAACGAACGTAAATGACGCAAGCGGCGTCGGCTCGAAATCATCATACCCAATAACACCAGTCACATACCACGCAGCCGGAATCAGCAAGCCGATGATCAGACCGGATAGAAGGTCCGGTTTGGAGGCGCGAAACTCTTTGCTCTTAAGACAGAACCAGAGAACACCTCCCCCAATAACCAACGTAGAGGCCAACCGAGCAGGTCCGTCCGCAACTCCCATGCTCATCAGAAAATCGGGGATCCCTTGCGCCGCCATATCACGCGCCGCAAGATCGATTACGGTCAGGGCCTCAAGTTCTACGCGCGCAAGACCAATCAGTCCACGAAGAGTCATATAAGCGAAAATAGCGATGAAGATAGCAACGACCAAAGACTTCAAGTTTCCAGCCCCCAGGCGGACCAGGGTCTTGTTGCCACACCCGCCCCCCAGGGTCATACCGAAGCCAAACAACAATCCACCGATAATCGCGCCGGCCCAACCCAGGTTTGCCGACAGGTAAATCGACGTCGACAGATCAAGTATACCCATCATATGCAGGGTCTGCGATCCCAGAATAGCGACAGCCATGGCCAGCATCCAAGCCCGAAACCGGTTCCAGTCCCCAATAAAGAAAATATCGGAAATTGCGCCCATTGTGCAGAAATGTGTTTTTTGGGCGGTACCGCCAAAAACCAACCCGAGCACAAATCCTAGCGATGTCACGATGTATAGTGTTGGAATATCTTCCATGTTCTCTCCTCCCTCCCGAAGAAATTTCCCCTTCAGGATGCTCACCTTACGTATATTGTCCGGCATTCTAGCAGGGTTTGATTATTATCATATTCAATTTTTATATAATATTGATCAATTGGCCGTTATCAGACGTTTATTCCCTTTGTTTATACTCTACAATTTCGTATATTAAGATAACATTGCAACAACCGAACGAAAGGGGTTTTTATGGCAACCGAAACACTAGACGCCAAAGGCCTGAACTGCCCGCTACCCGTAATGAAGGCAAAAAAAGGTATCAAAGCCCTGCAGACAGGAGAAACGCTTGAGGTCCTGTCGACCGACCCCGGGTCTGTCCGCGACTTTGAATCGTTCTGCAAGGCAACTGGAAACAAGTTGCTTGAGTCAAGCGAACCAGAAGGTGGCGTGTATCGTTTTCTGATGGAAAAGGGCTAAGCCGCACACCGCCCTGCACATTCAGTTTTTTAATTCCCACCTACGAGTAAGGGCGGGAATTAGGTGATGTGTTCAGAGACCTGCAAGGTTCTCCCCCTAACATCCATTAAATATTCGATTTTTATGCTGGTGTGTAGAATACGCACCGGCGGGGGTACAGTACGGTATGAACTCATACGATATTTCTGAATTAAATATTCTTGTCTTGGAACAACATGTTCTGATCCGCAAACTTTTGACCGAAGTTTTCAAAGAGTTTGGTGTCTCTACCGTACATAGCACACCCAACCCGGAAACGGCATGGCAGATGTTTCGGACCATGCCGATCGATATCATATTTAGTGATTGGACCCATGACCTGGACGGCATCGACTTCCTGCACCGGGTTCGTAACAACGACTCCAGCCCAAATCCCTATGCACCCTTTATTGTGCTTACGGCTCTTTCCGGAATGGAAAGCATCTGCCAGGCACGCGATTCAGGTATGACCGAATTTCTGGCAAAACCTGTTACACCTAAAATGATTTATTCGCGGATTGCCCGAACCATCGAAACCAATCGACCGTTTATCCGTGCATCTGATTTTTTCGGCCCCGACCGGCGGCGCTCAGCCATGGGCGTGGAGCCCGAAAACGACCGGCGGAAGACCGGGTAATCCCGGCCTTCCTGAAACCGTCTTTTTAGGACCGGTTATCCACCCGATTAGGGCCTGACATACGCCCAGCCATTTTCCTGGAGTTCGATTAGCCGAACCACGCCGGACGGCACCATGTTGGCCTCTGACACCAGCTTAATTTTTTTACCGGCCTTTTCAGACATCTTACGATGGGTATTGCCGCAGGCGGAAAAAGATAGATTGCTCATCTCAAGACCCATGGTTGCGATTCGGGTTTTGACCGGAGATTTTTCCTCACTGTACATTATCAAGCCTGGACCGTAGGCGACGATTTCAATCTCAACTTTTTCACCCTTTGACTGATAGTACTTGTCGACATTCGCAGCGTTATTCAGCGCCATATTCATTCGGGCTGCGTCGTTTTCATCAACATGAATAGCAACCTTATGCGACATTTCTTTTGCATAGACAGGCGCGCTAGCAATTCCCAGAACCACCCCCAGAACCAAAATGCGTATCATCCCATTAATCGTCATCATAAAAACCTCCATTTGTTATGTAATTACCGCCGAGAATAACCCAATTTATTCGTAGATTGTTACTTAATATTCAAGATCACGAATGTGTGATCATTTTGGATTGACGGTCGGATAACAGGTTTACGCTGAAACCGGCGTTCCATAGTATACGCGCATGACGAACAGGGGATGAGAGATGCCGGATGAACTGATTAAGATTACCCTTTAACCACCTCTAGAGTTTTGGAGATTTACACATGAATCCATCTGTTGCCGTCATCGGACTTGGCGTTATGGGTCAGCGCATGCTGAGCAATATGAAAATGTATGGAGGGTTTAACCTTCTTGCAGGATGGGACCCCAGCGACGCGGCCTGTCAGCAAGCCCGCACGATTGCACCTGAGCTCTCCATTGTTGGCGATCCCCACGAACTCATTACCAGGTCGGAAGCGGACCTTATCTACATTGCCTGCCCTCCAGCCCACCATAAAGAGTACGCCTTGGCCGCGATACATGCTGGCAAAGCCGTATTCTGCGAAAAGCCGCTCGGCATCGACATTGACCAAAGCCGGGCATTGGTTGAAGTCATGGAGGCGGCTGGCAATAAACACACCGTGAACTTCTCTCTGGCCTCTGCAACCGCCGTTGAGTTCATCGAGGAAGGTCTGAGCACTGATAAAATCGGCGATGTCCGGGGCGTCGACATTCACCTCCATTTCAGCAAATGGCCGCGTGACTGGCAGGTCCCGGCAGCATGGTTATCCGAACGGGCAGAAGGCGGTTTTGTCCGCGAAACATTTTCGCATTACGCTTACCTCACCCAGCGTCTGTTCGGACCCGTGACGGTTATGAGCGCCCATACCCGATACCCCAATGATGACATTTCGGCTGAAGTACAGTCCATTGCCGCACTTGATTGCGGCGGCATCCCGGTTTCATTTGTCGGTGGAATTGGTGGAATTGAGTCCAGCGGGGCTGATAAGGTCGAGTTCACCATCTGGGGCACAAACGGCGTCTACCGGCTTTATGACTGGAATCGTATTCGCACCAGCACCGGTGACGGCTGGACAGAGCAGTTAACCGAGTTCGATGATCTGCGACAAGAAGGTTACAAACGCGGGCTTTTGAACTTGGGCAAACTCATGCGAGGTGAACCACACAGCTTGCCGACGTTTCGTGATGCCCAGGGTGTACAGGAAATTGTCGAAACGATCCTCGCAAGGCGATAGCACGTTGACCATGCAAACAATTTTTCATGTGCCCTTGCCTCAACGATCTGGGTATCCACCTTTGCCCACTTACGGTTCTGAAGCACCGGAAGGTGACGTATGATCACTGTCACCAGTTCCATATCCCTGTCGGAAAGTGAAATTGATGAGAAATTTGTCCGCTCACCCGGTCCTGGTGGACAGAACGTCAATAAAGTTGAGACCGGCGTGCAGCTTCGTTTTGATGCCCTGAATAGCCCATCGCTGACCGAATACGTCCGCCGTCGATTGCCTGACCTGGCCGGCCAGAGAATGACGCGAGAAGGGGTCATTGTTATTACCGCGACCCGCTTCCGCTCTCAGGAACGCAATCGAAAGGACGCGCTTGATCGCCTGATCGACCTTATCCGTGAAGCCGCCACCCCCACCAAACGTCGCCGCCCAACGAAACCCTCATTGGGGGCAAAAAAACGGCGCCTGGAAGGGAAAAAGAAACGGAGTACGGTCAAGAAAACTCGAGGTCCGGTTCATGATGTTTAGTCCGGACCTAAGACGTAGCAAATAACGTCAACGATTAGAGATCAATCCTCTTATCCCCGTTTTACAGCCTGCACCAAATTCTCAAGCATGGACAGAAAGCGGGATCGATCCTGTTTGCTGAACGATGGACCACCACCCCTGATTTCTCCGGTATCGCGCAGGTGCCCCATCAGATCACGCATCGCAAGCGCCATGCCAATGCCGCCTTCATCAAACGGTCTGCCGGTCGGACCGGTCACCCTGGCGCCTTTTTTTATACACCGCGAGGCCAGCGGAATATCCGACGTGATAGCAATATCATTGGCGGCAATATTGTCGGCAATCCAATCGTCTGCCACATCGGGGCCTTCCTCAACAATGACCCGCTTGATCAAGGGGCTATCGGCAAGGCGCATCCAGCTATTAGACACCATATACACCGTAAGATCATGGCGGGTCGCCACACGTAAGACCTCATCCTTGACCGGGCAGGCATCGGCGTCGACAAAAATCTGAGGGGCAGCGGGTGTGAGCTCTCCAGTCATATTTGTTTAATGCACTGTTCTTTCAGTTAGCACCAGCCTGAAGTCCCTAATCCCGGTCCTTGATATAAATCAACGAATGGCATTTAGCCCTGTGTTACTTGATCTTTAGTCCAGCATTCCGGCTGGCTCTCTCCTGAGCCATAAGTCTCAGAAACTATAGACAACAAAAAGTGACCAGAATCCCGTGCTGAGCAGAAATGATATTGAATTCATAAAACAATCGGTCCTGTTTCAGGGTATTCTGTCGGGTGACCGGGATCGCATGATTGAGCGTTGTCATGTCCACAGGTCTGCCCCTGACACCCCCTTGTTTCTCGCCGGTCAACCCGTTACCCGGGTCTTTCTGGTCCTCGGCGGAGTCATCGAATTATATCGCGGTGCTAAACACGGAAAACACGCCATTCTTGGATTGCGAGAAGTCGGCCAGATTGCCGGCGCAAGTGCAGCCCTTGCCGGTATCAACCATTATACAACGGCACAGCCGGTCGGCAGTTGCCGGCTTCTGGATGTTCCCCTGACTGTGTTTAAAAAACTTCTGGAACGCGACCCCAACTTGGCTGCCAAGCTAACGTCAAGACTTGCCGATAATCTGCAACTGATCTCCGAACATGTCGAACGGCTACAGTTGATGCAAACGACGGAGCGCCTAGCATCATACCTGTTAAGCATCGCGAACAACAATGACTGTCTGACGGAACTCACCTTACCTTGTGACAAAGGAGTGATCGCAGCTTACCTTGGCATGGAACGAGAAAGCTTTTCACGAGCCCTGAAAAAACTTCGATCCCTCGGTGTCGTCAGCAAAGGCCGCCATATTCAGATTTCGGACCCCGCCGCCCTGAAGGGGCTCTGTCAATAACCATTCGTCGGTGCCTTCACCTTTCCTTTACATAATTTTGCTCTGATGGCCTTCGGTCACCAGGTGGGCGAGCGAGACAATAATTCTGGGGTTGGCGATGTCAGAGGTACGTGCAGGTGAAGAGCAAGGAGGGTCGTATGTGGCGAAGGACCCGTATGCGGCAACGTCGCCTGACATTACCCAATGCTTGTCCTATTGGGATTCGCTTCGCGGTGATCGTAGGGCTCCGGCTTGGCATGACTTCAACTGGCTCAAACTTCCGGTCGAGATTATTCCCCACTGCGTCGTGATTGATATTAAAAGAGAACCATTGGATTTTATTTACAGGTTCTGGGGAACAGCCCATACCACAACGATGTCTCAGGAGTTGACCGGGAAATCGGTTCGTGAAATGAAGCCCGCATCCGAGGGAAAAACTGCATTCGACCAGTATCACGAAACACTTGAGACAGAGAAACCTCGATTGTATGTCAACAGGATCCGCACAAATACGCTGGGAACTGAGCTGACGGAAATCTCTCTGCGCCTGCCATTTTCAGATACTGGTGAACAGATTAACCATATTTTGGCATTTTCTGATATGCGACAGGACCTAAACGGCTTCGAAGCTGCTTTTTGTGAAGCTATGAGTCAGTAAAGTCTGAGTCGACGACGACACTGATCAAGACGCTGCGTCTGGATCATCCGCCAGTTCATTAGCCAACCACTCTCGAAACCTGACCACACGCGCATCGGTCTGCATACCGTCAACGCAGGCCAGACACCATGTCCCATGCTGCGGAACCGAAATATCGAAAGGCTTAATCAACCGTCCGGCTTTCAGGTCTTCCCGCGCAAACATGATATTGGTGAGTGCCACCCCCTGCCCTCCCATGGCGGCCTCCAGCGCCAGGATAAAACTGTCATAGGTGGCACCCGGAGGTGGGACTCGTGCACGCACGCCGGCAGCCTTAAACCAGCGCTCCCAATCCGCGGGGGCCGGATGAATGTGCAACAACGGATATCGCAGCAAATCTTCAGGGCGGTTGAGCCTTCCGCCATCATCGAGCAGCGCACTGCTACACACCGGGAAGACCTGAGCATCAAACAGGCGATCATAATGAATGCCCGGTTCATGATGGTCGGCAATGACGATCCCGACATCAACATGTTCCCGATCGAACGCCCAGTCCATATAGGAGGTATTCAAACGAATGGGAATATCAGGATGTTCACGGCGAAACCGTGGAAAACGGGGAATTAGCCACCGCAGTGCCATGGTCACATAAACCTGTACACTTAAAACATTCGGCTCATCAATACTTTTGACCAGCTGCACACCGCGCCCGATACGCTCAAACGCATCTTTGAGAATTGGTGAGAAAATTTCACCAGCTGCCGTTAACGCGACGTTTCGTGGTCGGCGGTCAAATAGCTGCAGCTCCAGTGTCTCCTCCAACGCCCGTATTTGATGGCTCACCGCTGAGTGGGTCACGTTAAGCTCTTCTGCGGCACGACGGAAACTGAGATGGCGAGCCGCGGCTTCAAAGGTGCGTAGGGCGTTCAACGGCGGCAGTTTGATCATCCGACCTTATGCTTTGTTGGTTAGTTATTCTCAACTATGGGTGAATAACGATCGTTTGTCACAGACAAATTTTCACTCCAATACTGCGGGTGGTGCAATCAAACTGGAGGACGGCGATGACAGCTTTACGGAAAGGGCGCCGGGGCGGGCGCAATGCACGGCACGAATTGCGCGCCGCCCCTTTGTCAGAAGACAAACGGCCGATCCGGCCAGGCATGGCAGGCGGACGCTACGCACCTCTGACAGAGAGCGACATGAACAGAATTCACCATGCCATTCTGGACAGCATGGAGACTATTGGTTTTGCAGATGCCATCCCATCCTGCATCAAGCTGGTCACCGATGCCGGAGGCACACTCACAGATCAGGGGCGGTTGCTGTTCCCAAGGGGGTTGGTCGAAGACATGCTGACGATTGCCGGGCGCCGCTTTACGATTTTCGGGCAGGATCCAAAAAATGACATGGAACCCTGGGGAAATAGGACGTATTTCGGAACGGGAGGGGCGGCGGTTCACCTGGTCGATATAGAAACCGGGGAATATACGGACCCGGGCATCACCGATCTTTATGATATCGCAAGGCTGGTCGATAATCTGGACAATATCCACTTTTTCCAGCGCCCGGTTGTCGCCCGCGATATGGAGACCTCGCGCGACCTTGATATCAATACACTCTACGCCTGCATTTCAGGAACAACCAAACATGTCGGCACATCATGGGTCAGCCCGGAACACGTTGAAGAATCCTTGAACATGCTTCACTTGGTCGCCGGTAGCGAAACCGAGTGGCGAAAACGACCGTTCGTCAGCATGTCAAACTGCTTTGTCGTTCCGCCTTTCAAGTTTGCTGAGGATGCCTGCCGGTGCCTCGAGACCGCTGTTCGTGGTGGCATGCCCGTGCTGTTGCTGGCCGCCGGTCAGGCTGGTGCGACGAGTCCAGCCGCTCTTGCCGGTGCGGTTATGCAGGAAATGGCCGAAATTCTTGCCGGTATTGTCTACGTTAATCTGTTAAGCCCGGGCCATCCGGTGATCGCCGGGCCATGGCCGTTCGTATCTGATCTCAGGACCGGAGCGATGAGCGGCGGCAGCGGCGAGCAAGCCCTGCTCAGTTCCGCCTGCGCGCAGATGTGCGCCTATTATGATCTGACCGGCGGCGTCTGTGCGGGCATGTCGGATTCAAAAATGGTGGATGCTCAGTCGGGTGCCGAAAAAGGTTATACGAAAGCCCTTGTCGGCAATTCAGGCGCCAATATGATCTACGAATCTGCTGGCATGCATGCCAGCTTGCTCGGTTGCTGCAAGGAAAGTTTCATCATCGACAATGACACAATCGGCGGCGTATTGCGGGCCGTTCGCGGCATTGAGGTCACCGATGATACGCTTTCTGTCGAAGCCCTGCGCCAGGTCTGCGAAGAAGGGCCGGGACATTTTCTCGGCCATGATCAGACCATGGAGCTGATGGAGACCGAATACGTTTATCCTGCCATTGGTTGCCGTGCGAGCCCCAAGGAATGGATGGAAATGGGCTCACCCAGCTATAATGATCGGGCTCGGGGGAAAACAACGGAAATCCTGAGTACATATTATCCTTCTCATATCAGCGCCGACCTTGACGCCGCCATCCGAGAGGGTTTCGATATAAAACTGGACCGCGGAAACATGTCCGACATGACCTGAACACGAAGAGCCTGAACAAGAGGGGAATGACATGAGATCGAACGCACGAGTCGTTATCATTGGCGGCGGTATGATGGGTGCCGGGTTGCTGTATCATCTGGCTGAGGAAGGTTGGACAGATAGCATGCTCATCGAAAAAGGTGAACTGACGTCGGGCTCGACCTGGCACGCCGCCGGTCAGTGTCCCAGTGTTGCAGGCAGCTATAACCTGGCAAAAATCCACAACTACGGCGTCGATCTTTACCCCAAACTCGAAAGCATCACCGGCCAGTACGTCAGCTGGCATGGTTGCGGCGGCATCCGCCTCGCCTACACCGATGAAGAGGTCGACTGGTTTCGCCATGTCAACGGGACCCGCGATCTGATCGGTTTTGATGTTGAGGTTATCGGCCCTAACGAAATCAAAAACCTCGTGCCATACCTTGACGTTACCGGCGTCAAAGCCGGGGCCTATACCAAGAACGACGGCCACATTGATCCGGCGGGGGGCTGCAATGCCTTGGCCGCAGGAGCCAAACAGATGGGGGCCGAAATCGTTCGCCACACCCGTGTTACCGATGTCAGATCCCTGCCCAGTGGCGAATGGGAGGTTGTCACGGACAACGGCAATGTCGTTTGCGAACATGTGGTCAACGCGGCCGGGTGTTATGCCCGCAGGATCGCCCAGTGGGTTGGCGCAGATGTGCCGATCACCAACATGCTGCACCAGTACTTTGTCACCGAGCCGATCAAGGAGTTCATTGACTCTGATGTGGAAATGCCGGTGATCCGCGATCCACAGGCCTCGGCCTATTACCGACAGGAACAGAAGTCCGGACTGATCGGCATTTATGAGACGGCACCCGAATGGGCCGAGGAGGCCTGGGGTTCGGAAGGCGGCGCGCCCAAATGGGAATCGGAAAACGAACTGTTCGAGGGCAGTTTTGACAAATCCATGACCCACTTAGAACAAGTGTTGGGACGCATGCCGATCTGGGCCGACTCTGGTATTAAGCGGATTGTCCACGGCGCCATCCCCCATACCCCCGATGCCAACCCGTTACTCGGACCGACGGCAGGGGTAAAGAATTTCTGGATGTGTAACGGCGCCTCCATCGGCATCGCCCAGGGTGCCGGGGCTGGAAAATACCTTGCCCAGTGGATGGTTCATGGGGCTGCCGACATCAATATGGCCGAGTTCGATCCGCGTCGCTTCGGCGATTGGACAACCGAGGATTACGTGCGAGAAAAATCTTTCGAAGATTATAACCGCATGTACGCCTGCCCGCTGCCGGGTGAGGAAATGGACACGGGCCGCCCCAAACGGACGACGCCGCTATATGAGAAGCTTAAAGATAAAGGCTGCGTTTACACCGCCGCGTTTGGCTGGGAACGACCGAAATGGTTCTCCCCGGATGGCCGCGAAGAACACTATGCCTATCGCCGCAACAATGTCTTCGATGTCGTTGCTGAAGAATGCCGCGCCGTGCGTGAACGTGCTGGTATTCTTGACCTCTCCAGCTTTGCCAAATTTGAGGTCAGCGGCGATGATGCGGAAACATTTCTCAATCGCCTCACCGCCAACCGCATGCCACGACGTGATGGCGGTATCGTCCTGTCCCATATTCTGAACGATCAGGGACGCATCGAAAACGAATTCACCATTACCCGACTGGCGGAAAATCATTTCTACCTGTTATCGGGGGCAGCCTGTGAACTTCGCGATCTGGATTTCCTCAATCAGCGCCAACTTACTGATGAGCGGGTCGACGTCAAAAACGTTACCGATGATTACGGTGTCCTGGTTCTGGCCGGCCCTAAGTCACGCGATATTCTGAGCAACCTGACCGACAGTAATCTCGACAGCACCGGTTTTAAATGGCTGACGGCGCAAACCATCAAAGTCGCGGACATATCGCTCCGCGCCTTGCGGATCAATTATGTCGGTGAACTGGGATGGGAACTTCATGTGGAAATGGACAAGCTCGCGCAGGTCTATGATGCCGTCTGGGCGGCAGGCCAAACCCACGGCATCGCCGATTTTGGTGTGTATGCCGTCAACAGCCTACGTATGGAAAAGGCCTACAAGGGTTTTGCCGTCGAACTGACCAACGAAATCACCATGATCGAAGCTGACATGGAACGTTTCGTTAATTTCGATAAAGACAACTTCACCGGCAAAGCGGCATTGCAGACGCGCCAGACCGAGGACCTTGAAATGAAACTGGTCTACTGCGAAGTCGACGCCGACGATACTGATGTCCGCGGTGGCGAATGCGTTTACGATGGCGGTCGAGCCATTGGCATCTCGACATCCGGCGGTTTTGGCCACGCCACCCAAAAAAGCCTGGCCTTCGCCTACGTTGAACCGGCGTCTGCTGAACCGGGGTCGGCGTTCGATATCGAAATTCTGGGTGATCTGCGCAAAGCGACGGTATTGGCGGAACCGGCCTGGGATGCGAAGAACGAGCGGATGCGGGAGTAGCTCTAGGATTAACTCCGAGCATAAAATTTTGGTGGGCAAGGTAACCGCGCAAAAACTCTTTCGTTCGCCGTGATCCGCGCTACCCTGTTTGGATGGTTGAGGGTAGCGACATAAAATCACGCGGAAGAGGTTTCCGATGGGTCCGGGCTGGGATGCTTGTCGTGCTGGTCGGAACGCTTGGCGCAGTGGCGGGAGCTTTTCATAGCCGTCTGGCGCTTGGCCAATGGGGACTTGGCGAGATTGCTCGGCACTTCGGATTTTCCGAAATCCGTTTCACCCTGTCCCGGTTGAAAACGGACGGAGCGACGCTAGACGATGTTCGGCTGGGCCCGGATGTCAGCATTGGTTCGATCGAGATTTTCTACACCCTGACCGACGTGATCAAAGGCCGGGTCGAGCGAATCACAGTGACGGATATGGATGTCGACATCAGCCAGCCCGATCAGGGGTTTCTCGGTAAACTTCAGCAGTTAGCAAACACCGAACCTGACGGCACACCGCCCTCCACGCCACAAAAGCTGTCCGCGCTAACGCTGAAAAATCTCAAAGTGCATGGTGATCGGGAAAAATCCGAACTGGAAATAACACTCAACGCCGACCTGAAGCCTGATCTATCCGGTGACGTAACCGCCAAGGGGCGCGCCACTTATCAACTCCATGACCGACGACTTGCGATACGCGACCTGTCGCTTGACGGACAGCTGGCACCCGGCGGCACGATGGCGACGCTAACCCTGAAGAAAGTGGACATTACCGACGAAGCGTCCGTCAACTGGTTTCCACCGCTGCGACTATCCGGCAAAGGGACCTATTCAGGATCGGAGGTTGATTTTTCAGTTCTGGTCAACGACCGGGCGAAGCGGTTCTCATCATCCGTGACCGGGCAAGCCGACATCACAGCACGTTCAGCCAAAGCAAAAATCGTCGTGCCGAAGATCAGCTTTTCAGAGGACGGCCTGCAACCCCACGACCTGTCACGATTGGCCCGATTGCCGGTCCCAATAAACGGTACAATCGGCGGCACGGCGGACATATCATGGCTGGACGAACAACCGGAGGTCAGAACGGACATCCGGTTGAGCGGCGGCGGTGCGACAATTGACACAACATCCGTCAAAGGCCTGCAAGCCCGAATGACCGCCAAATGGCCGACCAAACAAAAGCAGGTTAAGGTTTCGGTTCACATTCCCCATGTCGTCGTCCGCCATGATGGCAAACCGTTTCGTATAAGTTCAACCGCAGCAACGGCCTGGGTTGATCCGCTGACCGGCAACACGACCTTCACCCTGCCCATTTTGCACCTAACTCACATGACCGCTACGCCGTTGTTCAGCCCGCTTCGCTTCAGGGGCAAAGGTGATCTGAAAGACAATCGGGTCCGCTTCAATCTGTCGGCATTCCTCGACAAACCGACGCTGGTGCAAAATCTCCTAGACGTCGACGGGAGCCATCAACTGGATGAGGGACGAGGTGCCGCAAGGCTCATTATACCTGAACTGAATTTTGAGCCGGGCGTCCTGGAGCCGGGAAACATTGCCGCCTCGCTCGCTCTGGCGCAAACGGTCTCAGGCCGGGTATCGGGGCAATCCGATATCTCGTGGTCACCGTCAGGGGTCACAACATCCGGAGGCGTTATACTTTCCGATCTGTCGATTACCTCAGACACCCTGTCAATTGACGGCATTAATACTGACTTGCGCCTTTCCAGCCTGTGGCCCCCACGTACCGCATCACCTCAGACCATCCGGGCGGCCCGCATTGCGGCTGCCGTAGTTCTTGAAAATCCTGCCGTTCAATTTTCAATCCCGGGGACCGACACGAACAAAACACCCGTTCTGCTGATCCATAATCTTAACGCTGGTTTTATCGGCGGCGGCATCTCCATCGAAAACATGCGCGCCGACCCTGACGCAACCACACACCAGTTCACCCTCGACCTCAATCATCTGGACCTTGCCCAGGTATTCACCTTGATGGAACTGGATGGGGTATCGGGGACCGGGAAAGTCAGCGGGAAAATCCCATTGTCGATTACTGACGACGACATCGTAATTACAAACGGATTACTGACAGGCGATGCCCCCGGTGTGCTCCGGTTTCGCTCAGACGAGGCCAAACAGGCGTTGGCGGGAGGTGGCGAACAGGTTGAACTGTTGCTCAAGGTGCTCAACGATTTTCGTTACGACAGACTGTCGTTGGACGTCAGCCGTGAAAGCTCCGGCGGCGCTAAATTGGGGCTTCATCTCGGCGGCCATAATCCTGCCGTAATGAACGGGCATGCTTTTAATCTGAATATCAATTTGCAGGGAAACGCTGACCGTTTGCTGAAAACCCTGCTGGAAGGGTACCGCTTGTCGGACCGTGCTTTACGCGCTACCGTCGGTGCCAAACCATGATGAAGACTGTGTGATGAAGATTGGCAGTAACGATGATAAAAATGATTGCCAAGGACCAGGAGGTCGTATGAAACCCTATCACTCCCTTATGACGGGGATTTTGCTGGCGACGCTTGTCGGCGTTAGCGGCTGCTCACCGACTGTCAGGGTGGAGGCCCCATCCGAGCCCATTACCATCAACCTGAACATTAAGCTGGACGCCGATGTCCGCCTTAAGCTGGAGAAATCCGCTGACAGCGACATCGAGAAAAACCCGGAGGTCTTCTGACGATGACACATACCCCTTTTCACGCCGCGTCAGGACCCCTGGCACGTCCCCTGGCGCGTCGAAAGTTCATCCTGCGCACCATGGCAACGCTGGCTCTCGGCGGCATCCTTGGACTGGCGGTGCCGGCTCAGGCTCAATCGCTCAATGATTTGAAAGCATCCGGAAAAGTTGGCGAAGCCTTTGATGGATATACCCGTGCCCGCGATGGCTCAGTTCAGGGAACGGTTAACTCAGTCAATGCTAAACGCCAGGCGATCTATAGCAAACGCGCTGGAGAACAGGGCATTTCGGCGGCTCAAGTCGGGCGAGTCTACGCCAGCCAGATCATCGCCAAAGCGCCACGAGGGACATGGATCCTGACAGAAAGTGGAAACTGGCAGCAAAAGTAGACATCTCTTCAGGTTGTTTTCAGGGAAATCGTTGATGTTGTCTGTTTAGACATTCACATCAAAAATTGGTCCTGCCATGCCGCTTTCCCTCTTCCAGAGGCCGGGTTTGTTCTCCAGAACTTTCCTGATGTTTCTCGTACTGTTTATAATTTCCGGACCTCTGACGGCCTTCGACGCGTCAGCCGATGACGATGACGATGAAAAACCTGTCTCCCTATCCTGGAAAGGAAAATTGAAATTTGGCACCGTTGCCAGCGATATCAACGCGCCAGGGACCGTTATTATTGATGCCGTCGCCAACAGCCGTTCAATTACCGGAGCGGCGTTTGATTTTGGAGGCACCTGGAGACGGGGTAAATTTCAGATCAAAGGTGAAAAAAAGGCGTACGTGAACGTCACCTTACCGTCCTCGATCGTCATGCAGAATCCCAGCGGTGCCTATTCCATAACGGTGACTAACCTTCATATGAATTTGACCAATCCGATCAGGCTGTCGAATAAGGGGAAAAAAACCGTTTACGTCGGCGGCACCCTCAATATATCGATCAACCAAAAACCCCGAACCTACAAGGATATCGGCACACTGGTGATCCATGCCGAGTACCTGTAAAAAAACGCCCGACGAACCCGACGGACGTTTTTTAGAACTACGATTGCTCTAAGATCAAGGAACGGCGATATCCGTCTGTGCCATCAGTTTTCCACCCTCGTCTGTGGTTTTGCTGTAGGTCAGATGAATTTTTCCACCACTCAATGAGACCCCGTCTGGAATACGCAACTGCATCTCAACACCACGATTCTTATTGGGTGAATAAATAGCAAGGCGCATAATCTGACCAATAATCACGTCGCTGCCGCCGGACTTATACGTCGCAACCAAATCGCCAAACGCGGAACTGTTACCTGTACGGTTGATCTTGAATTTCAGTCTGGGTAACGGATTTGCGTCATCCTTCGCCAGCACCCCCATGTCAGACAGTGAAATATCGGCGGCCGTCTTACCATGACGAATAATCACTGGGATACTGATGCCGTAAATAGGGATCAATTTGACGGCAATACCGTCTCCTGCCCCCGCCTGTTCAACACTTTCACCCGCTTGGTCCGGCACGCCTCTGAACAACATGTGTGAGCGATACTCGCCATCTTTCAGGTCTTTGGGTTTCCTGAGCAAGATCCGGATTGCCTGAGCCGCCCCCGGTTTCAACGTTACCTGCCTGGGTGAATAGCGAAACAGGTCGCTGGCAAAATTCTGGCCAGGATCGGGTTTATCAATTTCACGGACCGTGCCATCTTCTTCCATACGCATGTTCACTGCCGCGATTCGATAGGTAGCAGTTGCTGAACCTTTGTTGAGAAGCGTCAGTTGGGCAGTTCGCGTCCGTCCTTCAAGAACCACACGCGTCGGAGCGACGATCAGATCGCCAGCTCCCTGTGCGATCGCCGACGGCGATCCAAATGCCACCACGCCAAGCATGGCGACGATTCCTACCCAAAACAATTTTCTTGCTGAATTCCCGAACTTCGCGGGAATGATACCTGTATTATTCATGATCCCTGCCCTAATTTTTTTGATTTCGACGTTGTAACGTAAAGGTTCTCCACATATTCAACAATGTTCTATCGTATTTCACAAAAGCGGCACTTCACTCAGTTATAAGAAATCGTGATGTTCACAAATGGGCTGCTGGTAACCAGCGGGCCGCTCGGTGCGGGAGCATTACCTGCGCCCCCAGCGGCTCCGGCGGCAGCTCCATCTGCGCCACCTGCGCCTGCTTGAGGCCCGGCGCCCGTTCCGGGAGCTGTCGCGGCGGCAGATCCTGCTGCAGCTGATTGCGCGCCCGGTGCGGGTGTGAACTGAGCGCCGACATTGAATACCCCCCGCCCGTCACCACTGACGGAAGGAGTTGCCCCGGCATCATGCACAAAACCTTCAACGTTCACGCTCGATTGTCCGGATGTAAAACTGGTTTTTCCTGGCAACGTGATCGCGAATGCCTGATTGGGCGCACCGCTGACCGCCACGGCGGATGCCGAGCCAAGAACGGCGCGGGCGGATTGCCCTCGGTTGCCAAACCTTGAACCAGCACTCTGCTGTCCGCTCTGCCCGGTTGCCGGTCCGTTCGCCACCGCTGTCGCTGGTGCCGCTGGTGCCGGTGCCGGCGCTGGTGCGGCGCTCACAGCTGCCAACGGGCGGAACGTGGAGGTGATCGGCGCCTCTACGGCGTCACCGGTTACAGTCGTAATGGCGCCATCGCCATTGGCATCGCCCCTCGTCTCAACGACGGCGGCAACGACCGGCGCGGCAACCGGAGTCGCCACGCCGGTCACTGTAATAAAAATATCATTCTCGGAATTTGTGTTCGATTCCCTGAAGCGAAGAGAAACCGTCTCGGGCACGCCTGCCGCCAAACCGGCAAAATCCGTATCGAGATAAAACGTGAAGGTCCCGTTGCCATTATCAACAGCACGGCCCTTCGACGGTTGAGTCACGATTTCATAGGATAATCCGGAGAATGCAGAATTGTCGGGAACGTAAAAGAAATCGACAGACGCCACGTCCGCCAAAAACGAATCCTGAGAAATCCCACCGACTCCCCCGACGCTCTGATACAGCGTTACCGTCGCATAACCGCTCGTTTCCGCAGCACCAGCTGGCAATGACGGCAGACCCACCATCAATGCCGCACTCAGGGCCAAGTAACTGCGTTTATGCATGGGGTTTATTCACCTTTGCCATGCGTGAAATCGAACAATCAGTATAGATCATTCCACCTAAATGGAAATCCGGCGAAAAATCTGCATCAATGCAAACTTTTGCCGGATTCGCCTTAACTCAGAAACGGGTACGGTTTCCCGGCTTTGCCATCAAATATGAGCAGCCCGAGACTACCGTAACGTTATTGATAGTTAACCGTAACCGTAAAGCCGCCGGCGCTTGAATAGGTGCCAGGAGCCTGGGCTGCTCCGACTGTCAGCGTACCGCCGATTTTGAAAGATGACGCGCCGGCAAGGAGCGCCGGTGAAGCACCGGCACTGTGGCCAATGGTCGAAATCGTCATGGCTGTGCCGGGGCCGGTCAATGAGATGGTTGTCGGTAAAGTCACGGAATATGCAGACGTTCCTTCGCCCGTCACGTTGAAGGCGCCGGAAGCTGGGGTGACACCGCTAAGCGCTGAGACGTCACCGGTAACTGTCAGAGCATCAGCCGTCGTCAAGACAGCTGTTCCACCGGCGGCGCCAACTGCTACATTCCCAAACGTCATTGCGGTTCCCGCAGTAATTGCGATCGGCGCAGCAACAACCGCACTGGCGCTACCGGTTGCATCAGCAGCAAAGGCACTGGCAGAAACGAGGCTTGCAGCGACAACGCCAACGGCGGCAGCTGCCAATTTACTTGAAATAATTGTATTCATTTTTTTTGACCTTTTCCTGATTTCAAAGTCATTAAAATCTCTGCACAAATTTCTGAGATTTTGCCCCCTCTCATCTCAACCGAGATGCCGAAGACTTCAATTCATAGCCCGGACATTAAGCAACAATCCTGACAGCTACCTGACAAAATCCGATTTTTTTAAAAGTTTATTTTCATGCTAATACATTGAAATAACACAATTTTAACGTATTGTTAAGGTGTATGAATGAATAGTAGGGTCGCATTACTTATGTGTGTAGACTAGTGGGGGTCAGCGCGCTGCGAAGTCGGCTACCCAACAAAAGGCTATTGCCTTTTGTCGACACAAGTCCGCCCAAACCGGTATCGGACACTCCGAAACCAATGGCGCGGCCTGTTCGGCTGCGGGCTCGTTTCTGTACCCGATTGCTGATGGCGACAGGCCTCATCCTGAGTGTGGTTCTGTCTCCTGCATTTGGTGCTAAGGAACCGCCCCCTGCTCAACCCAAACAGGTTAAAAAGGCCGAGAGTGCCGACTTTAATTTGGATAAACTGCTGATCCTGCAAATGAACTTGGGTCAGTATGTCTTAACCGATGCTTTGTCAGGGTATTTGAATGAAGGCAGCCTGCTGTTACCCTTGAGTGAGTTCGTTGAAGCTCTTGATTTTGCAATTGGAGTCAGCCCGGGCACGGGAACGGCGGGCGGTTGGTTCCTGAGAGAGAACCAGCTGTTCTCCTTTGACATTAATCGCGGTGAAGTGGTGATCGCGGGGAAAAGTCAACGTTTCAATCCGCAACTGGTCGGTATTTTTGAAGATGATATCTATGTCGATGTTCGACTGCTCGCCAAATGGTTTCCAGTAGATGTCAAATTTGATTTGTCAAACCTGCTGGTCAAAATTGAATCCCGCGAACCTTTGCCGATCGAACAACGGCTGGCCAGAGATGAGCAGCGCACAAAACTCCTTGCTCAGAAAAAAGCTGACAACCCGGATTTCCCCGAACTGCCCCAGCCCTATAAAATCATCAGCTGGCCGACATCGGATTCCAGTATGGAGTTTTCACTTCACAGTAGCGACAGCGGTAACGTCAGGGGGCTACGCCAGACGACCTTCTGGACGGCGGATGTCGGCAAACTTTCTGCGGAGCTATTTCTCAATGCGGATGATCAATCGATTATCCCACAAGCCCGCCTGAAGGTCGGCCGCAAGGACCCGAAAGGCGAGTTGCTTGGTGTCGCAAAAGCCACTGAGTTCGCGTTCGGAGACATTTCCACTCCCCAATATTCAGCAATTTCAAATTCCACACTGGGCCGCGGCGTCGTTATATCCAACTTCCCACTCGATGATCCTACAGAGTTCGACCGCATAACACTGGACGGAGACCTGCCTACCGGATGGGAAGTCGAACTCTATCGAAACGAAGTCCTGCTGGATTTTCGCACGTCCCGCGCAGACGGCCGTTACATATTTGAGAACGTACCGTTGCTGTTTGGCGTAAATGTTCTGCGCCTCGGCTTCTTCGGTCCGCAAGGTCAGACACGCGACGACATCCGCCAGATTAGAGTGGGACCGGACCAGATCAAGCCCGGCAATCATCGCTACCGGTTTGCCGCAAATCAGCAGGAGAAACAGACGATCATCGGCAATATAGATTCGCCAACCGATGAGGACTTACAGGGGAAACTGCGGTTTTTCAGCGAATACGAGACCGGCATCAACCGCAACCTATCAATGGCCGCAAAATTTGCTTCCGTCCCACTGACCGGGGGACACAATTATTTTGCGTCACTTAGCGGCAGAGCCGCCATTGGCAATGTTTTTGGCCGGCTCGACCTGACCCGAAACCTGAGTGAGGGCTGGGCCGTGAAGGTTGCCGCACAATCGGCTATCGGTGGCATCACGGTCATTACGGAACATGACCGTTTGTATGATTTTGTCAGCGAGCAGTTTGAAGCCTCCGATGATCCGGTCGAACATGACACGAACCTTCGCCTGGAAGGGACCATGAACGTCGCCGACGTCGTCCGGCTTCCTTTCAGTGTTACCGGCGAGCACGAGCAGACCAAATCAGGGAACACCACAACCGGCATCAGCAACCGACTGTCGACTGCGATCGGCGGCGCGACAGTTTCAAACACCCTGAAATGGTCATTAAGCAAACCCGAAGAGTCCGAACGATCAACCACGGTCGACGGAACGTTTCTTGTTGGCGGACAGGTAAGTAAGGTACGACTACGCGGGCAGCTAAGTTATGCGGTTGAGCCCGTACCGGATGTCTCCAACAGTTCGTTATCGGCCGACTGGAGCGTGTCACGAGATATCAATGCATCGGCTGGCGTAAATGTAGACCTCTCTGAAAATGGCGCAACAACACTTACCACAGGCCTGAATTCGACGTTCGATCTGGCGGCCGTTGGCGTCAGTGCGGATTATGATACGACCAACAACTTCAATGCCAAACTAACACTCTCATTCTCATCGGCACGTGATCCACGCGACAATTCTCTCATCATCAGCTCTAGAAACCTCGCTGAGACCGGTGCCCTTTCGGTCCGTGTATTCCTTGACGAAAACACCAACGGCGTTTTCGATGAGGGCGACACACCGCTGGAGGGCGTACGCTTCGTTGCTGACCGAACTGAATTAAAACCAGAAACCAACAAAAATGGTTTGGCCTATGTAAGTGGCCTCGCGACCTATTCAACGGTCAACTTTGCTATCGATCAGGGCAGTCTTGACGATCCTTTCTGGGTCCCTGACCCTGAAGGTGTTGCTGTCTCGTTGCGGCCAGGTGTTCCCGGGCGCGTGGATTTTCCCGTCATCACCACCGGAGAAATCGATGGCACTATCTATCGGCGCTCCGGCGAGTGGGCGCGTGAGGTTCGCGATGTTGCCGTACAATTGGTCGACAAGGACGGTCAGGTCGTCAAGCAGGTGTCATCTTCGTTTGACGGTTTCTATCTGATCGACTTTATCAAGCCGGGCACCTACACGCTGCGTGTTGATCCAGACCAGATGAAGCGTCTGAAACTGGGTGAAACGCCGGAACAACAGGTCAAGATTGAAGGCAATGGCACGGTCCTGAACGGTCTCGACTTCGTCCTTGAAGCTGATCGCAAGGATCGCACATTCCGCTTACGCCTAATCGCGTTCAAAACCCGTGAAGAAGGGCTGGCTGAATGGCAACGACTGAAAACCGATTTCCCTGAAGAGTTCAAAGATTTGAAACCCATGCTGCAGGTCAACGATCAGGGAGGAGACCTGGGCCTTGTTTATGATCTTCACGCGGGCCCGTTCAAAACTCGCGATGCCGCTCAAACACTCTGTGTAACAGTACGGGCTGATCGCGGAGAAATTTGGTGCAACCCGGTATCGATACAGGCGCGGTAGTCACGCAGATCAGAGCACGTCGCGGTTTTTTAGGTCCTCGATCTCAGATCCGCTAAAACCGAATTCTTCGAGAACCTCATCCGTATGCTCTCCCCGCTCTGGAGTCGCCATGCCGGTGCGCGGCTGATAGCGGCTCAGGTTGACCGCCTGTCCGACTAGGTTCATTGAGCCATATTCGGGGTGATCGACCGGATGTTCCATACCCAGATGCTGAACTTGCGGGTCGGCGAACATCTCGTCGATGGCGTAAATCGGCCCACAGGGTACACCTATACCGGCCAACAGATCGATCCAATCAGCCGAAGATTTGGTCAAAGTAATTTCTTCGATGGCCGCGTTAACTGCATCACGATTTTTAGACCTAAGCTCGCCGGTGGCAAAATCCGGATTGTCTTTCATTTCCGGTGCGCCCAATGCATCACAGAGCCGCACCCAAATGGCATCACCGGTAGCGGCGATATTCATGTACCCGTCGCTGGTCCGGAAAACACCTGTCGGAATACTGGTCGGGTGATTGTTTCCGGCCTGCGGTGCAACTTCCCCCTTAACCAGCCAACGTGCCGCCTGAAAGTCCAGCATGGCAATCTGCGCCTGCAACAACGACGTCTGCACCCACTGACCTTCACCCGAGCGTTCGCGCTCAAGCAGGGCAACAAAAATCCCCATGGCGCAATACATGCCCGCCGTCAGGTCGGCGATGGGAATTCCGGCCCTGACCGGCCCCTGCCCCGGCAGTCCGGTAATCGACATCACGCCGCCCATGCCCTGGGCGATCTGGTCAAACCCTGGTCGGCGCGCATAGGGACCGTCTTGCCCGAACCCTGAAATACTCGCCAGAATAATTTTCGGATTAACGTCTTTCAGCGACTCGTAATCTATACCCAGGCGGTCTTTGACGTCGGGACGAAAGTTTTCAACGACAACATCGGCTTTCTCGACCAGTCGCTTGAACACAGCGACGCCATCCGAGTCCTTTAAATTCAGCGTCATGCCACGTTTGTTGCGGTGAATGTTCTGGAAATCCGGCCCGGAACGGGCGCCCCCCATACCCTTTGACGGATCAATGGCTTCCGGGGCCTCGATCTTGATGACATTGGCGCCCCAGTCGGCTAACTGGCGAACCGCCGTCGGCCCGGACCGCACCCGGGTCAGGTCCAAAACGGTATAATGAGACAAAGGGCCCTGATAGTCAGACATGATAAAATTCCCGGCTGGCTGAATTGTATACAATACCAATAGCCTAGCACGAGATCTTTCCGCCGACAATTGCCCCAACCGGCATACCAAAACGGGCACATCACAACAGGCAAAAAAAACCGGGTCGCCAATCTGGGACCCGGTGAAGGAGAGTTTGTGAATATCGAGGATCAATATAGCGAGGATTGGGACGTCTGGCAGTGATGCGGGTCACATGGGAAACTTTATTTATCGCCCTTGATTCTGTTCTCACGGGCACAGTTCTTTGACACATATGTTAAGAATTTTGACGATCTTCAGGTTACGAAGTGGCAATTTTTGAGATAAAGCAAAACCACAGCACCCAAAACCGAGCTTTCATAATGATGGCCGATGTCGCGCTGATCGCCGCCAGCGCCATCCAACGATCTTTTCAGTTCGGTTTGGCCCAATTGAGACATTCAATAGACCTTGCGGTTCGGCTGTCCGCAGCAAGAAACTTGGGTATTCCACCCTTAAGCGCCGCTTAAGGTGGGGAGAGCAGTTTTCTGGTCCGCGCTCAATCGGGGCGCAAAACTAAGACCCAAAGGAAATACCTCATGTTCACCAGAAAAAACTTCGTTTCCTCCCTGTTGGCGATCAGCCTTGTTCTTGGCCTGTCTGGGGTCTCCTCCGCCGCTACAGGAGAGCGCTCCCATGACGGCCATAATGCAGGTGCTATGGAACTGACGCTTGACTCCGGTAGGAAGTGGCAGGGCAGCGACGACTTGCGCAAGGCGATGGGTGAAATTCGCGTCGCCATGGCCTCCCGCCTCGACAAAATCCATAAAAACAAGCTTCCCGCCAAGGAGTACAAAACCCTGGCAGGGGCCATTCAGGGACAGGTCGATTATATGATCGAGCACTGCAAGCTTCCCGTAGCGGAGGATGAGCAACTCCACGTCGTCGTCAGTCAGATTATGGAAGGGATCGACGAGATGGAAGAGGGTTCCCAGCCCCGGAGCGGCGCGGTGAAGATCGTTCAGGCTCACAACGCTTATGGGAAATTCTTCAACCACCCGGGATGGCAGCCGCTCGGAAAATAGCGTTAGCATGACCTTCCGGAATACTGGCCCTCATTGAAACATGGGGGCCAGAACTTATATCCGGGTTGGATGCCGCTAAAACTATGTATAATCCCACAAACATTGGAATATTGCCTCATGCGTATCCTGCTCGCCGAAGATGACCCTCTACTTGGGGACGGAGTTGTCACCGGTCTTTCCCAGGCCGGGTTCGCCGTGGACTGGGTAACCGATGGGGATGATGCCGAGGCCGCTCTTGCTGCAACATCCTACGACGCGGTCGTCCTCGACCTCGGCCTGCCGAAGACGGATGGCCTCACCGTACTGAAAAAACTGCGAATGTCGAAAAATCCAGCACCGGTCCTGATATTGACGGCTCGTGATTCAATCGAGGAAAGGGTGGCTGGCCTTGATGCCGGGAGCGATGACTATCTGGTAAAACCGTTCGAGCTAGCCGAGCTACAAGCACGGGTGCGGGCTTTGTTGCGAAGATCAAAAGGCGTGACTGATCCGACCCTGCGTCATGGCAGGGTGGCGTTAACCCCCGCGAACCGACTAGTTTCCCTGGATGGCAATCCGGTCGATCTCTCAGAACGGGAATACGCGACTCTGCATGAATTGATGCTGAACGTCGGCCGGGTACTATCGAAGACCCAACTGGAGGACAAACTCTATGGTTGGGGAGAGGAAATAGAGAGCAACACCATTGAAGTATACGTCCATTACCTGCGGCGAAAACTGTATCCTGAACTGATCCGCACTGTAAGGGGGGCGGGATATGTCATGGCGAAGGTAGAGCGATGAACCGTTCACTGCGCCTGCGTCTGCTGGCGATCCTGTGCGGAAGCGCCGTCACCGCTTGGCTCGCCACTGCCTTCTTCTCATATCTCGATACCAAGCGCCAAATCGATGAGATGCTGGACGCGAGCCTTATCCAGTCGTCAGATATCCTGCTCGTTCTGCTCGAGCGGTTGCCGCTGGACGAGTTCGACGGAACATTCCCCCTGAAACTAGGGGTTGGAAAAGAACAGATGATAGCCTACCGAGCCTGGACCGGGGATGGAAGCCCAGGGATTATGTCCTCTGGAATGCCGAGTTTTTCACCGGAACCCAGACAACTGGGATTTGGCGACAGGGTTAGCGATAGTGAGCGATGGCGTGTCTACGGAGCGATGAGCGAAAGCGGCTTGTATGTCGAAGTCGCCCAACGGGGTGAGTTTCGGACAAAATTCGCCAAGAGCGTGGCCACGCACATCATGCACCCGATGTGGTTCGCCGTTCCTTTGCTCGCTATACTCATCTGGTTCTCGCTTCGATGGGGCCTAGCTCCCCTGCAAGCAGTCACGGTAAACGTCGAGGGGCGTTCCGCAAGCGATCTAAATCCTCTGAATTCGCAAGAAACGCCATCAGAAATCAGACCTTTGATCGACGCCCTTAACAGGCTATTCGCAAGGATTGCAACCTTGCTTGATAGGGAGCGCCGGTTTACCGCCGACGCGGCTCATGAGCTTCGTACGCCCCTTGCCGCAATCAAATTACATGCCCAGGTTGCTCGGCAGGCTCGAAATGAGGGAGAGCGCAGGCAGGCGATTGAAAGCGTTATCCAGGGAACGAACCGGGCGAATCGTCTAGTTGAGCAGCTTCTCATTCTGGCTCGGCTGGATCACCGGAGTATGGAGATCCCCCACGAGCAGCTAAACCTGACGGAAATAGTCGTCAAAGGCGTCATCGATGAAACCGCAAGGGCATCCGCCAAACAAGTCGATCTTGGGATGTCCGAGAGGACACATAACGGAGCCATCATCAACGGCAATATAGATCTGCTAATGATCATGATCCGTAACCTCCTGGACAACGCCGTCCGGTACACTCCCGAGGGAGGGAAGGTAAATGCCAGCGTCAGGTTACGGGATGAATATGTCATCCTACAAATCGAGGACTCTGGCCCCGGCATCCCCCCGGAACGGCGCACGCGTGTATTTGACCGCTTCTATCGAATCGAAGGCCATACCGAACAGGGCTGTGGTCTGGGCCTTTCTATCGTTTCGAGGATTACCGAAATCTTCGGTGCGTCAATCAACCTGGCGGATGGACTTGACGCAGCGGGCCTCTCCGTCACGGTGACATTTCCCCCAGTCCGCCCTTAATACGAGAATGCATTGGTATTGTCCCATTGTGGCAGATGAACATCATGAGACACACTCGCTTGATTTCAACCTCGGCCTACAGGAAATCGGAAAGGACATTTCATCAGCCTGTTGCCCCTGCGGATCGACCCATGCCGCCTGAAGGCATCACGTGAAGACAAATCCAGGAGCTGTTATGCCCAATCCCAACGGTTAGAGGCTCTCTGTGAGCATCTCCCATTGTGACCGTCAATGCGAAGTAGCGCCACTTCAGCGCCTTGCTTTTATTCCTATTATATGATATATATCATTGCGTCGTTTCAATATGGTGTGGTCATATTGTCGGCAGCCCTCACACCGGGGCGAGTATGGTGTCTGCCTTTCGGGGTTTGCGCGTTTGTCATTCTGAAGATTGATTTACTGACCGGCGATCAGGTGCTGGCGGTAAAAAAAAGCCGCCATCGCGGAAAAAGACACACATAAACGCACAATCACACACATTTTGCCCCGATTACCTGGCCGATGACCATAATCAGACGACGGCATGAGAACAGGTTGACGGATGGCATCAGGCAGGATTTAGGACTTAAGGTGCATCACCGGCGTTATTTTTGCGCTGCCCGCCAGACCCAGGGCGGAGTGACCTGCCATTTCCATAGACCGCGTTTTGCGGCCCGTGATTTAGCCTCCAGATCATGGAAGGCTTTGGACGACTTCGGCGTCGCCAGCGCCCAGCCAGTGTACAGCATCTGACGGCTGAGGTCGAAGCCTTGCGGGTCGAGGCAACGGACGATCATGACGCCGGCCGGGTCCGGCCCGAGCGGCTCGCAGGCGACGCTGTCAACTCCTGCGGTCAAATCCATCAGTCCGGTTGCGGCGATCCGCCCGCAATCCAATTCCCGGCTTTTGGTTTTGCAGGTCTGGCCTTTTTCCGGTGCATCAATGCCGTAAAGTCGGAACGTTTGCGAGCCGACGGTCAGGATGTCGCCTTCTATCACGGTGGGTTTGCCAACAACTGACGTGCGTCCCTCGGCCATCAGGGCGGTCGATGAAACAAACCCGCCAACGATGAAAGCGGCGAAAAGAATCATGGTTCTGTATTTCATAGATACAACCTAACCCATCCGGCAGTTCGACATAAGCGCCTCGCGCCGATCTCACGGTATTTTGAAACTACCTGACAAGCAGGGTCGGACCCTGTATAGGCTAAGGCAACTCCAATTCGCCAATTTGAGAGAATACCATGACGACCAGTAACACCCGAACCGGCGCCGAACTTCTTGTTGATGCGCTGTCGACCAACAACGTGGACATGGCCTTCGGTGTACCCGGCGAAAGTTATCTCGCCGTCCTCGACGCGCTTTATGCTTCCAACGAAATCGACATGATCACCTGTCGTCAGGAGGGCGGGGCGGCGATGATGGCGGATGCCTACGGCAAACTAACCGGACGTCCCGGCATCTGTTTCGTGACACGCGCCCCGGGGGCAACCAACGCCAGCGCCGGGGTTCATATTGCGTATCAGGATTCGACACCGATGATCCTGTTTATCGGTCAGGTCGCCAGGTCAATGATGGACCGCGAAGCCTTTCAGGAAGTTGACTATCGGCGCATGTTTGGCGAAATGAGCAAATGGACGGCGCAAATCGATGATCCGGCGCGCATCCAGGAATACGTTAGCCATGCGTTTCATGTTGCGATGTCCGGTCGGCCCGGACCGGTTGTGCTGGCCTTGCCGGAAGACATGTTGTGTGAACGCGCACTGCCAGTCGAGATTTCACCCGCCGCGAAAATCGAGGCCCATCCGGGCGCCGACGATATGGCGCGGTTTGCCGACCTGCTGGCCGGGGCCGAACGACCGATGGTGATCCTTGGCGGCAGCGGCTGGGATGAACAGGCCTGTTCGGATTTCAGAACCTTTGCCGAAACCAACGCCCTGCCGGTGGCTTGCGCCTTCCGGTATCAGCACCTGTTCAACAATACGCATGAGCTTTACGCCGGTGATGTCGGCATCGGCATCAACCCGAAACTAAGCGCGATGGTTCAGGACTCAGATGTCATTCTGGCGCTTGGGCCACGGCTGGGTGAAATGACCACGGGCGGTTATTCGCTGCTTGATATCCCAACCCCCAAACAGAAACTGATCCACGTTCACGCCGGAGCGGAAGAGTTGGGGCGCGTTTATCAGCCCACCCTCGCCATCAATGCGAGCCCGCGCGCTTTCACAAAAGCCCTGACAAAATTAGGACCTGTGACTACGGGCTCACGAGGACGGGCTCAATCGGCACGGACGAATTATGTGCAGTGGACCGAACCGACGGCCTCACCAGGAGGGGTCAATCTTTCCGAGATCATGGTCTGGCTTCGCGATAACCTGCCCGCCGACGCCATCGTCACCAATGGGGCCGGGAATTATTCGGCGTGGATACACCGCTTCTATCGCTATCGCGGGTTCGGCACCGGGTTGGCACCAACCAGCGGATCGATGGGTTATGGCACGCCAGCCGCCGTCGCCGCCAAACGGGTACATCCCGACCGCACGGTTGTCGCCTTCGCCGGTGACGGCTGTTACCTGATGAACGGCCAGGAACTGGCAACAGCCGTACAATACGACATTCGGCTGATCATCGTGGTTGTCAACAACAGCATGTACGGCACCATTCGCATGCATCAGGAGCGTGAATACCCCGGTCGGGTGATGGCGACAGAACTGAAAAACCCGGACTTCGCCGCCCTGGCCCAAGCCTATGGCGCATATGGAGAAACCGTCACCCGCACCGAAGACTTCGCCGCAGCGTTCGCCCGTGCTCTGGATGCGGGCAAACCGGCGCTGATTGAACTGAAAACCGAAGCGGAAGCGATTACGCCATCGACCACACTAAGTGCAATTCGTGAGGCGGCTCAGTCAAAAGCCTGAACAAGATCGAGCCGGAATTTGTCCAGTGTCACTTTTAATTTATTGGGTTCATAAGGCGTTGGCGGATGCGCACCCCACACCGGACCGGGCCAGGCCGCATCCGTCCCGAAGCGCCCGACAATATGAATGTGAAGTTGAGGAACAAGATTACCGAGCGCGCCAATGTTGATTTTGTCGGGAGAAAAGAGACGTTCGATGGATCGTGAGGCCGCTGAGATTTCTTCCATGACCTGCGCCTGGTCGGCAGGTTCCAGATGATGAAGTTCGCTAATGCCGTTGAAACGCGGCACAAGAACCAGCCACGGATAGGATGTATCGTTCATCAGCCGCACGGTCGATGTCGGCCAGTCAATGACAAACGCCGTATCGTTTTCCAGTCTTTCATGCAGGACGAACATCACACCCTCGGACATTGTTAGGTCTCTATTTTGTCAGCATCAAGCGCAGGATTCAACGTATGGCCGAAGCCGCACTGAAAGCCGCAATCTGGGTTTCCGCCCAGATCAGATTGTGCGATGCCAATTTCATCCCGGCCGTTGTTGTCCGCAAGGGGGACCCGGATGCGGGCAGCGTGCTGATCAAGTTGAACCGGTTGGCGGCAGGGGTCGAGGTTTTCAGTCAGGTCCGCACTGCTGAAGGCACCCGGGCCTGGATGTGTACGACCGGCGATGCTCCCGTGGACGAGACCCAAGCCGATGATTACATCAGCAAACAGCTGAAGTACGATCCCGATATCTGGGTCCTCGAAATCGAGGACCCAAACTATCGATACACAATTGACGAGAAAATTATTTAGGCTGTGCGGTGGATCAGGTGATAACCGAAGCCGGTTTCGACGACGTCGCTGATGCCGTCTTTTTCAAGTGCAAATGCCGCTTCTTCAAATTCCGGAACCATCATACCGCGCCCAAAGGAACCAAGGTCGCCGCCGCTGCGTCCTGATGGACAATCGGAATGGGCTTTTGCCAGGTCACCAAAGGCCTCGCCACCGTCAATTTTCTCTTTGATCTCGGTGATTTCGACAAGTGCATCTTCCTTGGATTTGCCATCGGTCGCCACGAGAATATGGGAAGCCTTAATTTCATCGCTCATAGTTTTAGTTTCTTTCAAGATATCGAAAGGGCCCGTCGCCCTTCGTTTGGGGCGTTAAACCAGCCGCATCGCCATTGCGCAAGCTGAAAAAACCTGGAGATTCTCGAGAACTCAAGACGACTTTCGGTCTCATGCGAATCAGTCGGGTATGGATTCTTCGTGACTATTTATCTTAAGTTGCTTTTAACAGCTTCATGCTATGTCTGTTGATGCGAGATGTGAAATTCGCTAACGCATTGTAACAATTGAGATTAAACTCCAGTATAGTGGCGGTGACAGGATCGCAATACACGGTTTGGCGAAAACTGGTACCAGGGCAATACCGCAGGGGTATAATTCGCCATGCTGAACATAAGCAGGGTCAGGACGCAGATGTCATCTAAAGACTTCATCAAATGAAGCGTATTTTTTATCTGATTTCGGCAATGATCGGGCTGGCTGTCCTTGGGGCCGCCGGCGCGGCTTTTGTCATGTCTGATCGCGATCTGGAAACTGCATTAAATTCCGTCCCCGGAGCGGGTGCTCACACGGACCGGGTTGTCGATGCAAAACACAGCCTGTCCGCCGGCGCATCGAACTGGCTTGATGATACATTGTACAGCATTACGTCCACGTGGCGCGACGTTGTCGGCTTTTCTCCAACCAATCAAACACCGCGCGTCGTCATCGAACTGGAGCCAATCCGCAAACCGCTAAAAAAACGCGCAGAGCCAATGGAGCGAGTGGAACCTGCGCCTGAACAAGTGGGCACCGCGCCCATGAAACTGACACCTGCGCCGCCACCGCCCATGCCTGAGCCGGAACCGGAGAAAACGAAAGCACCTCAATCGCCTGAGCCGACCCAAGTGCCGAAGCCGGCCAAACCTCAGGAAATGGCGTCCACGGCTGAAACATCCAAGGCACCCGATGCAGCTCCGCCCCCACCGGCACCTGAACCTGTAAAGCAGGTTAAAAAAGTAGAAAAAGTTGCTGCAATCGCCAAGAAGGTTGACCCCACGCCACCGCCACCGGCCCCCAAATCTGATGGCGGCAGTGTCGCCCATAAGAAAGGGCTCGCCTACTACAAAGGCGTTGGCGTCACGAAAGATTTCAAGGCCGCCAAAAAACTATTCGAAGAAGCTGCCGAAAAAGGGCACGCCGACGCGCAGTACAATCTTGGCATCATGTCGTACCTTGGACAGGGCACAGAGCTCGACTATTCTCGGGCGGCTGACTGGTTCCGGATGGCTGCAGAACAGGATCACGCACTCGCCCAATACAATCTCGGGTTCCTCTATTATGGCGGCAAAGGGGTTGCGAAAGATGACTTGCAGGCCTTCATGTGGATTGATCGCGCCGCCGGTCTGGGCGACGCAAAAGCCATCAAGGCCCGTGATACTTTGGCAAAAATCCTACCCAAGGATATTTTCAAGAAAAAGTAGGAAAACCCTCTGTAAAACACATTATCTGGGGTGCGTCGCTGATATTTAACTCAATGTTTACCATAATTAAGTAGCTTTCCAATGTAATTTCAGGGGCCGATTCGGCCCTGATGACTGGGAACTGATAAATATGGGCAAGATATTTCAGGCTACCGTTCTAGGTGCCGTAGGACTGACGATAACAGGGCTTTCGATTTCCGCATTTGCGGCGGAATACATTATCAATGACCACCTGTTAGCGTCGCAGCCAGATCACAAGTCGACAATCATCGAAATCGCGGGGGCCGACGACTCGGGTCGTGCAACCAAAAAACAGCTCCGCGACGCGGGAACCGGAATGGTCCCCGACGAAAACCTGAAAAAATCATCCGCTAACCCAATACCGGTCACCGACATGAAGATGCCGGAAGCCAAACCGGTCCCCCAACCTGTTGAACCGAAGACCGTCCAACCCGTGCCAGAGTCCACCCCCAACAGCGGTATCGACAAACCTGCCAAAATGGCAGAGACAGCCGCGGGGCCATATCTCCGCGTCGATGTTGGATATGGCTTTGCCATGGATTCTGATGGCACGCAGTCCGCCGGAGGTCTGACTAACAGCTCTGTCGACAATGCGGCATTGATTGGCGGCGGCATTGGCTATCGCGTTACTGAAAGTTTCCGCAGTGACATCACCTTCAGTTATCGCCCGGACGCCGATGTCTCAGCGACCACCGCCGCAGGCAATACACTGGCAACCGAAGTCAACGGCCTCAGCGTGATGGCGAACGGGTACTGGGACATCGCCACGTTCGATACCTTCACCCCTTATGTCGGCGCGGGTGCAGGGTACGCCCGCCTCAGTACGTCAACACAAACAACGACCGGCGGCATCGCCAATGAAAGCGGGGCGACATCAGATAATTTCTCCTGGGCATTGATGCTCGGGGGGACGTTTGACATAAACAGTGTCGCCGCAATCGATATCGGTTACCGGTACGTCAACCTCGGCGAATTCAAACAGGCAACCAGCACGACTTTCGATGACCTGATGGTTCACGAAACACGAGCCGGATTACGTTATAAATTCTAGATGCACGATCTGTCCGACCAACATCCCGTATTTACAAAAACAATAAGTGCTACAGGAGAACGTTGAGCGATGCGGCTTGATGATCGGGACCTAAAAATCCTCTCGGTTTTGCAGAGCGAAGGACGCATTACCAAGACTGACCTGGCCGCCCGGGTTAATCTTTCTCCCACACCGTGTTGGGAACGCCTCAAGAAACTTGAGGATGCCGGAGTGATTACGGGTTACAGCGCGCAGGTTTCACTGACGATGCTGGGTCCCCTGTCCATCATTTTCATGGAGGCCGAGATCAGCAGCCACCGGGCAGAAGATTTTGTGCGTTTTGAGAGCGCCGTCGAAACCATACCGGAAATAGTGGAATGCTGGGCGGTCGGCGGCGGTATTGATTACATGCTAAAATTCACCTGCAACAATGTGGACGCCTATCAGAAACGGGTGGATGAAATGCTGCAGTCCGACATTGGGTTGAACCGGTATTTCACCTATGTGGTGACCAAACCCGTCAAATGCCTGCCGACACCACCACTGGCGATCTTTACAAAATTCGAGGAGCCGTGAAAGTCTCTGAATTCACGCCTCCATCAGGAAGATTCCTCTAAAAACCCCCGTCACAATAAAAGCACCTTCTGATTAAAACCGCTTACGTTCGCAGCTAGCAAACAATTCTTCTCTACAGGGGTCGTCGTGAGCAAGGCCGAAATCAAATCAGCGAACACCCATGCCCTTGGCGCATTGACGGACCCCAGCCTGCTGCGCGAAGACGCCTACATTAATGGCGAATGGCGCTCGGCCCTCTCTGGCTTTGTTATACCCGTATCCAATCCCGCTGACGGACGCCGGATTGCCCGTGTCGCCCGGATGTCGGCTGACGAAAGCCGCGCGGCAGTTGCCGCCGCCCACGCGGCTTTCCCGGGATGGGCCGGGCTATTGCCACAGCAACGTGCCGCCATCCTGTTCCGTTGGTTCTCTCTGGTCCGTCAACACAAGGAAGATCTGGCCTTGCTGATGACCCTCGAACAGGGAAAACCAGTTACTGAATCACGGGGCGAAATCGACTATGGCGCATCTTTCATTGAATTCTTTTCAGAGGAAGCCAAACGACCTGATGTCATCAGTGTCACTTCCCACCTGCCCGGTGCGGAAATGGAGGTCTGGCTGGAGCCGGTGGGCGTCGCGGCGCTGATCACGCCGTGGAATTTTCCAAACGCCATGATCACCCGAAAGGCCGCTGCGGCACTGGCTGTTGGCTGTACGGTCGTCGTGCATCCATCAAAAGAAACCCCGCTTTCCGCCCTGGCGCTGGCTGAACTTGCAGATCGCGCCGGATTTCCGGCTGGCGTTTTCAATGTCGTCACCGGAGAGCCTGAAGAGATCGTCGACGAATGGACAAAAGACGTGCGTGTTCGCGCCCTCTCTTTCACAGGGTCAACTCGCGTCGGCCGCCACCTTTATTCCCAATGCGGACAAACCATCAAACGATTAAGTCTGGAACTTGGCGGACACGCACCGTTCATCGTGTTTGCAGACGCCGACATCGATAAGGCTCTGGATGAAGCCATCACTGCGAAGTTCTCAACTTCCGGACAAGACTGCCTTGGGGCCAACCGCTTCTATGTTGAACGCGCCATCTATGAAGAATTTTGTCAAAAACTGGCTGCCCGTACCCGGTCCCTGATCGTCGGGCCGGGCATTGATGATCCGGATATCGGTCCGCTGATGAATACCGAAGCCGTCAACAAACAAAAGGACCATGTCGCGGACGCCCTTGATGCAGGTGCTAGGCTTCTTTGTGGCGGTGACGTACTGGACTGCGGGCCACTATTTTTTGCGCCCACCGTTCTGGCGGATGTCCCGCAACTGGCAAAAATCATGCACGAGGAAACTTTTGGCCCTGTGGCGGCCGTCGCTCCGTTTGATACCGAAGACGACGTCATTCAGCGCGCCAATGATACGGAATACGGATTGATGGCGTATCTGCATACCAGCGATGCTTCGCGAATTTACCGGTTAAGCCGCACCCTTGAATTCGGCATGATCGGCGTCAACCGCACCAAAGTAACCGGCGCGCCCATACCTTTTGGCGGCGTCAAACAATCCGGTCTCGGTCGAGAAGGATCGCGCCACGGCATCGAAGCATTTTCAAACATCAAATACGTCTGCCGCGACTGGGCGTAGTTCAAACAACATAAAGACAGGAACAACCAATGCTAAAAAATGACCAACTCAGTCAGTGGGATCGTGAGAACTTTTTCCATCCCTCAACCCACCTGGCACAATTCGCCCGCGGCGATTTGACCAACCGCATCATCACAGGCGGCGAAGGTGTTTACATTACGGACCGTGATGAAAACAGACTGCTGGATGCGTTTGCCGGTCTCTATTGCGTCAATGCGGGATATGGTCGCCACGAGATCGCCGATGCAATCGCCAAGCAGGCCAAGGAGTTGGCCTACTATCACGCTTATGTCGGGCACGGCACAGAAGCCTCGATCACTCTTTCCAAAATGATCATCGACCGGGCGCCGAAAAACATGAGCAAGGTCTATTTCGGGCTGTCAGGCTCAGATGCAAACGAAACCAATATCAAGCTGGTCTGGTACTACAACAACGTGCTCGGCCGTCCGGAAAAAAAGAAAATCATCTCGCGTTGGCGCGGCTACCACGGCTCGGGGCTGATGACCGGTTCATTGACCGGGCTCGAACTGTTTCACAAAAAATTCGATTTGCCGCTATCTCAAGTGATCCACACCGAAGCGCCCTATTATTTCCGTCGCGATGATCTGGGCCTGAGCGAAGAAGAATTCTCGGCCGATTGTGCCGAAAAACTTGAGCAGCTGATTCTCAGTGAAGGTCCGGATACCATCGCAGCTTTCATCGGTGAACCGGTGCTGGGCACCGGCGGATTAGTCCCCCCACCAGAAGGGTATTGGGCGGCCATTCAAGCCGTGTTGAAAAAATACGACATCCTGTTGATTGCCGATGAAGTCGTCACCGGGTTTGGCCGCCTGGGGTCCATGTTCGGGTCCGACCATTATGGCATCGAGGCAGATATCATCACCTCTGCCAAAGGCCTAACGTCGGCCTACGCACCGCTTTCCGCCTCCATTGTTTCCGACAACGTCTGGAAGGTTCTGGAACAAGGTACAGATGAGTACGGCCCTATCGGTCACGGCTGGACTTACTCCGCCCACCCGATCTGCGCCGCCGCCGGTGTCGCTAATCTCGAACTCATCGACAAACTGGACCTGGTTAACAATGCCGGTGTGGTTGGATCTTATCTAAAGACGTCAATGCTGAATGCCATCGGTGATCACCCCAACGTTGGTGAGATCAGAGGCGAAGGCCTGCTGTTGGCGGTGGAACTGGTGGAAGACCGTGACGACCGTAAGTTCTATGACCCATCGTTGACCATGGGGGCCAAAATTGCCGGCGCACTGTTGAAGCGTGGTGTTATCGCCCGCGCCATGCCACAGGGGGACATCCTGGGTTTTGCGCCACCACTTTGCATAACAACTGAAGAAGTTGATATCGTCGTGCAGGCCATGGCTGAGGCCGTCGAGGAAGTTTGCTGACCGGGTGCTTACGCACCGGAGCGGCGACTGAGAGTTTCTCTGCGTAGAATGTAGAGGCCGCTCATGACCAGGATCAATACCCCAAGTATCGTCCAGCGGTCTGGTAAATCTCCCCATATCAGGTAACCGAATCCCGTCGCCCAGATGATGCTGGAGTATTTGAACGGCGTCACCAGTGCGGCTTCTGCGTAGCGAAAGGTTTCTATCAGGGCATAATGCGCGCTGCCGATCAACACGCCACCCATGGCAAAGAGGCCGATATCGGCAAGTTTAACGGGCTGCCACTCCACGAAAACTGAGGTTGCCGTGCCGGCCAGAACAACGGCGCTTGTCGTTAATGTCAACGTTGCCACCGAAGAATCCTGAAAGGCCAAACGCCTGGTCAGAATATCCCGAAGGGCCCCTGTAAAGCTGGCACAAAGAGGCAACAGGGCAGCCCACTGAACCGCCTCCCCCGTTGGTCGGGTGATCACCAACACGCCGATAAAGCCGATAAATACAGCGATCCACCGTCGCCAACCAACCTGCTCCCCCAGCAACCAGGGGGCCAACGCCGTAACAAACAAAGGCCCGGCAAAACTGATGGCGATTGCGTCAGCAATCGGCAGATAAAACAGGCCGGTAACAAACATAAATGTTCCACCGACAACCAGACCTGCCCGCAGCCCCTGGCCTTTTATGTTGCTGATCCTGAGCGAGCGAAACCCACCTGCCCACCAGATAAAAAAAGCGATCGGAATAAAAACAAACACCCCTCTCAGGCACATCAACTGACCAACGGGGTAACTGCCGCTCAGCCATTTCAGCACGGTATCGTTGGCCGTCAGCAACGCACTGCCGATAACCATATAAAGGATCCCCCGGAGCGGGGCCGATGAAGATGAACGCTGATTCGACGACGGCATGGGCGACGGTGCCTGACAGGACAGGAAAATCACAGGCTCTCAAGGAACCTTAAATTGTATACAAAAACAAGCCTCATCCCGTGTCTTCCAGTGATACAGCCCCCTGAATCCCGTAAAAACAACACAATGCCCTGTCATCAAAAGAAAATCTGTTGCCCTTCGACGCATAACCCATCACCCTTTCCCCAGATTAACCCAAAATCAAAAAAACAACCGAGGCTGACATGACCGACGACTCCCTGAAAGAAATGGCACTGGACTACCATCGTTATCCGGTCCCCGGAAAACTGTCGATCAGGGCAACCAAACCCCTGGTCAACCAGCGCGATCTTGCGCTGGCCTATTCGCCCGGCGTCGCCGCCGCCTGTGAGGCCATTGTCGATGATCCGAGCGAAGCCGGGAATCTGACGGCCCGACAAAACCTGGTCGGTGTCGTCACCAACGGCACAGCGGTTCTGGGGCTTGGCAGCATCGGTGCTCTGGCGTCCAAACCGGTGATGGAAGGCAAAGCCGTTCTGTTCAAAAAATTCGCCGGTATAGATGTCTTCGACATCGAGCTTGATGAATCAGACCCTGAAAAAATCGTCGATATCGTCACCGCTCTTGAACCCACGTTCGGCGCCATCAATTTGGAGGACATCAAGGCACCTGAATGTTTTATTATCGAGCAGAAGTGCCGCGAGCGCATGAACATTCCGGTCTTCCATGATGATCAACACGGCACGGCCATCGTCGCCGGTGCCGCGATCCTGAACGGCATGCGTGTGGTCGGGAAAAAACTGGAAGATATCAAACTGGTATCGACCGGTGGTGGGGCCGCCGGTATCGCTTGTCTGAATCTGCTACTCAGCATGGGGGTAAAGCGCGAAAACGTCACACTGGTCGACCATATCGGCGTCATCTACAAGGGACGCACCGAAGAAATGCACGCCCAGAAAGAAGCCTACGCGCAGGATACGGACGGCCGTACATTGGGCGATGTGATCGACGATGCCGATGTTTTCCTTGGTCTGTCTGCGCCCGGCATCTTGACCGAAGACATGGTCCGTAGAATGTCTGACAAACCATTTATTCTGGCCCTGGCAAATCCGGTTCCGGAAATTCTTCCTGAAGCCGCCAAACGCGCCAACCCCGATGCCATTATCGCCACAGGCCGGTCCGATTACCCCAATCAGGTCAACAACGTCTTGTGTTTCCCCTTCATTTTCCGCGGTGCGCTTGATGTTGGCGCGACCACCATCAACGAAGAAATGAAAATCGCCACGGTCAAAGCCATTGCTGATCTGGCCATGGCCGAAAGTTCGGAAGTGGTCGCCAATGCCTACAAGGGCGAAGACCTGAATTTCGGTGCCGACTACCTGATCCCCAAACCGTTTGACCTGCGCCTGATCGTCGAGATCGCCCCTGCCGTCGCCAAGGCCGCCATGGAGTCAGGTGTCGCCACCAAACCGATTGACGACTTCGATGCCTACCGCGAACGGCTGGCGCGTTTTGTCTTCCGTTCAGGCATGCTCATGAAACCGGTGTTTGATCGGGCACGGCAGACTCCGAAACGTCTGGTCTTTGCCGAGGGTGAGGATGAGAGAGTATTGCGGGCCGTTCAGGTTCTTGTCGATGACGGAATAGCCCAACCGATCCTTGTCGGCAGGCCCGATGTGATTGGTAACCGGGTAGAAAAACTGGGCCTCAGGATTCAACAGGATCGGGATTTCAGCCTGACCAATCCGGAAAGCGATCCGCGCTATGAAGATTACTGGCGCGGTTATCATGAAATTATGGAACGCCGCGGCGTTTCGCCAGATCTTGCCAAAACCATTATCCGCACCAATACGACCGCGATTGCCGCCATGATGCTGCAACGCGGTGAAGCTGATGCCATGATTTGCGGCACCTATGGACACTATCCTTGGCATTTGAAACACGTCAGCGATATTATAGGGCATGCCGATGGTGTTCAGGATGTCTCGGCCATGAGCACAGTAATTATGAGCCGCGGCACATTTTTCCTGTGCGACACCCATGTTACGCATGACCCCTGTGTTGACGAAATCGTCGAAATGACCCTGCTTAGTGCGGAAGCTGTGCGCCGGTTCGGCGAAGTTCCAAAAGTTGCCTTGCTGTCTCATTCCAATTTTGGTTCGCGCGAAACAGTAACAGCGCAGAAAATGCGGAGAGCGACACAAATCTTAAAGACACGGGCACCGGACCTTGAAGTTGAAGGCGAGATGCAGGCAGATTCTGCACTGAATGAAGCCCTTCGCGATACTGCATTCCCGAACTCGGTGCTAAACGGTCAGGCCAATCTTCTGGTTTTCCCCAATGTGGAAGCGGCCAATACGGCGTTCAATTTACTAATATCACTCGGTGGTGGGTTACCCGTTGGGCCAATGTTGGTTGGGGTGGCAAAACCAGCGCATATCCTGACACCCTCTGTATCAGCCCGAGGCATTGTCAATATGAGCGCGCTTGCGGTCGTTGATGCGCAATCGCGTGAGGGGAATGCACCAAAACTCTTGTGACGTGAGGCTATTCGTAAAAACTTGCCGGGATTTTTCTGCCGTCGGGGTAGGCCATAAAGCCCACCGATGTTAACCCTTAGTCACCCGACCGGATTTCCGACGACCCACAATGCGGATTAGTTAAAGCCTAACCTTAACCTAAGTCGTCAAAATCCAGTATGGAAGAATCCAGGGTCAGATCTTCAGCTAGTCTGTTAACCACCCTGTAACCAGCATCATAGTAGTCTTCACCCAGTCGCGCCGAAACTTTCGGTCGGTTATCAAATTCGGAAGCCAAATAAGCCTCAAAATTTTCAACTTGGTCAAAATTCGTATGCATTGTTCAGTTTCCCGTCCATCTTCAGTTAATCCGGAGCCAAAATCGGCCCATGAACAAAGTTTCGCCTACAAATATGCAATGTTCATACCAGTTTCAGGAAAAAGCTGCTTGGCCGGCGAATTGACCAACCCGTCAACGGATAGATTCCCCGATCCCGCTATCTACTCACAAATTGCCCACAAGATACCGTGGCGACAGCAAGATATAGTGGACAAAGCAGCACAAATCGGGCAAATATTGATGAGAGTTAAGTATGGTATGATGCGGAAAAGTCTAATAAACTGCAGAAATGCTCGGATTTGGGGATCAAACAAGATAGAAAAGAGCGAACTCAAGGTGGGAATTTCAGTCCGTAACCTGGGAATCACGATTGTGGCCGTCGCTTTATTGGGGGTTGCGCCTGTTGATGTGCGCGCTGAAGGTCTGAAAGATTCGCTGACAGTTCTCCTTAAAAGCCACAAACGAATTCTGGCAGCGACCGCTGATTCCAACAAATCAAAAGAAGATGCGGAAGCCGCCTGGAAAGACTGGCATCCGAATTTCTCGGCGACGGCAAATTACGGATACGAACGCCAGAACAAACCAACCGGCTCCGATGACACATTCCTGGTGCCGCGTAATCTCGAGTTCTCCATCACGCAAAAAATCTGGGATTTTGGGGCCACCAACGCCGCTGTTCGCGGTGCCAAGTTAAGCGCCGAAAAATCCGGCCTGGCGCTGACGTCAACCGAACAGGCGGTGATGTTGGAAGGGGTTCAGGCTCATTTCAACATCATCCGTGCTCAGAAACTGCTAGAATTTGCCGAAAGTTCCGCCGCCAATATCAAGCGTCAGGCCGAATTGGAAGATGCTCGCGTTCAGCGCGGTTCCGGATTGTCGACCGACGTTTTGCAGGCAAAAACCCAATTGGCGGGGGCCGAAGCCCGTGTCGTCGGCCTTAAAGGCAGCCTGAAAAAATCACTCCACCGGTATCAGGCGGTATTCGGCTATGTCCCCGAAAAGCCGGGGGATCTGACGGAACCGCGCCTGCCGCTGGATCTGCTGCCAACGTCAATCACCGAAACTGTCGAACAGGCCCAAAAGGGCAACCCCGGACTGGCCAGCGCACAGATTGATTCTTTCATTTCGCGTGAAACAACACGATCAACGCGGGCGTCGGAATTTTTTCCGAACATCGAAGCTTCGGCCTCAACCAAATACAAAGATGACGATGGCGGCACCATTGACACCAAGCAGGAACGTCTGGTCAAAGTTGAAGCCACTTATGACTTCAGTCTGGGCCTAACCGCGATCAACACGCTGCGTTCTGCCAAACAAGACTACATTTCCAAAGTCAACACCTACGCCGACACCCGCGACCAGGTGGCCGAACAGGCACAAAATGCTTGGGATGATCTGGACACCTTTCGCGCCCAGGCTGAGCTGAAACACAATCAGGCAAATATTGCCGCCGAGTTTCTGGAGCTGGCGCGGCGTGAACGTCAGTTGGGGAACCGCTCCCTGATCGACGTTCTTGCCGGAGAAACGGCGCTGATCAATGCCTCTAGCGATGCAGCTTCAGCGGACACCGATGTGGCGATCGCGGTTTTTTCATTGTTGGCGGTGCTGGGTAAACTTGAACTCAACATTTTTGACTGAGTTTGTTTTCGGGCGACAATTCAAAATTTATAAGCCTGTGACGGCTATCATAGCGCGCGTAAGGTTATTTTAGTAGTATACGGTAAGGTCGTCAGTTCCAAAAACCTGAACACCGACGCGAAAATACGACTAGGCGGTAGGATATGATCAGAATGACATTTTCCGTTTCATCGACGCAAAAGGCGTTAGCACAATGAGTATTGATGCCCCCCTCCCCCAACAGCCGTCCAACTCGTCAGGCAGCAGCGACCCATGGGATGCTTCTGCCGCAACGACCACCGATGTAATCTTTGCCATCCCGGGACAGCCGGTAACGATCGTCGGCGAGCCATGGTTTCTGCGTGCTGATTTTGACCGCGTCGGGCCTGATCTTCACCTGACAGGTCCAGACGGCCAAGAGCTGATCATTCAGGATTATTTTAATCAAACCCCGCCGCCGGATCTAATCAATGCTAACGGCGTTGTCCTCACTGGTCATGTCGCCACCCAGCTGGCAGGACCCATCGCTCCAGGGCAATATGCGCAGGCAACACCAACGTCGGCAGCTGAACCAATTGGTCGGGTAGAAACCGTGTCCGGCGAAGTTAATGCGGTCCGGGCCGACGGAACGCAAGTCACCCTAACGCAGGGTGACCCGGTTTTTGCCGGTGATATTCTGGAAACCGGCGCTGACGGGACCGTCGGCGTTGTCTTTGCCGATGAGTCGACTTTCTCGCTCGGCGAAGACGGCCGCATGACCCTGGACGAAATGATCTACGACCCGGGCACCCAGGAAGGTGCGATGTCAGTCAACCTGCTGCAGGGGGCCTTCACCTTCGTTTCGGGACAAATCGCCAAAACCGACGTCGATGCGATGACAGTCACAACGCCCACAGCAACCATCGGCATTCGCGGCACCGCGGGCGGCGGTCAGGTGACGATTGGTGGCGAAACGACGGCGGCATTGTTGCAGGAAATTGGATTTGTCGGCGAAATGACGGTTTCAAGCGGCACCGTAACCCAGGTTATTGGCCAACCCGGTTTTGTCATCTTTACCCCGGCTGGCGGCGGCCCACCGTCGACACCGTTTGCAATGAGTCCGCAACAGTTAGGACAAACGTTTGGCTCAGCACTTGCGGCTCTGCCAAATGCCGGTGGCTCGATTGCTGCTAGTGTTATTCAGGGGGCTAATGAAGGTCGCCAACAACAGGAAGCGGCTAAACAAGCCGCGGCTGACGCCGAAGCGCAGAAGACCGAAGCCGAAGGGCAACAACAAGAAGCACAGCAGGCCGAAGATGCGGCCCAGGCCGAAGCAGACGCCGCGCAGGCGGCGGCAGACCAAGCAGCGGCAGCGGCAGCGGCTCCTGGGGCGACGGAAGCCGAACAGGCGGCGGCTGTCGAAGCCGCTCAGGCCGCAGCGGAAGCTGCAGCGGCGGTTACGGCAGCGGCGGCGGTCACCGCGGCGGCGCAGGCCGATTTAGCCGCGGCTGAAGCGATTGTCGCTCAGACAATAGTCGCCGTTTTAACCACCAGCGCGACCGGGGCGGTTGCATCGGCAGCAATTGATGCGGGAATTGATGTCCCCGGCGTAGAGGCCTTGAACGCTGCGCAAGATGCAGCAGACACCGCACAACAGCAAGCCCAACAAGCCGCTGTACAAGCGCAACAAGCTCAAGCCGTGGCAACCCAGGCCGCAGCAGATGTAGCAGCACAAGTCGCAGCTGACGCTACGGCGGCAGAAGCTGCCGCCGATGCCTTGGCGCAGGCCGAAGCGGATGCGATTGCTCAAGCGGTGGCCGAGATTCAAGCCCAGATCGATGCCGATATTCAGGCCCAGTTTGAAGCCGAAATTCAGGCCCAGATTGAAGCCGAAATCCAGGCCCAGATCGAGGCTGATATTCAGGCCCAGTTTGAGGCCGACGCGGCAGCGGCGGAGGCGGCAGCAGCCGAAGCAGAAGCCGCGGCCCTGGCGGCCGAACTCGCCGCGATAAATAATGAGTTTTTTAATACGACGTCTACGTTTCAGGAAATCCTCAACGCAACAACAGGCGACGATGACCTTTTTGGTGGCGACACGAACACTCAGTTCACCATGGTTCAAGGTGCAACACTTGGCGGATTCGACATTGTTGACGGCGGCGCCGGTACAGACGAACTCACCTTGGAGTCCCTGAGTGATTTCCAGGGAGCGTTTGATGCTTATGCTAACTCATTGACCTATTCCAGCTCCGTCAATTCTGTTAGTGGCACAATTGATCTGACATCCGTCGAGCAGTTATATGCCGACGATGGCATAGAAAGTCGTGTACGCCTGAACATTACCGACGGAACAAGCGTTAGTGGAGAATTTGGATACATTGTCGCCGGCGGGGCCGGCAACGACACAATAAATGTCTCCGGCGGCCAATCTTTAAGCGAACTGTCGCATAGTATAATAGACGCCAATACCGTGGGCACCATCCTGTTTGGAGGAGACGGCAGCGATAGCATAACTGGCTCATCCGCTGAAGATGCCATTTTTGGAGGTAGCGGCGACGATACGTTGACCGGTGCTGCGGGGAACGATTCTATTTCCGGCGGGTCGGGGAACGACACGATCTATACGCTCGGAACGGATCATGTCGATGGCGGCACCGGCACCGACAATCTGAACCTGAGCAACAGTGGCGACACGGTATCTGTTATTGGCGTCGAGACGATTACTGGCGGCACCGGCAATGATACTATTTCATTGACTGGCGATGCGGCTTCCACCAATTACATCCATAGCATTTCGGGTGTTGAAACCATCGTCGGCGGAGCCGGAGACGACAGTGTAACCTTCACGAACACAACCAATTCAACAATCCTGTCTGGAGATTTCGAAACCATCGTTGGCGGCACGGGTACAGATACCTTGACGCTCGGAAGTCTCGGCAACACTCTGGCTGACGTATCCGGCGTCGAAACCATTAACGGTGGCAGTGGTGTTGATGTGATTACCGCAACAGGATCAACAGCCGTCGATATTCACGGCGGGGCTGGTGCCGACACCTTAACCGGCGGGGCTGGTGCCGATTTTCTGTTCGGCGAGGCCGGGGCCGACACCCTAACAGGCGGCGGTGGCAGTGACCGGTTCGATTATACAGCAACGACCGAATCAGCCTCCGGTGCCCACGATGTCATTACCGATTTCGATGCCACTGACGATTCAGAGCAGATTTTTCTGGAAAATCTGAAGACCGGTACGTTCTCGTTTATTGGCGCCCATACCGTGGCCTTCAGCAACACCAGCAACACCGAAGCGCGCTTTAACGATACCACAAAAATTTTGGAGATCGACACCAACGGTGACGGCGTTGCTGATATGGAGATCGAGCTGCTTGGCGTCACGTTGGCCAATCTGGCGGCAGGCGATTTTCTGGTCACCGGCGCTGGAGACGTGGTCTTCAACTACGCGACTACCGGAAGTTACGCTTTCACCGCAAGCAACGACCTTTTGTTTGGCAGCAGCGGAAATGACACGTTGAGTTTGGGCGGGAACGCCGCGTCAGGAGATACAGTTAATAGCGGTGCCGGCACGGATAGTCTGACATTGACTGGCAGCATCAACATCCTGACTGTGTCAAACACGGAGACGATTACCAGCGGGACAGGCAACGACACGATTACCTTGGGGACGGCCCTGGCTTCGGGCACCATCGATTTGGGAACTGGGACCGACAGCCTGACATTGGCAGGCGGCATTAATTCTTTAACCGTGTCAAATACCGAGACCATCACCGGCGGAACGGGTAACGACACGGTTACCTTAGGGGCTGCTCAGGCCTCTGGCATCGTCGATCTGGCGGGCGGCACAGATAATCTGGTTTTGGCGTCCGGCACCAACACACTTACAGTGTCCAACACGGAAACGATTACCGGCAACATTGGCGCTGACACTATTACCTTGGCGGCGGCGACAAACAGCCTGGCAATTGATCTACAAAGCGGGAGCAATGCCCTCTTTTTGGCCAACGGCACAAACACAATCTCGCTTGGCAGCACGTTGGCGACACTGACTGGTGGTTCAGGCACCGATACGATCAACATCACGGATAATACGGGTATTTCCGTTAACAATGTATCGGCTATTGAAACGATCACCGGCGGCACAGGTAGCGATTCGCTCACCCTACAGACAGGTGCCCATTCCATGTCGCTGACCAGCATCGAAAGTGTTGTCGGCTCAACAGGAGTTGATGACCTAACCCTGACCAACGCTCAAAGCGGATTGACAGTATCCGGCGGCCTCGGAACTGACATACTCACGTTAGTTGGAGTCGGCAATACATTGACTGTAACTGACACGGAAACAATCACCGGCGGCGGCGGCGACGATATCCTGACCATTACCGGCTCGTCTGCCGGAACGATCACCGGCGGTATCGGGGCGGACACCTACAACCTATCAGGCACAAGCGGCCCCCAGACGATTCGTTATACTGACACCTCAGATGGTGCGGCGGCCAATACGGTCAGCGGCCATGATCAAATTTTTGGATTCGTTCCGGGAACAGATAAAATACAGTTTGGCGGTACGCTCAAGACCGCCATTGACGATGGTCAATTTACCTCCGCCGATGGCGTTCTTAACTGGGACACCGATTCATTTGTTGGTGCGGCTGTGTACAGCCTGGTCGACATTGAAGCCCTGTTGCTGACTACCGCTAACAGTATCACCGATGCGCAGCTGGTCACTAGTGGATGGGCTGACGTCTTGGCCGCGATCAACCTCAACACCCTCACCTCACCGATCGGCACCGACGCGATAATCGCCGTTCAGGGTACCACGAGTACGGCTGTGTACCATTATTTGGAAAACGGGACCACAGTGAATAATGTGGAGGCCAGCGAGATGTCGCTTATTGCCCTTGCTGACACAGCGACATTGACGACAGCCGATTTCGAGCTTGTTTGAGACATCGTAGGAAACACTCTGCTCACCGATAGACTGTTCGCCTTCCCCCATGATGTGCTAGGTTACAGCGCGTAAGACTTTACCCGCTGGTTAGCATTTTGAGAGTGTAGTGTCGGCCATGAAAGAGCTGTTTGCCCGGCTGTTCGCCCGTCCCGTGATGACAACAGAAATGATCGCCGCATCGTTTCTGGCGAATTTCCTGGCGCTGGCTTCGCCGATTTTTGTCATGCAGGTTCTGAACCGTTACGTGGCGCATGGTGTGGATTCAACGTTGATGACGCTGACGGTTGGGGTATGTCTGGCAATCTTGCTGGAACTGGGTTTCCGACAGATCCGGGCACGACTGGCGGCCAGTGTAAATTCCGCCTATGACCGCACGCTGGCGCACGGCGCTTTTGCCACCCTGACGACGACCAAAACCGCTGCCATTGAGCAACTGCCCATCGGCCTGCGCCAGGAAATGATTGCCGGGGCCGAAAAGATACAGGCTGCCTACAATCCCAATAACCTGGCAATCGTGTTCGATGTGCCGTTTGCGCTGCTGTTTATCGGTGTGCTGTATCTGTTGAACCCGGTCATTGCCATGGTCGTCACCGGGTTTGTCGTCTTCGGGTTTCTGGTCTCGATTGTGTCGCTGATGTCCATGCGTCGCCCGACACAGGCCATGCAGGGGGCCGCGTCTCTTCGCAGTGGCCTGATCGGATCGGCCATTCAGGCCGGCGAAACGGTACGCGCCTTTAACGGCGGGGCCTTTGTCCGCCGTCATTGGGAAAACCAGACAACGCAATTCCAGAGTCTGTTTCGTAAAATTTCCGGACGTCAGGGATTTTCTCAGACGTTTGGCACAACCGTACAGGCGGTGATGAGTGTCGCCGTCATTGCCGTTGGTGGCCTGCAGGTCGTCGCCGGATCCATGGACGTGGGGGCGATGATTGGCGCCAATATTCTGGCCGCCCGCGCCCTTGGCCCGATCGTCAAATTTGCCATGATGAGTGAACAGATGGCGAAAGCCCGCCAAGCCATCCTAATGTTTCACGAATTCGCCAAACTTCCCCGCGAACGATCTGAGGGAACCGCGCTCAAGGATTTCACCGGGGCCATCACCTTTGAAGACATGGCCTTCACCTATCCCGGTGCCAAGGCGCCGCTGTTCGAATCTGTTAACCTGAAACTCGAACCCGGTAGCACACTGGTGTTCACCGGCAGCAATGGCTCGGGCAAATCAACCATGGCCCGCCTATTGGCAGGGCTGCTTGACCCAACGCGTGGCAAGATCCTGGTTGATGGTGTCGACCTTGCCCAAATCTCCCCCGAATGGTGGCGTAAGCAGATCATGTACCTGCCCCAGGAACCGAAATTTCTGGATGGCACCCTGGCTGAAAACATCACCCTGACCGCCCCCGAAACAGATTCCGCCCGCCTCAACGAATTGATCAGCATGGCCGGGCTCAGGACGTTTGTTGACCAGTCATCTGACGGGTTCGATACACCCATCATCGGTGGCGGCAAAAACCTGTCGCTGGGTATTCGCCGCCGCATCGCTCTGGCCCGCGCCCTGGCATCGGGCGGCAAGGTCATGATTATTGATGAACCAACTGAAGGGTTGGACTCTGAGGGCTGTCAGAGTGTGCTTGATGCCATCAATGCAATGACCAGACAGGGCACGACGGTTCTGATTTTCACCCATGACCTTAACCTCTTTCAGAACGTCCCGCATTATGTCGATCTGAACACCAAACCGGTCCCCAATCTGGTCCGCAAACCGCCAACTGTGGTTTCTGATCAGCTCGAACAGGCAGATTCCCAGCGGAGCACCCACTTATGAAGGCGGTTCTGGAACATACGGGCGAAGAACAGAACGAAGAGGATCGGATTACGCATCTGTTTTTCTTGCTCTGCGTCCTGTTGGTTGTTGCAGTCGCCGGCTGGACTTATTTCGGCAGGCTGGATGTTGTCAGCACAGCGGTTGGCGAGGTCATCCCGTCAACCCAGGTCAAGAGTGTGCAGCATCTGGAGGGCGGCATCGTCCGTGAAATCATGGTCCGGGAAGGTGATGAAGTTAAAAGCGGACAGCCCTTGATCAATCTGGAACCCATTTCAAGCGGTGCCGACGTCGAAGAATTACGCTCGCGCCTAAGCGCATTAAGCGTCGACATCATCCGCCTAAACGCCGAAGCCGAAAGCCGGAGTTCCCTGACCTTTAGCGCCGAGCTGATACAGCAGAATGCCGATCTAGTACAAGAGACCACGGATTTTTTTACAACGCGCCAGCGGCGCCTCAAAAACCAGCTTGACGGTCAGAGAGAGAAAATCACGGAAACCAAGGAGCAGGTTGAAGAAATAACCGTCCGAATCCGCAACGCCCGCGAACGCCTCAAGCTGGTCAACGAACAGATCGAAATCAGCGTCAATCTGATGAAAGACCAACTGACAAATCGTATGCGCCATCTTGATCTGCTGAAAGAAGCGTCGTCCATCAAGGGTAACATCAGCGAGGACAGGGCCAGCCTGCGCAAAGCCGAGGCCGCTCACAAAGGGGCGCAGAGACGCCTGGATTCGATCCACGACTCCTTCGTTGAACAGGCCAGTGAGGAGCTTGAGACCAAACGCCGGTCACATGAAGAGTTTTCCAGTCGGGTGCGCAAATTTGAAGACTCGTTGCGGCGCACGGTTCTGCGCTCGCCGGTGGATGGGGTCATCAAGACCCTGCACGTGGTTACCGTCGGTGGCGTCGTCGCACCGGGTGGAACGGTTGTCGACGTCGTTCCCGCCGGAGACCGCATGATCATCGAGGCCAAGCTGCCGCCGCAGGACATCGGATATGTTCACAGTGGGCAGACGGCGCTGGTCACCCTGGCGTCCAGCGACGCCAACCGCTTCGGCAACCTCACTGGTGAAGTGGTGCAGGTCAGCCCGGACACCATCGAGGCGGCGGACGGTCAGGTTTTCTACAAGGTCCGTATCGCCACCAAAAAGGACTTTTTCCAACGCGGCGAGTCCAGATACAATCTGGTCCCCGGTGTTCAGGTAACAACATCAATCCGCACGGGTGAACGGTCGGTCCTGGCCTATTTGGTCGATCCACTTATGAGTTCCGCCAGGATGGCCATGCGGGAGAGATGATATGAATTATCCGGCCCTTGCCCTCATCTCTCTGGGACTGATTTTTTCATTAAGCCCATTTGCCAACTCTGCAGAGACCGCCCAGACGACCTCTGAAACCGAACCGCTCGTTCCCGTTATCATCGAAATTCCAGCGCCGGAAGTTATCCCCGGCGTCAGCCACCCGCCGCTGGACGGGGTTGTTCTTGATCTGGGTGATAAGGCCTGGTTGGGCAGGCCTTATATCGCCAGCGAACAGGCCCCCGAGGGCTGCATTGAAAGGCCGGAATTGGCAACTCGGTTCTGCCTCGATGCAGTGCAATGGCCGCTGGCCTTACGGGCTGCCTTTAGGGGATCAGATGTAATCTACAAGGGCGTTCAGGTGATCATTCGTTATGATCGGGACAAAGCCTCTCAGGCACATATCCTGTTCCCTGCCGGGCAGTTCATTGATGTCGTCGAGCACCTGAAAGGCCGTTTTGGCACTCCAACCGAGGAAGAATTCGTCAAGATCCCAGTCCCTGATTCCGATACAATTATGAACACGGTCGTGCGCTGGCGCAGTGTCATTGAGGGCAACGACACTGACATGATCCTTGAGGTCCGTGCCCACGATGACATCCGTCGCCCGTTCCCCGATTCGGATCACGGGTTTATCTGGCTGTATCGAAAGGGCTCCACACCCATGTTTCGGCACCTTTCTGTGGTTGATCTGATGGTCTTGAGAAAACGCCGGATCGGGCAGTGGCCTTACGCAGGCACGGTTGCCAAAAAATCGGCCATTCAATAAGTTTTGGTCTGGACTGAGCGCAGAATTCCTGCGACCTTTCCGCCTGAGCCCGCTTTGCGGGCGTTTAAATTTCATTTGAATGTCTAGGAGTGCTGTGATGGGCTGGCAGGGTAAAATTCTTCGCGTCGATTTGACCGCTGGAACGGCGGAAAGCGAGCCGCTCAACATGGACTGGGCGCGGGAGTATCTGGGCTCACGCGGATTGGGCAGCCGTTATCTCTATGAGGAAATGGACCCCGCCGCTGACGCTCTCGACCCTCAAAATCGGCTTATATTCTCCACAGGCCCGCTAACCGGAACAATGGCCTCAACCGGAGGCCGCTACACGGTTGTCACAAAAGGTGCTTTGACAAACGCCATTGCCTGCTCCAATTCTGGCGGGTATTTCGGCGCGGAAGTAAAATTCGCCGGTTATGACATGATTATTGTTCAGGGTAAGGCCGCCCATCCGGTCTACTTGATGATCAACGACGACAAGGCGGAAATTCTCGACGCCCGCGACTTTATCTGGGGCGACACCGTCTGGGACACCGAACAGAAAATCAAGACCCGTCACCAAGACCCGCAGATCAAAATCGCCTCCATCGGCAAGGCCGGAGAAGAGCTGGTGCGCTACGCCTGTATCGTTAATGATCGCGACCGCGCCGCCGGACGCTCAGGAGTCGGCACCGTAATGGGGTCGAAGATGCTGAAAGCCATTGGCATTCGCGGCACTCAGGGGGTTACGCCCGACAAGCCGCAGGATTTCATGGCTGCCGTCAAGGCGGGGCGCGAAAAGCTCGACCCACACCCGGCACGAGCGCGCCTGATGAGTTCCGGGACCATGCCGATGATGGATACCACCAACGCCTACGGCTCATTGCCGACCCGCAACTGTCGCGACGTGCAGTTTGACGGCATCGACAAGGTCAACGTGCGGTCCATGAAGACAAAACGACGTTCCGATGGCAAGGCCAACCTGATTTCCAACAAGGCCTGTTTCGGCTGCTCCATTGGCTGCGGGCGGGTCTCCAAGATGGATCCCAGCCATTTCAGCATTCAGGACCCTGACAAGAATAAACGCTACAGCGGCGCCATCGGCGGGCTGGAATATGAAAGCGGATTTTCACTGGCGTCGATGGTCGGGGTTTACGATATCGAAGCCGCAACCTACGCCAACATGCTGTGTAATGAACATGGCATGGACCCGATTTCCTTTGGCGTATCGGTTTCAGCCGCCATGGAATTGTTTGAAACGGGTGCCATCACCACGGAAGAAACTGGCGGCATTGAGCTCAAATTCGGCAATGCGGAAGCCTTGTGCAAACTGGCGGAACTGGCTGGTCTTGGGGAAGGATTTGGCAAGGATATCGGACTCGGGGCCAAGCGGTTGTGCGAAAAATACGGCCACCCGGAATTTGCCATGGTCGTCAAGGGGCAGGAATTCCCCGGCTATGACGTCCGCGCCATGCAGGGAATGGCGCTGGCTTATGCCACATCCAGCCGTGGTGCCTGCCATATGCGGGCCAGCCCGTTTGTTGACGATTTCACCCACGTGCGTCCCGACGGCAAAGCTGCCATCGTCAAAACCTCGCAGGACAAAAATGCTGCCGTCGATTCAAGCGGATGCTGCGCCTTTGCCGGCAATGCCTGGGGGCTTGAGGATTATGCGGCGCAAATTCATGGGGCCTGCGAAGGAGACTGGAATGCGGATCGTCTGATGGAGATTGGCGAACGGATTTATAATCTTGAGCGCATGTTCAATCTGGCCGCCGGCATGACCAAGGCTGACGATACGTTGCCCCAGCGCATGCTCAAGGAAGCCGCCAAATCCGGGGCAGGCAAAGGCCACGTCGCCGAACTGGACAAAATGCTGCCTGAGTATTACGAACTACGCGGCTGGGACCCGGACGGCAATGTTCCGCAGCAAGCCCGCCAACGCTTTAATCTGCCATGAACGTAAGGGTCAAGCTCATCTCCATGGATGGGCCTGCCCCTCAGGGCTTTGATGCCTTCGGTGAGGCCGAAATCAGTCTCACCGATTCCGCTTCCGTGACCGACCTGTTAAATCATATCGCCATTGGCCATGAGGAAACCTACATGGTCCTCGTCAATGGCGAGACCTCACCACCATCAGGCCGAGACCAGCAAAAACTGTCAAACGGCGATGAGGTGGCAGTTTTCCCACCGATGCAAGGCGGCTAAAGCACCACCATCTGATCCCTTCAGAGACTCGCTTCCTTTTGCTCCTCAAGATCGCGGGGAATGACAAAGTCCAAGAGCCGCCCGCCTCCCGGACCGACCGTCGACCAGGCCTCTCCCACGAATTCGATACTGGCGAGGCCGAGGGTTGGGTATTTTCCCCGCATGCGGGTTAGGGATTTGGTTTCCGCCCCGCTGCTCAGCGCCAGCGCAAGATTTTCAAGACCCGGGTTGTGGCCAATTATCATGACCGAGGAAACCTGATCGCCTAGATCGCGGAGGCGTATTAATAATGTCTGGCCGTCCCGCAGATAAAGCCCCTCCTCGACACAAACACTGGGCTTATTGGCGAAGGCATCAGCGATATGCGTGTAAGTCTCGGTCGCACGCCGCGCGGATGAACACAAGATTAAACCCGGCTCAATATCGACTTTCTGGATATGTGCCGTCATTAGTTTACAGGCCCTAATGCCACGCGGTGCGAGCGGCCTATCATAGTCATTAAGACCCGGATCGTCCCTGCTCGATTTGGCGTGTCGCAACAGATACAGAATTTTCAAGGAATTGTCCTACTGTCTAGCCAGATTAAGAATATTATCACCGTATTTACAGGAGAAGAGTTAAAGCGCCGCCGTAAACTCCTCATAAGTCCTCCCGAGGTCACGGACGGCGGCTTCGAACAATGTCTTGCCGATTTCCGCCGTTGCCAGTGTCGGATCGGAGCCGATCCGACCGTCGGCAAAACGACTGCGATAATCGTCGGCATCATAAATCGGTCCATTAGGCGCAATCTTCGGTGTGAGTTCGTCCTGACGAACACGGGCCGCATCTTCCGGGTAGCCATAATACGTAAGTGCCACTTCAGAGGCCGTTGCATGAGAGCCCTCTGCTTCAGCAAATTCCTTTTTGGCTATTTCCTGTATGGCAGGAATTCGCCACCAGTTCTCCAGAACACAGCGGACGGCGGGATGATTTTGTCCGGCAGATCCAAGGCTGCGTTGTGCATAAACTTCCGAGAACGCCGCCTGAACGGTCGGAATGTTTCCACCATGTCCATTGAGGAAAAAGAACCGGTCAAACCCATGTCGGGTTAAAGAGTTAATGACGTCGCAAACGACGGCGATCAGGGTCGTCGGACGCAACGTGACCGAACCGGCAAAGCCGAGGTGATGCTGCGCCATGCCGATGCTTAAGGTCGGCGCAATCATGACGTTCAGTCGCTCGCCAATTTCAAAGGCCAGAAGCTCCGGACAAATGGCATCGGTGCCAATAAACCCGGTGGGTCCGTGCTGTTCTGTGGACCCAATGGGAATGATGATACCTGTTGAATCCTTCAGATAGTCTTCCACTTCCGGCCAGGTGCTTAATTGAAGGCGCATGTATTTCTCTCCAGCATTGATCTTAATGTCGCCATATTAGCGCCGTTTCAGGGAGCGAACCAGAAAACGTGCCGGGTGAATGGCCTCAATCACCGCTTTTTCTGTCGGGACAGGCAAGCCGAACATTTCCGCCACCAGAATCTCAGCCGTTAGGGTCGCCAGAGCAAACCCCCGCGATCCAAAGGCGTTCAACACGTAGAGGCCGGGAACCCCTTTCAGGTCAATCGCCGAGGGGTATCGGCTTTGCGGTTTGCCATGGTGGAGATCGCCGTAGACTGATTTGTATTCCGTATCGGAAAACAACGGCCCGACGACCGGCGCATGGTCCGCCGTTGTTGTCCTGAGTGAGGCGCGACCTCCGGTGACACGATTTCCGAACAGTCCCGCCAGTTCCGTTGACCGGCCTGAAAGAAGATCAAAATTCTGGTGATGGTCCTGATCTTTCAGATCGCGCCATGACAGGTCATTCCAATCGGCACACCGTTCATAGGTCGCCCCCAAAACATGCGTTCCTCCGGGGCCAGTGGGCGGTGTCGCATATCCGCCGTAGGAAATCCCGACTTTCAGCCGACGCGATTGTTCGCTTGGTTCAACAAACGATATCTGCCCACGTTTGGCATGAAGCGCGAGATCGGCGTCGGGGCTCAACTCTCTGGCCTCAACCCCATTGGCAAGAACGACAGCATCCGCCTCGCCCAGAAGAACTCCATCATCCGAAATCAATTGCCAGATGCCGTCAGCATTACGAAGTTCTGAAATATTGCTGTCAAACCGGCACCTGGCGTCTCCCAGCAGCGCTCGGCAAACGACCGCGGGATCAATGGTCCCGGCCTTCGGGAAAAACACCCCAGCCTTTCCAATACCAATACCGCAGACCTCTTCCATTTCCTCGGATGCTACGATGCAGGCATGCGATTCCGGCAATGCACCCTTCCGCAACCAAGTCATGTAACGCTCCAGAAAGGCCTCATCGCGGGCAAACGAAACTATGCCGCGTGGGCCTTTCCAGACGGGGTAAGTGTCGGCCAATTGATCGAGGATGCGAACGGTGTGGAGATACGCCTCGGTCTGAAACCGTGCATAGGGCTGACGTGGGTCCGCAGGGCGGGGTTGCAACAGACCGACCGGGTTACCCGACGCACCTTCGGCCGGGGCAGAACGACGGTCATAAACCGTCACTTCGGTCGTTATAGGTTTAAGTGCATTTGCGAGCGCCGCTCCGGCGATCCCCGCACCAATGACGGCCACCCGCACGCCTGGTTTCAGGGCAATGGGCATCTGATACCAGGGGGCCAGTTTTAAGGCTGGCGCAGGCCCCTTAAACACCCCCCGCAGACATTCGCGTTTTTTGCCGAACCCCGGTGTTTTTGTCATCTCAAAACCCGCACTTTCAAGATCACGACGAACCTGACCGGCTGCGGTGAAGGTCGCCAATCGAGTGCCCGGCGCCGTCAGTTTAGCGATCGCCTTCAGAACATTTTCTGACCACATGTCGGGGTTTTTGCCAGGCGCAAACCCATCCAGATACCAGGCATCCATTTGTCCAAAGCAGGACCCTAGCATGTCCTCGACCGGACCGAATAGCAGTAGTAACCTGACCCGTCCTCCGGCGACCTCTATTTGATGGAAACCGGGATGAGCGTCTGGATAGGCGGCAACCAGCTGCCGAGCGAAGGTCTCCAGTTTCGAAAAGGGCTCGAGCGCCCGGGCAATTTCATCCACTGACAGCGGATAACCCTCAACAGCCACATAGGACAAAACCGCTTCGGGGGGCGCTGTTATTTCCCATTCAGCCCAAGTCGCCAGAAAGTTCAGGCCGCTGCCAAAGCCGGTTTCACCAATGGAAAATTGCTGTCGACCAGCCCAGATTTGCGGAGCTCCGATGCCATCCAGAAAAACATGGCGGGATTCCGCGAAGCCGTCCGTAGGTGAGAAATAGATATCGCTGAAACGTCCCGACCAGGGCCCTTTATCGTCCTTCCATTCAAGAGCTGGAGTATCAATACAAAGGCAGGGAAGGTCGGTCATATCTCCTCAATCGTCAGGTTAAATCGGGTTGCCGGAAGAATGTCTTTTTGGGTATCAGCGTTTATTTCATTTTCTGTTTCGATCTGTTTGAGCGCGGCCTGATAAATCTCGGCCTGGCGCTCAAGCGGGATGACAGCAACACCGTCGTCATCTCCAAGCACGATATCACCGGGCTTTACAGGACAACCACCACACGAAATCACTCCATCTATAATTCCGCCAAACCCCTTACTGGGACCAGCCGGGCAAATCCCGGCAGTGAAGGTCGGAAAATTTAATTCTCGGATCTCCGCTGCATCGCGGAGCGCGCCGTCAAGAACCAGCCCGGCGATGCCACATTGCATGGCAGCACGGGTCATAATACCGCCCCAGACGGCTGTTTCCATGTGACCGCGCCCATCAATCACCAGAACATCACCCGCCTCCACCAGACCAATGGCAGCGTGGGCGGCCCCGTTGTCGCCGACCATCGACGTTACCGTCCGAGCCTGCCCGCAAATGCTCATACCGGGTGACAAGGGTGAAATTCTGGCCGCCATGACGTTGCTGCGGTTCATACAGTCTGACGCCACCGCAGGTGGAATAAGCTTCCAGCTGGCGAGCTCGCCTACTGATAGGCGCTGAAATTTCGTGGTGTATCTTTGAATGGCCATAAAAATCACCCTACAGGTTGTTGACGTCATCTCCGAAAGCGCGTCGAATGTTAGGCGCTCAGGCTGGCGTCGGCAAATACCATTCGGCCGGGCCACACTAGTTCAGAACACGCCTATTCAAAAATTGCACTTGGATTTTGTCGCGTCATTTGAAATCATTAGGGCTGGAACAGGATGGAGAGGGATAATGAGCGGAACACTGAAGGTAACCGTTAGCGGTTTTTCCGGCGGCCAACCCATACCGGAAAAATTTGCATTCTGCGCACCCTGCGCGGAAAACCATGTCAAAATGAGCACCAACATCAGTCCGGCAATCACCTGGACCGGTGCACCGGACGGCACCAGAAGTTTTGCAATCATCTGCGTTGACCCGGATGTTCCTTCTAAACCCGATGACGTCAATCAGAAAGGACGCACAATCCCGGCCGACCTGCCGCGTGTCGATTTTTACCATTGGGTATTGGTTGATATTGACGCCGGTTCAAGCGGTCTTGAAGAAGGTGCGGACAGCGACGGCATTACCGCCAAGGGCAAGGATCTGGGTTCAACCACCAACGGCGTTCGTGGTCTCAATAATTACACAGACTGGTTCGCCGGAGATGATGACATGGCAGGCGATTATGGTGGATACGACGGCCCCTGTCCGCCTTGGAACGACTCAATCATCCATCATTATCATTTCAAAGTTTTTGCCCTCGACGTGGAAAGTCTAGGGCTGACCGGTAGATTTGGTGGGCCAGAAACAATCGCTGCCTTGGAGGGGCATATTCTGGACGAAGCTGAAAGTATCGGCACTTACACCCAAAATCCCGACCTGGCATAGGGTCCGGCCTAACCTAGAGAAAGTGGCGCAAATCCCGTAATTTATTCTAAAATATGTATGTAACATTTTTGCAACACCTCAAATTCAAATGCGCAATATCGCCAACACAAATATCATGATACTACAGCCTGACCGGCAATCTCCAGTATAGTACCCCTATAAAATATAAGGAGACGTGGCATACCGCGTTCAAAACCAATGTGCCAATGCAAGGCGCGTATTTTTTTTGGGCAAGGGGAATTCCCGAATGTTTTCATCAAAGCTAAAGCTTTCCGTTCTGTCCGCCACTGTCGTCATGGCGGCTTCCGCGTCGTTCAATACTGCTGACGCGACCAACGGGTATTTCAACAATGGGTATGGCGCATCCTCCAAAGGGGTTGCCGGTGCTGGCGTTGCGCTCAACCTTGATGCCCTGTCGGCTGCGACAAACCCTGCGTCCATGGTCCATGTGGGAAATCGCATGGACGGCGAATTGGGTTTCTTCATGCCGGACCGGAAAGTTGACGGTGATGGCACAGTAAACGGAACATTCGAAAGCATTAACAAGCTATTCCTGATCCCACAGTTTGGCGTTAACGTGATGCTGGATGAAAACTCTTCTATCGGTTTCACGATGTCGGGCAACGGCGGCATGAATACTGAGTATGAGACCAATCCGTTTTCAGGTTTTGGTGCCGGTGCGACCACGGGCATCGAAGCCACTAACGCGCCCGCAGGTGTCGATCTGGCCCAAGCGCTAATGGGCGTCACCTACTCAAGGAAGATGGGCAACCAATCCTTCGGGATTACGCCGACACTGGCCGCTCAGCGTTTTAAGGCCTATGGGCTACAGGGTTTTGAAGGGATTTCGTCTAGTCCCTACCGAGTTCATGGAAATGGTTACGATTATTCAGTCGGGTATGGCCTTCGCGCCGGCTATCAAGCCAAGGTAACCGATCAGTTGACCCTTGGCGCCGCGGCCGCGTCGAAGATGTACATGACGAGGTTCCAGAAATACGAGGGCCTGTTTGCGGAAGACGGGGATTTTGACATCCCAGCAAACCTGACCCTGGGTGCCGCCTATAAAGTTCCGAACTCGGATGTGACCGTCGCTTTCGATTGGCAGTACATCATGTACGGGGATGTTAAATCCATCGCCAATACCGGCAAGGACAATTTCAATCAAGCTTGCGTCGGGGAGCGGCAACTGGGCCGGGCAGACGGCTGTGGTTTCGGTTGGGATGACCAGCACGTCTTTAAATTGGGTGTTCAATACAGCGGCATTGAAAATCTGGTCCTGCGTGCCGGTGCCAGTCACAATACCCAGGTCTATAGAGATGAAGAATCCCTCTTTAACATTTTGGCCCCTGCGGTTGTCCGTACTCACTTGAGCGTTGGTGGCACCTATTCCTTCTCCCCCGCCCACTCTGTTAACCTGTCTTATACGCGCTCGTTAAGCGAATCCCAGACGGGTGGACACCCCAATCAACAGGCGGGTAAGACAACGACCCACACCATGGACCAGCATGATGTCGTTGTTGGCTACGCCTATAAATGGTGATCTGTTAATCTGCAGATCATTAAGACCTCCTCCTCTTTCCTCCCGGTGGTTTTCTCACCGGGGCGGAAGGGAGATCGGGCACTCAGTAACTTTTTGGTGTGTGCTCACATGTTACTACTAGGGTGAGCCCGTTATCCGTTATGCTGATCCATGATAAGTGAATTGACCTGACGCCTGTGTTTGCACGGTAAATATGAATTTCACTCATCATATGATATAATCTGCGGTGCGTCAGAGGCGTCCGTGACATGTTGATCGCGCCACCGTGAATGGACAGTGAGCGAACAATTGGTTTTAGATGTAGACATGGAGGATTAAGGTTTATGGCGCAAGATTCGGAAAATGCCAAGACGATGACGATTATCGTTACCAAAGGCACGCTGGACTGGGCTTACCCGCCCTTCATTCTGGCGACGACCGCGGCAGCGATGGACGTCAAGGTGACGATGTTTTTCACATTTTACGGTCTGCAATTGTTGAAGAAAAATCTTGATCATCTGCAAATTTCAACGCTTGGCAACCCAGCGATGGAAATGCCGATGATGGGCATGCATATGACTATGCCAAACTTTATGTCGGCACTGCCCGGCACGGACGCCATGTGTACAACAATGATGAAGAACTTGATCAAGAAAAAGGGCGTTGCCTCAATCCCCGAACTTCGTGAAGCTGCTATCGAGGGTGAAGTCGAGATGATTGGGTGTCAAATGACTTTGGATTTGTTTGAAATGGACAAAGCCGACTTGATTGACAACATCTCAATCGGCGGCGCTGCGACTTACATGGGTGAAGCTATTAATTCTGATATCAATCTGTATATTTAAGATGAGTCCATTGGTGAATAGGGGATTCGCCATATGATCGGAGGTCTATGAATAATTTCCGCAGGCCCAATGGCAAAACACCACTCAAAAGCTTGTTTGCCGAGTGTACGCCGGAAAAGGCCGTAGACGCATTTTCCCCCGATCGTCGCTCGATCCGAATTCATGGCCATTCAACGACGATACGCCTTGAACAGGCGTTTTGGGTTGTTCTGGAACAATTGGCCAGTTCAGAAGGGATGACGGTTGCCGAACTGATAACCGCCGTCCACGACCATTGTCCTCAGGTTGATTCCCGCAATCTGGCGTCTTGCTTGCGCGTTGTCTGTCTGCGGGTTTCAGGCGTACAACCGGCATTGACGGATCCTTTCGCCTAAATCTCGCCCGCCCTCCTTCCTAGACTGCAGAAGAACTCCGAGATTCGTGACGGGTCAGGGGTCTGCTGATCGCTCTGTCACCTCGATTTAGCTGTCCCCATCCCTGCCCTCCCACACGGCTCGTCAAATATTACTTGATATAAACTTAAATATCCGTATATCTGAAGATATGAATATTTTAGAAATGCAGGAAAATGCCGAACGGGTGAGCCGACTGCTGAAGTCATTGTCCAATGAACGTCGCCTTATGATTCTCTGTCAATTAATAGATGGCGAAAAGCCGGTCGGCGAAATTGCCCGGTCGCTGGAAATGCGGGATGCCGCTGCATCTCAGCAGCTATCGCTGCTCCGCAAGGACAGGCTTGTTGAAACCAGGCGGGATGGACAAACGATCTTCTATTCGGTCTCCCGCCCAGATGTCCGCCAACTCATCGAGTTTCTTTACCTGCAATTTTGTGAAACATCCGAAGATCAGGAGACTTCAAAATGAGCATAGACCGTATGATTTTGGCTATTGCTGGTGCCTTCATTCTAATCAGCGTCGCCCTATCGCACTTACATCACCCCTACTGGTTATATTTTACCGCTTTCATCGGCTTAAACCTTCTACAGGCGGCATTCACCCGCTGGTGCCCGATGGTAACAATTTTGCGAAAAATTGGCGTAAAAACCGGCATTGCATTCGAGTGAAGACATGCAAATGATGGTAACCACAATGAAGACCTTCCGATACATACCGGTAAAATCGGTGGTGTTAGCGCTAATTCTGGCGTTATCCATCACCACACCTTTTGCCCAAGTGTTGGCCGCCGAATTTGAAGTCAAGCTTCGCTCCATCGAAGACCATAAAGCCGTGTTCGCAATGGTCGAGAGCATTGACCAGACCCGCGCCCGGACGCGTATCGGCGGTACCGTTTCCGAGCTAACCATCGACGAAGGCAGCCAGGTTGTCGCTGGACAGAAGATCGCCAGGATCACCGATAAAAAGCTGCCCCTTAAACTGGCGTCTTTAGACGCGAAATTAAGCTCGCTGACGGCGCAACGAAAGCTAGCAGAAACAGATCTTGAGCGAGCAAAATCCCTGCGCCGAACGGGTGCCGCAAGCCAAGCCCGCCTAGACGAAACGTTGACCAGGCTGGATATTGTCAAAAGCGAAATCGCCTCCCTGAAGGCCGAAGAATCGATTGTTTTGCAGGAGGTGAAGGACGGCGATGTCCTGGCCCCGGCTTCCGGCAGGGTTTTGTCCGTCATGACGACCAACGGCAGCGTAATTTTACCAGGCGAGACGGTCGCGACCATCGCCAAAGAGCAATACATCTTGCGTCTACGCCTGCCGGAACGGCACGCTAGGTTCCTACAAGTTGGAGAAAGAGTCCAGGTTGGCGCCCGCGGCATGATGGTTGCCGCAAATTCATTAACTGACGCGACTGTTCAACAGGTTTACCCCGAACTGGAAAACGGTCGGGTCATCGCCGACGTTAAAGTGTCCGGTCTTGGCACTTATTTTGTTGGCGAACGCACGCCGGTACATATCGCTACAGGTCCTCGCCAGGTTATTGCCGCCCCTCGTCAGTTCTTTTATCAACGCTATGGGATTGCCTTCGGCAAACTGAAAGATGGAGGCGAGGTGACGGTACGCCTGGGCCTACCCGTAATTGATGGCCAGGACGATGAAATCGAAGTGCTGTCCGGACTTAAACCCGGTGACGTATTGGTAACACCATGAAACTAGGTATTTCCGGTCATCTTACCCGGATTTTTATCCGCTCGCCTCTGACGCCCCTGCTCCTGTTGGCATCAATCGTTATCGGCGCGGTCGTCCTAGCCGTTATGCCGCGCGAAGAAGAACCCCAGATCAGTGTTCCGATGGTCGATATCCTGATCAAAGCTGATGGTCTTAAGGCCGTTGATGCCGTTCAACTGGTTACGGAGCCGCTGGAAGATATCGTCAAGGGGGTCGACGGCGTCGAACATATCTATTCCCAGACCAACGACGATCTTGTGTTGGTGACTGCAAGGTTTCTGGTTGGAACCGATGAAGACAAGGCGATCTTAAGGATCCATGAGAATATCCGGGCCAACATTTCCCGTATTCCCATTGGTATACCGGAACCGCTCATCATCGGTCGTGGAATCAATGACGTCGCCATTCTGGTACTGACGCTTTCCCCTCAGGACAATCACGCTAAAAACTGGGATAACAGTTCACTTTATCGTCTCGCAGACGAGCTGCAGCAAGAACTGATCAAGGTGAAAGACGTAGGGCTTACTTATGTTGTTGGCGGCAGTCCCGACCAGATTCGGGTGGAGCCTGACCCTGAAAAACTGACACTATTTGGTGTCACACTGAACCAGTTGGTGACCAAGGTCAAAGCTGCAAACCGCTCGTTTCTTGCCGGCGATTTCAACAAAACCGGCCGCAATCTTCCTGTTGTTGCAGGACAGACGTTGCAAGGCATTGCCGATATCGGGCAACTGCTGATCACGTCGCTGGACGGGCGCCCGGTTTATGTAAAGGATGTCGCTGATATTGTTATCGGCACACGCAACGAAGACAGCCGGGCCTGGCATTTTGTTCCTGGTGATACGGATGAGACCAACATAAAACCCGCGGTCAGCATCGCCTTTGCCAAACGCCAGGGGACAAACGCCGTAACCGTCGCCGAAAACCTTCTTCAACGCATGGCGGATGTCCGCGGTGGCCTGTTGCCCGAAACTATCGATGTTACCGTCGCCCGCAACTATGGTGAAACAGCCAGCAACAAGGCTGACGAGCTTCTGCTCCATCTGACAATCGCGACTCTCACGATCGTCGTGATCATCGCCTTGTTCTTTGGTTGGCGTGAAGGTGTCGTTGTCCTGGTCATCATTCCCGCCACAATCCTGTTCACGTTCTTCCTGGCCTGGTTGATGGGTTTTACAATCAACCGGGTCAGCTTGTTCGCTCTGATTTTTTCCATCGGCATTCTGGTCGACGACGCAATTGTCGTCGTCGAAAACATTGTCCGCCATTGGCGAATGAAAGACGACCGGAGCCATATCCAGTCGGCAATCGAGGCCGTTGCCGAAGTCGGCAACCCGACCATCATCGCCACCCTGACCATTATCGCCGCCCTGTTGCCGATGATGTTCGTGTCCGGGTTGATGGGACCCTATATGAGCCCGATCCCGGCAACTGCGTCGGCGGCCATGTTGTTCTCATTCTTTGTCGCCGTCGTGATCACACCCTGGCTGCTGGTCAAATTGCGAGGCCGTAGTCTGCTTGAAAATCCGCATGCTGGGACGGATCAAGATGATGGAGGGGCCCTCGGAAGACTCTACCGTGCCGTTGCTATCCCCCTGATGCGAGGCCGCCGACGCTCCATCCTGTTTCTGCTCATCATCGGGATCACGACCATTGCATCGTTCGGCATGATCGCGAGCAAAGACGTAACTGTTAAACTTTTGCCATTTGATGATAAATCGGAAATGCAAGTTGTTGTCGATTTGCCGGAAGGCAGCACACTGGAAGATACGGAACGGGTACTCTTTTCGGCCGTCAAACAGCTTCGCGCGGTGCCCGAACTGGAAAATATTCAGATCTACGCCGGAACCGCCGCTCCTTTTGGCTTTAATGGCCTGGTTCGGCATAGCTATTTACGCAACAGCCCGGAACTTGGAGATCTTCAGATCAACCTTCTGGCGAAAGAACACCGAGACCGACAGAGCCACGCGATCGCGCTGGATGTCCGTGAAAGGCTCAAGTCTCTGTCCACGCCCCCGGGCTCAGTGATCAAGGTTGTCGAAGTTCCCCCCGGCCCTCCGGTATTGGCGACGTTGTTGGCGGAAGTTTACGGACCTGACGATGTCAGCCGCCGTCAGGCGACGGCCCTCGTCAAGCAGGCCTTCCGCCAAGTTGATTTTGTTGTCGACATCGACGACTCGATTGGTACACCCACCGACCGATTGCGGATCAAGATCGACAATGAGAATTTGGAATTTTACGGCATTGAAGAGGTCGATGTATACGACACCATCGACGCCCTGATCGGCGGCGTCAGTGTTGGGTATTCTCATCGCGGACACGGTGCCAACCCCATCGAGATCGTCGTAAAGTTGCCAAAAAGAAGCCTGTTTCCTGGCGAACGTCTTCTGTCCACGCCTGTGCCTTCGAAAAGCGGTGTCGCTGAGCTGGGAGACTTGGTTCAGTTGAGTTATGAAAAGGCCTCTTACCCGATATATCGGCGTGATGGTCGCTTCGCCGAAATGGTGATGGCGGAGATGGCCGGACGGTTTGAAGCACCGATTTATGGCATGCTGGCCGTCGAGGCAGAATTAAAGAAACTTGGCGCCGCAGACCTTCCGATAGAGGTGAGATATCGCGGACAACCGGATGATGAAACCAGCATATCGCTGTTGTGGGACGGAGAATGGGAAATCACCTATACGACATTCCGCGATATGGGCATTGCCTTCGGCGTGGCCCTTTTGGGTATCTACCTGCTTGTCGTCGGACAGTTTCAGAACTTCCGCCTGCCGTTGGTTATCCTGACGCCCGTACCGCTCACCTTGATCGGGGTCATCGTCGGTCACTGGTTATTTTCTGCGCCCTTCTCGGCGACCTCGATGATCGGTTTCATCGCCCTGGCAGGTATTCTGGTGCGCAATTCCATATTATTGGTGGACTTTATCCGCTCGCGCCAGGCCATGGGCAAGTCTTTGCGCGAAAGTCTTCTTGAGGCCGGAACGATCCGCTTTCGTCCCATATTCCTTACCGCGGTCGCAGCCATGGTCGGCGCGGCTTTCATTCTCCTTGACCCGATTTTTCAGGGTCTCGCCATCTCACTGCTCTTCGGCCTGGCCTCTTCAACCGCCCTCACTCTTCTGGTCATCCCGGCGATCTATATCTGGTTGCGCGATGACGGCATCGAGCTGTCGGACCCCTGATTACCCGTCGGCCTCTGGCGGCTCAGGCAGGGCCACCGGGCAGGGTGTCGCCTCCACCCCCTCATCGGTGGCCGTTTCCGCATGTACGGTTAACCTAGCGGTCAGGCCCATCGAAGTATCAATCACCCACCTCACCTGACGCTCGGCGGCCGGATTTCCGGCGGCTAGAGTTTCTGGCAGAATATGCTGTTGCAGGAACCCGGCAACCCCGGCCAGCGCACGACCGGTAATCCTACACTTGTCGCCACGCACCTCAAATGTGGATGACGCCTCCACCTGATCGGCAAAAACCTCCAGCGCTACCATCATATCTGATATGTCCGCAGATTCGCGATCCGTGCGCGCCACAACAAACCGCAACTGTGCCCCATAAAAACCATATGCCGACATCACTCAAGCTCCACGTTTTATTGGTATTAATTATGAAAGTAGAATTTCTAAAATAAAAATGATAAATTGAGCCCCCATTTGTACAGAAGTCAGCGGCAACCTCATTTGACAGCAGTTTTGGAAAAATGAACAAATAGTCCAGTAATACCCCCATTATTAAGAACCTTCGCAAGTAGAAAACATCAAGCTGTCATGGATATACCCATGACGATTTTTTTTGTTTTGGCGTTATGCCGCCGGTGGCCATGTTGGGCCTCTCGTTATTGTATGCCAGAACCACGCTGTGGCTGCTTCCAGCACCTCCTCAATTTTCTCAAAGATAAATTGGTTGAGCCAGTCATATCTGACGGTCCGGACATAGCGTTCCACATTAGCGTTATGTTGGGGTTTCCCAGGCCGGATAGACTGCAGATCAACGCCTCGAATCTCTACCCAAGCCGCCAGTCGGGACTCGCAATTTCCTACTTTGAATTTGATCTTTGCACCTGTTTTTTCAACCCCAGTTCCTGCTCTTTGATCAATCCCATCGTTCTTCCCTCGCTGAGTGCAAATTCCAGAGATGAACCGAGATGGATGCGATAGGATGCCCACATAACCGCAGTTAAACTGGCCCTTGGTGCATAGACCAACAGCGGGCCGTTGCTGGCGTTGATGACTATCTGGTTAAATAGATCAATTTGCGTTTGGTTGGGAATATTACCGTCGAAGGGAATATTGAAATATTGCATCCCGGCGGCTTCCGTCTCATTTCGATGCGGATGGGATTCACTGGCCTGAGTTCCAAGGTCGATGACAGACCGAAAACCGAAGATCTTTAAATCCTGAATTCGAACGAGCGGTTGACCATGCGTCGCAACAAGATAGGGAACGGCCCGGCCCGGTTCCGGGACTGCGATCCCATATCCCTTGCGCCCCGGCAATTTCATGGATTTAAGACTGAGAGTCTGTTCCAGAGCCTGCCCATCAGGGGTCGTAACGGCCGCATCCCGCCTGCTGGACATTTCGCTGTCTCCCCACCAACCGCATGCATGCGCGGGGCCTACCAGCACCAGCAGCAGGAAAGTCAGGGGAAGGCGAAAAGTAACCATAAGTCTTTGATGGCAGAACGTGTGATCAGGCGGAAAGTCTGTCCGACTGTTCCACATCATTGATCAGGTCCTGCAGAGTTTCCTTCTCAAACTCAATGAACCCCTTCGTCACCTCTGCAAATTGCGCGTAGAAAGGATGTTCCGATGCCCCGATGACCTTGCCGCAGAAATTTGATATCCACTGTGACAGATGCTCATCATAAAACTGCATTTCGATATGTAGAATATTCAAGGCGAGTTCACGCTTTCCGTCGGCCCACTCCTCACCCTCTTTCAGCAATAACTGCTGCATGAATTCAAACTCAGCACTGATATGATCGGGCATACCACCAAAAGTGTCGGCGACCTGTAGTCCGGCGGCTTCCATAAACTTCTTCACCTCTACCGTTTGTGGTCCCCAATAAGCATTTGGCTCACCGAACCTGGCTTCTACGTGCATCGATTCATTCGCAGAAATATGAGAACCCGGCCCTATGAACAATCTGGTGAATTCAAGGGCCAGGTCCTCAACAAGTTGGGCGTTGGAGGTTTTTTCGAACATCTCATCCAGGGAGAGGCTGAGCGCATGCAGGGCACCGGAAAATACCGGCTCCCTGAGTTTGGACAGGAGGGAGTCCGATGGTTCGTCCCGAAATATATCCGCCAGAAGACCGTATACATTGGCTCTCGCCGTGGCCATTCCGACCATATCATTTGTGGGAGGTACCATCATCTTCTCTCCTTGTCCTTTTGTGTGTTAGGCCTTGGCGACCCGTACGACTGTATCCATCCAGCGCTGGGTTCCACTAATCGGGTCAGAGCTGTTCGGTATGATCGCGTTCGGGTGAACGCCATGCTTCTTCCACGTCATGTTTTTGGCATCAGGGTCAGCAGATGCGCCACCATTAATCGGATTGCTTTTACCCGATCCATAGATGCCTGAATGCTGTCTGCCAAAGTGATGTGAGATAGCGATAACACCAGGGACGATACCTTCGGTAACGTATGCTGTTGTCGTAATCTCTCCCAAGGCGTTATGCACCTTGATTGAATCACCGTCCTTGATGCCGCGTTCTGCAGCCGTCTTGGAGTTGATCCAGCCCGGATTGTCGTGCTTGATCTCAGCCAGCCACTTGCAATGGGTGGTTCGTGAATGGGAATGCACGGCGACCTTGTAGGTCGTCATAATCATCTCATCCTTGGCCATTGCTTCGTGCTCAGGGGTTGGCGTAAAGGTTGGGAACGCCGGCAGGCCCTTGTCCTTGAAATTGTCGGAATAGAAATCCAACAACCCGGACTTGGTAAACTTCGTATTCGGCGCGTATGCCGAAAGCGCTGTTCCTTCAATGTGCTGGGCGACATAGGCTTTTTTGGCGCCCTTAATGCCCAGGTATCCTGCTTTTTTGGCCGCAGCTTCACTCTTGGCTCCGGCCTTTTTCCAGTTCCAGTAGACACCGGTCTTCTCGTCCAAGATTACGCCATCACCGCTGACATCGACTTTCTTCGCATAGAAGCCATAATTGCCCTTATCGTTCGGATCGTGCCAGACACCTTCCTTGACCATGTAATCGAAACCACCGGCCTCCTTGACGCCGGGCGTCATCTCGCAGGACTGGCGAACAAAGTCCTTCTTGTCCTTCCAGGCGAGCTCGAAACCGATCCGCTTCGCCAGTTCGGGCCACACATCACCCTGACATCTGGCTTCACCCAATGGTTTGACCAACGGCTGGCGAATATAGAACTCGGCAATCTGGTTGGCAGAGACCATGTCTTCCCAATCCCACCGTTCAAGATAGGTGACATCAGGCAAAATTAGGTCTGCAAACTGCGAGGATTCATCGTAGGTGATCGTCGATGTAATCAGGAACGGGATAATGCTCTCGTCCTTGAGGATCGATTGCAGTTCCTTGTTGTCGCCGTTGATGAAGCCCGGATTGTAACAACTCCACCAGTAGACCTTGGGTCGACCGGCATGACCATCCTTGATCACCGGCAGCACCTGATGGCTGACATGGTGCGTCGGGAAGACGGCTTCACCTTTGAAGCCATCTTTGACGTGCAGACCCTTTTGAACCTTGGCGGCTGGTGTTGAAGGGGCTTTCCACCCAGCACCGACACCCATCACGCGACCGCCTGGCGTATCCAGGTTGTTGGTGATGGCAGCAAGCAGCATCGCGGCACGTTCCTGATCAGCACCGTGATAATGCATGACCGTACCGCGATAGGTTACCAGACAAGCCGATTTGGCTTTGGCGAAACCACGGGCGATCTCCTTAATCTTGGAGGCTGGAACACCGCTTCTCTTTTCGGCAAATTCTGGTGTAAATTTCGCCACTTCCTTCTTAATCGCGGCGATCTTTTGATCCGTCGTCGCGTGATAATCGGGCGTAACACGCATGAACTTGAAGTGATCTTTTCTGAATAGTCCTTCGTTCATGATCACATTGATCATCGATAACATCACCAGACCGTCACAACTGGGATTAATCGGAACCCACTCAGTTGACTTGGCCGCCGTGTTCGACAAACGGACGTCGAAGGTATAAAGCGGCACACCCCGGTCAACCATCGCCCGGATCAAACGTTGAGATGTTGGAATGTGGTTGGTATGGGTTTCGAACTGATTAGATCCAAAATTAACGACATAATCCGTTTTGTCGTAATCCCAGTTATCATACATGCCGCCCCAAAGGCTTTCCTGACCAACCCATTTGGCAGCTTCACAGACTGATGTGTGGTTGCCGATGGTCTTGGTGCCGTAGGCTGCCATGAAGTCATACATGGTTGCCGCCTGTGATGCTTTGTGGCGACCATACTGATACATGAACAACTCCGGTGTTCCGGCATCACGAAGTGGTTTCAGCTTGGCCGTGACCAGATCAAGGGCCTCATCCCAAGATATACGTTTCCATTTGTGTTCACCGCGTTTGCCCATCCGCTTCATCGGATGAAGGATGCGATCAGGGAAATAGACCTGATTTACACCAGCCTGACCCTTGGCGCACAGTTTACCCAAGGTCCGGATTGATCCCGGGTGGCCTTCCAGTTTCACTAGCCGCCCATCTTCCACATAACCCATCATTGAATCACGGGTTACACACTGCCAACAGGCCGTTGGAATGGCTTTGCGTTCTTTGCCGGTGACCGGTGAGAAATCGCGTCCGCCATTCTTGAACGTAACATTTCCTGCCAAGGCTTTTTTGGACTTGCCGGTTCCAACCGCAAGAGCGGCTCCGCTAGCACCAGCAAGTGTCATAAAGTTTCGACGATTTAACTTTTTCATTTTCATCTTCCTTATCTAAATGCTGGTCCTATGGGATTAGATCCACGTAGTGATCCAATTTGCCCTTCTCACGCTTCTTGTAGATCTCACTCAACATGTTATCCGGATCGATATAGAAAACATGTGGATCTGTGCCTTCTTCAGGAAGCAGGACGTTTTTGGTAAGGTTATGTTCCTTAACCAGCATTGCGACTTCGCTTTTCGGATCGTTAAGGTCACCAAAAATGCGGGCCCGGCCCTGACAGGTGTTTACGCAGGACGGGTCAATACCGTTGGCAACCCGTTCCTTGCACATGTCACATTTGTCGGCGGCCTGCTTTTCGGGGGCTTTTCCAGCTTTAACGAACGGATTGAACGAACGCACACCATAGGGGCACGCATCAATGCACTTTCCACATCCGATACACAGTTCAGAGTCAATCAGAACCAGGCCGTCAGGACGTTTGTAAGTTGCACCGCCACGATAACGGATTTTTTTGCCGTCAATGGTTTTGAAGGTCATGCGCTTGCCGGGAAATTCCGGGCAGGCTTTGACACAGGGCGGAACGCCGTCTTCTTTATTGCCTTCACAATGATTGCACATGATCGGCAGAAAACCCTTCTTGGTCTTCGGGAACTCTCCCACTGTTTTTTCCTGAACGACAGTCCTGAAACGCCCAAGAGAAACATCGTTCTCAGCTTTACAGGCAACTGTGCAGGCCCGGCAGCCAATGCATCTGCGTAGATCCATGACCATCACCCAACGTGGCGCTGTCCCCTTGGCCTCCGCGACTTCGGTCCCCGTGGCAAGAGCTGCCGCCCCGGCCATAGTCACGCCAGCACCTTTCAGAACGTTACGGCGATCAATATTCGGTTTATCTATTTTATTCATCGTCTCCCTCTCCTTTTCATCGTGCCTTCCTCCGTTGATATTCGAAGCTCCACTGAACTTCCTCAGAAGCGTTAACCTCCGTCTCGTTTATCCACCGGCCTGCAACAGATCGATGGTGTCTTCAAAATTGGTAAACGCCTCGTCCAAAATGGTGATGGCGTATTTCTTGTTGTGCACACCGTTGCCGATACGAACGACGTCCAGGAACTTCCGTCCTGCCGCAATCATTTTCCGGGCTTCGGCGAGTTTCTCAGCACTGACGCCCCTCATTTCGGCAGCTTTCAGGGCTTCCATGGCTTCCTGTTCAAGTTCTTGAGCCCCCTCGACCTCTTCGCGGACCTGTTTTTTCCAGTCAGACAACATCTTCTTGTGGTCAGGTGTGTGGCAGGCTGCGCAGGTTTCCGGTGCGCCAGTGCGAACGGCATGCCCGTTACTTAGTTTTTTCTCGAGATGGCAGGCCATACAGTTGGTGTTGACTTTGAACATCAGATGCGGCGGGCCTTTGACCCCTTCCGCAACCGGAATGCCCGCTAGCAGCATTTTCTGATACTTGTGTTGGTCCTGATGACAGAGCGTGCAATCTTCACGTACAAAATCGAGATGATCGGCGCGGTTCTTATGCTCAATGACGCTATGACAGTCGAAACAGTCAGCAGTTTTCTTAGCGACATGCTGATCATGCATCAGCTTTCCGTCTGATGCCTTGGATAACAGCTCCGCACTGCGGTTATGGCACGTCAGGCAGCCATTTGAGACAACATTGCCGGTATTGACTTCGCCATGGCCTTTAACAACTTCAAAATGACAGCCTTCACAGGCAACACCCGCCTCCTTGATCGTTTGATGGGTGATTGCCTTGACCTTGGAGTCTTCCGCACTGAGTTGTCCCTGTAACGATCTGGTCGGTATAACGTGACAGGTATCGCACTTTGACGCGCCTTCGTTGAAGTTGATCGAGGCCCTCTGTGCAAATTTGATCTCCTTGACCGTGTCTTCTCCAATCGTCACCTCCTCCATGACGGCCTTTTCCAGGGTGGGTTTTTCTAGTTTCAGGTGGCACAGGAAACAGATATCTTTCGGAACCTCGAAGTGTTTCTCTTCCGTCACCTTAAAATGGCAGGTGTCGCAGGTCAGTTTTTGGCCTTCCAATGCCTTGTCGCCGAAATGAGGCTTGTGCTTGAACCTGACCTTTTCAGTGAATTTGATCTCCGTATCCTGAAACTTGTCGACGGAATGGCATCCAGACTGCAAACAAGCACCGTCCTTGATGACCGGGCGGATCGGTAATGGAGCATCTGGATTGTAAAGATAGGCTGCGAGATGGCGCAGGCCTTCCATCTTGGCCTTAAAGCCGTGTTTTTCACCGGGCAAGAAATGGCAGTCCACACACTCCGCTTGTTTGCCGTGTTCGTTATTGCTGGCGTGATGTTTGTTGTTCTTCCAAGCAACAAACTGCTCGGTCATTGTGTGGCATGAACCGCCACAAAACTCAGATCGTGAAGTATATGCTTCCTGAGCATACCAACTTCCGGCCAAAACAGAAATGGCGGCGACAATACCAAGTGCTGCAGTCCCCCAAGTAAGTGAAAACCTGATATTCAACCCTGATTCCCCTGTTTTTGCTCTACGGACCCGTTTCACTGGAGTGAAAATGATCTCGTTGTAAAATTTTTTTCTGAAATCCAACTCGCAGGTATTGTGCCAGTTGCAATAAGCTATTGAATTTGTTGAATTTACACAGAATACCGGACGAAAATTTGTGCAGAATCATTTGTTGATGTTACCCATCGGTAACGAATGGTTATGTTAGGTAACGACGGTGAAAATCATGAAATGATTCAATAGATTAGGAGTGATTTACAAAGACGCGCCGTTACCTATCGGTAACATAGAGCGTCGTGCAAAGCTGATGATGGACCGAGAAGTCAACCATTTGGGGGCGACCAGATTTGCGCAAATCTTTTAATAGGGGGATAATTCTATCGTTAGCCATCGATAGGCCGCGAACCTGACGGAACGAAGTCGATTAGATCAGTGAAGGATGAGGGCTCTGTGAAGAAAAGTTGGGTAGCACGTCTATGCCTATCAGTATTCCTTTACACCGTTGTCTTGGGCGGCACCCCTGCGGACGGTGCTGAACAGGCTCAGGTCTCCAAACCAATTCGTTTCGGGTTGACTGCTGTCGTCGTCCGCGAAAATCTCCGTTTTCTTGATCAGTGGGCCTATTATCTGAGCAAAAAAATGGGCCAACCAGTTAAGTTTGTTCGGCGGCGGTCATACCGCGAAGTCATGGATATGCTGGAGTCCGGCAGCCTGGATTTCGCCTGGATATGTGGGTTTCCGTTTGTCCAAAATCGAGATCCTGAATTCATCAAACTGATTTCGGTGCCCATATACAAAGGTAACCCCCTCTACCATTCGTTTATCATCGTTCACCGCGATAGCCCCCATAAATCTCTAAACGATCTAAAAGGGAAAACATTTGCCTACTCTGACCCGGAATCAAACTCAGGCTTTCTGTATCCACAATATCTGCTGGCCAAAAATGGAACCAACAAAAACGCCTACTTTCGCCAGACCTTTTTCACCTTCAATCACGCGGAAACAGTCGAGGCCGTGGCTGAACGGTTTGCTGATGGCGGAGCCGTCGATTCCTATATCTGGGAGTACATGAAAGAGTTTCGTCCTGAGGTCGCTGATCAGACCAGGATCATCAACCGATCACCAGCTTTCGGATTCCCACCACTTGTTGCTCGCCTGGGCGTCAACCTGGAAACGGTTTGGAAAATGGAAAGAGTAATTAAGGGCATGAGCGACGATCCGGAAGGACGAAAGTTTCTGAACGGTCTAAAACTGGATGGTTTCGGGGAGGCGTCGCTCCCGCTTTTCAACAACATACGTGAAATGGTTCTGAAAATTCGAAGCAGCCAATCTTTGATCAAACCTGATTTGAAAAACAGCAGCCTGGTCATCAAGGAATGACTTGGCGCACGTTCCGCCCGACGGGGCTGTCGGTCAAATTTGCCCTGACAATTACTGCCGTTGTCGCCGGTGTAGCGTTTACCATTGGCGCCGTCATTGTGACCCTGGACTGGCAACGTTTTGAGCGGGAACTTGAAAACAGGGCTTTACTGCTGGCTCATTCCGTGGCGGTAACTGCACCTGAAGATATTCTGCAAAGCGATTACTGGTCGCTTTATAAAAGCCTGAAAAACATGGCCGACCAAATTCCGGGCGGGAAAGACGATACGAATATTCTGACCGGCATGATACTCGGGCCCGATGGTGTTGTCCTCGCCCATCTGAACCCATCCGACAACCCCTTGGGCATGCAACCGAAAGATATGGGCAAGATGGAGATGCGCCTGCTGGCGGCTGCCAAGGAAGTGCGCAAACCAACCATCCTTACCAGCGACATGGGAGAGAGTGGTTTTCTAGAAGGCGTCGCGCCAATTTTTTCCGATGAAAAGTTATTGGGTGTCGTGCGAGTCAGACTGTCCTATCGGGAACTGCGCCTGAAAACGCAACGTTCGGCGATGATCATTGCCGGCCTAACACTGGCTCTGGTTGCACTTGGAAGTTTATTAGGCGCTGCGGTATCTCGGAAGATTACAGAGCCCCTTACTGCAATGGCCGAAGGTATGGAGTCTGTTGGGCGGGGCGAACTTACGGATATTGATCCGATTCTGATCAAGCGCGACGATGAATTGGGAATGTTGGCCGCAACGTTTAATAAAATGGCTAAAGAACTGGCTGAAAAAAAGTCCCTAGAGGAGCAAATTGCCGTCAGTGAAAAGCTGGTTGCCCTGGGGCGGATCAGTGCCGGCGTAGCCCATGAGGTGAATAACCCCTTGGCTGGGTTAATGAATTGTATTGATACCCTAAAGAAACACCCGGAAGACCCGGAATTGGTCGAGCGTTATCTTCCTCTTCTGGATAAGGGGCTGAACCGCATCAAGAACATCGTCGAAAGTCTTCTGGTCGAACTCCGTATCGAAGAGGCACATGATACCGATAATTCGACATCTCTAGAAGACCTCCGTGACATCGTCGAAGCCGAAATTGGTGATAGAAACATCCGGTTTACTTGGGAAAATCACTTGGGCGAAAACGTTGTAATCAATAGACGGCGGGTTCAGCAGATTGTTCTTAACCTTTTGAAAAACTCGATCCAGGCCATTCCCGATACAGGTACAGTGACCTTTAGGACGTTCCGAGACGGAGATTGCGTTGTTCTGGAAGTAAACGACAATGGCCCTGGTATACCTATAGAAAACAGAAACCAGCTGTTCGATCCGTTTTTCACAACCAAAAAAAATGGCACAGGGCTTGGGTTGTGGATTGTCTATCGACTGGTTGAAAGCATGCGCGGCGTGATAGAAGTCGAAAGTGAGGTTGGCAATGGCACACAATTTCAGGTCACCCTGCCGACAATGGAGGTATCGACGTAACCGTTATGGCAAATACCTCTAGTATCCCCAATATCATGGAGAACGATGTTTCAGACCTTTGCGTCTTGATTGTCGAAGACGATGAGATCATGCGCCTGTCTCTAGAGGATCGCCTTCGAATTGAAGGCATTCCGGTCAGGATCGCACCTGACATTACCAGCGCTCACATCCAGCTTGAGAAAGGCGATGTCGATATCGTTGTTACCGATATCCGCCTGCCCGATGGTTCGGGGTCTGATTTGTTTTACGATATCCTGAACCACTACCCAGGCACACCCGTCATTCTGATGACGGCTTTTGGCGATGTCGCGGATGCGGTTGCCCTGGTAAAAGCTGGGGCACTCGACTATCTGACCAAACCGTTCGGCCTTAAAGACTTCATCGAGAAAATTCGTCGTAATCTGTCAAGAATCCAGGATCAACATTTATCTGCTGATTTTCTTGAGCTGGACGAAGAAACCTTCCGCCCGGGCAGCGGCGTATTGGGTAAAAGTACATCAATGCGCCGTATTGAAAGGTTAATTGCACGATTGGCAACAGTTGATAGCTCGGTCCTGATTACCGGTGAATCAGGAGCCGGCAAGGAGGTGGTAGCGTCCCTTCTGCATCATAACAGCCGTCGCGCAAACAAACCTTTTGTCCGGGTCAACTGTGCTGCCCTACCGCAAAGCATCATCGAGAGCGAGCTTTTCGGCCACGAGAAAGGTGCTTTCACGGGGGCGACCCAACGCCACATCGGTCGGTTTGAGCAGGCCAATACAGGCTCAATATTTCTCGATGAAATTGCGGAAATTCCTCCTGAAACACAGGTTAAGCTTCTAAGGGTTCTGCAGGAGCAGTCCGTCGACCGGGTTGGAGGCCGCGAACCTATCCCGCTTGATGTTCGCATCATTGCAGCAACTCAAATTGAACTTGATGAAGCCGTCAAGGATGGTCGTTTTCGCTCAGATCTTTATTGGCGTCTCAATGTGATTCATGTGCACATTCCGCCACTGCGCGACCGCCGTGAAGACATACTTTTCCTCGCCCGTATGTTCGCAAAGCGTCATGCTGCCCAGATGGCTGTTTCGGAGAAAAGACTTTCTGCCGAAGCCGAAGCAAAGCTGATGACAATGGCGTTTCCGGGAAACGTGCGGGAGTTACTCAACATACTGGAACGCGCCGTTGCCCTGAGCGACGGCCCCAGCATCATGGCCCATGATCTTATGTCTTTGGACCAGGATCAGGACGACATGGCCTCACATCACACACTGAAAGAATCTGTTGAAAGCGCAGAACGTCAGGCAATTCACCAGGCCTTGATCCAAAGTGGATGGACCATCGGCCAAGCCGCCGACGACCTGAACATCTCACGCAAGAACCTTTGGGAAAAAATGAAACGTTACGGAATAGAGAAAGAGTAACTCAGTTCGGCTGAATGCGTGTAAAGGCAGGGATCTAGACAGACCCAAACACTAAATAAATGATTCCATGATATATGAAAACCGAACCCATACACATACCTAAGCAGTCGCGCGCCGACATCCATTTTGTGCTATACTCGGACCACAAACCAATTTTTCAGTCGTCTAGGTTGACTCCGCGATCAAGGAGAAGCAACTATCAGCGGCAAACAGGCCATAGAGATGCTTCAAGGTCCCCATCAAATTGATCTGGTGTTCAGTGATGTTGCCATGCCGGGTTTTGGGCGGGAAAGATTGAAACGTTATAAATCCTTCATAGATTGTTGCCGATACTTATCTGTTCCAGTGTTCCTGACAGGACTGCCGTCGGCTCGCAAACATGTACTGCCAGATGCCTGTCTGTGACCGGTGGATATAGCAATTGAAAACAGTCGTGTTAGGGCCATACTCCGGTGGGTAATCACGCCAGCGACAACCCGACTGAAACACATGAATGATGCCACTGATTGTTCGTCAATCTGATTCGCGCCGTTTGCCCGTTGCACGGAATGGTGAATGCAGTTGGATCAATGAGAGTTATTCATCAACAAGACAAAACCCTTGCTTCATAATCTGAAACTTCAATATTTCAGCCCGAACTATTGAATCACTTAAGTATTAATGAGTTCTGTCCTTAATAGAGATATTGAAGGCAAGGCACCGCGCAGTTGACGCAAACAATACCTGAACGATTTACGTCCCGAGTTAATTTCAAGCTTTACTTGAATTTACCCGGCGCGACACCATAATCACTCATGAAATCGCGGTCAGGGAATGAAATGCTATGCGCTCATTTATGGAACGCCCAAACAATCATTGAAATTGCGTAATATTCAAGAGGTGTCGATGGCTTGTAGTATTTGTAACAGCAATCAAATTCGTTCGATCAACGGTAACATCTATGTGGGGGCATCTATAAAATTTGTAACGCACCCCACTTTTGGCTGCGAAATAATCGTTTGTGAGAATTGCGCTTTGATGGAGGTGGACTATCTGCACCCGGCTATCGTTTCTGAATTTTACCAAAAAGGTGGGGCTGCCAGAAGCATAACCGAAAATGCCAGGAGAAAGGAAATTGACAAGATAGTCAGCCAGGGCCAATCAACATTATGGCATCATCTATTTTCACGTGAAGATGCCAGAGTGTTGTTTCACTCGGCTGGAAGAGGTCAATATGGGTACTCTTTCAAGACAGAACTGAACAGTGTTTATGTGTGCGATTTCCTGCCAATCAACGAAAGTTCATTCAAGCCATCGGCGGATGTAAAATTCGTTAACGAGGCCGAGCTCGTCGCTTCTGATCTCGCAGGCACATTTGACGTGATTATAATTTCCAACACGCTGGAGAGGTTAACTAACCCAAAACACCAATTATCTTGGTGTTCTCACGTGTTGAAAGAAGGGGGGGTTCTGGCATTTGAAGTCCCTCAAATGGACATTGAGCTTGCTCAAAGTGCTAAGTTTGATGTCGAGGAAATTAACTTCTTTTCCCCTCAGGTACTTGGCAATTTGATTACAATTCAGGGCAGTTTCGATATATTGGATTCGCAGATGGGGCAACATCCTGATGGTCGGGGGAGCATGAGAATTATTTTAAAGAATCAAAGAAGGACGGCGAATCCGCCCGTCAACGAAGTTGAAGCTGCGGTATTGATGGATACGTTAGGTAAGCTGAGTTTTGCCTGTTTTTCCCATAGCCTTAAGTTCGCGCGTGTCTTACAAGCCAAACCATCTTGAATGATCCAATTTTTTCCATGCAAGTCATATCTTAAACTCAATCAGCATTAAGAACGATGTATTGAACGCCCAGTTTTGAGCTCCTTAATTAGAGAAGGCCCAGAAATGAAGTGCCCCCTTTGTGACTGTAATGAAGCCCGCCCGTTTCTTATAAAGGGAAGAGGAGTATTGCAGTTTGTTTTTGGGGTCGCGCTTCTTGAATGTCCCAGATGTCATTTCGGATTTGCAGATTTTATACATAGCCAGACAATCGAATATTATTACGAGCATTTTTGTCGTCAGGGCGAGGTGAAGGGACTGGCGGATCACTTACGCCTTCAGGCGAAAGAAAACGGTCAGTCGCAGGTGGATACAATCAGCCAAACTCTTCCCCCGCCTTACGGGAAGGTATTGGATTTTGGAGGTGGAAACGGTGAAGCTGCGCGCCTGTATTTGCCTTTGGCTGAAGAAGTTTACGTCACCGAGAGCGACCCACGTTCGATCAGAAAAATCCAGGAAGAATCCCGGTTGAGAATTATTGAATCCAATCAGTTAATGGATGATCGGTATGTCGGTTATTTTGACTTGGTCATTTTTTCAAATGTTCTTGAACATATGACTCACCCGATCAGACGAATGAACGAGTTCTCAAGAATTATTGCGCCTGACGGTCATTTGTTTGTGGAAATTCCAAACGAATACGAAGTCGTCAAACAAACCGGAGCCCATGCAAATCAGCACATTAGTTTCTTTTCACCGGATACTTTCAGGTTACTCCTAGACCGACAGGGAAGCTTCGATATTGAAGATCTCAGAACGTGCGGTGCACCGTTAGCGGACGTCATTGCCAACCATGGATTAATTCATGCTTTTGATAAGCTGGACACACCTGATGGATGGGTCATCCGAGCGCTGTTGAAAAATTCACGTCCGGAGGTGAAACTACGGGAAATACCCACTGATGTGGAAGATATGAGAAGTTCGTTAGTCAACCTCAGCCAATATATTCACATGATGGCGTCACACCAGACCAAACCACTTACGTAAGCACAACATGTCTCGCCCCCATGCTAACCGAACGGCAGGAACCACCTTGCCCAACTGAAGAAACACACGCAGCAAGCATCCCAGTTCCTCCGTAATTACAGAAGAGAAAGCGATGCCAAACACAATTACATCTTGTTTGTTTAGCGGCGCTCCAGCAGGTGGGTAACGATTAGATTAAAAGAAGTTGTCGGCAGCCAATTAAAGGGAAAGAGGTTTCGACGACTGGACCTGAAATTTCGATCTAGGGACTGAATGATTTTAGAGACGTTATTGCAGTGTTCCAGGCGGATATATTTCCGGTAATCCAGATTATATCGGCTGGACATAACTCTTTCCGAAGTCAGCTTCCGGCCCAGATTCCAGGCTAACCCGCCTTCGCACGGAAGGCCGATATAGGCCAGGGCCCGGGGCGGTAAAATGCGGGTCATTTCATTGATCGCTTCATCCAGAAAATAAATATGCTCCAGTGCATAAATTGAGATAATTCGATTTATGACGGCGTCCTTGAACGGCAGCTTGGTGATGTCGGCCTGGATTAGAATGCCGCCTTTATGTCGGGCGCGGATTTTTTTCAGGCTCTCGAGTCGGATGTCAACACCAATAAGCCGATCGAAATTTCTCTCAAAGAAATCCCAGTGATACCCTTGGCCACATCCAATGTCACAGGTCCACCCGTCTGTGTTAGCCTCTCTCAACCAATTTTGGATCTTTTTATGAGATGCGTTGTGGATGGTTTGAAACAGACAGTTGCCGTCGGTGAAGTAGGATTGCGCCTCATCAAACAATTTCGACATCTTCAGGTAGTCAGGATCACTGTAAGCTGCGGGAAGAGGTGTGCTTTGGGACGGCATAAGATCCAGTATTCCCTGACCTCGCATCAGATAATTCCGCCCACAATCCGCACAAGCGACATCGTCCTCAGCAAAATTTCCGTGCAGGCCTCCCCGACAGTCGGGACAGCAGAGAATAGACATCAGGGATGAATCGAACATGGAACCTCATTTTATAGCACAGGATTAAATAGCTGTTGGGCGCTCGAAAAACCAGCGTTTCCGAAAATGGAAAATTTTTACCCGGTGCGCGGCAGGTTTTGCGTTGTAAATGGGTTGCCTCCGGCGACATAGATAGGTAGGAACGGAGACGTTTTGTTATTTTGTAAATTATTTGGACTCGTCCATGAAGTGGATGTTTAAACTTGACCGGGGTGAAATATTCGACGGCCTCGTCTCGTTGTATCTGGCCCACAATGGCGACAGAACCGAGCCGTGGCTGAAAAAACTCTATCGGTCGCTCCGCACAAAGGTCGGCTATTCCCTAGACGAGAGTATCGATTTCCTTTTGCAGATTGGCGAGCGGCACGGCCATCGTTTTACCTTCTTCGTCGTGGGAAAGTTGGCGGCGAGTCGACCCGATCTGGTTAAGCGCATCCTGGAAAAGGGCCACGAGGTCGCTTCCCACTCGATGTCTCACTACATGCCCCAACGTCTACCGCCCTCAGCGTTCCGTGAAGAATTGATCACCTCGAAGATAATTCTTGAAGATCTTGGCGCAACGGTAACGGGTTTTCGCGCACCGCACCTGATCATGGCTGACAGTCAATACGATATTCTGAGCGAGGCCGGGTATCTCTATTCATCTTCCAAATCCTGGCGACACGCCCCGATCGTACTATCCACGACGCGCGGCGAGATCACCGAGGCCCCGGTGCATTACCAGGACCTGGAATTCCTGAAACACCGGGACGACCATGATCAACTTGTCGCTGGGTTGAAAAACGCTCTTGTTCCGGGGAGTGTCTTGCTGGTCCATGCCCAGTTTTTGGCGGCACCGTCATTTGCACCGGTATGGGATGGTCTTTATTCGACTCCCGAAACCTGCCGTTCGGAAGTCCTGAGCAAACTGGTGGCCGGCGAGGCGCCGGAGAATGCAACTTACATAACAATCGACGTTGGACTGGAGTAACGAGTATATGGTCAAACCTAAAGACGGATATCTACTTGATCCTATGGAAGAAGATCACCTGGGTCTTTACGAGGACAAGGCGAAACAGTTTTTTTCCAACCGCCGTTTGAAAGAACTCAAGAAACGAATTGATGCGGTCGGCGACAACAAGACCGTACTGGAACTGGGTTGTGGGCACGGGTATGTGATGGATTTCGCGTACAACCCGACCAACACCTATACCGGTATCGACATCAATCCCAATTCCATCGAGATTGCCCGAAAACGCCACCAGGGCCGGCAGAACGTGGAGCTCCGTGCCGGGGATGTCATGAAAGTTGATTATCCCGACAACGCCGCCGACATCGTCATTTGTACCGAAGTCCTGGAGCATTTGCCGGACCCCGAGGCAACCCTGAAGGAAATCAACCGCGTGCTAAAGCCGGGCGGCATATTTGTCAGCACGGTGCCGTTTGAATGGCTCCTGGTGTTCATCCGCACCTTGATCCTGCCTGTGCGTTTAATGCAGGGGCGGGGCATATTTGTCGATGCCCACCTGCATTACTTCAATTACTGGAGCTACAAAAAGTTCCTGGCCGCTCATTTTGCTATCGATGAAATTCGCCACGCGGAATTCGGCTTTCGCATTTTGGCAGTCTGCCGCAAGGACGCCTAAAGGCCAGCGCCATTCTTTTCCATCCAAGCGTGCAGCCCGATCATGGAGACCAGTTGCTTTGCCGCCAGGAATTCCCCCCGTTCCAGGTCGGCCAGGCGCTCGGTAACATATCCATCGCGAAGGATTCCGTGTTTCCTATTCATGTTGGGGGAAAGCCAGTCGTCACACAGGGCGACCAGAGATTCCCGCCACAAAACTTCCACGGGCAGGTGAAACGCCTTCTTGGTGCGCTGTGCCGCGGGCAATTCGTACCGTGCTGCGATGGCCCTCAGGATTGGCTTGTCACCCTTGTCTCCGAATAAAATTTCATCAGGGCAGCGGGCCAGTTGTTCAAACAGGCGCGGTGTGACATAGGGCACGCGGGCTTCCAGGCCATGCGCCATGCTCAATTGGTCGGTCTTGTGCAAAATTTGTTCCGGTAACCAGTCGCGCCGCATATCGGCCATCAGGCCAGCCAGGGAAAGATCGGCAGGGCCCGGTTCCGGCGCTGGTCCCAGGGTCGTCCCTCGGACCAAATCGTTGTCGCCCATAATTGAAGTTGCCCGCTTCAACAATTTTCCGGAATGCGAAAGCGTACTAATCAATTCTGCCGCCGCACTCCGGCCCAGGGTTCCCAGAGATGCTTCATAATCAAACAGTCGGTTCAATACATCAATCGGAACGAGACCAACAATTCCGGACAAAAGCTTTTCGACTGGTGCGGCCCACTTAAGTTTATCCAACATCCGGACCGTCGATAGGTAGGCATAACCGGCAAAGACCTCGTCCGCCCCTTCTCCGCTCAGGACCACCTTGACCTCTTTCGCCGTGTCCCTGCATAAAATCCAGGTCGGCACGATGATCGCTTCTCCTACCGGATTTGACATGGCCCCGATGATGTCCGGATATAGGTCGAAATCCTGCTTGCCCATGTGCACTTCGCGATGGTCGAAACCGTATTCCCTGGCGAAGGCGGCCGCTTGCGCCGTTTCATCTGACGAACCGCCGACGGAAAAGGTAAAGGCGGTTAAATCGTCTTGCGCGTGACGGGCGGCGAAATGGGCAATGACCGAGGAATCCATGCCGCCCGACAGAAACATCCCCATCGGAACATCCGAACGCAGGTGGTGTTTGACTGCGTGTTCGATGGTCTGCCCGACATCATCGGCCCAGTTCGAAAGCGAACCACTTCCAGTGCCGGATCCACCATCCAATTGCCAATAGCGGCGCACGCTGGTGTCACTATTCTGTTTGATCAGGAAGCTGCCCGCAGGAAGTGTTTCGACGCCTTCAACAATAGATCCCCCGGAACGGACCCAACGATGTTGCAGGAACTCCCGCACGGCCTGGGGACGCAATCGCCGAGAGATCGACGGGTGGGCCATGACGGCCTGGACGGTAGAGGAGAAAACCAGGTCACCGCCCGCCCGGGCATAAAAAAGAGGTTTGATCCCCAGTTGATCCCGCACCAGGCGCAGCGCGCCGGTGTCACGGTCATAAAGCGACAGGGCAAACATGCCTTCCAGGCGCGACCAAAGATCGTCTCCCCAGGCGGCGAAGCCGACGGGAATCAGCTCTGTATCGCAATTGGTATGGAACGTGTGACCACGTCGTTCCAATTCGCGACGCAGTTCCGGGTAATTGTATATTTCCCCATTGTAGCTGACCGTGTATCGGTCGCTGATCCGTGTCATGGGCTGCTGCCCGTGCGCAGGATCAATGACGGCTAATCTTGTATGCCCTAGGAAGACATCATGCGTCGACCATGAGCCTTGGCCATCCGGTCCGCGAGAGGCGATGTTGCGAAGCATGGTATCAACCAGACCTGGAACTTCCTTTCCCGTATAACCGCAGATGCCACACATGTGCTATGGACGGGTATTGTCGGTGTCAAATAGTGGGCGCAGTTCTTCCATATACGGTTTCAGTTTCGGTATGGCCTCACGGATGGCAAGGCGGATTTTTTCCTCTTTCTCAGGGGTTATTTCTTTACTCACGAATTCCTTCACCCCCCCCGTGAATTGCTTGATGGTGGCTTTGCCGGTTCTTTGCCCTAATTTTCGGACGGGCTCCCGCAAGGCGTACGTAAAAGAAATACTGGCGGCAGAGAACAGGAAAACGCCAACCAGGGCGACCACCGTCGCCTTAATGAAAAAAGGCCGCAGCTCCTGTTTTTGCCGCGCTTCCCTCGGCAAGGAAATATCAGAGATCGTTCCACAGGAAATATGGTGTTCAAAATAACGCGTTTTGCGTTCTTCCAGCTCAGCGAACGCGTCAACGTAGGTCTCCGCGCTGGCGAAAACCCCAAGTTCCTGGATATTCAGGTAATACATGCCTCCACGCCTTCGCGCTTCGACCACGTAATCCCGGCCCTGCAAATTTTCGAGAGAGGTCATGTATCCCACCTTTCGCTCGTCTGATTTTTCATAACTTTCTCTGTACCATGGCAACCTGGTCAGCGATTAGACCAAAACAAGCAACGATCACCGAAGACATAAACAAGCCTAGTCCTGCGCTTTGTACGCCGCCAGTGTTCCAATACTGCCAGCCGCCTATCAGTATACTGGCCAGCATCAGAATACTGCTTAACGGTACGAATAATCGCTTGGGATTAAACAGCATTAGAATACGAAATATGATTGCGACAAATCGAAAGAAGTCACTCATCGGCCTGATGTTACTTTCCCCATGAGCCCTCCGCTGAATGGAATCCATCGGCACGTAAGTGACAAACCGGGCATCCATTAGGAAGGCCAATGTGATCGTTGTCGGATAGCTGTAACGGTTGGGAAACAGCCGCAGATATCTCATCAGGCTCTCCTTCCGCATGGCTCGAAAACCACTGGTCAAATCCAAGATTTTGTGGCCGGAAATCCATTCGGCCACCTTAATCAGCGCCCAGTTCCCAACCTTGCGAAAATCCGATGTGTTGCCCTTAGACGTTCGCGCCCCAATAGCCATTTCATATTTATCGAGTAGACATAACAGATTCGGAATTTCCTCAGGTGGATGCTGACCGTCGCAGTCCATCATGACGACGACATCTCCGGTTGATTCCAGGATCCCCCTACGCACGGATGCCCCGTTGCCTACATTGTAAGGTGCGGTCAGGACTTTTGCACCGGCGTCCATGGCGACCTTCGACGTATCATCGACGGAACCATCATCGACGACAATGATTTCAAAGTCCGGGCCGATTTTTCGTATCCGTGATATGATATCCCCGACGGTAGCCGCCTCGTTATAAGCAGGAATTACAACCGAGATGCTATGCCCGGCACGTTCAGCTTTTGGTTTACCCGCCACGTAGATATTCCCCTGTTATTTCTTGGTGCAATAATGTTTAAAGCCATCGGCGATCAACGGCGTGTAGTCTCTAGTTTGTCCGCAGGAAATATTACCCCTTTTGTGATCAACCCAATCGGGATTGGTCAGCGCATTGATTTCAGCGACAAATATCACCCCCGCCAACACCAGCATACCACCTTTTAGCGCGCCGGTAAGCCTGGGTAGAAGATATGTTGCCGACAGGATGGCCGCGAACATCAGCCAGGTGTCAATGTAGATCAAATGTTTGTCCGAAACCTTATAAAGGCCGAACGCCCCTTCGACGCAGATGGCCATGACCAGAAATGTCGAAACCCGGATCGCTTGAATTTTTTCCCCGATGGCGGACAGGGCTATAATCGAAACCAGAATGGCCCAATTTAAAATGTCGACAGGGTGGTCAAACAGGTTCATGTCCCAAAACCGGCGAACAATAACGTTATACAGTGACTCGAGCGGTACCAGGATAATGGAAACCCAGGGCAGGTTGTCTGCTGTCCCTCCGACGTCCTGTGAGACACTACCCAGAACGAACATTGTTTCGACAAAGTTTACCAAGGCATCTACGGCCTCAGGCGTATGATAGACGAAGTGCAAATATAGCCCGGCCGATACCCCCGAGAGAACCGTCACCATCATCAGCACTTGATGCCGCCAGGGAATGTTCCAGGCCCGACCGAGGACGTAAATTGCCGCGGCTACGTATCCGGCAAAAACAAGTTGATACAGGCCGCCATTGCCGCCTAGGACAGCAGATGTTCCGACCATATGGATGGCCAGTACACTGAACGCCAGCGCAAGAAGAACACGCAGCACCAGATCCAGCCCATCGATTTGATGGATTGTCTGTTTGCGAAGAGTTGTCTGCCCAACGGGCAAGTTGAAAACCAGTGCAATGACGGGCAGGAACAATACGGGGAATACGACCTGCATCTTCGACATCATGCTGATGGTTGCGAACATGGCGGCGAAAAAGGCCAGACGCAATGGGTGGTCGCTACGGCCGACAATGATTAACAGAATGACGGACAGTAACAGGAAAAGCCCTGAGGGAAGCTCCGTAAACAGCATCAATGCCTGAAGGCACAATTCCTTGCTTGCCGCAAATATCAATCCGCCGATAACGGCGACAATACCGGACCCGATGACAGCGCGGACACCCCAGTAAAAGGCGATTGCAAAACCGCCCGACAGAATGGCGATCATGTACCGCCCGGCGAAGACCAGAAGCTCGTAGTCCGCCTCGAAGGTACCCTTATTTATGGGCAACAGATCGTTAAGGCTGGACAAAGGAACCAGCCCCAACACTTCCATCAGCCTCAACCACCAGGCCAGCAGCATAAACAGCACATAGCCGGTATGCGACAAATATGTTTGCGGAAGTCCCGCGTTAAGGCGCAGGGCTTCATAAATGAAGACAATGTCGGCATCAACCGAGGTCAGGTAGGAGCGGTGGATATCGTGGAACAGGGCGGTGCCGAGGGGAATACAAAACAGCCCGATCGGAAACAGCAGCCGGAAGGACCTACTTTCAAATATTCCTGACAGGCCAGGCGTCGATCCGGAAACGGCAGAAATGTCGGTCGTCATAAATGATTGGTCCGGTCGGATTTTAAATCAAAATACTAGATGTATTCCGTTGGCAATCAGGGCATTCTGACGCAGGGCGTTTCGTTGTCAAAGCTTTTTTAGAGGCTGGTCAGTCTCCGATTTAATGTCAGGTTTACGGAGCCTGAAATAAGCCATGGTGCCGAAATACCGGTCGAAGAACCGATGAATTATCTTGCGACCAACGACCGGGAAAGGAGTAAATCTTAATGGGAAAAAATGAGCCTCTAGCCCTAAAACCTGCCAGCCTGCCGCCGTCAGGTCTTTGACCCAATCGGCGTCACTTTTACCAATCCCCACAGGATTATCATCACCATCATAGCGGCGAATAAAATCGTCGACAGTACGGGACGTCTTTGCCAAGTCGGCCCCGGGATGACGCACACCCAACAGGCGCATGACAATCAACATGACTGAAAAAACAAGGGGGTGGTGAAGAATGCCCTTCCGGTACAGTGTGATTTTCCCAGCACCGCCAGGTCGGGTTACCCGGAAGGCCTCGGTTATCGCTTTTTGGCAATCCGGCGTATGGTGCAAAACGCCCGAGGCGACAACAAGGTCAAAGCTGTTTGACGGAAATGGTAAATTTTCGGCGCTGGCAACACCAAATTTTGCCGAAACATCCTTCAGAGCCAAATGTTTTTTTGCCAAGCTAACTGCAGTATCGGTCAGGTCAACCGAGGTTACTCTGGCATCGCCACCAGCATACTGAACGCTCACCCAACCCGGCCCGCAGCCAATATCCAGGACGTCTCGCCCGGCCCATTGATCAAATGCCCAATAGGAGAAGGCGAAGGTTTCCGAGTCCTGACGCTTGGCATCATCAAGCATCAGGAAGAAATCCTCAGTTTCAGACGTATCCCCCTCGTAGCTGAGCAACGGATGGGCCTGCCAATACCGCCTGACATCGGAAACGGGGACGGCCCGTTGTGAAGCCTGAAGATCGATGATGCTGCGAGTTATCGGCATTAAGGCACTGCGATTGAAGTGATGTCAAAGTTTCCGAGAACCTAGTCTGCATTGACGTTCAAGGCAAATCCGGTGTACAAAATCAGCTTACTAGACCGATTAAAAAGTTGGAAATCCCTTTTGAAAATTGCCGTGATAGAACCTCTTCTGAGGACCAACAAGAACATCATTCGGGATGTCATATATGGATGCTGGTGTGGCGGCAAACGCATAGGTGGCGCAACGGTTCCCCCTTTCGAGCAGTTGACTATTGCGGCCATCCTGAAAAACGATGGTCACGATGTGGTGTTTGTCGACGCCCAGATGGAGCAGTTATCGATTGACGGTATTCTGCAGCGGGTCGAAGGCTGCCGTCTGGTCATTACTTCGACGTCGGTGATGACCATCAATGACGATGCGGCGTTCGTGTCTCGTATCCGTCAGGACAAACCGGAAATCAAATTTGTTGCCTATGGCTCGCACGCGACCTTCGAGCCGATGGAAACCCTGAAAAAGGGGTATGACTACGCCGTCCAACGGGAGCCGGAATGGGTTTTGCGAGATTTAGCACGGTTCATGGAAGACGAAGATTCTGAGAGCATATTCAATCTTCTGGGCTTGTCTTTCCTCGATACAGACGGCTCCTTAATCAAGAACAACCGATATCCGTTCATTGAGGACCTGGACCAGATTCCGCCGATAGACGTCACCATGCTGTCCGATGACTATGTGTATTTCAATCCCATCGTCCGCAACCTGCCTTATATTACAGTCTCGTCGTCTCACGGATGTCCGGCCAAGTGCAGTTACTGCACGGCGCCTTTTTTTCACGGCACCCGGACACGCTTCGCCTCGGCGACGAAGGTGCTGTCCGAAATTGAGCACTACCTAAGCAGCGGTATTAAGGAAATTTATTATCGGGACGAGACGTTTACGGCCGATCGGCAACGGGTCGTGGATATCTGCAACGGGGTTATCGAACGTGGGCTGAGATTTAGTTGGATCTGCAATTCCCGAGTTGACACTATCGACCGTGAGCTTGTTTTCCTGATGAAAAAGGCCGGTTGTCACCTGATAAAATTCGGCGCCGAATCGGGCAACCAACAGGTTCTGGACAACGTTAAAAAGGGCATTACTCTCGCCCAGTCCCGCAATGCCTTCAATTGGTGCAGGGATGCCGGCATCAACACCCATGCCCACTTCATGGTCGGGATGCCGGGTGACACACGCGAAACTATGGAAGAAACCTTTCAGTTCGCTTGTGAATCCGAACCTTCGACGGTGACGTTCGGGATTTGCACACCCTATCCCGGCACGCCGTTGTTTCGGGATATTGCCAGACAGGACGACAGCATCGGTGACGGTGCTGACAACGCCAATATCGCTAGGCTTCATACGGAAGGCGATTACAACGCTCTTTACTGTTCGGTCGATGGTGCGGAACTGAACAAGACCGTCAAGCGATTCTATCGCCGTTTCTATCTGCGCCCGGGATACCTGTTTCGATCCCTCGTTCGGATCAAGAACGGTAACATGCTGCGAAATTTGGTCGTTGGCGGCTTTAACGTCGTGACATTCGCATTGAGCAAGAAGAATGCCTGACGGACATCAGGCCTTTCTAACCGAAGCAATATCCATCGTGCCGAGGGTGCTCGGACTATGTGACCGGCAATCTGAATCAAGCACATTTGGCTGCTGCGACAGAAATTACTGGCACTACTGCTTAATCGACTTTCCCAATGCCCGCTTACAGGAGGCGGGGTTATTGATGGCATTGGCCGCATCGGCCAATGTCAACAACAACCCCTACTTCGGACAGCAGGCTCTGAGTGACTGGGCACGGGCGGCCTGGCAGCATTGGCTGTCCCGGCGAAACTGCGACGGATCGGTGGCGGAGGCCTATCCCGGGGAACGAAGTTATTGCGCCACGGCTTTTGGAGCTGCCGCATTCATGGAAACCGTAAGACTGCTTGGTGGTTCAGATGCCTGGTCTGAAGAATTGGATCAAGCTCACATGACCCTGAATTGGCTTGCTGCAAATGAAGCCCATGAGACAGCTAATCAGGCCGCAGCTTCGCTTTGGGCGTTGGCGGGCTACGCTTGTCTCAGCGACAGGGAGGAAGCTCGATCATGGGCCAAACAACGGCGAGAGGGAATTTTAAGTATGGCCGATCCTGGTGGTGTACTTCTGGAGTATGGTGGATTTGATGCGGGGTATCAGAGCATCTCCATGGCTGCGATCACCCGCGCTGTTTGGTGGCTGAAAAAGGACGATGAGCTGGAAGCGCTCTTGCGGCAAGGAGAAGCCCTTTTGGGACAGCATATGGAAAATAATGGAGATTCCGACCCGCAGAAAAATAGTCGCAACACCCAATACATATACCCGTCAGCATTAGCCGTTTTAGCAAGCCCGTTGATTGCCCGTCTGGAAATAGGGCTGGCGGGACATTCCCTGTTACGTCCGTCGTGGATGGATGATCGCTACTGTACTGCCTTCGCAATCGACTACTTCTTCGCTGGGTTGGAGGCGGCCAGTGCTGATGTCACCTCTTAAACTAATCGCGCTGCGATTCTGGTGTCTGACCATCGGGCGAAGCACCTTGGGAATGAGGGTTCTCAGGTGGGGCCTGGTCAGATTCTTTATTACCTTAAAGAAAGGCGATCAAAAATACGTCGCCAGTTCCCGCTTTTTTACACCCTCAGAATTTTTCAATGCAATAAACTCTAAGAAAAAGGAAAACGTGTAGATACAAACGGTTTTTGCAGTGATCCAAATACGAGTGGATTGATCCTTCTCTGGTCCACCTTGGGTCAACAATCGTCAAATCGTCGCAATGTAGGCACTGGACATCACCCGTTTTAAGCACGATACAGCGCCGCAACGTTATTCAGGCGGCATCTCCCTATTGATCCGACCGCCGCTATGTGCAGTTCTTTTCGCGTCCGGTTAACGATGCAGGGTGTACATAGCACTCACCCCTCCAACTTCACCTGCGGAAACTAGATCAAGACTTTTCTACAGCGACGCCAGCACCTGCGTCAACTATTCCAACGGAGGAGAAAATTCCATGACACTCGCGGATTTCACAACTGAACAAACCACAACTGCGCCCCATTGAACCCATATGCTGACATATCAATATCCCCTACTGTGCCCAGCCTAACACCACTGTTGGCACGTTGGCATACATCAACTTCTCGGGATGAAGAACAATGGTTCCCGGGGCGGTCGTGAACCACTGCCACGCAGATTTTCAATAGTTCTTCTGAAAGGCCGCTAACCCGAAAATTACTTTGCTGGTTTAACTCGAATTTTATTTTTGTTCACCTTGGTGCCATGTAATTTTTCAATAGCTACCACCGCGTCTTCCTCGAGTTCCATCTCGACAAATCCAAAGCCTTTTGAAGCACCGCTCTCGTCGTCAAGGACAAGATTGCAGGCTGTAACATTGCCATGAGCTTTGAATAGTATTTCTAAATCCTGTTCGCCAAAATCTCGTGGCAAGTTAAGGGCAATCAGTTTCATTTAGGCTCCGATAAAAATAAAAAAGTGAGGCATTAAAGTATCGTATCAGGATAAATTTTTAACAAAACAAAATCCGCTTCAAACTAAAATTTCAATATTTTGAGTATTCCTGTAATGCCCAGGGTTTCTTTGGCGGCTTGAATATTGTTGTTTAAATCCGTTAACCTCTGCTGCGCAACAGCTTCCTGCTGCTCATTTTTCGCACCGTTCTCAACTTGTTCATATTTAAGATGGTCGATCTTCGATTTTGCGCGACCTCGTTCTACCAGATCGCTGGTGAGGTTCAGCTGTGCTTTATCAAAGGTAATCTCTTCAATATTTAAACCAAGGGATTGAAGCCCGATGAGGTCGGGCAATTCATCACAGAAACCATAAACGATTTTGTTATGGCGATACCCATGCTTCTCAAGCTTGCATTTTTTCTTGATCTCGTTGATTTCCAGACGATAGTCACTTTGAGGCCTGGGCGTGAGTTTGAAGGTTTGCATTGGGTTTCGCCTGTTTGAACTGTGCAGTCATTTGAGAAGACAATAAAGAAAAGGCCCGGACTCTTCAGTCAGGACCTTGAGGGAAATGGTGCCCGGGGGCGGACTTGAACCACCGACACGCGGATTTTCAATCCGCTGCTCTACCACCTGAGCTACCCGGGCATTCCCATTTCTGGGGCTGGACCATAAACCGCGATGCGGCCATTTCGTCAACAGCGAAGGCGCTTATAGAAGAATTCCGGAGCCCTGTCCAGCATCGCAGAAGCCTTTTGTCATGCTTCCTGAATTTTCTTTGTTCAAGTCCGATTCCATTTGTTTACGCCTCAGGAAAATCATCGTCATCGGCCTCTGCCCCTTCTTCCGCAGGGATGCGGTAGTCCTCGTTAAACCATTTGCCCAAATCAAGATCTGCACAGCGTTTCGAACAGAATGGACGGTAGGCCTGAACGCGCGGTTTACCACAGACCGGGCATTTCCCGCCCTTCAGGGGAACCACTTTCAGGGGTTGATCTTCCGCCACGCCGAAGACCGCGTTCAGGCTTTTTCCACGTGATAGCTTTCACGCCTATAATCCGCATCCGCGTTCAGGGTCAAGGCTGATCCCAGCCGGGCTTCGACCTCTTTCCGGCCTGCTTCGACTGCACTGCTAAGGGCCTCAATAACATCCGGTGCTGCCTTGACGTTGAAAGCCGCACTTGGCGTAGCAGCGGCCTCCATCAGAACCGTGCGCAAGACTTCCAGAGCAACGGTCTCAGCGGATTTTATCGGCCCCGTCATCTCCCCTGCCAAAATTTCCGACAGCGACGGCCCGCGACGACGACGTGTCATTTCAGCCAGCCCAAGTTTGGTGAAGCCCACCACGTGGGGGCGTAACGGGTCCCGGCCCATGGCTTTACGCAGGGTTTGGTTGAGCTTTTCCTGATTATCGCGGCGGCGCATGGAAACAAAATCAACGATCAAGAGCCCGCTCAGGTTACGCAACTGCACTTGGTTGGCGAGCTCTTCTGCCGCTTCTTCATTGGTATTCAGCGCATTGGCCTCTCGTCCACCGCCGGTGTTGGCACCAGTGTTGACGTCAATGGCGGTGAGCGCCGGGGTTTCACTGATGATCATGTTGCCGCCCGACGGCAGGGGGACGACCGGATCAAGTGCCGCGTCGATCAGTTCTTCCACACCATGCGCTTCAAACAGCGGTTCCGGTGCCGCATGAAGCTGAATGAGATCAAGCAGATCATGCATGTTTTCAGTAGCGAACTCTTTCAAGCGGTTGAACAGATCAGCGTCATCCACATGAACTGCTTCCAGATCAACACCTCCGAAATCACGAAGCGCGACGAAGGGAGCTTCCAGCTCCTGATCCAGCAGCGCCGGGGCTTCGGCGCCCTCGCGTTTTGTCTCAATGGCCTTCCAGCGTTCGAGCACGTGTTTGATTTCCGCTTCCAGGTCTTCATCTTCCGCTTCCTGAGCCGCAGTGCGCAGCACAAACCCGCCTTTGATGTCTTCGGTCAGGGCTTTTTCCATGAGTGCCGTCAGGCGATCACGTTCAGCAGCATCGGATATGCGACGCGACAGGGAAAATCCGCTCTGTCCCGGACTGAAAATCATGTCGCGGCCGGTCAAACTGACGCGCGCCGTCAATTTCGCACCTTTGTCCTCTTCCGGATCACGCAAAACCTGGACGATAATGGCGTCCCCTTCGCTGACGTGATTAGCAATCTGGTCGCGGCGCAGGTCTTCACGTTTGCCTTCACCATGCGGTTGCAGGTCAGCCAGGGCCAAAAAACCGGCACGTTCCGCACCAATCTCCACAAATGCGGCCTGTAAACCATCCAAAACGGCCGTTACGCGGCCAAGATATATATTGCCAACCATGCTTTCCTGACCAACGCGCGACAGAACCAGCCCGCTCAGACGGTTTTTTTCCAGAAAAGCCAGCCGCGTTTCGCCCGGGGCAACGTTGATTAAAATCTGCTCAGTCGACATTTAATGTTTTTCCTTTGTGTAAAAATTTTTCCCGTTGAGAAGGGCCGTCGTTTCGTACAGGGACAGACCCACAACGTTGGAATACGATCCGTTGATGCGTTTGACGAATCTGGCGGCTAAGCCCTGAATGGCATAAGCCCCCGCCTTTCCTTTCCACTCTCCGCTCTCTATGTAACCCGTGATCTCCCCCGCCGACAACCGTTTGAATTGCACAATTGTTGTTACAAGCCGGGAAACTGTACTGCCATCAGCAGCAATCAGGCAAATTCCGCCGAAAACACGGTGTTTTTGTCCGGAAAGCAAGGTCAGGCAAAACCGGGCCTCTTCCTCGGTTTCTGCCTTGGGTAAGATACGCCGACCACAGGCAACGACCGTATCAGCGGCCAGGGTAAAGGCGTTTTTGTGAGAATCGGCGACAGTTCGGGCCTTTGATTCGGCCAATCGTTTCGCCAGTTGCCGGGGGAGTTCTTCCGCCAATGGGCTTTCATCGATTTCTGCGGGGACGACGTCGTCGGGCGTAATGTTGATTTGGGCAAGCAAATCCAGCCGCCGGGGCGATGCTGAGGCAAGAATCAGACGGCCAGTCACCGGCGCGTTCACTGAAACTTATTTGAAGCGGAAAGTAATACGGCCCTTGCTCAGGTCGTAGGGTGTCATTTCCACGTTCACACGGTCCCCGGCAAGAACCCGGATTCTGTGTTTACGCATTTTACCCGCCGTATGAGCCAGAATTTCGTGTTCGTTGTCGAGAATTACGCGGAACATTGCATTCGGCAGCAGCTCGGTAACGGTACCGCTAAATTCAAGAAGGTCTTCTTTGGCCATTCTGTATTCTTCTAACGTTGAAAGTTGGCACATAAAGCCGCCGAACTCCCCTCGGGTCAAGGCTTATTCGACTTTTATTAAGCTTTTCCGGGGTTTAAGGGCCAAATTGTCGCAATTATAGTTGCCTGCATCAGGTATCAACGGCGCTGTTGACGGGGAACCTCGCTTTAATCTTCTGCATCAACTGATCCCTGACCTGACGATAGGCGTCCAGTTTAGTTTCGCGGTTCTCGCTTTCGATCAGGCTGGGGTCAAAGGTGTTCCAGAACTCAATATCGACAGCCATGACGCGGGTCAGCTCAACGGCCCTATGCTGGGCTTCCGGCGACAGTGGGATGATCAAGTCATAGTAGTCATCATCCAGATCATCGAAGGTTTTGGAATTATGACGACCCAGATCTATGCCGATTTCATCCATGACAGCAACGGAATACCCGTCAATATCGGCGCTTCTGACACCAACTGAGTCGACGTATATACGATGCCCATGAAGAAACTTGAGGATCGATTCCGCCATCGGCGAGCGAACGGAATTCATGGTGCAGCAAAACAGGACGGCCGAGGGCAGATCGTTCATCCACTCACCCCCGGATGTGCAGCACACAAACGAGGGTAAACAGGCGGCGCGCCGTCTGTTTGTCGACGCTGACATGGTCCGCCAAGCGTTCGCTTAAAATATCGGCGCCTTCGTCATGCAAACCACGCCGCCCCATGTCGATGGCCTCAATCTGCGACGGCGCCTTGGTCTTGATTGCTTCGAAATAACTCTCGCAAACCATGAAATAATCCCGAACCACCCGGCGAAACGTCTTGGCCGGTAGAGAAAATTTCGACACCTCCTGATCGGAGCCATCGCGTATATCAAAAATCAGGCGGTTATCGGCCACACTCAGGCGAAGGTCGTAGGGACCGCACGGGTTTTCCAAAAGCCGGAAGGAGTTTTCTTCGAGCAGATCAAAGATCGCGACTTGTCGTTCATGCTCGACCTGTGGCCGACGCCGAATGACCGGTCCTTCATCAAGCACGATATTGGCGATCCGTTCAGGGTCGGACATATCTGGCATCTCTCGGGTGCGGTCAGGTGGAACCAGCTCAGTTTAACCGAATAGACACAGAAAGCGCGTGCGCATCAAGACCTTCGGCCTCGGCCAGCTTTACCGCTGTCGGCCCAATCCGCCTGAGGCTATCGCCATCACACTGGATCAGTGACGTGCGCTTCATGAAATCTAGGACACCAAGGCCGGATGAAAACCGCGCCGAACGGGCCGTCGGCAGAACATGGTTAGGTCCGGCAACATAATCACCGATTGCCTCTGGCGTATGACGACCGATAAAGATTGCACCGGCATTACGGACCTTGGCGGCCATTTTTTCGGCATTCTCGGTGGCGATCTCAAGGTGCTCAGGGGCTAGCGCATCGACCAGCGCCACGGCCTGATCCAGATGATCAAGCACGATGATTGCACCGAAATCGCGCCAACTGGCACTGGCAATATCCGATTTTGCCAATCGTTGCAGATGGCCGTCAACGGCGGCCTCGACGGCACCCGCAAATTCGTGGTCGTTGGTGATCAGGATGGCCTGGGCAACCGGATCATGTTCGGCCTGTGACAGAAGATCGGCAGCAATCCATGCCGGATCATTGCCCGCATCCGCCAGCACCAGAATTTCCGAAGGTCCGGCGATACTATCAATGCCTACCTGCCCGAAAACCTGGCGTTTGGCAGCCGCCACGTAGGCATTTCCAGGGCCAACGATTTTATCGACACTGGCGATACTGTCCGTCCCGTAAGCCATGGCGGCAACGGCCTGCGCGCCGCCAACGCGGTACATCTCGGTAACGCCACAAACTTTGGCCGCCGCCAAAACCAGTGGATTTAAGGTGTTATCAGGTGTCGGCACACACATCATCACCCGTTCAACCCCGGCGACCCGGGCCGGGACGGCATTCATCAGAAGCGATGACGGATAGGCGGCCAAGCCGCCCGGGACATATAATCCCGCCGCCTCGACTGCTGTCCATCGATAACCCAGCGAAACCCCGGCCTCATCCGTATAGCGCAGGTCTTCGGGTAACTGGCGGGCGTGAAAGGCCGTGATCCGCTCATGGGCCTCGGAAAGCGCCTCCAGCGTATCGCTGGCACAGGCCTTGTATCCGGCGTCAATTTCTTCAACGGAAATCCGAACCGATGTCGCATTAATTTCAAACCGGTCAAAGCGCCGGGTGTAATCGAACAACGCCTCATCTCCGCGCCCACGCACGGCTGCAATGATCTCGGCGACGGCGTCATTTAGATCAGGATCGGTTTCACGTTTCATGCCCAGCAGGTGCTGGAAACGTTCGTCGAAATCCGCGTCCCTGATATCAAGCCGCACGGGCATCGACAGCCTCCCGGAACCGTTCAATCCAGCCACCGATTTCGTCGGGGCGGGTTTTCCAGGTGGCACGATTGACCGTCAGGCGCGATGTGATATCACAAATTCGCTCGATCTCGACCAGCCCATTGGCCTTAAGCGTCGCACCCGATGACACCAGATCGACAATTCGTCGGCACAACCCCAGTTGCGGGGCCAACTCCATGGCTCCGTTCAGCTTGATGCATTCGGCATGAACACCGCGTGCCTCAAAATGCTTTCGGGTCAGTTCCGGGTACTTGGTGGCGACACGGACCGAACTCCAGGTCGAGGGATCGTCGTTGTCCATCATAGATTCGGGTTCGGCGACGGAGATCCGACAATGGCCGATGTCCAAATCCAGTGGCGCGTACAGTTCCGGATAATCAAATTCCATTAACACATCGTTGCCGGCGACACCCAAATGGGCCGCGCCGAAGGCGACGAAGGTCGCGACATCAAACGAGCGCACCCGGATGATATCAAGATCGGGAATATTGGTCGTGAAGCGCAGCTGACGAGCACTATCGTCATCAAACGCGGCTTCCGGCTCGATCCCGGCGCTGCGGACCATCGGCATCACTTCTTTTAGGATACGTCCCTTGGGCAGCGCCAGAACCAGTTTTTCGTTTCGTTGCAACACATCTCTCCTTCGACCGCCCCGCCACAGGTGAAATCAGGGAGGGCCGGAAAATCCGCCGCATTAATAGAAGGTTTTTACGGGCCTTTCCAGCGTCGAAGTTAAGCGCTGTTCACCGTGAAAATTCCTAAACCGCCTCGCTGGATTTTCCCGGATCGAATTCTATCTCAATTGAGTTGCGTAACCCATAAATGCGAACACGATGTTGCAATTCAGATTCATGGTAACGAACGCAGATGGCAATCAAGCGACAGAGACTGTTTGTTCTGGCATCTAGCACCTATCGGGTCGACCGCTCAGAACTCACTTCAGCCAAGATTTACGTCAGCGTAGAAAACAAAACCCCTTTCCACGAATAGTCTGTATTGGTACGCCGCCTTCCGAAATACTTTCCAATTTCTTACGAATATGGCTCACGTGCACATCAAGGCTTCGGTCCTCAAGATTCCATTCACGACCGGAGACCTGGCGTTGCAGAGTGTCCCGAGTAACCACACTGCCAGCGCACTGCATCAGTGATGCGAGGATCAAGTACTCTCTCTCCGTCAACAGTACCTTCTGCCCGTCAGGCGCAACAATTTCTTGTTCTGATAACTTAAGTTGCCATCCGGCAACAGCCGGCGGACCTGTTGCCGTGTTTGATGTCGCGCGCCCCATATCCACCCGCCGGAGTAAACTGCGTACCCGAGCCTGCATCTCACCAGGATTAAAGGGCTTGGGTAAATAGTCGTCGGCACCGGCGTCGAGCCCTTCTACCCTGCTGGAGGCGTCGCTGCGACCGGTCAACATCAAAATAGGAATACTGGAGCGCGACCTTAAGAACCGCGCCACATCAATGCCATCGACGTCTGGCAATCCCAAATCCAGCACGACCAGATCTACAGAAGGATCAAGTGCCTCTGCCATTCCATTGGACCCTGAAGAACAGACCGTAACATGGTGACCGTCAGCAACGAGAATAGTCTCAATCAGACGGCGCATCGAAAGCTCGTCTTCGATGACAATAATTCGGTGCTGGACTTTGTTATTCTCTAACATGTCATTCAGCTCTCGGATCGATGTTGGGTCTACGAAATCAAACTTAACATAACTTAACATAACTCAGGGTCGAATTAACATAATTTGAATATTCCAATATTCGCCTAAGCATTATGATTTGAACGTCAATCCCAATTCGCAGGTATCAAGTCGGAACAGAAGCTAGCGATCTCAAATTAGCTTTTGCAACTCTAAAATCGGGTGAACCAAATGAGCAATGCACTTCAGAACAAATCAATGGGCTCTTCGAATTCCGCTGCAGCGCAGGCAGATATTACCCTTGACCGTGATATATTCATGCGAACCCTGATGGGAGAACTCTCAGGGACTTTGCAGGATATCGTCGGCATTGAGCAGGCATCTAGCTTTATCAGTATCGTGGGCAAAAACGTCGGCGACTATCTGAACAACGGGTACAAAAACGCCTTGGCGCTTGAAAACCTTGATCAGTCGACAGTTTCTGAAGTGTTGGTTGACCTCAAGCGACGTATTGAAGGCCAATTTTATGTCATCGAGCAAACCGATGAAAAAATTGTCTTCGGTAACAAGACCTGCCCGTTTGGGGATAAAGTGAAAGACAGGTCTTCATTATGCATGATGACATCCAACGTTTTTGGAACGATCGCGTCGAATAATTTGGGCTATGCCAAAGTTTCCCTCGACGAGACCATCGCAAAAGGCGATGCAGGCTGCAAAGTCACTGTATTCATTAGAACCACTGAAGAGTCAGAAACTGCCGATGGGCGGGAGTATTTTGGAGATTAAGTTTTCTAAAATGAGTCAGGTTTCAACTCTTGCCCAACATTGGTTGGCAAGAAACTGATGGCATTCGGACCCAACCAACGAAGAGATCAATAAGTGGATATGAACGACCAGGCGCAACAATCTGGGACGACCACTGAAAGTCGTTCCTCACCAATTGAAGAAACGTTCTTCGAAACCTATATCGACGAGTCCCCTATCGCGTTGATCTTGCTGGAAGAGACAGGTCTCATCCGCCATTTCAATAAATCTGCCCGAACGCTATTTCACATTGCTGACGGATCTGGCGAAGACCTACATATATCGACCCTGTTTCCCAGCTTGCGGTGCGCCACATTAAGCGAATTACGCGCGCTATTTATTAAACGCCAACAAGTTAACTCAACTGAATCCATAATCGTCAAAGCCTCTCGGGCTGAAGGGGGTAGTCTGTCCGCCAGTATTATGGTCAATTGGCTCGGTCAAGAAACCCCGACCCAGTGTATTATGGCGATCAACGATAACTCAGAGGCAAATGAGGCCGTTAAAGAACGGCAAAAACTGCAACAACATCTCGAATTCCAGGTTCGTGTAAGAACTGCCGAACTGGCAGAAAAAATAAGAGAACGCGATGCCGCACATGCGAAACTGAATGATGCCCTGGAAAAATTACAACAAACTCAGGACTCACTCATCGAGCAGGAGAAGATGGCGTCATTGGGAAATCTGGTGGCCGGCGTCGCCCATGAAATCAATACTCCTGTTGGAATTGGGGTCACGGCCGCATCGCATTTAAGCGAAGCCATCACTAAGTTCGCCCGTGATTACCAAGATGGTGACATTACGCGTGGTAAACTTGAGCAGTTTGTCAAAATTTCCGTACAATCTACCAATATTTTAGAATCCAATCTCCGGCGGGCATCGGACCTTATTCGGAGTTTCAAGCAAGTAGCGGTTGACCAAACGGACGAATTTCACCGCGAAATCATCCTCCTGGATTACATCAACGAAGTAATTCTTAGCTTGCGACCTAAACTGAAAAAAACCTCGGTCGAGGTATCGCTAGACATTGACCCGCACCTGGCAATTACCACCAATCCTGGCACAATTTCACAAATCATCACCAATCTGGTTATGAACTCCCTGATCCATGGTTACGAAGACAACTGCGACGGAGTTATAACGATATCGTCGTCCCTAGACGGCGATACCGTCACGCTGATCTATCAGGACGATGGCAAAGGAATGGACGCGGAAACATCAAGACAAGTCTTTGAGCCCTTTTTCACGACCAAACGCGGTGAGGGCGGCAGCGGGCTTGGCATGCATGTCCTCTACAATCTCGTCATCAAGTCCCTGAGTGGAAAAATATCGTGCAAATCAGCACCGCGAGAAGGTTTTCGACTGGTAATCACCTTCCCCCAAAAACAGGAGCTTTAAAATGCTGGAGCAATCGAGACTCAATGAACCATTGGCATTTTCTGACGACGTCACTGACGAACCGGAGCCGCAGTCAAAGGACCTTCCATGGAAAATCATGATCGTTGATGATGATCCAGGAATTCACGATGTGACCAAGCTCGCGCTCGACGGTTTCACATTCGCCGAACGGGAGCTACAGTTTATTCAGTGCTTTTCCGGCAAGGAGGCGTTGCGGGCGATCCGTGAACACCCAGATACTGCAATTATCTTGCTGGACGTCGTCATGGAAACTGACTCAGCGGGTTTGGACGTCGCCAAAAAGATCCGGGAAGAAGTCGGCAATTCCATGGTTCGGATCGTGCTGCGAACGGGGCAACCAGGACAAGCCCCAGAGCGCCAGGTAATCCGCGATTATGATATCAACGACTACAAAGAAAAAACGGAACTAACATCCAGTAAGCTCTTCACGCTGATGTACTCACTGCTGCGTTCTTATCGCGACATCGAAACGATCGAATCGACGAAACGCGGCCTGGCACATGTTATTGAAGCATCCGCAGACATCTTCAAACTGTCATCTGTTGATCAGTTCGCTATGGGGGTTCTAGAACAATTAACAGCTCTTTTGAATATTGACCCCGGAGCACTTTACATGAACGCCGGCGGCTTAGCGGCGCTCCGCGATAACAACGAATACCGGGTCATCGCGGGGACTGGAAAGTACTCCGCGGAGACTGGCACAAATGCCAATTCAGTCCTAAATGAAAAGCAGTTGAATGCCCTTGATGACGTTCGTCGGATGAAAGCAAATGTATATGCTGACCGTTCGTTCATTGGTTTCTTTGGTGATCGCGTTGGAAACGAGAACATATTATTTGTCGATGGCATTGAGAAAGTCGAACCCCTGGACAAAAATTTGGTTCAGTTGTTTACAAAAAATGTTTCTATCGCATTCGAGAACATCCACCTCCTCGCCGACCTTGATGCCACTCAGCGAGAGATCGTCTATCTATTGGGCGAAGCGGTGGAAACCCGATCAATGGAAACCGGTAATCATGTCAAACGGGTTGCTGAATTATCTAAGTTGCTGGCTCTGGAATATGGCCTGAATCATGACGAAAGTGAAGTTATCAAGCTGGCATCTCCATTGCACGACGTTGGAAAAATCGGCATTCCGGACGCGATCCTCAACAAACCCGGACGCCATACTGATGATGAGCGCGAGATCATGAAAACCCACGCAGAAATCGGCTACAGAATGCTCGCCGGCTCGGGACGGCGCGTTTTACAAGCCGGTGCTGTCATCGCCAACGAACATCATGAAAGATGGGATGGCGCAGGATATCCCAACTGCAAAAAAGGCGAAGATATCCACATTTATGGACGGATAACAGCAGTTACCGATGTCTTCGATGCGCTTGGAAGTGACAGGTGTTACAAGGAGGCTTGGCCGCTTGAGAAAGTCATCGACCTTATGGAAGAAGAAAAGGGGAAACATTTTGACCCAAATCTCGTTGATATTCTTCTCCGCAACATCGATAAGGTGACGGCAATCTGTGGACGATATTCCGACACGCACCTAAAGACTGCCTGAGCAGGAATTTTTGCTACGCGTATTGGATTTCGTCTAGCCGACATCTTCCTGCGTGCCCGTTACCCAACTGCTCATATTATCCAAGTCGCTCAAAGATGCCGCGCCGTGTCACTTTAACGCCGCTGAGCACCCGTTCGTCATTCTTCATGCGCCATGACAGCAGCTTCTGGGAATACGTGACGAGTTCAGCACCGTAGGCCGGGTCCTCGGCGAGGTTGTGTTGCTCAAGAGGATCGTTTTGCATATCGAACAAAAGTGGTGCCAGTGCCGTGAAATGAACATATTTGAACCTGTCATCGCGGATCACATTCAGTGAACATTCGTCCATCTCGATACCTAGCGCCTCCTCAACGTGAGGGTTTTCGATGTCGCGGAAGTCATACTCCCAGTGAACTTCCTTGCGCCAATCCTTAGGATCATTGCCGTTACAAAATCCGGCGAGAGATTGGCCGTCACACTGGCGGGGAATGTCTAAATTAAGCCAGTCAAGGATACTTGGCATCACATCCACGGACTCCGTGAAATGCTCGACAATCCGGCCTCTGGTTCCATCAGCTATAGCATTCGGATCACGAATGATCAGCGGAATATGGTAGCCGACATCAAAAAACCCGCGTTTACCAAACAGCCAGCGATCCCCTAACAATTCACCATGATCAGAGGTTATGATAATCAGCGTATTGTCATACGCGCCGGTTGATTTCAAATGATCAATCAGTTTGCCGATATAGGCATCAATTTTGCTGATCAGCCCGTAATAAGTCGCCCGGACCTGGCGGATATCACGATCATAATTTTCGGCCCCCATGGTCTCCTGCATCCATGGATCATACCAATCACCGAAGGCCTCGAGGGCCAGGGACAGCCACGGGTGCTGCGCACCCTGCTCGGCGATGGATGCCGCACGATCCGGCGATGGCACCTGATCTGCGTCATACATGGTATTGTAGGGTTCAGGGGCAATGAACGGCGGATGTGGCCGCAGGTACGAAACATGCGCAAACCAGCCGTCATTCCGCTCACCAACATAATCAATAACCTTGTCAGTCAGAAACGCCGTCATCGAATGTTTTTCATCATAAAATGCCGGGGGATACGTTCGCCCCTTGCCTTCCGCCCCCGGATAACCTTCAACCGGGTGATAGAGATCATCGGGGTTTTCAGGCACGTCATAGCCTTTGGATTTGAGAAATTCCATCCACTGCATGGGCCGGCTCTCCATCAACAGCAGTTCGGGGCGAAATCCGGGGAGCGGTCCTTCGTAGCCATATTCTTTAAACAGGTCTTCCGGGTGATCTCGCGGATCGAGACTGGTGTCGGTGTACCCAAACAAGACGGGGTCATAGCCGACTTTCCGAGCTTCAAGCGCAATGTTGGAGTGGCGTGAATCAAGGGGTGTGCCATTTCGGATCGACCGATGGTTTTGCGCGTACATCCCGGCCAGCAAACTGGCCCGGGCGGGTCCGCACGGCGCACAAACGGAATAGTGATTCCTGAACAAAACGGAATCCTCAATCAGGGCATCAATGTTCGGCGTTTTGACGCAGGGATGATCCAGCGCCGAAAGACACTCGCCCCGCCATTGGTCGGCGGTGATGAACAAAACATTCTGAACAGCTTTCTGAGGCATGGGCCAGCACTCCCGAGTTTTTTTGAACTTTGAACAAATGTCCGCTGACGGCAATCATATTACATCGTGGCCCAACGATTTGTGAAAGATTGGCCCTCTGTGTTGTCATTCCGACACCCTTACGCGATAACTTCTTCTGGATGAACAAGATGGCTGGCAGCAATGGCCAAGGGAAAAACCGATCCGATCTGGAAAAAACGGTTACGTCAGAAACCGCGATCGGATAAAGCTGCCATCGTTCAGAAGATATTACTAAAGCTCGAACAATCCCAGTGGTGGGAGCCGGAAGATCTAACTTCATTTCAGTTTCGATTATTGTCTGGACTGCTGGCTCACGCCCAACAATCGATCTCCCATTACGCCCAGACGCTGGGCCACATCAACCCGCATGACCATGCATCGCTTGTCGCCGGGCGCTGGCTTGATCTGCCGGTTCTAAAACGCGATACCGTCAACCGGTTGGGTGATGACCTGCTCAGTCGGGCCATCCCTAAAAATCACGGCAAACTCAACCCCATATTCACCTCGGGGACCACGGGCCGTCCGGTCCGAGTGGTCCGCACCGCGCATGCCCTGGCGCACTGGTCCGCCTTCACGGCACGCGACCACATCTGGCACAATCGCCAGATCAAGGGCACACTGGCGGCCATCCGGTCTTCGGAGAAAGATTTTGCGCCCTATCCAGATGGTGCTGCTCATACGGCCTGGGGGTCCAAAGACGGCGTTTTCAGGTCCGGCCCGTCAATCAGCCTTAACGTTAACACCCCGATCCCCGACATGGCGGAGTGGATTGCCCGAAAACAACCCGATCATCTGCTCAGCCTGCCCAATATTATCAAGCGACTAGCCCCCTATTGCCTGGAGAACGCCATCGCCTTTCCAAATCTGAAAGAAATCCAGGTCCATGGTGAGATGTGTGGAGAGTTGCTACACCAGCAGAGTCAGGAAGCCTGGGGCGTGCCGCTGCACGATATGTACACCACCCGTGAGGTCGGTTATCTCGCCCTGCAATGTCCGGAACATAACCATTACCACATTCAGAGCGAAGGGGTTTTTCTGGAGGTTCTGGATGAGGATGATCAACCCTGTAACCCGGGGGAGACGGGGCGAGTTATCGTCACCACGCTGCATAACTATGCCATGCCGCTGATCCGCTACGAGGTCGGAGATTATGCGGAGCTGGGTGAGGTCTGTGAGTGCGGACGCGGCCTGCCGGTCATTAATCGCATCCTGGGTCGCCAGCAGGATATTCTGGTCCTGCCCACCGGCGAACAACGCTGGACCCTGTTGGGCAGCCCGGACGTGCGCGTCTTTATGGAAATGGCGCCGATCACCCAGTATCAGTTCGCCCACGTCGCTGCTGATCGAATAGATGTTCGCCTGGTGGTCCGAAGAGACCTGACGGCGGAAGAAGAAAAAAACATCACTGAATGGGTCCGTAAAAAACTGGGGTACCCCTTCACCATTAACTTCGCCTACTTCGATGAATTTCCTCTCAGCAAAACCGGAAAGTTCAAAGATTTCGTGGTAGAATTTACACCCCCAATCTGAAAAGGACCCATCAATGAGTATCGCCGAAGCCCTTCTTCAGGCCCTGAAGGAACGAGGAGCCAAAGGTATCTTCGGCATTCCCGGAGATTTCGCCCTGCCGTTTTTTAAGGTGATCGAGTCCAGCGATATTCTCCCACTCTACACGCTCAGCCACGAACCGGCAGTCGGGTTTGCCGCGGATGCGGCGGCGCGAATGGGCGGAGGGCTTGGAGTTGCCGCCGTGACCTATGGGGCTGGGGCCCTTAATATGGTCAATCCGGTGGCCCAGGCTTATGCCGAGAAATCTCCGCTGGTGATTATCTCCGGGGCACCCGGTGCAGGTGAAGGCGAGCGCGGCCTCGGCCTGCATCATCAGGTCAAACATCTCGATTCCCAGTTGCTGATCTACCGCGAAGTAACCTGTGCACAAACAGTCTTGAACGATGCGGATACAGCATCAGAAGAAATTGCCCGCGTTCTGGACACTGCACTGGTCCGGTCGCGCCCGGTCTATATCGAGCTGCCACGTGACATGGTGAACGTTGCCTGCGCACCAGTCGCACCGGTCAAAACGAAATCGTATGATCCGCAAGCCGCCACCGATTGTGCCCATGAAATCATTCAACACCTGAAGTCGGCCAACGCCCCGGCGCTGTTGTTAGGCGTTGAGGTCCGCCGTTTTGGGTTGGAGGAAAAGGTAGCCCAGCTAGCGCATAAACTTGCCATTCCGGCGCTCACCACCTTCATGGGCCGTGGTCTGCTTGCCGGCAGCGAAGCTCCACTGGTCGGAACTTATCTTGGCCTTGCCGGTGATGAAACTATCCGCCGCACAGTTGAGCGTTCCGACGGTCTGCTGATGCTCGGCGTTATTCTCTGCGATACCAATTTCGGCGTCTCCAAACGCCAGATCGATATGCGCCAGTCGATCCACGCCTTCGACAATGCCGTACAGGTCGGCAATCACATCTATCCGGATGTGACGCTCTCTGCGTTAATCGACGCCCTGCTGGCCTGCGCCGAACCGCTCGGCACCACAACCGCCGCCTCACAGTGGACATACCCAACCGGCATGCCCGCCGATGACGCTCCGGTTAAATCCATCGATATTGCCTGTGCGATCAATGATCTGTTCGCCGAGCATGGCCTGATGCCCATATCATCAGACACCGGCGACTGCCTGTTCACTGCCATGGACATCGAAAACACCGCCCTCGTCGCGTCGGGTTATTATGCGACCATGGGGCCGGGCGTTCCGGCGGGAATCGGAATTCAGGCGGTATCGGGAGAGCGACCATTGATACTGGTTGGCGACGGGGCTTTTCAGATGACCGGCTGGGAACTTGGCAATTGCCGTAAGTACGAACTAACGCCGATCGTCATCGTCTTTAACAACCGAAGCTGGGACATGCTTCGCGCTTTTCAGCCGGGTGTCGGCTATAATGATCTCGATGACTGGCAGTTCGCTGACATGGCCCCGTCAATGGGCGGCATCGGCACCCGCGTCTCGACCCGCAAACAACTGGCCGAGGCGCTGTCGTCTGCCCATGCCGACGACAGTTCTTTCCACCTGATTGAAGTCATGCTGGAACGCGGCGCGATCTCGCCTACCCTGCAGCGCTTCGTCGATGCGATCAAAGAACGCTCGGCGCTGCGATCAGAAAAATAGACTAATCGTCAACCTGCAATCGCCGGGAACAGATCACAATCCATGACGTCGCCGGGTTTTAGCGTGCAGGCGTCCATTTCATGAAACGGCGGCGACATGACACCGTTTCTGAGCACGTAGCGGGCGTCGTCTCCGGTCCAGCGCCAGGCGATGGCGCGCCGCCGGGTGGAGGCGGAACCGTTTCCAGGTGCGCCATGAACGGTTCGGAAATGAAAAGCCACACAATCACCCGGCTCCAGATCAAACGACAGAATACGGTGCTGATCGCGTTCGTTATCGAAATCAGGGATCGCCTCGAACCCGTCATTTTCCTGTTCATAATCAACGCCGATAAATTTTGTCGGACGGAACAGGCGGCCCCAGTTGTGGGACCCGGCAACGAACTCGACCCCGTAGCGTTTTGGCACCGGGTCCAACGGCACCCACAGGCTGACACTGTCATCGCCATCAACACAGTAATAGGGCTGATCGTGATGCCAGGGAGTTTTCTCCAGCGTGCCCGGTTCCTTGACCACAACATGCTCATGAAAAAAATTGGCTTTCCGGGTGCCCATCAAGGCCCGGGCGTAAGAGCTGACCGGTGAGTTACGCACGAAATCTTCGTATTCGGGGATACGTTGCCAGTTACAGTAATCACCGAAAAAATTCCCCGGCCCGTCGCCTTCAGAATAGCCTCGCGTGTAGTCACCTGGCGTTTCGATATTGTGGTCTAAACCCCGGCGGAGTTTATCAATCCAGTCTTCCGAAAACACCCCGCGCAGGACCACCGCACCGTCACGTTTGAAGTCCTCGATCAGGGTGCCGTCCAGATCCACAAAATTACTCCGCTACTCGTTCGATATCGGCCCCGCAGGCACTCAGCTTTTCTTCCAGACGTTCGTATCCGCGATCCAGATGATAGACCCGGTTAACAACGGTCTCGCCCTTGGCCGCCAATCCGGCCAGCACCAACGAAACGCTAGCTCGCAAATCGGTCGCCATCACCGGTGCACCGGACAGACCGTCGACGCCACGGACGATGGCCGAAGCGCCGTGTACGTTAATATCGGCACCCATACGACACAGTTCCGGCACATGCATGAATCGGTTCTCGAAAATGGTCTCGGTAATCATCGACGCACCGCCCGATACGGCCATCAGGGCCATGAACTGGGCCTGCATATCGGTCGGGAACCCAGGGTAGGGTTCGGTCATTAAATCAACACCCATGAGCGCTCCGTTGGAGCGATTGACATGCAATCCCTGCTCGGTTTCCGTGACCTCCACCCCGGCGCTGGTCAGCACATCAATGGCCGAACCGATCAATTCGGCGCGGGTTCCGGTCAGGGTCAACTCTCCACCGGTAATTGCCGCGGCAACCGCATACGTCCCGGTTTCGATGCGGTCCGGCAAAACGCTGTGCTCGGCGCCATGCAGTCGACTTACGCCCTGAACGGTCAGGGTGTCGGTGCCGATGCCCTCAATCTTGGCACCCATGGCCTGAAGGCAGCGCGCCAGATCACCAATTTCGGGTTCACGAGCGGCATTGGAAATCACGCTTTCCCCCTTCGCCAGGGTCGCCGCCATAAGGATGTTCTCGGTGCCGCCAACGGTGACCATGGGAAATACCACGTGGCCACCGGTCAGACCGTTTTCGGCCCGCGCGTCTACATAACCTTCGGCCAGCTCAATCTCAGCCCCCAGTTGCTGCAAGGCTTTCAGGTGCAGGTCAACGGGACGTGTGCCGATGGCGCAACCGCCCGGCAGCGAAACTCTTGCATATCCTTCACGGGCCAGCGTCGGCCCCAGGACCAAAACAGAAGCCCGCATCTTACGAACAAGATCATAAGGTGCCGTGGTTTCGCTGATGGTCGTGGCTGTCAAATCGACGGTGCCGCCCATTCCTCGCTGACCAGCGCCATTTGAGGGTTTAACCTCAACGCCCAGTTCGGTGAGCAGATTGGCCATGGTCAGGATATCGGCGAGATAAGGGAGATTGGTCAGCCGCAAGGTTTCGTCGGTCAATAGGCTCGCTGCCATTAACGGCAGCGCCGCATTTTTTGCCCCGCCGATATGAATTTCACCTTTGAGCGGAACCCCGCCGCGGATTCTGATCTGATCCATGTGTCCCCAAAATACCTAATGTTGAAGGTCGGCTTTTACGTCACACCCACGGCAATCACAAGCCCGCCGCACCCTCTTTATGTCTGTGAAATATGGCGGAAATGAGTAGAAACTTTATTAAGAAGACTGTTTTTTATCCCCGGGGTCATCGGTGCGCAATCGGGACTGTGCCTTGCGCTTGGCAAGATTATCGCGAAGCGCCTTGGCCAGCCGTTCGTCACGTTCCGTCTTGGCCTGTGATTTGGATTTACCATCCCCTGCCCGCCCTTTGTCCGCCATCTCTGAACACCCCGTTTTGCACATGGATCGTTCACCATGTTTAAAGCGCCGAAATGAACCGTCAAGTGCCTTCGAATGATCGCCTATTTGCGTGCTTGCACCCGGACATCGCCTATGGCATGTTCTGCCCGCTCAAGTCGAGCCGGGCCGCCTTAGCTCAGGGGTAGAGCGCGTCATTGGTAATGACGAGGCCGATGGTTCAATTCCATCAGGCGGCACCATCATCTCAAGTATTCTGCGGCTTTGAAGTGCCATTTGTCAGCCGTGCTGAAACACTCTTATCCGCTTTGTAAATCTTCAGTGTTGGATTTTCTTCTGTGCGACAAGGCGTCCTGCTCATTAATCGCCAGGAACCTCACCCTGCAATATTAAGTGTTGAAGGCCGTTTAATGTCCGAAAGCTCGTATTGTTCTGCAACAGTACGGGCATCAATCTTTGTGCTTCCCGTCTCCGCAAACAGAACCTCCGGCGAGATCCCAACCACGGAGCTCAGTTCAACTGATAAGTGACTGTTGCCGGCGGTGGGTCCGTTAAAGCTGGAATTTATTGATTTATTCATGTCTACACTCGCCACCAACTGACTAGAAAACTCCTGTGCAAGAGGTTCATGGCGTTTTTGTGTCGCCGCCGATGGATCAGCGGGTTCAGCAATCCTTGTCCGCATCGAAGCAGTGTTTTGTGCAGCTTCCGACATGAGAAGAGGACTATGAATTACCGTGAACCGTTCGTAACCTAAGGGTACAACTGGCAACATCACTTTACTCCTAAATAGGCCTCACTCCTAAGTTGACCTCACGGTCGCGGACATCTTTTATCAAGTGTTCGTTTTGTCATTTTTTAGAATTTCATAGCCAGTTTTCCCGTACCCATACGGGCCTGATTGTCATCTTTGGCGGTTTTATCGCTTGGCTTTTTCGCTGTCTTATCTCGTTTGAGACGAACGGAAAGCTGCGCCGCAATGATCAGGCCGCCAATCCAGCCTATGGCGATAAGAATGATAAAATCCTGCGGGTGAAACCATTCAAAACTCATGACACCTTCTTTCGGTTGTGCCCGATCTCATCGGGCGTCTGACTGATGCGGGTTTAAAGCGACATCCTAAAGAGGCCTTTTGACCGTTGGCCTGATCGAAATAATCATTTCAACCGTCCTAAATATCGCATACATAAAAAAACGAACAAATCGAATTAAATACGATTATCATTCGAAAAATACGAAGTGTGGTGATGCAATGACAAACATCAATTTTAAACATTTGAAATATTTTTGGGCGGTCGCCAATGAGGGCAGTGTGTCACGAGCAAGCGAGCTGCTAAATGTGACGCCGCAAACGATCAGTGGCCAATTGAAGCTTCTCGAGGGCAGCTTGGGCGTCAGTCTCTTCAAGAAATCCGGGCGCAATCTGGTGCTCACCGAGGGCGGTCGGAGGGCGCTCAGCTACGCCGAGAAAATGTTCCAGCTTGAGTCCGAACTCGAAATGGAATTGCTGAGCCCTTCAGGCAATCTCGACTCATTATTCAGGGTGGGCATTGTTGATGCCATTCCCAAATTAATTGCCTACCAAATGCTAGAGCCCGCCCTTAAGTCGGCAATTCCCCTGCGCCTGGTCTGCCGAGAAGGTGATGTAGTTACACTGCTGGCGGACCTCGCGGTCAATAAACTGGATTTGGTGTTAACCGATTGTCCGGTTCCGCCGAACCTTCGGCTTGACCTTTTTAGCCACCCACTCGGAGAGTGCGGCACGGTTTTCTTCGGCGTGAAAAGTTTAGCCGACCGCTTTCGAGAAAACTTCCCGGCGTCATTGGCTGGGGCGCCAATCCTTATGCAAAGCAAAGAGTCTTCCCTACACAGTGATCTCAGGAGATGGTTTCAGGCGCACCAGATTTCACCGTTGATCAAGGCGGAAATCGAGGACAGTGCGCTCTTGAAAGTATTTGGAGAGAAAGGGATCGGTATCTTTAACGCACCCGCCGTCATCGAAAATGATGTCGTTCGTCAATACGGTGTCGTACCGGTCGGTCGAGCCGATGACCTTAGGGTACAGTTTTATGCCATTTCGGCTGAGCGCGAACTTCAACACCCAAGTGTGGCCGCGATTACCGGGCATTTCCGGGCATTGCTTTCCCAGGGCAACCGCGATTCAGCGTAACACTGCAGCTTGTCACGACGATACACTCATACGCTTTCCGATTTTATCTCAGCAAAAGCCCTTCCAGCGGTATGGATATAAGAGTATCGTCGTGCTGGTGCCGGAGGTATCTATAGAGGTGTATTGGGAGGTATCCGCAGTATGTCAGCCCATATTTTTCTGGAATGGCGCGACGAGTATTCGCTCGGGGTTGAAGAACTCGATTATGAGCACAAGGACTTGTTCAACCGCCTGAACGAACTTCATCAAGAGCTGAGACACGACAGCGATAAAGACCGCGTCTCCCGTTGCCTCGGTGAAATCTATGCACGCGTTAACGCGCATTTTGCGCTGGAAGAGAACTATATGCGCGAACAAAAATATACCGGGTATGACAATCACAAAAGCCAACATGATAATTTTCTCGATGACCTGCGCGAAGTCTCCGACAGGTTAATCAGCTCCGGTATCGACCCTGCGGAACGAGAGGCTCTGGAAATCAAATTGAACAACTGGGTTCTTGGCCATTTCACAACCACAGACCGGGACATGGTCCAGTAGCGGTTTTGACCAAACTACGCCCCGACTGTCGGCGACAGGGTTGTGTTTCAGAGGTCGTTTTTCACGTAGTTTATAATTTGCCAAATCTCTTCTTCTGAAAGAGATTTGGCAAAACTTGGCATGGCCGTGCCAAACGCCTCCCCACCTTCGGATATAGTCCAGAAAAAAAAGCATCCGTGGCAATTGGTAACCGCCGCGTCAACGTCAGGTTGGCCGGGTGGGGCGAAGCCTCACTGCTCAGACCACCGTCCCCCTTTCCCTTCACGCCGTGACAGAAAGAACACTGATCCTGATACAGTTCCCGTGCGATCAAGATGTTTTCCGACATTTCGAGGAAGGGATTGCGCCGTTCCGTATACTGATCCGGAATTTTCCCCAACATATATTCAGAATACCGGGCCAGTCCCAAGCTCTGGCATCCCGCTAGCATAAGAGAGAGCAGAACGGCAGGAAGGGAAAAGCGTACCCTGATACGGGTTGCTAACCACATTACCTGTTTCCGGCTCCCTCCAAATGGTATTTCTTAACATCCCGATCACCCACACATGCCTCAAAATCACATTTCATATTTTTTCTTTCTGAACTAATTTTATTATGTTAGTGATTACTCACTTACTTATATTGAGTCAAGATTTAGGAAAAGACCACATGAAAAAATCATGCAAACTTTGCTGGGGGCTGAGTGTTCTGTTGGTTGGTGCGGTAGCCGCCATGGCCTACATGTTCGTCATTCGCGGCAGCATTATGGCCAGTGATGACGGTCGGACGGCCATAATGCTGTCCGCCGGAGAACGGGATCTGGTATTGGCCGAAATGCGGGTTTTTCTCGAAACGATTGAAACCATCACCGTCGCCCTCGGCGAAAAGGATATGGACGCAATCGCCTCCAGCGCCCATGCCGTTGGAATGACCGCGACCCAGGCGGTGCCCGTGTCATTGATGGGAAAGCTACCGCTTGAGTTCAAGTCGCTTGGCGGCGCAACGCACAAGGCTTTCGATGCGCTCGCCATGGAAGCGCGGGAGATGGGCGACGAACAGGTAGTTCTCAGAAAACTGGGCAAACTGATGTCAAATTGCACAACGTGTCATGCGGCCTACCGTTTCGATATCGAAGATAAAAAGTAAAATATAGACCATGGAACATTCCGCACCCCCTCGGCCCCTCTCAGCCATCCTCATGGCGATTATCGCCGTACTATTTGGGCTCCTGACCCTCAAGGCCGGAGGCTCGGTATTGTTCATCGACGGACCCGACCGCTTGGCGGCGGGGAACTACGTACCGTTTGTCCTGTGGTACAATTTTCTAGCCGGGTTCGCCTATGTCATCGCGGGCTTCGGCCTCTTTCTATGGCGCGGTTGGGCGGTGAAACTGTCTCAGCTGATTACACTTGCAACGGTGCTGGTGTTTGTTGCTTTCGGGCTCCACATCCTGATCGGCGGCAGTTATGAGCTACGCACCGTTGGTGCCATGACTTTGCGCTGCGTGTTATGGTTAATCATCGCCTTCTTCGCCAACCGGGCATGGAAAACGGGGCAACCTCACCAATGACCGCCCGCATCCGTAAAAGTGCCGAGGAACGCAAGTCGGAAATCGTCGATGCCGCCATCCAACTGGCTGGCGAGGTCGGTCCTGACCGGATAACCACCGAACAGCTTGCCACGGAGGTCGGGATTTCGCAGCCCGGAATTTTCCGGCATTTCCCGACAAAAAGTGACATCTGGTGGGCCGTCGCCCAACGCATTGGCGCGATGATGGGTAAAAAACCCTGGCTGACCGAGAGCCAAGAGGCAGACCCCGCTGGCCAGCTACGTAAACTGGTAATCGGTCACCTGAACTTTATTCAAACAACCCCAGCCATTCCCGCCATTCTGTTCTCGCGTGAGCTTCATGCTGAAAACGAAAAAATGCGCTCCTTTTTCGCCGGGCTGATCGCCAGTCGTCACCGTAAGTTCTCGAAACTGATTGCCGCAGAAATCGCCGCAGGAGGGTTCAGAAAAACCCTTGATCCCGATGATGCCGCGTATCTCATGCTGGCGTTGATCCAGGGCCTGGCCATGCGCTGGTCACTAAATGCGCGGGGCTTCGATTTGGTTGTCGAGGGCCAGAGGTTGCTTGACCTGCAACTGGCCGGATTTAAATGAAACTGCTGACTAAGAACGACAGGAAATAGCAAACATGAAGACTTCAGCGGGTAAGCTCATCGTTCTGATGGCGCTAGTGATCGCCGGGGCTGGCACTTGGTATATGACCAAACAACGACCTTTGTTGGTTGAGGTCGCAACTGTTGAGAGAGACATTCCCGTCAAGGTCTTCGGTCTTGGAACGGTCGAAGCTCGGACCCTGTCGAAAATCGGTTTCAGGCTCAGCAACTCCATTGTCCAGCTCGATGTGGACGAGGGCCAACATGTCAAAAAGGGTGACGTGCTCGCCCGTCTAGATAGCTCCGAGCAGCAAGCACGCCTCGTTATATCCAGGGCTAATGTGCTGTCCGCCGAGGCTGCCATCGAGGGGCAAAAAGCAACAATCCTCAAAGCCAAAGCCGTCCTCATAAAAAGAACACGGACCAACGAACGCCAGCAGGAGTTATTTGCCAAGCGCACAATCTCCGAAGAAAAGATCGAAGTGGCGAGGCTGGAACAGGATATCGCCGAAGCTGATCTTGAAATAGCTCAAAGCAACCTGCTCGCCGCCCAGGCCACCCTTGAAAATGCCCGAGCACAGATGGAACTGGACGAAGTAACACTTGGGCAACATACCCTGAGGGCGCCCTATGATGCCGTTATTGTTGCCCGGCAGATGGAACTGGGCACCGTCGTCCAGGCCGGGGAGCCGGTGTTTACGCTGGCTGATCCCAAGTCGGTGTGGGTGTTGGGCCATATCAGCGAAAGCCGGTCCGGACTTATTGAGCTTGGTGATCCGGCTGAAATTCGGCTCAGGTCACAGCCCCATGAATTATTTCAGGGAAAGGTCCAGAGGATTGATATTGAAAGCGACCGCATCACCGAAGAACGTCAGGTCTATCTATCGTGCGGTAGATGTCTCGAGAAGTTCAGTCTTGGTGAGCAGGCCGAGGTTTATGTCACAACGGCTGTGCTTGAAAAGGCACTCTTTATTCCTGAAAACGCCGTCGACAATTTCGATGAACGCCAGATGAAAGGCAAAGTCTGGACCCTTGAAGAGAGCAAGTTGAAAAGACGGAGTGTAACGTTTGGCCACCGAACGCTTGATGCAAGGCTGAGCATGCTTGCCGATTTACCGAACAATGTGAAGGTGCTGACAAAATTGCCGCAGGTGCTGCAAGAGGGCCGTAACGCCGAGATCAAGATTGAGCAACAGCAATGAATCTGGCCTACCGCGACGTCCGCCACAATCTAGGACGCTTTATTGTGACCTGCATGGGCCTGTCTTTGCTGCTGGGCGTTGTGCTGTCGATGATTGGAATCTACCGCGGCCTCATTGCGGATGCTCTCGATCTCGTTCAGACGATGGATGCGGAAGTTTGGGTCGTTGAAAAAGGGACACGTGGGCCTTTTGCCGAAAGCTCACGAATTCCCATAGATACACGCGAGGCCATCGCCCGCATCCATGGTGTAAATAGCACCGGCGCTGTAACGTTCCAGTCTATCGAAACACAAAATGGCAAATCTAAACTCCGGCTTTATGCCATCGGCTATGAACCCGGACAGCTTGGTGGTCCGAAAATCATAACATCCGGCAGAGGGCTGACGGGGCGAAATTACGAGGCTGTCGCTGATAGCCGAACTAAACTGCGGTTGGGAGATCATATCCAGCTTGGGCGAAACAATTTCTCAATTGTTGGAACCACCGACAACGCCGCATCTTCCGGTGGTGAACCTGCCATTTACCTGTCGCTAAACGACGCCCAGAGGCTTCAGTTCGATCTGTCTCCTTCCGCCACCAGACGAGAACGCGCACGGGGAACCATAACAGCGAGTTCGACGGAAACGGTCAGCGCAGTGATTGCCCAGGTATCGGAAAACGCCTCACCGGATCATATCGCCAGCATGATCCGGCGCTGGAAGCATCTTTCCGCGATGACCAGTGATGAGCAGTCCAACATTCTCATCGAATCGGTTGTTGAGAAAGCACGTAAGCAGATCGGAATGTTTACCGGCATCCTGATCGTGGTCTCCGCCGTCATCATCGCGTTGATCATTCACACCATGACCATGGATAAAATTCGCGAGATCGCGACGCTCAAGCTGATCGGTGCGCCAGACCGGATTATTGCCGGGCTGATCATTCAGCAATCTTTGGCGATGGGTATGATTGGTTTTGGCCTCGGCGCCATGTTCATATTAAGTATCAAAGATTATTTCCCCAAGCGCTTGGTTCTACAGCCCATGGATGGACTGGGGTTGGCGGGTGTGGTTGTCATTATTTGTTTGGTTGCGAGTCTATTTGGTGTTTACACGGCACTGAAAGTCGATCCGGCCAAGGCGCTGGCAGGTTAGATAATGCCGATGGAAAAACCGCCGCTGATATCGATAAAGGATCTATCCAAGCATTTCGGCGAAGGAGAGACCCGCGTCGACGCCTTACGCAATATCTCACTCGATATTTTTCCGGAGCAGGTGATCGGTTTGTCGGGTCCCAGTGGTTCTGGAAAGAGCACGTTGCTCAACATCATCGGCTGCATTCAGGAACCGAACAGTGGTCGACAACAACTCGACGGAGAGGTCGTCTATGACGGCCGCTGGCTGCGGTCTGATTTACGCAAACTGCGCCTGGAGAAGATCGGTTTTATCTTTCAGGCGCATAATTTGATGCCATTCCTTACAGCCATCGATAATGTTGCAATTGTCCTCGATCTTGCCGGCATAAACGCCGGAACGGCACGCCAACGGGCCGCCGAATTGCTTGATTATCTAGAGGTCGGCAACCGCGCAAACTCCTACCCCGCCAGCCTGTCGGGCGGCGAGGCGCAACGGGTGGCGATCGCCAGGGCGCTGGCCAACAAGCCACGAATCATCCTTGCTGACGAGCCGACAGCAGCTCTTGATTCAGGGCGTGCCGGTATCGTCATGGACCTTTTACGCAAAGTCGCCGTCGACCAGCAAGCCGCCGTTGTTGTCGTGACCCATGATGAAAAAATTTATGGCCGCCTCGATCACATTTCGCATTTACGTGACGGCGTACTGGACCAGGCGCCTTAAAAGCCTATACGTCGACCTCCCTGGACTAGTTCCCCGAGACACTATCGACATCGCCGAATATCTCTTGCAACCGTTGTTGGCAGTTTTCAGGCAGCGGCGGTTTCTGAATTGACGAGAGATTTTCGTGAAGATGATCGAGATTGCCCGTGCCGCTCAGGATGATATCAACACCCGGTTCGTGACGACAAAACCGATAGGCCGCCTCGACCACGCTGGCCGCCGCACCGTCTTCCGTCAAGAACCCCAGCGGGTTTTCAACATCGAGACGATCACCATCGATGATACGGTCTTTGACCAGGTCGTCGATAATGTCACGAAGCGCATCGCCGTCGCTCAATGCCCGGCGAACGGCAAACATGTCCAAAACACCAATGTTTTCATCGCGCGTGTGTTGAAACACCCGATGGCGGGCCGATGGGTTGATCAGGTTAAATCCGACCATGATCACGTCCCAGAACTCATCCTCCAGCGCCTGGGACAGCATGGCATGTTCGGGGTCGGTGATGAAACGTTCAGTCAGGCCGAAAAAGCGGATTTTACCCTGGTCGCGCAAACGATCCAGCACCGGCACGAATTCTTTCGCGCAGTAGTCGTACTGCGATGGCGCAACGCCATGCAGGTGCAGGATATCGACATAATCAGTACCCAACCGTGTCAGGCTGTCTTCAAAATTGGCGGCAAACCCATCACCCGAAATGCAGTCGTTGCTGGTCACTGCAGCACCGGGTTTAACAATCTGCACCTTAGTCGACAAAACAACCTGATCTCGACGACCCTGCACCGCCCTGCCGACCACGGCTTCAGTGCCATAGACCTGCGCCGTATCGATAAAGTTGACACCTTCATCCATGGCGGTCTGGATAATGCGAACGGCAGCCTCTTCGCTGCCGCCGGTGCCCAAACCCAGGCGACTATGCCCACCACACCCCAGACCGGCGACACTGACATTCAGACCAGTGCGACCCAATGTTGTCATCTGCATTAAACAATACCTTTTCGATCTGCCATCGAGGTGGTTGATGGTGATTTTGATGGTATTGCGCTGTGGATACAACCCGTCAAAGGCGAGGCAAAGATACGGGCGCTCCATTGACAACCGGTCACGGCGGATTTATCGATCCTCATGCTTACCTTCGCAATTGCTGTCTTTTTCCTGCTGATTACCCCCGGACCCGGCGTCATGTCGGCGGCCGGTGTCGGTTCGGCGTTTGGCCCACGACCAGGTGCGCGCTACATCATCGGCCTGTTTATCGGCACCAACGCCGTCGCGCTTGCCGTCGTATCGGGCATGGCGGCGGTCATATTGGCCAATGCGGGCATTCGCACCGTATTACTGGTGGCGTCTGCCGGGTATCTGATCTTCCTGGCGCTGCGCATCGCCCTGTCCGGAACCAAGGTGGCATTCATTGAGGCGACCAAAGCTCCCGGTATCTGGGGTGGGCTGGCTCTGCAGGCGATCAATCCAAAGGCCTATGCGGTGAACACGGCGCTGTTTACAGGCTTCGCCTTCTGGCCGGACAGTCTGGTTACGGAAACCCTGCTGAAATTCCTGATCATCAACGCGATCTGGATTCCGATTCATTTCTTGTGGCTGTACGCGGGCGTGTCGCTGCATCGCCTCGACCTGCCCGCCAAGGTTCAGTTCCGCATCAATATCGCCATGGCGCTGTCGATGCTGGCCGTCGTCGCCCTAGCGGCATTCGCGCCGAAATAGATTCAGCAGGCCGCCGTTATAATAATCTCGACCTTCAATTCGGGGGCCGCCAGTTTGGCTTCGCCGCAGGCACGGGCGGGGGCCTGACCTTCGGGCACCCAGGCATCCCAGACGGCATTCATTTCGGCAAAATCCGCCATGTCGGCAAGCCAGATGATGGCTTGAAGCACGCGCTCCGGACCTGAACCCGCCTGTTCCAACAACTCATCAATCCGTCGCAGACATTCGCGCGTCTGATCGCCAACGGAATCATTGCGATGGCCAACCTGACCGGCGAGATAAGCAACGCCGTTGTGTTTGACGATTTTGCTCATACGGGTGCCGGTCTCAATGCGTTCAATCATGTTCTATTCCTCATGGTTGTTGTCGTCGGCCAGACTGGCAAGTTCACCCAGGCTGACGGGTTTCAAGGGGGCGCGGATGTGATAATAGCCGACATCGTCGGCAGGTAAATTGTTGGCGTCGGCCAATATTTCTGTCACCGTCAGGCCGCAATACCGTCCCTGACAAGGTCCCATGCCGGAGCGCCCGAAAGCCTTGGCCTGATTGGGGCCGGTGCAGCCGAGTTTGGCATAACGACGAATGTCGCCAGCCGTGACCTCTTCACAGCGGCAGATGACAACGTCATCGGCGGGTCTTCGCAAGTCATCGCCGGGGCGATACAGGGTATCGAGAAACGGTCGGACGGCGGTCTCCCGAGACTGTGCGGCGCGTAATGGGGCGGCTTTGGCATCACGCGCCGGGGCATTGATTTCCCCAAGCACTTCAAGCGCACCAAGGGCCGCCAGTTCGCCGCCAAGGCTGGCGGCAGTGGCACCGCCAATCCCGGCCCCATCGCCTGCAACGCTGACGACAGGGTTTGAGGTTATGCCCCAGTCATCGGTTCTGGGATGGAAACACAGCTGGCGATCGTCCCAGACATGATCAAGCCGTAACGACCGGGTGATCTGGGTATTGGGGACGACGCCGCTATGCAGCAACACCGTCTCACACGCAATATCATAACGCCGACCCGACGCCGCAAAGGTGATGTTGGCGACGCAGCCATCGCCGGAAATGACAATGTCTTTTGCGCCGGTATAGCGTGGCACTCCCGCCTCACTGATCTGGCGTAACATCTCGCGACCTTTGGCAAGGTACGGCCACGCGCGCAAGGCACCGGGCAGATACTTAAGGGCCTTGAAAAAATTGCTCTGGGTCTGCGTCTCAACCAACAAAGCAGGCGGAAACCCCGCCGTAATTAACTGGCACGCAATCAGATAGAGCAGCGGCCCGGCCCCGGCAAGAACCGCACGTTCCGGCACGATGCCCGATGATTTCAGCAAAATCTGCGCGGCCCCCGCAGTCATCACGCCGGGCAGGGTCCAGCCGGGAACCGGGGTCGGTCGTTCAAGTGCACCGGTGGCGACAATCAGGTGGCGGCCTTTTGCCTGCCGGACCTGACCATCAACCGAGTAGACCACGGCCCCATCTTCATCGACCCGCCAGACCGTGGCGGCATAGTCAACTGAGATATTGCTGTGATCCAGCGCCTCTGCCAACGGACGGCCCTGTCCGTAATCGGGTCCGAGGATGGCAGCACGTTTGTCCGATACATTCAGAATGGAGCGATAAATCTGTCCCCCTGGTGATGTTTGTTCATCGATCAGCAGAACTGTTGCCCCGCCTTCCGCAGCAGTTCTGGCCGCTGTCATGCCGGCGGGACCAGCCCCGAGGATGATGAGATCAACCTCAGTCATCGACATCTCCCGCAACCTGCTGAACCTGAAGCCCGTCAGATACCGTCGTCATACAGGCCTGTACGGTTTCACCATTGATCGCGACCACACAATCATAACAGGCCCCCATCATGCAGAACGGGCCGCGAGGTGCGCCGGAAACCGGCGTTGTTCGGGTCGATACGACCCCTGCCGCAATCAGTGCCGCCGCCAGGTTATCACCCTGACGTGCCTGAAATTGCTGTCCATCGAAAGTGAAGGTCACGTCGTCTGCTGAGGGGTCGTCAAGCCGCTGGAACATCGAACCGCTCCTCACTGAAAGGGGTAAGGTCAAAGGCATCGACGTGTTCCTCAAGCCACAGTGGCAGAAAACGGGAATGGGCCGCCGACAGGGTAATGCCGCTGTGACAGGTTACCAGAAAAGCCCCCGGATTTGAGATCGACTGCTGATAAATCGGCAGACCGTCCGGCGACATGATCCTGAGCGCCGCCCAGCTTCGGACCAGTTTGGCTTTCGACAGGGCCGGAAAAACGTCAATCGCATGCCGGGCTAACCCGGCGGTGATCGCCAGCGTTTCGCGGTCATCCAGCCCGACCTCCTCTTGCGAGGCACCGATTTGAACACCACCCTCGTTGACCTGACGGAACTTGCTGGCTGGGCGGTTCATCAGCGACGGCAGCTTTTCGGTAATCATCACCTGGCCGCGTTGAGGGCGGATGGGTGCTTTGAATCCCAGTTTCGGCCCAAGATCCATTGCCCCGAGCCCGGCACTCAATACCACCCGTTCGGCGAAGGCCTGTTTAGCTCCTTCAAGCATAAGTTTGTAGCCGCCATCCGCCGCTTCAATATTTTCAATGTGGCTATTGATCCTGATCACGCCCCCCAGACGGCGCACTTCCATTGCGAGAGCCTGCAGCAACCGAAGTGGGTTAACGTGACCATCTTCGTGATGGAGAATGGCTCCGGCGACATTCGGGCCGATGCCCGGCTCGGCTTTCTTGAGGGCGTTATGACCGAGGATTTCGAAAGGATACTCACCACCCAGATTCTGTTTCAGGTTTTCATAGGATGCCGCTGTAGAGGCCAGCGTTTCTTCGCTCATGTGATAGTCAAACCCGCCGTTCTGATGGAGGGAGAGATTAAGACCGGAACCGTTGGCAAGCTCATCAGCATACCCCTGCCAGGCCGCTGCAGATCGTCTGGTCCACCTGGCATAAGCCGGTTCGCTAAGGCCTTTGCTCTGAACCCAGATCAACCCAAAATTACCCCGCGACGCTCGGAATGCGTTGTCCCCTTCGTCATATACAATGACTCGTTTGCCCAGCCCTAAAAGCCCATGGGCAATAGACAAGCCAACGACACCCCCACCGACAATCGCGTATTCGGAACTCATGTCTCCATCCGCTCAGGATATCCACTATCTGTTATGACCGCATCGTCAATTACGCCGTTTGGTACAGCATTCAGCCTAATTCTAAGTGACGTCAAGGGCTGGCTTTGTCTTAAATCCAAGTCAACTTGCTGTCGCTGATGAGACATTCAGTAACGCGCACGGTTGATTGACAAGTGAAAAATATCCTATAAATACCCCGCAACGTGTTACATCTGTTTTGTGTTACCTGAATAATCGGCTTCCCGATTAGCTTAGTTATCCCCTGACTGTGTGAACGTTACTATGAGCCGCTATCACGTGGTGTGAGTCGCGGGTTCGAATTTTATGTTTGAGGAAATAGCTATGCCTACAGGTACTGTTAAATGGTTCAACCCGACCAAGGGTTTTGGATTTATCGAGCCGGACGACGGATCAAAAGATGCATTCGTGCACATTTCAGCTGTTGAGCGCGCCGGTCTGAGCTCCCTTAACGAAGGGCAGAAAGTCTCCTATGAGCTTGAGCCCGGACGTAACGGCAAAGAATCCGCCGAGAACCTGTCCGTCGTTGACTAACTGAGCGAAGCCGCACTTCCAACGTCCGTTGAAAGCTGCCACTGCTCACGAGTACTGATCTTTTCAGTTGAAACCTTCAGGTCGCTGACCTGAAGGCTTTTCTGCTTGTACCCTCCCCCCTAAAGACTTCGCGCAAGATCTCGCGAAATTGTGCACACCAGCACCTCCATCCCCCACCAATTACCGATAGACCTTCGCTGACATTGCCGTTAACCTTCCGCGGCATTGATAATTGGGGCATGTCAATCGCCCCCAACAAAAAAGGGGGCCCATAAAATTGGGGGGACTTTAATGCCGAACATAATTGTTACCTATGTCCGCTGGGTGGACACGCTGAATTACGGGCTTGGGCGGATCGTCATGTATATGATTTTCGTCATGATCGGCATCCTGTTCTGGTCATCCGTCTCAAAAACATTCTTTCAACCGTCATTATGGACGTTGGAAATGGCGCAGTTTCTGATGGTCGCCTATTACCTGCTCGGTGGCGGATATTCCCTGCAGATCGATTCCCATGTGCGCATGGACCTGCTGTACAGTCGCTGGTCACCAACAACTCAGGCCAAAGCCGATGCGATAACGTCGGCATTTCTGATCTTCTTTCTCTGCATGTTGTTTTATGGTGCCCTTTCAAGCACGGAATACGCCCTCAAGTATGGGGAAAAAAGTTATTCGTCTTGGGCCCCGCAGATGGCACCGATCAAAATTATCATGTGCATTGGTATCCTTCTGACCCTGTTGCAGGCTATCGCCACATTTTTCAAAGACATTGCCAAGATCAAGGGTGTTCCGCTCGGCCGGCAACCTGAACGTCAGGAGATCGGAGCATGAGTTACGAAATGATCGCGATTGTCATGTTCTCTTCCATGATGATCATGATGCTGACCGGCCAACGCGTGTTTGGGGCCATCGGGTTTGTCGCTGTTGCAGCCGCACTTTTGCTTTGGGGCACCGGCGGGTCGCAAATGGGGTTCAGTGCGGCCATGAAACTTATGAAGTGGTATCCGCTGCTTACCCTTCCGCTGTTTGTTTACATGGGCTACATGCTGTCTGAATCGGGGATCGCCGATGATCTCTATAAAATGTTCCATGTCTGGATGGGTCCCTTAAATGGTGGTCTGGCGATCGGCACGATCGGTCTGATGGTCGTTGTGTCCGCCATGAACGGACTGAGTGTCGCAGGTATGGCCATTGGCGCGACCATTGCGTTGCCCGAACTGCTGCGCCGGGGGTATGACAAAATTATGGTTACCGGCGTTATTCAGGCCGGTAGTTCCCTCGGTATTTTGGTGCCACCCAGCGTCGTTCTCGTGCTTTATGGCATGATCGCCCGTCAGCCGATTGGGCAACTGTGGATGGCCGGCGTCTTTCCGGGACTTTTGATGGCGACCCTGTTCGTCATATACATCGCGGTCCGTTGCAAACTGCAGCCGGAACTGGGACCAGCCCTGTCAAAAGAAGAACGACAAGTCAGTTGGCCGGACAAGCTCCGGCTTCTTCGGGCTGGAATATTGCCACTTGCCATCTTTTTCCTGATGACCGGGCTGTTTCTGATGGGGGTCACCTCACTGGTTGAAAGCTCAGCCGTCGGTGCCGTATCGGCAACGTTGGCCGCCATTATTAAGAGACGTCTGACCAAAACGGTTATTCACGATACGGTGCGAAAAACGCTGAGCGTGAGCTGCATGTTCATGTGGATCATTCTGGCGGCGCTTGCTTTTGGCGCGGTGTTTGACGGCCTTGGTGCGGTAAAAGCCATTGAGTCGTTCTTCGTTCAAAAGATGGGGCTGAGTCCCTGGGAAATCCTGATCATGATGCAACTGTCGTATCTGATCATGGGCATGTTCCTGGACGATACGGCGATGTTGGTCATCGTCGCCCCACTTTACGTTCCACTCGTCGGGGCACTTGGTTTCGATCTTATCTGGTATGGCGTGCTCTATACGATCACCTGCCAGATCGCCTATATGACCCCGCCGTTCGGTTATAATCTGTTCTTGATGCGGGCTATGGCTCCGCCGGAGATTACGATCACCGACATATACCGATCAATCATTCCGTTTGTCGCCGTCATGGTGTTCGGTTTGACGTTGGTCATGATTTTCCCGCAGATCGCTCTTTGGCTGCCTCAAACCTTTTATGGCGGCTAAAGATGGTCTTGGCCGGTCAAAGAAGCGAAACCGATGTGAAAAAAATGAACCCAATCGAAATAAAACGAAGAATTCCCTATTCAGGGAGCTCCTCTTCAAATAAAGTATTCACTTCAAACTGAAAGACGACACAGGGAGAACTTTTCAATGACGACAAAAAGACGTGACTTTTTAAAAAATGCCGGGGTTGCAACTGCCGCCGCGGTGGGCGCTTCCACACTCAGCGCCCCTTATGTCAAAGCCGCAGGAAAAACGATTAAATGGCGTCTGCAGACATATGCTGGCCCCGCCCTTGCCGCCCACGTGGTTAAACCGGCAATCGACGCCTTCAATAAGGCAGCCAACGGCGAAATGGTTATCGAGCTTTTCCACGGCGATCAGCTGGTTCCGACCGGTGAATTGTTCCGCGCGATGCAGAACGGCACGATTGACGCGGTGCAAAGCGATGATGATTCCATGGCATCACCAACAGCCGTAACTCAGTTCGGCGGGTATTTTCCGTTTGCAACGCGCTATTCGCTCGACGTTCCGGTACTGTTTCACCAGTACGGCCTGGATAAAATCTGGAAAGATGAATACGCCAAGGTCGGCGTTCAACATATTAGTGCAGGATCATGGGACCCGTGTCACTTCAACACCAAAGACCCCATCCGCAGCCTCGCAGACCTGAAGGGCAAGCGTATCTTTACCTTCCCGACGGCTGGTAAGTTCCTGTCACGCTTTGGCGTCGTTCCGGTGACATTGCCTTGGGAAGACATCGAAGTCGCCGTCCAAACCGGTGAGCTTGATGGTATTGCCTGGTCGGGCATTACCGAAGACTACACTGTTGGCTGGGCCGACGTGACCAACTACTTCCTGACCAACAACATCTCAGGAGCATGGTGTGGTTCGTTCTACGCCAACCAGGATCGCTGGAATGAGCTGCCCGATCACCTCAAGACCTTGTTCCAACTGGCATGTGATAGCTCACACTACTATCGCCAGCATTGGTATTGGGGTGGCGAGGCCGATCTGCGCGTTAACGGCACCAAGCTGAAACTGACATCTATCCCTGATGAAGAATGGGCACAGGTGGAAACCGAAGCACTGAAATTCTGGGATGAGATCGCCGCTACTGGCCCGGTTGCCAAGCAAGTGGTTGATATCTTCAAGAAATACAACGCTGTCATGGATAAAGCTGGTCGCCCGTATCGTTACGGCTGATCCTGCATCCTGAAAATTGAGGGGCATGGCGGGTCTTGATAGACCGAAGCCATGCCCCTTTTTTTATGTAACTTCAACTCAAAACCGCCTGATCTTTTTGTAGCCCTCTCCAAATTAGGAGCCTCTGCGCGCAAAATTTTTACCTGCTCCGTTTGTTTTTGACTTACATAAATTTCTCTTGTGCTCTCTCGTCAAAATCCCAATTGATAGTCCCATGAATGCCCTATCCGACAATTTCCGCGGTGCCGCCCTGATGACAGCTGCCATGGCGGCATTTGTCTTTAACGATATGATGATGAAGATTGCGTCCGATCATCTGACCCTGTTTCAAGCTATTTTCATTCGCGGTATCTTTACCACGATCCTGGTTGGAATTATGGCGTGGCGGAAAAAGGCCCTGTTCTGTGCCGTATCTAAACCTGATCGAAACATCTTGATGTGGCGGCTGGTTGGTGAAATTGGCGGAACCCTGTGTTTTCTAACCGCCCTGTTCAATATGCCGATCGCCAACGCAACCGCCATATTACAGGCCCTGCCCTTGGCGGTTACGCTTGCCGCCGCATTATTTCTGGGTGAAGCTGTTGGGTGGCGGCGCTATTTTGCAATCATTGTCGGGTTTGCTGGAATCCTAATTATTGTCAGGCCGGGTTCTGAAGGATTTAACGAATATTCGTTCTGGGCCCTCGCCGCCGTGGGTTTCATCGTTGTTCGTGATCTTGCAACCCGCAGGCTTTCATCTCAGGTTCCCTCATTGTTTGTCGCCTTACTAACCTCCGTCTTTATCACGTTGGCCGGGGCTCTGCTGTCGCCGACGATGGAATGGCGAGCCGTTACTGGCGACAGCCTTTTACTACTGGGCGTCGCCGCGCTGTTTATCTTGTTTGGGTATCTGTTCAGTATCATGACCATGCGCATCGGCGAAATCGGTTTTGTATCACCGTTTAGATACACCAACCTGATCTGGGCGATCCTGATTGGAATTTTTGTATTTGGCGATATCCCCGACCAGTGGACCCTCGTCGGCAGTTCGGTCGTTATCGCCATGGGTATTTATGCGTTCCACCGTGAACGGCGAACCCGATCAGCGAAACAACACTAGAAAAACAACTTAAAATGTTGCAATGTTAACGCATGTTAAAAAAGCACAGTATTTTATTGCATTGTGGTTGCATCATCTCATATATCATTGATACCGTAGTTTCTTGCGAACTGTCGCCTCGGTCTATTGGTGCACTAATTATTACGTCTGAAAATATCACGTTTATGGATACAAGTTTCAGTATTGTGCACAATTGATAAAAGTGTAATTTAGAAGCCTGGCTGGCTGACCTATCGCGGAGACTTCCATGAGTTCCGAAACCCAAATTGTTCTTCCCAAGGTCATCGTTGTTACGCCGAACCCCCAGCACCAGGAATTTTTTGATGTAACGCTCTCCCCTTACTTTCAGATCACGGTTTACCGTGATGTCGATCAGGCGATGGAAGAGTGCGCACGTGAACCGGCACAGGTGATGATCGTTGACCAGAACGGCCGCAGCGACAGAAACAGTAGTCGTTTCATCGAACACTCCAACATATTGAAAGATCAAGGTCCGGGACTGATTGCAACGGCCGGTAATGGGATTATCTTCGATATACGGAAATCCGAACTTGAAGTTCCGGCGCTATTTTTGCACTGGCCGCTCACCCCTAAAACACTTCTTGATGCAGTATCAAAGGTTATCGGAGAAAAGGCTGAATTTGTCTGGCGCGAGCTACCCGAAGAGGTTGGAAAACCCCTGACACTGACGGTCGAGGAATATCAGGGCATATCCGATGCCATTGCCAATGGTGACCCCATAGACTGCACCGCTGCGGCAGCGAGTTGCGGCCCCCTGGTCGATGCCGTTGGCGCGGGAGGTCACCATTCCATCCTGAAAGCGGTTCAGAGTCACCATAATTACACCTATGTTCACTCCATGCGAGTAGCGACTCTGTTGACCCTCTTTGGCCATGGCCTTGGCATGAAAGGCGAAGACCTTCTAACACTATCGACAGGCGGCTTAATTCACGACGTTGGTAAGTTGGTCACACCGGAACAAATTCTCGACAAGCCGGGAAAGCTTACGGATGACGAATGGCCAATCATGCGTGACCACGTTACCCGCTCTTCCGAACTGCTGGGGCAGTCGACTGATGTCACCAAGGGTGCCCTGATTATCGCAGGACAACACCACGAAAAGATCGATGGCAGCGGTTATCCGAAGGGCCTCAAAGGCTCTGAGCTGAATGAATTGGCCAGGATGTCGGTGATCGTCGATATTTTTGGCGCCCTGACGGATGCCCGTTCCTATAAACCATCGTTTCCGCAGGAAAAAGCCTTTGGGATTCTTGAAAGTATGCAGACCCAGATCGATCAGAATCTGCTTAAGGTCTTCCGCGCCATCTTTGAGCCCGGTTCAGAGCTCGCACCCTAGACCTTCTGAGCATTTCAGAAACATGGCTGAAACATCAGATTGCTCAAACGCCGCGTCGTGAGGCCTACATTCAGTGATCAGATGGCTCGACGAAGCGATCACCCAGACCGGTGTCATAAGCAAGCCCTTCTGCTGTCAACGTAATTCCAGGCTGCCCCTTGTCACGGACGAGGCCCTTGCGTGCCAGGGCTGTCCAGACCGCTGGATTTGAAAACCCACTGGCGTCTCTGGCGGATACCGTAAATTGTCCAATATGCACGTGGTCCCCATGAGCATGCGGCAATTGCATCACAGTGACCTCTCCATCAGTTTCATCCGCTGTCTTCTGGTCATTTGCCAGCACCTGCGCCAGTGCCAGCGTACGAAGCTGTAGCTTATTGAGCTTCAGGGGGTTCTTTCGGGGGGCCATGTCGATCCTCGCTTAAATTTCTGACCCGTCAACCGATCACAATCGTTAACAATATGCAACCAATTGAAACATACTGACACGTACAAGAAATACGCCCTTCAGTTAGAATTTGATCAGATTGTGATTGATTACGGTAATGTCGAATTAAAGATCGATTGCCGTGAGCTTGGGACCGGAGAACTTCACTATGAATCGAGTTGCAATATTCACACCTCAGGAAGAAGGTGCTATCGCTTTTTTCGAAGGCAAAGGCCCTGACGAAAACCCTTATTCCCCCTTTCATCCCGAACACGATGACTGGCGGTATGGTTACGAAAACGAAGTAGAGTTTATCTCTGACAATTTTGACGCCTGCTTCGGGCTAGCGCAGGGTTCCGCCTGAACAGGCCAAATTCAGCACTCCAAACCATATATTAACCGGGTAGAACCGCAAGGATCGGGTGGTCCTTAGCAGCCTGGTATGATGTTCTGTTCCTCTCTCAACACTTGGAGGAATTCATGCCCCAATCCCTACAAAGCGTGCTATCGTCTGACAAATTCGTTTCGAATCCCGCATCTCTTGATCCCGAAGATCACGCCGTGCCGACAGATCAGATCAGCAAAGACTACGCCCGCATCGCAAATGCCATTCGCTACATCGTAGACAACAGTCTGGATCAGCCGGAGCTGTCGGGTGTGGCGAGGGCGGTCGGATTAAGTGAATATCATTTTCAGCGCCTGTTTACGCGTTGGGTCGGTGTCAGTCCCAAAAAGTTCCTGCAATACCTAACCCTCCAATACGCCAAAGAGTCGTTGGCACAATCCTCCAACGTTCTGGACGCGGCATTTGATTCCGGGCTCTCGGGGCCCGGGCGCCTGCATGATCTGTTCGTCAATCTTCAATCCGTGACGCCAGGCGAATACAAATCCAGAGGCGTCGGGCTGACGTTTCGCTACGCCACTCATGCTACACGATTTGGCGAGTGCCTGACCGTCGAAACAGATCGCGGCCTTACCGGATTATCCTTTATTGGTGGCAACGGCCTCGACGCCGCTCTCCTGGAACAAAAGACGGGTTGGGAACACGGCACTTGGGTCGCCGATCCATCCGCCGGGAAACAGATCATCGCCCAGACGTTGTCCACCGAGACGTCAACATTACCCACGGCCCCCGCTTCTTTACTGCTGCGTGGCAGCGCCTATCAGATCCAGGTATGGGAAGCACTTCTTAAGATTCCGGCGGGAGCGACTTCGACTTATGCGGACATGTCAGAAAAGGCAGGGTATGGTCGCAAAGCAGCGCGCGCCTTTGCCAACGCCTGCGCTGCCAACCGCTTAGGAATTCTGATACCGTGCCACCGGGTCATCCGCAATACGGGAATGATCAGTGGGTATCGCTGGGGCACAGTGCGCAAGCATGCGGTGCTGGCCTATGAAGCGGCGCATCTGGACCAGGACCTTCGAACCGCCGTATGACAGCTCCTCCTTCCAGTTTCGATCAGCTTTGTCAGTTTCTCGATGATCCCCAAACCGGGTGGAGTTTAGGCACTTTTGGTGCCATCGCAGAATTTAGCCGTGAGCCTCCTGAAAATGCGCCTTTGATGCGAGATCAAAATACTGTCGGCATTGTGACATTGCGTGGCGCTATCCGCATCAAACGCCACCCGGCCACCCGTATTCTCCCCTACGAAATTCTGTCCAAGTTGCCCAATGCCTGGTCACAGGGAGTGATGATATGTCTTCCATTGTCAGATGCTGCGATGACGGGAAACACCCTGATCACTGACATCGGAACGGATGATGATGCTCTATCAGTCAATGACGGGGCCCGTTTCTTTGATCTCGGACTTGGCGTTTCACATGTGGATTTCTGTATTCGTACGGACGACCCCGCTCTGGTCTGCATATTGGAAAAACACTCAGGCACGGCCTTTTCTGACGTTGGCGAAACCGTGATCAACGCCATTCGCGAGGCCTGCCCGGTTCGGATCTTCCGATCTCAATTGGGACGCATAGAAGTCTATCAACCAATACCCTCTGACTCCGCTGATGACCATACACCAGTTGGTCCACACACGCATGTAATCGCCGAATTGCTGGCCCATGGCCGGACCCATGCGGCAAACGTTCCCGTTCCCGATGGCTGGTTACCCTGCCTTGCGGCTTTTCCACCGAACCCCATACGTACAGGAGACGGAGATCTACAATCCTTTGATCAAGAGGCATTTGATCGTTTCCAGACCCTGATCAATAAGTTTTCTCCGCCTGAACTGTCAGGCATCAAACAACATGTGTTTGATGCAATCACCACCGGAAAGATGCCCGATGCCGTGGCACCCCCCACGACACGGGCAGAGCGCACGGCACTCAGGGTTGCCCTGCGCCAGTGCCATCACCTCCATGGCCCTTCGGATATACTGAAACGCTGGAAGGTGGCTTATGAGCCGACAGGGCGGCAATAGGTTTCGCGGATAAAGAGCGAAATCACCAGTGAACTTACCGCCGCCCCGATCAAACAGAGAAACGCCGTTTCATAGGCCGCCGGAGAATAAATCCGAGCTCCTTCAAACATTGCCCCATCCCATTCGCGGTCCAGCAACCAGCCGACCACCGGCTGCAGCAATGCACCCGACAGAACCACCCACATGTTGACAAAAGCGACGGCACCGCCCGCCGTGTGCGCCGCATTGTTCTCTCGCGCTAGGGCGAAACAAATGACCATCCCCGAAGATGCCGCACCGTTCAGAAACAATAATGTATTCGCCATGAATAACGGAATTGGCGGCCCGTAAATCAGCAGAGAAATACTAATCAACGAGAACGTCGCCGCAACCATCAACGGAAGCTTTCGCCGACCAACCCGATCCGACACCCAGCCAACAGCCGGAGCCGACACCGCCCAACCAATCAGCAGCAGAGAAGCCGAGCCCGCCGCCGCCGGACGCGATAGGTCATAGACCTCCATCATGTATGGAACTCCCCACAACGCACCGAATGCCAATAGGGAAGATGACATGGAAGCTCCCATACAGGCCAGCAACCAGGTCTGTTTTCGCCTGAGCGCACCCACCAGCCCAGCCAACACCACTTTTAACGTCGAGGGTTCATGACCATGACCGGTTCGTTCAGTGGGATGATCACGAACCAGAAGCCAGCACATCAGTGACAATACAAGCGCCGCCGCCGACCCTGCCATCATCGTGCCGCGCCAGCCAATGGCCTCGACAGCTGCCGCCAATGGGGCCTGCCCACCAACCCCGCCGGTCAGCCCGACAAACATGGTCATGCCGCTGACGAATGCGAATTGGCGAGTTTCAAACCAGACGGAGGCGAGCTTCAGGGACGACACAAAAAAGAAACCGGCACCGCAACCAATCAGCAGTCGACCCGCATAGGCGACGGCCAACGAGTCGGCTAACCCAAACATTAGCGACCCTATTGCACACAGCAGCCCCGCTGCTGTCATTACCCGGCGCGGTCCCCAGCTATCAGCCATGATGCCGACCGGAACTTGCATTGCCGCATAGGAATAGAAATAAAATGCCGAAAGGTTTCCGAGCACAGCGGCACTGACACCAAAATCACGCATCAAGTCGGGAACCATGACGCTGGGTGCTACACGCTGGAAGAACGCATAAAAGAAGCCAAGAGCCCCACAGGACCAGACAATCCAGGGCAAAATTCGAGGAAACTTAGACATCCTGCCTTATGCGCCACCGTACCTCACCCGGCAACCCGTTTCTTATCAACAGGTGTTTTTTCAGGTATTCACTATTTTGGCATTGGACCACTCGATGTCCTTCAACTAGACTTCGGAAACATTTAGGGGGGATTCTGCTAATGAAATTTTACCACACCATGGTCCGGGTATCGGATCTGGATCAATCATTGGGTTTTTACTGCGCTGCGCTGGGATTGAAAGAAACCCGCCGATATGAGCGTCCGGAAGGCCGCTATACATTGGTCTTTCTGGCCGCCGACGAAACGCCCGATGCTGAGATAGAGTTAACCTACAACTGGGATCCGGAAGACTATACCGGCGGTCGCAATTTTGGGCACCTGGCCTTTAATGTGGAGAATATTCATGAGACCTGCCAGCAGCTGATGAACCATGGCGTCACCATTAATCGCCCCCCCCGTGACGGACACATGGCGTTTGTCAAATCACCGGACGGCATCTCCATTGAACTGTTGCAGAACGGAGAAGCCCTGGAACCAGAGGAACCCTGGATTTCTATGGAAAACACGGGTAGCTGGTAGGACGTATTATCCCTTGCGACGGCGGCGGCCCCGTCGTCCTTTTCCTTCTCCACCTTCTCCCGGGTCCGGCGGCATTGGCGCGATCGGACCAAGGGCGGCTTCAATCTGTTGGCGTTCGGGTGAAGCGGCGGGAACGTAGTTTTTCAGAGAGCCAGCCATGGCTTTGACGTGAGCTGGCGTTGTACCGCAACACCCACCAATGATCCGGGCGCCAGCGTCACGGGCAAGGCGGGCATATTGTGCCATAATTTCCTCGGACCCTGAATACACGATCTCACCGTCTTTATATTCAGGAATACCGCAGTTGCCCTTGGCTATCAGAATATCCCCAGGTTGCGCCCCACGTCTCAGTCCGACCACGGTATCCACTAACGTCCCCGGACCGATCCCACAATTGGCACCAAAGGCGACCAAATGGGTGTCCAGGCCATGAGCGTGTTCCACGGCGTGCTCAGGCGTGATGCCCATCATTGTTCGCCCTGCCGTATCAAACGTCATGGTCGCGACAACGGGTAACCCGGTGACAGCAGCGCCAGCGACAGCAGCGGTAATTTCTTCAATGCCGGAAATTGTCTCGATCCACAATACATCCACGCCACCCGCAGCCAGCGCCTTTGCCTGCTCGGCAAACGCCGCCTCACCTTCCTCGATGCTTAGGGGACCAACAGGTTGGTAGATTTCTCCCGTCGGCCCCATTGACCCGGCGACCACAACTGGATGATCAGCCCCATCCGCCTCTGCTCGAGCGATACGAGCACCGGCTTCGTTGATTTCAGAGACTCGGTCCTGGTCACCGTGCAATTTCAAGCGGTACCTATTAGCCCCGAACGTATTGGTCAGAATGATATCTGAACCTGCGTCGACAAATCCCCGATGCAGGGCATGAACACGGTCCGGGTGATCTATATTCCAGATATCAGGAGCGTCGCCGCTTTCGAGCCCCATGGCAAAAAAATTGGTTCCGGTTGCTCCATCAGCAAGAAGGTAGTCACGCGACTGAAGCAGTTCGTTTAATAGATCGGACATTTTTCTAGTTCCTTGAGATTTTTAACTGCGCCGCCGATTGGTGCGCCGAGGCCTGACGCCCTGATCGGCCTGCCGTACTTTAAGATTTTCAATAATCGTCAAGCGCTCGGTGTTGTCGGCAGCTCCCCATCCAGCGATCTCACCTCGGGTTCGCCAGCACCCTTTACAGTAGCCGCTATCCTCATCAAGGACACAGATACTGACGCAAGGAGATTGAACTTCCATTTCAAGAGGCATTGGCGCGGCTCCAAGATTGAACACCTTAGGCAATTAGGCGGAATAAGCCCCCGAATCAAGCTAATATGAAGGGTCTGGCGTCAACTCCCCCGCCGGGCGGCGCCAATCCCAAGCACAATGATCCCGGCCCCTACCCATTGCCAGAACCCTAAGGATTCGGCAAGGAACAGCCAGCCCAAAAGTGCCGCTGAGACGACTTCTAGGATAAGTGTAACCGACGTAAAGGCAGCAGGCAGGTGCGCCATTGCATACGCCACCATCCCCTGGCCGCCAACATGACTGACCAAAGCCAAGGTCAGCAACACCACCCACCCTTCCAGGCTGGCGGACAGCAGGTTTCCATCAAAATAGAGCGCCAGAGGGAACAGGACAGCAGCCGTCGCCAGAGTCGAATAATACATCACCGTCCCGGTGGACAGATTTGAGCGCAGACGACTGATGGTGATCAAATACCCGGCCAGAAAGAAACCCGTAATGACACCATAAATATCTCCATCCAAGCGCTCTGGGCGATAAGAAATACTATCACCAATCAGAAATCCGGCCCCGATCACCGCCAACCCGACGCCGGCGAGAAAGATGGGAGTCGGCCGCTCCCCGAACAGGAGGAACATCCCGCCCGTCACATATATGGGTGCCAACGTCGCCAGCAGCGTCGCGTTGGCCACCGTGGTGTTCATGATCGCCAGATGCCAGAAAAAAAGATCCCCGGCAAAAAAGACCCCCGCCAAAGCAAGGATTTGATAGGTCCGCCGGTCCGGCCTCACCATCCCGGCTGATGAACTGTCGCGCCTTCTTTCCCATTGCATTAGCAACCAAAGTGCCGGGATAGCAAGAAATGCACGTTGAAAGGCGCTGGCGATCGGCCCCAAATCACTCAACCGCACGAACAAGGTCGAGGCCCCGGCGAATGCCGCACCGAGGACCAAAACGGTCAGAACAAAAATGGATGTCTTCTGGCCCATATCAGGTCGTATTAGCCTCTGATCCGGGGCGCAGGGCACGTGCGACGTTAACATCGGCCTCAACCTTGTAGGCTTCCCATAGACCCCGCAAAACTTTGACCGGCGCCGACTGATGCCAATCGACACGAAGATCAACAAATGGCCATTTTTGATCGCGGGTTACAAGTAGGGAGGCAGAATGAACGCCTTGGCCCTCACCGACCTGACGCACCCCCGCCTCCAATGCCCCAATCAGACGTGAGGCCAACGATTGGGCTGACTGCTGTTCGAAGGCCACAATCATCGCACCTGGAACGACAACAAAAGATGATCCACACATCCCGGCAATTGCATTTTTGCCTTCGCAGGTGGCGTGCTCACCACGGGTATATTCACCCGTATAATGGCCTGTCTGGCCCGCGTGACTGACCATCAGAACCTGGCGGTAATCGATATATTCACGCCCCCCCGTCAGCAAATTCAGGGCTGATGTTGGATCAAGGCCCGATTGCAGCAAATCCAGGGCACTCTCAGCCAGAACAGGGGCCGCAGCGCTCTGGGTCAGTACCGCGCCAACACCTGAACGCACACGCGGGCACCGGTTGCCGATGGCGATTGATGAACTTGCCACGGCGGCCCCTAATTCACCGGTTCTTTCACATCGGCCAACAATGGAGAAAGTCATATTTATTCTCGGTTTTACAAACGCTCATGCGATTTATGAACCGCCGTGCAAACCCTACATGCTTACCAGGTCAAGAGCAGCAATAAATTCCTTGAAGACAGGGTCAATGTGTACTCGACGACCCGAAATCATGAGGTATAGTTCTCGGATGACCCATCATACATTAAGCCCGACAAATACCGACCATTTGCTGCTCGGCCCCAACGATCCACCGCCATTTGAGATCATCAATCGCGATGGCAAGGCACAAATGTTGTTGGTCTGCGATCACGCCAGCCGAAGGGTTCCAGAAAGACTCAGCGACCTTGGTTTGGCCAAATCAGAATATGACCGCCACATCGCTTATGACATTGGCGCTGAAGCGGTGACGCGAATTCTGTCGGCTAAGCTCGATGCACCGGCAGTTTTGGCGGGATACTCCCGACTGGTTTTGGATGTCAACAGACCACCCGGCCACCCCGGATCGATTCCGGAAATCAGTGATCAAACCGTTATTCCAGCGAATCAAAACCTGAGCGAAACCGACAAAGACAGACGGATTGCTGAACTGCATGATCCCTATCATGAAGCGGTGGGCCATACGATGGCCCATATTTGGAATCGTGGTCCGGCGCCCGCGCTATTTTCCGTGCACAGCTTCACCCCAAATTTCGGAAACGAAGACCGTCCGTGGGATGTAGCTGTCCTGTGGAAACGCGACCCGCGGATCGCCGTTCCGATCATGGAGCTGTTTCAGGCACGGGGTTTGAACGTCGGCGACAATGTTCCCTATTCGGCACTTGATGTGGCCTATACGATTGACGCGCACGCCGGGGCGGCCGGATTGGCAACCTGCGTTCTGGAGATTCGCCAGGATCAAGTTGCAGACGACGATGGCATAGCGCGTTGGGCGCAGATACTCACCGAAGACTTGGGTAAGATTATGACAACCGACGGATTGTACGAACCAAAAGAATATTAAACACCAGCAGGGGGAGAAGGTGATGACACGTCCAAATCCCAGTTTCTCAGTCGGCATCGAAGAAGAGTATATGCTGGTTGAACAGGACAGCCGCGCCCTTGCGGATGCTCCCCCTGAAGAAATATTTGCCGAATGCGAACGCCGTCTTCCCAATCTGGTAAAACCGGAATTCCTGAAAGCCCAAATTGAAAGCAACACTCCGGTCTGCGAAACTGTTCCTCAGGCACGCCAGCATCTGGCCGAACTCCGTCAGACCGTTTCAGAAATCTCTGAACAGCACGGTTACGCGATCATCGCGGCCTCCACCCATCCGTTTGCAGAATGGCAATCACAGCATCATACGGATAAAGAGCGCTACAACATTCTTGCCAATGACCTGCAGGCTGTCGTCCGCCGCCTGATGATTTGCGGCATGCATGTCCACGTCGGCATCGACGACGACGAACTCAGGATCGATCTGCTCAATCAAGTCAGCTATTTTCTACCTCATATTTTGGCCCTGAGCACATCTTCGCCATTTTGGCAGGGTGAACTGACCGGGCTTATGTCTTATCGTCTAAGCGTGTTTGACGAACTGCCACGCACCGGAATCCCCAACATTTTCGACAGCTACCCCGAATACCAACGCCACGTGAATGTTTTGGTTAATGCGGGGCTGATTGAGGATTCAACCAAACTGTGGTGGGACGTTCGACCCAGCCAGAATTTCCCGACGCTTGAAATGCGGATAAGCGATCTTTGCACCAACATCGATGACGCGGCGACCATCGCCGCCCTGTTTAGCTGTCTGTTACGTATGCTCTATCGCCTGAAATTGGAAAACAAGCGCTGGCGGCAATACGCACCAATGCTCATTGCCGAAAATCGCTGGCGGGCCCAACGGTATGGCATTGACGAGGGCATGGTTGATTTTGGCAAGGGGGAAATCGTCCCGTTTGCCAACCTTTTGGAAGAGCTGACGGACCTGATTTCAGAAGATGCGGAAGCCTTGGACTGCGTTGACGAGATTGAAAATCTGAAAAATATTCTGTCACGAGGTACCAGCGCACACCGCCAGATCGCAATTTATGAAGACGCTATGGCAGGAGGAGCGGATAAAGAAACCGCCCTGAAGGCCGTCGTCGATTTTCTGGTGAAAGAAACAAAATCAGGGCTGTAATCAGGAAACGGTATCGACCCTCTGGATGCTCATTCTTAAGCCCTTGATCAGTTGTTGACCGATTTTACCACCATCTCCCTCAACTTTTTCACGAATGACGGCACGCATCGAATCAATATGGCATTTGACAATTTCCACCGCCTTATCGTCTTCGCGGCAACCTTCAATCGTACAGTCGTAAAGCATTTTTCCGATCGTTGTGATCAAGGGGTAACCAAACGTTCCCCCCTGACCGCGAAGTTCCAGGGCCAGGGTATGAATTTCGCCGAAATGGGCGGACCGGCGACCGGGTTCAAGTAACGCTTCAGTACACAGATCAGAAAGTTTTGCCAGATATTCCAGGGCCCAGTTGGCAAAATCGAGAGCCGCGCGTTTAAGCTCTTTTTCTGCCTCTTCAATAAGAGCCATCGGCATCTCACCCTTGACTTTGCTGCCCGACGCTCCGCCAGCAACTTTTTCCTTCAATGAATTGGGCAATTTCCAATACCAGACATCTGTGGGTGTTTCCGGTTTGACCACTTTATCGGCGGAATAAACAACAACCACATCTTTTTCGCTTTTTTCACGGCGTTCCCCACTGCCGGGAGGAGAACCCTTACGCCGACGGCGGTCGGGGCCAAAATAGTTCTGGGTCGTCACAAACTGACGAGGATAATCGATGACCTCTAGAATGCGGCCATACACCGACGTCACGGAAAATGGTTTCGCAACAAATTCCGTGACACCTAAGTCACGCGCCGAACTGACAAAACCTTCATCCGCTGCCCCTGAAACCATCATAAAGGGCAACATGCGATTGGGACTGTCCTTGGCGGCCCGAATCCAGCGCAACAGTAACAACCCGTTGATAGGTGTCATCACCAAGTCAGAAAACACCATATCAAGTGACATCGCACTTGAACCCATGGTTCTCAAATAATCGATTGCTTCTTCGCCATTGGAGGCCGTCGCGATCCGCCCGAATCGAAACTGCCGCAACATATCTTCAAAAGTATTGCGGACGTAATCGTTATCCTCAACCACAAGCACATTACATCGTTGAAAATCGTATTCAGCCAAAAGACTAACCCTTTCCCACCCTAAGCACTTTTTTAGCTATCGTACCCCAACACCATGACAAAACACTGACACAATGGACCGAACGAGCGCCTTGCGATAGGGGCACGGCCCCATTATCTTCTGACCGGTGCCGCTCCTACTGAGCACCAAATTATTAAACGATTATGGATAAGGAAAAGTTAATGGCGGATGTTGGTGGTGTCGCAGGTGACAGATTGCGCTCTTTTATTGAACGCATCGAACGCCTGGAAGAGGAAAAAAAGGCTCTGTCTGAAGACATTAAAGAAGTTTACTCTGAGGCCAAGGGCTCAGGTTTCGACGTTAAAATCATGCGCCAGATTGTCCGGCTCCGTAAAATGACCGATAACGACCGCAGTGAAATGGAAGAAATCCTGGACGTCTATAAACGCGTTCTGGATATGTAAATGTCAGCCCGTTAATCTGAACGCCGTGGCGGCATATTCAGCCAGGACTTCGACGCAATCTTCGACCGGTTTTTTCGCCGTATCCAGGCAGACATCAGGATGAACGGGTTCTTCGTAGGGCGCGGAAATCCCCGTGAATTCCGGAATTTCCCCGGCCCGGGCCTTCTTATACAGACCTTTGGGGTCACGCTGTTCACAGGCATCCAGACCGGGATCGAGAAAGACCTCATAAAAACCCTCGCCAATTGCCTGGCGGGCGATCTCCCGATCTGCCTTGTAAGGGGAAATGAAGGCGGTCAGAACCACAAAACCGGAATTGGCAAACAGTGCAGCGACTTCTCCAACCCGCCGGATATTTTCTTCCCGATCCTGTGGTGAGAACCCCAGGTTTGAATTCAGCCCATGGCGGAGGTTGTCCCCATCAAGGACAAACACCTCATATCCCTCGTTAAACAGGCTGCGTTCCAGCGCCATCGCCAGTGTCGACTTCCCGGAACCAGACAGCCCCGTGAACCACATCACCCCACCACGATGTTCATTCCGTTGCCAGCGGCGGTGCAGCAAAGCCTGGTCGTATTCCGTTCGTGCCTGAAGTGAAGTCATTGGACTGCTAGCCGGTTTTAAAGTTTTGAAATATCTGCAAGAAAATCCGCGTATATGATCGAAAGCGCCGTATTCAAGGAGTCGACGGCAGCGGCGACACCCGTGCCCCCGGCAACATTCTCAATCCGATAACTATCGAGGAACAGCAGTTTTCCATCACTCGGTCTGCGCAGCCCTAACTCTGTTTCCAGCAAGGTTCGGGTTTGATCATTGGCACGGACCTGCTCAAGATGTTTAATTTTCCCGGTAATGGCGTAGTTCGGACGCACGCGCATTTCAGGTGTCACGACGGCGTCTGATATTTTTGACGTCCGCAGAAAAGAAACAAGCTCGTCCCTCAGCATCACCGTCGGCGGCTTGATCCAGAAATGATAATGATAGGCATTTACCTGGTTGGGTTTTCCAACCTCGGAAAATACGATGGCCCGTTCGGATGTCAGTCCGTCCGCGATAAAACGCTCAACCTCAATCGTTCCGGGAAGCAGTTGTTTGGAAAACGGTTCATCGGCATACACCGCCTGCAACCGATAGAAATTATCTTCTGGAACAGGAGGCGCTGATCCGCAGGAACTCAAGACCAGCAACGCGGTCAGAATCCATCCGATTTGCGATTTTCCGTTCACAAAAACCCCCATATTCATCCCCCACACATTGACCCGTTCAGTGTTCCCGAGTTCGCCACATTGTGCAAGCACGCCTGTCGTTATTGCGCCTGATCTACCTGCGGCGACCCGCCCAGCAACAGTCCAGGGTTGGCCCTGATCTGGCGAGAGAACTCGTTCATATTGCGACTGGCGGCTTCCATATTCTGGTTGATCGAATCGATATGTCGCGAAACCGACTCAACCACGTAGCGGGTTTCACCAATGACCGTTTCTATATCTTCTTTCGGATCAACAACCAACCGGTCCACGTCTTCAAGCACCTTGTCCATTGTTTTCAACACGTCCTGGAAATTCACAGTGGCCTGATCCATTTCTGCAATCACTTTTTCAAGAGCCGCTCTATTTTCCGGCGACACCGTGCGACGCAATTCAGCACTGGCTTTATCGATATTGGCACTGAAGGATTGGATATTATCAGCCACTTCGGGAACACGCGCCGAAATATCAGTTATCAAATTGCTGACATTACCCAACAGGGCATTGCCATCATTGGAAATGAACCGTTTCACTTCCTTGACCGTGCCGGTCAGTTCATGGATCAGGGGTTTAACATCTTTTTCGATGGAGACGGTCACCTGTTCCGCCAACGAGGAGACCGCCCCGAAGACGCTGGTGGCGGAACGCGAATTGACACGGTCTCCACTTTTCAAGCTATCGCTACTGACACCGGCATGAATTTGCAACGCTACGGCGGACAACAGACTCGGCGCGGCGATTTCAATCTGGCTGTCTTCAGGAAGGCGCCAGCCCTGGGTCACGCTGATGTCCACACGAAATTCCATACGGCCTTCGCGTTCTGTCGGCGTAACAATCTCTACCTGACCAATTGGATACCCCTCATAGATGACCTGGGTACCGTATTTGACGCCTGTGACATTGTCATAAACCGTATAGTAGGAATCTGTTTCCCCGGTTCGTCCCGTAACCATGGCGATTGAAACCACCAGCACCACGATCATGGCGCTGACGAACAGGCCGACGACCAGATAATTGATTTTTGAACTTTTCATAAAGGCTCGCTCCAGGTGGCAGCATCCTCACCGGTCAACCGTGCCAGATATTCATCCGGATCAAGGTTTTCATTGTCAGCGACCCGATTGAGGAGATTGTAAATACGTTCGTTTGAGGAATTTCTGACTTCGTCAACCGTCCCGACCATCAAAATATGGCCACGATCCAATACCGTAATTCGATCGGCGATCTTAAAAGCGCTTTCAAGTTCATGGGTCACGACAACGATACTCATGCCCATGGCGTCACGAAGGTTGAGGATCAGGTCATCCAGCGCCGATGCAACGGCCGGGTCGAGACCGGCCGAAGGTTCATCGCAAAAAAGGATACTGGGGTCCATAACCACGGCCCGGGCAAAGGCCGCACGTTTGATCATGCCACCCGACAGTTCGGACGGCATTAGGTCTTCAAACCCACCCAATTCAACGACTTCAAGCTTCATTCGGGCCATGATTTCCATGGTCATACGGTCGAGGCCGGTATGTTCATAGAGCGGCAGCATGATATTTTCACCAACCGTCATGGAACTGAACAGAGCCCCGCCCTGAAAGGCGACCCCCAGTTTTTTGCGAAGCCCGGTAAATTCCTGTGTTGTCAGCGTGTCGATATCCTGGCCGAGAATACTCATCCGCCCCGATGTTTTGGTCTCGAGCGCCATAAGGAAGCGGAGCAGCGTTGATTTGCCCGATCCGGATCCGCCCATAATCACCATGATTTCCCCGGCGCGTACATCCATGGTCACGCCTTTTAGGATTTCGCGATCCCCATAGTGGGCGACGAGATCTTCAACCTCGATCACTTTTTCCGGTTCTCGGGTGATTTCGCTGACCATGTCCTCCCCCATCAGAATGTCGACAAAATAACAATGACCATGGCGGTCACGATGATCGCGGAAATGGCCTGCACCACGGACCGGGTCGTGGCTTTCCCCACACCTTCCGCTCCGCCACTGACACCGGCTCCGTTAACAACTCCGATAACGGCAATTTCGATGGCGTAGACGGCGCTTTTCCCAAGTCCCTGCAAAATATCTTCGACTTTAAGGATCTCAACAACCTGATCCCAATAAGCCGATAGCGAAATCCCCAGGTCGTAATTGATATAGACCCCCGCCAAAAACAGCCCGACAACGGCACTCATGATCGACAGGCAGGGAACCATGATCATCATGGCGATCAATGGCGGCGCCACGAGAAATCTAATCGGACTTATGCCCATAACTTTCAGGGCATCAATTTCCTGATTGATCTTCATGGTGCCGATCCGCGCAGCCAATGCAGACCCCGACCGTCCGGCAACAAGGATACCGGTAATCATTGGCGCGAATTCCCGCACAACGACGAAGGCCAAACCTGCGGTTACGTGGCTTTCCGCACCAAAAATACGCAGTGAATATATCCCCTGAATAGCAAGGGTAACGCTGATCGCGCCGCCCAGCAGCGCAATAATCGGAATCGCGGAAATGCCGATTTCCATCATCTGCTGAATGACCGCATTCATGCGTACGGGCTGTTTGATGGTGAACCCGAAAAAAGTCCAGTACAGACTTTCGGCCACCATCACGCCGCCATTGCCAACCTCTTCGATGCCGCTGACGGCAGATCGGCCAACACGCTCAAAAAACTTCACAATCGCGCCTGGTTTCTGTTCACTGGCCATATCTCACCCGATCACCCAACCGCTGCCAACCCATCTTCAAGGGTATCGCAAATCGTGAATACTTTATCCAGCCGGGCCAATTTCAAAACCCTGAGGGCGCCATCACTAACCGAAACCAGAACCAGATTCTGTCCAGCTTTCTTGGCATTTTGAAAACTTTCGACCAGCGAGGCGACACCGGATGAGTCGATATACCCGACCTTGCTGAGGTCAACCAGAATGGGCATTCCCTTGGCAACACATTCAAGCAAGACCTTTCTGGCGTCAGGCGACGTCTGTAGATCAACGTCCCCGATAAAACTGATGACGGCGGCCCCACCCTGTTCATTTATTTCGTGTTTCATTTTTAACTCACGTAACCTGTTTCACCAATCTCAATAAATTCCCGCGCTCATCGGGAGTCGGCAGAAATGTCACCTCGTCCATGACCTCTCTGATAAAATGCGTTCCAAGTCCTCCGGGTTTGACATCATCCAAATCCCTGGGTTTCACCTTGGAAATATCAATGCTATCCGCATAATCACGAATATGAACCACAAATTTGTTCGGCGCCCGGCTTATGGTTATTTTAATCTCACCATCACCTCGATTGCCATAGGCATGACGAATAACATTTTGCAGGGCTTCATCAACGGCGATCACCACGTCCTGAATCATCTCGCTGTCATAATCGCAAATTTCACCGGCCTGAATGACGGCGCTTCGAACTAGGCGCAACCGGTCGGCACGTGCCGGAATATCAAGTTGAACCACCTCCTCTTCCTCTGAAGCATCCGCTTGCGGTTCCCGTTTATCTGTCATCACGGCAGATCCTCTGGCTAGCTTCTGCGCGGCATCATCAACGGCGAGGATGGTGATGTCATCACGGAGCGGACCGGACCCCAAATCGACCTTACGAACGACCTCGGCAAGGCGCTCGCCGGTTGGTTTGGCCTTGTTGGCAATCAGCATGTCCGTTAGCCCCGTGACCTCCATCTCACTGCCATCCGCCAAATAACCTTCCGTCACGCCGTCCGTAAAAATATAAAATACCCCGCCGTCCAGGCGCAGCTCTTCTTCGGGGTACCCCTCTTCACCTACCAGATAGGGGGAAATGCCCACCGGCGGCGCATCTGCCGGGAATGAGCTGATCTCACCGGATATATCAAAAAACAGCGGCGGTTCATGACCTGCGTTGGCAAATCGCATGATCCCGGTTCGCGGCTCATAAATACCAACAACCATGGTGACAAACATGCCACGCGCCGCAGTTTCACAGATTTCCTCGTTGATTCGCGCCATCAATCGGCCCGGCTGGTGAATGGTTTTACCCAGACAGCGAAACAGGCTGGCCGTTTTCGCCATCAACAGGGCGGCGTTCATTCCCTTGCCGGAAACATCGCCAAGATTAAAACAAATCCGCCCGTCACCCATCTGGAAAAAGTCAAAAAAGTCGCCGGAGACTGTACGCGCCGGAACATTCAGGCCGTGGACGGCGAAATCATCATCGCCGCTTTGGGGCAATAACGAGCGCTGGATTTCGGCGGCAAGTTCCAGTTCGCGAGCGAACCGTTCCTGCTCGACAAGCGCTTCCGCCATACGGGCATTATGGATAGCAAGGGCGGCAGAGGCACTCATGGACTCCAAAAGTCTGAGGTCACTTTCCTCAAACAGATTGTCACCACCGCGTTTGTTAATCAGCTCTATGGCGCCGATGCGTTCATCCTTGACGCTCAGCGTGGCGCATAGGATGGAGCGCGTCGTATAGCCGGTTGCCTCGTCAATTTTACCGTAAAAATTGGGATCCTTCTGGACATCACGGACAATCTCAGAACGGCCGTTCTGGACACAGCGGCCAACGATCCCCTGATCACTGGGCAGGGTTAATCCAACAATATCCGTCGCCCCAACACAGGCATGACAACTGAGCGTCTTGCCTTCATCATCCAGCAAGAACAACGCACCGCCTTCGGCTTTCACATAATCAGTAATATGCGAGACCGCGCGTTCCAGAGCGCCTTGAATATCCATACTCGAGGCGAAATCCCTCCCCATTTCAGAGAGTAATTCCAACTGCGCGGATATCTGGTTTTCGGCTGTGTTAGTCATCGATCCTGGTCTTCACATAGGACCCCGGCGCATCTTCCAGCGCCTTCAGTTTGCCCGTGCCGGGAACGCGCTTATCAACTTTCGCACCAGCATGTTTCTTGATCCATTTTTGCCAGTCCGTCCACCACGAACCCTCATGCCGGGCCGCGCTCTCAAGCCAAGCATCCGGGGTTTTCGGTACCTTGTCATTGGTCCAGTGGGGATACTTGTCGGCCGCCGGTGGATTGATGATCCCGGCGATATGGCCAGACGCCGACAGCACAAAACGAACCGGCCCCTTATACAACTGCGTCGCCTGATAGGTCGATTTCCATGGCGCAATATGATCATCCTTGGTCGACACCTGATAGAGCGGGACCTCGATCTTTCGCATGTCGATGGGCACACCGTCCAGCTCAATCCCCCCCGGTTCGACAAGCTGGTTCTCCAGATACATTTTACGCAGATACGTGCTGTGCATCATCGGCGGCATACGCGTCGAATCGGAGTTCCAGTACAGAAGGTCAAAGGCCATTGGCTCGCGGCCCATGAGATAATTGTTAATGACGAATGACCAGATCAGATCGTTATCACGGAGCATGTTGAACACCTGCGCCATCTGACTGCCGTCAAGATAACCCTGTTTCGCCATGTGCTCATCCAGACGGTCCAGCTGTTCCTCGTCGATGAACACACCCAGTTCGCCCGGATCGGCGAAATCCACCATGGTCGTAAACAAGGTGGCCGACTTGACCCGTTTGTCACCCTTGGCCGCCATGTAGGCCAGCATAGACGCCGTCAATGTGCCGCCGATACAGTAGCCAATGATGTTGATCGACTTCTCGCCGGTAGCCTGTTCAATCGCATCAATTGCCGCCATCGGGCCATCCAGCAGATAATCGTCAAATTGGCGATGCGCCATGGTCTCATCGGGGTTGACCCAAGAAATGACAAACACCGTATGGCCCTGATCAGTGGCCCATTTAATGAACGAATTCTTGGGCTGAAGATCGAGAACGTAATACTTGTTGATCCACGGTGGCACGATCAGCAGCGGACGCTTGAAAACCTTGTCCGTGGACGGGTCGAACTGCAGAAGCTGCATCAGGTCATTTTGGTAAATGACCTTACCTGTCGACGCCGCGATGTTTTCACCAAGCGTGAAGGCATCATGATCGGTCATGGAAATCCGCAGCTGACCCTTGCCCTTCTCCAGATCGTGCAACAGGTTATCGAGCCCCTGAACAAGGTTTTCACCCTTGGTTTCCATCGCCGCCTGCAAGACCTTTGGATTGGTCGCAGCAAAGTTGCTCGGCGACATAGCATCGACAAACTGGCGCGTATAGAAATCAACCTTCTCGGCGGTTTTGTCGTCCAGGCCATCAACATCACGCACCGTCGACTGCATCCAATTGGACGTCAGCAGGTAGGATTGCTTGATCACATCGAACAATGCTTCTTCCGTCCACGATTTATCCTTGAAACGGCGATCATCCTTGGCCGGCTCGATTAGGGGTTCGACGGATTCACCCTGCAATCGCTTCGCCGTATTTTCCCACAAATTGGCATAACTCTGCCAAAGCTCGCTTTGCGCCTTTGCCAGTTTAGCCGGGTCGCTCATCATCTTGGCCGACATTTCAAGGAATGCCTTACCAATTACCACCGGGTCAGGAATTTGGAAACCATCGCTGTCTTTCTGGCGTTCAACATAGGCCTGAACCACCCGTTGGCTTCGCTCCGTCAGATCAGCCATCAGTTTGGACACCTGTTCCGAGTCCGCACTGGTGTTGTTCTGGGTGTTATTCTGTGCGTCCTGATCCGCCATGCCCCGTGCCCCTGCTAACGCTTTGAGTGGAGGATAACCTGTGCATTCAGACAATGCCACCGCCAACAAAGAGCCGTTGTTAACGCAAACGTGATTTTTGTCCGCCCCCCCTGATCCGAGTATACTGATACCAGAATCATTACATGTTCAGGACAGCTCTATGACAGACAATAAACTACTCAAAACCGGCATCATCGGCACGATTACGATGCTGGTCTGTTGTTTTACCCCGTTTCTGGTCATTGTCTTGGGTGGTCTGGGGTTATCTGCCTGGGTCACCGGACTTGACTGGGTTTTGCTGCCCTTGCTGGCGGCTTTTCTAGGACTGACGGTATTTTCGCTTATACGCCGCACTAGAAACAAAGCGCAGGACGCCTGATGTCTTCCCCTGTCATCCTACAATCCACAGTCACCTGCCCTGAATGCGGACACCAGAAAACAGAAACCATGCCAACGGATGCATGTCAGTATTTCTATGATTGTCAGGGCTGCGGCGCGGTCCTCAAACCGCTCGCCGGGGATTGCTGCGTCTTCTGCTCCTATGGCGATGTGAAATGCCCGCCGATTCAGCTCGGTGGCGACGACGCCTGCTGCGCCTGAGATTTGGCCACGCACATGAAGCCTGCCGGAGTTGTGATTTCACCAGCATCGCCGTAGGGTTCTCAAGAATTCAGTCAACCAACACCATCACATACCGGGAGAGTATAAATGCCCAAGGCTTATCTAATCGCATTCTACAACAAAATCGAAGATCCAGATGCTCTGGCCGCCTATGCGAAACTGGCTGGCCCGGCAGTCGCCGCCAATGGAGGACGCCCGCTGGCGCGCGGTGGTCGCATCAAATCTATGGAGGGCGGCATCGAAGAGCGAACCGTTGTCATTGAGTTTGATAGCTTTGACGCCGCAGTCGCGCACTACGACTCCCCGGATTACCAGGAAGCACTCAAGGCATTGGGCGGCAGCGCCGTGCGCGATATGCGCGTCGTAGAAGGTGTAGATTAGTATTAGGAAAGCAGGAAAACCTGAGCTGGCAACGGCTAGCATTATTCGAATCCTGCCGCGCCCTAACCAAGTCCGTCCACTGCATTTTCCCAACACCCCACCTTTTCTGTGGCTGTTCGGTGCTTAATTTCTGCCGAAAAATTGGCCCATAGCAGGCATTTCAGGGCCGTCGGTTCATGGCCGATCTCCAGGCGCCGTTCTGGGATCACTTCAGTATCCAGAAATATATGGAAATATCATGAAACAGTATTTTCCAGCTACCGTTGTTATTTGTATCTAAACCTAAAGCGAGCGTTGAAAGTTATCTGAAAAATTCTAATCGAGATCATGCTGTCTAGATTTTCTCCAGCGACCGGCGATACTGTATCCACCATCAAGCAAAAAATCTTGATAACGCTTGCTGTCGCCATCGGCTACGCAGTATTAGGCAAGCTCTCGTTATTCCTGGCCTCAGGTTCGGGCTATGCATCACCCGTCTGGCCTTCGGCCGGACTGGCGCTGGGTGCCGCCCTGATCTACGGGAACTGGGTATGTATAGGAGCTGTTTTCGGCTCCTATATCAACAATCTGTTCCTCGGAGATGCTTTCGATCTGTCCAATCATATTATCGGTGGGGTCATAGGCTTGGGCGCGGGCGCACAGGCACTTCTGGGAGCATTCCTGATCCGCCGGTCTGTCGGTTTTCCAACCTCCCTTAATGATATTTCCTCGATCGGGAAGTTCTTTTTTCTGGGCGCACCAGTCGCCTGCTTTGTGAACTCCGTCGCTGGCGTTACTGTTCTTCTGATGATGAATATCATCAGCATGGATCAGGTCATTCAAACCTGGGCTGTCTGGTGGCTGGGCGATACGTTGGGTGTTATCACGTTCACGCCGGTTGTACTGGCACTCGGCATGAAACACAGCGTCCAATGGGGTCGGCGCAAAATCCCCATAACTGTCTCCCTGGTCATAACACTGGGGATGACGGTCCTGATGTTTGAGCTCGCCAAACGTTCCGAACTGGAGCGGGCGACACTCGCGTTGGAGGCCAAGGCACAGGTCGCCTCACTTTCACTCACGCGCTCCATCAAGGAATCGTTGGCAAACCTGGCCAGAGTGAGTGATTTTATTCAAATCACCGGCGAGATTTCACGCCGTGATTTCAAGGAATTTACCCAAGACATTTTCAAGACCACCCCTTCCTTGCATGCCATTTCCTGGAACGCCCATGTGAGCTCCGGGAACAAGAGTAGTTTTGAGCAAAAAATGCGAGATTTGGAAACTCCGGAATTTCGTATTACGGAGCGTTCCGGGAGTGGTAACCTAGTCCCTGCAACTTCGCGGCCTGAATATATCGCAGTGACCTACATTGAACCTCTTGCCACCAACAAGGTCGCGCTGGGCTTCGATGTCGGATCGAACCTCACCCGTAGAATGGCACTGGAACGGGCAAGAGATACAGATGGGCCGGTTTCCACAGAGCGTCTTAGGCTTGTTCAGGGCACCGAAGAGGAACCAGCTGTCCTCGTGTTCATACCTCACTTTGAAGCAGAGCCAGACCGGAAGAGCAAACTTAAAGGGTACACCACTGGCGTTTTACGCATCGGCAATCTTGTTGAGCAGGCCCTATCTGGCCTAAACGTCGAAGATGTGGACATTGCGCTTCTGGACCTGTCAGCGCCGAAAAAAAGACAATTACTATATCCCCGGGAAACTCTTGATGAGTATAACGCCCGCATCCTCCGGCTGACGTCGGGAGCCATCGAGTTTGCTGCGGTGTCAACAACGACTCCAATACCCATGCCCGGCCGGGACTGGCAGATCATTGTCAGACCAACACCGGGTTTTATTAAGGCCAACAGTTCACCCAACGCCTGGTTCATCCTGGTTGGTGGAGTTGGCATCGTGGCTTTGGTCAGTATTCTGACCCTGATCACAACCGGGCGGCATCGGTTGATTGAAGAACTCGTCGAACAACAGACGGCTGACCTGAGCAGTAAAACCTTGCTGTTAGAACGCGCCAAGCAGGACGCAGAACGCGCAAACAAGGCTAAAAGCGATTTTTTATCGTCCATGAGTCATGATCTGCGCACGCCGCTTAACGCCATAATGGGTTTTAGCGACATCATGCGAAACCGCACATTCGGCGAACTGGGGGACCCACGTTACGGAGAATATGCAGACGATATTCACAAAAGTGGGAAATTCCTAGTCAGCTTGATTAACGATATTCTCGATGTTTCAAAAATTGAAATGGGCAAGTATGACTTGATCGAGGATGAGGTCGATGTTTTCGATCTCGTTCAATCCAGTGTACACCAGCTCAGGATACTCGCGGATGCTGCCGACATTTCGATTGATTTCCACGCGACACCGAATATTCCATCCCTACGTGGCGACGAAAGGGTTCTGATTCAGGTTCTCAATAACCTTCTGTCCAACGCTGTGAAGTTTTCCTACCGGGGCGGGAAGGTAAATGTGTGGACCTCAATCGATGACCGCAACAGAATCGTAGTTTCTGTATCGGATAATGGAGAGGGGATGACACAGTCAGAAATCGCCAGGGCTCTCGAACCTTTTACGCAGGTTAATCCCGATTATTCCCGAAGGGACGAGGGCACCGGACTTGGTTTGCATTTGTGCACAAACTTCATGAAACTCTTCGGAGGCACTTTCAGTCTGGAAAGCCAAGTCGGCAAAGGAACAACTGCCACAATTCAGTTTCCGCCAGAGCGAACAATCTTAACCTCCGAAATCTGATCTTTAACAAATACCTTAAGCGCCTGCTTTTGGGGTATGCAAAATTTCGCTTATCGTCGTGGCGGTAATTTGCGGATTTGTGTCGAATAAGTGATACGCTCCCACAAAAATATGGGGTTCTATCGGGATAAATAAGCGCTTTGCGATAACCCGCAAGATTTTTGCGCAGCGCACAGTATCGATGAACAATGCCGGAGGCTGACGGGAAGAAATGATGTCGAACGATCCACTGCTGCAACCTTACCAACTGAAACATCTGACTTTAAAAAACCGCATCATGACGACCAGTCATGAACCGGCCTACCCCGAAGACGGCATGCCAAAGGATCGCTACCGCGCCTATCATGAGGAACGTGCCAAAGCCGGTGTCGCCATGACCATGACCGCCGGGTCCGCCGCCGTCTCCAAAGACAGCCCTCCCGTCTTTAACAATATTCTGGCCTACAAGGACGAGGTCGTTCCCTGGATGAAGAAACTCACCGATGCCTGCCATGAGCAGGGCTGTGCGGTGATGATTCAGCTCACGCATCTCGGCCGTCGCACCGGCTGGAACAAGGGTGACTGGCTGCCTGCCGTCTCGCCGTGCCATGAGCGCGAACCTGCCCATCGGGCCTTTCCGAAACAGGTCGAGGACTGGGACATCACCCGGATCGTCTCAGATTACGCGGATGCCGCCGAACGCATGCAGGCGGCGGGCCTCGACGGGATTGAGTTGCAAGCCTATGGCCACCTGATGGATCAATTCTGGTCGCCGCTCACCAATACGCTTGAGGGGCCCTATGGAGGATCCCTGGACAACCGGCTTCGGTTCACCATGGATGTGCTGCGTAAAATCCGGGATCGTGTCGGCGATCAATTTATCGTCGGCATCCGCTACACCGCTGACGAAGACATCGACGGCGGAATTTCGGTCGAGGAAGGCATCGAGATTTCCAAACGTCTGAAGTCCAGCGGCATGGTCGACTTTCTGAATGTCATTCGCGGCCATATTGAAACCGACGCAGGGCTGACGGACGTGATCCCCGTTCAGGGTATGAAAAGTGCCCCGCATCTGGATTTTGCCGGGCAGGTGCGCAAAGCCACCGCCATGCCGACGTTCCATGCGGCGCGCATTCCCGATGTTGCAACGGCACGTCACGCCATCGCTTCGGGGCTTCTCGATATGGTTGGCATGACCCGCGCTCATATGGCCGACCCCCATATCGTCCGCAAGATCATCGAAGGACGCGAAGACGACATCCGCCCCTGTGTCGGCGCCACCTATTGCCTGGACCGGATTTATCAGGCGGGCGATGCGCTCTGCATGCATAATGCCGCGACGGGACGCGAACTAACCATGCCGCACGATATCCCTCCTGCGGACATCCAGAAGAAAGTCGTGATCGTCGGTGCCGGGCCCGGCGGACTGGAAGCCGCGCGGGTTGCTGCAGAACGAGGGCATAACGTGACCCTGTTCGAAGCCGCCCCCGACCCCGGCGGACAGGTTCGCCTGACCGCCCAAAACCCGCGGCGGCGTGAGATGATCTCGATCATCGATTGGCGCATGGCCCAGTGTGCCGCACGCGGCGTCGAATTTCACTTCAACACCTGGGCGGAAGCCGAAACCCTTCTGGCCGAAGCTGCCGATGTGGTCATCGTCGCCACCGGCGGACTGCCCCATACGGAGGTTCTGGAAAGTGGAAACGATCTGGTCGTCTCCAGCTGGGACATCATATCGGGCGACGTAAAACCCGGACAAAACGTTCTGGTATACGATGACGCTGGCGACCATGCCGCCCTGCAAGCCGCCGAAAAAATTGCTGATACCGGCGCAGAAGTCGAAATCATGACGCCCGACCGGAGCTTTGCGCCGGAAGTGATGGCCATGAACCTCGTGCCTTACATGCGCGCCATGCAGGACAAGAACGTGACCTTCACCGTGACCTATCGTTTGAAGGGCGTAAAACAGGACGATAACCAATTGACCGCCATCATCGGAAGTGATTATAGCGACCTCAGGAAAGAGCGCAGCTTCGATCAAGTTGTCATCAACCACGGTACAATCCCGATGGATGAGCTTTATTTTAACCTGAAACCGCACTCATCAAATCTGGGGGCCGTAGACAACGAGGCACTGGTTGCGGGCCGACCCCAATCAATGAACGATAACCCGGAAGGTACGTTTCAGTTATTCCGGATTGGCGATGCCGTTTCCGCCCGCAACACCCACGCCGCGATCTATGATGCGTTGCGATTGATGAAGGATATTTAAGCGTCGCCGGATTTCCCTGACCCGGATTTCCCTGACCCGGATTTCCCTGACACAGTACTGACACCAAAATCATCCAGGATAGTGAATAGGGACGGTATGACGACCAGCACAAGAATCGTCGAGGCCATCAGACCGAAAGCCAGACTGGTCACCAGCGGGATCAGAACCTGTGCCTGCAAACTTGTTTCAGATAAGATCGGCAACAGACCAACAACCGTGGTCACCGTGGTCAGGAAAATGGCCCGAAATCGAGCCCGGCTGGCATGTACCGCCGCGGCGGCAACATTCGGGTCGTCTTGGTGCCGGTCCTTGATAAAATTCACCAGCAAAATGGAATTGTTGACGACAACCCCTGCCAGGGAAACAAACCCCAGCATGCTCGGCATGGAAATATCAAGCCCCATCGCCATGTGACCCCAAATCACACCGATGAATGCCAACGGAATGGCAATCATTACAATTAAAGGCTCGGCATAACTTCGGAACTGGAAACTGAGCAGCAGGAAAACTCCAATCAGGCCGAGAGCAAAACCGCTGATCATCGATCTCTGAGTGGTTTCCGCTTCTTTGTTTTGCCCTTCAAGGGCCAGCGATACCCCCGGATAACGGCCCAGCAGGTCAGGCATGAAAGTCTTCAGGGTATCGTTGATAATGGCATTGGCATTGGCAATCCGCACATCGACATCTCCCTGAACGGTGACGGTGCGCAATCCATTGACGCGGTTAATTCGTGCATACCCACGGCCTTCCTCAAGGATCGCGATGGCCGACAGCGGGACCTGATCCGCCGTTGGGGTGGTAATTGTAAAGTAGTCAAGGTCAGCCAGAGAGTTGCGATCTTCGGTGCTAAGGCGGACATCGATCTCAAAGGACTCGACACCGACTTGTATTTCATCAACCGTTGATCCGAAAAAGGCCGTGCGCAGCTGATCGGCGACCATCCGGGAATCGATACCCAACTGAGTGGCTCCATCATTCAAGCGGATACGAATTTCCGGTTTTCCGGCCCTGAGATCATCACTGATATCCGCAACGCCTCGGTAGTGTCTCAACCAATCTTGGAGTTCCAGCGCCGCCAGCTTCAGTGGCCCTAACTCCCGGCCCTTCAGCCGAATATCAATGGGCAGGCCGCCGGGCCCGATAATCGTTTCGGCAAACTTGATGGAAATGACGTCTGCCAGGTCTCCGGTCTCTTTGCGCCAGGCTGCCAGAATGTCATCGGATGACAGGGTGCGAATTTCTGCACTCAGCAAATCCGCGGTCACTGTGGCGACATGGGGCCCCGTTTCAAAGGCGCTGGTGTTTTTGTTAAATTGAAAAGTTACGTTGCGGATCAGCGGTTGGCCATCGGGCTGATCTCCTGAGAACGAAGCATTGACCCGCGTTAGTGCCGCGACAACGGAGTTTGCAGCGGTTTCCGTCCGAGCCAATGGTGTCCCCTGTGGCAACAGGATTTTGGCTTCCAACGTGTCACCATCCAGTTTGGGAAAGACGACAAATTTGACAATCCCGCCCGCCAACATGGACGCTGATATGAGAAACAGACCAATAGCCGCGCCGACAGTCAAGTATCGCCAGCGCACGCAAACGGCGCAAATCGGGCCAACGATACGGTCCCGAATCCAGGCGAGAACACCGTCCACGCGTTGCTGCACCCCTGCCCCGGAAAAATGCCCATGTCCAAGCGAGTGATGAAGGTGGTTGGGCAGAATCAAAAATGCCTCAACCAGACTGACGCTTAATACAAACAGCATGACGACCGGCACGACACTCAGGATCGAACCAATGTCTCCCTTTAAGAAAGCCAGTGATCCGAAAATACACGCTGTTGTCGTGAAGGAAGCAAAGATGCTGGGGAAAACCTGCTTGGCCCCGGATATTGCCGCTTCCAACGGCTCTTTGCCCAGTTGACGTTGGGTTGCGACGTTTTCTGAAATGATGATCGCATCATCCATCAACAGACCGATGGCGATCAACAGCCCGACCATGGTCAGCATGTTGATGGAATACCCCATCGCCATCATCAAAAAGATCGCCCCCATAAACGATACCGGCAACCCCATGGAAACCCAGAAGGAGAACCGGAACCCGAAGAACAACCACAGCACCAAAAATACCAATGCCAACCCCTGCGCACCGTTACTCATCAGCAAGTTAAGGCGATCGCGAACAATGGAGGAACCGTCCTTGGTCACTGTCAGCCCAACCCCTTTTGGGGCGATCTCCAACTCGTGCTCGATGAACGAATTAACCGCATCAATCGCTTTTAAAGTGTCTTCCGTCTCGGTTTTTTCGATAACCAGCAAGGCTGCAGGTTTTCCGTTGAACAAAACCTTTTCTTCGTCCAAATCAAACCGATCAGAAATTTTGGCGATATCACCTAGCCGGATTTGCCCTCCACTGGACGCTGAAACAACCACAAGACTGAGAAACTCATAAACCTTTTTACGTTCATCAGCGAAGCGGATCAGAATGTCGCGGTCAGATGTGTTGATGCTACCAGTCGGCAGATCAACGCTTTGACGCGAAATCGTTGATGCAATGTCAGCCACACTCAGGCCAAACTGCCGCAACGCGTCATGGGAAAGTTCGATCCTGATCTGTCGTTCGGAAAACCCGGAAATACTGACGCGCGAGATTCCCGGCCATTGCAACATGCGTTGTTTGACATCTTCGGCGTAGGTTTTCAGGTTTGTGCGTTGATCAGGGCCGGTAATCGCAATGGAGGCGACAAAATCGGTACGCCCCAATTGTTTGACGATGGGTTGTTCGACTTGATCTGGGAAGTCGTCAATGGCGTCAACTTCGGTCTTCACTTCCGCGAAAAATCGATCCAGATTGTTGCCTGAAATCATTTCAGCGACGGCCCGCGCACGCCCTTCGTTGGCCTCACATTCCACTTCGGCGACATTGTTGACGGCATCCAACGCGTCCTCGATACGCTGGCAGACACTCTGCTCTACATCTTCCGGGCGAGCGCCCGGATAAGGAACAGAGATTTCAACCCGACGCGGTTCAATCCTCGGGAAGGTTTCGCGCAATAACTGGGGTGCTGCAAAGATCCCGAGACAAAGGATGGCGATCATCACCAGGTTCGCAGCCGTCGGGTGGCTGGCGAAAAACCGAATCACTTGATGTCTCCCGCCCCACTGGCCTCAGTCTTAAGCTGCGCCATTAATTCTTCATCAGCGACAACCTTCAGCAGCATTCCCTCTATGGCGGGCGCCAGATCAGAGACGACAACCCGGTCACCGGCCTTCAAGCCTTCGGTAATGACTGCAAAACTTCCCTGCTGGAGACCGACACTCACGGTACGGACCTCAAGTCGATCCTCCGCATTCGCTACATTAATCCGGTTACCGTTGATAATCGAACGGGGAACGACGATCGTGTTTTCGCTCGGTCGCGCCCGAAGCTCGACCTCTACAAACATCCCCTTGACCAACGGCGGCTGGTAGCCCGGGATTGCACGGGCATAACTGCCATCAACCGATGCGATCATGCCAAGCGTTCGGGTCGTCGGGTCGATCGTATCGCTCAACCTGGAAAACTGTGCTTTCCATTCAACCGTCCGTTCGCCAAGTCGCAACCGGACAACGGTCTCAAATCCGTATCGCTCCGCCATGGCCTGAAAAGAACCGGATGTTATGCTGACGGGCGAGTTGGACACCCCGCTCAACAAAGAGCGAAACCGGGAGATTGGAATTTGTGCATCAATTTCTGCGGCGCCCATACTGTCCGCCACGCCTAATGTCTGACCGACCTGCGCATACTGGGTCTGTTCGACGTTCTGTTCTGCGATGCGAGCATCAAACGGAAGACGAATGTGGGTGCGCTCCAAATCCAATCGGGCAGCAGCCAGCTTGGCCTCGTCAACAGCGCGTTCCTCTCGGCGAAGGGCCTGTTGTGATGGGATCAGACGAAGAGAGTTTTTCTGGTCTTGCACCTTGCGACGCTGAGCGAGCGTATTGCGCTGTTCCTGATCAACGGAGGCCTGAGACACAGCCGAACGCTGCAGCAAAGACTGTTTGCGCTGCAGTTCCTTTTCGTTGACCTCAAGTGCTCGCTCCTCAATCTTCAAAGATTCACGCGTATTCTGTTCATTGACAGCGAGCTCAGTCAGTTGTGCGTCAATCGCGTGAATATTGGCTTCTGCCTGGCTGATCGCAAGTTCATAATCGGCGGGGGAAATTCTGACAATTTCTGTTCCGGCACTCAGGATCGCACCTTTTTTGAAGTCCGGGTGGACGTATGTAACCGTGCCGCTAACTTCGGCCGAGGCGATCCATATTTTTTCCGGTTTGACGCTGCCATAACCGAGAATTCGGGGCACGACAGGCATTTCCGTTACATTGATGACCCGCACATAACGGGCCAATTCGCTTGCCGGAATTTTTGGTGGCGTCGCCTTGTTCGATACCACATAGGCCAGAACGGCGACACCGATAACAATAGGTGGCACAATCAACAGTTTTTTGATCAACGGCTTTATCGTCATGCCCAGCCTCTCCATATCGCCTTCATTCCTGGTCATGGTAACGCCAGGGCAGGACCAAAGAAAGCAAGACTGCTATCTGTCATTAACTGATATCGAAAGCCCAGGGTTCCGCCGACGAACATCAGCAGCAGTGACGTCTAAACCGGATTTTGCCTAGATTACATTCAAGTCGCGTAGGGCTGAAAGATAACCTGAATCGCGTCGCCAGCGGATGAGAACTTCCGACGCAGCCTCTTTAGAAACCTGACGATAGAATTTCACCACGTCGGCGACGCTGGCTGGCGCGCCCTCGCCATCACTTTTCTGCGTCTTTTTCGACAGCGAATAAATGCGTTGGAATTCATAATCACTGAGGTTAAGGCAACGGCAGGCAACCGAGAGCCCTTCTCCGCCCGGCTCTAGCAGGAACCGCATGACCAGGTCCGTGCGCAGGTCGGTGGCCTGCGCCATCAAATCAACAAATAGCCTGACCTCACCGTCCTGAAGGGCTCGGATCATCAGGTCAGGCGAAACACGACCTTCTTTTTTCAACTCTTTCGCCAGACGTGCTGATTTCCCACCATGGCTGGTGGCTTTGAGTTCCTTGTCCAGCTTTTCAACCATTACTTTTTCGATCAGGTCATCAATTTCATCCTGATCCAGGTCACATTTTTCGACAATATATTTCCGTAACGCCGCCGACACCCACATGTACATGCGCTTCGCCATTTCGGGTTTCAATTCGTCACGGCGAAGTATGGGTTCTTGAAATGAATCAACCCGCTCGGACTGTTCGACCAGATACTCCATCGTCGCCTGCGAAATGGATGCATTGTCGTTCTGCAATAACGTGCGAATGACCCGATCATCTTTTGTCGCGACCAATGCATCTGACACATCTTCACTGATCGAGTTGCGGATGGATACCGCCAGCTGATGCTCAAGCGTACGTGTCCGGACCACATCGATCAGGTTTTGATCACGCAATACCGTGCTTTCCGTCAGGATCGGATAGGCCACATCGATGCTATCATTGGCCAGAACCTCAATCAGCTCTAGTGGGGCGTCCGAGCGATCAGCCAGCCTGGAACTGATGACCTTGCGAATTTCCATCTCCGCATCCTTGACAATATGATGAATGATTTCATACATCAGGGCGCGTTCACGATCGCTAAGGACCTTGGTGTCTCCGGAGAACAGGTCAGAAATTGTGGCCGCCAGCTCCGTTCGGCTGTCGGTTGATTTCTTCCGAGCTAGGTCCAATAGGTAATTCGCATCAAACTTCGTCATGGGTATTTAATGTCTCTGAATTCGGCACTATTTTGGGAGCAGATTTGACGACAGAATACTCTTATCATACGATCGTAACAAGCAATTGAAGTTCATTTCTCACGTCAGCCATGCAGTCAGTTCGAAATCTTTAGCGGAATACAAAAGCATAACGAGCATTTGATGAACTTCAAACAAGCTATGGTCTTAAAAATCTTATGTTTCCCCCTGTTTGCAGGCTTGTTGATCTCAAATTCAACCGAAGCACATTCAAAAACTTGCAAGATTGAACGAGCACATACAAGCGTTAAACTTGTGCCACGTTACGGCAAGGTTTCCTACAACAATGGCCATTCGGCCTTGCAACTCGGCACCAAATTCGGACAGCACGGAAAAATTGCCCGCCGCCTCGGTTGGGTCACAAGAGGCCTAACCAAAACCAGCCTGGAACGGCGCCTGAACATTAAAATCAAATACGTAAATCAGGCTAATCGTCGCATCTGTGCGGCGCTAACTGATGCCACCGTCGAGATTGGATACGATCAATTTCGGGTTTATATCGCGCGCCAACACAAACCGGGGGCCTGCGAATACCGGACGACACTGGATCACGAGAACACCCATGTGCGCATCTATCAGACAACCTTGAGAAAATATATTCCCCGTCTGGAACGAAAATTACGCCAGTCAGCAGATAGATTGCAACCAATTGAGGCATCCAGCGCCGAGCGAGCGCAACGGCACTTCATATCCAAAATTGAGCGGGATCTTCAGCTGATTATGAACGAAATGAGCCGGGAAATGGATATCGCTAACGGGCGTATAGATACTGTCAAAAACTACAAACGCGAACAGGCATTGTGCCCACCAGGACGGCGTTAGCAGCCATATCGAACCCGACCCCTTAATTTTTAAAGCCACGCCCCTTTGATATGGCGGTGCCACCAAATCGCTGCCGGACAGCGTCCATGGCCCGTTCAATTTTCAACCGCTCCTCCTTGCCAGGATCGAGAAGATCAGGCAAATCCGCCTCTTCCGCCCCACACAACCTTGTCGCGCCGATTCCAATCAATCGAAAGGCGCGCCCGTCGACTTCTTCCTCAAGCAGGGAAAGGGTGTCGCGATACAACTCTTCCGCCATTTGCGTCGGCCTCGGCAATATACGTGAGCGGGTGAATTGGCGAAAATCAGCCTGTTTCAGTTTGAGCGTCACACCACCACCAGCCAGGCCCGATTTTTTCAGCCGCTTCGATACTTTTTCCGACAATTGCCATAAAACACTTCTCAGGCCGTCTATATCTCGAATGTTTTCAGAAAAAGTAGTTTCCGCTGAGATGGATTTTGCCTCAGATACGGGTTCCACCTTGCGCTCGTCCTGACCATGGGAAAATAACCAGAGCCGGCGCCCGATGGCTCCATACCGTTTCATCAACTCCCTATCGTCAAATCGCCTCAGGTCACCGATTGTATCAATTGCGTCCTTGTGCAGAGTTTTCTGCAGCGCCTTGCCCACCCCCCACAGCAGACTGACTGGCTGATCAGTTAGAAAATCCACGGCCTGCCTCTCCCCAATCGCCGTAAACCCGCGCGGTTTATCAAGATCAGAAGCGACTTTTGCCAAAAACTTATTGTAACTGAGGCCGATTGACGCGGTAACACCGACCTCCTTTTCAATCCGTCTGACCAATCGAATCAGCGATTTTGCCGGCGCCCCACCGTGCAGTTTTTCTGTTCCCGTCAAATCCAGAAAAGCCTCATCAATTGAAATCGGCTCGACCAAGGGGGTGATATCTTTCATCAGGGTGCGAATCTGTAACCCGGCTTCACGATATTTTTCCATATTGGGCGGAATTACGACCGCATCGGGACAACGTTTTTTCGCTTCAAACATTGGCATGGCAGACCGAACCCCCCTGATCCGCGCCACATAGCAGCAAGCCGCGACAACACCACGATGACTTCCCCCGACAATAACGGGTTTCCCGCGAATCGCCGGATTATCACGTTTTTCCACACTGGCATAAAACGCATCGCAATCGACATGGGCGATGGAAAGGCTGAAAAGCTCCGGGTGAGAAAACAGCCTGGTCGAACCACAACCGGAACATGATGGCGGTGTTTTATCAGCAAATTCACGGCCACAATCTCGGCATAACGTCGGCATTTCACATCTCAGGAAAACTTCATGGATCAGTGAGCCTATTCTACAACAACTCACGACGCGACGTCATTCTCTTGACGATGCTCAATGAGGAAGCGAAACTGGACACTGGAGTCTTAACGCAGGCCTTTGATATCATGAGCGAAACCGGACCCGTAATCGAGCAGACGGATGAGCTTCAGAATGCTCGCCTGGAAGCCCGCGGGCTGCATGACCAGATCACGGCATTGCGTGACGAGCTTGAGAACCTGTCGATTCAGCAACAAACCAAGGTTCAGGAAGCGCGTGCCTTGTCGTCTGATGAAATTAAGCAGCTAAAAGACACGGCGGGAGCTTTGCGCGATTCCCTTGAAGACATCGACTTCGAACGAAGCAAGGACGTACAGTCCGCGCGAGCGGCCAGCGCCGACGAAATCAATCAGTTGAAGGAAACCGCACAGGCACTGCGGGATTCCATGGATGATATTCAGTTTGAGCGGAGCAAGGACGTGCAGGCCGCACGCGCGACCAGCGCAGATGAGATCAAGCAGCTGAAAGACACGGCCCAGGCCCTCCGGGATACTTTGAATGATTTGCAATTTGAAAAAACCGCAGCTGTTCAGGAGGCAACGCAACGCGGTCAGGACGAAATCAATCAATTGAAAGAGACGGCGGCGTCATTAAGGGATACACTGGAGGAACTTCAGTTTGAAAAAACCCGCGAGGTGCAGGCCGCAACAGCTCGTTCCAATGATGAAATTGTGCAGCTAAAATCAACAGTAAGCGCCCTTCGTGACGAGTTGGAGGAAATCAGATTCGCTGGCGACGAAAAGTTACAACAAATGCGGGCCGACGGACGGGATGATGAGACCCAGTACAGAAGCACCATTTCGTCCCTTCGCGAAGAACTTGAAGGCATACGATTTGACTACGAAGACAAAATTCAAGAGATGGAACGCGCGTATCGCGATGAAACCACTCATTTAAAAGAAACGATCCGTACATTACGGGACGAACTTGAGGCTAAAAATGGCGAGTAACGTAAGACCAAAAACCAAAGACCGTGCGCCGGAGAAAGAGCAGTCCACGTCAAAACGACTGCCGCCTTCGCGCCGCAAAAAACAGGATCCGACAGAGTTACTGGCTCAGGCTGATAAAAAACTGCAGCAGGCGGAAATGCTGCTCAGCGTGTCACGACGTTGTGCGGCTATGGAGAGCCTTGACGAGATTCTCAAGACTCTCGTTGAAATGACGACCTGGGAGCTCGGCGCTGATCGCGGCACGCTGTTTCTCAACGACGCTGCGACGAGCGAGCTTTACTCCCGCGTCGCGCAGGGCAACTTTTCGCGCGAAATCCGGATCCTGAACACAACCGGTGTTGCCGGGGCCGTTTTCACATCCGGTGAAGGCGAAATCATTCACGACGCCTATCATGATCCCCGCTTCAATCGCACCGTCGATGAACAGACCGGATACCGGACCACGAGCATTGTCTGCGCCCCGGTAAAGACCGTTCGCGACGAAATTATTGGCGTCATTCAGGTTCTGAACAAGGAAGACGGTCAATTCACCAAAGAGGACTTGAACCTGCTTGAGGCAATGACCACACAGGCCAGTGTCGCACTTCAAAGCACCCAGTACGTCGAACGCATGAAAAAAACCCGTGCCAAGGAAATGGAATTCCTTGATGTGGTCTCAGATGTCACATCCGAACTGGAACTCGGCACCTTGCTCGCTAAGGTAATGAAGGAAGCAACCCGAATGCTTGGCGCCGACAGATCGACGCTTTTTCTGAACGATGATAAAACCAATGAACTATTTTCCCGTGTCGCCATGGGTGACGGTATTGGGGAAATCAGGTTACCGAATTCTGCAGGTATTGCAGGCGCAGTGTTTTCGTCCGGTCATACGATCAACATCCCCTATGCCTATGCCGATCTTCGCTTCAACCCGGCGTTTGACAAGCAGACAGGCTACTTCACCCGCTCGATCCTTTGTGTACCGATCGTTAACAAGGACGGGAAATGCATTGGTGTCACCCAGGTCCTGAACCGCCGCGGCGGCCCATTCACTGACGAAGATGAAACCCGCCTCAAGGCGTTTACCGCGCAAGTCTCGATCGCCCTTGAGAACGCCAAACTATTTGAAGACGTCCAGAACATGCAGAGCTACAACGAAAGCATGCTCGAAAGTATGTCGAACGGCGTGATCACGACCGATGAAGAAGGCAAGATCGTTACATGCAACAAGGCCGGCCTCAAGATCATAGGTAAGGTGCCCAGTGACGTTCTGGGGATCGCCGCGGAAGAGTTTTTCGTCGACGAAAATTTATGGCTTATGGATAAAGTCCGTAAGGTTGATGAAACCCAGGAAGCTGAGATCATCGTTGATGGCGAGCTGAAATTTGCGGAAGAGGTCTTATCCGTCAACGTCAACGTGCTTCCGTTGATTAATACAGAGGGCAAGAAACTCGGCTCACTGGTCATGATCGAAGATATCAGTTCAGAAAAACGCATGAAATCGACCATGTCGCGCTACATGGACCCGGCACTGGCGGAACAGATGATGGAAGGCGGCGACAGCGACGACTTCCTGGGCGGCAAGAGCACTGAAGCAACCATCCTGTTTTCCGATATCCGCAGTTTCACAACCCTGACTGAAAGCTTGGGTGCACAGGGTACGGTTTCCATGCTGAACGAATACTTCACAATCATGGTCGATATCATCACCCGTGAAGGCGGCATGCTCGATAAATTTATTGGTGACGCGATCATGGCGGCATTTGGCATTCCCATGGCACATGATGATGATGAGGATCGCGCCGTTCGGGCCACAATCGCGATGATCACTGAGCTATGGGATTTGAACAAAGTTCGTGAAGCCCGAGGAGAATTGGCGATTGATCATGGGGTCGGATTGAACACCGGGATGATCGTTTCCGGGAACATCGGCTCACCCAAACGTATGGATTATACGATGATCGGTGACGGCGTGAACCTGGCGGCTCGACTGGAATCGGCATGTAAACAGTATTCAGCACGCATTTTGATCAGCGAGTTTACCCGTGCCAAGCTGAAGGGCACGTATCGTATGCGCGACATTGATTTGGTGGTCGTCAAAGGCAAGACCGAACCGGTTGGAGTGATCGAGGTTCTGGATTATCATAACGATGAAACGTACCCCAACTTGATGGACAACGTGAACTACTTTAATGAAGGCGTGAAGCAGTACCGGACGGGGAACTGGGACAAGGCGGTTTCAAGTTTTGAAGAGGCCCTCAAGGCGACGCCAACGGACAAATTGGCGGCCACCTACATCGAGCGTTGCCAGCACTTGAAAGAAGAGCCCCCGGAAGGAGAATGGGATGGTGTCTGGGTGATGACATCAAAGTAGACGCAATTCTTGTTTTGTTAATTTTTGGAAAATGATCGATGTCCACTAACCAGACTACGATTGAAGCGATCCTGAATGAGGTTCGTGGCGAATTTATTGAACACACAGGTGAACGCCTGATCATCGTCGACGACCTGATTTCCGACATGTTGGCTCAATCTGATGACAGCGAAGCTCATCTCATGGAGCTACAGCGTCATATTCATAGCATCAAGGGGCAGGGAACGACCTTCGACTTTCCAACGGTCACCGATGTTGCACACCGCCTGGAAGATTTTATTGAAACGGCTCCGGAGCTGGACACGGCCCACTTAATGGGTGTTCAGACGTTTGTGGACGTCATCCGCCGGATCGTGGAATCACGCAACGACCCGTCCCCGAATGAAGTGGCTCGCATCTTCAGCAGTCTACCGGTAACCGCTTCAGCCGATCCGAAAACCGAACAAACAGCCATCGACGAAGTTCGAATTCTACTGGTTATGGCAAAAGGCGCGCAGCGCAAGATTATCGGTAAAGAGCTGGCGGCCTGTGGATTTCACGTTATTAATTCTGACACCCCGGTAGACGCCATCCGCATCGCTATTGCCCAGCAACCGGATATCATTATTGCCAGCCGGGTCATGGAAGAAATGAGTGGCATTGAATTTGCGCAAGTTATGAATGTGCTGGACGCGACGCGCAAATGCCGGACCGTCATCGCGACGTCATCTGATTCTGACGACATCGACGGCGCGGCTCTGCCAGACGGCACTGTGGTCATTCACAAAGGCATTACCTTCATAGATGAACTGACCGATCATCTCGATAATTGGGGGTATTTCGGCTGACGAATGAGACGTCGGCACCGCCCAACCGTCTATTTCGTTGTTGCAATAAACACACCGTCCCAGTCTTCCGCCGGCGGTGTCTGTTTATATTCACGGATACGATCTTCATAAAGATCACATAGGACATCCAGATCACAGTCCAGTTTCCAGGGCCTGTTTTCGTGGTTACCCTTGGTCCGAATCAGCGTCAGCATAAAGGACGCATCATCCCATTTCTGCGTTCGATAGGTGTCCATGAATTTGGAAATCAGATCGCGAATTTCAATAAATTTCTCATTGGCGAGCATTTCTTCGTCGCCCATCAATCCGTAGATATAAGTGCCTTCGGTCTTACCCTTCACCTGGATGAAATCCAGATCAATGGTCGCCAGGCGATCTTTAATGGCGTTCCGAGTGCTCGGGCCGAGGACGACGTTCATACCGTAGCTTTTACTCTGCCCTTCAAGGCGCGCCGCCAGGTTGACGGCATCACCAAGCACCGAATAATCAAAGCGCATGTCCGATCCCATGTTGCCGACAACACAAGGGCCGGTATTCAGGCCAAGGCCGACCTTCAACGGGATGTGCTTGCGGCCTTCTTCTTTCGCTTCGATCTCCAGGCGATCATTCAACGGCCCCATTTCGGCCAACATGGCGAGAGCCGATACACACCCATTATACTCCTGATCATCGTCATCCAAGGGCGCATTCCAGAACGCCATGACGCAGTCGCCCATGTATTTATCGATGGTGCCCTTTCGCTCGAGAATTACGTTGGTTAGGGGCGTTAGCAGTTTATTGATCAAGGACGTCAAACCAATGGCATCAAACTGCTCAGAGATCGTCGTAAAACCGCGCACATCACAGAACAGCAACGTCATCGGGCGCTGGTCGCCGCCCAGTTGCAATTCATCTGGGTTTTCAGCAACCCGCGCCACCATGTCCGGTGACAGGTACTTGGAAAACGCGTCCCGTGTTTTTTGGCGATTCGCTTCTTCCCGCGCATACCCGGAATAGGTCAGAATGGTGTAGATCAGCAGAATAGAGCCGATGGCAAAACTGGCGTCCAGAAGCAGTTTCTGTTCTGCAAACAGATACCAAGACGTGCCGCCTGCGCCGACGGCCGTCAGGAAGAACACAATAGCTGCCCACTTGGCCCCGGCCCAAGGGACCAAAATGATCATGATCAGCCCGCCAAAGAAAATAAACGCCATCTCGGCAGCGTCAGCATAATTTGGTCGCACCAGATATTGCTGTTGGGCAATGGCTTCGATCAATTGAGCATGGACCTCGACCCCGGGAATATCACGGGCCGTCGGAATGGTTCTGATATCTCGCAATCCCACCGCGGACGTTCCGAGGATCAGGAGTTTTCCCTTGATCATGGCCGGGTCAACCGTGCCGTCCAGAAGCTCTCTCGCCGAGACGTATTTGCCCTGATCATGTTTGGAAAAATAGGGCCAGATACGGCCATTTCGATCCGTCTTAGCCGTCAGCTTGGGGGTGATTTTCACACCATCCATGCCTGCTCGGTTGACCACTGCCAGCACTGTCTTTCGGCCGGTCGCAACACGCAGTATTTCGACCGCTAACGTGGGAAATAATTTGCCTTCATGGACAAACATCGACGGAACGTTTCGGATTGTACCATCTTCGTCCGGCTGTGCACTAAACATGCCGTGACCACCCATTCTATGAATGGCTGCTTTTTCGATTATTGGTATATTTCGAACGAGGGCGGGGAACTGAGGTAGATAAGCCTTCGGGTCCTGGGCGTCTTTATCCATTTTGCGAACGGCGACGGAGTTTTTTGCAGGTGGCCCTTTCACGCCTTCCGTTTCATTAGCGCGCCCGGCCTGCCCTAGCACAACCCGGCTCTTCTTGATCACGTTGGCGAATATCTGATCATTGCTGATGCGTTTTGCCAGCTCCGCTTTGATTTTGGGGTCAACATTCCGCGTGCCGGCGGCAACAACCGTTAAATCTTTCCCGTCAGGTTCGGCAAACACAATATCGAAGGCGAATACGGCTGCCCCCAACTGCATGGAGTTTTGAACCAGCTTGGCGACGGTATTTCGAGGCCACGGCCACTGTCCCACGGTTTCCAGACTCTGTTCATCGATATCGATGATCGTCACCGGTTGCTGATTTTTCGGGGGAATGGGGCGAGGTTTCCAATTGACGTAATAATCAAAAACCTTGAGGCGAGCGAATTCAACCGGCGCCGGATTCCAGTAATAAAGAAAAATAAATCCGACGAGCATCATATAGCCGACCAATCGGTCAAAACTGAACGCTGCACGGAGAAACTTTTTAACGAAATTCACTCTGACCTCCAACGACTCCAGCCGAATCCGAGACACCGGATACCCTGAACATCTGCCCCAAACGGCACCAAACCCCTTTTGGTTACCCTGATTGGTGAGATTCTACACCCTGTATGCGGAACGGGGTCAAGGCGTAATTTTCCACAGGCCAGCTTGATCCCATTGAAATTACGGGTAAATCCCGGTTTTTCGGTTTGTTTTTCAGAATATTAATCGAGCCGACCCAAGTGCTTCATACTAGCGTCATTCCCCCCCACAACGTATATTTTAGATCAGATGAGCAACGCAAACTCCCGCGCATGGCTGAGACCATTTCTTAAGCCGTTGAGGCCAATCTTCCGTGAAGTGCTGGCGATGTCGGCGTTTGTCAATTTGCTGGCCCTCGCTGTACCTGTTTTCACGCTTCAGGTTTATGACCGGGTTATCGGCCATGCGGGCATCAGCACCTTGGTCGGTTTTGTCATCGGCATGCTCTGTGTGGTGGCGTTTGATTATATTCTCCGCCAGACTCGCTCACGGATCATGCAGACGGTGGCGCTTCGCATCGATGTTCTGGTCGGGCGCAAACTGTTCGATCAGTTGATGCGCCTTCCACTTTCCATGCTAGAAGCCAAACCCGCCGCGTACTGGCAGGCCCTGTTCAGGGATGTTGATACGGTCCGCAACACCCTGTCAGGGGCCTCCGCCCTGTTAATCTGTGATTTGCCGTTTGCGATCATGTTCCTGACGCTGATCTGGGTGATTGCCGCGCCCATCGCCTGGGTTCTGATGATCATTCTTCCGTTGTTTATGTTTATTGCCTGGCGCTCAGCATCGGCCATGTCGGATGCCAATCAGCAGGAACGCCAGAGCACCCAGACCCGCGACGGGCTGGTCGCCGAAATGATCAATGGCCGAACCACCGTCAAGGCGCTGGCCCTGGATAATGCGATGCGTCCCATGTGGGAAGAGCGTCATGCCGAAAATATCGAAAACTCAGTCGCCCGTGGTGCCAAGTCGGATTTCTATTCCAACTTCGGTGGCAGCCTGACGATGATGACCACGATTTTCATGACCACGGCGGGCAGCATCGCCATCATTGAAGGTGCCTTAACCATGGGCTCATTGATCGCCACCAATATGTTGTCCGGACGTCTAATCGGTCCGCTAAACCAATTGGTTGGTCAATGGCGGTCCTATAACAGTTTCAAGCAATCAGTCGAACGTCTTGGCGAAGTCTTCGAGATTGAGGGCGAACGTGAAGAAAGTGAAGTCAAACTGAACCGCCCGAACGGCGAGATTATCGTTGAAAACGCCAGCTATAGTTATGACGAAAACCTGGCCCCGGTCGTCGATCAGGTCACCATTAAGATCAAGGCGGGGGGCGTACATGCCCTGGTCGGCCGGAATGGCAGCGGTAAAACGACCCTGCTCAAGATGCTTCAGGGGTTGTATCCGCCAACAAGTGGTCGAATCCTTCTTGATGGCGCGGATATCTCTCAGTTCAGTCGCACCGAACTTGCCAGTTGGCTGGGTTATGTGCCTCAGGATTGCGTGCTGTTTGCCGGTTCTGTCCGCGACAATGTTGTTCACCGTCATCCGGATGCTTCAGATGAAGCAATCGTCTCTGCGGCAACAGCCGCCGGCGTCCATCAGTTCATCATTGATTTGCCCGATGGGTATGCGTCGGAAATCGGCGAAGCCGGACGGAGATTGTCCGGCGGGCAACGCCAGCGCATTGCCATCGCCCGCGCCTTGCTGGGCGATCCGCCCGTTGTGTTGTTGGATGAGCCGTCCTCCAGTCTTGACCGTCAGGCGGAACAGGCCTTGCGCAAGACTCTGGTCGATATCGGCAAGGAAAGAACAGTTGTCATCATCACCCATAGCCCCATTCTTCTAGCCGCCTGTGATGACCTTGTTGCCCTTGATAAAGGCAAGGTTGCGCTGGCTGGACCTTCGAAGGAAATTCTGCCCAAACTGTTCGGTCAACAACCACGCAAAGACGATGACCTTGCCGCCCCCGCTGGCGCACCTGCCTCGGCATCGGCCTCCGGCGCACCAAAACCTATAGCCCCGAAACCTGCTGCACAAAAAGCCCCGGCATCAAAGAAACGGCCTACCATGCCTGCGATCCCACCGGCGGCAACCCCTAGCCCTCCGTTGCGCCGCCCGGCGGCATCACCGCCGCCGCCAAGACCAGGCACCCGGTCCAAACCATCGACAGCACCAACGCCACCAATTCCGGCTGCGCCACCAACTTCCGCACTGCGCGAAACCTCAAAAGGCGGGCGCCCGACGGCAACCGCCGCGCCTCCCCAACCAGCGACGGCAGCGGCACCGAAAGTCACTAAACCCGCCGCTCCGGTCGCATCACCGGCACCAACATCGGCACCGGAATCTGCAAAACCGGCACCGCCGAAACCCGCTGACAAACCCGCGCCGCCACCCCCGGCAGCGGCTGCAGACCCCAGCGTGCCGTCGGAAAACATGTTTTCACTGGAAGAAACGTCGGGGCGCGAACTGGTCGATGACCCCTACGCCGATCTGATCAAGGCCGCCGGAGAGAAACCTAATGCACCAGGGACGGAGCGCAAACAATGAGTGTAGACGTCGCCACAGGCTCGGATCGACTTGATTCTCTATTGTCGAACCATCCCATGCCAAGCTGGCGGGTTTTTGCCTGGCCGGTCATGATCTTTCTGATTGCCGCCATGGGCTGGGCCTATTTTGCCTCACTGGATGAGGTTGCTATTGCTGAGGGAGAAGTGGTGCCGCAGGGCAAGGTCAAGATGGTTCAGCATCTGGAGGGCGGCATTATCGAGGCCCTGTTTGTGGCAGAAGGGGACATGATCAAAGCGGGGGAGCCCCTGCTGCAGTTGGACCTGGCGTCCAGCGGAACAAATTTAGAAGAATTGCAGGTGCGCCTGGACAGTGAGCTACTGGTGCGGTCTCGTCTGGTCGCCGAGGCCCAAGGCACGGAGATTAAGTTCCCGCCGGAAGCCGCCAACCGCCGACCGACACTGGCCAACTCCCAACGCCAAGCCTACGAAGCGCGGAAACGTGAGTTGGCATCGACCCTGAGCATCATGCAGGAACAGGTTAAACAGAAACAGGCGGAAACCAAGGAACTGGCGGCGCGAACCAAAGCGGTTAAGCGAAACTATAAGCTGGCGGGTGAGCGCCTGAAAATGTCTAAATCGCTTCTGAGCGAAGGCCTGACCGCTAAAATCGAACACCTGGAGCTGGAAGCCGAAGTGGAAAGCCTGGATGGAGAACTTCGCAGCCTGGGGCCATCACTGCCCAAGGCGCTCGCAGCCGTCGAGGAAGCGTCGCAACGCCTTCAGGAAGGCGAAACTCGTTTTCGTCGTGAAGCACAAGATGAGTTGGGCAAAGTCGAACAGAACATCGCGCGGGTGAATGAGTTGATCAACCAGGCAGAAGAACAAGGCTCTCGCGCTGAAATCAAAAGTCCTATCGACGGCATCGTCAAGAATATGCGCTACAACACCATCGGCGGTGTTGTCAGACCCGGTGAACCGATCCTGGAAATCGTCCCGACCAGCGATGATCTGGTGGTTGAGGTTAAATTGAAACCCACGGAACGTGGTTTCATTCGCCCCGGCCAACCCGCTGTAATCAAGATATCCACATATGATTTCGCCCGATATGGCGGCCTCAACGGCGAAGTTATCCGGGTCGCACCGGACACCAGCCTCAACGAAGACGGGACGCCCTATTTCATGGTGATCGTACGAACTGATAAAAACTATCTGGGGCAAACAGAGGGTGACCTTCCCATCACACCGGGGATGCAAGCCACCGTTGACATCCACACAGGGAAAAAATCAGTCATGGACTTTCTCGTCCGCCCCATTTTGAAACTTCGCCACGAAGCCTTCCGAGAGCGGTGACCAGATCAGAGAGCAAAACAGGAATTTTATTGAAAGCCTGGGACCAACAACAAATAGCTAACCATTTGTTATTTTTTAACGAATCTGTATAAGAGTATATACAGGATGGATTTTATACTCACCGATTGACGCAGTTTTGTTGCCGGCATCAGTGAGAAGTTTGATTGGGTGGGGGAATGTCACTAGGCACAATCATCGGCATATTCGTGGCGTTCGGGCTGTTTTTCGGAGCTATCGCCACCAGTACCGACAACTATTTGATATTTATCAGCGGAGCCAGTTTCGTCATGGTCGCTGGCGGTACCCTTGCGTCGACCTTCATATCTTACGAACCCAGATACGTCATGCTGTCGCTGAAACTTGTCTGGCGAATCTTTTTCTCGCCAAAGGTCGGACGAAATGTTCTGAAAAGCGAAGTGGGACGGGTAATTCGCTGGGCCTACACAGTACAAAAGAATGGCATTCCAGCCCTGGAACAGGAATCAAAAAAGGCCATCCGTGGCGACAAGTTTCTGAAATTCGGTGTTGATATGGTGGTCAGTGGTTACACCGGCGAAGAAGTCCGTGAAATCATGAATAACACCATTGAGACAACTTTTGGCCGGAACACGGTTCAGGTCGAAATTTTGAAAAGCATGGGCGGAGCGGCACCGGCGTTCGGTATGATCGGGACACTGGTCGGCCTGATCATCATGCTTGATAACATGGGCGGCGACCCGTCTGCACTGGGTGCGGGTCTGGCTGTGGCCTTGCTGACGACCCTTTATGGCGTGTTGTTTGCACGGGTGATTTTTATTCCAGCATCCACCAAAATTTTACAACGCGAAGAAATCGTCAGATTTCGCAACTACCTTGTCGCTGAAGGCCTGGCTCTACTGGCCGACAAAAAAAGCCCCCGCTACATTCAGGACCGCATGAACAGTTATCTCGACCCGGCGATCCACTTCAATATCGACAAAATGAAACGATAGCCCCGAAACGATACCCAGACTGGTAAAAGAGTTTCTGATCCATCATGCCCATACCCAAACCAAAGGCGAGAGAAGAAGCTTCAGAAGATTGGCTAACCACATACGCGGATGCCATCACTCTTCTTATGGCGTTTTTTGTGATGATGTTGACCTTTGCCGAGTTCGATGTCCCGGCCTATCAGGAAGCCGCGGCGGCAATCGCCAATAACATCGGGTCCGGCGAAAAGGACAAGGTGTCCGAGACCCAGGAATTGAAAATTGACGTCGAAGACATCGTCTTCGAGATGCAGGCTGATCAGGCTGTTGATGTAAAACTCGATAAAAAAGGTGTTGTCATCGAACTTTCAGGCGGTGCATTTTTCCAGCCCGGCACCGCTAAACTGGCGGATCAGGCCATCCCGGTACTGGAAAAAATCACACAGACCGTTACAGCCCCAAAATTTCAATTCTACAATATCGAGGTCGAAGGCCACAGCGATGATGAACCGATCAGCACCGAACGTTTTCCATCCAATTGGGAACTTTCCGCTGACCGGGCAGCGACAGTCGTCCGTTTTTTTGAAGCCCGAGAAATGGAAAGAAGCCGGATGAAGGCCGTCGGGTATGCGGATACCCAACCCAAGGTCCCCAACCGCGATACCGAGGGCAAGCCAATCCCCGAAAACCGCGCGACCAACCGCCGTATCGCCATCAAGGTATTTCCCATGAACCTTACGGAGCGCGAAAAATACGGTAAGAAAGTTGACCTGAAAGGCATGCTCAATACGGTCAGCAAAAAACCGGAACCAGCCCAATAGGGCGTTCGCACGTTAATCAGATTCAGTCAAAAATTTAAAGCGTAATATCCATGCCTTCGTGACAAACGAAGGTGTTTTCCCATTCCGCCTTCGCCTGAACGGCAATGTCATCCATGAAGTCATCCAGATGTTCCGGATCATGGTGGAAGATTGCCAGTTGTTTGACATTGGCGGCCCGGCACAGCCGTACGCCTTCGTTCCATGTCGAATGACCCCAGCCGATTTTTTCCGGAAACTCCTCTTCCGTATAGGTCGAGTCGTAGATCACCAGATCAGCACCTTCGATCAGACCCAGGATATTTTGATCTGGTTTGCCCGGAATATGTTCCGTATCGGTGACATAAACCACCGACTTGCCATCATAATCAATGCGGTAGGCCGTCGAGCCATTGGGGTGGTTTAGCGGCGCCGTTCTGACGGTCAGGTCGTCAAACAGGGTCAGGTCGTCGCCCGCCTCAAAATCACGGAACTCAAGTTGTGCCTGCATGGCTTCCAGTGGCACGGGAAACATCGGGTTATGCATTTGGGTGGATAACACGTTCTCAACACCACCCTGGTTTTTCAGATGCCCTGCCATGATGGTAATAGTGCGCCGGGGATCATAAGCCGGTGTAAAGAAGGGAAACCCATTAATATGATCCCAATGCGTATGGGTCAAAAGCAGATAGGTGCGTTGAATATCATCTTCAAGAATGACCTTGCCATAATTGCGAATCCCGGTCCCGGCATCCATGACGAAACGATGGTCACCAGCTTGCACCTCAATGCAGCTGGTATTCCCTCCATACTTCATGTGATCCGGTGACGCACAGGCAATGCTGCCCCGAACCCCCCAAAATTTAATTCTCAGCGTCATATCGTTTCCACTTTAATCCGATACCAACGACCGACCCAATCATCCGTTTGGTCGGCCTTAATCGTACCGTACAGAATGCTATCTTCAGGCCTAAAACAAAACTGTGCCATATCTATATAGGGATGCATATGACAATTGTCACAGTTGAATTATCGAGATTTCTCCCCCGAGTTCCAGCCCTTGTTTATCTTTTGCCCGCCCCTGATTTACGGCGATCTCCATCAGCCCATTGGCGTTTTCATAACAGAACATATCGCCAGAGTCGACGGCGGTAAAGGTTTCTGCTACCGCAAGATTATAATCACCAACCCGAAGATTTTCCCCATCATTCATTGCTTCTGCCCGAATACCCGTCATCGCATTCCCGAAGTGATCAAAATAAATAATTTCAGCAAGATCGTCAGGCCAGCCCGGGTGGCGTATGCCCTCAACATCTATCTCTCTGAAATCGTTTTCACTTCCAATCATATCCGGTGTTTCTCCTGAGCCTATTCTGGCCGTGATCGGAGAGAATATATCGCGACCATGAAAGGAAGCTGAACAGTTTTGCGGTTTCCATAAAATTTCCCATGCCTTTACGTCTCCCGTTTCCCAACGCACAAGCATCTCACACAACCCATTGTCAGGGCCGACATACCAACGCTGCCCAAACCGCACAACAAGCGCCCGCCGTGAACTTCCCACACCTGGGTCTACCACGCTGAGAAAAATAGAGTGGTCGGGGAAAGCCTTCGAATAGGCGGCGAGAAGATAGGCACAAGCTTTTGCATTATGAGCGGGAGCGTCAGAAAACAGATCGATAATCGGCGTACCTGGCGCGTCACGGTACAGAACCGCCTTCATCTGTCCGATATAGGGTCCTTCCAGACCGAAGTCGGTGAATAGCACAATCACCCGAAGCTCTTTCATGATAGGGCCGTAAAATCTAGCAGCACTCTCTCAATAACGCTGCTAACATATTGATATTTAACATTTTTTTATTGATCCAACAATAAAAATTTTGCACCATCACAATATATTCACAATCAGGAGGTAGCGTGGGTATGACATCGATGGAACTTCAACTTAAAAATTTCAGGCTAACGACGGCATTAATCATCTATCGGCTTCCAGACTATCCGGCGCTGTTGCAGGAATTTCTATGGCAGGACCTGGATAAAGCTCCCAAATTTCCTGTTCTTGGTAAGTTTCTTGATTTCTGGGAACAAAACATCGAAGGCAAATTATATTCAGTGGAAGTCACATCGGCAAAACTGATACAGCCCGCCACATTTCACCATGTCGACCATGATTTTCAAATCCAGTAACAGTCAAAAAAATGGCGCCCTAAAAAGGGCGCCATTAAATCATATGCTTTAAGGTCTGCTCGTTTAAGCAAGTGCACCTTCGATCCTGGGCATGGTTCCCTGCTCCTTAGCAATGGCCAGAACCCCATCCTGAACACGCTTGAAGGCCCGGACTTCCAACTGGCGAACCCGTTCGCGGCTAATGCCATATTGGACACCAATTTGCTCCAGCGTCGGTGGGTCTTCACTCAAGCGGCGTTGCGAGAAGATATCGCGCTCACGTTCGGGAAGGTCCGCGACCACACGGGCCAGAATATTCCCATTGTGAGAACTCTCTTCACGTTCAGCAACAATGTGTTCCGGCGTCGGGCGATCATCAACCAACGAGTCCTGAAACTCCGCTCCGTCTTCGCCGTCCGTTGACATCGGGGCATTGAGCGACAGGTCGCGAACCGCCAGCCTGCGGTTCATGTTGGCGATCTCATCGGGTGAACTTTTCAGTTTATCGGAAAGATCCTCAAGCTGAGCAGGTGTCAGTTCGCCGGAATCCAGAATGTTCAGCTTGGCCTTCAGGTTTCGGAGGCTGAAGAACAGCTTCTTTTGTGATGAAACCGTTCCCATTTTCACCAGCGACCAGGATTTGAGAACAAATTCTGTTATAGACGCCCGAATCCACCACATGGCATAGGTCGACAACCGGAAACCCATGTCCGGGTCAAACTTTTTAACTGCCCGCATCAGGCCGATATTGCCTTCGGAAACCAGATCCGCCACCGGCAGGCCGTACCCCCGGTATTTCATCGCGATCTTCACAACAAGGCGCAAATGAGAGGTCACCAGTTTGTGAGCCGCTTCGGTATCACCATTTTCACGTAAACGGATTGCCAGCATCTGCTCTTCACATTTTTCAAGAATGGGGAAGCGCCAGATTTCGCGGAAGTACTGTGATGTTCCACCTTCGGCGGTGACTGCCGGGTATGTGAGTGATTTCGCCATTTTGTCTTTTTCCCTTAACCTAAATCGTTAATGCCCTCGGGTATAACCATCATCTGTGGCAAGAATGGGGCAATTCAGATACGCGTGATAACATTCGCGTGATAACACGAACTTTGTCGCTGCAGTTCACATCTCGGAACGTCGACATCGCGCAGTTAAGGGGTTTTGGATTGAGTATTTACCTGTCATTTTCATATCCTCCACAGGAAGCAATATGTTTATGGTCCACCAAAGGTCGAACCGGTTAAAATCAGCCCCGTCTGGGCACCGATGAGTCAATATACAACATCTCGTTTTAAAATGTCAATATTTCCGGTGTTTAGTGAAATATTTTCATCAATAGACACACGTCAAGCTGCCTGCCTTAATGTGTCAAACGGGTGCACACCCTCTCATTGAGGGAGGGTGTTCCCAAAGTACGACAGGCCTGATGGGTTGGCGAATCACATAACGGTGATCGGTGCCCGTTTACCGCTCAAGTCGGTTCAAGTTCATATTAATTGCAAACAGCTCTCCGGCATCGCAAAGCCATGCCGACAGGACTAGACTAAAAAGAAGAGAAAATCAGCCCTATTGGGCAGCGCCGTTGACTTCTGAAGCCCCTGCCAGAGGCTGGTTGAAGTCTTCCGGGACCATATCGTATCCAAGATCAGGGATCGCCGGTAATTCCAATTGTTCACCGTTATTGATCTCGGATTTACGTTTCTGCCGATAAAGACTGCGAATAGCAGCATAATAGTCGACAGACGTTTTTTTCACCTGGTCCAGATCATCAACCACGCCGGCATATTCGGAAATGCCATCGACGGCCTGAAGCGTCCAGTCCAGCTCGGTCTCATCTGCATTGGAAATCCACTGCCCGGTCGGATTAAAATACGGATCAACCAGGAATTTACCAACCGCATCACGCGGGTTGGACGGGCCGAAAATCGGCAACACCAGGTAAAATCCTTCACCAACACCCCAGACGCCCATCGTCTGCCCAAAATCCTCGTCACGGCCTTCGGTACCAGCTTCTGCGGCAACATCGGCCAACCCGCCAATACCTACCGTGGTATTAACCATGAAACGGGCGATGGAAACAACGGCAGCCTCAGGATCACCTTGCAACAACTGGTTGGCGACAACGATCGGAGTCGCGAGGTTATCCAGGAAATTACTTACGCCAGAGCGAAATGTGACAGGCAGATTTTCATTATAAAGGTCGGCGACTGGCCGAAACAGCAATGACATCACGAATTCATTGAATTCGAATATCATGCGGTTCATCGGCTCCAGAGGGTCATTGACATCATCTTCATCGGTGGCGGCCAGCAGAACCGATTTCTCCGGCGCGACTAAGTCCGCGGGCCCAGCAGCGTAAACACCGGCAGGAACCGTGAACATCACGCCCGCTAGCATCAAAACACCTATCGAAGCCAACTTAAACTTTAAACTGATCACACCCAGCAGTTCCGTTCACTGTTGTTAAAAATAACGCCAAACATCGTGATCCTAGACAACCAGGATTACAGTTTTCTGACATCCTCTATGAAACCGTTTTAGGCGATGTCGTGCGCACCCGCAACCCGTTAACTATCTTTTATACCTCAGTGTTGCAAAAATGTGGATAAAATCGGCAAAATCGTTAACCATGTCTTGAGAATTTCCACCTAATTCTTCACAACTGAGTACAAATGTCTTAGGAATTTGTCATGGCATGTCGCACCATCAAACTTATTTTCGCAGTTTTGCTGTTAATTCCCCTGAATAGTCCGCGAATCGACGCTGCAGAAATCACTCCGTCTGAGGTCGTTGCTAAGTTTCAAGCTCTGCTGATCGACACCATGAAAGTCGCCCAAACCACCTCGGTCCGCGAGCGCTATGGGTTGCTCCGCCCCGGTGTGGAAAAATCATTTCACATGGCTCTTATGACCCAGATCGCTACGGGTCGTTACTGGAAGGCCGCAACGAAAAATGAACGTGCGGAAGTTGCGGGAGCCTTTCTGAGAATGAGCGTCTCGACTCTGGCCACCTTGTTTAGTGGTTATGATGGCGAGAAATTCGAACCCCGTTCGGTCAAGGATGGTCCGTCAAAAACCAAACTGGTGATCACCGACCTGATTAAATCCGACAAATCAAAAATCAACATCACCTACGTGACCAGAAAATTCACGGATGGTTGGCGTATTGTCGACGTCGTTGTTGACAGCGGCATCAGTGAACTCAAAGTCCGTCAATCCGAATATCATCAGGTTCTCAAGCAGCACGGCATTCCCGGCCTGGTCAATCTCTTGAATGGCAAGGCGGATGAGCTTATGTCTCGGTAATGAACCGCAGAACCTTTCTCTGGACTGGGGCGCTTTTCGGCGCCTTTTCCCTGTCACCGGCCGTCGCGCTTGCTTCCGAGGTCCAAACCTCGGTCAACTTGGTCGAGACCTTTCACACCGCCCTGCTTTCCTCGATGAAATCCGCCGCAGAAATCGGTGTGAAACAAAGATTTGACACGTTGTCTCCCATCGTCAGTGCAAGCTTTCACGCGGGTCTGATGATCCAGGTCGCATCGGGGTCTTATTGGCGCAAAGCCAGCGAAACCCAGCACGCCGCGCTGATAGCAGCCTTTTCCAAACTTAGCGCTGCCACCTACGCGGCGCAGTTTGACGGGTATGACGGTCAATCGTTCAAGACCCTCGGTCACAAGCCCGGCCCGCAAAAAACCATACTCGTGGAAACGCAGATCATCAATCCAGGCAGCAGCAACGTCGCCTTGACCTACGTTACCCGCAAAATTCAGGGGCAGTGGCGGATTATTGATGTCTTGGTAGATACCGGCATCAGTGAACTGGCGCGAAAACGCTCGGAATACCGCGGTGTCTTAAGATCAGGCGGGGTCGACGGACTGGTCAGATTGCTCAACACAAAATCCACAACCTTACTTACCGACTAGGCATGAAACTTCCTGGCGCTTTTAACACAGAGCAGTAACCAGTAAACCTGGGCGCCGATGGCCCCTGCCGGAAGCAACACCCACAACACATCAAACGCCGCCAGTGCCAGCACCAGAAAACAAAAGTCCGCTCTGGTCAGTTCGCGAAAGACAAAGATACTCCATTGGAGCACTCCTTCGGGCCCGCTCTCTGTTCTACGCCCTTCCTCGTCGTCAGCATCTTGATTGTCGAGGAAGCCAAAAATCAGGCCCAGAACATAATTGATCGTCCCACCCGCCGCCGCAATCCAGCCCATCCAGTTCCAGAGAACGTCGCCTGTAAGGATCGCATGACCTATCCCTAAAGCCGCAAAAAACAGGGAGTGAACGATCCAGTCAACCGCCGTGTCAAAATGCATTCCAAAGGTTGAACACTGGTTTTTCAGGCGGGCAATTTCGCCGTCGCAGTTATCCAGTATGTAACAGGCCACAAACAACAGGGCACCAATTACAAGCGACCGGTGATCGCCAGCTCGAAGGTACCAGGCAGCGGCTATGCCGACGACCAGAGAAAGACCCGTGACCTGATTTGCACTAATCGGCGTTTTCACCAAAAGTCTGGTTACAGGTTCCGACAGGAACCTGACCAGCGGGAACAGGGGCCGCTCACCCACCGTTCCCTGCCCGTCCCGTGACGCGCATCAAGGCAGGAAGAAACACCAGAGTACACAACAGCGTCAGGGAAATCGTCAAGGTTAGTAGCACCCCCATGCTAGAGGTGCCGGGGTGGCTGGAAAGTGCTATCGACCCGAAGGAGCCGATGGTGGTGAGCGCGCTGAAGACCACGGCGCGTGGAGTTGATGTTTCCATAACCCGCCCCTGTCCGCCTTCTTTTGTTTCGCGCGATACTAAATGTATGCCACCCGCCACACCCAGACCGAAAAGCAGGGGCAGCACGATGACGTTGGCAAAATTGAACGAAAGTCCGAGAAGGACGCTCACCGCAAGACTGAACACCCCGGCCAGTACCAGCGGCGCAAATACCAGCAAAACATCCCGCAGTCGACCTAGCACGATGACCAGCAAAATGGCGATCAGCGCACCGGACAGCGCCCCCGCCTGATAAAATGACCGAAGCACCGCCCGTCCAGCCTCCAGAATGACAACCGGCGAACCGATCGCATCGGGCGAAACACTTCGTACCGCATCGACAAACCGCGTCAGAGCGGCACGGTCCTGAAGGTCGTCTTTAGGAAAAACCTCGATGCGAGCGCGTCCGTCGGCAGAAATCATACGTGACCGAAGCGAGGTAGGCAGGTCTTCAAGTGACACCGGCTGAGCGTCCAGCGAGCGTTTCAGTATCGCCAGTTGCTCCGGTAGCGCCGCCAGCAGTCGGTTTTCCAAATCCCTGACCCCGTCATCGCCGCGTTCGGCGATGATAGCCAAAAACTTACTGAGACGCTCGGCGGCCTGTTGGTCTCCCTTACTGCCTTTGCTGTTGAGCAGTTCAAGCTTGGCCGCAAATTTCAGCAATGTGGCACGCCGGATTTCTTCACCAAGCTCGACCCGTGTCCCGCTGCCACTCAAGGCTGGTGCCAGAAACAAGGCGGTGGAGGCAATCACGTCGAGCTTTTCCGCCTGATCACCGGGAACATAATCGGCCAGTGTCTCAACAGACGTGACTTCGCGTTGTTTGATCAGTTGCGCTGCTGTTTTCTGCGCCTCCTCCAGATCAGGAGCTAGGATTTCAATCGAATACGGGCTGGTGCGGCTGTCGGCCATCAGGTCGATCAAGGTCGCCATCGATTCCGTGTTCCTGTCTTTAAGGTTCAGGGGGTCGAAATCAAAATCAACGCGGGGCGCAATCAGCACTGCGACACCACCAGCGACGACAAACACCAAACACAGGACACCGGCCCGGTTGCGAATAAAATCGGAGAACCTTGAAGCTTGTGACACCGGCCTGTCTGTCAGTTGGCACGGAGATGGTTTTGGCAGACAGGTCAACAGGGCCGGCAGAAGCGTCATGTTGGCAAAAAGTGCGATGAACATGCCGGTCCCTGCGATCAGTCCCAACTCGGCGAGCCCGCGATAGTCGGTCGGCAGGAATGAATAAAAGGCGATGGCGGCGGCGGCGGCGCTCAGGGTCAGGGCCCCGCCGACACCCTCAACTGCTTGAGCTAACCCTGCTTGGTGATCCGCCCCCTGACTGATCGCCTCTCGGTAGCGTAGCGCATAGTGAATGCCAAAATCGACACTGAGCCCGATGAACAGTACCGCAAAGGCGACGGAGATTAAATTAAGCGACCCAAGGGCGACAACCGCAAATGTTGCTGTCCATATCAACCCGATGAGCAGCGTCAGGATCGTCGCAATGACAAGCACCAGACGCTTCAAACCAACAATTAACAAGACCATGACCAGGCCAAGCGACAAGACTCCGGCCAGCCCCATTCCCTTCTCGACACTTTTCAGCTCCTCGTCCGACAAGGCCGCCGACCCGGTCAAACGAACCCGCACCCCGTTTTCGGGTGAAAGGGCGAGTTCAACTGTCAGGTCGCGTACTGCGTCCATAGCATCTGATGCCGGGCTCAGTGAATCGTAGTCGAGGGAAGGTTGAATGAGCAGGAATCGCCTGTTGGCATTGGCCCCATCGTCCGTGCCCTGCATCAACTCGCGCCACGACAGTTCGGAAAATTCTCCCTTGATCTGCACCCCGGCAACGCTGGAGATGGCGTTCAGCATTTTGGCAACTTCAATGGGTTGCCCGATCTCCTCAACGTTACCATTTTGACTGGCATCTATGGCCTTGCCCAACATGGCAAACAGCCCGCGAAGGCTTAGGTCCTGCCACAGCGCCCCGAGGAAGGGTTGGGCTTCGGCGAGGCGGTCGCTTAATTCGTAAAGTTCGTCGAGATCGAGATAAAGCAGACCATTACGCCGAAAAAAATCCTCGCCCGCCAGGTCGTAAATACTGCCGAAGATATTTGGGTTTTCCCGCATCCGTGCCGCCAGCCTCAGTGCCGCACGGTCTGCAATGTCCGGTGTATGCCCGTCAATCACGACCAATAAATTGTCTGACATCTGCGGAAAAGCAGCGTCCATTTCCATCGCGTTCTGTCGGAAGGTAAGCTCAGCAGACAACATGTCCGAGGTGGAGGTATTGATACTGACATTTTCGACCAGATAGAAGACGCTGGCGATACTGAGGAGCACAGCCCCCACGCATACCGCCCAGGCCCCACGCTGGACCCATGATGTCCAACGGAGCAGAAAATTTCGATATCTGTTGGTAACAACGTCAAGCATGGCGGTCGTTATAACATGGTCATTCCGGCCAACAAGTCAGCAAACAAAACCCGTGTTCTTGACTTCTTCCGAGCACTGCAACATTTTGCCTTTCCCTTACAGGATACCCAGGCAATGGCGAATTCTCTCCCTCCGTATGATCAACGCATCGCCCGCATGCTGGTCAAACCCCTAATCAATTCACCGGTGACACCGAACCAAATCACCATCGCAACGCTGATGATCGCCCTTGGTGGAGCGGCCCTGTTGGCAACCGGTGACCAAAACCTGAGAAACTGGGGGGCCGGACTGTTCATTTTGTCGCGGTTCCTTGACCATTTCGATGGTGAACTGGCACGCCAAAAAAAGATGACGTCGAAGCTCGGCTATTACCTCGATTATATATCAGGGGGCCTGAGCTACGGTGCGCTGTTCGTCTGCATGGGGATCGGTTTCTCAGAGGGGTCCCTTGGCATATGGTCGATTGCACTGGGCGTTGTGGCCATGCTGGCGGCAGTGTTTTCCATGTTCACCAATTTAGGTATCGACAAAGCCAGCGACGACATTGACAGCGAAAGCGGCGAAGCCATCGGTTATCCCGGATTTGCCGGATTCGAGCTGGAGGACGGCATCTATCTCCTGGGTCCGGTCACATGGCTGGGTTATCTTGAGCCTTTTTTCATCGCCGCGGGTGTCGGTGCCAGCATATATTTTTTATGGACGTGTTGGCTGCTGGTCAGGGTGCGGCGCGGCTGAAGAGTAAGTGGAATAAGCCACTTCACTTTTTCAGACTCTCCAAAAATTTTCTCCGCCGCAACATCAGGGCTTCCAGGATGTCGTAGGCATCTCCGCTAAGGGCCAGAATGGCGCAAGACAATTCGTAGCGGTTTCTGCGCACCGCGCGACAGGGGATGCGGACGGCCAGCACGTCATCTTCATCGCCCGGGCCAATGCCGTCGACGATAAACTCTTCATCCTTTTTCATGGACTCTTTGAAATTATCAATCCGAAACCCGCCGAGCCCCCAATCCAAGGTCTGGTAGCGCTCGCCACGAAAGGTAATATTGACCGCCGGAACCTCTATCCGCCTGTCTTTTCGCTCATAGGGCTTGGATTTGCCAACAACGCTTCGCCTGCTCACGAATATCATCCCTTAGTGTGCTGTTACGATATCTCCTTAATACCATGGCGAGCACGCATGTACGAGCAGTTCAACAGCGACGAGGGGTTAAACCTGCCCGCCGGTGTGCAGCAACACAACTTTCCGGTATTAGGACCGTGGTGGAATCCAGGCCGCGACGATTACTTTTTCTTCGCCGCTTCGGCCTTCTCACGTTCCAAATCTGACCTGAGAATGTTCTGGCAGCCATCGATGCGTGCACGCGGCAACTTCAAAACAGCACCATCCCCCATTCTAAGATTTCCGGCGAACGCAAAAACCTTCTTAACCTGCCGTTTGCCAATTATCTTGTTGCCAATCACCCTGTTCACCGGACTGAGAAGCTGGTTGGGCAACTTCGTCAGAACGAGTCTGCGACCTTTGACGTGGACGGGTTTGCGCGACAACTCTTTGAGGACTACATCACGGATTCGTGGGGCGTAATTGCAGATATTGACAACAAATTTCTTGTTTGCGGCTGCCAGGTACAAGGTGATGGGTGCTGTACGCCGTCCTTCCACGGGAACCATCATGGGTACCAGCTGAATATGAGTCGGCAGAACCCAGGCCTTATCATCCTCTTTTTTTGCTTTCGCTAATGCCGTAGACGGCGCCGATAGCGAAAAAATCAGAAGTCCGAAAGCAACTGCCACAATCGCGCTTCGCACGGATATCTTCAAATATCTAATCATCTCATCTGCCAAATTATATAACCGCATACTAAAATTTCAGGCCGCCTTATTCGCCATATCTGATCCAGGTTCGAAGATGGCTCGAAACACTTTGAGCAAATTCTGATCGATCTGAGTTTGCATGCTTTCGAGAATACCAAAAGCTTTTTCCTGTGGGAAGGGGGGCTTATAGGACCGTGCATCTGTCAAGGCACCAAAAATATCGACGATCACCGACATTCTGGCCAGTTCATTCAATTCAGCTCCCTTGAGCCCGTTCGGATAACCGCTACCATCAATCTTTTCATGATGCTGCCCAGCGATAATCAGCGCACCTCTGGTTATGTCGGTTGAGTCGCCCAAAAGCTGAGTTGCCCGGCTCACATGATCACGCATGATTTGCCACTCGTCCTCCGTAAGCTTCCCCGGTTTATCAAGAATTTGCTCCGGGATGACCAGCTTGCCGACATCGTGAAGCAACCCACCGGTTGACAAGGCGAGAAGGTCATCCCCGTTCATGCCAAGCCCATGACCAAAGAGAGTTAACAAGGTGGCAACCCGCATGGAATGGACATAGGTGTAGTTATGATGGCTTTGGACAGCCTTAAGTAAGCCATGGTGGCCACCCGAACTGACAGCATCCACAAGTGGTCCGCAACTCTCGGACACGCTGGTGCAATCTATGGGTTCACCATTGGCTATGGCATCGGTTATGCCCTGATATTCCTTCACAGTCAGCGTCAGGGGAGCGCCGATCTTTTCGGGTAATTCGCGCCAGACGTATTCTGCCTTTTCCCCGATGACCTTTGAAACGGCATCAAGAAGTGTTTTGGTTGCAAGTGGCCAGTTGAGAAACTCCACCGGAACATCCAGTTCAGCTTTTCGAATATCAAAAGCGATGCCGTGTCCTGCCGTCGAAACCAGCCCCGGCCCTTTCTCCCTCAGGCGGTCGGAATGTTCGATGAAGCGGGCGCTGTTTCTGTCGCTGCGGCCGTTCTGATCAACGATCATGACCTGTGCGGGGTCACGCTCACATTCTTCCATCGCCTCATCGACATCCCGAAACATTGAGATAAAAAAATAAGGGGACAGTGTTGTATTGAAAAATTCCTGATGCTGCGGGTTCGGCGAGACAACAATAACTTTTGGAAGGACAATTAGGGTCTGGGAACTCATAATCGTCTCCACCATAAATCAACAAACAAATATTAAATCTACCACCCGTCAATAGTGCCTAAACTCAAAACCGGTTTCTAGATTTTTGTTGTTTCCAAATGTTTCGCTCAGTGCAGAAACAACAAAAAAACCCGCCTCGCCCACTACTTTCATCTGCTGCTGATAAAAAACCACCACTTTACCACGAAAACCTATGGCGTAAATTATTTTTGCCCTGCTCAACTCAACAGTCTTGACCGGCCCAAAGATGGGCCACCACACCTAAGCCGTCCGGTCCTGCCACCATTGCAATGTTTGCCGTACGGTCTCCTCCAGCACCGGCAACAGACGGCGAACTTCCTCCAAGTCGGACGCGGCCCTCTCGACGATATCTGCTTCACTGGATAACCGAATTGCAAAAAGCGATCCACTCATCCCTCTGATTGAGTGAGTGGCTTGGGCAATCTGTTTGCTATCAGAAATCTCAATCCCATGACGCAGTTGATCCATCCGGCTGTTGAGAGATTCAGGCGCCTTGCTAATAATTTCTCTGACTTTTTCCGGTGTCAACATCTCCTGGAAGCTGGCAAATTTTTCATCGTCGCCTATCGGTAGATCGCTAACGGCAGCAGCCTCAACCAACGCTTCCGGCACGTCTAAATCTTCATCAACCGAAGATAACCGCCCACCGTAATGAGATACAACATGGCGTAACTGGTCTTCGGTGAATGGTTTGGTCAGCACGTCGTCCATGCCGGCACTTCGGAACTGGGCATGCCGTTCGGCAAAGGCTTCAGCTGTTAGCCCGACGATCGGAATATCCTTCCCGCCTTCCATGCTTCGAATCATTTTGGTTGCATCGATCCCATTCAGTTCTGGCATATGAATATCCATCAAGACCAGATCAGGTCGACTTTTTTCGACCTCCTGAACCGCCAATCTGCCGTTTTCCACATGGCGAACAGCGTGGCCAAATTTCTGCAAAAATGCCTGAACCACCAATGCGTTCACTTCGTTATCTTCAGCAACTAGAACATCCAGCTTTTCCCCACGGGTTTTGTCGGTGTATTCCACGGGATTCATAAATCGCGCGGTTTCTTCCGCCGTCGCCCTGTCAAAGGGGATATAGACGTCAAATCTGCTTCCCTCGTCGGGAACACTGAAGACCTCGACGCTGCCTGCCATCAGATCGACCAGTCGTTTGACGATCGACAGCCCAAGACCGGACCCGCCAAATTTGCGGGTAATCGTCGTATCTTCCTGAGTGAACGGATCAAATATAACCTCCAGGCGATCAGGAGAGATGCCCGCCCCACTATCTGAAATGGAGATTCTTAAGGTATGGTCCCGGGCACTAAAAAAATGGGGATCCTCAGCTGTAAGTTCTTCAATACTAAGTGAAACACGCCCCTCATCCGTAAATTTGATACCATTGCTGAGTAGATTCCACAGGATTTGACGCAATCTGACCGGATCGCCCTTCAGTATAGGCGTGCTTGCGGTGTTTTTTGAAACGTCCAGATGCAGGCCCTTGTCATCAGCGAGACTTTGGAAGGGTGTCGCGATAATCGATACCAAATCTGGCAGACTGAAGGCCATAATCTCCAGTTCCACTCCACCCGCTTCGATGCGACTCATATCCAGAACATCATTGATAATCGACAAGAGGGTCCTGCCTGATGACAGAATGGTTTCAACTTTTCGTCGCTGATCCTCATTCAAAGGCGAGTCGGTAAGCAACTGCGCCAGCCCCAGAACCCCATTCATTGGCGTCCGGATTTCGTGGCTCATGGTCGCCAGAAAATTGGACTTAGCCATATTCGCCAATTCCGCTTCGGTGCGAGCACTTTCCGCTTCCTTGGCAATTTTCCGGGCACGACGTTCACTTTCCTGAAGGGCGAATTCTTTTTCCTTCAAGGCCGAGATATCAGTCCGGATGCCCACATACCCGCCTTCGCTGGTCCGTCGCTCTTCAATTCTCAGCCATTGTCCGTTGGGCAGTTTTTGCTCAAATGGTCCTTTCGGGTTTTGATGAAGATCAACCCGTTCAGCGACCCATTCATCGACCTGTCCTTCAGACTCCGGATACTGACCGCGCTCTGCCCCTGCGCGAAGGACATCCGCAAATTTGACTCCTTTGGTCAGCAGATCGGCGGATTCGGAATATATATCCCGATATCGCTGGTTCCACACGACCAACCGGTCATCCGCATCGTAGAGCGCAAATCCATCTGACAGCGACTCAATCGCGTCGCGCATACGGTCATCACTTTCCTGCAGGCTCTTTGTGCGTTCAGCAACCAGGTGGGATGCATTTTCTGCACGCGATACATAACCGCATGTCACCAGCCCCATCATCATCGTGACCACGAGTCCGGCACCAACGACCAGCCAAACGACCCAACTGCTGTCGGGCGGGCTTTCGTCGAAACCAAAGAACATGACCTCCCAGTCCTGCCCGCCAACGGGCAATGTCAGATCATACGAAAAGCTGTAATTTGGGTTGTGCTCGTGGTCACTTGCGTCGCCTTCGAGATCTGACTGATGCGAAGAGAACAGCAGCTGCTCTCCGCTCTTTGCCTTTCGGTCATAGATTTCGATGTTGGCGTTTTCTGGTATCGACAGGCTGCTTAACGCGCCGTTGACCATGTTGCTGATGCCAAAAACCCCAAGAACAAATCCTCTAATGGATTCCCTGCGCTCCGCAACCGTTTCGCGCCCGAGGTCACGTCGGTAGACGGGATCAATCACCAGCACCCCAAATTTCTTTCCCGCTTCCTGAACCAACTTGATTCGCCGTGTAACAACCCGCTCGCCGCGATCACGAGACAGTTGCAGGGCTTTCAGTCGCGTTTCATTCGACCCTAGATCGAAGCCAAATGCCTTCTGATTTTCAGCGAACGGTTCGACAAATAAAACGGGATAATATTCCGCCCGGTTGTCCGCCGTAATCATCTGCCCGTCCGGGCCGAGTTCAATAAAACTAAAGTCCGTATAGCCATGAAATCGGGTCGTTTCCTCCAACGCTTGGCGTTGACTTGCTGAAACACGAGGAACCCATTCCAGTGCACGAATGCTTGAGGCATTATCAAGCAACCTTCCGGTGAATTTTGAAAACTGACTCCGCGACACTTTTGAGTTGGTATCAAAATAGGCGTGCAAAGCCTCCAGATGATTCAGATTCTGCTGAAACGAAAAGGCAATTGCGTCAGCGGCGGCTTTTGTGCTGCTGGCCAACTGATTGCGGTGTTTTTCATTCTGTATTTCCCGGACGTATCCTGCGGCCAACGTGGCGATCGCGCCTCCGACGGCAATAATCAAAAACACAAAACGGAATTGCCGAAGTCTCATTACATGTCACCACAATCAAGAGGTCTCTCAATTTTTGTCTTCAATGCCCCACCATATTGGGGCAAATCTGATGTGGTGTCGACATGGCCCGTTTTAACGGATGTGACAATTTCACCGTTCGCGCTGGCAGCTGCCTAATATGAGTTGAAGTCAGCCGTTGCGCCTAAGGGCCTTCATGGCGGCTCTTTTGCGCCGGAAAAACCAATAAAAAAAGACAGCAAACACTGGCGTACCTGTGGCGGCGACCACAAGCAGGCCTTCCATCGCGTTGGCCCAGATGCATATCGGAACAATGATCATCGCATCGTCGGGATCAAAACCTGAAAAGCTCCCGAGCTCCGCGGCCCGTGCGCCTTCAAGCTGTTCGATCCTGATCACCAGCCACAAAATTGCCCCAATGGCGATCCCTGCCATCAGCCCCATCAGGACGGCTTGCGATCCGTATTCGCCGTTACGAAGCCCAACCCCCAGTCCAATAAATATCAGCGCGTTACACAGCGCGTCGGCAATCAGGTCATAGATATGTCCGCCACTGCTGGTTTGCCCCGTCAGGCGAGCATAGTCACCGTCAGCACGGTCAAGCAACATGGCCAGTAAAAATGCCCCGGCACCGAAGTGTTGCCAGGGAGGTTCGCCGACGGCCAGAAATCCCGCAGCGCAGATGCCGGTCATTAACCGCAGTGTCGTCAGGTGGTTCGGCTTAATAGACGTGCCAATCAACGGTTTTACGATTGTAATGCGGGCCAGACGATGGATCCAGGTATTGTGACTCATGTTCGCCTACATTTCAGAAACAACAAACGCTCTAAACCGTCGTGCAACCTCGTGGGGCGGAATGGTCGGGCGACCGAGCTTGTCCATGGACCCCGGCTGAATATGCATATGTAGCAGGTTTGGTCCCGGCTTTTTCAAACTTTCGTCAAGTGCCCTGGAAAAACCTTCAAGGTCATCGCACTTGAAGACGTTTGCGTATCCACATCCTCGTGCCACATCAGCAAAATCCACACCCGGCGAAACCGTTGGCTGCCCTCCGGTAGAATCATATGTGCCATTATCCAGGACAATATGGGTCAGGTTCGACGGGGCATAGGCACCGATGGTCGCAAGCGAGCCCATTTTCATCAACAACGCCCCGTCCCCATCGAGGGCGATGACCGGTCGACCCGAATTCAACGCAACCCCCAGCGCCATTGCCGCGGCGCAACCCATGGACCCCACCTGATAAAGATGCTGGGGCCTGTCAGCCAGCGTAAACAGCTCGCGCCCGCATTTTCCGGTGGTCGCGATGACGCCCGCCGTATCCGGCAGATCGGCCAGCATCCGTTCCATCGTCACCATGCGGGTTGGCCGGGTGCCGTCCTTGCGCCAATCGCTTGACTGTCCCTTTGCCAAATCGATGAAGCCGCTGTCTGTCGGAGGGCTTGAGGCCACATCTCCCTTTTCCATGATCAACGCAAAGGGCTGACCGGAACCGGACATTGACGAGGCCGCAGCATCAATAACGACAGCCACGTCATCCTGCGATTTTGGAAACGGACGGCGCCTGATTTTCATCAGATCCAGCAACTCTGGTGTAATTTCACCCATGAGTTCGTGTTGGGGTTCATCTTTCAGTCCCGGGCCTGCCCGCCATGTGGTGATCAACAAGGTCGGAATGCGGAACGGGTAGTTCAGTGACGTCAGCGGGTTGACGGCGTTGCCAAGACCGGAATTCTGAAACATAACCACTGTCTCACGTCCGGCCAGCCAAGCCCCCGATGCAATCGCAACCGCCTCCCCCTCACTGGCCGCCGTCACATAATCCAGATCAGGATGGCCCATGGCGCGGTTGATAAACGGATCCAGAAACGAACAAGGTACACCTACATAAAAGCCAAACCCGGCCTGTCTGGCCGGTTCTAGAAAATCGTCCGCTTCAATCAAACGTTATCTCCCGCCTATAGGTGTTGAAGGTATCGCCGGGGCACCGTACACTCCGCGCCGGTTTCAATATATTGGCTCTTTCTACCATGCTACTTGTACCTGAATTAAGCCAGTCTCAACTGGATGATTTCAAAAATGACGGTTTTCTTGTCGTTCGATCAGGGGTTGCTGAGACCGATATGCACCGGCTGCAAACCTGGACGGACGAATTACTGGCCCTACCCGAAGAATCCGGCAAGCACTGGGTTTACCATGAGCAGAGTCTAAAAGGCGATAGCCGTGATCTGGTCAGCCGCATTGAAAACATAACTCCCTTCCACGACGGCTATCGAGACCTCGCCAAAGCCCTAAGCATGCCCGTTGGACAGTTGCTTGGCGAAGCCGCCGTCCTGTTTAAAGAAAAGGTCAATTTCAAGATGCCGGGCGGTGACGGCTTCAAACCCCATCAGGACAGTCAGGCGGGATGGGATGCCTATGCGGATTTTTTCATCAGTGTGCTGATCAGCATTGATGAGGCAACGCTTGAAAACGGTTGCCTGGAAATTTGTGCCGGCCATCATAAACGCGGACTGTTTCAATCCTGGGAACCACTAAGCGAGGACGACATGAGCGGCATGGACTTCGTGCCCGTGCCAACCCAACCCGGTGACTTGGTCTTTTTTGATTGTTATGCCCCGCACCAGTCACAGGCTAATTTGAGCGATAAGACCCGCCGGATCTATTACGCCACCTATAACCGGCAATCCGCCGGTGATCATCTTGAACAGTATTACGCCGACAAACATAAAAATTACCCCCCCGACATCGATCGCAATCCGGACAAGGATTACGTTTTCAGGGTATAAGGCCGGTCAAAGGAGCCCACATGGACACATTCGCGCTGTTTATGGTGTTGATCGCTGCCGTCTTGCACGCGGGCTGGAACGCACTGGTAAAAAGTGGTGGAAGCCCGTGGTTTCGCCTGGGCGTTGTTATGGGAACCGGCAGTCTCTACGGACTGTTTTTTGTTCCCTTTGTGCCCCTGCCAAATGCCGAGGTTTGGCCGTACTTGCTGTTATCTACGGCCGTTCACCAAATCTATTTTTGCGGCGTTTGCCTCGGCTATAGGGTCGGCGACCTGTCTCACGTCTATCCGATCCAGCGTGGTATTGCCCCCGTACTGGTCGCCATCGGCGCCTATGCGTTTATGGGGGAACACTTGAGCCCGCAGGGGATTGCGGGTGTCGGCCTGATCTGTCTGGCGATCCTTAGCCTGGCTGTTCATACGGGAAAACGAGCTCCTGATGGCAGAGCCCTGTGGTTTGCCCTGCTGACCGGAACATCGATCGCGACCTACAGCGTCGTCGACGGTATGGCGACACGTCTGAGTCCGGATGTCTTCAGCTATATCATATGGCTGATATTTCTTGATGGCATACCGTTTGGTATGTTGGCGATTTTCCTAGCCTACAAGCAGGGCTGGCTGAGCATCAAAGGACATCTGGCGAAGGGGGCACTTGGCGGGATATTTACAAGTGCCGCTTACGGGCTGGTCATATGGGCCATGAGTATTGCTCCCGTCACTTACGTCTCGGCATTGCGCGAAACCAGCGTCATTGCCGCCGCCTGGATCGGTAGTCGCCTGCTGGGGGAACCCTTCGGTGGACGCCGGATTTTGGCCTCCTGCGCCGTCGCGGTTGGTGTCATTATCCTTCATACCAGCACGGCGGCCTGATTTTGATCAGGCTGATTTAACGTCGTCATCCTTATCGTTCTGAAAATCAGCAATGCGCGGGAAGACCCGGGTTGTGGCTTTTTCGAGATCGTTTTCAAAATCAATTTCAACCCACGGAATCCCGGTGATGTCTTCATAGCCGAAGGTTCCGGGGGTACTCTCAACCAGCACTTCGCGAAAGGCTTCTTCGTACGCGCCTTCTGTAACCCCTCGAGCGATAAACCCTTCAACACTCATGGCGATGGCTGCTGCGACATCTGCGGCCATTTTGAAAAACCCCGGCCACTCGCCGACCGTGTCGTGGGTTTCCCCGACCTGCTTGCCAAAATCGACGATACGTTCATCGCGCAGACAGACTTTGACAAAATCGTCCGTCGACTGAAATTCCCGGTCCATAATGAGACAGGTGTCGTGGACCGAATTGATCAGCCGCTCCATCAGTTCAGGATGATAGAGCACATCGGCATCCATAAAGATAACAGGATCACCAGAGCGCAGCACCGACTCTCCGGCGGCGAGAGATAACTTCGGTCCTTCGCGATAGCGCGGGTTATAGACGGAACTGACAAACCCTTCAGGCGCCACCCGATGCGCCTCGGCAAGAATGTCCTCACTGCGGTGACCAACGATAAGTGTCAGCCCATCCACGCCACAGGCAACCAGCGTTTCGATGTGGCGGTGAAGCAGCGTTTGCCCATCAAATGTCAGCAGAGCTTTCGGCAGCTCCTCATTTTCATCGCCATAGAGGCGGCGACCAAGCCCAGCGGCCAGCATCAAGGCTTTCATGCTATCGGTTCCCGTTCATATTTTTGAGACGAGATTTAGTAACGGCCCATTGCTGCGATGGCAAGTCACGACAGACAAAGGTGATTTAAGAAGCAAACCGGGATCGACACAAAAAATATGCCGTCTCCGACCGTTTCTACCCATTTCTAACTTGATCTAGGAATTTGGTGACCTCGCGGCTCAACATTTCTGACTGTTGCGACAGCTCGCCCGACGCATCCTTGATTTCTCCAGCCGCGCAACCGGTCTCATTGGCACCATGGGTAACACTGACGATAATTGATGAAACTTCCCCAGTACCAACTGAAGCCTGGTCAACGCTCATAGCGATTTCCTGTGTCGCCTGTCCTTGTTCCTGCATAGCGGCGGAAATGTCAGAAGCGATCTCGTCAATTCTTGAGATCGTCCCGCCAATCCCCTGAATGGCAATTACTGAATCCTGAGTAGCGCTCTGGATACCGCCTATCTGAGCGCTAATCTCTTCAGTTGCCCTAGCCGTCTGATTGGCCAAATTTTTGACTTCGGATGCGACGACCGCAAATCCTTTACCGGCCTCTCCGGCCCGGGCGGCCTCGATAGTGGCGTTCAATGCCAATAGATTGGTTTGGTCCGCAATATCGGTTATGAGCGCCACCACTTCACCGATCTTGCTAGCGGCTTCTGCCAGACCTTGAATTTTCTCGTCAGTAGATTGAGCATCTTTCACTGCCTGTGCAGCAATTTCGGATGACTGTCCCACCTGACGGAGAATTTCTGTAATTGATGCCGAAAGTTCCTCCGCCGCCGCGGCAACCGTTTGCACGTTTGAGGACGCCTCTTCCGATGCAGAGGCGACAGTAGTGCTTTGTTCTGATGTCCGGTTTGCCGTTAACGACATGGCCTCGGATGAAGTGTATAGTTGTGTCGCAGCCGAGGAAACGGCATGGACAATGCCACCAATGTTGCTATCGAAATCGTTGGCTAACTGGTTCATCATTTCTTTTCTAGCCAAGGCATTTTTTGCCCGCTCTTCGTCACGTTCAACGTTTGCTGCATCGGCGGCAATGGCGTTATCCTTGAATACCTGAACAGCGACGGCCATCTTTCCAATCTCATCAGTACGATTTTGAGACGGAATTTCTGCACCTAAATCACCGGCGGCTAAACCGGACATAGACTCGGTCATACTATTTATTGGGATCGTTATGCTGCGAGAGACTAAATAAATCACGACTAAAATCAGAACAATGCATATTGGAATGACCGTCATCATGATTTGAAAACTGGACTTACTCGTTTCTTCATAATTCCTGTCAGCAGCTGTACTTTGCTTGTCCGCGCTTACAATGACTTGGTCCAACAAGGCCTTGGCTGGTTTGTAGTAGGACTTAAATTTTCCGGATTTTTCCACGAAATTGACGTAAGTTTCGCTCATTTTTAGAAAGGAGGTAAGATACTGATTATTAGCCTTAGATAATACCGCTTTGCTTTGTTCACTAAATTGTAGTGAGGTTGTGATCAACCTTCCAAATTTTCCGCTTAACTCTTGAACTTGTGCAATATATTTGGGATCTTTTTTGGCTAATAGTTCCATTTCTCCCCGTCTCATTTTTGCCAAAACATCTTGTGCCAGCACATAACCGTTGGGTTCCATGCCTCGAATTGAATTCTCAAAACTCTTTGAAACACCCTGAAAATTCTTGTTGGTTTCCCCCAATTGTCCGTCCGACGGTGAAATCCCGAGCGTTAGCGCAAGTTCTGAAAATTCTTTCCAATGATTGTAGTACTTGGTGATGAATCCCTGGGCGGCCTGCAAGTTCTGTTTGTCGGTTGGATCCACCGCATATTTTTCCAACTGAGATAAACGATTGAGGATGTCAGATTTTAGTCCAGCCTGCTTTTTTATGTATTTTGGTTTGGACTTAATGACCATTTCCTTTTCGGTATAACGGGCGTCAAGCATATCAAAACTCACGATATTGATATCTTCCACAAATTTTGCGAGATAAATTTGTTTCTGATAGGCACTACTCAGTGACGCATTGCTAATTAGGTATGTAGCGGCCAAGGCGGCCACCCCGACAAAGGATATGATCCCAACAAATAAAATTCGGTGGGAAATTCGTGGATTTACAAACATAATTTCAAAGACTCCGGAGCGTGGCCAAATTTGGGATTCACGTGCCACTGTAGAAGTGAGGGGAATGAAGATACGGAGAATAAAGCCGATTTATACTCGTCTGACAATCAACTAAAGTCGGATACTTTGGGATATAGGACCTTAGCTTATGGCGATCCCCAGAAACCCGCGCGACAGCACAAAGTGGCATTCAATCGGACCCGCAACTAATGGGTTAAAAAAGGCGCCGTGATTAACTGGATTATAGGGCCGCTGACCTAATTTTTCGACCGCGGCAAACTTCTCTATTTTGCTCGGTTGGGTCGTCGGCAAGAGGCGAAGCGCGACAGCTCGGCCTCTTGCCGGTTTTATACTCAAGCGATACGAACCTGCGCCATAAATTTATCGACCTTGGTTTTCAGTAGCTCTGACTGCATGGATAGATCGTTAGCTGCGCCAAACACCTGAGAAGACGCCGCACCAGCTTCCCCGGCAGCCCGAGTGACCCCCTGAATGTTAGATGACACTTCACCAGTACCGGCAGCTGCCTGGTCCACATTCGATGCAATCTCAGCCGTCGCAGCCCCCTGTTCCTCTACTGCGGTTGCGATACATGAAGACATCTCACTGATTTGACCAATGGTCTTAGTGATGCCCCGGATCGCTTCAACAGAATCCTCTGTCGCGCCCTGAATCTCACCAATCTGGCTCCCAATTTCCTCCGTCGCCTTGGCGGTTTGTTTCGCCAAGTTTTTAACTTCCGATGCGACCACTGCGAAACCTTTTCCTGACTCTCCGGCCCGGGCGGCTTCAATTGTAGCGTTTAACGCTAACAGATTTGTCTGTTCGGCAATTTCAGTGATCATTTCAACAACCTCACCGATCTGCCGAGCTGAATTGGCCAATCCTTGTACCATTTCGTCGGCTTTTTGGGCCGCTCCAACCGCTTCATCAGCAATTACCGTCGACTGAGAAACCTGACGACTGATTTCTGTAATCGAACTGGACAATTCCTCCGCCGCCGAGGCAACCGTCTGAACGTTGACAGAAGCTTCTTCCGACGCAGCTGCCACTGCGACTGCCTGCGTCGACGTTTGTTGCGAAATTGTCGTCATTGATTGAGCCGAGGATTGTAATTCGGTCGAGGCCGATGATACCGATTGCACAACCTCACCAACGCTAGCATGAAAGTCGTCGGCCAGTTGGTTCATCATCCGTTTTTTTTCTTCAGCGGCGCGGCGTTCCTGCTCTCTGGCTTCTTCCTCCATCTTTTTGACACGGATGGCATTATCCTTAAACACTTGGACGGCTGCGGCCATTTCGCCAATTTCATTAGTTAGCTCCCTCGAGGGAATATCAGTCTCCAAATCGCCTTCCGCCAGACATTTCATGGTTCCAGTAATTTTCTGGACGGGACCCGCAATTCCGCGTCCTAACAACAATCCAAATACCAAACCCAGAGCCAATGAAACGATCATGGTGATGATCATGGTGACCTCGGTCTGATGTTCATTTTTCTCGGCCTCATACAAGGCGTCTTGAGTGAAAGCACCGACTTCGTTTAACAGGGCCTGGATTCCAAGAATTACTTGCGCTTGTTTTTGCTCAGTGATGTCAATCAATCGCGCGACCTCACTCGCATCCTTGCCAGCGGCCTGCGCCGCAAACAATAATTCAGCGTCACGGTCATAATCCATGTGCTGCTTCTCAAGAGATTCGATCTGGGCAATAAAATTCATCAATTTTCCCCGATCCGAATTACTGACGAACGTTGTGGACATACTTTTTGTAACCATTTCTTTGGCTTGAAGAAGTTCTTTATCCACCAATTTCGCCAGTTTCAAAAAAGCGTCGACCTCCTTCTTCACTTGTCCCGTATTACCTTGTCCGATGCCAGCCAGACGCAGGGTTCGCTCAACATGGATTGCCTGCTCCAACTGATGGATCTCGATGTTAGTGATGGCTGAGACCAGCGGCATGTCGCGCTCGGCGATCGCCTCAATCTCTAGGCCGATCGCCTTAACCTTTGTTTGGGTGTACAGACTGCCGACCGCAGATATGGCTAGAACCAACCCCACCAAACTCAATATTTTTGTACTGAAACTCAGATTAGTGAATAATTTCATGTTAGAATTCCTACATCTTCTGCAAATCAGATGTTTTCGTCAATTTTTGGGAAGACCTTGCATCTCACAAGGTGATATGTGACTAGTTCGTCGTCTCGAATATCAGCAAAATCAGCGTATTTCTCACTAATTTTGTATATAAAAACCGGCAATTTCCGGTGGGACGGAACTATGAAAAATAGGAAGCGCGGGGTGGCCGATGGGAAGGCAGGACCGCCAGCCCATTCCTAACATCTAAAGAATTTGGGAATGAAGCCATTCCTGAGAGTATAAACCGCTCACGTCGAGTCGATTGTATTAGGGTTTCGAAATCGGTTTCGAGCGAAAAGCTGTATTCTATTGGACTGTTACAGTCGGATTGACCTTGGCAACTCAAATCGTCAGGTGCCTGCCAAAGAGAGCCGTCCAATAAAGTTTCAAGCGACGCGGCATCTTGAAGAGACATACTCGACGAATCGACCCTTTCGCTGAAGGGGGCCAAAAACAGAGCAACAATTACCGCCGCAACTTGCAAAAGTTTGCGCAGATTTTTTTTCACTGATTTTTGGAGCTTACAAAAATCTTGAAGCCTCATTGAGCGAATTAGCCTTTTGGTTTAATTAACCAGGACGATACACTACTTATGCTTAATGTTCCGACTCTAGTGGTTTGGGTCGATTTAATCAACACCATGAAGATTTAGGCAACTTCAGGCGGAATGCAAACGGATGCATGCTCAACGACCGTGGTCTTCCTAGTGTGCTCTTATGTTTCTTCTTGGAAAATACCCCCTCCAACTACCTGTCAGAATCGACAGAGAAATCCGGAACATTGAGGCGGCGCGTCCTGTTTCTTTTTCGTCCAAAAACTCTATACTTTACAACGTATTGGAGCGCTATAGGCTCCGTCTGAGGTCGGGGTGAATCTAGATGTTTTTTGGCTAAATCAGATGATCGTATCCTCAAGTGGGTTGATCGCCGGACGGGCCACGTCCCCCAACTCCTGCACCGCTTTTGCTGAAGTGGAAAATATTTTTTCTTGGCCATCTTGATGCCAGCGAAGGTGACAAACAGTTCCGATCCGCCAGCCAGTCCCGTTCCCGTTGATCTCCACGGCGTATGCCAGCAGTCAGCATCAAGGCCGTCATGCATCGGTTCCGTTTAGATCTAAAGTGAGATTAAGTAGCGACCCGCATCAATTGCGGCGAGTCATGACAGTGCGCACCCTATGTCATGCCGCCACAAGCGGACACCTTCACCCGCCGGTTCTGCCATCCCCAAGAACCTTCTTAAGGGCGATCTCTAGGCGATCAAAATCGATGGGTTTCTTCAACGTGTCAAGAATGTTTGCCCCGCTTGCATCGGCTATGATTTTAACTGATGAAATGTACATATCATCAAAACCACTGACCAGAACGATCGGAACGGTATTTTCGTTTTCAATCACCCATTTTATCAATTGATTGGCATCCATCTCAGGCATGACAATATCCATGACCACGGCATCCGGCTTTTGTTCCTTCCAGATCTTTTGGAATTCTTTGCCACTGGCTGCGATCTTGACTTCAAACCCCAAACCTTCCCCAATATGGCCGACGATTTCCGCCATATCCCGCTCGTCATCGACAACGATCAACAAGGGCGTCGTAAGTACCGTCATTTTTCGATACCCTTATCGAGAGTCCGGCGCACGTTGAGTGCGAGTTCTTCTTGGCTGTAAGGTTTGGGCAATAGATCAGCAGCGAGGCGCTTAGTCATTTCATCAGAAAAATCGACGCCGCTTTTTGACAGAGATTCCTCGCTGGCAAATCCAGACGTTAGCAACACCTTCAGCTCCGGATCCATATCGACCGCTCGCCTCGCCAATTCAAAGCCATTAATGCCCTTTGGCATCACGATATCGGAAAACAAAAAGTCGATATCCTTGTCACTTTCCAGAAGACTGAGCGCCTGTTGACCATCAATTGCCGTCAGTGTCTTGTATCCTAATCCCTTCAGAAGCTCGGCGGCGATCTTTAGCAATTGTTCCTCATCATCAACGATGAGGATGGTTTCTTGTCCACGCAGTGTTTCAAGATCAATCTCGTCGGTCATCGTATGCCCTATCACCGCATTTCTTGCCCGTGGCAGATAGATCTGACATGTGGTGCCATGACCGGGTTTCGACTTAATAATGATGTCGCCACCGGAGCGGTTTACAAAACCAAAGACCATGCTGAGCCCAAGGCCGGTTCCCTTGCCCCTCTCCTTGGTCGTGAAGAACGGCTCGAATACCTTGTCGAGCACGTCTTCCTCAATGCCCACCCCTGTGTCCGTAATCTCCAGGCAGACATAATCTCCCGAAGCAGCCTTTTGATTGGTGAAAATATGGTCGTTTGGAAGTGTCTTGTTTGCCGTGCTTATGGAAAGGGAGCCTCCTTGCGGCATGGCGTCTCGGGCATTAATCACAAGATTGGTCAAGCTATCGGCAAAATCACCGGGATCAACATCAGTCAACCATAAATCTTTCTTCAGATTGAAATGAAATTCGATCTTCGCGGTCATCGACTTTTTTAAAAGGTCATCCATTTTCAGAATTGCGTCGTTTATGGAAATGACTTTCGTTCCATGTGCCCTTTTTTGCGAAAACTGGAGCAAGTTTTGGGTCAACTCAGCCCCACGTGCTGCTCCCCTTAACGCCCTGTCAATCCACTCGTTGAGTGAAGGGTCATCTCCGCACTTGCGTTTGATGATTTCAAGATTGCCCATAACGATACCGAGAAGGTTGTTAAAATCATGAGAGATGCCACCCGTCAACTGGCCGACGGCTTCTAATTTCTGCGACCTTCTAAGGGCTTTTTCCGTTCTTTTCTCTTCGGTTAGGTTTTTGGTAGAAGATATGACATGCCGTACGCCACCAATTAGGACAATGCCAGCTGTCATGATGCCCGGCCATAAGGACCCATCCTTTTTACGAAACTCGGCGCTCAGGTTCCTAGCAAACCCGTACTTTTCCAACTGAGAAATTAACTTTTCACGATCCTTGATGTCCTTCCAAAGATTCAGATCGACCGATTTCGTTCCGACAGCTTCTTCATAAGTGTATCCAGTGAGGCGACAAAACTCCTCATTCACGCTGACACATTTTCGGTCTTCCAAATTCGTCATCATAAGTACATCGGGGATCGCTTCAAAAAAATGTCGAAATCTTTGTTCGCTCTCTTTCAGCGTATCTTCAGCCAATTTTTGCTCGGTAATATCGGAGCCGGTGCCTCTGTAACCAAGAAAAACTCCATCATCATCGAACACAGGTTTGCCGTTGATACGGACCCACATTTTTTCCCCATCAAATGTTGTTATTTGATAGACAAAGTTGCGAAATGGTCGATGGTTATCCAGGTCGGCAAAGTGCCGAACCCACTTGTCGTCGTTGATATCATTAACAAATGCATCTTTTCTTGTCTTGCCGATAAAGGTACTCGGGTGGAATCCTGTAAAACTACGATACCCTGTAGATATGTCCGTAAAGCGGCCGAGTTCATCGGTCTCCCAAAACCAATCCGAAGAAAATTCGGTAAAGTCCTTAAAACGTCGTTCGCTGGCTCTCAACGCCGTTGTCTTGCTGATCATGGCGCGGCGTAAGGTCCAATTCCAAAACATGAAGATCACGGTAACGACCAGAAAGACAGCCAATAAGGCGCCTGTGATCCAGAGTGCCTGAACCCATGAAAACTCATGGGCATGGGCCTGTCCAAACCACTTATCGTAAATACGTTGATATTCACCGTTTGCCCGCACCAATGCGAGCCCCTGGTTGAGCATCAGCAGGGTCGACGTATCCCCCTTCCTGACGGTCATGTGCCATGTCAGATTACGGAGCGGCACGCCAACTGACTTGAACTGGTCGGCGATACCGAGTTTGTGGGCGTAGTAAAGAACGATCTGGCGGGGATAGATAAACGCATCAACTTCTCCGGCGGCCAGAACCTTCACCCCAGCAAGTGGCGTCTTCACGATATGGCACTCAATGTTCTTGAATTTCTGCAAGTAGAGATGAGTAATGTCTTTGTTGACGCAGGCGACTTTTTTGCCCTTCAACGACCTGATTGATTGCACATCGAAGCGATCATCCAGAACAAAAATTTCTTCGGGCATGTCTAAAATAGGTTCGCTGAAATCCAAAAAGACCGTTCGCTCGGGTGTATAGCCGGTATCATGAATAAAATCCGCCTTGCCCTCAGCCAACCATTGCAGGGCTTCTGCCCATACGGGAGAATGGATGTGATCCACCTTACCCCCGACCACCGCAACGACCGCATCGGCGAGGTCTCTGCCAAAACCCGTCAGGCGCCCATCAGCCGCTAGAACGTTAACGGGAGGAAAGTTATTGGATGATGCCCCGACCAGACGCGGCGTCCCGGATTTACCCTCGATGCCGGCCGACGCACTCGGGCTTAAACCCAAAGTGACCAGGACAATGAAGAAGCCGACGGTTGCAAGCAATATCCTCGGTTGGCTCATCGGTGGGAACTCCATTAACCTACCCCAGAGAATGATGATCTCTACCAAATATAGGTTTCATCAACACTCTACCCCTCCCTGGATGCCCCGCTCAAACTTCGCCTAGACCATGTCAGGATTAGTCGAGATGACGCAGGAAATAATTATATGCGGGTTTCTATATGTGTGGTAGGGGTTTTCGCATTCACCCCGCCACCGGCAGCGGCATCAAACCCAACATATGTTTTCTCAAATCCACGACCGCATCTGCACAAAATAATCCATGGTCAATTTCCATTTTTTAATCATGGGAACATAATCATAATTCCGCCGCATTTTTGGTGTAACTATGATGCAGACGGTTGGAGTGTGTTCCCCGAGAATACTGCGGGTGGAGGCTGCATGATTGCGATTTTGAATAGATAAAAGCTAACGCGGCATCGCTGTGCCCCGAATACCGCAGATATAGGGAGTGTGCGCTAGAAAAAGACGCACAAAACTACACAAAAACACACATTTCGACCGTGCCTGCCCTATGTACTAGCGCTGCAAAATTGTAGAGATTTGTGGTGACTTGTCGTGATTTTGATTTCAAATCAGGCTGAGGTTTATTTCAAATACCCCTTGCCGCGAAACCAGCTGACAGCATCCTCAAGCGCGTGGGGTGCCGGGCGTGCCACATATCCCAGATCGCGTTTTGCCTTAGCCGAAGAAAAAAACATCTTCTTCTTGGCCATCCTGATTCCATCGACCGTCACGAACGGCTCGGACCCGCCTGTCAATCTCGTCCAGGCTTCGGCGGCGTATCCCAATGGCAGGATCAGGTTGTGAGGAATTTTTATGTTTGGCGCCTTGCGATTGGTGATCCGGGCGATCTCAGCCAGTATGGCCGACAGCTCCATGTTCTCACCGCCCAGCACATAGCGCTCACCGACGACGCCCTTATCGAAGGCCAGCAGGTGCCCTGTTGCCACATCATCGACGTGAACGATGTTGAGACCTGTATCAACAAACGCCGGCATCCGGCCGGCTGCCGCCTCGACGATCATTCGCCCGGTTGGTGTCGGTTTGATGTCGCGCGGCCCGACCGGCGTTGACGGGTTAACGATAACGCAGGGAATGCTGTCATTGTCGATCAGCTCCTGCGCCGCGACCTCGGCCAGGTATTTGGATTGTTTGTAGATGCCGATCATATCGTCGAACGTTACCGGGGTCAGTTCGTCACCGGACCCACCTTTAACGATGCCCAGCGTGGCGACGCTGCTGGTATAAACGATCCTGGATACCCCGGCATCGGCGGCGGCGCGCAATATTGATCGTGTGCCCTCGACATTGGCCTTTAACATCTGTTCGGGGTTGCGTGTCCACAAGCGGTAATCTGCGGCCACATGATAAAGCCCCGTACACCCCTGGACCGCACGCTTGAGTGTTTCAGGCTGAAGAAGGTCCCCTTCAGCCACCTCAATATCCAGATCCGCCAGATTGCTGCGATCACTTCCCGGTCTGGCCAGAACGCGAACGGCGTCGCCCTTGTCCAGCAAAAGCCGCACCACGGCTGATCCTACGAAGCCGGTCGCACCTGTCACCAAAATCACGTATCTTTACCCCTCTAAATCCCTACAGAATACAAGGGATTTCATTTGTTTCGCCGTCCCTCGATGGTACTGGCGTTTTAGACACTATTCGGGTAAATACTCACCCGATCGGGCCTTCACATTTAGCAGTTTGATCCCTATTTTCAATATTGCACGTTTCGCTAGTGTACAGGCCTCACTGAATTTGATTAGGTAGCAGACATGAGCCGACCCCTTAAGGTTATTCTGGCATCGCCACGCGGCTTTTGCGCCGGGGTTGAGCGTGCCATCGAAATTGTCGAGCGCGCCCTCGATATTTTTGGCCCACCTGTATATGTACGTCACGAAATTGTTCATAACAAACATGTCGTCGATTCACTTCGCAGCAAAGGTGCTGTCTTCGTTGAAGAGGTTGATGAAATTCCGGAAGGCGGCAATACCATATTCTCCGCCCATGGGGTCTCAGATGCGGTTGTTGCGGCGGCCAAGGCCCGTGACCTGCCCGTAATCGATGCAACCTGCCCTCTGGTTTCCAAAGTTCACAAGGAAGGCCAGAACCACGCCAAGAGGAACCGCCAGGTTATTTTGATCGGCCATGCCGGTCACCCCGAAGTGGAAGGCACACAAGGCCGTATCCCCGGTGGCGTATTGCTGGTCACCAAACCTGAAGATGTTGACACTCTTGAGGCAAAGGATCCGGATGCGCTGGCCTATGTTACGCAGACGACACTTAGTGTGGATGATACGCGGGACGTTATTGAGGCCCTGAAACAACGCTTCCCTAATATTCAGGGACCGGATGTCAAAGACATTTGTTACGCCACGCAGAACCGTCAGCAGGCGGTACGTGAGCTGGCTAAACAAGTGGATCTATTGCTGGTTGTCGGTGCGTCAAACAGCTCCAACTCCAACCGCCTGCGGGATCTGGGCGCGGAATTCGGCATTCCTAGTTACCTGATTGCGGACGCGACCACGCTCGAAAGTTCCTGGATGGACGGTATTTCGACGGTCGGCCTAACTGCCGGAGCATCGGCGCCGGAGGAACTGGTACAGGGCGTTATATCCAAACTTGGCGACTTTGGCGACGTTGAAGTCGAGCGGCTGAAAGGCGTTGAAGAGAACGTCGTCTTCAAACTGCCCCATGAACTAACCAAAGCCATGACGGCTCAAAATTCCACAGTGGAGGCTTAAGGCATGGCTGTCCCCGTTATCCAGCAAATGCGCGTCGGCGCCTATATTATGAAACAACGCATGCGAGGCATCGAGAGATACCCGCTGGTATTGATGTTGGAACCACTGTTTCGCTGTAACCTGGCTTGCCCGGGTTGTGGCAAGATTGATTACGAAAGCGATGTGCTCAACAAACGCTTAAGTGTTGAAGACTGTCTGGGCGCAGCCGATGAATGCGGTGCTCCGATCGTCTCGATTCCCGGCGGCGAGCCGCTGATTCACAAGGACATCAAAGCCATTGTTGATGGACTGGTCGCACGGAAAAAATTTGTCTACCTCTGCACCAACGGATTGTTGCTGAGCAAAAAACTCGACCAGTTCACACCAACGCCGTACCTGACCTTTTCCGTACATCTTGATGGCTTGAAAAAGCACCACGATGAGGCGGTCGCGCAAGACGGCGTATTTGACACAACCGTCGCCGCCATACGAGAAGCCAAACAACGCGGATTTCGGGTCAACGTCAACTGCACACTTTTCGATCAGATGACGGCGGCAGAGGCCGCAAAATTCTTTGATTTCTGTATGGATGATTTGCAGATTGAGGGCATTACCGTGTCTCCCGGCTACGCCTACGAACGTGCGCCCGAACAGGAAAAATTCCTCAATCGCCAAAAAACCAAACAGTTGTTCCGAGATATTTTCAAATTGCAGGGCAAAAACAAATGGCGGTTCAGCCAATCGTCTCTGTTCATGGATTTTCTGGCCGGCAACCAGAGCTACGAATGCACCCCATGGGGCAATCCGACACGCAATATGTTTGGCTGGCAAAAACCATGCTACCTCCTGAGCGAAGGTTATACCTCGACGTTCAAGGAGCTGATGGAGGAAACAAACTGGGATAGCTACGGCACCGGTCGTTACGAAAAATGCGCCGACTGCATGGTCCATTGCGGCTACGAAGCCACCGCTGTGCGCGACACGGTTCAGAACCCGTTAAAAGCGTTAAAGGTCTTTCTGGGTGGCATTGATGTCAACAAACCAATGGCCCCTGAAATCCCGCTCGACAATCAACGCCCTGCCGAATTCGTATTTGAAGGCCTGGTCAAAACATTGACCCAGAAACGCGAAGAAGCCGAAGCCGCATCAGTCGAGGCGAAACAGGGAACCGATGGTCAGGGCCACGCCGCGTAAACTGGCGAGTGCATGATTGGTATCCTTGGATAGCCGCATCAGCTTAGGTAGGTCGCCTGGCTGGCGGAACAGTCCTGATATGACCTTTCCATATCGTGGCGTCCCGTTTTCATTAATCGCACCCATCGCCGATTCTGGGATGCCCTGAATTGACGTATCCGACACGGCTCGAATTATCAGAAACGGAACGCCCTCCGCAGTCGCGACTTTGGCCACGCGATGACTTTCCATATCAACAGCAATGGCTCCCGTCTGACGGTAGATTATTTGCTTTTCTTGCGGGTCAGCGACGATGGTTTCCGAGCCGACGACGGGGCCAACAATGGTGTTAACACTAGGCGACAGTGCCGCCAGCAGCCGGTCACGCCAACTTTCGTCAGTCCTCACCTCCCGACCATCTGGCAAGATTACCCTGTCTGCGACAACCACCTGACCCGCGGATAACTCCGGTGATAATCCGCCCCCAATCCCAAAACTCATCAGGCCAGTGCACCCCGCCTGCAATAGCTCAGCAGCACAACGTTCCGCCCTGTCCGGGCGCGCCGCCGCGCATCGGACTATAATGTTTGGGTCATGGGGCAGGCACTGGGATTCCCGCAGAATCCCGGTCACCACACCAAGCTTCACGGTTTATATACCATACTGGGGGAACTTGTTATTGCGCTTGCTCAAATCGCGATAGCGGGCCAGCGTCCAGAGTGGAAAAAAGGCGCTGTACCCATGATACCGCAGATAGAAAATACGGGGGAAGCCGACGGCATTGAAATATTCTTCATGCCATTTTCCGTCCTCGCGAGGTGCACGCATGAGATATTCCACACCGCCTCTAACCGTCACGCTGTCGACTTCACCCGCGGCCATTAACCCGAGCACAGCCCAGGACGTCTGTGATGGCGTCGAGGCTTTGACTTCATCACGACGGTGCTGCCAGTAACTGGCACAGTCTTCGCCCCATCCACCATCAGGACTTTGTCGGCCCTTCAACCAGTCAACGGCGTTACGAATATAGGGCTGGTTTGGATCTTCTCCGATTGCATTCAGGGCACATAGAACAGACCACGTTCCGTAAACATAATTATTACCCCAACGACCGAACCAGGACCCGTCATCTTCCTGCTCGCTTTTAAGATAAGTCAGCGCCATACGGATTGATTTATCGTCTTGTGTGTATCCCAGTTGGGCAAGCATGCTCAGGCATCTGGCACTGACGTCCGCCGTCGGAGGGTCTAGCAGGGCACCATGATCGGCAAAGGGGATGTGCTGCAGAAAGTAATGCTCGTTATCAGCATCAAATGCCCCCCAGCCACCATTCTTGCTCTGCATGCCGAGGACCCATTCTGTGGCGCAGCTGATTGTTTCTTTGTATTTCTCGGGATTTGTGCGATGCAGCGCCATCACGACGACAGCGGTGTCATCAACATCCGGGTAATGATCGTTCCAATACTGAAATGCCCAACCACCCGGTCGCAAGTTACCACGGTTTGATTTCCAGTCCCCCTTGACGTCAAGAATTTGCCGCCCGACCAACCAATCATTGGCCTTATCCAAAACCTCATCGCCATCCTTAAGACCCGATTCCAACAACGCGTGCATTGCAAGGGCAGTGTCCCACACCGGCGACAGACAGGGCTGGCAATACGCCTGCTCACCGTCATCATCAGTAACGATCAAACGATCAACAGCCCGACGGGCGGTTACGTAATCGTGATGGTCTTTTGCATACCCCAGAGCATGATAGGCCATCAGCGTATTGGCCATGGCCGGGAAAATTCCACCTAATCCCTCTTCACCATTGAGACGTTCTTTTACAAAACTTAACGCCTTTTCAATTCCCTTGCGTTCAAGCGCCTTTGGAAAAAACCGCTCACATCCAAGAATTATACGATCTAACCGGATCAACCAATCACCAATCCAGTGACCGGTTGGGTTGACCATATAATCGTCTATTTCATCCGCTGGCGTTACAAACAGTTCACGGATATCAACATTTCTCGGGTTTGCGGCTTTGGGCTTTTGGGCCGCAACAACAAACAAGGGCACCATCACCGTTCGCGACCAATAGGAGACCTTATCAATATGAAACGGCGCCCATTTTGGCAGCAACATGGCCTCTGGGCGCATGACAGGCACGGCTCGCCATGGCACCTGCTCGAACAAGGCCAACGCGATCCGGGTAAACACATTGGATTTCTCGGCTCCGCCGTTCTCCAGTATGGCATTGCGGGCCTTGATCATATGGGGTGCGTCCGCGCTATCGCCAACTAACTTCAGTGCAAAATACGCTTTCACTGAGGCGCTCATGTTAAAATCACCATCGTGATAGAGTGGCCAGCCGCCATGATTTTCCTGAATGGACCGCAGGTAGACGGCAAGCTTTCCTTCCAGCTCGTCATCAATCTCGTCGAGAAAATGATTTAGAAAAATATACTCGGCGGGAATCGTTGCATCCGCCTCCAGATCGAAAGCCCAATGGCCATCATCGGCCTGACGGTCGAACAACCATGTCGATGCTTGTTCGATAACGCCATCAATTGCCCGTTCATCTGATGCCTTGATTTCATCAGTCTGCGCCGGGGTTCTTTCGAACATAACCATTTAATCGTCCAGCAATCGGTAGCTACCCTGAAAAACAATCGTTTTCCAAGACCTGTTTAACAAAAATTTCATAAACCGTTTTGTGTCAAATTATCGTCAAAATTGCAAGGGTTTATAAGGATTTCAGAACGGCCTCTGCCGCCAACTCCCCGGACAGAAGACTGCCCTCGATTGTTGCCGGCAACCCAGTCGCCGTCCAGTCCCCGGCAACAAATAGGTTCGTCAGCGAGGTTTTCGGTTCCGGGCGTTTTCTAACCTGCTCCGGGGTTTGCGCAAAGGTCGCCCGCTTCTCCTTGACGATCCTGAACGACCCGAGCGCCTCAGCACCGAGCTCAAGGGCCGTGATTATTTCAGGCCACAAATTATGCGCCAGTTCTTCAGCAGATTGGTCGATGATATGCTCTGCTGCACTTACCGTTACCGAAGCGATGCCATCGCGAACAAAAAGCCAATGCCCTATACCACCGACAAGTCCGACGAACGAAACTTCGGGAGATGGCGGGCCAGGCAACTTAAAGTGGGCATTGACGATGGCCCGAAATTCGTTCGGTACCGTTAAGTTCGGCACTAAACCCTGCGCAATACTGGGGGGCACAGCGAGCACAACCCTGTCTCCAGCATCAATATCTACCAACCGTTCGGCGCATCTGAGCGAAGACACTTGGGCCCCCTTTGATCCCAAGGACTTTATACGTGTGCCAAGTGCCACAACGCCTCCCTCGCGTTCAAGAAAACGACAAGCAGGGTCAATAAAACTCTCGCTCAACCCTTCTTTCGCAATCAACGCCCGGCAAGCTCGTTCACCACGACCGAAGGTTTCACGTAATACGGGCCACAGCAGTCGAGCCGACGCCTCGCTCGGGTCGGTATTCAAGACGGAAACCGCCAACGGTTCCCAAAATCGGTGATAAAGCGGTCCATTCTGGTCCAGGCAAGCCCCGACGGTCTTATCCGGCCCCGCAAATGCCAGTCGAAGCCCCCTCAAGTATTCTCCAATTGAACCTCCAGGCACACGTTTTGACGGGGAGATCAGCGACCAAGGAACGATTCCTTGATCCGGTCGGACGACCCACCTCTCGCCAGACCGCAAATCGACAAACGGAAATTCCGCCCGTTCAGTTTCCCACAGACTATCTGCCGCACCAACAGCACCAAGATACTTCGCTACTGCCTGATTGCCGCTAAGGACAAGATGGTTACCATTGTCGATACGGCGGTTCAGGGTCTGATCAAAATAAGACCGACAGCGACCACCTGCATGGTTTGCGGCTTCATACACGAAGACGTGTTTGCCGGCTTTCGTGAGCTGAACCGCCGTCGACAAACCGGACAGTCCTGCGCCAACGATATGAACGGCTGCTGTCATGACTTACAAAACTCCGTAGCGGAGCAGGGTCCAGATTTTTTCCAGTTTTGATAGTTTGACTGGTGAGCCGAGATCATTCCAACCACGACGCACCAATTTATCCAGAATTTTATGATAAACTTCCATCATCATCACGGCTGGGCGCACGTCTTCACGGTTACACTCAGCGACCAGTTGTCGTGCTTCGCCAAAACGTCGCTCAGCGACATTAGCCAGTAATTCACAAACATGTGTCAGATTAGGATGCTTGATCAAGGCGTTTAGATCACCCGGGTCTATGTCATGAGACAAAAGCAAATCACGAGGCAGGTATAACCGGTCACGTTCGGTATCTTCGACAATATCGCGCAAAATATTTGTCAGTTGCAGTGCCTGCCCCTGGGCGAAGGCCAGTTTGGTGCCCAGATCATCAGGCACGCCAAATACTTTGACCGAAAGCCGTCCAACAGCGCATGCAACCCGGTCATTATAAAGTTCAAGCTCGCTCATATCCTTGATGCGAACACTGGGTGCTGCGTCCATTTCCATACCGTCAATGACGGCACGAAAATCTTTCTTGCAAAGTCCATACTGCTCAACGGACCGGGCGAGCGCACGGGCTGTCTCATTCCGTGGGCGATCGGCATACAGTCGTTCGATCTCGCCCCGCCACAAACCGAGTGCCATTTTTTTTTCTTCAACTTCACCCGGTTCATCAGCAATATCGTCGACCTCACGACAGAACGCGTAAATCGCATACATGGCGTTACGCTTGTCTTCCGGCAATCTCCGCATGGCCCAGAAAAATGAAGTTCCCGCACTGCGGACAATTGCTTCGACATGGGCTAGCAAATCCGCGTCAGAAAGGTCGGCTGATGTAGATTCAGGTTCAGTCATGGGACCTATGAATACACGACCCCAAGCCCGACGTCACCTGCGCAAATAGTCATTTCGAATAGCTCCGCCCTTTCCAGGAACCACCAACGCCTCGCCAATGTCGAACAGCAGACGATACGGTCATCAGGGTGTAAAGAAACCCGGCAGCAGGCAGTCCCAAAGACGTCAAAAGCGGTCTTTTATAGTATCTGAGTGTCGGCATATAGGCGATGCTCATCAATCCCCATCCCATCGCTCCCAACAAGATTAGCTCGGGGCTGTTCGTCAGCACTCCGACGATGAGGCCGACGGGAGGGGCCAGATATATCAACACCATCGCAACCACGGTACCAAGCAGCTTCAAAACCGAATGATCAAGCTGCACGAATGCCGTCCGGGCGACCATGTGCCAGATCTCAGAAAGCCGGTTGTAGGCTCTTGAACTGGATGTTAGCCCGCCCAGTCCTATCCAGATCGGCCCCTTCGCCTTGATCAACGCACCCATTGCACAATCATCAATCAATCGATCCTTGATGGAGTCAATCCCACCAGCCCGCTGCAACGTATCAAGTCTAACCAGCATGCATCCCCCCGCAGCAGCGGCCATGCCGTTCTTTGGATCATTTACCCAAGGAAAGGGGTAGAGCTTCTGGAAGAAAAAAACAAAAGCCGGGATCAGAAAACGTTCCCAGAAATTTTGACAGCGAAGTTTCACCATCAAGGACACGAGAGAGAGACCATCTCCTTCGGCCTTGAAGACCAAGTGGCGAAGGTTGCCCGGGTCGTGGGTGATATCAGCGTCGGTCAAGAGGACGTATTTGGAAGTAAGAGCAAATTCATCTACCGCCTCAAGCCCCTGACTTACCGCCCAAAGCTTTCCAGTCCATCCATCCTGCAGAGGACGACCGAAAATGACATGCAGGCGGGAAGAGGTGCCAGCAGCCTGTGCCGTGCCATCTGTACTGTTATCATCGACCACGATAATCTTGAGTTCACCGGGGTAATCTTGAGCCAGTAGAGACGACACTGTTTGGCCAATGGTCTCAGCTTCATCGCGCGCAGGAATGACAGCGACGACTTCTGGCCAGTGGTCGAGTTCCCCGGCCGGCCCGAGCCGTTGATCGGCACGCCAGAAGTTCCCTCTTGCCAACAAAAGGCCGATCCAGATGATGACCGACAGGCCCGTAATTGTGATGGTGAGCGTCCCGTTCACCGCTTCTTTCCCAGGAGCAGTGCGGTTAGCGCCCCGCTCAGGCTGCACCAAAGATACCCCGGTTTGGACAATTTTACGGGTGCGCTCAGGGGATCAGCATGACGCAGCCTGACGATTAACCGATCCGCAATGTTGATAATGGCCTGCGACTCCATTGCCAGCCTGCGGCTGTTCACGCCGGACGGCAGGTCACGCGCTTGTTCCATCACGTCGGCGGTTGCATCGAGACATTGATCCAGCACCGCGCGCAGGCCGGGTGAACAGTGAGTTGTGTCAAGGTCCTCAACCTTGACACTCGCCTCTGCCATCCAGTCCCCCGGCAAATAGACGCGGTCAAGCGTGCGATAATCGTCCTGGCAATCCTGCAGATGATTGATGACCTGAAGGGCATTGCTAAGCGCATCTGACGGACCGTACCCATCAACAGATCCACCGTGCAGGTCGACGAGATAACGCCCGACGGGCGCTGCCGAAAGTAGGCAGTACTGGATCAAATCGTCCCAGTTATCGTAACGGTTTTGGGTTGCATCCTGTTTGAAGGCCGTAATCAAATCGAGGCAATGTTGAAGCGGCACGTCTGTTTGCAGCAAGCTGGCCCTCATGTGATGGCCGGTCTGATAACTCGCATCATCGGTGTTGGAGCCGTTAAGGGCACATTCGAACCCGGTCAGGCGGTCAATTTTGGTTTCGGCGCTCAGATCAGGGTTATCGGCAATATCGTCAATCGCGCGGGCAAATCGATAAAAGACGGCAATATGAGGACGCAACCGGGCAGGCAAAAGCCATGAGCCGACCGGAAAATTTTCATAGTCCGCATTCTTGCCCGATGGCGTTTCAATAGGTTTTGTTGTCGTGGTGGTGCTCATTTAATACCCGCTGGTCCGAAGACCGTTAGGTATTACTTTTCAGGCGCTTGCGCAACTCATCGAGCAACCTATTCACCTTGCCGCCGTTTTTCCGGATGACGGATGAAAATTCCTTTTGCTGCGTAAGCCCCATGCTCAGGCCTTCAACCATCACGTCGACAACCTTGAACAACTCATCCGATCTGCGCACCCGCCAAATTACATCGACGGGTTCGGTGTTCGCTCCCCGGATCAGCTTGGAATGAACAAGGGCGTCTTTACCGTTCCGGACTTCCGCCTTGCCAATTTCAATCTTCTCACCTGAATAATTTTCAAACCGATCCGCATAAGTGATGACCATCAGATCCTCAAAAAGCGCGATAAACTGCGTACGTTCATCCTCACTTGCTTTACGCCAATAGCGGCCCAGCACCCATTTTGCTATGCCCTTGAAGGCAAATTTTTCCAGCATCAGGTGGCGAAACCGCTCTCGGCGCTCTTCTTTTTCAATGCCTGAAACTGCCAATGAACTCATGGCATCATTTGTCAGGCCTTCGATAAACTGTTTGGCCCCCGCAGCGAAGTCTGCATCGTCAGCACGAGCCGCAGGACTCCCCGATATGGTAATCGCGATTACCAAAATTACAGACTGAACCCATCCCAACACGGTTTTTCGCTTCATTTTTTTTGCCTCAAGAAGCCTTAGTTAACGATAACTTTAGCACAGGGTGCATTCAGTACAATTGTTTCCTTGTTGAACAAATCGTTATCACCCGACTCTGACAGCTGCCTGACAATGGATGATTAGCCTCATCATCGGGGCGGGACAGTTTGTCCCTATACCGGGCGGCCAGGCCGGACGCGTCTGAGCCGCCGTGTGCCACATCGAAGCAGTCGTTGGCGTTAAGAAAATTAGGTTTTGGGAAAGCGCTGAATATCGCGGTCTTGGTCAGCAAACTGTGCCCTTGCGGTTTTCACCGCGCTGGCATCACGACTAATCAGGCGGCGATAAACTGGTCTCTGTATTCGGACCGAGTGGCAGCATACCAAAGAGGTTCCGGTTGCCACCACCATAGATTCTCCAGGGCGTTTTTCGGATAAGCAGCCTCAAAGTTATTCTTCGCCCGCGCCGAAAGATACGCACCCGCCCCTTTGACAACCGGGTTGTAGCCACTTTCGGAAGCCAAAAGCCCGGCGACATCCGGTCGTGACGCATATTCCAGAAAAGCGTAAGCCTGCTCGACGTTTTTGGCGGTCTTCAACATCGACACGCCATCCATCCAGGCCAACGCTCCTTCCTGAGGGGCCATAAAGGTTATTGAATGTCCTTCTGCCCGAAGCGCATTCGCCGGGCCATCCCAGGTTTGCCCCAGAACAATTCCGTTATTGAGGAACCCGGCCTTCTGGGCATCGGCGTTATTCCAGAAGACTTTGACGCGGCGTTTGTTTTCGATCGCAAAGGCGGTAATTTCCGACCAGATCCGGCGCATGGATTTTTCATCTTTATAGGCATCGAGCATGCGATTGCTGGGCAACTTCCCAATCCGGTCCAGATAGAGCCCGATGCCAAGCATCATCGAATGTGGCCGAGCCATGACCCGCCCCTTGACCTCCGGTCCCCAAAGGTTGCCGTAGCTAAGCTCTTCATAGGGCCGGTCCCACATGGCCGTTTCCCATGACAGCGCCTCTGTTCCCCAGAAAAACGGCAGATGGAAAACGCCATCTTTCCATGTCCAGTTTTGCAGCGACCGATCCAACATTTTGGGATCGTACCGAGTAGACTTAACCTGGTTCAGATCGAACGGCTGAAGCAGTCCCAGCCCCTGCCACTGCTGGGCGCGGAGTGCGGTCGGCTCGACCAGGTCATAACCGCGTCCGGCGATGGCGACCGTTTTGTTCAGCAGTTCCTCGTTTGACCCGTAAGGGTGATGGCGGAGCTTGATCCCGGTTTCTTTTTGAAATCCGTCAATAAACTTTTGCGGCAGGTGATCGGACCACATCATGACGTGCAGCTCGCCGGACGACGACAAAGCGTCGCGCACGATCCACGGACCGCTTCCAACAACGAGAGCAGAAGTTTTCAGGAATTTTCGGCGCGCAGAGTTACATTTTTTAATCGATAGGGATTTTCTGGTCGGCACGTTAAACATCTCCAGCTACAGAGAGGTGTGCAATGACGATATTTCAGGGAACCCAGGAAATATGGTCGGTTCGAGTGGGCGAAACCTACGCCCCAATGCCTGAAAATCAAGCACTAATTAACACTTTTCACGCGTAAAACATTATCTGAACTTTATGAGGAAACCCTTAACCCAGTCGGCTGAGAGGCAGCGTAGCTAAATTCGCGCCCACAGCCGTTGGTGACGGCTTAATCCAAAAAACGTGCGCTTTTGTGCGTTTTTGTGTGTCTTTTTTCACATACCCGGCAACCGTTTACCACATTTGGGCATGCGGGGTAATTATCCTTGATGGGCACAGGCAAAATATTCAAAATGACAATCTGTCCCCGTAACGAGACATCAGCATGGTCCGCCGAAATTCAGGCGTAGGGAATATATATCCCCAGAATATGTCTTTATTATGGTTATTTAAGAAAATATCTCTTTCTGATCACCCTGGCTACGAACTAACCAGACAGGTGCCCGACACCGATCATTAACAACGATGCCACAGCGATCACCAGCGCAGAGACACGCTGTGTTGTGGAGGCCAATGTCGCCGCTCCGTACATGAAAATCATCGCCCCGCCGAACACAACAAACCCAATACCCGTCATCACAAGATGCTCAAATAGGCCAAGCTCTCCACTAATCGCAAATCCGATGGCAGTCGAGATGATGGACAGCCCGCAATAAAGACCCAGATGCCCATATAACACTCTTTGTCCGGTGCCCAATTCCTGGCCAATGGCCTTCTCTTCATGCGTATCGAAGTAAAGCCACCAGGCCGCACACATGACGACAAACCCGATGACAGCGGCAACAGGCGTCACGGCCGTCCACGTCAGGTCGCCAAGTTTTGCCGCGATGGCGACAACGGACTCGCCAAACAGAATGATCGTCAACAAACCAAACCGCTCGGGCATGTGATGTGATTTAACCGAGACGGATTTAAGAACCGAGCGGCTGAATAGAGGCACCAGAATCTCGATTGCGATGCCCGCATACAGAACGACATAACGCCAGGGTGGGTCGACGAAAAGTGAAGACAGGGCGACCAAAAGACCGATGGAAAAACCGACCCCGAGATATTTGCTGATCGGGCGTGCTTCGGGAATGATCCGGGCGGCACGGATATACATCAGGATCAAGAGCACCCGGATAGCCACATAAGAAAAAAGGAACCCGTGATAATTGGGATCAAAATCCGGGTTAATGAAGGCGGCTAGAAAGACAGCGGCCAGCATTTGTGCCAACGTCAACAGGCGCTGGGTCGTGTCTTCCGTATCAAACCGGGTGGCGAACATCGTGTGACCGGTCCACGCCCACACAACGGGAACCATGATGAGCAGGAAAACCCCATATTGGGACCACGCCATATGACCATCGTGCAGATGCCCCAACACATGGGTTGCCTTGGCAATGGCGAACACAAACACCAGATCAAAAAACAGTTCCAGCCAGTTTGCGCGTTTGATGACGTCTAGACCCGAATTCACGCTATCCCCCCAACATGCTCAACGGTTTCAATCTCTATACTCACGAATGGCTCATTTGGAAAATAAAAATGGCGATGCGGAAGTACCCGCATCGCCAACTTAGCTTACTCCGCAGCAACAGGGGCAATTTTCGGGCCGTGTTCCTGGCGCTCGGGAACCTTATGAACCATGGTATAGGCGTAATCGACCCCCATGCCATAGGCCCCGGAGTGGTCCTTAACGATCTCCAGGGTCGCATCATACGTGTCTTTGCGGGCCCAGTCGCGTTGCCATTCAAGCAAAACCTGCTGCCATGTCACGGGCACAACACCGCACTGGATCATACGCTGCATGGCGTAATCCTGGGCATCACTGGATGTGCCGCCCGACGCATCAGCAACCATGTAGATTTCGTAGCCCCCGTCGCGCATGGCATCCAAGGCGAACATGTTATTACAAACCTCGGTCCACAATCCGGAAACAACAACCTTGTTGCGCCCGTTAGTGGCCAGTGCATCGCGCACTTTTTGGTCATCCCACGAATTCATCGAGGTCCTTTCCAAAAGCGGCTGATCAGGGAAAACCGCCAATAGTTCAGGATAGGTAAACCCGGAAAAACTTTCGGTTTCGACGGTTGTGATGGTCGTTGGAACATCAAATACCTTTGCCGCTTTAGCCAAGGCAACGACATTGTTTTTCAAAACTTGGCGGTCGATGCTTTGAACACCAAAGGCCATCTGTGGTTGGTGGTCGATGAAGATGAGTTGACAGTTGCCCGGTGTTAGCAGTTCGAGTTTTTTGGTCGTCATTTGTTTTAGTCTCCTGGTTGGGGTTGTTATGATTGGTTGTTAGTTCACGTCGCGAGGTGTTGTTGGCATATCGAAAAGCAGGACTTCAGCACCCGAAGTCGTTTCGATTATTATCGTCGGTTCGTCTGAAACGGCAGCCCCGTCACCCCGACGCAAATGCTGTCCGTTAAGGGTGATTTCACCATCTGCGACCTGCACCCAGACCTGGCGGGTGTCATCCACTGTGTGAGATACACGCTCATCTTTGGTTAACAGGGTCGCGTAGAGATCCATGTCTTGATGGATCTTGAGCGAATCTTCTCGGCCCGCTTGGGAGGCGACAAGCTTGAGGGTGCCCCGCCGCGCGTCAGCAAAATTCTTTTGCTCGTATCCCGGCTCCAGTCCGTCCGTATCCGGAACAACCCAGATTTGAAGGAACCGCACCGTATCGAAGTCGGAGTTATTGAATTCACTATGGCGTACACCGGTGCCGGCGGTCATGCGCTGCACGTCACCGGGCACGATTACCGAGCCATTTCCCATACTGTCTTTATGGGCAAGCTCCCCGTCCAGAACGTAGGAAATGATCTCCATATCCCGGTGGCCGTGAGTTTCAAACCCCCCATCCGGCTGCACCGTATCGTCGTTGATAACCCGCAGGGCACCGAACCCCATGTGTTCCGGGTCGTAATATTGGCCGAAGGAAAAAGTGTGATGAGAATTGAGCCATCCAATGTTGACGTGCCCGCGTTCATCTGCCGGTCTAAGCGTGATCATGAATTCAATCCTTTCGTTCATCTATTTTGTTTTATCTTGTTATGAGATATAATTGGCGTCACTTTGGTAAACCAGAGTGAAAAATTGCACATGATTCGTGCAAAAATAGGTGCAAATAAAAATTATGAATAAATTTGAATCCTTGAGGGTTTTTGTAAAGGTGGTGGAAACGCACGGGTTTTCCGCCGCCGCTCGCGAACTCGGTTTGTCCCGCTCTGCCGTAAGCAAATTGGTCTCGCAACTGGAAGACAACCTTGGTGTCCAATTACTGAACCGCTCGACCCGGTTTGTCAGCCCGACAGACACCGGGGCGGCGTATTACGAACGGGCGGTGGCCGTCCTCACTGACCTGCAGACCGCCGACTCTCTGGTGCAGGACCTGCATGGAGAACCGCGCGGCGCCATTCGCCTCAACGCCCCAATGTCATTCGGCACCCTGCACCTCGGCTCGGCGCTTGCCGATTTTTTGGGCCTGTACCCACAAGTCCGCATCGAAGCGACGCTGAATGATCGAGTTATTGACCCCATTGAAGAAGGTTTCGATCTGACGATCCGAATAGGCGATCTCGCCGATTCCAGTCTGATCGCCAAAAAGCTGGCCCCGGCGAAGCGAGTTCTTTGTGCCTCACCTGCCTACCTGAAGACGCACAATATCCCCGAAAAACCTGCGGACCTGAGGCATCACACCTGCCTTCATTATGGTTACCTGCCGACGGGAAACGCCTGGAGTATAAACGGGCCGGACGGGTCACATAACGTTCTCATTAACGGTGGATTGTGCTCCAACAACGCGGAAATTTTGATGGCTGGAGCGATCAAAGGTCAGGGCATCGCACTTTTGCCGACGTTTATCGCAGGTGCGGCCTTGCAATCGGGTCAATTGGTTCGTGTTTTACCTGAACACCAACCGCCGGAAATTGCGATTTATGCTCTTTACCCTCCCAACCGCCATCTGTCCTCAAAGCTACGATTGTTGATCGACTTCCTTGATGAACGGTTTGGCTCGCCGCCTTATTGGGACCTCGTAATGTAAACGTGATCAGGAGCATATTCGCTCAACGTCTAAACCGCATGGCAGAATACGGCCGGATATCAACATTCGGTGCCCGTCCGACAATCAGGTCGGTGACCAGTTGCGCGGTCTTCGGCGCACAGGTCAGGCCGAGGTGCTGATGCCCGAAGGCGTAGATGATGTTCGGATGGTCTGGTGACGGGCCAATAATCGGCAGGCTATCGGGCAATGTCGGGCGAAACCCCATCCAGGTCGTCGCGTCGCTGGTGTCGAGACCGTCAATCATGCGTTTCGCGTGATGGGTCAGGGCGTCAATCCGGCGTGGGTTCGGGTCCGCATCCAGCCCGCCCAGCTCAACCGTCCCGGCAAAGCGCAGACCCATGGACATCGGCGTGGTCAGATATTTTCGATCCCCTTCCATCACCGGTCGGGACAGCGTCGGGCCGGGGTTGGGGCAGGTAATATGATATCCGCGTTCCGTATCCATCGGCAACTTGACACCGGTTTTCGCCGTCAATCTCGCCGAAAAGGCACCTGCAGCCAGCACCACTTTATCACACTCCAGATCACCGTCGCTGGTGACAACCCGGCAATCGTCCGTCCCTCCACCTTTGATGTCCTCAACCGTGGCCATCTTTATCGCCCCGCCCTCCCGGCAGAACAGGTCCGCCAGCCTCTTGACCAAAGCGGATGGGTCGGTGACGAAGGCATGATCGTGAATCAGGTAACCGTATTGATAGTCCGCCGACAGGGTCGGTTCCAGTTTGTGGATCGTTGCGGCGTCGATGTCATCAATCCGCATGCCGAGTTTGCGCCGGATGTTCATATCACCCGTTGCTTTGTGAAAAGCTGACTCCGTACGGTAAACCTGAAGGTAGTCAGATTCACGGACCAGGTCACCACATCCCGCTTCATCAGCCAGCTTGCGGTAAAGATCAACACAAGGGTCCGTCAGGACATGCAGGGCACGGGCGCTGGCGTCGAGATCATCAAACAGGCCAGAGCGGATATATTTAAGCAGCCACGGCAGCAGTTTTGGCAGGTACGACCAGCGGATACTGAGCGGCCCACCTGGATCAAGAAGCCATTTCGGCACACTTAAAAAAGTACTGGCATTGGCCATCGGCACAAATGACGACCGCGCTAATAAACCAGCATTGCCGAAGGAGCAGCCCTCACCCGGTTCATCGCGGTCAATCAGCGTCACCTGATGTCCATCGCGAACCAGATGAAGCGCCGAAACGACGCCGACGATGCCCGCCCCGATCACTGCGACCCGGTGTGTTTGTAAGCTACCTGAATCTGATGCCATTGGTTTCCCCGTCCAGCATATCAATTGGCTTTTACCACGATCTGGAGTTCACAACAGGTACCGATAAACCCGACATCACGCAAGGTCCTCTTGCATTTGATCAACCCTGTGGCGTGAACCGAAAAACCGACGTAGTTTGTTTTTCATGGGTACGGATACCAAACCATCATGACAGGCCATTTGGGCAATTTTGACTACATCATCGCCGGAGCGGGGTCCGCCGGCTGTGTGTTGGCCAACCGGTTATCGGCTGACCCGTCGATCCGTGTGCTTTTGCTGGAAGCCGGTGGACGGGACTGGAACCCGTGGATTCATGTGCCGGTCGGATATTTTAAAACACTTCATAACCCGGCGACGGACTGGTGCTACAAAACAGTGCCCGACCCGGGACTGAACGGGCGCAGCCTGGATTGGCCGCGCGGCAAGACTCTTGGCGGGTCGAGCTCAATCAACGGGCTTCTTTATATCCGGGGCCAGCATGCCGACTACAACCACTGGCGCCAGCTCGGGAACGCCGGATGGTCGGCGGAAGATGTGTTGCCCTACTTCAAACGAGGTGAAAATCAGGAACGCGGCGGCGATGAGTACCACGGGGCGGACGGCCCGATGGCGGTTTCCAACATGCGTGTTGAGCGTGACATTTGCGCCGCGCTTATCTCGGCCGCAGAAGAGTTAGGCATCCCCAAAAACAATGATTTCAACGGCGCCACCCAGGAAGGTGCCGGGTATTTTCAGCTCACGGCAAAAAACGGACGCCGCTGTTCAAGTGCCGTTGCTTATCTCAATCCTGTACGTCACCGTGCCAATCTGAAGATCGTCACCCACGCCCATGTCGAACGCCTGTTGTTTGATGAGACAGACGAACGGGCCGTGTCAGGCATACGGATCTCTGTCAAAGGACAATCCCAAACAGCGCAACTGAACGGCGGCGGCGAAGTCATTCTCAGCACCGGAGCGATTGGCTCACCTCAACTGCTTCAGGTGTCTGGCATCGGACCCGGCGATCTGTTGCAGGGACTGGACATTCCGGTTCGCTATGAGCTCAAGGGTGTTGGCGAAAACTTGCAGGACCACCTTCAGATCAGGCTGGTCTATCGGGTCAACGTTCCAACTCTGAATAACGAGATCAACAACATCTTCCGTCGTGGCCTGATGGGAATCCGGTACGCGCTGTTTCGCACCGGCCCTATGGCGATGGGTGCAAGTCAGGTTTGCATCTTCACCAAAACTCAAAAGCAAATGGAGACACCTGACATCCAGTTCCATTTCCAACCCCTGAGCGCCGACAAACCCGGCGTCGAAATGCACCCGTTCTCAGGGATTACCCTGTCCGTCTGTCAGTTGCGTCCGGAAAGTCGGGGACGAATTGTCATCAAATCACCGGATGCTCATGTTTATCCGGAAATTTATCCAAACTACCTGTCCGCCCAGCTTGATCAGGACACCGCCGTCGCGGCAATCAAGGTTGCCCGAGCGCTGGCTGCATCAGATGCCCTGTCGCCTTATATTGTTGAAGAAAAAGTACCCGGCATTGGCATCTCTACAGAAGCCGATCTTCTGGAAGCGGCAAGAAACATCTCGCAGACCATCTATCATCCCACGAGCACATGCAAAATGGGCAACGACCCGATGGCTGTGGTTGATCAACGCCTGCGGGTCCACGGCATCAAGGGCCTGAGGGTCGCGGATGCCTCGATCATGCCGACAATTACCTCGGGCAATACCAACGCCCCGGTCATCATGATCGGAGAAAAGGCATCCGACATGATCCTTCAGGACCGGCGTCCTGCATAATCAAAAAACCAACGTGGGTTATCCGGCAGCGCGTTTTTGCAAGTCGGCATACATGGCATCTGAAACCTCGATTCCGTCCCGGGCGGATGTTTCGCGAATGGAAAATCTCCGCTGACCGGGAAGACGGGTTCCCGGCTGGTCGAGGATTGCACTCATCAGCACCTCGACCCGATCTGCAAATCCGTCTCCGCCAAAAGCGGGCGGGTTCATGGCGATAAAAAACTGCCCAATTCCCGGCGGTGGACCATCGGCGGTGAAAAACGACGATGCCTCGAAACCGTGGTTTGATCCGGTCAGGGTGGCCGCCAGCATCTCAACAACCAGTGTCAGCGCTGCGCCCTTGGCATCACCCATGGGCAACATTGTGCCCGCCATTGCCGCTGCCGCATCCGTCGTCGGCTGGCCGTCGGCATCAACGGCCCAACCTTCGGGGATGGCCTCACCTTTGTCCGCCGCAAGCTTGATTTTGCCCCGTGCCACCTTGCTCATCGACAGATCGATGACCAGCGGATCGTGATTTTTACGCGGGCAGGCAAAGGCAATGGGATTGGTGCCATAAAGTGCACGGGTGCCGCCCCAGGGACCAAGCCCGGCGGGTGAATTGGTAAAGCCAAGCGCCATGTACCCCGCGTTCGCCAGCCGTTCAACATGATGACCGACGACGCCGGAATGATGGGAATGGGTCACACCGACCCCGACAATTCCAGCCGCACTGCATTTGTCGATAGCCCAGCCCAAGCCTGCGTTGATGGCCGGATAGGCGAAGCCGTTTTTCGCATCAACCCGGGCCGCCGCCGATCCCGTTTCCGTCAGGTCTGGAACGGCGAAACCGTCAGCTTTGCCGGAAATCGCCTGATCCGCGTAAGAGGCGACACGAGATAATCCGTGTGAGGCCATTCCGTCAGTCTCGGCCCTGACCAACGCCTCGGCAACGGCTTTGGCATTTTCAGGAGAGGTATTGGATTTCACAAACACTTGCGTGACCAGTTCGGTCAGGCTGTTCAGATCACAATTTGGCACGACTTTATCCTTGTTCCAATACGCGGCGCACATTGGCCGCCGTCAATTGTCCGACACGCGCATCGGCCTCTGCCGTAAGCGCCCCGATATGCGGCGAAACGATCAGGTTCGGCACGCCGGAAAGGTGCGATCCGGCCTGTACCGGTTCGGTCTCAAAAACATCAAGAAAGGCCCCGGACAGCTTGCCGGACATCAACACCTCGGCTAACGCCAGTTCATCTACAATGCCGCCCCGCGAGGTATTCAGCAACACCGCACCGTTTTTCATTTTGCCTAAGGTTTGACGATCAATCAGATGACGTGTGCCTTCAACCAGCGGCACATGCAAACTAACCGCATCACTGGCCGACAACACATCTTCGAAGGCCATCGACGTGACCGACAGCTCTGTCCACGCTGGATCAGCGTCGGCGACGTTAGGGTCATACCCGCAAAGTTTCATCCCCATGGCTGCAGCGCGCACGGCAACCGCGCGCGAAATTGCGCCAAAGCCAATCAGGCCCAGGGTCTGGCCCTGAATTTCACGGCCATTAAGCGAAAGACGCGGCCAACTGCCCTCAAGAACCTGATCACTGACCAGATAGGCGTTCCTGAACATTACGAACAGTGCGCCCATGACCAGTTCGGCGACCGATATGGTATTGGCGCCGGTGGCCGGGAAAACCTGGATACCACGCGCGGCGCAGGCCTCCCTGTCAATGTTGTCGAGGCCAACCCCAAGCCGCCCGACGACTTCAAGTTTGCTCGCCGCCTCAAGTAGGGTGCTTCTCACTTGGGTCTGGTTGCGAACGATGATCGCCCGCGCCCCGGCCACAGCAGCTGTCAGCACGTCGGGTTTGTTAAGCAGGTCGGGATCATACAGGACATCAAAATCACCGCTCAGTGATTCCATGGCTGCCAGATCCATAGGTTCGGAAATAACGATATCCGCCATGTTGGTTCTTTCGGAATTGAGTGGTGGCGGAGCGCCGGGCTCCGCCACCAGCTTAATCAGGCGCTACGATAGAGCTTGGTCAGCACGAACTGACGATGCCCCAGCGCTTCCGCCGCCGTGTTGCGACCATTACAGGTGCGGATGCACATATCGATCAGCCCGTCACCGGCTTGATCGAGGTTCATTTCACGGCGCATGATGCCGGAGCAATCGTAGTCGATGTGCTCGGACATGGTGCGGACAGTCCGCGGATTGGCCGTCAGCTTGATCACCGGCTCAATCGGGTTACCAACGACATTACCCTGCCCCGTTGGGAACAGATGCACAACGAATCCGGCAGCCGCCTGCAGGGTTACGCACTCGGCAGCCGCCGAAGACGTATCCATGAAATACAGGCCCGGACCCTTGCGCGGTGCCTCGGCCGGCTCAAGCACATCGATGTATTTGGCCTTCTTGCCAATTTTCTCGAGGTTGCCAAAGGCCTTTTCCTCAATCGTCGTCAGGCCGCCTTCGATGTTCCCCTTGGTCGGCTGACTGTCCGACAGATCAGAGGTTTTGTGCGGCTCAATGACTTCGTCCATATAGGCATTGAAGGTTTTCAGGAACTTGTCGCCAACGGCCTTGGTGGCACCGCGACTGGCACAAACCATTTCGGCACCAGTGATCTCGGAGGTCTCACCAAAGCAGGTTGTCGCTCCCCAAGCATCCATCTTATCGATGAAATTGCCGACAGTGGGATTGGATGCCAGACCGGAGGTTGTGTCTGATTCACCGCATTTGACGGAAATCCACAACTCGTCCACCGACGCTTCCTCACGCCGAAGTTCTGTTGCCCAATGCACAAACTCTTTCGCCTGTTTACTGGCGGCCGCGATCACCTTGTGATCACCGTTCTGTTCAATGGAGAACCCGGCAACCGGTTTGCCGGTCTTGGCGATGCCGTCAACAACCCGTTGCGTCCACGCGGATTCAATACCGATAACAATCACCGCGGCGACATTGGGGTTGGAGCCGGTGCCGATCAGAGTGTCGAAATGGAGTTCCAGATCAGCGCCAAACTGCAAGCGGCCGTAGGGATGCGGGATCGCCAGTGTGCCCTTGATGTTATGTCCAACGGCTTCGCACGCCGCGTTGGCAAGATCATCAAGCGGCAGGATGACGACGTGGTTACGCACACCGACCCGGCCATTTTCCCGGCGATATCCCCAAAACGATGGTTTGCCCCGACCTTTAAGTTTGGTGCCACGCGGTGTCGGCTGAATGAATTCCATGTCCTCGACCAGTTTGGGCACCTGAACCGAACCGGCAGGAACCGAGCGGGCGGCCTTTTTCACTTTTTTTGCTGCTTTAGCCATGGTTACCACCTTTTGGTTTTGACGTTGTGAACGTGGACATGGCCGCCTTTGGCGATGTCAGCGATGGCCTTGCCAATGTCGTGGCCATATTTGGTAATGGTATCGCCCTTATTGATGTTCTTGAGTGCGACTTTGTGACCCAGCGGAATGGCATCGATGGATTTGACACGGACGTTACCGTCGGTCTCCATCAACCACCCGTTAAGTGTGCTTTTGGCTTCGACGCCTTCAACGACAATCACGCCGACTGAATCTGCTTTCTCGTGAACGAGAAAATGTGGTGCTGCCATTTGACCCTCCTCTGGCTGCAATGAATTTTATACGAACTGTTGAATTCCCAATGTTGCGGAATGTGAACCACAGGCTTGCCTGAGTCAATCAATTCATATAACTCTTATATAAGAATTTTAGATTTGGAAGATAAATGGATCGCTTTCGTGCCAAATCCGGCAACGGGCCACTATACCAGCAGATCAAAAAGCTGATCGTCGGGCGCATTGTTGACGGCATCTGGCAACCGGGCGACCGTCTGCCGTCGGAAACAGAACTCGGCAAAGAGGTTGGGGCCTCACAGGGCACGGTTCGCAAAGCCCTGGATGATCTGGTTGCCGATAATCTGGTGATCCGCCATCAGGGGCGCGGAACCTTTGTTGCCAGCCATACGGCAGAGCGCGAACTGTTTCATTTTTTCCATCTTGTTGACAGCAACGGAAAAAAACAGCTGCCGGTCAACAGCCGCCTGATCGACTGCTCACGGCGGCGGGCCAGCAGAGACCAAGCCGAACGTCTCGGACTGTCGGCATCGGCTTATGTGGTGATTATCGTCCGGGTGCGTAATCTGGATAACCGCCCGGTGATTTTCGAAACGATCACCGTGCCTGCCGCCCGTTTTCCCGACCTCGGTCAGGACGACGAGTTGCCCAATGAGCTGTACCAGCTTTATGAGGAAACCTATGCCATCACCATCCACAAGGCGACGGAGCGACTGCGCGCGGTCTCGGCGTCGCGCGATGAAGCCCGGGCGCTGGGCCTTCCCAATGGCACGCCATTGCTGGAGATCGACCGTCTGGCGGAAACCCTGGACGGCACCCCGGTGGAATGGCGGGTCAGCCGCTGCGACAGCCGGGCACACAGTTATCTTAGTGAAATCGTCTAACACCTTGCACTCATCATGCGGCAAAGTCAGTATCCTCTCCCAACAATTGACCGGGACATTCGAACAATGCTGAAACCCCTTCTCTTTGCCTCACTGGCCGCCATCGGCAATGCTTTATATGTCTACGGCCAGCGTGGTGTGACACCTCCCCAGAACCCGTTCCTATATGTTTTCGGCGCGACGGCCGTCTGTCTGGTTCTGCTGAGTGGTGCCGCACTGCTGTATCGCTCTAGCAGCGACATGACCTACATCAGTGCGAATGCCGGCATGATCGGGATTGGCGGTCTTGGCTTTTTCCTGACCTTTGTTGGATTTTTCCTGCTCTACACCAATTTTGGCGCATCGCAGTACGCGCTGTATGCGGTGATCTCGATCCTGACCACATCGCTTGGCGTCGGTGTGCTGATCTACCGGGAGGATTTCAACATCTACAAAGTCGCCTCCGTCGGCTTCGCCATCGTCGCCATCGTGCTGTTTACCTATGGCAATTCGAAAAGCGGATCGCTTTGAATATTTAAAGCTACCTGTTATTTAAGAGCTCGGGACGTAAACTTATTCTGCTGGAGAAACTATTATGTCTGATCCTGTAATCGCTGACCGCAAACCCATTGGTGTGGAACTTGAGACCGACAAGGACTACTACTGGTGCGCCTGCGGTTTGTCATCGAACCAGCCGTTCTGTGACGGATCACACGCCTCAACGGACATTAAACCGATAAAATTCAGCGCCGAAAAATCCGGCACAGCGCATCTGTGTATGTGCAAACAGACCTCCAACCCGCCGTATTGTGATGGCAGTCATACCAAGTTGCCAACTGAGGCAGCAGCCGCGCCGGCGAAACCCACGAGCGGCGTGCAGCCCACTCCTGAAGAACCCAGTGTCAAATTCATTCATGATCTGGCACGCGATGGCCTTAGCAAAGTCGGTCATCATGGTGAGATGGGGGCCATGGGTGTGCCGGGGCCGACGCTGCCCAAATGGGATGATATCCAGATTCTAACCGCGCAGTTTTCCTCTAAACCCCTGATGGATGACGAGCGCGTTGATACCGGCCTAACCATCGGGCCCGGCGCCAAAAAACCGCTGAAGCTCGATATTCCGCTGTTCGTCTCCGACATGAGTTTCGGTGCCCTATCAGAAGAAGCCAAGACAGCTCTCGCCAAAGGTGCCGAGATGGCCGGAACCGGCATCTGTTCCGGCGAAGGCGGAATGCTGCCCGAAGAACAGGCGGCAAATTCACGCTATTTCTACGAATTGGCATCGGCAAAATTTGGTTTCGAGGAAGAGCTTCTGGCCAAGGTCCAGGCTTTTCATTTCAAGGGCGGCCAAGGCGCCAAGACCGGAACCGGTGGGCACCTGCCCGGCGAAAAGGTGGTCGGCAAGATCGCCGAAGTTCGTAAACTGGATGAAGGCGCACCCGCCATTTCCCCACCGTCTTTTCATGACCTGACAACCCCCAACGACTTCAAACGTTTTGCCGACCGGGTTCGGGAAATCACTGGCGGCATCCCGATTGGCATGAAGCTGTCGGCCAATCACATTGAACACGACATGGGCTTTGCCCTGGAATCCGGCGTCAATTACATCATTCTTGATGGCCGGGGTGGCGGCACGGGTGCGGCACCGCTGATCTTCAGGGATAACATATCGGTGCCGACCATTCCCGCGCTGGCCCGTGCCCGGCATTTCCTCGACAAGGCCAAGCGGCCCGATGTCACCCTGATCATCACCGGCGGCCTGCGCACCCCGGCAGATTTCATCAAGGCCCTGTGTATGGGAGCGGACGGGGTCGCCTTGTCCAACGCCGCCATGCAAGCCGTCGGCTGCATCGCCGCCAGAATGTGCAATACCAACAATTGCCCGGTCGGTATCGCCACACAAAAACCGGAACTCCGCGCCAAGCTTGATGTCGACGAAGGGGCAAAACGGCTGGCAACTTTCTTTAAGGCGTCAACCGAGCTCATGCAGGTCATGGCCCGCGCTTGCGGCCACGAACACCTGAACATGTTTAACCCCTATAATATCACGACTTGGAAGCGCGAAATGGCCGATCTGACCGGGATTGAGTTTGCCGGGTTTGATGAGGGAAGGTAAGACGTGCCAAGATCTGTCAGAAATCATTTCGTCGCTGGACAGATCCGATGTTGCGCTGGCCGACCAGCCCCAACCCAACCAGATTGACAACTATTCTTAAATTCTACGGCACTTAAGCAACCGTACGAGCATAATCTGGCATCCATTATCGGGGCTACGCACACCCACGAGAATGCGTCGTCAGGCGCTGTGAAACTTTCCGCAACATCTCGAAATATATGGCAACTATCATCGGACACTCAATCATATGAAGGTGTCTACAGATTGCTCTTGATCTTTTGCGAGGGGTTTTGAATTGGCAAAGGCAAGAGCCAGTGACTATTTACGATCACCCACAATCTACCGGATATGGATATCTGTTGGCCGATAATATGGTTGGCCTCACTGAACTTATTTAATTTTAAGGGCGATTATGAAGGCATTCAAATTATCTGCGGAAATCCAATACGGAATTACTGAGCTTGACGGCCAGCATCAGGAATTGATTGATCTAATTGGATCGCTTAACCGTTATGTCGAGAGCCCCAATTTATCTGAAATCGAAAAGATATTTGATCGTCTTCAAGAATTAATGATTATACATTTTTCTGATGAAGAGATGGCGATGAAAAGAACAGAATATCCCGATGTCGCCGATCATGGCGTGCAGCATCAGAATTTGCTAAAAGAAGCTCGGAATATCTTCGAGATCGTAAAATCCCGGGGCAAGTTGTCGGATTACGACATTAACGAATCCTTAGACAAAATTGTCCGGCATATGCTTTTGTCTGATGGTCCGTTTAAGGCCCACTTGCGACGGGCACAAGTCCGTGAACAGAACATCGTGTGACCATCAATAAACTGAAAGTCGATTTTCAAACTATTTTTGGAACTGGATTATTCAATCTTCTGCCATCCGTTGCTGTCGCAACGACATCGCTGTCGGTTTGTTATTCAACCCAGGCTGAAACGGTGTGGAAATCGCATTTGTCGCTTCCAACCAGCCCTCTTCCGTTTCACTGTCCTTGACCTCTAGCGCATCAAAACCGCAACGCAGCATGTTGAGGTATTGATCACGCAGAACGTCACCGGTGGCGCGGATTTCACCTTTGAAGGCGTAGCGTTCGCGGAGGCGCTTGGCGTTGGAGTACGAGCGACCGTCGGTGAAGGCAGGAAAATCCAAGGCCACCACGTCGAAATACTGCAAGTCGTCGCTGATTTCACCGGGGGTCTGTTCACTGGTCAGACGAATTCCAAGCGGGCAGCCGCGTTCAAGCAATTGGCCACGATCATCGCGCCAGCGGCGGAGCGAAACAATCACTGGACCCAGATCGGATTCCGGTTCGTCGTCCTGCCAGTGAACCCAGCGGTCATCGATAATCTTCCCGGATTTAAGCAGCGACATGAAGTTTCCCTGGATAAAGTGATTCCTTGAACGGCGCGAGGCCGACACGGCGGTAGGTGTCGAGGAACCGCTCACCCTCAGTGCGCTCGCTCAGATACACACCGATCAGGGTTTCGAAGGCATCAACGACCAACTCGCTGGCAATGGCCGGGCCAATGATCGTGCCGATGGCGGCATCCTCTGCACCACTGCCACCAAGAGTGATCTGATAAAATTCTTCACCTTTTCTGTCGACACCCAAAAGTCCGATGTGGCCGACATGATGGTGACCGCAGGCGTTGATGCAGCCCGAAATCTTTACCTTCATCTCACCGACATCCAGCTGCCGGTCAAGATCAGCAAAGCGTTGGGAGATGCGTTGCGCCACCGGGATCGAACGGGCCGTCGCCAGTGCGCAATAGTCCATACCGGGGCAGGCGATGATGTCGCTGATCAGTCCGGCATTCGGAGTGGCAAACCCTATATCTTCCAGCGCCGACCACAGTGCAAATAAATCCACCTGTTTAACATGAGGCAAAACCAGGTTCTGCTCATGGGTGGCGCGCAGTTCGCCCAGACTGAAGCGGTCTGCCAGATCGGCGATCACCTCCATCTCTATGGCTGTCACATCCCCCGGCACGCCGCCGACGGGTTTCAAAGATATTGTGGCGATGGCGTAACCGGTTTGTTTGTGCGTGACCACGTTGGTGCCGACCCAGCGGTTGAAGGCGGTATTCTCAAAACGGTGTGCCGAGAACGCCGGAGCGTCATCTTCAAGCGCTTCATAAGTGGGAGGCGCGAAATGCTGGCGGATACGGCGGATTTCCTCTTCGGGTAACTTGAGGTCGCTGTCTCGGATCCGTTCCCACTCGGCCTCGACCAAGCCGCTTAATTCATCGATGCCCAGCTCATGAACCAAAATTTTGATCCGCGCTTTGTATTTGTTATCCCGGCGCCCAATCAGGTTATAGACCCGCAAAATGGCTTCGATATAACTCAGCAGATGACGTTCGGGAAGAAAGCGGCGAAGGGTTTTGGCCATCATTGGGGTTCGTCCGAGGCCACCACCGACCATAATTTCAAAGCCCAGCTCACCCTCGACATTACGTTTGACGATAACGCCGATGTCATGAAAGCGCACGGCAGCGCGGTCGTGTTCGGAGGCGGAAAAGGCGAATTTGAATTTGCGCGGAAGATAGGTGAATTCCGGGTGCAAGGTCGACCACTGACGGACGATTTCCGCCCAAATGCGTGAGTCATCCACTTCATCGGCGATGACCCCGGCGAACTGATCGGCGGTGACATTGCGGATGCAGTTGCCGCTGGTCTGAATAGCGTGCATCTCGACCTCGGCCAGTTCGGCCAGAATATCCGGCACATCTTCCAGCTTCGGCCAGTTGAATTGAATATTCTGGCGCGTGGTAAAATGCCCGTATCCACGATCATATTTGTTGGCGATCTGGGCCAGTTTCCGAAGCTGTGCGGACGAGAAGGTGCCATACGGGATGGCGACCCGCAGCATATAGGCATGCAGTTGCAGATAGAGGCCGTTCATCAGGCGAAGCGGTTTAAACTCGTCTTCCGTCAGTTCACCCGCCAGACGCCGGGCGACTTGAGCGCGAAACTGTTCGGTGCGTTCGGCGACCAGAGCGTGATCGAACTCATCATATTGATACATGACCGTTATCTCGCCTCGACAGCATCGGATTGGCGGGAAAATTCAGGATGTGTGCTGGGACCATGGGCGCGAAGTCGTTCACGGTACCGGGTGGGTTGAACCTCACCGTCAGTATGCTCGACTTCGATCTCATAGACCCCGACAACAAGCTGCTTGTCTTCCGCCGTTTTCGCCCGGCTCAACCCGCCTGCCAGCGTTTTTTTGTCCGTCAGAATTTCAGCGCCTTGCACTGATTCCGACCAACGGTTGTCATCCATCTGATAAACGACCAAGCCGGTCTTCAGGTCATTGGCGGTAATCACATTTGGCATCACAGCACTTCCTTCACCCGTTGGACAAATTATATAGTCCAGAGGATTTAATTGTCAAATTTTTATGTAATTTAATTTTATATTACTATTTTAATATGTAATATCCGAGAATGACAACTAACCTGTAATCGTTAGAACGATTTGTTTGGCCGAAGCGAAAAGTTAATCTCAGGCGGTATTGGCGGCTTCAATCACAACATCCAACAGGACCTGACACCCGGCAGCAACATCCTCAGGCGCCGCGTATTCACCTTCGTTATGGCTGACGCCATCCGTACAGGGGATGAAGATCATGCCGACGGGTGCGACCTTTGACACATGGCAGGCATCGTGACCGGCACCGGAACGGATATCGCGGTGTCCATATCCGCGGTGCTCTGCCGCGTCACGAACCGCAGCGATGCAAGCTGGGTCAAATTCAACGGGCGGGATGGTACTGATCAGTTCGATCTCCAGCCCCAGGTGCCGGTCTTTGGCAACGCCCTCGCAGATTGACCTGATTTCAGTCTCAAGCTGGTCCAGTCCCTGCTCTTCGGGACATCGGCAATCAATGGAGAAACGGGTTGAACCGGGGATGGTGCTGCGTGATCCCGGCCCCACGTCTACGACTCCGATGGTGATCACCGGGCGGGGCTCGAAACGGTGCGCCAGATTATCAAGGGCAACGGCCATGCGCGCCGCGCCCTGAAAGGCGTCCTGGCGCTGGTCCATGGGCAGGGTCCCGGCATGGCCCTCGACGCCGATGACATCTACCCGGTAGCAGCGCATTCCCTGTGCGCCGGTGACCACACCGATGGCTTTATGTTCGTGTTCCAGCACCGGCCCCTGTTCGATATGCACCTCAAATAGGGCAGCAACCGGAAATTCACCGCATTTTTCAGGTCCATCGTAACCAATGCGCGCTAATTCCTCCCGCACCGAGAACCCATCCCGGTCACAAAGATCCAGCATGGCATTCAGATCACGCCGGCCGGCGAACACGCTGGAGCCCATACAGCCCGCCGGAAACCGTGAGCCTTCCTCATTGGTCCAGGCGACCAGATCAATCGGATGTGTTGTTTCAACCTTTGCATCATTCAGGGCCCGCATGACCTCAAGCCCCGCCATCACCCCGTAGACACCATCGAAGCGGCCGCCCAAGGGTTGTGAATCAAGGTGGCTGCCGGTCAGCACCGGCGCAGCATCGGGGTTTTTTCCTTGACGACGGGCAAAGATATTTCCCAATTCGTCAACCCGAACCGCCAGCCCCGCTGCTTCGCACCATCGCACAAATAGGTGACGGGCCGCCCGGTCATCGTCACTCAACGACAACCGGCACACCCCACCACCCGGCGTTTTGCCGATCTCAGCCATGTCCATCAGGCTGGTCCACAGCCGGTCTTTATCGATCACAGGTTTCATTGTAACGCGCCTGATTCCATAGGGTTAAGTGTTGAAATCGAATCTACATTATATATTTTTATATATTATAATTTTGTATTTTGTACCTAATGGCATAAGAGTTTGGCCCATTCACTGCTAAGGTTCGGTCAATTCCCCGTGGTATACCACGGAAATTACAGAGACAGGGTCATTAATTAATCTACTAGGGAGCCTTAAAATGGACGGATCAGACACTCAAGTCGCTCAAAATACGCCAACCCAACGTGGCTGGCACTACCTGCAGCTTCCTGGCCCGACCAATATTCCCGGCAGAGTCCTGAACGCCATGAACCGCCCGGCGATCGACCAGCGCGGTGCGGAATTTGCAGAACTCGCACTAGGCATCTTCGAAGACCTGAAACCCGTTTTCAAAACTGAACATGAGGTCTTTATTTTTCCGTCGTCCGGTACCGGAGCCGGGGAAGCAGCGATTGCCAATACCCTGTCGACGGGCGACCACATTCTGGTTTTTGACAGCGGCCAGTTCTCGGTTTTCTGGATCGAAATGGCTAAAAAATTCGGCTTAAATCCAATTGTCATGGAAACGGATTGGCGACGTGCACCGGCGCCCGAAGATATCGAAGCCACGCTCCGGGAAGACACCGATCATAAGATCAAGGCAGTTCTGATCGTTCACAACGAAACCTCAACCGGCACCACTGCGCGAATTCCCGACGTCCGCAAAGCCATGGACGCTGCAAAACATCCGGCCCTGTTCATCGTCGATACCATTTCATCCCTCGCCTCCATCGATTTCAGAATGGACGAATGGGGCGTCGATGTGGCGATCGCCGGATCGCAGAAAGGCCTGATGCTGCCACCGGGCATGAGTTTTAACGTGGTCAGCGAAAAAGCCCGAGAGGCGTCAAAAACATCCAACCTGCCGTGTTTCTATTTCGATTGGGAATGGATGCGCTCCATGAACAGCAGCGGTTTCTTCCCCTATACCCCGAGCATTCAATTGCTCTATGGGTTACGTGAATCCCTCGACATGCTGGCCGAAGAAGGCCTGCCGCACACGTTCCGCCGCCATAGTCGGTTGGGCGCGGCATCACGCGCCGCTACGAAGGCCTGGGGTCTGGAACTGGTTTGTCAGGAACCTTCCGAATACAGCGATTCCGTAACCGCTATTTTGCTCCCTGAAGGACACAACGCCGACGACTTCCGTCAATACGTTCTGGACACCTACCACATTGCTCTGGGCGGCGGTCTGGCCCGCTTCGCCGGGAAAGCCTTCCGCATCGGTCACATGGGTGACGTCAACGAAGTGATGTTGATGGGGGTCCTGTCGGCAATTGAATCTGCTATGGAAGCCCAAAACATTCCGCACCAAGCCGGTGGCGCTGATGCGGCCAGGCATGTCTTTAGCGAAATGAAGGTCTAACGCGGCCAGACATCTCGATCTGCGGCTCCCGGAAGTTCAGGGGGCCTTATGAGATTTGCCGATTTTCTTTAATTGCTCTGCGTATTTATCGCAGGGATCATCTTCGTTTGCCCGGGGCGTAAACCAGACGAAGTCGAACGGCAATTTAGAGACATCCCAATTGCCTGCATATTGTGAGGGTTTTGTCAGGTCGACATCGACTTCCAGCATGCCGACACTGATCACAGATTTTTCAGCGGCCCGCCGCATCAGGTGCCAGGGGACGCCCCAGTCCGAGCGAGCGTGTCCCAGTCCGGTAATCAGGATCACCCCCTCAAGCTTGTTCGATAGATCGGCATCGAGCAACACATCCGCCATCATGGCATCCTTGGCGGTCTGCGTATTGACCATGGGCCGGACCATGGGATCGGGCAGCATATTACAATGGCTTCTGATCAGCTCTGCTGCCTTGGCGACAGCAACCCGTTCCGGTAGGGGCTCATCCAACCGGAGCCGCTTGACCGTTTGTTCCCCCAGAACAGCGTTGCCTTGTTGCATCATGGTCTTTGTTTGTTGGCGTGACAGATTGGCGGCGAGAATCGGCATTCCGGCATCCAGAGCACCTTGGGCAACGGGTTGGTACAGGGACCAGCTGGGCCAGCCGCTTTTTTCCCATTCCGTCAGGGCGGCGATATCAGCAGCCTCTTTGGAGCCGGTTTTATGGAAATCTTCCAGCATCTTGGTTTTGTCGACACCGAACATTTCAAAGGCCACCGCCATTTTCCGACCGCTGCCAAGGACCTGTCCGCTCAACCATGCCTGAATCTGATGGTGGTCGGCATTATCATGTTTTTCCCCCAGCAAAACAAAAGCAGCTCCGCTGAGTGTTTTTGCCAGCACCTCCGGATCAACAAATTTTTGCTCATCGACAGACCAAACCCGGCCAACCAGCGGGTGCTCCTGCAGGTAAGCCGAAACCCAATCATCGCCGGGTTGCCAGTGAGTTGGAGCCTCGTTATTCGCCATCGCTGAAGATCCAAAAAGCATGATGCCGGAGACGACGGCCATGACCAGAGTTGTGACAACAGAGCGAAATGACAAAATGCACGCTAACCGATCAGGACCGGCCGTCGCCGGAGACAAGATCGCGCTGGGAAACCACACCCAGCACCTTTCCTGCTTCATCGACAACTGGCATGTGGCGAAAATTGCCCTCACTCATACACTGCAGGGCTTCGTCCGGCGAGGCGTCGGGACTGATGGTCCGCAGGTCTTTGGTCATCACGTCGGCAATACATGTCTGGTCAGGACTGCGTCGGGTGGCAACGAAAATTCTGAGCGCATCGCGTTCAGTGAATATACCCTCAAGCTTTTCACCAGCCATAACCAGAACCGACCCAACGCCATGTTCGACCATGTAACGACCAGCCTCGCGAATGGTGCAGTCGCCCGGCAGGCGGGCAACATCCTGTTCATCAATGATGTCGGGAATGATCTTCTGCGCCATAATTCTCTCCTGTCGGGACCCGGCAGCTTTCCTCACAACCGCCCCATAATGCCTGCGAGCAGCCGATACCAAAATGATCTATGTCATCACCTGTGGGACCATGTCGCTAGTCTGCAGTCTCCAGCGACCACAACGCGGCAGTACCGTCGTACAGGCATTGCATGACGTCGGATTCCGTTATGTTTAAGCGCGCGCGGGGCGAAATATCGACAATACCGCCCTCCCCAGCATCGGAATGTTCACCCCCGGCACCGCGCACGGCCAGGCCGAAGCCGCCGGCCGTTTCTTGTGCTGGACCAAGATCACGACCGTCCTCTGTCAGGTTGGCCAGGGGAAGGTGCAGGCTGGCCCGCATGGCAGTGCCCAGGTTGGTCGGACAGGACGTGATGAAACCGTACCGCGCTGAATGCGCGAATTCAGGGCTCAGTTTGGCAAATTTCTTGAGCCCGTCATGTAACCTGGCGAACAGGGCCGCGAGATCGCCCCCCTGTCTCATGGTCATGATCCTGAGATGATCCTCCTCTCCAACCCAGATAATAAAATCTTCTGAGCCGGAGATATACATGCCCCGGCCATAGGGCCAGTCAGATGAAATTCCGCCGGAATTCAGATAAGAGTCTCCGCCCATATCCTTGAACATCTGATGGGCCTGCACCCGATGCCGATAGGCATCTTCATCAATCTGCAAGGGAGATCCCGGGGTCAGGGAAAGGTATTGCCCGCCAAATTCAGGGTCGCCCTGCAGCGCCGTGAAGGCTTCAATCATCAGCGCTTCAAATTCCAATCTATGGTTTTTTGTCATGGCGCCGGGCAACGGAAAGGCCGCAACGTTCCGACCTACCCGCACCCGCATGGAAACATTACTCAGCCGGAGGTCGATATCCTCCAGATTGCAGCCGGACTTCGATACGCTCCAGTCATGTCTTTGGGCAATATCCTGAGCACCCGCAATGTTGTGGTAATCCCTGATCATCGGCTCAAGCAATGGTCCGAATTCTTCGTAGTCGTCAGCGTGCTGGGCATAGGCCCCCATCTGACTGTCGGGGTTTTCAAAGCCGCTCCGAATAACCTGGCACAATCGGTTACGCTTCGGCTCATCAAGTGACGTAAAATAGGCAGCGTCAAAATACCGGGCCATTAGATTGCCGGGATGTGTGGAACGGATGGCGCCGATACGGGCTATTAGCTCGTCAGTGTCGGGACTGTTGTCTGTCGCGGCGTTCATTATACCTACCTCTCGATCAGGAACCAGTTTCATCCAGCCATCTGGCCGCCCGGAATAAATCCCCGTCGCGACCTTTGGGTCCAATCACCTGCACGCCGATGGGCATGCCGTTGGGGCCCTGCAACAAAGGCAAGGTCAGCGTTGGCAGGCCGGTCAGGGTCCAGATGCGCTGAAAGGCGGCGTTGCCGGTCCAGTCCAGCCCCACCGGCGCTTCACCGGGAGCGGCGGCGGTCACCAGGGCGTCATAATTTTCAAACAATCCGTCCAGCGCCCGGCCCAGCGAGTCGGCCAGCTCAGTGGCGTGAATAAACTCACTGGCCTTGATATCACGCCCGGCAAATACCCGCCGCTTGGTTTCCTCCTCAATGGCGTCAGGATGCTGCACGCACCAGTCCCCCAGATTTGCCCACAGGCTGGCATTCATAATCGTCGCCTGAGCATCCAGCGCCTGATCAAAAATGCCCGCGAGGTCAACTTCCTGAATACTCCCACCAAGGTTTTCGACATAGGCTTCGAACACCGCGGGCATGTGGTCTTCCGCGTGAGCCCAGGCAGGACCTTTGACGAAGGCCAGTTTGGGCGCAACCTCCGCTGTCGGCTCATCCATTACATCGGTTAGCGCGCATCCCGGATGAAACCGCATGTCGAAGTCACCCTCGTCGTGCTGCATCAGGACATCGCCCATGATCGCCAGATCGGCGAGCGAGCGGGAATACAGACCCAGATGATCGAGATATCGCGAAATGATCAACACCCCGCGCCGCGATATGCAGCCGTAGGTCGGCTTGTAGCCATAGGTCCCGCAAAAGGACGCCGGGCGGATTACCGATCCGCCGGTCTGAGAGCCAACCGCCAGGTGCACCATAAAATCAGCAACGGCGGCACCCGAGCCTGACGACGAACCCCCAGGCGTACGGGTCGGATCATGGGGGTTGGTGGTACCACGGGCCTGGGTCAGGGCGAATTCAGTGGTAACGGTTTTGCCCAGGATGATGGCACCGGCGGACCGCAACAGGGCGGCGCAGGCTGAATCCTGAGCCGGTCGCCGCCCGGCGAACAGGCGCGAGCCCGATTCAGTGGGTAGATCGGCGGTATCGATAATATCTTTCAGCCCTACCGGAACACCATGCAGCGGACCGACCTCTTCACCACGCGAAAGTGAGGCGTCCGCCTGACGGGCCTCTGCCAATGCATGATCTGCATCGAAATTAACCCAGGCATGAACCGTTGCTTCGCGGGCCTTGATCCGCTCAATACAGGCGCTGACCAAAGCTTCCGATGTTATCTCACCGGCACGGATCGCCGCCGCCGCATCTCTTGCCGTTAGTTGATTAAGCTGGGTATCCACTTGGCTGTCCCCTCCACGATCAAATCGCATTGGTGTCTGGTGAAGTGTAATGGTGTCTGGAAAGATCGCCGGAATCAACGTAGGAAATCAATACCGCACCCTAAGTTCTGAAAGGCCCATCATGACCCGCACGGAAATCCAGCTCGATTTAACCGACAGCTACCGCTTCTGGACGCCGGTCACCATCCGCTTTTCCGATCAGGACCCCTTGGGTCACGTCAACAATTGCGCCTATGCAGCCTATATCGAAGCGGCGCGGACGATGTTTCTCGGCAATCTGCTGACCGACGAGGCCGACCCGGATATCGATTTCTCTCTGGTTAACCTGAACATCAATTATCTGAAGGAAACCCACTACCCGGGAACCGTAGATGTCGGCGGGCGGGTTCTGAAGCTTGGCAACAAATCAATCACCACAGGTTTCGGCGTCTTTTTGGGCGATGACTGTGTCGCCACCTCAACCAGCGTCAACGTCTTCTTTTGCACCTCCAAGCGTATCTCCATGCCGATCCCCGACACTGTCCGCACTCACCTTGATGCCGACCCTATGCTGGAAAATCTGGAAGGCACGTACACCCGGGGGCATTGAGAAATTCACAGCAACATTAGATGACTGCTTTTGTGCAGATACCCGTCGGTATATTTAGGCGATCATTTCGGCAGAACGTGACCCACACAACGGCCATCTTCAGTAAGCGATTAACCACCAACCGCGTTGGTAACCTGATATCCACACTTGGACGTATATTCGCTGATATAATGACGAGCCTCACATTACGGGTGTGAGGTTTTTTGCCCTTGTCCGGTCTCCGTGATTGCGCAGGCCCGGGCAAGAGGGAGGGGTCAGGTTCCCTGACCGAGACCATCTCGTCCTTTCTTTTGAGTATGCTGTGATTGATGGCGGGGCGGTGGTGTTGTAAGGACACTAGTTCGTGAGATGAGGTTTTATACATCATGCAGAAAATTGTCCGCTGGATCAGTATCATCTGGGTCGGCCTGTTGGTCGCCTACGGCATCTGGCTGGGTTTAGCTAGTATCGTGCTTGGAATAGATGGAACACTTTTCGAGAGCGGGATTGGTCCGGTATGGACCGTTATTATTTTTGGTGTCCCTGGCGGTCTTTTCATTATCTGGGGTGCTGATACATCAGATAAACCTGAACCCTGAATTTTTGTGGTTTTCCCTAGTTCACCGGAATCAAATCTCAGTAAGCCCAGATAGTTAGGAAGGGGCACTTAACTGGAAATTACCCTGATTCACCGGACAAAGTTCACGGCGACGCTAAGTGAATGCTTTTGAGCAAATAATAGTCGGTATATTTAGGCGAATATTTCGACGGAACGTGACTCTATTCGGAAATCAGTCGACTTAATCTCTGTTATGCCTATACCGGTCACCTTACCCATACAACGCCGTCATAACTCTATATTCTTAATGGCCACTTCCGGCTAATTTTTACCGAAACCAGCGCCATCATGTTTTGTCTGCACCTGGGATAAAAGCGCGCATCAAACCTGTCCGGTCAAATGAGGATTCAATTTCTGGTCACTAAAGGTACAAATTCCAGTAATTAGGGGTGCAAATATTTCGCACGATGTTGCTTATAAAGGGTTCCGGTGAATTAGGGAACTCAATAGGTTTCGCAAATTCTGAACCATTATTTCCTGAACGCATTGTGACGTACGTAAGATTATTGCGTTAAATACACCAGCCACGCTTGAATCGAACAACTTTTCCGCAACGCATTGTAATTATTATGTTATTTCCTACTCGCCCGTAGACGAATGCCCCTAAATTCTATATAATTCGCCGCTTAGACCCCAATAAAACCAAGAAATCCGGTCGGTCAGGGATGGCTATCGCAGACGTCCGTTAACAGGAGATTTCGGGTTATGGTTTTTTCTTTAGATGATTACGACGATCATGAAGCCATCATCTTCCATCAGGACCGCAAAAGCGGCCTAAAAGCAATTGTTGGCATTCACAACACCAATCTTGGACCGGCGCTGGGTGGCTGCCGTATGTGGCCTTATGCCACGGAAGAAGCCGCCGTCAGGGATGTCATTCGCCTGTCCAGAGGCATGACCTATAAAGCCGCCATTTCCGGCCTTTCGTTCGGTGGCGGCAAGGCGGTAATTATCGGCGACCCACAAACAGACAAATCCCCGGACCTGTTCCACGCCATGGGGCGGTTCATTCAGTCACTGGGCGGACGCTACATCACGGCTGAAGATGTCGGCACAACCGTTACGGACATGGACACCGTGCGCGAGCAAACCCGGTATGCCCGAGGTACGTCGCACGGCAGCGGCAATCCATCTCCGGCAACGGCACTCGGCGTCTATCAAGGCATTTTGGCGGCCGTCAAACACCGCTTTGGGAAAAATGACCTGAGGGATATCCATGTTGCTGTTCAAGGGCTGGGCAACGTTGGGGGTATTTTAGCCGAGTACCTGGTGAATGATGGAGCCAGACTCATCATTGCCGATATAAACGATGATCGGGTCGACGAATTTTGTGACCTGCACGGCGTTGACGTGACGTCTCCGGACGACATCCACAAAGCCGACGTCGATATTTTCGCGCCCTGCGCCCTTGGCGCCAGTATCAACGACCGGACCTTACCGGACATTCGTGCTTCTATCGTTGCCGGTTCCGCCAACAACCAGCTTGCCGAACCTCGTCATGGTTTGGAACTGCGCCAGCGCGGTATTCTTTATGCACCGGACTATGCCATCAATGCCGGTGGGTTGATCGACGTTGCCGCTGAAGGCCATCACTACTGCGAACGCAAGGTCCTTAAAAAGGTCGAACGCATTTACGATACGATGACCGAAATCTTCAACCGCTCGGAACGCCAAAACACCGCACCGGAAATCATTGCTGGCCAGATGGCGGAAGAACGGTTCAAGGAGGGGGTCAGAGCGGCGGCTTGAAGTCGTCTCAGGAGAAATTCCGCCCACTCAGATCAATGTGTTGGCCTCGCGTAGGTCTTCCAACTGCCAGACCCGTTCGATCAACGCGGTCATTTGCGCGTCATCCAGAACCGGTCCCGCCAGTTCGCGGAATTTGCCTTCCAGCTCGCCATCACTGAGCGGCGCGTCCGGGTCACCTTTGCGCGTCGGCGCGTGATGATTGAAGGATTTACCGTCCGTCGTTTTGATTTCCACATAAGCCGAGCGATGGCCGGGGAAAACCTGTTCGGTGCGGCGGTCGAGTTCTATCTCAACCCGGTCCATCAACGCACGAAGATCGGCATTGTTGAGCCAGTCCGGGGTAAAGGCAGCGAGGCGCACGCTACCGCCGAGGGCTGCCATAGCACAAACGTAAGCGAGGCTAAATTTGGCTTCATAGGGAGTTTGCGGATCCCGATTGGCGCAAACTTCCAACGCCTTGCCATAAGTGCCGACAGATACTTTTTGGATCTTGTCGGCCTGTAAATTATTGACCTTACAAATTTCCAGTACACTGTCGATGGCGGCGAAGGTATGGCCGCAGCAACAGTGATTTTTCTGAGTCATTTGCGTAATGGTATAGGCCTGCCCCAGATCGGCAAACGTCGTCTCCCAATCCACGTTCTCGCTCATGGCATTGCCGAAACCGCGTTCACCTTCCAACATGTTATCGGCCCCCGTCACGCCTTTCCCTGCCATCAGGGCGCATAACAATCCGGTTTCCGCCGCCCGGCCGGCATGCAGCGCCTTGCTCATGGCATCTGATCGAAAGGCCTGTTGCAGGGCCGCGGCGAAGGTCGCCGAATTGGCGATGGCGTGTTTGGCCTGAATAGCATCTAACCCGAGCGCTCGGGCAGATGCCGCCGCCGCGCCGAAGGCCCCGACCGTTCCGGTGGTGTGCCAGTAATCGTAGTGCTTTGGCTGGATGGCGCGACCGATGCGGTTGGAAACTTCGTAACCGGCAACCACAGAAGCGATCAGCTCAGCACCTGTCAGGTCTCTTGACTGGGCGACCGCCAGGGCGGCGGCAATCACCGGCGGACCGGGGTGATAGATGGCGTTGCGGTAGATGTCGTCGACTTCCAGGGTGTGCGCCGCTGTGCCGTTGATCAATGCCGCCGAACGGGGCGTCGCGCTCCTACCACCAGGTATCAAACGGGCCGACCCGCCCCCCACTTCCTCATCCAGTGCCGCGGCGATGAAATTAGCCGGGTCCTCGACACCGCCGGGAATGGCGGCTGAGAACCAGTCCAGGACGCAGCGCTTGGCCGCGTGGATGACATCAGAAGGCAGATCAGACGCTGATACGCCGACCGCATAGTTACCAAGTTGTGTCGCCCACATATCGACCTCCTAAAACTGCGCCAAGTATTGCGCCGGATCGATGCAGGCTTCAATCAACAACGGTCGGGTGATGCCGCTTGCCGCTTCTAGCGCGTCGCTCAATTGTTTGCGGCTCTCTACCCGAACCCCGTCGGCACCCATACCTTCGGCAATTTTAACCAGATCACCGGGATCGAACGTGGTACTGCCCGCATCATACTGTTTGGTGATCTGTTTCAATTCAATCCGGTTAAGTTTGCCATCCCTGAAAACAATGACGATCAACCCAAGCCCCAGTTCAACCGCCAGCCCCAGTTCTGACTGCACCATAGCAAACCCGCCGTCACCGGTAAAACACACAACCGGGCGATCAGGGTTGAGCAGCTTAGCGGTCATGGCACCGGGCAGCGAGAAACCCATGGAGGACAACCCGTTGGTCAGCAGCACCGAGCCGGTCTCATAGGTCGTCCAGCCCTGCCCAACCAACAGCTTGTGCGATCCTACATCCATGGTGATCATAGTATCTTTGCTCATGACCTCGCGTGTCGCCGAGACCACATCCACCGGGTTGAGCGCACCATTCACGGCTCCAGAGGCATACAGTTGAAACAGCCCATCGCGATGATCCGAAAGGGTTTTCTCATCCCATTTGGCTGCCCCCGAATAGGCATCAGTTATGGCCTCTAGAATGGCCGGAACTGAACCAACCAACTCGATGGCGGCGGGATAAATCTGGTCCGTATTGGCGACTGCATCTATGTGGATCACCGGGGCCGGCACGCTCCAGGGTTTGATCAGCTCGACCGCATCAAACCCGACACACAACACCAGGTCAGCCTTGGCGAGGAAATCCCAGATATATTTGTTGCAGGCCATATCAAGGGTGCCGGCAAACATCGTATGGTCTTCCGACAGAACCCCCTTGCCCTTAGGTGAAACGACAACTGGAATTCCGGCTTTTTCGACCAGAGCTTTCAGCGATGCCGCCGCCCCCAGACGGGCTGCCGCCATCCCGGCGACGATCACCGGTCGTCTGGCAGACTTCAGCATCCTGACCGGATCGGGGTCGATCCCGTCCATGGCAAAGACCTGCAGGGCCTGAGCTGCGGGTTTCAAAGGTGGCAGGCTCAAGTCATTATCTATCGCCGCCGCCTGCCCTTCGTCGATGGTCATTGTCAGATGGACGGGACCGGGGCGTTCATCTACGGCGGTCCGAAAGGCCTTGCGGATGACGCTTGCCGCTGAACCTGCGCCAATCCGCGCCGTCCATTTGCTGATCGGCGAGAAGATCAGATCGTGATCCACGTTCTGGTGGGTGAACGTTGCTTCCTTACCCGAATGCATCTGGCCGGAAATGGCGATCATCGGCGAACGGTCAAGCCAGGCGTTGGCAACCCCGTTGACCAGATTGGTCGACCCCGGGCCCAGAGTCGACATGCAGATTCCCGGTAAACTCGTCAACTGCCCATAGGCGTCGGCCATGAAGGCCGCCGTGCCCTCGCGTCGGGTCAGGATAAAGTCCGTGCCCTGACTGCGGGCAGCTTCCATGAATTCAAGGTTAGGGTCCCCCGGATAACCGAAGATATGCCCGATACCGGCTAAATGTAGTGATCCAGCCAGAAGTTCAGCGGTTGTTTTTACGTCGGACACGGGACTCTCTCTTTCGTCTTGTTCATCATCACGATGCGGAATTGCATGATTGCAGCACATTTGTAAATTGTATACAATTTTTCAGAACAGGGGCACTTTCGAAAGTAAATTCTGAAATGGATGATCTTAGCACAAATATCGTCGTCGTCGGCGCGGGCAACGCCGCCTTCTCGGCAGCATTGGCGGCACGTGAACAGGGAGCTCAGGTCATTGTGCTTGAACGCGCGCCCTATGACGAGCGGGGCGGCAACAGCCGCTATACAGCCGGAGCCATGCGGGTTGCCTTCGAAGGCCCCGAAGACCTCAACAAAATGATGGACCTGACGGAAGACGAAATCACCAATGTGGATTTCGGCAGCTACACCACCGATGATTATTTCGACGACATGGCACGAATGACCCAGTACCGGGCTGATCCTGACCTTGTAGAAACGTTGGTTTATCAGAGCCTCGAAACCCTTATCTGGATGCGTGAGAAGGGCGTGCGGTTTTCACCGTCCTACGGACGCCAGGCTTTTAAGGTCGATGGCAAGTTCAAGTTCTGGGGCGGGTTGGCGGTTGAGGTCGTCGGCGGTGGACCGGGTCTGGTCGATTACTGGACCGACGCGGCGACCAAAAATGACGTTGAAATTTTGTACGGCGCACGTGCCATGGAATTGATTGAAGAAGACGGTGTCATCACCGGCGTTCGGGTTCGAAAAGACGGAAAAACCTTCACCATCACCGCCGATGCGGTGATCCTCGCAGCAGGCGGGTTCGAATCCAATACGGAATGGCGCACCCGTTACATGGGGCCGGGCTGGGACCTGGCCAAAGTCCGTGGCACACGTTTTAACATGGGCGACGGCATCCGCATGGCGCTGGATGTCGGGGCCATCCCCCATGGCAACTGGTCGGGCGGTCATGCGGTGGGATGGGATCGCAATGCGCCGGATTATGGAGATTTGAGCGTCGGAGATAATTTCCAGAAACACAGCTACCCCTTAGGCATCATGGTCAACGCCACAGGGCGGCGCTTCGTTGATGAGGGTGCCGATTTCAGAAATTACACCTATGCCAAATACGGGCGGGTTATTCTTGAACAACCCGGTCAGTTCGCCTGGCAGGTTTTTGATTCCAAAGTCACGGACATGCTGCGTGATGAATACCGCATCCGTGAAATCACCAAAGTTACCGCCAATACGATCGAGGACCTGGCCGCCAAACTTGATGATGTGGACGCAGAGGCTTTTGTCGATGAGATCAACGCATACAACGCAGCGGTTATGACCGATGTGCCCTTTGATCCGGCCGTCAAGGACGGACGGGGCACCGATGGGCTGACAATCCCCAAATCCAACTGGGCCAACGTTCTTGATACCCCACCCTACGAAGCCTACGCCATCACCTGCGGCATCACCTTCACCTTCGGCGGCGTCAAGATTGACGGGAACGCACAAATACTCGATACAGACGGGTGTCCCATACCCGGACTTTATGCTGCGGGAGAAATGGTCGGCGGCTTGTTCTATTTTAATTACCCGGGCGGGACGGGGCTGACGTCTGGTGCCGTATTTGGTCGGATCGCAGGCAACAGCGCCGGAAAGGTTTCGCAACCCTAAACTGTCAGGACTGCCCGTGACATCTGAGCCCAAGCGCAAAACACCTCCCGAGCCCCATACGCCATCACGCGGCGAGGTTGTCTACGCCGAACTGCGCCAGGCTATACTTGATGGCCATTACCAACCCGGCCAACCGGTTCGTGAGGCCGAGGTCGCCGAGCGTCTGGGTGTTAGCCGCACCCCTGTCCGCGAAGCCTTTCGGCGATTGCAGACAGACGGCATCCTGGAATTCACGCCCTGGCGTGGCGTGATTGTCGCCGAACTGGACGAAAAACAGATCATCGAACTTTATGTCATGCGCAAGGTTCTGGAAGGAACTGCCGCCGCGCTTGCCGCCCTGAATGCCACCGACGCCCAGATCAATGATCTGGACGGGATCATCGAACGTGCCGAGGGCGAGACCGACCCGGCAATTCTGGCTGATCTCAATCGCGATTTTCATCAGACGATTTTTGATGCCGCAAATAATCGCTATCTGCTTCATGCTTTACAGGCGCTTCGTAATCCGATGGCCCTGCTCAGCAAGACCACCTATTCCGTTTCAGACCGCCCGGTCACCGCACAGGCGGAACACCGACAGATCGTTGACGCCATCCGCCAGCGAGATACTGGAGCGGCAGAAAAGCTTGGGTACGGGCATATTGCCAATGCCGAACAGGCGCGGCTCAAACTCCTATCAGGGAGTTGAAAGGACGTACGATGATTTATTTTCCATCCGACAAGGGCGACTGGGAAACAATATCTCCTTCATCTGCGGGATTCGATGACGGGCGATTGAACGAGGTTATCGCGTTCGCCGAAGCCAATGAGTCGTCGTGGCCGCGCGATCTGGCCAAGGCGGGTAACGTGCCGGGTCTGACCCAAATCGAGCGGCCGCCCTGGAATAAGTCTCTGGGGCCGTTCAAACCGCGCGGCGGACCGGCTGGACTTGTCCTAAAAGATGGCAAGATTGCCGCCTCATGGGGCGATACGGGCCGCGTCGATATGACTTTTTCCATCGCCAAAAGTTATCTAGCCCTGCTCTGTGGACTGGCGATTGATGATGGTCTGATCAAAAATGTAGATGACCGGGTCGGTGATTACGTGACTGATGAGACGTTCGCATCGGCGCAAAACCAGAGCATCACTTGGCGGCATCTACTCACCCAGACCAGTGAATGGGAAGGAACCTTGTTCGACAAACCGGATCTGGTTGATCGCAATCGTCAGGTCGGTCCGGGTTCTGATAATTCGCGCAAGGGCGAGCATCGAGACCTTGGAACTCCCGGCACCTTCTGGGAATACAACGATGTCCGCGTCAACGTATTTGCCCTGTCCTTACTTCACGTCTTCAAACGCCCGCTGCCCGATGTCCTTAGGGAACGCATCATGGAGCCGATTGGCGCGTCCGCTGGATGGTCCTGGCATGGATATGAAAATTCCTGGGTCGATATCGATGGTCAACGCATGCAATCGGTGCCCGGCGGCACCCACTGGGGTGGCGGCATTCACATCAGCTCACTCGATCACGCCCGCTTCGCCCTGCTGATCCATCGAGACGGCGAATGGCAGGGCAAACGCATCGTCTCCGAACACTGGTGCACGGACCTGCACAGACCATCAGACATCAACCCCGGTTACGGGTATTTGTGGTGGCTCAACACAGGGGGCAGCGAATACCCCGGAACACCGCACACCAGCTACGCGGCCATCGGGGCCGGAACCAATGTGGTCTGGATCGACCCCGATGACGACCTGATTGTCGTCGCCCGCTGGGTTGAACAGGACCAAGTGTCGCCGCTGCTGGCGAAGATCGTAGCGGCCCTCGCCTAAGGTTAGTGCGCGGAGAGCACCTTCCTATATCACCCTTGTCGGATCTGCTTCAAAAATTTAGCAACCTCTGAATTCAGAGCGTCCGACTGCCGGGACAGTTCAGCTGCCGCTGTATTGATCTCGCTTGCTGCGGCACCCGTCTCATTAGCCCCTTGAGTAACAATACTGATCGTCGAAGAAACTTGACCGGTGCCGGCCGCCGCCTGTTCAACATTACGGGCAATCTCGCTGGTTGCGGAGCCCTGTTCGTCTACAGCGGCGGAAATACCGGTTGCGATTTCATCTATTCTGGCAATCGTCTCGCCGATATTTTGAATAGCGGAAACAGACTCCCGAGTAGCGGCCTGGATACCACCAATCTGGGAGCTGATCTCTTCAGTCGCCCTAGCTGTCTGGTTAGCCAAGTTCTTAACCTCGGATGCAACCACGGCAAAACCCTTGCCTGCTTCCCCAGCTCTGGCGGCTTCAATCGTAGCATTGAGCGCCAAAAGGTTGGTTTGATCGGCAATGTCGGTAATCAAGGCGACGACTTCGCCAATTTTGTCGGCGGCCACAGCCAGTCCCTGAATTTTCTCGTCAGTCGCTTGGGCATCTTTAACTGCCGAAGACGCTATTTCCGAAGATTCAGAAACCTGGCGTTCGATCTCGGAGATTGACGCAGACAGCTCCTCAGCTGCTGAGGCCACCATCTGCACGTTACCAGAAGCTTCATCTGCTGCTGATGCAACTGTGTTGCTATGCGAAGATGTATTATCTGCCGTTGTTGACATCGTCTGTGAGGACGCATGCAATTCCGCCGCTGCAGAGGAAACAGTTTGAACGATGCCTCCGACCTTAACCTCAAAATCTTTGGCCATCTGCAGACGCGCCGCTAGGCTCTCTGCGATGCTGTTTTTTTCGGCTTCCTCTTGTCCTACTCTCAGCCGTTCAGTTTCTGCCAGATTATCCTTGAACACCAGCAACGCCCGGGCCATCGCCCCAATCTCATCCGTGTTTTCAGTGGCTGGCACGTTCGCGGTGCGGTCGCCCTCGGCCAGCCGTGTCGTCGCGGCGGTGACGAGGCGTATGGGTCCAACAAGCGAACGCATCACAATGACACCAAGCACCAGGAACACTACCCCGACCCCGATACTGACCAACAATAACATGCGGCTCGTGGCGGCTGTAACCGCGTGGGCGGCCTCAATTGTGGAAGTAATTCCCTCAGCCGAGAAGGTATGTAGCGCCTTCGACGCCGGACCCATTTCCTTATATATCCCACTCAAGCGTTTGATTTCAGGAGTTAAGGCGATAGATAATGCACCGAATGCTTTCATTTTCGTCTGGTAATCATCCATCAACGTGGTCAATACGGTCTTGTCTTCATCAGTGACCGGAGCCGCGGCAAGCAAAATATCAAACTCGGCGCGCCGTTTTTGGATACGCCCCAAATATTTATCAGCACCTCGCAACATGAAGTCTTTTTCATGACGGCGCATCATCAGCATTTTGACCGTCAGCGCATCGAGACCAGCTTCCTTCAGCTTGGTCTCAACACCATGAACAGCATTGCGCAACTTACCTTTCAAACCTTCCTTCTCATTTAGACCCAGCTCCGTGGTCATATTGACTACTTTTTTGAACTGGAGTTTGTGCTCGTTGAGTTTGGCTATGACGTCATTAAGATGTTCCATTGCAGCCGCCGCCTCAGGGATCGTTTTGACACCCTCGAGAAAGCCGATGGTCATGGCATGGTCTTTTTCGTAGCTGTTCCAGTACTTCAAGTCCTTGCGTATTAGGAAATCCTTTTCTCGGCGGCGCAGCATCAATGCGCCAGCATCTGACTTCAGCACTCCAAACTCAATTTGAGAAAACGCTTCCTGACGATCAACACTAACGGCCAGGTTTTTTTCACTGATGATGGTAATACCTTCAGTTATCACCACAGAGAGCAAACCCAGAGCAATCAGGAATCCAATGCGCCAAGAGATCGGGACGTTTCCAAGGAAAGTTCTTTTGCCGTCGCCAACGACCTGGCTCGCATCATTCATCTTAAATTTCCAATAATTAAAGTTATTAAAAAAAGGCACCATATCGGTCGGATTTAAGTGAGTCACGAGCTAAAATTGAGTGCGTCTACCACAGGTGTTATTCAGTTAAAAACATCTCTTACTCACTGCGGTTTCATACCAAATGCCTACCGAATGCACGAGCGCCGTCGGGTTAAAACAGCCGCTGCATTTTCAGTCAAAATGTCGGAGGAGAAGCTCAACCATATATCCACGGCCGAACCTTTTGGTCGGCTTGCCGGAAGGCATCAATGTCAGCGACTCGCTCAAGCGTCATACCGATATCATCCAGACCGTCGAGCAGTTGGGTACGTCGGTTGGGTTCGATGTCAAACGGAATGGGGTCACCCATAGAGGGCACCACCTGACAATTTTCCAGATCAACTTTGATGACGGCGGCGTTGTCGCTGGCGTCTGCCTGACCCGCAATTCGCTCGATCACATCGGCAGGCAGGACAATCGGCAGGATGCCGTTCTGGAAACAGTTATTATAGAAAATATTACCGAAACTTGAGCCAATCAGGCAGCGAATGCCCAGGCCTTGCAGCGCCCAGACGGCACCTTCGCGTGAACTGCCGCAGCCGAAATTGGCTCCGGTGATCAGGATTTCGGCACGACGGAACGGTTCTCTATTCAGGACAAAATCCGGGTTTTCCGATCCGTCGTCCCGGAACCGCCAGGGTTCGAACGCGTAGCGGTGCATGTCGTCTCGTTCCGCTGTCACCATGCGGTCCATGGGAATGATGATATCCGTATCGACGTTCGATCTCATCAGCGGGGCGGCGATGGCCGTCAGGGTTTGAAATTTCTCCATCACGCTTCCCCCGCCAGAAGTTTGCGCACATCGGTGATGCGGCCTGTCACGGCTGCCGCCGCCGCCATGATCGGGCTGGTCAGGTGGGTGAAACTTCCCTTGCCCTGGCGTCCGACAAAATTCCGATTGGACGTGGACGCACAGCGCTGGCCCTCGGGGATGGTTTCACCGTTCGAGCCGACACAGAGCGAGCAGCCCGGTTCTCGCCAGTCAAACCCGGCGTCTCGGAATATGCTGTCCAACCCCTCAGCTTCCGCTGCGATCTTTACCGCCTGCGACCCCGGCACAACCCAGGCCTCCACCTGATCCGCCACATTGCGCCCTTTGACGACCTCCGCCGCCGCCCGCAAGTCGCTTAACCGGCTGTTGGTACACGAGCCGATAAACACCCGGTCAATTTGGAGACCTTCAACCGGGGTGCCGGGCTGAAGGCCTGTGTAGTCTATGGCCGCTTTAAGGGATTTGGCTTGTTCAGGATCGGATTCATGGGTCGGATCAGGGATACGATCGGATATACCGATCACATGTTCGGGGCTGGTGCCCCAGGTGACCTGAGGGGGCACGTCGGCGACATTTACATGAACTTCACGCTCAAACACCGCGTTTTCATCACTGCGCAGCCCGCGCCAGTGAGCGACGGCCAGCTCCCACATCTCCCCTTCCGGGGCATAGTCTCGCCCTTGAACGAAGTCGATGGTCTTGTCGTCGGGAGCCACCATGCCGACCTTCGCCCCCATTTCGATAGAGAGATTACAGATGGTCATACGTTCTTCGACACTCATGGCCGTGATCGCCGACCCCGCATATTCCACCGCATACCCACTGGCCGATCCGGCCCCTTCGCGGCCAATAAGATAGAGGATCAGGTCTTTGGCTGTAACGCCGGATGCCAGCTCACCGTCAAACATAACCCGCAGGCACGGGGATTTTTTCTGGAGTACCGTCCCCGTCGCCAGCACATGGGCGACTTCGCTGGCCCCGATACCCCAGGCCAATGCTCCCAATCCGCCATGGGTGCAGGTATGGCTGTCGCCACAGACGATTAGGGCACCCGGAACGGTCAGGCCCAGTTCCGGGCCGATCACATGAATAATTCCAAATTCCGTCGTGCCTATATCAAAAAACCGTACCCCTTCGCGGCCTGTCAACTTGCGCAACGGGTCAACACATCGGGAATAGCGCTCCCCCGAATGGTCGGCACCCGGCGCTGTAGAAACCGTGTGGTCCGGACAGGCGAAGGTTTGTGCGGGATAGCGTACCGATCGCCCCTGTTCTGAGAGGGCCCGGATGGCCCGGGTGCCGGAAAGATCGTGGATGAAATTTCGGTCCACATGCAACAGCGAAACGCCATCGCCCAGGTCCGCAACCACATGCTGGTTCCAGACTTTTTCGTACAATGACTGGGGTTTAGACAACCCACATCTCCCATTTTTTACCATTGAGTTTATACTTGAAGACAGTCCGGAAAACCTCCGAAACTATCCATTTCAGTCCAGCGGCGATTATTGACCCCCGCCCACTCTTAACTCCTGACTGCCCGATGAAGACCCAGAATACCGCCCGGAGCGGTTTTCGTTGAGACATCCTCAAACCCCATCTCTCCGAGCAGATCAGAAATTTCCTGGGCGGAATAATGCAGATTCATGCCCTGAACAAAATAATCTCGGCATTGTCTGGATTCCGGACCACAACGAAAGAGCAATGCCGTCGCCGAAACGCAAGCGTTCAAGTAGCGCCCGAATAGCCATTGCAACCACTTGTCCCGGGGTCTGAGAATATCACCGTAATAGAAGTGACCCCCGGGCCTGAGAACGCGATGAACTTCGGAAAAAGCGTCGATCAGGCGTAAATGCCGCCCCGCCCACATCATGGTTATAGCATCGAAACGACCGTCTTCATAAGGTAGGTGGTGGGCATCACCGACGACGGAATTTATTGTCAGGCCAAGGGTTCTGGCGCGGGTCGCCCCAACATTCAGCAAGCCATTGTTGCGCTCAAGGGCATGCATACGGACCTCGGAATGTCGACGCAAAAGACCAAGTCCAACCGCATTTGGACCTGCGCACACATCCAGAACGCAGTCCCCGGCATTGATATCAACGGCCCCAACTAAAAGAGATCGCCATCCACTGAACATACCAAAGCTCGCGAGATTGCTGGCGACACTGTAATAGGGAGTAATTTCGGTGAAGACGTCGTTCAGTTTTTCATTCCAGACATGGGCAAGTTCCCGTGCACGAGCCTCCTCCCTCCTCAGGAATTTCGATGTTGGTAGGTGCTTGTCTTCAATCATGAAATTCCACTACTGCACGCGAAAGTATTCTCGTGCAAAATCACCCCATCCAGAATGTGTTCAACCTACCAAATACATCAATTTTCGGGTTCGACGCCCTGACACCAGTTAAAACCCCATGCTGCTTCGGGACAAGGCTAAACCCGACCCTGACTTTGTTTTGGTAAAAGGAATACGGACGCAACCCTTGTTTTGACTTCATTTTTTGCAATACTGAATTAGTATCCGTTTTCAACTCACAAGAGAGTTCACCATGTCCAATCCAGCTTCCCCCGTCGATCCTGATGGTCTGCTTGAGTATTCCGTTGTCTTTACTGATCGCTCACTCAATCACATGTCGCAATCCTTTCAGGGCGTGATGAACGACATCTCGACCACACTCAAATCCGTCTATAACGCCGAGGCGGTCGTCGTTGTGCCCGGTGGCGGCACCTATGCCATGGAAGGCGTTGCACGTCAGTTCGCCACGGACAAAAAATGCCTGGTCATCCGCAATGGCTGGTTCAGCTTCCGCTGGACGCAGATTTTTGATGCCGGCAATATTCCGTCCAGCTCGACCGTATTGAAAGCCCGGCGCATTGAGGATGGCCCGCAGGCCCCCTTCGCTCCGGCCGCCATCGACGAAGTTGTCGCCACCATTCAGGCCGAAAAACCTGATTTTGTGTTCGCGCCGCATGTCGAAACCTCGTCCGGCATTATCCTGCCCGATGACTATATGCGCAGAGTCGCCGAAGCCGTTCACAGTGTCGGCGGCATGTTTGTTCTCGACTGTGTCGCATCAGGAACCATCTGGGTCGACATGAAGGATATCGGCGTCGACATCCTGATCAGTGCCCCACAGAAAGGCTGGAGCGCATCGCCCTGTTGCGGCCTTGTGATGCTCAGTGAAGATGCCCGCAAACGCATTGACGAGACGACCAGTACCAGCTTCGCCTGCGACGTGAAGAAATGGTTGCAGATTATGGAAGCTTACGAAAACGGTGGACATGCCTATCACGCAACCCTGCCGACGGACGGCCTTAAGGTGTTTCGCGATACCATGAAAGAAACCGAAAGTTACGGCTTTAAAAAGGTTCATGCCGAGCAGCAGGAGCTAGGTGACCGGGTCCGTGCCCTGATGGCCAGTCGCCAGATCAGAAGCGTTGCCGCTGACGGTTTTGGGGCACCAGGCGTCGTCGTCTTCTACACCGACAATCCGGACATTCAGAGTGGCAAAAAGTTTGCCGCCGAAGGCATGCAGATCGCCGCCGGTGTCCCCCTGCAATGTGACGAACCAGAAGACTTCCAGACCTTCCGTCTGGGCCTGTTCGGATTGGACAAACTCCACAACATCGACCGCACAGTCAAACACCTGGAGAATGCCCTGGAACAGGTTATGTGATGATCGACCCCGCGAACGAGGCTATCTACAACAACCGTGCCCTGGTGCCCGATCACATGGACACCATTGAGTGGTGGATTCGGAAAAGCGAGGAAACCCGCAACACTGCGAGCGGCCAACAGAACATTCCCTATGGTGATAGCGAACGCCAGATCATGGATATCTTTCCGGCGCCTGAGGCCAACGCACCCCTTATGGTGTTCATCCATGGTGGATATTGGCAAGGATTGGACCCAAGCGCCTTCAGCTTTATCGTGCCTCGGTTAAATGATTTAGGTTACTGCGTAGCTATTGTTGGGTATGACCTTTGCCCGGACGTCACGGTCGGTGACATAACCGCACAAATTCAAAAAGCCTGCGCCTATCTCTACAAACACGCCGACGACTATAACGCCGACGGTGAGCGGCTTTATGTATCCGGCCATTCGGCGGGCGGGCACCTGACGGCGGAAATGATAGCCACAGACTGGACCAGTATCGAGGACGATTTACCTCTTAATCTGGTCAAGGGTGGACTTTCGATCAGCGGCCTGTTTGACCTGATCCCAATTGTGACGACATCAATCAACGATAAAGTCGGGTTTGATGATGAGTCAGCCAGACTGTGCAGTCCGATGCTTCGTAAACCCGTCAGTCGCGGCCCGTTGATATTGGCGGTGGGTGGACAGGAAAGTCAGGGGTTCTTTGATCAGGCCGACCGCCTGGCGACGGCATGGGCGGACGATCTCGATGATATCGAACGTCTCGACATTGAGGGCACTGATCATTTTACCGTGGTCAAGCAGTTCGCTGACCCCGAAAGTCCCTTAATCAAAGCCGCGGCAAGACTTCTCAGTTAATCAGTCAAGGAACTGGCGGCGAAATCTTTCCGGAATATAAAATAGGAAATCGCGGCTCACTTGAGCCGAGTGGCATCCATGGCAGAATGCCACCTCCTGTGCCCCCGTACCCTGAGAGTCTCCAAACAGGCTACCGTCCGGCATGATCATCTGATACCGCCAATCCCCGGTATCGGGGCTTTTGCCGACGGGGAGTTTTTCCATCAAAAACAGGGCTCCGGCAAAAACCCCGCGGTCATTGGTCACCGTAAAACTGTCCTTGGCGATGACCGCGCCAGCAGGCAACTTCTCACCCGCCTTCATATTGCCATATCGTTTGGCCTTGGCATTGGCATAATTGTTCACATAACGATTACCGTGAGTCGCCGACGTATACGGGGTCGAGTTGTATCGGCGCCAATCGCCATAATTCACAGCCGTCGGGTCTTTGGAGAGGGAATACCCCTTGAACATGTGTTCAGATACATTGTCGTAAACGCTCATCGCTTCGGGCGCAGTCAACCGTGCCGGTTTCTTGATTTTGAAATGCCGGTTGGTCTTGAGCGCGTCGTTGGGCTGGGCCAAGACCGGAGACAGGCCCATTGTGATCTGGAGCCCGGCAAGCGTGAGAAAACGTCCTATCATCCTTAAAGGATGCCTCATTTCACGATCACAAAACATTAACGATACCGTGAGCTCACGAATAGTTGAGCCCCAGCTCCAAAACCGTCTAGCCAGCACTCAGAACCGGCAAAATAGACAAGAATATTTTTGTCTATTTGGATTGATCTAGATCATATCCGCTTCTCTTTGAAACCGTCACCATCCGCGAAATGCTGGCCCTATATCTTTAACTATCGAAGACGTAAAATCTGTGCGTAGAGTTTTCCCCAATTGAAAACAGCACCTTCATCGCCCATACCCTGGATTTGTGACACTTAACATGACGGTACTGGAACTGTTCCTTTATATCATGCTGGCGATCTTGCTGCAGATCGCCGCCGTCGCCATTGTCGCCTTCTATCGTCATTGGCGGAACTACCAAACCATGAAATCTCGCCTTGACGGGCTTGGTGTCGCCTTACCTGACAATCCGACCTATGAGCAGACCGCTGCAGGCGAGGATGACGTAAAATTGGCATCGTGGAGTGGCTTTCGCGACTTCCGTGTCGCCCGCAAGGAATTTGAGGACAGCAGCCACAGCATTTGTTCATTTCATCTGGAGCCAGTTGATGGCTTTCCGCTACCCACTTTCCAACCGGGCCAGTTTCTGACCTTTCAGGTCAATATTGGCGATCCAGTTTCCAGCGAACCTAAACCGACCGTACGCTGTTATTCTCTGTCTGACGGCCCCGGCCCCGGCCCTCACCCCGGCCGCTATCGCATCTCCATCAAACGCGTGCCATCTCCGGACGGGTCCCCAGACATACCGCCGGGATTGGTCTCCAATCATTTTCATGACAACGTGCAAGAGGACGACGTCCTGCAGGTACGGACGCCGGGCGGTCATTTTTTCCTTCAGCCGGGCACCGGGCCGATTGTACTGATTGCCGGCGGCATCGGTATCACGCCGATCCTGAGCATGTTGAACACTTGTCTTCTCCAAGAAAACTCACGCGAAATCTGGTTGTTTTATGGTGTGCGTAACAGTACCGAACACATCATGAAACGGTATCTGCAATCGATGTCGACGGAACACCCTAACCTTCACCTTCACGTATTCTACAGCAGGGCCCTACCCGGTGACGTTCCAGACAAAGATTACGATCATGACGGCCACGTCGACATCACTCGGCTGCGTCAGATGTTGTCGTTGAAACCCTATCAGTTCTACATCTGTGGACCACGGGTGATGATGGAGACGTTGGTTCCAGCACTCGATGCATGGGGAGTGCCGGAGCACAACGTCCATTATGAAGCGTTTGGCCCGGCATCCCTCACCAAATCAACGCGCCAAGGCCCAACGGAAGATGCCGAAGGGTCTCCTCGTGTTGCCATTGATGTAACATTTGCCAAATCGGGAAAAACCGTTGTCTGGGACGGAAGCGAGGCGTCGCTGTTGGAGCTTGCTGAAAAAAATGGTATCTCAGTATCGTCAGGCTGCCGGGCCGGAGGATGCGGGTCTTGCCAGACACCGATTGAAGAAGGCGAGGTCGAATACCTCCAGGACTGGGAGTTTGAACCCGACCCGGGCTGTTGCCTGCTGTGCATTTCGCGCCCCAAACGCGACCTGACCCTGCAGTTATGAGGTGGTGATGAATAAATCTCTGTTCCGCCTTGAAGTCCTTCCCTTCGTCTCCCAGTTTGTCATTCTGGTCGCCGCGGCGATTGTCGGCGACTACATCCTCCACTTGTTCGGTCTGATTTGGGTCGGCCGGTATCTGGGGATTCCCGGAACAATTTTGATTATCCTATCGCTGATCTATTCACTGAGAAAACGCAAAATAATCCGAAGTGGCAGCCCGAAGGTATTGTTAGGACTGCACGAAATCCTGACCTGGCTTGGCGCCCTGATGGTCTTGGTTCATGCCGGCATTCACTTTAATGCGATCCTGCCATGGCTGGCGCTGATCGCAATGATGGTCAACGTTATCAGTGGTATGACTGGACGTTATCTGCTTTCTCGTTCACGGCGGCACCTGACGGGTATGCAGGAAAACTACAGCAAACACGGCCTGTCAAAAATGGAAGCCGAAAAAGAATTATTCTGGGATGCCGTTACCTTTGATTTGATGGAAAAGTGGCGGGTTGTGCATTTTCCCATCTCTTTCGTCTTCGCCGTGCTGGCGCTTGGCCATATTGTTAGTGTCTTTCTGTTCTGGGGCTGGAAATGAGCCGTACTGTCAAATTGATCCTCGCCCTTAACGTGGTGCTCATCACGGTACTGGTGTTTGTCTATGCTGAGTTAATGGTCAGCCCAGGCAAATTGATTGACGATCATCGGACGATTGAGACCGATTGTTTTGCCTGCCACACCGTTCTGTTTGGTGCATCTGCGGAAAAATGCATCGCGTGTCACAAAGTTGCAGATATCGGCGTGTTAACCACCAAAGGCACGCCCGTGGTCAAGAAGAAGACCACTGTTCCGTTCCATCAAAAACTGGTGGATGAAGACTGTGTAGCTTGCCACAGCGATCATGTAGGCGTCGCCAAATATCGAATTCACCAGACGTTCTCTCACCAAATGTTCGACGCTGCTGAACGCCAAAAATGCGTCGCCTGCCACCTAAAACCGACAGACCCGACCCACCTCCAAGTCCCTGACACCTGTGCACAGTGCCACAGTACGGACAAATGGAAACCCGCAACCTTCGACCATAAACTGCTGAAACAGGCGGAACGGGAGCAGTGTGTATCCTGCCACAAAGCCAAAGTGCCGGACGACAAGTTGCATCGCCAGGTCTCCGACAAATGCGGTCAGTGCCACAAAACCGATAAATGGAAACCGGCAACCTTCAATCACGACAAGTTTTTTGTCTTCGATGACTATCACCAACGCTGCACCACCTGCCACCGCACACCGGATTATAAACAATACACCTGCTATTTCTGTCACGAACATACGCCTGAGAAAGTTCGTCAGGAACATTGGGAAGAGGGCATCCGTGAATTTGAGAATTGCGTCGCCTGTCATCGCAGCACCAATGAGGATGAGGCGAAACGGGCGTGGGAGTCAATCAAGCGCGGTATCCCCTACCAATTACGGCAGCCAACGAAAAACAACAGCGGCAAACGCCGGAAACAGGACGACGATGATTGATTATGGACGATACAGTCGGTAGCACTTTGCCCTAATTCACAACGCAAATGCTTGGACAAGAAGTCCTCCATTTACATCTGTTCGGACACATTATCGTAACCACTGATCGCCTCGGGTGGGGTCAGTCTCACCGATTTCTTGACCTTGAAAAGCCGGTTGGACTTGGGCGCATCATCCGTAAACATGCCCCATTTCCCGATCAAAAAACATTAACGCTCCCGTAAGTTCAGGGGGTCTTGAGACAGGAAAACCGGACGACAGCAGCATTATTTCTTTCGATAATTGACTAGGATCAATTAAATTTCCTGAAGAACATGCAATTGTCGTCGCGTTTAATATGAGATGCGCATGGTCGCTCCTCGACTAGAGACAAAACTGGAACAACGTCCGTGAATTTTGAATACTTCGTCGATACTTTTGGCGAAGGCGGCACCATCGCCGTCGCTGGCCTTGTGATCGGCCTCGCCTTTGGTGCGCTCGCACAACGCAGCCATTTCTGCATGCGTTCCGCTGTAATTGAAGTTTTCCGCGCCAGCGGTGGGCCGAAGGTGATAATCTGGACACTGGCGTTCGGTGCCGCAATTCTCGGCACTCAGGGACTAATTTCCCTGGATCTTCTTGATGTCTCCAGCGCTCGGCAATTAAACGGACAAGGCAGCTTGTCCGGCGCTGTTATCGGTGGATTGATGTTCGGAGCCGGTATGGTTCTGGCACGCGGCTGCGCCAGTAGAATTCTGGTGCTTTCCGCGACGGGGAACCTTCGCGCCTTGTTCACGGGCCTTGTTCTGACGATCATTGCACAATCATCACTGCGTGGAGTTCTGTCGCCATTGCGTGAATGGATTGCTGGTTTGTGGACCGTCAGTGGTGAATCTGCCCGAGACCTGTCGGTCCTGCTGAACTTGTCTGAACACACACCCGTGACCCTGGGCGTGGCGCTGTTCACAGTTGCGCTCTTTTTGGCACTACGCCGTGGTATCAGCCGCTGGGTCATTGTCGGCAGTACCGGTGTTGGCCTGATGATCATGACCGGGTGGCTCGTCACCTACAATATCTCGTTCCAGTCCTTCAATCCCGTTTCCGTAAAAAGTATCAGCTTTATCGGCCCATCCGCAGATACCCTGATGGGCCTGATCAATCACCCCAATTTACCTCTGGTGTTCGACTTAGGGCTTGTACCCGGTGTGTTTGCGGGCTCCTTTGTCGCGGCCCTTCTTGGGCGAGAATTTAAATGGCAATGTTTCAGTATCGAGGAAAACCCCATGCCGCGTTATATTTTCGGCGCGGTATTGATGGGGTTCGGCGGGATGTTGGCCGGAGGATGCGCTGTTGGTGCAGTTATGACCGGCGGCGCCGTATTTTCGCTTACCGCCTTCGTGGCAATGGCAGCCATGTGGTTCGGTGGCGGGATTACTGACTATCTTGTCGACCGACGGCGTGACAAAACGCCTGACGAGGGATTTCCCAGCATCAACAGATTTTTGGTTCGCTAACGCGCGGCAGCCGCACGGACCTGCTGCGTACTAAACCCACCCACCAGACAGTTAAATATCTGCAGGGTGATGATTGATTGCACCCGATACGGTCGATAGCATTTTTCGGCTTAACTCAAACCTGTTCGCGCCTTTTCAACACCAGTGACTGCCGTCACTGCACCGCTTCTGCAATTTCTGTAAACAGGAGAAACAGTCAGCAATCAGTGACAAAGGAACTGTAGAGATGACGTACGCACACAATCATACCGAGCAGCGACAATCCGAACGCGTCCCCACAATGATGGACATCAGCATGACACAGGGCGGTCAGATGGTAGAAGGTGTACTGGTCGACATCAGCGAAGGCGGAGCAAAAGTTCGCGTCGCGACGGCGGCCTCCGGTGAACCGGGCACTGGACACCAAGCCATCGTCCTTAATATTCCGAGATTCGGTGAGTTTGACGGTGAAATCGTCTGGAGCGAGGGGAAATTTGCAGGCATTCAGTTTTCTGAAAACCACAAGGTTCTGTTCGGCTTAATCCGCGAGGCGGCGACGCGAGACAATGCGGCGTAAACAACGAAGCCCCCTTGCCCTACATCATACAGAACTCTCATATGCTTCACGCCGAAGAAGCGGCAGCCTTCCTAGTCGGTTCCACGTTGGGAATTCAAATGCCAATTCGCAAGGCGGGCTCCCTAAAAACTGCGCGTCTTTATCTTACGGTGCCGGTCAAAACGATAGAGTCCTGGTTGACCGAACCGGTCACAAGCGCAAACAGAAGTTAAGCGTATAAATGCCAACTCCATAATTAACGTGAAATTTTGACCCCGTCAGTCATACGGATCGGCAGCATCTCTTAAGCCGTCGCCCAAAAAATTGAACGCCAGGACAATGATAATCACCGGAATCATTGGCGTCATCAACCAGGGATAAAGTGCCACCGCCTCGATATTCTGGGCTTCAGCCAGCAATACACCGAGACTGGTAATGGGCGGGCGGAGTCCCAGCCCCAAAAAGCTCAACGCCGTTTCACCCAGGATCATACTGGGGACACTCAGGGTCGCAGAGGCGATCAGGTGGCTCATGAAATTTGGCAGGAGATGACGGCCAATAATGTGGGCGGGCGGTGCCCCCATTAACCTTGCTGCAACGGCGTAATCCTCTTCACGCAACGCCAGCAACTTTGAGCGCACGGCACGGGCCAGACCTGGCCAATCGAGCAGCCCCAGAATGATGGTGATGCCTAAGTAGATCCAGATGGGGCTCCAATTGGCCGGCAGTGCTGCCGACAGGGCCAGCCACAAGGGCAATTCAGGCAGCGAGCGCAAAATCTCAATCACCCGCTGGACAGCACTATCAACCCAGCCGCCGAAATACCCCGCCGCACCACCGATGCTGATGCCCAGAATGAAGCTGATTGTGATACCAAGAAGCCCGACGGTCATGGAAATTCGCCCGCCATAAATCAGGCGTGAAAACATATCCCGGCCCAGTCGGTCTGTGCCAAACAGAAACAAGGTTCCGTCTGTCGGCGGGCACATCAGATGGAAGCTGGCGTCAAATAGTCCCCAAAAATCGTAAGAGTCACCCGAACAGAAAAACCGGATCGACTGTGGTTTCGATCTATCATCGTCGTATTCCCGCTTCAGGGTCTCCATATTGAGTGTGTATCTTTGTGGATAGACAAAAGGCGCGCGCAGGGAACCTTCGTGAATCAGGTGAATACCCTGCGGCGGGGCGTAAATGAAGTCCGTGTTACGGCTATGTAAATTGTACGGCGCCAAAACTTCAGAAACAAAAATCGACAGGTAACTTAAAAGCAGAATCACGCCTGCAACCACGGCCAGCTTGTGACACAGGAACCGCCACCACATCATCTTCCACTGCGACGCCATGTAGAATTTTTCCTGCTCGGGCGTCAGCTGGGTTACGGCGATCGGATCGAACGGTGCATCAGAAACGTAATGAGGCAGTCGATCGGTCATTTACGCAGCCCCCCTTCCAGACGAATTCTCGGGTCCAGCAGGGCCAGCAGCACGTCGGACACAAACATTCCGACCACCGTCAGCATGGCGAGGAAAATCAGGAACGACCCTGCCAGATACATGTCCTGACTTTGCAATGCGCTGAGCAGCATCGGGCCGGTCGTCGGCAGCGACATAACCGCAGAGACGATAACCGATCCGGAAACCACCTGCGGCAACAGTGATCCGATGTCGGCAATAAAAGGGTTGAGGGCCATGCGCATGGGGTACTTGATCAGAAGGCGGCCTTCCGACAACCCCTTGGCACGGGCAGTGACAACGTATTGCTTTTGTAATTCATCCAATAAGTTGGCGCGTAGGCGCCGGATCATGCCCGCCGTGCCGGATGTGCCGATAACCACCACCGGCACCCAAAGATGCGCCAGAAGGGACATAACTTTATCATAGGTCCAGGGCTGATCGACAAACCGTGGCTCCATCAAACCGCCGATCGACGTGCCGAACCAGACGTTGGCAAAATAAAGCAAGATCAAAGCCAGCAGGAAGTTAGGCGTTGCCAGGCCAATGAAACCAATGAACGTCAGCCCATGATCTCCCCAACTGTATTGATGGGTCGCTGAATAAACCCCAATGGGAAACGCCACCAGATAGACAAAGATAACGGTCGAGAAATTCAGCACCATGGACAACCACAAACGATCGCCGACGACTTCACTTACCGGCAAGTTAAACTCGAACGAATAACCAAAATCTCCCTGCACCAGTCCACTGACCCAGACGAAGTATTGTTCAGACATAGACTTATCCAAACCGTATTGGGCACGCAGAAACTCAACCTTCTTCGGGTCGACCACTTCACCCTGGGCTTTCAGCTCTTCAATATAGGTGGTCAGATAATCGCCCGGCGGCAGTTGAATGATGATGAAGATCAGAAAACTGATCACCAGCATGGTCACCACCATGGTCGCCAGCCGTCTGAACAGGTAGGTCAGCATTCAGGGCCCCTCACGGTTTTTCGTACCAGAAGGTATCGGGACGGTAGAGGCCAAAATGAGCCCCCGGATCCCAGTTATAGACGCCATGCAAGGGCACATTGCGCAAGGCATTGTTAACCACGACGGGTTGCAGAACGCCTGAAATCAGGCCGATGGAAAACACCTGGTCGGCGTGAATTTCCAGCATTTCCTTCCATATCAACGTCCGCTGTTCGGCTGTCGTGGCGACGCTCCAGGCGGCATTCAGCTCGAGCAGGCGTTTGGCCTCGGCAATATCGACGACCTCCCCTCCTTTGCCACTGGTTTGAAAATTGATGCCCCATTTCGGCCAGTTCAGTTGCCCGTCACGAGTTGGGGCCAGCTCTTCAGGTGACGACGTGTTGCTGGCAACGCCATTTTCCAACCCAAACCAGATCGACATGACGGTCGACCCGGAAATTGAGCGGCGACGCAACACTTCACGCCGCGTCGGTTTCGTAAACAGCTTGATTCCGGCCTTGCGCCAGCTGTCCGTAACCAGTTGAAGGACGTCAGCCTGATCACTATCCTCACCAGCAGATTCGACAACAATCTCCAGCGGCCGGCCATCCGGCAACAACCGAATGCCCTGCCCATCTCGCTCGGTCAGACCGATTTCATCAAGCAACTGGTTAGCCTTCTTAAGGTCAAATTCTGCCCACCGTTTTTGCCATGACGGCTCGAACAGTGGGCTATTGGGCAGCACGGTATTATTGCCCTCCAGAGCCAGACCGAAAAACACCACCTCATTAATTTCATGCCGATTGATGGCCATCGACAAGGCACGGCGAAAGTTGACATTTCGCATTAGTTTTCGCCACACCGGATCGGTGGCATTAAGGTTTGGGTACAACGCCATTTGCGAACCCTTGGCCGTCAACCAACGACGAACTGTAAAGTTATTACGCTTTTCACCCCGTTTCAGAAACGTGTAGTTCTTGAATTGCAGCCCGCGGGCCTGCAGATCAACTTCCCCACTTCCGGCTTTTGCCGCGATTAGTTTGGTGCTGGAAATATTGATGATACATTCGTCGATATAGGGAAGCTGGCGGCCATTTACGTCAATACGGTGATAATAGGGATTGCGCTTAAAAACATATCGATCCGACGGAGGGCGGGTCGCAATTTTCCAGGGCTGCAGGGTGGGCAGTTCCAGATTGTCGTTTCGGTACTGGCGGTCGACAGAAAAATGCAAGGCCCGCCAGTCCCGCTTTCGGGCTTTTTTGACCTTGGCGTTCAACTCGTCTGCAGGCGTGAACTTGCCATGAAACTTTTTAAGGTAATGGGCTGGGCGATAGATATAGAGCGGCGATGCCCCGGCTAGCGCCGGCAGGAAAAACGGATTGGGCTTGGACCAGGTATAGCGCACGGTGGTTTCATCAATGACCTCAAACACCGGGGCTTTGCCATCGACCAGTAGGGCTTTCGGGGGGCCGTAAGGCGAGATCACACCATCCGTCGCCACATCTTCCCAGTAATAGCGAAAGTCTTCTGATGTAAAAGAATGTCCATCAGACCACTTATGTGCCTTGCGCAGCGTCAGCGTAAATTTACGTCCCTCTTCAACATCCACAGATTTCAGCAAATCGGGAACGATATCGTAATGCCGGTCGTAACCGACAAGTCGCGCATACCCGTAAACAATCATCATACGGATATCCTTGGCCCGCCCCATGAGCATACGAAGCGATCCACCGTATTGTCCGGGTTTTAAACCATCCCCCTGGACGCGAGAGGGTTCATGGGGAATGCGCTGTTCGATCGGCGGCAGCTTGCCTGTTTTGACCTGCTCAACCAAAAAAGGAGGTTCGATCAAGGACGCTGCGCTCACGTCGCAGGCGAACCCGGCAATACACAACCCAAGAAACAGGCCCCACACCCGCATCATCTCCCCTCCTCCGGCGCGATCAGATAATTGGCATATCCGTGATCGGCAAATATCCTGTCGATACGGTAACCCAACTCTTCAAGGATGGCGAGAAAAGCCGCAATGTTCTCATCCTGAACTTCAACCAAAGCTAAGGGGAGATCCCGCGCAAATACCTTACGGGCCCCTTTCAGGACTTCCACTTCCATGTCTTCAACGTCGATTTTAAGGAAATCGACAGGCTCATCGATCAGGTCATCCAACGGCCAAACATCGACCGCCGTATCGCCTTTCGTGCCCAGCCGTACCGTTCCCAGATGCCCACGTCGGCCCGTGTGAATAAATAAAGTGCCCCTGGTTTCACCAACACCAACTCCCAGTTTTGACGCATCAACGACATCAAGGCCGTTCGCAGAAATGGTTGTTTTGAGATAGGTGACCGTTTGCGGGTTGGGCTCAAGGGGAATGACTCTGCCCGCCTTCAGAACCTGTGCAAAAAATACCGTGTGGTTTCCGGTATTTGCCCCGACATCGACAATTGTCGCGCCTGGTCTGATGACATCGATAAGTGCTTCCAGATCACGTTGCTCAAAGAATACCCCCCGTAATTGAGTGCGTTCTAGGGTTGGGTTTTTCCCGGTGTAGGGCAGTTTGATGTTGAGGCCTGCATAATCAAAATTGATGAACTGCGGGTTGGTTTCCAGATAATCCGTAATGATTTTGCGTTCTTCCGCACCCCACTCCGGCAGTTGATGGCCACCACGAACAAAGGCTTGCGCCGTCTTCAAACATTTATTGCTTAGCCAAATTCGCAGAAAATAATCTGCAAATCCGCCGTTGTCTGCGCTGAATCGTAGCTTCGAGGCGATGTTTGTGCGGACAAAATGACTGCGCCCGACCCACCAGACCAATGCCATATGACAGGCCCCTAACAAATCGTCGCAGGTAAAGGTCGTTAGTTTCGGGACGCTTTGACCGCTAGCCTCATCGCTCAAGTCCATGGCGCCCCAGACGGCATCATAGGACATTAATGCCGGGGCGACAGCTGCGAAGGCGGTCGGGTTCAGCTCGACGCCAGGCTCCTGGAAAAACATCCATTCCGCGCCAAATGCCAAGGCATCTTCAATTCCTTCGTTCCATAAGTCGTACAGGCTCTGCCCCTCTTGAGGCGCTCCACTGACGACAAAAATGTCCTGGTCCAGCATTTCAGGCCTGATCCACCGTGTCCGGATGGTGATGCGCCCGCACATAGTGTCCTTCGCCCAAATCAATCAGTGACGCATCTGTGGCTTCTCGCACATCGAAGGGTTCGGGCCATTTGGACGGTTCGGTCATGGCATTTTCGCAAACTGTCGACAGATCAAGCGGATGGTCAAGGTCGGGGAAGGGAACAGACGCCAACAATGCTTTGGTGTAGGGATGGCGGGGGGTTTTGAACAACAGTTCTCTGGGAGCGACCTCTACCAGGCGACCACGGCACATCACGGCGATACGGTCGGCTATGTAATTGACGACGGCCAGATCGTGGGAGATGAACAGGTAGGTCAGCCCCAGTTCCGATTTCAGATCTTTCAGCAGGTTTAACACCTGGGCCTGAACCGAGACATCAAGCGCCGAAACGGGTTCATCGCAAATCACCAGATCGGGCTGAAGGGCCAAAACCCTGGCAATCCCGATCCGCTGGCGCTGGCCGCCTGAGAAGCTGTGGGGGTAGCGGTTAAGGTGGCGTGGATCCAGGCCGACCAATTGCAGCAGTTCAATCACCACTTCACGCCGATAGTCCCGGTCTCCAATTCCATGGATATTCAATGGCTCATTAAGAATATCAAAGACGGTCATGCGGGGATTCAGGGACCCGAACGGGTCCTGGAAAATGTACTGGATCTTCTGTCGGTAGGGGATCATTTCCCGGTCCCCCTTCTCCAGAAGGTTTACGTCCTTGCCATCTTCATTGAAGATGATTTCGCCGGAATCCGCATCAAGCCCACGCATGATCATCTTACTCATCGTGGTCTTGCCGCAGCCGCTTTCCCCAACGAGCGCCAGACACTCTCCCCGCGCGATGTCGAAACTGACGTGATCGACCGCGCGGATTTTCAGATCAGGTGCTTTGCCCAGGCCGGAACTATCACTGCGAATGGCAAAGCTTTTAGAAACGTTGTTGACCCGAAGAATTGGAGATTGATCTCCAGAAATAACTTTTTCTCCCACCCCTTTTAGCAGGTGACCCCGGTGAGGTTTGATGGCGCGAAGCGGTTCAAGCCGTTCTCCCTCCTTACTATCAAACCGAGGAACTGCCTGCAAAAGAGCTTTCAGATACGGGTGTCCAGGTTTGCAAAATAGGTCTTCAAGTGGACCGCTTTCCACAACTTCTCCGTGGTAAACCACGACCACTTCATCAGCCACGTTTGCAACCACACCCATGTCATGGGTAATCATCAAGACCGCCATGCCAAGTTCGTCCTGCAAGTCCTTTATCAGGCCCAGTATTTGCGCCTGTACCGTGACGTCGAGAGCGGTCGACGGCTCGTCTGCAATCAACAGGGCTGGTCCACAAACCAGAGCCATGGCAATCATGGCGCGTTGGCGTAGGCCACCGGAAAGCTCGAATGGATACGTCCGATAGGCCCGTTCCGGGTCAGGGAAACGGACCAGACGGAGAATATCGATTGTACGCGCCTCGGCAGCCCGCCCGGATAAACCTTCATGCAGGCAGAGCGCCTCGCTGATCTGATTACCAATTGTGTGAAGCGGCGACAGGGATGTCATCGGTTCTTGAAAGATGATTGATATTCGACCGCCACGAATAGCGCGATACTCAGGGCATCGCGGGTCAAGCTTCGCCAGATCGACAATGTTCCCGGTGACTGCATCGGAAAACAGAATTTCACCGGATTCAACTCTGGCATTGCGTGGCAGAATCCCCATGATCGCCTGCGCGCAGACAGATTTACCCGAACCGCTTTCACCAACAATTGCAACGCACGAGCCCGCCTTTACGCGAAAAGACACGCCACGCACGGCTTCCATACGCCCGGCCCGGGTATCAAAACAAATATGTAAATCGTTGACCCGCAACAGATCAGTCATACGGTGCCTCAGTTTCACGCCGACCAAACAGCTGTCTAGCGGACAACCATTCTATGGCATGACGGTTTCGGGTCCAGTCCAAGAATATTTCCAGATAATTCCAGCAATCTTTATCATGATCAAGGTGGTGGGTAAGCAGCCCTGTAGGTTCGTCTGCGTCGCACATCCTTAAGCGTTTGTTCTGCAAGTGCTTGAGGGTCTGATCCAGCACCCTGTCTTGGCCTGCAAATCCGCGATGACCACGCCAATCGATGATATCCACATGGGTGTTGACATGGAAAGGAACGGACGTTTTTCTAGCACCATATGTCGAAATTCCCGAATACCCCTGTTCTGCTAATTCAATCGCCAGGCTTTCAGAAATGCGGTTCCATGGGGGCACAAAGGCCTTTTCAAGATGATCGAAAGAAGACAGCCGTGACCAGCCGCCAACAATTTCAGCACTCATCTCTTTGATGGAACGCGTATCAGGATACTCAGAGGACTTTGCCTCCTGGAGCGCGTGATTTTCATGGGCAAACCCGTGTTGAATTACACCCACTGCCGGTTCACGATTCAAGCGTTGCGGTAGATTGGATTGAACAGCGGCAGGAATAACCGCGACGACAAGTGGGACATCAAATTTATTTGCAATGTCTATTAGTCGATCTAGAGCCGGGGTCACTTGAATGGCATCATCATCTCGCCACCAGAACCGAGGCGTGAGCCCAGCGTCTCCCCAGGCGTTTAGTTCGTCGTCGATGTCCTGCCAACCCGCCATCGCTACATCATCTCCCTGATCAGACGGGCCGTTGTCTCGGCACCTGTCATATCAATATCGACGTTAGCAACCGGGAAAGCATCAATTGTCAGATCAACAGCCTCAGCCAATGCGTGAGCCGACAAATTGTCAGCTTCCAGCAGCGTGAACAGCCCCCGCCTCGCCAGCTCCTGTGCCCGAAATGTCTGCTCGCCCTCACCGCCATCAGCGAACGGAACGATCACCGCCGGACATTTGGCGCTCAACACGTCCATCACCGTATTATATCCCCCTTGGGAAATAGATAGTGCCGCGTTCGCCAGAAGGGTCCTGAAATCCGGCCGGGCCCGTTCAATGATGACGCCGGGTGGAGCCATAGACCGCAATTCATCAAACACAGGCTCTGGCAAATAGTCTCCGGCCAGCAAGCGCCAGGGTTTATCCGCGAGATTGCTCAACGCACGGGCGTCCAGAGCGGCCCGCAACAGGTCTTCACCGACAGCGCCACTCCCCGTCGAGACGACGACCTCTCCTTCACCTTCATTTACAGGCGCACCGAGCGGATCGTTTTCGGTGATGTACCCCGTGTACGTCAGTTTGTCGGCAAACAGGGCTGCCGCCGGAAACGTTGCCTCCAGCGGGATTAGCGATTGATCGCCATGAACCAGAATGCGGTCGAAATACGTCTCGATGATCGCCGCTATTTTATCATTCCGGCCCGCTTTGCTGCTGGCCACGAGAACCTCACGGACCGAACAGACCACCGGAATTTTATGATTGATTTCCGCAAGTAGCGGCAGCAGTTCAAACCGGAACTGATAACGACCGAAAGGGAACAGTTCGATCATTAACAGGTCAGGGTCAATTTTATTAAATATGCGTTGAAGTTCTTGGCTGCGACGATCCCGCCATTCATCGTCGATAGGCTTGTTAAATTCGTCAACGAGAATCTTGAAGCTGGAATCGGCAGCGCGGACCTGGGGCAGTTGGAAAACATCCGCCTCCCCGAAATCAGCCAACGGTGCGGGCGGTCCACCCAGCACCACGCTTACCTCTATTTCGTGTTCGATCAGTGACCGGGTAATTGCCGCTGCCCGTTTGACATGGCCGATCCCCAGCAGATGTTGCACGTAAAACAAGACACGACGGGTCATGATGTCACCAGCGGAATATTCATGCGCCCGATACTCACTTGGTCTGACGAAACCTCAAACAAGTGAGCTTCACCGTGACAGAATTTGATCGGCGCTTTCTCAGTCATTTGCCAACCACTGGCCAGAGAATACAGTGCTTGCATGACACCATTGTGACTAACGGCCAGGGTTGGCTGGTCCAATGCTGTCAGCCAGGGGATGAGGCGTTGCTGGACCTCTCGTGGACTTTCTCCGCTATCCGGGCGAAAGTCCAAACCTAATGTTTCATGTGCAGACATAACGTCCGCCCCCAGCGAGGCTTGAAGGTCCTGCCAATTCTCGCCTTCCCAATCGCCCCAGGACATCTCCGTCAACGCCATCTCAATTTTAGGCTCTTTACCTAACAACCGGGCTGTTTCTCGTGCACGAATGAGCGGGCTTGAAACACAATGATAATCACGGAATTCTTGAGGGATCGACCAGTTTCGTACATCGGTTTTTCCCCGTTCACTCAAGTGGCGGTCAGATCGGCCCTGTAGGCGTTTCAGCGCGTTCCAGTCGGTGACACCATGACGGATAAGCAGCAGAGGTATCATGAGACCAGCTCTTCTAGTGCCGAGTTGAGCATGGTTCCGGCGACCCTGATGTCATGATTTTTCCGTACATGAACTACGGCGTTAGCACCCAGTTGACGTCGGGTCGAAACGCTATCCAGCAGCCGCGAGACCTTGTCAGCAAAGTCCGCCACGCTCAGATGCCTGGCTAACAATCCGGTGGTTTCGTCCACCACCACATCTGGCACACCAAAACCATCGCTTCCGACCACCGGTATACCGGCGGCAGCGGCTTCTAGAAAACACATGCCTGGTGTTTCCTTAACGGCAGGCCAGACAAAAATATCAGACGCCGCATATACCTCGGCAAGAGCATCGGGCTGCTGAGGGCCCAACCAGAAAACACGTTCCGCCATTGCCCCAAACGACGACTCCACCTGTGTTCGGGTCATACCATCACCGACAACAAGCAGCTGCCATTCCTGATCACCAAGCCGTGTCAGGGCCTGCGCCAAAATCTCGTACGATTCGGTTTTATCCCCGGGGCGCATCATGGCAACCGTCAGCAGCCACGGCACATCCGGGTTTAGTCCCTCCGTATAGACCAGTCTGTGACGATGGTCGCTGCGATTGGACGCCGCTTCCACGTAGGGCGCCGTATCGAGAAACGGTGGGAATTGCAGGTAACGGGCCTGTGCGGGCAGATGCGGCTCAACGCAAGCTCGGTCCGTTTCAGTTAACCCAATAACCAATGAAATTTTTTCAAGGGTTTGGCAGACGGCGGCATGCCCGTGCGCCCACGAGCCATGTTCCTGTTTGGGCGCGAAAGACACTTCGGTGACCACATAGGGAATGTCGAAAGCCCGCGCGACTACGGGTCCAATCCAGTCCGGTGCTTTGTGGTAAAGGTGGTAGGTAAACCAGATATCGGGTTTGTTGTTTTCAAGCCGCTGCACAAGCCGCTCAGCAATCCGTTCGCCCAGACGTTTCAAACGCCGCTGGCGCTGGACGTCTCCCTGTCGATCATAACTGCGAAACGTACTGACCAGCTCAACATCATGGCCGGCATCCTTCAGCGCACGGATCAGCAGCTGCCCGATCAGCCGGTCTCCAGACGGCTTTGCCGCCGTCGGGGCCTTCAAAGGGGCGTAAAATGCGACTTTCATTTCTCTGCCACCTGATGAGCAATCTGTTCAGTCAATCCAAAATGCCCGGCCAGGGTGCCAATCGTTCTCTGATGCGAGAAGGCGTCTATGACGCGGGCCTGTCCCGCCTGTCCCAACTTGCGCCGAAGATCGGGTTGGACGATCAGTTGGGAAAGGGCTTCTGAAAGCGCCGCGGCGTCACCGGGCTTAACCAGCATGCCGGTTTCACCATCAACGATTAGTTCGGGAACGGCTGACACACGGGTCGACAAACAAGCCAACCCCTGGCTTTGCGCCTCCATTAAGACGTTGGGGAGGCCGTCACGATCGCCATCACCGGCAATCAGGCTGGCCAAGACAAACAGGTCAGCCTGACGGTAGAGTTGAAGGATTTCTTCCTGTGGACAGGCGCCGCGCCAGTCAATCCGATCATCCAGACCAAGCGCCTGCGCACGCGCCTTCAGCTTCTCATGCAGGGCACCTCCTCCCACGTGGATCATTCGCCAATTGAGATCAACCGGAAGGGTTGCCAAAGCATCAAGCAGGACCTCATACCCCTTTTTCTCAACCGCCCGCCCAACCGACAAAAGGCTGACAGGTGCCCCCTGATCGTTACCATCCGATGTGGAATAACTTCGTTCCGGCGGGGAAAACCGCTCCAGATCCAAACCGTGATAGAGCAGATTGACCTTGTCTGAAGCCGTATCTGCAAGCCCTCTTAAATGATTGCAGTTGGCTTGTGTACAGGTCACCAGCCATTCCATATCAGCAAGTTTTTCAGATTTCTCCCACTCAGGTGACGTCCAGATATCTTTGGCATGAGCCGAGCAACTCCAAGGCAGGCTTCTAATGGTTGCCGCATAACAGGCAACGGACGCCGGCGTATGCAGAAAATGAGCATAAATCCAGGTGATGTTATCCGGCAGTTCGTGGGCCAAGACTATTGCCTGACCAAACCGCCGTCCGCGGTTGGAGGTAAAATCCCGTTTCAGATCCCTGATCCAATGAGACCGAGCCTGTATGTAACCGGGCCGCCTGCGCACGGCCCACCAGGCTTTCAGCAGGCGAAGCGGTTCGAGATAAAGATATTCCGGAAGATAATTGATCGGAGCCGAGATTTCGCCATTAATGGGATGCGTGCGGGTATCGGTCGGATGGCGCAACGAAACCAACATATAGTCGAGCCCGAGTTTTTGAAGGCTCAGAATCTCCTGGGCGATGAAGGTTTCCGAAAGCCTGGGATACCCCTTAAGTACGATGGCGACTTTTTGTTTCACGTTGCTGAACGTCAGCCTTCGCCGGGAACAACGCGCAGCGGCGGGGTGCGCGGTGCTTGACCATCACTCAGCCAACGGTCGATCACTGTGTTGATGGTCGACAATCCATCAAGCAAACCCGGTAGATGGATCTCCGACGGACGCGGCCGGTTTGGAAGTTCACGGATCGCCGCCGCCATTTTATGCGGATCGCGATTTTCATCATCAACAATCATACTGACCAGACCGAGCTTTTCAGCCCTGGACGCCCGAATATACTGCTCCAAACGCGGCACGGTGCGCGGCACAATCAGGCTTGGCTTATCAAACGACAGAATTTCACAGAACGTATTGTAACCACCCATGGCAATCACCCCGGATGCTCTGGAGAGCAGGTGTTCCAGGTTGGCATCGAAGGTAATCGCATGAACCTTATCCAGACGGTCAACCCGTTGGCGGAATTCCGTTTGCAGGTCCATATGCATGAACGGCCCGAACACTATGAAGGCGTCATGTTTGATGCCCGGATCATGTTCATAGGCTCGCAATACCCAGTCTACCAACCCGGCCCCGTCCCCACCACCACCCGGCGTTACCAGGATATATGGATCATGAAAATCAAAATGGTCGGTAACGGTTGGATTAAACGTCGGCAGTGAGGTCCGCCGGAGATAGCCGGTATACGAGACCTTCTTCACCACACTTTTCGGGACGTTGACGCCTTCCAGGGGATTACAGACCTCTGGAATGCCGTAAACCCAAATATCATCATATAGATCACGAAGTGCGGGAACGGCCATTTTACGCTCCCATTCTTCGGTCAGCTTACCCGGATCATCCATCACATCGCGCAGGCCCAGCACGAGACGCGTGCCCCTGGCCTTCAGCATGTTCATCGTATTGCTGGCTTCGCCGCGCAATCCCAGCGGCTCCTTGTCCACCAGGAAGATATTGGGATTAAAGACTTCCGCCGTATTACGGATAATGGTCTCTCTGATATTCATGGCATCTTCAATGCCGATATCGAGACCAAGCGTCGTATAACTGCCATTACGCAACTTGACGACGCCAGGGATACGGACAAAATCGACCCGCGACCGGAAATCAAAACTGCCGATAATGGGGGATCCCGACAGAATCAGGACCGACAGGTCAGGGCGGTTATCGACCAGTGAATGAGCGATGGTTCGGCACCGCCTCAGGTGGCCCAGACCGAATGAGTCATGACTGTAGATCAGAAGCCGCTTGTGGGTTGAGTCGTTCACCATCATTGCCGATACAGGCCTCTTCCCTGATATTGATCTCGTCGATACGCAGCCTATTGTGCTTGAAGGCAGATTTCCACAGCAAATCAAAGATTTGTGATCGTTTCTGTCCCATCTCAACAAATCATCCCTTGCATGGGCTTTGTGCTTTAACCTTTAATGGGGCAAGCGAGACGAACCGGTCCGGGACACGACGAGACAAAGGTGGTTAAATCGGCCATGGAACCGACAATTTTTAAGTTTATCTGGCGTTTCAGCAAAGCCCAGCAGCTCATGCTGCTTGGGGTCACCCTGCTGTCTTTTCCATTTTATTACTATTCGCTCGATCTGCCTAAGACCATCATCAACGATGCCATCGGCAGCACGGACTTCCCCCGACAGATCATGGGGCACGACCTGGGGCAGATCGAATTCCTGCTGCTGCTGTGTTTCGCCTACCTTGGCCTTGTGCTTGTCAACGGCGGGTTCAAGTTCTGGATCAATGTATATCGCGGGCGCATGGGCGAGAGAATGTTGCGACGTCTGCGCTACATCCTTTATAGCCGTATTCTACGCTTTCCGCTGAAACAGTTCCGCAAGATTTCACAGGGCGAGATCATCGCCATGGTTACCGCCGAGGTGGAACCCCTGGGGGGTTATATCGGCGAAGCCATATCATTGCCCTTGTTTCAGGGCGGCATGCTGCTAACAGCGCTGGTCTTTATCATCATTCAAGACCCCTATCTGGGCATTGCCGCAGTAGCGCTTTATCCGGTGCAGATGTATGTGATCCCGAAACTCCAGGCCAAGGTAAATGCGCTTGGCAAACAACGCGTGCAAGCCGTCCGTCGCCTGTCGGATCGCATCGGTGAAACGGTTACCGGCATTCAGGACATTCATGTCCACGATACGTCCGGATTTGAACTGTCCAATTTTTCCCGTTGGCTGGGTGAAATTTTCTATATCCGGTTTGAAATCTATCAACGCAAATTCTTCATCAAGTTCCTCAACAACTTCATCGCGCAGGTCACGCCGTTTCTGTTCTTCTCCATCGGTGGCTATCAAGTCATTGAAGGCAACCTGAGCATGGGGTCGTTGGTTGCCGTCCTTGCCGCCTACAAGGATTTGTCGCCGCCCTGGAAAGAACTGCTTACGCATTACCAGGTCGCCATGGATGCGCGCATCAAATACGACCAGTTGATTGAACAGTTTCGGCCTGCCGGCATGCTCGATGAATCGCTTCAGCGCGACGCCCCCGGCGATATTGGCAAGCTCGAAGGGAGTTTTGATGCCAACAACGTTGTTGTCGAAGCGGAGGGCGGGTTCAATGTCCTTGAAAATACCAGTGCGCAAATTCCGTTGGATGGCCGGACGGCAATCCTGGGGTCAAGTGAATCAGGTCGCGATGATCTGGCGCGAATGATTGTGCGTCTATCTTCACCAGACCGGGGGAAATCACTGCTCGGCGGCAGCGACCTGCAAGGTATTCACGAGGCAATTATCGGTGAGCGCACGGCTTACGCCGACCAGAGCGCTTTTGTTTTTAACGGCACGATCCGCGAAAACCTGTTTTATGGGCTCAGACAACGCCCGGTATCCGAAGCCGAATATGACGAGGAAGGGCGTTCACTCCGCAAGCGTTTTGTTGAGGAAGCCGAACTGTCCGGCAACTCACTGGACGATATTTCAGCCGATTGGACCAATTTCACCCGATTGGGGTTTTCCACGCCGGACGACATCTCGGCTCATATCGTAGACACACTCGATGCAGCGGGCTTGAAACGAGACCTTCATGAATTTGGCCTGCAATCAAGTATTGATCCAGGATCACACCCTGAACTGGCCCAAGGCATCCTGAGTGCCAGACGCGAATTGTTACACCGACTTAAAGACCCCAAACTGGCGCGATTGGTCGAGCCGTTTGACAAGGAAAAATTCAATAACAACATGACGGTTGCCGAAAACATTCTGATGGGCACCCCGAAAGGCGACGCATTCAAGCTCGAAGGCCTGGGCACCAATACCTACATGCTCTCCGTCCTCGATAAAGTTGGGATTCGGGAACGTTTTCTGGCAACCGGCCAAAAAATCGCCGAAATGATGGTTGAGTTGTTCCAGGACCTGCCGCCGGGTCACGAATTCTTTGAGCGTTACAGCTTTATCCAGTCAGATGAACTGGTGGAATTCCAGGCCATGATACGCCAAATCGATACGCAGGGCATGGACAGTCTGAAAGACGAAGATCGCGCACGTCTTATGGAACTGCCGTTCATGCTTATTCCCGAGCGCCACAGACTTGGCCTTTCAACTGATAAAGAAAAAGCAGAAATTCTGGACGCACGCAGGGTTTTTGCCGAAAACCTGCCGGACAATATGAAAAATTCCATCGAGTTTTTCGACGTAGATGCCTTTAATGCTGCCGCATCCGTTCAGGATAATATCCTATTCGGTAAAGTCGCCCATGGTCGGGCCAACGCTCAAAAACGGGTTACGGAAGTCATTGATGAAGTCATCGGCAAACTTGGACTGGATACAACCCTGATCGAACTTGGGTTGGAAACATCGGTTGGCGTGGCAGGCGGTCGCCTATCCACCGCGCAACGCCAGAAATTATGCTTGGCCCGGGCCCTCCTGAAAATGCCGGACGTCCTGATCCTGAACGACCCCCTCAGTGCTATCGACCCGCCCACCCAGGACATCCTGATGGAGAACATCATGTCCCGTCTCAATGGGCGAGGTTTGATATGGATATTGAACCGGCCGGAGCTGGCCCGGAAATTCGATAATGTCATTATTCTGGATGCTGGCCGCGTGGTTGAATCCGGGAAGGCCGGAGAACTTGAACGCAGCGGAACCCATTTTCGCAAGCTGCTGGCCGGATAACTCTAATTAACGACAAAAGAAAAAGGTATTAAGATGGAACTTGAAGAAGTTGCTCGGACTTTAAAATCCATTCCGTTGTTTGCTAATCTGGATGTTGCCAAACTTAAACTCCTGGCCTTTGCCAGCCATCTGCTGACCTTTGATGATCAAGAGGTCATATTTGAGACTGGTGATACGGCAGATTCCGCCTATCTCATCGAAAGCGGCGTGGCCGACGTATTTATTGAAGAAGGTGACCGGCGCATCAAGGTCAACCAGCTTGGCACAAATGATCTTTTTGGCGAGATGGCATTGTTTCTGAAATCCGGGCGTTCGGCAACCGTCGTTGCCAGCGGCACTCTGGTCGCCATGAAACTGGAAGGGGACATGTTTCTCAAGATGGTTACCGAAAACCCGGATGCGGCACTTGGTGTGATGAAGGCATTAAGTGAAAAAATTGTCAGCGCCAGCGAACAGATCGCCAAGAATGCCTAAATACTGAACAACTCATGGGCACCGGCGACACCGCGAAGTTCATGGACGCCCAATGATCTCAAGTCACCGTGATGGTTTTCGGCGAAAGCTTTGGACGCGATGATGTTGGTTCCCAGCTCTTTGCTCATGGCTTCAATACGTGCCGCCTGGTTCACCGCCGATCCGATCACCGTAAATTCAAGGCGTTCCGGGATTCCTATATTTCCATAGGTTACATCACCGATGTGAAGACCTATGCCAAACCCGATCAGTGGACGACCTTCCTGTTCCAGGACCCCATTGACCTGCTCCACCAATTCACTGGCATCCCGCGCCGCCTTGAGTGCCCGTGCGGTCGCCATGCTGGTCTCGCTGCAACTACCGCGTACACCGGTGCGGTCTTCAATGGGGAAGATCGCCAACGCCGCATCACCAATAAACCGCAGCACTTCGCCACCGTTATCGACCACGGCACCCGCCATGCAGTCAAAATATCGGTTTAGATAATCCAAAAATTCCGATCGCGACATGGATTCTGCTAGCGGCGTTGAATTGCGAAGATCACAAAACCAGATGACGGCGTGCAAGTCTTCGCTGTCTCCGCGTTTGACCAGTCCGTTCATCACCCGCTCGCCAGTGTGCTCACCCATAAATGTACGCATCAACGTCGCGGCCATGCGTTCCTTGGCATGAACCTCAAACAGGCGGGCCATCAAGGGCAGCACATCATGAATATGCCCAAGGGTTTCTGTCGAAAACCCGTCAGGCGCGTCCGAAACCATGGTAATTGCGTTAACCTGCCCATCTGAAAACCGCATGGGCATGGCGACGTAATCCGTCGCCCCTTCGGCATTTAGTTCTGTGAAAATCGGGAAATCATCCGCAGTTTCGGCATTAATTCGCCGTCGCAGACCGCCTTCACCATCAAAAATTATTTTGAGTGGGCTATCCAAAAAAGCCTGATCGGTAACAGTATCGTGCGTCGCATCGAAACGGTCCACCCCTTCAACATCATGTCGCCAGCGATAGGCATTCGCCATCAGTAAGGGGTGCAGGGTTTGAATAATGACGTTCAACCGCGTAACCGACGCTCCATTTTCGTTAAGCAGATCAACAAATCTCAAAACTAACTCGCGGGTCGTTGTTGCCTCCCAGGCCTCCCTTAACAACCAGTCAACAAACGGGTTTAAGGCGTAGGAGTGGCCAACGGCTTTCTGCTCATAGACCTGAGCTTCATCTTCATACCAGGCATCCATGCGATCCCAATAAAAGGACACATAATCAGAAAGTCCCTCAACCTCCCCAAATGACGCCTCATAGCCCCAGACCGCATTCTCCGCTTCCCGGTCCCCGACTCTAACCGTCCAGTAGGTGGCATTTCCCTTAAAAGGACAATGGGTGCGATGATCTGTTTTTGTCATCAGGTCCATACGGGCATCCGATTTTGGGAAATAATAGGTCGCCGTATGGCGGGTTTCTCGAAGGATCACAGCATGTTTGCTATCTGCGATACTGACGCCATTAAACTCAACCCGAATACGCCGCTTCGCCGGTTCCAGGTCAACCTGATAGTCCGGGTTCTTGGTGAACCCGTCTGCCATGCTGACAACTCTGGCCGCAGCGCGCATTCCAATATCCCGTAGCCAATGGTCCGTGAATGATGATTTAGGCCTAACACTGTAACACGCAACCCCGTAGCAAGGGAAATTCGCATCGGTTGAACGTTTTAAAGTCAGGAAAATGGTGGTTTCTAAACTTTTCAGATCGCCGTTATGTCGCGATCAGAAAATTTTTAGAAATCCCTTGAGTTGCATAACGCTTGCCCCCTACTATCATGAAATGATGATTGGGGAGATAGGAATGAAAATACCAGTTTGGCTCATTAGTTTGGTTCTTTTAGCCACTGCCGGATGTCAAACTGACCGGGAACGTTACAATATTCAAGATCCAGAACCGGTAACGATTCCAAGCGGGCTAATGCCGGCAGATAAAGCTTCCTCTCCAGAGTTTGGGCGCGGCTACGCCGGGGAAATGGTCTCCATGTATTTTGGTCCGAAAAAGGACGAGATGGTGGAAGACCCGGTGTTGACCTTCCACATGCTTGCCCTGTTTGAATATGTTGTTAACGAACTCCAGCACTTTTCCACTGGTGTTAAGCCGTATCAGTTGAATGAACTTAATAAATCGCGGACTGAATTACGTGAAGTAATTGGATTGCCGAAAGAAATATCTGTCAATGATGCCGTTAACCAACTTTTCTCCATGTCAAAATTTATGACCGTAGTGGCTTCTCAAAAGCAAACCGAGGAGAACCCGGAAACATCAGCCCGTCGTGAGCTTATTGGGAAATACAAGGGGCGCATCACATTGCTTCTCAAAAAATTAAAATCACAAAAGGATGCTGATCAAGGCCAGCCAAAGGAGAAAAAAATATGAGCTCTCGAGTACTGGCTGCTGTCTTTGTAACTGTGATGATTCTATTTACCCGCACAGCTTACTCTACAGACCATATCGATCCGGTTCCGCTGGATTCAATCGAAACCTTGATTTCAGATATGAAAGAGGAACTTGAGGCCCTTCCGCCGGCCACAACAGACATTTCGCGGCAAATTGATGAGGTGGTCGATGGGGTCATGTCGACGCTTGAATTCGCTTCGGAAGCTTTGAACAAAGAAGAGTTCTCAACCGTTACAGACTCATTGGGCCTTGCCAAAGGATCTCTGAGTGTGGCGCAAAGCAATCTCCCCAACAACGCCGCTGCCCTGACTGAAGAGCAGGTATCGTCACTTGAAGGCAAAGGGCTGGAGAAAGCAGACGTGAACAATGTTAAGGCCTTGATGCAGCATATGGCCGACGTTGAGATGGCCGCCCTGCCAGAGGTATCGGGTCTGATTGACCGCGTGAGCAAAAGTGGAATGGACTTGGCCAAGCTTGATCAGGCGCTGGATAGAATTGGGTCGTCAACAGACCAAGTGACCCGAAGCATCTCTTTTGACCTAAACAATCTGGCAAGCCTATCACAATCTCTACAATCGATCATTAACAATCCAGGTAACATTAACGCCCTTTCTCGCGAGATCGGGATGGCCGTCGCCAATTTGGGCGGAAGCCTACAACAGGCGGCGGAGGCTGTGGCCTATAGCATCGCCGCTGGCGTCAACGTGAACCTGGATGCGGCCGCGCAAGGCATGGGATACAGCAGCTTTGCTGCCGCCGTGGACGCCTACAATGCAGCTCATGGAACCAGCTACACGGTTGATCAGGCTAAAGACGCATTGGGTCAATAAAATTAACAATCCCCTGATTAAAACAGGGAAAGAGTAGGCTGCCTGACGACCATCAATGAACGGAGCCGGGTTTGCCGTTCCATGTTGGCGATCTGCCGGTGCGTGTTACTGACATCCATGTGAGGCTGTACTGGCGATACGTGAACAAGGGTGCACGCAGGGGGGGTCGCTGCCCCATGGATCCGGTGGTAATAGGCCCTAGTCTCCAACCGCAAACATGGTGCGATATTCGATGCAATACGGTCAGTTGGGGGCAGAACCTTCCTTAGCCAAGGACTCCAGCAAGGAAAACTCACTTCGATTAAACGTTTTTGTCGCGTCAAATGTCGACTATACGTGAGCGTGATATTCGTGAACCAAACGAGGTTATTTTGCCCAACCCCGACGTCATTATCATCGGTGCAGGTGCCGCAGGTCTTATGTGCGCCATTGAGTGTGGCAAGCGGGGGCGACAGGTTGTTGTCCTGGAACGCTCGAAACAAGCCGCCGAGAAAATCAGGATATCGGGCGGCGGGCGGTGTAACTTTACCAACCTCTCGATCAAGCCAGAAAATTACCTCTCAAATAACCCTCGTTTTTGTCTGTCGGCCTTGCGTCGCTACACCCAGCATAATTTCATATCCCTGATCGAAGCCCACGACATTGCCTATCACGAAAAAACCCTTGGCCAGTTATTCTGCGATGGATCATCGAAGCAGATCATCAAAATGTTGATGAGCCTATGTGGCGCCCACGGCGTACGCATCATTACGGACTGCGACATCGGCAAAGTCAGCAAAACAGATCATTATAGCGTTACCAGTAACCAGGGGACTTTTCAGGCCGGGTCGCTGGTCATCGCCTGCGGCGGCAAATCAATCCCAAAAATGGGAGCGACGGGATTTGGTTATGATGTGGCCCAGAAATTTGGCCTGAACCTTATCGAACCGCGCGCCGCTCTGGTCCCCCTGATCTTTGAAGGCAAACTGTTGCGTGACCTGAAGGCGTTGGCGGGAGTGGCCGTTGACGTCGTTGTGACGTGCAACAAGACCCGTTTCGCCGAAGCCCTGCTGTTCACCCACCGAGGCCTGAGTGGGCCAGCGATTTTGCAGATATCATCATACTGGCGACCCGGAGACGACATCGTCATCGACCTGGCACCGGGACGAGACGTATTTGAGGTGCTGAAACAGGCCCGAACGGATCACCCTCGGCAAACCCTGCAAAGTGCCCTTTCAGACTTTTTGCCGAACCGCGTCGCTCAGTACTTAGAAGAAGTGTCGGCCTGCACCGGCACGCTGGCAGACCTGTCCAACAAACGACTGCAGCAGGTCGCCGGTCGGATTAATCATTGGCGGCTTAAACCCGATGGCAACGAAGGATACCGGACAGCGGAAGTCACGGTCGGGGGTGTTGATACTAAGGCACTTTCATCGAAAACCTTTGAATGCACTGATGTCCCTGGCCTCTATTTCATCGGCGAAGTATTGGATGTCACCGGGCATTTGGGTGGATATAATTTCCAGTGGGCCTGGTCTTCCGGGTGGGCCGCCGGGCAGGTCGCCTGATACTCGGAACGAAATGACGGAGAGCGTGATCTCTTCTCAGGAGATCCGGTCATGATCAATGAAAATTCCGGCATCGTCTACCGCCACCAAACCGACATTTTCGTGCATATCCTGGATTAACGATTTGCCACCCTTGTCGCCTTTGATCGATTTAAGCGCTGGAAAAAAGGCCCTGGAAAACAGCACCGGATTTCCCTGCCGCCCGTCCTTGACCGGCACACAGATTTCCTTGTCCTCGAAGACCCCGATCAATTTCCGGATCGTGCTGGCTTTCACATGCGGCATGTCACCCAGGCAAATCAATACGCCGTCAACATTGTCCGGCATTGCCGCCACACCACACCCGATGGAACCGCCCATGCCAGCGGCAAAACTTGCATTATGGGCAAAAATTACAGGGCAACCGGACAAGCTTTCCTCAATTTCGGGCGCTTCAAACCCAGTGACAACAACAACCGGATCAATGGGAAGCGCCGACAACATATCAACGACACCCCGCACCATGGCTTTGCCATTCACGGGACTAAGAAGTTTGTTTACTGTCCCGGCCCGCCTGGACAGGCCTGCCGCCAAAACAACGGCGCCAATGCGTGGATTTTCTCTCATAAAAAAATGCTGTCCCGGAACACTGTTTCCTGCCGAAGGAATACTCTATCCTATAGATATTACCAGACCAACAGGACAACTGATGCAGCCTCCCGCGTCGACTAACGCCACCAATGACATGGATATTATCCGCCAGGCCCTTCAGTGGGCCAATGACGGATATGGTGTTGCGCTGGCGACGGTCATCGAGACCTGGGGTTCGGCTCCACGCCCAACCGGTAGTCAGGTGGTCATTAATAGCGAAAGTGCCTTCGCCGGGTCCGTGTCGGGTGGGTGTATTGAGGGTGAAGTCGTTACCGAAGCCCATGGCGTAATCAGAGACCAAAAAGCCAAAATATTGGAATTTCAGGTGTCGGATGAAACGGCATCAAGTGCTGGCCTCGCCTGCGGGGGCAAGGTCCGGGTGCTGGTGTCAGCGGTTTCCGGCAATATCCGGGAAACTTTGCAACACCTGCTCGACCTCAACGAAACAAAACGCCCTGCCGCGCTGCTTTATGATCTGGAAACCGGTATTCCTGCCCTTCTGGAAAAAAATGCATCCCCTGCAATCGGGGACCGTATCGCATCGAACAGAAGTGGCATGATTGAGACAGCAGACGGCGCGCTGCTCTTCGCCCGAGTCTACAACCCGCCACTGAGGCTGTTGATTGTTGGTGCCGTCCATATCGCCCAGTCCCTCTGCGTTCTCGGCAAACAGGCTGATTACGATGTCACTGTTATCGACCCTCGCGACACCTGGGGCACTGTGCAGCGGTTTCCGGAGGTCACAATTGATAAACGCTGGCCATCGACGGCATTGGAAGACCTGACCCCGGACCGAACGACGGCAGTGGTAACACTTAGCCACGATGCTAAGCTGGACGATCCGGCATTTTTGGTCGCCCTCAAAAGTGACGCGTTTTACATCGGTGCGCTGGGCAGTCGAAAAACCCACGCCAAACGAGTCGATCGTTTGCTGGACGCGGGCCTTACGGAAGAAGAGATTTCACGTATTCACGCGCCGGTCGGGCTGGATATCGCGGCCAACACCCCATTTGAGATCGCCCTTTCCATCATGGGACAAATCGTCGAGGCGCATCGGCGAAGATAGTCATACCAAGGGGCAGTGATATTGACCTTAGGTATTAATGCAGAAACAACCATGATCCGAAACTTACGGCGATAACGACAAGACCGGCGACGAACGTCCATCCGGGAATTTCCGCACTCGGATTGGTCACAAGTGGCTGAGATTCTATTTCAAACTGCTCGGGACCTTTCTCAGGCGGCTCGCCGATCAGCTCGTTAAAATTCTCGAAGAACTCACCCGCCAGCTTCTTTGCCGAACCGTCGACCAGACGGCTACCTATTTGGGCCAGTTTGCCGCCGACCTGGGCCTCAACTTCATAAACCAAAATTGTGCCGTCGCCATCTTCCCTCAGGGTGATCTTGGCGCCGCCGCTGGCAAATCCAGCGCCCCCCCCCTTGCCTTCACCCGAAATGCTGTAGCTTTCCGGCGGGTTCAGGTCAGATAACGTCACGGCGCCTTTGAACTTGGCCTTCACCGGCCCTACCTTGGCCATAACCGTCGCTGTCAGTTCCGTGTTGGACTGCTTCTCGAGCTCTTGGCAGCCGGGTATAGCCTGCTTGAGGATTTCCACGTCATTAAGTGCTGCAAAAACCTTCTCTCGTGGTGCAGCAATCGCGATTTCATCGTTCATCTTCATGCGGTATTCTGATCCTCTACAGGCATATTTCTACCTTGATATATTGCATTAATACAATTTTGCCATTGATTTATCAGACCATCACCTGTGAATATCTTGGTCTTCCCACGCTGATATAACCGGTGTACCTTACCTTAATTGTATACAATATTCTTCTTGGGAGTAAATGCGAGAATGCCGGTTGTTTCTCTGACAATTAACGGCACGTCCGTCGTCAAGGATGTCGCCGCCAATACTCTGCTGGTTCAGTTTATCCGAGATGAGTTAGGCCTGACCGGAACCCACGTCGGTTGCGATACCTCACAATGCGGGGCCTGTGCCATTCACGTCAACGACACACCAGTCAAAAGCTGCACCATGCTGGCGGTACAAGCCGAAGGATGTAAGATTACAACGATTGAAGGACTGGCACCTGACGACAACCTCCACCCCATGCAACAGGCTTTTCATGAGCACCACGGGCTTCAATGCGGGTTCTGCACGCCTGGAATGGTGATGACCGCAGTTGCCTTCGCCAAGGACAACCCCGATGCCTCGGAACAACAGGTTCGCCATGCGCTAGAAGGCAATCTCTGTCGCTGCACCGGATATCAGAACATCATCGATGCCGTGTTGGATGGGGCAAAAGCCATGCGGGAGGCGGGATAATGTACGAATTCAATTATCAAAACCCCGCCAATGTCGATGCCGCCCTTACCGCTCACCAAGACGCCGATGACGGGCTGTTCCTGGCAGGTGGCCAGACCATCATAACGGTTATGAAACAGCGTTTGGCCATGCCATCCGACGTCATTGACCTGAACGCCATTGAAGACCTTCGGGGGATCGCCACCAAAGACGGTGTTGTTTCCATCAGAGCAATGACTACTCATGCTGACGTCGCCGCTAACGCTGATGTGCGCCGCCTGATCCCGGCACTTAGCGATCTGGCGGCAATGATCGGTGATCCACATGTGCGCAACCGGGGGACCCTTGGCGGCTCCATCGCCAACAACGACCCGGCAGCGGATTATCCGGCGGCGGTGGTCGCACTTGGCGCAACGGTTCATACCAACCAACGACAGATTGATGCAGGGGATTTTTTCACCAATCTGTTTGAAACGGCGCTTGAAGAGGGCGAACTGATCACCAAGGTTGATTTCCCTGTCCCCGAAAAAGCCGGATATAATAAAGTCCCTAACCCGGCTTCACGGTTCGCCATCGTTGGCGTGTTCACCGCTAAATCCAAAGACGGCGTTCGTGTCGCTATAACCGGTGCCGGCCCTTGTGTATTTCGCCAATCTGAAATCGAAGATGCCCTGAATATAGATTTTGTGGCAGCTGCGCTGGATGGCATCAATGTCAGTGCCGACGGCTTAAACAGTGATATTCACGCTTCTGCGCAGTACCGCTCACAAATGATTACCGTCGCCGCGCGCCGCGCCGTTACGAATGCCGGTCAGGGAGACAGGACATGAACAAAACCAAGATAGGGCAATCCGTCCGCCGCACGGAAGATTTCCGTTTTCTCACCGGACAGGGCACCTACATTGACGACATAAAGCTGGACGGAATGGCCTATGCAGCCGTCCTGCGCTCCCCCCATGCCCATGCCATTATCAATGGTATCGAGACCGCCGACGCCGAAGTCATAGACGGCGTCCTGCTGGTTGTCACCGCCACGGATTGGCAGGCTGAAGGGTATGGGACAATTCCGAGCAAGTCGGCGACCCGCACCAAAATCGATGGCTCTCCTTTTGCCGAACCACCACGCCATTGCCTGGCGATTGACCGGGTACGGTATGTCGGTGAGCCGGTCGCGCTTGTCGTCGCGGAATCAATTTCCCAGGCCCGAGAAGCCATAGAATTGATCGACGTGGACTATGAGCCCATTGATTCCGTAACCGACCCAAAAACGGCCGTCGAAGATGGCGCATCCCTGGTCTGGGATGACATTCCAGAGAACACCTGCCTGGATTTCCAACTAGGCGACAAACACGGAACAGACACAGCATTTGCCGAAGCCGATCATGTGGTTTCCCTTGATCTGGTCAATAACCGGGTGACCGCAGTGCCGATTGAACCGAGAGGGGCAATCGCCAGTTATGACGCGGCAACCGACAGCTTCCTGCTTTATAATTCGACTCAAAACGTTCACGCCAACCGCGACACTTTTGCAGAAAAAGTACTGAACATATCATCCGACAAAATCCACCACATCGCCCCGGACGTGGGCGGCGGCTTTGGCGCCAAAAATGGCGCTTACCCCGAACCGCCCCTAATTCTGCACGCGGCCCGGAAACTCAATCGCCCGGTCAAATGGATCAATGATCGCGCAGAAAGTTTTCTATCCGATACCCACGGTCGTGATCAGGTCAGCCGGGTTGAACTGGCTCTCGACAAGGACGGCACCTTCAGGGCGTTGCGCACCGAGACCATCGGCAATCTGGGTGCTTTTTGTGCAACCGTCGGCCCGTTTACGGCGGCCGGTGGCTCGGCTAGAACCCAAGGCGGTCCTTACGCATTTCCGGCCATGTCATATTCCTCACGCGCTGCCTTCACCAATACGGCACCAACCGATCCTTATCGAGGGGCTGGACGCCCGGAAGCCACATTTCAGGTCGAACGCGTCATCGAATATGCCGCCAGCAAACTAGGCTTCGACCCGATAGAACTGCGCCGACAGAACCTCATGTCAGCCGCCTCCCTACCGCTGAAAACCAGTATGGGACTGGATGTGGATTGTGGTGATTTTCCTCAAGTTTTCGACCAGACCATGAAGATGACAGACCGGGACGGATATGCTGACCGGTCAGCAGCATCAAATGAGGCTGGAAAACGACGGGGGTTTGCCGTCGCCCCCTATCTAGAATGTACCGGCGGTGCACCAAAGGAATATGCAGGTGTGACCTTCCACAGTGATGGATCCGTTGATCTTGCGGTTGGCAGTCAATCCACGGGCATGGGCCATGAAACAGCGCTGCCGCAAATTCTGGCCTCGAAACTCGGTATTTCTCAGGACAGAATTCGCTACATCCAGGCCGACACCGATGCGACCCCCCATGGCGGCGGTCATGGGGGATCACGGGGCCTGGAGTTGGGCGGAAATGCCGTTGGACAATCGGCTGGACTGGTCGTTGACAAGGCCCGGGAATTTGCTGCCGGCCAACTTGAAACCAGCGTTGATGACATTTCCTTTGAAGATGGCCTGTTCCGGGCTGAATCAACAAACAAATCGATGTCCATGGATGAAGTTATTGAGGCCTCTTTTGGCGATGATTTGCCCGACGATTTCGAACCTCAATTCCTCAATACCGGATCAAGTTTCGAGCGCGGAATCATCTCAATTCCCAACGGCTGCCATGCGGCGGAAGTGGAAGTCGATATCGAAACGGGCGAAGTCTCAATTGATGGCTACTGGGTTGTCGATGACTTCGGCACCATCATCAACCCCCTGCTGGCTGATGGTCAGGTGATGGGGGGCATTGTCCAGGGTATTGGTCAGGCGCTATCTGAAAATATTGTTTATGATGATGACAGTGGTCAGTTGCTCACTGGGTCACTGGTTGATTACGCACTCCCCCGCGCCGATATGATCCCGCGCATGGTTATCGGGTATTACGAAGGCGCACCAACGGCAAAAAACCCGCTGGGCGTAAAGGGGGCCGGTGAAGCCGGGTGCGTCGGCGCGCCACCGGTGATCATCAATGCCATTCTTGATGCATTGAGGGACTTCGGGGTCCTTCATATCGAGATGCCGGCGACGCCGGAAAAAATTTGGCAGGCTATTCAAGAAACTAAGTTGTCCGCTTGAAGGCTGCCCCCAACACCTCCCACTCTGTCGAGAAAAATAACCTTGGCGGCATAATCTGGATGCTTGCCTACGCTGCCCTCATTTCCGGCATGCACGTTTGCGTGCGTCTCGTATCTGAGGGTTTACCGCCCTTCGAGATCGCATTCTTCCGAAATCTTTTTGGGCTGATCGCTGTGGTTCCATGGTTTATCCAACTTGGGTTTACACCGCTGAAGACCCGGCGTATCGGCCTGCTGACCACACGCGGCGCCTTGAATACTGTTTGTATGCTCGGCTTTTTTACGGCGGTCAGCATTACGCCACTGGCCGAAGTGACGGCCCTTTCATTTACCGCTCCCATCTATGCCACTCTGTTTGCCATGTTTTGGTTCAGGGAAAAAATCGGCATTCGCCGCTGGATAGCAATCCTGATCGGCTTTGCCGGTATTTTCGTGGTTTTGCGTCCTGGGTTTCAAGCCATATCAATGGGTCATATGCTGGTCATTGGTTCGGCGTTCGGCTGGGGTATTTGCCTGATCATCATAAAGGACCTGGGCCGCACGGAATCTGCGGTCACCATCACTACCTATATGTCGCTGGTCATGGCTCCCCTATCTTTGATCCCTGCCTTGTTCGTGTGGGTTACGCCAACCCTGGAACAACTCGGCTGGTTAGTCTTTCTGGGCACCCTCGGCGGGGCCGGACAACTGGCCATGTCGCAATCATTGCGGCTGGCAGATACCCACGTTGTCACACCGTTCGACTTCTCCCGGCTGGTGTTTATTTCTGTGCTGGCCTGGGTCATGTTCGGACAGGTGCCGGACGTGTTCGTCTGGATTGGCGGCTCCATGATTTTTGGCGCCATCGCTTTCATCACCTTCCGCGAGCACCAGCTGAAACTGAAAACCAATAGCGTCTTAAACTAACCATTGCTGGGATTTCTGTGTTGTATGTAGATGTGGTCCATACATTTGTTTGTCGCTATAATAACACCTGTGTTACCGGGGCTGGGTCGAGCGCACCTTCAGGGATCGAATTCAATTGACTATTTCATCGATTTCCAGACAAACATTAGGCAGTCGCCGGCTCCTTCTTACCTTTGCCGGATTGATCTTTTTATTAGCGGTTATTTGGGGCGCAACCGGCAGAATTATCACAACTGAGAGGCAGAAGACCCTTGATGATGCGACGTTTCAGGGCACCCGCCTAGCGACATTTTTTGAGAGCCATGCCGCCTCGACGCTTCAATATGCAGATGATTATATAAAATCAATCCGTAGAATCTATTTACGAGAAGGCTCGCTCTCCGCTGTCCGCGAATACATGGCTGAGATCCCGCCCAATAACACCATTCTTTCTCACATCACAATTATGAATTCAGATGGGGTGCCAATACTGATCTCTACTGGCAACAAGGAGAAAAAAATCAGCCCCGGCACTCATGCCCGAGATCGTGACTATTTCAAGGCTCAAAAAACCAGCAAAACCGACGCCCCCTTTATTTCCACAGCCCGCAAGGGACGCAACACAGGTTTGGTTACGGTCCGGCTGGTGCGGCGTATCTCCAGACCTGCTGGAGAATTTGGTGGCGTGATTTTTGCGGCGATAAAGGCATCGCAGCTTCTCGACTTTTTCAAAACCACCCGCCTCGGCCCAAACAGCACCGCATCTCTGGTCGGCCTGGATAAACGTATCCGCCTTCGTAGTTCGCAGAGTGGCCTGTCGGGGACCGGCAAAACAATCGAAAAATCCAAACTGTGGGAAAACCTAAAGACGCAGCCGGAGGGTAACTATCAACAAACCAGCATCATCGATGGAACCGCTAGGGTCTGGATATATCGAACGTTATCAGATTACCCGATAGTTGCGGTTATCGGGGTTGCCGTTCCCGATGCGTTGAAAGAATTCGCTGAATTTGAACAAAATGCCTACAGGTTAGCGGCCCTGATCAGCCTAATCGTCATCGCCCTCACCATTTTGGGCATTCGTGAGACCGTCGCCGCGAGGCTTAGCAAAGAATTTGCTGAACAGACACGGCGCGAGGAAGCTTTGCGGATTCAGGAAGGTCGCTTGCGAATTATCCTGGAAAGCAGTCCAGTCGGGGTTTCACTGATTTCTTTGCAAGATAATAAACGATTCTACGGAAACCCTCGCCTGATGGAGATGTTCGGCAGTGAATCCGAAGAACAGCTTTTGACTTTCCCGATCGAAGAGTCGTACGTCGAATATCGTGACTATCAAAGTGTCCGGGAAATGAGTGACGAGGATCTGGCCAAACCAACTGAGGTCTTAAGGCGCCGGATCGACGGCAGCACATGGTGGTGTACCGTCAATCGACAGAAGATCAAATATGATGGCAAAGATTGTTTGATTGTCTGGTATTACGATATTACTGATCGAAAAATCGCCGAAGATCGATTTCGTTCATTCGTCAGCAGTGCTTCTGACTGGTACTGGGAAATGGACGAAGATTTGCGGTTTTCCTATTTTTCGGACAGTTTTTTTGACATCATTGGAGTCGACCCAAGTCTCCTTTTGGGAAAGACCCGGCAAGAAACCGGAATTCCTGGAGTCGATCCCACAGCATGGAAGCAACACCTTTCCGACCTTGCGGCAAGGCGCCCATTCAGAAACTTCGTACATCCCAGGACGTTGCCTAACGGACATATCGTCTGGGCCTCCATTAATGGGCGACCCGTATTTGACGAAAATGGAAAATTCCGCGGCTACCGGGGGACGGGAAGCGACGTAACCGCCATGAAAACGGCTGAAGAAAACCTTCTCAAGGCCAAGGTGCAGGCGGATGCGGGAAACAGAGCCAAAACAGAATTTATGGCCACCATGAATCACGAATTACGAACGCCGCTAACCTCCATCATAGGCAGTCTTAGCCTGCTAAATTCCATGGCCCCAGATGACACGTCGAAAGAAGAAAACGAACTTCTTGATGTCGCCTTGCGAAATGGCAAATCGATGCTTTTATTGGTAAACGAGTTACTGGATTATGAAAAAATCCTGTCCGGCACATTGACGATAGAAACAAGCCGCCACGATATCTGTGCGCTCACATCCAGAGTGGTCAAAGATAACCGAGGATATGCAAGTGCACATTCTGTCAACTTTGTATTCGAAGAACCCGATCGACCGATATTTGCAGACGTCCAGGAACATCGGTTTGAACAAGTACTACGTAATTTATTGTCAAACTCGGCGAAATTTTCCTATCCCAACAGCGATGTAGAGATTGGCGTTTTCGATGAAAAAGGGAAGGTTATTATCAGTGTTAAAGATTATGGCCCTGGCATTCCCGAGGATTTCAAAAACAAGATATTCGAGCAGTTCACCCAGATCGATTCGTCATCGACGCGAGCAAAATCTGGAACCGGGCTCGGCCTACCCATCAGTAAGGCCCTTACAGAAGGTATGGGTGGGACACTTGATTTCGACAGTCAGCTAAACGTCGGCACGGTCTTTTATATACGCCTTAGTAAAAGCACTGATTGATAACTTACCCGACCCAATCGGCCAGCGGCTCAGCCAGATTTTCCCATTTTTGGAACCCTGCCGTAACAACCTGAGCCTTATCTTCTTCAACCGCCAACAGCGTCGGAAAACCGGTAATGCCTGATTGCTGGGTGAACTGAAAATCAGCCAGCGTTTCTTCACGAATTTCAGGACTTGAGTGGGTTAGCTCAAATTCACCCCTCGAAAATCCATACTCCCCGGCGATGTCCGCCAGTACGGTAGCGTCGGTGGTATCTCGGTTATCGGCGTAAAAGGCCCGATGCAAGGCACCCAAAAATCCAAGCGCCTGAATTTCATTTAGACTGCGCGCCGCAACAACAGCCCGACAGGCGGGTTCGGTGTCATAGACAAACCCATCTTGTTCAAACAAGCTGAAATCAAAGGGCTGACCGGAGGCTTCGTGAACATGGTTCCAGTGGTTGGAGATGTACTCTTTGTCCTTGTCTCCCATAGGCTCGGTCGTCCCCGGACGCAGCCCGCCCAAGATAAGTCGAACCGGGACCCTGTCTCCGAACTCTTCTGAAATCTGTTCAATAACCGGAGAGAACCCCCAGCACCACGAACACATGGGATCAGCGATATAAAGGAAATGTTTGCTCATATTGAATTTGCCTTTCGCTGAGTAAAGTGAGCCCCTAAATCGGCACTCGATAATAACCGACGAGAGGTTAGAAGAACACGATAGATGGCGCAATGTGAGTTTCGATGAGAAAGTCGAATTGAATGCTGTTGCTAACGGCAGTTACCGACGTTCGATAATCTCACCATTTGAAATCATAATAATTTCACCCGTCGACAAAGGCGACCAGCATTCATCGGTGAGAGGGACACTGGCAACAAGAACTACATTTTGTATGGCTGCATTGCTGTGTGATAGCCCGGAGATTGAAAGCCCCGGCGTTGAAAATTTTTCTGCCGTCTCGCGCTGGCAGCTCCGGCACAGGAAGTGCAGCCCGGTCCCATAGTCGCTGTCAGGGCCTGAAATTTTGCGTCGATGACTATGGGCAAATATAAGGTCCCCGTCAGAATAGAGAAAGTTTGCCGAACCCAATTCCCGCATCTCGTCGGCAAATTGAACAATCACAGCCATTCGCTCCTCCCGTGTCGGACCGTCTGCGGCATTTTGCCAAACACTTTCCATTCGATCCATCAGCAGACAAAAGGCATGCTCGGAGTCGGTGTCACCGATTGGCGCAAATCGTCTTAGCCGAAATTGATCCGAAGCGAAGATTCCGGGGATGTCTCCGTTATGAGCAAATACATGGACACGCCCACCTAGCTCCCTGGTAAATGGTTGTGTGTTGCTGAGACATCGCCCGCCGGTTACCGCATATCTGATATGCCCTATGACGATCTGGCTGCGAAGATCGTGATGCTCTATAAAGCGCACCCAATCGCTACTACTGGCCGCCTCCGCCTCTCGAATTCGCCGTACATCGCGGCCTTCATAATAAGCGATTCCCCAACCGTCCCGATGAGGTCCGGTTTTGCCCCCATGTTCGGCAAACTGCGTTAAGGAGAATTTTACATCGACAGGATGGTCACTGGATATCGAAAGGAGTTCGCACATATTGCCTGCAACTAAATTTCAAAAATCACACCCAGGTTAATCGGCAAGTCCGTAATTAGCACGCTTCCGGGCGTGTGGGTGACGCTGTTTGACGATGAGAAAGGATGTTATGACCTTGGACTCATGGCGTCAACGCAGCTTACATCGCGATGCGTGGACGACCAGACGCCGAGGCCTTGACCAGACACTCCACCAGCATTTCTTGCCCTTCAACCACCGCAATGTTGTCATCATGGGAGAACTTGATTTCAACCTCGCCAGCCCCGGCTTCAATCGCCCGACCTTTTGCGTCTTCACTGAGTTTTGCCTCAACGAAGGCCAGCGCATCTTCAAGGCGGTTAAAATTTTCAGGCCCCCCGGACAAAAATACCCGATAAAGACCCGCCTCGGGCATGGTGATCGTGGCTTCGGCGGATACACGAACATAACCGACAACGGCCCCCAGGGCATTGGCGACACCAGCATGTTCAGGGATGACGGCATCGGTTCTTAGTTTTTCAGCAACATCAGGGTAATAGGTCGCCGCTGAGGCCCCCAGCCCAACCAGCGGAACCGTCAGGCCAATCTGAAACGAGACGAGGTTGGACTGATCAACACCTTGATTTGCCGCCAACAATTGACGCGATAGTCCACCGGGAGAAAAATTGTCCTCCTCCATAGACGCCGCAAGCAATGTTTCCGCAGATGTGTGGACCAGTGTCTCAACAATCCAGCGGGCCATGGAGCCCGCATCATCGGCGATGGGCCGTCCCTGGGCATTTTTCCTTCGTGCAAACAGGGCGGCTCCCTTAATTGCAGCTTCATGATCCCAGGCGTCGTGTTTACCAAGCACGTGGGCACCGTCCGATGGGGTCAGGCCTGATACCATAACCAATCCGTGCGCCACGAGACGTTCCATCGCCGTTCGACGGGGCCGAGAACTAATCACTTTGTCCAACGCCTGTGGTGCGTGGTTTAAAAGTTCAAGGATTTCTGATTCCGGCGCGGAAAGAGCCGTAAGATGAGCGCTTTCCCGACCGACGACAACAGCAAACTGACCGTCATGTTCACCGAGGGCGGGTTGATTGAACTGGCGGATCAAAGTGTCATGGACCAAATCCGGATAATCGGTGGCGAACAAACTGAGTGGAATGAGACGTCTGGGGCCAAGCTTTAGTTCAGTTTTCAATCCTCGCTGCACAACCTGGACTTCGCTGTCTCCACCGAGGCCCACTGTATGCATGGCGACGGCTTCAACCATGGTTCGCCATCCGCCAACCGTCGCCCCGTCCTCATCAAGACGCGGCGTACCATCCTTCAGAATGGCGATGTCCGTCGTCGTGCCACCGATATCAGAAATTAGCGCATCGGTTAATCCCGTCAACCAGGCTGCCCCGACCAGACTGGCAGCCGGTCCCGACAGAATGGTTTCGATGGGCTTGAGCTTGGCAATATCCGAAGAAATCAAGGCGCCATCCCCCTGAACCACCATTAAGGGGGCATGAATGCCACGCTCCGCAAACTGCACCTCCGTGGCGCTGATGAGGTGGTGAACCATATTGATCAGGCGGGCGTTCAGCACACAGGTCAATGCCCGCCTCGGCCCATCAAGCTTGCTGGACAATTCGTGGCTACAAGTGACCGGGCGGGATGTGATATCGATAATCGTGTCGCGGACTTGAATTTCATGCTCTGGATTTCGCACCCCAAACATTCCGGCAACAGCATAGGCCGAGACCTCGGCTTCCAGTTCCCTCAGTCGAGGCCGGAGCTCATCCAGGTCAAGCTTGGCGACTTCATCCCCATTGGCATTATGTCCCCCCTCCAGCAGGATCACCGGATCGTCCTTTATGGCGTCAGCCAACCCGCTCCGACTCAACGCTGAGCGATCGAAGCCGATCAGGACGAGACACACTCTGCCGCCCTGCCCTTCGACCAGGGCATTGGTCGCCAATGTTGACGAGAGAGAGACCAGCGAAATTTCAGAAGGGTCGATCTTGGATTGACCGATAACCGCGCCAATTGATTGCCCGATGCCAATCGAGAAATCGTGACGGGTCGTTAGGGATTTTGCGGTGGCGATAACACCGGCGTCTTCCTCAAATAATACAGCATCCGTGTAGGTGCCTCCTGTATCTATACCAAGCGATAACGCCATCGCGTAATACGCCTTCCCATCATGAAATCAAGACCTTGCCGTGAGAAGATATGGTTGTTCCCAGAGGACAAATCCAGATGATTTTGATGCCGGGAAGTTTTCATTGGCTCATCACCTTGCAGAGATTTTCATCTTGACGAAGAAGCCGCGCTCAATCATGGCTAGGGAAAATCGACAACTGAATTTTGTGTAAGGGACGGGCAACATGGCAAACAGACAGGTTGATGCGGTTATTATCGGCGCCGGTGTAATTGGTGCGGCTTGCGGGTTTGAGCTGGCGAAAAAGGGCAGGAAAACCTTGAACATCGACAGACTTCCTGCCGCCGGGTATGGCTCCACCAGCAACTCCTGCGCCATCATCCGGGTCTATTACTCGACGGTCGATAGTACGGCTCTGGCGTACGAATCCTATTTTTACTGGAAAGAATGGGAATCCTATCTCGGTACGACGGATGAGCGTGGTGCCGCCATATTTCATGAGACCGGAACGTTGGTCATGAAAACAGAGCACAACGGAAACCTCGCAAAGGCTTGCGAGATTATGGATACGGTTGGCATCCCCTATGAGCACTGGAGTCCGGATCAAATCAGGGAACGCCTGAGCATTTATGACCTGCAACGCTTTGCCCCGGCGAAACTCCGTACCGACGCCGGATTTGGGGAGCCGACAGGTGGCGAACTTTCTGGCGGCGTTCTGTTCCCGGCTGGCGGCTACATTAACGACCCACAACTCTCTTCTCATAATCTTCAACGGGCCGCCGAAGCCAAGGGGGGTGAGTTCCTGTATGGCAAACGCGTTGTCGAGATTTTGAAAACCGATAACCGGATAACGGGCGTCGTTCTGGATGATGGCGAAACCATCGATACCAAAGTCGTCATCAATGTCGCAGGACCGCACTCTTACAAAGTCAATCAGATGGCTGGTGCCGAAGGCGACATGAAGATCACCACCCGTGCCCTGAAACAGGAAGTCGTCCATGTCCCCTCCCCAGACGGGTTTGATTTCGAAACATCCGGTCTGGTAATTTCAGACAGTGACATTTCATGTTACTGCCGCCCGGAAACCGGCAACCATATCCTGGTTGGCAGCGAAGACCCGGAATGTGACCCACGTGAAGAAGTCGATCCCGATGACTGGGATGAGAACTTTACCGAACAGTGGACGACCCAGGCCTACCGTCAGGCCCAACGCATTCCGTCGCTGGGTATCCCCAGTCAGATGAAGGGTGCGGTTGACCTTTATGATGTCACCGAAGACTGGGCACCGATCTATGACCGGTCATCTGTTGATGGCTACTACATGGCGATTGGCACCAGCGGTAACCAGTTCAAGAACGCCCCGGTGGCGGCCAAGATGATGACGGCGCTGATCGAATATTGCGAAGCCGGTAACGATCATGACAGCAACCCGTTGAAATTCCGCCTTGAACGGGTGGGCCATGATCTCGACATGGCGTCGTTTTCTCGCCTGCGCGAAATCAATCAGGACAGTTCGTTCTCGGTTTTGGGGTGACCTCAGCGCGACCCGCTACATTTCCCGCTCGCACCAGCGTGCCAGGGCATTGCTGAAATCACGCACGCCCTGATCACGTTCGCGGCGTCGCGATAATGCGTTCCACGTCACAAAAAGGCCCTCTTCCGTCAGGCGCTTGGTGAGCAGCCGCCCGTGCGCCTCATGCTCACGGACCGCCCAACGGCTAAGGACGGATATTCCAAACCCGGCTTCCACCATCGCCAGAACGGAATCACTATCACCCGCCTTGATGACCGCGCCCGGATAGAGATTTCCCGCTCGAAACAGGCGGTCTCCTTCAAACCCGGTCTCGTGTTCCATGGAATAGGTGACGTAATCAATGCCCCGAAAATCCTCCGCCACCAGATAGTCGCGAACAGCATACGGGTGGTCCGGTGCAATCACACCAACCAGTTCATCATCGAACAGGGGATAACTTCTGGCACTGCGCTCGGAAAATTTTCCCGCAACAATCACTGTTTCAGAAAACCCTGATTCAAGCGAGCGGATTGGGTTCCCCGGCGTGTTGCCGACCAGCTCGACCCCCAAATGCTCATTCGCGTCGCGGAATTCTTTCAGAAACGGCGCCAGCCAGCGCGTGCAGTTGTAACCATGGGTGCTGACCCGAATGGTATGGGTAATTCCCTTGCGCAGGCTTTCCACTTCGGTTTGCAGGCGTTCCAATTCGCCATTGATCACCTTGGCGCTTTCCAGCAGGCGTTCACCGATAAGGTTTACGCGATACCGGTTGTTGCGCCGCTCGACCACGGGGATGCCGACCCGGCGTTCCAGTTCCTTCAGACGGTAACTGACGGCCGGCTGACTTAGGGCAAGCACATCAGCCGCCCGTGATAACGTGCCATACTCCGCCAGGACACTGAGCAGGCGAAAGTGGCCGATTTCAAGATTGATGGGTTTTTGAACCAAAAAAGCAGCTCCATGATCACCATTCTCACTATAAGTATTTTTTATAGAAAAGTCTCAAAAAATTCAAATATTCGAACTGCAATTCACATGCTAGCATCCTTCGAAATCTGACGTTCAATGCAGACAAAAAAATCAGGGACGACATATGGCAAGACGTGGACGAGAGATGGGGAAAGGGCGGCTTCGCAAGGAGGCTCAGTCTGCTTTCAATCAGCTGCCTTTTCAAAATCTGAAAATCCCCTACCAGCCCTACAACATTATTTCCGATGATCAAATTGAGGCCATCCATGATGCCTCCATGGACGTTCTGGAACAGATCGGCATCAACTTTTTACTGGATGAGGCTCGTGACATCCTGAAACAGGCCGGAGCCGATGTACGGGAAGGCGAAACCCGAGTGCGCTTCGAGCGGGGCATGGTCGAAGAACTGGTCGCCAAGGCGCCATCCGAATTCACCATGTATGCCCGCAACCCGGCCCACAACATTCAGTTCGGCGCCAATAACATCAACTTCGCCCTGGTCGCCAGCCCCCCCAACGCCAGCGATATGATCGGCGGGCGACGGCCCGGAAACATGTCGGACTTTCTGGATTTCATAAAGCTTGGGCAAAGCCTGAATATCACCCACATGATTGGCGGATATCCTGTTGAACCAGCCGATCTGCCCGCCAACACCCGGCACCTGACGGCAGAACGCGAAGTCATTAAACTTTCCGACAAGATCAGTTTTGGATACTCACTCGGTCGCGACCGGATTCACGATTCCATGGAAATGGTCAGGATCGGACGGGGTATCAGTTGGGATCAGATGAAAAATGAACCCAGCATCATGACTACGGTCAATGCAAATTCACCGCTACAGTATGATATCCCCATGCTGATTGGCATGATTGAGATGGCAACCCACGGTCAGCCGGTAAGTGTGACACCGTTCACCCTAGCAGGGGCGATGGCACCGGTGACGCTGGCGGGTGCGCTGGCCCAGCAAAACGCGGAAGCCTTGGCCGGCATTGCCTTCATTCAGGCCGTCAACCCCGGTTCCCCCGTATGGTATGGTGGGTTCACCTCCAATGTCGATATGAAAACCGGCGCACCTGCCTTTGGCACCCCTGAATATGCCAAGGCCGTACTGATCGGTGGTCAACTAACCCGGCGCTACGGTATTCCCTATCGCTCGTCAAACGTTAACGCCTCGAATGCCCCTGACGTGCAATCGGCATACGAGTCGCAAATGTCTATCTGGCCATGCATGTTGGGGCATGCAAATCTGGTCAAACATGCCCTGGGCTGGATCGAAGGCGGGCTCTGCGCGTCTTTCGAAAAAGTCATAATCGATGCGGAAATGTTGCAGATGATGGCGGAAATGATGAAACCGGTTGAAATCAACGACGCAGAGATTGGTATATCGGCAATGGAAGAAGTTGGTCCGGGCGGGCACTATTTTGGATGTGCCCATACCATGGAGCGTTATGAAACAGCGTTCTATTCGCCGATGCTTTCGGACTGGCGAAACTTCGAAAACTGGCAGGAGGCGGGCTCTCTCGACGCGACGACGCGGGCGCATAACATCTACAAACAACTGCTTGCCGATTTCGAACCGCCGGCGCTTGATCCGGCGATCGCGGAAGAACTAGATCACTTTGTTGAACGACGGATCGCCGAAGGTGGACAGGATCCGAACAGTTATGGGGAAAGAAAATGAAATCACATGCGCAGGCTGTCGTCATCGGTGGCGGCGTCGTTGGATGCAGCGTCCTTTATCATCTAACTAAACTTGGCTGGAAAGATGTTGTCCTGGTTGAACGGTCCGAACTGACGTCGGGCTCCACCTGGCATGCGGCGGGTGGTTTTCATACACTAAATTCCGACCCCAACATCGCCAAGTTGCAGGGTTATACAATCGGCCTCTACAAAGAACTTGAAGAGATAAGCGGGCAGGCCTGCGGGTTGCATCACGTTGGCGGTGTGACTCTGGCCTGCGATAGCGCGCGAATGGATTTTCTCGTTACCGAACGCGCCAAGCATCGCTATATGGGCCTCGATACACACCTCGTAACACCGCAGGAAATTGCTGACTTGTGCCCGGTGATCAGCACCGATGGCGTCGTCGGCGGCCTATACGACCCTTTGGATGGTCACCTTGATCCGTCCGGCACAACCCATGCCTATGCTAAGGCCGCCAAAATTCAGGGTGCCGAAATCTATCTGCGCAATCGGGTGCTGGAACTTAACCGAAAGTCCGATGGCACCTGGGACGTGGTCACTGAGGAAGGCACGATCAATACGGAAAACGTCGTCAACGCTGGCGGCCTATGGGCTCGTGAGGTTGGCGAGATGGTCGGCGTTTATCATCCACTTCATCCCATGGAACATCAGTATCTGGTTACCGATGACATTCCCGAGGTCTATGAACGTGACGAAGAACTGCCTCATATCATGGACCCCGGCGGGGAAACCTATTTCCGTCAGGAAGGGCGCGGGCTGGTTATCGGCATTTACGAGCAGGACTGTGACCCCTGGGGTGTTGATGGCACACCGTGGAATTTCGGCCATGAACTGTTACCCAATAATCTGGAACGTATTTCCGAACCCCTGGAAGCCGCCTTTAAACGCTATCCGTGTCTTGGAGAAGCCGGTATCAAGACCGTCATCAATGGGCCCTTCACCTTTGCCCCCGACGGCAACCCGCTGGTCGGCCCCATGCCGGGCGTTCCCGGATACTGGTGCGCCTGTGCCGTCATGGCCGGGTTCAGTCAAGGCGGTGGCGTCGGCTTGACGTTGGCGGAATGGATGATTGAGGGTGAGCCCTCATCAGACGTGTTTGCCATGGATGTCGCTCGATATGGTGACTATACGACCCATACGTACACACGGGGCAAAGTCCGTGAAAATTACCAAAACCGGTTCTCGATCATATATCCAAACGAAGAACTTCCCGCCGAACGTCCGCTTCAGACCACTCCGGCCTATGGGATATGGGACAAACAGAATGCCGTCTTTGGGTCTGCCTATGGCCTTGAACACGTCAATTACTTCGCCCCAGAAGGCGAAGACCGGCTGGAGACCCCCAGTTATCGCCGTTCCAACGCCTTTGATGCCGTGGCTGCAGAATGTCGTGCCGTGCGGACCGCTGTCGGCATCAATGAAATTCATAACTTCGGGAAATATGAGGTCACAGGCTCCGGAGCAGAAGATTTCCTCAACACAATCATGGCCAACCGCATGCCCAAGGTTGGACGAATTGCGCTGACTCCGATGCTGAGTCCCAGCGGCGTCCTGATTGGCGATTTTACGGTTTCTCATATCAGTCAGAACCGATACCAGGTCACCGGATCATCCGGGGCGCAGGCCTATCATATGCGCTGGTTCGAACAACACCTTCCCGATGAAGGGGTTGAACTCAAAAAGGTATCTCTGGATCGTATCGGTTTCCAGATCGCCGGACCCAATGCCCGCGAGTTGCTGTCACGCACCACGCGCACCGATGTCTCTAATCAGGCTTTCTCATTCCTGAGTGTCCGGGAAATGGAAGTCGGCAGAACCCCAGCCATCGTCTGTCGCGTCTCTTATACGGGTGATCTCGGTTATGAAATTTATGTGCCCGCCGCCTATCAAATTTCTCTTTATGAAACTCTGGCTGAAGCCGGAGCAGACCTTGGCCTGAAACCTTTTGGCATGCGGGCCATGATGTCGTTGCGACTGGAGAAAAGTTTCGGCTCATGGCTCCGGGAATACAAACCCGATTATACACCGGCCGAAACCGGACTGGACCGCTTCATTCAGTTTCAGAAAGAAGACTTTATCGGCCGTGATGCCGCCATCATTTCCCGTGACAATCCACCTGACCGGCACCTCGCTACCCTGATCGTCGACGCCAATGACACCGACGTCTGGGGCGATGAGCCGATTTTCCGGGATGGAGAGGTTGTCGGATTTGTCACCTCAGGCGGCTACGCCCATTTCGCTGAAAAGAGCGTTGCCATCGGTTTCATTCCGACGTCCATGATTGAGGAAGGCGGAAAGTTTGAAATCGAAATCCTGGGCGATATGCGCCCCGCCGTCATTCAGAACGCCCCGTTATTCGACCCCAAGGGGGAACGCATGCGGGGGTGATCCTCTTGAAAAGCGAGATCAGGGTTTAGGCCGCTTTGTTGGCCGACCCCCGGTGGCGTTGTGAACCCCGACGGTTCTGGCCTTGACGTTTATTCCGCTGGGACGTGCGTTTGGTCGGACTGGCGGCATTGGCAATCTCGGCGGCATGATAGGGATGATCGTCAACCACCGGCACGCTCTGGCGAATGGTTTTTTCAATATCGCGCAAATACCCGCGCTCTTCATGATCACAAAATGAAATGGCGATACCGGTCGCCCCGGCCCGCGCAGTACGACCAATACGATGCACATAGCTTTCGGGTTCATTGGGTAGTTCGAAATTGATGACGTGAGTAACACCATCGACATCAATGCCACGTGCCGCGATATCGGTTGCCACCAGGGCACGGATACGTCCGGACTTGAAATCGCCTAACGCTCTTTGGCGAGCGTTCTGGGATTTGTTGCCGTGGATGGCGTCTGATTTGATTCCAGCGCGGTCAAGATGCTGCGCCACACGGTTGGCCCCGTGTTTGGTGCGGGTGAAGATCAACACCCGTTCGATGCTCTGGTCATCCAGAAGGCTACCAAGCAAAGCACGTTTTTTGTCTTTGGGGACAAACAGCACCCGCTGATCGACGCGTTCAGCCGTCGTCGCTGCCGGAGCAACCTCAACCCGTATCGGATCATTGAGCAGGCCATCTGCCAGACCCTGCACCGATGCCGGCATGGTCGCCGAGAAAAATGCGGTCTGACGACGGTTCGGCAAGGCGGCTACAATTTTTTTGACGTCTCGGATAAACCCCATATCGAGCATACGGTCGGCTTCATCAAGGACAAAAATCTCCACCGCATTAAGCTGTATGTGGCCCTGGTTCATCAGATCCAGAAGCCGTCCCGGAGTAGCAATCAGCACGTGAACGCCACGTGACATGGTCTGGATCTGGGGACGAATTGATGCGCCGCCAAAAACCACGGCTGATCGGATTCCGAGATGCAGGCTATAGGCCCTGATGCTGTCGCCAATCTGCCCGGCAAGTTCGCGGGTCGGTGCCAGGATTAGTGCCTGGGGTTGACGCGGAAGAGCTTTGGTTATGTTGTCAGCCAGGCGATGGAGCATCGGCAAGGCAAACGCTGCGGTTTTGCCGGTGCCGGTCTGGGCAACACCCAGCAGATCCTTACCTTCGAGCAGGGACGGGATTGATTTGCTCTGAATGGGTGTGGGTGTCGTATAGCCTTCGGCGGTAATGGCGCGAAGGATCGGGAGGGCCAGTTTGAGGCCCGCAAAATCGGTCATATCGATATTTTTCTTTCTCGATTAAATAGTCGTGACCCATCACCCCGAAAGCGGGGTGGCGGGTGCGCAAGCACAATGCAAGCATGTCAATCGGCGTGCCTAAAGCCGCCAATCTAACGAAATGCCCACATATATCGGATAGAAACTTTGCCGCCTCCAAGGACTGTCCTGAGACGGCGAGTGATCGAAATTTGATCTTAACGGGAATGTCGTTGGCGGCAATAGGCGTTATTAATGATCATAAGTCAACAACAATCCGCTCTACCCTCTCTCCCGCCCCGTCTCCCGGAACGACGGGGGCGCGAACTCTGCCCTTTAAGTCTCGGGCTGCGCCTTTGCCACTGTCACGATGGTGTCCATCCAGCACTGCTGCCCACTAACCGGTTCAGGGTTATCCGGGATGACCCAGTTGGCGTGGGTTCCACCGGACTGCCACCATTGATATTCATCGTGATGCTCATCATCGACAGCAAATGGTGCCCGCTTGCCAGCGGCGTAACGCCCGCCTGCCCAGCGACCGAGATGGGTTGATGTCGCGATGACGCCCGGCGCCACAGTCGGCGTGACCATGGCTGTTGCCGCGACCTTGCCGGTATCTGATATGATTGTAATCGCATCACCATCAGCAATCCCTCTGGCATCGGCTGTCAGCGGATTTATCCATACTGGGTTTTCGTGATAAATCTCGGTTAACCACCCCCCATTGCCGGTATTCGAAAGCGCCTGCACATTGACCTTGAAGGTGGTCAAAACCAATTGATCGTCGCTCATCTTCGCATGTCCGGGGACAGCGATATAAGATGGGAGTGCCGGCAGCCCCTTTTCTGCCAGAATTGGCGAGTACAATTCGAATAGTCCCGTCTTGTTCAAAACGCCGGGGGCGAACCCCTCGACAACAGCATTTCCGACCTGTTGCCCAATGTATCCATCGGCCGCACCCGGAGTGCCCTGATATCCTAGTTCTCTCGCCATGGCCTCATCCTCGGCACCGGCGGTTTTCCAGTTCCAATAGACACCAATTTGGTCATCGCGGATCACACCGTCCGCGCTTAAGGTTTCAGTCGGAATGGGGCGGCGGTAAGCATGAAATACAGGCAGTGCTTTGGTATCGTGCCAGACACCGCGCTTTTTCATACCCCGGAAGCCGCGGGCCTTTTTCTTCACCAGTGGTGTCAGTTTGCAGGCCTTCTGGATGAATTTTTCAGCGCTTTTAAAACCCAGTTTAAACCCCATCCTTTTAGCCAGTTCACAGCATACGTCCTTGAAGTCCCGAACCTCACCCTGAGGGGCAACCAAAGGCTGTCGCAAAGCGTATTCAGGGATATGGTCCGGTGAGATGGCCTCCTCGATATCAAAGCGCTCCATATAGGTCGCATCAGGAAGGATCAGGTCGGCCAACGCTGCCGACTCGTCATAAAACGGGGTAACGGCGACAGTGAACGGCAGCAGCGATTCATCTTTCAGAATATCAATCATTTCCTGCGAGTCGGCGTTCGCATAGGCCGGGTTGTGATGATACCACATATAGAGACCCGGGCGTTCCCCGCTCTCCTTGATTCGTTTTAAAGCAGAATGCCCGGCACCAAAATCTGACAGTACCGCAGTTGCACCAATATCATCGATGAACGCCAGTTTCTTAGCTGCAGGTTTCTCTTTCGGACCCGTCGGGTACGTCCAATTCGGCGTTACGGCCCGGCATCGCCCACCGGGACTGTCAATGTTGCCGGTGATCGCGGCGAGCATCTGAAATGCTCGTTCCGTTTCAACACCATTGTAATGAGCTGCGGCCCCCCGCGAACTGATGACACAGGCCGGTTTCACTGTGGCAAACTCCCGGGCGATTGATTTGATCTGATCAGCCGATACACCACTGATGTCAGATGCCCATTCCGGCGTATAGTCAATCAGATGTTTTTTCAGGGCGGCTACCTTGCCAGCCGGCGTTGCATTAATATTGTCGCTGACCAGACAATAATCTAGGAAGGCCTCTCCACTGCCGCGGTAGAGACCTTCACTCATGATGACATTGCACATGGCGAGCGCAACCGCGAGATCGGTCCCTGGTCTGACCGGTATCCACGCGTCTGAATTGGCCGCCGTATTGGAGAGCCTGACATCAATGGTCACCATTTTCAGGCGTTTGTCGACTGCGGAACCGGTAAGCCGTTTGGCCAGCGAGACGAAGTTTGTACTGGCTTCAAGAACGTTTGAGCCAAAATTCAGCACAAACTTGGCATTCTCAAAATCCCAGCTATCGACATTACTGCCCCATGTCAGTTCAAGGGCTGTTGAACGTGCGCTTTGGTTCTGACAGGTCTGTTTGATGATCGATGCCGTACCATATGTGGCCAGGAAAACATCGTCGATCAGTTTTTCCGCACTTGTCGGAATCCAGCCATGATGAAAAACAAACTTTTCAGGAGCCCCTTCATCACGGAATTTCTTGAGCCGAGCACTAAGGTCATCCAGGGCCTCATCCCATGAAATTTGCGCCCACTGCCCCTGCCCCCGTTTGCCGGTCCGCTTGAGCGGGTGAAGAATACGGTCCGGGTCATAAATTTTTGTGGTCCCGGATTGTCCTTTCGCACATACCTTTCCCTGATTTCGAATGGAAGCCGTCTGACCTTCGATTTTGACGAGGCGGTCTTCATCCAGATAACCAAGGATGGCGCAACGGCTCGGGCATTGACCGCAAATACTGGGGACGGCTGTTAACTTATTTCCACTCAATTGGGAGTAACTTTCGCCGCCCTTTTTCAAAGGTACGTTATCTTCGGCCAATGCTAATTGAGCTGGCAGCAAAGGTACGCTTGTCGCTGCAATACCCAGCTTGAGGAAATTTCTACGGTCGACCATGGGTTCCTCCAAGTATTCCTAAAGTGATGCTGGGGCGGTGATTTGACCCGCGGCGACGATTGTGTAGCGCAACATAAATCCACCTATCAGGATGGCGACGGGCACAATCACTTCGACAGCCACATGCGACTTGAATTGCCGGTCGTAAATCAATTTCGGGACGATCTGAAAAAGCTCGACAAAAAACGGTATTAACAGCCCGACAATTACCACCAACCCCCAGAACAGATATGCAAGCGGGCCACCGGGTTGGATGGCTTCCATGGCATACCTGACATCACCGATGGTTAAATGGCCGAACAGCAGGAACAAGAAGACCACCATCAATTCAGCGGCCAGCAATAACGCATCCGATGAAATCAGCAGATAGCTACTGTTTTCATAATCCGCGCGAATGGCCGGATCAGAGCTTTTGCGCCTGAAGAAAACACCAGCGAGGATAATGCTGGCGACCCCGGAAGAGAGCGCCGACAGGGTAAAAAGAGCAGCAAGGATTGGCGAGTTCCAGAAAGGTCTGGCGGGCATCGCACCGAGCATGATGCCGGTATAGATCGCAACGCCGATACCCAATGGCACGCAGATCCATGCCAGAGCCCGCCGCAATGGAGCCAACCGATCACCAGGACCCGCCGAAGACGGCATAAAGGTCATCGCGTACAGCACACTGAGGATTATGAAAACATTCAAAAACCACGATCCGATGGACATTGGTGACAGGTTGATGAGGTGGAATAAGTTCAAGGCCCGGAAGGGTTGCCCCAATTCAAAAACGATCAGGAATGTGCCGAGCATAACCGGGAACGGCCCGATCAAGGCACCGCACCGGGCAACGGCGAAACGTGACGCACCAAACCCGCCCTTGCGCAACAGTACCGACCCACTGACAACAACCGCACCGGCTCCCATTCCGGCCAGGAAAAAATAGGCAATAACAGGCAAACCCCATGTTAATTCATGCATGACTACCTTCTCCCCTTTTCTTTGCGGTGGGTGGTAATCCGAACGTCATACCAGCCGCGTTGATTCTCATGTTCATCTGAGTGGTCAGCACCAATGTAATAGACTTGAGGTTCCGTTCCCTTGCCGGGTCTGAGCACGGTCGTCGGATTGGTTGCCAACTGTCTGGAAATTTCACTTGTCGGGTCACTGAGATCACCGAAGATACGTGCACCTCCGATACAAGAATTGACGCATGAGGGTTCTAATCCCTTGGAGACCCGGTGAATGCAGAAATCGCATTTCTCGGCAAAACCCGTAACAGGGTTGAGGAACCGGGCGTCATATGGACAGGCCTGGATGCAGTATTTGCAACCGATGCACTGACCACTATCGACGACAACAATGCCGTCCTGCGGTCGCTTGTAAGTGGCGCCCGTCGGGCAGACATCAACGCATTGTGGGTGACGGCAATGGTTACAAAGCCTTGGTAAAAATTGGCGTGATACGTTTGGGTAGGTGCCCTTTTCCGTGTATTCGACCCAGGATCGGGTAACCCCAAGCGGAACATCGAATTCGGATTTACAGGAAACGCTGCAGGTATGGCAACCGATGCAACGCCGGGTGTCTATAAGCATTCCATAATGTTTCTGACGGGGTTTGTTTTCGTCCGGCGTTGCCTCCGTACCAGCTATGACTGCGGCGGTGGACGCGACCGAAGCGGCAGCTGCACCACCGACGAGCTTTTGTATGAATTCCCTGCGATTCCTGACCGGTTGATCTTTGTTGTTCATAACGGGCTCCTAAGCGATAGGGTCCAAGTGGAATCCATGTTTATTGTTTGTCCGAACCGGCTGCCGATGCAGCCTTCTTAAAGGCATTTTTGCGAGCATCAACCGGACGATGCACAAGGTTGTTGTGACATTCGATACAGGTTTTCTGTTCTTTTATGGCCAACTTGTGGGCGTTAACGCCACGTTCGCGCGTAAACTTGATCTCGGATTCAATGTGGCAGGTGCGGCAGGTATTTCCGTCATATTCATACATCCGGTCGCGCACGCGATAGGCAGTGGCGGCGCGTGGGGGAATCCAGTCGCCAGCCCGTTCGGCATCGCGATCTCGAAGATGTCCAAATAAATCTGTGAAGCTCAGGAAATGGGTATAAGCGTATGTCGTATTCCACCAGCCTTCGGGAAGATGGCATTCTACACACGTTGCCTGCGATTCCTTTTGCTCGTGGATGCTTTGATGAGGTTTGCTTGCCGTCAACCGTTCGTCCGGATTGAATTCCCAGGGAAGGTGGCAATAATTGCAAACCGCGTCCTGGGCGACAAATTTCCGGGTGACAGGTTCATAAGCAATGATCCAGACGATGATCAGGGCAATGATCACACCGATGGCAATGTTAATGGCCCGCCGGTATTCAAGGAGTTTGAAGAAAATTTCCACGCTAGCCCCCTATCATCGATAGTAATTTAGCCGCCGTTTTGGAGGGTAAGGTTGTGCCCGGCAGTTTGACTGCCGGGCACTCCCTCAGTTATCAGCCCGGCTCAGTTGAGCTTAGTCGCTTCGATATCGGCCTTGGCGCCGAAACCGATCGTGTACGGCCACGATACATGGTGACCACGGGTGGTGATGTTGTCGTCGTGAGTAGCGAAACCAAAGCTGTAGACTCCACCTTCTTTCAAGGTTTTGTCATCAGGGTTGGTCAGGCCGAGTTTACGAGCCCACACGACCGTCCACACGCCGTCTTTCCAGACACCTTTTGAACGGTTGTTATCAGCGGCAGAACCCTTGGAATCTTCGCGACTGACCAGATATTTAGGAATCAAATCGCCTTCTTTCCAACCGGCATTTGGATCGAATGGAATCGCATTTTTTTCACGGATCAGGGTCGTTTCCATCTTGCGGATATCTTCTTCACGAACAGATTTCTTGCCGAATACCTTTTCGTCGAACATGTACTTCGGCGTATGGGTCTTCTTGTTACTGTTCGAACTGAACGGATTCTTGCCCGCATCGCTGTTGCGATATTCGAGGACATAGAAGTCATCCGACATGCCAACCGGGTTGGAGCGGTGTCCGCGCCATTGCATCAGGTCGAGGAAGCCACCAGCTGCCTTGATCTTGGCGATTTCTTCTGGAGTTTTTCCTTTGTCCCAGGATGCTTCTTCATCTGTCCGCGTTGACGGCAGGTACTTACGCACATCTTTTTTCTTCAAATGTTTAAACAGCGCATTGGCTTTGACGTCAGCCGTTTCAGGACGATCAGGACTATCCCGTTCGCCGTCATGGCAGGTCAGCCAGCAGCCTTGATTGGCATAATTTGGAACACTGCCGTCATCAATCATCATCGACATACGATCTTCGTAGATGCCGGGCTGATCACCGTCTTGAACAACGGCATCAAGTTTCGGATACCCATAAGCTTTCCATTCCTTACCGTTATAGCGGTAGTAAGGATGGGCCGTTCCGGCATAATCGTTCAGGGTTTTCCACTGGAAGCGGAAATAAGCATCTTCCTTATCATACGCGACCTGGAATTTGAGGTTGATCAGGCCATTTTTACCTTCAACGGGCATCGGTTCCAGTTCATGCCCACCAACCAATTTTTTACCAATTTCTTCTTCTTCACCTTTGTGGCAGGCAACACAGGCCTGACCTTCCTTTGTCTGCATATCAGCCCGCTTGTGGGCGGGACTACGCAGCCATTGATAAGTTGATTGGCCTGGCCAGAATAACTTGATTGTTTTGGTTGGAACTTTCGACCAGTCGACAGTAGCAGGATCGCCAGCGAGCGCTGGTCCGGTGATTAAGGCAGCTACGCCCATCAATAGTGCGATTCGTTTCATAATACTCTCCGATCTATGAATCAACTTGGACTAGAGGAACGTAAATTCCAGCTCAAATCTTTTTGATTTATATCAAAATTCGGGATTTAACCTGACTTCCCCCAATTCTTAAACTCAACGTGATAGCTCACGGCTCATTGATTAAACCGCAATCATCATGCCAACAGGCAAGGTGCCCATGGGCCTTGGTTTCTGGCGATCAAGAGGGAGAATTAGGAGTGCAGGAGTGTCGTTAAATAACGACACCTGTCACGTTATTATGACAATCCCCAGCGCTTCATACGCACATAGAGGTTTTGCCGCGGAATGCCGCTCAGGCGTGCGGCTTCCGACACGTTACCGTCGGCTTGTTCAAGCAGACGCGTCAGATAGTCGCGCTCAAAAATTTCCCGCTCTTTCTGATAAGAAATCACTGCCTCGTCTGTAGTGCCTTCTTCAATCAGTTCTTCGGATATATCGTCAAAGTCGGCCGAACTTACCGGACCGCCAGCATGAAGTGCGACTGCCCGCTCAATGGTGTGTTGCAATTGTCTAACATTTCCTGGCCAGGCATAGCGTTCGAGCAGGTATAAAGCTTCAGGTGTCAGAGGGCCGACATCTTTGTCGAATTTGCTGTTAAAATGTTCAAGGAAATGAACGGCTAAGGGCACAATGTCTTCGATCCGTTTACGGAGTGGCAGGATTTCAAGTGCAACTACGTTTATTCGATAAAACAGGTCTTCACGGAAGTTTCCGGTTTTTACTTCGTCAGTGAGCCGTTTGTTGGTTGCGCAAATAAGCCTGAAATCGCTTGAACAAACACGGGCGCTCCCTAGCGGGGTAAAGGTATGTTCCTGAAGCACGCGCAATAAACTGCTTTGCAGTTTAGGGCTCATATCTGAAATCTCATCGAGAAAAAGAGTCCCGCCATCGGCTTCCTCCAGATAACCTGGAGTGGTTTTGGTGGCCCCGGTGAACGCTCCTTTCTCATACCCAAACAGCGTGCTTTCCAACAATTGTTCGGACAATGCACCGCAGTTAACTTCCAACATGCGCCCCCTTGACCGAGTGCTTTGGGCGTAAATTCTTCTCGCCGCCAATTCCTTTCCGGTACCACTTTCACCCTCAATAAGCACGGTCACATCCAGCGGCGCGATCTGTTTGATTTTAATGTCCAGCGCAATGATCGCCGGCGAGTGGCCAATATGAACCGGTATACTTTGGTCACTGCCAAGAGACTGGCGCAGGATGTGTATTTCACGGTAGGCGCGATCCAGTTCCAGCGCCTTCTCGACCACCGCCTCCAATTCCTCAATGTTATCAAAAGGTTTGGTCAGATAGTCAAACATGCCTTCGCGTACGGCCCGAATTGCATCATGGACATCAGCATATCCGGTAATCAGGATCGCCAGTTGTTGGGGCCGTTCGGACCGCATTTCGCGCACAAGGTCCAAACCGTTACCATCCGGCAACCGTTGATCCATAATGATTAAATTAAAATCGGTTGCAGCAAACAAGCGACGGGCTTCGGCAGCATCACTGGCGAATTGTGTTTCCGCAGGGTAGCTGCGAAAGACTCCTTCTAGAAAGCTCCGTGTATATTTATCGTCATCAACGATTAGAATTTTCTGTGCCATCATGACATCTTGTCCGGTCATTCATTGATCTCCGTAACAGGTAACCACAATGCAAAAATCGCGCCGCCGGATTCAGTATTGGACGCCGTAATCAATCCCTCATGAAGGATTGCCACGTGTTGAACGACCGGCAGTCCCAATCCAGTACCTTCGGCACGGGTAGTAAAGAACGGGGTGAAAATGTTGTCTATGATATCATCGGCCAGCCCCGGCCCTTCATCACTTACGGTGAGGCACCATTCAAATGTCGGTTCCTGCGGGTATGTTGTCTTCGTCAATCCGACGGTGATTGTGCCTTCAGGGAGGCTGACCTGAGCTGCATTGGTCAGGAGATTAAAAAGCGCATGGCGAATAAGGACCGGGTCGACATCAAGGATTGGGTTCTCATGCGGAAGTTCACAGACTACTTTATGTGGATGATCGAGACTTTGCTGGAGCAAGGCCACGGTTTCTTCAACCAGGACATTCATGTTTGTCGGCTTACGGTCGAAACATGAAATCTTATTAAATTCCAGCATCCGTTTGACGAAGGCGTGGCAATCTTTCCCCGCCTTTCCGATCTCAATGAGCAGTTCTTTTAGGCGTTCAGGATCGGCGGCCTCTCGCTCCGCCAGCTGCGCCATGTTAACAACCCCGACCAGGGGGTTGTTCAGTTGATGAGCGATTTCACCGACCATCAATCCCATAGCAGACAGTTTCTCGACCTGAATAACTTTCTGTTGTTCGGTGTCCATTCTAGAAAGTTGCAGCTCGATTTTACGCTGGCGCCTGTAATCATGTTCGACCTTGCCGAGGATGACATAGAAGATTGCAAAGACCAAGCTGCCTGCCAATACAGAGATCAAGGCCGTTAAGGCCATCGCATCGCGATAACCCGCCTGCGCGCCGGTTACGTCTCTGACCACGATAAAGTCACCAACTTCACGGCCCGATATGTCGTTGAGCGGCAGGAAGGTAACATATAGATCCCGCCCCCCCTCCACCGCCCGTAGCGGCCCTCTGTAGGAGTGGTCACCACGTTTCAAAAGCTCTGCAAGCACATCAGGAATTCTTTCCATTGCACGCCCGACGACAACCGTATCGCCGAATCGCGGCAAATCCTCTTTATGGCCGAGCATTTTCTTGCCCTTTTCCCATTGTTTAAGGCCAAGAAACCGTTCGTAAACAAGCACCAGCAGGTCAGCGCCTAGCACGCGATGGACTTCATCAGTGATGTGATCAATCTCTTCTCCAAGCTCCAAAAAACCGATCAGAGTTTCACCATCATACCAGGGTAATACAACGCGCAGCGTGAAGGTCCCGAGCGGTCCCAGCTCGATACCTCTGGCAGGCACCCGCGCCTCGGAGGCACGCAACGTTGAAATACGATCGATGGTGTCACCATATTCATCTGGCTTATGGACCCGCAGAAAATTCACCCGGTCAGGACCGGTGAAATAGAAATGTGAAACACGATTGTTTTCTCGAAGGTTGTTGAACAAAGGCCAGACCAATTTCAGCAAATCCCTGCGATCCCCGCTGATGTAGGCCTTCTTGATGCTTTCATCTCGGGCGACCACTGTGAGAGCCGCCTGCATCATAGCGGCATCATTTTTTAAACCTTGCCGGAACAACCGTTCTACGGAGGCTGCACTTTCCGTCAGATTTTTCTCATGTTCGCGGCCCTCGAACAGATAAGCTGCTACCAGAAACGCCCCGACGACGAACAGAATGACGAGCGCAAAAGGATAGAGAATGCGAGCCCTGACCCGGTCTCCCCCTTCCCCACCATAAGACTCTAAGGCCGTCATTCTCCGTCACCCTGATACCACTAGAAAATCTGGTTCCTACCGGGAGGACTTGCTGGAAAACCATATCAGGAAGAATAGCCAGACGCCGCCCCAATTTTGAAATTACCTCAAACAGCGTGGTAGGTCTCTGAGAAACATCTCATTTAAGTAATTCTGTGGTTCCAATAAACGGAAATTAGCCGCGCACGGCCATTTGACCCAACCACTCATGGCGCGTTGATCACTTAGAACGCCTGCGATCTCTAGTGATATACTTCCATATCCTCTAGTTGATCGAGAAGGTCCCTGTTTGGGCAGCGAAAGTATCGGCTTTCTGAATCATAGTCGCACATTTTGAATTTTTCACACGCCCCACATGCTTGCATCGCATCTCTCATTTGTTCGGGCATGGCCTGAAAGCTGCGCCCGATGTCGAGCTCAAGATGTTCGAACATTCGCCGTAACGGAAACGGTAGAGCCTGATAAGCACACATACAACACCCCTCCATTAATTGTGGATATTAACACATTCTGACCGTGATTCCGATTCCTTATACTTGATCTATTTTTACTCTAGTTAAAAACGTCAGCCCGTTCCGTCAATTCCTCCAGATTGGGCTCGCTCTGATCTTTCGGCTTACCTGGATGGATGATTGAAACTTGGCAGTTCTCCGCGGCTTCCACCAGTTGCCGGTAGGTCCCTGCCGACGGATCAGCAATATAGGCCTGCATATTATCGTTGTAGGCAAACATCTGCGAATTGACATCCGTGCATTCGTTGCAGGTCGTACAACGAACTGTCTCGATGAACGGGTCGTCTGAGGGCGGTTCTGGAGCGTCCTCTTGTTCCTCGGATACGATCGGCTCGGCCGTCACTAGCTGCTCTTCTTGGCTTGCGACGGGTACGGGGTCCGCTGCCGGGCGACTTTCGAGTTCCGCCAGTTCCCGATCTTTTTCAACTTGCCAGCGTTCCTGTTCGCTTTCCAGAAGCTTCAGGGCATGAGAGTTGTGAATGCCACCCATTTCCTGAAGGCTGTGCCACATATCACGGCAGCGCCGTGCGATGCGAATTAGGCGGTCATCAACAACAAGCTTATGCAACATATTGTTTTCATCAACCATCAGCACATAGGGAACGGCTTCCGGATTTTCGTCAGAGTTTGCCGTCAAATATTGCCCGACCGGAATCATGTCGGCTGTCCAGTCTTCTTTCGGAACACGGGCAAAAAAACCAGCAAACCTTTTGTCGCTAACGATGAATTCTACAAACGTAAAGGTGATGTCTTCGGAAAGCCTTTGTATATCCATGTCTTCATAGGCAAACGTATGGACCGGCCAGTCACTCTCTAACTGCGGATTGTCGCTTATGGATAGCCGTGTCGACCAGTCCGATCCCGAAGACGGGTCATATACGAAGGTGGGGAAGGCTCGTGATTCAGCCGCCGCAGCCGACACCAGATATGGGGATAGTCCAGAGATGTTCCCGGTATCGCCAGAAAACACACTGAACAACGCCGGCTCCGAACTGGTCAGCCCACGCTGTACGTTTTCACGCATTTTATAGAGACTGGAACCACCTGACTGGAGAACAAAGACGTTATTGAGAGCAACCGCCATACTGGCCAACTGCCAACTCATGCCGCCAAAGGGGAGGTGTCCGGCGGAATTGGTCAACTCTTCCAGAATATCGTCGGTCTGAGCCAGGATATTAACAGGCAACCCAGATGACAAAAGTTCAAGAATCTTGGCTTTCTCCGCAGCATCATGGCCTTCACTGCTGAGGCCAATCAGATAGGTCGGAAATTGCGCCATATCCTCAGGCAACAAAGACGATTCATCGAACGCCTCAAAGATGGCATCGTGCTTTTCTGGCTCATAGCGGTTGGAAATTTCCAATTCGGCAATAGAGATTGCACGGGTCAGCTCGGCCATTTCAGGTATGCGGTTGCGGATCGCCCTTAATGCCGAGGTGGCGCTTCTGAAGAGAAATGAATAGGGCCCGACCTTGCGGCTTTTCTTCTCACTCCATTTCTCCGACTTGAAAAACCTTTGTGACTGCAGAATACCGAGCACGGACTGAATGCGCTGTCGTCGGTCGTCAGGTAGTGCATCACGCGGGATTGCAGGGGTTAGAATTTCTGACATCGTGTCAAAGTCAAAAGCACTTTCAAAGCTGGAGCCCACCGAACCTTTGAGATTTTCCGGCAAAAGAGTCTGTTCGGATTTTTTGGTCTCGGCACCCAGGATATTTTCAAGTCTGAGGATCAACTCATCCACTCGTTTTCGAGAAGCTTGAGTTTTTTCTTTCTGATCAATCGCCCAGGCCTGGCGAACCATCGCCATGGGCATCTCAGCATCACAATCAACCAAAAGACCATCGGTCTGAAAAACATCTTCAACCTGTTCCAGGCAGTCATTAAGCGCCTCAAGAGACCCATTTACGGTCTCAGCCCGCAATCTGCGTACGGCTTTGCCCCAGGCCTTTTTCAAGGTCGTACTGGAACCTTCGGTGGCGATGACACGGATTTTTTGCTCAAGGTTCAAAACCTGACTTCGCATAAATTCGCCGCCAGCACTCTGAGGTGCTGTTTGCCGGAGAACATCATTGACGATGTCGCACAACGATCGGACGAACTCACCGGTTCCATATTGGTCCAACACGACGGGAAAATCATGACGGAGAGCGTTGAGGTCTGTGAACCCGGCATAGAGTGCGGGCTTAAGGTCTAAACCATTGATATCAACGAGCCCACATTCAGCAGTCCGTCCCATCAGGTGGAAAGCCGTCGGATTGATCATCCCGCCATCCACGGCGCCATGGTTTGGTTCATTTGCAACGAAAAGCATTTTCGGCCTCTCAATTCCATTCAGTTGGCTGGCCAGATTGTGAATTTGTCAAACTCTTCATCGAGAGCTGTCTTGATCATCGCCGGCGTACCTAGTTTGTCCGGATCCTCGACGGCCTCGTGGCGCGGCGCGTCCTTATTTTGAAACAGAATGCCGATGGGAATGCGATCAGTCATGGCTGCGATCTCGCGCGCCCGGTCGATATCACTGGGGTCATGCTTCTCCTGGTTTCGATAAACTTTCGAAAGCTCTGGTCCGATCTGAAGACCGTGTTCATGGCTAAGCAGGAGAGATTTTGACGGATCATTGACTGATGCTTCATACATTTCCGGCACAAATTCAGGGCACCGTTGCAAGATCCGCACAAACGACAGCCCTTTGTGATGGAAGGCCTGAGAGATCGTCTGATAGAGAAGGTCCGGAATCCAATCAACCGCCTGAGCAACAAACGACGCGTTGGCAACACCGAGCGTGATACTAAGCGGGTTGAGCGGCTGCAATTGGGTGCCGCGCGGACTGGTATTGCTAACCAGACCTGTTGGTGACGTCGGCGAGGTCTGCATCTTGGTAAGCCCATAGATGCTATTGTCGTGCAACAGGACGGTCATATCCATATTGTATCGAATGGCGTGAATCCAATGCGCAGTGCCGATAGAGCAGCAATCACCGTCGCCCGTATTAACAAAAACATGTAGGTCCGGGCGGCGCATCTTGACACCTTCGGCGATTGGTAATGCTCGCCCGTGAAGACCGTGGAACCCATAGGTGTTCATGTAATGAGGGAAGCGGCTGGAGCAGCCAATACCCGACACAAACACCGTCTTTTCCCGCGGCAGGCGTTCGTCCCGACAAAGGCGTTGCATGGCCGTCAGGATGGCGTTGTTTCCGCATCCTGTGCACCATCGCGGCGCACACCGTTGGTAGTCCTCAATCGGGTGGCGTTCGGTATCTGATTTTAACAGACGTTCGGTCGTAGCGGATGACATTTTCAGGCCCCTTCAATTTCCAGCTTTTTCCGGATCATCCGGCAGATCGCGCCCGGTTTCAGAGGCTGTCCCTTGACCTCACCCCAACAGTCAACATCGACGAGATATCGGCTTCGCAGTAACAAGGCGAGATTAGAATAGCGCCGATTGTCATCGCTGATGAGCTCGTGCTCCAGATCATCGTTCCAGTTGCTTTCTACCGTCATCACCTTGTCGAATTTCTTGAAAATGTCCTTCAGACCCGACGGCATGGGCTGAATAAATTTCAAATTTAACGAGGACACCTTCAGGTTTTCGGCCTGGCAGCGTTCGACGGCTTCTTCAATGGCACCGCGAGAACTGCCCCAGCCAACGATCAATAAGTCGCCCTCGTCGTCCCCAAAGACTTCGGGTGTTTTCAGAGTTTTCTGAAAAGCCGCCAGCTTCAAACTGCGATGTTCCATACCTTCCTGATTAATCACCGGATCATAGGCAACCCGGCTGTCGCGGTCATGTGCAAGGCCGGTCAGGCAATGCATGCCATGCGGTTGACCGGGAACCAGTCTACGCGCCAGTCCCGTCCGGTCATCCCAGTCATAGGGCAATGTTCCATCCGGCAGGCTATTTTGATCAACAGCTTCAGCAACCCACCCGTCAGCGAACTGTGGTCGGGCGAAAGGTTGTTGAGCGGTTGCCAGGTTGGCGTCCGTCAACACTACAACAACCATGTGGAATGCTTCGGCGATGCGTCGCGCCGTTATCATGGAATAGAAACAGTCTTCGATACCGGACACCGCCATGACAACCTTGGGCGCATCACCATGGCTACCGAAACATGCCGACAACAGATCACTCTGTTCGCCCTTGGTCGGCTGACCGGTGCTTGGACCGCCACGCTGAACATTGATGACGACCAACGGAATTTCACCCATCACAGCGAGACCGATGGCCTCTTGTTTCAATGAATACCCAGGGCCCGACGTAATAGTCAGTGCACATTTTCCGGCGTAGGAAGCCCCGATGGCAAAAGCACAGGCGGCAATCTCATCTTCTGCCTGATGAACAACGCCACCAACTTTCTGAAAAACTTCGCTAAGATAATGGGATGCCGAAGTTGCCGGGGTAATTGGGTACATGGCGCAGACCTGCATACCCGATGCCATGACACCAAGCGCCAGAGAGGTGTTTCCATTGACGACGATCTGGGCCTCTTCGGACTTTGACGCCGGGACAACGTATTTAAAATCAAGGCTCTCTTCTGCCCATTCATGACCGGCTTCAAGAAGGACGTGGTTGGACTCGATGATGGCGTCACTCTTCTTGCGGAAGATAAAGGAGACTTGCTCACGGGCCATTGTCATGTCGAGGCTGTAGATGCTGCACAACATCCCGAGCACGAACATATTCTTGCCCTTTTTGGCATCCCTGACATGGCGCATACATTCTTCTTCCATAGGAATATCGTGCACGTCGAACCCCTGATCCAGAAGATCATTACGGGTTTCCGTATAAGCCGCGACGATTTCCGGATTTCGGTCGTGGGCCCACTTGTCTTCCAACAGGATGATGCAACCGGGCTTAAGTTCTCTGGCCCGCACACGCCCAATCAATGCCTGTTCATTAAAGGCAACAACCAGGTCGGCCTCATCGCCACCATTGGATATCCGCTCTGCACCAATACGGACCCGATTTCCGCTGGCTCCTTCGATACTGCGCGCTGGTGGTTGGATTTCGGCGGGGATGATTTCAACCGTCCAAATTCCATTTCCCATTCTGGCTGCGATGGCGGCAAACGTCTGGCCACATTTCTGCGCCCCTTCTCCGGAATCGCTGACAACCTCTATGACGTGCTGTTGTAATACCTCAGCCGTCTTATTCAGTGGCGGTGCTGCGACCTTCGATTTTTTGGGGGAGGCCGTATTCGAACTGGGCGTTGTATCCATTTTCATTTCCGTCCGTCGATCCTGAATTCTTGTACTTATGGCTAGCGTGGTCGTTCCCTTAATGGCCGTCTAGGCGAGGCGGACCCGAACGAAGTTCTTTTCTTCAACATCAATGCCGAACAGCGCATGATCAATCTGGGGTAGCTCTACGTCGTAAACCGCGCTGTTATCGCGAATACCAAGATAGGCCTTCATACCACGCGCTGCCTTGCGCCCGGCACCCATTGCCAGAATAACTGTAGCCGCACCAGTCACGATATCTCCGCCGGCAAAAACGCCCGCCATGGACGTTGTCAGGGTATCGTTGGTTTCGATGTAGCCCCATTTGTTGAGTTTGAGTTTGGATGTCTGACCGATAATCGGATTGGGGTTCGTACCTATCGCATAGACAACCATATCGGCTTCAAATTCGTATTCACTATCAGCGACCGGAACCGGCCGCCGCCGCCCTGAATCATCTGGCTCGCCAAGCTCCATGCGGACGCAACGCATGGACCCTACATTGCCGTTGCCGTCATCCAGCAGTTCAACCGGGGCCGTCAACCAATGAAACTCGATACCCTCTTCTTGCGCGTGTTCAAGTTCCTCCAGGCGGGCGGGGCTTTCAGCTTCCGTTCGCCGATACACACAATAAACGTTCTCAGCACCCAGTCGTTTCGAGACCCGTAATGCATCCATCGCCGTGTTGCCGGAGCCGATCACTGCGACATGTTTCCCGAGTCCGAGTGGCGTGTCATGGGCCGGGAAATCTCCCGCCCCCATCAGGTTGCAGCGGGTCAGCAACTCGTTGGCAGAAAGCACACCGTTCAGGGATTCACCGGGAATTCCCATGAATTTTGGCGACCCAGCACCGGTACCGACAAATACAGCATCAAACCCCATTTCTTCACGCATCTGTTCGATGGTAAATAAACGCCCAACCAGGGTATTACACTCGATACGCACGCCGAGCTTGGTCAGGTTCGCCAGTTCGGCATCGATAACCTGATTGGGCAGGCGGAACTCCGGAATGCCATACCTGAGAACCCCACCAGGCGCGTGCAGAGCCTCATAAATAATCACCTCGCAACCAGCTTTGGCCATATCAGCCGCGCAAGCCATGCCCGCCGGACCGGAGCCAATGATCCCGATCTTGAATTCAGAGGGTTCCTTATAGGGGTTGGCACACCAGCCCTCACGGATCGCCATGTCGCCGAGCCAGCGTTCGAGCCGACCGATGGCCACAGGTTCCAGCGTATCACCGACAGGGCAAACACCCTCGCATTGATCTTCCTGTGGGCAAACACGACCACAGACAGCGGGTAACAGATTGGCATCGCTGAGTTTATCGTAAGCCGCCCGGAAGTTACCGTCGGCAATTTCCTGAATGAATTCCGGAATATTGATGGCGACCGGACAGGCCTTTACGCACGCTGGTTCCGGACACATCAGGCACCGTTGGCATTCCCTCAGGGCATCTTCCACGCTGTACCCAAGTGCCACTTCATCAAAATTATCGACCCGCACTTCGGCATCCTGAACCGGGATCGGTGTTCGTTCCTGTGGAATCGTGCGGATCGTTTTCTTTGCCACGTTCGTGCCCTCGTCTTAACCCTCATCCAAATTCTGAGGTTGCGGTTGGGATTGATGGCAGTGTTCCGACCATTTTTTCACTGCCAGTTTTTCTTCGTCGGTGAACCGGCCCAGGCGGTTCATCAAATCATCAAAATCAACCTTGTGGCCGTCGAAATCTGGACCATCAACACAGGCAAATTTTTGTTTGCCATCGACCGTGACCCGACAACCTCCACACATCCCGGTCCCATCAACCATGATGGGGTTCAGGCTAACCATGGTTTTGATCTTATGCGGGCGCGTCGCTTCGGCAGAAAACTTCATCATGACCGGCGGCCCGATGGCGACGACTTCGTCGATATCATCATGATTTTCGATGGCCTGATTGATACCATCAGTCACCAGACCTTTGATCCCGACAGAACCATCATTCGTACAGATGATAAATTCGTCGCACACACTTTCAAACTTATCGCGCCAGAAAACCAGATCCTCTGAGCGAAACCCGACAACGCCGATGACATAAGCGCCGTTTTCCTTAAAAGCCCTGGCCTGCGGAAAGATTGGCGCCACACCGAGGCCGCCACCAACGCAGACCACTTTATTGGCATTGCCGATATGGGACGGTACGCCCATGGGGCCAACAACGCCAAACAGCTTTGTACCGACCTGACAGGCTTCTTGCATTTCCTTGGTGGTCTTGCCGACGGCCTGGATTACCAGCGTCACCGTGCCCCGATCGCGATCAAAATCTGCGATGGTTAGAGGAATACGTTCGCTACTCTCGTGAAGAAGCACGATTACGAACTGGCCCGGTCGGGCGGCTCTGGCCATTTGTGGATGACTGAATTCGACCATAAACGTCACATCGGAAAAATCCTCGCGGGTGACGATCTCGTAGCTGCCCCCTGCGGTGGCATCACCCCCAGATGCGGGCGTTTCTTCATGTTGGATTTTTTCGGCAACAGTTGTTCGGCTCATGTCCAGCGACCCTTACCAAGCAGAAAAATTGTGGGGTAAGTCTTAACCGCTGGTGGCTGAGCGCGCGTTGATCTTAATCAATTTTCAGCAAACTTATGCACAATTTAACAATATTGTATGCAATCAAATGTGCGTTGTTAGGTGTTGATTGCCCTGAATATTATAGAGTTTCGGCACTCAGTCAGGCGAACAAAGCGAAAAGACCTCTAATGAATGGCGGCGAGTATATTCAGATTGCTCTCATTAAGGTCGCTGATGATTTTTGCTGTCAGCAGAAATTGGTTGGCAACTCGAACTCCTGCCGCCGCTCGCTTTCTTAGCTCTCCAAATCAAAGGTCATGTTATTTGCCGGTTGCAAGGAGCGACTGACTACATCTTGGCGATCAATTCCTGTAGGAGACATGCGTTCTATCAGACCAGCACCTCATCGACATAGACACAGCACCGTTCGGCAGGGAAAGTTAGCCACGCTTTAGGCGATGGTATAGCGGCCTCATGCTTCACCTTTGCTTTTATAATCACGTCATCCGCGCGCGCTGTGACCTGCCTGTAATTGCCAAAATCATCAACGCGTTCTATATCTACTTTAATGCCATTAGCCGTCTTTTTGCTGGCGACTTCGATAAATTCGGACCGAATACCGAGTTTCACATTTGCCGACTTCACGCTGTCAAGATCGCTATTGGTGGAAAATTCATGACTACCGATAGCAACGCAGTTTTTTCCGCTGACTCGCGCGTCAAATATGTTCATCGCAGGCGCGCCGATAAAATAGCCGACAAAGGTTGTCTTCGGCCTTTCAAACAGTTCCTGCGCAGTGCCCACCTGAACGATGCTGCCATGGTCCATAACAATAATATTTTGCGCGAACGTCATCGCCTCATTCTGATCATGCGTCACATAAATCAAAGTCGATTTATAAAGCTCATTGATTTCTTTCAACTTACGCCGCAGCCTGAATTTAAGATCGGGGTCAATAACAGTTAGCGGCTCATCCATCAAGATCGCCGCTACATCATCGCGCACAAGGCCGCGCCCCAGCGAAACAAGCTGTTTCTGATCAGCCGTCAAACCGCTTGCAGCACGGTCCAGCAAATCCTCAAGGCTCAGCGTCTTGGCCACTTCCATGACCTTACGGTTGATCACATCCTTCTGGATATTGCGGCATACAAGCGGAAAAGCCAGGTTCTTTCCAACTGTCATCGTGCTGTAGATAACTGGAAACTGGAATACTTGTGCAATATTCCGTGTTGCTGTCGTGCGTTCGGTTACATCTTCACCATCGAACAGAATGCGCCCTTCAGATGGGCTCACAATGCCTGACATAATATTGAGCATCGTTGTCTTGCCGCATCCCGACGGCCCCAGAATGGCATAGCGGCCGCCATCTTCCCAGGTCAGGTTGAATTTACGGAGTGCGTAGATTGGATTGGGCTCGTCAGGAGCATAACTATGGGCGATATTTTCCAGGTCGATTTTGGCCATTATTTGGTTCCCCCGAATGGTGAGGAAGCCAGATCGCCATTCTCCTCAAACGCATAAATTTTGTTAATATCAAGGGCAAGACCTACCTTCTCGCCAGCGGCAAAGTCCTTGACCATATCAAACAGTGCAACCAGTGCATGGTCGCCATTTTTTACATGCAAATAGGTTTCTGATCCGCTGATTTCAGACAGTTCAACAACAAAGGGGATGCCACCGGGTTCTAGCGAGACGTCAGCAGCCCTTACACCGAATGTATAGCTGCCTGACGGGATATCTTTGAAATGAGGCGGTATCAACACGGAAATATCCTGATTGATAATGACACGCCCATCAGCAACCTCTCCCGGCATCAGATTCATAGCAGGATCATTGGAAATTTCAGCTACGCGGGTATTGGCCGGGTTTTCAAACACGTTCTTAGCCGTGTCCTGTTGTAGAACACGTGCCTCATCCATCACGATTATATCACCGCCAAGTTGCATTGCTTCAATCGGATCGGTGCTGGAGTAGATCAATATCGAATCTGCCGATACCTGCGAGGAGAAGATATTCCGGAACTCCTCGCGTAATTGTTCACGCAATTTATAGTCAAGATTCACAAGTGGTTCATCAAGGAGCAGAATTTCAGCTTCCTTAACCAGCGATCTCGCCAACGCAACACGCTGTTGCTGGCCGCCGGACAGCGCCTGAATCCTGCGATCATCAAAATCCGAAAGACCGACACTCTCCAGCGATGATAAGACCCGTTTTCTGACGTCACCTTCCGCCATTTTTCGCTGCCGCAACGGGAAGGCAACATTGTCAAAGACCGTCAGATGTGGGTAATTGATAAATTGCTGATAGACCATGGCAACATTTCGTTGCCACACGGGAACAGAGGTAAAATCCTGACCGTCAATCAGGAGTGTCCCCTGATCAGATGTCAGCAGGCCGGCGATGGTTTTTAATAGAGTGGTCTTACCCGCCAGCGTCCTGCCCAGAATCGTATAAAGCTGACCTCTGTTCATCGAAAAGGACACATCGTTAAGATGAAATTCGTCCTGCGGTTTAAAGGTCAAATTTTGTGCAACAAGAGCCATGTTATTTCAGTGCTCCTGATAGATTTCCTTTGGAGAGATAGCGCTCCACGATAAAGGCGACGATGATGAGGGGAGCCACAGAGACCAGTGCCGAGGCCGACAGGCTCCACCACGGTGTAATAGAGGAATTCAACGCCACGACCCGAACGGGAAGAAGCTGCACTTCGGTAAAGGTCAGGATAAAGGCGAAGAAAAAGTCAGTCCAGCCGAAGATCAGGCAGAAAAGCCCGGCCACAATCAGACCAGGAACTGAATTCGGCAACACGACTTTGAAGAAGGCCTGATAGGGGTTGCATCCGTCAATCAGTGCCGTTTCATCAATTTCGCAAGGAATCTTGTTAAAAAAATCAACCATGATCCAGACGGCTATCGGCAACAGCAAAACAATATAAACAAGGATCAGCCCAAACAGGCTGTCGAGCAGGCCCAGATAACCAAGCATGATAAAAAACGGAATCGACAGCACAACAGGTGGCATGATGCGCTGGGAAATAAAGAAGAAGGTGATGTCGTTATTTTTGATAAAACCTGCCTTGAAGGTAAACCGCGAAAGCGCATAAGCCGCCAGCGTGCCCAACGTGATGCTGATCAGGCTTGCTGCGCAGGTAACAAAAATGCTGTTCAGATAAGGCTCGACAATATCTACACCGCCACTTGCCGGTGAACGAAACAAAACTCTCCATCCCTCCAGAGTGGGGTCAAACTGGAGCCAAGGGATATAGGTCGCGCCGGAAGTGACCGACTGGAAATCCTTGAAAGAAGTTGATAAAGCCCACAGGAATGGAGCGATCACAAACATCGACCAAATGCAGAGAAACGAGTATTTGAGGGTTATATAGACAGACCGCATGACTAGCCCTTCTTTACCATTAGTTTCATAAGCGCCTTGGCGATGAAGGTCAGGCTTATGATCATGATCACCAGATAGGTGAATGACAAAGCTGCCGAATATCCCATCTGAAATTCTCTGAGGCCCTTGATGAAAATATAGAAGCTGGATGTTTCCGTCGCCGTACCCGGCCCGCCCGACGTCAGCACATAGATCGTATCCATGATTTTGGATGCCTCAATTAAACGGATGATGATCGCGCCAATAGATATAGGAGCCATCAGCGGGAAGGTGACATATAAAAATTTTCTTATCGGCCCCGCCCCGTCTATGGACGCCGCCAGAAAAGCCTCTTTTGGCAAAGATAGAAGGCCCGCCAAAAGAAGCAGGAACATGAAAGGCGTCCACTGCCAGACCTCAACAATGATGACCGTAACTTTGGCTAGATTCTCATTGCTTAGCCACAAAGGCGTGAGTTCAAAAAGGCTAAGAAAATCATTTACGGGTCCGAGGGATTCATGGAAAAAGGTTTTCCATATCACAGTCATAATAACCGGCGTGGTCATCATCGGAATTAAGAACAAAACCCTGTAAAACCGTTTAAACGCAATGTCATTCCAGACCATTAAGGCTAACGCAAAACCTAGGATATATTGCAGGAAAACTGTTGTCAGGGAGAGGAAACTGAGCCGAAGAAATGACTCCCAAAAACGTGGATCATCGGTAAACAGCCGGATGTAATTATCCAACCCGATGAAATCCAAGCCAGGGTTAAAGCTGTCCCAGCTAGAAAGGCTCAGTCGGACAGTGAATAAGATCGGAAAAATAAGAATTCCGACAAGCACTAACAATCCGGGAAGGAGAAAAAAATATTTGTGCTTAAAATTCATCTGAAACTTTCTTCAAATATTAATGGGTGACCGCCTTTTTCAAAGCGGTCACCCACCCACATTGTCGTTATAGCACTTAGTTGAGGTTATCTTCCAAAGCGACCCCGACAGCATAGGCTTTTCTGACTGTATCACGACCCACACGTTCGATGATCTTCTCCCATTCAGCGGCGACTTCATCCAGCGCCTCTTGAGGAGTTACTTGGCCGGCAAGCGCTTTAGATGTGCCTGTTGCCACTGCACTTGTGAACTGGAATACACCTGGCACACGCAGAGGAAACACTCTGTTTTTGCTTTTCTCTTCCATATCCAAAAGTGTCTGGGCGTACTCTTTGGCGATCTCCTCATCCCAACCCTGACGCTCCACATAAATTTCTGGAACGAAGTCTGATTTCCTGAATGGGTTCACACCGAAACGACCAATGGCAATGTCGGCCTGATGGTTTGCATCGTTGGCAAAGAAACACAGATAGTCAAAAGCCACATCATGGTTTTTGCTCTTCTTGGCTACAGCAGCAGCCCAGCCCCAGACGATGTAAGGGGCCTGATTGTACTGATTATCCCATGCACCTTTTTCACGGTCCCACACATGGTCAGCGCCAGGTAGGGGGGCGACACCGACTTTATTCTTGATCGGGCTGTCATCCTGCATGGCGGCAATAAAGGCATCATCCCATGAGAAGCTAAACAAAGTCTGCCCACCGCCGAAAGAATTAATCTCATCGCCGAGGCCAAAGTTGATGCCCCCTGGTGGCACATATTTAGTTGCCGCGACCCAGTCAGTCAGGGCTTCAACAAATCCGGGATTGTTGATCAGAGGCTTCATGGTTTTCAGATCAAAGAAGAAACCACCAGGTGTTCTAGGATTTTTGGAATAGGCGACAGACCGGCTGAAGAAGGCAGCATACATCAGGTCATCTTTTTTCATCACCTCAGCAGAGCCATATTCCAACTGGCCATCATTATCCCAGTCCCAGCCATTGAAGTAGGCTGCTATTTCGCCATATTCCTTCCATGTCCGTGGAACCCGCAGTTCCTTGCCCGTATCCGCCTTGTACTTTTTTTGATACTCAGGATTGTCGATGACGTCTTTTCTATATTTTAAATAATGCCTGTCACCATCAATCGGGAACTGGATCATTTGGCCGTCCCATGATGCAACGTCAATATGACTTTTTGTGACATCCTGCATCTGAGGCATATTCACATAGGCGTCAGGAACGGGCTCAAGATACTGCTTCCAGTCCCGAATAAAGTTCGAAAAACCAAATACAATATCATAAGGTGCCTGCCCCGCCTGGAACGGGATCATCGCCTTAGAATAAAGATCGCCCGCAGGTGTGTGGATGACCTTTACCTTGGCACCCGTCAGTTTTGAAAATTGCTCAGCATGAAGTGCCGTCGGCTCACCCATAACCGGAACAGCATGGGTGTTAATCGACAATGTGCGCCCCTTATAGTCTTTTTTTGACATCGACTCATAAGAACATTGACCAGCGATATCGCCCGTATTTTTGATGTGTGGAAACTGATCGCTCCACTTGTCGGCTTGGGCCGCTCCGGCAACGAACGTTGCCGCCACAGCCAGCCCGGCTGCGTATATTATCGTTTTCATAGATCCCTCCTTGTTGTCGTTAAATCGTGATTGCAGTCCTTACGGGACAAGCACAGCCCTACCCATTACATTCCCCACATTAAGGTCATGCAAAGCTTTGTTTGCTTCATCTAGACGATATTCCTGCATCGACAGGGTGACTTTTCCACGGTTGGCAAGCTCCATCAACTCGTAGAGTTCAGCCCATGTGCCGACAAGGTTCCCAACAATGTTCTTCTCGGAAATGACCATGTCGACGGCAAGCACGCGAATTTCTTCACCATAGCCAACGATGTAGTAATAACCGCCGTCAGCAGTTAAATTGAGTCCCATTGAGGTTGAGCCATGTTCGCCCACAAAATCGATAACAGCCTCAGCACCTTTGCCATGGGTAAGCTCCATGATGGTCTCGACCTCATTACCATCGATCAGAACACCCTTATCGCCGCCCAACGCAAGTGCGTGGTCCAGTGCCTTTTGCGATTTTTCCACGATGATAATATCTGCAGCGCACATGGCCTGCAGACATTGGATACCAATATGCCCCAAGCCGCCAGCGCCGATGATGACGCAGCTTTGTCCGGGCAACAAATGCCGCGAGGCCTTTTTCACCACCCGGTAGGCGGTCAGGCCGGCATCAGAAAATGGTGCTACGTCTTTTGGCGTCAGGATGGACGGAAGTTTGATCAAATTGCGAACGCTTGTTTTCAGAAACTCGGCATAACCACCTTCCTTGATGTTCAGGCCCGGGAAGGCTCCATCTTCAGCCTGCATATCATGTCCGCGACGGCAGGACAGGCAGGTGCCATCTGTTCCGGAAATTAGGGGGTGTAGTATGACCGCATCACCTTTTTTGAAATTAGTTACGTCCGCACCAACCTCTTCAACCCAGCCTGCATTTTCATGCCCCATCACACAGGGCAAGAGCTTGTTGTCTGGATCCTGAATATGTCGCCATACGCCTTCAATAATGTGAAGATCCGTCCGGCACACCCCGGCAGCCCCGATTTTTACAATTACATCTGAAGATTTTGCAATCTTTGGTTCTGGCATTTCTGCTTCTTGGACCCAGACGTCTTTTTTCATCTCGGGGTCATATTCGTAAAGGACTTGTGCTTTCATTTTCACACCTGTTCATAATTAGGGACTTTCAGCATTACAGGAGTAGAAAGGCTAAACAACGCTAATATCTGTTCAAAAAAGGGCAGTAACGTTAAGCAGTTGTTCAATATTTGAACAGTTGTCCGTTTCTAATTTACGCGTTAGGCTAAAAGCAATTAGAATAAATGTGTTGGGATATGGAAGCATACGACAGCAGAGAGAAAGGTCAGCACAATATTATCGGTGAGAATAGTATTGGCGACCGCTTCACAATTAACGCGATTTCGGCAAGCTGGGCCAGATGTCGGGATTTTGGCTTGCGCTCGTCGGGGCGACCAAAAGATGTGGTTCTGTCAGATGTTCAGATGCATCAAATACTGCAAAAAAACGAACAGGTACGCCAACTCGTATTGCCCGAGCTAGAGCTGCTTTTCAATCAGATTGCCGGAACCAACTTCATGGTCGCCTACGCGGACAGTTCTGGCGTCGTGTTGGATTCCATTCAGGATACGGATTTTCAAGCTGGTGAAGGTGGAAAAGCGGTGATTCCGGGCTCTGTCTGGATGGAAAAGCATCGTGGCACCAATGCCTTGGGGCTGGCACTCTATAGCGGCAAGCCCCAGATTGTTGCCGGTCCCGATCACTTTTTCCACAAGCTGGGTGATCTGTCATGCTTTGCTTGTCCGATCTTTGATCACGAAGAAAATATTGTCGGGCTGATCGACGCCACCTCTGATGCTGCAGCCCGTAACAGCCATACACTGGCGCTTGTTAAGTTGGCGTCACGCAATGTCGAAAACCGACTGTTTGCCGAACAATTCAGCAATTCCCTGATCCTATCTTTTCACGCGCGCCACGAATATTTACCGACGACCAGCGTGGGGCTGATCGCCGTAGACAGTTACGGCTTTATCGAAGGTGCGAACGCCAACGCGAAATCCATGCTGAGCGGTTTGAATCTTTCCAGTCGTCAACGGTTCAGAGAGGTGTTTCAGCTGCCTTTTATGACCATGGTCGACGAGTTGCGATCGAATGAAATTATCCGGATCAGGGATTTGATGGGATCTGTCGTCTTCATGACAGTACAAAAGCCACTATTCAAACGTGTACTGAATAGTGGCGCAACAGGGCCATTGGCATCATCTCTGGTCCTGAGCCAGATTGGCATGCAAAAAACCGATAGCGATACGGACTCCAAAGAGCCGGGTCCTACCGATGGGCGACCGCAGAAAATTTTTGCCGACGAGATGCTGAGACGCCAATTCAGGCTGGTGGAACGCGCGATGAAAACGGGTCTGCCGATCAATATTGAAGGGGCTCGGGGAACCGGTAAAAGCGAGTTGGCGCGCGAAATTCACAATCGGGTCGCCGGCAATCAGTCTTTAGTCTCGGTTGATGCCAATCTGCTCTCAACCAAGAACTATGAAAACCAACTCTTTGGCGAGGGTGACAGAATTAACTTTCTTGAAAACCCCAATAACAAAACGACGCCTGGGAAATTGTGGCAAGCCAGAGGCGGCACCATTTTTTTTGATAATGCTGACAAATTACCGATAGATGCGCAAACGGCAATTTATCAGGTAATGGTCAGCGAAGATGCAAAGCGCGAGGCGAAAAACAAGTCCGCCATACAAGCTGTTATCTTCTCCGGCCCGGTCGGCTGGCTGACAAGTGATGCAAGTGGCGCCTATGGTGAGGATTTCATCTCAGCTGCGCAGGGATACCAGATCACTATTCCGCCCTTATCGCAAAGGTCGGATTTTCAGCAAATTTGCCATGCTCTTGCTGCTGAAATATCGCCTCAGCATTCGCTTTCCAAAACCGCCATAGACTGTCTTCGCCAAATGCCTTGGCCTGGCAATATCACCCAGTTGCGCAAAGTTCTTCGATTGGCCATTGTTAAGTCGGGAACAAAGGTTATTCGCGATGAAATTCGCAATGTTTTGACATTTTCCAACGGCGATGCAGTAAGTTCCTGTGATAAATGTGCGTCCTCTGCGATGAAAATGGAAACCTGCATTCTGATAAAAAAGACATGGATTGATGCAGGCCGAAATGTGAGCCTTGCCTCTCGACGCCTCGGTGTTTCGAGGAACACTATTTATAAACATATCGAGCCATTGGACGAGTGAACCCAGGGGGCCGAACGCATTTCGACGATGGAATATTCTAGCGTGGCTGGCTGACAAGCCCATATCATCGCGCCGTGGTCAGGTCGAGTTGAGCGGCACGGCGTTGTTTGGGCGGCGACGTCGGCAGTCTGCATCGTGAGATCGCGGTGGGGAGGTAACTAGGCTCGGTGCACCTAACCTAATGAATTGAGTGCTGGCGATAGTAAATAACAACGAATTTTAAAATTTCGGTACCGGCGCGGCACCTGAGACACATTTAAGATTTTAAAATTTTTGGTGGGCCGTGTAGGGCTCGAACCTACGACCTAGTGATTAAGAGTCTACATCTGACCCGCAGGTTTCTGCGGCTATTCCGAACTTTCGCCTTTCGTTCCACCCTATATATATCAACGACTTAGGTATAGGGTTCGGAATGAAAATAGAACTTAGTTTGGCCGTTCGCCAACATTTGTCCATTCACTGAACGGACTGTCTGGATCAATAGAGAAAAATGGGGATTTTAAGCCAAGACGCCGGTCGTATCTGGCGATTTGGGTGGGCACCAAATATTCGCCATCCTGAGTCCCCACGACGTGCAGCCACTTTCCAGACGAGGCCGAAATCTTCGTAATACTGTACGGCCCCTTATCTGGGTGATGAACAACGCCATTTTTTACATCACATCCAGCTTCCTGCCCCGCCCAGCGTTTATAATCTCCGAGGGTGGGGTGACCGCCGAAAGGATTGCTCATAACTAACTCAGGCGCAGAGCGCCATGTCCAAGTTCAAATGATCGATGGGCGGCATTTGCGCAGGCATAAATTCTTTGGAACGTTTTTCCCACTTTTTGTGGAAATATTCAGGCGCAGGGTCAATTCCTGCAAATGGTTCGCCATGCACGCGGACGCTTTCGCTGAGGTCCGCTTCAAGGGTAAGCAAAAAACGCGTCGGCAGATCATCCAAGTCTTCGGACTCCGCACCGATGTCGTACTCAAGGCACTGCGCGCACCATTGATGTCCATCCTTAAACACGACGACGCGGAGAGTTTCCACATCATTCATGACTGATACCTCCTGATTGCAGCTTCCAATATCCACTGCTAATTCTTTATCTTCCGTTAAGCATAGCGGTTTTTTCTAAGACTATGCAAGCGGCGGGACCATACGGCACATTTTCGCCAAGTCAACTTGTACGATCAGATTATGGCTAAATTATGGGCGATGTAACGTTTCGATATGTTTCAATTGTGTGCCTTAAACAAACCGTAATCTAAATCACATCAATTAAAACAGCGGCGAACCCTGTCGCAATCAGCACGCCGCCCGCGACACGATTGATGACTGTTGCCCAGCTCCCGCGCCGTAACTTTCGCCCGACGTATCCGGCCAGCAGGACATAAACCCCGATTACCAGTATTGCCACAACGAGAAAGACGACCGTCAGCACGACAATCTGAAACAGTGCCGGTTGTGAGGGTTGAATAAACTGGGGGAAAAATGAAATCACGAAGATAAAACTTTTCGGATTCAGCAGCGTCGCGATAAATCCCTCACGCGCCAGACCGAATGCCGTCGCCGCCGACTGCGAAGGTATCGCCCCCGCGCCGCCTGCCTGAAACATCCTGAACCCAAGATACACAAGATATCCAGCCCCGCTGATCTTGAGCGCATAAAACCCCGCCACCGACGTTTCCAGCAGCGTCGCGACGCCCAAATACGACAGGACGATCAAAATAATATCGGCGACGGCGATGGCCGAGACCGTCCCCATCGCCCGCAAACTGCCATGCGCCAGGGCGTGACTAACCACCAGCATGACCGTCGGGCCGGGTATGGCCACGATCAATGCGGTGGCCATGATGAAACTCGTCAAGACCTCAATAGGCATCAGGGGAGATTAGGCGAAAGCCCGAAAAACACAACCACGCTACAACCGGAAATGCCCACAGATGAAGAGACGCTATTATTCCGCACCAACTACTGAATCAACCGCATACTTGGATCAAGCACTTTCGCGCTGGTTGGTGTTGGGTTACCTTGGAGAGATGATTGAAGAACTTACCACTATTGCGGATGACATGGAGAAACTGCTCCCGCTTTTCGTAGAGAGCAGTGCGCTCGGTAAATTCCTACCTACGGAACATTCCGCAACTTTCAAGGCCCTCGCCCTTGAAGCAAAATCGATACTCGACGAGGAGCTTCGCCACGCAAATGACTTTTCTATGAACTTGATCCACGCGGTGAATACCGGCGCTGGCGGTTTCACTAGTGGGCCATCGTATGCCGCTGTTGAAGAGGCATCAAAAATTGTCCGCGCAGCAGTCCGTTCGATCGAACGCAAACGATCGCAACCACCCGTTTCACCATCCGGTGCGAAGCCCTATGTTGATCCGAATCGGATTACCTCACTGCAAGCCATCGGCAACACTCAATGGGATTTTGCCCGGCTCGTTGAGCTCTGCCGAGAGATCAATGTGGCGGCGGCTAACCGATGTCATATGTCAACCGCGATGCTGCTCCGCACTGTGCTCAACCACGTACCCCCGGTGCTCGGTTACGGCACATTCGCTGAGGTAGCTAATAACTACGGTGGCGCAAAGTCGCAGAAATCCTTCAAGGCTTCAATGCAGCGCCTCGAAAAATCGAGCCGGAACATTGCAGACATGCACCTCCATTCACCTATCAGATCACGTGAGGACGTGCCAACGGCCACTCAGGTGGACTTTGCGGCTGACCTTGATGTCCTCCTTGGGGAAGTGATACGCGTGAGCCGCACAGCATAAGAATCCTCAACCCAGTTCGGGAATTGCGGTTTTGGCCGGACGCATTTACTTTAAGGGCATGAATTACACCCACATCCACACCCGCCTATCGAACTCCGCCCCCGCCACAGACCGCGAAGTCCTACACAACGGGAAGATGATCGCCCGTATCTACAGGTACCCACACGGAGCCCAGAAAGGTTCATGGGGATGGTTTCTGCAATGGGGCTGCATAGGGAATAGCGGCATTGCTGACAGCCGGGCATGAATATCCTCAAGTTCGGCAACAATCGACGACACATCAAACCGCCCCGGACGCCCCGGCGACACGCCGAAATTCCGGCCATGAACCTTGCCACCGTAGGCCGTCTTTTGCAGATAGAGAAACCGACCGGCGCGCTGGAAATCAGTGAGCGTATCCGGGTCAACCTGCATCAGCCGGTCAAACTCGACCCTGGACGTCAGGCGGAATTTCAGGAAGTCGATAAAATGGGGATAGTGTTCCTGCAGGACGCGGAACAGGGTAATGACATCGCGGCTGATATCATTGATAACCTCGACCTTCGGGGCTTCGCTGCGCCGAAAGAAGATGCCGCCCATGCCGATGAACGGCTCCACATAGGTGTTATGCGGCACCGACTCGATGATCGGGATGATGCGCTCGGCAAGATTGCGCTTGCCGCCGATATAGGGCGCGGGCGGATTAACCGCCTTGACGGGTCTGGACTCCATGATTTCAACTTGTCATTCTTGCCCCGCCGGTCGACCGGTGGCGGGATGGCCAGTGCTGGCCGGTAGTGGTCATGGGTGTTTGCGCACCCGGCTCGGGCTGTTAGCGCAGCCCGTCCCCCGCCTTATTCAGCGGCGTTCATCTCACCCACTTCTATTCTGTGGCGTTTTGCCTCCCCATTTTTCCAGCACACCCTTAGCAATATCGCCCATGTGTGGGGCGGCGAAGTAAAAGGCTAGTATCAACATAACTGCGGGTGACATATCAACGGCGCTTTCCTTTGCAATGACCGAAACCATGTTGAGCTTTTCTGCTGTTACCGTGCCGGCGCTGTTTGTAAACACGGCCACCATATTGACCATTTGGGAAAGTAGATACATAGACAACCAGACACCCGTTATGGACAGCGCTATAAGCCGTCTAGCGAGGTTCTGGCCCTGAGTGGACTCCATCCACCTTACAACCATCTGACGCGCCTCAGAGCGATCCCTAGCGGCGTCACCGGCCTTTTCCTCGTCGGTATAGACAAGGGCGTCCAGGCTGTTAGTCACGCCGTCAACAACTGAGCTTAGAGCCTTGTCGGTTCCGAATATTTTACCAATGACCGATCCGATGCCAAACATCACATAAACCCATCCGACCAAATACTGTTCCAGGCCCACATCAACCCGCCAATACAGAGTAATGCAATTCCGGCACCAAGGGCACCACCCATCCATCCATTAACCCAGTACCCCACCGCACCCGGAACAAATATAATTCCGCAAAGAACAAGAGCTATTTTTAAAATCATTGGTAATCTCCTTAATTATAACGGCCTCTCAGGCCGCGCTCAGTGTGGGTTTGTACGTTTATTGATACCGAGGTCGACGACAGAGCCGGGTTATTCCCCGACTCCATGACCGTACCAGTCGATCTTGAACTTCTCTGCCGAACCTTTACCCGCCACAGTGTTGAAAAATGCCTTGTAGTAATCGGCGTAACCGTCGATATCGCCGACGGCGGGCAACGCTTCCGGGCGACGGAAATAGATCATCCGGGCGACCGCCGTGGCGTAATATAGATTGGTGACGAGCTGAATATTCCAGTTCGGATTCGGCGCGATAAACCGGGACAGGCGCGTCTCGAACTCGGGTCGGAATTTCAGAAAATTGGTGTAGAGATCAAGATGCGTCGCCGCCTCGATCTGATAGAACCCGTAAGCCGGTCCGAGCGTTTCATCATCCGGCCCGGTGATCTGATCCAGCGCACTGAACCCGCTTTCCGTCGCCACCGTGCCCATCAGCAGATCCTCGGCAGATCGGCTATGCATCTCCATCGCCTCAAGCGTTGGCCGCACCACGAAAATTCGGAAGTGTTTCGGGTTCATGACTGCACCCCGCCTTTCTCAAGCAATTTTGTCAGCAGGTACTGGATACCGTAAGGGCCGAGCCAGCTGACAAACCCAACCAGACCATTGGCCGCCATACCTTGCCATCCCAGCACCGCCGCCAACCCGCCGCCAGCCAACGCTCCAAACACCGCCATCGGAACCTGCCACAGCAATTCCCATGACCAGAACTGACACTTGCCGTCCTTGACCATCTTGCGATGCCAGAGCAACCGCCCCAGCAAGGCCGAAGGCAGAAACCCGGCCACCCCGGTGAGCATTTGCCGTAAGTCTTCACCGACTCCGTCAAGCATCAGACCACCCCGTATTTCATTAAAATCATGACGGCGAATACCCCCCCCCCTGGCAACGTGTCTTGTTCCATATCTTCCCAATTCTCCCCCGCCGCGATCAGACAGGTGATGCCCTGCGGGGTCGTCAACAGAATGGTCCAGGTGCCGGTCGGGGCGGTCAGGACCTCAAGGACGGAACCATTCGCCGCCAGCCCCATGGATTTTGGCTGTTCGGAATATTTATGTTTGAGCTGATCCATCAGCGACCCGCGTTCCCCACAGACCGGACCGGAGCGTTGCACCATCTGTGCCTCTGCAGAATTGAGGCACAAAAAAACCGTCACAAGGACGGTATGGATCAGCAGACGCATGACAGGGGCCTCCTATTTAGGCGCAGGTTTTCCGTTACGCTTGGCCTCGCGGGCGATGACACCCGGTAGTTCGGCATCAAGATCAGCGATCAGGGGTTTGCCCCCCAATCGATCTTGGTTAGCCTGCAGCAACAGCGCATCCAGTTGTTGTTGCTGCTCATGGATGGTTCTATTTTTTAAAAATCGTGTTCGTCTTGCACTCATCTACCCAACTCCCCTATGTCCACTGCAGAACGACGCCGTGATCCTCGATATCCTTTGTGTTATACGTCGTCTCCACATGACGCATCGCCGTCCCGCTTGGTTGTGCTGAGAGATCAACGCTATCGTCTTCATAGGCCCTGGTCCCATCCGCCAATGTTTCTTGCAGTACCAACGTTGCCTCAGAGACAACTATCCAGCTATGGGTGCCCGTGCCGTCATCGGTCAGGGTGATCGGCGCGCCTGCCGAGGTTAACGCGACCCCAAAAGCGTTCGTCGTCGCATTCACAACAAAATAGGCAACACCCTTTAATAACCCTGCTGAAAGCGTCGTCGTCGATCCCAAAAACAGTCGGGCATCATTAGCCAGACCGTGCGCTGTTGAATTCAGCGCATTGGCATCCGTGGCAAATGCCGTCGTAAACGTCGCCCCGGCCCTAGATACCCAGGCCTTCAGGTCGGTGTTGACGGTGATGGTTTCATTTTCCTTTACCTGCACATGAACCCGCCCGGTGACCGGTGGGCTATCGGCAGTAAAGGACACCGACGACAGCGTCAGGTTTGCCGGCACACCGGCTTCATAAAACTCAACCTCCGAACAAACGTAAAATCCGCTACCGGCACCGGAGTTGCCGGAAAACTTAACCCGCAAGGCCTCGTAGGCCAGCGCACCCACCACTGTGCGGTCAACGACCAACCCTGTCGCATCACCACTTAACCCGCTAAGACTATCAATATCCGTCCATGTGCCATCATTGATGTTACTGCTGTCATCGGCACCCTGCAGCGTGCAGGTGACTATATCTGAATTACCTTGTATGAAATTTTCCGAGCTGGCATAGACTTTCCACTTGGTGACCGTCTTGGCCGTTCCCCAATCCTTGCCGACCTGTGTCACCGTATCACCTGCAGCACCTTGGGCCGAATTGGCGTTTGTCTGTGATGTGGTGCCGTCAACCGCCGCCGCATTACCGGCTCCACCGGTCATGTCGCCACCAACTGTCCCGCCACTAATCAATACATCACTACCCGCCGTCCCTGAATAGAAATCTCCGCCCGCGTTGTAACTCGCAGCGGCGCTGATCTCCGCATCGATATCCGTTTCATCCATAAACGGATCGGCAATACCGTCGATCATGTTCAGCCGGTCTCCGGCATTCTCGGCGATCAACAGAAAGGCCAGGCGCATGTCGGTCTCGGATACGACAGACTGTTGCACGCCAATCTGTTTCGCCAACCACACCCCGTTTGCCGTAGCGTCATCAAGCAACTGAACCAGATAACTTTCCCCCGCTGATACTACGGCGACCACATCCGTGCCGCCATTATCCTTAATGGCGAAGGCAATGGTACCTGCGTTATTGATCGTCCAGGGCCGCCCCTCAACATCCGTCGTCGCATCCGGCAGATCAACCGCCTGTGCCGCCACCGTCATCGTCACGGACTGAACTCGCGAATCTGCAACCGTCAGGGTCACACCCGTGGCGCTGGAGATTTCCCGCGCGCCATAGGTCAGGGTGTTTGACAGTCCGCCAGCATTCAGTGCCGCAAGGTCAATCTGAACTTGCGCGACGAAATCGGTAAATATAGCGCCGTAACTGTCACCCCGTTTCAGCGCGGCAGCGAGATCATAGGCCGTCATGCGGTTAACTCCTGAATAATTGTGGAAAATGAATAATGAGCGGAGTTTTCCGACTTCGTCGGTTTCAACCCACCCGGTATCGCCATGCCGTAAATCGCCGTGCGGTACTGGTTGATATCAGTGGAGTCGGGAAACGGCAGCACCAGAAGATCGATAGAATGACCGACCACTCTTTGCATGTCGTTGTAATTACCGAGCGCATCCGCTTCGTTCGAAAACTGGAACGGCAGGGTCAGTCGACGATGTTTGTCCGCCTTGTCGACCCAGATTCCACCATCCTCCATATCCACTTGTTTCGAACGATCCACCCACTCTAGTGTCCACCCGCGCGAAAAATTGTTTGATGGCTGCCATCCGACACCTGCAATCAGGCGACCCGCCTGCAGATAACCATCAGAATTCCCGGAATCATCCACATCAAGGCGCAGGTAGAGTGCCTCATACGTCTGGCCCAGGCGGAAAATCGAATAATATTTATAGTCATTAAACTCGGTCAGCAGGGGAACGCCGCCAAACCCGTCCAGGTCCCAGCCGATTTCATCCCAACCGTAAATTTCCGGCCAGGCGTTGTGGGTGACATCGTAAACCGGCGAAGACATATCCGCATTATTCGACAACCGCACCCGAACCGTCGCCGCCGTACTCAAGTTATGGTTCCAGATCGCCACCGTCGACACCGATGTCAACGCACTGAACGCCGCTTTCCACCATTCCCCGGTCACACCTGAAGTCCGCGCAACCTTCAACAACTTGCGGTTTTGCAGGTTAACCGCCCCCAGCGTCCCGGCTTCGGAACTGGCGCTCGTGACGGCATCGTCGACCTTGTTGTCATACAGGAACGTTACTTTTTCAGTCGCCATATCTACCCCCACATCGTCAATTCAACTTCCGACTGGGCGATATGCTCAACCAGTTCGACAACCAGAAAATTCTGACCAGTAGACAAACCAAACCGGGAATGGGAAACCCTGCAAGTCTCGCCGAGATCGTGGGCAAGAACCTGTGTTTTGACCACAACACCGACAACATCACGGGCGACCTTGTAGAGATCGAACTGCCGCGCCACTTCCGTTTCAGCTTCCGTCTTGTCAACCAGCAAACCAGGCCGAGGGTTAGGGTCGAGGGCATTGGGTTGCCCACCCTTGCCGACACCGTCAAGTTTGATATCTGCATCGGACGCGCTGACCCGTCGGTATTCCTCACCAACAAAGTCCTTATAGGCATCTGTCGCCGTTGCATCCAGAACGTCCGATAGCTGCACCGTCCACGCCCGCCCGTAGTCAATCCTGCGTCGCCAGTGCACCGGTCCGAACGACACCACGTTAAGCGAATTATCCAGCATATCCGCCGTATCAATTTCAAAATCTGCTGTCACTGCCGGTTCAACAACCTGCCCGACCATCAATAACCCGGCACGGTTAAAGGTATAAAACGCCCCAACCGTGTCACAGATATCATCCAGAAGATCGAGCAACCCGGTCGCCGCCGTGCGGGAATAATATCCAATCGCCGCCGGTGCCGCGCTGTTCAGCGCCGTGAAACTGGCAGCATCCAGATCAGCCGGAACCAGACCGCCAAAGTCCGTCACCAGCCGTTCGACAATATCGGCCACCGTCGATACATATGCCCCACTGGTTTTTGATCCTTTAATATCCGCCGTAATCAACCCGGTTGGCGACGCCGTCAGGGTGATCCGCCCATTCACCAGATCGACCGTGTAATTCGTCGTTAGTGTCAGTAACTTGCCATTGTCATAAACCGCCGTCACCGCTTCGATCTGACCGTCATGAACGTCATAGACGTTGCTGCTTGAATCGACCCGCACCGGGGTGATGTTCAGACACTCTCCGAATGCAACCGGTTTTGGTTTATCTTTCAGGTCATCCCCGCCTTCGTTACCCCCCGTCCCCGCATAAAGCGTATCCTGTAGCAGTTTATCCAGCAGCGACTGTTTATCCCTGAGATCCAGAACATATCCATCCTTGGCCGACACCAGCGACCCCGACACCCCGTCGAAAATGATCTGGAAATCCGCATAAGCCGACCCCTTCAGGCCCGCTTTGATCACCACCGCCCGCCCGTCCCAGTGAAGATTGCGCCAGTCATCAATCTCACCCATATTCATAACGCGCAAATCCCCCATGTCCGGCAACGACCGACCGCCCAACTGACCGGGTTTGAACATCGACCGCCTGAACGTCAGATCGCGGGTCAACCGACCCTCGAAATAGGTGTTTGCCGGGGTTTCCGCCGGTCCTGTAACAAACCCCGCCGTCGCCACATATTTTGTCACCACCGCTCCGGTGGACGGATCATAGGGCGACAGTTCCGCCACATAGACCCGGTGGGCGGTGATGTCGGTGAACACATCAGCCATCAGGCAACCCGTCTCTGCGCCGCACCCGTCGCATAACTATTGGTGACGCCCGCCATTTGCCGCATTGACCTACTGACATCTTCACGCAACTTGCGGATTTCAGCCGTCATCAACGTCACCGCCTCGACCACTTCCGAATTGTCGGGTTTATTCAGGGGCTCGCTCGGATTAACCGTGCCGGGCCGGTCGATAACGATACTCTCCGCCCGTTCCTCGCCGACGACAAATTCCTCTCCCGCCTGAAACCGCCCGCCCTTGCGCAATCCCCGCAGGACACGTGTCCCGGCAGACTCAACCGACCGGTACTGCCCCTCCAGGTCGGACTGATAGGACCCGAACCGCACGCCAGCCGCATCCTGGAACGGCTGCATATTCTCACGCGGTGATGTTGTCAGCGCATTTTGTGAAAACGCACCATTATCCCCAAAATTAAAATCATTACCGGCGGAGCGTGTTCCGGCCCCTCCCGCACCAGGCAACCCAAAAGCTGAAGAAACTTTATCGAATCCCTTGTCAAGTTTCCCGAAGGCACCATCAACGACGGCTCCAATTGTTTTTCTACCGCTTAGAACATCGTAAACCGCCCCAGCCAACCCCGTACCAAATGGACCACTATTATTCGCTATGCCGCTAGTCACCGCTTCCCGGCCAAGGTTTATCGCAAAACCGGCCAACAACGCTGAAGGCGTGAACATGGACAATATGCCGGTTAATGCGCCCGCCGCCCTCGACCCAAAGAATCCCGTGTCTGTGCCCGCACCAAAAAATGATCCAATTTTGTCAAAAAATGAACCGCCCCGGCGATCAATTATATTGCCTTCCTCGTCAAAAACGTTTTGCAGCACATCATCCGGTAACTGGAAACTGGCGTCATAATCTTCGTTATTGTCATTACCACCACGCGGGCTAGACCGTCCACCGTCCCAACCATCGAAGTCCCCCGCTGATCCGCCAAGACTGCCCGTGCCCGGCCCCTCGCTGTCAAAATCCCCGGCAGACCCACCCAGCGAGAACCTTGGCAGACCGTCAGCACCAACCACTCCGCCCTGCGCAAAACCCGGAACCTGATTGTCGTTGATAGCATGCAGCATTGGCAGCCATTTTTTCGTCTGCTGCGCATTGATGATAAATTCCCCGTTCGAAACGAAGGCTGGGATGGAATCCGATGTCCCCGTCCCCGGGCCCCGCACTTTACCGCCATCGGCAAAGAACAATCCTTTGACGAAACTCGCCGCGCCCGACACCACGTCGCCAATCACCGACCCGGCACCAGATGACCCCGATCCCAGACCCAGCACCCCGCCAACCGCACCAATCAGGTCCTGCGCCGCCAGCCGCGCCAACCCGACTTTCATGGAATTGAGAAAGTCCGCCGTTGATACCTTGGCACCGGAAAAGAACTTGGTCAGCGCGTCCTCAATCCCGCCAAACGCCCCAACCAGAAACCGCCCGGCGTTTTCGCCGTACTTCGCCATTCCGTCGAAATAGTCCTGAGTGACAGCCGACGCCGAGCGCCCAAACATCTTTTCCTGCTGGCGTTCGAAATCACGGGCAACCTTTTCCTGTGTTGTCGACCGTTTCGCCGCATATTCCTTATCGATTGTCAGAAGCGCCGCCTGAAACTGTTTCTCTGTAATCAACCCCTTGCGCTTGAGTGCAAAAAATTTTTGTTCGTTTTTCACCCGCTCCCGCGCCAGCAGTTTCAGGGGATGCAGTTGCGCCTTTGCCGCCCGATCTTCCAGCGTCGTCAGTTCCTTGAGCGCCGCTTTTTTCGCCGCCACCCGCGACGTCGCTTCTTGTTTGGATTCACGGACCAGACCCTTGACAAACTTCGCTTCCGCCGCCAGCGCCTTCGTATGATCCGCCTCCACAGCCGTCTGGTATTTGGCATCTGCCGCCGCCTGACGGGCCTGACGTTTCAGGGCTTCTTCCGCCTCAAGCCGGGCATTGATCTCGCCCAGTTTCGCATGGGTCTTGGCCAGTTCCTGTTCTTTCAGTTCCCGCGACATTTTAAGCTGGTTGAGCTGGACTTGATCCGGTTGCTTGCCGTCAAGCGGACTGATCGCAAGCGCCTGCTTGCTGTAAATCTCATCAAGTTCCGCGCCCAGTTCCTTGGCCTCTGCCGTCAGCACCGCAAACTGGCTCTGTTCGCTGGGGAACATCGCGGCGTTGATACGGTCGACACCGCGCCCGAAATTTGCCATCAACACCGTCGCCGCGTCGACCGGACCATGATTTCCGATATTCTCAAGAAACAGCCCGACGTTTTCCGCCAGCGTGTCATAGGCCCCGGCCAGACCCCCGGCTTCCGCCGTACCGGCTCCGCCAACCTGTTTTTCCAGCGCCTGCAAAATCAGGTTCTGCGCCGCAGCCGCATCCCCAGACTCATGCAGTTTGCGGATCATCTGTTCCTGACTGGCTGTGAACGACACCCCGACGCGACGAAGGTTCGACAATCCCCTGACCGGGTCTTCCATGGCTTTCGCCAGTTGCACGGTTGCCGATTCAATCGTTCCGAAGCCCAGCGCCGCCAAATCCTGCGCCGCCGTCAGGGTCCGTTTGAACGCATCCCCGGAAATCGAGCGGAACGTCAACAGTTGAGCCGCAGCGTTTCTGGCCCCACCAACACTGGCCAGCGTGCCCTTGCCGATAGAGATCGACAGCGCATCAATTTCCTGCGCCGTCTGCCCTGATGTATACCCCGTTGTCTTGTTGACCTGCTCGATCTTGAACATGGCCCGCTCGTACTCGCTGGCCCGCGTGATCGCCTTGCCCATTGCGAATACCCCGGACCCGGCGGCAAGTACAAATCCACCCACCGCCAGCCCCGCCGTACCGGCCAGTGACGCGATGCCCGAAAATCTTGACGCTATCCCGCCGAGCGGCCCGTGCATCACCGCAGTGACCTGCGCCATTTGCCGCAACGACCCCTGCAACTTGTTCGACGACCGGTCCAGCGTCAGCAACGCCTTGTTCGGCTTTGCCGTCGCGGTCGAAATCCCCCTGAGTGCGCCCTGCCCCGCCTTGCCGAATTTCCGAAGTTCCGCTATCGCGGCGGCGGAATCCTTCACCCCCAGTCGATAGTAGATTTCCTGTGCAGAATTCATGTTTCCATTCACTCACAAAAAAGGCCGCCCGAAGGCGACCGTGAACATATTAACTTCAGTATCTGGGCGGCTTAAACCAGGTGCCCTCCGTCAACCTCCTCCGCAGCGAAGCGCTTGAGCCGCCGCCATTTTCTTGCCAACACTCACAACACAGCCCGGCAATTCATCAGACCAGCGCGGGATTCTCCATCTCGTCATACAACGGGCTTCAGCACCAATCCGCAACGCGGCTTCATTGATCACCTTGTAGCACTTCTTTCGCATACACAGCGCCGTGCCGACATTAATATTCAGAGGTCGGTTTGGGTCGGTTCGTACCAACCCCGCCAAAAACCCGTCAACAAGCCCGCCGGCGGAAAACGAGCCCAGACCTCCATTGACAACACCATCAATGACGGCATGTTCAGCACCCTTGGAAAGGGTAGAGGATGTAACCTCCGAACCACCCCCTTGGTAATTCTCGATTTTACCTTCAGCATCAGCACGGCAATATGCCAGATCAGATTCAAACCGTCCTGTGTTGTCCACCTTCTCCATGTCAAACTGCGGCGGTGGATACCCCGCACACCCCGCCGCCGCCGCAAGGCCCGTAACCACCAGAACTATCCGTTTCCACATAACCACCCCCCGGTTGTGACCGGCTGAATGGTACCCTCTTTTTTTACGCCGTGTCACCCTTTTCCGAACCGGGCCTTGCGTTCTCTGACCAGCGGGTTGACAGCCCCGTCCATCACCTGAAACGCCGCGATGGTTTTCGCCGCCTGATCAAGGTACCCGCCGCCACCCGGCATCACCCCGCGTTCCCGCCATAATGACCAGGCCTCGACAATGTCGCCCGCTTCCGCGCCGATCAGGTGCAGCGGATGAACCCGGAGGGATGGCCAGCCTATTTCCGCGAGGCCCCAGCGGTCTTCTTCCGGGGCCGGGTTTTCTTCGGTGTAGTCCGCGCCGTCGGCGAAGTCTCCGGGCCAGAGTCCCCAGGCGACGGCGAGACGGAGTTTTTTTCCTCACTCCCCGAAAGATACATCAGTTCGGCAATTCGCCAGTCCAGTTCATTCATGTGTTCCGGCGGAATACGAACCATGTCATCTTCGCTAAGCCCTCCATGCCCGGAGATGACACCGACCGGCAATGTTGCGTCATCGTCGCCCACCCAGCCGACCACAAGGGCGCGCACTGCTTCCTGGGCATGTACGGACAAATAAAACTCGTTATCCGCAAACTTCTGTGCATAAGGCTGCCATGCCCGCCGGATCAGGCTTTCCACTTCCTGAAATTCACTCAAGAGTCGCTCAGCCTTGACGCCCTTCTTTAGAACGCCATCGACGGCGGCGTAATAGGTTTCGATAACTGACCGAAGTTTTTCAACCTGCTCCGCATCGCCAATATTCCCAGCCAGTCCATCAAGTCCGGCCAGCAGCGATTCCCGCATGACGTCCGGCACCCAGTATTGAGCGCCCAGCGCCCGAACCTGGCGTCGGATCACTGCCCGGTCCGTGACTCCCGGCGTGCGGATTGAATACGTCCGCCGCCGCCCGGTGACCGGCGTGAATTCAACCAGCGCACCGGCTCTGTGTAAAATCTCCATCAGTGAAAACACATCCACAGACCGGCATCGGCGCCCTGACCCTGAAACGGAATTTCTTCCGCCGCAAATCCGCTGTTATCGGATGGCGATCCGCCGGTATAACGTACCTGCGGCATCAGCAGGCTGACCCGGTTGCCCACCGTGCTGCCCCAGCGCATGATAATATCCTTGGGCGTCTGGTTGAAAAAATCGGACACGTTGTCGCGGGTTGTCAGGGCGGTCATGTTGGGAGAAATCGTGCCCGTCGTTTTACGCCGGATAATCCCCGCCGAATCATATCCGTATTGTGCCGCCGGATCATCCGCCTGGGCGATTTCATTGCCAAGGTCAATCGTAAAACGATTGAACTTTACCGCAGACCCACCCAACAGGGATTCCGTGGCGATAAAAGCGACTGGCGACACAGTATCGAATGTCGCAGCGCCGGGGTGCGTCACATCCGTTGGTACTGATGGCAGGACGCCGGTAAACGTGAAATTCGCCTGGGCGATACCGCGTGTCGCGATTTCAAGGCTCATGTTACCGGCGGCACTTCTGACGCGCCGCAACCTTGAATCTGTCGCCGCTGCCGTCCCATGCTGATAGGACCACAGCGTCAACACCTCAAGCGCCGTCGACGCCGGACGGTACAGCACACAGGCCGGGATGGTATAGGTTGTCGTCACGTCAGGCGTCGTTGTCCAGGCCTTCGCCACTGTCGCCACCTTGGTCGTGCCGTTATAAGCCGTAATCACCGCCGACTGACCGGTCCCGGTTCCACCATCAAGCTCAATCACCATACCCTTGTAGGCATCATCTGTTGTCGATGGACCTGACGCGGCGAGCGTAATGGTTGATGTCGCCCCCGCCTGCGCTGTGCCGGTCAAATCGCTGGCCAGCGTCGTTTCCGCCATCCCGCAGCCCCGATACAGCGCGGCAGATTCCGGTGCAGTTCCACCTGTGCCCGAGCCCTTCAGTTTGGTGGCGAACGACTTGCCAACGGAACCGCCGCCGACAATCGGGTTACCGACATCAAGGGACCCGGTATGCTCCGCATCCGTATCGAGAATATCGAAATTTGGCGAATACTGAATACCTTCAACCTTGATGGCATCAGACCCGACCGTCGGTGTTTCTTCCGTATCCGTTGCCGCCTGAACCTTGGCCAGCAACGTTTGATTTAGCGTGCGAAAATCGGACATGGTTTAGGATTCCTGTTCTGATTTCTGGCCGCGATCTGCGGGCTTGGCTGATTTCTTGGGTGGAGTGAATGTATCGGCCTTTACCTTGACCGGGTCCGGGTCCGGCAGGCGAACCGCGCCTCCGGCAACACCGCCGCTGGAGGCGCGGCGATGTGAATTCTTTGACGTCATCTGTCTTCCTTTCCGTCAGTTTGCGGCATAGGGATCGCTTTCCCCATGCTCGAAGTCGATTTCAAAATCCAGAGTGAATTCTGCGTATGGTTTTTCCTGATCCTCACTGAGAATTGCCGGGTCAGACATTTCGGTATCTCGTACATCGATAGCCATCCCCCCCAGCGAAACATCGGCTATGAGTGCCTTAATCACCTTGCCCGAAACATCGTCAATGGCATCCGCCATGTCGTCCAGCGCCGCCGCCGTGACGTAACATTCAACGGCAACCGCCAGCGTTTTTACTGCCGTGCCGCTGTAAATGGTTTTCGCCACATGGCCGCCATCAATCTGGATGATACAGTTCATTTCAGCCGGTTCCGGTTCCCGGTCGAGGTTGCGGAAATAGGTCAAACCACCAATTGCCGTCAACGTCACCCCAACCGCGTCCAGGGCAAGTCCTCGTCTGGTCAACGCCATAATCAGTTCCCCGGCCAATTGTTCAGAATATCGCGCCCCAGTTCTCGCTGGGCGCGTCGTTTGGCACCCTTCGCGTCAATCCGCCGGGGCAAGCGCACCTGCTTGACCAGGACAAACAGGGCAACGGAAACCCGCCGCCCGGTGATCGGCGAATAGTCGCCGCGTTTCTTCCGGGTCCGGACTTTCGAACGTTTCAGTCCCGCCGTCAGGTTGTCGGCCACCACCAGAATGTTGCCGCGTTTTGTTTTCACATAGCGTACCGCGCCGAACCGCCGGATCGCCGCGTCTATATTTGACCACTTGCGCGCATTACCGGCCCCAGGGGCTGACTTTCGCCAGTTGGTATGGAGTCCCAGTTTGACTGCCGCAGGCAACGCCACCGGCATAAACTTGGCCCTGCGCACTCGGATAACCGGGCCAATGGAAAACGCCGAATGCAGCCTCTTGGCTTTGGAAAATACCACCGACGCCGCGCTTATGCTGTCGCCGGATTTCGGGTAGTGCACAACCCGCACCGCTTTTTCCAGTTTGCGCCCCAGACCCGCCGCACGGACCTGTGAACGAAAATCTTTTTGTAACCGAACCGCCCCGGTCCGCGTCCCCCGCGTTATCCCCGTCGCCGCCTTTTTGCGCTCCTGCTCGATATGTTTTTCAAGATCGCCCTTGAGCGCCAGAATCAATCTCATGACACAGGATCACCAACCGGCACCATCCATATCAGATCGTGCGCCTGCCCTTCCGCAGGGACCGCCAATTTCAGGACCGTGAAGGTCCGCCCGTCGGCAAGGGCAAACTGATCACCCTTGACCGGAGCAATAGCAACGTCCGCTGTCTGCACTTCCAGCGACCAGGCAGAAACACCGTTGATCCCATGCGCGCCAAAATCATCACCGACAGAATCCCGACTGACGGATACATAAATCCCGGTGACTGGGCTCCCGGTCACCGGTGTATAGTCTGCCAATTTGCCACCCCGGCGAAACGCCGCCAGCAGCATTCTGGATTCCGGTGTTGTCATGAAAGATATCCTGAAACAGGGACCGGGTTGTACCCCGGCCCCATGTGTCTCAGATCAGGCCTAAGCCCGCTTGGCTTTCATCAGCACCTTCGGACGGGTGCAGAAAGCCAGTGGGTTGCTTTGTACTTCCCAGTGAACGGCGCGATCATTGTTCTTGCCGTCCGGGTCCTGCAGAACATAGCGCGGCAGCCCGATGGTATTTACGGTCTGCTTTGTGTCTGCAGGTGCATTGCGCTGTTCCCAAAGACCGGGGACACCGACCGGAGCCAACTTACATTCATTGGTTGCGATAGCCACCGATGACCCATCATCGGACCCTTGATAATTTTCGAAATCAATTCCTGCGTAATGGAAGGAACTGAACGTATGATCATCACGCAGGAATTGCCCGTCATTCCAGCGATCAAAGGCCGCCTTGACGTTGGCGTGCGCTTTTAGATCATCGTAAAAAGTATCACCGCAAAGTGCCCTGATCTTGAACTTTCCACTGTGCGGAAGTTTCAAGTTCGTCGTCATGGTCCGGCGGATAGCAGCACATTTTTTGGCTATATCCGTGGTATCGGTCGTAAGCGCGAAATTAACTTCCGTTTCCTGTGTCACATTGAATTCCGTAAACAGGTTGACCAGCACGGTCGTTCCATCCGCATCCAGGATAATTCCCTGAAACGCCCCCAAGCGGTGGTTTTCAATGGTCAGGTCCATTTCCAGCCCAACCGTGTCCATTTCCTGATGCACGATTGATTCCATGGTCTGCATCTGACTTTCCGAACCAAATGCCCGCACCCCCTGCACTTGATCGGCGTAAACGGTAACTGCTTTTTTGATATGCGGCACATCAATCAGCCGCAACTTGCGCTTTTTCGCCGTTTTCACCGGAGCCGCTTCGCCGCGCTTTGATGTCGCGATCAATGACAGCGTGGTGTCATTTTCTTCAATCGCCACATGCGTGGTCGATATGCCCATTTCATTGAAATTAACCAGTTCGCCAACCCGGCCAGGCACATAGTCCTGCTTGTTGACGTACGCCGTCAGGGACATCATCCCGAAGGCGTCAGTTCCAAAAACATTCATGGTATCCATAATAAGTTCCTCTCAGATTGTTCCGTTAAACGCCTGACGCCGTCAGGCGGAAAATTGTGGTTAGCGTGAAATGATCCCGACCGTCGCGAGTTCCGCCTTACCGGTGGTGATCTGCCCGGCGCTCGCACCGGTAAACCACTGCAACGCAGCCCCATCGACTTCCGCGTCGCGGGCGACAATCACCGCCGCTACATCGGCAAGGGTGGCGTCCACGTTGTCATAAAGAACGGCGATAGCCGTTTCGGAACCGTCCGTATTAGTCGGGTCGTATTCCTTGTATTTACCGGACCCGGCAACCACCGTGATGACGAAACCGTCACCGGCAACAAAGTCCGTCGCGCCATCCGCCAGGGTAAACGCAAGGCCACCCGCCGAGAATGCTGCCGCGACGTCACCTGTACCGATTTCAACACCATCCGGACCTTCAACCGTGAACGCCCCGACATTGGTGCCAGGCTCCATAATGGTCAGCTTGTAGTCGCCTACAACGGCACCCGCCGACACAGTGACGGCCCCCATTGCACCGTCACCGGTATTACCGGCTGCTGCGGCAGAAGTCGCCGTACCGTCCTTGGTAATTTTTCCAAGAACCGCCCCGGCTTTCAAATTTTCACCCGTAATTAGGGTGATTGATTCCCGCGAACGGCTCCCCGCCGATTCACTCACAATAAATTCACCAGTATGCTGGCCTTCAGTCAATTCAGTCATTTCAGTCTCCAATTTTTGTCACAAAAAAAGGCGGCCAAAAGGCCACCACGTTGGTGCGGATATGACCCGCGATTTACGCCTTTTAGCGCCGGGAGTTTTTCTCCATTGAGGCCTTTCGGCGACGGCCATAGATTTCCGATGCCGATAGGGTGACGGGCTGCTCGGCACCACCAAGATTATCGTGATGCCCATCGGTGACGGTATCCGCATCCGCATCCGCCTTCAGGGTTTGCAGGTTTGCACGAACATCGGCAACACTGGTTTTATTGGCAATAAAGTCTGCCGCCTTCTCCGGCATGTTGGCCAAGGCGCAAAGCGACACGACCTCCGCCGCCTGCGCATACCCTTCGCCGCGAACGGCCTCCAGGTCGATCACTTCCGCGCCGCCGTCATTATCCGGTTTCACCGCTTCTGGCGTGGGGGTTTCCGTTGCCGCCTCCGCACCAGTCTCAACCTGCTGTTCTTCACCAGCCGCTGCGGTTTCAGGTGCAGTACCTTCTGCCGTCAGAGCGGGGTTGTCGTCTTTGGTTCCTTTGGTTTTCATGGGTGTCTCCATTGTCTGGGGGGGTTCACTATTTGCCAAAGCGGAGGCGGCCCCAGCCGAACCCGCCATCGCCACCCCGGAATGGGGCGCGTCCAGAAATTCTGAAAATTCCGCCAGGACTTGGCGGAACGGCATGACCGCATCAGCCAAGCCCGCATCAACAGCATCCTGTCCAACAAAATAACCTGATTCCATTGCCCTGATTTGATCTGCTGACAAATCTGGACGGTTCAGTGTCACCAGATCGACAAACAGATCATAGTTGCGGCGAACATCGGCCTGCAGAATTTTACGGGCCTCATCACCAAGTTCTTCGTGCGGATTAAAATCGTTTTTGCGCTCGCCGGAGAATATCGTTGTGTATTGAAAACCTTCTGCCCGGTCGCGGGCCGAACGATCCATGTGCATGGCAATAACGCCGATACTGCCAACCCCGCCCGTGCGCGGCAGCACCAACCGGTGCGCGGTCGACGCCAGCGCATAAGCTGCCGAATAGGCATGTTCATCGGCAATCGCCCATATCGGCTTAAGGTCACGTGCTTTGCGGAGGACATCGGCACAATCAAAGGCTCCGCTGCATTCACCCCCGCCGCTGTCCGCATCATAAAGGATACCTCGGATTGTTGAATCAGTCGCCGCGTCCATGATCATGTTTTCAATTTCACCGTATGACCACAACATTGAAGGCGGATTTGCTGATGCCGCGCGGTGCACCAGTGTTCCGTGAATATGCACCACCGCCACACCTCGATCCGTCACCACATATGGCTTTCGGCTTTCGATGGCACCGGGTACCGCCGCCAGTTTGGTTGGCATCACATTACCGACCCCGGACAGGGCCTGACGGCTTTGCTCGATAGTCAGGTCATCCAACCCCAGTCGCGACCCCAATGCGGCTGCGAACACGGCGGCCTTGTCGGGGTGGACCGCAAGCGGCGTATTGAACATCCTTGCCATTACGTGGGGATAACTGGACATCTTGTTCCCTTTCTTCATGCCGACCGCCGCCGATGTTCTTCATCGTCGGGATGCTCAAGCTCAGTGTCGTCATCCGCTGAAGGAAGTTCACTGCCAGCGGCTCGCGCCTGCGTCACGCCCGCCCCGGAAACCTGTTCCGGATCACTGTCCAGAATAAGGCCCTGATCAATTCGGGCTTGACGGTCCCGTGCCAGCTCTTCATCAATTTTCTTCGGATCATATCCGGACATCCGTATGGCCTCTGGCCGCGAAATCAACCCGGATCGAATAGCCTTGATCAGGGCAACCACTTCGCGCTGCGGGTCCGTCCACTTGAAACCGTTTGGTGTCCAGGACACGTCGTAATAGAGATGGGCGTTCTGTTTAAAGTCCGGCGCATCAATGCGGCCTGAAAATACGGCTTCTCGAATGAACCGCCGCCATGTCGGGCGGCAAAACTGGAAAATGAAAAAGCACCGCTGAAACTGCTCAACTTCGCGCCTGAACTCCAGTAATCCGGCCCTGATTGAACTGTAATTCACATCCGACAGATCACCGGTCATTTGCTCATAAGTCACGCCGGAACCGGAAGAAGCCCTGCGCAGCATCTGTTTGATAAAGTCATTCACCCCCGCACCCGTGTCGGGTGGTTGCGCAAGATTGGCGCTTTCTCCAGGTGCCAGCACAGGGATTGTTCCCGGCTGTAATTTCATGATCTCCAGAATACTATCAACAGCCTTTGTGCCGCCAAATGCAGGGCGTCCACCTTCATCGGCTTTTTTCTCGATAAACCCGGTGATCATGGACGCGATTTTTGCACGAACCAGTTCCGCATCCTGATACTGGTCAAGTTCGTACAACGTCAGCAGCGCCGTCGCCAGTCCTGTAACGCCGCGCACCTGACCTGGTCGCAGTGGACGGTACACATGCGCGACGTTTGCTGCGGCCACAGGTACTGGTCGCCCGTTGTTGCCAATGGCCCACGCGCTGTCACCGGGGTGATTGCGATAGATATGATACCCGACCCGACGCCCGACAGCGTCAAACTCGACACCCGCGCGGACTTGATTGCCGTTGGCCAGGCGTCTGGATTCCTCCAAAGGCACCATTTCCGATTCCAGCAGTTGAACCTGAAACGGCACGTACAATCCATCTTCCGGACGCCGCGCCCGAAACCGCCCGAAACAGTCACCGCCTTCCATCATGGATCGGACAGCCAGCGCCTGCAGGCCAAAATAATTGGTGACATTGTCCGCATCCGCTTCATCGCACCAACGGCTAAAAGCGTCATCAATACTGGTTTGCACAGCGGGGTCTGGATGCTGTGAATTTGGGCGGATACCCGTACCTATGGCATTCGAGACATATCGCCCAAGTGCTTGATCGGCATAAGGGCTTTTCCGCGCCGTGTCTCGCGCCCTGCGGCGAAGCGTTGAGCCGTTACCTTGCAGAATGGCGGTAATGGCTTCCGCGCCGGGGTTCCACCCGGACAACCGCACACTGTTGCTGGCCGCATCGTAGGACGGGGTCGCTGCCGAGGACTTTACCAGAAAACTGGCGGCCCCAATCAAACCGCGTGCGAACTGATCCCGAATACTCATCTCATACACCCTTACTGGTGGTCACCTGAACAAACCGGGTCGGCTGCGCGGTTGTGCTTCCACCCTCGACATCTGCAGCAACGGTTTGAATGGCCTTTTCCAACTCGTCCAACGACCGATAGGTCACCTTCTTGTCGCCGAGCTGAAATGACAGTTCTCCTGACGCAAATGCGTTCCGTAACTCAGTCAGTTGAGCCGCTGTATAAATCGCCATTAAATGTTTCCTTAACTGCCTCGCACCGCCATCCCGCCCGCTCCCCGGACCTGGACCTGTGGTGTTTCAGTCGTATTTGTGTTTGGTTCCGCCACCTCGTCACTCTGACTGGTGGGCGCAGATGGTTTAACTATGGCCGTCAATAGATCGCCTTGCGCCTGTTTCGGCGGCGCACCTCTTTCTGCCGCCAAACCCGTCCAGTCATCGGCGGTCATCTTGGATACGCCAAGGTGTTCCGCGAGGGCACGATTGTAGATATCACAATCCAGATAGTGATTGTCCCCGGTCTGCATCCAGACCTGCTCAACCTGCCCGTTAGGTTTGGAGCGTTTTTTCAGATACTCCGCCGTCAGTTCCTTGAAATATTTTTCATCATGAAACAACGAATGATGACTGAACCCTGGCGGATAACTTTCGGCACCGTCCTTGATGCCATCCTTGCGGAGCGAAGCATAAAGCGCCGACTTCAGCGAAAAGGTTCCGACCGGCCATAAATCAACACCTCGACGGATTTTACGGCCCCCGAAGGTAATGTCCTGTTTTGTCGGCGTCCCCAACGCCGGGGCCCCCCAGCCATGCCGACCATCCAGCGCCATCGCCTGTGGATGCGCCCGAACCCAGGTATAGACCTGGTTGGTATTGTATCCTGCATCAACACCAAACAGATCGACCGGCCAGACATTCCCGTAGGCATCCGGGTACCGCCGTTCATAGACTTCGGTCAGTTGTTTCCAGATGTCGCTTTCCGGGTCCGCCGTGTCACCACTCAGGTGACCAATATCGATTGACCAGGTCGTATGATATTCGCCGTGCGCCTTAATCTCATAACGGGCGTAAGTCGCCCCGATATCGACTGCCGCCGTGAAAATCAGACCGCCAACGGGTATTTGTCGGGCTGGGTAATCTTCGCGGCGGGCAAACAGGCGTTGCCATTTTGGCGCATCGCCCTTTTCTTCCCAAGGCTCCCCAAGAGCCTGCTGCACAAACGTCTTCAATTCATCCGGCTTGTCCTTACAGCCGAAAAACTCAACCATCATGTCTTCCCAAGCGACAAACGGCGAATAAGCCTGCCACACGTGGTAACTCGGTTGCCGCCCACCCTCGGACCGGTTTTGCCAGTCCGCAATATCTTCCGGCGCGATCACATCCGGTGGCGCTTCGCCCGTTTCCGCGTCCGGATAACACGGAACCCATTTATGGTTTGGCACGGCGGCGATCATCGCCTTTTTCTCGTGATGCTCTATCGTCCCGTTACAATGGCGGCATTCGTAGTAGGTGCCATAGGGCGGCGACTTCTGGCGAACCTTGACCTGTTTGAACACCAGGTTCTGAAACCAGCCACAGCGCGGACACGGTACGTAATATCGGGACTGGGTCCCGGCCTCGTATTTTGCCGTTATCCGGCACGACCCGAGAATGCCTGGTGTCGAGATATAGACGTGCTTGTCACCGACCGTGTCGCGGTACGCCTTCGCCCGGTTCTCCGCCTGCTTCATCGGATCGCCGCGCCCACCCGTGTCCCAGGGCCATTCGCTGATCTCTTCGTAGATAATCACGCGGGCCGAAATCATCTGCAGACCGACCGACGAATTGGCCCCGGTGATCATCGCGAAACCACCCTTGAACTTTTTCATCGCCGTTGTTGAACCGGTGGCATCCCGGCTTTTGACATCCAGCACCCGCCGCCTTAGTGACGGTGTTTCCGTGATCGCCGGTTGCAGCTTGACCCGGTTGTATTTTTTGCCTTCATCAATGGTCGGAAGAATGATCAGCATCGAACACGGCGTATCGACCACGATCTTGCCAAACAGGTTCAGACCATTTTCAGACCCACCCGTCTGCGCTGACTTCGCCAGTGCTATTTCACGCGCCGGGTCGGACAACGTCATCCGGTTCATGGGCTCGATCCAGAACGGGCAAAGATCGTTTGACCAAGGTCCTGGAAACGGCGACCCGCTTTCCGCTGCGACCCGGCGCTCATCAGCAGCCCATTCACTGACCGTTCGTTCCGGCGGCATGTCGAACGCCGCGATAAAACTCTCAAACACAACAGCGCGAGGGTCGGCCAGGCCCGGCAGATCAAGCGGCATCATTAATACTGCCGACCTTTTCCCGTTCAAGTTTACTTGTCAGTTCGACCCCGAACTCCGAAAATGCCTTGGCAAATCCCTGTTCCAGTATCCGTCTGATTTCCGGGGCGCTGGTCTTCGACGCCAGGATGTCAGCCTGTTCTGAGATCATTCGCAGCACGCTGTTTTTCAGGTACTCAGCGGCCTCGGTTATCGGGTCATCAATCCTTGCCACTTCCACAAGCTGGCCCAACGCCTGGGCGTTTCGCATTCGCCGATAGACGATATCCTGATCAAGATGTTCGGCGCGTTTGGCGCTAAGTGTTTCACCATCACCATCAGGTGATACACCAGGTGTGGCACCGCTCCAGTTTTGTTGCTGCGCTTCGTTAACATTGCCGACCCTGTGTTGGCGGACCTTTTCGACGTCGACCAACTTTCTATTGCCTCGGGTTTCCTCAATCAGATGTGAGTGTTCTTTTAGATATCGCCCAAGCGTGCTTTTGTTGATCCCAAGCACCAGCGCCGCAGCGGATATACTCACCAGTTCCGTTGCATCGACCATCAAAATTTACCTGAAAAAAAATCCCAGCTCCCGCGTGCAACGAAGTCGTTGCACGTTGCATCAAAATTCAAAACTCCAAACTAGAAAACCCAAACCCCTCTGCCACCCGTATATATTTTAGGTCTAGGAAGGACCCAAAAAGGTGTCATGGATCACATCCCAACCAGGAGCCGCAGGGCCAGACAGCCAGTGTCGGGCGTTACCCGACTGGCTACATCGGTTTTCTCCACTGCATTAAAAAACCCGCCGCCGATATTCTCGGGAGCGGGTCAACACCTGTTTGTGTGTCCGGGAGTTTGTCAAATGCTTGGGGAACTTGTCAAGTCTCTTGTTCCAGCCACGGCGCTGCAGATACCGCTGGGCCATGCACGGCATAGCGTTTGAGGCCCTGCACATCGTCACTCAACATCACCAGCCCCTCATACCACAGCCCATACTCGGCCCGCGCCAGGCGAATCACTTCCGGCCTGTCCTGCAGCACCACCCTGCACATCAACGCCCGCATGCGCCCGTCATCGTCCTTGAACGACTCACTCGTTATCGCTTCTTGCTCGGAGCTGCCCCGCTTCTTGCGCCAACCGTCCGCCGGTTCGTAATGCGGCCACGCGCCTTCCATCCAGTCCGGCCTCGCGCCCATACGCCCGTAGATCATCAGCAACACCCCGGTATCCCCCATCGCCGACACCACATCATGCACCCGCTCGGCATCCTCATTCACCGGATATCCCCCGCCGCCGCCATCAACCCGACATCCCAGGCGCGCAACCTCGGCCAGCGCACTGGTTGATCCATACCCCACCGGACCATAATCCTCATGCCGGATACAGTTCCCCCCGGCCAGCTGATCGCGGTAGACCCACACCAGCAGCCGTTCAACATCAATCACCTCGCGGATATCAACTACAGCGCTACACATTCAAACTCCCCAAACACCCCTCATATACGCGTCACCTCTGGTGCTTTGTCGACTGGATGAAAGGTCGCGTGCTGCACCTTTTGATAGATATTAAAAATTAATGTATTCAATTAGTAGTATGTCCCGGACCTGCATCGCAATATTAATAAATTCTTTGTAAGAATTTATATTATCAACGTCTTGTTATCATGGTGGAAATTTCTTGATTGAACGAAGCTTGCATACCTTCAACGCAGGCGTTTCATCCAGCATCTGCACAAAGACCTGGACCCAGACCAGTTCATTGTTCGGTCCATTGATTTCCATTTGCGTATCAATCGGCCCGCCACCAACACCCATCCGATAGAACGATTGCGTCGCCTCCTTCTGGGCCGCCTCCAAACCGCCCCGGCGGTGCAGGTTATCGGCGTGCGCCAAATCAAAGATACTGTCGCCGACCGCCAGATACCTGAACTCATCCGTGAACGGCTTTTCAATCCGGGTAACGATGTTGCGCTCATTGTAACAAAAGGCGGTTGTATAATTATGTTCAGCCGACTCCCACACCTTGAATTCCGGGGTGTTGGCAATCGCCTGCCGGGCATGAACATGACCCAGATAGTTGTCATAATAGGCCGCCGACAGGGTGATCGGCCCGCGCGGATGGTGTTTGTCCACATACTCAAGCAGGTTTTCGCCGATCAGCGCATTAATCACCGCCATCGCCGCCGGAAGATGGTTATACGAATAGGGGATCAGCGTTTCCGCCAAAGGTTTGCGATACAGCGTTTCCCCCTTCAGGTTTTTGTATAGCGCCACATCCAGAACTTCGATGACACCGCGCCGACCCGCCAACGCCGGATAGCGCTGAACGAACACCCGATCCATCTTGAGCTGTTCGGCGCGAACGTTCAGATGCTGTTTGACTTCCGGCAGGTTCTTGACGAAATCATTCATCACCCCGCCTCCGCCAGCAGGCCGCCACGAACAGAATTCATCAGATCATCATAGGTCATCCAGCACATCCAGGCCTCTAGCGGCACATCCCGGCTTGGCCGCACCCAGTTAACCACATCAGGTTCAAAGTGCCGGTATCCATAGGAAATTATCGTACCGTTATTGACCAGCGGCGGGTAACCGAAACCATAAATGAAATCCGGCTGGAAATGGGCCAGCGCCAGACTGGTGGCAAGTTTGGGCAGCAACCCGGCAAGGCCTTTACCCCGGAATCCGTTATCTCCGGGTTTCAGCCATATTTCCCCATGGAAACACACCCGACCGGTTATGGTTTTTGCAATATGGGCAAAGGACCGGCAGTTCTCCCCAGGTTCCGCGCTGACCGAAGGATCAAAATAAAACGCCTGCAACGTCTCAAGCTCCCGCGCCAGATTTGTCCCGGTCAGATCATCCAGCCGCACCGCCTGCAAATGCACGACATCGCCCGCCTTGTCGGTGCCCTTGATCCAGAACCCGTTGTCCGGCCCGATATGGTGATGCAGCGGATTAAACATCGCCGTTGGATAAGGTTTGTCTTCCAGGGTTTCACATAACCGCACCAGATACCCAAAATCGGTTCGCAGCTCCAACGTAATTCCGGCGTCGTTAATCAGTCTCTCCAGCTGTCCGACCCGTCTGGACACGTCAAGGGGGTTAATTACATCGCTCATAATCAGGCTCCGCTTTACTATTTCTGTGAGAATTAAATATGGGCAAACCAGTTAATCATTTAACCCGAATCCTCTCAACCCTGCCGAAATTACCGAACTGTCCAAACTATCCGAACCCTCAGAAACTATCAGTTTTATAACTCCTTGTTTTTCTTGTCTTTTTAGAGGGTTCTGATAGTTCAGATAGTTTCCCCGACCCGCTCATGCACGCGCCCACGCACATACGTGCCACCTTGGGGAAACTATCTGAACTATCTGGACTATCAGAAAACCGTTTGATTTCAACATCTTAAAACACCTGATAGTTTCAGATAGTCCAGATAGTTTGAGACCTCTCAACACAACATCTTGGGTCTGAATGTAGCAATATGCATATTCATCACAACGGCCCGTCATCCGGCGGCGGCTCCGGCCCGACCGGCCCGGACCCATTTACCGCCCCGTCTTCAATCCCCGAAAACGCCTCGATCACCTCATCAAGCAGTTCAAGCCGGTAGGTCACGTACCCCGTTGACTTGCTGGTCTCCAGCCCCTTGTCTTTAAGGATTTTGCCGAACCGCGTGATGTTCCCAGCATCCAGCCCGCTGGCCTTGCACCACAACTCATAGGCCGCATAGATTTTCCCGGACCTCAGCCATCTGGTGGTTTGCCGGGACGTGCATTCCGTCAGGAAATTACCCACCGGATCACTTTCCGCCCGGTAACTGTCGGTCGCATCCCGCACCGCTTGGGGCACCCGCAACCCGACCTCCTGCCAGTCCTCATACCCGGCGATCAGCCAGTTCAGAATGCCCGGCAGCTCGTCCGCCAACGCCGCAAACAACGGCCCCACATCGGCCTCATCCACCTTGCCCTTAAACTCAACCATCAACAATCTGCGCCAGATGCCGTCATCACCACCCCGGATACTCGGTTTCGGGTTAAACGACAGCACCAGTTTGAACTGCGGATAAAACTCGAAAAACGGCTCGTTCAAATTTCGCGCCGTCATCGCTTCGCCGCCGGTCATCGTCTTGATCATCGACTCCGCCAACCGCGACCCGGTCTCCGGTTCAGACGCCCGCACGAACCGCGCCCCCGGCAACCGCGCAATATCGGGCGTCGCATCGCCGCCGCCGCCCCGGTCATTATGCAACAGAGACCGGAACGGCAGTCCCATGGCATAATCCCCCAAAAGTTTCGCCAGGCATTCCAGCAACGATGATTTGCCGTTGCCGCCATCGCCGTGCAACAGCAACACAACCTGCTCCGTCGTGTGCCCGGTCATCATGTAACCGAAAAACCGCTGAATAAATTCGCGGACGTCCCGGTCCGGCAAAATCTTCTCAAGAAACGCATCGAAAACCGGACACCCCGCCTCCGGCACATAACGCACCGGGGCCAGCCGCGTCAGCAGATCATCGCGATGATGACTGCGGATTTCGGTCTTCGGTCCCAACACCAAGGTGCCATTTTCAACGCACAGTAAATCCGCCAACTGATCAAGATCATCCACCTTGCACGTCAGATGTGGAGCCGCCTCACGCTGCATGGCCGCAATCGGCCCGGAGTTTCCCGACGTCTTGGCAAACTTTCTAAGCGCCGCAATCCACTCAACCTGATCACCGGCGTTTTCCTTCAGCCACTTGGCCTCCGTCCGGATCAGCCGCGCCGTTTCCTGCGCCAGTATCTGGGCCATGCGCGGCCCATCGTCTTCCGACCAGCGCCGCCCGTCAAACCAGAACCAGCCCCGCCCCGGCACATACATCAGGTCTTCGCCAAACCGCACCTGCAACCGCTCGGCGTTACCCAGATCGTTCAAGGACTTCCGCGCACATGTGCCGTCGACGGTGCCGTCAAAGTCGTCGCCGATATCCAGCACGAACTCAGGGACCCCGGTTTTTTTCTTTTTCTTCTCATCCTTAAACGGCGTCGGCATCCTCGCCCTTTCCCGGTTCAACATCCCGGTTGTGGTGGCTCAAAACCTCACACAGCATCATCCCAACCGCCTGCAACTGCCCGCCGATGCGCTGCAATTCGCTGGCGGTCTCGATCAGCGCCAAACCTAAATCCTTATTTTCACCCCGTGCGGTATCATCCTCTGAAACAGCGCCCGACATCACGCCACCTCCGGCAACGCATGCCAGTCCTCATCCTCGGCAATCATCACCTCGGCCCGCGCCGGAGGCGGCGTCGTGCGTTTCATCGCCGCATCCACGATGGTCGCGTGATCCCGGTCATCACAGATGATTTCGGGGACGCCCCGCAGCACCTCGCGCAGTACCATTTCCTTGTTTTCGAGATCCGGCGCGATCAGCACCGCCCCCCGGCAACCGCCCTTCAACCAGTTGAGCGGTGTTGAAAACAACCGCAGCGGCCCCGGCTTTGTATCCTCAGTACCCCCCGGCCAATCATCTCCAGATACACCAACGCCCAGCGCCCGGTTGACTTCCCATTCGCCGAGCCAGTTTACCCCGCCTTTCCCGCACCAGCGCTGGCCACCGTTTCTCATATACCAGCGCGCCGGGTCGCGGGCATCGAACGCCAGCAGATCAAGCAGCGCCGGTCGGGTTCGATAAAACGTGTCATAAACCGAATGCAGCCCGGACCACACACCCAGGATAATCGCCTCGAAATCCCGACCGTCATCCAGCGCGCCCGGAAGATACGTCGGATCATCCCCGTCATGGCCGGGCCACACCCGCGCCACGCCCCAGCCGCCCGCCGCCAACCGCGAAGCGTTGGTGATACCCTGAACCTGCGTCAGCCAGCATTGTTGTTTCCACGACAGGGCGACCTCCGCCTTGTCCAACTCCAAGTGCAGGTCGCGCACCCGGCATCGCGGGCAACTGGCGTCCGTGCGATGCGCCGTATCCAGAAACCGGTTGCGGTCGCGAAGCCGCTGGCGAGCCTGCACCGTCATACCGCCACCCCGAACAGGCCGATGTCCAATTCACCCCTGATTTCACGCAGCCGCCGACACGCCGTCTCGTAAATCGCCGCGTCCTTTTCAATGCCGATGAACCGCCGCCCCTCTTTCAGCGCCGCCACCCCGGTCGACCCCGACCCCATGAACGGGTCCAGAACCAGATCGCCCGGTTGTGAGGATTGGCGGATGTAGTTCGCCATCAAACGCCACGGCTTCTGGGTCTTGTGGCGGCTGTCTGCCCCGCGCGGGGCGCGCATCCTGATCGTCTGTTGCTGCGACGGGTCATTGATGGTCCGCGCCCGACCCTTCCAGCAGTACAGCACGAATTCATTGTTTTTCATGTAAAACTTGTTCGCCGTCGGCGATATCTTGTCCCAAGGCAGCAGATTATGATGTTTGAAGCCCACCGCCATCGCCGCGTTCCAGCAGGGGAAAACCTCCTTGTCGTTGGCCATAAAATAGGCGTCGGCGTCGGCCTTCAGCGCCGCAAAGGCCAGCCCCATCCAGTCGGCCCATTTCACATCGCAGAGCACAATATCGCCGTCGTTGGCGTAGGTCGCCGCATCGAACTTGCCGCGCATGGGAATTTGAGTTTTTGAGGGCTTGCCGACCCCGCCGGATGTCAGCTTGTACGGCGCATCGACGGCCAGCAGATCGGCCTTTTCATCAAGCCCCGGCAGAACCTCCAGACAGTCGCCCAGATAGAGTGTCGCGCCGCCAATTGTTTGGCATGGAATGGATGACTCGATCTGTTCAACCCGCGCCCCGCTCATAAGTCAGCATCCCCCGGAATTTTGGCCTGGAATTTTTTTGCCAGCTCATGACGTCTGGCGGCTTCGCTGACCAGGGTTTTCAGATCGGGCAGATCGGCGGGCGTCAACAGCGTCGAGATCGACACCCGCCCGACGCTCTGGGTGATTGAGATCGCGCCCGACGGCTCCACCGTGAACGCCACCCCGGCGTTTTCAAACCGCACACGCTCCAGGGCGTTGTGTTCATCGGGGCCTTTGGGCATCAGACATCCCCCACCAATCCAGACAAACGCCGCGCCCGGACCAGTAACGCCGCCATACGCTGCGAGACAACCGCTGCCCGCCGGTTCAGCTCATCCATCCGTTTAACCCGGCCCACCGAAGAAGCCACCGAAAAAAGCCCCGAGCGACCGTCGTCGGTGTCGCTCGGGGTTAGGTTCACAGGGAGGCTTTCCACCCGTGGACGGGTGGAGACGGAAGGTTTCGGAGGAGAGAACCCGCCGCCTGTCCCGGTGCGCCCGGCACCGGAATTCTGTTTGATCATGTGAGTGCGCATGTCTTGCGTCATGGCAGACCGCCAAAATAAAACGACGCCACCAGAACAGCGCTGACCAGCACCCCGCTCAAGCCGAAGGCCAATATCAGGGGCCGCCCGCTCATGCCCGCACCACCGCCAGTGCAGGCCCATATGATGCAGGCCCGTATGATACGGGCTCAAGCGCCGCCTCAATCTGTTCAACAACAACCCGAAGCGCCGCCGCCACCGTCCGGCAGCAGCCCTCCAGCAGACGCGCCCGGCCTTCTTCCCGACCGGGCGTCATCGCCCCGTCATCAATCATCCGCCCGCGCAAAAATTCACTCAGCGGCACCCCGTATCCGGCCCGGCAATGCGCCGCCTCCAGGCGATACACCGTCTCCAACACCCGCCAGTCGCGGCGCATAGGATTGCACAACTGGCGCAGCCGCGACGTCGACACCCCGGCGGCCTCCGCCGCCGTATCGGCCCCCAGCCGCGCCACCATGGCGCTTAAGAGTCCAGGAACGGTTTCAGGATCGCGGGCGTAGGTCATCGCACCCCTCCTAACATCGCGCCGACATTTGGGACTATGCCGCCACGGGCGAGGTCGTCAGGATGAAACTTGTCATCAGCCACGGGGACTTGAGGATATGACTGGTTTATTTCAGATTGATGTTTTGAGTTTTCCATCATGCGGCTTCCTTACCAAGAAACCCACCAGACGCCGCGAGTCGGGCCAACAGGTGCAGGGTAATGCTGTCAATCCCCCGCGCCGACGAACCATTAACCAACGCGCTCCAGATATCTCGATCCCGCGACCGCGCCGGAATGCTGTTGTGATGTCGCCAACTGCCGACGGTGCCCACAGGCACTTTGACGTCGTGCGCCAGCGCTTCATAAGACGGCCAGCAGTCAATCAGATCGCGAAAAGTTTTGATGGTGGGTTGGTCAGCCATAACTCAACAAATATTGATATTTTCAATTTATGTCAAGATGAAATTGATTTCATCAATTTTCATAACCTTGATATGGCAAGGAAAACTGCCAAAATTAGTATTATTCCGCCACAGGAAACACATGATGAATTTTAATTCCACTGCTGAACGGTTGAAATTGGCGCGCACATGCGCCGGATTCCGCACCGCCAAGGAATTCGCGGACAAGCACGACATACCCCAGCCGACCTACGCCCAGTACGAAGGCACCGGCAAGTCAGGGCGGGAATTGACACTAAACACAGCCCGCGAATATGCCGCGCATCTTGGCAATTGCTCCGCCGCATGGCTGTTGACCGGCGAGGGAGAGGCACCCGAACAAAAAGACCCAGCACCGACGGCAGCCCAGAAAGAACGTAGCGAAGCAAAAACGGCACTTGAAAAGGCCATCACCAAAGACCCGGATCACCCGCAAAATAACCGTGATAAAAAATTCCTGACCGAACTGCGCGAGGAGCAGGCCACCTTCGAAGGCCCGGACAACGCCGATGAACTGCTGAAGGCCCTGTATCCCGCCCATCCCCGCGCCGCTTGGATCAAGGCCGGGTCCATGGCGCTGAACCTGCGCGGCATTCTGCCCGGTGACTATCTTGTTTATGACCCGGACATAACCTTCCGCCCCGGCGTCGATGTGGTCCTACAAGTCGCCGACCCCCAGACCGGCAGCGCAAAAACCCTGCTCCGCCATTTCACCGGCGCAAGTTTTACTGGCATGACCAGTCTGTCAAAAATCCCTGAAACCGAATATGCCCCTGACCACATGACCGTCTACGGCGTCATTGTCCGGGTCTACCGGGAAAGTTCTTGATTACCCAGTCCCGCAGGCCTCGATAACCTGTATTGCCGCTGCGACCGTATCGACCGGATCACCCCACACCGTCATCCGCGACCGCATCTCAAACGCCGACCCTGCCCCCTCTCTGGTCAACGTGGCCTCCCACAGGGGATGAACAAACCCCTGCTCCCCAAGTGAAAACTGCAGTTTGACGACACTGCCGTCCGCAGTGGCAGAATTCCTGATGTTCCAGTCACCCGCCGTTCTGTCCGTAAAGCAGAACGCGATATCCCCCGGCGACCCGCTCAACAGGCTTTCATGAACCGGCGATGATGCACGAATAGTCGAAAGTTCAGCGCATCCGCCCATCGCAATCACCGCCAGAAGCCCGCCCCGCAAACGCATCCTCACCACCCGACTCCCCTTAATGCTGTTTATTACCACTCAGCTTACCACTGCCGGGCAAAATCAAGCAAATACCTCCATTTCAAAGCATATCAATCCGCAAAATAATTGATATTTTCAATTTTTAATTGACAAATAAATTGATAATTGCAATATTCAATTTACCGAACGTTTTTGGAGCCACCCAATGCCAACCCAAACAATCACAACCCACCGTCAACAAGTCGACAACCTGATCAGCCGTGGCGCGCTGTTTGTCATCAATCACAGCGGCGGCAAGGATAGCCAGGCAATGGATGCCGTTTTGCGGAAAATTGTCCCAGCCGCCCAGATCGTTCGGGTTCATTGTGATCTTGGTGACGTTGAGTGGATGGGCGTGAAAGAACACATCAGCGCCAACATCAACGGAGCCGACCTCCATCTGGCTCATGCCATCTACAAGGACGGATCACCGAAAACCTTTCTCAACATGGTCGCTAATCGTCACCAGAAAAATCTGGAAAAGGGCAAGAATGTTTCGCCATGGCCATCAAGCGGTTGCCGGGAATGCACCAGTGATCTGAAAACCGGTCCCGGCAACAAAGTTATCCGCCGCCTGTCCAATGAAACGGGGCGTAAGATCATCGTTTCGTGTTTTGGTTTCCGTGCCGAGGAAAGTGACCGCCGCGCTGCCAAGGTCCAACTGGGACTGGACGCCAAGAACTGCACCGCCGGTCGGGAATGGTACGAATTTTCCCCCATCCATGACCTGACCACTGAACAGGTGTTTCAGGTGATCGCGCAAGCCGGTCAGAAACCGCACTGGGCCTATCAACGCAATGACCGTTTATCCTGCGTCTTTTGTGTCTTCGGCAGCTTAGGTGACCTGCGCCACGGCGCGGAACAGCGCCCGGAACTTTATCGCCAATACGTCGAACTAGAACATGCCACCGGCAAGACCATCCGCCACGGCAAAACCCTGGAACAGGTCACCGGAATCTATCTGAACCCGTTGGCACCTGCCAACCATTTGGCATGGGCCAAAATAGCCGCGTGAAAACAGGAGCCACCCGATGACCGCCACCATCCACCCCTTTCCGTTTATCCAGACCCGGTTCCTCCCGGACCCGCCTGCCGATCCGCAAACCTTGATCGCCGATTTCGGGCACCCCCACTGGCCCGGCTGGAAATGGTTGATGTGGCTGCTGCTGGTCCTGCAGGTCGCCGCCTTTCTCAATACCCAGCCCATGGCCCGGACACCGCGCCTCACCGGCGGCGGGGCGCGGCTGGTCCGTGGCGCAACCCGCAATTCCTCATCGCGCACCGGGTCGCGCATCCCCTCACGCACCAGCCGCAAACTTTCTTCAACCACGATCAACTAACGCTCATCAACCCCTCTGGGAAAAGGACCGTTCCATGCCAAACGAAACCACAAAATCCGAAATCTCACAACACGGCCTCGTCACCCCCGAACAGGCGCTGGCCGCGCATTCCGCCGAGGAAAAACAGCGCTGGGACGCCGTCTCGAAATCCGCCACCCGGTATTTCAACAGCGGTGGTGAAACCCTGGCCCTGGCATGGGCCAGACAGCAACGCGACCTCACCCTGTTCATCACCGGCGACAGTGAAGTCGCCAAACGACAGGGCGAAGCTGTTTTGACCCGCTGCCGCGAGCAGGGCTTCCGCCCCGATGTCACCCCCCAGTCTCACGCCATCCCCATACACGCACCCCGGCGCAGCACCTACGAACAGCGCCAGTCGGGCAAACCGAAAGCCGATAACGACCGCAGCAGGCAGCGCAAGTGCCTGACCTGCGGGGGACACTTTTTATCGGAAGGCCCGCACAACCGCCGGTGCAATTCCTGCACCAACCAGCTCCACGATACCGGATCGCCCGGCCAGATGATCGAACAGATGGCGGTCTGATGTTCTGCCGCCTTCTCAGACAGTTTTCCCGCTGGCGCTTCCGCCAGTCCCTCAAACGCCGCCGCCACAGCGCCAAGAAATCGACATGGATCAAAATCTCCAAACCAAGGACATGGAATTTATGACTGATACTTTCAACCCCGAAGACCGCCGCATCACCACGCAGGCCAAATATCTGGCCATGCTGCTGCCGTTCATGTCGAAGCAAGAAACACGTTATTATCTGAATGGAATTTATGTCACCCCGCATCCGGCGGATGATGGGATATTGCTGGTCGCCACGGACGGCCACCGCATGGGCATTATTCATGACCGGGACGGCTCATGTGAACACGGCCCCTGGACCTGCACAATCCCCAAGCGCGCAACGGCGACCTTGAAAATTCGCCCAGGCGTCAAAAATCTGCATACCAAACCCTGTCTCGCCCATTTCTGCGGGCAGGCGCTGTTCATAACCTCGTTCGGCTTTGAACCCGACGACGACCCCACCAGCTTTGGCGCTCACCACCTGATCGGCTGCCACGCCGGGGCGATTAATGGGACCTATCCCGAATGGCAGAAAGTCGTCCCGACCGGCATCGGCAAACGCACCGCGAAGCACCTGAGTTTCAATCCGACCTACCTTGCCGACTTCAAGCAAGTCGCACGCTTGTCCGGGATTGATCACCCTGTCGTTACCATCTTCGCACCGGACACCCCAAACGGGCCCAGCCGCATTCTTGTTCAAAATGTCCCGGAGTTTGCCGGAGTGATCATGCCGTGCCGCGAAGAGGGTGTTCTGGACCAGCGCTGGCTGGATCAGGCGATCACCAAGCTACGGAAACCAAAAAAACAGACGAAACCAAAACGCAAGATCGCCACTCCAGCGAAAAAGGCCGCGTGATCACCAACATAAGGAACTGGAATTCATGACTGAGTACCGCCGCGTTATTCTCGAAAGCCCGTTCGCAGCCCCGACCACCGCAGGCGTGCGCCGCCATATCGCTTATGCCCGCGCCTGCATCAGGGATTCCCTTGATCGCGACGAGGCCCCCTTCGCCAGTCACCTTCTTTACACCCAGCGCGGCATTCTCAACGACCGCAACCCGGACGAACGAAAGCGCGGCATTGACGCCGGTCTGGCCTGGGGGACGGAAGCCGACTTGACCGTCGTTTATATCGACCTCGGCGTCACACAGGGCATGCTTCAGGGCATTGAACGCGCCATGACCGAGGGCCGACCGGTCGAACAGCGCTCATTGCCGGACTGGGCCGACAACCCCAGGCAGGTCCTGAAAACTGGCGCGGCCAACGAAGACACCCCGCCAGAGGCCGCCTGATGGAACAGACACTAATACTGGCCCAGACCTTCATCCCCGTTCTTGGGTTTACGCTGGCCGCCCTCTGGCTGATCAGCCGCCCCGGCGCTTGCCGTGCGGTCTGGGACTGAGCCGATGCCTTTTGACCTCACACCAGATCAATGCCCCACCGCGCGACGCATGGGAGTTGCCATCATGATCAAAAACCAGCACCCGTCCCTGGACTGCCCAAACTGCGACAAGCGCTTCACCCCGACGCGCCGCAACCAGACCTGTTGCTCCGCCGACTGCCGCCGCCAGCATGAGACCCGCAAGCGCCAGATCAGACGACAGAAACCACCCGCCAAGGCGACCTGCGACTGGTGCGAAACCGTCTTCACCCCGAAACCCGGCCAGAAATATTGCAGCCCCGACTGCCGCCGCGCCGAGGATGATTTTTGCAAGGCCTGGGGACGGCGGCTCTATGACATCGTCATCAAATGGCGCTACCGGGGCCGCAAGTCCAGCCTCAGCGCCGCCTGCCAGATTTTCGCCCGCATGTGGCAAGCCCGCAAACAACAGATCAAAGGAAAATCCGATGCGTGAACGGATCATACAAGCAATCCATAAAACGTGGTGGAAGAACCCGGTGATGGGATCGTGCGGTGCCGAAATTGCTGACGCCGTACTCAACGTCATGAAAGACCGTATCACAGCGGAACAAATCGGGCGCACCATTCTTGATGAATTGACAGCACGGGAAGTGCTGCATGACATGAATGTTCATGAAGAATGGGAACTAAAAATGGTTATGGGCGAAGTCGCTTTAAATCAAATGTTCCCACAACGCAACAGTGAGGCCGACAATGCCAGCGATTAATTTTCTCCAACGCTATGCGCCCGCCATTTTGGTAGGCACAAAACACCAGACGATCCGCAAACCTAGGGCCGATCACCGACCTCATGCAACAATCGGCGCGAAGCTATTTCTCTATACTGGGATGCGTTCAAAATCCTGCAAGAAATTGTTCGAGACGGTCTGCACAAACACCAGTCAGATCGTTATCGATAACGACCCATACCGAGTAATCGTCAACGGCGTTGAGGTTCAGGACGAAGATAGATTCGCCCAAGCAGACGGCTTTCCAAGTGTCGCTGAACTGTTTGATTTCTTCGAAGAAACCCACGGCCTGCCCTTCCACGGAACCCTAATCGAGTGGGAACCACCAACCTCCGTGGAGCGGGAGAAACGGGAATGAGTGATTGCGGCGAATGCGCAAACGACAACAGCATTCGGTGTCCTGAGTGTCCACACGGACCCTGGATGCTAATTGATAGCGCGCCAAAAGACGGCACCCGCGTTTTGGTCTGGGTGCTCGCCATACCGGAGCTTCATCCAGACAGTTATTCCTCGGCATCTATTGCCGAATGGATAGACCACAATGGTGGTGGGTGGACGTGGCACGGGCTGGCCGGAACGATAACCCATTGGATGCCTTTGCCGGATGGACCTGAATATCCCGATGAAGAAGAAATCTCCGTTTCCGGGTCTGGTGACGAATAATGTATCGGCCTTGCGTAAATAACTTAGATGACGGGTGCCTTTTGGACGGAGTTCCATGTGTTTTTGATTGCCCCTTATTCGAGAAAGACGAAGCAACACCTAGCGTTGACGACCTTACAAACTATTGGGATCAGATGATCAAAGAGGTTTCGGGCAAGCGAACCGGGTTTGAAGGCGAAACAGCCACAAGCGGCAGAACTCCACCATTCCCGATTGCTGTCCCAAAACCTCAAAATTGCACAAACCCGAAAACGGATGAGATTCCGGGAGTGGGAGAAAGGAGCGAAAATGACTGAATTACATCTATTTTTGTTTTGTCTGTCAGGGAGCGCGGCGGGCGTACTGGCGGTCACTATTTGGTTTCTGCAATGAGGGAGTAGAGGGATTATGCGGTTAAAGATTTTACGCTTGATAGGTGGTGTTCACGACTTCCGGTGGTTTGGTGTGTGTATTCATGACGGCGGATTTTTTGTTTATCGAATCACATACGAACGCGGCTGGATGTTTCGCACAAGGTTTAACTAACGAGCGTTGCCGAGATACCGGCATCGGAACAATCGAGCCCATGGATAACACGATGAAAATTATACTTGAAGCCGATGAAATAAATGCTGCGTTACGCGAGGTAGCGGCAGAAAAGGTGCGATCCGTTTTTGAATTTGGCGAAGACGATTGCTGTTTTGAAGTTGTAGATGAGTCCGGCAACGACGTTCTGATCGATGATATCAGTTTCGTCTGCACGGTTTCATCATAGCCCACCAATGAGGGTGAACTGACAATGGCGGCGGAAATTTATATTTTTGAGAACGGGCAGCGTTGTGGTGTTGGCGTCAAGAGCGACTACACAATTTGCGGAGACGCCCCGGAGGAAGATGTTGACGGCTTCAGGGAATATCAGCAGGCAATCGGGACGATTAACTGCCCAGACTGCATTGCGCATATCGAATGGATTAAATCACTGCGCCGATGGAAGGCGCACTCTTAAGGGAGCCTCTAACGAAAGGAGTTGAACGATGATGGATTCAAAGCAGATCAAAACGATGTCCACCAAGGTGGTGAATGATACAGCGAAAAAGCTGGTAGAACCAGAAACGGGGAACCGCGCCGCACGCCGAAAAGAAAAGGCCCTGAAGAAGAAAAAAAGACGGAGGGCCGCATAATGTCAGAGATAACGCTTGGCGATGCACCGATTGAAGACAAACAGCGGGACGTGATGAACGCAGTGGCCGAGGGCCTTGACAAGGTTTTCAACGGTGATGGCAAAAAGGAGACCGGGTTTGTCCTGCTGGTTTTTCCGTATGACGGACACGAGGGCCGCGCCAACTATATCTCTAACGGTGCAGATCGAGCGGATGTTGTCACGCTCATGAAAGAGCAGATTGCACGATTTGAAGGTCAGCCCGAACTCAGCGGGTCGGCGTAACCGACTAAGAGGGGTAATCGAGAATGACTTTAAAAAGAGGTCGAGACCTCACACGAGACGAGTTTTTGGAAATTAAAGGCGACCGCAAACCCGATGATGAAACCCACGATGCAGAGAGTGCAATGCTGTACTGGAATATTGACGGGAAGACGTACGTTGAACAGCAGCACGATATTGGCGGCTGCGAATGGTTTGTAGCGGAATAGAGGGCGTAACGAAAATGACGAGATCGAGCGCGGAATATGAGATTAGAGAGGCGGTGGTCCAAAGGCTTCGTGACGAATTTCCGTCTGGTCGAATCATTCATGAACTGAACTGTGAGCAGGGCCGCAATAGAATTGATGTTGCGTGTGTTACCCCCTCACTAATTATTTCTGTCGAAATCAAATCAGAAAAAGACACGCTGAAACGCCTTGCTGATCAAGTGAGGTCATTCCAATCGTGTAGTCACTTCGTCATTGTCGCTGCCCATGAGATTTTTTTTGAGGAATTCACTTACAACAATGGGCTTCCAGGATTTCGACCAAATACAGAGCTATTTAAGGGTAGCGAACAATCTCAGTTATGGCTTTACCCACGCCCAGACGAAGTTCTCAAAAATCGGTACCAGTGGCGCGCCCTTGATATTCGAAGAGCCGCATTGATCGATACTCGCGCATTAATGCGGCTGATGTGGGCCGATGAGCTTCGCATGACAGTTAGGAATGCCGGTATTCAGATAACCGGCATTGCCCGTGCTTCCAAAGATCATTTAACAAAAGTTCTGTGGTCACAGCTTACCGGCGCAGAAATCACAGCGGCCACTTGCAGGTACTTACGCGCCAGAGAGTTTGCGGAAGCAGACCCTCGCATCGGATTGGAACCGGCACCTGACCTATTGGTGTCTTAAAGGAGCGTTAACAGGAGATATGCGGACATGAGCGTAATTGGCAACGCCCCAGCCTTCCAAGCTGGCGATCCGGGTTCGAGCCCCGGTGTCCGCTCCAACCCATCAATGAGCATTGAAAGGGAAAGAAGCCTGAATGAACTGGAAGTTGACGAAACGTCTGAATTCCTGATCGGATACGCGAGGGTGTCTACGACAGATCAGCATTTGCATTTGCAGATGGATGCGATGACAGCGGCGGGGATATCCGAGGACAGGATATACAAGGAATACAAGTCCGGGGCGACCACCAAGCGTCCGGAGTTTGAGGCCTGCCTGAAAGCGCTCAGGGGGGGGGATACGCTTGTTGTGTGGCGTCTGGATCGTCTGGGGCGATCTCTTCCCGATCTAATCCGTATCCTATCCGACCTCAAGGAACGCGGCATCAAATTTCGGTCATTGAACGAAATGATCGACACATCTTCGCCCATGGGCAATTTCATATTCCATATCTTCGGTGCGGTTGCTCAATTCGAACGCGACCTTATTTCCGAACGCACCAGGGCGGGTTTAGCTGCTGCCAAATTGCGCGGCCATGTCGGGGGGCGCAAATCCACAGTGACGCCGGACAAGTTGCGCGCCGCGCGGATCATGCTGGAGGACGGACTCAAGACACATACGGCGGTTTTCAAAGCGCTTGGTATTTCCAGTTCGGCCTATTACCGGGCGGCGGCGAAGGCGCGGGACGCGGCGGAAATCGTGGACGAGATGACAAGGGGTGAGGTGAACTAGATGGATGTTGTGATTTTGACGCGGCGTGAGGACGATAGCCTTCAAGTAGAGCTAGACGAGGACTAACAACAGACACCATGCCCATCCCCTCCGACACTGACTCCAGGACGAAAAAACAGGCTGTTATGCCGGACTGGCCGCGCGGACTGTCTGAACCTTTGGCTGCTCTTTATGTCGGCGTTAGCGTCACCAAATTTCGAGATGAGGTCAAGAACCGGGTCTGGCCGGAAGGCGAACGTCGGGGCGGACGTATCATATATGACAAAGAACTTCTCGACCGAGCGTTTGACAAGCGTAGCGGCATTGTGGAAACATCCATCGACCTTGACGCAGAGTTCGAGATCCCGCATGGCACCGATTAAGATTCCCAACATGAGGCCAAAGCCGCTTGAAACTGGCGGGGTCGGTTACTATTGGGAAGTCCCCAGCAAGGACCGAAAAAAAGGCTGCCCGCACGAAAGCGAACCCCTTGGTACCGACCTGTCGGAAGCCATCGCGCGGTCGGAATTTCTAAACACAATGTTAAGGGAATGGCGGCGCGGCGAACCAGCCACCACCGGACCCGCCCCCGGCACCGTCGCGTGGCTTTTCAAACAGGTAGAATCCCACCCCAAGTTTCTGAAAACCGCCGCCGCCACCCAGCACGGATATAAAAAGGGTTTCCGCCTGATCGAGTCGTTCATATTACCCAAAAGCCGCACACCGTTTGGAAAGGTTCCGGCCCGAGCCGTTCAGGAACGTCACGTCGATTACCTGTACGAGGGCCTGCAGTGGGTCGATGATGTTGGCGATGACGGCAAAGAAATCAAGCGCCGCCGGTTATCGTCGGCAAACGCCGCCATGCGTGCGGCGCGGCGGGCCTGGTCAATTGGGAAACGCGCCGGATGGGTCGGCAGTGACAACCCGTTTCTGAAAATGGAACTCGAAGCCACCGGCGGAGAAACCCGCGCCGCGACACGGGCGGAAGTTGAAACCTTTATCGCCAAAGCCGATGAAATGGGCAGGCCGTCCATGGCCCTTGCGGCAATGCTGGCGTTTGAATTATGCCAGCGTGAGAATGATGTAATCGGCACCATCACCTGGAACCATTACCGACCAGGCGTTGAAATCAAGGTCCGCCAGCACAAGACCAAACAATGGGTCTGGGTGCCCCTTTATGACGAGGAAGGCGAACTGTTCCCGGAATTGACCGAACGCCTTGAAAGCACCCCACAACGCGGCACGTTGCTGGTCATGAGGGACCGACCTGACCAAAGAAAGAAGGTTTTTCTTCCCTACAAACAGGACCACTTCCAGCACCTCTATCGAGACATCGCCAACGCCGCCGGACTGTCAAAAGAACTGAAATTCATGGGCTTCCGCCATGGCGGCCTGACGGAACTGGGCGACGCCGGGGCGACCCACAAAGAATTGCAATCCCACAGCGGCCATAAAACCGTCCAGCAGCTTGAAGTCTACACCAAATCCACCACCGTGCAGGCCGGAAATGCGGCGCGAAAACGCCGGGCTTTTAGAACGAAATCAGCACAAAGTTCGGAATGAGGTACGGAATACGGTTCGGAATGCGAACGGTTATTAAAAAGAAAAACACCGTAACAAATTGATAATAAATAGAAAATTTGGTGGGCCGTGTAGGGCTCGAACCTACGACCTAGTGATTAAGAGTCACCCGCTCTGCCAACTGAGCTAACGGCCCGATTCCCGTCTGCGGGAGAACGCATATTACAGGGCTATCCTGGTTTGTCGATAGCTCGATTAGACCTCGTCACCGCCGCGCCTGCCGATCATCACATCACGATGCACCCAGACACTCATCAACAGACCAAAGCCGATCAACAACGTCATCATCGCCGTGCCCCCGTAAGAAATTAACGGTAACGGCACGCCGACCACGGGGATCAGCCCCATGACCATGGCGATATTGATAAATACATAGAGGAAGAAGGTGGTTGTAACTCCCATGCCAAGCAATCGTCCGAACTGGTTGCGGCAGCGCAGCGACAAGGCGACGCCGTAAACGAGGATTAGTCCATAGAGTCCGAGCAAGCCAATCCCACCCATCATGCCAAATTCTTCGGCCAGCATGGTGAAGATAAAATCCGTCTGCATTTCCGGTAGAAATCTCAGATGCCCCTGGGTTCCCTGCATAAACCCCTTACCCAGCATGCCCCCCGACCCCAGGGCAATTTTCGACTGGATGATGTGATACCCTGCGCCCAACGGGTCACTTTCGGGGTTAAGGAAAGTGAGGACACGTTGTTTTTGGTAATCGCGCAAAAATTGCCAGGCAATCGGCATGGCAGCGATTCCGCTCAGCAATACCGCAGCAAACTTCCATACTCGGATGCCGGCAACAAAAAAAATTGCCCCACTGGCCATCACCAGCATAAGCGTCGTACCGAGGTCAGGTTGGCGGAGAACCAGCGCTGACGGCAGCGCGATCATCAGCAATGGCATGATCAGGTAAGTTGGGCGGTCGACATCTTCAATGCTGCCGCCATGAAAATAACGCGCCAGCGCCAGGACCAACGTAATCTTCATCAACTCTGACGGTTGCAGGTTAAAGTACCCAAGGCTGATCCAACGTTGTGCTCCCATGCCGATTGTCCCCGATATCTCGACCAGAATCAGGAGAACGAGCACGGTCACATAAAGTGCATAGGCATACCGCATCCATATCCGCACATCGACCAACGCCACCAAAATCATGACAACAAGCCCGACGCCAAACCGCGCCGCCTGCCGCGACGCCCACGGATCCATATTCCCGTTGGCAGCCGAATACAGCATTGCGATCCCGACCCCCGCCGTCAGACAGATCAGCAGAACAAAGAACCAATGGATATGCAGAATTTTTTTACCAAGGCTCAGGTCAGGCTGGTTCAGGGTGTCTTCACTCATCCGGCCTCAACCTTCTCTTCTGAGCCGACGCCATGTCGCCCAACGACATTGCCGGAACGGGCCGACCCACGTCGTTGAGCTTCAATGAGGATATCGTGCGCAATGGGCGCCGCGACTGACGAGCCACCACCGCCATGTTCGACAACAACGGAAATCGCATACCGCGGCTCATGCACCGGCGCAAAGCCGACGAACAGGGCGTGGTCACGCTCTTTCCAAGGTAGATCCTTGTTCTTGATGACACCGGCTTCGCGTTCGGCCTTGGAGATACGCCGAACCTGAACAGTGCCGGTTTTGCCACCCATGGCGTGAATGGTATCTTCAATCCTGGACTTTCGCGCTGTGCCGTAAGGCGAGTTCACCACATCAGACATGGCTTCAACAACCAGATCAAGATGAGCCTTTGGCAAATTGAGGCTGTCAAAACTTCTCGGCGTTTTATCGCCTTGGCTCACAACATCTCCGCTCAAGGCTTTTGTCAGCCGCGGGGTAACGGCAACTCCGCCGTTCACCAATCTGGCTGTCATAATCGCCAATTGTAACGGTGTCGTTAGGACGTACCCCTGGCCGATGCCGGCAATCAGGGTCTCTCCCTGATGCCACGGGGCATCCAGAGCCCCACGTTTCCAACGTTTGGTCGGCACCAATCCGGCCTTTTCTCCCGGCAGGTCGATGCCAAGTTTGGCACCCATCCCCAACCGCTGCGCCATCACCGCGATGCGATCAATTCCCGTACGTTTGGCGATCTCATAGAAATACACATCACAGGATTGGGTGATCGCCAGTTTAGCGTCGACATTGCCATGACCATGTTTTTTCCAACAATGGAACTTAGCATTCCCCAGTTCCGTATATCCCTTACAGAAAATCATGGACGAAGGGGTGATTACGCCTTTTTCCAGAGCCGCCAGCAACACCGCCATTTTAAAAGTCGACCCCGGTGAATAACGCCCGGCAATCGCCTTGTTGGTTAGCGGCGCCATGGGGTTTGACACCAGTTCATGCCATTCCGAAGATTTGAGACCGCGGTTAAATGCATTGGGGTCATAACCCGGCGTTGACACCATGGACAGAACATCGCCGTTTTTCACATCGACGACAACGACAGCGGCACTTTCGCCAGCCAGACGTTGCGAAACCATGCTCTGTAACCCAAGGTCGACGGTCAGTTTGACCTCTGCACCGGGTTGACCTTCCTGTCGGTTTAACTCCCTGATCACCCGACCGAAGGCGTTGACCTCTACTTGCGAACTGCCACTTGAGCCTCGAAGCGCCAGGTCGTGAGTTTTTTCGACCCCGGCTTTTCCGATGCGAAACCCGGGCAGTTCAAGTAAAGGGTCTCCTGTCGCATCCCCCGGCGAAACAGAGGCAACGTATCCCAGAATATGACCCATCTCCTGACCGTAGAGATAATTACGACTCTGCCCGACATCAATGAAGATGCCCGGCAGGTCTGGTGCGTTGACCTCAATCCTGGAAACTTCCTGCCAGTTCAGGTTTTTACGCACCGTCACAGGAACAAAATTCCGGTTGCGTTTAACTTCACGGATAATGCGTTTGCGCTCAGACGGGCCGATGGCAATGATCTGGTTCAGCATATCCAGGGTATAATCCAGATCCCGGGTATTTTCGGAGATTAGAAGGGCGCGGTAGTTCTGCTGATTATCGGCAACCGGGTCACCAAAACGGTCAACAATCCGCCCGCGTAGCGGTGCCAGCAGGCGTAAGTTGATACGGTTTTCATCCGCCAACGTCCGATACCGGTCAGCTTCAACAACCTGAAGATAATACATACGTCCGACAAGCGTGGATAACAGAACCGCCTTGCCGCCAGACAGCATGACAGCCCGACGGCTGAACAGTTTGTGCCGTTCTGAATCGCGATGCATTAAATTTGCCTCAGGAAGGCACGTTGCCAGCCCAGGAACACCCAGGCGAGACCTGGAAATAGCCCGAAGGTCAGCAGATATTGAAAATAGACGGCCGACGGCTCAATGACAGCAACGTTCCATACCGAGACCAGGGCCCAGGTCAGGGCCGACGCTGCCCCGCCAACCAGACCAAACCCGAGCCAGATGACGGCAAACGACTTACCAAACAGAAAGCGATGTTGGGAAACCACAACCCCATAGGCCAACAGAAAGACCAGCGCATTGATGCCGATTGGTGTTCCCGTGAATATGTCGTGGAGAATTCCGATAATGAATACCGCGTAAGCAGGAAACAATTCCGAACGATACACTGCCCAATGATAGATCGCCATCAGCGGCAACAACGGTGCAACACGCGACAGACCGGGAATGTGGACCGGTACAATGCTGATTAGCACCAGCATTAGGGTCAGCAGGAATGGAGTTAACTTACGCGCAAATACATCAAGCCTGAACCATACACTGGGTTTCATTAGCGCTGCACGTTCCCGGACCGCTTTTTCCCGACGGCTGCAACACCGCTTTGGTCAGGAGGGGTTTCGACGATCCCCGTCAATCCGTAATCAAGTAACCGCACATAACCCAATCTCGTGCGATCGATAAAGGGGCGAATAGAAATTCCCTGATCATCGACCGATGACACCCGGCCAACCGGTAATCCCGGCGGAAATGCGCCACCATGTCCCGACGTTACCACCCGATCTCCGCCGCCAACGATAGCCCCCGGCGGCAGATGGATAAGGCGTGGGTGTTCGGAATTATCTCCTGCCATAATGGCGCGAACGCCCGCCGGCTGTACAACAACCGGAATGCGGGAGTTAAGGTCGGTAATCAGCAGAACCCGTGACGAACGTTTGCCAACCCCGGCAATGCGGCCAACCAGGCCATCCCCGGAAACTGCGGCCTGACCTTTTCGTACACCTTCACGCTGGCCGGTATTCAAAAGAATACTGTTGGCGAACGCCCCACCGGTATCGGCGATCACCCGCGCCGTAACGAAACGGGCTTGTTTGTCGGGGACAAAATTCAGCAAGCTGCGCAGGGCATTGTTTTCAGCTTCAAGTTTACGCCCGACAGTTTGCCACTGCAGTAATCGTTCATTATCGAGTTTCAGTTTGGCATTTACAGCCCGGATCGCATAAAGGTCCTGAGCCTCCTGAACCATGCGGTTTGCGCTCTCAACCGGGCGTGAAATAACCTCTAGAATGGGTGCAACTGAATCAGTGACCAGTATTCGGAACCGTTCCATTGCCGCAGGGTCGACCTTGCCCAGCATCATCGCTGCAAGCGCCGCCAAGACCAATGCCAGATAGGCAAAGCGCTGGGCCATGGTTTTCGCCGGTTGGGCGATACCACTGGTCTGGCGTGGACTATCCTTCAAGCCCATATCTTGAATCCGTTAAAAGTTTTCTTCCCAGGCACGAAAACACTGTACCGATCATACTAAAACCAGTTGATTCTATAATAGAAAAAAGTTTCCGGCAAATTAATGCCCGGATTAATACATAGTTGTCAGAACGTCTTTCAGGCGTTTCATTTCTTCAAGCGCCCGACCAGTCCCAAGAACGACGCACGACAACGGATCGTCAGCAATCGATACGGGCAGGCCTGTCGCGTGGCGCAACACAAAATCCACATTCCCCAAGAGCGCGCCGCCACCGGTAAGCACAATGCCTTTGTCAACGATATCAGCTGCCAGTTCAGGTGCCGTGTGCTCAAGTGCGACCTTGACCGCTTCAATAATCGCGCCCACGGGTTCCGCAAGGCTTTCAGAAATCTGACGTTCTGAAATAATCAATTCCTTGGGCACGCCATTCATCAAATCGCGGCCCTTAACTTCCATTGTCTGGCCTTCACCGTCATCAGGTGAACAGGCGGACCCGATGTCTTCCTTGATACGCGCCGCACTGCCTTCACCAACCAACAGATTATGATTGCGGCGAATATAAGCGATGATGGCTTCATCCATTTTGTCGCCGCCAACCCGGACCGAACGCGAATAGACGATACCGCCCAGAGACAGAACCGCGACCTCAGTCGTACCACCACCAATATCGACGACCATGGATCCGGTCGGTTCGGTTACCGGCAGGCCCGCGCCGATTGCCGCTGCCATTGGCTCTTCAATTAGGTAGACTTTCCGAGCCCCGGCACTTTCAGCTGATTCCTGAATGGCACGTCGCTCAACCGCCGTCGATCCGGACGGCACACAGACCACGACCAGAGGGCTGGCAAAACTACGTCGATTATGAACCTTGCGGATGAAATACTTGATCATTTCTTCGGCAACTTCAAAATCGGCGATCACGCCGTCACGAAGTGGGCGGATCGCCCGGATATTTCCCGGTGTACGCCCCAGCATCTGCTTGGCTTCTTCACCAACCGCCAGCACCTGCTTTTTACCTTTGACCTCAGCAATCGCAACAACCGAGGGTTCATTGAGGACAATTCCACGACCCTTTACGTAGACCAGCGTATTTGCGGTCCCGAGGTCAATTGCCATATCAGCGGATAGAAATCCGAACAGTCGCGAAAACATAAACCCTCTCAAATCTCACTTAACGTAAAATAGCCTACGCCCACCTAGCGCAAATTGTATACTTGTCTTTCGTCAACATATCATTAAGGCAATATATTGATAAGGCACGGAAAAAACCGTGATGACCATCACGAACAGGCCTTTATAAAAACTTACATCCCCAAGAGCCAGCGCTAAACATCATGCTGACAGCGCTCCTGGGTCCGTTTTTTCCCTTTTTACCAGCAATTTGTTCAGGGCATTCAAATAAGCTTTGACGGAGGCCACCATGGTATCCGTTTCAGCGCCTGCGCCATTTACCGTTTTCCCTGCTTCTTCAAGCCGAACCGTCACGTCGGCCTGCGCATCCGTTCCTTCGGTAACCGCCTGCACCTGATAAAGCTGAAGTCTTGCTTCATGGGGGAACAGCTGCTTCACACAGTTAAACGCCGCATCCACCGGCCCATCGCCGGTCGCCTTGCACGATGTTACGTTACCGTCGACTTCCAGTGACATTTCGGCTTTTGGCGGACGATGTTCCGTTCCACATAGAACTTCCAATGAAATTAGCTTAATTCTGTCATTGGTGCGAACGACCTCATCGTCGACAAGGGCAATGATGTCTTCATCGAACACATCTTTTTTAAGATCGGCCAGATCCTTAAACCGTTTGAATGCATCCTGAACCGCATTGTCACCCAGTTCATAACCAAGCTCGCGCAATTTTTCCTTAAACGCATGGCGGCCCGAATGTTTTCCCATAACCAAATTGGACTGGCTCAGCCCGACCGATTCAGGTGTCATGATCTCATAGGTCTCGGCGTGCTTGAGCACACCATCCTGATGGATACCCGATTCATGGGCGAAGGCGTTTTTGCCGACAATCGCCTTATTGGGTTGCACGGCAAAACCCGTAATCGCCGAGACCAGACGTGACGCCTTCATAATATCTTCCGTCTTGATCCCGGTCGTATAAGGCAGTGTGTCAGCCCGCGTACGAAGCGCCATGACGATCTCTTCCATGGCAGCGTTCCCGGCGCGCTCTCCAAGACCGTTAATTGTGCACTCGACCTGACGTGCGCCCGTTTTCACGGCGGCCAGAGAATTAGCGACCGCCAACCCAAGGTCATTGTGGCAATGAACCGAAATAACGGCCTTGTCGATATTGGGAACACGGTTGAACAGCATCTCGATAAGGGCGGCGAATTCTTCCGGCACGGCGTATCCGACCGTATCGGGAATATTGATGGTCCCAGCGCCGGCTCGGATGGCGCTTTCCACACATTTGCATAGAAAGTCATGCTCCGTACGTGATCCGTCTTCCGGCGACCATTCAACGTCATCTGTAAATTTCCGCGCATAGGTTACGCTGTCGATAACCGCCTCATGAACCGCATCGGGCTCCATCTGCAATTTATATTTCATGTGCAGCGGGCTGGTCGAAAGAAACGTATGAATGCGTTTGCGCGCTGCTGGTTTCAGGGCCTCGGCGGCGCGGTCGATATCCATATGCGTGGCGCGAGCCAAACCGCACACGGTAGAGTCGGTTACGACTTTGGCGATTTCGTTAACGGCCTCGAAATCCCCGGCCGAGGCGATTGGAAATCCAGCCTCGATGACATCAACGCCCATGCCTTCCAGAACGCTGGCAATGCGAAGCTTCTCATCCAGATTCATCGATGCGCCTGGAGATTGCTCACCGTCACGCAACGTCGTATCAAAAATCACTACTTGGTCGGATGCCATTACTTCGTCCTCTCTTCATCGCGCCGCCCCATCAGGCAACGCCGAACGCCCGAAAAAACAACGATCTACGGGCCCTGTCAATCACCTTATAGGCAGACGTACTGACAAAGCCTTAACGCCTTCCGCTGCACACCAGAAAAACCAAACGACCCCCGCCTCCTTACGGTGACGGGGGTCCCTTGTTATTTCATTTCGCGTATCCGCAGATACAACGACGAAACAAGTTTTAGTTCTTGGTTTTGTCGACCAATGCGTTTTCGGCGATCCACGGCATCATCGCGCGGAGTTTGGTCCCAACCTGTTCAACGCCGTGTTCAGCGGCAATGCGGCGTTCGGCTTTGAAGCTTGGCAGCCCAGCCTGGTTTTCCAGCATCCACTGTTTAACAAATTCGCCAGACTGGATGTCTTTCAGGACACCTCTCATCGCGGCCTTGGTTTCGTCCGTGACGATTTTTGGACCCGTCACGTAATCGCCGTATTCCGCAGTGTTGGAGACGGAATAACGCATGTTGGCGATACCGCCTTCATAGATCAGGTCGACGATCAGTTTAACTTCGTGGCAGCATTCGAAATAAGCCATTTCCGGCGCATATCCGGCTTCAACCAGCGTTTCGTAACCAGCCATAATCAACGCACTGAGACCGCCACAGAGAACAGCCTGCTCACCGAACAGATCGGTTTCGCATTCTTCCTTGAAGGTGGTCTCGACGATGCCGGCGCGACCCGCACCAAGACCAGCCGCATAAGACAGCGCGATTTCCTGGGCGTTACCGCTGGAATCCTGAGCGATGGCGATCAGGCTCGGCACACCGGCACCGCGCTGGTATTCGGAACGCACCGTATGACCGGGGCCTTTGGGGGCGATCATGAACACATCAAGATCCGCACGCGGCTCAATCAGGCCGAAATGAACATTCAGGCCATGGGCGAATGCGATCGCAGCACCCTGTTTCAGGTTGTCCTGCAGATGGTCACGATAAAGCGCGGCCTGCCCTTCATCCGGGGTCAGCACCATGAACACATCAGCATCCTTCGCAGCTTCAGCTGCGGTTTTAACCGTGAAACCGTCGTTCTCGGCTTTGACGGCGCTGGCCGAACCTTCACGAAGAACAACGGTGATGTTCTTGGCACCGGAGTCCTTCAGGTTTAAGGCGTGGGCATGGCCCTGGCTGCCGTATCCGGCGATGGCAACATTTTTGTCTTTGATCAGATTGACGTCAGCGTCGCGATCATAATAAACGCGCATGATATTGGTTCCTTCAGTTCAGCGTTAAGTTCAATACTAAAAATAAAAATTCAACTAATCCGATCAGCCTTCGGATTCCATTGATTCCGGGCCGCGCATAATCGCCACAACCCCTGTCCGGGAAACATCAGTTAACCCCAACGGGCGCATCAATTCGATAAACGCATCGATCTTGCTTGAGTTTCCAACAATCTCAAAAACGAAAGATTCATTTGTTGAATCCACCGCACGAGCCCGGAAAATATCACAAATTCTGAGACTTTCCACCCGCGCATCACCCGTTCCTCTGACTTTGACAAGCGCCAGCTCGCGTTCCACATGGGGGCCCTCAAGCGTCAGGTCACTAACATCATGAACGGGGATCAGACGGCCCAACTGAGCTTTGATCTGCTCGATTACCATCGGCGTACCAGAGGTAACGACGGTGATCCGTGACAGATGCCGCCCGCGACGGGTTTCCGCAACGGTCAGGCTTTCGATGTTGTAACCGCGTCCCGAAAACAATCCGATGACACGGGCCAGCACACCGGGTTCATTGTCAACGAGAACGGCGATGGTATGGGTATGTTGCTGTTCTTCCGGCGGATTCACGTGAACTTCTCCTTAAGACCCAGAGACGGTGCCTGACGCAGACACCTCCTCTTATAGTTATGATGAGCAGGTTTTCAATATGTACGAAGAGGAAATGCCTTAGACTAGAACCATTCCGTCTTCTGAAACCGGCTTTCCGGCCTTGTCGTCGGGGCCAAGCAGCATGTCGTTATGCGCCGCTCCTGACGGAATCATCGGGTACACGTTTTCCTTCGGATCAACGTGTAGATCGGCAATCACCGGCCCATCAATTTTGATCATTTCCTCAAGCAAGTCATCGACTTCCGACACCTTGGTGGCGCGCAAGCCCGTCATTCCGAACGATTCCGCCAGCTTGACGAAATCAGGCAGGCTTTCCATGTAACTCTCAGAGTAGCGAGAACCATGCAGCAATTCCTGCCATTGACGCACCATGCCCATATAAAAATTGTTCAGGATCAAACACTTCACCGGCAGGCGATACTGCTGGATACAGGAGAGTTCCTGCATGTTCATCATGAACGATGCCTCCCCGGCAATGCCAACAACAAGCGCTTCGGGGTGGGCAATTTGCACGCCCATGGCTGCCGGCAAGCCGTAACCCATGGTCCCCAGACCGCCAGACGTCAGCCAGTGATTGGGTTTGTCGAACTTGAAATGCTGGGCCGCCCACATCTGATGCTGGCCCACCTCGGTCGTGATGAAGACTTCCTTTTTGGATTTTCTGGTCTGCTCATATAAACGTTGAACCGCGAATTGGGGTTTGATCACATCACCCGACTGATCGAATTTCATACAGTCAATGGCGCGCCACTCCTCAATTTGCTTCCACCAGCTTTTGAGGGCTTTGTCATCGCTCTTGGATTTATTAGCCCGCCAAGCTTTCAGCAGGTCTTCAAGAACATGCCCGACATCGCCGACAATGCCCACATCAACGGCGACGTTTTTGTTAATCGACGACGGGTCAATATCAATCTGGATCTTGGTTGCTTCCGGAGAGAAGGCGTCCAGTCGTCCAGTGATCCGGTCATCAAAACGGGCGCCAACAGCGACCATTACGTCGCAATCATGCATCGCCATGTTGGATTCATAGGTCCCATGCATGCCGACCATGCCGATGAATTGATTGTCCGATGCAGGATATGCGCCGAGCCCCATTAGAGTCAGCGTACACGGCGCGCCGGTTTCCTGAACCAGCTTGGCCAGCAGTGTAGAGGCCGCAGGGCCGGAATTGATCACACCACCGCCCGCGTAAATAATTGGGCGTTTGGCATTTTTGATGATCTCGACCGCGTCCTTGATCCGCGACAAATCACCCTTGATCTGCGGCTGATAGGTTTTGCGCTTACCATTTTCTTTCGTCGCGTAGTCGCCCAAGGCCATCTGCACATCCTTCGGCAGATCGATCACAACCGGACCCGGACGACCGCTACGCGCCACGTTAAAGGCCTCATGTACAACTCGCGCCAGATCGTTAACATCTTTGACCAGGTAATTGTGTTTGGTGCAGGGACGGGTGATACCGGTGGTATCGGCCTCCTGAAAAGCATCGTTACCAATTAAGTGTGTAGGCACCTGCCCGGTCAGGCAGACGATGGGGATACTGTCCATCAACGCATCGGTCAGGCCGGTAACGGCATTGGTGGCACCGGGACCCGACGTCACCAAAACCACACCGACCTTGCCGGTTGAACGAGCGTACCCTTCAGCTGCATGAACCGCGCCGCCTTCCTGGCGAACCAGAATATGACGAATTCTGTTCTGCTGGAAAATGGCGTCATAAATCGGGAGGACAGCGCCGCCGGGATAGCCGAATACTTCTGTGACATCCTGATCATTCAATGCTTTCAGGACGATTTCGGCTCCGGTCATCTGTTCCCTGGCCATGGGGTATTCCTCTACTGATTCATCGGCGAACAGGGCATTTTTGGTGCACTGCGCGCTCCAAACACAACGACGACCGGCTCCAAGCGGATCCGGCCACGACTTTGATTTTCCTATTTAGTGACCTGAAATTATAGGCCTCTACCCAAGGAAGCGGCAACCTAAAGCCTAGCATCGGATGGGTCAAGCAATGTTGCGAACAAATGGAAAGTTTTTATAAGCGTACACGAAATATTATTTCGTGTACGTTTTCAGCAATCTCTGTCGAATTATTTCAATCGATTCAGCATATCTCCAATAATACTGCCCGCTTTGGCGACGGCTTTTCCCCGTGCCATTCCCGGCGTCAGGCGCTCGTCATATAAGGTCGCTGTGACGATCAGGTCATTTCGGGTCAATCTATTGAGCACGCTGCGGTTATTGAAGATTGATGGTTGGACGATATCGCTGTCGTTGGGCAGTCCCATTGTCTGAGTCATTTCCTCCAGCAGGCAACTGTCGATCTGCTGATCCGTCATCTGGTTGTTGACGATGATCGTCGCCCAGATAATCTCACCTTTAATGTTGGCGGCGGTCAGGAAATAACATACGCCCGGCCCTGCCAGCTTTCTCAGCAGGCCCGGGGATGCGCCATTAATCAAAGAAGGAGCGTGCATGGCCAGGCGCGGAACAAATTTGATAAAATAATTGGCTTTCTGGCCGGTCTGTTTCGCGTCTTCAGTGGTGATCCCGGTCAACTTAACCAATGTGCCCAAATGTTTGCGGATGAAATTCACATGGGCATCTTTGGGGCGGACATTTTTCAATTTCAGTTCTTTGCCACCGCCCGCCTTTGCACTTAGTTCACCATCAAGGGCTGTGATGCTGGCGCGGATAGGAGACACCCACTTTTTGACGACCGTGCTTTCTCTGGTCATCTCGTCATATTCTGCACCAAAGACGACGGCCTCAAAAAATCTAGTCAGGCTTTTCTCTGTCGGTAACCCCGCTTCTGCCAACGCAGATCGCGGGGCCAAACCCGCTAAGCCAACCAGCAGGAAAATTGTCAAAATTCGAAACGTGAGGTGCTCGCAGTTTATCATTTCAAGTTTCCTGCAGAATGAACATTACGTTCACCCTGCCCCTTTGCTGCGTCGAACCTTACCCGCCGGAACCCCGAAGTGTTTTTGGAAGGCCCGTGAAAACGCCGCCTCTGATTTATAACCGACGGTTTCGACGATACTAGCGCTGGTCTGGCCTTCTGACAATTTGCTCCAGGCCAACTGCATGCGCCACCATGTCAGATACTTCGCCGGTGTCCACCCGCTGACCCGGCGAAAGGTCTCGGCAAAGGTCGTCCGTGACATACTGGCCTCCCGTGCCAGACGTTCCAGAGTCCAGTCGGCGCCCGGTGCTCCATGAATGGCACCAATGGCTTTTTGCAAACGGGCATCGGCAAAAAGTGCTAAAATCCCCGAATTTTCTCTGGCATCAATAAGGTGCTGACGCACAGCATAAACAAAAAGCAGTTCGGATAACCGATCCAGAATGGCCGGGGCGGCAATGCTGGGTGCCGTACTCTCGGCGACGATCAGTTTGATTAAGGCACAACACCACTCATGTTTCTCATTGAACCGGACAATAAAAACCGTCGGCAACCCATCAAGCAAAAACGAACTTCCTCGGTGATTAAAATGCGCCTGCCCACAAAGCATTCCCGTTCCTTGCAGACCTTCAGCCTGATCGAAAGGAACGACCTTCTGCGCTCCGCTTTCTTCTCCAACAGGCTGCATGGAATGAGGAACTTCACGGGGAAAAATCACCAGATCCCCCCAGTCGAGGATGGTGCTCATATGGCCTGGAACATCCAGACGGCATTCGCCTTTGGTCACCATATGAAAACAGGTCTGACCCAGCTCGTGTTCATTGTAGAGCCAGTTTCCGCAAATCTGGGCGTTGTGATAAACGTCAACATGCATTCGAAACAGTCGAATGATATCCGATAGCGCTTCCATCGATATGTACTCTTGAGCAATTAATACGTACCCTTAAGCATTCATAGTACAATAAGGACGCTCTATATTCCACCCATCCAATGGCTTGCCCACCCGGACAGGCAATCAACAACCCAACGTGCAGTAAACCTGATGACCACCTTCCCCGCACACGATCTCAACACCCCAAACGCCGAAGCGGCAAAGCTGCTTGGTGCCGTTAACGAAAAATACGGGTTCACCCCCAACCTGTTCGCCTACATGGCTGAAGCTCCGACAATCCTGGAGGCGTACCTCAATCTGGCTGGGCTGATTGCCAAATCCTCGCTGACCGCGCCACAGGCGCAGATAATTCAACTGGCCGTCAGCATTGAAAATGGCTGCGATTTCTGCCGAACCGCCCATGTGGCAATGGGCAAGATGAACAAGGCCAATCCGCAAACCCTGGATGCCCTACTGAAGCAGACCGAAATTGAGGACCCGAAAGATCAAGCCCTGGCCGACCTTGCGCTGAAGATCGTCCAAAAACGCGGCTGGCTTGACGACGCCGACCTACAGGCCTTCTTTGACGCCGGGTTCGCCCATCAACAGGTTCTTGAGGTTATCCTTTGCGTCACCATCAAGACCCTGTCGAACTACACCAATCACCTGACCCAACCGGTCGCCAACCCGGAACTGGTTCAGGCGGCGGCGGGTTAACACGCTTAATGGCGGGCAGATGGCTGTGACCTAAAGCCCCTCGGCCCGCCACCACTGATCAGTGCCCCAGTGTTCCGGTAGGTTGGTTGGGACACAGGGATCGTCGGGCTCCAGCCCTTCCGCCTTCAACCGCGTTTCCCATTCTTCGCGCAAAGACGACGGCAGCTTATCACCACACCACGGGCAATAGTGAAACGGCATGATGCGGATGGGTTGGTAGTCGACCGGCTTGTCCAGATCAAGAATGCGTATCCCATATTCACGGGTTTGCGGGAGATAGGCGGTCATGTCGTCATACACCTCCAATGACTGCTTCATCATATCACACATATGCGGAGACCGGGCGACGGGGCGATGAAATCCGGGCCGATCATTGAACCAACTGTCGATTTCCAACATGCCATCGTTATCGTATGTTCTTTCGTCCTTTAATAACCGTCTCCCAACATCTGCCGGAATTTCTCTTGATCGCCACCAGGAATCATCGCGAAATTCCTTCGGGATTTCGGGGCAATCATCAAACAGGCTGAATTCATCATGCCCGAGCGCTTCTTCGATGGCGTCGAATATCTGTTCACGCAAAACCCCTGGTAACGTTTCGCCACACCAAGGGCAATGCGAAACGGACGCAAGCAGATGGCGGTCTTCAACCGGTTCCTGTGACTTGCATACGAAAATGCCAAACTGCCGGAATCTTGGCGAGTGGACATAAGCTATATGCGGGTCGGCCAACGCCTTATCCGACCCTTTACACGAATGCGGTACCATCATCCCGTATATCCATCACCTCGAGTTTAGAACGCTTAGCTGGTCCCTTGACCTGCCGTCCGAACAAGGGCGCGATCCCCCCATACAGCGCAAGGTATTTGCATCAAACATCTCAATTTCACCACCATGTTCCTTTTGGAATAGTTCTGCAACCACGTTCGATTGGCGTTTGAGTATACAGAAAAGTACTAAAGCTTTTAATCTTTGAAACGACTCAACGCTTCCTGAGATCACGCCGACTACGACTAAACTTCGATAGTCCACCAAACCCCCTGCTGTTATCTGGAATATCATTCCGGGCACCAAATATTTCAGTATTAATCAACTTTCGGCGAATTTTTGGATCATTCTGTTCCAATACACCGTTGGTAAATCTCAATGAACTAAACTTCTTCAATCGCGAACGGCCTCCATATACTTGAACTGCTTGTCGGCGCAGTTTCTCAACATCACTTTTTCGTCCGTAAAACAGATTGTGAAGGAAGCTCGCTTTTTGAATATCCAATCTCAATTGAGATGCTTTACCTTTAAATTCTTCGCTGTCAGGCTTACCAAATGCACCAGATACAAGTTTGCGAGCGTCCAATGTCCAGCGTTGGCGTAGATCAGCGTCTTCACTCCAGCGTTTCATACCCTCCCGTTTACTCAAATCAGGATAGAGTTTCTTTTCCACCTGACCGTCCTCCGCACCGCCGGAAAGCGTCTCCTCAGCACCGGAATCAGCGAGGTTTATCTTGTCCGGCCGCCGCGCTTCTTCCGGCGTCATGTCGCGCCAATGACCGTTGTCCCAGATCTGCCCTTCCCGGTGCGGCAATGGCATGGCGTCTTTGGAGTGATCAATGGGTCTGTTGTACTGATCACGCGTTCTCAGTTCCAGGGTCCGATGCGGTGGATCGTCCTGTTCGTCTTCCCGATCCCTAACACGCCCACGCGTTGCATCGGACACCCGTTCCAACGTCAGCCCTGAAAGTTCATTGGCGCGCACCGGATCAAGGGTCTCGAATTGCCGCAGCAGGTCGGCAACCTCCGCCATGCCACGCTCTCCGGCGTTCTCTAACGCATCGGCAACGTATTTGGGGAGATCACCGAAATCAGCGGTTTTGGTCAATGCCGTAACCTGACGACCATTTTCAGCAACGGCCTCTCCCGATATCTCTTCAAACCCCTTGGCCTTCCACCACGGTCGACCAGATTTGGGCTGACGAAAAGACAGCAGATCCGTCGCTGGGCGTACGGTTTTGTCCCGATCCATCTTGAGCGTTGATCGGGCCATGGCGCGGGTTGCCTGAGCGGTCGGTCCATCCGGGCGAAGCCAACCATCTACATTGAGCGGACGGCGACCAACAGCCTGCGGGAAATTTTTATTGATTTCGGCCTGCGCTTTACGAATGCCCTGCCCTGTATCGTCGTTGAAAACTTTACCGGGTGTGCGGTTCAGCAGGCCCGTTCTGGACAGCATGTTTTCAACCACCTGAACATCCTGCCCCCGATTGGGCCGCCCGGCACCAACGGCATCGGTGAGTCCATAGTTACCACTCGCAAGGCCCGTCAACAGGCCCCGTCGGTCCGACGCCTCCGCATGGTCTGGCTGAGCAACGGATGAAGATGATTTGGGCTTGGGTAGTCCGGCGGTGGAACTGGTTGTGCTTCCCATGGCAACGGTGTCCTTCATTTTTCCAGAAACAATGACTTGGGCTTATTTTAATATTAATAGATTATATTCCTATATTTGTCAAGAATTAAATCAACAGCATCCCGGCATAATTGTGTCCAAAATTCGGCTGGATCGTATTCCCGGATTAACGAGATCGTATTCTCGAATTAGAAGATTAGCGGCCCAGCAATTTTACGATTGCGGCTTCCGCTATCGTCGCAGCCACGGCGTTGCCAAAATCTTCGATCACCAGATCGGCGCGGGACTGGTTGCGAAACCAGGTCAATTGTCGTTTGGCGAAATTTCGGGTGTTCTGTTTGGCCTTGGCGACGGCATCCTCAAGCGAAATTTCGCCCGTCAGGTAGCGCTGGAAATCAGGCACACCCAGCGCTTTCAACGCGGGTAGATCAGGATCCAGATCAAACGCCTGCACGGCCCGCACTTCTTCCAGCGCGCCCTGTTCGATCATCTGGTCAAACCGCTCTTCAATACGCGCATATAGCCGGTCACGAGGCGGAATCAGGTGTATGGTAAAGAACTTCGCATCGAGTGGAGGCTCGGAACCCTGCTCGGCCTGCCATTCGCCCAACGTGCGCCCAGTGGCGCTGGCCACACCATACGCCCGGATCAGTCGCTGGCGGTCGCCGGGCTCCAGCCGTGATGCGCTTTCAGGGTCATGTTCCGTCAGACGGTCCCGGAAGGCCTCTCCTCCAATCTCTTCATAAAGCGACGTGAGGTTTTTGATCACGTCAGCCGCCACATCCGGAACCGGGGCGATGCCTTCTTTCAGGACCTTCAGATACAATCCGGTTCCCCCACAAATGATTGGCAGGCGTCGGCGGATCTGCATGTCTTCGATGATGGGAACGGCGTGATCCAGCCACAGCCCTGCCGAGCAGGGCGTTGCGACGGGAACGACACCATAAAGATGATGGCGAATCCTGGCTTCGTCTTCGGGTTTGGGGCGCGCTGTCAGGATGCTGAATTCACGATAGACCTGCATGCTGTCGGCGTTGACGATCTCTCCGTCAAACCTGTCGGCGAGCGCCAGCGCCAATGAAGATTTACCGCTTGCCGTCGGGCCTGCGACAACCACTACAGCCCCCATAACGCTCTCCTCATCTTCTGCCTGACGGTTACCACGCCGGTAGAATATGCGTCGAGCAACAGCTTTGACAGATCGTTTTTACACTGCCCTCCTCATCCCGACCGCAGCTTGCAGGTTCCGGGGCCCTGCGGTATGAAACCGTCCCTTCGAAATTTCATGGCACATCGAACCCGATGAAATCCGTCCTGACCCTGATTGCGCCGACTGTCGGCGACCTCACCATCGAAATCGTTCAACAGGCGGCCGATTGCCTACACCAATCCGGCGCTAGCGTTAATGAACCGGACTGGCTTTCCGATGGTGAGGCCTGCGATCTCATCTTTTCAGGAGCAAAACCGAAATCCGTTGAACCCACGCTTCGCGACAGGTTCTCCAACACCCGAATGGATATGACGGTTCAGCCCGTTGAGGGGCGGCGGAAAAAGTTACTGCTGGCGGATATGGATTCGACCATCGTTACCACCGAGACCCTCGATGAACTGGCCGAGTATGCCGGGCTCAAGGAACAGATTTCAGAAATCACCGAACGCGCCATGAACGGCGAAATCCTGTTCAGGGACGCGCTTAAAGAACGGGTCGGCATGCTGAAAGGATTGGACAGCGAAACCATGGCTAAGACCATGGAACGGGTCACCTATTCTCCCGGTGCCGAAACCCTTGTTCGCACCATGTCGGCGAACGGGGCCTATACGGCGCTGGTATCCGGCGGGTTCAGGTATTTTACCGGGCGGGTTAAGCAGGCCCTTGGGTTTGATTTTGAGATCGGTAATGAAATAAAAATTTCCGAGGGGAAATTTACGGGTGAAATCGTCGGCGATATCGTCACCAAAGCCGTCAAACGCCAGACCCTGATCGCCCTTGCGAGACAACAGGGCATCGACATCTCTGAGACGATGACCGTCGGTGATGGAGCCAATGACCTGCCGATGCTTGAGCATGCCGGTACCGGTGTCGCCTATCACGCCCACCCGATTGTTATCGCCAGCGCGCCCTATCGTATTGATCATGCAGGATTGGACGCCCTGTTGTTTTTGCAAGGCTACAAGCGCGACGAATTTGTCGGTTAATCAAGCACCAAGGACACCAGACCGTCGGCCAGCTTGGGCTCGAACCAGGTTGATTTCGGTGGCATCACCTGACCGGCATCAGCCACCGCCATCAAATCATCCAGTGACGTCGCGAACAGGGCGAAGGCAACGGCCATGTCGCCACAATCGACGCGGCGTTCCAGTTCCGCCATTCCTCGTATACCACCGATGAACTCGATGCGTTTATCAAGGCGCGGATCGCCAATGCCGAGCACAGGGGCAAGCAGGCGATCCGTCAAAACCGAGATATCCAGAGCCGCCACCGGGTCATCTGGTGATACCGCTTCGCGCAAATCCAGTTGATACCACTGGCTGCCAAGGTACATGCCAAACTGTCTGGCGGCAGAGGGTTTGGCCGGTTCGTCCACAGAACTGACAACAAAGGCTTCCGCGACGCGGCTTAGAAACTCTGCGTTCGACAAGCCGTTCAAATCGCGGACGACACGGTTGTAGTCAAATATCTGAACCTCATCGTCAGGGAACGTGACGAGCAGGAAAAATTCATAGGCTTCATCGCCGCTAGCCGCTGGATTATCAGCGCGGCGAGAGGCGGCAACACGCGAGGCGGATGCAGAGCGGTGGTGACCATCGGCAATATAAATTGCGTCCATGGTATCGAAGGTTTCGTTCAATGACGAAATATAATCCGCGCCACAAATTACCCAAACCGAATGTTCAACGCCACCATCGGCGATCACGTGGCTATCAGGTTCATCGGTCGTCACGTTGGCAATTACATCGGCGATACGCTGATCTCGGCGATGTGTTGCCATGACCGGGCCGGTCTGAGCATTCAGCACACCAATCTGGCGAACCCGATCATCTTCCTTGTCAGGCCGGGTCAGCTCATGACGGCGAATGCGGTTGGCATCATAGGCCGCTATTGATCCTGCCCCAACAATCCCCGTCTGCACATGATCCCCCATCCGCAGACGATAAACATAATAGCAGGGCTCTGCATCACGAATGAGAACTCCCTCGTCGATCATCCCTCTCAGGTTTTGGGCGGCCTTATCATACACCGCCGCGTCGTGAGGGTCGGTGCCCTCCGCCAGATCGATCTCGGCACGTGATACATGAAGGAAGCTCAAAGGTCGCTCCCTAACTAAGGCGCGGGCTTCCGGTTCATTGACGACATCATAGGGCGGGGCTGCAACATCTCCTGCCCGACCGGGAGCCGGTCTTAGAGCCGCGAACGGTCGGACAAGGGGCCCATTGACTGTCATCGCATCCCCCTATTCAGCAGCCACCTGCGGCAACTCACCGATGGCACGCGCCAACTCTGCTTCATTGTGAGCGTGGTCTGTCAGTTTGCCCGCCAGATAATCCGTGTAGGCCTGCATATCGAAGTTTCCGTGACCGGAAAGCCCGAACAGGATGCTTTTGGCTTCACCGCGTTCCTTGCAGGCTTCGGCTTCGGCGATCGCTGAACAGATGGCGTGCGTCGATTCAGGGGCTGGTACAATGCCTTCCGTGCGCGCGAACTTCAGACCGGCTTCAAAACACGCCGTCTGATGATAGGCCTGCGCTTCAATCAGCCCCATATCCAACACATGACTGACCAGCGGCGACATCCCGTGATACCGTAATCCACCCGCATGGATACCTTCCGGAACGAATGTCGATCCCAAGGTATGCATCTTGACCAACGGGGTCAGATGGCCGGTGTCACCGAAGTCATAGGCATAGGTGCCCCGCGTCATGGTCGGGCAGGCGGCCGGTTCGACGGCAATCACCCGGACGTTTTCACCGCCGCGCAATTGTCGCCCCAGGAACGGGAACGCGAGACCGGCGAAATTGCTGCCACCACCGGCGCAGGCGATGATGATGTCCGGATAGTCATCCGCCATCTCCATCTGTTCGATGGCTTCCAGACCGATTACAGACTGGTGCAGCAGGACATGATTGAGCACGCTGCCCAAGGCATATTTGGTGTCGTCGCGCCCAGCTGCCATTTCAACGGCTTCTGAGATGGCAATGCCGAGGCTGCCATTGGAATTAGGGTCCTTGGCAAGAATAGCACGTCCGGCCTCAGTCTCGTTGCTAGGGCTGGCGACGCATCGCCCACCATAGGTTTCCATCAAGGCACGGCGATAGGGTTTCTGATTAAAACTGATCTTCACCATGTAAACATCGACCTGAAGATCAAATACATCTCCGGCGAAGGCCAGAGACGAGCCCCACTGCCCGGCGCCGGTTTCCGTGCTCAGGCGTTTGGTGCCTTCTTCTTTATTATAGAAGGCCTGAGCGACAGCAGTATTGGGTTTATGACTGCCTGACGGGCTTACACCTTCGTATTTGTAATAGATTCTGGCCGGCGTATCCAAAGCCGCTTCCAGACGGTGCGCCCGAAAAAGCGGCGCCGGTCGCCATAGCTTGTAGACATCACGCACCGGATCGGGGATTTCGATCTCCCGTTCCGTTGAAACTTCCTGGCCGATCAACGCCATCGGGAACAACGGCGCCAGATCGTCAGGGCCAATGGGTTGGCCGGTTCCCGGGTGCAGCACCGGTGCCAGGGGCTCCGGCAGATCGGCAGCAATATTGTACCAGGATTTAGGAATTCGGTTTTCAGGCAGAAGAAACTTAGTCGTTGCACTCATTGGGCAGTCCTGTCGTCTACAGATTGATGAACTCTCCAGCCCGACAGTTGTACCCCGCCATATCCCGAGACGCAAAAGCAAACGGCGCCCCGAAAGGCGCCGTTTCCAATTTTCTCTGATCGATTACTTTTAGAAAACGATCAACCTTTTGCCAGTCGAAGGGCAACAAAGCGCAATCCATTTTGTCCTTCGATCAGGAACAGAACGGTTTTACGACCTTCTTTTTTGGCCTCTTTAACCTTGTCGATCACCTGTGTCGGCGTCGAAACTTCCTGCTGGCTGACCTCGACGATCAAATCGCCTGGGCGAACTCCCTTTTCGGCTGCCGTGCCATCACCTTTAACTTTGCTGATGATGACGCCCTTGGCTTCCTTGGAGAGTTTGTAATGCTCACGGGACTCATCGCTCAACGTCATCAAGGTCATACCCAGATCATCCAGATCACGGGTGAGACCCTTCTTGTCTTTCGACGTTCTTGCTGCGACTTCAGTGGCCTCATCGAGAATACCGACGGTCACGCTTAGGGTTTTGCGTGAACCGTTACGCCAAACAACAACCTCGACAGGCTTGCCTACGACTGTATCGGCGACGATTTTTGGCAGGGCCCGCATTTCGCGAACCTTTTTGTTATCAAAACGAAGAATGACATCACCCGGCTTGATTTTGGCCGTCTCCGCCGGACCTTCCTTGATCACATCGGCAACCAGAGCACCGCGGGCCTTTTTGAGTCCTAGGGAGTCGGCAATCTCATCCGTGACCTGCTGGATATGAACACCGAGCCAACCGCGTTTCACTTCACCATTGTCGATCAGCTGACGAATAACCGGCTCAGCGGCGGAGGACGGAATGGAGAACCCGATCCCGACGCTTCCTCCGGAGGGAGAATAGATCGCTGTATTGATGCCGATGACCTGACCATCAAGATTAAACATCGGTCCACCCGAGTTGCCTCGGTTGATCGATGCATCCGTCTGAATGAAATCATCATACGGACCGGCATTGATGTCACGGCCACGAGCCGAAATGATCCCTGCCGTCACCGTCCCGCCCAGACCGAAGGGGTTACCAATGGCAACAACCCAGTCACCAACGCGAGCCTTGTCGGAATTACCAAAACCAACACCGGTGATTTTGCGATCAGATTTAACTTTCAATACGGCCAGATCAGATTTCGAATCGCGCCCTACAAGTTCGGCTTTCAGGCGAGTATCATCTTGCAGGATGACCGTGATTTCGTCAGCGTCCTGAATAACGTGATTGTTGGTGATCACATACCCATCATTGCCATAGAAAAAGCCAGATCCCAGCGACGTTGCCTTGTGGGGACGTCCGCCTTCGGACTGATTGCGATCAAAAAATTCCTTGAAAAAATCTTCAAATGGCGAGCCCGGTGGCAGTTGGGGCATTTGTGGGGAGCTACGTCCCTCGATCACCTGCGTTGTCGAAATATTGACAACGGACGGCAACAGCTTCTCCGCCAGATCAGCAAATCCCTCAATCGGACCCGACTTAGCGGCCGCGGGGCTGGCCGAAAGCGCCAGGGCCCCCAACATCATCAGCCCTGTAATAAAGGCGACGACATAGTGTGGCCGCGCCTGGCGTAATGTAATGGTATTCATCTCAATCCCACTTTCTATTCTGAAAAGGGTTCGGCATTCGCCATCACCCATCAAAGTTAATCTTCAGGAACGGTACGGGCAAGCGCCTCGCGTCTTTCCTTGTTCACATGATATGGCGCAAAAATGTGGCGGAACGATGGCCTGATAAAGGCAGTTCCGGGGCAACTTTGAGGCAATATTGTGGCGACCGTCATAAACGGATCGCCCAGACCAGACCGACGCCGGTCACAGCGGCCACAAGGCCTGCCAAGCGTAAATTCCCCGCTGGCATCGTCAGCACATTTGCCATCATCCGTTTCATCGCATCGGGAAACAATGCATAAGCGAAACCTTCGATGGCAAGCGCCAAGGCGAGCGCTGTAAAAAAATCGCTCATCCCTGGCCCTTCACCATCTGTTTAGGCTTTACTGTCTTGATACAGGCTTCGGCACCGAATTAAAGAACTGAAACAGTTCTGAATCCGGGCTGAGAACCATCGTCGTTCCTTCTCGCACCGAAGCGCCAAGCGCTTCCATGGACCGATAGAAATCAAAGAACTCGGGATCCTGACCGTAGGCGTTGTTGAGAATTGTCGTTCTCGCCCCATCACCTTCACCACGCCGGATTTCCGATGTCTTTTTGGCTTCGGAAATGATGATCGTCCGTGTCTTGTTGGCACCGGCCTGAATGTTGAGCTTTTCTTTCTCACCGTTAGCACGGAGTTCGGCGGCATGAGCCACACGATCAGACCGCATCCGGTTATACACGGCCTGTGCGGTGGTTTCGGGCAAATCAGTTCGACCGATACGAACGTCAATGACTTCCGTACCAAACTCCGCCGCCTGGGATTTCATCTGTTCGGTGATCAGGTGCATCACCTCAGCCCGCTTTGCCGTCAGCATGTCGCCCAACAAAATCTTACCGATCTCTTCACGAACGGCCGAATTCAGCCGGTTGCCAAACACCTGACGGAAATTGGCATTGGTCAGGGCCTTTTTTCGAAATTCAAGCGCATCGACAATCTTGTAACGAGCGAACGAATCGACATTCACGCGCTTTTGATCCGCCAAGATGATTTCTTGAACCGGTGGGTCAAGATCTAGAATTCGGCGATCATAAAATTCGACGTTCTGAATAAACGGCAGTTTGAACTTAAGCCCCGGCTCGGTTTCCGGACGTACCGGATTACCAAACTGAAGAATCAACGCCTGCTGGGTTTGGTGAACTGTAAACACCGAACTAAACAGAATGATGGCGGCGACGGCGACAATGACGCCGAAAACAGCTAAAGACTTATTCATTGTGCTGCTCCTGCGCTACGTTTTTTCAATTCAGGCAACGGAAGGTACGGTACAACGCCCTGCCCTTTCGAATCACCCTGATCAATAATAATCTTGTCCGTATTGCTCAGAACCTCCTGCATACGTTCCAGATAGATGCGGCGGCGCGTCACGTCCTTGTTCTCCTTGTAGGCGTTAAAGACCGATAGAAAGCGCTGCGCTTCACCCTCGGCTTCATTGATCATCTGCTGTTTATAGCCCTCAGCATCCTGGATCATCTGCTGTGCCTGACCGCGTGCCCTTGGAACAATGTCGTTCTGGTAGGCGACCGCTTCGTTGACTTTGCGCTCCTGATCCTGCTTGGCCCGTTGCACATCGTTAAACGCGTCAATCACGTCTTGTGGCGGATCCACTTTCTGAAGCTGGATTTTGGCAATGGCGACACCAGCACCATAATTGTCGAGAATTTCCTGCAACAAGATTAGAGTCTGATCCTGAACCTGTTGACGTTTAACCGTCAGCGCATCTTCAAGTGTTGTCTTACCGATGATTTCCCGCATCGCACTTTCGGCAGCGATTTTAATGGTCGCTTCCGGATTGCGGATTTTAAACAGGAAATCAGCGGCATTTTTAATGCGCCACTGAATAACAAAATCGATGTCGATGATGTTCTGGTCACCGGTCAGCATCAAGCTTTCCTGAGCGACATCTCGCGCGCCGGTTCCCCGGCCAACATCTCCGGCCCCGCGGAAACCAACATTAATGGTATTGGTGCGGTCAACATTGACCTTGACCACCTCACCGATGGGCGCTGGGAACCAGAAATTCAGACCCGGCGTTGTACGTTTGACGTATTTACCGAATAGAATCTCGATGCCGTTTTCGCCAGGCTGAACCCGATAGGGGACATTGATCCCAACCCATAAGACGATAACTGCCAGACCAATCATAATCAGTCCGCGAATTCCGCCAGAGCCACCCGGCATGAACCGTTTGATGTTTTCCTGGCTTTTACGGATCATATCTTCAATGTCGGGGGGTTGAGGACCACGCGGGCCTCCGCCACCACTATTATTTCCGCCACCGCCCCATGGGCCGTCTCCCTGCGATTTCCAAGGCATAGATTGTCGTTCCTTGTTCTTTTAAGACCTAATACACATTCAAAAACTTGTAATTAATTTATTGTTCGCTACTTCCTATTGGAAACACGCTGCCCTATAAGACAGCAGCGTCGCTGTCGCAATGGCGCGGCACCACACGAAAACCACAGTATATATCGTCGTATAGAGCGGAGTTTGCAAGGCATGGCAGAGGTTAGTATCGAACGGATTGAAGAAGTTCTGAAAAATGTAGTCGATCCGGACAGTGGAAAAGACATTATCTCAGGCGGAATGGTGTCGGGATTACAGACCCGCGACGGCCATGTAGCCTTCGCCATTGAGGTCGACCCGGCAAAAGGTGCTGCAATGGAGCCCTTGCGCAAGGAAGCCGAAAAGGCGGTCTTCGACATGGACGGCGTGTTGACTGCGACTGTCGTTTTGACGGCTGAAAAGAAATCAAACGGCGGCGGAGACCAACCACCTCCCCCGCAAGGCACACCGACCCAACCCGGTGCTCCCGTCGGTGGCCAGGGTCCGGCTTCCGGTCCGGAACTGCTTCCGGGTGTCAAATCAATCATCGCCGTGGCGTCGGGCAAGGGCGGGGTCGGGAAATCGACGACCGCCGTCAATATTGCCCTCGGTCTGGCTGCCAGCGGCAAAAAAATCGGACTTCTGGACGCCGACATCTATGGCCCCAGCATGCCACGCATGATGGGCATCAGCGGTCAGCCATCATCGTCAGACGGCAAAACCCTCGATGCCATGGAAAACTATGGCGTCAAAGTGATGTCCATGGGTTTCCTGGTCGAAGAAGATACACCGATGATCTGGCGTGGCCCGATGGTGCAATCCGCACTTGAGCAGATGATGCGCGACGTCAGCTGGGGCGAACTTGACGCCCTGGTCGTCGATATGCCGCCGGGCACCGGTGATGTACAGTTGACGATGGCCCAGCGGGTTCCGCTGACGGGAGCGGTGATCGTCTCCACCCCTCAGGACATTGCCCTGCTGGATGCACGCAAGGGTCTTAATATGTTCAGAAAGGTCGATGTTCCGGTCTTTGGTGTGGTCGAGAATATGAGCTATTTCCTCTGCCCACACTGTAATGAACGTTCCGACATCTTCTCACACGGCGGCGCCAGAGAAGAAGCCGACAAACTGGGTATTGATTTCCTTGGCGAAGTACCGCTGCACATGGATATCCGGACCACCTCCGACAGCGGTCACCCGATCGTTGTTTCCAACCCCGAGTCCGAACACGCCAAAGCCTATTGTGGCATTGCCGAAAAAATCTGGGGCCACGTTGAAAACCGCTTAGGTTCCGGCGCAGCCACCGGGCCGAAGATTGTGATGCAGTAGAACGTCGTTATGGTGCCTGGACGTCCCGGGCACCATAACCTTCTTCTGACCCAGCAGAAGTTATGACCACCTGTGCACGATTGTATAACTCTCTGACGGCCTCGCGGTGAATTTCATAACGAGAATTCAAGTCAATAACGGATGGTGGAGTTTCGTCGGCAAAGTCATACAGTTGTTTTGTGGCAATACCATTCAAAATGACGTATTCCAATTCTTCCCCAGTAAATTTATTGATGAGTTTTCCGAAAAACGTCGTATTTTTCTTGTTGACCATGCCTATGAGCTTCAATTTATTTGAAATGTGCACCAATAGGTCCTCGGGCTCAAAGGGCGTTCTTTCCGAAACCAAAGTTACACCTAGAGCAACATGCCGCCAGACAGGACTCGCATACGTCCAGGCACGTATATTTTGTGCCCAGGTTTCATGATCGACTTCAGTTTTTTTCAATTAAACTGCTCTCATTTTTGTAGCTTCCGCATACAAACCACTTCGACGCAGGCGCAGAATACCTCCATGGCCTGTTCGATCTCGTAGACCGACGGCATCGTCGGGGCGAGGCGGATGTTGCGATCGTGGGGGTCCTTACCGTAAGGGTAGGTCGCTCCGGCCGGGGTCAGTTTGACACCGGCTTTGCCGGCCAGGGCGACGATTTCCGCCGCACAGCCGTCAAGCACATCGACACTGACAAAATAGCCGCCCTTGGGTTTGGTCCAGGTGGCCAGACCTTTGCTGCCGAGATTTTTCTCCAACGCCGCATCAACGGCCAAAAATTTCGGCCCAACGGATGCTGCCTGTTTTTCCATATGCGCCAGCAGGCCCTTCAGGTCGCCGAAAAACCGCACATGGCGAAGCTGATTGATCTTGTCCGGACCAATGGTCGCATAGGATAGTTTATCCGCGGCATCTTTGATGTTGGCCACCGATCCGGCCATCATCGCCACCCCCGAACCGGCATGGGTAACTTTCGATGTCGAGCCAAACATCAGCGGGCGATCCGGGTTGCCCGCCGCCTTGCAGGCATCCAGAATATTTTTGACCTTGGCGGGACCGTCCCCCAGATGGTGAACCGTATAGGCGTTGTCCCAGAACACCCTGAAATCAGCGGCGGCGGTTTTCATCGACGCCAGTCGGTCAACCACTTCATCACTATAGGTCGCCCCCGTCGGGTTGGAATATTTGGGCACACACCAGATGCCCTTGATCGACGCGTCAGTTGCAACGAGCTTTTCGACCGCATCCATATCGGGGCCATGCTCGCCCATATCAACAGCAATCATCTCGAGGCCCAGCCGTTCACAGATGGCGAAATGGCGATCATATCCGGGGACCGGGCAGATGAATTTGAGCGAGCCTTCGTCGCGCCACGAACCTCTGCCACCGGGCATACCGAACAGCAGACCGCCGACAAATGCATCATACATCATGGTCAGGCTGGCATTGCCGCCAATGATGATCTCTTCGGGAGAGACATCCATAAATTCCGCAAATAATGCCTTGGCTTCCGGAATTCCGGTGCCGATGCCGTAATTACGATAATCGGTGCCGTCTTCGCCCTTACAACTGTCGCCATCAACAATTGTCAGCATCTCATTGCTTAAATCCAACTGTTCCGGCGATGGTTTGCCGCGGGTCATGTCCAGTTGCAGGTTGCGGCGGCTCAGGTCCTGATAGTGTTGCTCGGCTTTTCCGGCCTGCTCGGCCAGTTCATCTGGGGACAGGGTCGTGATGTTCATGGTTCCATTCTTTCGAGTAGGGTGTCGATGATCTACAAATTCAGGCTTTACGGTGGACTGGGATAAAAGCCGGGGTAAACAGAAAACGCCGAATAACCTCCCCGTATCCTTTCAACACATATCCACCATTGCGGTCGTGCAGGTCCTGACGATTGTCACGGTAATAACCGGGGATTTCATACCACGGCATCGTCGGGTCCAGGTGATGAACCACATGCAGATTATTATACAGGAACAACAGATTGAAAAATGTTCCTGATTCGACAATTGCCGTGCGATGCGCCGGGTTCTGGGCCGCGCCGTGCTCACAAAAAGAACGGATCAGACTGAGTGCCAGTCCGGGATAGGCGATGCAAACGATATACATCCACCAGTCCATTCCGGCGACGCCACTGACAAAGCTAAATAACAGGCCGAGCGTTACGACATGCAACAGTACCGCTTTTGCCGTCCTCGCATCTCCTTTGATCAACTTTCTGACAACGTTGGTCACGAGATGGAAAAACGCAATAAAGGGGCCAATAATCAATCGTCCGGCAAAGGTTTGGTTGAACATCAAAATCGATTTCATCAGGGGCGCCAGACGTTGCCAATCGGCTTCGGTGTAATAATATGATTCAGGGTCAAGGTCCGGGTCCGTCAGGTTATTATCACGGTGGTGGATGGTGTGAGCGCGGGTGTAATAAATGTAAGGATACCACACACCCAAAGGCGGCAAGACCAGGGCCATTTTGAGCCACTTGGGCACTGTATTAATGTTATGAACTGATTCGTGAATGAGTGAATTGTGCCAAGCTGCCAGTATCCCGCCAATGATAACGATCACCGGCCACGGCAAAATCTGATGGTTCAGCATAAGCGTGAACCAGCCCGAATAAATCGCGACCCCGACCAGCAACGTCGGCCCTTCATAGCGCCAGAATGCAGTAGTTATTTTCGCCATTTATACATTTATCCTAGTTATCCCCATAACCCTGAATTTCATATGATGGTAAGATCACCCCGAATTCAAACCAAATTCATCGGCGTCGTCTCTGGAATTTTCAGGCGAAAGACTGTTGCCGATAACAAATTCCTGCCGAAGATCACTCGATCCTCTTGGGCAGGACAGATTTTTCGCCTACCATGCTCAGGATGACACGGGGGTATTTCATTTTTGCGCTGTGCGCGTTGATTGGTGCGACAATTATCGTCGTCGAACCCTCGCGTGCCAACGTGCTCGAAAAAAGGGTTACCGCCCTGCCCCAGTCAGAATGCGCCGACGTCCGCAAAGCCCTGGAGGATGGCATCCCCATCGAACCCGCCTTCCGCCAGATGGAATACGAATTCCCCACCAACGAGCACGGCATCAAAGGGCGCCTTTGCCGGTTACACTCGGTTGGTTCCGGCGCCCACATCGAAGGCGCCCAGATCAGATCCCTTGCCGACATGCATGCCTTTATCAAGGCGTCACTGGAACACGCCGGCTGGCGTGAAACTGCCGAAACCAAACGATTTGTTGACCGCTCACAATCTGGCAAAGACGTTTTTGCCTTGTTCAAGAACAATGCCATCTGCGTCGCGACAACACTGGTCAGTCCGGCACCGGGGTATATCCCGACGACAGACGTTAAATCGGACGGACAGATCTATCTCGGTTCCCTGTTCCCTTACGAACGCGAGTGGTGGATTGCCGTAGATTGTTTTCACCTCTAGATCAGGAATACCATGCTCGATACTTATGACGTAATCATTATCGGCGGCGCGATGTATGGATCATCGGTCGCCTGGTTTCTTAGCAACAACCCGGATTTTGACGGCTCGATCCTGGTTGTCGAAAAGGATCCGACCTACGAGTTTACATCGACCGCCCACACCAACAGCTGCATGCGTCAGCAGTTTTCAAATGAGATCAATGTCCGGATATCTCAGTTTGCAGCTGAGTATGTCAAAAACTTCCGCCAATTCATGGGTGATGACCCACGGGTACCGGACGTCGCCCTCCATAGCTACGGTTATATGTATCTGGCCGACACCGAAGCTTCTGCCGACGTCCTGCGTGAAAATCAGAAGGTTCAGAAAAGCTGCGGCGCGGGCACCAGGTTTTTGACCCCTGATGAGATCAGGCGCGATTATCCGTTCTATAACCTCGATGATATTGTTGGTGCCAACCATAACCTAGTCGACGAAGGATATTTCGACGGCAACACGTTGTTTGACTGGTGGAAGCGGATGGCGCGCGAAAAGGGGGCCGAATATGTGACCGACGAGGTCATCGCAATGACGAAGAATGCTGCCGGCAATCGGGTCGAAAGTGTAACTTTGAAATCGGGTAAGGTGATTGCCTGTGGCACCGTCGTCAACGCGTCGGGGCCACGAGCCGAGCTAACGTCACGCATGGCGGGCATAGAAATTCCAGTCGAACCACGCAAGCGATATACGTTCATTTTTGCCGCAGAACGCCCGCTGGATCGCGATCTGCCGTTGACGATCGATCCCAGCGGCGTGCACATGCGCTCCGATGGAACGTATTATCTCGCGGGCTGCCCGCCGGATGATGACCCGGCTGTTGATTACGATGATTTTGATCAGGATTTCAGCATCTGGGAAGAAAAGGTCTGGCCCATCATCGCAACCAGAATTCCGCAGTTTGAAGCCATCAAACTCAAAAATTCCTGGGCCGGTCACTACGCCTATAACACGTTGGACCAAAACGCGATTTTGGGACCGCATACGGAAGTTGAAAACTTCCTTTTCGTCAACGGCTTTTCAGGGCATGGCTTCCAACAGTCCCCGGCCATGGGGCGAGGGATTTCCGAACTCATAACCTATGGCGACTACAGAACACTGGACCTGACCCCGTTCAGTTATACGAGGATTGCCAACAACAAACCGTTTTTGGAAAGGGCCGTGATCTAAATCGGATTGCCGTCTGGATCGGGCCACCGGGGTTGATCAGGCTATCAACCGTGCGTCCGACAGCGCTCCCGTGATCCCGGTTCAGACGCTTTTGCCCCTCGCCAATGGCCCGCGCCGTGTCGCCGTCGAAGCGGCTGCCCGGGGCGCGCGCCATCAGACCGGAACCGGACAATACGGATTCCACCTGAAACACATCATTGGCACGATTGGGCGCATCGGGCCCCACCGGGGCGGAGAGCTTCAATCCACCACCGGCCAGATCATCACGCATGATGTTGACGGAAGGTGTAGCAAACGAAGACCGGGCGGAAGGCGATGGGCGTGTCGCCATCATATCGCTTAACCAAGGCGCGGAAAGTGACGGAAGTTGCGACGACCCTGAGCTGTTCCCTCTCGGTAACTTTTGTGCCGGGAGTCTATGTGATTGTGTTTATCTCATTTGGTGAATTTACCAGCCGAGCAACTTATAGAACTCCTTGTGAAACTCCGGGTCTTCGAGGTCCCATTCGGTCACGGCATAAAGCTTGAAACGTTCTCGCACCTTGTCCTCGCCACCATTAACCTCAAAAAAAGTACGCATGAAGTCGGCATCTCCACCGAGAACTGTATAGTCTTCAAAATGGGTTGTCAGTCCCCAGTTGCCTTCGATGCTGAAGGCTCCATGGGGAACATTTTCCAAGTAATCAAATGTAATATTTACGTTTTGGCGCCTCGGCGGAATTGCGATTGACGTGCAATAACTTGTGCCAATGTCCTCGGGTCTGCACATCGGGGCGTGTGAAATCACCACTTCCTTCACATCCAGCTTTTGAAAGGTCTCCAGCAGGGGCAGAAACTCATCCCGCTCATCGAATAGATCCTCCGGGTCATCCGGATCGTGCAGTGGATCATCCGGATCTTGCACCCACTCTTCAGGGAACTGTCCAGGAATAGCGACCATCTGCCAGTCTTTGTTTTGGAATATCCCTGTTTTGACGGCCCGTTCATACTCTTCATAGGTCTTTGCGTTGTCCCAGATGTCGACCAAATCAACGCCTGTGAAAATCTGATGATAAACGGGAGTCCATTTTTCTCTCCACTCATCAAGCGGAATGACACGTACCTTGCTCACGATCCTTCTCCTTTAAACCGTATTTTTATAGAACTCTTGCCGTTAAATTTATTGGAATTTTCTTTGCCAAACCCGAATTCAATTGTCGGGTTGTTTCCTGCGGGGCTTCCTGATTTTGGCCGTACTTGTATGGTTAAGCCGTCTCCAAACTTGATTTCCCTGCCATCAGGGTTTCCCGTAAGAGGTTTGGCTTTCGTTGGGTCCAGTCCCAGTTTCCTTGTCATCGCATCAAAAGTTTGATTGGCATTCTCTAACGTTCCCTTGCTATCAATATTCACGGTGTTTCTTTTCCCTCCCGTGATCACCGGGTCTTTCAGACCTGAATTTTTGATCGCATTATGGATACTGCCCGGGAAACGCTGGATGTGGCCAGTGGCCAGTTTCAAACCCTTGGCTTTTAGTCCGGGTGAAACTCCCGTACCAATCAACTTCCATACAAGCTTCCCGCCCTTGACGACACCTTTTGCAATGTTGCCAACGATAGGAACGGCCCCTACGCCGTCCAGAACGGTCGATCCGGCCTCTCCGGCAGCGTCGTTAAAGTCGCCCCGACGCAGCGCATCAACGCTGGCCTTCCCGGAATTGACGGCGCTTACCCCGCTCGCAATGTTGCCAATTCCCGGCAAAAGCTCGACCAATGTTCCGACAACCTCTCCGGCGCTGCCGTCACGGCCACCGGACTTACTACCCATGGAACCACGCAGCAGCTTTTGCCCAGCCGGATCGAGCCGTTGCATGACCGCGAAATCCAGCGCCCGCACCTGATCGGGCGTTCCAATTTTGGCGAGACGATCGCGCACCACCTGAAACTCGGCCACGGCCTTGAGGCCATCTGTGTTGATGGCTTCAGAGATATCGCCGGCGACAGCCCCCGGTACGCGAGTTTTACTGAGGCCGTCGGCGAGGCGGGTGAGTTCTGCGGCCTGATCGGCGGTCAGGGAATCTTGCAGGCGTTTGATGTCGGCAGTGAAAGTGTTTTCGACGACGGGCGTCACCGATGCGCGTACCGGGTTTAGGAAGCCGGGTTTTGGCACACTGGGTGAGGGCAAAGCCGGTTTGCGCCGCTGCTCAAATCCGCGCCACTGATCGGCAACCTGACGAGCTAACCCTCGGGTTGCTGACTGGGTCGGGCCATCGGGGTTGATCAGGCTGTCAATCTTCAAAGGCCTGCGTCCAACAGTGTTCCCATGATCACGGTTCAGGCGCGCCTGCCCCTGACCAATGGCCGAGGCCGTATCGTCGCCAAACCGGGTTCCCGGCGCACGGCTCAACAGACCTGAGCCATTGAGCACGGTTTCGACCTGAAACACGTCACGGGGCCGGTTGGATGCGCCGGGACCGACCGGGGCCGAGAGTTTCAATCCACCACCCGCCAGGCCATCGCGCATGATGTTGCCGGAAGGCGTCGCTAAAAGAGACCGGGCGGGAGGCGACGGCGGCGTTGGCAAATCCGTCAACGGGGAACCGGAGAGAAAATCAGACCCCCGCGCCGCGTCGGAAGCGCTTCCGCCCGGAACCTTTGATGTCGGCAATTTCTGTGATTGTGTTGAACCCATGATGCAAAAAGTCCTGTTGGTTTGCGTGAAGCCTATGAATGGCTAAATATCCCTATCATGTTAAAAAATATTTCCTATCGCGGTTTAAAATCCGATTTTTTGCCAAATTCAGAAGGGTGCGCGCCTTGCAGACGGAGGTCACTGAGGATCGTGCTGATAGATGGTTTTGCGCAGACTTGATTTACATCATAGCTGCTCTCGATCTTCCCCATAGAGTGGGGGTGGCTGAAACGCCAAATTATTATGCAGGTCCGCATTTTTTGGTTACTGTTGGTTCATTCAGGTTTGTGGTGCCCGATCCAGGGACTGGAGACGGCCTTGGTTAATTTCGGGTAAAAGGAGCCTCTGAAATGTCGGCTGTCACGGAAATCAAAGGTATTGGGCCGGTTTTAGCTGCGGCGTGTGCCAAAAAAGGATTCACTACGGTTCAGAAAATTGCAGTAACGACGCCGGAGGCTATCGCCACGGTGCCGGGCATAAGTGAAGCGCGGGGACGCGCCATGATCAATCTCGCAAATCTGCTTCTTAAGGCAGGCAGTGCCCCGGCACCTGAAGCCAAGGCATCTTCGGCGCCAAAGGCCGCGAAAAAATCACTGTCAAAAAAGAAAACCCCCAAACCCAGGAAAGGTAAGAGCATGGCTAAAAAAGATGAAAAAGAGAAATCGAAAAAGAAAGACGATAAGAAAAAGAAAGTATCGAAAAAGGAACTGAAGAAAAAGGACGACAAGAAAAAATCAAAGAAAAAAGAGGCAAAAAAGAAAGACGATAAGAAAAAGAAAGGCGGAAAAAAGAAAAAATAACCCGTATAAATTCAGGTGTAATAGTTCAGCCTGATCTGGCAGACACCGCGTCAAGGCGGTCACTGTCAGATCAAGGCCGAGCCTCCCTCAAGCGAGCTTATCCACCGAACATTTTTTTCAGGTTATCAAACCCGGCCTGGTAGATGCCCTGAATAGCCGCCGTGGCGTCGGTTTCGGATGCTCCGTCCGACTCGAACTCACTCGACCAGTCGATGGTGCAATTGTCACCTTCTCCGGTAACTTTGATTGTTGATGAATAATTGGATACCGGAAGCGGGCTTTCCTTGATGGAATAGGTGTAGGTCCGCGACCCGTCATCCATTTTTTCCAGGCGTTCGACAATTTTACCGCCACCGGCGAGGCTCAATGTGCGCTCCTGCCCCTCCTCGGTCGGTTCGCTCTTTTCCACGGCCGGGTGCCAATCCGGAAGCCCGTTAAAGCCGCCAATCAGTTTCCAGGCCTCATCGGCGGAAACGTTCAGGTTCTGGGACATAGATATTTTCGCCATCGTCAAATCCTCCCATTTTAAGAACAATTATTATTATTGGGAGAGTTTAACCCATTCTGTCGAGAACAAGGAAGCTGAAAGCGGGGCCATCTGTCGATTCCGGCTGATGATCCTGTCTTGAGACTTCCGTCCATGAGGCAGGGTTGATCTCTGGAAACAGAGTATCTCCCTCCGGAGTTGCATGAATTTCGGTCAGATAAATTCGATCCGCCTCAGCAAGTGCCAGTTCATATATCTGGGCACCGCCAATGACAAAAACCTCTGCTTTGCCTTCAATCAGGCAAATGGCGTTCGCCTTGCGAAGGGCCGTCTCCAGATCGTGGACGATCAGGATGCCGTCTGCGGTGAAATCCAGGTCACGAGTGATGACGATATTTGCACGCCCCGGAAGGGCGCGTCCTATAGACTGAAAGGTTTTTCTGCCCATGATCACCGGGGCCCCCATGGTGACCTGCTTAAAATACTTGAGGTCCGCTGAGATATGCCAGGGCATGGCCCCATCCAGCCCAATCATTCGGTTCTCGGCCATGGCAACGATCAATGACAGACGCATCTACCTAAACCGCAATCGGGGCCGCAATATGCGGGTGAGCGTCGTAACCAATCAGTTCGAAATCCTCAAACCGGAACTGAAACAGGTCTGTGACATCGGGGTTGATCTTCATTGTCGGCAGATCCAGAGACGTGCGCGTTAACTGCAAGTCCGTCTGCTCGAAATGATTGGTATAAAGATGGGCATCTCCAAAGGTGTGAATAAACTCGCCCACCTGTAAATCCGTCACCTGGGCCATCATCGCCGTCAACAGAGCATAGGACGCGATGTTAAACGGAACGCCGAGAAAGATATCGGCACTCCGTTGATAGAGCTGGCACGACAATTTGCCCTCGGCCACGTAAAACTGAAACAGGCAATGGCAGGGCGGCAGGGCCATGTCATCCACATCGGCAACATTCCAGGCACAGACGATATGACGGCGAGAATTAGGATTGGCCTTGAGATCACGCACCAGGTTGGCAATCTGATCAACCTTGCCGCCATCGGGCAACGGCCATGATCGCCACTGGTGCCCATAGACCGGACCAAGTTCTCCCCTGTCATCGGCCCATTCATCCCAAATACGCACACCGTTATCGTTCAAGTACTTGATATTGGTATCGCCGGCCAGAAACCACAGTAGCTCGTGAATGATCGATTTGAGATGCAATTTTTTGGTGGTCAGCACCGGAAACCCGGCGGCCAGGTCAAAGCGCATCTGATATCCGAAGACGCTTTGCGTGCCGACACCCGTGCGGTCCCCACGAAGGACGCCTGTTTCGCGAACGTGTTTCAGTAGGTCAAGGTATTGCTGCATATCTGGCGCAAGTCTCCACTGGAAAAGGAACGCACATTCTAACGCCTCATACCCGCCGGTCAAAAGAAGTCAAAATTCACCAGATTGACGGGAGATTCCGAACCGACGGAGAGCAGAATACCGCCAATTCATTTTTTATCTTGACAAACATACTTAATATAGGTATATATTCTTTGTTCAAGAAATAAAGCCTGGCCGAATCGGAGATATCAGATGTTCGCTCGAAAACCCCTTCTTGACGTGTCGCATCGCACAGCGCGGCGGCATAAAAACCTGTTTGATGCATCTGATCTCCAGCGACCTTTCATGCTGCGTTCTTCCGTCGGATTTGGCCCACGCGCCAACCGGCGCAAGGACACATCCCTTGTAGAAGCAGCACTTGAACGTTCGGGCTATCTACCCGCAGGGCGCCGCCCGACCGGCCATATGAGTCGGTCGCTGGACACCGCCGTGCGCCAATTTCAGCATGACAATCAACTCAACGATGACGGTCTGATCACGCCCGGCGGACCAACCCTGCAACGCCTCGCCAGAACATTCGATCAGGAGGTCGTAGAGCCTCCGCACAATCTCGCTAAACCGCGCACAATAATTCCTACCGTCGAGGCCGAAGCGTTTTCCGAAAATGCCCGCACAGTGCAACACCTATCGGGAAATGGTGAAGACGGACTGTTCCCGACCCTGCTGTCCGATGCCTTTCGTTCCGGCAAATCCGGACAGGCGGAAGTTGTGGATTTTTTCGTTCAGCTTCGCCAACGGGACCCGGACAGGGCTCGCGTCCTCCGCGAAAAAACCGAACCCAGCCTCGGTACAGCACAGGGCTCACTTCTGGATGACCTGATCGACGATGTCGCCACCGAACGGGCGGAAGATGCCGACATCCTGACGAGAAAAGATACGGAAAAAGAAGGTAAGAAACCCGATCCCGCACCCGATGAAGGGGAAGGTGGCGAAGATGAAAAACCGCCTGCAGAGCCGGAACAACCCGACCCTGAGGAGAACGATCTACCGGAGGACCCAGAAAATGAACAGAATTGCAGCCCCATTGCGGCAGATATCGAGAATATGAAACAGACCAAAGCGGGCATCAATAAGGAGATGAACCGTACAGGATTCATGATCCACAAAACAGAAACGCGGATTGCAGAGTTGCGAGCAAACTTAGGCATGCAAAGCGCCAGAGCGGGACAGTCCGGGATAGGCGCTATGAGTGCGATCAGATCGGGGGCGGTATTAGGTATTCTGGGAAGCGCCTTAAGTGCGGGAAAACTGGGCAGCGATATTTATGCGAACTATTTAGAACTTGTCGACAAAGGACAGCTGCTTGAAGGTTATCAAGATCAGCTCGCGGATTATCAATCTAGGTTTGACGACCTCACCGAAAGAATTTCTGAGGCGGAAAAAAGGCTTCAAGAATGCTTGGGCGGCGCCCCATAGGCGCTCGGCTCTTAGCGGTGTTTTCGGGAGTCAAACTCTTCCTGCGCCTCACGTTCCAGCACGAAGAGCTGTATTGGCCCTAGATAGCCGGCCAATTGTTTTAAAAGCTGATCCCCGCTCTGATCTCCGGCTTTTTGTGCCACTTTTAAATGCATGTAGGCTCTGCCCAGTCGGAAAACCGTAGGTTGACTTTTTGCATACCAGCGTCCCAACAACGCATGAGCTTTAATATTTCCACCAAAGGTGGCTGTTTTTAAAAAGGAAACACCCTCGATTTCCGACATACTTTTGATCTTGCCCTCAAGGCCCCACTTTCCAATAACATATTTGGCTTCCAACACGCCCTTATTTGCCGCTTCCATAGCCCACATAAACGCCCGGTGAGAATTTTTAACAACACCATCCCCTTTAACAATACCATCCCCGCTCATCAATCTTTTGGCCCAATTCAACCGAGCCACGGGGTCCAATTTGTCCAATGTTTCCATCCAACTGATCTCTTGTGAGATACGCGGCGGTAATTCATCATAATTCATCAACAGCTTAATAGCTTCCCTACGAAATTCTGGCGGCAGCGAGGCAGAACACAAAAGGCCTGTTCGAATTCGCAATGTCGCCCGGGCTTCGTTTTTTACAACTCCTTGACCTGCCGAATCACGTACACCAAGGAGGAGTTGAATCTCGCAAGTTCCATTTTCCGCTTCTCTCTCATAATAGTGATACGCCTGTTTGGCATCTTTACCGATACAATTCCCTTGATCGGCCAGTGATCCCAGCACCGCGTAGGCCCATTGGGTGCCTTTCTCCCCCTCGTTCTTTAGTTGGCTAACCGCTTGCTTGCATTTGCCATCAGCAATTAGCTTATCCACGGCCTCACTCCAATCGTCAGCCTTTTGCAAGCCGCTATCCGAGGTGGACGTGTTAGAACAAGCTGACAAAGAAATACAAAGAACGGCAACCAAAACGTAAAATCGAAAATTCAGCATAGTGCAATCCAATCAAAGAACATCCGGGAGGGAAATTGGCATTTGCAGCCTCTCTGGAAATCTGTTTTCTTGTAAAATCTGGTCTGTCCTCCAACATCAGGAAAAGAAATTATCACAAAGGAGAAACTATCATGAGTGACGATACAAATCTCTCCAAAAAAACGTGTGTGCCCTGTCAAGGCGGTGTGCCGAGACTCGATCTGGACACCTCCAAAGACGCGATTGGTCACATTGACGGCTGGCAACTGAACGAAGATGCAACGCGGATTGAACGAAACTTCACGTTCGAAAACTTCGCCGATGCGCAGGCGTTCTGTAATCAGGTTGGTGATCTTGCCGAACAGGAAGGGCACCACCCGGATATCAATCTGGGCTGGGGATATTGTACGGTAACCTTTCAGACCCATAAAATCCGTGGATTACATGAAAACGACTTCATCATGGCGGCCAAGGTTAATGAAATTGCAGGCGACAGCGCTAATTAGATATCTTCTACTGTGTTCAGCGATTTTGCTGATGCCTTTTAGTGGATGGGCTGATGATCCGGTACGTGTGCGTGACTTAACCCTGAACGGCTGGGAAATCGTAGAAAAATCTGCGAAAACTCTAAGAAAACCAGGAGTTCCACCTTATGAAACGGCGACCCGCGTTGTTGAGGTAACTACCTATAAACTGGCGAAAGGACAACAACGCTATACCTGTTCCATCGCCTATGATCGTCAGCAAGACCGGTTCGAGGAATCGTGCAGCGCAGCACCCAACGAGTAAGGTCCCGCACTACCTTTCCTGATCTGCATCAAGGAATGGCCCTACCCACTCCAGTAATCTCCGGGCCGAGAATCACCCGCCCTCGAATGATGGAGACCGATATGACGATCCAGTGGCGAGATAACATGTCCGTCGATGGCGGACTGATTGATGCCGACCACAAACACTTGATCGAAATCATCAACAAGTTCGAGGTTTTCTCTAAAGGCGGGTTGAGTGTTGATCAAGCCATGGAAATTCTCTATGCGCTCAAATTCTACTCGTCCACACACTTCAGGCGCGAAGAACGGCTGCAATTGTTGGCCGGGTTCCCCTACGCTGAGGAACATAAATTGGAGCATGAAGAATTACTGCAACAGCTGGGTCATGTTATTGAAGAGTTTCGCAATCTTGCCCCAGATGCTGACTATCACGAATATGCCAGGGAAACAGCGGAATTATTGCGGCATTGGTTGATTGATCACGTCCTTAATCGTGATCTAACAATGAAGGGCTACGTTGACCTGCTAAAAAAAGAGACTTCCGGTATGGGGACATTGTCTGACATACAGGTAAAATAACCACAGCATTCAAATCAGAACTTATCAACGATTGCGAAACCCGTAAATTTATCCCATATTAGGCCTGCCGGTTTACCGGCTATGGTGATAAACGCCCTGTGGAATAAGCGTTACGGACCCGGGGGCAGTGCCCGGCGCCTCCACCAATTCACCCCCGTTGCTGCAAAATGTTGCTGGCCGGGGGTTATGGGGGCGAAACAGGATCGACGTGCGTAGTAAAGACCTGGTTTTTGCCCGGTGTGGTTCCGCCGTTACCGGACCATTATAGTAGTTGCAAACGACAACTATGCTCCGATGAAAGCTGCTGCGTAAGCAGTCGCTTAGTCGAAATTAAGTCCTTGTGGTTAGCACTGTAAGGCGGGGTTCGGGGG